>Ga0209233_1000011_pt1 | contig 1071611 bp, 908 predicted proteins | sample AraplaCL_Cvi_mCL_FD_184269 | JGI IMG/M metagenome (GOLD analysis project Ga0209233, IMG submission 184269) | Arabidopsis root microbial communities from the University of North Carolina, USA - plate scrape CL_Cvi_mCL (SPAdes) (version 2) | ecosystem: Host-associated > Plants > Roots >... | reverse complement strand
CTCCATCGCAAGACGTCCACACAATTCACCTGCGCACACTGTCAAAGATCAATCACTTGCCACCGATTTCTCGATCGCGCCGAGGACGTTTCGTCCTAGGTGAGCCGCCCATTCTACATCGCTTTTTGCGACCGTCAACACCCTCGTTGAAGCTTTTTTCGAGGTCCCGGCGGTCCGTCTTGCGACGTCTGGGCGACTGCGGGCCGCGAATAATACGACCTGTGCTTTTTTTAGCAAGCGTTTCTTGAGGTCCGCTTTGCAGACGTGCCGCAAACAGCTGACGACGCGGGAAATTTACTTTCCTTGAAGTACCGCTCGAACCCAGCTGTCAGGAATCGAGCGGCGCCGCGATCACGCCTCGACGAGCTTCACCCGTGCGAAGTTGCGCTTGCCCACCTGCAGCACGCCTTCGAAACCGGCAAGGAATACGCGCTGGGCATCTTCAACGACTTCAGCATCGATGCGCACCGCTCGCTCCTTCAGCTTACGACTGGCTTCGGAGTTGCTCGCCGTCAGACCGGCCGCGCTGAGCAAGGCTGCCAGACGCATGCCTTCAACCGGCACAACGATGTCTACCTGCGGCAACAATGAAGTATCACCTTCACCGCGTACGACCGCGTGCCAGCCGGCGATCGCCAGTTCGGCAGCGGCCGCTCCGTGGAAGCGTGCCGTCAGTTCACGTGCGAGACGGAGCTTGGCATCACGTGGATTGAGCGCGCCGCTGGCAATGTCCCTCTTCATCTGCGCCAGCTCGTCCAGCGTCACCTCGAAGCTGAGCAGCTCGAACCAGCGCCACATCAGTTCGTCGCCGATCTTCATGGTCTTGGTGACGATGTCGATCGCCGGCTCGTTGATGCCGATGTAGTTGCCCAGCGACTTGGACATCTTGTTGACACCATCCAGGCCTTCCAGCAATGGCATGGTCAGCACGATTTGCGCTGGCTGGCCATGGTGCTCCTGCAGCGCACGCCCCATGAGCAGATTGAACTTCTGATCGGTGCCACCCAGCTCGACGTCGGCCTTCAGCGCGACCGAGTCGTAGCCCTGCACCAGCGGATACAGGAACTCGTGGATCGCGATCGGCTGCTGCGCCGCATAGCGCTTGGTGAAGTCGTCGCGCTCGAGCATCCGCGCCACGGTGTGCTGGGCCGCCAGCTTGATCATGTCGGCCGCCGACATCTGGCCGAACCATTCGGAGTTGAAGCGCAGCTCGGTCTTCTCCCGATCCAGCACCTTGTAGACCTGTTCCGCGTAGGTTTCCGCATTGGCCAGCACATCTTCGCGGGTCAGCGGTTTGCGGGTGACGTTCTTGCCGGTGGGGTCGCCGATCATGCCGGTGAAGTCGCCGATCAGGAAGATCACCTGGTGACCCAGATCCTGGAACTGGCGCATCTTGTTCAGCAATACGGTATGGCCAAGGTGCAGATCCGGCGCCGTCGGGTCGAAACCGGCCTTGATCCGCAGCGGGCGCCCGCTTTTCAGGCGTTCGGCCAGATCTTCCCGCTTGATGATTTCGTCGGCGCCACGCGCAATCGTGGCCAGCGCCTGCTCAAGCTCGCTCATGCAATTCTCTCTAGAGGTGACGGTTGTGAGCAGCAGCCCCAAATGTGACCGTGCCGTCAACGTTAATTGTGCGTTAACCGGAAATGTCGTGCAAACCCTTGATGGAAAAGGCGTTGACGCCATTTACACATGGCCGTTATGGTACGCGCAGTTTGTTACTTTGTACCGCGGGGCGTTCACGGCATGGCTGAAGAAAAGCAGGGGGCGCGGCATGCCCGCAAGCAGGCGATCTGCCGCAAGGCACAACGCCGGCACTCCCATTTCTATGAACGCTGCTCGCATTGGTCGTTCAACCGTTCGGCCGAGATCGAACCGATCCACTGGCACCGCGAACGTTTTGTACTCGCCGGTACCGCACTGCTGATCACGTTGTTGTCCGGCTTCATCATGCCAGCATGGGCCAGCGCGATGCGTCCCACGCCGACACCGGAGGTGCATTCGCTATTGCCGTTGGCGCTGCCGAAAGTCGCACCGATCAACACGACGGCTGCCACCGTGGACGACTGGCAAGTGGTGCGGGTGCAGCCGGGCCAGACCCTGTCGGATATCTTCAACGCCCGCGGTCTCGGCATGGCCGACCTGCAGAAAGTGATGGATGCATCCGGCAGCGCGAAGGCCGCGTTGCACAACATCCGTCCCGGCCAGGAATTCGATTTCCTGCTTGATAGCGATGGCAGCCTCAAGGGCTTCCGTTTCGACCAGGATCAGGCCAGTCGTGCGATCGTTCGCCTCGACGGCACGCAACCCACCGTTTCCATCCAGCAGCGCGACATGGATCTACGCGAGCAGGTGGCGCACGGCGTCATTCGCAGCAGTCTGTATGCCGCCGGCGACCAGGCCGGTATGGATGCGGCGATGGTCGGCAAACTGGCCGACCTGTTCAAGTACGACGTCGATTTCGTGCAGGATCTGCGCGTTGGCGACAGCTTCACGGTGATCTACGACGACGTCTACCGTGACGGCGTGCGTTACGGCGAAGGCAACATCATCGCCGCCGAATTCATCAACCAGGGTACGCGTTACACCGCCTATCGCTTCAAGAAGGCCGACGGCGACTACGGCTGGTTCAGCGAGGATGGCCGGCCGATCCAGAAGTCGTTCCTGCGCATCCCGGTCGACTTTACCCGGATCTCCTCGACCTTCAGCGCGGCACGCCTGCATCCGATCCTCGGCCGCATGCGCGCGCACAAGGGCGTCGACTACGCGGCGCCCACCGGTACGCCGATTCATGCCGCCGGTGATGGCGTGATCAAGTTCAAGGGCTGGATGAACGGTTACGGCAACTTCGTGATCATCCAGCACAACAGCACGATCAGCACCGCCTACGGCCATATGTCGCGATTCGGCAGTGAACGTATCGGCCAGCGCGTCAGCCAGGGCCAGGTGATCGGCTTCGTGGGCATGACCGGCCTGGCCACCGGACCGCACCTGCACTACGAATTCCGCGTCAACGGCATGCAGCGCAATCCACAGACAGTCACGCTGCCGCAGCCCGAACCACTGCCGGCAGTCCAGATGGCGAAGTTCAAGGCCCAAGTGGTGAAGCCGCAGATGGCGCGGCTGACCGAGCTTGATGCGCGCATCAAGCTGGCCCGCACCAACGCTCCAACCAACAACGACAACTGAGCGAAACACGAGCGTGAATGACGCTACGGCGCTTTATCTCGGACTGATCTCGGGTACCAGCGCAGACAGCATCGACGCCGTGCTGGTCGACTTTGCCCGCGGCACGCCACAGGTTCTGGCAACCCACACCCATCCGTGGCCTGCCGTTTTGCGCGAGCGCATGCTTGCGCTGGCGCAAGGTGAGGCCGCGCTGGATCTGGATGCCTTTGGACGGCTGGACGTCGAAATCGGCCGCTGCTTCGCCGACGCCGCTCTGCAATTGCTCGAGCAAAGCGGTACGCCGGCGCACACGGTGCGGGCGATCGGTTCGCACGGCCAGACCTTGCGCCATCGTCCGAGCGGCGACTGTCCATTCACGCTGCAGCTGGGCGATCCGACCACGATTGCCGAACGCTGCCGCATCGACGTGGTGGCGGATTTCCGGCGTGCCGATCTCGCCGCCGGCGGGCAGGGCGCACCGTTGCTGCCGGCACTACACGCCATGCTGCTGAGCCGTCCGGATCATGTGCGGGTGGTGCTCAACCTCGGCGGTATTGCCAATATCACCGTGCTCGGCACCGATGGCAGCGTGCGCGGTTTCGACACCGGCCCGGCCAACGGTCTGCTCGATGCCTGGTGCCTGCGCCATCGTGGCGAGCCGTTTGACCGCGACGGAATCTTTGCGGCGAGTGGTCGGATCGATCCGGGCCTGCTTGATGCCCTGCTGGCTGACGACTACTTCGCGCTGTCGCCACCGAAGAGCACCGGACGTGAACATTTTCATCTGGACTGGTTGGCTACGCATGCGCCACTGGCTGCGTTGAATCCGGCCGACGTGCAGGCCACCCTGCTCGAACTCAGTGCACGCAGCATTGCCACGGCGATCGCACAATACGCGCCGAGTGCGGACGAGGTGCTGGCCTGCGGTGGCGGCGTGCATAACGGTGCACTGATGCGGCGACTGGGTGAGCTGCTGGCGCCACGCGCCCTGTGCAGTACCGCTCGCCACGGCATCGATCCGGATTTTCTCGAAGCCACCGCGTTTGCGTGGCTGGCGCGGCAACGCCTGCTCGGTCTGCCCGGCAATCTGCCGGCGGTAACCGGCGCGCGTGGACGGCGGGTACTCGGCGCGATCTACTCCGCGCCTGCGGAAGACCCGCCGGAACGGATACTTTCCGGCGCCAATTGAGTCGGGTGGGTCTGCGCCAAGGCCTGCAACGCGTCTTGGAATGCGCCCTGTTCCGCAGCCTCCCAATGGCCTCCGAGCATGGCCAGCGCTTGCGGATCGCGCAGGCTTTCGCTGCACGGTTGCGCAGCCGACATGCCCAGGCCCGTGCGCAAGGCGAGCAGCAGGACATCATTGATCGAACACTGCCGATCCCTCGCCAGCGCCTTGACGCGCTCGACCAGCAAACTGTCGACGTGCTGAAGGATCATGTCCGGCAAAGTGTCACTCCGTGTTCCGCAGGGACTTGAGGCCCCCCTCCTCACGTTTGCTGCGATTCTGACCGATCTGACGGACACTTCCGTGGTCTGGTTGGCAATCCCGGTGTGGCTGGCTCAGTGTGGCTGGGCCAGTTCGACGCGGTGGATCGCATCACGCAACACGATTACCAGCAACAATCCGGGAATCGCCGACAAGACGGTGATCACGAAGAACGTCGACCAGCCCACCTGCGGCACCAGCCACGCCGACACCGGGCCGAGAAACACTCGCCCCACCGCCGACAGCGAAGACAGCAGCGCGTACTGCGTCGCGGAGAAGCGCATGTTGCACAGCCCGGTCACCAGCACCACGAAGGCGGTGCTGCCCAATCCACTGAAGAAATTCTCCAATCCCACCACGGTGGCCAGCGCATAGATATCCGGCCCGCTGTGCACCAGCCAGATATAGCCCAGGTTCACCAGCGCCTGCAGCACTCCAAGTATCAGCAGTGCCGGAAACAGCCGCATCCGCGTCACCACCCAGCCCCCAGCCAGCGCACCAAGCAGGCCCGCCATCAAGCCGAAAGTCTTGTTGATCGCCCCCAGTTGAGTCAGCGAGAACTGCGGCACACGCAACAAAAAGGTGGTCGACAACGACAATGCAAACGCATCGCTCAGTTTGTACAGCACCATCAGCGCCAGCCACGCCAGCGCTACCGTGCGGTAACGCTGGAAGAAGTCCGCGAACGGCTGTACCACCGCCTCGGCGAAGCTCCGCGTGGGTCGCTCGTCCGGCGCATCAGGCGACAGCACGGTAACCAGCATCGAGCCCAGCATCAGCGCACCCATCAACCGGTAGACCGATGCCCAACCCAGATGGTCGGCAAGGATCAGCGCCAGCGCGCCGGAGACCAGCATGCCGAGCCGGTAGCCGCCCTGCGAGAACGCGGTGCCCCAGCCGCGCTCGGCAGGTGGCAGCAGGTCGGTACGATGCGCGTCGTAGGCAATGTCCTGCGTGGCGGAAGCGAACGCCAGCAGCACGCCTAGGAACGCGATCGTGGTCGCCGCGCCTTGCGGCGTGTAGAAACTCATGCTGGTCAGTGCCGCGCCGCAGAGCAGCTGCATCAGCAGGATCCAGCCACGGCGACGACCGAGAAACGGCAGCGGCAGCCGATCCAGCAGCGGCGCCCACAGGAACTTGAACACGTAAGCCTGGCTGATCAGGGTGACCCAGCCGATCGCCTTCAGGCTCATGCCTGATGTAGTGAACCACGCTTGCAGCGTGCTCAGCGACAAGGCCAGCGGCAGGCCCGAAGCAAAGCCGAGTAAGCCGATGCTCAATACGCGCCAGTGCCGCCCCGGCATTGCCTCCGTCGTCGGCAACATGGGCTCAGTCGACATAATCGACCGTGTACGGTGCGTGGTCGGAGAAACGCTGCTCGCGATAGATCGAACAATCGCGCAGGCGTTCGCGCAACGAGGGTGTGCAGACCTGGTAATCGATGCGCCATCCCACATTGTTCGCACGCGCCTGGCCGCGGTTCGACCACCAGGTGTATTCGACCGCGTCGGGCTTGATCGCACGGAAGCTGTCGATCCAGCCGCGCTGCTGGAACAGCAGATCCAGCCACGCGCGTTCCTCCGGCAGACAGCCGGAATTCTTCTGGTTCGAGCTCCAGTTCTTGATGTCGTTCTTCGTGTGCACGATGTTCCAGTCGCCGCAGATCACGTAGTCGCGGCCGCTTTTCAGCCACGCGTCGAAGATCGGCGTGATCCACTCCATTGCCTTGAACTTGAACTGCTGGCGCTCGTCGCCGGAGGAACCGGACGGGAAGTACAGCGACACCACCGAGAGATTGCCGAAACGCGCCTCGATGTAACGGCCTTCGTTGTCGAATTCGTCCCAGCCCAGTTCGGTCAGCACCTGGTCGGGCTCGCGCCTGGCGTAGATCGCCACGCCGCTGTAACCCTTCTTGCTGCTGGCGTCGCGATAGAAACAGTGATGGCCGTCGGGGCGGAACATCGGATCGCTCAACTGATCCTCCTGCGCCTTGGTTTCCTGCAGGCAGACCACGTCCGCGTTTTGCGTACGCAGCCAGTCGAACACGCCCTTGGTCGCGGCCGAGCGGATGCCGTTGGCATTGAGGCTGATGATGCGCATGAAGTCTCCCGGCTCGTGATGGGTGATCATAACAACCGCAGCGCCTCACTACCGCCAGCGGAAGCGAACATGCCCGAACGGCTTGCCATTCGCGTCGTCCCGGTCGATCTCGAAATGCGCCCCGCATTGCTGCGCCTGCGCGTGCTGCCGGTACAGCGGGATGACATGGGCACGATCGACAGCTTGCCGGCCGGCTTTCACGACAGCGGCGTGTACCATGGCGACCGTTCCGGCCTGCGGCATCTGCTGCTGCGAGCGCCGACCTGATTCCGACTGCCTGCGAGACGACTTGTGCACGATTACCAGCGCGACTTCATCGAACTCACCCTGCAACGCGAGGTGCTGCGCTTCGGCGAGTTCACCCTGAAATCCGGCCGGCAAAGCCCGTACTTCTTCAACATGGGTCGCATCGATTCAGGTGCCGCGCTGGCCCAGCTCGGGCGTGCCTACGCCGCCGCCGTGGTCAATGCCGGCATCGCCATCGACATGCTGTTCGGCCCTGCCTACAAGGGCATCGCGCTGGCCGCAGCCACCGCGATTGCACTCGCCGATCAGCACCGGCGCGACCTGCCGTGGGCGTACAACCGCAAGGAGGCGAAGGATCACGGCGAGGGCGGCGTGCTGGTCGGCGCGCCGCTCAAAGGTCGCGTGTTGATCGTCGACGACGTGATGACCGCCGGCACCGCGGTGCGCGAATCGCTGGCGCTGATTCGCGCGCACGGCGCGGAACCGGCCGGCGTGCTGATTGCGCTGGATCGGCAGGAACGCGGCCAGGGCGAGCGCTCCGCCGCGCAGGAAGTGGCCGCCGACTACGGCATCCCGGTGATCGCGATCACCAGCCTCGACGACGTGCTGGCGTATGCCGGCGAACAGCCTCAATTGGCCGCCGAGCACGGCCGCTTGCTGGCTTATCGCGAACGCTACGGGGTTCTGCGTTGAGTTCGACGTGACCCGTAAACTCCAGCGAACCCGATCACAGTGGCAGCCGTTGCCGCGGGTACGGAGCTAGGCAGCGCGATGACGGCAGCTATACTGGGAAACAAGGGAGAATCCATGCGCAAATCACTGCTTGTTTTTGCTGTTGCCGTGCTGGTCGCGAGCCTGCCCGCGCACGCCCAGAACACCGGCAACATCCGCTACAAATGGTACGACGGGCAAGGCCTGATGCATTTCAGCGACAGCCTGACCGCCGAGGCGATGAAGTACGGCTATGACCTGGTCAACGACCATGGCCTGGTGGTGCAGCATGTGCCGCGCCAGTTGAGTGCCGAGGAACGCGCCGCCGCCAACAAGCTGGCCGCCGAACAGGCAGCCAGGCAGCATGCCGCGCAGGAAATCGCCAGGGCCGAGACACAGATGCTGTCGGCCTATCCGGACGAGGCGTCGTACAAGATCTTTCAGCAGCAGACGCTGGACTCCATCGACCAGCAGATCCACACCACTCAGATCAACCTGCGCAGCCAGGAAAAGGCCCTGACCGACCTGCTCGGCCGTGCAGCCGAGATGGAGAACGCCAAGACACCGGTGCCGAAATTCCTGGTCGACAGCATCGCCCAGCAGCGCGGTGTCGTCACCGTCCAGCGCAACACGTTGCAGCGCCAGCAGGCCCTGCGTGCACAGACCGTCCAGCAGCAGGCCAAGCAACTGGCACGTTATCGCGAGCTCAAGGCGGCGCAAGCGCAGCCTGCGGGATAGCCCGCCTCCGTTGCGCCACGAGAAGGCCGGTGCAAGCCGGCCTTTTTGATTCGGCTCAGAACGGCAGCTGCAGCGTGGAATCCACCGCAAGCAGCTGCTTGCGGAAGATTTGCTGGATGCGCTTCAGTGCAACCGCATCGTCCGCCTCGAAACGCAGCACCAGCACCGGCGTGGTATTGGATGCGCGGACCAGGCCCCAGCCATCCGGCCAGTCCGCGCGCAATCCGTCGATGGTGATCAGGGTGGCCTCGTCGAAATTGGCCTGCCGGCGCAACTTGTCCATGAAGCGATAGTGCTCGCCTTCGGCAAGCTCGACCTTCAACTCGGGTGTGGATACGCTCTTCGGCAGCGTGGTGAAGATCTCTTCTGGAGTGCGCCCCTGCAGGTCGCCGGCAAGGATTTCCAGCAATCGGGCGGCGGCATAGATGCCGTCGTCGAAACCGTACCAGCGCTCCTTGAAGAAGAAGTGCCCGCTCATCTCGCCGGCCAGCTCGGCACCGGTCTCGCGCATCTTCGCCTTGATCAGTGAATGGCCGGTGCGCCACATCAACGGGCTGCCGCCGGCATCCAGAATCTGGCCCTTCAGATGGCTGGTGCACTTGACGTCGTAGATGACGGTGGCGCCGGGCTGGCGCGACAGCACGTCGCGCGCGAACAACATCAGCAAACGATCCGGATAGATGATCTCGCCGGAGCGGGTGACCACGCCGAGACGATCGCCGTCGCCATCGAACGCGATGCCCAGATCGGCACCGGTCCGTTTCACCGACAGGATCAGATCCTCGAGATTGTGGGGATCGGACGGATCCGGATGGTGATTCGGGAACGTGCCGTCGACGTCGCAGTACAGCGGGATCACTTCGCAACCGACCCCTTCCAGCACCTGCGGTGCGATTGCGCCGGGTATGCCGTTGCCGCAATCGACGACGATCTTCAGGCGCCGCTCGGCGAGCACGTCGGAGACGATCTTCTCGATGTAGTCGGGCGCCACGTCGACCTGGCGCAGGTTGCCCCGACCATCGCTGGCCAGCGCGCCGCCGGCAATCCGCTGGTACAGATCCTGGATCGCACCTTCGGACAGGGTCTCGCCGCCGACCACGATCTTGAAGCCGTTGTAGTCAGGCGGATTGTGGCTGCCGGTCACCGCCACGCCGCAACCGGTATTGAAGCGATACGCCGCGTAGTAGATCACCGGCGTGGGTACCGCACCGACATCGATCACGTCGATGCCGGCCGCACGCAGGCCATCGGCCAGCGCGCCGGCCAGCTCCGGTCCGGACAGGCGGCCATCGCGGCCGACCACGATTTCGCGCAGGCCCTTCTCGGTCATCAGCGCGCCGATCGACTGGCCGAGCGCGTGCGCGACCTCCTTGTTCAAGGTCTTGCCGACCACGCCGCGCACGTCATACGCGCGGAAGATGCTCGGGTCCACCTCGACCGTCGCCACCGGTGACCGGTCAACCGAGGATTTCGCTGTTCTGGTCAGGGCGGGGACATTCTCGATTCTCGCCGGCAATGCCACTTCCTCGGGCTCGAGTGCCGGCGTGGCGAGCCAACGCCGGCGCAGCCACAGCATGTAGCCACCGCCACCCAGCCCAAGCAAGGTCAGCAAGCCGCTCAACAACCACGCGCGCGGCAACACGATGAAGGCAGCGGGCAAGCCGGCGCCGACACTGAATACGCTGCCGGCGACCGGCTTGCTGGTCGCTTCGGCTTCGGCAGACGCAGCGCCGTGCGAAAACAGCTGCACGTTGCCGCGCTCATCGCCCTGACGGAACTCCAGCCGGCCGCCGGCTGGCGAGATCGCGTCGAAACGTTGCCGCAACGGAGCGAACGGCAGCTCGACCCAGGCCCACGCCTGCGCCTGCTGCGGCGGGCCCAGTGGGATCACCAGGCTCAGCCGGCGATCGCCGCCGCCATAGGAAACACTTTGCGCCAGCGGCACGCCTTCGGCGCTCTGCGCTGCCATCAGCTGAGCCGCCTTGGCATAACCGAACTCGCGGTAGTTGGCCTTCAGCACCTCGTTCAGATCGCCGCTGTACAACTCCAGTTTCTTCGCCTGCGGCAGCTGCCGGCGCAGCGCTGCCGCGGATTGCGCCGGATCGCTCATCAGGGTGGCCGGATCCAGCCCGGCCAGCACCTTTTCGACCGTGCCGCGCTGTCGGGCGACCTCATCGGACATCGCCTGCACGGCCTGGTCCTGGGCGACATGCACCTGCTCGATGGCATGGCCTTCATCGGCGATCAGCCAGGTCTGCCACGCACAGAACAGCCCCAGCAGCAGCAAGAGGGTGCCGCCAGCCAGTGGCAGCAGATCGTGCCAGTCGATCTGCAGGTTGCGCAGCCGTTCTTTCGCGATGTTCAACGCCATACCCCGTCCCCGCGGCTGTGCCTGCGTGCCGGCCCGATGGGATTCGGACCCACCCGCCTGTTCATTGGATACCGGTCGAGCCAAACCCACCGTTGCCGCGTTCGCTCGGCGCAAAGTCGCTGACGACCTTCAACCGCGCCTGCGCCACCGGCACCAGCAGCAACTGGGCAATCCGGTCGCCCACCGCGATGGTGTACGACTGCGTGCCGCGATTCCAGCATGAAATCATCAACGGCCCCTGGTAGTCGGCGTCGATTACCCCGACCAGATTGCCCATCACCAGGCCGTGCTTGTGACCCAAGCCCGAGCGCGGCACGATCAGCGCGCACCAGCCCGGATCGCCGATATGGATCGCGATGCCGCTGGGCACCAGCGCGCTTTCGCCCGGCGCCAGCGTCAGCGGCGCTTCCAGTGCAGCACGCAGATCCATGCCGGCACTGCCGGGTGTGGCGGCCTGCGGCAACGGAATGCTGTCACCGAGGCGCGGATCGAGAATCTTCAGTTCGACGTCGATCGTCATCCGCGCGTTGCCCGATAACGTTCGGCCACGTGGGCGATCAGCTGCCGCGCCAGTTCGGGTTTCGCCGCCCGCGGCAGCTCGACCGCGCCGTCGGCCCAGTACAGCGTCAACGCATTGTCGGCCGCCTCGAAACCGAGGCCGCCACCCACCTGATTGGCCGCAATCATGTCCAGCCCCTTGTGCCGCAGCTTGCCCTGCGCGTAGCTCGCCACATCATGCGTCTCCGCGGCGAATCCGACCAGGAACGGGTGCGCGGTTTGCGCCGACAGACTGGCCAGGATGTCCGGGTTTTCGCCGAGCTGCAGCGACAGGCCGGTGCCATCGTGCTGCTTCTTCAATTTTTGCGCGGACACTTCCAGCGGACGGTAATCGCCGACCGCCGCCGCGCCGATATAGATGTCCGCCTGCGCCGCGGCGGTCAGCACCGCCGCGTGCATCTGCGCCGCGCTGCGCACATCGATGCGTTGCGCCACGCCGGCAGGCGTCGCCAGGCTCACCGGCCCGGCGATCAGGGTTACCCTCGCGCCGGCCTGGGCAGCCGCCTCGGCCACTGCAAAACCCATCCGGCCGGAACTGCGGTTGCCGATGAAACGCACCGGATCGATGTCTTCGTAGGTCGGGCCGGCACTGACCAGGACCGTCAACCCGGCCAACGACTGGTTGCCGAACGAGGCCAGCAGCGCATCACGCAATTCATGCGGCTCCAGCATGCGGCCACTGCCAACGTCGCCGCAGGCCTGGTCGCCGACGGCAGGCCCGAGCAAGCGCGCGCCGCGCTGGCGCAACGTGTCGATATTCGCCTGCACCGCCGGATGCGCCCACATCTGCTGGTTCATTGCCGGCGCCAGATACAACGGCGCCGCGCTGGCCAGGCACAGCGTGGTCAGCAGGTCGTCGGCCATGCCATGCGCCAGTCGCGCCAGCAGGTCGGCGCTGGCCGGCGCAATCAGTATCCGTTCGGCCCAGCGCGCCAGCTCGATATGCCCCATCGCCGCCTCGGCCTGCGTGTCCCACAGGCTCACCCGCACGCTCTGGCCAGACAAGGCCTGAAACGTGGTGGGGCTGACGAAATGGGTAGCCCCCTCGGTCATCACCACGCGCACCTCGGCATCGAGGTCGCGCAAGCGGCGAACCAGCTCGCAGGATTTGTAGGCGGCGATGCCGCCGGATACTCCCAGCAGGATGCGGCGTTGGACAAGACTCATGTAAGGCGGGCCTGACAATCGGGCAGACGCCTAGCTTACCGGATTCATTCGCCCTGACCGCTGCCAGACGGCCGTGCTGTACGGCAAGTTGGGAACATGAGCATCCGTGACTGGCCCCAAGGCGAACGCCCCCGTGAAAAGCTGCTAACTCGCAGCAGTGCCGCGCTGTCCGACGCCGAGCTGCTGGCGGTGCTGCTGGGCAGCGGCAGTCGCGGCAAGGATGCATTGGCACTGGGCCGCGAACTGCTGAACACGGCCGGCAGCCTCGGTGCGCTGCTTGGCCGATCGGATCAGCAGATCCGCGCCAACGGGCTGGGGCCGGCCAAGCGCGCACGCATCGCCGCCGCCCTGGAACTGGCCCGACGCAGCTTGGCCGAGCAGCTGCTGGAGAAGCCCAGCCTGGGCAATCCGCGCGACAGCGGCGATTTCCTGCGCGCCCGTCTGCGCCACCTGCCGTACGAGGTGTTCGGCTGCCTGTATCTGGACAATCGCCACCGCGTGCTGGCGTTCGAGGAACTGTTCCGCGGCACCGTCGACGGCGCCAGCGTGCATCCGCGCGAAGTGGTGCGGGCCTGCCTGCAGCACAACGCCTGCGCCGTGATCTTCGCGCACAATCACCCATCGGGCATCGCCGAGCCCAGCGCCGCCGACCGTACGATCACCCACGAGCTGCGTGATGCACTGCAACTGGTCGGCGTGCGCGTACTTGATCACCTGGTGATCGGCAGCGGCGAGCCGGTATCGATGGCCGCCCGCGGCCTGCTCTGAAGCCTGGTCAGCCTCCACAAAAAAACGGCGTGGAATGAACCACGCCGTGGGGCCGATTGGGGGAGGGGAGAGAGCGGCGTCTCCGATTGCCATTTCATGGAGGGGAGTCATGTCCAGGCCCAGCCATTGTCGCAGCGCCGCATGACGAACCGATGACATCTCTTGCGCGCACGAAGTACCGCCAAGTCGCCGAAACTTATGCACAAAAGGATAATACCGGCCTTTGCCGGTTCCATCACGCCTTTCACCACATGTTAATGATTCAATTCATTGAATATGCTTGATTATTTTCTGTTACACACCTATTTCCAACGCCGCGTAGCGGATTTCGAACCGCCATCTGCAGCTTTCCCCACAGACTTATCCACAGGGCGCCTCATCGCAGCGCATCAAGGCCGCAGCTACCGCCCCAACTGGCGGCAACCACCACGGTCGGTGCGTTTCGCCAGCATGGCGGTCTGTTAGGATTGGCGGTTCCATCACGAAACCGACCCCATCCGTGAAAGAACAGTTGCGCGACCTGGTGCTGCAGGCGATCCAGACCCTGCAAGACGATGCTACCCTGCCTGCCGACCTGACCCTGCCCGGGTTTGTGATCGAGCGCGCACGCAGCCGCGAACACGGTGACTTCGCCTGCAATGTGGCGATGCTGCTGGCCAAACCGGCCCGTGCGAAGCCACGCGAACTGGCCGACAAACTGGTGGCCGCGTTACCGGTGAACGAGCTGGTGGCGAAGATCGAGATCGCCGGCCCCGGCTTCATCAATTTCTTCCTTGCCGCCGGCGCCTACCACGCCGAAGTGCGCCACATCATGGCCGAAGGCGATGCCTACGGCCGCAGCACCGCGGGCCGCGGCAGGACGGTCGGCGTGGAATTCGTCTCGGCCAACCCGACGGGCCCGCTGCATGTGGGCCACGGCCGCAACGCCGTCATCGGCGACTGCCTGAGCCGCCTGCTCGACGCCACCGGCTGGAACGTCAAGCGCGAGTACTACTACAACGATGCCGGCGTGCAGATCGCCAACCTGGCGATCTCGGTGCAGGCGCGCGCGCGCGGGATCACTCCCGACGACAGCAGCTGGCCTGAAAGCGGCTACCGCGGCGACTACATCGCCGACGTGGCGCGCGCCTACCTCGATCGCGAATCGGTGGTGGCCGATGGCGAGACGGTCACCGGCGCCGGCGATGTCGACGACCTCGACGCGATCCGCCGCTTCGCCGTGGCCAGCCTGCGTCGCGAGCAGGACCTCGACCTGAAGGCGTTCGGCGTCGGTTTCGACACGTATTTCCTGGAGTCCTCGCTGTACAGCGACGGCAAGGTGGAAGAAACCGTGCGCGAGCTGGTCGCCCACGGCCACACCTACGAAGAAGGCGGTGCGCTGTGGCTGCGCAGCACCGACTACGGCGACGACAAGGACCGCGTGATGCGCAAGTCCGACGGCAGCTACACCTACTTCGTGCCGGACGTGGCCTATCACCTGAGCAAGTGGCAACGCGGCTACGAAAGCGCCATCACCGTGCTCGGATCCGATCACCACGGCAGCCTGGCGCGGGTGAAGGCCGGACTGCAGGCGCTGGATGCGGGCATTCCCAAGGGCTGGCCGAACTACGTGCTGTACCAGATGATCACGGTGATGCGTGACGGCCAAGAAGTTAAGCTCGGCAAGCGCGCCGGCAGCTACCTCACCCTGCGCGATCTGATCGACGAGGCCGGCTGCGACGCCACGCGCTACTTCCTGATCGCGCGCAAGACCGATTCGCAGCTGATATTCGATATCGATCTGGCCCGTTCGCAATCGAACGACAACCCGGTGTACTACATCCAGTACGCGCATGCCCGCGTGTGCAGCGTGCTGCGTCAGGCTCCGGAGAAGGGCTTCACCTTCGACCTGCAGGACGGCCTCGCCCACCTGGCCCGGCTGAACAACGAGCACGAGCAGATCCTGCTGACCGAACTGTCGAAGTACCCGGAGCTGGTCGATGCCGCGGCGGCGAACCTCGAGCCGCATCTGGTCGCCGCGTGGCTGCGTGAACTGGCCAACGCGTTCCACACCTACTACAACTCGCACCAGTTCCTGGTCGAGGACGCCGCGCTGCGCAACGCGCGCCTCGCGCTGGTGGTGGCGACGCGGCAAGTGTTGAAGAATGGCTTGGCATTGTTGGGCCTGAGCGCCCCGGAGAGCATGTAATGGCAGCACGCAAGGGCAAGGGTCGGCAGGCCGTGCGCAATGGCAGCAACGGTTTTCCGGGCTGGGGCTACGCCGTCATCGGCGTGCTGATCGGCGCCATCCTGATGGCGGTGATGATGCGCGGCAGCCTGCTGACCAGCATGAACAAACCCAGCGGCCCGCAGGCGAATCCGCAAGCCACCGCCGAACGCGGCAGCGAGCCTGGCGTGGTCGAACCGGCCGCCGGCGACAGCGCGCCGAAGAAGCCGCAATTCGATTTCTACTCGGTGCTGTCGGAAAAGGAAGTGCGCATCCCCGATGCCGTGATCAGTGCGCAGGCGCGCGCCGAGCAGCAGCAGAAGCAGCAGGCCGCGCAGCTGCAGGCCCAGCAGCAGGCTGCCGCGCAGCAGGCGGCGACACCGACCGCGCCTCCGGCGAATGCGCCGGCCGCGGTCAGCGAGAATGTCATAGCCGCGCCGGCTGCCGCCGTGCCGCAACCCGCTACCGGCAGCGGCTACCTGCTGCAGGTCGGTGCGTTCCCGAACGCCGGTGATGCGGAAACATTGAAAGCGAAACTGGCCATGCAGGGTTTCATCGCCAACGTGCAATCGGTCAGCATCGGCGGGCAGACCTACAATCGCGTCCGCCTCGGCCCCTTCCATTCCGCCACCGAACTGGAATCGACCAAGCATCGGCTGGCTGGTGCGGGGATCAACGCGATCGCGCTGAAAGAAGGCAAATAGCGCGCCATGAACCGGCGGCCGCGCAGGCGGCCGGTTCGATCGCAACGTCACGACCCGCCTGGCTGGACTCACGCATGACAACCAAGACCGCATGGATCACCGGCGCCACTTCCGGATTCGGCGCTGCCGCCGTGGAACGTTTCGTGGCCGGTGGTTGGCGGGTAATCGCCAGCGGCCGCCGCGCCGATCGGCTGCAACGCCTGGTGGACCGGTACGGTGCCGAGCGCGTGCATGCGACGGCGTTCGACGTCCGCGACGAGGCGGCGATGCGTACGGCGCACGCAGCCCTGCCGCCTGAATTCGCCGGCATCGACCTGCTGCTCAACAACGCCGGCCTGGCGCTGGGCACCGCACCGGCGCAGCAGGCGGACCTGACGCAGTGGAAGCAGATGATCGACACCAACGTCACCGCGCTGGTGTCGCTGACTCACCTGCTGCTGCCGCAACTGATCAAGCGCCGCGGCACGATCATCAACATCAGTTCGATCGCAGGCAGCTACGCCTACCGCGGCGGCAACGTCTACGGCGGCACCAAGGCCTTCGTCACCCAGTTCTCGCAGAACCTGCGCAGCGACCTGCACGGCACCGGCGTGCGGGTGAGCTCGATCGAGCCGGGCATGGCCGAAACCGAGTTCACCCTGGTGCGCACCGGTGGCGACCAGGCCGCGTCGGAGCAGCTCTACGCCGGCGTCCACCCGATCACCGCCGGCGATATCGCCGACACGATCTGGTGGATCGCCAACCTGCCGCCGCATCTGAACATCAACCGCATCGAGGTGATGCCGGTCAACCAGTCGGCGGCCGGGCTGCAGGTTGCCCGCGACAGCTGAGCGGATACACCGACGGGCGAGCAACACGCACGCTCCCTGGAAAGTGCGCGCAAAAGCAATTCAGCTGGTCTCACCACGATGCACGTCGTGCGTCACAAACGGATCTTCGGGATCGGGGGCAGCGAGCCACTGCGGATGCGCCAGCGTATGGCGCATGTCATCCAGGCCGCTCTGCCAGTGACCATGCATGCTGGCGGCGCTGAACTCGTAATCCTTGTAGTGGCTTTCGTATGGCTTGTCGCGGTAGATCAGGTGGATCACGTTGGTCAACGCCGCGGCGGAGCGCGCCACCGCGCGACGCCAGGCCGGATCATTGCGACGGTCTTCCGGCACCAGCGCCATCACGTCGTGCAGCAGGCGCCGATGCTCCTGTGTGCGTCGCATGAATTCGGTGATCAGGCGGGTGCGGCTGGAGTACTGGATCTCCTTGCTGCGCTCGGCCACCTGCACCAGATCACGCGGCAGGTTGCCATGCGCGTTCCACAGGTCGACCTGGAACACCAGCGTGTCGCGACTGGGGCGGTCACTGAGCACCTTGTACAGCGGCGTGTTGGAGACCATGCCGCCGTCCCAGTAGAACTCGCCGTCGATTTCCACCGCCGGAAAACCCGGCGGCAGCGCGGCGGAGGCCATGAAATGCTCGGGCCGCAGCGTGTCGCGGGTATTGTCGAAGTAGGTGAAGTCGCCAGTGCGCACATTCACCGCGCCCACCGACACGCGCATCGTGCGCGCGTCGTTGATGCGATCGAAGTCGACCAGCCGCTCCAGCGTGGCGCGCAGCGGCGCGGTGTCATACCAGCTCGCGCTGGCCGGACTGGTATGCCATGGCAACAGCGGTCCCAGGCGTGGCTGGAAAAAACCGGCCTGGCCCTCGGTCAATGCCCGCCATGCCGCGAGACCACTGATGCCGTTCTGCCACAGCAGCGGCCATGCGCTCGCGTCGAAGGCGAGCGCCGCCGGCAGTAATGGCTGCCGGCAGATCGTCTCCCAGAATTCGCGCAACCGCTCGACGCGCAACTCCGGCGGATTGCCGGCGATGATCGCCGCGTTCAATGCGCCGATCGAGATGCCGGCCAGCCAGGTCGGCTGCAGATCGGCCTCGGCCAGCGCCTGGTACACGCCGGCCTGATACGCACCGAGCGCACCGCCGCCCTGCAGCACCAGGGCGACGGTGTGGTAGTCGCGTGCCACGGTTTCGGTCAGCGTGGCCGGCGGTTTCGGACGCTTGGCGTCAGCCACGGCGGTTACTGCATGAACCAGCCGTGGCTGACCACGATCGACTGACCGGTCAGTGCCGCGGACGGGAAGGTGGCCAGATACAACGCGGTCTGCGCGATGTCCTCGACCGTGGTGAACACGCCATCGACGGTGTCCTTCAGCATCACGTTCTTGATCACGTCCGCTTCGCTGATGCCGAGCTCCTTCGCCTGCTCGGGAATCTGCTTCTCCACCAGCGGCGTGCGCACGAAGCCGGGGCAGATCACGTGCGAGCGCACGTTGTGTGCAGCACCTTCCTTGGCCAGCGTGCGGGCGAGGCCGAGCAGGCCGTGCTTGGCGGCGACGTAGGCAGACTTCAGCTTCGACGCCTCGTGCGAATGCACCGAACCCATGTAGATCACGATGCCGCCGCGGTCGCCCTTGTACATGTGCTGCAGCGCAGCCTTGGTGGTGAGGAAGCCGCCGTCGAGATGAATCGCCAGCATCTTCTTCCAATCGGCGAACGCGAACTGGTCGATCGGGTTGATGATCTGCACGCCGGCGTTGGAGATCAGGATATCGAGCGCACCGAAGGCAGCGACCACCTTGTCGGTACCCGCATTCACCGCGGCTTCGTCGGTCACATCCATCGCGATGCCGATCGCCTTGCCACCGGCCGCGTTGATTTCCGCCGCCACCGCATCGGCCGCCTGCTGGTTGATGTCGGCGATCGCCACGCTGGCGCCGTTCTTCGCATACAGCTCGGCAATCGCCTTGCCGAGTCCGCTGGCCGCGCCGGTGATCAGGGCGACCTTGCCATTGAGACTTGTCATGACTGCTCCTTCAACGATCGGAATGGGTGTAGCGCAACCGGGCGGCCCGGTTCAGTGCGTGTCTTCAGCAAGGTAGGTGTAGGCGGTCAAGCCGCCATTGAGCGTGCCGTACAACTGCTCGGCCTCGGCGCCCGTCACGCCCGCGCTGGCGATGCGCTCGCGGTAGCTCTGGCGCAGCACTTCGAGGTCGTAACCGACGTAGTCGAGCATCAGGTCCGTGGTGTCGCCGCGGCGCACATGCGCGAACGTGTAGCCGTCGCCGTCCAGGCGCACATTGACCGCATCGGTGTCGCCGAACAGATTGTGGATGTCGCCGAGCGTCTCCTGGTACGCGCCGACCATGAAGATGCCGAGCCGGTAGCTTTCGCCTTCCTTCAAGGCGTGCAGCGGCAAGCTCACGTCGACGCCTTCGGCATCGACGTAATGGTCGATACGGCCGTCCGAATCGCAGGTGAGGTCGACGATCACGCCGCGCCGGGTCGGCTGCTCGTCGAGCCGCGCGATCGGCGCGATCGGAAAGATCTGGCCGATCGCCCACACGTCGGGGATCGACTCGAACACCGAGAAATTGACGAAGTACTTGTCGACCAGCTTCTCGTCCAGCTCGTCCAGCGCCTGCCGGTGCGAGCGCTCGGCCGGCAGCAGGCGCGTACGCACGGCGCCGGCGATCGCGTAGTACATCTCGTCCAGCCGCGCGCGGTCGGCCAGCGCGAGCTGGCCCAGCGCGTACAGCGTCTGGCCTTCCTGCAGATGATGCTGGGCTTCGTGAAACAGCTCCAGCGCGGGACGCCGGTCCAGTTCCTCCCAGGCTTCGCGCAGCCGACGCAGCACGGCAGGATCTTCCACGCGCAAGGGCGGAATCGCGCCAGCCGGCACCGGTTCCACCTCGGTCACGTTGACCACCATCACCGCGTGATGCGCGGTCATCGCGCGACCGGCTTCGGTGAGGATGTGCGGTGCTGGCAGACCTTCGGTCTCAACCGCCTCGGCCAGCGACTGCACGATGGTCGCGGCGTATTGCTCGATCGAATAGTTGATCGAATTGTGGCTGCGCGAACGCGAACCTTCGTAATCCACGCCGAGACCGCCGCCGACGTCGACGATTTCCAGCGGCACGCCCATCCGGCTCAGCTCGACGAAGTAGCGCGTCGCCTCGCGCATGCCGTTGGCGATGTCGCGCACGTTGGAAATCTGCGAGCCCATGTGGAAGTGCTGCAGCCTCAGCGTGTGCTTGAGCCCGGCCGCGTCGAGCCGCTCGATCAGGGTCAGCACCTGGTTCGGCGACAGCCCGAACTTGCCCTTGTCGCCGCCGGTGTTCTGCCACTTGCCTGCGCCGATCGAGGCCAGCCGCACGCGCACGCCGAGCAGTGGCTCGACGTTGAGCACCTTCGCTTCGCTGAACACATGGTCCAGCTCGGACAGCTTCTCGATCACGATGTATACGCGCAGGCCCAGCTTCAGGCCGATCAGCGCGAGACGGATATATTCACGGTCCTTGTAGCCATTGCAGATCACGATCGAGCCGGGCCGCGCCATCGCCAGCACCGCCATCAGCTCGGGCTTGGAGCCAGCTTCGAGGCCAAAGCCATGCGTGCCGGCGGCGACCAGCTCGCCGGCGACGCCGCGCTGCTGGTTCACCTTGATCGGATAGATGGCCGTATAGCCGCCCGCATAGGCGCTGTCGGCGATCGCCCGGGCGAACGCGCCCTGCAATCGCGCGAGACGATCGGCGAGGATGTCGGGAAAACGCACCAGCAACGGCAGGCGCAGGCCATCGGCGCGGGCGCGCTCGACGATCTGCGGCAGCGACAGGGCCGGGCCGTTGGCGCCGTGCGGGCGCATCACGATCTCGCCGGCCGGGTTCACGTCCACGTAACCGTCGCTCCAGTGCGGCACGGCGTAGGTGTGGCGGGCGGAGTCGGTATTCCAAGGGTTCGACATCAGCGTAGCTCCTTGTGCAGGCGCTTGTTACAAGCATGGATGATGTCGTCGCAGCGGCGAGCCTTGACGGTGTTGCTCCACAAGAGCACGAGTCCGAGCGACCGGAAGCCTCGCACGCCGCGGGGTCGATCGGGCTTGTCAGCGCGGTTCGACGCGCTGCGCCGGCCCTGCCAGAACGCCATTGTAATGGGCGCCTGTGACGATATGCGCATGGCGCGGCAACCCGCTTTCGGGACGTTCACCGCCGTTATCGCTACAATTGGCAGTCTTTGTCCTTCCACCCGGTTCGTCAGGAACATCTCCGCCATGTCGCAGCAGCTCAGCTGGTTCACCGAAGCCCACCAGGCCTCCGGATCCTCCATCGGTTTCCGCACCGAGCAACTGCTGCACGCGGAGAAGACCCCGTTCCAGACCATCGAGATCTACAAGACCACCGACTGGGGCAACCTGATGGTGATCGACGGCTGCGTGATGCTGACCACCCGCGACAATTTCTTCTATCACGAGATGATGACCCACCCGGCGCTGTTCACCCACGCGCGCGCCAAGCGTGTGGTGGTCATCGGCGGCGGCGACTGCGGCACGCTGCGCGAGGTGCTCAAGCACGAGGAAGTCGAGTCGGCGGTGCAGGTGGAGATCGACGAGCGCGTGACCCGGCTGGCCGAGGAATATTTCCCCGAGCTGTGCGAATCGAATGCCGATCCGCGCGCCGAACTGCTGTTCATCGACGGCATCAAGTACATGGCCGAATGCGAGCCGGAGTCGCTGGATCTGGTCATCGTCGACTCGACCGACCCGGTCGGCCCGGCTGAAGGCCTGTTCAATGCTGCGTTCTACGCCAGCTGCTTCAAGGCGCTGCGCCATGGCGGCCTGCTGGTGCAGCAGAGCGAGTCGCCGTTGGCACATCTGGACCTGATCAAGTCGATGCGTTCGGCGATGCGCACGTCCGGCTTCAGCGCCGTGAAGACGCTGCCGTTCCCGCAGCCGTGCTACCCGACCGGCTGGTGGAGCTGCACGATGGCGCGCAAGGGCGGCGACCTGTCCGGCTTCCGCGAGCGCGGCGCGATCAGCAAGAATTTCCCGACCCGCTACTACAACGCCGATATCCACAAGGGTGCGCTGGCGCAGCCGGAGTTCATGCGCGAAGCGCTTGGCGAATAAACCGTTCGCCAGCGCCGTCGGCGCGCTCAGAACAAGGTGCTGCGCACCTTCGGCAGCAAGACCAGCAGCAGTGTGGCGAGCGGGCCGCACAACAGCGACAACAGGAACCACAGCAGTCCGCTGCGGTTCTTGCCTTGTGCCAGCGCGGCGTTGATCAACGCCAGCGTGCCCCAGCCGACGAACCACGGGGCGCCTTCGGCGAATGTCGACAAATGATCCACTACGCGTCTCCCAAAGCGATTGAGGGGCGCGGCCATGCGCCAAAACCAATGATCCTGCGAGCCAGTCGTGCCGACCCGTTTGCACGGATTGGCGGATCAGCCGCGCTTAATCTGCACGAGCTATGCTGAACGCTTTGATTGCGGACAGCCCCTGATGCGTGGATTGCGCTACCTCGCCCTGACTTGCGCCTTGTCGCTGCTGGTTACACCGGCCTTCGCCGGCAAAACCGCCGCCGGCAAAACCCAGCCTGAGCCGAGCAAGGCCGCCACGGCCCGCGACAAGGCCCAACTGGCGTTCCAGCGTGACCTGGTCAGCGTGCTGGCGCCGCGCGTCGATGCCTTGCCGCTGCTCAGTGCCGCCTTGCTGGCGCGGCCGCTGTTCAATCAGCCACCGAGCAACAGCTTCCACACGCTGATCGGACGCGCCGCACAGGCCGAGGGTGCCGACGCCGCAGTCAGCTGGGTGCGACTGGCCGATTGCGACGCCAAGGCCGACGCCTGTCCGAATCCCGCCGCGCTGGACCAGCTGCTGATCCAGGCACCGGACAACGCCGCGGTCTGGCTGCTCAAGCTCGGCGCGGACGCCCACGACATGAAGCACGACGCCGCCCGCGAGGATCTCGGCAAGGCCGCCAACGGCAAGCTGTACGACGACTACACCGGCGCCAGCTTGAAGGCGCTGGCCAGTTCGATCGGCGTGTTGCCGCCACCGGCCGATACCTTCGATCCGGCCTCGAAGGCCGGCGCGGTGGGCATGCAGACCATGCTGGTCTACGGAATCGCCGGCACGCAGCCGCAACCGGGCCTGCAGCTGATCGCCAAGCTGTGCGAGAACGCCAGCGGCGATGTCTCGACCAAGGCCGATTGCCTGAAGCTGGGCCAGCTGCTCGAGTGGGGCTCCAGTCCGCTGTCGCGTTCGCTCGGCCTGCATCTGCGCGAAGTGCTGGCGGACGACCCTGAGCAGCAGCAGGAAGCGAAGAGCGCCCGCCGCAACCTGATCTGGCAAGTACAGAGCTTCGGCCAGCTGCTGGCCCGGGCGCAGGGCGAGCCGGCGCTGGCCCAGCATCTGCTGGCACTGGCGCGCAACGGCGGCACCGAGATGAGCCTGCTGCTGGCGGCCCTGCGCGACAACAGCATTCCGGCCGAGGCACCCGCCGACTGGCAGCCGCGCGCGCCGGGTTGAGCTCGCCGCAACACCGCTTTGCGCCGCATCCGCAGCCGTGTAGGCTTGGGTCACCTTCCGCGACAAGGGTGAGTCGATGCTTACGACGCTGGTGGCAAGCAGCAAGGGCGGTTGCGGCAAGAGCACGCTAGTGACCCAGCTGGCCTCGCACTGGGCACAGGCAGGGCAGCACACCGCCATCATCGATGCCGACCGGCAAGGCTCCAGCTACCGCTGGGCCAGCCTGCGACCGGACAACGTTCCCGGTGTGCTGGGACTCGAAGGCGGTCGCCGCTCGCTGCAGAAATTGCCGCCGGACACCCAGCAATTGCTGATCGACACCGCCGCCGGCTCCGGCGAGCGCGAACTGGAACCGTACCTGGAACAGGCCGACGTGCTGCTGGTACCGGTGTTGCCGTCGTCGTTCGACCTGCACGCCACGCTCCATTTCATCGGGGAGCTGCAGTCGATCAAGCGCATCCGCAGCGGCAAGCTGCCGGTGGGGCTGGTCGCCAACCGGCTCAAGCCGTGGACCCACGCCAGCCAGGACGCGATCGCCCAGCTCGCCGAACAATCCCCGTTCCCGATCGTGGCGCAACTGCGCGACAGCCAGGCCTATGTGCTGCTGAGTGCGCTGGGCAAGGGCATTTTCGATTACCAGTCCGAGCAGGTGCGCAACCACCAACAGGACTGGAAGGCGCTGCTGCGCTGGATCAAGCGTCAACATTGAAGCGAGCCCCCTTGATGCAGCCATCGCGCCACGCGCGACCACACCCCGGAGTCCTCCATGCAAGAACTGATTTTGTTGCGACACGCCGAAGCCGTCCCGATAGAAACCGCGGGCGACGACCAGCAGCGTCCACTCAGCGCACGCGGTGAAAAGGAGGCGCAGGCGGCCGGATTGTGGCTGGCCTCGCACGGCATCCGACCCGAGCGCGTGCTGTGCTCGCCGACCCGGCGCACCGACGAAACCACCCGCCTGGCGCTGGCCGCGATCGATTCCGCGCCGGTGCCGCAAATGGCCCGCGAGATCTACGACGCCTCGCCCGGCGAATTGCTGGCACTGCTCGACCAGCACAGCGATGCCGGCACGGTGATGCTGGTCGGCCACAATCCCGGCATCGAGCGGCTGGTGGCGCTGCTGGTCGAAGGCCGCTCCGACGAATTCCGCGGCATGCCGCCCGGTGCGCTGGCCGTGCTGCACCTGAATGGCTCGCTGGAACCGGGCAACGCCCGACTGGATGCATTCTGGTCGCCCTGACTCGACGCATCACCTCACGTTCGCCGATCGCGCTGACGATCCAGCGCGATTGAACGGCGCCGGCATGAAAACTCCTCACGGCTGCAGCACGCCTCCTCCGTATCATTTGCGCATGCCTCGTTTTCTGTGCCGGTTCGGCCTGCCACTCCTGCTCGCCACCCTGCTGCTGCAGGGCTGCACGCTGTCTCGGGCACAAATCCGCCACGCCGACGCCATCGTCGCTTCCACCACCGATTACAGCGTTGTCTGCGCACAGGCCGACCATTGCGCGGTGCCGTCGCCGCTGCTGGCTGCAGCGACCCGGGCGCTGGCCGCATCCACGCCGCAACAACCCGTGCACGTGGTGACCCTGCTCGACGACAGCGAACCGGCGATGGCGGCGCGGATCAACCTGATCCGCGCCGCGCAGCAGTCGATCGACGTGCAGACTTACATCTGGGATCAAGACGATGCCGGCCAGCTGGTGCTGGACGAGCTGGTGCAGGCGGCACGCCGCGGCGTGCAGGTGCGCATCCTGGCCGACCAGCTGTTTTCGTTCAACGATCCGGATCTGCTCGAGCGGCTGTCGCGGGTCAGTGCGAACTTGCAGGTGCGGCTGTACAACCCGACCTTCCACAAGGCCCGCACGCAACCGCTGGAATTCGCCGCCGGCGTGCTGTGCTGCTTCATGCAGTTCAACCAGCGCATGCACAACAAGCTGCTGCTGGTGGACGACAGCATCGGCATCACCGGTGGGCGCAATTACCAGGATCGCTACTTCAACTGGGACGACGCGTTCGACTACGTCGACCGCGACGTGATGGTCGGCGGCCCCGCCGCGAAACAGATGGCGGCCAGTTTCGAGCTGTTCTGGCGACACAAGCGCACGGTGCCGTTGACCCACCTGCGCGACGTCAACCAGCGCATCCAGGCCGACCGCGCGCCGTCGGCGTGGCCGGCACCGCATTATCGCCGGCCGCTGCGGGTCGCGCAGGTGCTGCAGGCCGCCGAAGATCCGTCATGGCTGCAGGCGTGGCTGGTCGGCCCTTCGCTGTCGGCCGGCAACGTCGAGTACTTCAGCGACCTGCCGTCGAAGACCGACAAGCCGGACAAGCGGCGTGCGCAGGATTTCACCCAGCACATCATGCGCATGATCGGCGACGCCAAACACGAAGTGCTGCTGCAGACGCCGTATCTGGTGATGAGCAAACAGGCGCAGCGCATCTTCAAGCGGCTGCACCGGCGCGCAGAGCCGCCGCAGGTGATCGTCTCGACCAACTCGCTGGCTTCGACCGATGCCTTCGCCGTGTATGCGATGTCGTACAAGCACCGCAAGCGCTACCTGAAAACGTTCGGCTTCGAGATCCATGAACTGAAGCCGCACGCGCCAGGTCCGGCGGTGGACAACGAGCTCGCCAACCTCGGCATGGACACGGCGGCGATGCCGGCCGAAACCGCCAGCCCGGCCAGCGCCAAGCAGGCGCGCTTTCACCTGCTTGGCAGCCGCGGCAGCAACAACCGACCGGCGCCGTTGCTGAGCGAAGGCCGCCGTTTCGGCCTGCATGCGAAGTCGATCGTGATCGACGATGCGTTCGCGATGGTCGGCTCGCACAACTTCGATCCACGCTCGGACCACTACAACACCGAAGCCGGCGTGATCGTCTACGACCACACCTTCGCCGACCAGTTGCGCCACAGCATCATGCGCAATACCCAGCCGGAAAACGCGTGGGTGGTCGCACCGCGGCGGACTGTGGTGCCGTTGCTGAGCGACCTCAACGAAGTCATCGGCAGCGTCTCCGAGAGCCTGCCGCTGTTTGACCTGTGGCCGTTCCGCTACGCCACCAGCTACGACATCAGCCCCGGCTGCCAGCCACTGCGCGCGACCGACCCGAACTTCTACGCCTGCTACCAGCCGGTCGGCGATTTTCCCGATGTGGCGCTGTCGCCGAAGCTGATCATCACGCGACTGTTCACCGCCTTCGGTGTCGGCGCGAAAGGCGTGCTCTGAAAGAGGTGCTTCTCTGAAACCTAGAGCGACTGCGCGAGACGCTCGCCCTGCGCGGAGAAACGCATCGGCAGCTCGCCACTGATGCCGTCCGGATGATCGCCCGGCACCGCGAAACGCCAGTGGCGCACGCTGCGCAAGGCATGCTCGTCGAGTACCGGATCGCCGCTGGACTCGATCAGGCTGGCCGCAAGGACGCGACCGTTGCCGTCGACACCGACGTGCACCACCACGCGGCCGTCCAGATGGCCGCGCAGTTCGTCCCATGACTGCGAGGTGTCACCGGGCATCGCCAGCGGCACCAGTACCGGTGGCGGAGCAAGCACGGCAGCCTGCGCTTCACCCGTGTCACTGGCCGCACGATCAGCTTTTGCGCGATGCACCTGCGCCACGTTGAGCGGACGTTGCCGATGCCGCGGCGAGGGCAGGGCATGACGCTGCGCGGATGACTCCGGCTGAGTCGCCGCGAGACGTGGCGCCGGCCCGCGCCAGCCGACCGTCAGCGTGCTGAGCCAGCCGGTACCGGCGATGCCGATCGCCAGCGCCAGCGCGCTCAGGCCGGTCGTGGTGCGTAGTCGCAGCATGCTGGTATCACGTTCATGGTCGTTCGAGGATCGCGGTGACGCCCATGCCGCCGGCGGTGCAGATCGAGATCAAGCCGCGGCCGGAGCCTTTCTGTTCCAGCATCTTCGCCAGGGTGGCGATGATCCGCGCGCCGGTGGCGGCAAACGGATGGCCGACCGCGAGGCTGGAGCCATGTACGTTGAGCTTGGCCGGGTCGATCGAACCCAGCGGCGCGTCGAGGCCGAGCCGGTTCTTGCAGTACTCGGCCGATTCCCACGCGCGCAGCGTGCACAGCACCTGCGCCGCGAACGCCTCGTGGATCTCGTAGTAATCGAAGTCCTGTAGGGTCAGACCCTGACGCGCCAGCATGCGCGGCACCGCGATGGTCGGCGCCATCAGCAGGCCTTCGCCGTGCACGAAATCCACCGCGGCGACTTCGGCATCACGCAGGTACGCCTGGATTTTCAGACCGCGCTGCGCGGCCCATGCGTCGCTGGCCAGCAGCACGGCAGCCGCACCGTCGGACAGGCCGGTGGAATTGCCCGCGGTCAACGTGCCACGGCCAGACGTCTTGTCGAACGCCGGCTTCAGCGTGGCCAGCTTCTCCAGCGTCGAATCCGGACGCAGAAAGCCGTCGCGCTTGAGGCCACGGAACGGCACCAGCAACTCGTCGAAGAAGCCGGCGTCATACGCGGCGGCCAGCTTGTGGTGGCTGTCCAGCGCCAGCTGGTCCTGCGCCTCGCGAGCGACCTGCCACTCCTTCGCCATCTGCTCGCAATGGTCGCCCATCGACTTGCCGGTGCGCGGCTCAGCCACGCCGGGGAACGAAGGCTTCAGCTCGCGCAAGGAGAACCCGCGCAGCGCCACTTTCACTTTATCCAGCGGCGTCTTCGCCCGGTTCATCGCCAGCAACCGCTTGCGCAACCGCGTGCCGTAGACGATCGGTACGTCGCTGGTGGTGTCCGAGCCGCCGGCGATGCCGGCCGTGATCTGCCCGACAGCGATCTTGTTGGCGATGATGATCGCGTTATCCAGCGAGGTGCCGCAGGCGCGCGCGGTGGTGATGCCGGGCGTGGTCGGCGCCAGCCCGGAACTGAGCAGCGCCTCGCGTGCCAGGTTCCAGTCCGACGAATGCTTGATCACCGCACCCATCGCCACTTCACCCAGCTCCACGCCGTGCAGTCCGAACCGTTCGACCAGCGCGCCGAGCACCTTCACCGACATGCCGAAGTTGCCGACGTCGGCATACGCGGTGTTGTTGCGGCAGAACGGGATGCGCACACCACCGATCACCCCGACGCGCGTTAGCGTGTTTTCCATGCTCGAAACTGTCCACCACTCAAGTCGGCCAAGGCTAACCCGCGATGCCGCGCGGCGGAAGCCCAAAACGCTGAATGATAGAATTGCATCTCTTTACCCGTTCGGATGTCAGTCACGTGGAAGCACAAACGCTGCTCGCCCTGCCGATCGTGCTGGCCTTGGAGCCGGTTGCTGGCGAGGCGCCGCCGCGCATGACCTTGAGTCGCGACGAGGCAGCAGAGCTGGCGGAACTGGTTGCCGCCGACCTGCACACGCTGGTGCCGCAGGTCAGCGAAGCCCGGCTGGCCCTGGCCGGCGCGCTGTTCGACCAGGTCGAACTGCTGCGGCCGGGCTTTCCGGTGTGGGCGACATTGGATGAGCTGGCCCGGCGCGTGCCGCGCGGCCAGCTGGACAACGTGGTGGCGTTCGGCAGCCATGACGGTCGCATGCCGGCGCAGCCGCTGGAACCGTCGCCGGTCTTCGCCGATGGCCCGATGCGGTTGTTGCCGCTGAGCCTGCTGGCGCCTGCGGCGCTGGCCGAAGAGCTGTCCGAGTTGCTGGAGATCCATCTGGTCGGCCGCGGCGAAGCCGGCACGCTGACCGCCGACTGGCTGATGCGCACGCTCGGCATCCGCCTGGAGCATGTGCGCTACCTCAGCCGCAACGACCTGCTGGCGCTGACCTGCGTGCAGTACGAGCACGTCAACCTGGCGTCCTTGTGGACGCTGCTGGAAGCAGCGCTGCTGACCCCGAAGCACGCCGAATCAACCATGAGCGCACGCGGGCTTAACCTGCGCTACGCCGACGGCAAGGTGCTGGCGCAGTCGCCGGCGCAGTGGCTCACCGCACAGTCGGGGGATGTCACGCAGCGCGCGCATGACTTCGCCGGCATCGTGTTCGAGCTGCGCCAGTACGCCGCGCTGCTCGACGCGCATCAGCTGCCGCTGCTGCTGCAATCGGCCGCAGATATGGAAGCCGAAGCCGGCGTCGGCTATCTGCTGGAAACCCTGGCCGTAGTCGAGTCCGCTTACGAGCCGCCGACCCTGTTCGCGCACGAGGCGCCCGGACTTGGGGTCGTCGCGCTCACCGTGGCGCAACGCGGCGACGGCGGCGCGGCCCGCGCGCTGGCGCACGCCTACCCACTGCAGCCGCAGGCGCTGGGGCCGCTGCTGGCGCTGCTGGCCGACCGCTACGGCATCGCGGCCGAACTGCATGCGCTGGGACGGGTCGTGCTGGACGCGCACGGCCAGCTGGGTGCGCCGGCAACGGCGCTGCACTGACCCTCCCGCAGCGGGCTAACGCGGCATTTGTGTCGCGGCAGAGACTCGGCGCATGATGCGAGGGCGCTGACAGGGGGCGCGTTCCAGCTGACGGAATGACCATGCGGCCGCACAAGTCTGCCGAGGTATTGCCTTCATTTCTCCACGGGCCGGACTGGCCTGTGCGAATCTTGGACGGTGCCCCGGTACTGCTGGCCTATCTGGATGCCGAACAACGCTTCGGTTACGCCAACGAGACTCATCGCAGCTGGCTCGGCATCGACCCACAGGCCCTGCTCGGCCAGCGCCTGATCGACGTGGTCGGCCCGCGCAATTACCACAGCGCCGCGCCGGCGCTGGAAAAGGCCTACGCCGGCCAGAGGGCCAGCTTTGAGGGCGAGCTGTACAACGGCGACGAGCGGCGTTACGCCCACGGCAACTTCCAACCGGATTTCGACGCGAACGGCCGCGTGCGCGGCGTGTTCACCGCGCTGCTCGACATCACCGAACGGCATGCGCTGGAACTGCAGCTGCATGAAAGCGAGCAGCGTTTCTTCGGCGCGTTCCAGCACGCCGCGATCGGCATGGCACTGACCCATCCGGATGGCCATTTCCTGCGCGTCAATGCGGCGGTATGCCAGATGCTCGGTTATCGCGAGGAAGAATTGCTGGCGCTGAACATCTACGCGATCACCCATCCGGACGACATGGTCGCCGATGCCGCGCTGATGGCGCAGCTGCTGGCCGGCCAGCGCGAGTCGTACCAGCTGGAGAAGCGCAACTTCCACAAGGACGGCCACATCGTCTATATCCAGCTCAGCGTGTCGGTGGTGCGCGACGAGCAGGGCACGCCACTGTATTTCGTCTCGCAAGTGCAGGACATCAGCCAGCGCAAGGCGTTCGAGGACGCACTGCATCGCGAGCGCGAACTGGCCGAGGTGACCCTGCGCTCGATCGGCGACGCGGTGATCACCACCGATCCGCAACTGTGTGTCACCTCGCTCAATCCGATCGCCGAGGCGATGACCGGCTGGACCGGCGACGAGGCACAGGGCCGGTCGATCGAGGAGATCTTCCAGCTGTTCGACGCCCAGCATGGCCACGCCATCGCAAATCCGTTGCGCAACGCGATCGAGCACAACACCATCGTCGATCTGGCCGGCAAGACCCTGCTGCGCCATCGGCACGGTTTCGACACGCCGGTGGAGGACTCCTCCGCACCGATCCACGACCACGCCGGCAACGTGATCGGTGGCGTGCTGGTGTTCCACGACGTCAGCGAGACCCGTGCGCTGGCGCTGAAGATGATCCATCTGACCCAGCACGACACACTCACCGGGCTGCCCAACCGCAGCCAGCTGCATGACCACATCGGGCGGGCACTGGCCACCGCGAACCGGCGCCAGCAACGCGCCGCGTTGCTCTACATCGACATCGACCATTTCAAGCAGATCAACGAATTGCACGGCCACGCCACCGGCGACCGCGTGCTGCGCGCGCTGGTCGCACAGATCCAGCGCTGCCTGCCCGGCGACGAGTTGCTCAGCCGCTACGACGGCGACGAATTCGTGGTGGTGCTGCCGCACCTGGAAAGCGTGAGCGAAGCGGCCAGCCTGTGCCAGACCCTGATCAACCAGTGCGAGCTGACCCATGTCGACGGCCTGCCCGAACTGACGCTGCGCATCAGCATCGGCATCAGCGTGTACCCGGACGACGCCACCGAGCCGGAAGATCTGCTGCGGCACGCGGAAACCGCGCTGGTCGCGGTCAAGGCGCAGGGCCTGCACAGCTACCGCTTCTTCACCGCGTCGATGAACGAGCGTACGCGGGCGCGCCGACGGATCGAGACGGCGCTGCGACAGGCGCTGTCGCGGCACGAATTGAACCTGCATTACCAGCCCAAGGTGGACGCGCAGAGCGGCCGCATCGTGGGCGCCGAGGCGCTGCTGCGCTGGCAGGCGAACGGGCGCGAGCTGTACACGCCGGAGCAGTTCATCCCGGTCGCCGAAGACAGCGGCCTGATCCTGCCGATCGGCGCCTGGGTGCTGCGCCAGGCGTGCAAGCAGGCGCGGCTGTGGCAGCAGCAGGGTCAAGCCATCCCGGTCTCGGTGAATGTCTCGCCGTTGCAGTTCCAGCATGCCGATTTCTACAGCTGGCTGGACGAGGTGCTGAACGAAAGCGGGCTCGATGCCGGCCTGCTCGAACTGGAACTGACCGAGCGCATGGTGATGTCCGGCAGCGATGCCACCACCGGCCTGCTGCGCCGGATCAAGCAGCGCGGCGTGCGGCTGTCGCTGGACGATTTCGGCACCGGCTATTGCAGCCTGTCCTATCTGAAGCACTTCCCGATCGATGCGCTGAAGATCGATCGCGTGTTCGTGCACGACCTGACCAGCGACCGCGACACCGCCACGATCACCAGCGCGATCATCGCGATGGCGCGCAGCCTCAACAAGGTGGTGATCGCCGAAGGCGTGGAGACCCAGGAGCAGGGCGCGTTCCTGCGTCATGCCGGCTGCTCGCAGCTGCAGGGCTTCCTGTTCGGTGCACCGATGCCGGCCGCGGAATTCCAGCAGCGGCTGATCGCCGCCACCTGAACGCGCTCAGGCGGGCTTGCCGCCGAGCAGCGCCTCATACATCCAGTAGTGACAGCGCTGCATGCCGAGGTCGGCGTAGGTCGCCTGCGCACGCTGGTTCTCGGTTTCCACATACAGGCGCAGGCCGACCGCACCGGCTGCTGCCGCACGCTGCTCGACCGCGGCGTACAGCGCGCGGAACACGCCGCCGCGCCGCGCCGCGGGGATCACGTACACGCTCTGGATCCACCAGAAATCGCCGCAGCGCCAATCGCTCCACTCATACGTCACCAGCAGGCTGCCGACCGCCGCGCCGTCGCGCTCGGCGATCAAGTAGAAGCCGCGGCGCGGCTGCTCGAACACGCCGCGGATGCCGCGCTCAAGGGTCGCGGGATCGAGCTGCTTGTGTTCGGTTTCCCATGCCATCGCGGCATTCCAGGCGACGAGTTCGGCAAGGTCGGTGAGGGCGGCGGCGCGAATCGACAACGACACGGCAGGACTCCGGTACTGGGCTGAGTACGCATCGTAGCGTGCGCCGTCTTCACACGTCGGCGCGTAGGGTCCGAGCGGTAGCCGGTGGCCGTGGTGGATATCCGCCAAGCCGTCATCGGGCCAGACCATTGCCGGAATGGACGCCTCGCAGCCGATCCGGCATGAACCCCAAGGAAAACCGGATTTGAACATCGGCAGCCTTCTCGACCTGCTCAAGCTGCGCCGTCTGCGCGCATTCCGGCGCCGCCGCGCGGCAGCGCGGACCCGACCAGAGCAGGAACCGGCGCTGCGTTCGGAGCTGTTCAGCGCTGCACAGATGGAACGGCATGGCGCGGCGCTGGCCAGCCAGCACCGCTTGAGTACGCGGCCGAGTGCGGATCTGCTGCTGGCCCGGCTGGCCGACAACGAGGCGGTGCTGGCGCACACCTGCGAACGGCTGACCGACGCCACCCGCAAGCGCCGGCGAGTCACCCCGGCCGGCGAGTGGCTGCTGGACAACTTCTACCTGATCGAGGAGCAGATCCGGATCGCCCGCCGGCATCTGCCGAAGGGCTACAGCCGCGAGCTGCCGCGGCTGGAAAACAGCCTGTCGGCGGGCCTGCCGCGGGTCTACGACATCGCGCTGGAAATCATTTCGCACGGCGACGGCCGGGTCGACACCAGCAGCCTGCACCGCTTCATCAACGCCTACCAGAGCGTGACTCCGCTCAAGCTCGGCGAGCTGTGGGCGATCCCGATCATGCTGCGGCTGGCGCTGATCGAGAACCTGCGCCGGGTCGCCGCGCGGGTGATGGCGGACTGGCGCCATCGCGGCAAGGCCGCGCGCTGGGCCGACAGCATGACGGCGACGGCGGAGCGTGATCCGAACAGCGTGGTGCTGGTGGTCGCCGACATGGCGCGCTCGAACCCGCCGATGAACGGCCCGTTCGTCGCCGAGATGGCGCGCCGGCTGCAAGGCCAGAGCCCGGCGCTAGCGCTGCCGCTGAGCTGGATCGAGCAGCGCCTGTCCGCGTCCGGCCAGAGCATCGAGCATCTGGTGCAGCTGGAAGCGCAGCAGCAGGCGGCCAACCAGGTCTCGATCAGCAACAGCATTGGCAGCCTGCGTGCGCTGTCGGCGATCGACTGGCGCGACTTCGTCGAGCACAGCAGTCTGGTCGAGCAATGCCTGCGCGAGGATCCGGCCGGCGTCTACGCGGCGATGGATTTCGCCACCCGTGACCGCTATCGCCATGTCGTGGAAGCGCTCGCGCGGCATCATCGGCTGACCGAACTGGAAGTGGCCGAGACGGCCGTGGCGCTGTGTCAGGCCGGCGCACCTACCGACACTACCGCACCGTTGCCGCAGCACGTCGGCCTGTATTTGATCGATCGGGGCCGGCGCCAACTGGAGCAGCGCCTCGGCGTCCGGCCACGGCTGGCCGAGACGCTGCGCCGCGGCTTCGATCGCGCGCCGCTGCCGATCTACCTGGGCCTACTGGCCTTGCTGACGTTTGCGTTCGCGCAGCCGCTGGTGGCCGCTGTCGCGCACGATCGGCTGCCGCTGTGGGCGCTCATCGCGCTCGCCATTCCGGCCACCATCCTGGCCAGCCAGCTGGGACTGAGCCTGCTCAACTGGATCGCTACGCTGTCGATCGCGCCGCAGCTGCTGCCGCGGATGGATTATTCGGACGGCATCCCGGCCAGCGCGCGCACGCTGGTGGCGATTCCCAGTCTGTTCGCCAGCGCGAAGGATGTCGAGGATCTGGTCGAGGCGCTGGAAGTGCGCTTCCTCGGCAACCGCGACGAACACCTGCACTTCGCCCTGCTCACCGATTTCGCCGATGCCGACAGCGAAACGCTGCCCGGCGACGACGCACTGCTACGGCTGGCGCGGCGGCGCATCGAGGCGCTAAACGAACACTATGCCAGCGCGGAGGCCGACCGCTTCTTCCTGTTCCATCGCCCGCGTCGCTGGAACGCCGCCGAACGCTGCTGGATGGGCCACGAGCGCAAGCGCGGCAAGCTGGCCGATCTCAATGCACTGCTGCGCGGCCATGCGAAAGACCGCTTCATGCTGATCGTCGGCGACATCGCCGCGCTGCCGCGCGTGCAGTACGTGATCACGCTGGACACCGATACCGAACTGCCACGCGATGCGGCGCAGGCGTTCGTCGGCACCATCGATCATCCGCTCAATCGCGCGATGTACGACCCCGTGCTGCGGCGCGTGGTCTCCGGCTACGCGATCCTGCAGCCGCGAGTGGGGATCAGCCTGCCCAGCACCGCGCGTTCGCGCTATGCACAACTGTACGGCAGCGATGCCGGCATCGATCCGTACACGCAGATGGTTTCGGACGTCTATCAGGACGTGTTCCGCGAAGGCTCGTTCATCGGCAAGGGCATCTACGCCATCGATCCGTTCGAGCTCAGCCTGGATGGCCGCTTTCCGGAAAACCGCATCCTCAGCCACGACCTGGTCGAAGGTTGTCACGCGCGCGCGGGCCTGCTCAGCGACGTGCAGCTGTTTGAGGAATACCCGGCCCGCTATGGCGCCGATATCAAACGCCGCCATCGCTGGATCCGCGGCGACTGGCAGCTGCTGCCATGGCTGCTGCCGTGGGCACCGACCGCGCATGACGGCTGGCGCCGCAACGCGCTGACCGCGCTGTCGCGCTGGAAGATCCTCGACAACCTGCGCCGCAGCCTGGTGCCGACCTCGCTGCTGGTACTGCTCGTGACAGGCTGGCTGCTGCTGTCACCGGCTCTGTCGTGGATGCTGGCGGTGCTGGCGATGGTGCTGGTGCCGCCGCTGCTGGCGGCGTTGCTGGAGCTGGTGCAGAAGCCCAAGGACGTGCAACTGGATCAGCATCTGCGTGCCGGCTTCCAGGCCGGCGTGCAGCATGTCGCGCGGATCGCTCTGGGGCTGGCGTGGCTGCCGCATGAAGTGCTGTACCAGCTCGATGCGATCGTGCGCACGCTGTGGCGGGTGGCGATCAGCCATCGGCATCTGCTGCAGTGGCAGACCTCCAGCGAGGTCGCGCGACGCAGCAGCAACGCACCGTCGGCGTTGTGGCGGGTGATGTGGCCCGGCCCGCTGCTGGCGCTGGGGCTGACCGTGGCGCTGGCACTGCAGCGGCCGATGGTGCTGTTGCTGGCGGGACCCCTGCTGCTGCTGTGGCTGCTGTCGCCGTCGCTGGCGTGGTGGATCAGCCAGCCGCGCAAGCCCGACACGTTTGCGCCGAGCCCGGCCCAGATGCGCTTCCTGCGCGTGCTGGCGCGGCGCACGTGGGCGTTCTTCGATACCCACGTCGGCCCCGCCGACCACTGGCTGCCACCGGACAACCTGCAGGAGAAACCGGGACCGGTGATCGCCCATCGCACCTCGCCGACGAATATCGGCATGGCGCTGCTGGCGAACCTGGCCGGCTACGACTTCGGCTTCCTCAGCAGCGGCCGCCTGCTCGAGCGCACGCGTCAGACCCTGGCCACCATGCAGCAGTTGCCGCGCCATCGCGGCCACCTCTACAACTGGTACGACACACTCAGCCTGCAGCCGCTGGCTCCGCTGTACATCTCGGCGGTGGACAGCGGCAATCTCGCCGGCCATCTGCTGACCCTGCGGCCGGGCCTGCTGGCCCTGCCCGACGAGCCGGTGTTCCAGCCGCGCGTGCTGCTGGGTCTGCTCGATACCCTCAACGTGCTGCACGACACGCTCGATGCCGGCGCCGCGCCGGCTCTGGATCCGCTGCGGCGGGAATTGCAGGACGCACTGGCGACGCCGCCGACCACCACCAGCGTCGTGGCGACGCTGCTGCAACGGCAGCTGGACCATGCCCACGCGTTGGCGCAGTCGCTGCACGTCGAAGCCGGCAGCGAGGCGGAGTTCTGGCTCGCTGCGCTGCTCGAACAATGCAGCGATCTGTGTGACGAGGCCGCCGCGCTCAGGCTCGATCCACCGCACGACGACGACGGCGGCTTCAGCGGCATTCCCACGCTGCGCCAGCTCGCGCGGATCGAACCGCTGTGCTGGCCCGCCGACGCGGACGCCGAGACCATGCGTGAACGCGCGCGCGAACGCATCGCCGCGATCGAGCATCTCGCACAGCAGGCCGGCGAACTGGCCCTGATGGACTATCGCTTCCTCTACGACAGCGCGCGCGACCTGCTGGCGATCGGCTACAACGTCGACGAGCGCCGGCTCGACGCGAGCTACTACGACCTGCTCGCGTCGGAGGCGCGGCTGGCCAGTTTCGTGGCGATCGCGCAGGGCCAGCTGCCGCAGGACAACTGGTTCTCGCTGGGCCGGCTGCTGACCACCAGCGGCGGCGAACCGGTGCTGCTGTCGTGGACCGGCTCGATGTTCGAATACCTGATGCCGACGCTGGTGATGCCGAGCTACGAGGGCACCCTGCTCGACCAGACCTGTCGCGCGGCAGTGACGCGGCAGATCGAATACGGCAACCAGCTCGGTGTGCCGTGGGGTGTTTCCGAATCCGGCTACAACACGCTGGACGCGCACTTCATCTATCAATACCGCGCGTTCGGCGTACCCGGTCTCGGCCTCAAGCGCGGACTCGGCGACGATGTGGTGATCGCGCCGTACGCCACTGCGCTGGCGATGATGGTGGCGCCGGCTGCGGCGACCAGGAACCTGCAACGGCTGGCCGAGGCCGGTGCCGCCGGCCGCTTCGGCCTGTACGAGGCGATCGACTACACCCCCGCGCGCCTGCCGCTGGGCCAGACCTCGGCGCTGGTGCAGTCGTTCATGGCGCATCACCAGGGCATGAGTCTGCTGGCACTCGACTACGCGCTGCTGGACCGGCCGATGCAGCGGCGCTTTGAATCCGATCCGCAGTTCCAGGCCACCAGTCTGCTGCTGCAGGAACGCGTACCGAAGACCGCCGCGGAATACCTGCATGCCTCCGACTTCCCCGAAACGGACGGCCAGACGCGTGCCGCCGAAGCGCGACTGCGCGTGTTCACCGATCCGGACCGGCCGCGACCGGCCGTGCAGCTGCTGTCGAACGGCCGCTACCACGCGATGGTCAGCAGCGCCGGCGGCGGCTACAGCCGTCGCGGCGAACTGGCGCTGACGCGCTGGCGCGAGGACATTACGCGCGATCACTGGGGCATGTTCTGCTACCTGCGCGACGTCGCCAGCGGCGAGTACTGGTCCACCGCGTACCAGCCGACGTTGAAGAAGACCGAACTGTTCGAGGCGATCTTCTCCGATGCGCGCGCCGAGTTCCGCGTGCGCGAACGCGAGTTCGACGCGCATACCGAGATCGTGGTGTCGCCGGAAGACGACATCGAGCTGCGCCGCACGCGCATCACCAACCGCAGCCGCACGCGGCGCACGATCGAGCTGACCAGCTACGCCGAAGTGGTGCTGGCACCGCCGATCGCCGACGCGCTGCATCCGGCCTTCAGCAAGCTGTTCGTGCAGACCGAGCTGATCCCGGAACTACAGGCAATCGTATGCACCCGCCGTCCGCGCGCGGCCGACGAGCACGTGCCGTGGATGTGCCACCTCGTTGCCGTGCACGACGCCGACATCGACGCGATCTCCTACGAGACCGACCGCGCGCGCTTCATCGGCCGCGGCCGCAGCGTGGCGCAGCCGCAGGCGCTGGATCGCGAACAGGCGAAGCTGTCCAACAGCGCCGGCTCGGTACTCGACCCGATCGTGGCGATCCGCTGCCGCATCACGCTTGAGCCGGAGCAGTCAGCCACCATCGACTTCGTCACCGGCATTGCCGATCACCGCGACGACTGCCTGCAGCTGATCGGCAAATACCGCGACCGCCATCTCGCCGACCGCGTGTTCGACCTGGCCTGGACGCACAGCCAGGTGCTGCTGCGCCAGCTCAACGCCAGCCTCGTCGATGCCCAGCTGTACGAGCACATGGCCACCTCGATCATCTACCCGAACGCGAACCTGCGCGCGGAGCCGCTGATCCTGCGCGGCAACCGCCGCGGCCAGTCCGGCCTGTGGGGGCAGTCGATCTCCGGCGACCTGCCGATCGTGCTGCTGCAGATCGCCGACCCGGCGCGGATCGAACTGGTGCGCCAGCTGGTGCAGGCGCATGCGTACTGGCGGCTGAAAGGGCTGGCGGTGGATCTGGTGATCTGGAACGAGGACCGCGCCGGCTACCGGCAGGAGTTGCAGGACGCGATCATGGGCCTGATCGCCTCCGGCAGCGAAGCGAGCTTGCTCGACCGTCCCGGCGGCATCTTCGTGCGTCCGGCGCAGCAGCTGTCCGGCGAGGACCGGATGGTGATGCTGGCCAGCGCGCGGGTCATCCTGGCCGACAACCGCGGCAGCCTGACCGAGCAGATCAGCCGCCGCCGCGCGGAAACACAAGCGCCGCGCTTCGAGCCGAGCAAGCCGCGCCGCCTCGCCGCGAACACACTCGCGCCGGCAGCCACCACGCTGCAACTGGGCAATCCGCATGGCGGTTTCAGCGCGGACGGCCGCGAATACGTGATCACGCTCGGTCCGGGCGACGCCACCCCGGCGCCATGGGCCAACGTGCTGGCCAACCCGCACTTCGGCACGGTGATCTCCGAGAGCGGCAGCGCGTATACCTGGGGCGAGAACGCGCACGAGTTCCGGCTCACGCCATGGCACAACGACCCGGTCAGCGACGGCAGTGGCGAGGCGCTGTATCTGCGCGATGAGGAAACCGGCCAGGTCTGGTCGCCCACGCCACTGCCCGCGCGTGGCAGCAGCGACTACGTCACCCGCCACGGCTTCGGCTACAGCGTGTTCGAACACGACGAGGACGGCATCCACTCCGAGCTGTGGATCTATGTGGCGCTGGATGCCTCGGTGAAATTCTCGGTGCTGAAACTGCGCAACAGCTCCGGCCAGCCGCGCCGGCTCAGCGTCACCGGCTACGTCGAATGGCTGCTCGGCGATCTGCGCGAGCGCACGTCGATGCACGTGGTGACCGAATCGGATCCGGCCAGCGGCGCGCTGTTCGCGCGCAATGCGTACAACAGCGAGTTTCCGAACCGCGTCGCGTTCTTCGACGTGGACGATCCTGGCCGCGGCATCGACGGCGACCGTAGCGCCTTCATCGGCCGCAACGGCAGCACGGGCGCGCCGGCCGGGCTGGGGCGCGCGCATCTGTCCGGCCGCCTCGGCGCCGGACTGGATCCGTGCGCGGCGCTGCAGGTCAGCGTAGGGCTGGACGAGGGCGAGCAACGCCAGCTGATCTTCCGGCTCGGCCTCGGTCGCGATGTCGCCGACGCCAGCGCGCTGGTGCAGCGCTTCCGTGGCCGCGGCGCGGCCGCCGAAGCGCTGGACAAAATCCGCGCGCATTGGGCACGCGCGCTCGGCGCCGTGCAGATCCGCACACCGGAGCCGGCGCTCGACGTGCTGGCGAACGGCTGGTTGCTGTACCAGACCATCGCCTGCCGCATGTGGGCGCGCAGCGGCTACTACCAGTCCGGTGGCGCGTTCGGCTTCCGCGACCAGCTGCAGGATTCGATGGCGCTGCTGCACGCGGCGCCCGAACTGTCGCGCGCGCAACTGCTGCTGTGCGCCGCTCACCAGTTCCCCGAAGGCGACGTGCAGCACTGGTGGCATCCGCCGCTGGACCGCGGCGTGCGCACCGCGTGCTCGGACGACTACCTGTGGTTGCCGCTGGCGACCAGCCGCTACGTGCTGGCCAGCGCCGACACCGGTGTGCTGGATGAATCCGTCGGTTATATCGAAGGCCGCCCGCTGCATCACGGCGAGGAGTCCTACTACGACCTGCCGCAACCGTCGGGCCTGCGCGAAACGCTGTACCGGCATTGCGTGCGCGCGATCGAACACAGCCTGCCGCGCGGTGCGCACGGCCTGCCGCTGATCGGCAGCGGCGACTGGAACGACGGCATGAACCGGGTCGGCGAGCAGGGTCGCGGCGAAAGCGTGTGGCTCGGTTTCTTCTCCTGCGACGTGCTGACCCGCTTCGCCGAAGTAGCCCGGCTGCACGACGACGAAGCGTTCGCGCTGCGCTGCGAAAGCGAAGTCGACCAGTTGCGCGTCGCGCTGGAACAGCACGCGTGGGACGGCGCCTGGTATCGCCGCGCCTACTTCGACGACGGCACGCCGCTCGGTTCCAGCAGCAACGACGAATGCCGCATCGACTCGATCGCGCAGAGCTGGTCGATGCTGTCCGGCATCGCCACACCCGAACGCCGGCAGCAGGCGATGAACTCGCTCGACCAGCACCTGGTGCGCCGCGAAGCAGGTTTGGTGCAATTGCTGGAACCGCCGTTCGACAAGTCGGCGCTCGATCCCGGCTACATCAAGGGCTACGTCCCCGGCGTGCGCGAGAACGGCGGCCAGTACACGCACGCCGCGATCTGGGCCACGATGGCGTTCGCCGAACTCGGCGACAGCGCGCGCGCGTGGGAACTGCTGCGCATGATCAACCCGGTCAGCCACGGCAGCGACGCCACCGAAATGGACGTCTACAAGGTCGAGCCGTACGTGGTCAGCGCCGACGTCTACGCGGTCGAACCGCACATCGGCCGCGGCGGCTGGAGCTGGTACACCGGCTCCGCCGGCTGGATGTACCGGCTGATCATCGAGTCATTGCTGGGCCTGCGCCTGGAAGCCGGCAAGCTGCGCTTCACGCCGGTGCTGCCCGCCGAGTGGGATGGCTTCTCGCTGGAGTATCGCCACCGCGACACGCCATACCGGATCAACCTGCGGCAAAGCGAGGTGGGCACACTGAGCACCGTGTGGCTGGATGGCGTGGTGCAGGCGGATGGCTGCATTCCACTGGTCGATGACGGGGTGGAGCACAGCGTGGAGCTCAATCATCCGCGGGCGTAAATGTCTCTGACCCCTTTGATCCGCAGATATCCGGTACTGGGCCAAGGTGTCGTCACCCTCTGATCCAGACGTCATCGCTGAGCTGCTCCGGCAAACTGACGCCGTTGCGGAGGTGCACAATACCGTCAGGTCGGGGCTACCAGTTGTCCTTGTCGCAGAGCCGTCGGGCGGACCCTGACGGTTCGGCCAAGGCGGGCGGCTTCGCCGCCGCTTAACTCCAGCGTTAGAGCCTATGTTGAAGCACGTTGTATTCATCGCCTTCTTAGCTATGGCCAGTTCGGTAATGGCAACGGATTCGTCGCGCGTTGGATTCGCGTTTTATAACAAGGCTCGTATCGGAATGTCGGAAGCTGAGCTTTCCAGAATCTTCAAGGCCAAGCTCATTCACATGGATCCTGTGGCAGAAGAAGACGGCTGCTATTACGGCTCCTTTCCTAGCTTGCCGAAGGGCGTCGGCCTCATGATTCTCGATGGTCGCCTAGCACGCATTGACGTCTTCGAAGTGGGCATTCTCACCATCCAAGGTGCGAGTGTTGGTATGTCGGAGAAAAGTCTGAAGAAACTCTATGGAGCTAAGCTCACTGAGCAGCCACATGCATACACTGACCCCGAAGGGCACTACCTAACCTTAGCTTCCGCTGACCATGCATACGGCATTCGTTTTGAGACAGATGGCAAGAGGGTTACTGGGTACTACGCGGGAACGGCAGAATCCATCCAATACATTGAGGGCTGCCAATGAGCCCTAATCACTCGGTCAAAGCGGACGCCTCTGGCGCCGCTAACTCCAGCGTTAGCACCCTTACTCAATGACGGTCAGCAGATCAATTCGACAATGGTTGGCCTGGGCGGCTCTGGTTCCGGTTTTCGCGTTTCTCATCATCGCGTTCGACCCATCATCATCAGTAGTTGCACGTACCAGAGGCACCGTAGTTGCCGACTATCCCAAGGGGCGGTTCAGTAACGGGCGAGTTACATTGGGTGTGCTGCTTCCAAGCGGCGCTGTGGTACTTGCCTCGGCCCCAGCAGATGACCACCATCCCTATGCTTTGGGCGCGCCGGTAACGGTTACGACGTATGAAACTCTTTTAAGTCATCGCAAGCATTACGAAGCAATCACCCTCGTCGCAACCAACGGGCGCTGACCCGTCGTTCAAGACGGGCGACTTCGCCGCCACTCAACTCAAGCGTTATGTGCCAAATACCACAGGATCAAACATGCAGATGTCGGGCATCCCGTTCGGCACGACGGATTGGTCGAAGATCGAACGGACTGAACACAAAGGCGTCAGCGGCATCGCCTACTGGCGCACCCAGCAGTTTGGAAGCCTCCGCGTTCGGATGGTCGAGTACACGCCCGGCTACTTCGCGGATCACTGGTGTACAAAGGGGCATGTACTTCTGTGTCTCGATGGAGAACTGCACACCGAACTGGAAGACGGCCGCAAGTTCACCCTGACCGCCGGCATGAGCTATCAAGTCGCCGACCATGCGGAACCGCACCGGTCGTTCACCGAAGTCGGGGCAACGCTGTTCATTGTCGACTGAAGGCCGAGCGCACACTTCTCCATCGAGCGAACTCTCATCACTACACTCATGACCCTCATCCGCCCCTTCCAGGAAACCGACTGGCCTGCCGTCTGGTCGATCCTGCACGCGACCTTCCAGTCCGGCGACACGCTCGCCAACTCCCCGCAGAGCACCGAAGCTGAAACACACCAGGCCTGGGTCGAGCTTCCGGCCGCGACCTTCGTGGCCTGTTCGCCTGACGGACAGGTGGTGGGAAGCTACATCCTCAAGCCGAACCAGCCCGGTCTGGGCAGTCACGTCTGCAACGCTGGCTACGTCGTCGCTGCCGACGCGCAAGGCCAGGGTGTTGCCGCGGCCTTGTGCGAGCACTCGCAAGCTCAGGCATTGTCGATGGGCTTTCTGGCGATGCAGTTCAACCTGGTGGTATCCACCAACGAACGCGCCGTGCGCCTGTGGAAGCGACTCGGCTTCACCGTGGTCGGTACGCTGCCGCGGGCGTTCCGGCATCAGCGCCTCGGCTTCGTCGATGCCCTGGTCATGTTCAAGCAGCTGGCAGGCTGAGCGTTCCGCCGTCGCAGATTCCTGCGGCCGCTACGGCATGCGCTGCCCGCACGGACTTATGCATCGGTTTAACTTTGCTGCGTGCAGGCTGGAAAGTAGACCCGATCTCCGGCATGTTGCAGGTTCGCACATGCCGCCGCACTGACCGCACCACGCGCTGCGCCAATGACGGCGCCGGCCAGCCCCATGGAGAAAGCACTCACCATGACATCACTCCCTTCGGATGCCCTGGTCTTTTTCGGCGCCACTGGCGACCTGGCCTACAAGCAGATCTATCCCGCGCTGCAGGCGATGATGCTGCGCGACGGACTGGACCTGCCGATCATCGGCGTGGCGCATTCCGGCTGGAACGTGGAGCAGCTGCGCCAACGCGCGCACGACAGCCTGGCGCAGGCGGCGAAGCGCCAGGGCGGCGACGTCGACGAGGCCGCGTTTGCGAAGTTCGCGGCACGCCTGCAGTACGTCGATGGCGACTACAACGACCCGGCCACGTTCGCCCAGTTGAAGCAGGTGCTGGGCAGCGCCAAGGCGCCACTGCATTACCTGGCGATACCGCCAAGCCTGTTCGGCGTGGTGGTGAAGAACCTGCAGCAGGCCGGCTGCGCCGACAACGCGCGGGTGGTGGTGGAGAAGCCGTTCGGTCGCGACCTGGCCTCGGCGCAGGCGCTCAACCACACCTTGCACGAGGTGTTTCCGGAGTCGGCGATCTTCCGCATCGACCACTACCTGGGCAAGGAGCCGGTGCAGAACCTGCTGTACTTCCGCTTCGCCAATACCGTGCTGGAACCGGTGTGGAACAACCGCTATGTGGACAGCGTGCAGATCACCATGGCCGAGCAGTTCGGCGTGGACGGCCGCGGCAGTTTCTACGAGGGCGTCGGCGCAATCCGCGACGTGCTGCAGAACCACCTGCTGCAGGTGACCTCGCTGCTGGCGATGGATGCGCCGATCGGCAACGACCCGGTCTCGCTGAATGCGGAGAAGCTGCGACTGTTCCGCGCGATGCGTCCGCTCGATCCGGCCGAAGTGGTGCGCGGCCAGTTCAACGGCTATCGCCAGGTCGCGGGTGTGGCGCCGGATTCCAACGTGGAGACCTTCGTGGCGCTGTGCCTGCACATCGACACCTGGCGCTGGGCCGGCGTGCCGTTCTGCATCCGCGCCGGCAAGAACCTGCCGATCACCACCACCGAGGTGATGGTGGACATGAAGACGCCGCCGCTGTCGGTGTTCGACGAGATCACCCCGCCGCAGTCGAACTACTTCCGCTTCCGGCTCAGCCCCGAGGTGATCATTGCCGAAGGCATGCGGGTGAAACGGCCCGGCGAGACGATGCAGGGCGATCCGGTGGAGCTGGTGGCGCGACATCATGCGGAGCCGGAGAAGCCGCCGTACGAGCGGCTGCTCGCCGACGCGATCCGCGGCGACAACGCGCTGTTCACCAGCGACGAATGCGTCGAGGCCGCATGGGCGGTGGTCGACCGGGTCCTGCAGCATCCGGGCAGCGTGAGCTTCTACGAGCCTGGCAGCTGGGGACCGGCCGAGGCCGCGAAGATCGTCAGCAGTGCCGAGGGCTGGCACGACCCGCAAGCCGAGGCGAGCGCACCATGCTGAGCCATGACGTCCCCGCCACCGCGTCGGTGGTCTTTCTGCTCGATGTCGACAACACCTTGCTCGACAACGACCGCTTCGCCGCCGATCTCGGCGACACACTGGAGCAGCGTTTCGGCGTGGCCGAGCGCGCACGCTACTGGGCGATCTATGCGCAACTGCGCGACGAGCTGGGCTACGCCGATTACCTGGGCACGCTGCAGCGTTTCCGCGCCGGCCTGGACAACGAGCCGTCGCTGCTGCAGATGTCGAAGTACCTGCTGGAGTATCCGTTCGCCGAGCGGCTGTATCCGAACGCGCTGGACACCGTCGCGCACCTGCGCACGCTGGGCTCGGCCGTGATCCTGTCCGACGGCGACATGGTGTTCCAGCCGCGCAAGATCCAGCACGCCGGGCTGTGGGACGCGCTGGGTGGCGAGGTGCTGATCTATGTGCACAAGCAGCAGATGCTGGTGGCGATGCAGCAGCGCTACCCGGCCGCGCATTACGTGATGATCGACGACAAACCGCAGATCCTGGCCGAGATGAAGCAGCGGCTCGGACGGCGGCTGACCACGGTGTTCGTCGAGCAGGGCCACTACGCCGCGCAGGCGCCCGCCGAGGTGCGTGCGGCGGCCGATATCCACATCGCGTGCATCGGCGATCTGCGCGAGCGTAAGCTTGGCGATTTCCTGCCCGACGCGCCCGTCATCAATCTTCCGGCAGACTGAACCCCCACCCGTATCGAACCGGAGTCATGGAGCAAGCATGAAAGCGACCCGTCAACTGCACGAACTCGGCCAGAGCCTGTGGCTGGACAACATCACCCGCACCCTGCTCGACGACGGCACGCTGGCGCGCTACATCGCCGAGGACTCGATCACCGGGCTGACCTCGAACCCGAGCATCTTCGACGCCGCGATCGGCGACGGCGATGCCTACGACGCCGGCGTGCATGCGAAGGCGCTGGCCGGCCTGTCGGGCGAGACGCTGTTCATCGAGCTGGCACTGGAAGACCTGCGTCGTGCGGCCGACCTGTTCAAGCCGGTGTTCGACGCCACCCGCCAGGTCGACGGCTGGGTCTCGATGGAAGTCTCGCCGCTGCTGGCCGCCGACACCGCCGGCTCGATCGCGGCGGCCCGGCATATCCACCACAAGGCGCAGCGCGACAACCTGTTCGTGAAGATTCCCGGCACCGCCGAAGGCGTGCCGGCGATCGAGGAGGCGATCTTCCTCGGCATCCCGATCAACGTGACCCTGCTGTTCTCCTGCGCGCACTATCAGGCCGTGGCCGAGGCGTACATGCGCGGCATCGAGCGCCGCCTCGCCGCCGGGCTCGATCCGAAAGTCGGCTCGGTCGCCTCCCTGTTCATCAGCCGCTGGGACGTGGCCAGCAATCCGCAGCTGCCCGCCGAACTGCACAACAAGCTCGGCATCGCGGTGGGCCAGCAGACCTATCGCGCCTACCGTGAACTGCTCGCCTCGCCGCGCTGGCAGAAGCTGGTCGCCGCCGGTGCGCAGCCGCAGCGCCTGCTGTGGGCCAGCACCGGCACCAAGGATCCCTCCGCGCCGGACACGCTGTACATCAGCGCGTTCGCCGCGCCCGACACCATCGACACGATGCCGGAGAAAACCCTACTCGCGTTCGCCGACCACGGTCAGCTGCATGGCGTAATGCCGACCGATGGCGGCGACGCCGATGCCATGCTGGCGCAGATCGCCAAGGCCGGTGTGGACATCGATGCGCTCGCGCTGAAGCTGCAGCAGGACGGCGCCGAGGCGTTCGTCAAATCGTGGAAGCAGTTGCTGCAGCGTATCGCCGACAAGACCGTCGCGCTGGCCGACAAATCGAAAGGACCCGCGCTGCAATGAGCCGTCCGAGACTGACCACCCTGCCGCAGTGGCAATCGCTGCAACGGCACTTCGCCGCGCTCGGCCCGAAGCATCTGCGCGAACTGTTCGCCGCCGACCCGCAGCGCGGCGAGCAGCTCGCCATCGAAGATGTCGGGCTGTATCTGGACTACTCCAAGCAGCGCGTCGACGCCGACACGCTGCGCCTGCTGCGCGAACTGGCCGTGGCCTGCGAACTGCCGCAGCGGATCGAGGCGATGTTCCGCGGCGACAGGATCAACACGACCGAGAACCGCGCGGTGCTGCATATGGCACTGCGTGCACCGGCGACGGAGAAAATCCTGGTCGACGGCCACGACGTGGTGCCGGATGTACACGACGTGCTCGACCGCATGGCCGCGTTTTCGGAGCGCATTCGCAGCGGCGCGTGGCTGGGACACACCGGCAAGCGCATCCGCAACATCATCAGCATCGGCATCGGCGGTTCCGATCTCGGCCCGGTGATGGCGTACGAGGCGCTGCGCGACTACAGCCGGCGCGACATGTCGTTCCGCTTCGTCTCGAATGTGGACGGCACCGATTTCGCCGAAGCCGTGCGCGATCTGGACGCGGCCGAAACGCTGTTCATCGTCTGCTCGAAGACCTTCACCACGCTGGAGACGCTGACCAATGCGCATGCCGCGCGTGCGTGGAGCGTGGCGGCGCTTGGCGACGAGAACTCCGTCGCCAAACACTTCGTCGCCGTCTCCACCAATGCCGAAGGCGTGGCGAAGTTCGGCATCGACACCGCCAACATGTTCGGTTTCTGGGATTGGGTCGGCGGACGCTACTCGATGGATTCGTCGATCGGCCTGTCGACCATGCTGGCGATCGGCGCGGACGGTTTCCGCGAAATGCTGGCCGGCTTCCATGCGATGGACGAGCATTTCCGTCGCACGCCGCTGGAGAGAAACCTGCCCGCCTTGATGGGTCTGCTGGCGATCTGGAACAATAATTTCCTCGATGCCGCCACGGTGGCGGTGCTGCCGTACGAGCAATACCTGAAGCGCTTCCCGGCGTATCTGCAGCAGCTGACGATGGAGAGCAACGGCAAGCACGTGACGCTCAATGGCAACGTCGTGGACTACGACACCGGTCCGGTCTACTGGGGCGAGCCGGGCACCAACGGCCAGCACTCGTTCTACCAGCTGATCCATCAGGGCACGCGCATCGTGCCGTGCGACTTCATCGGCTTCGGCCAGACGCTGAATCCGTTGCCTGCGCAAGGCGGCGGCGATCAGCACGATCTGCTGATAGCGAACCTGATCGCGCAGGGTGAAGCCTTGGCATTCGGCAAGACCGCCGACGAAGTGCGTGCCGAAGGCACGCCCGAGGCGCTGGTGCCGCATCGCACGTTCGAGGGCAACCGGCCCAGCACGACGATTCTTGCTGCAAAGCTCACTCCGCACATCCTAGGCACGTTGATCGCGCTGTACGAGCACAGCGTGTTCGTGCAGGGCGTGATCTGGAATATCGACTCGTTCGACCAGTGGGGTGTGGAGCTGGGCAAGCAGCTGGCGAAGACCACCATCGCCGAGCTGACGGCGAAGGACGAACCGAAACTCGCCCACGACAGCTCGACCAACGCCTTGATCCATCGCTATCGCCGGCTGCGCGATGGTGCGACTTCGGGAAAAGCATGAGTCAAATCATCAGTCCACTCGCCGGCAAGCCGGCACCGGCGTCGATCCTGGTCAACATCCCGAAGCTGCTCGCTGCGTATGCCGACCTGAAGCCCGATCCGTCGGTGGCCGCGCAGCGCGTGGCGTTCGGCACCTCGGGGCATCGCGGCAGCTCGTTCGAGCGCAGCTTCAACGAATGGCACATCCTGGCGATCAGCCAGGCGATCTGCGAATACCGCAAGAGCAAGGGCATCGACGGTCCGCTGTTCATCGGCGCGGATACGCATGCGCTGTCGCAGCCCGCGTTCGAGAACGCGCTGGAAGTGCTGGCCGCGAACGGCGTGCAGACGATGATCTCCACGGGTGGCGAGTTCACTCCAACGCCGGCGATCTCGCACGCGATCCTCGTCTACAACAAGGGACGAACCAGCGGCCTCGCCGACGGCATCGTGATCACGCCGTCGCACAATCCGCCCGACAACGGCGGCTTCAAGTACAACACGTCGAACGGCGGTCCGGCCGATACCGATATCACCGGCTGGGTGCAGAATCGCGCCAATGCGCTGCTCGAAGGTGGTCTGAAAGATGTGAAGCGGATGCCGTTCGCGCAGGCGCGCCAGGCCGCGACGACGCGCGAGCACGACTACCTCAACACGTATGTCGCCGACCTCGCCAACATCATCGACTTCGATGCGATCCGCAGTGCCGGCGTGCACATGGGCGTCGATCCGCTGGGCGGCGCCGGCGTGCATTACTGGGCCCCGATCGCGGAGTGCTACAAGCTCGACCTCACCGTGGTCAGCGCGGTGGTCGATCCGCAGTTCGCCTTCATGTGCGTGGACTGGGACGGCAAGATCCGCATGGATCCCTCGTCGAAGTATGCGATGCAACGGCTGATCGGGCTGAAGGACCAATACGACGTCGCGTTCGCCTGCGATACCGACCACGACCGCCACGGCATCGTCACCCGCAGCAACGGCCTGATGGAGCCGAATCATTACCTGTCGGTGCTGATCGATTACCTGTACCAGCACCGGCCGCAGTGGAGCGCGAACGCCGCCGTCGGCAAGACCGTGGTCACCACCGCGCTGATCGACCGCGTGGTGAAGCGGCTCGGGCGCAAGCTGTACGAAGTACCGGTCGGCTTCAAGTGGTTTTCCGAAGGCCTGTTCGACGGCTCGCTCGGCTTCGGCTGCGAAGAGAGCGCCGGCGCCTCTCTGCTGCGCCACGACGGCTCGGTATGGGCGACCGACAAGGACGGCCTGGTGCCGGCGCTGCTGTCGGCCGAGATCACCGCGCGGCAGGGCAAGGACCCGGGCGAACTGTTCGCGCAATTGACCGATGCACTCGGCAAGCCGTTCGCCGACCGCGTCGAGGCCGCTGCCACGCCCGCGCAGAAAGCCAAGCTCGCAAAGCTGTCGCCCGACCAGTTGAAGAGCAACCAGCTCGCCGGCGAGAAGATCACGCAGGTGCTCGACAAGGCGCCGGGCAACGGCGCCGCGATCGGCGGCATCAAGGTCGTCGCCGCCAGTGGCTGGTTCGCCGCACGGCCGTCCGGCACCGAGGCGATCTACAAGATCTACGCGGAAAGCTTCAAGAGCGAAGACCACCTGCAGAGTCTGCTGAAGGAAGCCCAGAGCATCGTCGACGCCGCGCTCGCCTGAGCCGCGCGTCCATCCCCTCCACGTCACCGAAGGCGCCATCATGTCCAACGCACTCGACCAGCAATGCATCAACACGCTTCGCTTCCTGTCGGTGGACATGGTGCAGAAGGCCAATAGCGGCCATCCCGGCCTGCCGCTCGGCGCCGCGCCGATGGCGTATACGCTGTGGACGAAGCAGCTGAAGCATCACCCGGCGAATCCGCACTGGCCCGACCGCGATCGTTTCGTGCTGTCCGCCGGACACGGCTCGGCGCTGCTGTACAGCCTGCTGCATGTCACCGGCTACGCGCTGTCGCTGGATGATCTCAAGCAATTCCGCCAGTGGGGCAGCAAGGCGCCGGGGCATCCCGAGTACGGCCACACGCCCGGCGTCGAAGTGACCACCGGGCCGCTCGGCCAGGGTCTGGCGAATGCGGTCGGCATGGCGATCGGCGAGGCGCACCTGGCCGCGCGCTACAACCGCGACGGTCACCAGGTGATCGACCACCGCACCTGGGCGATCGTCAGCGACGGCGACCTGATGGAAGGCGTGGCCAGCGAAGCGGCCTCGCTGGCTGGGCATCTCAAACTCGGCAAGCTGGTCTGCCTGTACGACGACAACTACGTCACCCTCGCCGCCGGCACCGACATCACCTTCTCCGAGGATCGCGCGAAACGCTTCGAGGCGTATGGCTGGCAGATCATCCATGTGGCCGACGGCAATGACGTGGACGCGATCAGCGCCGCGCTGGAGGCTGCCCGCGCCGACACCATGCGGCCGTCGCTGATCCTGGTGCGCACGCATATCGGCTTCGGCTCGCCCGAGCAGGACAGCTTCAAGGCGCACGGCTCGCCGCTCGGTGTCGAGGATACGAAGAAGACCAAGCAGAATCTCGGTTGGCCGCTCGAACCCGATTTCCTGATACCGGAGCCGGCGCTGGCGCATTTCCGCGAGGCGCTCGATCAGGGTGCCAAGGCCGAGGCTGAATGGAATGGACGTCTGGACGCCTATACGAAGGCGTTCCCTGATCTTGCGAAAGAACTCCAGGGTCGCCTGCTCGGCGAACTGCCAACCGGCTGGGACGCGGACATTCCGGTGTTCCCCGCCGACGCCAAGGGTATGGCCACCCGCGTGGCCAGCGGCAAGGTGATGAATGCGCTGGCGCCGAAACTGCCCGCGCTGTTTGGCGGTTCCGCCGACCTCGATTCGTCGACGCATACCAATCTGAAGGGACTCGGCGACTTCAACCCGGCCGCCACGCCGGGACAGGACACGCAGGGTTCCGACAGCGCCGGCTGGAGCTACGCCGGCCGCAATCTGCACTTCGGCGTGCGTGAGCACGCGATGGGTGCGATCACCAATGGTCTTGCCGTGCACGGTGGCTTCCTGCCGTACGGCTCGACCTTCCTGATCTTCTCCGACTACATGCGCCCGGCGATCCGCCTGGCAGCACTAATGGGCGTGCACGTGGTGCACGTGTTCACTCACGACAGCATCGCGCTGGGCGAGGACGGCCCCACCCACCAGCCGGTGGAACAGCTGGCCAGCCTGCGCGCGATCCCCAACCTCACCGTGATCCGCCCCGCCGATGCGAACGAGACTGCGGTGGCGTGGAAGGTGGCGGCGGCATCGGAGAAGCATCCGGTACTGCTGGCGCTGACCCGGCAAGACCTGCCCACGCTCGACCGCACGCGCTATGCCAGCGCCGACGGCGTGCGCCAGGGCGCGTATGTGCTGAGCGATGCGAAGGATGGCAAGCCGTCACTGATCCTGATCGCCAGTGGTTCCGAAGTCGCCCTGATCCTCGCCGCCGCCGACCAGTTGCAGGCTGATGGCGTCGCGGTGCGCTGCGTGTCGATGCCGAGCTGGGAGCTGTTCGACGCGCAACCGCAGAGCTATCGCGATCAGGTGCTGCCGCCGAACGTATCGGCACGCCTCGCGGTGGAGCTGGGCGTCTCGCAGGGCTGGGACCGCTATATCGGCGCGCAGGGCGGCATGCTCGGCATCGACCGCTTCGGCGCCTCGGCGCCGGCCGGGGTATTGCTGCGCGAATACGGCTTCAGTGTCGACAACGTGGTGCAGCGGGTCAATGCATTGCTCGGGCGCTGAACATGCGGGAAGCACTCTGTCCGCAGTGGCAAAACCGGTTGCCGGCAGGAGCCTGACCCGGACACAAAGCGGTCTGGCAGTATAGATGTCCATGACATATATCTGAACTGTTCGGTGTGTTATTGTCCGGGCCGGCTTCCTCCCTTGCCCCAGGCCACTCCCTTGTCCAGTCTCCTGTCTGACTCGAAGCCCGCCTTGCTTGCCGGTACCGCTCGCGCCCTCGCGTTGCTGGCGGGCCTGTCCGTCGCCGGTTGTGCGGTCGGCCCCGACTACCGTCGCCCGGACGCGCCGCCGGTGGATCGCTACACGGCGCAACCGTTGCCAGCCGCCACCGTGGCCGCCAAAGCTCCTGACGGCGATGCGCAGCGCTTTCTGCAGGATCGCGACGTGCCTGCGCGCTGGTGGACGACGTTCGACAATGCCGAGCTGACCCGCCGGGTGAACACTGCATTGACGCACAGTCCGTCGATTGCCTCGGCCCAGGCCGCTTTGCGCCAGGCCCAGGAGAACGCCAGCGCGGCACGCGGCGGCCTGTTTCCGTCGGCGGATCTGGGCGTCGGCGCCACCCGCCAGAAACTGTCGGCCGCACAATCGGGCACGACCCGTGCCGCTGGCCCGTACACGGTGTACAACGCCTCGGTTAGTGTCGGCTACACCCTGGATCTGTTCGGCGGCGTGCGCCGCGGGATCGAGGCGCAGTTGGCGCAGGCGGACTATCAGCGCGCGCAACTCGACACCACGTATCTGGCACTGACCGCCAACGTGGTCACCACGTCGCTGCAGGAAGCGTCGCTGCGCGAGCAGCTGCGCGCGACCGAACAGATCGTCGACATGCAGCGCGAGAGCCTGGACATCGCGCAGAAGCAGCAGAAGATCGGCGCAAAGTCGCTGTCCGACACGCTGGCAGTACGCTCGCAACTGGCCGCCACCGAGGCGACCTTGCCACCGTTGCGCGCGCAGCTCGCCGCGACCCGCAACCAGCTGGCCAGCTATCTCGGCACCACGCCGGCGCAACTGCAGCTGCAGCCGTTGACGCTGGACGCGATCACCTTGCCGCCGGACATCCCGGTCAGCCTGCCGTCCGGTCTGGTCGAGCAGCGCCCGGACATCCGCGCCGCATCAGCGCAACTGCATGCGGCCTCGGCCCAGGTCGGCGTCGCCACCGCGGCGATGCTGCCGCAGATCACGCTGTCCGGCAGCGCCGGGTCGCAGGCGCTGCGGGCCGGCGATCTGTTCTCCGCCGGCACCGGCGCCTGGTCGCTCGGCCTCGGCCTGACCCAGCCGCTGTTTCATGGCGGCGAACTGCTGCACAAGAAACGCGCCGCACAGGCCGGCATGGACAAGGCCGTGGCGGACTGGCAGCAGACCGTGCTGAACGCGTTCCGAAACGTCGCTGATGCACTGCAGGCCTTGCAATACGACGCCCAGGGTCTGGCCGCACAAGCCATCGCCGAGAGCACCGCGTCGCAGCAGCTAGGCCTCGTCCGTCAACAATTCCAGCTCGGTGCCACCGGCTATCTCAACCTGCTCGAAGCCGAACGCAGCTATCAACAGGCGCGCATCGGGCTGATCCAGGCGCGCAGCGCGCGGCTGGCCGATACCGCCGCGCTGTATGCCGCACTCGGTGGCGGCTGGCGCAATGACGCCGGCATGGCAACACCCGCATCCACACCATCCGCATCCGCACCATCCAACGCATCCAACTGAGGAGTTCGCGCATGCCCACGCGCGTCGACAAGAAACCCAGCACCACCAAGCGCATGATCTGGATGATCGTCGGGGTGCTGCTGCTGATCGCGGTTATCGTCGGCATCAAGGTGCTGCTGGTGGTGCGCATGATCCACAGCATGCCGAAGCCGGCGCCGTTCACGGTGAGCACCACCACCGCCGGCGAACAGCCGTGGCAACCCTCGCTGAGTGCCGTCGGCACGCTGCGCGCGGCCAGGGGCGCGGATCTGGCGATGGATGTGGCCGGCCTCGTCACCGGGGTCAACCTGAAATCCGGCCAGGACGTGGAGCAGGGCCAGCTGCTGGTGCAGATGCGTGACGGCGACGACGTGGCCCAGGTGCAGCAGCTCGAGGCGGCGGCCCAGTTGTCCCAGCTCACCTTCGAGCGGGCGCGCCAGCAGCTTGCGGCGCAGGCGATCAGCAAGGCCGAGTACGACACCGCCGCCGCCGATCTCAAGGCGAAGCAGGCCGCAGTGGCGCAGCAGAAAGTGGTGGTGACCAAGAAGGCGCTGCGCGCGCCGTTTGCCGGCCGCGCCGGCATCATCACCGTCAGCCCCGGGGCCTATCTCAGTGCCGGCACCGCGGTGGTGACGGTGCAGCAGCTTGATCCGCTGCTGGTCGATTTCTACGTGCCGCAAAGCGAACTGGGTCGATTGCAGGTGGGCCAGGTGGTGAACCTGAAGCTGGACGCCTATGCCGGCCGCGATTTCAGCGGCAAGCTCAGCGCGATCAATCCCAAGGTCGATCTCGGCACGCGCAACGTGCAGGTCGAGGCGACCGTGCCCAACCACGACAAGACACTCACTCCCGGCATGTTCGCCAAGGTCAGCGTCGATGCCGGCAGCAAGCAGCAGCAATTGACCCTGCCGCAGGCGGCGATCGTCTACAACCCCTACGGCGACACCGTGTACGTGGTGCAGCCGTCCAAGGGCAAGGACGACAAGGGCCAGCCGCTGCCATCTACGGTAAAGCAGACCTTTGTCACGGTGGGCGACACCCGCGGCGACCAGGTGGCGATCCTCAAGGGTATCGACGCCGGCACGGTGGTCGTGACCAGCGGCCAGATCAAGCTGAAGAACGACGCGCCGATCGCGATCGACAACAGCGTGCAGCCGGCCGACAGCGTCCATCCCGCGCCGCAGGAGCACTGAGCGAACCCCATGAAATTCACCGACCTGTTCGTCAACAAGCCGGTGCTGGCGATCGTCGTCAGCCTGCTGATCCTGGTGCTGGGCGTGAAGGCCGTCAGCAGCCTGACCGTGCGCCAGTATCCCAAGACCGAGAACGCCACCGTCACCGTCAGCACCGCGTACTACGGTGCCGATGCGCAGACCATGGCCGGCTTCGTCACCCAGCCGCTGGAGCAGGCGATCTCGCAGGCGCAGGGTATCGACTACCTGTCCTCCAGCAGCGTGCAGGGCGTGTCCACCATCACCGCGACCCTGCGTCTAAACTACGACGCCAACCGCGCCCTGACCGAGATCACCACGCAGGTGAATTCGGTGAAGAACCAGTTGCCGCCGCAGGCGCAGCAGCCAGTGCTGAACGTGCAGACCGGCGAGACGATCGACGCGATGTACATGGGTTTCTACAGCGATGTGCTGCCCACCAACAACATCACCGACTACCTCGCGCGCGTGGTCAAGCCCAAGCTCGATTCGGTCGATGGCGTGCAGACCGCCGAGTTGCTCGGCGCACGCCAGTTCGCGCTGCGCGCCTGGCTCGACCCGTCCAAGATGGCGGCGCACAGCATCACCGCCAGCGACGTGAACACGGCGCTGGCCTCCAACAACTATCTGGCCGCGGTCGGCTCCAGCAAGGGCCAGGCGGTGACGGTCGACCTGACCACCGACAGCAACCTGCATTCGGTCGACGAGTTCAAGCAGCTGGCGATCAAGCAGGTCAACGGCGCGATCGTGCGGCTGCAGGATGTGGCCACGGTCTCGCTGGGATCGGAAAGCTACGACTTCAACGTGGCCTTCAGCGGCAAGCGCTCGGTGTTCATCGGCATCAAGGCCGCGCCCGACGCGAACGTGCTGGATGTGGCCAAGCGCGTGCGCGAGGTGTTCCCGGACATCCAGAGCCAGTTGCCCAGCGGACTGACCGGCGAGATCGTCTACGACGGCACCAAGTTCGTGAACAGCTCGATCAACGAGGTGGTCAAGACGCTGGCTGAGGCGCTGCTGATCGTCACCCTGGTGATCTTCCTGTTCCTCGGCAGCCTGCGTGCAGTGATCATCCCGGTGATCGCGATGCCGCTGTCGCTGATCGGCACCTTCTTCGTGATGTTGGCGCTGGGTTACTCGATCAACCTGCTGACCCTGCTGGCGCTGGTGCTGGCGATTGGCCTGGTGGTGGACGACGCGATCATCGTGGTGGAAAACGTCGACCGGCACATGAAGGAAGAGGGCAAGACGCCGCTGCAGGCCGCCTTGCTCGCCGCGCGCGAGCTGGGCGGACCGATCCTGGCGATGACCGTGGTGCTGATCGCGGTGTATGTGCCGATCGGTTTCCAGAAGGGGCTGACCGGCGCGCTGTTCAGCGAGTTCGCCTTCACCCTGGCCGGTGCGGTGACGGTGTCGGCGGTGATCGCGCTGACCCTGTCGCCGATGATGTGCGCCAAGTTCTTCCGCAGCGAGCAGGAGAACAACCGCTTCGTGCAGTTCATCGACCGCCAGTTCGATCGCGTGCACCACGGCTATCAGCGCGTGCTGCATGGCGCCCTGTCGACCTGGTCGGTGGTCCTGGTGATGAGTGCGCTGCTGTTGCTGGCCACCATTGCACTGGGCATGACTTCGAAATCGGAACTGGCGCCGGAGGAAGACCAGGGCATCGTGGTCGGCCAGATCGTGGGGTCGCCGAACACGACGGCGCAGCAGATGAATGTCTATGCGACGCAGATGTTCGACCTGTCCAAGCAGCTACCGGAATACGAGCAGATGTTCCAGCTGACCGGCGTGCCCACCATCAACCAGGGCATCGGCGGCGTGCTGTTCAAGCCGTGGGACCAGCGTCACCGCAGCGCGCACGAACTGCAGCAGGTCTTGCAGGATAAGTGGAACGGCATCGCCGGCGGCCGAGTGGCGGCCTTCCAGTTTCCGCCGCTGCCAGGCGCATCGGGCCTGCCGATCCAGGTGGTGATCACCACCACCGAGCCGTTCGAGAACCTCAACGCGGTGGCCACCGAAGTGCTGCAGAAGGCGCAGGCCAGTGGCAAGTTCTACTTCGTCGACTCCGACCTCAAGGTGGACAAACCGCAGAGCACGGTCAGCCTCGACCGCGACATGATCACCACTCTCGGATTGACCCAACAGGATGTGGGTGCCGCGCTTGGCTCGGCGCTGGGCGGCGGTTACGTCAATTATTTCTCGATCTCCGGTCGTTCCTACCGGGTGATTCCGCAGGTATTGCAGGTCGACCGGCTCAACCCGAGCCAGGTGCTGGACTACTACATCCGCGTACCGGACGGCTCGGTGATCCCGGCCTCGACCGTGGCGAAGATCACCCGGCAGGTGGTGCCGCAGTCGCTGAACCGCTTCCAGCAACTGAACTCGGCCACGATCTCCGGCGTGAGCGGGCTGTCGCAGGGCGAGGCGCTGACTTACCTGCGTGACCTGGTGAAACAGGTGGCATCGACCGGCTACAACGTGGACTATGCCGGCCAGTCACGCCAGTTCACCCAGGAGTCCGGCGGTTTCGGCGCGACCCTGCTGTTTGCCGTGATCATCGTGTTCCTGGCGCTGGCCGCACAGTTCAACAGCTTGCGCGATCCGATCGTGATCCTGGTCTCGGTGCCGCTGGCGCTGTTCGGCGCGCTGATTTTCGTCAACCTGTTCACCAGCCTCAACATCTATACCGAAGTCGGTCTGGTGACCTTGATGGGCCTGATCAGCAAGCACGGCATCCTGATCGTGCAGTTCGCCAACCATTCGCAGCTCGCCGGCATGTCCAAACGCGAGGCGATCGAACATGCGGCGGCGGTGCGCCTGCGGCCGATCCTGATGACCACCGCGGCGATGGTGCTCGGCGTGCTGCCGCTGGTGATCGCCTCCGGCGCCGGCGCGGCAGGCCGCTTCAACATGGGCCTGGTGATTTCCACCGGCCTGGCGATCGGCACCATGTTCACCCTGTTCGTGGTGCCGGCGTTCTACATGCTGCTGGCCGCCGATCACCACGGCGGCCAACCGTCGGACGATCCACTCCTGGCGGGGCCGGAGTCGACGGTGCAGGCCTGAGCAACCGACACAAGAAAGGCGCGGTCATCCGCGCCTTTCTTTTTGCAATGTCCGACTGTGATGCGTCGCCCGATACGGCAGCGACCGCTGATCAGTTGCGCGACTGCAGTTTCGACAGCAGGCGCAGCAGCTCCAGGTACAGCCACACCAACGTCACCACAAGCGCGAACGCGCCGTACCACTCCATGTACTTCGGCGCGCCGGCGTTGACGCCGGATTCGATCATGTCGAAGTCGAGGATCAGGTTCAGTGCGGCGATCACCACCACTACCGCGCTGAACGCGATGCCGATGCCGCTGTGGCCGCTGATGAAACCCATCGAGTGGCCGAAAAAGCCCATCGCGAAGTTGGCCAGGTACAGCAGCATGACGCCGCCAGTGGCGGCGACGATGCCGAGCTTGAACTTCTCGGTGGCGCGGATCAGTCCGCTGCGATAAGCCAGCAGCAGCGCCGCCATGGTGCCGAAGGTCAGCCCCACCGCCTGGATCACGATGCCCGGATAACGCATCTCGAAGATCGCCGACAGCGCGCCGATGAACACGCCTTCCAGCAGCGCGTACAGCGGCGCGGTGATCGGTGCCCAGGTCTTCTTGAACGAGGTGATCAGGCCCAGGATCAAGCCGCCAATCGCGCCGCCGAGCACCAGCGGGAACATCGCCGGCATGCTGGCCGGACCGCTGAACTGGCTCCAGCTGAACATCGCGCCGACCAGGACAAGAATCAGCAGAAAGCCGGTCTTGTTGACCGTGCCGTTGATCGTCATGGCCTCGTCGCCATGCGCGACAACCGCGCCGCTGGCCGCGTCGAGGAAAGTGTTCTTGTTGAGTGCCGGGTTGCCGCTTTGCATGATGAACTCCCGTGAGATGCCGACCATCGTAACTGTCCGCCGCGGGCGGCGCACCCGCCCTGCGCCGATACGCCGCTGCACTGCAGCGCGCAAACTACGCGACAATGCGACCTTGCCGAATGCCGCGGAGTTCCGATGAATCCCTCCACCCTGCGTATCGCCACCCGCAAGAGCGCGCTCGCGCTGTGGCAGGCCGAGCACGTCGCCGCGCTGCTGCGCGCGGCGCATCCGGGGCTGGCGGTGGAGCTGGTGCCGATGAGCACGCGCGGTGACGAGATCCTCGATCAGCCGCTGGCGACGATCGGCGGCAAGGGACTGTTCCTGAAGGAACTGGAGGTGGCAATGCTGGAAGGCCGCGCCGACCTTGCCGTGCATTCGCTGAAGGACGTGCCGGCGCAGCTGGAACCGGGTTTCACGTTGCCGGCGATCCTGCCGAGGGCGGATGCGGCCGATGCCTTCGTCAGCAACGACTATGCGGATCTCGCCGCGCTGCCGCACGCTGCGCGGGTCGGCACTTCGTCATTGCGGCGGCAGGCACAGCTGCGTGCGCTGCGGCCGGATCTGGTTCTGCTCGACCTGCGCGGCAATGTCGGCACCCGGTTGGGCAAGCTGGACGCCGGCGACTACGACGCGATCGTGCTGGCCTGCGCCGGACTGGAACGGCTCGGCCTGGCTGCGCGCATCCGCTCGCGGCTGGCCGCACCGGACTGGCTGCCGGCGCCAGGTCAGGCGGCGATCGCGATCGAGGCACGCGAGGACAATCCGGGCGTGCTGGGCCTGCTGGCCGCGCTCGACGACGCCGATACGCGGCTCACCATCAGCGCCGAGCGGGCAATGAACCAGGCGCTCGGCGGCAGCTGCACGGTACCGGTCGGCGCTTGGTGCATGCTGGGCGAACATGGTCTGCATCTGCGCGGCATGGTCGGCGATGCGGCCAGTGGTCGATTGCTGCACGCCGACGCCAGCGGGCCCAGCGATCAGCCGACGGCACTGGGTCGCCAAGTCGCGGCGGCGTTGCTGGCACAGGGCGCCGGCGAGCTGCTCGGGCTTTGAATCGCGTCTAACGTAAACGGCTGCCCCGCTCGCGCGGAAGAGCCGTCGGTGTCACGTTTCGCAGACCGCTGCTTAGAAGCTGTAGACCAGATTGGTCGTGGTCAGTGTGTCCGTCTTCTTGACAGCCACCAGCACGTCGCTGTTGTGACGTACCTGGAAACCGACTTTCAGCGCCAGCTTCCTGGTCATGCTGACGGCCAGGCCGGCGTCGTTCTGCAGGTAGGTGTTCTTCGAGCCCGCTTCCATCAGGAACGTGTCCTCGAATGCGGTGTTGTCGGTGATCTTGTACTTGTAGTTGACCAGGCCGCGGGCCACCATTTCGCCCTGTGTCGCCTGCTGCTGCGGGACGAGGACACCGCCGACCAGCACGTGGACATCGGCCGGACGATAGCGCTTGTAACCCGGGCCGATTTCGAACGACAGCTCGTTGCGCTCGTCCTTCAGGGCGATATAGCCGTAACCGAGCGAGACGACGCCCTGCCACAGGTTGGCGCCAAACTGGTCGTGCTCGTAACGGGCGGCACCGACGATGTAGCTGCGCGGATCGAGCTTGTAGCCGACCGAGGCGCCGCCGTCATAACGGTTCGCGGTGGTGTTGAATTCGCTGATGGTGTTGCCTGCGGTATCGACCACTTTCTGCTGACTCTTGGAACGCAGCGCGTCGACGAAGAAGTTGTTCTTCCACTGCTCGTTTTCCTGGTTCAGACCGAGCTTGGCATTGATGTTCTGCGAACGCGTGTTGCCGGTGGCCGAGGCAAAACCGAACTCGCCCGAACCGCTCCAGCCTCCGTTGTTGGTGGCTGCGCTGGGGTCGGTCGAGGCATCCTGGGCCTGCGCGGCGAAGCTCGTGAAGGCGGCCAGCAGCAGGCCGGCGATCAAGGTCTTTTTCATCGGGAACAGTCCGTTTGTTAAGTAATAGTGATTCGCTACCTTAACGGCACGGCTTGAACTCGCAATGAACAAAGGCCGCCACTGGCCATCAGCCCGCCGGACCACGCAGCAGCAGGGACTCATACAAATGGCGCTCCAGCCATTTGCCCAGCAGGCAGCTGGGTACGGCCAGCGCCGCCGCGATCAGGTCCACCCCATCCTGCCTGGCCAGCAACAGCGCGATGCATGGGAGTACGTAGGTAAACAGTGCCGCCACGAAGCGCGCCGGCTGCAACGCATGCTCAAGGCTTGCGCTGCCGTGTCCACCCAGCTTGCCCAATGCTTGCCAACCCTGGCCCTCCAGCAGACCCAGCAGCAAGGCCAGCGTCAGCAGCAGCAGGATCCACGGATACAGGCCGCGTGGAGCCAGCAGATCACCCTGGGCCAGCGTGCACAGCCAGAGCCACAGTCCACCGGCGTAGCCGGCGAAGACCAGCCGGCTGAGCGGCAGCGAGGCCGCGGCACGCTGCGAGGCAGGCGACAGTTGCCGGCGAAAGCGATACCCGGTGTAGGTCAGGCTGGCCAGGCTGCACAACGCCAGCACCGCACCGGCCAACCGGGTCGCCCAGAAGATGTTGTCGCCGCGCACCAACCCGGCCACAGCCAGCATCGGCAAAAACGTCGCCAGTGCCAGCATCGCCGCCCGGGTCGGACGACTGTCCCGCCGCGGATACCAGCCATACCAACCCGATGCTCCGCGCCACGGCAGGCAAGCCACCAGCAAGCCGGCGCCCACCAGCACGGTGCCCACGCACAGCGGCAGCAAGGTGCCGTTGCGGCCAGCCGGGTACAGCCCAAGCACCAAGGCCAGTCCCAGCCAGGCCCACAAGCCGTAACCGCTGGCCGCCAGGATCCGCCACAACGGCGCCACCGACTCGGCGCGCCAATGCGTCGCCGGGCTGTCCTCAGCATGGGCTGGCTCGGCGGTATTCGACAGTTCACGGACTGGCTGCATGGATGAACCGGTTGAAAGCGGAGCGGACGATCGCATCACAGCCAGCTGGATGGCTGGCGGACTTGCGAGTACTGCAGCACACACCCATGCTACAACGCTGCACCTACGCATGCCTTGACGAAGTGCCATGGATCGCTACGAACGCATACTGACCCTGCACCGCCTGCTGAAGTCGGCGCACTACCCGATTCCGTTGTCGCGCCTGCTCGGCGAACTGGAGTGCTCGCGCGCCACGCTGTACCGCGACGTGGCCTTCCTGCGCGATGCACTGGGCGCACCGATCGAAAGCGCCGGCGTCGACCAGGCGGCATTCCGCTACGAGATAGGCGAGGGCGAGAAGTTCGAGCTGCCGGGGTTGTGGCTGACCTCGGATGAACTGGCCGCGCTGCTGGCTCTGAACGAACTGATCAGCCGCTCCGGCCCCGGCGTGCTGGCCGGCGCGCTGGCACCGTTCAAGGCACGCATCGAAGGCCTGCTGTCCGACCAGGGAAGCGGCAAGGCGTTGCCGATCGAGCGCATCCGGGTGATTCCGTGGGGCGAGCGCAAGCTGGATCAGCAGGTGTTCCGTATCGTCGCCGGTGCCGTGCTGGAGCGCAAACAGCTGCGCTTCCGCTATCGCGCGCGCACCACGAACGCCGACAGCCGCCGCACGGTGTCGCCGCAGCGGCTGACCCATTACCGCGACAACTGGTACCTCGACGTATGGGATCACGACCGCGAGGCGTTGCGCAGCTTCGCCGTCGATCGCATCGTCGAGGCACAGTCACTGGATGCGGCCGCCACCGATGTGGCCGAGACCGATCTCAACGACCTGCTCGCCTCCAGCTACGGCATCTTCGCCGGCAAGCCGAAGGCGTGGGCGACCATCCGCTTTTCGTCGCACGCCGCACGCTGGGTCGCCGACGAGCACTGGCATTCGCAGCAGAAGGGCGAGTGGCTGCCCGACGGCCGCTACGAACTGAAAGTGCCCTACTCCAATTCGAAGGAGCTGCTGATGGACGTGCTCAAGTACGGCCCGGATGCGGAAGTGGTGTCGCCACTGCCGCTGCGCGAGGAGATGAAGATCCTGCTGCAGCTGGCGCTGGGTGGCTACCAGCACGCACAGACCTGACCGGATTGCCGCGATGAGCCATACCGATATCGCCGATCCCGGCGCCGTATCCGCCGATGCCGTCGCGCCGCGCAGGCCGACCGTGGCACTGGCGCTCGGCGCCGGCGGCGCGAAAGGGCTGGCGCATATCGGGGCGATCGAGGAGATCGTGGCGCAGGGCTTCGAGATCACCGCCATCGCCGGCACTTCGATGGGCGCACTGATCGGTGGCGTGTACGCGATGGGCAAGCTGGACGTCTATCGCGACTGGGTCTGCACGCTGGCCAGGCTCGACGTGTTCAAGCTGCTCGACTGGACGTTTTCCGGCGGCGGCCTGATCAAGGGCGAGAAGATCATCGGCACCATGCGCGAACTGATCGGTGACATCTGCATCGAGGAATTGCCGCTCGCGTTCACCGCGGTGGCCACCGACCTCGATCGCGAGCGCGAGGTGTGGCTCACGCGCGGCTCGCTGTTCGACGCGGTCCGTGCCTCCATTGCGATCCCCACCGTGTTCCGGCCGCACCATCTCGATGGTCGACGGCTGGTCGACGGCGCCCTGCTGAATCCGGTGCCGGTGACGCCGCTGATCCGCGATCCGGCCGACTACCTGTTCGCCGTCAGCATGGACGGCGCGGCGCAGATGACGCCCGTCGTGATCGACGCGGGCGAGCCTGCCGATGAAGGCGGCGTCCGCCAGCGCATCGGCGAATTCTTCGGTCGACTGCTGCCGCACAGCGAAGACAAGCCGCGTGAACCGGGCGCGCTGGATCTGCTCTACCAGTCGATGGACCTGATGCAGGCGAATCTCTCGCGCCTGCGACTGGCCGCCTACGAGCCGGATCTGCTGATCCAGCTGCCACGCAACATGTCGACCGCGTACGAGTTCTATCGTGCCCGCGAACTGATCGAACGAGGCCGCGAGCAGGCCCGCGAGGCGCTGGCCAACTGGTCGAAATCCGCCACGCCGCTGCGCCCGTCGTGAGTCGATGCGGCCTCAACGCGGGCCGTGCATGTGCAACCAGTTTTCCAGATACGCCTTCAACGCGACGGCGTTGTTGTGCTCCTCGTCGCGCGCGCCATACAACAGGGTGACCGGATGCCGTGCCGCCCGCTCGGCCAGCGGACGCCAATGCTCGGCGGTGGCATCCAGCTCGCTGGCGTAGCGGTGACGGAAACCGTCCCAGCGCGCCGGGTCGTGCCCGAACCACTGGCGCAACGCAGTGGACGGCGCCAGTTCCTTCGCCCACTGGTCCAGCGGCACCGCCTCTTTTTTCAATCCGCGCGGCCATAGCCGATCGATCAGCACGCGATAGCCATCGGCCTTCGCGGCGGGCTCGTAGACGCGTTTGACGGCGATGCTCATGGGCGATCTCCCGAACGGAAGATCCCCAGCATACGACGACCGGATCAGCACAACATGACGAGGATCAGAGTTCCTCGACTCAGAGCTCTTCGACCCGGGTCACTTTGCCACGACGCATCAGCCACGCCACGCCGCGCAGATCGGCCAGGCCGACCCACAATCGATCCAGCATGCCGTACTTGGACACGCCGGCGGTGCGCGGGCGATGGCCGACCGGCACGCTCTGGCTCTGGAAACCGGCGCGTTTGACCAGCGCCGGCAAGTAGCGGTGCATGTGGTCGAAGTAGGGCAGGCGCAGGAACACCTCGCGATCGAACAGCTTCAGCCCGCAACCGGTATCCGGCGTGGCGTCACGCAACATGCGCGAGCGCACCGCATTGGCGATCTTCGAGGAGATCCGCTTGTTGAAACTGTCGCGCCGGGTGGTGCGCCAGCCGGCGAACAGCCGCGTCTCGGCGGCGGCGGTGTCGCGTGCGGCGAGCAGTTTCGGAATATCGGCCGGATCGTTCTGGCCGTCGCCATCGAGCGTGGCGATCCACGGCGACTTCGCTTCGCGCACGCCGTTCCACACCGCCGTGCTCTGACCGCTGCGGGTGACGTGGTGCAGCACGCGCAGTTCCGGATGGCTGGATTTCTGCGCGGCCAGCACGGCACGGCTGTCGTCGCTGGAATCGTCATCGATGTAGATGACTTCGTAATCGACCTTGCCGCGCAACGCGGTGGCGATTTCGGCGAGCAGCGGCGGGATGTTGTCGCGCTCGTTGAAGACGGGGACGACGACGGAGAGTTGCGGCATGGGGGAAGCCTTTCAGCAGGGACAGCTGCTGCGTTCGACACAGCAGGGGCGCAGTTTAATGCCAAGCGGCAGAGCGCGCGCTGTTGGCTCCTCCCCCTAGTTTGTCCCAGAGAGAGACTTCCTTCGGTCGCAGGGGGAGGTTGGTGACCGAAGGGAATCCCTTCAGGGTGAGGGGGTTGTCCGAGCTCGCCGGAAGATCAAGAGCCCCCAACCCTCCCCTGCTTTACAAGGGAGGGGGCAGAGCAGGGCTCAGCGGATCTTGCCGAGAATCCCGTCCAGTTCGTCGTTGCTGTGGTAGTGGATCACCAGCTTGCCGCGACCACCGCGACCCTGCGCCAGTTCGACCCGGGTGGCGAGGCGTTCGCTGAGCTGGCGTTCCAGATCGGCGATGTTGGCGTCACGCGGCGGCGCGCTCTTCGCCTTGCCCTTCGGCGCCTGCTGCGCACGACGCGCGGCTTCTTCCAGTTCACGCACGCTCCAGCCGTGGCGCGCCGCTTCCAGCGCCAGGCTTTCGGCGTCGCGCTCGGGCAGGGTCAGCAGGCAGCGGGCATGGCCCATCTCCAGCTTGCCTTCGTCGAGCAGCCGCTTGATCGATTCCGGCATCTCGGTGAGCCGCAGCAGGTTCGACACCGCAGCGCGCGAGCGGCCGACCGCATCGGCAGCCTGCTGGTGGGTGAGGTCGAAGTCGTCGATCAGGCGCTTCAGCGCATCGGCTTCTTCCAGCGGAGTGAGGTCCTGGCGCTGGATGTTCTCGATCAGCGCCATCGCCGGCACCGCCGCTTCCGGCACGTTCTTCACCAGCGCCGGCATCTCGGCCATCTGGGCGCGTTGCGCCGCGCGCCAGCGGCGCTCGCCGGCGATCAGCTCGTAGCTGTTCTTGCCGATCTCGCGCACCACCACCGGCTGGATCAGACCCTGGGCCTTGATCGACGCGGCCAACTCGTCCAGCGCCTCGTCGTTCCAGTGCCGGCGCGGCTGGTACTTGCCCGGCTGGATCTGCTGGATGGGCAGCATGCGCAGCTCGCCTTCCTGCGCGATCACTGACGGTGACGCGTCACCGTCGCCACCGAGCAGGGCATCGAGCCCGCGTCCCAATCCACGTTTCTTCGCAGCAGCCATGCTTTATTCCTGATGGTTGGCAGCCGGCGCCTTGAGCGTCGGACCGCTGTCGCCGTGCGCGGGGGCTGCCGCGGACGGTTCAATGTCTTCGACCGGATCGACGTGATCGATACGCGTCAGCGCGCGCTCGCGCCGGATGATTTCGCCGGCCAGGCCGATGTAGGCAATCGCGCCGCGCGAGCTGCGGTCGTACAGATGGATCGGCTGGCCGTGGCTGGGCGCTTCGGCCAGGCGCACGTTGCGCGGGATGATCGAGCGCAGCACCTTGTCGCCGAAATGCTGGGTGAGCTGGGCAGAGACCTCGTTGCCGAGGTTGTTGCGCACGTCGTACATGGTGCGCAGCAGGCCTTCGATCTCCAGCTTCGGATTCAGCCGGTGGCGCACTGCCTTGACCGTGTCCAGCAGGCTGGACAGGCCTTCCAGCGCGAAGTACTCGCACTGCACCGGAATCAGCACGCCATCGGCGGCGGTCAGCGCATTCAGCGTGAGCAGGTTCAGCGACGGCGGGCAGTCGATCAGGATCGTGTGGTAGTCCGGCGCGACCTTCGCCAGCAATTCCTTCAGCCGGTGTTCGCGCGCCAGCGCATCCATCAGCTTTAGCTCGGCAGCGGTGAGGTCGCCGTTGCCCGGCAGCAGGTCGTAATGCGCGTCGGTGGACACGATCGCCGCGGCGATCTCCACTTCCTCCAGCAGCACTTCGCAACCACCCGGCTTGGCGTCGCGCTTGTTGATGCCCGAGGCCATCGTGGCGTTGCCCTGCGGATCGAGGTCGACCAGCAATACCTTGCGCTTCGCGGCGGCCAGCGCAGCGGCGAGATTGACGGCAGTGGTGGTCTTGCCGACGCCGCCTTTCTGGTTGGCGACAGCGATGATGCGGGCCATGGATGGATAGCTACCGTACGCGGGAGAGGGTTAGTGTAATGCCTCACTCCGCCGAGTGCGCCCCGCCCTCAGGGCCCGATCCGCGCGCCGCTGGCGGCATCGAACAGGTGCAGCCGCTGCGCCACCAGCCCCATCGGCACCGTGCTGCCCGGTTCGGGCAAGGCCCGTGGCGACACCCGTGAGACCAGCGCCTGCGCGCCATGACGCAAGTTGAGGAAGATCTCGTTGCCGACCGGCTCCAGCACTTCCAGCTGGGCGCTGAGCGCGGCAGCGCCGGCGTCCTGCGGCTGCAGATCTTCCGGACGAATCCCCAGCACCACCTCGCGATCGCGCCACGGCTGCCATGCCGCCGCCTGCGGCGGCTCGCCCAGTGCGATGTCACCGTGCGCGGTGGCGAGCACCCAGCCATGATCGTGGCGCAGCGTGCCGCGCAACTGGTTCATCGCCGGACTGCCGACGAAACCCGCCACGAACAGGTTGGCGGGCTTCTCGTACAGGTTCATCGGGGTGTCGATCTGCTGGATCACCCCGCCGTCAAGCACCACGATGCGCTGGCCCAGCGTCATTGCCTCGATCTGGTCGTGAGTGACGTAGATCATGGTGGCCTTAAGCTGGCGATGCAGCCGCGCGATCTCCACCCGCATCGACAGCCGCAGCTTGGCGTCCAGATTGGACAACGGCTCGTCCAGCAGGAATACCTTCGGGTCGCGCACCAGCGCACGGCCCAACGCCACGCGCTGACGCTGGCCGCCGGACAACGCGGCCGGCCGCGAACTGAGCCGCGCTTCAAGCTCCAGCGTCTTCGCCGCTGCCGCCACGCGCTGGTCGATATCGGCCTGCTTGTGACCGCGCAGCTTCAGGCCGAAACCGAGGTTCTCGGCCACGGTCATGTGCGGGTATAGCGCGTAGTTCTGGAACACCATCGCGATGTCGCGATCCTTCGGTGCGACTTCGTTGACCACCCGGCCATCGATGCTGAGCGTGCCGCCGCTGATCGTTTCCAGCCCGGCGATCATCCGCAGCAAGGTGGTCTTGCCGCAGCCGGACGGCCCCACCAGCACCAGCAACTCGCCATCGGCGATCTCGAAACTGGCCCCGGCCACGCCCACGTTGCCGTTGGGGTACGTCTTGCGCAACTGGTCCAGTTGTACGGCGGCCATCGGCATCTCCGGTGCGGTTGGCCACGATGGCCGTCCCGCCGAAGCATGCGCTTGTCTGCACATCGGCGGAGCATTGGGCTATTCTGCCCATGTAATCGTTTACATCAAGCACTTTAGTCGCAGGTATCCCCATGACCCGCCCCAGCTTCCGCTTCCCCGACGGCTTCCATTGGGGTGCCGCCACCTCGGCCTACCAGATCGAGGGCTCGCCGCTGGCCGATGGCGCCGGCCCCAGCATCTGGCAACGCTTCGCGCATACGCCGGGGACGATGAGCAACGGCGATACCGGCGACATCGCCTGCGATCACTACCGCCGTTACAAGGACGACGTGCAGCTGATGCGCGCGCTGGGACTGCAGGGCTACCGTTTCAGCATCAACTGGGCGCGGGTGCTGCCCGAGGGCACCGGTCGGGTCAATCCGAAGGGGTTGGATTTCTATTCGCGGCTGGTGGATCAATTGCTGGAAAACGGCATCGTGCCGAATGCCACCTTGTTCCACTGGGATCTGCCGGCCGCGCTGGACGACCGCGGCGGCTGGTTGAATCGCGACGTCGCGCACTGGTTCGCCGAGTACGCCGAGGTGATGTTCAAGGCGCTGGACGACCGTGTGCCGCGCTGGGCCACCCTCAACGAACCGTGGGTGGTCACCGATGGCGGCTACCTGCATGGAGCGCTGGCACCGGGTCACCGTAACAAGTACGAAGCACCGATCGCCGCGCACAATCTGATGCGCGCCAGCGGCGCCGGCATCCAGGCGTATCGCGCGCATGGCAAGCATGAGATCGGCGTGGTGTTCAACATCGAGCCGAAGTATCCGCATTCGGATAGCCCCGACGATCTCGCCGCCACCCGCCGCGCGCATGCCTACATGAACCAGCAGTTCGCCGATCCGGCGCTGCTCGGCAGCTACCCGCCCGAGCTGAAGGAAATCTTCGGCGACGCGTGGCCGGATTTCCCGGCCGACGATTTCAAGCTGACGAACCAGAAGGTCGACTTCGTCGGCATCAACTACTACACCCGCGCCGTGGTGAAGCACGATCCCAACGCGTACCCGCTGAAAGCGGTGCCGGTGCGTCAGCCGAACAAGACCTATACCGAGACCGGCTGGGAAGTGTTCGCGCAGGGCCTCACCGACACGCTGACCTGGTTCAAGGAACGCTACGGCGACATTCCGCTGTACATCACCGAAAATGGTTCGGCGTTCTACGATCCGCCGGTGGCCGAGAACGGCGTGCTCGACGATCCGCTGCGCACCAACTATCTGCGCAAGCACCTCAAAGCCGTGCACAAGGCGATCGAGGCCGGCGTCAACCTGAAGGGTTATTACGCGTGGTCGCTGATGGACAACCTGGAATGGTCGCTGGGCTTCTCCAAGCGCTTCGGGCTGTACCACGTCGACTTCGCCACCCAGCAGCGCACACCCAAGGCCACCGCGAAACTGTACGCGCAGGTGATCGAGAGCAACGGCAGCGTGCTGGACGAATAAGCCCGCTCAGACGCGGCCGAGTACCAGCAGATGGCGCTCGGCCGGCAGTCCCGGCACCGCCAGCTCATGCATGCTGCGCACCGCAAACCCTGCCGGGATGCCCGGCAACTCGTCGTCCGGCTGTTTGCCCTTCATCGCCAGCCAGATCCCGTCCGGCGCCAGCAGATGGCCGCCCCAGCCGAGCATGTCGGCGAGGCTGGCGAACGCCCGCGCGGTGATGCAGTCGTACTGGCCCTCGACGTCTTCCACCCGCGATTGCACCGCACGCACGCCATCGAGCTTCAGCGCGCGGATCGCTTCGCGCAGGAAGCGCACCTTTTTGCCATTGGAATCGACCAGCAGGATCTCGCGTCCTGGCGCGGCGATCGCCAGCACGATGCCGGGCAGGCCCGGACCGGTGCCCAGGTCCGCCAGCGTCCGGCCTTGCACGTACGGCAGAATCGCCAGCGAATCGAGCAGGTGACGAGTGATCATCTCCGCCGGATCGCGCACGGCGGTGAGGTTGTAGGCCGCGTTCCAGCGTTCCAGCAGGGCCTGATAGTCGAGCAGCCGCGGCACCGCGTCGGCCGGCAGGCTCAGCCCCAGTTCGGCAATGCCTTGTTCGAGTCGTACCTGCAAGGCGTCGCGCGCAGCCATGATGCTTTCCTGTAATCCGGGCCGGCAGTATCCCGGCCGGGCGGCGACGATGCCAGTGGGTCGCAACAGATGCAAGCCGGCAAAAGAAAACCCGCCGAAGCGGGTTTGAAGATGTACAAATCCCCTGTGGCGTGGGCGCTCTCGGTCGCCCTGACGCGATTCAAGACTTAGGCCACGTCGAGTTCGACCCGGGTCACCATCATGCCGCGTTCGCGCAGTGCGCTGTTCAAGGACTGTTTCACGCGTGCACCCAGATCGCGCCGATCGACCTGATCGGCCGCAGGCTCGTCGCGCAGGGCATCATGCGCACCGCGACGGATCAGCTGATCGACCTGCTCGAACACCGCATCGGCGCGCTCCGGCTCCAGCACCTGCCAGTACACCGTGCCGCGCACGTCGTGGTCATCGGCCAGCGGTTCTTCGAAACGCAGCGTCTGGCCGGCAAGGTTGATCTTGTGCGCAACCCGATCCAGCAGCGGCAGCACCAGATGCATGCCCGACTGCAGCAGGCGCACCGGCTTGCCGTGCCGATACAGGCTGTAGACCTGACCGGCCGGCACAACCTTGACCGCGCTGGCGATCAGCACGGCAGGTAGCAGGAGGAGCAAGGTCAACAGAGTCATCATGATTCGTAAAAACAGCGGCTTGGCTGTGACTTCTTCACTGGCGCGGGAGCTTGAGGATACAGTCGTCTGAGTCCCCGAAGATTAACCTTGATTTAACGGCAAAACGAATTTCTTAACAACCACTAAAAGCCGGCGAAAACGGGACGCCATTCGCAAATCACAAAATCGGCGGGGCTGGCACATGGCTACGAGGATGGTTGCTGCAATGCCACAGCGCCATTTTCTTGATGCGGGCCACCACCATCAGCCGCCGGTCCAGTGATTTGCCGATCGGCACGCCGGAGCGGCAATGAAAACATCTCGCACCGCAACAAAATTCCTGTTTTTACAGGCACTTTACAACTCTTCATGAAAACGTTTACGTTGGCGCCACTGCAAGGTTTCAGGGCATCCGACAACTCTCCATGGCAGCGGCAACCATCAAAGATGTAGCGCGGGAAGCCAAGGTATCCGTGGCCTCCGTTTCGCGTGCTCTGAATGACGGCCGCGGGGTGACCGCCGAGACCAGCCAGCGTATTCGCGACGCCGCGAAGCGCCTGCGCTATGTGCCGCACGCCGCGGCACGCACATTGATCACTCGCCGCACGAACACCATCGGTGCGCTGCTGCCGGATCTGTATGGCGAGTTCTTTTCCGAGTTGATCCGCGGCATTGATTTGGCTGCGCGTGCGCGCGGCCTGCATCTGCTGGTCTCCAGCTCACATGACGATGCCGATGCCGCCGCCGCCGCCTTGCGCGCGATGCAGGGCCGCGTCGACGGGCTGCTGCTGATGTCGCCGCATGCCGACGACGCCTTCCTGCAACAGAACCTGCCGCATGGCCTGCCCACCGTGCTGATGAATACCCGGCTGGCCGGCGTCGACTATTGCGCGCTGTCGGTAGACAACGATGGTGGCGCCCGCCTGATGGTCGGACACCTGCTGGCTGTCGGCCACCGACGGATCGTGTTTGTCCAGGGTCCGCCCGGCAACCGTGATGCCGCCGAGCGCGAGTCCGGCTACCGCGCAGCACTCGCCAGCCAGTCGCCGGACAGCCCGGTGATCGTGCTGCGCGGCGACTTCAGCGAGGAGTCCGGTTATCGCGCCGGGCAGCAGGTGCTGGCGTTGCGGCCACGTCCGGATGCCGTGTTTGCCGCCAACGACATGATGGCGATCGGCTGCATGGCGGCATTACGCGAAGCCGGTATCTGCGTGCCCGAGGAAATCGCCGTCAGCGGTTTCGACGACGTGCCGATGGCGCGCTATGTGACACCACCGCTGACCACGATCCAGGTACACATCGCCGAACTCGGCGGTCAGGCCATGGAACTGCTGGGCGAACAGATCGACAACCCGGGCAACGTGATGGCCGGCACGCATCACCGCGTCGCCGCCGAATTGATCGTGCGCGTATCCAGCGGCGCACCACCCGGATAGTGGACGAGATCGAGACCGGCGCAGGAAGGCGCCGGCTGGAACCGCATCGGCAACGAGGTGGTTCCGCTTGAACGGATCGTGGGAGCGTTCCGCTCACGGGCAACACAAAGCAACGCAACAACAAGACAGTCCGAACTACTTGCACCGATTACGGGAGAGGGTCAGGTCATGGTCAATCAACGCATGCTATCCAAGCAGATCTCGCTGGCTTTCGCCGGCCTGCTCGCCACCACACTTTCACTACCGGGCATCGTCAACGCCCAGAACAGCACGGCAACTCTGCGCGGCCATATCACGGCGCCGCAAGGGCAGGTGCCGACCGACGTGGTCGCTACCAATACCGCCACCGGCTTCGTCAACAAATCGAAGGTCACCGCCGACGGCAACTACACCCTGGTCGGCCTGGCGCCGGGCAGCTACAACATCGTGGCCAGCGGCAACGGCAGCAGTGCGAACCAGACCGTGGCCGTACACGTGGGCCAGTCACTGACCCTGAATCTGAGCGCTGCAGCGGCGGCACCTGCACCTAGCGCCGCCAACGCCACCAATCTGCAGGGCGTCACCGTCAGTGCTGTCTCGCTGTTCGAGGCACGCACTTCGGAGGTAGCGCAGAACGTTTCGCAGGCGCAAATCGCCAACCTGCCGCAGAACGAGCGCAACTTCATGTCTTTCGCTCAATTGGTCCCTGGCGTCACCATATCGCACGATCCCAACGCGAAATCGTTCTCTTCGGGCGGTCAATCGGCTGAGAATGTAAACGTTTTCATCGATGGCGCCAGCCAGCGCAATGACATTCTCAAGGGCGGCCTGGTGGGTCAGGACTCCAGTCGCGGCAACCCCTTTTCGCAAGAAGCAGTCGCTGAATACCGTGTGCTGACCCAGAACTACAAAGCCGAGTACGAACAGGCTGGCACCGCGATCATTACCGCCGTGACCAAATCGGGCAGCAACGACTTCCACGGCACGATTTACGACTATTTCCAGAATCAAGGGATGATCGCGCAGGATTCTTTCGACAAGAAGAATCACGTGAAGAAGCCGGAGTACAAGCGTCAGCAGCGTGGTTTCAACATCGGCGGCCCGATCATCAAGGACCAGCTTGCGTTCTTCATCAACTATGAAGAACGCAAGGATGCGGCACTGCAGAACGTCACGATCAACGATCCGCGCTTTTCACAGTACAACGGCACTTTCTCGGCCCCGTTTCACGAAAAATCCTGGTTCGGCAAGCTGAGCTGGCAACCCAATCAGAACAACAGCGTCGACCTCAGTTATTCCGACCGCAAGGACACCGAGACGCTCGGTTTCGGCGGCACGACGGCTTACCAAGGCCGGCAGCAACGCCAGAATGATGTCAGCGATCTGCTGCTGAAATGGGAAACCAATGGCAACGGCTGGACCAACGACTTGCTGCTCGATAGCGGCCGGTACAAGTTCAACCCTGCCGGTGCCGAACCGAATCTGATCCAGCAGAATTATGAAGGCACCGCCACGATCGGTGGCGCCACCGGGTTGCAGAACAAGTCACAGAGCCAGGTGACCCTGCGTGACGATCTCACCTTCACGGGTCTCTCATGGCACGGCGACCACACCGTGAAGGTCGGCGTCAAATACTCCGATTACAGCCTCGACTTGCTGCAGAACAACAACGCGATACCTTCGTACAGCTACAACGTCTCGCAACCCGGCGGCTTCATCAGCCCCTACCGCGCCGTATATTCGCCGCTGGGTACGGGGATTCACGTTCATGACAACCAGCTTGGCCTGTATGCGCAGGACGACTGGGATGTCACCGAGCGTCTGCAGCTGAACCTCGGCCTGCGCTGGGACTATGAGACCAACGCGCTCGACAAGGACTACGTGACGCCGGCCTCGCAGGTGGCCGTGCTCGAATACAACGGGCTGCAGAACAACATCAGCGACGGCCACAGCCGCAAGCCGCAGAAAGACCAGTTCCAGCCGCGCCTGGGCTTCTCGCTGGATGTCAGCAAGAACGGCGACGCCAGCACCACTGTATTCGGCGGCGCTGGTCGCTACTTCTCGCGCACTCCATACGACTGGATCAGCCAGGAGCCGATCCACTCGCAGGTGCCGAACTACACCTTCCTGTTCAGTCCGGGTGGCAGCGTGCCCGGAACGATCGCATGGGATCCGAAATATCTCACTGTCGCCGGACTGAACCAGATCATCGGTTCCAGTACAGCTGGCTTCAGCAACGAAATCGACACGATCAACAACCACACCAAGGCACCGTATACCGACCAGTTCAGCGTGGGCATCAAGCAGGTGCTGGGCGACTGGACCGGTTCGCTGACGCTGTCCCGCGTGCTGGGCTATCGGCAATTCACCTGGGTCTGGGGCAACCGCGTGCCGGGCCCGGGCTTCAACCTGATCAATCCGCCAGGCGCCGCTGTGTCCTATGTAGTGTTGAACAACGCGTACAAGAAAACCCAGTCGAGCAGCGTGCTGATTGGCATCAGCAAACCTTATACGAATGCATCCGGCTGGGGTCTGGATATTGCCTACACCTATCAGCGCGCTCGCCAGAACGGCAACGACAATTACTCGCTCGACTATGCCGATCCACGTGGATACACGCACGATTACGTGGGCCCGAAACACAACTTGGTCATCAGTGGTCAGGTTCACGGGCCGTGGGATACCCGCTTCAGTGCCATCGCCACCTACAACTCGGGTACACCCTACTCCTACTCGATGGGCTACAACGGCAACGACGCGACCGGCCTCGTCGCATGCGACTACAACTGCGCGCAGGTCATCAACGGCCGGTATGGACGTCCATACGTAAACCTCGACCTGGCGCTGTCGAAGGAGTGGCGCTGGGGCCAGAGCCAGGCGCTACAGCTGCGTTTCGACGTGTTCAACGTATTCAACCGCGACGTGATCAACGGCTACAGCTCCAACTTCTATCACTACGGCAATTTCGCCACACCCGATCCGACATTCGGGCAAACTACTTCGGCCGACCCGAACCAGACCCGCCGCTTCCAGATCGGTGCGCGTTACTCGTTCTGAACCACTACGCGGCATGGCTGCACTGCCGCTTCACCCGTCCATCCGCACACTGCGGATGGACGTCCGGATGGTTCGTTGAAGTCGTGAGCAATCACGGCTTCAACGGATCACAACCCGCAAGGCATGGCAGATAATCAATGATGTTTTTCAACCGGCACGCATGGCTTCCGGTCCTGCTCGGCACAGCGCTGGCTCTCACGGCGCCCATCGGCCTGGCCCGACCGAGCAGCGAAGTCGCCACGGCTACCCCAACCCAGACTCCCGAAGTCCCGGCGCTGGTCAACGACCTCGAACAACGCACCTTCCGCTTTTTCTGGGACAGCGCGAATCCCGTCAACGGACTGATCCCCGATCATTACCCCGGCGACTCCTTTTCCAGCATCGCCGCCGTCGGCTTCGGCCTCACCGCGTACGGCGTGGGCGTGGAGCGCGGCTACATCTCGCGCGAGCAGGCGATCGAGCGCACCCTCGCCACGCTGCGCTTCTTCGACCGTTCGCCGCAGGGCGACAGCGAAGACGATGACGCCGGCTACCACGGTTTCTATTATCACTTCCTAGACATGAAGAGCGGCAAGCGTTTCGCGCGCTGGACCGAAGTCTCCACCGTGGATACCACGTTGCTGCTGGGCGGCGTGCTGTTCGCGCAGTCCTACTACGACCGCGACACGCCGCAGGAGCACGAGATCCGCACCCTGGCTGATCGCATCTACCGCCGCGTCGACTGGAACTGGGCGCAGGTGCGCGCACCGCTGATCAGCATGGGCTGGACGCCGGGCGGCAAGTTCATTCCGCACGACTGGGAAGGCTACAACGAAGGCATGCTGGTCTATGTATTGGCGCTGGGCTCACCCACCCATCCGGTCGGCTCCGACGCGTGGACTGCCTGGACCAGCACCTACGACCGCAGCTGGGGCCAGTTCGGAGGGCAGCAACTGCTGAACTTCGGGCCGCTGTTCGGCCATCAGTACAGTCATGTGTGGATCGACTTCCGCGGCATCCGCGATGCATGGAACCGCAAGCACGATCTGGACTATTTCGAGAACAGCCGTCGTGCGGTGCTTGCCCAGCGCGCCTACGCGATCGCCAATCCGGACGGCTGGCGCGGCTATGACAAGAACGTGTGGGGACTGACCGCCAGCAACGGCCCGGCCGACGTCATCGTGGAAGGCCATCGCCAACGCGAGCATTTCCGCGGCTACACCGCACGCGGTGCCGGGCTCGGCTATCACGTCGATGACGGCACCATCGCACCCACCGCCGCCGCCGGCTCGATCGCGTTTGCGCCGGAGCTGGTGATTCCCGCATTGGAAACCATGAAGCAACGCTACGGCGCCGACATCTACAACGAGCACGGCTTCGTCGACGCGTTCAATCCCAGCTTCCATGTGCACACGCCGTTGCGCACCGGCAAGCTGCTGCCGATGGGCTGGGTCGACAGCGAGCAACTGGGCATCGACCAGGGTCCGATCGTGCTGATGATCGAGAACTGGCGCAGCGATTTCGTGTGGAACGTGATGAAGAAGAATCCGTACATCCGCAAGGGACTCGTGCGCGCCGGCTTTGAAGGCGGCTGGCTGTCCACGCATACGCCGGCGCAATGAAACACGGCGGCCGCCCGCAACCATCGCCGCACACGCCTTCGATGCGACGCAGCGTGTTGCTGGCGGGTGTGGTCGTGTGTGCCGTGCTGATCGGCGCGTGCGGACGAACACCGGCGGCCGATCAGCCACTCACGTTCTGGACGATCGGCCGCGAAGGCGAGGCGATCATCAAACTGCTGCCGGATTTCGAACGCGCGCATCCGGGCATCCACGTGAAGGTGCAGCAGTTGCCGCTGACCGCCGCGCACCAGAAACTGCTGACCGCGTTCGCCGGCAGCTCCACGCCGGACATGACCCAGCTCGGCAACACCTGGTTGCCGGAGATGGTGGCGCTGCATGCGCTGCAGCCGTTGCAGGCACGCGTTGACCACTCAAGCGTGATCAAGCCGGACGACTACTTCGCCAGCATCTGGTCCACCAACGTGATCGACGGCTCGCTGTACGGCGTGCCGTGGTACGTCGACACGCGGCTGCTGTTCTATCGCACGGATCTGCTCAAGGCCGCCGGCTTCGATGCGCCGCCGCGCGACTGGACCGAGTGGCGACGCATGCTCGCCACGCTGAGCGATTCGCAACGCCACAGCTGGGGCATCCTGCTGCCGACCAACGAGTACGAGCAGCTGATGTCGCTGGCGCTGCAGCAGCCCGATCCGCTGTTGCGCGACGGCGGCCGCTACGGCAATTTCGAGAGCGCCGGCTTCAAGCGCGCGCTGAGCTTCTACGTCGACACGTTCAAGCTGAAGCAGGCCCCGGCGATCACCAACGTGGAAGCCGGCAATCCATGGTCGGAATTCGGCCGCGGCGTGTATGCGTTCTATTTGTCCGGTCCGTGGAACATCGGCGAGTTCCGCTCGCGCCTGCCGGCCGCGCAGCAGGACGACTGGGCCACCGCACCACTGCCCGGGCCCGATGGTCCGGGTGCGGCCGTGGCCGGCGGTTCCAGCCTGGTGATCTTCCGCAACTCGCCGCATCAGCAGGAGGCGTGGGCGCTGATCGAGTACCTGTCGCAACCGGCCGTGCAGCAGCGCTTCTATGACCTGCTCGGCGACATGCCGCCACGGCGCGCATCGTGGGAGGGTGGCGCGCTGCGCGACGACCCGAAGGCGCGCGCGTTCCGCGATCAGCTCGAACGGGTGAAGCCGACGCCAGCGGTGCCCGAGTGGGAACGCATCGCCAACGAGATGCAGCTGGTCGCCGCACAGACGATCGCCGGGCAGCTGACGGTCGATCAGGCTGCCACCGAAATCGACCGCCGCACCGATCTCATTCTGGAGAAGCGCCGCTGGGTGCTCGATCATCCGCAGCCGTCGACGGAGGGCGCGCCATGAACCGGCAACGTGCGGCCTGGCTGTTCCTCGCGCCGGCGCTGCTGGTGCTGGGGGTGTTCTTCCTGCTGCCGGTGATTGCCGCGCTGGTGCTCAGCCTCACCGACTACGACCTCTACGCGCTGGCCGATATCCGCAACCTGCGCTTCGTGGCACTGAGCAACTATTGGGCGCTGCTGCAGCGGCCGCTGTTCTGGTCGGCGCTCGCGCATACGGTGTATTTCGTGGCGGTCGGCGTGCCGCTGTCGATGGCCGCGTCGCTGGGCAGCGCCATGCTGCTGAACTCGCCGCTGGCGCGGGCCAAGCCATTCTTCCGCACCGCGCTGTTCGCGCCGGTGGTGACCACGGTAGTCGCGGTAGCGGTGATCTGGCGTTACCTGTTCAACACCAAGTACGGCATGGCGAACTTTGTGCTCGGCCATCTCGGCATCCATCCGATCGACTGGCTCGGCGATCCGCACTGGGCGATGCCGACGATCATCGCGTTCGCGGTGTGGAAAAACTTCGGCTACAACATGATCATCTTTCTTGCCGGGTTGCAGGCGATCCCGCTGGACCTGTACGAAGCCGCACGTATCGATGGCGCCTCGCCGTGGCGGCAGTTCCGCCACATCACCCTGCCGATGCTGGCGCCGACGATGCTGATGGTGTCGATTCTCACCGTATCCGGTTATTTCCAGCTGTTCGCCGAACCCTACGTAATGACCGAGGGCGGCCCGCTGCAGAGCACCACCAGCGTGCTGTACCTGATGTACGACGAAGGCTTCAAGTGGTGGAACCTCGGCTCCGCTTCGGCGGTGGCGTTCCTGCTGTTCATCATCATGTTCGCGGTGACCGCGTTGATGCTGAAACTCTCGCAGCGTGGAGGCGAGTCATGAACCCGCGGCTGGCGAAGGCCCTGATCAACGGCCTGCTGATCGGCGCAGCGATCGTAGCGCTGTTCCCGCTGCTGTGGATGCTGTCGGTGTCGTTCATGGCGCCGGGCGAGGCCAGCTCGCTGCCGCCGACCTTGCTGCCGCATCACGCCAGCTGGGCAAACTACCGCGAGCTGTTCGTGCATGCCGGCATGGGTCGCTACCTGCTCAACAGCCTCGCCGTGTCCAGCGTGATCACCGCGCTGTCGCTGGCGTTCAACCTGATGGCCGGCTACGCCTTCGCCAAGCTGCGCTTCGCCGGGCGCGAGCGGCTGTTTCAGGCGCTGATCGGCGCGCTGGTGATTCCGGCGCAGGTGGCGATGCTGCCGCTATTCCTGCTGTTGAAATACATCGGCCTGGTCAACAGCTACGCCGGCCTGATCGTGCCCGGCATGGCGACCGTGTTCGGCATCTTCCTGGTGCGCCAGTATGCCCGAGGGATTCCCGACGAGCTGCTGGAAGCCGCGCGCATCGACGGCGCCGGCGAGTGGCGCATCTTCGGACAGATCGTGCTGCCGCTGCTGAAGCCGATCATGGTGACGCTGGCGATCTTCAGCTTCCTCGCCGCGTGGAACGATTTCATGTGGCCGCTGATCGTGCTGACCGGGCAGGAGCACTACACCTTGCCGATCGGGCTGGCCTCGCTGGCACGCGAACACTCGCAGGACAGCGAGCTGATGATGGCCGGCGCGGTGGTCACCGTGTTGCCGGTGCTGCTGCTGTTCCTCGCGATGCAGCGCTACTACCTCGAAGGGCTGCTGCTGGGCAGTGTGAAGGGCTGAGCTCATGAGCCGCTTGCGCGCCGCCCTCCTCCTGCTATTGCTTGCCTTCGGCGTCATCGCGCAGGCAGTCGAGGCACCGCAGATACTGGACGACTTCAGCCATCCCGCCGCGTGGCAGGCCTCGGGCACCGACGACATCAGCGCGTCGCTGCGTGCGGCCGACGGCAGGAACGGCAAGGCACTGTGCCTGGATTTCAATTTCAATGGCGTCTCCGGCGGCGCCACCCTGCGTCGCGCGTTGCCGATCACGTTCCCCGCCAATTATGCGTTGTCGTTCGATGTGCGCGGCACGATGCCGCCGAACGACCTGCAGCTGAAGCTGATCGACGCCAGCGGCGACAACGTGTGGTGGTATCGGCGCGAAAACTACCAGCCCGGCGCCAACTGGCAGACGATCACCGCGCAGCGGCGCGATATCGAGTCGGCTTGGGGGCCCGCCAAGGATCGCACGCTGCGGAAAACCAGCTCGATCGAATTCACCGCCTACGCCGGACAGGGCGGCAAGGGCGCGTTGTGCGTCAGCAACCTGCGGCTGACGCCATTGCCGCCAGCTTCCACAAGTGAACCAGCTGCCGCTGTCACACCGAATGCATTGTTCCAGCAACAGGCGCGACAGGCGCCGCGCGGCATCTTTCCGCGCGGCTTCTCCGGCGAGCAAAGCTACTGGACCCTGGTTGGCGTGGATGGCGGCGCGAAACATTCGGCGCTGATCTCCGAAGACGGCGCGGTGGAAGTGCGCAAGGGCGGCTGGTCGATCGAACCCATGCTGATCGATGGCCATCAACTGATCGACTGGGCCACAGTGAAGACCACGCAAAGCCTGCTCGACGGCTATCTGCCGATGCCGACGGTGCACTCGCAGTCCGGCGATCTCGGGCTGGACACCAGCGTGTTCGCCAGCGGCACACCAACGCACTCCGATCTGTTGTTGCAATACCGCCTGCGCAACGACGGCGCGCAACCGCGCTCGCTCACGCTGGCGCTGCTGGTGCGTCCGTTCCAGGTCAATCCGCCCACGCAGTTTCTTAATACACCCGGCGGCATCAGCCCGATCCACGACCTTGTGTGGAATGAGCGGTCGCTGCAGGTCAACGGCGAGCTGCGCGTCGTGCCGCTGCAACCACCCGCCGCCTTCGTCGCCGGCCCCGATGCGGCTGGCGCATTGCCACAACGATTGGCCCGCGGTGAACAACCGCGTGCCACGTCGTTGCACGACGACAGCGGCCACGCACAGGGCGCACTGTTGTATCGGCTGACTGTTCCGGCACATGCGAGTGTCACGGTGGGATTGGTGGCGCCCAGTGACGACCAACCATTCCAGCCACCGCACGACGCAGCGACATGGTTGCAACAACAGCGCGAGCAGGTCGCCGCCGCATGGCGCGAAAAGCTCAACCACGTGAGCCTGCAACTGCCATCCGCACAACAGGCACTCGTCGATACCGCACGCAGCGCGCAAGCACAGATGCTGTTGTCACGCGATGGTCCTGCGCTGCAACCGGGCACACGCTCGTACGCACGCACCTGGATCCGCGACGGCGCGATGATGACCGAGGCCTTGCTGCGCAGCGGCCACGCCGATGTCGTCGAGGCGTTCGTGCGCTGGTATGCGCCGCACCAGTTCAGTAGCGGCAAGGTGCCGTGCTGCGTCGACACGCGCGGTTCCGATCCGGTGCCGGAGAACGACAGCCAGGGCGAGCTGATTTTCGCGATCGCCGAATGGTGGCGTTACAGCCATGACCGCTCCGGCCTGCAGCAATTGTGGTCGCAGGTTGAACGCACGCTGGCCTACATGGACCAGCTGCGGATCAACGAACGCACGTCAATGCACAAGACGGATGCGCTGCATGGCTTGATGCCGGCCTCGATCAGCCACGAGGGTTATTCGGCCAAGCCGATGCATTCGTACTGGGACGATTTCTGGTCGCTGGTCGGCTATGACGATGCGGTTGAGCTGGCGACGGCGCTCGATCATGCAAATGAGGCTGCGCGCTATGCCGAATCGCGCGACCAGTTCCGTACCGACCTGCACGCCTCGATCCTCGCCGCCGTGCAGCAGCACGACATTGATTTCATTCCGGGTGCCGCCGAACTGGGTGACTTCGATCCCACCTCCACCACCATCGCGCTGTCGCCCGGCGACGCGCAGGACTGGCTGCCTCCTGCATTGCTGCGGCAAACCTTCGAGCGTTACTGGCAGGGCTTCGTGGCGCGTGGCGATGGCACGAAGACATGGGATGACTACACGCCCTACGAATGGCGCAACGTGGCCGCATTCGTGCGCCTGGGCTGGCGCGAGCGCGTGCCGCAGCTGCTGAACTTCTTCATGGCCGACCGCCGACCGGCGGCGTGGAACCAGTGGGCCGAAGTGGTCGGCCATGATCCGCGCAAGCCTCGCTTCGTCGGCGACATGCCGCATGCGTGGATCGCCTCGGATTTCCTGCGTTCGGTCTACGATATGTTCGCCTACGAGCGCGGGCGCGATCATGCGCTGGTGCTGGCCGCCGGGATTCCTGCTGCGTGGCTGCAGGGGCAGGGTGTCGGCATCGAACGGCTGCGCACACCGTATGGCGAACTCAGCTACGCATTGCGCGAACAGGACGACGGACTTGAACTGCACATCGCGGCCGGATTGAGCGTACCGCCCGGCGGACTGGTGCTGCCGTGGCCGTATGCCGGCAAGCCGAGCGGCAAGGCGTTGCTCAACGGCAAGCTGGTGGCATGGCGGGATGGGGAGATCGCGATACATGCGTTGCCGGCGACGTTGCGGATTGAGCCACAACGCTGAAATCTCCCAGCGAGCACCGGCCCCTCACCCCAACCCTCTCCCCGATGGGGAGAGGGAGCAATCAATCAGAACTTGCCGGCGCGGAAGTCGGCGATCGCCTCGTGGATCTGCTCAGGCGTGTTCATCACGAATGGCCCGTAGCGCGCCACGCTTTCGTTCAACGGTTTGCCGGCGACGACCAGCAGGCGTGACGGTTTGTCAGCACCGCGCAGCTGCAGTTGCTCGCCTTCGGACAACACACCGAGCTCGCTGCGTTGCAGTGACTCGCCACCGACCAGCGCCGACTCGCCCTCGAACACGTAGGCGAAGCCGTGATGCCCGGTCGGCAGATCCAGCGTCAACGACGCGCCGGGCTGCAAGCTGACGTCCAGATACACCGGCGCGGTGACGATGCCCTCGACCGGGCCGATGGCACCGGCCAGCTCGCCGGCAATCACCTTCACCTCGACGCCGGCGGCCGGATGCACCACCGGAATCCGCTCGGGGCCGATGTCCTGGTAGCGCGGCGCGGTCATCTTGTCCTTCGCGGGCAGGTTCACCCACAGCTGGAAGCCCCACATCAGGCCGTTTTCCTGCTGCGGCATTTCCGAATGCAGGATGCCGCGCCCGGCGGTCATCCACTGCACGCTGCCGGGCGTGAGGTCGCCGCGGTTGCCATGGTTGTCGCCGTGCTGCATGTGGCCGGCCAGCATGTAGGTGACCGTCTCGAAACCGCGATGCGGATGCTCGGGGAAGCCGGCGATGTAGTCGCCCGCATCGTCGGAACGGAATTCGTCCAGCAGCAGGAACGGATCGAGCATGTCCAGTCCGGCCTGACCGATGATGCGCTTCAGCTTCACGCCAGCGCCGTCGGAGGTGTCGGTACCGCGGATGCGGTGGGTGATGTGGCGATCGCTCATGGCTTGCTCCGGTAAGGGATGATGGCCGCCAAGATGGCCCCCTTGCCGCGCTTATCCAAGCATCGACGCAGGAACGGATCGTTTCATTCCGGCAACGCCGGCCCAGCGCTCAATGCACCCAATGGCCGCTGCGCTGGCGTGGCGGCGCGTTGTCGTCGTCATCCTTGTCCGGGCGCTGCTGCAGCACCATCGTTTCCACTTCTGCCTCGGTGGCCGGCTTGGCCTGCCAGTACTGGTTGACCGCGCCGAGCACGGCCGGCACCTGCGCCAGGCATTCGTCGTACTCCTCGTCGCTGAGTTTCTCGAACTCGGTGTCGGCGCTGAGGATGCCTTCGTCGACCGCCAAGGCCATGACCGGGCCGAGCAGTTCCATCAGCTGCGGATCTTCGGACAGGCGGTTCTCCCACAGCGCCGCGCGCAGGTCGATGCCGCGGCTGAAACCTTCGCACCAGCCGGCGGCCGACAGCATCGGGCCGGTTTCCAGTTCGACCTCGCCGAGGATCGGTTCGTAGGCCTCGACGTCGAGCTCGGCACTGATCGAGTCGTTGAGCTTGGCCAGCAGCGCCAGCACGCGGTTGCCTTCGTCTTCGTCGGCGAACGGCTCGTGCAGCACCTCGGGCAGCCATTCGTCCGGTAGCACCAGCAGCGGGCCGACCGCCAGCGCACTGAGCAGGCCGTGCACGCCGTCCAGCAACAGGTCGCCTTCGCCGGTATGCGCGCGCAGGTAGCGATCCAGTTCATCCAGTTCGTTGTCGTCCAGCGAGCTGGGCCATTCGGTTTTTGCAGTCATTTACTTTAGTTGTCCAGTTCCAGCGTCACCGGCGTATGGTCGGAAGGGCGCTCCCAGCGACGCGGTTCGCGGTCGATCGCCGCCGCCGTGGCGGCCGATTTCAATGCCTCGCCGATCAGGATCAGATCGATGCGCAGACCCATGTTGCGACGGAACGCGGCCTGCCGGTAGTCCCACCAGCTGTAGTGTTCAGCGCCCGGTTCGAACAGCCGGAAGCTGTCGTGCAGGCCGAGATCGGTGATCGCCTTGAGCCCGGCGCGCTCGGGCGGCGAGCACAGGATGTCTTCGCCCCAGGCGACCGGATCGTATACATCACGATCATCCGGACAGATGTTGAAATCGCCCAGCACCACCAGGTTGGGATGGCGCTCCAGCTCGCGTGCCAGAAACTCGCGCACCTTGGCCAGCCAGTCCAGCTTGTAGGCGTATTTCTCGTCGCCGACGGCCTTGCCGTTGACCACGTACAGATCCACTACACGCAGCGGGCCGATGGTGGCGGCGAGGATCCGCCGCTGCGGGTCATCCAGTCCGGGAATGTCGGTGACGATATCGCTGGGTTGCTCGCGAGCCAGGATCGCCACGCCGTTGTAGGTTTTCTGGCCCGAATACACCGCGCGATAACCGGCCGCGGCCAGCTCGTCGACCGGAAACTTCGCGTCTTCCAGCTTGGTTTCCTGCAGTGCCACGATGTCCGGCTGCGCATCGGCCAGCCACTGGGTAAGATGCGGCAGCCGCACCTTCAGCGAATTGACGTTCCACGAGGCAATCTTCATCGCGGCATTGTAAGGGAAGCGCCTGCGCGGGTTGCCCGCAACGGTGAAATGATCGCGAACCGTGCCGGCCCGGCCGATAACGCCCACGGCAGCCGAAACGGCGCTGCGGCGCGGTTCACCCCGGCAAAAAGCCGGATCTAAACGCCAGTGGCGGGTCGATATACAGGAATTTGTACGGAAAACCCACCGAAACCTTGCATTCCGGTGTATGCTGGAAAAGCAAGAGTCCGAGGCAACTCCGATTTCCTGCTTCTATTGCGGCCAAGTGCATTACGCTCCGAGCCGCAAATCATCCATGCTTCAAAGGTAATGTTACATGTCGGATCGTCAGAGCGGTACAGTCAAGTGGTTCAACGACGCCAAAGGTTTTGGCTTCATCACCCCGGAAAGCGGTGACGACCTGTTCGTGCATTTCCGCGCGATCCAGGGCACGGGCTTCAAGTCCCTGCAGGAAGGCCAGCGCGTCACGTTCATCGTCACCAAGGGCCAGAAAGGCCTGCAGGCTGAGGAAGTCCAGGTTGCCTAATTCCTTCGGGAATTGAGCGATCTTGAAAAGCCCGCTTCGGCGGGCTTTTTTTTGCCCTGATTTTTGTTTTGCCGCAGGAAAACTGACCGTGTCGCGCCGCCGGAACGGACGGCGCGACACGGTCGATCATCTCAGGCCAGGCCGTGACTGCGTAGCAGCGCTTCCGGCTGGGGCTTCCTGCCGCGGAACGCGATGAAGCTTTCCAGCGCGGGACGGCTGGCACCGACCGCGAGGAACTCCCGGCGGAAACGGTCGCCGGTAGCGCGATCGATCACGCTACCGTTTTCTCCGGCATGTTCCTCGAACGCGCCGAATGCGTCGGCACTCAGCAATTCGGCCCACAGGTAGCTGTAGTAACCGGCCGCGTAACCACCGGCGAAGATGTGGCTGAAACCGTGCGGAAAACGCTGCCACGCCGGCGGGTGCAGCACGGCGACCTGTTTACGTACACGCTCCAGCACGGCCAGCGCGTGGGCGCCCTGGGCGGGGTCGTAGTCGAGATGCAGCAGGAAATCGAACAGCGCGAATTCCAGCTGGCGCACCAGGAACAGGCCCGCATGGAAATGGCGCGCGGCGAGCATGCGCTCGAACAGCTCGTCCGGCAGTCGCTCGCCGGTCTCGTAATGGCGGGCGAACAGATCCAGCGCCTGGCGGCTCCAGCCGAAGTTCTCCATGAACTGGCTGGGCAGTTCCACCGCGTCCCATTCGACGCCATCGATGCCACCGATCGAGGGCAGTGCGATCTCGGTGAGCAGGTGATGCAGGCCGTGACCGAATTCGTGGAACAGGGTCAGCACGTCGTCGTGGGTCAGCAGCGCAGGTTTGCCCTCGGTCGGCGGGGCGAAGTTGCAGGTGAGGAAAGCCACTGGCAACTGTGATTGCGCGCCGTCGTCGAAACGGGCGCGGCAGACGTCCATCCACGCGCCACCGCGCTTGCCGTTGCGTGCATACAAATCCACATAGGCGCCGGCGAACACGCGACCATCCGCATCGCGCACGTCGTAATAACGCACGTCCGGATGCCACACGTCGACGCCGGCGCGCTGTGCCAGCGTGATGCCGTAGAGTTTCTCGGTGAGCCCGAACAGGCCGTCGATCACCGCCGGTAGCGGGAAGTAGGGCTTCAACTGTTCCTCGTCCAGCGCGTACTGCTGCTGGCGCAGCTTTTCCGAGGCGTAACCGACGTCCCACGATTCCAGGTTGTCGAGCTTCAGTTCGGTGCTGGCAAATTCGCGCAGCTTGGCCAGTTCCTGCTGCGCTACCGGCTTCGCGCGGGTGGCGAGGTCGTGCAGGAACTCCATCACCTCGGTCGGCGAGGCTGCCATCTTGGTCGCCAGCGATTCCTCCGCCGCATTGGCGAAGCCAAGCAGTTGCGCGGCCTCGTGGCGCAGCGCCATGATCTTCTCGATGCGCGCGCTGTTGTCGAACTTGCCGGCGTTCGGGCCCTGGTCGGAGGCGCGGGTCTGGTACGCCCAGTACACCCGCTCGCGCAGGCCGCGGTTGTCGGCATAGCTGAGCACAGCCTGCACGCTGGGCTGTTTCAGGGTCACCAGATAGCCGTCCAGATCCTGATCCTCGGCGTACTGGCGCAGCACCGCGCGACCGGATTCGGGGATGCCGGCGAGATCGCGCTCGTCGCTGATGTGCTCGTGCCACGCCTCGCTGGCATCGAGCACGGCGTTGGAGAATTCGGTGGAGAGTTTCGACATTTCCACCCCGATCTCGCGGAAACGCGAACGTGCCGGCTCTTCCAGCGCCACGCCGGACAGCCTGAAGTCGCGCAGCGCATGCTCGACCAGCGCGCGTTCCGCACGCGGCAACGCGGCGAAATCCGGCGCATCGGCCAGTGCCTGCACCGCCGCGTACAGCGCACGGTTCTGGCCCAGTTCGATCGCATGATCGGTGAGCTTTTCCTCGGCCGGGCCATAGGCCTTGCGCAACGCCTCGCTGTCGGCCACCGAGTGCAGGTGGCTGACCGGCGCCCACGCCCGCGCCAGCCGCTGCTCCAGCCGTTCCTGCGTGAGCATCACGGTAGCGAAATCACGTGGCGCGCCCGGCGCCGTGAGCGCTTCGATACCGGCGCGGTAGTCGGCAAGAATCGTGTCGACCGCCGGCTCGACGTGCTCGGGACGGATCTGCGTGAACGCCGGCAAGGTGTCGTCGGCCAGCAGGGGGTTGTCGTGACTCATGAACGCTCCTTTTCCAGCCGCCAGCGTGGCGACCACGCGGGACGAAATCAAGCACGATCATGTGATGGTGTGGCGATGGCATCGTTTCCGCCATGCGCTCGCAGCCGCTCCACACGGGGTACCGCGGCCGCTACCATGCGCGGATGAATCCTCTGCGCAGCTACAAGGGCATCGCACCCACCCTCGGCGAACGCGTCTACGTCGATCCGGCCGCCAGCGTGCTCGGTGACGTGGTGCTCGGCGACGATGTCTCGATCTGGCCCGGCACGGTGTTGCGCGGCGACGTCAACTACATCCGCGTCGGCGCCCGCACCAGCATCCAGGACGGCAGCATCGTGCACGTCGCCCACGCCGGCCCGTACGGTCCGGGCTTTCCGTGCCTGATCGGCGAGGGCGTCACCATCGGCCATGCCGCGGTGGTACACGCCTGCACCATCGGCGACTACTGCCTGATCGGCATGCATGCCAGCGTGCTCGATGGCGCGGTCGTGCAGAAGTACGGCTTCGTCGGTGCCGGCGCACTGATCCCGCCGGGCAAGGTGGTCGGCGAACGTGAGCTGTGGCTGGGCAACCCGGCGAAATTCGTGCGCCTGCTCAGCGACCGCCAGATCGAGCAGTTGCATTACTCGGCCGATCACTACGTGCGACTGAAGGACGAGTACCTGGCAGCCGTCTGATGGCTCGGCGCGTACTATTCCTGTGCAGCCGCAACCGCCTGCGCAGTCCCACCGCCGAGCAGGTGTTCGGTACTTGGCCGGAGCTGGAGGTGGACTCCGCCGGGCTGGCCGATGATGCCGATGTGGTGCTGACCAATGAACAGCTGGACTGGGCCGAACTGATCGTGGTGATGGAAGCCAGTCACCGGCGACGCCTGCAAGCACGCTACCGCAGTCGGCTCAAGGGCAAACGCGTGGTCTGCCTGGATATTCCCGACCGCTACGACTTCATGCAGCCGGAACTGGTAGCGTTGCTGCTGAAAAGGGCTGGACCACTGCTGCGTTGACGCTCCATCCAGCGCTACATCCGCACCGTACTTCCGGCTCCAGCTTGCTGGATGCGTTCCGCTTCCGCCTCATGCTGCTTCGTCATCAGGTTGCGCGCCGCCGAGAGTTTGCCACCGAGCAGGGCGAGGGTGAAGTTAGTGCTGTCGAACTCGCGCAGCAGATCGATTTCCCGTCGCGCCTCTTCCAGCTCGTTCTGGTTGATGGTGTGTTCGATCTCCACCGAGGCGCGCGGAAAGGATTCGCGCAACGCCTCCTGTGCGGCCGGGTTTTTCGGCTCCAGCTGCAGCACGCTGAGGTAGAACTCGTAGGCGTTGCTGCCCGCCGGCGCCACCAAGCGGCCGTCGTGCATCGCGTCGCGGGCCAGCCCGAGCAGGATGCCGGTGCCGCTCTGCGCATCGTCTGCCGGCGCAGCCGCCACCGAAGTCGGCGACCCGGCGGGACCGTACGAGGCATTCGCCATGGCGCGGCTGTACCAGAAGATGCCGCCGGCCGCGGTCAGCACCAGCACGGAAACGAGGGCAAGCGCGTATCGCTGCGATACGGTGAAATGGAAACGGGGCATGACACCTGCTGCGTGAACGATGGCCGCGCGCAGGACGGTCCGTCATCGACGTACTCCCGGCGGATTCCGCCACGTTAGCCGGCTTGTGTTGCAGCCTTGTGGCTGCACGGCATCAGCGCGATGCCGTCACCTGTTCCAGCTGCGTCAACCACGCCAGCGCATGCGTGCGATCCGTGCCGCACATCACCGGCTCGGCACGCAGGCTGCCGCATACCGCAGGGCGCTCGGGCCGGCCGAAGATCGCGCAGCGATTGTCGTCGGTCAGCTGGATGCAGCGAACGCCGGCAGGCTTGCCATCCGGCATGCCGGGGATCGGCGAGCTGATCGACGGCGCGATACAGCAGGCGCCACAACCGACCCGGCAGGCCAGCACGCTCAGGTCGCCGACCGCAGCAACTGATACACCGGCTCGGTGTCCGGTCGCTGGCCGTGCCACAGCTCGAATGCGTCGGCAGCGGTTTCCACCAGCATGCCAAGTCCGTCGAACGCATAGCGTGCGCCGGCGGCTTTCGCCCACGCCAAGAAGCTGCTGGCCGCCGCACCGTAGGACAGGTCGTAGCACAGCGCTCGCGCGCCGAGCAGCGAGAACGGCAGCTGCAGCGACACGCCCAGCACGCCGGCCGAGGTCGCGTTGACGATCAGGTCGTAGCTGCCGATGCTGGCGAGGTCTTCCCAGTAGCGCGTATGCGCCCGTGCCGGTTCGCCGATCGCATCGGCCAGCGCGTCGGCCGCTTCGGGCGAGCGGTTGACGATGGTCAGCGTCTCCACCCCGGCATCCAGCAGGTTCCACGCCACGCCGTGCGCAGCGCCGCCGGCGCCTAGCAGCAGCGCGGTGTGGCCACGCAAATCCATGTCGTGACGCTCGGTCAGATCGCGCACCATGCCGGCACCGTCGGTGTTGTGCGCGGCCAGTCGGCCGTCGGGCAGTCGCGTCAGCACGTTCGCGCTGCCGGCACGGGTGGCCGCTTCGCTATGTGCATCCGCCAGCGCAAACGCGGTGGCCTTGTGCGGCAACGTCACGTTCGCACCGCGACCACCTTCGGCAAAGAAGCGCTGCGCCGCCGCGGCAAAGTCGGCTGGCGTCGCATCGATCGTGCGGTAGTCGAGCGCGATGCCGAACTGCTGCGCGAACGCGCGGTGGATCTGCGGCGACAGGCTGTGGCCGATCGGATGGCCAAATACGGCGAACTGGGCGGGTTGCATGCGGATTCCCTGCAGGATGACTGGCGCCGCGACGGGCGTGCTGGCCTGCATTCTACAAGCCGCCGGCAGCGCAACCTTCACCGGCCAATGCACGGGTCGCATGTTGTGAGATGGACGCGCCGCAGGCTGTCCCCGTCATCCATTCACGGGGCACTTCACATGCGTCCATCATCCTTGCCGTCTGCGCACCATCAACGTCTGCTCGGCGCCGCCATGTTGTGGCTGCTGGCCGGCAGTGCCTTGCTGCTGACCACGCTGGTTCCACCACACACCGAGTTGCTTGGCTGGACGCCGGTGTTCTGGCTGCTCGGCGCACCGCTGGTCGTGTTACTGGCGCTGGAACCGGCACTGCCGCGTCTGTTTCTGGCGCGGTGCCGCCCGCGACGGCACGCACCGCATAGCCTGGTCTGGCACTGAGCCGGGATCTGTTCCGGCATCGATCACCGATCAGCCGGCAATGCCCTGCCGCTTGCGCTCCATCCGGCGCAGGAACTCCTGCATGATCTGCAAGTACAGGGCATCGCCGAGATGGGCGTCTTCGACACCGGCATCGATCGACGGGTTGTCGTTGACCTCGATCACCACCGGCTTGTTGCCGACCTGTTTCAGGTCGACGCCGTAGAGTCCGTCGCCGATCGGCTGGGTTGCTTTCAGCGCCAGCTTGATCACCTCAGCCGGTGCCTCGCTCACAGCGATCGTCTCGAAACCGCCGGACTTCGCCGTGCCCTTGGCGCCATGGTTGTAGATCTGCCAGTGGCCGCGCGACATGTAGTACTTGCACGCGTACAGCGGCTCGCGATTGAGCACGCCCACGCGCCAGTCGAACTCGGTATAGACGTATTCCTGCGCCAGCAGCAGGGCGCTGTGCTGGAACAGATTGCTGGCCGCCTGTGCCAGCGCTTCCTCGTCTTCCACCTTGACCACGCCGCGCGAGAACGAGCCGTCAGGGATCTTCAGCACCAGCGGAAAGCCGAGCTTGCCGACGACCTCCTTCATGCCCTTGCTGTCGTCGCGGTAGAGGATCTCGGTGCGCGGCACGGCCAGCTTGCGCGACACCATCAGGTCGTTGAGGAAGATCTTGTTGGTACAGCGCAGGATCGAGGTCGGGTCGTCGATCACCACCATGCCTTCCTTCTCCGCGCGATGGGAGAAGCGGTAGGTGTGGTTGTCGCTGGCGGTGGTCTCGCGGATGAACAGGCCGTCGTATTCGGCGAGCCGCTGGTAGTCGTTCTTGCCGATCGGGTCGACCTCGATGCCGAGCTCCTTGCCGGCCGCGATGAACGCCTTCAACGCCTTCTTGTTCGACGGCGGCATCTGCTCGGCCGGGTCGACCAGCATCGCGATGTCGTAGCGGTACAACTTGCGTGCGCGCGGCTTGCGCCACAGCTTCTTGGAGAAGCGGTCGAGCTCCTCGGCGAATGCGTCTTCCTGCGCATCGTCCAGCGTCTGCAGGCCGACCGGCTTGATCGCGCTGACCTGCCACACGCGGTCGCGCTCGAACTCGATGCGCAGCAGCGGGCAGGGGAACGATTCGAACACCTGCCGCGCCAGATCCTGCAGCGCCGGATAGGCGGTCTCGCCGAAATAGACCAGGATGCCGAAGTCGGTGGTGTCGCGGCCGCCGGCTGGCAGGAAATGGGTCAGCTTCTGGTTGAGATCGTCGATGTCCACGCCGTACAGCGAGCGCCGGCGCAGATCGTTCACCGTGCGCACCGACGGCATCACCTTGTGCCCGCGCGCCTCGGCCAGCAGCGACACGTAGTAGCCGGTGCCCAGATACTTGTAGCTGCGGCACAGGTTAATCACGTGGGTGCGTTCGTCGTCACCACCGACCGGCTCGCGCAGATAATCCATCGCGCTCATCACGTCGACGGACGGGTAGTACGAGCTCCAGTCGGAGGCTTTTTCGACAACGATGACCAGACGGGTCATGACACCACTCAGGCGATGCGGCTGCGGCGGGAAAGCCCTGCGGCGGCAGGGCGGTATGCACAAGTCGCGCAGTTTGGCACAGGGGCGCCGATGCACAAGCGAAAGCGCTGAAGCTCGACTAAACGCCGTCCGAGTGGATCAGAAACCACGGGCTCTTCATGGCGGTGACTGCTAGAGTCCGCGCGTGTCGATCACCCCGCCCATCTGCCTAACCACGCCGCGCGACGCGCAGCGCAGGATCCCCAAGTCCAGCATGCACCCACTTCCCGCTACCGCCAGCGTGCGCGTCCGCCGCGCCGAAACATCCGACCTCGATGACCTGGTGATGCTGGAGGACCGCACCTTCGACAGCGACCGCATGAGCCGCGAGCAATATCGCCGCCATCTCGACAGCGACTCCGCGCTGGTGCTGGTAGCCAGCGCCAACCACCGCAACTTCCTCGGCACCGCCGTGCTGTTCTTCCGCAAGCGCAGCGGCGTGGCGCGGCTGTACTCGCTGGCTACCCAGCCTGAAGCACGCGGCAAGGGTGTCGGCAACGCCCTGGTCGAAGCCGTCGAAGTCGCCGCTCGCCAGCGCCGCTGCCGCGCGCTGCGACTGGAGGTACGCGCCGACAACCACAGCGCGATCAAACTCTACGAACGACTCGGCTATCGCCGCATCGGCGCACTGGCGACTTACTACCAGGACGGCGCCGACGGCTGGCGCTACGAGAAGCTGCTGGGCTGAGCGAGGAAGCCGCCGTTTCAGGTGACGTCTTGGCCACTGGGCGCACTGTGTTGCTGTCCTTGAACACGAACATCGCTTGCTGAGCGCTCTGGGACTATCTCCCGGATTCGGGTTCTAATAAGCGTTAGCGTCTACGGGAAGTTCTCAGCAAATGGATCTTGCACTGTTCGATTTCGATGGGACGATCACGGACCGGGAAACCATGCCGAACTTCGTGCGTGCGGCTGTTCGACCGCATCGCAAGTTTTTCGGCAGCATTTTTCTCCTGCCCCTCATCCTCGGCTACAAGGCCAAACTCGTCTCCGGCACAGTGATCCGAGCTGTTATTTGCTACGTCGGGTTCTGGCGCATACCAACCCACGAGCTGGAGGTCGAAGGCCGTCAGTTCGCACGGGATTTCCTGCCCACGACATTGCGGCCAGAAGCCATGGCACGCATTGCATGGCATAAAAACCGTGGCGATACCATCGTGGTGGTTTCAGGCGGCTTGGACCTGTACCTCAGCCATTGGTGCGAAGAGCACGGAGTCGAGCTACTGTGCTCCGTACTCGAACAACACAAGGGGAGGTTCACTGGTCGCTACCGTGGCCTCCAGTGCGTCCGAAACGAGAAAGCGCGGCTAGTTCAAGAACACTTTCCACTCGGCAGGTTCTCTCGCGTGTTCGCCTATGGCGACACCCCTGAGGATCGTGAGCTACTGGCCATGGCCCACGAACCTTATTACCGTTGGCATCCGCAGCTCAGCTGGCCGAGCTCTGACAATTCCGCAAGAGACTTCCCAGCGACACCAAACCGCTAGCCGCCCAGCGGCTGCCCGATCCTTCGTTCGGTCGCCTCGTCCGGCCTTGCCACCAGCGCGCCGGTACGCATCAGGCTGACGCTGTAGTGGCCCTGGTCGACCAGCGGCAGGAACGCGCCGCTGCCGTAGACGGTGTCGACCTCGGGCAGCCACCTCGGATACTGCTTGCTGAGGGTGAGCAGGTCGAACGTGCCGGCTTCGCCGAAGCTGATCACGGTACGTGGCGCGTTGGCTTCCTGTGCGGCATCGTCGTAACGGCCGGACAGGCGATCGAGCCGGTACAGCGGCGGCACGCCGGCCAGCAGTGCGGGCAGTTTCCACTTCAGCACCACCGCCTCGATGCGCCAGTCGTCGCCGGACAGCTGCACCTGGCGGGTGCTGCCGTCAGGCCAGCTCAGGGTGAGTGCCCAGTGCTGCGGCGACAGGATGCGGGCGTCGATGTCGACCACCGGCGCTTCCTCGCCGAGCAGCCGATAGCCACGCAGTGCGGCACCGGTACCGGCCAGCAGCAGGGTCAGCGTGAAGGCGGCCACGCACAGCAGCGCCCGCCAGATGGCCGCCAGATGGCGGCGCTCGTGCAGATGGCGGCGCAACACCACCAGCTGTACCAATGTGATCAGCGCAAAGACCGTTGCCAGCACCAGCAGCACGGTCATCGGCATGCGCAACAGCGTGCTCCAGTCCATCATGAATCCCTCACCGCATCGGCGTGCGATTTGTGCACGCATTCTAACGGGCGATGCCATGACTAACGGGCGATGCCATGAGGCTGCGGCCGATGCAGCGCGCATCGCTATACTGCGGTTGTCTCAAGGAACCCTCGCCATGCGCCGATCCCTCCTGCTGCTGCCGTTCTGTCTCGTTGTCGCCTCGTTTGCCGGTTGCGGCAACAAGGGCCCGCTGACGTTGCCGCCGACCAAGCCGGCTGCGCCGGCCACCACGCCGGCGCCGGCGGCTCCGGCGGTTGCCGCCAGCAGTTCCGTGCCGGCGTCCAACCAGCCCTGAGCGGCAGCTTCGATGCAACTGCCCTTTTCCAAGATGCACGGCATCGGCAATGACTTCGTCGTGCTGGATTGTCGGCGCGACGGCTTTGCGCTGGATGCGGCGCAGATCCGGGCACTGGCCGACCGGCATACCGGCGTGGGCTTCGACCAGCTGCTGAGCGTGGAGCCGGCGCGCGATCCATCGTGTGCGTTCTACTACGGCATCTGGAATGCCGATGGTTCGCCCTCGGGCCAGTGCGGCAACGGCGTGCGCTGCGTGGCGGCATGGCTGCATCGCGCCGGCGCGCTGGCGCTCGGCGACAACGTGATGATCGAGAGCCCGTCCGGGCCGGTGATGGTTCGCCTGCTGGAGGCGAACGAAGTCACCGTGGACATGGGCGAACCGATCTTCGAACCGACGCGGATTCCGTTCGTGGCTGACGCGGCGGCGGATCGCTACGAGATCCGCGTGGGCGACGACACGTTGCAGATCGGCGCGGTGTCGATGGGCAATCCGCATGCGGTGGTGGTCGTGGCCGACTTGGCCGACCCGGTACTGCAGCGGCTCGGCCCGCTGCTGTCCGGCCACGAGCGCTTTGCGCAGTACGCCAACACCGGCTTCGTGCAACAGCTCGACCGCAGCCATCTGCGCCTGCGCGTGCACGAGCGCGGCGCCGGCTGGACGCTGGCCTGCGGTACTGGCGCCTGCGCGGCGATGGCGGTGCTGCATCAGCGTGGCGAGGTCGACGACCGCGTGCAGGTGGAGCTGCCCGGCGGCACGCTGCGGATCGACTGGGCCGGCCCCGGTCACGCGCTGTGGATGACCGGCCCGGCCGCGTTCGCGTTCGAGGGCGAATGGCCGGTTCCGGCGAGCAACACCTGACGCGGCGGTTGAAGCGCGCCCGCGTCCATCGCACACTCCAGCCAGACGGCGCGCCCTTTCCGCACGCCGCGCAACGGTTCGAGGACACCTCTGCATGAGCGCAACCCTGCTCGACGACGCCACCCAGGCCCGCGTGGTCGCCGCCTATCTGAAGCGCCACCCGGAATTCCTCAGCGAATATCCCGATCTGGCCGCGAAACTGACGATGCCGCGCGAGCAGGGTGCGGTGTCGTCGCTGGCGGTCTATCAACTGCAGAGCCTGCGCGACAAGAACGCCGAACTGGAACGCCGGCTGGCCGAGCTGATCGAGATCGCGGCCGAGAACGAGAAGCTGATGGAACGCGTGCACGCACTCACCGTGGCGCTGCTGCGTGCGAGCACGATGGAGGTCACCGCACGCAGTGTGGTCGCCAAGCTCAGCGCGGATTTCCACACCGAGCAGGTGCGCCTGGTGCTGTTCGGCAATGAACCGAAGCTGCCGCGTGCCGACTGGTTGCAGCAGCTGGCTGGACCCGAAGCGATGCCGGAGTTCGCCGAATTCCTGCACCAGAACGAACCGGTCTCCGGACGACTCTCGGCGGAGAAACTCAGCCGGCTGTTTGGCGTGGCCGCCACCGAGATCCGTTCGGTCGCGATGATGCGGCTGGGCGACTCCGGCATGCTGGCGATCGGCAGCCACGATCCGGATCGCTTCCAGCCCGGCATGGGCACGCTGTTCCTGAAGATGATCTCGGCCACGATTACCGCCGCACTGGCGCGTTCGCGGGACGTGTCCTGAGCCGGCGATGACGCCTGAACAACAGGTCGATACCTGGCTCGCCCGTCTCGCCGACGAGCGGCACGCTTCGCCGCATACGGTGGCCGGCTATCGCCGCGACCTGGCCAAACTGCTGCGTTTCATGCAGGCGCAGCAGTTGAGCGCGTTCGATGCGCTGGATGGGAACCGGATGCGCACGTTTATCGCCGGCGAGCATCGCGGCAATCCAGGCAAGGATGATGGCCTGGCGCCGAAAAGCCTGCAGCGCCTGCTGTCTTCCTGCCGCAGCCTGTTCCGCCAGCTCAACCGCGAAGGCCTGCTGGCCGGCGATCCGCTACTCGGCGTGCGCGGCCCCAAGGTGCGTCGCAAGCTGCCGCAGGTGCTCGACGTCGACGAAGCCAGCGCACTGGTCGAAACCGACAGCGGCGGCAAGCTGGCCGTGCGCGACCGCGCGATGCTGGAGCTGTTCTATTCCAGTGGCCTGCGCCTGTCCGAACTGGTCGGCCTGCGCTGGATCGACCTGGATCTCGATGGCGGCGAAGTGCGCGTGCTCGGCAAGGGCAGCAAGACCCGCATCGTGCCGGTCGGGCGTCACGCGATTGCCGCGCTGCGCGCACTCGGCGCGGAAGCGGGCATGCAGGCCGACACTCCGATCTTCCGCGGCCGTGGCGGCGCGCCGATCAATCCGCGCACGATCCAGCTGCGTATGAAGGCTTTGGCGCTGCAGCAGGGCATTCCCAAGCACATCCATCCGCATCTGCTGCGGCATACCTTCGCCAGTCACATGCTTGAATCCTCCGGCGATCTGCGCGCGGTGCAGGAGCTGCTCGGCCACGCCGACATCGCCACCACGCAGATCTACACGCACCTGGATTTCCAGCACCTGGCCAAGGTTTACGACGCCGCACACCCGCGGGCGCGGCGCAAGTAAGTGCGAAACCGCATCATCCACTGAACAGGCAAGCGCTGGCCAAGCCGTAATAAGCTCCCGGAAAGATTTTTTCCGTCACAATCTCTCCACAACATTTCATCTAGGCGCCAGCCCCGTGACCCGTTCGGAAATACCACTTTCCGTCACAGCTCCCACTGTGATCGATCACGGCGGGCGGCCTACACATCGGCATTTGCTGGGCATTGGTGAACTGCCACCCCGCGACATCTTCCGTATCCTGTTGCTGCGTCCCAATCATCGGCTCGGCAATACGCTGCTGCTGACCCCGCTGCTGACCGAGCTGGAGCGACGCTATCCGGGTGCCGAGATCGACCTGGTCACTGGCTGCGAAGCTGCTGACGACGTATTTGCCGGATTTCGCCAGGTTCGCCACATCCATCAGCTGACCCGGCGGCCCGGCCACCATCCGCTGCATCTGCTGCTCACTTTGCTACGGCTGCGGCGCAACCGTTACGACTTGGCCATCGACAGCACCCGCGGCTCGCGCTCCGGCCGCCTGCTGCTTTTCCTCAGCGGTGCCCGCCATCTGCTCGGCCTGCCCTCGAGCAAGCGTGAACTGCGCGACGGGGGCTCCGCCTGGCAAACCGCGCTGGCTAAGGCACCGGAACACTTTTCGCTGGATGGCGTGTACGCCCTGCGCTGCGCGATGGGGCTGCCATACATGGATCAGGACAGCGCCTGGCCGCCGATGCGCATCCACCTGCGCTCAGAAGAACAGGCGTGCGGCCGCGCGCTGCTGACCGATCTTCTCGGACATGCACCGGACGGTGATCACCAGGTGATTGCGCTGTTCCCGAATGCCACCGGCAACAAGCGCCTTGGCGGCGAATGGTGGCTGGCCTTGGTCGATGCGCTGAAGACGACCCATCCGCGACTGAGTTTCATCGAGATGCTGCCCGCGCACGGCCAGTCGCAACTACAGCTGCGCTTTCCCGCCTTCTACTCCAGCAACGTACGGCGGATGGCGGCTGTACTCGCGCAGTGCAGCGGCTACATCAGCGCCGACTGCGGCGTGATGCACCTGGCCAGTGCCGCTGGCGTGCCCACGCTGGGACTGTTCACACGGAACAACCTGACGCGCTATCGCCCGCGTGGCCCGCATGACGACGCACTGTGCGTGGCCGACCGTACGCCGGCCGAAGTGGCCGCGGCAGCCGCGCCGTTCCTGCACGCCTTGCCGCGCTGAGGGCAGCGGGCCTCGCTTGCAGTCGGCTTGCAATCGGCGGGGCCGATCCATATCTAGTCAGCTCCTTCCCGGAGCAAAACAGCATCATGGAATCCTTCCACGCCACCACCATCGTCTGCGTGCGCCGCGCGGGTCGCGTCGTGATCGGCAGCGACGGCCAGGTCACGCTCGGCAATACGGTCATGAAGGGCAATGCGCGCAAGGTGCGCCGGCTCGGCAAGAACGGTGACGTCGTGGCCGGTTTCGCCGGTGCCACCGCCGATGCGTTCACCTTGTTCGAACTGTTCGAGCAGAAGCTGGAAAAGCACAACAACAACCTCACCCGCGCCGCGGTGGAGATGGCCAAGGAATGGCGCACCGACCGTCGCTTCGGCCGGCTCGAGGCGATGCTTGCGGTGGCCGACAAGGAAGTGTCGCTGTTGATCTCCGGCAATGGCGACGTGGTGGAACCCGAACACGGTCTGATCGCGATCGGTTCCGGTGGCCCATTCGCGCAGTCCGCCGCGATGGCGCTGCTGGAAAACACCGAACTGGATGCGCGCACTATCGTCGAGAAGGCGCTGAAGATCGCCGGCGATATCTGCATCTACACAAACCACAACGTGTCTATCGAAGAGCTGTAGGCGCCGCGCGCCATGGCTTGATTGCACGCTGTTCACGCACTCCGCTGCGCTTCCCCACGCACGAATCTCCCCGGTGACTCCATGTCCGAACTCACTCCCCGCGAAATCGTCAACGAACTCGATCGCTACATCATCGGCCAGCACGACGCCAAGCGCGCCGTGGCGGTGGCACTGCGCAGCCGTTGGCGGCGCATGCAGCTGGAGCCGGGCATGCGCGAGGAAGTGACGCCGAAGAACATCTTGATGATCGGCCCCACCGGTGTGGGCAAGACCGAGATCGCGCGACGCCTCGCCACGCTGGCGAATGCGCCGTTCGTGAAAGTCGAGGCGACCAAGTTCACCGAGGTCGGCTACGTCGGCAAGGACGTGGAATCGATCATCCGCGACCTCGCCGACGTGGCGTACAAGCTGACCCGCGAACAGGCGATCAAGCGTGTGCGCACGCTGGCCGAGGATCGTGCCGAAGACCGCATCCTCGACGCCCTGCTGCCGCGTCGGCAGACCACGCCGACCGACTGGAGCCACGACACGGCGCCGGCCAGCACCGAGCACAGCGATACCCGACAGAAACTGCGCAAGCAACTGCGCGAAGGTGTGCTGGACGAGCGCGAGATCGAGCTGGATTTCGCGATGAACATGGGCGTGGAGATCATGTCGCCGCCGGGCATGGAGGAGATGGGCCAGCAGCTGCGCCAGATGTTCCAGAACATCGGCGGCGCCAAGACGCAGCAGCGCAAGCTGGCGATCAAGCTGGCGCGGCCGCTGCTGATCGATGAGGAAGCCGGCAAGCTGCTCAACGACGACGAGATCCGCGCCCAGGCGATGGAAGCAGCCGAGCAGAACGGCATCGTGTTCATCGACGAGATCGACAAGGTAGCGCAGCGCGGCGACCATGGCCACGCCGGGGTCAGTCGCGAAGGCGTGCAGCGCGACCTGCTGCCGCTGGTGGAAGGCTCCACCGTCTCCACCAAGTACGGCCCGATCAAGACCGACCACATGCTGTTCATCGCCTCCGGCGCGTTCTCGCTGGCGAAACCGTCCGACCTGATCCCGGAACTGCAGGGCCGCCTGCCGATCCGCGTCGAGCTGTCCGCGCTCAGCGTGGACGACTTCAAACGCATCCTGCGCGAGCCGCACAATGCGCTGACCAAGCAGTACACCGCGCTTCTGGCCACCGAAGGCGTGGGCCTGGAGTTTGTCGACAGCGGCATCGATCGGCTGGCCGAGGTGGCATTCCAGGTGAACGAGCGCACCGAGAACATCGGCGCGCGCCGGCTGCATACGGTGATGGAGCGCCTGCTGGAAAAGATTTCCTACGAGGCCGCGGACAAGTCCGGCGAAAACTACAAGATCGACGCCGAACATGTGGATAAAACGTTGAGCAGTCTGGTTCGGAACGAGGATCTCAGCCGCTACATCCTCTAGCTTCCACAGTCCTAACAAGCCGCTTACCCCGATCTGTTAAAATGGATGCCGTGAGCAACATCATCGAATTGAAAAACACCGGCCAGCGCGCCCAGCTGCGCGAAGCACAGCAGAAGCAGACGCTGGTGCGGCTGTGGCGCGAGGATCTCGAGCACGGCAGCTTCTGCGGTTACGTGGGCGGTGTCGGGCGCGAATTCTTCCTGCTCTGGGTGGTCGGCGACGGCATCACCTACGACGGCATGTACGTGATGCGCCATCGCGACATCTCCGAGCTGGAATCGCCGGACAAGCACCACGTGTTTTTCGAGAAGGCGCTGGCGCTGAAGCACATCCTGCCGCGCCCGCCGCGCGGTTTTCCGCTGGACAACATCCGCGAGGTGATCCAGGCCGCTGGTGCGCAGGCGCCGGTAATCGGCGTGCATGTGGACAGCGAGGACGAAGCCGAGGTCTGCTACATCGGCCGGCTGGTCAGCGTCGAGGAAGACGGCTTCCACATGCAGGAGCTCAGCCCCGACGCGGAGTGGATGCGCGAAGCCTCGTTCTTCTCGTGGGACGAGGTATCCACCGTCAGCATCGAGGACAGCTACGCACAGTCCCTGCTGGCCGTGGCCGGTGCGGCACCGGCGCTGCTGGAGCAGGGCGACGACTCCGGGATCGGCCGCGCGCACTGATCGTGCCGATGTAGAGCAGGGCTCGTGGTTTCAGCCTCGTCGCCGCAACCGCTAAGCTCCCCCGACAGCCGCGAAATCAGCGGCACGATACCCGGAGCAATACATGACACGTATCGTCGTCGTCGGCAGCATCAACATGGATCTGGTCACCCAGGCGCCGCGTTTCGTCGGCCCCGGCGAGACCATCCTCGGCGAGAGTTTTCTCACCGTGCCCGGCGGCAAGGGCGCGAATCAGGCCGTCGCCGCAGCGCGGCTGGGCGCCGAGGTGGCGCTGGTCGGCGCCACCGGCGGTGACGCGTTCAGTCGGCAACTGCGCCAGGGCCTGGCTGCCGAAAACATCGACCTCAGCCACACCGTCCAGCTCGACGATTGCGCCAGCGGCACCGCCTCGATCACCGTCGCCGGCGGCGAAAACCAGATCATCGTGGTGCCCGCCGCCAACGCGCGCGTCACGCCCGCGCAAGTCGAACAGGCGCAGGCATTGCTCGCCCGCGCCGACACGGTGCTGGTGCAGATGGAGATTCCGCTGGAAACCGTGGAAGCCACCCTGCACCTCGGCCATCGACTCGGCGTCCCGGTGATCCTCAACCCGGCGCCGGCGCAGCAACTGCCCACAGCGTGGCTGCGGCTCGCCCGCTACGTCACACCGAACCAGCATGAACTGGCGATCTTGCTGGGTGCCAATCCGGACGAGGATTTCCTCGCACTGATGCAACGCGCGCCCGGCCCGGTGGTGCTCACCCGCGGCGGCGAAGGTGCGTGGTATCGCGAACAGGGTGAATCAATCCATCAATCCGGTTTCCGGGTCGACGTGGTCGACAGCACCGGCGCTGGTGACACCTTCAATGCGGCGTTGGCGGTCTTCCTGCACGAAGGCCTGCCTGTCGCTGTACGCAAGGCTTGCGCGGCTGCCGCATTGTCGGTGCGCAAGCTCGGTGCGCAAGCTGGCATGCCGACCTTGTACGAGGTCGAGGCGTTGCTGGTGCAGCAACCCGGCTGATCACTTGCCGATGCAGAACGAGCCGAAGATCGCTCCCAGCAGATCGTCGCTGGTATAGCTGCCGGTAATTTCACCGAGCACGTGCTGGGCCTGGCGCAGTTCCTCGGCGGCGAGTTCGCCGGCGCGGCTACCGGCCAGCACATCGGCAGCTTGATCAAGATGCACGGTGACTTGCTGCAGCGCCAGCACATGCCGGCGGCGCGCGCTGAAGACGCCTTCGCCGCTGCCGGCGCCGGCCAGTTGCTTGAGTTCGTGGCGCAGCGCGTCGAGGCCGCTGCCGGTTTTCGCCGACGCCCACAGCCAGTGACCGTCATCTCGGCGTTCGCTGTGCGGAGCGATGCCGTCGAGGTCGATCTTGTTGATCAGCAACAGCCGCGCGACGTGTTTCGGCAGGTTGTCGAACAGGGCGAGATCGGCTTGCACGTGCTCGCTGTCGGTGACCAGCAAGGCCACATCGGCACGCTGCAGTTCGCCGTGGGCGCGGCGCACGCCTTCGCGCTCGACTTCATCGTCGGTCTCGCGCAGGCCGGCGGTGTCGGCCAGTTCCAGTGCGATGCCGTCGAGGCTGAGGCTTTCGCGCAATACGTCGCGCGTGGTGCCGGCGGCGGCGTTGACGATGGCGCGATCGCTGCCGGCCAGCGCGTTCAGCAGACTGGACTTGCCGGCGTTGGGGCGGCCGATGATCGCCACGCGCAGGCCGTCGTTGAGGCGCAGACCGCGTTGCGCTTCGCGCAGCAGGTCGGCCAGTTCAGTGCGCACAGCCTGCAGCTGCTGACCGATCGCGGGATCGGCAAGGAAGTCGATTTCTTCCTCGGGAAAATCGATCGCGGCCTCGATGTGTACGCGCAGTGCGATCAATGATTGCAGCAGCACGTCGACCTTGCGCGAGAACACGCCTTCCATCGACTGCAGCGCGGCGCGTGCACCCGCCTGCGAGCGTGCGGCGATCAGGTCGGCAACGGCTTCGGCCTGGGCCAGGTCGAGCTTGCCGTTGAGGAAGGCGCGTTCGGTGAATTCACCCGGCCGCGCCAGTCGCGCGCCGAGTTCGCACACGCGGCACAGCAGCAGGTCGAGCAGCACCGCGCTGCCGTGGCCTTGCAGTTCCAGCACGTGCTCGCCGGTATACGAAGCAGGGGCCGGAAAATGCAGCAGCAGACCGCGATCGATCAACTCGCCGGCGGCATCGCGAAACGCGGTGAAGTGGGCGTGCCGCGGCTGTGCGGCACGACCTAGCAGGATCCGTGCGATCGCCGGCACTGCAGGCCCGGACACCCGCACCACTCCGACGCCCGCTGCACCGGGCGCACTGGCGATGGCGACGATCGTGTCGGTAGGGTGCTCGGTCATGACGTAAGGACTCTAAACGAAGTCAGCCGCGACGGTTGCCCGATCGCGGCTGACTTGAGGTGCATCCGGAGTGGATCGGGCTCAGGCGGCCTTGACCACTTCCTCGCGATCGACGTGATGGGTGACCCACCACTGCTGGCCCAGACCGACCAGACCGTTGACCGCGTAGTACAGACACAGGCCGGCGGGGAAGAACGCGAACATCACCGTGAACAGCAACGGCATCACCTTCATCATCTTCGCCTGGGCCGGATCCATGCCCGCGGCGACCGGGTTGAGCCACTGCGTGCCCAGCATCACTGCCGCATAGATGATCGGCAGGATGTAGAACGGATCGGGCGCGCTCAGGTCGGGAATCCACATGAACGCGGCGTGGCGCAGTTCCAGGCTGTAGGTCAGTACGTAGTACAGGCCATAGAACACCGGCATGGTGATCAGTACCGGCAGGCAGCCGCCCATCGGGTTGACCTTCTCCTTCTTGTACAGCTCCATGGTGGCCTGCTGCATCTTGACCTTGTCGTCGCCGTAACGCTCCTTCAGCGCCTGGATCCGCGGTGCCAGCTTGCGCATCTTGGCGCTGGACTTGTATTGCACCGCCGTCAGCTTCCAGGTCAGGCCCTTGATCAGCAGCACCAGCAGGATGATCGCCACACCCCAGTTGTGCGCAATCCCATCCAGGAAGGACAGCACCGCGTGCATCGGCACGGCGATCAGCTTGAACATGCCGTAGTCGATGGTCAGATCCAGCCCCGGTGCGACCGCGTCCAGCGTGCCCTGCACATTCGGACCGAGATACAGGCGCGCCTCGCTGGTGATGCTCTGGCCCGACGCCACGCTCAGCGCGGGGCCGACCGCACGGATCAGGTAGCGCGGCTGCGCGCTGTCCGGGTTGATCGTCTCGGTGACGTAGTGATCGGACTGGTCGGCTGGCGGAATCCACGCGGCGAAGAAGTACAGCCGCAGCATCGCCGCCCAGCCGCCCTTGATCTGGCTGTCGAGCTTATCCTTCGGTTCCTTGAAATCCTTGAACAGCAGCTTCTGGAATTTCTCGCCGGTGTACCAGGCGGCACCCTGGAAGCTGCGCGACTCCGGGTTGGACATGTTGGTCAGCCAGTTGCCGGTATGCGGAGGCTCGACCCGCAGCAGCTGCTGGTAGGCATTGCCGGTCCACGGCTTGTCGGCGCCGTTGTCGATGCGCTGGCTCAGGTCGATCACATAGCTGCCGCGCTTGAAGCTGTAGGTCTTGGTGACCTTGAGGCCGGCGGCGTCCTGCCAGGTCAGGTCGACCTTGAGTTCGTTCTGGCCATCGGCCAGCGTATACGCGGTTTGCGCGCTCTGGAACACGGCCTGATGGCTTGGTTGATCCTGTGCGGCGGTGTCGCTGCTGCTGACCAGGCCGTTCTGCGCCACGAAGTAGTGCGCCGGCTCGTTGTCCAGCAGCACGGTCGGCGCCGGATTCGGCTCCTTGTGGGTGCGCGGCGCGTTCGGGTATGCCAGCAGATCCGCATGTACCACGCTGCCGCCACGGGTATCCACGGTCAGGTGCAGCAGGTCGGTGGTGATGGAGATCAGCTGCGCCGGTGCCTGGCTGGCATGGTCGACATCGCTGCCGATCGCGGCGACGTTGCCAGAGGCGCTTGCCGATGGAATGGCACCCGGCACACTGCCGTCCGCGGCTGCGCCGACGGATGTGCTGGCGACTGCCGCCGGCGGTGGCGGCGCGTAGTCCTTCTCCCAGGCCATGAACAGCAGGTAGGCCACGGCCATCAGGGCGAACATGAGGAAGGTGCGCGTTTGATTCATCGCGTAGCAAATCCAGGTAACGCCACGACACTTTGAACGCCGCGGAGACAGAGAAAAGAAAGGGTCAACGCACGATTGTGGTGGTGTCGTCGGCCCGCTTCAATGGTTCGGACGTCCCGGGCCGGTTTGCCAGCAGCTTTTTCCACAGCCCATCGATCTCGGCCAGCAGCTGCGAGCCGGGCACGCCGGCCGCCTGTTCGCGCGCCATCACCATCAGGTCGACGGCAGGCAGCTGGTGACGAACACGACGGAACGATTCGCGCAGCAGCCGCTTGATCCGGTTGCGCTCGACCGCACGCTTGGAAACGCGCTTGGAAATCGCCAGGCCGAGCCGGGCATGACCCAGTTCGTTGTCGCGATAACGCATATGAAAACAGCGGCCGCCTGCGCGTCCGCTGCTTGTCCGCAAGGCGGCAAAGTCACCTGGCCGACGTAGCCGCGCATCGCGCGGCAGCCCGGCGGTGGACATGACGCTCGTACCGATTACGGGATCAGGCGCTTGCGGCCCTTGGCGCGACGGGCATTGAGGATCTTGCGACCGTCGGCGGTGGCCATACGGGCACGGAAACCGTGCGTGCGAGCGCGCTTGAGCTTGCTGGGCTGGAAGGTCCGCTTCATGGCTTACTCCGAAGGGAATGTGGATAAAAAGGTTGGAAAGTATGTCGGGTATTCGCCATTGCTGTCAAATGGCGCTTGACGCCAGCCTGTGGATACACATGTGGATATGTGGCGGCGATGGCGCGGAGGCTGCTGCTAGACTAGCCCATTCCATGCGCGCAAGCGCTCCAAAAGCTGTGGTTGAGTTATTCATGAGTGATCTGTGGCGGCGCTGCCTCGAGCGCCTCGAAGGCGATTTGAGCGCCGAAGACCTGCATACCTGGCTGATGCCGTTGCAGGCGCGCGACGATGCCGACGGCCTGCAGCTGTTCGCACCCAATTCCTACACCCTGGATACCGTGCGCGAGCGTTATCTGCCGCGGATCGAGGCGGTGTTGTTGCTGTTGATCGGAAAAGCCTGGCCGGTACGGCTGGAGGTCGGCTCCAATTCGGCCCGACCGGCGCCCGTGGCCAAGCGGGCAGCCGCGCCGAAAGCAGCGACAACGGCGCCGGCGGCAGCCACGTTCCACCACAACCTGGATCCGCACTACACCTTCGAGACCTTCGTCGAGGGCAAGTCGAACCAGCTCGGCAAGGCCGCGGCCATGCAGGTGGCGACGAACCCGGGCCGCGCCTACAACCCGTTGCTGCTGTACGGCGGTACCGGGCTGGGCAAGACCCATCTGATGCACGCCGCCGGCAACCTGATGCGCGAGCGCAATCCGGACTTCAAGGTGATGTATCTGCGCTCGGAGCAGTTCGTCGGCTCGATGATCGAGGCGTTGCGTGCCAAGAGTATGGACCAGTTCAAGCAGCGCTTCCGCTCGGTCGATGCACTGCTGATCGACGACATCCAGTTCTTCGCCGGCAAGGATACGACACAGGAAGAATTCTTCCATACTTTCAATGCCTTGTTCGAATCCAAGCAGCAGATCATTCTGACCTGCGACCGCTACCCGAAGGAAGTGGACAAGCTCGAGCCGCGACTGAAGTCGCGCCTGGGCTGGGGTCTCTCGGTGGCGATCGAGCCGCCGGACTTCGAAACGCGGGCCGCGATCCTGCTGGCCAAGGCGCATGAGAAGGGTGTGGCGGTCGACGAGAACGTGGCGATGCTGCTGGCCAAGCGCATCCGTTCCAACGTGCGTGATCTCGAGGGTGCCCTGAACACGCTGGCGGCCCGCGCGAACTTCTACGGCAAGCCGATCACCACCGATTTCGCCGAGGAAACCCTGCGCGACCTGCTGGCCACGCATGCCCAGGCGATCACCATTCCGAACATCCAGAAGATTACCGCCGAGTATTTCAATGTGCGGCTGCAGGATCTGCTGTCCAAGCGCCGCGTGCGTTCGCTGGCGCGGCCACGTCAGATCGCGATGACGCTGTCGAAGGAGCTCACCGAGCACAGCCTGCCGGAGATCGGCGAGGCGTTTGGTGGTCGCGACCACACGACGGTGATGCACGCCTGCAAGACGATCCGGAAATTTGTCGAAACCGACGCGCGGATGCGCCAGGACTGGGAACAATTGATACGCACACTGACCGGCTGATGGGTCAGGTCGCGGGTGGTGCGCAAAAGATTATGGATAAGCACAAGGTCAAGCTGTGGATAATGGGTGGATGGATCGACGTCTGAAGTTATCCACAAATGGCCCACAGTCAGTCAGCGTCTGCAAACACAGCCAAGAAAAATTGCAAGCTTTTGATTTTAAATAAATAATCAAGAAATAAAAGTTGTCCACAACACCTACAACAACCACTAAACTTCTTTTAAAGACAGAACAGCAGGTATAGGGGAAGCAAAGCCATGCAATTCAGCATCCAACGAGAAGCTCTGCTCAAGCCATTACAGCAGGTGGTTGGCGTGGTCGAACGTCGCCAGACGCTGCCTGTACTGGCCAACCTGCTGGTCAAGGTGGCTGACGGCAAACTCTCTCTGACTGGCACCGACCTGGAAGTGGAGATGGTTGCCACGACCGCGGCCGAAAAGCTGGCCGACGGCGAAATCACCATTCCGGCACGCAAGCTGTTCGACATCGTGCGGGCATTGCCCGATGGCGCACGGATTGACCTCAAGCTCAACGGCGACCGCGTGGCACTCGCGGCAGGTCGCAGCCGCTTCACGCTAACCACGCTGCCAGCCAGCGAATTCCCCACCGTCGATGAAATCGAGCTGGTGGAAAAGGTGAGCCTGCCGGAAGAGGCCCTGCGCGACCTGATGGAACGTACCTCGTTCGCGATGGCAAACCAGGACGTGCGCTATTACTTGAACGGCATGCTGTTGGACCTGCAGGAGCACACGCTGCGCTGCGTGGCGACCGACGGCCATCGACTGGCGATGAAGGAAACCGAGCTGCAGAGTTCGGTAAGTACGCGTCGGCAGATCATCATTCCACGCAAGGGCGTCAACGAACTGGTCGGCTTGCTGGAAACCGGCGACGGCCAGGTCGAACTGGAGTTCGGTCGCAACCATCTGCGCGTGCGTCGGGGTGACGTGGTGTTCACCTCCAAACTGATCGACGGGCGTTTCCCGGACTACGAGGCGGTCATCCCGCTCGGTGCGGACAAGACCGCCACGCTGGACCGCGAAGTGCTTCGTGGGGCGTTGCAACGCGCCGCGATCCTGTCGAACGAGAAATACCGCGGCGTGCGGCTGGAACTGTCACCGGGCAAGCTGCGCATCGTGGCGCACAACCCGGAGCAGGAAGAAGCCGTCGAAGAAGTCGAGGCCGAGACTCACGTCTCGGATCTGGCTGTGGGCTTCAACGTGGGTTACCTGCTCGACGCGCTGGCTGCACTGCGTGGCGACAAGGCACGACTCAGCCTGCGCGATGCGCAGTCCAGCTGCCTGGTGCAGGAACACGACAACGAACATGCGCGCCATGTGATCATGCCGCTGCGGCTCTGACGCTCACTGCATGGTCTTGCCCATGTACTGCGACAACCCGCAACGCCGGGGTTCCCATCAGGGACTCCGGCGTTCCTGTTTGTGGGCGTACGCCGGATGAAGCTGGAGCAGCTGCGTATGCGCGGCCTGCGCTGCCTCACAGACGTGGGCATCGCGCTGGATCCCGGTATCAATGTCTTCGTGGGCGCAAATGGTGCCGGCAAGACCAGCGTGCTGGAAGCCGTATTTCTGCTGTCGCATGCGCGCTCGTTTCGCACCGGCGCGAAAGAGGCGCTGTTGCAGCGAGGCACACAACAGTTGTCGGTATTCGCCGAATTGCGCCATGTCGATGATCGCGTATGCCGTTTGGGCCTGGGCCGGGAAGGTTCTCGCTGGGAAGCGAAAGTGGATGGCGCGAACGTGGCGATCGGGCAGTTGGTGCGCGAATGCGCAGTTGTTTGCTTCGAGCCTGGTTCGCATGCGCTGATCGCCGGTGCGGCGGAGGAACGCCGGCGTTATCTCGATTGGGGTGTGTTTCACGTGGAACACGACTTCCTGTCGAACTGGCGCCGCTATCAACGTGCACTGAAGCAACGCAACAGCCTGCTGCGCTCGGTATCGCCGGCGACCGATGCCTTGTTTGCTCCGTGGGAGGCCGAACTGGCGCAATCGGCGCACCAGATCGATCGGCAACGCCTTGCCTATCTCGACCTGCTGCGCCCGAAGTTGCTGGCCAGCGTCGCCGGGTTGCTGCCGGAGCTGGGCCCGCTGGAACTGCGTTATCGCCGCGGCTGGTCGGAAGAGCAGGACCTGGCCCAACAACTGTGCGAGCAACGGGGCAAGGATTTGGCTCGAGGCCACACCGCTTTGGGTGTGCATCGGGCCGACTGGTCGATCGCGTTTGAACAGGCGCCTCTGCGCGAACATCTTTCACGCGGCCAGGAAAAGCTCACCGCGCTGGCCTGCATGCTGGCGCAGGCTGAGCTGTACACCGAGCACCGGGGCGAGTGGCCAATCGTATGCCTGGATGACCTCGCCTCCGAACTGGATCACGCGCATCAGGCTGCCGTGGTGGCGCAACTGATCTCGGCAAACGCCCAGATCCTATTGACCGGTACCGAGCTGCCGCAGGCTCTGCAGTCACTCCCGTCCCGTGTGTTCCACGTGGAACAAGGCCTGCTGACGCGCCTGCTATAATCGAAGGGTTGCATCACCGAAAGATTGCATAACCCTTGTCCGGCCTTTCACGGCGCCGTGTCGGGCGGGTCGCTGGCGCCAGGAAACGGTCAACGCATGAACGAATCCATGAACGAATCGCACTACGACTCCAGCAACATCAAGGTGCTGAAAGGCCTGGAAGCGGTGCGCAAGCGCCCCGGCATGTACATCGGTGATACCGATGACGGCACTGGCTTGCACCACATGGTGTTTGAAGTCGTCGACAACGCGATTGACGAAGCGCTGGCTGGTTATTGCGACAAGGTGGTGGTCACCATCCTCGACGATGGCTCGGTCAGTGTCAGCGACAACGGCCGCGGCATCCCGGTCGACATGCATCCGGACGAAGGCCGTTCCACCGCCGAGGTGGTGATGACGGTGCTGCATGCCGGCGGCAAGTTCGATGCGAACTCGTACAAGGTTTCCGGCGGCCTGCATGGCGTGGGCGTGTCGGTGGTGAACGCGCTGAGCGACCACCTATGGTTGACGATCTACCGCGATGGTTTCGAGCATCTGCAGGAATACGCGCTCGGTGAGCCGTTGTATCCGCTCAAGGTGGTCGGCCCGTCGAGCAAGCGCGGCACCCTGGTGCGTTTCCTGCCGAGCCCGGCCACGTTCACCAGCAACATCGAGTTCCACTACGACATTCTGGCCAAGCGCCTGCGCGAACTGGCCTTCCTCAATTCCGGCGTCACCATCGATTTGAATGACGAACGCGGTGAGGGTCGTCATGACACGTTCGCCTACGAAGGCGGCATCCGCTCGTTCGTGCAGCATCTGGCCCAGCTGAAGACCGCGCTGCATCCGAACGTGATCAGCCTGACGGCGGAGCAGGACGGCATCGTGGTGGAAGTCGCGATGCAGTGGACCGATTCCTACCAGGAATCGATGTACTGCTTCACCAACAACATCCCGCAACGCGACGGCGGCACCCACCTCACCGGCTTCCGCGCGGCGCTGACGCGTTCGCTGCAGAGCTACATCGAAAAATCGGGCTTGGCCAAGACCGCCAAGGTCGCGCTATCCGGCGACGACATGCGCGAAGGCATGATCGCCGTGCTGTCGGTCAAAGTGCCCGATCCGAAATTCTCCTCGCAGACCAAGGACAAGTTGGTCTCGTCTGAGGTCAAGACGGTGGTGGAGCAGGTCGTCAACGAGAAGCTCGGTGAATTCCTGCTGGAGCATCCGAACGAGGCCAAGGCGATCGCGTCCAAGGTGGTCGATGCCGCGCGGGCCCGCGAGGCCGCGCGCAAAGCGCGCGAGATGACGCGCCGCAAGGGTGCGCTGGACATCGCTGGTTTGCCCGGCAAGCTGGCCGACTGCCAGGAGAAGGATCCGGCGCTGTGCGAGCTGTTCCTGGTCGAGGGTGACTCCGCCGGCGGCTCCGCGAAGCAGGGCCGCAACCGCAAGACCCAGGCCGTGTTGCCGCTGAAGGGCAAGATCCTCAACGTCGAAAAGGCGCGGTTCGACCGCATGCTGGCCTCGGCCGAGGTCGGCACGCTGATCACCGCGCTGGGCACCGGCATCGGCAAGGACGAGTACAACCCGGACAAGCTGCGCTACCACCGCATCATCCTGATGACCGATGCGGACGTCGACGGCTCGCATATTCGCACCCTGCTGCTGACGTTCTTCTACCGCCAGATGCCGGAACTGATCGAGCGCGGCCACATCTACATCGGCCTGCCGCCGCTGTACAAGGTCAAGCAGGGCAAGCAGGAGCTGTACATCAAGGACGACACCGCGCTGAACGACTACCTGATTTCCAGCGCGGTCGACAACGCGGCACTGACCTATAGCCCGGATGCCCCACCCATCACTGGCGAGGCGCTGGAAAAGCTGCTGCGCAGCTACCAGCATGCGCTGGATCAGATCGCCAAGCTGTCGCATCGCTTCGATGCCGCGGTGTTGAACGCGCTGCTTGAACATACCCCGCTGGAACCGGCGGTGTGGGCCGACCCTGCGATCATGCAGGCGTGGCTGGATGCGGCCACTCAGCGGCTCGCCGCCAGCGGTCTGGGCAAGCCGCACTACAAGATGCTGCTGCGCCCGGCGAGCGGCGAGCAGCCAGCCGCGATCGAAGTGGTGAAGGAACAACACGGGCTCAGCCATACCTGGTTCCTGCCGCAGCCGTTCTTCAGCAGCAACGAGTTCCGTCCGATCCTGGCGATCAGCCAGCAGATTGCCGGCATGATCCAGCCGGACGCGGTGGCGCGCCGGGGCAATGCCTCGCGCGGTGTCCTCAGTTTCGTCGAGGCGCGCAACTGGTTGTTGGAGGAGGCCAAGAAAGGCCGCAGCATCCAGCGCTTCAAGGGCCTCGGCGAAATGAATCCGGAGCAGCTGTGGGATACCACGGTGAATCCGGAAACCCGCCGCATGCTGCAGGTGGGGATCGAGGATGCGATCGCCGCCGACCAGATGTTCTCCATGCTGATGGGTGAGGCGGTCGAGCCACGTCGCGACTTCATCGAGGCGAACGCGCTGAAGGTCGCCAATCTGGACATCTGAGCCGATGGCAATTCGGATGGTGTGGGGGTGCCCGCGATCGCTCTTGAACACGATGCAGCAGGAGCCTCGGCCACGAACGCTGTGCGAATGGTCAAGAGAGTGGCACGCATATGTGTGCCACTCTCGGTGAAGATGGCCAAGTAATTGATTTTTAACAATCTTTTATGCGGCAGTGCGACTTGTTATCGCTTGCCAGCTCGGGTTACGCTTCGCAATCCCCCGCGTGATTTTCCACGCGCAGACAGACATGAGGATCACCATGAAGCATGCCCGAGGGTTAACCATGCTGGCGAGCGCAGCTCTGCTGCTCACCGTGGCCAGCAGCCCGGTGCTGGCGCGTGACACCGCTGCCACCAAGCCCAAGCAGGAAGTGCTGTATCCGAACGCAACCAGGACCGAGCCGAAGCTAGACCTGACCAGCGAGAAGGATCAGAAGAACCTCAATGACGGTCTGGATGCCATCAACGCCGGCAACAAAGAAAAAGCTCAGCAGACACTTCAGGCCATCGTCGATGGTGGCAGCAAGAGCAAGTACGCCCAGGCGCTCGCCTTGCAGGGTCTGGCCAACATGAAATACAACGATGGCGACTACAAGGGCGCGATCGATCTGCTGCAGCGTTCGCTGGCGCTCGGTGTGATGCCGAACGACACCTATTTCCAGCTCGAATACGAACTGGCGCAGTTCCAGATGGCCGATCAGCAATATCAGCCTGCACTGGACACGCTTGCCAAGTGGCGTGCCGAGGGCAAGAAGGAAACGGCAGCCTCGTACGGGCTCGAAGGCACCGCCGATTACCAGCTCAACAAGTATCCCGAAGCGATTGCTGCGATCAACAAGGCCAAGTCGCTGACCGACAAGCCGGAGACCAGCTGGAACCAGATCCTGATGGCCAGCTATGCCGAATCCGGCCAGAACGACAAAGCCGCCACGCTGGCCCAGCAGCAGCTCACCACCAACCCGGACGATCCGAACGCACTCAACAACGCCGCGGCGATACTGACGCAGGCGCACAAGTATCCGGAAGCGATCCAGTTGATGGAGAAAGGTCGCGCCAGCGGCGCGTTCAAGAGTGAAGCGAATTACGTGAATCTGGCCAAGTTGTACCTGGTCACCGGGCAGGAGAGTTCGGATCCTGCGCCGAACGCGAACAAGGCTGCGCTGGTGCTCCAGGACGGCATGACCAAGGGCGTGGTCAAACCCGGCGCCGACACCTACGTGCTGCTCGGTCAGTCCCACGAGTTGGCCAACAACACAGCTGCGGCGCTCGAGGCCTACAACAAGGCCTTGCCGATGGCGAAGGACGGCGAGGCTGCGTTGAATGCAGGTCGACTGCTGTTGAGCGAGAACAAGTACAGCCAAGCCAAAACCATGATCCAGCAGAGCCTGGACAAGGGCGTGAAGAAAAAAGGCACGGCCTATATGCTGCTGGCCGAGAGCGAGCGCGGCTTGAAGAACAAGCCTGCCGCGATCGCCGCCATGAAGCAGGCCGCGCAGCAGCCCGAGACCGCCGAGAAGGCCAAGGCATGGCTGAAAAAGGCGGGCGCCGGCTGATCAGATCCAGGCACATAGCAACCCATGGGACAGATGGACGTCCATCTATCTGCCCCATCGGAGCTATACAAATGCCATGCGCTGTTGTACCGTTGAAAACCTTTCCCTGCGTCTCCCCAGTGGCGAGTTCCGTCCAGACATCAGACGGTTTCGGGTTACGCCCTGCGGCAACGTTCTCTTCCCATTGATCAGCTTCAGACAAGTGACAGATGGCCTCAAGTAACGAAGAAAATGGGCGCGAGCCGTTTAGCTGGAAGCGCACCTGGGCATTAGCAGTTGCCATCGGGCTGCATGCATTTGCGTTTCTGTTGATCGTGGCGCCGATGGCGCCACCGAATCAGAATCACAAAGAGAAAGAACACATCGTCCAGGTGAACTTCATCGAGCCGCCGCCGCCGCCACCGCCGCCACCGCCGCCGCCGCCGGAGCCGCCGAAGCAGCCGCCGCCGAAGATCATCCAGCAGCTCAAGCCGCCGCCGACCCCGCCGCCGCCGACCCCGCCGCCACCGGTGGAAGAGGTGTCGCAGAATGCGGTTCAGGCACCGCCACCGGCACCGCCAGCACCACCGGCGCCGCCAGCGGACATCACGGCCAGCTCGGACCTCAGCTACAACAGTCGTCTTCAGCCGAAGTATCCGCCACAGGCTGTCCGCCAACGGCATGAGGGTACGGTAGTGTTGATGATTCTGGTGGGCGTGGATGGATCGCCGAAGGACATCAAGGTCGACCAGTCCAGCGGTTTTCATGAACTCGATCGTGCAGCGATGGATGCCGCACAGCATTGGCGCTTCAACCCAACCATCCGAAATGGACAAAAAGTTGAGGGGTACGCTCGCGTTCCGGTCAACTTCAATCTCAATTCGCTGTAATCCGGGTTCAATCGATTACAGTTACAGTTCACGCTTGACTTCCCTAGGGTAGTGTTATGTTCCTACAGACTCCTGCAACAACCGACGCCGCACAGGCCATGGGTGGCAATACCAACGCCGAAGCCATGAAACAGATGGGTTTTGGCAACCTGATGCAGAACTTCGACTGGCTCGGCTGGGTCGTCTTCGTGACGCTGGTCGCGATGTCGTTCCTGTCGTGGTACTTCATCATCGCCAACGGCATTCGCAATGCGACGGTCAAGGCGCGCGCCGACAAGGTCATTGACGGCTTCTGGGGCAATGGCTCCACCCAGGACGCGATTCGCGAACTGGAAGCCCAGCCCAAGAGCGAGCCGTTCTCCAAGATCGCGCTCGATGCCGCCTCCGCGGTTGCCCATCATCAGCAGACCACCAGCGGCACCACGGGTCGTCTGGCTGAATCGCTGGGTCGCTCGGAATTCATCGATCGCGCCCTGCGCCAGGCCGTCGCTCGCGAGAGCCTGCGTCTGGAAGGCGGCATGACCCTGCTCGCCACGGTCGGGTCGGCTGCACCGTTCGTCGGTCTGCTCGGTACCGTGTGGGGCATCTACCACGCGCTGATCGGCATCGCCGCCACCGGCAACGCTTCGATGAACGCGGTGGCAGGTCCCGTCGGTGAGGCGTTGATCATGACCGCGTTCGGTCTGTTCGCCGCGATCCCGGCGCTGTTCGCGTACAACTTCTTCAGCCGTTCAAACCGCGTGGTCTACGCCCGTTTCGACGAATTCGCGCATGACCTGCACGATTTCTTCGCCACCGGTTCGCGCGTCGAAAGCCAGAAGTGAGGGATTGACCCATGGCAGTCAGCCTAGGTGGCAATTCCGGCGGCCCGATGTCGGAAATCAACGTCACGCCGCTGGTCGACGTGATGCTGGTACTGCTGATCATCTTCATGATCACGGCTCCGCTGATGTCGCATTCCATCACGATCGAACTGCCCACGGCGAATCCGAAGACCAAGGAGCCCGATCTGGTGGTGCCACCACTGGATCTGGCGGTCAAGTCGGACGGCAGCATGTATCTCAATGACCATCAGGTCACCGAGGCCGAGTTGCGGGCGCAGTTTGCGGTGGATGCGCAGAAAACGCCCCAGCCTGAGTTGCAGATCCGTGCGGACAAGACCACCGAGTTCAAGATCGTGAAGAAGATCATTGGCAATGCCAAGGACTCAGGTATGGTGCACGTCGCCTTCATGACCACTGACGCACCGAAGGGGTGATGAGAGATGGCATTCACTACCAAAACCAGTGGACCGATGTCGGACATCAACGTCACGCCGCTGGTCGACGTGATGCTGGTGCTGCTGATCATTTTCATGATCACGGCGCCGGTGCTGGCGCACAAGATCCAGGTTGATCTGCCGCAGCCGAATCCGAACGTCGTCAATCCACCGACGCCACTGGATCCGATCCATCTGAAGATCGATCAGAGCGGGGCGTTCTACTGGAACGACACGCCGGTCGACGAGTTGGGCCTGAAGGCGCAGCTCGCGGTGATTGCCCAGCAGAACAACCAGCCGGAAATCCAGATTTCGGCCGCTGACGCCGTGGCCTACCAGTATGTGGCGGTCGTGCTGTCCGATGCGAAGAGCTACAACCTGACCAAGATCGGCTTCAACGAAGCCAACTGATTCGGTCTTGCCAGATCTACAAAAACCCCCGCCTTGTGCGGGGGTTTTTGTTTGTGCGCTGATACCCCAGCGAGGCGATCAGCGCAGGATCTGCAGATAATTGCGCACGGTCGTAGCCAGGCCCTCGTACAGTGCCTCACCGATCAAGGCGTGGCCGATCGAAACCTCGGCCAGGCCCGGAATCGCCGCCTTGAACGTGCCCAGGTTGGCCTGGCTGAGATCGTGCCCGGCATTCACCGCCAGTCCGGCCTGCTGCGCGCGCCGCGCAGTGTCGGCGCATGCCGCGAGAGCCGCAGCGGGTTGGCCGTCGGCGAATGCCTGTGCATAGGGCCCGGTATAGATCTCGATACGCTGCACGCCTATCACCGCCGCGAGATCGAAGTCCTGGCTGCCGGCGTCGACAAACAGGCTGACCCGGCAACCGATATCGCACAACTCACCCACCAGGGGTCGCAGTCGTGCGATATCACGGCGCAGGTCGAAGCCGCGATCGGAAGTGATCTGGCCGTCGCCATCGGGCACCAGGGTTACCTGGGTCGGGCGCACCTCACGCGCGAGGGCGATCAACCCGGGATAGTCCCCGCGGGCGTCGGCAAACGGATTGCCCTCGATGTTGTATTCCACCCGACCACGCAGCATGGCGGCCAGTGCGCGCACGTCGCCCGGGCGCACGTGGCGCTGGTCCGGGCGCGGATGCACGGTGATGCCACCACAGCCGGACTCGATGCAGGTCTGCGCCGCAGCACAAATGTCGGGTTCATGGCCGCCGCGCGAATTGCGCAGCACTGCGATCTTGTTAAGGTTGACGCTGAGCAGGGTCATGGCGGGAAACAATCTCTGACGGTGAAGATCAACGACTGGGAAACATCGGCCGGCAAAGCCGGTGAAACGATGGGCCGGAAACAGTGCGCCGATCAGTCGCCGCTGGCAAGCGTGCCCAGCCGGATCCGGCGAGCATCGCCACGCCATGCGAGTGTCGCCACCAACGTGGCATCGACGGCCAGCCGTTGCAGTTGCCAGGCAGCGGCGTCATCGCCTTCGAGTCGCTGCAGGACCAACTGGTCGGCTGTACTCACAATGCTCAGACGATCGAGGCCGAACGCGATGCCGCGCCCCAGCGCTTTCAGCACAGCTTCCTTGGCCGTCCACAGTTCAAGAAAAGCGGCATCGCGCGCGGCAGCCGGCAGTGCTGTCAGGGCAGCGGCTTCCTCGCTGCTGAAATAGCGCCGGGCGATTTCCAGCGCCCGCGGCCGCATGCGCAGTTGTTCCAGATCGATCCCCGGCGTGATCCGGCGGCCGACTGCGATCAGCGCATGGTTGCCGCTGTGCGACCAGTTGAAACCGAGCGGTGGATCATGCGTGCCGGCAAGCGCCGGTCGGCCATGTTCGCCATTGACCAGCGCGACACGATCCATCTCGATGCCGAGGTAGGCACCCAGCACGGAGCGCAACGGTTCGCGTCCGTGCTGTGGCCGGTAGTCCAGACGCCACACATGAATCTCGTCATCGCGCAGGTGCTCTGCTACGTTGGCAAGCGTCTGTGCGTGCGTTGCAGTCATCCGTGCATGGTGCCGATCGTCGTGCCCATGCACAAGCACGCCAGCTACCCGTCTGTGCGATTAATCGTCGGCATGGACGGTGCCGGGTTCATCCGTTCGGCCGGGGAGAGGTTGCTTGATCCAGGGTTGGTTGCTCCTGCTGGTGTCGCTGCTGTATGTCGGGCTGCTGTTCGTGGTGGCCTTTGCGGGCGACCGTCGGCCGCTGTATCCGCGCCAGCCGCGCCTGCGGCCGATCGTCTACAGCCTGGCACTGGCGGTGTATTGCTCGTCATGGACGTTCTATGGCGCGGTCGGCACAGCGGCACGTGACGGCCTGGCGTATCTGCCGATCTATCTCGGTCCGATCCTGCTGTTCGCGTTCGGTTTTGGTCTGCTGAGTCGGCTGCTGCAGGTAGTGAGGCAGCGCAACATCACCTCGATCGCCGATTTCATCGGTGCGCGATTTGGCAAGTCGCACGGGCTGGCAGCGCTGGTGGCGGTGATCGCGGTGATCGCGGTGGTGCCGTACATTGCGCTGCAATTCAAGGCGGTGGCGATGTCGTACGGCGTGCTCGGCGGTGTTGGCCATGGTGCGGTGACCACGGGCGGCATCGACAGCGCCTTGTGGTGCGCGATGTTGCTGGCCGTGTTCGCGATCCTGTTCGGCACGCGCAGCATCGATGCGACCGAGCATCACCACGGCATGATGCTGGCGATCGCGCTGGAATCGCTGATCAAGCTGCTCACCTTCGTGGCACTGGCGGGCTACGCATTGTGGCGCGGGCCGGGGCTGGTCAGCACGGTCGAGTTTCCGTTGACGCAGCTGAGCCATGGCCTGTCGCCGGGATTCCTGGCGCAGACCATGCTGGCGTTCTGCGCGATGTTCTGCCTGCCACGGCAATTCCAGATCGGCATGGTCGAATGCGAGGACGCCAGCGATCTCAAGCGTGCGCGCTGGATGTTGCCGCTGTACCTGGTGGTGATCAGCGTGGCGGTGCTGCCAATCGTGGCCGCCGGCATGCATCTGCCGCAGGTGCGTGATGGCGCCGCCGATGCGTGGGTGCTGACCTTGCCGATGGCGCATGGCGATCGCGGCATGGCGCTGCTCGCTTTCATCGGCGGCTTCTCGGCCGCGACCGGTATGGTGATCGTGGCGTCGGTGGCGCTGTCGACGATGGTCAGCAATGATCTGGTGATGCCGGCGTTGTTGCGCATCCCGCGGCTGAATCTGGAGCAGCGCAGCGATCTGTCGCAGCTGGTCCTGCGCGTGCGGCGGGTAGCGATCGTGGGGCTGGCGCTGCTGGCGTACGCGTATTACCGGGTCGCCGCCGATGCGGAAAATCTGGCTGCCACCGGGCTGCTGGCGTTTGCCGCGGTGGCACAATTTGCACCGGCGTTGATCGCCGCGCTGTACTGGCGTGGTGCCAGTCGTCGCGGTGTCGCGGTCGGATTGCTGGGTGGTTTTTCGGTGTGGCTGTACACCTTGCTGCTGCCGGCGGTAAGCCGTTCGTCCGCGTGGCTGCAGCAAGGTCCGTTCGGCTGGGATTGGCTGCGCCCGCAGGCACTGTTCCATCTCAGCGGCTGGGACCCGGTAATGCACGGCACGTTCTGGTCGCTGCTGGTCAACGTGGGTTGCCTGGTTTTCATCTCGCTGCGCTTCCGCCCGAGTCTGGAAGAACGCCTGCATGCGGCGATGTTCATGGAAGCCGACCCGGCCAGCCGCAGTGGTGCCGGTGACTGGCGTGGTCGGGTGGCGGTGGCAGACCTGCGCACCATCGCCGAGCGCATCGTCGGCGAACGCAGCAGCACGCGCGCGTTCGATGAATACGCCCAGCGTCGCGGCCGGCCCTTGCTGGCCAGCGAGGCCGCCGATCGCGCGCTGATCCAGTACACCGAACGTCTGCTCGCCTCGGCGGTGGGTGCCGCCAATGCGCGACGCATCCTGATCGGCGCGTTGTCGGGCAGCGGGCTGGATGTTGCCGAATCGATGGCGCTGATGGATGAGGCCTCGCAGGAGCTGCGTTTCAACCGCGCGCTGCTTTCCACCACGCTGGAAAACGTGTCGCAGGGAATCAGTGTGGTTGACGCGCAGATGCGGCTGGTGGCATGGAACCGGCGTTACCTGGAACTGTTCGACTACCCCGACGGCATGGTGCATGTCGGCGTGCCGGTGGCTGAGCTGATCCGTCGCAATGCCGAACTGGGCGAATGCGGGCCGGGTGAAGTGGACGGCCATGTGGCCAAACGCATCGACTACATGCAGGCCGGTTCCTCGCACCTGTTCCAACGCATCCGCCCGGATGGCACGGTGATCGAGATGCGCGGGCAGGCGCTGCCCGGCGGTGGCTATGTCACCACTTATACTGATGTGACCGCATACAAGCATGCCGAACAAGCATTGATCGAGGTGAATGAAACGCTGGAACAACGGGTCGAGCAGCGCACCGCCGAGCTGTCCGAGGCGCTGGTCGCCACCGCACACGCACGGCGCGCGGCGGAGACGGCGAACATCTCCAAGACGCGCTTCCTCGCCGCCGCCAGCCACGACCTGCTGCAGCCGCTGAATGCAGCGCGGCTGTTCACCTCCGCGCTGCGTCAGCACCCAGGGCTGGATACGGAGGCCAGCGGACTGGCCGAACGCATCGACGCGTCGTTCCGTGCCGCCGAAAACTTGCTTGATGCCCTGCTGGACACGTCGCGACTGGATGCCGGCAGTTACCGGCCGGACGTGGGCGGCTTCGCGCTGGCCGAACTGTTCGATTCGCTGCAGGCGCAGTTTGCGGTGGTCGCCGAGCAACGCGGGCTGCGCCTGCGCGCGGTACCGACCACACTGGCGGTGCGCAGCGATCCGCAGCTGTTGCGCCGGATCCTGCAGAATTTCCTCTCGAACGCGTTGCGTTACACCAGCAAGGGCGGCGTACTGCTGGGCGCGCGGCGGGTCGGCAACGAAGTGCGCATCGAGGTATGGGATTCCGGCCCCGGCATCGCCGCGGAACAGCGCGCGCGGATCTTCGACGAGTTCCAGCGACTTGAGCAGCCGTCGCCATGGGGTGAGAAAGGATTGGGCTTGGGCCTGTCGATCTGCGATCGCCTGGCCGGCATCCTCGGTCATCGACTCGACCTGCATTCGAAGGTCAACCACGGCAGCTGCTTCGCGGTGAGCGTGCCGCGCAATGAAACGGTGCCGGCGCGCCGCCAGGAAGTGCAACGCAGCGGCCCGGACAAGCAACTGCCGTTGACCGTGTTGTGCCTGGACAACGACGCCACAATCCTCGACGGCATGCGTGCGCTGCTCGGCCGCTGGGGCGTCGATTGCCGCATCGCGCTGGACGTGGAGCAGGCCAGCGAGGAACTGGCGCGTGGACCGATCGATCTGATCCTGGCCGACTACCATCTGACCGACGGCGTCGATGGCTTGCAGGCCTTGCAGCAACTGCGCGGGGTGCTGGGCAAGTTGCCGCCGGTGGCGATGATCACGGCAGACGGCAGCAGCGATCTGAAGCAGCGCGCCCGTGCGCTGGGTTATCCGGTGCTGCACAAGCCGGTGCGGCCGGCCGCGCTGCGCGCCTTGCTGACGGCCTTGTTGCGTCGCTAGAGCGCAACGCGCAGCGTCAATCGTCGCTGTCGGGCAGCGTCGGCATGCTTTCCTGATCCACCGCCAGCTGGCTGGCGATCAGGGCGACCTGGGTGCGGTTGTTGACGCCGAGCTTGCGCATGATCGCGGTCATGTGCGCCTTGACCGTGGCTTCGGAGACGCCGAGTTCCCACGCGATCTGCTTGTTGAGCAGACCTTCGGCGATCATCGTCATCACGCGGAACTGCTGTGGCGTCAGCGTGGCGATCTGTGCGGCGGCGGCGGCTTCGTCGGGCCTGAGTTCGCTGGCACCGCCCAGCTGCGGATGCGGCAGCCAGACATCGCCTTCGAGCACGGTGCGGATCGCCGCCACGATGTCCTCGCTCGCGGTGGATTTCGGGATGTAGGCCGACGCGCCGTGCGCCAGCGCGCGGCGCGCCACCTGTGCTTCCTCATGGCCGGACACCACGATGGTTGGCAACCCCGGGTACTGGCCGCGGATATGCGCCAGCGCGGAGTAGCCGCGCGCGCCCGGCATGTGCAGGTCGAGCAGCAGCAGCTCGGCATCGGGGAACTGCTCGATCAGGCCAAGCAATGCGTGCACGCTGTCGGCGCTGTGCACCCGTGCCTGCGGCACGGCGACCAGCACCGCGCGCTGCAGTGCGTCGCGGAACAGCGGATGGTCGTCGGCGATCAGGATGTCGGGCATGGTCGATTCCCTATCCCCGATACGCTCACTTGATCAGCCGCTCGTCCACCAGGTTCTTCACCACGCTAGGGTCGGCCAGGGTGGTGATGTCGCCGAGCTGGTCGGGCAGGTTCTCGCCGATCTTGCGCAGGATGCGGCGCATGATCTTGCCCGAGCGCGTCTTCGGCAGGCCGGGCGCCCACTGCAGGTAATCCGGCGTGGCGATCGGGCCGATCTCCTTGCGCACCCAGGCGATCAGTTCCTTGCGCAACTCGTCGCTGCCGGTTTCGCCGGCGATCAAGGTGACATACGCATAGATGCCCTGGCCCTTGATGTCGTGCGGGCAACCGACCACGGCGGCCTCGGCGACTTTCGGATGCGCCACCAGCGCGCTCTCCACTTCGGCGGTGCCCAGGCGATGGCCGCTGACGTTGATTACGTCGTCGACGCGGCCGGTGATCCAGTAGTAGCCGTCCTCGTCACGGCGCGCGCCGTCGCCGGTGAAGTAATTGCCGGGGTAGGCGCTGAAGTAGGTCTCGATGAAACGCTGATGATCGCCATAGATCGTGCGCACCTGGCCGGGCCACGAATCGGTGATCAGCAGGTTGCCCTCGGCCACGCCTTCCTGGGCGGTGCCTTCGGCGTCAACGATCGCCGGCTTGATGCCGAAGAACGGCAAGGTGGCGGAGCCGGGCTTGGTGGCGATCGCGCCGGGCAATGGCGAGATCATGATGCCGCCGGTTTCGGTCTGCCACCAGGTGTCGACGATCGGGCAGCGCTCGTCGCCGACCACGCGGTGGTACCACTCCCAGGCTTCCGGATTGATCGGCTCGCCGACCGAGCCGAGCAGGCGCAGCGATGCCCGCGAGGTCTTCTTCACCGGTGTTTCGCCATCGCGCATCAGCGCGCGGATCGCAGTCGGTGCGGTGTAGAAAAGCGTGACCTTGTGCTTGTCGATCACCTGCCAGAAGCGGCTCACGTCCGGATAATTCGGCACGCCTTCGAACATCACCGTGGTCGCGCCGTTCGCCAGCGGGCCGTACACGACGTAGCTGTGCCCGGTGACCCAGCCGACGTCGGCGGTGCACCAGTAGATGTCGTCCTCGTGCAGGTCGAACACCAGCTCATGCGTGTAGCTGGTGAACACCAGATAGCCACCGGTGCTGTGCTGCACGCCCTTCGGCTTGCCGGTGGAGCCGGAGGTGTACAGGATGAACAGCGGATGCTCGGCTTCGACCGGCGTCGGTGGGCAGTCGGTCGACTGACCCTCCATCAGCGTGTGGTAGTAGCGATCGCGCGGCGACTGCATTGCCACCGCGCCGCCGGTGCGGCGCACCACGATGACGGTTTCCACGCTGTTGGTGCCAGGCCGTTCCAGGGCGGCGTCCACATTCACCTTGAGCGGGATGCGCTTGCCGGCACGCATGCCCTCGTCCGCGGTGATCACCACCTTCGCGGTGGAGTCGGCGATGCGTCCGGCCAGCGAGTCGGGCGAGAAACCGCCGAACACCACCGAGTGAATCGCGCCGAGTCGGGCGCAGGCCAGCATCGCCACCGCCGCTTCCGGAATCATCGGCAGGTAGATCGCGATTCGGTCGCCTTTGACCACGCCGAGGTTCTTCAGCGTGTTGGCGAATTTGCACACTTCGGTGTGCAGCTCGCGATAGGTGAGCTTGCGCGAGTCGTTCGGGTCGTCGCCCTCGAAGATGATCGCCACCTTGTCGCCGCGCTTGGCGAGCTGACGATCGAGGCAGTTCGCCGACACGTTGAGCTCGCCGTCCTCGTACCAGCGGATGTGCAGATCCTTCGGATCGAACGAGACGTCCTTGATCTTCGCCGGCGGCTTGATCCAGTCCAGCCGCTGCGCGACGCGACCCCAGAAACCTTCCGGATCGCCGATCGACTCGGCGTACAGGCGCGTGTAGTCGTCGTGGCGCAGGCGCGCCGCGGCGGCGAAGGCGGGATCGACCGGATAAAGCTTGGACATGGCTGGGCTCCTGCTGGCTCGGCATCAAAGGTGGCGACAGGGTGACCGCGGCAGGCAACGCCCGGCGGTGCGTGGAATTCGAGTGTAGCCCGATCACCACGATGGTTGCGGCGCAGGCCGCCATCGACTTTGGTCGAATTTCGACCAAAGACGAATAGTCGCGCGCGCTGCAGCATGGCCATGCTCGGTCCGTCATTGACCTTGGGGAGATGCACGCATGACGACGCGATATTCAAACCGTTACAAGGTGCTCGCCCTGAGCATGGCCTGCGCCCTGGCGTTGCCGCTGGCGGCGCACGCGCAGAACGACGCGCGCGAGCAGCAGCTGGAGCAGCGCGTGGCGCAGCTGGAGCAGCAGTTGAACGAACTGAAGGCGATGATCCAGGCGCAGAAGACGGCGCCCGCGCCGCCGCCGGCAACAACGCAGAATGTGGCCGCTGCTGCGCCGGCGACACCGGTATTCAGCAGCGCACCGGGTGTGTCGGTGGCCTTGCATGGCTTCATCAGCGCCAGCGCATTCAGTCAGAACAAGAGCTTCACCTACGGCAACGGCCAGAACGCGCAGTTCCCGGTGCCCGGTTCGACCGGCTCGCTCAGCGGCGTCGATGTGCGCAACACGCGCTTCTGGCTCGACTTCAAGGGCGCCCAGTTCACCGGCAACTGGAGCGGCGGCGGCCGCATCGAGATGGATTTCTTCGGTGGCTTCAACGGCGTCGGCGCGTACAGCCAGCAACAGCCGACGCCACGACTGCGCCAGGCCTATATGGATCTGACCAATGCCGAGTCCGGCACCACCGTGCGCATCGGCCAGCAATGGGATTTGATGTTCCCGATCGACAACACGGCGGCCTCGCTCGCGCATATCGCGTTTCCTCTGGGTTACGGCACCGGCGTGATCGGCTGGCGCTACCCCGGTGTGGTGGTGATGCAGGATCTCAACCACGGCAGCACCGGTGCGCAGTGGCGGCTGGATGTGGGTGCGTTCGAGGGCGCGTGGAACGGGCCGGACGGCGCGGTGAACAACACCAACTACAAGACCGCCGGTAACGCCAGTTTCCGCCCGCAGATCGAGGCGCGCCTGCATGTGCAGGACAAGAACTGGCTGGCGTACTTCGCGGCGCATTACAGCAAGGTCGATCTGCGCGGCGTGGGCGGCACGGCGCCGACGCCGATCCAGTCCAGCGTGAAGAGTACCGGCTACGAAGTCGGCGGCCAGTGGAAGCCCGGCCCGTGGACATTCAAGGGGTTGGTCTATACCGGCAACGGCCTCGGCGAAATCTTCGGTGCGATGTCGCAGTTCGGCGACATCAAGGAAACCGGCGGCTTCGTGCAGGCCGGCTACAGCTTCACGCCGAACTGGAGCCTCTACGCGTTCTACGCGTACAGCAAGCCGAACACGCAGGACGTGGTCACCTGGCTGGGCAACGGCTCAACCGGTCTGCTGCGCAATCGTCAGAGCGCGTTGAGCCTGCAGTACACCGCCGGTGCCTATGATCTCAGCGCGGAGTGGATGCACGACAAGCTCGACTCCACCAGCAACGGCGTGAATCGCAAGACCACCAGCGGCAACCAGGTCAGCCTCAATGCGCTGTATCACTTCTGACGCGGCGGCATCACGCAACGCATGACGAGCTGCGGACCGGTGTGAGGGACGGTCCGCAGCTTCCGACTTCTCTTCGCGATCGCGGAGAGCGGCATCTCGCACTCCTGGGAGGGGAAACAATATGGCCACCACCGCGATCGACGGGCGCGCGGCGCTCGACGTCAGCCACAAACGCGTGATCCTGGCGTCCAGCCTCGGCACTGTATTCGAGTGGTACGACTTCTATCTGTACGGCTCGCTGGCCGTGATCATCGGCAAGCAGTTTTTCTCGGGCTTGAACGAGGCCAGCCAGCTGGTGTTCGCGCTGCTCGCGTTCGCCGCCGGCTTCGCGGTGCGTCCGTTCGGTGCACTGGTGTTCGGCCGGGTCGGCGATCTGGTTGGGCGCAAGTACACCTTCCTGATCACCATCGTGATCATGGGTCTGTCGACCTTCTTCGTCGGCATGCTGCCCAGCTACGGCTCGATCGGCGTGGCCGCACCGGTGATCCTGATCGCGCTGCGCATGCTGCAGGGTCTGGCGCTGGGCGGCGAGTACGGCGGAGCGGCCACCTATGTGGCCGAGCATGCACCCAAGGGCAAGCGCGGCCTGTACACCAGCTTCATCCAGATCACCGCCACCTTCGGCCTGTTCCTGTCCCTGCTGGTGATCCTCGGTTGCAAGTGGCTGCTCGGCGACAAGTTTGACGACTGGGGCTGGCGGCTGCCGTTCCTGCTGTCATCGCTCCTGCTGGCGGTATCGGTGTACATCCGTCTGCAACTGGCCGAGTCGCCGGTGTTCCAGCAGATGAAGGAGGAGGGCAAGACCTCCAAGGCTCCGCTGACCGAATCGTTCGCACGCTGGGGCAACCTCAGGCTGGTGTTGCTGGCGTTGTTCGGCGCCACCGCGGGCCAGGCGGTGGTGTGGTACTGCGGCCAGTTTTACGCGATGTACTTCCTCGGCAGCACGTTGAAGATCGACGCCACCACCACGCAACTACTGATTGCGGCGGCGCTGTTGATCGGCACGCCGTTCTTCGTGGTGTTTGGCTGGCTGTCGGACAAGATCGGTCGCAAGCCGGTGGTGCTGGCCGGCTGCCTGCTGGCGGCGATCACCTACTTCCCGATCTTCAAGGGCATCACCCACTACGGCAATCCGGGAGTCGAGGCGGCGCGCAGCGGCGCGCCGGTCACCGTGCTGGCCGATCCGGCAACGTGTCACCTGCAGATCAACCTCACCGGCACGTCGACCTTCACCAGCTCCTGCGATGTGGCCAAGAGCTACCTGGCCAAGCGCGGCGTGCCGTACGACAACCAGCCAACCGCGGCCGGCTCGCTGGCGAAGGTGACGGTGGGCAGCACGAGCCTGGACGCGTTCGAGGGCAGTGGGCTGGCCAAGGCGGATTTCACGGCGCGCAACAAGGCATTCAGCGAGAGCCTCGGCGCCGCGCTGGATCAGGCCGGTTATCCGGCCAAGGCCGACCCCGCACGCAGCAACTACCCGATGCTGATCTTCCTGCTGTTCCTGCTGGTGCTGTACGTGACGATGGTCTACGGCCCGATCGCGGCGTGGCTGGTCGAGATGTTCCCGACCAGGATCCGCTACACCTCGATGAGCCTGCCGTACCACATCGGCAATGGCTGGTTCGGCGGCTTCCTGCCCTCGGTGTCGTTCGGCATCGTGGCGCTCACCGGCAACATCTATTCCGGCCTGTGGTATCCGGTGGTGATCGCGCTGATGACGTTCGTGATCGGTCTGCTGTTCGTGCGCGAAACGAAGGACGTCGACATCACCGCGTGACCGCTCTCGACGGCCACAAAAAACGCAGCGGTGCGAGCCGCTGCGCTTTTTCTGCCTGCCCGTTTGATCAGGCGCGCTTGATCAGACCGATGAGCACCAGCAACACGATCGCGCCGATCATCGCGTAGACGATGCTGGTGACGATCGGACTGCCGAGGCTGAAGCCGATGCCGAGCATCGGCAGCAACCAACCGGCGAGAAACGCGCCGATGATGCCTACCACGATATTACCGAGCAGGCCGAAGCCGAAACCGCGCACGATCAGGCCGGCGAGCCAGCCGGCAATCGCGCCGATGAGCAGAAAGACGATCAGGCCGGATGCAGTCATCATGAACTCCTGGGTTGGCGGGTAGTTTGCAGCGACCCCGAATGCCGTAGTCGCTTCCCGCCTAGAGTCAGCGTTCGGATGTGGAGCGGTCGTGATTGGGCGGATCGTTGCCCTCGCGCAGCCGCTTCAGGTCGTACGCGGACAGACTGTCGCTGCGCGCATTTCCGGCGATGCGCGCCTGCGCAAACGCCAGCGTGGTGGCGATGATGCCGATCACGCCAACCAGCAACCAGAAGCCCCAGGCACCGGCACTGTGACGGGTGAAACACAGCAGGAAGGCGAATACGGTGAGAACGAGCAGCAACCAGCGCATGGCGGGCCTCGAATGCACAGAAACGCGCCGCTTGCGGCGGCCGGATGCGCGCATCATAACGCTGGCGGAATCCGTCTGACGCGAGCCGGATCACGCCGGCGCATGGATGTCGCGACGGCTGAGACATCACCACGGCAAACTTCGCCGATGGACGATTCGCTGCCACCGCCAACCTCGAATGATCAGCCCCCGCCGGGCCGGATGATCAAGGGCCGCGGTGCCGCCTCCAATCCCGAGGGCCGCTTCGAAAGCATCCGTCACCAGACCGAAGACGACGGCTGGCAAAGCGCATTGCTGGACGAAGACACGCCGCGTCCACGCACCGAGGTCACCGAAGAACGCGCGCGCAGCGTGATCAGCCGCAACGACTCGCCGGACATCGCGTTCAGCCAGGCGATCAACCCGTACCGCGGCTGCGAACACGGTTGCATCTATTGTTTCGCGCGGCCGTCGCACAGCTACCTCAACCTGTCGCCCGGCCTGGACTTCGAGACCAAGTTGCGCGCGAAAGGCAACTTCGCCGACGTGCTGCGTGCCGAGCTGGCCAAGCCCGGCTACGTGATCAGCCCGATCAACATCGGCAGCAATACCGATCCATACCAGCCGATTGAGAAGCAGTGGCGGCTGACCCGCGCTGCGCTGGAACTGCTCGCCGAATGCCATCACCCGTGCACCATCGTCACCAAGAACGCGCTGGTCGAACGCGACCTCGACATCCTCGTGCCGATGGCGCGCGAACAGTTGGTGCAGGTATTCGTCTCGGTCAACTCGCTGGACAACCATCTGGCCGCCAAACTCGAACCGCGTGCCAGCGCACCGCATCGGCGGATCAAGGCGATCCGCGCGCTGGCCGAGGCCGGCGTGCCGGTCGGCGTGCTGGTGGCACCAATCATTCCGGCCTTGAACGATCGCGACATGGAAGCGGTGATGGCGCAGGCCGCCGACGCCGGCGCGCGCTGCGCCGGCTACACCACGCTGCGCCTGCCATACGAATTGAAACAGTTATTCCGCGAGTGGCTCGCCCTGCACGCGCCGCAGCGCGCCGAACACGTGATGAGCCTAGTGCAGCAGATGAACGGCGGCCGCGACTACGACAGCAACTTCGCCACCCGCATGCGCGGGCAGGGCGTGTTCGCCGACCTGCTGCGCCGACGTTTCGAGATCGCCTGTCGCAAGCACGGCTTCGGCCGTGCCCGCGAACTTACCCTCGACACTTCGCGCTTCGTGCCGCCGCGCAAGCCGTCGCCGCAGGGCGAGTTGTTCTAGACGTGCGGCTGCCGTCGCCGCGACTCATCATTCCGACGCCGGCAGATACTTCGCGAACCAGCCAAGCGCCCGCTGCAGCACGTCGCGCTGGTGCGCGGGATCGACGAAGTGGTGGCCTTCGTTCGGGTACACCACCAGTGATGTAGTCACGCCCTGCGCGCGCAGCGCGTGCCAGTATTCGAACGATTGCGGTGCGGGGCATTCGGCGTCACGGTCGCCGACCACGATCAGCGTCGGTGTCTTCACCTGCTTGATGAAGTTGATCGCCGAGCTCTTCGCGTACACCGCCGGGTCGTCGTACACGCTGGCGCCGAAGAACGGTGGCATCCACTGGTCGATCAGGTTCTGGCCGTAGTAGCTCTGCCAGTTGGCGATGCCGGCCCCGGCCACCACGGCGCGGAAGCGCCGGGTCTGGGTTGGCGCGAACATGCTCATGAAGCCGCCGTAGCTCCAGCCGGTGAGGCCGAGCCGCTTGTCGTCCACCGGTACTTTCTTCTCCACCGCGTCGACGCCGGTGAGGATGTCGCGCAGGTCGCCGTAGCCGAAATCCTTGCGGTTGGCCTGCACGTATTTCTCACCCTGTCCGAAGCTGCCGCGCGGGTTCGGCTGGAACACGAAGTAATCCAGCGCGGAAAGCGGTGCGGCGCCATAACCCACGCCCGGCCAGCGCGGCACGACCGCGCTCGACGGCCCACCGTGCACCACCACCACCATCGGGTAGGTCTTCTTCGGGTCGTAGTGGGCCGGGTACAGCAGCCAGCCCTGTACGTGGAAGCCTTCGTTGGTCCATTCCACCGATTCGGCCTTGCCCCAGGCCGGCTTGAGCGCAGTATTGAACGAGGTCACCGCGGCCGGCGCGGTGTGGCCCAGCGCGCCGGCATGCACTTCGGAAGCAGTGGCGTACGAGCTCTGCACGAACGCCATCTGCTGGTGGTCGCTGGACAGCGAGACCGCCATCGAGGCGCTGCCGTCGCTGAAGCTGGCCGGCACGGTGAAGTACACGTTCTGCTGTTGCGCATGCGTGGCCGAAACCGCGTAATCCGCCAGCTGGCTCTGGCCGTTGCTGACCTGGCTGACCAGCATCGACTGCGGCCCGGTCCAGCTCAGCCACGACGGCGTGACGTGGATGTCCGGCGTGAGATTGATCGGCGTGCCGCCGCTGACCGGCACTGCGTAGATATCACCGCCGGTGGCGCCCTGGTCGCTCATGAGGCCACCGATGAAGGCGATCCGCGAACCTTCCGGCGACCAGCGCGGCAGCGCGATCTGCAGGCTGCGCAGCGAACCGCTGCTGCGGTCGGCCGGGTCGACCAGCAGCGTGGCGGTGGCATCGGCCTGTGCCGGTTGCACGTACAACTTGGCGATCCACCAGTTGTTGTCGCCCGGTGGCTGTGCGGCGGTGTAGGCGATCCGCGTGCCGTCCGGCGACCAGTCGAATTCGTACGCGTACATGCCGGCCGGGGTCAGCTCATGCAGCGTGCCGCTGGCGACGTCGACGCTGGCCACGCGCTGCACTTCCACTCCGGTGACGCCGACTTCGCCGGCGGCGGGTTTGGCGGCGGCCACCGCGCTGGCGCGGCGGGTGGCACCGGGCACGTAGAGAAAGCCGAGCGATTTGCCGTCGGCCGTCCACTGCAGCGCGCGCGCGTAGCCCTTGAGTTGGACCAACGGCGCGGGTGAACCGTTATCGCCGATGTCACCGTGACCGCCGACATCGGCGACATAGATAGTGTTCTGCATCGCCTTGGTGCTGGTCAGGTCGACGCTGCAGTTGGAGATGAAGGCGAGATGTTGCGAATCGGGTGCCCACGCCACCCCTGATTCGGCACACAAGCCGGGCTGGGCCGCGGCACTGATGCGTCGCGCGTGGCTGCCGTCAGCGGCGGCCACTTCGATCGACGGCTTGCCCTGCCGCTCGATCACCCAGGCCAGCTGTTTGCCATCCGGCGACATCGCCACGGCGCCGATCTCCTGCGCCTTGCCCAACTCGGTCAGCAGCTGTTCGATGCGTGGGTCGACACTGGGAGAAGCGGCGTACGTGTTGGGTGCCAGCGCGATGGCCAGCAGCGGCAGCAGGGCGGACAGGTGCGAGCGTTTCAACATGGAGGGACTCCGGCGCAGGGAATCCGCACGCTACAACCAGGAGTTTGCATGCGCCAAGTGCAGGACGGCATGCACGCTGGTTGAGCGCCTCAATGCGCGGGTGTCGCCGCTGCGGCCTTATGTGCCTCGGTCATCGCCGCGAGCTTGGCGCGGATGGCGGGGATCGCCGCCAGCGCCGCGCGCTCGCCTTCGAGGATTGCCTGGTTCTTCTGCTCGAAATCGGTCGGGCCGATGCCGCTGATGTTGGGCCGAATTATCACATCGGCACGCGCGGTTTCCTGGGCGCCCAGTTGCTGGCCCATGATCGCGATGGACTGGCCGACGATGTTCATCATGCCTTGCGGATTGCTGCCGCTGGGCTTGGTCGAGATGTCCACCGCGATCACGAAATCGGCGCCGAGCTGGCGTGCCGCATCGACCGGTATCGGACTGACCACGCCGCCGTCGACGTAATGCTTGCCGTTGATCGCCACCGGCTCGAATACGCCGGGGATACTGGAGGACGCGCGCACCGCCTGACCGGTGTTGCCGCGCACGAATACCGTGCGCTGGCCGGTTTCCAGCAGCGTGGCGACGGCGGCGAACGGAATCTTCAGCTGCTCGATCGACTGATGGTGCAGCAGCTGGTTGACGTAATCCTGCAGCGCACGGCCCTGCACCAGACCGCCGGAGAACAGCCGCACGTCGCGGATCTTCGTCTCATCCAGACCGAACGCGGTTTCCTGCAACTGGAACGCATCCATGCCGCTGGCGTACAACGCACCGACCACGCTGCCGGCGCTGGTGCCGGCGACCACGTCCGGGTGGATGCCGCTGGCCTCCAGCATCTTGATCACGCCGATGTGCGCAAAGCCTTTCGCGGCGCCACCGCCAAGCGCGAGGCCGATCTTCAGCTTCACCGGTGCCGGTGGTGCCACGATGACCGGCGGCGGGACGGTGAGCTTGCTGCCGCCGAAGCACGCGCTCAGCGCGAGCGTGGCGAGCAGCGGCAGCAGGTAGCGGCGGAATGGCATCGGTGTGTCGCGCGGGAGAGGGAGGAATGTGGTGCTGAGTCTATGGCCGGATCATGGCGTGGCTAGGGCTGTGAACAGGCCGCGGTCTTGCTTTGGCTCCTCCCCCTGCAAGCAGGGGGAGGTTGGGAGGGGGTAAAGCTTTTGATCTTGGCTGGGTCAAAGAACGACCCCTCACCTGAAGGACTTCCCTTCGGTCGCCCAACCCTCCCAATGCTTGCAGGGGAGGGAGCAGAGCAGTGGCGTCAGCCCTGCGCGCCGTCGGCTTCCTGGTGGTAATGCGTGGCCAGCTCGACTTCCTGCTTCGAGCCGAGGAACACCGGTACGCGCTGGTGCAGCCCGGTCGGCTGCAGTTCCATGATGCGCTCGCGCCCGGTGGTCGCCGCGCCGCCGGCCTGCTCGATGATGAAGGCCATCGGGTTCGCCTCGTACATCAGGCGCAGCTTGCCGCCCTGCTTGAGGATCTTTGCATCGAGCGGGTAATAGAACACGCCGCCGCGGGTCACGATGCGGTGCACGTCGGCGACCATCGAGGCGACCCAGCGCATGTTGAAGTCCTTGCCGCGCGGACCTTCCTTGCCGGCCAGCAGCTCGCCGATGTAACGCTGCATCGGCGCCTGCCAGTGGCGCTGGTTCGACATGTTGATGGCGAACTCGGTAGCGGTCTCGGGGATCCGGATGCCGCGCCGGCTCAGCATGAAACTGCCGACCTCGCGCTCCAGCGTGAACTCGTGTGTGCCATGACCGAACGTCAGCACCAGTACCGTGGCCGGGCCGTACACCACGTAGCCGGCGGCGAGCTGGGTGGTGCCCGGCTGCATGAAGTGCTCGGCCTTCGGCTCGGTCACATCGTCCGGGCAGCGCAGCACCGAGAAGATTGTGCCGACCGAGATGTTCACGTCGATGTTCGAGCTGCCGTCCAGCGGATCGAACAACAGCAGGTGGTTGCCCTTCGGATAGCCGTCCGGAATCTGCTGCGGGTCTTCCATCTCCTCCGACGCGCAGGCGGCAAGGTGGCCGCCCCAGGCGTTCGCTTCCAGCAGGATCTCGTTGGAGATCACATCCAGTTTCTTCTGTGCCTCGCCCTGGATGTTCATGCTCAGCGCATCGTCGCTGCCGGCCATGCCCAGCACCCCGCCGAGCGCGCCCTTGTTGGTGGCCACCGCGATGCGCTTGCACGCGCGCGCGACCACTTCGATCAGCAGCGAAAGTTCGGCGTTGATGTGGCCGGCGCGGCGTTCCTCGATCAGGAACTGGATCAGCGAGATGGGCTTCATGTCGGGTCCGTGGCAGAAGGAACGCCTATTGTCCCGGCTCCCGCTGAACGGCGCCAGCGGTAGCAATAGCCGTCATTCCGGCCTGCGCCGGAATGACGAGCAAAAAGACCCATTGCTGACACTACGTTGGCAGCAGAGGGTGGCCATGCTGTACCTCCACAGTGGAGGGATACGACATGCGCGATACGGTTTATTTCCTGGTATTCGACGGCTTTGCCGACTGGCAGGCCGCGTTGGCGTTGTGCGAGATCCGCCGGCCCGGCGACTGGCAGGTGCAGACGGTGGGTTTCTCGCGGGCGCCGGTGGTGTCGATGGGTGGCCTCGGCGTGCAGCCGGAGTTGTCGCTGGCGCAACTCGATGCGCAACGTGCGGCGTTGCTGATCGTGCCCGGTGGTCATCTGTGGCAGCGCGGCGAAGGCGAACCGGCGGTGGCGGCGATCCGCCAGCTGCATGCGGCCGGCACGCCAGTGGCCGGCATCGACAGTGGCGTGCTGGCGCTGGCCCGTGCCGGTTTGCTCGATGACTGCCGCCACACCGGCAACTGGCCCGGCCAGATCGCCAGCCAAGTGCCCGGCTATGCCGGCGCCGGGCAGTACGACAGCGAGGTGCTTGCGGTCAGCGACGGCGGCACGATCACCGCCAGTCACCTCGGCAGCGTGGAGTTCGCCCGCGAAGTGATCCACACGCTGGATCTGTACAGTCCCAGCGACCGCGAACACTGGTACCGCCTGTTCAAGCACGCCCAGCTGCCGCCGTGGTGCGTCGGCGAAGCGGTGGCGGCGTGAGGAGATGAACATGCATCCGATCCTGCACCGCACGCTGAAAGCGTATCGTCCGCTGTACCTGCATGGCCTGCTGCGGGATGGGCATTACCTGTTGCCATCGACCGCTACGTCGAAAGAGGTGCCGGCATCTTCCAGCCGATCCCGTCGACACATGCTGCTGGCTGCGTTGAGCGGCTTGCAACACAGCATCTTCCACCACCGGAGCAAGCCATGATCAGGCTCTGCCACGACCGCAGTCACTGTGGCGCGGTGCGCCTCAAGGCTGACGTCGACCTCGCCATCGGCAGCGGTCGCTGCAACTGCTCGATCCATACCAGGACGCGCCCATGAGGGGTGATCGTGACAGGTGCTTCGGCGTCATCGGCACCATCAACCTCACCGATTAGGAGTACCGCATGATCTTTGACCACATCGGCCTTGTCGTCAGCGACCTCATCCGCAGCCGTGCCTTCTTCAGCCAGGCACTGGCACCACTGGATATCGGCGTGGCGGCGGAGTTTCAAGATTCGATCGGCCTCGGTCGCGATGGCCGGCCGCAGCTTTGGCTGGCTGCCGGTAGCGACCAATCGTCACCGTTGCACATGGCGTTCGCCGCGGCAAATCGGGCGCAGGTGGATGCATTTCATCAGGCTGCGATACTCGCAGGCGGCACCGACAACGGTGCTCCAGGCCTGCGCCCGCATTACCACGCCAACTATTACGCCGCCTTCGTGATCGGCCCCGACGGGCACAACGTCGAGGCGGTCTGTCATCAAAAGCCGGATTGAATCTGCCCCAGCCCAGGAGTCCCGCAGACATGAACTCATCAGCACACGTCACCTTCTTTCATGCCCCGAACAGCCGTTCCGGCGGTACCCGTGCGCTGCTGGAGGAGCTCGGCATGCCGTACGACATGCACGTGCTGAACTTCAAGAAAGGCGAGCAGCGCCAGCCGGAGTATCTCGCAATCAATCCGATGGGCAAGGTGCCGGCGATCCGTCATGGCGATGCGCTGATCACCGAGCAGCCGGCGGTGTTCCTGTATCTGGCCGATCTCTACCCTGAGGCGAAGCTGGCACCGCCGATCGGCGACCCATTGCGCGGGCCGTACCTGCGCTGGATGGTGTTCTACGGCTCGTGCTTCGAGCCGGCCCTGGTCGACAAGTCGATGCAGCGCGAACCGGCGGCACCATCCACCTGTCCGTACGGCGACTTCGACACCATGCTGAAGACGCTCACCGACCAGTTGGAACAGGGGCCATACATGCTGGGTGATACCTTCAGCGCGGCCGACGTGTTGTGGGGCACGGCGCTGAACTGGACCACCATGTTCAAGTTGGTGCCGGAGCTGCCGGTAATCCGCGCCTATATCGATCGCGTGCTGGCGCGCCCGGCGATGCAGCGCGCGGCAGCGGCGGATGCCGAGCTCGCGGCTGCGCAGGCAGTGTGATCTTGGTGGGCTTGATGCCATGAGCCGTGACGTTCGGCGCTGTTCGCCATCACTCGCGTCGGCGATGATGGGCGGATGCGCCGCGCCGATCGCCTGTTCCTCATCATCAACGCCCTGCGCGGGCGCCGTACGGCCTTGCGGGCGCGCCAGCTCGCCGAGACGCTGGGTATTTCCCTGCGCACGGTCTATCGCGACGTCGCCGACTTGCAGCTGTCCGGTGTGCCGATCGAGGGCGAAGCCGGTGTCGGCTACGTGCTGCGCAAGGGTTCGGACATCCCGCCGCTGATGTTCACCGCGGACGAGCTCGAATCGCTGGTGGTCGGCACGCGCTTCGTGCGCGCATTCGCCGGCGCCAAACTCGCCGAAGGCGCGCAGACCGCGCTGATGAAGATCGAGGCGGTGCTGCCGCCGGAACTGCGCGAGCGCTCGGCGCGCACGCGCATTTACGCACCGGTCTGGCGCGACGAGCACAAGCTGGCGTTCGCGGCGCGGATCGACCGGCTGCATGCGGCGATCGAGGCGCGCCAGGTCTTGCGGCTGGCCTATCGCGACGAGGCCGGCAGCATCAGCACGCGCGAAGTCGAGCCGCTGTGCCTGGCGTTCTGGGGCGGCAAGTGGACGCTCGGCACGTGGTGCCGGTTGCGTGAAGACTTCCGCAACTTCCGTCCCGATCGCATCGACGAATTCGCCGAGACCGGCGAACTGTTCGATGAATTGGACGGCCGCAATCTGGACGCCTACCTGCTGGCGATGCGCGGCTACTACGCCGGCATGGAATAACCGGGCGCAGAAAATTGCGCGTGACGGATGACCCCATCGCAGCCCCGGCTCGGGTACGCTCGGCAGCACGAGCGTCTGTCCGAAGGAGTCGTGCCATGCCGTCAGGTCTGCATCACCCGTTGTTGTCGATCGCTCCGGCCAAGCTGCGGCCGACCCAGTTGACCGTCGGCAAGGCCGAGGTCGCGGCCAAGCGCGCGGAGTGGGAAAAGCTCGGCCGCAAGAAACGCAAGGAACTGCTCGAGGCGCACTGGTTTCCCGGCGTGCTGGGGCCGAAGCAGCGTGTCTACATCGTCGACCACCACCATCTCGGCCTGGCACTGATGGAAGAGGGCGTGAAGAGCGTGCCGGTGATGATCCAGCGCGACTTCTCCTGGCTGGAGCCGGACGTGTTCTGGCGCACCATGGAATTCAGCCGCTGGGCGCATCCGTACGACCAGCACGGCGCCCGCACCGACTATGCGTCGATCCCGGCCAGCCTCAGTGACATGGCCGACGACCCCTACCGCACGCTGGCCGCGCGGGTGCGCGTGGCTGGCGGCTGCGCCAAGGACGCCACGCCGTACGCGGAATTCCTGTGGGCGGATTTCTATCGCCGTCATCTCAAGCTGCCGGGCGGCAAGCTCAGCGCGAAGGTGATGGAGCAGGCGCTGCTGCTCGCGCACAGCCATGACACGGCGTATCTGCCGGGCTGGAGCGGGACGATCGAATGAACGCGAACCCGGCACCTGCTTCCACGCCGGGTTCCACCGTCGGCGTGGATGTACTGGCCGGGTTGTCGATCGCCGGCCTGCTGCTGCCCGAAGCGGTGGCGTATTCGGGCATCGCCGGATTGCCGCCGCAGGCCGGCGTGATCGCATTGCTGGTCGGTCTGGTCTGCTATGGCCTGCTCGGTCGCAGCCGCTATGCGATCGTCTCGGCCACGTCGTCCTCGGCAGCGGTGCTGGCTGCCGGAACACTCGCGCTGGCCGGTCCCGCGGGCGCAGCGCGTGCCGCGGTGGCGGCCACCTTGGTGCTGCTCACCGGCGGCTGTTTCCTGATCGCCGGGTTCGCGCGTCTGGGCGGTCTGTCGCATCTGATCGCACGGCCGGTGCTGCGCGGCTTCACCTTCGGCCTGGCCTGCGTGATCGCGCTGAAGCAGTTGCCGAACCTGCTCGGGCTGTCGGGCTTGCACGGCGACTTCGTGCCGTTGCTGCTCATGACGCTGGTCAAGTCCATCGGCCAGATCCAGCCGGTCACGATGGCTGCCGGCGCCGCCGCGCTCTTGCTGCTGTTCCTGTGCGAGCGGGTGCGTCGTTTGCCCGGCAGCCTGCTGGTGATCGTGCTGGGCGTGGCCGCCTCCGGTTGGCTGGCGCAACACGGCGTGACGCTGACCGGTGCGATCAATCTGATGCCGGACTGGTCGCTGCCGGTGTGGCCCACCAGCAGCCAATGGCTGCCCAGCATCGAGCTGGCCGCGGCCCTGCTGCTGGTGCTTTATGCGGAATCGTACGGCGCGATCCGCGCGTTTGCGCTGAAGCATGGCGATCCGGTCAATCCGAATCGCGACCTGCTGGTATTCGGCGTGGCGAACGCGCTGTCGGGGCTGCTGCACGGCATGCCGCTCGGGGCGGGCTATTCCGGCACCTCGGCGAACGAGGCGGCCGGCGCGCGCTCGCGGCTGGCCGGCCTGGTCGCGGCGGCAACAATTCTGCTGATGGTGTTGCTGCTGCTGCGCTGGATCGAACGCATTCCCGAACCGGTGCTGGCGGCGATCGTGATCCACGCGGTGAGCAAGTCGTGGCGGCTGGCGGTGTTCAAGCCGTACCTGCAATGGAAGCGCGATCGCCTGGTGGCGCTCGCCGCGGTACTTGCGGTGCTGGCACTCGGCATCCTCAACGGCCTGCTGGCGGCGATCGCGTTCAGCCTGGCGATGCTGCTGCGCCAGTTCGCCACGCCGCGCCTGAGCGTGCTTGGCCGCCTCGACGATACTCATGATTTCGTCAGTGTCGGACAGCATCCGCAGGCGGTGGAGCCAGAGGGTGTGCTGATCCTGCGCCCGGAGGAGCCGCTGTTCTTCGCCAATGCGGAATCGGTGCTGGCGCTGGCGCGTCAGCAGGTGGAACGCCATGCCGGCAGCCGGGTGGTGGTACTCAGTCTGGAGGAATCGCCAGATCTGGACAGCACCGCGTTGGAGGCGCTGGCTGATTTTTCCACATGGCTCGGTGCTCGTGATATCACGCTGCGCGTGGCACGATTGAAGGACGCTGTGCGGGGACTGCTGCTGCGGGCGGCATTACCTCAGCTTTCGCCACAGGCGCTCGACTTCTGGAGCGTGGAAGATGCCGCCATGGTGGCTGCACCCACGCCGCAACCGACAGGGAACAACTGCAGTGAAGATCATTAGGGGCATGCCATGGCTGTTGCTGGGCGCCGCGCTCCTGGCCATACCGGCATGGGCCGCGCAGGACAGCAATGCGCGTTTCAGGCAGATATATACCACCGAATGGGCCTGGCGCATCGGCCAGGCCGGGGTCAGCACATCGGGCGAAGCGCAGCCGAACAACGGCCGCCTCGACCAGGTCGATGCCGCCAGCCAACAACAGCGACTGGATTACTGGCAAGGCGTGCTCAAGCAGCTCGACGGCATCGACGCGGCACAACTGTCGCCGGCCAACCAGATCAACTACGCGATCTATCGCGAACAGATCGGCAACTTCGTGGCCGACCAGAAATTCAAGAACTGGCAGATGCCGTTCAACAGCGACTCGGCGTTCTGGTCGGACATCGGCTATGAACTCGGCGGCGACCGCCTGCGCACGGCCGACGACTACAACAAATACCTCGACCGGCTCGGCCAGATTCCGGCGTATGTCGACCAGCAGATCGCCAACATGCAGCTTGGCCTGCAGCGCGGTTTCAGCGTACCGCGCGAGGTGCTCAAGGGCCGTGACGTGTCGATTGCCGCGGTGGCCGAACTGACGGATCCGACCCGGAGCAGTTTCTACGCGCCGTTCAAGCAGCTGCCCGCATCGATCCCGGCCGATCAGGCACAGGCACTGCAGGGCCGCGCCTTGCGGCGTGTCCGCGACGAGGTGATTCCGGCCTACGCAAAACTGCTGGCCTTTTTCCGCAACGACTACGTGCCACAGGCGCGCACCACGCTGGCCGCCGAGGTGTTGCCGGACGGCAAGGCGTTCTATCGCCAGCAGATCCACGAATACACCACGCTGGACCTGAGCCCCGATGCGATCCACCAGATCGGGCTGGAGCAGGTGGCGAAGATCCACGCGCAGATGCTGCAGGTGATGCAGGATTCCGGCTTCAAGGGCAGCTTCGCCGAGTTCCTGCAGTTCCTGCGCAGCGATCCGCAGTTCTACGCGAAGACGCCGGACGAGCTGCTGATGCGCAGCGCCTGGGTGGCCAAGCAAGTGGACGGCCAGATGGCCAGATACTTCGACCACCTACCGCGCCAGCGCTTCACCATCCAGCCGGTACCGGCCGACATCGCGCCGTACTACACCTCCGGCCGTGGCGGTCCGGACACCTATCTGGTCAACACCTACGACCTGCCGTCGCGGCCGCTGTACAACATGCCGGCGCTGACCCTGCACGAGTCCTATCCGGGCCACGCGCTGCAGCTGGAGCTGGCCGAGGAGCAGCATGGTCAGCCGGCGTTTCGCCGCAACAGCTACATCTCCGCCTACGGCGAGGGCTGGGGTCTGTACTCGGAATACCTCGGCAACGAGATGGGTATCTACCAGACGCCGTACCAGCAGTTCGGCTACCTCACCTACCAGATGTGGCGCGCCTGCCGGCTGGTGGTCGATACCGGCATCCACCATCTGGGCTGGACGCGCCAGCAGGGCATCGACTACCTCACCGTCAACACTGCGCTGTCCGCGCGCGAGATCGCCAACGAAGTCGATCGCTACATCAGCTGGCCCGGTCAGGCGCTGTCGTATGAACTCGGCTATCTGAAGATCCTGGAACTGCGGGCCAAGGCGGAAAAAGCGCTGGGCGCGAAGTTCGACCTGCGCCACTTCCACGACACCGTGCTGTCCACCGGCTCGGTGCCGTTGCCGGTGCTGGAGCAGCGCATCGACCGTTTCATCGCCGATGGCGGGCCGGAGCCCGACTTCGGTTGCGATTGCGCGAAGACAAAGGATGCTGCCACGCACTGAGGCTGCGCGACGGATCCTCGCGCACACTCTTGATATGAAGTAATATATCTCTGTACTTCACGGAGAGAGTATCGCTATGACCGCTCATCCGACTCGCGTCGCCGAAATCTCGCCTCGCTACGCGGAGCCCATCGATACGCTGGCCGCCCCGGCCCTGCGCAGCTTCTTTCGCCTCGCCGAGCAGTGGAAGCTGCGGATCGCTGACCAGCGCAAGCTGCTCGGCGATCCGCCCGAATCCACGTTCTACAAGTGGAAGCGTCAGCAGGAAGGCAGTCTCGGCCGCGACACCATCGAACGGATCAGCTACCTGCTCGGCATCTGGAAGTCGCTGCAGATCCTGTTTCCCGATCCGGCGCAGGCCGACGCGTGGCTGCATAAGCCGAATGCGGCGGCGCTGTTCGGCGGTCACTCCGCGCTGGAACGCATGCTGTCGGGCAACGTCGCCGACCTGTATGTGGTGCGTCAGTATCTGGATGCGCAACGCGGCTGAGTGAAGTGTGCACAGGGTCGCGATCGGCGAGACGAGCGCGCGACATGCTGGGTTCCCGCCTCTGCGCGCCGCTTCCGCCCGCCACGGATTTCCGATGCCGACCACGTTGCCACCAATCAAGCGCATCCGCTGGACTCACGCGTATCGCATCGTGCCCAGCCGCTTTCCGCCGGTGGGCGTGTACGACCGCATCGCCGATCCGGCGGATCTCGACGCGGTGTTCGCGATCGAGGCACTGACCAATCCGCGTCTGCGCGAGGAGGCTGGCGCGCTGAAGCTGGTGCCAAGAGAGCATCGCTTAAGCGGGCCGGGCTCGACACCAGTGATGGCCGCGTTCACCCATCTCAATCCCGACGGCAGCCGTTTCTCCGACGGTACGTGGGGCGTGTTCTACGCCGCGCACAGCGTCGCCACCGCAGTGGAGGAAACCGTGTATCACCGTGAGCGGTTTCTCGCCGCCACCGCCGAGCCGGCCTGCGATATCGAGATGCGTTGTTACCGCACCAGCGTCGACAGCAAGCTGCACGACATCCGTAGCGGTTGGCCGACAGCGCATGATCCGCACAGCTACGCCGCCAGCGTCACACTGGCCCGCGAACTGCGCGCAAGCGACTCGAATGGCATCGTCTATGACAGCGTGCGTCACGCCGGCGGTGAATGTCTGGCGGCGTTCCACCCCGATGTGGTCGCGCCCTGCATCCAGGCGCAGCACCTGATCTATCGCTGGGACGGCACGCGCATCGCGCAGGTGCTGGAGGTCAGCGAACACAGGCGCCCGAAGCCGGGAGAAACATAGGGGAGTGTCCTGCTTGGCACGTGGATGGATTACCGCTTATCTTCGGCGCTCTCCACTTTGGCGGGTCCATCATGCGTCGAATTCTCTGGCTGCTTCTTGGCCTGCTGGTCCTTGTGCTGGTCGCCCTTCCCTGGTTGCGCAGTGCCGAACATGCCGACCTCGAGGTGGCGCGAGCCCAGGCTCCCGGTGCATTCGTCACGCTTCAGCATGGCAAGGTGTTCTATCGCGTGGCGGGTCCGGCCGATGGCGCGCCGGTGATTCTGGTGCACGGCTTTTCGGTGCCCGACTACATCTTCGATGGTACGCGCCGCCACCTTGCCGATGCCGGTTTCCGCGTGGTCAGCTTCGACCTCTACGGACGAGGCTGGAGCGATCGCCCGGACGTGGTCTACGACCGCGACCTGTTTGCCGGCCAGCTTGGCCAGCTGATGGATGCGCTGCATATCCAACGCGCCAGCCTGGTGGGCATCTCCATGGGCGGCGCGGTGGTCGGCCACTTCGCGGCGGCCCATGCCGGGCGTGTGGACAAGCTGGTCCTGATCGACCCGTTCACGCAGGCGGTCGACATCGGCCCGATGCGCTGGCCGGTGATCGGCGACTGGCTCTTCTATTCGTACTACTTGCCGCATCTTGCGGGGACGCAACTCGACGGAGTCAGTCATCCTGAGCACTTCGCGAACTGGCCGAAGCAGTTCGCCGCGCAGATGCGCTATCCCCATTTCGGTCGCGCGTTGCTGTCGACCGGGCGCCATCTGATCGGACAGTCCTCGCTACCGGACTTCACCCGGGTCGGCCGGCAGAACATCCCGACCTTGCTGGTGTGGGGCCGCCGGGACGAGACCGTGCCCTTTGCGTTGAGCGCGCAAGTGCTACAGGCGATTCCTTCGGCAAAACTGCTGGCTATAGACGATGCCGGCCACATCGCCAACGTCGAGCGGCCGGATATCGTCGATCCCGCAATCGCGACATTTCTCACCACTCCCGTCGTAGCGACGCCGCCGCCCTGAGGCGGCCGAGTTCATCACAGCCCGAGGTGGAGCGATGAAGCGACTGATCCTGCTTTTGCTCGTGCTGCTCCCGCAGTTGGCGCATGCGCGCGAAAACAACCACACGCAGTGGAATCCGGCCATCGCCGCGTTCGAGGCGGCCGACCAGCAGCGGCTGCCGCCCGCGGGCTCGATCCTGTTCATCGGTAGCTCGTCGATTGAGCACTGGAAATCGCTGGCGGCGGATTTTCCGGAACTGAGCGTCATCAATCGCGGCTTCGGCGGTTCGGTGATCAGTGACTCGACGTTCTTCGCCGATCGCATCGTGGCGCCATACCAAGCACGCGCCATCGTCATGTACGCGGGCGACAACGACCTGCAGGAAGGCAGCAGCCCGGAACAGGTGCGCGACGATTTCGCTACCTTCGTGCGCAAGGCGCGCGCAGTCGATCCCGGCGTGCCGATCGCCTTCATCGCGATCAAGCCCAGCGTGGCGCGTGCGGTGTTGCTACCCGAGATCCGTCAGGCGAATGCGCTGGTCCGCGCGTATGCCGCGGCACAGAAGGGCGTGACTTATCTGGATGTCTTTACGCCCATGCTGGGCAAGGACGGCCAGCCGCAGCCCGAGCTGTTCGGCGAGGACGGCCTGCACATGAATCGCAAGGGCTATCTGCTCTGGATCGGTGTGATTCGGCCCTGGGTGGACGCGTTGCCGCGATAAGCCGGCAAGGCTCAGGTATCCGCGTTGGTCGCCCAACCCTCGCGACTTCCACGGGTGAACACGCGGTCGTCGTCCAGCACATCGCCAGCCGCGTGCGCAGGCAACTCATGCAGCTTCGCGTAAATCGGCGTGAAGTCTGGCTTCGTGGCCTCGAACAACTGCGCGAAGCTGTCGATCACGAAGTAGGTCTGCTGGTAGGTGTCGATGCGGTAGCGCGTGCTCATCACGCGTTCGAGGCCGAAGCCGATGCGGTTCGGCGAGGGCGAATCCAGCGAGTAGATCGATTCGCCCTTGGAGCTGACGATGCCCGCGCCGTAGATGCGCATGCCTTCGTCGGTGTTGATCAGGCCGAACTCCACCGTGTACCAGTACAGGCGCGTGAGGTTCATCAGCGCTTCGGGACCGATCGCGAATGCCTTCATGCCGCCGCGGCCATACGCCTGCATGTAGTCGGCGAACACCGGGTTGAGCAGTAGCGGCACGTGGCCGAACAGGTCGTGGAACAGATCCGGTTCGCTGAGGTAGTCGAGCTGGTCGGGTTTGCGGATCCACCAGCTGACCGGAAAACGGCGATTGGCCAGGTGATCGAAGAACACTTCGTCCGGCAACAGGCCTTCCACTGCGACCACTTCCCAGCCGGTGGCGGCGCCGAGCACCGTGTTCAAGTCGGCGAACTTCGGGATGCCGCCGTCGCCGAGACCGAAGCGTTCCACGCCGGCCATGAACTCCTTGCACGCGCGGCCGGGCAGCATCTCGCGCTGACGCTTGAACAAGGTGTCCCAGACTTCGTGATCGGTCTTGCTGTAGCTGGCCCACGGCTGCTCGACCACGCCGGTGGCATACACCGGCACGTAACCGCGATCGGTTTGCTGGTGTTCGACTTTGCGCGGCGTATCCATGGCGAGCTCCGAAACGTGCGTGGCTGATCAGGCTGCAAGCTTACGGCGGTTTGCCCGCACGAAGCTTGTTTAATTGCCAAGGGTTGCGCCATGAATGCATTATTATTGCGAAGATAGAAAAAATATCGAAGGTTTGTTGCGAATGACGACACTCGACCGCACCGACCTGCGCCTGCTCGCCGTCTTGCAGAGCGAGGGCCGCATCACCAACGCCGAGCTGGCCGAGCGGGTCAGCCTGTCGCCGTCGGCGTGCCTGCGTCGGCTGCAGCGGCTGGAGGCGGACAAGATCATCACCGGCTACGCCGCGCAGATCGATCCGCAGGCGGTCGGCCTGGGCCTGCAGGCGTTCGTGCGGGTGCAATTGAGCAAGCACGAAGCGGAAGCGATCGAACGTTTCGTCGAACACGTCAACGGCTGGGACGAAGTGGTCGCCTGCCATGCACTCACCGGCGACATGGATTACCTGCTGCATGTCTATGTGGCCGACCTCAAGGATTTCTCGCGCTTCCTGCTCGATCATCTGTTGAACGCGGCCGGGGTTGCCGATGTCAATTCCAGCTTCGTGCTGCGCACGGTGAAGCGCTCGCCGTCGCTGCCGCTGAGCCAGCTCGAGCGTTGAGCCGCGCGCCTGCATCAACTAACGCTAAACTAATCGACTGATGAGCATCGACACTGCCACTGTTTCCGAGCGTGACCTGCTGCGCCCGCTGCGTTATCTGTGGCGCGTGCCGATGGTGTTTCTGCACATCGTGCTGGGCATCCTGCTGTGTTCGCTGATCCTCAGCTGGAACCAGCATGTGGTGATGCAGAACGGCAAGGAACCGTTCGCGCACCGGATGATCCGCTGGTGGTCGACCAGCTTGCTGCGCGTGTTCGGCATGCGCTCGGTGCGTTTCGGTGAGCCTCTCGCCGATCCGGTGCTGTTCGTCGCTAATCACACCTCGTGGCTCGACATCGAGCTGTTGCACAGCCAGCGCGCCGCCTGCTTCGTGGCCAAGGCCGAGATCGCGCAGTGGCCGCTGGTTGGCTGGCTGGCTGCGAACGGCGGCACCATCTTTCATCGCCGCGGCAGCAACCATTCGCTGTCCACGGTAATGCAGGTGATGGTCGAGCGGCTGCGCGGCGGCCGTTCGGTAGCGGTGTTCCCGGAGGGCGGTACCGGTTACAACGGCGTGCTCAAGACGTTCCACGCGCGCATTTTCCAGGCCGCGCTGGATGCCGAGGTGACGGTGCAGCCGGTGGCATTGCGCTTCGCTCGTGATGGTCGCCGCGTCCTCGATGCCGGCTTTCGTGAGCACGAGAGCTTCGTGCACAACATCGTGCGCCTGCTCGGCGAAGCGCCGGTGGATGCCGAAGTACATTTCCTCACGCCGGTGCCGGCCAGTCCGGATGCGCGACGGCGCATGGCCGAGCTGTCGCGCGAGCGCATCGGCGCGGCGCTGGAAGACCGGCCGGCATGAACCTCCCGTACGGAAAGGATTTCCGTCCACCCTGGCCGCTGCGCAGCGGCCACATCCAGACCATGCTGTCGTCCAGCGGCGTGCGCCGCATGCTGCTGCCGCGCGCCGCGCAAACGGTGACGCAAGGCGCCGAGCCGGTCGTGGTCGATGGCGGCGGCGGCGTGCGCCTGACCGGCGCCTATACCGCGCAGAAAATCCGACCGCAGCCGCGCGGCCTGGCCGTGCTGTTCCACGGCTGGGAAGGCAGCGTCGATTCCACCTACGTGCTGCAGACCGGCAGCCGCCTGCTCGCCGACGGCTGGGACATCTTCCGGCTGAACTTCCGCGACCACGGCGACAGCTACAACCTCAACGAGGCGCTGTTCCACTCCTGTCGCATCGACGAGGTGGTGCATGCGCTGGGCGACATCACGCAACGCTGGCCGGCGCGACCGATCGCCTTGGCCGGTTTTTCGCTGGGCGGCAACTTCGCGCTGCGCGCCGCGCTGCAGACTTCGCGCGTCGGCATTCCGCTGGATTACGTGCTGGCGGTGTGCCCGATCATCGATCCCGGCGAAGGCCTGTTCTCGCTGGAAGAATCCGCGCCGTGGTTCTACCAGGCCTACTTCATGCGCAAGTGGCGGCACTCGCTGCAGGCCAAGCAGAAGGCGTTCCCGCAGCACCAGTATTTCGAGATGTCCGAGCTGAACCAGAACCTGCGCGGGCTGACCGAGGCAATGGTGCTGCGGCATACCGACTTCCCGTCGCTGCAGCAGTATCTGGACGGCTATTCGGTGGCCGGCGATGCGCTGCTGGCAATGCAGATTCCCGCCACCATCCTCACCGCGCGCGACGATCCGGTGATCCCGGTCGACGCGTTCGAGAAACTCGAATTGCCGCCGAACGTGGAGCTCGATATCGCCGATTTCGGCGGCCACTGCGGCTTCATCCGCGGCTACGGCATGACCAGTTTCACCGACGACTACATCGCCGCACGCTTCAACGCCGTGGCGGACAGGGCCACGCCCGCAGCCTGAGTATGTTCAGAATATCGGGCCGGATGCTCGCTGCCGCATCCAGCACGCGATGCTCATGCGCTCGCGTGTCGCCGGCAGCACCTCGTGTTCGAATTGCGCCGAGAGAAACAGCAGCAAGGTGCCGGCGTGCGGAAAGATGTCGCGCGACGAGCCATCGGCCAGATACAGCCGCAACGCGCCACCATCGGCTATCCGCCACGCCTGGTTGAGATAGAACACCGCCGACATCACCCGCGCGTCGCTGTCGCGCAGGCGATCCAGATGACGCGTGTAGCCGGTACCGGGAGGATACACCGCGTAGTGCGATTCGCACTCGACCAGACCCAGCATCAGCTCGCGGTTGAGCGCCATGCGCAGCACGTCGAGACGATCGGTGAACACCTGCTGCGGCGCGCTCAGCGCGTCGGCCTGGAACCAATGCGTACTGTCGCCGCGCAGTGGCGTGGCCGTGCGCAAGGCGCCGACCCGTGCCGGCGTCAGCCGTTGCGCGTCGCGCAGGGTGCGGCACTCGTCGGCCAGCGCCTGTGTCTGCGCGGCCGAAAGAAAATCCGGCACGACGCACCAGCCCTCACTGGCCAGCGCGCTTGCGATGTCATGAAACGGGGACAAAGGCGTATTCATCGGACGCCAGTGTAGCGACGCGCGTCAGCGCTGGCGTAGCGGATCGAGCAGCGACGACAACCCGTTGTGATCGAGCTCTAGCATCAACGCCAGCAGCCGACCCAGCTCGCCGTTCGGAAATCCCTTGCGCGCGAACCACGCGAGATACGCGCCTGGCAGGTCGGCGATCAGCCGGCCCTGGTATTTGCCATACGGCATGCGCACGCTCACCAGCTTCGGCAGATCTTCCGGGTCCATGATTGTCGTTCCTGCCGTGCTACTTCGCGAGCAACTGCGCGCGATCCGCGAACGCCTTGAACTCCAGCGCATTCCCGCTGAGATCGAACAGGAACATCGTGGCCTGCTCGCCGGGCTGGCGAAATTTCGAAGGCATCATATTCAGACTATCTCCTTCACGGCTTCACAAACCGCAACGTCATCCGATCCGATTCGCCGATCGCCTTCATCTTCGCGTGCTCGCTCTCAGGGCCGGCCAGATCCGGTGGCAGGCGGTGCACGTTGATGTCTTCCGGATCGGTGGGGTTGGCGTTGATCTCCGAAACGCCGGCCACGCGGAAGCCGGTCTTGAGCGCGAGCGCGATCAGGTAATCTTCGGGGAGACGGTGCAGCGCCTTGGCGCTGTCCACGGCATCGGCGAACGGTTTGGCGCGGTGTTCGGTGACACCGAATACGCCACCGGGTTTGAGCACGTGGAACGCAGCCTGGAACACCGCATCGAGGGTGGCCGGGCTGTGGTTGAGCCAGTCATGCGTGTTGCGGAAGGTGAGCACCATGTCGGCCGAATTGTCGGCGCCGAGGTTCACCTGAAACGGCGGCGCGAACGGAATGACTTTCGCGATGTGTCCGTACACGGTCGGATCGGCCTTGAGCATGGCGGTGAATTTCGTGGCGGTCGCCGGCGCGGCTTCGATCAGGTGGCCATGCGCGTAGAGGAACGGCGCGAGGATTTCGGTGTACCAGCCGCCACCGGGTGACAGTTCGATCACCGTCAAGTCCGGCTTGATGCCGAAGAACTGCAGGGTCTCGACCGGGTGGCGATATTGATCGCGCGCCTGGTTGGCGGGTGAGCGCCAGTGACCGTTCACCACCTGCTGCAGCGCCGCGGTGGTGCTGTCGGGTGCGGTGGCAGGCGCGGCGTTGGCGACGGCGGGGAGTACCAATGTCACGATCAGCGGGATCAGCAGCTTGCAGGTGCGACGAAACATGATTCGACCCTCCTGACGATGGGCGTTCAAGACTACGCCGAAACGCGCGGAGGCGAGTGTGGGAGTCAAACGTGTTTTCCCGGTGGTGGGTGATGTGGGTGGCGTCACTTCATGCTTCACGCGCCCGGGTATACGCTCGACACGATCTGACAAGAGGAGCCAGGCCATGCGCCTTGTGCCGTTGTTGCTGTTACTGCTGGCCGGCCCGGCATTCGCCGCGCCGCAGCTGGACAAGCTGACCCTGCCGAAGGGTTTCCACATCGCGGTGTATTCCGATCAAGTGCCGGATGCGCGTGAGATCGCGCTGGGCGCCAAGGGCACGGTGTTTGTCGGTTCCAATGACGCCGGCAAGGTCTACGCACTCACCGACACGAACGGTGCCGGCGTCGCCGACAAGGTGCGCGTGATCGCCAGCGGTTTGCAGTTGCCGGTGGGTGTGGCGTTCAAGAATGGCGACTTGTACGTGTCCGCGGTGAGCCGGATCTATGTGCTGCGCGATATCGAGAACCACCTGGACGATCCGCCGAAACCCGCCGTGGTCACCGACAAGCTGCCCACCGAAACCCATCACGGCTGGAAATTCATCGCGTTCGGCCCGGACGGCAAGCTGTACGTGCCGATCGGTGCGCCGTGCAACATCTGCGATCCGGGCCCGGACCACGGCAAGCTGACCCGCATGAATGCGGACGGCTCCGACATGGAAGATGTGGCGCGCGGCATCCGCAACACCGTCGGTTTCGACTGGCAGCCGGGCACGCGGCACCTGTGGTTCACCGACAACGGCCGCGACATGATGGGCGACGACATGCCCAGCGACGAGTTGAACGAGATCACCCGTGCCGGCGAACACTTCGGTTATCCGTATTGCCATCAGGGCGACACGCTCGATCCCGAGTTCGGCAAGGGCAAGAGCTGCAAGGATTACGTACCGCCGGTGCTGAAACTCGGCGCACACGTGGCCTCGCTCGGCATGCGTTTCTACGAGGGCAAGCAGTTTCCGGCCAGCTACAAGGGCGCGATCATCATCGCCGAGCACGGCTCATGGAACCGCACCAAGAAATCCGGTTATCGGGTGATGACGGTGCGACTGGCCGGCAGCAAGGTGCTGTCGTACGAACCGCTGATCACCGGCTTCGAGCAGAACGAAAGCGCGTGGGGTCGCCCGGCCGACGTGCAGCCGCTGCCGGATGGCAGCGTGCTGGTCAGCGATGACTTGGCGGGGGCGGTGTATCGGGTGACGTACAAGCCATAGTTCGTCATTCCTGCACCGGAATGACGGGACTAGAGATTCATACGGAGACATTCATGCAACTACGCAGCGACAATTTCGAAAACGATCAGCGCATTCCCGCCGAGTTCGCGTTCGGCAAGCAGGCGCAGCCGTTCGCGCTGTCGGACAACCGCAGTCCGCAGCTGGCGTGGAAGGACGCGCCGTCGGCCACGCGTTCGTTCGTCATCACCTGCATCGACCCCGACGTGCCGAGCCGCGGCGATGACGTGAACCAGGCAGGCCGCACGGTGCCTGCGGACCTGCCGCGGGTGGAGTTCGTGCACTGGCTGATGGCGAACATTCCGGTCGAATGCGGCGAGCTGGCCGCTGGTGCCTGCAGTGACGAAATCACACCGCGCGGCAAGCGCGAACCGTTCGGGCCGCCGGGCAGCGTGCAGGGTGTGAACGATTACACCGGCTGGTTTGCCGGCGACGCCGAGATGGGTGGTGAGTATCTCGGTTACGACGGCCCGTGCCCGCCATGGAACGACGCGCTGCTGCATCACTACCACTTCAAGCTGTATGCGCTCGACGTGGCGTCGCTGTCGTTGATCAAGGGCTTTTCGCTGGCCGAATTGCGTGCGGCGATGGTTGGTCACGTGCTGGACGAGGCGGAGCTGATCGGCACGTACAGCCTCAATCCGGCGGTACCGGGCTGAGCAAACGTCGGCTTTGTGTGCATGGCGGCACCGACTCTCTTCACGCTCGCATGGCACGGGCTATGGGTGAATGGCGGTACGCGGATCCCCGACCGCGACCGCCCTTCATCACCAAGAGGATGCCCTCATGCTGCATTACGCCCTGGTTTTTCTGGTCATCGCCATCATTGCCGCCGTGCTGGGTTTTGGCGGCATCGCCGGCGCCGCTGCGGGCATCGCGAAGATCCTGTTCATCATCTTTCTGATCCTGGCGGTCATCGCGTTTTTCCGTCGCGCCAGTTGATGGTCGTATGCTGAAGCCGACTACGCCATAGTGATTCCTTTCCGGAGCATGCAATGAACAAGCAGGTAGAGAATTCCGAACCGATCGCCGCCAGCCGCATCGACGAGCGTGCCGAGCGGATCAAGCAGGCCACCTCGAATGCCGTGGCCAGCACCAAGGAAACGGTGGAGCGCGCCGCCGACCACGTCGAGGAAGGCCTGCATCGCGCCACCGACAAGGCAGCCGACGCCGTTCACAAAGCCAGCGACAAGGCCGCCCACGTCAGCGAGCGTGGCCGCGAGGTTTATGACGAAACCATGGACCGCGCCGATGTATGGCTGGAACAGGCGCGCGATTACGTGCGCGAGAAACCGGTGCAGTCGGTCGCCATCGCGCTCGGCGCCGGCTGGCTGCTCGGCCGCATCCTGCGGCGTTGAGCCCCACCACGGCGGAGCAGGGAATGCACGAAGAGGATGACTCACTCCGCGATGCGGCGGCGCCGGATCCGGCGCCGTCGTCGTCTGGACTGCTGGCCGAGATTGGTCAGCTCGGCCGCGCGGTCAAGCGTCTGTTCGGCGCGCAGCTGCATCTGCTGGCGGCGGAACTGGGGCTGGCGCGCAGCGCGGTGTCATGGATGCTGCTGGCGGGTCTTGCGGCGACCGTGGCCGGTGTCGGTTTCGGGCTGACCATGCTGGGTTTGCTCGGCGTGGTGCTGGCGGCGTGGTTCGGTTCGTGGATCTGGGCGTTGCTGACGCTGGCGGTGTTGCAGGTGCTGTTCCTGTTCGGTTCGATCCTGCTGTTCCGCCGCTGCATGCACTGGATGAGTCTGCCGGTCACGCGCAGCGAATGGAATGCGATGATGCGCGACACCTTGCGCAAGGCCGAGACCGACGTCGCGGCGGAGCGCGGGCAAGGCAACCGGGAGGAGGGTCGCTCGTGAGCGTTTTCGATCAGTTCGCCAAAGTGCAGAGCGCGCAGCTGCGCATGAGTGCGGCGCGGCAGGAATTGAGTACGCCGGCGGCGGCCCTGCTGGCACGCGGGCACGCGCATCCGTTGACGACGGTGGGCGTGGCGGCCGGTGCCGGCTTCGTGCTGGGCAGCCTAAATGTGCACCCGCTGCGCGTGCCGGGCATGGGTCCGTTGCTCAGCGGTGGCTTGGCCGATGCGGTGGCGTTCGGCACGCGGCTGATTGCCGAGCTGGGCACGGCGGGTCTCGCCGGCGCTGGACGAGGCCGCGACGAGTCAGGCTTGCATGACGTGGAAGATGGCGAGCGCTCATGAGCGAGCCCGAACCGCTCCCGCCGTCCACTGACGTCGCTGGCGGCGACAGCGACGAGTCGCTGATTCCGATCGAGGAAGTCGCGCCAGGTTATCCGCCGCGGCAGCTCGCGCGTGGATTGCAGTCGGCGCGCGGCGTGCGTCGCCATCTGCGCTCGATCCGTGGGCTGTTGAACGTGCTGTTGTTCCTGGCACTGATGTACACGATCACGCTGGCCAAGGCGCTGCTGATTCCGCTGGTGCTGGCCGCTTTCCTCGGGTTGGCGCTGAATCCGATCGTCGCCGCCGGCATACGTATCCACCTGCCGCGTTGGCTGACCGCGAGCGTGCTGATGATCGGCCTGATCGTCGGCATCGGCAGCGGGGTCGGTCTGCTGGCGCAACCGGCGGTCGGCTGGTTCCATGGCGCGCCGCAGGCGATCAAGAGCTTCGTGCCGAAACTGAGGAGCCTCACTCAGCCACTGGAGGCGGCGAATCGCGCCACCCAGACCCTGGTCAGCGGCACCAGCAGCAGCACCCATACGGCGGCCACACCAGCTACACCGATGTCGATCAGCGCCTGGGACGTGGTCTCCACCACGCCCAAGGTACTGGCCGCGGTACTCAGTGTGGTGCTGCTGGTGTTCTTCTTCCTGGTCTATGGCGACACGATGCTGCGCCGGCTGGTGGAGATCACCCCGGGGTTTGGCTACAAGCGGCATGCGGTGACGATCGTGCGCGGTATCCAGACCGAGGTATCGCGCTATCTGCTTACTGCGCTGCTGATCAATGCGAGCCTGGGTGCGGTCACCGCGCTGATGCTGTGGCTGTACAAGGTGCCCGATCCGCTGCTGTGGGGCGCGGTGGCGATGTTTGCCAATTTCATTCCGTACGTCGGCGCGATTGTCACCACCACGCTGCTGGCGGTGGTGTGCATGCTGTACGCGAGCGATGTGAACCTCAATGTATTTCTGCCGGTGCTGACTTTCGCAGGTATCGTCGCGGTGGAGGGCAATCTGATCACACCGATGATCCAGGGCGCGAGCCTGCGGCTGAGCCCGATCGCGATCCTGCTGTGGCTGCTGGTATGGGGCTGGCTGTGGGGCATCCCCGGCGCGCTGCTGGCGGTGCCGATGCTGACCTGCACCAAGCTGATCGCCGAGCGCGTGCACAGCTGGAACTGGTTCGCGGTGATCGTGCAGCGCTAGCCGAGCGTTGAAAGCAGCGCCGCTGGCGCGGGCTTTCGAATGTGGTCGGTGGCGTCGCCAGATGGATCAATCGGTGACGGCCGCGTGCAGACCGCTTTGTGGGGTGATGCCGTGGGCGCGCAATACGTCCGAAATATCGAAGCGCCACAGGTTGCGCGAACCGTTGAGCGGCGACTGCAGGCGTTGCTGCAGCGTGGCCGCGTTGTCGCGCGGCTTCGGGAACTGCACGTCATCGCGGCGTGTGCTGGAGACATACAGTTCGCCGAACCGCGGTCCCAGCGACGGCGCGTTCTCCAGCGCACGGCTGTTGACGTCATCGCCCAAGTGCAGCGGCTTGCCCCAGCGGCCGTCGGTTTGGCGGAAAGCGATGTAGATGTCGGCGCTGCCCAGCGAGTCACCTTCGTTGCCGGCATAGATCAGGAAGCGTCCTTGCGGATCCACCGCCGGATCCATCCGGCTGTGATCGAGGTCGCCCAACTCGACCCGCACCGGCGCCGTGTAGCCGCGACCCTGCGGATGCGCCACATAGAGCTGGTAGGCCTTGCCGGAATCGGACCGATGCGCGGAGAAGTAGATGTCGCCGTTCGCCGTCACCGACGGGTTGTAGATCATCGCGCCGTCGTTGAGTGCGCCGTCGACATGCACTGGCACGCTCCAGCCGCCGCGCGCCTGCCGCTCGACATACCAGAGATTGCTGCCCGGGAAGTGCTGACCACTCATCTCGGCCATCACCGGCGCCTCACCCGGATGCACCGGTCGGTTGGAGACGAAATACAGGCGGCTTCCGTCGGGCGACAGGGTTGGTTCGGAGTCGTGCCATTGGCCGGAGAACGTCGCCACCTGCGGTGCCGACCAGCGGTTGCCGTGGCGCTGCGAGACCATGATGGTGTCGTCGGCCTCGGCGAAATCCGAGCGCATGAAATATAAAGTCTGGCCGTCTGCCGTCAGCGCGGCCGAGGTCTCCTGCAGTCCGGTGGAGACGACGCCGGCGCCGAGCAATTCGCCAGCGCTGGCGATCAACGGGCTCAGCGCCAGAGCGCAACAGACAGACAGCAGGAATGTTCTTGACGGCATGGGCGAGCGTCCGCGCACAGGCAAAATGGCCTGCCGTGCAGCCTGCCGGCGCCGCGTCGCCACGGCCTGCGTTTTGTGACATGCGGGCGCAGCGGTGTGACGAAGGGTCGTCACACCGCAACGAAAATCAGCGCAGCCCCAAGGTCGACTGCGCGGCGGCCCGAAAACGACGGCTCAAGCCCAGCCGGGTGCCGTCGCGCAAAACCACTTCCGCATTGCCCTGGAACAGCGGATGCATCTCCGCCACGCGCTCCACATTCACCACGATGCCGCGATGGATACGCAGGAAGCGGGCGGGATCGAGCACAGCCAGCAGGTGACGCAGCGTTTCGCGATGCAGGAAGCGGCTGCCGCCGACATGGATGTGCAGGTAGTTGCCGTCGGCACGGATCCAGTCGATGTCCGCAGTGGCGATCACCCGGATGTGCTCGCCACTGCGCACACTGATGCGTTGCGCATAGCCGGCATTGCCGGCCGTGGGCACCGTCGGCTCCATGCTGCCATTCACGGCATGCAGTCCCTGCCAGTGCTGGTTCACCCGAGCCATCGCTTGATCGAAGCGGCCTTGGTCGATCGGTTTGAGCACATAGTCCAGCGCCCTGGCATCGAATGCGCGCAGCGCGTGTTCGGCAAACGCGGTGGCGAACACCACCAGCGGCAGGCGATCGGGCGCCAGTTCGTGCAACAGGCCGAAGCCATCCATGCCGGGCATCCGGATGTCGAGGAACAACAGGTCCGGCTGCAGTGCATGCACGGCCTGCATCGCTTCGTCGGCGTTGCCGCATTCGCCGACAATCTCCACCTCGTCGTGCGAAGCCAGCGCCTGGCGCAGCGCCAGCCGCGCCAGCACTTCGTCGTCGACCAGCACGGTGCGCAGGCGTGGCGTGTTCATGCGACATGCCGGATGAAGGGCAGGCGCACTTCGGCGCGGGTGCCGCCGCCGCCGAGTGGGCTGAGCTCGAGCTCTGCGGCGTCGCCGAACAGCATGCGCAGGCGCGAGCGCGTATTGCCCAGGCCGATGCCTTCGGGCGAGCCCAGCGGAGGCAAGCCGAGGCCGTCGTCGTCCACGCGCAGTTGCAGCTGGTTGCCATCGCGCCGCGTCGAGATCCGCAGGATGCCGGCGCCGACCTTGTCCTGCAGGCCATGGCGCAGTGCATTCTCCACCAGCGGCTGCAGGATCAGGTTGGGTACGGCTGCACCGAGGGTGTCGTCGGCCACGTCGAGCTGGGTGCTGAGCCGGTCCTGGAATCGCACCTGCTGGATGTCGAGATAGCAGGTGAGGAATTCCAGCTCGCGCGACAGCGGCACCTGTGGCGCGTGGCGTTCTTCAAGAGTGAGACGCAGGAAGTCGCTGAGCCGCGCGATCATCAGCCGCGCCTGCAGCGGATCGGCCAGCGCCAGCGCCGAGATCGCGTTGAGCGTGTTGAACAGGAAGTGCGGCTGCAGCTGCATGCGCAATGCCTGCAGTTGCGACTGCGCCAGTTGCGTTTCGAGCTGCGTGCGGCGCAGGCGCTCGTCGCGCAGGTGTCGGCGCGAAGCCATCCCGCGCAGCACCGCCAGGATCACCCAGTAGGTCACCAGCCCCTGCTGAAACTTGTAGGCGAACTCCATGTGGACGAAGCCGCCGAACGAAGTCACCGGCATCTTGCCCGGACCGCTTACGGTCCAGAAGATCAGCAACTGCAGCAGCGTCTGCGCCAGCGCCACGCCGATGCTGGCGGGCGCATGCAGAAGCAGGAAGCGTGGCCAACGGCGATCGGCGCTGCGCCGCCCCAGCCAGCCGATGCCCGCTGTCAGCAGCATCCACAACCAGAAGTCGGCGAGATTCCAGATCAGCCCGCGCAGCCAGTTCGCATCGCGTCCTTCGCTGAGCGAGGACAGCCCCGAGCTCAGCGCGTACGACAGCGCCAGCAGGGTCCAGAAGCCGAACGCCAGCAGCCAGACCTGGCTGCGCGGTGGTCCGACGTGCTCCGGCACATGATCGCCGCTGACGATGTCCGTCGCTTTCATCCGCGCAGTGTGCTCGTAGCGGCAGGCCAGCGGATGTGCCGGAAGATACGTCCGCCCGCTCAGCGTTGTGCATCCAGCCACGTCGCCAGCGACACCTGCCAGATATGGTCGGCGCCGTTGTTCCACGTCGCCGCGGCATCCGGATCGGACGGCGGCAGGCGGCGGTCGCTGTAGAAATACAGCGTGCGGCGATCGGCACCCAACTGTGCGCCCATGCTGTGCTTGCCGCCGTTGACCGTATCGCCGAGATCGCGTGGCGTGCTCCAGCCGGTGGGCGTGTGGAAAGCGATGGCAAGCCGATACGGTTGTTGTGCCGCGTGCTTGATACTGACGACGATGAACGAGCCGTCGGGTGCGATCGTCGGGTCGCGGATCGTCGCGTCCGCATCACCGAGCGCTACCACGGAAGGCGCCACGTAATGGCCGTCGCGATACGACGACTGCAATAACTTGAAGTCGCCGTTGGCCCCGGCACAACCAATGAAGTAGAGGCTGCCGTCGGCGGCGATGCTCGGGGAGGAGATCAGGGAGCAGGTATTGACGGTTTCGGGCAGGCGCACAGGCGTACTCCAGCGATTGCCCTGCCGGTTCACCCGCCAGAGGTTCTGGCCCTCGCCGACGCGGCGCTTGCCGGCATGCACCGCGTCGAGCGGCGGGCCGCCTGGTGTGGCCGGGCGGTTGGAGACGAACAGCAGAAACGAACCGTCCGGCGCCATCGTCGGATCGAGGTCGTGCCAGTGTCCCGAGAACGACGCCACGTGTGGCGCCGACCAGCGGCCACGTTCGCGCTGCGATTCCATCAGGGTCGAGCCGTTGCCGGTGTCGCGCATGAAGACCACCGTCGCGCCGTCCGGGGTGAATGCCGCCGCGCCATCGTCGGCGGTTCCGGCGATCGCGCCCGGCGCGAAGATCGTCGGCACCGCGCTGGGCGTGGCCGCATGTGCCGTTGATCCGAAAGCTAGCAGAACACTCAATGCTGTCGACAACCTCATGCGGTCTCTCCCCGGTGGTGTGGTTTGTGTGCCGATGGACGGGCCGGCGGCATCGATGTGGATGATCCGCGCAGGCTGGCATGGGCCATCGCCGGCGTCGTCGTTCCTGTGACGATCGGTGCCGTGGCGATGACGAGCGGTGCGCCGGCCGGTGCAGGCGGTCAAGGCATCACGGCATCTGGCGGACCGGGCGGAAGCTCACCGCCACCGCGCGGTCTGTCTGCCGCTGGACAGCACAATCCGGCCGCTGATCACTTTGTTGCCGGTGCTCGTCACCGAAGCGGTGCGGCCCGATGGCCTGCGAGGCACGCTGGGCCGGCGGCGATTCCGCCGCGAACGAGGACAGCAGCATGCGCAAACAACGTTTCTTTGAGATGGGCATGGTGTGCCTCGCCGTGCTGGTGCTGAGCGCCGAAGCGGTGATCGCGGCAACCTCCGCCGCGAGCGTGAGCGGCATCGACGAATCCGCCCGCAGCGAGGCGGCGGTGATCGCGGTCGACCAGCACTGGGGCGATGCCGAGCTCGATGGCGACAACACCTATCTCGACCAGCTGCTGCTGCCGGAATATCGCACCGTCGACGCCGACGGGGTGGCGCATCCGAGGTCGGCCGTGGCAAGAAAACCCGCTTCGGACAAGGACCGACGCACCACGGAGGCATGGCTGAAAGCGCATCCGTCAGGCAAGACGGTGGTGATGCACGGTGATGTCGCGGTCCTCTCGTTCTACAACCCGGCGCTGGGGCCGCAACGCGGGGTGCGCTCGTCGGACATCTTCGTCTACATCGATGGTCGCTGGCATGCGCTGTATTCGCAGCACAGCAACGCGGGCAAGGGCTGAGCCTTCGCTTGCTTGACTGGCGTTGAGTCCCGGCCATCCATGACAGTTCTCGCGCCAGCTCGATGAAGAAGGTGTCGTACCCGCCTTGCGGGCCGTCATTCCCGTTTCCCAGGGAATGACGTCGTTGGAGTTTTGACGCCGTCGTTCGATTCTCAGATTTCCAAAAGGCGCGCCTGCGATTACCAGGCGATGCGCTGGCCATCGCGGAAGAAGCCGCCTGTGAGCGGTTCGGGCAGGCAGGCGGCCCAGACGATGCCGGCGGCGCCGGCGGCGACCGGGCGGCCGCCGGGACCGCCCATGTCGGTGGCGACCCAGCCGGGGCATACCGCATTGACCTGGATGCCGCTGCCCTCGAGTTCGTTGGCCAGCGCGCGGGTGTAGGTGTTCAGCGCCGACTTGGACACGCGATAGGCCGGACAGCTGGCACTGTCGGTGGTGCTCGCGCCGCAGCCGCTGGAGACATTGACGATGCGGCCGTAGCGGTGCCGTCGCATCAGCGGCAATAGCGCGCTGCACAACCGCCAGCTGCCGAACAGGTGCGTTTCCATCGCGTCGCGCACCGGCGCGATCGCAGTGCCGGACGGATTCGCGGCGGGATCGTAGAAGGCGCCGGCGTTGTTGACCAGCACGTCGAGACGGCCATAGGTGACTTCGATCCAGCGTGCCAGCGTGTCGACCTGATCTTGTTGCGTGACGTCGAGCTGCACCGCAATCACCTCGCCGGGCGCACCGGCGAGCTTGCGTGCCGCATGCAGGCCCTTGTCCAGATCGCGCGCGCCGAGCAGCACAGTCATGCCGCGTTCGCTGAGCTGGCGCGCCACCTCGAAGCCGAGGCCGCGATTGGCGCCGCTGACCAGCGCCACGCGGTACACCGGCGCGGTCGCCGTGACCGGCACACGTCGGGCCGGTCGGCTCATGGCGCAGCGTCGGTCTTGGCCACGGCGCTGCAATGCTCGTCGCCGCAAGCCTGCCAGCCGCCGCCGAGCGCCTTGTACAGCGCCACGGCGCGGGTGTTGATCGCCGCCTCGGCCTGGGCCAGATCGTCCTCGGCGGACAGCTGGGTGCGTTCGGCGTCGAGCAGTTCGAGGAAGCTGGTAGCGCCTTCCTGGTAACGCACCTGCGCCAGTTCCGCGGCGCGCTTGCTCTGCGTGCTTTGTTCGATCAGGTGATCGACGCGCACGCGCTGCTGGTTGAAACCGGTGACGGCGTTGTCGATGTCCTCGATTGCCAGCAGCACGGACTGTTGGTAGTTCGCCTGCGCCGCATCGGCACGCGCTTCGCTGGCATGCAGGTTGGCGCGCACGCGCTGGATGTTCAGGCCCGGCCAGCTGATGCTCGGCGCCAGCGACCAGGCACGCGTTGCCGGACTGCCGAAGTCGTTGCTGCGTCCGGACAGGAAGCCGAGGAAGCCGCCCAGCGTGATGTGCGGGAAGAAATCCGCCTTGGCCACGCCGATGCGTGCGGTGGCGGCGGCGTATTCGCGTTCGGCCATCTGGACGTCCGGACGGCGTGACAGCACGTCGCCGGCATCGCCGATCGGCAGGCTCACCGCAATCGGGGTGAAGCTCTTCGGCGACACGTCGATGTCGAGTTCGCCGGGCCGTTCGCCGAGCAGCACGGCGAGCCGGAATTCACTGGCGCTGGCCTGGGTCTGCAGCAGCGGCAGTTGCGCCTGCACCGCATTCAGGCGCGCCTTGGCGCTGGCCACGTCCTGCTCTGAACCGGAGCCGAGCTGCTGGCGCACGTCGGTGAGGTGCACGGTCTGCTGCTGGCTGTCGATGTCGCGCCGGGCGATGTCGAGCCGCAGCTGGCTGCCGCGCAATTCGAAGTAATTGCGTGCGACTTCGGCGAGCAGGCTGACCTGCGCGTTGTGCAGCGCCGCCTCGCTGGCGCCGAGATCGGCACCGGAGGCTTCCACCGAACGGCGAATGCCGCCGAACAGGTCCAGCTCCCACGACGCATCGAAACCGGCCTGATACGTCGTCACCGTCCGGCGCTGCGTGCCGAAGCCCGGCTGCTGGCCGCGGCTGCGCGTGTAGTTCACGTCGGTGTCGATCGTGGGCAGCTGGTCGGCTTTGGCGCCGCTGAGCAGCGCGCGTGATTCATGCAGGCGCGCCACCGCGATACGCAGGTCGAGGTTGTTCGCCGCCGCACGCTGGATCAACGCGTCCAGCGTGGGGTCGTTGAACTGCTTCCACCACGCGGCCTGGAACTGCGCATTGTTTTCCTGCGCCGCATCGAGGCCCTGCAATTGCGGCGCGACGGGTTTCACCTGGTGGTAGTTCGGACCCACGCTCGCGCAGCCGGCGAGAATCAGGGCCGCGCTGAGCGCGGCGATCTTGAGCAAGGTTTTCATCAGTGGTTCTCCAGCGCTGGCAGCGCGTGCGCGGCGGCGCGTTGGGCCGCACGCGCCTCGCGGCGCTCGACCAGGGCGCGAATCAATACGTAGAACAGCGGCGTGTAGATCAGCCCGAAGATGGTCACGCCGAGCATGCCGGAGAACACCGCCACGCCCATCGCATGGCGCATCTCGGCGCCGGCACCGTGCGAAGTGACCAGCGGCACCACACCCATGATGAAGGCGAACGAGGTCATCAGGATCGGGCGCAACCGCAGCTTGGCCGCTTCCAGCACCGCTTCGTGGCGGCTCATGCCTTCATGCTGGCGTTCGCGGGCGAACTCGACGATCAGGATCGCGTTCTTGCACGCCAGTCCGACCAGCACGATCAATCCGATCTGGGTGAAGATGTTGTTGTCGCCACCACTCAGCCACACACCGGCGATCGCGGACAGCAGCACCATCGGCACGATCAGGATCACCGCCAGCGGCAGCGACCAGCTTTCGTACAGCGACGACAGCACCAGGAACACCAGCAGCACGCACAACGGGAACACCAGGATCGCCGTGTTGCCGGCGAGGATCTGCTGGTAGGTAAGCTCGGTCCATTCGAAGCTGATGCCGTTGGGCAGGTTGTCCTTCGCCAGTTTCTCCATCGCCGCCTGCGCCTGGCCGGAACTGAAGCCGGGTGCCGGGCCGCCGTTGATCTCGGCGGTCGGGTAACCGTTGTAATGCTGCACGCGATCCGGGCCGGCACCCTGCTGCACGGTGACGAACGAACCCAGCGGCACCATCTGGCCCTGCGCGTTGCGCGTCTTCAGCTGCAGGATGTCCTGCGGCGTATGCCGGAACGCCGGGTCGGCCGAGACATTGACCTGGTAGGTGCGGCCGAAACGATTGAAGTCGTTGACGTAGAGCGAGCCCATGTACGCCTGCATGGTCTGGTACACATCGGCCAGGTTCACGCCTTCGGCCTTGGCCTTCTCGCGATCCACGTCGGCGTCCACTTGCGGCACGCTGACCTGGAAGCTGGAGAACAGTCCGGCCAGTGCCGGATCCTTCCGGCTGGCGGCGATCAGGTTCTGGGTCTGCTTGTACAGCTCGTCGAAGCCGCGGTCGCTGCGGTCCTCCAGCTGCAGGCGGAAGCCGCCGATCGTGCCCAGGCCCATCACCGGCGGCGGCGGGAACACCGCGATGTACGCGTCCTGGATCGACGCGAATTTCTGGTTCAGCGCACCGGCAATCGCGCCGGCCGACAGATCCGCGCTGCGGCGTTCCTCGAACGGCTTCAGCGTGACGAACACGATGCCGGAGTTGGTCGAGTTGGTGAAGCCGTTGATCGACAGGCCGGGAAAGGACACCGCGTGCTCCACGCCCGGCTGCTTCAGCGCGATTTCGCCCATGCGCTGGATCACGTCCTCGGAGCGGTCGAGCGAAGCGGCGTCGGGCAGTTGCGCGAACGCCACCAGATACTGCTTGTCCTGCCCCGGCACGAAACCGGTCGGCACGTGCGAGAAGCCGAACCAGGTCAGCGCAATCAGGCCGGCATACACCACCAGCGCCAGCTTGCCCTTGCCGACGATGCGCTTCACGCCGCCGACGTAACGCTCGGAGCCGCGATGGAACAGGCGGTTGAACGGACGGAACAGCCAGCCGAACGCACGATCGATGCCGCGGGTGAGGCGGTCCTTCGGCGTGTTGTGACTCTTCAGCAGCACCGCGGCCAGCGCCGGGCTCAGGGTCAGCGAGTTGAATGCCGAGATCACCGTGGAGATCGCGATGGTCAGCGCGAACTGGCGATAGAACTGGCCGGTGAGGCCGCTGACGAAGGCGGTCGGGATGAACACGGCGCACAGCACCAGCGCGGTGGCCACGATCGGGCCGGTGACTTCATGCATCGCCTTGCGCGTGGCCTCCTTCGGCGATTGCCCGAGTTCGATGTGCCGCTCGACGTTTTCCACGACCACGATCGCGTCATCGACCACGATGCCGATCGCCAGTACCAGTCCGAACAGCGACAGCGCGTTGAGCGAGAAGCCGGCCAGGTACATCACCGCGAACGTGCCGATCAGCGACACCGGTACCGCCACCAGCGGAATGATCGATGCGCGCCAGGTCTGCAGGAACAGGATCACCACCAGCACTACCAGCAGGATCGCTTCCAGCAGCGTGTGCGCCACTGCCTCGATCGAGCCGCGCACGAACACGGTCGGGTCGTACACGATCGAGTAATCCACGCCCTGCGGGAACTCCTGCTTCAGCTGCGCCATGGTGCTGCGCACTTCGTCGGAGATCTGGATCGCGTTCGAGCCGGGCCGCGCGAAGATCGGTAGCGCCACGGCCGGCTTGTTGTCGAGCAAGCTGCGCAGCGCGTAGTTGTTCGAGCCGAGGTCGACCTTGGCGACGTCGTTCAGATGGGTGACGCCGCCGCTGGCGTCGGTGCGCACGATGATGTTGCGGAAGTCGTCCTCGCTGATCAGCCGTCCGCGAGTGTTGATGTTGAGCTGGAACGCCGAGTTGCTGGGGCCGGGCGGCGCGTTCAGCGCACCGGCGGCGACCTGCACGTTCTGCTCGCGGATCGCGTTGATCACGTCGCCGGTGGTGAGTCCGCGCTGGGCAAGTTTCTGCGGGTCCAGCCACACGCGCATCGAGTATTCGCCGGCGCCGAAGATCTGCACGTCGCCGACGCCGTCGAGCCGGCCCAGCACATCCTTCACATGCAGGCGTGCGTAGTTCGACAGGTACAGCATGTCGTAGCGCTGATCCGGCGAGGTGAGGTGCACCACCATCGTGAGGTCGGGCGAGCTCTTCTGTGTAGTCACGCCGAGCCGCTGCACTTCCTCCGGCAGCTTGGGCAACGCCTGCGCTACCCGGTTCTGCACGTCGACCTGCGCGGTGTTGAGGTCGGTGCCCAGCGCAAACGTGACGGTGAGCGTGAGCGCGCCGTCGCTGGTCGCCTGCGAGGAGGTGTACAGCATGCCCTCGACGCCGTTGATCTGTTCCTCCAGCGGGGTGGCGACGGTTTCGCCGATGACCTTGGGATTGGCGCCGGGATAGGCGGCACGCACCACCACGGTGGGTGGCACCACTTCCGGGTATTCGCTGATCGGCAGCTTGAACACCGCGATGCTGCCGGTGATCACGAACAGCAGCGACAGCACGGCGGCCATGATCGGCCGGTTGACGAAGAACTGCGCAATGTTTTTCATGCAATGAATCCTCGACGAAGCGCGCTTCGCGGCTTCGGTCTTTCTTTGCTCCTCCCCTTGCTCAGCAGGGGGAGGTTGGGAGGGGGTAACGCTCTTGCTCTTGGTTTCGCATTTCGCAGGAGGACTTCACCCCTCCCCAGCCCTCCCCTGCTGCACGCAGGGGAGGGAGCATGTGCTCAACCTTGCGGAGTTTTGGGGGGCGCCGTGCTGGTCTGCGCCGTGCGCGAATCGGCATTCGGTGCATCGCCACGCTCGACCAGTGCCTTGTCGCCGGCATCGAGCCGGTACTGCATGGCCACCTTCTGCGGATTCACTTCGGCGCCGGGACGCACGCGCTGCAGGCCGTTGACGATCACCACATCGTTGGCGTCCACGCCACTTTCGATCACGCGCAGGCCATGGAATAGCGCGCCGGTGTCGACCTTGCGGTACTGCACCTTGCGGTCCTTGCCGACCACGTAGACGAACTGGTTGCCGAGGTCGGTGCCGATCGCGCGGTCGTCCACCAGCACGCGCGAGCGCGCCTGACCGCTCTGCAATTGCACGCGCGCATACAGGCCCGGCGTATACAGACCATCGGCGTTGTCGAACACCGCGCGCAGGCGCATCGTGCCGGAGCCGGTGTGCAGCTGGTTGTCGACGAAGTCGAGGCGGCCCTCATGCGGATGGCCGGATTCGTCGGCCAGTCCCATCGCGGCCTCGATCCGTGCGCTGTGGCCGGCCTTCGCCGCACCGCTGCGCAGGTGATCGAGCTTGAGCCAGGTCTGTTCGTCCACGTCGAAATAGACGTAGACCGGATTAACCGAGACCACGCTGGTCAGCACGTCGCTGCTGGTGACCAGGTTGCCGGGCGTGACACGGGCATTGCTGACGCGGCCGTCGATTGGCGAGCGCACCTGGGTGAAATCCAGATTCAGTCGTGCGGCGGCCAGCGCGGCTGTGCTGGCGGCGAGTTGGGCACGCGCACTTTGTTCGGCCGTGTCCTGGCTGTCGGCTTCCTGTTGCGCCACGGCGTGCTGGGCCAGCAGCATCGCGGCGCGACGCTGGTTGGTCTCGGCCAGACTCAAGGCGGCTTTGGCCTGGGCCTGATTCGCGCTGAGCCGGTCGACCTCGGCCTGGTACGGGCGTGGATCGAGCTGGAACAGCACGTCGCCCTTGTGCACCAGCGCGCCTTCCTGGAAATGCACCGAATCGACGAAACCGCCGACCCGCGGCTGCACTTGCACCGTGTTGACTGCCTGCAGCCGGCCGGTGAATTCGGCGCTGTCGCTGACCTGGCGGGTCAGCGCCTGGGCCACGGTGACTTCGGGCGGCGCGCCACCGGCGGCGGTCTGCGCCTGGCTGTTGTTACCGTGCAGCAGCACCCAGCTGCCCAGCGCGCCGGCGGCAATCAGAGGGGCCAGCATCCATTGTTTTTTCATCGTGCGCTCCCAGAACCTTGGTAGCCGGACGCAGGTCGTCCGGCGAAGGGTCGAGAGAATAGGTGTACTTCGCGGTATAGAAAATCCGTTTCTTGCGCATTACACTCGTGAGCTGCAGTCACGAATCGACGAGGAATTGAAACAATGGAAGACTTTTCCGCAATTTCGACCTTCGTTCGCGTGGTCGAGGCCAAGAGTTTCGCCGCCGCCGCGGCCCAGTTGGGCATGACCCCATCCGGTGTCAGCCGTGCGGTGGCGCGGCTGGAAACCCAGCTCGGCGCGCGGCTGTTGTTTCGCTCCACCCGATCATTGCGGTTGACCGACGATGGGGCCGCGTTCCATGCACGTTGCAAGGAGATACTTGCCGATCTGGCCGAGGCTACCGAAGCGCTCAACTATTCGAACCGCAAGCCCACCGGCAAGTTGCGCGTGGGCATTTCGCTGTCGGTGGGCCGCGCGGCGGTGATCCCGCGACTGTCCGAGTTCGAGCAGCGCTATCCGGATATCCGGCTGGAGCTGTCGATGAGCGACATGCCGATGGACCTCAACGGCGAGGGCCTCGACTGCGCGATCCGCGTTGGCCAGCTGGAGGATTCCAGCCTGATTGCGCGCAAGATCGGCTACCTCAGCAACGTGGTTTGTGCCGCGCCGGAATACCTGCGCAAGTACGGCGCGCCACGCAGCATCGAGGACCTGAAGGACCACCGCTGCATCAACTACGTCTATCCGAACGGCCGCCCGCGCCAGTGGCAGTTCGACACGCCGGGCGGGCAGGTGAGTGTGGACATCGACGCGCACATGCTGATCAACGACGGCGAGTCGGTGATCCAGGCGGTGGTGGCGGGCCTCGGCATCACCCAGGTGCCGCACATGCTGGCCGCGTGCATGCTTGAGAAGGGCATGCTCGAACTGGTGATGACCGACACCACCTCGACCGGCAAGCCGGTGTGGATCGTCTACCCGCAGAAGAAGCACCTGTCGGCCCGCGTACAAGCCTTCATCGAATGGGTGCGCGAGCTGTTCGACCGCACCAACCAGCCGGGCCAGTGCGCAGTCGGTGCGCAGAAGGCCATGCCGAAACCGCTGCGCGAAGAGACGCTGGCCGAAGTGGCGTAGATACCTGCCGCTGCGGCCGGGCATTCGGCCTCAGCGGGTTCAGCCGCCGGCGGGCACGAGCAGCAGCAAGGCCGCGCCGAGCACGATGCGGTAGATCGCGAACCACGTGAAGCGGTGCGTGCGGATGTAGCCGAGCAGCCACTTCACCGCGATGAAACCGACGATCAGCGAGACCACGAAGCCGACGATCAGCGCCGTCCAATCCTCGTGCGCCACGCCACCGTGCTTCACGACCTTCAGCAGCTCGTAACCGGTCGCCGCATACATGGTCGGGATACCGACCAGGAACGCGAACTCGGTCGCCGCGGCACGGTTGCTGGTACCGGCGAGCATCGCGGTGAAGATCGTTGCGCCCGAACGTGAGGTGCCCGGGAAAATGCCTGCGACCATCTGTGCGATGCCGACCAGGATCGCCACCCGCCAGGTGACTTGGCTGCGGTCCACCTGCTTCGCAGCCAGCGCTTCCGCACCGAGCATCCAGAAGCCGCCGATCACCAGCGCCCACGCGATCGGCGTCACCGTCTCGGGCAGCTTGAAGCCGTAATGCGTGACGATCAGCCCGAGCACGCAGGTGATCAGGAACGCGACCGCCAGCTTGCACAGGTAATCGCGGTTGGCCGGTTCGCGCCACTGGGTGAACAACTGCCAGATGCGGCCCCAGTAGATCAGCGTGATCGCCAGGATCGCGCCGGCCTGGATGCCGACGTTGAACAGATCCGAGCGCGCACCGAGCCCGAACTTCTCGGCGATCAGCAGGTGGCCGGTACTGGAGATCGGCAGGAACTCGGTGATGCCTTCGATGATGCCGAGCAGGATGACGTGAAGAAGATCGATCACGGGACGGTCCATTGCAGGTTGAAGACGTGTCGGCGAACGCATCGCCGGCATGAAGCGCCATAGCTTACGGGCTTTGCCCTCGGTAGAGGTGCCGTTGCATGGCTGCTCCGCCACCTGGGCACGCACTGGAACAGTGCAAGCCGGTCGTGCGCGCGGGTGTTGATGGTGCTAACGGGGTGCGATCGACGCGCCACATCCCCTCTTGATGCAGGTGTCGCAACGCTTCCCGCTCGTGGCACGGGGCTTGCTGAGGTGAACCAAGGCCATGCGTCCACATGGTCATACCGCGGTGATCCATAGACGTCTGGACGTCCATCTTCATACCTGCCGTTTCTTCAAGGGGAGTCGAGCCTATGAAACGATGTTGGATACCTGCGGGAAGCTCCATCGTGCTGTTCGCCGCTTCCGGCCTGATGCCGGCGTTGGCCGGCGAGGCGCCGGCCAGCAAGTGGGTCGGCTGCGCCGACGTGGTCAACGACTACCTGTTCCGCGGCATATCGCAGACCAATCGCAAGCCCGCCGTGCAGGCCGGCCTCGAATTCGATCACGCCAGCGGCTGGTACATCGGCGGCTGGGGCAGCAATGTCAGCTGGCTGTCCGATGCCTCGACGTCGGCACGGCCGATTTCCAGCAGCGTGGAACTCGATCTCTACGGCGGCTACCGCGGCAGCTTCGCTAGCGACTGGAGCTATGACGTCGGCCTGTATCGCTACCAGTATCCGGGCAGCTATCCGGCCGGCTTCACCCTGCCCAATACCACCGAGGCTTATGCCGCACTGGCCTGGAAGAGTGTGTCGCTGAAGTACTCGCATGCCTTCACCAACCTGTTCGGCTATGCCGACAGCAAGCACAGCAGCTATGTCGACCTGTCGTGGAACCAGGAGTTTGCGCCGGGCTGGCTGCTCAACGCGCATGTCGGCCACCAGCAGGTGAAGAACACGTCCGGCGCGTCGTACAGCGACTGGAAGCTGGGCGTGACGCGCAACTTCGCCAGCGGCTACTCGGTGGCGCTGGGCTACTACGACACCAACGCGAACAAGGCCACCTACACCAATGCGCACGACCGCTACCTGGGTCGTGCCACGGCGGTGCTGAGCCTGGCCAAGGCGTTCTGAGCCGGCGCATCGCCCTGCAGAAAATCCATCCCGGGAGTCACGCATGAAAATGGTTACCAGCGTCATCCGCCCCTACAAGCTCGACGAGGTTCGCGATGCACTCGCGCAGGCAGGCGTCTCGGGCATCACGGTGACGGAAGTGCGCGGCTTCGGCCGCCAGAAGGGTCACACCGAGCTGTATCGCGGCGCCGAATACGTCGTCGATTTCCTGCCCAAGCTCAAGCTCGAAGTGGTGGTGTCCGACGAGCTGCTCGATGTCGTGCTGGAGGAGATCCAGCGCTCGGCCCGCACCGGCAACGTCGGCGACGGCAAGATCTTCGTCACCCACGTGGATCAGGTGATCCGCATCCGCACCGGCGAGTTCGACGCCGACGCCCTCTGACCGAACCACACGAGGTATGCCATGAAAGATCTGAAACTGTTCCGCGGCATCCGCACGTGGTTGCCGCTGCTGGTACTCGGCCTGGCTGCGCCGATGCTGCATGCCGAGGTTGTCGCACCGGTGGTCGACAAGGGCGACGTGGCATGGATGCTCACCTCCACGCTGCTGGTGCTGTTGATGACGGTGCCGGGACTGGCGCTGTTCTACGGTGGCCTGGTGCGCTCGAAGAACGTGTTGTCGGTACTGATGCAGGTGATGACGGTATTTTCGCTGCTGCTGCTGCTGTGGGTGGCTTACGGCTACAGCCTCGCGTTCAACGGCGGCGGCGCGTTCATCGGCAACCTCGACAAGCTGTTCCTGCGCGGTGTGACCAAGGACACCCTGGCGGCCACGTTCAGCGCTGGCGTGTCGTTGCCGGAGTACGTGTTCGTGGCGTTCCAGGCCACCTTCGCCGGCATCACTGGCGCGCTGATCGTGGGTTCGTTCGCCGAGCGGATGCGCTTTCGCGCGGTGCTGCTGTTCGCCGCGCTGTGGTTCACCTTCGCCTACCTGCCGATCGCGCACATGGTGTGGTACGGGCCGGACGGTTATCTGTTCGCCAAGGGCGCGCTGGATTTCGCCGGCGGCACCGTGGTGCACATCAATGCCGGTATCGCCGGCCTGGTCGGGGCGTATCTGGTCGGGCCGCGGCTGGGCTTCGGCCGCGAACCGATGAAACCGCACAACGTCACCTTCACCATGGTCGGTGCGGCGCTGCTGTGGGTGGGCTGGTTCGGCTTCAACGCCGGCTCCAATCTAGAGGCGAACTCGGGTGCGGCACTGGCCTTCATCAACACCTTGCTGGCCACCGCTGCGGCGGTGCTGGCCTGGCTGGCGGTCGAGGCGATCGTGCGCAGGCATGCGTCGATGCTGGGTGGTGCTTCCGGCGCGGTCGCCGGCCTGGTCGGCATCACGCCGGCCTGCGGCACGGTGGGGCCGATGGGCGCGATCGTGGTAGGCGCGGTGGCCAGCCTGTGCTGCGTGTGGGGCGTGACCGGTCTGAAGAAATTGCTGCGCGCGGACGACGCGCTGGACGTGTTCGGCGTGCACGGCATCGGCGGCATCGTGGGCGCGCTGCTGACTGGCGTGTTCACCGCGCCGGCACTGGGCGGCAGCGGTGCGGCAGGTTTTTCGATCGTCCACCAGCTCGGCGTACAGGCACTGAGCGTGGGCATCACCTTGATATGGAGCGGGCTGGTCTCGGTGCTGGCGTATTTCGTGGTCAAGGCGGTGTTCGGCCTGCGCGTGTCGCCCGAGGCCGAGCGCGAAGGGCTGGATATTACCTCGCACGGCGAAAGCGCTTACGATGTCTGAGCGGGGCATCGCATACGTGCCGGAATGACATGTCTGAATGATTCATAATGGTGCAATACAGAGCCTGTATTGCACCATTATGTTTCTTCGTGACCCATCCGATGCGCCGGGAAAAGCCCGCAACCGCTGTCGTGCAGCGGTTTCATCCATTGGCATGGGCCTTGCTCTAGCCAGCTCATCATTCACAGCCGAGGTTGCTCCATGTCCGCCAAAAAAGTGCTCGATCTGATCGTGGAACACGAGGTCGAGTTCGTCGACTTCCGCTTCGCCGACATGCTCGGCGTGCATCACCACGTCAGCTTCCCGGCCCACGCGATCGATGAGTCGACGTTCGAGGACGGCAAGATGTTCGACGGCTCCTCGATCACCGGCTGGAAGGGCATCAACGAATCGGACATGGTGCTGCTGCCCGACCCGGATACCGCCCATCTCGACCCGTTCAGCTCGCATGTGCAGCTGATCCTGCATTGCGACGTGCTGGAGCCGTCGACCATGCAGGCCTACGGCCGCGACCCGCGCTCGATCGCCAAGCGCGGCGAGGCGTACCTGAAATCCACCGGCATCGCCGACACCGCGTTCTTCGGTCCGGAGCCGGAATTCTTCATCTTCGATTCCGTGCGCTGGCAGAACGATCCGGGCCGCGTGTTCTACGAGATCGGCTCGCAGGAAGCGGCGTGGAGCTCGCGCTACAAGTACGACGGCGACAACACCGGCCACCGTCCGGGCGTGAAGGGCGGCTACTTCCCGGTCAGCCCGGTCGATTCGCTGGGCGACCTGCGCGCCGACATGTGCAAGGTGCTGGAATCGCTGGGCCAGACCGTCGAGGTGCACCACCACGAAGTGGCGAACGCAGGCCAGTGCGAGATCGGCGTGAAGTTCAACACGCTGGTGAAGAAAGCCGACGAACTGATCACGATGAAGTACGTCATCAAGAACGTGGCGCACCAGAACGGCAAGACCGCCACCTTCATGCCGAAGCCGCTGGTCGGCGACAACGGCAGCGGCATGCACGTGCACCAGTCGCTGGCCAAGAACGGTGAGAACCTGTTCGCCGGCGATCTGTACGGCGGCCTGTCGCAGACCGCTCTGTGGTACATCGGCGGCATCTTCAAGCACGCCCGCGCGATCAATGCGTTCGCCAACTCCACGACCAACAGCTACAAGCGCCTGGTGCCGGGCTTCGAGGCGCCGGTGATGCTGGCCTATTCGGCGCGCAACCGTTCGGCGAGCTGCCGCATTCCGTACGTGGCCAGCCCGAAGGGCCGCCGCATCGAGGTGCGCTTCCCCGATCCGATGAACTCCGGCTACCTGGTGTTCACCGCGCTGATGATGGCCGGCCTCGACGGCATCATCAACAAGATCGACCCGGGCGCGCCGGCCGACAAGGATCTGTACGACCTGCCGCCGGAAGAGGAGAAGAACATCCCGCAGGTCTGCTCCAGCCTCGACGCCGCGCTGGAAGCGCTGGACAAGGATCGCGACTTCCTCAAGGCCGGCGGCGTGTTCACCGACGACTTCATCGATGCCTATATTGAAGTGAAGATGAAGGAAGTCACCAAGTACCGCGCCAGCACGCATCCGCTGGAGTTCCAGATGTACTACTCGCTCTGATCAAGGCCGGCTGTAAGCGGGTTGTCCATGCGGTGAAACAACGGGCGCTTCGGCGCCCGTTGTCGTTTCAGTCTCGCCACTTCATGCGCCGATCAGCGGGGAGCTTCACCACGCATGTTCGAGCATTCGAGCACGTGACACTTTGTGCTCATGCATCATGCTGCTGCTCGCGAATATCACGTGCAGCGTCTCGTATGGCTCCCATGGCCAGCAGGTAGGCGCCCGGTCCGTAACTGATGCGGGCGACACCTGCGTCCGCAAGCTCACGTGCATGTGGAAGTCCTGGCATCACCATGACGTTCAACGGCAGGTCCGTGGTGTTGCACAAATCCCGAATGGCAGACACGTCGACGAGACCGGGAATGAAGAAGCCGGAAGCACCGGCACGTGCATAGGCCGCCGACCGCTGCTTCGCTTCGGCCATGCCTTCGGGTGGCTTGATGCCGGTGCCAAGGAACAGATCGGTCCGGGCATTGATGAACAAGGGAATGCCACGTGCGTCGGCCATGGCTCGAATGGTGGCGATGCGCGTGCACTGTTCGTCAACGCCATGCAAACCGGTCCCGTGTACGTTGCGGTCCTCGAAGTTGATGCCCACCACGCCATGGTCCATCAAGCGCGCAACGTTTGCGGCGCAAACCTGCGGGTCTTCGCTATACCCGCCCTCGACATCCACGGTCACAGGAATATCGACCGCACCGGCAATGCGAGCAATAACTTGCTCGACGAACGCGAACGGTATCGACTCGCCATCATCAAATCCGTGCGCCGCGGCAACCGCCCAGCTGCTCGTCGCGATCACCGGTGAACCCCCGTCCCGGATGGCCCTGGCGCTGCCGGCATCCCACGCGTTGTACAGGACGAGAGGGTTACCCTTTACATGGAGAGAAGCTAACAGTCCCGCCAGTTCTTTCTGCTTCATGGGGCGTTTCCTTGGGTGATTGGGTTTGGGTGTGGTTGGGTTGAGCCTGATGCATCCTCGCACTAACAACCTGTTGCCAGCGACACGGCAGATCAAGTGATTTGCACCAATTCGAATCATTGTCCATGATGGTGCAATGAACGAGGCTGGGTGGCGCGCAAAAGCGGAGCAGATGGCGACCGGGCTGGCCCTGGTCGATGCAGAGTTGCGCCTGCGCTGGATCAATCCGGCGCTGGCCGAGTGGCTGGAGCTGGGGCCGCGCAGTGCGGTCGGGCAATCGCTGGGCCTGTGGTTCGATGGAGAGGCACTGGCACAGGCCTCACGCGCATCGACCGAACAGCGGCCACTGCAATGGCGCGGCATGTCGCTGGTGGCGGCCAGCGGCCGCGAGATCAGTGCGGATATCACGCTGCAGCCGTTCGACGACGGCCTGCTGCTGGAAGTGCATGCGCTGGTCGAGCCGCTGGCGAACAGTTCGCCGTTGTCGGCCACTCTGCGTGGTTTCGCGCACGAGGTGAAGAATCCGCTGGCCGGTCTGCGCGGGGCGGCGCAGCTGTTGCAGCGGCGAGTCGACAACGAGGACCTGCGATCACTGGCGGGCTTGATCATCGACGAGGCGGATCGGCTCGGTACCTTGGCGAACCGATTGCTGTATCACGATGGCGCGGCGCAGCTCGGTCCGGTGAATATCCATCAACTGCTGGAGCGGCTCAGCGATCTGCTGCAGGCCGAACCGTCGCCACCGAAGTTGCGGCATGACTACGATCCCAGCGTGCCGGATCTGCTCGGCGATGCGGATCGGCTGCAACAGGTGCTGCTCAATCTCGCGCGCAATGCACTGGAAGCCGGCGCGCGTACGCTTAGCCTGCGCACGCGGGTCGAGCATGGCCTGCGTCTGGGCGAACGGGTGCTGCGCATGGCGCTGCGGGTGGACGTCATCGACGACGGCGCCGGCGTGCCGGTGGCCTTGCGCGACACGCTGTTCCAGCCGCTGGTATCCGGCCGCGCCGACGGCACCGGCCTAGGGCTGGCGTTGTCGCGCGAGATCGCGCATGAGCATGGCGGCGAGCTGCGCTGCACGAGCCGGCCGGGCGAGACGGTGTTTTCCCTGTATCTGCCGCTGGAGCGAGCGCATGACTGAAGAGATCTGGATCGTCGACGACGACCGCGGCGTGCGCTTCGTGCTGGCCGAAGCGCTGCGCGATGCGGGGCTGACCGTGCGCGAGTTCGGCGAGGTGACGAGCGCGCGCGCGGCGTTGCACGAAGCGCGGCCCGCCTTGCTGCTCACCGACGTGCGCATGCCGGGCGAGGATGGCCTGAGCCTGCTCACCGAACTGCAGGCGCAGGCGATCGGCCCGGTGATCGTGATGAGTGCCTACACCGACGTGGCCACCACCGCCGCAGCGTATCGCGCCGGCGCGGTGGACTATCTGGCCAAGCCGTTCGATCTCGATCACGCGGTGGCGAGCGTGCAGCGCGCGCTGGCCAGCGTCGCGGCGCCGACCGTCGCCGGCAGTCATGTCATTGCGCCCGAACATGCACTGCTTGGCGACAGCGCGCCGATGCGCGAAGTGTTTCGCCTGATCGGCCGCGTCGCCGCCAGCGACCTGAACGTGTTGATCACCGGCGAGACCGGCACCGGCAAGGAGCTGGTCGCGCGCGCGCTGCACGAGGAAAGCGCGCGTCGCGGCAAGTCGTTCATCGCGTTGAACACCGCGGCGATCCCCAGCGAGCTGCTGGAGAGCGAACTGTTCGGTCACGAGGCCGGCGCGTTCACCGGCGCAACGCGCCGCGTCGCCGGCCGCTTCGAACAGGCCGAAGGCGGCACGCTGTTTCTCGACGAGATCGGCGACATGCCGCTGGCGCTGCAGACCCGTCTGTTGCGCGTGCTGGCCGGCGGCGAGTTCTATCGCGTCGGCGGGCGCGAGTTGATCCGCGGCAACGTGCGCATCGTCGCCGCCACCCATCAGGACCTCGCGCTGCGCGTCGCCGCCGGACAGTTCCGCGCCGACCTGATGCATCGGCTCGACGTGGTGCGCATCGAACTGCCGCCGTTGCGCACGCGACGCAGCGATATCCCGTTACTGGCGCAACACTTCCTCGCCGCTACCGCGCAGGAACTGAAGCTGCCGCCGAAGCGCTTCTCGCGCGCGGCGTTGAAGCTGGTCGCGCAGCGCGACTATCCGGGCAACGTGCGCGAGCTGGAAAACCTGTGCCGCCGGCTGGCGGTGATCGCGCCGGGCAGCGAAATCCTGCCGGCCGACCTGAGCGGTGGCGGCGGTGCACCCAGCGGTGGCGAGTGGACCGATGCCTTGCGCGAATGGGCCATCGAAGCGTTGGCCAGCGGCGAAGCTGACATCCATGCGCGCGCCCGCGAAGCGCTCGATCAGACACTGCTGCAGGCGGCGCTGCTGGCGAGCGAAGGCCATCGGCAGAACGCAGCCAGTGCGCTGGGCGTGGGGCGCAACACGCTCACCCGCAAACTGGGCGCGTCGCGGACTCGACGCCACTAGCACGGTCCTCTCCCGTCGGAAAGAGGGCCATCACGTTGCTATAGAACCCCAGCGTTTGCTAACCAAGCGTGACGTGCAGCTGGTGCGTCTGACCGTCATCGAGCAGCACGATGGCAGCATCGGGAGCCAGCGTTTGGCCATCCAATGCAACGCGGCTCACGCCCCGGCAAACCTTGCCCGCGTTCTCTACGGTTATCTCGTAACGACTCGTGTGCTGCTTGCCGCGATATTGATAGGTGAGCTGGAAGCTGGGCCAGTCCTTCGGAATGCACGGGTCGACGCGCAGCTTGTCGCCTTGCAGCTGGAAGCCGAGTACCGCTTCCAGCCCGGCGCGATACAGCCACGCCGCCGAGCCGGTGTACCAGGTCCAGCCACCGCGGCCGACGTGCGGCGCGACCGAATAGACGTCCGCGCTGACGACATAGGGTTCCACCTTGTAGCGCGCTACTGCTTCGACGCTGTCGCTGTGATTGATCGGATTGAGCAGGTCGAACAGTCCGGCGGCGCGGTCGCCGTCGCCGAGTTTCGCCCACGCGAAGATCGACCACGTCGCGCCGTGCGTGTACTGGCCGCCGTTCTCGCGCACGCCGGGCGGATAGCCCTTGATGTAACCGGGGTTCTGCTGGCTGTGGTCGAACGGCGGAGTGAACAGGCGGGCGATCTGGTGGGCGTGATCCACCAGCAGCCGATCGACCGACGCCATCGCCTGCGCTGCATGCAGCTGATCGCTCGCGCCCGCCATCACGCTCCACGACTGCGCGATGGCGTCGATCCGGCATTCGTCGCTCTCATGCGAACCGAGCGGCATGCCGCCGTCGTAGTAGCCGCGGCGATACCACTGGCCGTCCCAGGCCCGTTCCAGCGCGGCGCGCAGATCGTCGGCGTAGTCGCGCCACCGTTGCGCGCGTTCGATCTCGCCGCGCGCCTGGGCACAAGGCGCAAACGCGTCGATCGTGCTGAGCAGGAACCAGCCGAGCCAGCTGCTTTCGCCGCGGCCCAGTTCGCCGACCTCGTTCATGCCGTCGTTCCAGTCGCCGGTGCCGATCAGCGGCAGGCCGTGCGCGCCGCGGGTGAGGCTGGCGTCGAGTGCGCGGGCGCAGTGTTCGTACACGGAGACACGCTGGTCCGAAACGGACGGCTGGAAGAACGCGTCGGTGGCACCTTCCGGAATCGGCTGCCCGGCAAGGAAGGGCAGCACCTCGTCCAGTACCTCGACATCGCCGGTCACGCCGACATAGTGCATGGCGCCGTAGACCAGCCAGTTGCGGTCGTCGCTGATCCGGGCGCGGATACCCTGACCACCCGGCGGCAGCCACCAGTGCTGCACGTCGCCTTCCACAAACTGTCGGCCAGCCGCGCGCAGCAGATGTTCGCGGGCGAGATCGGGGCGGCTCACGCACAACGCCATCACGTCCTGCAGCTGGTCGCGGAAACCGTACGCGCCGCTGGCCTGGTAGTAGGCGGTGCGCGCCCACAGCCGACAACCCAGCACCTGATACTGCAGCCAGTCGTTGAGCAGGATGTCCATCGCGCGATCCGGCGTGCGTACCTGCACCGTGTCGAGCACGTCGTTCCATTGCGTGGCGATGTCGGTGAGCACGTCGTCGATATCGGCCGCACGATACTTTTCGATCAGGGCTTGCGCGGCGGCTTCATTCGCCGCGTCGCCGAGCATGAACACGATGTCGATCTGCGTGTTCGGCGGCAGCTCGATGCGCGTCTGCAGCGCACCACAGGGAGCCAGTGCGGCGCCGAGCCGGCCCGACAGCGGCGTGTCGTCACGCAGCGCGGCAGGTTGCGCGACGCTGCCGAGCGGGCCGAGGAAGCCGCGGCGATCGCCACTCATCGAATGCTGTGCTCCGGCCAGATCGATGAACGCCACGCGATCGCCGAAATCGGGCCGCCACGGATTGCGCGCGAACAGCCCACCGGTGCTTTCGTCGCGCGAGGTGATCACGAACGGCGCCGGCACGGTGCCGTTCGCGCCCAGTGCCCACTCGACATAGCCGGTGATCGACAGCCGACGCGCACGCGTCGAGCGATTGCACAAGCGCAGCCGCGACAGCTTGATCGAGTCGGTGGTCGGCACGCACTGGAGCAACTCCAGCCCGATGCCGTTGGCATCGTTGTCGAAGCGTGTCCAGCCCTTGCCGTGCGTGGCCGTGTAGGTAGCGCCGGCTACCCGAATCGGTAGCGCGGTGGCACTCCACAGCACACCGGTGTCCTCATCGCGCAGATACAGCACGTCGTGCGGGCTGTCGCTGACCGGATCGTTCGGCCACGGCGTCAGCGGATTCTGCTGGCTGTTCAGCGACCACGCATAGCCGCCACCCTCGGCCGAGACCAAGAAGCCGAAGGCGGGATTCGCGATCACGTTCACCCATGGCGCCGGCGTGCTCTGCTCGTCGTAGAGGGTGATTTCGTAGGCGCGGCCGGCATCAGTGAATCCGCCGATGCCGTTGGCATATTCCAGTTTGCCGGTGTTTGACGCAGCTAGCGCGGAAGCGGGCGTGCTCGCACGGATGGCCGCGGGTGCGACGATGGTTGCCGCCGGTTCCGCAGCAACCGGCGCAGCCTCAGCATCGTCCAGCACCACCCGCGCGACGATCAGCAGGCCGTTGCGCAAGTCAGCGCTGATCGCATTGTCGCGCAGCAGGAACAGCTCGGCCCTGGGCAACTGATCGTTGGATTTCAGCTGAGCCTGCTGCGTGCTGGCCAGCACTGCCAGCATGCTGTGCAATGCATCGCTATCGGCGCCGTCGGCGGTATTCAGCAGCACCACATCGACGGCCAGCCGCTGGCTGCGCCAGTAGTTCTGCGCCAGCAGAAGTTCCTGCACGCGCGGCAGTGCGGTGCTGTCGCCGATGCGGAACAGCACGATCGGGCGATCGCCGGAGATGCCGGCGCTCCACAGCGTGGGCGGACCGCCGCGACCGCGCACCAGCGCATCCGCATCCGCGCGCTGAGCCGGGTCGCTGTTCAGCAGCGCGCTCATCCAGTGTGCAAAACGTGCCAGTTGTTCGGCATCGATGCCGAGCCGCTGCTGTTCGGCCTCGGCACGATCTGCCGCGCTGGCGAACAGCAGCTCGGCCGCGTTCGCGTTGTCCAGTCGTGCGCTCAGCGCCAGCGCGCCTTCGCGCGAATCGGCCAGTTGTGTCCACAGCAGCAAGGTCACGCTGCTGTTGGGTCCCAGCGTGATGCGTCGACGGAGGCTGAAGACCGGATCGAGCACGCAACCGGTGGTGTTCGACAGTGCGGCACCTTGCTGCATCGCCTGCGCCTGCCGCAGCGTGTTGCCGCGGCCGAGAAAGCGTGCGCGGTCGGTTTCGTATTCGGGCGCGGCATCGGCCGGCTTTCCCGCAACCTGCAACGCGTGCGCCGCCCACACTTGCGCCTCGCTGCTGGCGCGCCGGCGCCGGGTGGCCAGCAACATGCCATGCGCGGCATCCCATTCGGTTTGCACAAACATCTTGGAGAACGCCGGATGCGCGTTGTCTGCACCGATCGGGCCGAGCACCAGCTCGGCATACGAAGTCAGCGAGATCGTGCGCGTGCGGTCGCCGTGATTGCTCAGGGTGAGCCGGCGCAGTTCGATGTCGGCGTCGCTGGCCACAGCCACATCGAGCACGCTGTGCAGGCTGTGGTGCCGACGGCCGAAGCTGGCGCGACCGACGCTGAACATCACCGCGTCATCCGGCGTGCGCTGTCCGTACGGCTGCAGCGAAGCCGACCACAGCGCGCCGCTGTCCTCGTCGCGCAGCAGCAGGTAACTGCCCCAGCCGTCGCCGGTGGGGTCTTCGCGCCAGCGCGTCACCGCCAGATCGTGCCAGCGGCTGTAGCCGGAGCCGCTGGTGCCCAGCATCACGCTGTACATACCGTTCGAGAGCAGACCGTTCGAGAACGGGCCATGCTGGCGCGCGTTGATGGTGCGGGAAGAGGCGGATGGCATGGGCGTCCCGTCGGTTGCGCTAAACCGACAGCATGCGCCTGCAACAGCATCCGTTGCGTCAAGGCTTCGACCTGGGCTTCACCTCGCGGCAGAGTAGGATGACCGGACGACCACCCGCACACCGTGGACGACGATTGCATTTCGCAAGTTGTTGCTGCCGCGACTGACCACGACGAGATCCATGAGCTCCCATCCACTCAGCCATCCGCTGCAGTCCGGCCAGCAACTGCAACATCTGCAGAACAAGGCGTTCGCCTATTTCCAGTACGAGACCAACCTGCACAACGGGCTGGTCGCGGACAAGACCGCACCGGACTGGCCGTCCAGCATCGCCGCGGTTGGCCTGGCCCTGAGCGGTTATCCGGTAGCGGTGGAGCGCGGCCTGATGAGCAAGGCGACGGCGATCAAGCGCACGCTGACCACGCTGCGTTTCTTCCGCGACAGTCCGCAAGGCGAACAGCCCGACGCCACCGGTTATCGCGGTTTCTACTACCACTTCCTCGACATGCAGACCGGTAGGCGCGCGTGGCAGTGCGAGCTGTCCACCGTCGACAGCGCCTTCCTGTTCGCCGGCATGCTCACCGCGGCGGCCTATTTCACGGCCGACACGCCCGAGCAGAAGGAGATCCGCGAGCTCGCCAACTTCCTGTACCAGCGCGCGGACTGGCCGTGGGCGCAGACCGACGACGGCACCATCGGCCACGGCTGGCGCCCGGAGAGCGGCTTCATTCCGCATCGCTGGCAGGGCTACGACGAAGGCCTGGCGATGTATGTGCTGGCGCTCGGCTCGCCCACTCATACGCTGCCGCCGAGCGCGTTCGCGGCCTGGGCCTCCACCTACGAATGGAAGCGCTGCTACGACATCGACTACCTGTATTGCGGTCCGCTGTTCACCCATCAGCTGTCGCAGGTGTGGATCGACTTCCGCGGCATCCAGGATGCGTACATGCGCGAGAAGGGCATCGACTATTTCGAGAACAGCCGTCGCGCCACGCAGATCCAGCAGCGCTACGCGATCGACAACCCGCTCGGCCTCAAAGGCTACGGCGCCGAGTGCTGGGGCGTCAGCGCCAGCGACGGCCCCGGCCCGGCGATGCTGAAGATCGACGGCGTCGAACGCGAGTTCTACGACTACACCGGCCGCGGTGCGCCGTACGGCATCGACGACGGCACCATCGCGCCGTGGGCGGTGGTGGCCTCGCTGCCGTTCGCGCCGGAGATCGTGCTGCCGACCGTGCACCATTTCATCCACACGCTGCAGCTGCACGAGCGGCATCCCTACGGCTTCAAGGCCAGCATCAACCAGACCTGGCCGTGCGTATCCGACAATCCATCCTGCCCGGGCTGGGCATCGCCGTATTTCTTTGGCCTGGATCAGGGCCCGATCCTGCTGATGGTGGAAAATCATCGCAGCGGCATGCTGTGGGAACTGATGCGCGGCTGCCGCTGGATCGTCGACGGCCTGCGTCGCGCCGGTTTCGACGGCGGTTGGCTGAACGCTGGTCACCGGCAACGATCGTAATCATCATTGGCGCGCTGCGCCGGTTCTCTCGACTCATTACCACGGAGTAAATGCAATGGAACTTGGCATGATCGGTCTCGGCAAGATGGGCGCCAACATGGCGGAACGTCTGCTGCTTGGCGGCCACAAGGTCACCGGTTTCGATCCGAGCGCGGACGCGCGCAAGGCGCTGGAGACACAGGGTGGAGCCTCGGCCGACTCGCTGCAGGCGCTGGTCAAGGCACTGCCCGCGCCGCGCGTGCTGTGGCTGATGGTGCCGTCCGGCAAGATCACCGACGACACCGTCGACGCGTTGCTGTCCGCGCTCGCGCCGGGCGACACCGTGATCGACGGCGGCAACTCCAACTACAAGGACACGCTGCGCCGCGCCGCCGCCTACACCGACAAAAAGCTCAACTACGTCGACTGCGGCACCAGCGGCGGTGTGTGGGGTTTGAAGGAAGGCTACAGCATGATGATCGGCGGCGACGCGCAAGCCGTCGAGGCGCTGCGGCCGATCTTCGAAACGCTGGCGCCCGGCAAGGATCAGGGCTGGGGTCGCGTCGGCCCGGTCGGCTCCGGCCACTACACCAAGATGGTCCACAACGGCATCGAGTACGGCATGATGCAGGCCTACGCCGAGGGCTTCTCGATCCTCAAGCACAAGGAGGATTTCGGCCTCGACTTGCACCAGGTCGGCGAGATCTGGCGTTACGGCAGCGTGGTGCGTTCCTGGCTGCTCGACCTCACCACCGACGCACTCAGCAAGAACCCCAACATGGACGGCATCGCGCCGTACGTCGTCGATTCCGGCGAAGGCCGCTGGACCGTCGATGCCGCGCTCGAACTCAACGTCTCCGCGCCGGTGATCACCTTGTCGCTGATGGAACGCTTCCGCTCGCGCGATGACGATTCGTTCGCCGACAAGCTGCTGTCCTCGATGCGCAACGAGTTTGGTGGGCACGCGGTCAAGAAGGAGTAGGTGGCGTCCGCTGCGCTTTGGGTGCATTTGTGGGAATGATTTCCGGGAGTCTTGGGTACTCCTAGCGACACTCCGCGGTGATAAGCGTTGTCGTGCTGGGCTGTTTGCTGGGCATGGAGGTCGGGTGAATTCAGCCAAGCCGCAGCAGCTTTCGCACCGCCGGCAGATTGCGCCGGCTGATTTCTGGGCTGAGTTCGGTGCCATCGAGGCTTGCCAGCACGCGGCCGTCGGCGAGGGTTTTCACACCGAGCAGGCGCGACGGCGGCACCAGGCAGTTGCGGTGCAGGCGGATCAGCTGATCGGGATAAGCCTCTTCCAGCTGGCGCAGCGATTCCTCGATCAAGAGTTCGCCGCGGCGGTGCTGCACGACGACGTATTTCTCGTCGGCGAGCAGGCAGACCACTTCGGCGAGGGCGATGCGCACCTGTTCGCCACGCATGCGGCCATACAGATACGCGACCGGTTCGTGCGTCGCGTCGGCGAGTCGCCGTTGCGCGCGCTGCAGGGCATCCTGCAGGCGTTCCAGCCGCACCGGTTTCAGCAGGTAATCGACGGCGCCGAGCTCGAACGCCTTCAGTGCGTGAGCTTCGTAGGCGGTGCAGAAGATCACCTGCGGCCGCGTGCGTCCGGCCAGTCGTTGCGCCACGGTGGTACCGCTGAGGCCGGGCATGTTGATGTCGAGCAGCAGCACGTCCGGTTGCAGTTCGCCGAGTGCGGCGAGTGCGGCGTCGCCGTCGCCGATGCTGCCGACGATCTCCACGCCACTGCACTCGCCGAGCAGGGCGGCCAGTCGCGCGCGTGCCAGCGGTTCGTCATCGACGATCAGGGCACGCATTACGCGGAGACTCCCGGCAGGTGCAGCAGCACCACGAAGCGGTCGCCCTGCGGGCCGGCCTGTGCTTTCGCCAGCGGGCCGTAGCGGTAGGCGATGCGCTGCCGCACGCTGTTCAGGCCATGGCCGTTGCCGGGTTCGGCAGGCGTGTCCGGTAGCGGGTTGCTGATCTCGATGTGGATGCCCTTGCCGTTGCGATGTCCGCGCAGGATCACTTCACCACCTTCGCGCAGGGGCTGGATGCCGTGACGCACCGCGTTCTCCACCAGCGGCTGCAGCAGCAGGCGCGGCAGCGGAAAGTCGGCGGGCAGGTCATCCAGCTCGCGCTGCACGTGCAGGCGCGCGCCGAGGCGCAGTTGTTCGATCGCCAGATAACGTTCGATCAGCGCCAGCTCCTCGCCCAGGGTGCCGTCGTCGGTGTCGTGCTGGCCCAACGCGGCGCGGAACAGTTCGGACAGATCCTCCACCGTGCGCTCAGCCGCGGTCGGGTCGACCCGGATCAGCGCTGCCACCGTATTCATGCTGTTGAACAGGAAGTGCGGGCGGATGCGTGCCTGCAGCGCCTCGACCTGCGCGCGCGTCACCGCCGCCAGCCGCGCCTGCCACTGCGCCAGCACGTAGAAGTAGCGCAGCATCGCGGTGCCGAGCAGGGCGGCGACCAGCACATTGTCGCGCACGAACACGGACAGGCTGCTGCGCACCAGATGCATCTGCAGCACGCCGTCGAACCAGTGCGCCACGATGCTGGCGACCAGCACGATCAGCAGGATCAGCAGCCACACGCCGACATACGGCAGGTGCCCAGGCAGACGCTGTAGCCACGGACGCAGCATGCACAGCGTCACCGCCACGACCATCCCCAGCAAGGTCACAAACAGCATGCCGACGCTGTAGGCGGACCAGTCGCGCGGGTCGTCGTGTGCGAGCCACATCACGGTCACCGTCAGCGCACCGACCACGAGCAGCGCGAACAGCGCCGGTAGCCGGCAGAAATCCGGCAACGGGCTGTGTTCGATGCGGCCGCGCGGGCCGTGGTTGGGCGTCAGTTCGCGCATGCGGGCAAGTATGCCGCACGCGGGTGCGGCTTACGCCAGTCGCTGGCCGAGCCAGTGACGCAGGTCGTCGATTTCTTCGGCACAGACCGAGTGGGCCATCGGGTAAGTGTGCCAGTCCACCGTGTAACCCAGCGACTGCAACAGATCACGCGAGTCGGTGCCGCGCTGCAGGATCACCACCGGATCGAGCGTACCGTGACCCCAGAAGATCGGCAGGGTCGCGTTCGCCACGCTGCGCTCGCCGGCGAGCGCAGCGTGCAGCGGCAGGTAGGTCGACAGCGCGATGATGCCGGCCAGCCTTTCCGGGTGACGCAGGCCAGCGGCCAGCGCGATCGCCCCGCCCTGCGAGAAGCCGGCCAGCACGATGTGCTCGCTCGGCACGCCACGGCTGCGCTCGCGGGCGATCAGGGTTTCCACCTCGCCGATCGACGCACGCATGCCGGCCTCGTCCTGCCGTGCATTGAGGTCGAACGCGGCAATGTCGTACCACGCACGCATCGACAACCCGTTGTTGATCGTCACCGGTCGCACCGGCGCATGCGGAAACACGAAGCGCAGCGGCGGCCATGCCGGATCGACCAGCTCCGGCACGATCGGCGCGAAGTCGTTGCCGTCCGCGCCCAGGCCATGCAGCCAGAGGATGCTGTAACGCGGATGGGCGGCAGTTTCGTGTTCGATGGCGGGGAGGGTCATGCAGTACTCGGCAAAGTCAGGGGGCGTTGGTGATGGTGGCGACGGCAGTGGGTTGCAGCGGGCTGTCCAGTGCAACTTCCTGTTCCGACGGTAGCGGGATGGCGGGTTGTGAGGCCTCAGCATTAACCATCGCGGCTTCCTTGCGTGCGGCTTCTTGCAGGATCAAGGCTTGTTTGCGGGTGAATGTCTGATCATCGATAGTGAAGTTCACCGGTATGCGCATATGCGTTGCCACCGGATGGCCGTCGACCTGTTCCGCGGTGGCATGCCAGTGATGAGCGGCTGTCAGTACGGCGTTCTTGAAATAGCTAAGTAGTGGCCAGTCTTCGAACTTGCTGCTCACGGTCATGTCGGTCAAGCTGCCATCCGGTTGCACAGTGGCGTCGAGGATGGTGAATGCCGATTCGTGGGCACGGATCGCATCCCGGGGATAAGGCACTCTGGTCGACCTGTCGAGGCCGGGGCCGTTGCCCATGAAGCTGATACGCAGACCGTATTGGCCTTGCGCGTTCGGCAACGCCTGCAACTTGGCAGTGATGAACGTATGCGCCGGCACCGGCTGGCCGTTGAGCTTGGCCGGCACGAATTGCCATTGTTTCATCGCGGAAGCCAGCACCGTGGCGATCGACGCGGGTACGTCCGGATCGACTTGGGTGGCCGTGATATGCCCCTGGGCATCCACGTCGGCACCCACTCTGTAAGTCTGTTCGCGCTTCTCGGCGGCCTGTGCCGTCAAGGAACTGGCCAGCAGAAGCATGGCTGCACTGAGCATGACGCTTTTCATGGTGATCCCCCGATCAAGTGACCAAGTGGCGGCGCTTCGCGTCGCACGAGTGGCCATCATGCCGCAGCGACGGCGTGCGGGGTAGTCAGCACGCCGTCGCTGCGTCCACGGCGGAAGTGCAGTCCAAGCTCGTGCGAAAACGTCAGCTGATCGCGGTATCACGCGACACGCTGACTCAGAGGTGCATGACTATTGGATTGACCACGCTCGGCTGCAGCACGCTCGAAATTCCCGGTCGCCAGGTCCGGTCGGCATCGATACCTACGACAAAACCCGTTTGCTCCAGAAAATCGCGATCCGCGGCCATTGGCGGACTGCTCTCGCTGCGGCTTTCTTGGCACCAAATCGGTATGGTGTCCGGAGGCCCCTTGCAATGGGTCGTCGTCACCGCGTTGTGTCTGTCCAACTGGAGGAACACAGCGCGAGCACGCAGATGCGCAGGCACCGGCTTTCCGTCCAGCATCTCCGGGGTAAACCGATCGTGCTGAAGTGCCTCGTCGACACCGTTGGTCAGCAGCCTGCCCGAGCGGCCAGTGGTGGATGTGCGTGAATCCTTGATGACCAACTTGCCATTCGCTTGAAGTTCGGCGGTAACCGCGACGCTGCCCTGCGCGTGGATCTGCAATGCCTCTGGAGAATAAGTCGGAAAATTGGAGTGCTCCCATCTGGGACCCTGGCTGATATACCTGATCGTCAGTGTGTACTTGCCATCGGCATCGGATACCGACTCCAGCGTCGCCGTGATGAACGTATGCACGGGAACAACCTTTCCCTCCCGCTGCGCTAGCACAAAGCTCCAGTGCTTGAGTGCAAGATCGAGTACGGCAGCAATCGGTTTGGCGACGCCGGCATCGACTTGCGTCTGCGTCACTTCACCCTGCGCATTCACATCCGCGCCAACCACGAAGGTCTGCTTGCGCGTGTCGTCGGCCCATGCCGGCAACGTCCAGAGCAACAGCAACACGAGCAGCCAGCGCATGCTTTTCATTGTTGATCATCCCCTGCGATGTCGGCGCATGATGCACGATTTGGCATCATGCCGCAGGCGTCAGCTGCCTGTTATGGGGCTTTGTCGCGCACACCACCACGGCCGACCTAGCCTGCATCACCCTGACTTATGGCACAGCCCGCCTCGCGGGCCAGCCACGCTCGGCTATGCTGATTCTTTGTCTCGGAAACATAACCATGCGCCAACTGTTGCTTGCGAGTCTGATCGCCTTGTCCGCCGCGCCCGCGCTGGCCGCCACGCCTTCCGCGTCGGCTCCGCTCGATCTGGAAACCGTCATGGCCAATCCGGACTGGATCGGGCAGGCGGTGGAGCAGCCGTACTGGAGCGTGGACGGGCGCAGCCTGTACTACTCGCTGAAGCGCGATGGCAGCAAGGTGCGCGACCTGTACAAGGTCGATCCGGTCAGCGGTCAGGGTGCGAAACTCGATCCGGCGGCGATGGCGCAGGCCGACGGTCAGGCAGTGTTCGATCACGCGCATCGGCACGCGGCGTTCATCCTGCATGGCGACGTGTTCGTGGTCGATCTGGCCAGCGGCCGGCGTCAGCAGGTCACGCGCACGCCGCAGGCGGAATCCGCGCCGCAGTTTTCCGCCGACGGTCGTGTGCTGCAGTTTCGCGACGGCAACGACTGGTACAGCTATGACCTCGCCGCCGGTGTCGCCGCGCCGGCGGCGGTGCTGAAGTTTGCCGACGATCCGCAGGCGAAGCAGCCGGACGAACTGGGCGCGCGGCAACTGGAGCTGTTCAAGACACTGCGTCAGATCAAGGCCGACAAGCAGGCGCAGCGCGATCAGGACAAGACGCTGGATACCGCCGATCCCGGCCGCGCGCCGCAACCGTTCTGGCTGGGCGACAAGCTCGCGCCGGTCGATACCGAACTGTCGCCGGATGGCCGCTGGCTGCTGCTGGTCACCACCTCGAAAGACGACGCGCCGGGCAAGGCGCCCAAGCTCACCCATTACGTCACCGACTCGGGCTACGCCGAGCAGGAAGATGCCCGCGTGTATGTCGGCCGCAAGGATCCGGCGCCGCAGTCGCTGCGGCTGCTCGACCTGGTCAACCACACCATCTATCCGCTGGCAACCGACACGCTGCCCGGCATCAAGGACGATCCGCTGAAGGAGCTGCGCGCCCGCGCCGTTGCGGCGCTGCAGAAAGCCGGCAAGGCCGATGAGGCGAAGGCACTCAAGGCGCCCGAGCAGCGCGCGGTGCGCATCATCGCCAGCTCCGATGACGGCGGTGGCGGCGGCATTGTGTGGAGCGACGATGGCAGTCATCTCGCCATCCAGCTGCGCGCGATCGACAACAAGGATCGCTGGATCGCCAACGTCGATTTCAGCCGCCACGCGCTGGTCAACCAGCATCGACTCACCGACAACGCGTGGATCAACTGGAACTTCAACGATTTCGGCTGGCTCAAGGACAACCGCACGCTGTGGTACATGAGCGAGGAAACCGGCTATTCGCAGCTCTATACCAAGACGCTGGATGGCAAGGCGAAGGCGCTGACTTCCGGCAGGTTCGAAGTCAGCCATCCGCTGCTCAGCGACGATGGCAAGTGGTTCTATGTACGTACCAACCAGGTCGCGCCGTACAGCTACGACGTCTACCGGCTGCCGGTCGATGGCGGCGCGCTGAGCCGCATCACCAACTATCAGGGCATGGACGACTTCAAGCTGTCGCCCGACGGCAGCCAGCTCGCCGTGCTGCACTCCGCGCCGTACGTACTGGCGCAATTGGCCGTCCAGCCGTCCGCCGGCGGCACGCCGCGCGAGCTGACCAGCACCATGAAAAGCGCGTTCACCGCGCACGACTGGATCGCGCCGAAGATCGTCGAGGTGAAGTCCAGCCACGGCGCCGGCAGCATCTATGCGAAGTACTACGGCCCGGCCAACGAGAGCAGTGCATCGAAACCGGCGGTGATCTTCGTGCACGGTGCCGGTTACCTGCAGAACGTCACGCTGTCGTGGTCGAACTACTTCCGCGAACAGCTGTTCCACAACCTGCTGGTGCAGCAGGGCTACGTGGTGCTGGACATGGACTATCGCGCCTCCGAAGGCTATGGCCGCGCCTGGCGCACCGCGATCTACCGGGATATGGGCCATCCCGAACTGGACGATCTGCTCGACGGCAAGGCATGGCTGGTGCAGAACCGCGGCGTCGATCCGAAGCGCGTCGGCATCTATGGCGGCAGCTACGGCGGCTTCATGACCGAGATGGCGCTGCTGCGCGCACCGGGCGAATTCGCCGCGGGTGCCGCACAGCGGCCGGTCAGCGACTGGACGCTGTACAACCACGAATACACCGCCAACATCCTCAACGATCCGCAGCTCGACCCCGAGGCATTCAAGACCAGCTCGCCGATCGAATACGCCGACCATCTGCAGGACCCGCTGCTGATCCAGCACGGCCTGATCGACGACAACGTCCTCGCCGAAGACTCGATCCGCCTTTACCAGCGCTTGATCGAACTGCACAAGAAAGACTTCTGGATGTCGCTGTACCCGATGGAGCGGCACGGTTTCGTGCATGCGGATTCATGGCATGACGAATATCGGCGGATTGATGAGTTGTTCAATACGTATCTGACACCACATGCTGCGAATGCGCGGAATGACTAATCAGGCATCGTCTTGAAGCCTAAGACGACCGCCGCGCGTTGTAAGTTGGACTTCCACGCTGTTGGAGAGAGCGGGCATGGTAAAGAACGTCATTATCGCGATTCAGACCATCGTGATCGTTGCTGGCATCGCCTGGTATTTCGCTTATAGACACATCATTGAACAAATCAGTATCACCACCAACTTTGGACTGATAGCGAACCAAACGCGATTCATGAAGCGAGTCGAGAAGAGGATCGTTGATGGTCAGTGCGACAAAGCACAGCACATACTGAACACCACCGCAGCGGCCTACATAGTGGATATGAAAGCCATGCCGCTGCAACTGGACTTTAGCTATCCAGGAGCGCTGGACAGCGCTCGTGACGCGGGAAAAATGCTAGAGGAGGTTGGTGTCCACGACATTTCAGACGCAGTTGAAGATCGTGCAAGAAAAACGGGAAAGACAGATTTCAATTAGTCGGAAATTAGAAACCGCCAACCAGTTCAGTACATCCAGGTCGCAAAGCCGAGATCAGATCAACGCCAGGCATCGTATCCACAAGACTGGAGGGGAGTCATGGCAGAGAACAAGACGAAGGCTACGAAGGCTACGGAGGCGAACGTGGCGGACTACCTCACCGCCATCGGCGACGAGGCCAGACGCAAGGATTGTGAAGCGCTGACCAAGTTGATGACGAAGGTGACGAAGCAGCAGCCGAAGATGTGGGGGACCAGCATCGTCGGGTTTGGCAGCTATCACTACAAGTACGAGAGCGGCCGTGAGGGTGACTCGTGCCTGACCGGCTTCGCCTCGCGCAAGAATGACATCAGCGTCTACCTCACGGCGGATGTGCTTGGGCAAGCCGAATTCCTCTCGAAACTCGGCAAGCACAAGATCGGCAAGGGTTGTCTGTATGTGAGCAAGCTCAGCGATCTCGATCTGAAGGTTCTTGAGCAACTTGTCGTCGACGCCTACATGGAAAGGAAGCGTCGCTACGGCTAGGCACGGAGCGGCGCTGGCTGGAATATCGAATCAACACCAAGGGGGCTTATGAAAAAGTTGGGTTGCGTCGCGCTTGCGGCATCGCTGTTGTTGGCGTGTGCCGGTTGTACGGTGGTTTCTCCGGATGCGGGTCAGCAGGCGGTGCTGATCGACAAGCCGGTGATTTTTGGCCATGGCGGTGTGCGGGCAGAGCCAGTGCTCCCGGGCCTGACCTATACGTGGTTTTCCACGCACAAGATCTACGTCAACATGTTTCCGCAGCAGTACGACGGCAACTTCAGCGACCTGATGTCCAGCGACGGTGTGCCGCTGGACTTCCACGCGATCATCCGGCTGCAGGTGGTCGATCCGGTGGCCCTGGTGAAGAACTTCGGCCAGGACTGGTACAAAAACAACGTGGAGCAGGAGTTCTTCAACCGGGTCCGCTCCGCGGTCAAGAAGCACGGCATGAACGAGACGGCGATCCAGACCACCGCCATCGACGAGATCGACAGCGAGGTCAGCCGCGAGATGTCCGCGTATCTCAGCGAGAACAAGTTGCCGATCCGCCTGGTCAAGATCACCGTCGGCAAGGCCAATCCTCCGGACGCCGTGCGCAACCAGCGCGTGGAAACCGCGCAGCAGGAGCAACGCGTGCTCACCGAGCACAAGCGCGATCTTGCCGAACAGGCGCGCAAGGCAGCGGAACAGAGCCGCGCCGAGGCGGACAACGCCTACCGGGTGGCGATGAACCTCAATCCCGCCCAGTTCGTCGAGATGGAGCGCATCAAGATGCAATCCGCGGTGTGCGCCGTGAAGGACGCGAAGTGCACCTTCATCATCGGCAGCCAGGTGGATCCGGTGGTAAGCGTGAAGTGATGCGGCTCATCCGCCGATGTGCGATGGCGACAAAGGGGTGATGGTCGAAATTCAGTGAGGCACCAGCAGCGTCGCGGCGCCGTGTGTGAGGCACGGCGTCGCAACCTTTGAAGCAAACTTCAGAGTCCTTGCCGGATTACTTGACCACCAGCGTGCCGGTCATGGTGGGATGGAACTTGCAGAAGAACGCGAGCGTACCGGCGGTGGCGGTGATGCGTCCGCTGGTGCCCGGTTTCAGGTCGACGTCGAAGTGGCCGTCGCGTGCGGTGGCGCTGTGTTCGAGGATGTCCTTGTTGGTCCATTCGATGATGTCGCCGGCGCGTACGTCGGTCGGCATCGGGCCGTACTGCATCTGGTCGATCACGATCACGTGCACGTGATGGGCCTGCGTCGTCGGTTTCGCCTTGCCGACAGCGCTGGCCGGCGCGATACCGCCGGTCAGTGCCAGCAGGCCGGCGAGAAGCATCGTCGTGCGGAGCATGCCGTGTTCCTTACTTCAGGCTCTGCGCGAGATGCTCGGCATGCATCTGGTGCGACTGGAACAGCTTGAGGCCGGTTTCCAGCAGCGACTTCAGTTCCGCGTTCTGCGCCGACGGGATCAGCGTACCGCTGAGCGCGCCGTTGACGGTCTTGTGATACGCGACCTCGTTGGCGACATAGGCCTTGTCGTACGCGCTGCCACTGAGCGCGGCGAGCTTGTTCTGCTCGTCGGCGGCGCCGCTGGCGAGCGACTGGCTGGTCGGGTTGTCCTGCGGGGTCACGCCCAGCTTCTTCACCAGCGCCAGCGCCTGGTCGTTGACGGCGGCATGGTCGCGCGCCATTTCCTCGGCGAATGCACGCACGGCCTTGTTGTGCGACTTCTGCAGCGCCTGCTTGGCGGCGGTGACGTCGATCACGCCGGCGGTGTAGGCGATGTGCGCGATCTGCGCGTCGTTGATGGCCGGTGCCGGGCTGGCGGCGGCCGGGGTCTGGGCCTGCACGCTGGCAACGGAAGCGATACCGAAAGCGAGGGCGAGGGCGAGCAGCGGCTTGTTCATGGGTGTCTCCTGGAGTGGATGGAGTGGACGAACGGATGCGGCGAAAGTCGCGGTCGAACGGACCGGTGTTCTCGTCTGCGTCCATGGGATGCAGCAAGCCGCGCGCAGGTTCCGGCTTTCCGGGTGCCGCTGCCGGGAACCTCGCCGCTGGCCGCCGCATCGGATCGGTGTCGCCACTACCGAATCCGCCACCATGCTCGAATCCGACCAGGTCATGTCTTCTGTCGTTGCCACGGCAGCTTCCGTCACCGCCGAGGCCGTACGCCCGTCGCGTGCCGAGGCGGAAGCGGCGGTGCGCACGCTGATCCGCTGGGCCGGCGACGAGCCGTCACGAGAAGGCTTGCTGGCCACGCCGGCGCGGGTGGTGCGTGCCTACGAGGAATGGTTTGCCGGTTATCGGCAGGACCCGGCCAGCCTGCTCAGCCGCACCTTCGAGGAAGTGGGTGGCTACGACGACCTGGTGATCTTGCGCGATATCCCGCTGCAATCGACCTGCGAGCACCATATGGCGGCGATCCGCGGCGTGGCGCATATCGCCTATCTGCCGAATCGGCGCGTGGTCGGTATTTCCAAACTGGCGCGGCTGGTCGAGGCGCTGGGTCGACGCCTGCAGATCCAGGAGCGGCTCACCGCCGAGATCGCCGATACCTTGGCGCATGTGCTGCAGCCGCACGGCGTGGCGGTAATCGTGCAGGCCAGCCACGAATGCCTGTCCTCGCGCGGCGTGCGCCTGCACGGCGTGTCGATGCTGACCCGGCGCCTGCTCGGGCAGTTCGCGCAGGAACCGCAGCGCCGCGAAATCCTGGCGCTGCTGGCGGGCTGAGCCGGGAACCTCAAGCGATGCTGCCGCATCCCATTCATGAACGGCACGCAGTGCCATCCGCTCATCCTCCCCCCGCGCCAGCGGAGGAGGGTCAGGGAGGGGGATTGATCTGGTACGGGATCATCAGGTGTAAAAGGAGAGAACCATGACATCGCCCGTCAAACTTGCACCCGTCGATTACGCCGCGCTGGACGACAACGCGCTGGTAACGCTGGTCCGCGACGGCCAGCGCGAAGCGTTCCGCCACATCATGCAGCGCTGCAACCAGCGGCTGTTCCGCATCGCGCGCAGCGTGGTTGGCGAGGATGCGGAAGCGGAGGACGTACTGCAGGAATCGTATATGCGCGCCTACAACAAGCTGAACACGTTCCGTGGCGACTCGACCCTGCTGACTTGGCTGACCAGCATCGTGCTGAACGAGGCACGCGGCCGGTTGCGCAAGCGCCACACCATGGTCGGGCTGGAGCAGGTCGACGCGGCGCCGGACGATACGCATCAGGTCATCCAGTTTCCGTCGAAATTCGGCAACGAGGATCCGGCCGTGTCCGCCGCCCGCGCACAGATCCGCCATCTGCTCGAACACGCCATCGACGAATTGCCGGAGGCGTTCCGCACGGTCTACGTGATGCGCGAGATCGAGGAGTGCACGGTCGAGGAAACCGCCACGCAACTGGACATCAAGCCGGAGACGGTGAAGACCCGCCTGCATCGCGCGCGCCGCCTGCTGCGCACGTCATTGCAGGGCACGCTGGCCGCTACCATGAGCGAGGCGTTCCCGTTCATGGGTCAGCGTTGCGCCCGCGTCACCGCGGCGGTGATGGCGCGGCTGGAAGCCGAGTCACCGTAGCCCAATGTCTCGAAAGTGAGTGCTCAGTCGGGACGGTGCAGGCCGGCCGCTTCACGCGCAAGCAGTTCGATGGCGGGCCAGTCGCCGCTGACGAGCAGGTTGGCCGGGGTCAGCCACGAACCACCCACACAGATCACGTTGGACAAGGCGAGGAAATCCGGCGCGCTGGCGAGGCTGATGCCGCCGGTGGGGCAGAAGCGGATCTGTGGTAGCGGGCTGGCCCAGGCGCCGAGCAGCTTGTGGCCGCCAGCCGGCACCGCCGGAAAGAATTTCAGATGGCGATAGCCGCGCTCGAGCATGGCCATCACTTCGCTGGCGGTAGCGGCGCCGGGCAGCAGCGGCAGCTCGCTGTCGTCGGCGGCATCGAGCAGGTACGGCGACACGCCAGGCGAGACCGCGAAGCGCGCGCCAGCCTGTTGTGCGGCGTGCAGGTCGCGTGCGCTGAGCACGGTGCCGACGCCGATCACGGCGCCTTCCACTTCGGCGGCAATCGCGCGGATCGCCTCCAGAGCGGCCGGCGTGCGCAGGGTGACTTCGATCGCCGGCGTGCCGCCGGCCACCAGCGCGCGCGCCATCGGCACGGCGTGTCGCGCGTCATCGATCACCACCACCGGAATCACCGGTGCCAGCCGCATCGTGGTTTCGATCTGTTGCTGCTTGAGTTCGATGCTGCTCATGGATCGCTCCGGTTTTTGTCTTCGCTCCTCCCCCTGCGCGCAGGAGAAGGTTTGGAGGGGGTTGTTCGGGCTGGCGGTGAGATCAAGATCAAGAGCACCCCACCCCCCAGCCCTCCCTGCGACCGAAGGGAGTCCCTTCTTCGGGGCAAGCAGGGGAGGGGCAACGCTAGAGCACGCCGGCGCCGAGATCGGCGGTGGCCGCGGCCTGCCGGAACAGCCCAAACAGTTCGCGGCCCATGCCGCTGTGCTGGGCGGACAGGTCGGCGGTATGCGGCAGGCGCGCGTCCAGTTCGTGTGCTTCCATCAGGACGTCCAGACGGCCATTCATTGCATCCAGCCGGATCATGTCGCCGTTGCGGATCTTGGCGATATTGCCGCCGGCCACCGCTTCGGGCGTGACATGGATCGCGGCGGGCACGCGGCCGGAGGCGCCAGACATGCGCCCATCGGTGAGCAGTGCGATGCGGTGCCCGCGATCCTGCAGCAGCGCCAGCGTCGGCGTGAGCTTGTGCAGCTCGGGCATGCCATTCGCCTGCGGACCCTGGAAGCGCACCACCGCCACGAAATCGCGATTGAGCTCGCCGCGCTTGTACGCGCCGGCGACCTCGTCCTGATCGTCGAACACGATCGCTGGCGCCTCGATCAGCAAGCGGTCGTCCGGTACCGACGAGACCTTGATCACCGCGCGGCCGAGATTGCCCTGCAGCATGCGCAGGCCGCCGTCGGCGCGGAACGGTTCGTCGATGCCGCGCAGCACACCGCGGTTGCCGCTCTGCTTGTCGACGGGCTTCCAGTGCAGTGCGCCGCTGTCGTCGAGATAAGGCACCTGCGCATAGCCGTCCATGCCGCTGCCGAAGATGGTGTTGACGTCGCCATGCAACAGGCCAGCACCGAGTAGCTGGTCGATCAGGAAGGCCATGCCGCCGGCGTCGTGGAACTGGTTCACGTCGGCGTAGCCGTTCGGGTACACGCGCGCCAGCAGCGGGATCACGCCGGACAGCGCATCGAAATCGTCCCAGCGCAGCTGGATGCCGGCCGCGTGCGCGATCGCCACCAGATGCAGCAGATGGTTGGTGGAGCCGCCGGTGGCGTGCAGGCCGATCACGCCGTTGATGATCGCGCGCTCGTCGATGATGTGGCCGATCGGCAGGAAGTGCTCGCCCAGCGCACTGAGCGCGTTGACCCGGCGTACCACCTCGGCCGTGAGTGCATCGCGCAGCGGCGTGTCCGGCGCGGTGAAGCTGGCGCCGGGCAGGTGCAGGCCCATGATCTCCATCAGCATCTGGTTGGAGTTGGCGGTGCCGTAGAACGTGCAGGTGCCGGGGGCGTGATACGACGCGGCCTCGACTTCAAGCAGCTCGGCCTTGCTCGCTTTGCCGTCGGCCCAGGCCTGGCGCACTTTCGATTTCTGCTCGTTCGGGATGCCGCTGGGCATCGGTCCGCTGGGCACGAAGGCGCCGGGCAGGTGACCGAAGCTCAGTGCGCCGATCAGCAGGCCCGGCACGATCTTGTCGCAGATGCCCAGGTACAGCGCGCCGTCGAACATGTCGTGCGACAACGAAACCGCGGTAGCCATCGCGATCAGGTCGCGCGAGAACAGCGACAGCTGCATGCCGGGCTGGCCCTGGGTGACGCCGTCGCACATCGCCGGCACGCCGCCGGCGACCTGTGCGGTGAAGTCGGCGTCGCGCGCGATCTGGCGGATCAGCGCGGGATAGCGCTCGTAGGGCTGATGCGCTGACAGCATGTCGTTGTAGGCGGTGATGATGGCGAGGTTGCCGCGGCGGCCGTTGCGCAGTGCCTCCTTGTCCGTACTGCCGCAGGCGGCGAAGCCGTGTGCAAGATTGCCGCAGGACAGGTGCTCGCGTTGCGGGCCGCGACGATCGATCGCGTCGATCCGCTTGAGATAGGCCGCGCGCGTCTCGCGGCTGCGTTCGCGCAGGCGTTCGGTGACTTCGGCGACAACAGGATGCAGCGTGTTCATGGAAACTCCGGGACAGCGGCCGCGTCGCGTGACGCGGTGTGGATATCAGATGGACAACGGGCGATGCGGGATCACGGGCACCAGTACACCGCCACCGGCACACGCTGCTGGGTCAGCACGGCGCGCACCGGATAGTTCTGCGCGGCATCGAGGCCGAGCTGCACGTCGGCGAGCAGGTCACGCTTCTTTTCGCCGGAGACCAGCAGATACAGCGCGCGGGTTTCCAGCAGGGTGGGCAAGCTGAGCGTGATGCGCGGCTCGCCGGCGCCGGGCGCGCGCATCGGCAGCACGCGGGCGCGGCCGTCCAGATCCAGCGCCGCAGCCAGATGGTCGCCGCCGGGAAAGAACGAGGCGGTGTGGCCGTCGTCGCCCATGCCCAGGATCACCGCGTCGAATGGCAGCGGCAGCGCGTCAATGCGTGTGTTGGCCGCGACCATTCCCTCTTCTGGTGTCGGCGCGCCGGTGTACAACGGCACGAACTGCGCGGCGCTGGCGGCGTGCTGCAGCAATAACGATTTCACCAGCTTCGCATTGGAACGCTCGTCGCTGTCCGGCACCCAGCGCTCGTCGACCAGGGTGATCTGCACGTTCGCCCAATCGAGTGCCTCATGTGCGAGGTGGGCGAAAAATTCCTTCGGCGTACTGCCGCCGGAAACCGCGAGCACGGCGCGACCGCGTTCGATCAGCGCCGCACGCAGGCGTGCGGCAACCCGTTCGGCCAGTGCGACGGCTTGCGCGTGGCCATCGGTGAAGCTGTGCGTGGTGACGTTGAGGTGGTTGGTCATGGCTGATGATGGGTGCGCCGGGTGCTCAGTGGATGCCGCGACGCATCTCGTGAGAAGGAAAGGCAAAGTCTGCCGAATGCGTCGGCATGGCGGAGTGAATCGCGCGGATGGAAGCCGGGTTATTCACTGTCTTCATTCCAGGTACGTCCATCGCGCTCGATCAGCGCCACCGCCGCGCTCGGGCCCCAGCTGCCGGCGGCGTACGGCCGTGGCGCTTCGCCACTGGCGGACCAAGCGGCGAGGATCGGGCCGGCCCAGCGCCATGCCGCTTCCACTTCGTCGCGGCGCATGAACAGGGTGGGATTGCCACGCACTACGTCCAGCAGCAGACGTTCGTACGCATCCGGCTGCTGCACGCCGAACGCCTCGGCAAAGCTCATGTCCAGCGGCACATGGCGCAGGCGCAGGCCGCCGGGGCCGGGATGCTTGATGGTCAGCCACAGCTTCACGCCTTCGTCCGGCTGCAGGCGCAGCACCAGACGGTTCTGCTTCAGCGTGCCGGCATCGGCATTGAAGATCGAATGCGGCACCGGCTTGAAGGTGACCACGATCTCCGACACCCGGCTCGGCAGGCGCTTGCCGGTGCGCAGGTAGAACGGCACGCCGGCCCAGCGCCAGTTGGCGATTTCCGCCTTCAATGCGACGAAGGTTTCGGTATTGGATTTGTTGTTGCCCAGCTCGTCCGGATAGCCAGGCACGCTGGCGCCCTCGGCCACGCCGGCGCGGTACTGGCCGCGCACGGTGAGCTGGCTGGCGTTGCTGTCGTCGATCGGCGTGAGCGAATGCAGCACCTTCAGCTTCTCGTCACGCACCGCATCCGGCGCCAGCGACGACGGCGGCTCCATCGCCACCATGCACAGCAGCTGCAGCATGTGGTTCTGCACCATGTCGCGCAGCGCGCCGGCACGGTCGTAGTAGGCGCCGCGATGGCCGACGCCCAGCGTTTCGCCGACGGTGATCTGCACATGGTCGATGTGCCCGGCATTCCACAGCGGCTCGAACAGGGCATTGCCGAAGCGCAGCACCAGCAAGTTCTGCACCGTTTCCTTGCCGAGATAGTGATCGATGCGGAAGGTCTGCGATTCGCTGAAGACCTTGCCGACCGCGTCGTTGATCTGGTTCGCGCTGTCGAGGTCGCGGCCGATCGGCTTTTCCAGCACGACACGCGACTTGCCCTGATTGAGTCCGTAATGACCGAGTCGCGCACAGATGTCGACGAACAGCTCAGGCGATGTCGACAGGTAGAACACGCGGATGTGGTCCGGCTGCGCGCCGATGAAGCCGGCGAAATCGTCCCAGCCCTCGTCCTTGCGTGCGTCCAGCGGGCGATAGAACACCTGCTGCAGGAACACATCGAGTTTCGCCGCATCGCAGATGCTGACGAGTGCCTCGCGCAACAGCGCGCGATAACCGTTGTCGTCCAGCGCCTCGCGGGCGATGCCGATGATCCGGCTGCTGGCCGGGATCTGGCCGTCGAGGAAGCGATGGAACAGGGCCGGCAGCAGTTTGCGCACGGCGAGATCGCCAGTGCCGCCGAAGATCACCAGGTCGAACGGTTCGACCGATTGGGAAGAAGCAGTCACGCAGTCACCTCGACTCGATGCCGGATGGCGGGCAGAGGGCCTGGCGGCGCGTCTTGCCCGGGGTGCGGACGATCGTACCAGTGAAATACCAGATCAGCTACCGCTATGCATACGAATTCATAAGAACGGGCTGTAACATCGAATGACTCGGTGGTTTGCCTGTTAGCGGGGATGGGCTTGCGGTTAGTGGTTTGCTATTGGTATCTTTGCTGGTATGGAAACCGCCTTGGCCAACGAATACCGCCGAATCTGCCACGACCCGGCCACGCATCAGCCGCTGGCGTACCTGCGCCTGCGCCGGGCGATCCGCAACGTGGTCGAGCACCGCGACATCGAACCGGGCCAGGCACTGCCCAGCGAGCGCGACCTGTCGCAGGCACTGAAGCTGTCGCGGGTGACCGTGCGCAAGGCGATCGCCGGACTGGTCGAGGAAGGCCTGCTGACCCAGCGTCATGGCGCCGGCACCTTCATCGCCGAACGCATCGTCAAGCCGATGTCGCGGTTGACCAGTTTCACCGAGGATCTGCGCGAGCGCGGCCTGTCGCCACGCTCGGAATTCTTCGAGCGCGGCATCGGCGAGGTGACACCGGAAGAATCGATGGCGCTGAACCTGTCGCCCGGTTCGCTGGTGGTGCGGCTGCATCGCGTGCGCTACGGTCAGGACGAGCCGCTGGCGATCGAGCGCAGCGTAGTGCCGGCCAGCGTGCTACCCGATCCGATGCTCGTGCGCGACTCGCTGTATGAGGCGCTGGAGCATCTCAATTGCCGTCCGCGCCGTGCGCTGCAGCGCTTGCGCGCGGTGTCGCTGAACGCGCAGCAGGCGCGCCTGCTGCACGTGGCGGCGGGCAGTGCCGGATTGAACATCGAACGGCGCAGCTTCCTGGACGACGGCCGCGTGGTCGAGTTCACCTGTTCCTGGTACCGCGGCGACATCTACGACTTCGTCGCCGAACTGCAAACCGATTGAGGCCAGCTTGAACACACACGCCAGCGACACCCTGATGTACCGCGAAGCCCATGAGGCGGCCGACGTGGTCGCGCGCCAGTTCGCCGCCAACGACGGTGTGGTGACGGCGCTGGCCCAATCGCTGCGCGCGCAGCCGCCACGCTTCATCGTCACCTGTGCGCGTGGCAGTTCCGATCATGCCGCCGCGTATGCGAAGTATGTTTTCGAGACCCAGCTTGGCATCGTCACGGCGTCGGTGTCGCCATCGGTCACTTCGGTCTATGCAGCGCCGCAGCAATGGGAGGGCGCGCTGTTCATCGCGATCTCGCAGTCGGGCAAGAGTCCGGATCTGGTGCGCAATGCGCAGGCGGCAAAGCTCGCTGGCGCGCGCGTGGTGGCGCTGGTGAATGTCGAGGATTCGCCGCTGGCGGCGATCGCGGATACGGTGATTCCGTTGCATGCGGGTCCGGAACGCAGTGTGGCGGCGACCAAGAGTTACATCGCCGCGCTGGCAGCCGTGCTGCACCTGTGCGCGCGCTGGCACGGCGACCGTGCGCTGGCGGATTCGCTGCATGCGTTACCGGATGCGTTGCGCGCCGGCTGGGACGCCGACTGGTCGGCGTTGAGCGATGGCCTGGTCGACGCGCACAACCTGTTCGTGGTCGGCCGCGGCTTCGGTTTTGGGATCGCGCTGGAAGCGGCGCTGAAGTTCAAGGAAACCTGTGGCCTGCACGCCGAAGCATTCAGTGCAGCCGAGGTGAAGCACGGCCCGATGGCGCTGGTCGGACCGGATTTCCCGGTGCTGTGTTTCGCCCAGGACGACGACACGCTGGCCAGCACGCTGGCGATTGCCGACGAGTTCCGCAAGCGTGGTGCACAGGTTTTCGTGGCCGCGCCCGGCATGCAGGGCGCGGGCATGCTCCCGGTGCTGGCCGGGTTGCCGGCGCTGTGCACACCGCTGTTGATCATCCAGAGCTTCTATCGCGCGGCGAGCGAGCTGGCGCTGCGCCGCGGCTTCAATCCCGACGTGCCGCCGCATCTCAACAAGGTGACCGAAACGGTCTGAGCAACGCCATGACTCTCGCCCTCATCAACGGCCGTGTACTGACCCCTGACGGCTGGCGCAACGATCTCGCGGTGCTGCTCGATGGCGAGTGCATCGTCGACCTGCTGCCACCGTCCGATCCACGCGTGCGCAATGCGCAACAGCACGATCTGCGCGGCGCGATGCTGCTGCCGGGCTTCATCGATACGCAGGTGAATGGCGGTGGCGGCGTGCTGTTCAACGACGCGCCCACGGTGGAGACGATCCGCCGCATCGGTGCGGCGCACCGGCGCTACGGCACCACCGGTTTCCTGCCAACCCTGGTCAGCGACAGCGTTGACGTGATGCGCGCCGCACTCGCCGCGGTGGAGCAGGCGCTGGCCGAAGGCGTGCCCGGTGTACTCGGCATCCACCTGGAAGGACCATACCTCGCGCCGGCACGCATGGGCGTGCACGACCCGAAATTTTTCCACGCGCCGGGCAGCGAGGAACTGGCGCTGTTGTGCGCGCCGCATCGCGGCGTGCGCCTGCTCACATTGGCGCCCGAGCGCGTGCCGCTGGCCAGCATCGGTGCATTGGCCGCTGCCGGGGTGATCGTCTGCGCCGGCCATACCGCCGCTGACTACGCGACCGCGCGCGCCGCACTTGCCGTCGGCGTACGCGGCTTCACCCATCTGTTCAACGCGATGACGCCGTTTGGCAGTCGCGAACCCGGCGTGGTCGGTGCGGCGCTGGAGGATGCCGAAAGCTGGTGCGGCATCATCGTCGACGGCCATCACGTGCATCCGGCCAGCCTGCGCGTGGCGATCGCCGCGAAAGCACGCGGCAAGATGCTGCTGGTCACCGACGCGATGCCGCCGGTCGGTTCGGATCATCCCAAGTTCGTGCTCAACGGCGAAACCATCATCGCAAAGGACGGCATCTGCCAGACCGCGCAAGGCGTGCTGGCCGGCTCCGCGCTGGACATGGCTGGCGCGGTGCGCAACGCGGTGCAGTTGCTTGGTCTGCCGCTGGACGAAGCGGTGCGCATGGCCAGCACCTATCCCGCCGAGTTCCTCGGTCTTGGTGCCACGTACGGACGCATCGCCGCCGGTTATCGCGCTGACCTGGTCATGTTGGGTGATGATTTCCACGTCGAGAAAAGCTGGATCGGCGGCGTGGCCGAGGATGGAGAACAGCTTCGGGCCATGCCGTGACACGCGCACGGTTGCCGTGCGCCAGTCGCAGGTAGCAGGCATGGCGTCACGAGAGCTATCCAGAGTTTCCTTGGCGGCGAACGCGCCGGCAGGTTAGGTATGCTGGACAGCTCACCATGTTTATCGATCAAGATGCCATGCCGATGAATGCACAAGAAACCCTGGCCTCAGCAAGCCGCCTTCGCCAACAGGCGCGGCAATACATCGCCGCCGACCAACTTGAGGGCGCACAGACGACGCTGGAATCACTCGTTCAGCTGGTGCCGCACGATAACGTCAGTTGGGTCGAACTGTCCGACGTCATGTTCAGGCGTGGCCAGGTGCGGGCCTCGACCCGTCCGCTGTTGCAGGCCACGCATCAACTTCCCAAGGATGCACCTTTCCTCATGCAGTTGGCATCGCGCCTCGCGGCTCGGGGAGAAGTCCTCGCTGCGCGGGATTGCCTCGACTTCCTGTCGCAGGCGCCCGACCCGCCGCCCGAGTTGCTGGTGGCACAGGCCAGCCTGCGCTTCGACATGGGCGAAGTAGCGGTGGCGAAGACCTTGATGGACAGGGCCGTGGCCGCCGGCATCGAAACGCCCGGCGATCATCACCTGTATGCGATGCTGCTGCAATTCAGCGGCGAGATCGAGCAGGCGTGCAAGGTGCTGGAGAGCTGCCTGCAGCGCTGGCCGCGCTTTGGCGATGCGGTGACGACGTTGGTGAATTTGCGCAAACAGAAGCCGGAGTCGAACCTGCTCGGTTTCGTGGAGGAACAGCTGCGGCAGCTGCCGAAAGCCAGCAAGAATCCGGACGACATGTTCGTGCGCGCCGAATTCGAGTATGCACGCTTCAAGGTGCTGGATGATCTGCGGCAGCATGACGAAGCATGGTCGGCGCTGGCGTGCTGCAATGCGCTGATGCACGAGCTCAATCCATATGACGGCGCTGGCGAAGCAGCCGTCACCGACGCGTTCATCGACATGCCCGCGGTGATGGGCCAGACCAGTTCAGGACCCGAAGGGCCGACCCCGATTTTCATCGTCGGCATGCCGCGTTCCGGCACGACGCTGCTCGACCGCATGCTGTCGAGCCACTCCGCGGTGGTTTCTGCCGGCGAGATCATCGACTTCTGGCGGCAACTGCACTGGGCGGCCGACGTTCCTCCGGCGCGTACGCAAGGGCTGCTGAAGATCATCCAGCGCAGCGCGGAGATCGATTTTACGGAAGTGGGCGCACGCTACCTGAAACAGACCCAATGGCGTGCGCAGGGGCGGCGCTTTTATATCGACAAGCTGCCGGCCAACATCCAGATGGTCGCGTTTATCCGTCGGGCGTTGCCGCATGCGCCGATCCTGCACATGGTGCGCGAGCCGATGGACACGTGCTTTTCCAATTTCAAGGCGATGTTCGGCAATATTGCCTCCTACAGCTACGACCTGCAGGCCCTCGCTCACTACTACGGGCTATATGAGCGGCTGGCGAATCACTGGCGGGCAAGCCTGCCTGGCGCAATGCTTGATGTTTCCTATACCTCGCTGGTGCACGACCCGGAAACCACGTTGCGCCAGGTGCTTCAGCATTGCGGTCTTCCGTTCGAAGCCGGTTGCCTGCAGCCCGAACTCAACCCCTCGCCGGTGGCCACGCCCAGCAGCGCCCAGGTTCGTCAGTCCATCCATACGCGTGGTGTTGACCAGTGGCGGCAGTACGCCAAGCAGTTGGAACCCTTGCGACTGGCCATGGCGGCAAGCGCTTCCACGGCATAAAGAATGGCTGGCGTGGGGGTATGCGTATCGTGTCCGCCCACCACCATTTGTTCGTTGCAGCCCGCGATGGCGGACCGCAAGTCACTGCGCTGTTTTCCCATGTTCCAATAAAAAGCCACCGACCTTGCGGTCGGTGGCTAGGTTTGGCCAGTTTCAGCCGGTGTTGCTTATCAGTAGTCGTAGGTCACCGACAGACGCACCGTGCGCGGGGTCTGCCAGAAGATCGCATCGCCGTAGCTGTTGCTGACGGAGATGTTGTTGACGGCCGGTTGCGTCGGCGTGGCGGGCTTGTTGGTATAAGAGGCCTCGCCAACCGGGTCGGTCTGTGCCGCCTTCTGCTGGTTCAGTACGTTGGTGATGTCCAGGTTGATGCCCAGCTTGTGCTCGGCAAACGCGGGGTTGTAGTGCAGGCCGAGGTTGAGCGTCTCGGTCCACGGCGTATGCCCGGCGGAACCTGGCGGCATGCGGATACCGTGGCACCAGTGGTAGTTGCCGCCACCGCCATTGTTGTAGCCGGTTGGGTCACCGGTACCGGTCGGGCCGTAGTAACCCAGGCACTCCTTCGGATAGCCGGACTGGGCCAGCACCGTGCTAGACACCAGCCATTCCGGGGTGATCTGGTAGGCGCCGCGGAAGCGGATCTGATGCTTGCGGATGTTGGCCAGTTCGCCGTCCTGGCCATCCATGAGCTGCCAGGAATCCCAGTCTTCGGTCTTGGATACGTCGGACTGACCGAAGTCGGAACGCACTTGGCCCTCGGTGTTGCCCCAGCCGCGGCTGAAGGTGTAGTCGACGCGACCCATCCACTTGCCGTCGAACGGATGCTCCATGTACAGGTTCAGCGAACCGATCTTGCGCCTTGCACTGTTGATGTAACCCCAGTCCTTCTGGCTCATCGACACGAGGGTCTGCTTGGCAGTTGAGCCGGCGTTCGGGTTCACCAACATGGTGTTGGTCAGACCCGGGTTGATCAGACGGCAGTACGACGCGCCGTAGAGCGAATCCGAGTACTGACTCGGATCCAGACCCATGCTGGTCATCTTCGCGCCGATCTGGCTCGGCGAGCACTCGTCGTCGATCGCGGTTCCCAGCTGGCGCCACGTCGCCTTGGCACCGTAGGTCCAGCTGTCGTTGAGCTTCTTGTCGAAGCCGAGGATGAACTCATCAATGTATTCCGGCTTCAGGTTGCGCGCGGTGACTTCCTGCGGATTCTTGGGCAGGCCGAACTCGCCATCGGGCGAGGTGACAGGGCCAAGCTGGGTCAGGCCTTGCGGGATGCCGTTTGCGTCGACGCTGGTGTAGCTGTACTTGGTGATTTCATAGGTCGAGATGTTCGCCGCGCGCTCGGCCGCATTGTCCGGCAGCGCGAGGTAGTAACGGCCCAGATTGCCGTAGACTTTGAACGACGAGTCACCCATGACGTCCCAGCTGGCACCGATGCGCGGCTCCCACTGGTTCTTCTCGTCGACGAACGCAATGTGCTGGTCGTTGTAGTTGGTGAAGCGGTCGTTGCGTACGCCGATATCCACCAGCACGTTGGGCGTGACCTGCCAGTCGTCCTGCAGGTAGTAGGCCTTCTGTGACAGCGACATGCTGGTGGCCCAGCCGATCGAGCGCTTGCGCACGATGTTGCCCGGGTAGTAGCGCCAGTAATAATCGAGCGACGGGTTGGCCGGGTTGTGCTGATCCGGCCCCTGGTGGGCGGCGCTGATGTCCATGTTGTCGAGACCGACGGACAGGTCGTGCGTGCCCAGCTTGTAGTCGAAGTCGACGCGCAGGCTGCGGCTGGCGTTGGTCGCCTTCGGCGAGGTCCAGCTGGTGTTGGTCTGGGCATTGTTCGGGATGCCCGTCAGATTTTGCGGGTTCGAGATGAACGGCAGCGGGCTGTTGTTGGCGTAGACCACCGGATCCTGGAAGTGGGCCTTGCCATACAGGATGCTCAGCGTGGCCGCATCGGTGATGTAGCTGGTGAAGTGGCCAATGTAGAACTGGGCATTGTCCTTGGTGACGTCGTTGTTCGTGACGAAGGCGCCCGACTTCAGCGTGTTGTAGTCGAACAGATAGGTTGAACCCGCGCCGGTGGCCGAGTTGTTGTTCAGCGCCGTCAGCTCGAGGATGTTGCTGTCGGTGATGTTCCAGTCCAGCTTGGCGTAGACCTTGGTGTCCTTGTCCCGGTTGTACTGGACTTTCGCAAGGGATCGGGTCTCAACATTGTTGGACTGCGTCTTGGTCTCCTCGGCCGCCAAGAACATGAACAGCTTGTCCTTGATCAGCGGGCCGCCGACGTAGGCGGAGTAGATCGTCTCCCACTGCTTGTTGTCGTTGCGGTACTGGTGTATCGCACCTACCAGATCCGGGCGTGCCAGCGAGTAGGTGAGGGTACCGATCGACGCCGGGATTGTCGTATTGCCGTAATGGCCGTTGACCGGGGTTGCCTCGAGGTACTTCGGCTGCCAGGACACCTGGCCGCCGAAGTGCCATTCGTTGGTACCGCGCTTGCCGATCTGGTTGATCACACCGCCGTCGGAACGACCGTACTTGGCGTTGTAACCGCCGGTGAGCGTTTCCTGCTGGTCGATCGCGCCGTAGGGCAACGCGAAGCCGCCGATGTTCTTGTACGGCTCGCCGGTGTTGTAGCCGTTCACGTAGTACGCGTTCTCGGACACGCTCGAGCCGCCAAAGGCGACCGCGTTGCCGAAGTAGCTGCTGCCCTTGACCGTGCCCGGTGCCAGCAGCGCGATGGACTCGGCGTTGCGACCGACCGGCAGCTTCTGCAGGTCGGCGGCGGTGATGACGGTGCTGGAATTGACGCTGGAGACGTCGATGGTCGGCAGGGCATTGGCCTGCACGGTGACCGCACCCAGCGAGGTCGTTCCGGCCGGAGCTGCGGCTGCGAACGAAACCGTAGCGCCAGCGCCTGGCGACACCGCGACGTTCTTACGCGAGTCGACGACGGCGCCGTCCTTCTTGAGCGAGACGGTGTAGACACCGACCGGCAGGCTGCTGATCTGGTAACGCCCCTGGCTGTCGACAGCCACTTCGCGCGCCTGGCCGTTCGCACTGGTAGCGACGACGGTTTCGCCGGCGGCCGCCGGAGCCTGGCCAAAGATGGAGCCCGAGGTGGACTGTGCCATGGCGACACCGCCGAGGCTTACGCTCAGCGCCAAGGCGAGCGCGGTGTGGCGCCACATTGGGTTACGGTTTTTATTGTGACTGCTCATTTGAGATGAATCTCCCCATCATTGTTGAAGGCCCGAGGGCCGAGTGACGTAACTCGATCAATTCGACAACCAGCAAACCGAATCCATGCTGACGGTCGATTACTTCATTGCTCAGGCAGATAGCCTCATCTTGGTCAGGCAAGTGCGCACTCCGTCTCTTAATATCTGTGACAGAGGGCATCCAGCGACTCGTGCTCCGGACCATAAAACGGCGTAAATGCCGGCGTCAACAAAATTTTTATGAATTAATAGCTATTGGCAAGTAATTGCGATTTACGTTTCTCGAATAGCAAAATCTTGCGATCATTGTTCCTTTAATGCGCCATTCTTGTGCCTGCTTGTAAAGCGCGAATCATGGTTAGAACAATAGAGCTCGAGCTTGGTATCGCCCTTTTAACGCAACCGTTCGATTGCGCCCGCTTCATGTCGAAGCTAAAGTGGCGCGGTTCAGGTGTCCTGATGGGTACTCGCCCAAGGGATGAAACGGGAAGCCGGTGCGTGGTGCGTCATCGCACTGCAAGGCCGGCGCTGCCCCCGCAACGGTAAGCGAGATTCACGAACGGCGGACGCCACTGTGCTTAAAGCACGGGAAGGTGCCGTTCCGGACATGGCGGATCACCGCGTGTCGCTCGCAAGCCCGGAGACCGGCCTGAACGATTCCTGGTGGCTCGCGGTGGGCGAGGCCGAACCACGCGTGTGGCGTTCCCGCCTGCCCGTTGTTCCGTCTCTCCTCACTATCGGCTGCCAGCTCATTGAACGATAGCGCCGTGCGCGGGTGTGCGGCCGAGGAACCAACATGAAGAAATCTTTGCTGGCAGCGGCGCTGCTCAGTTGCGCGATGGCGGCGCAGGCTGCCGATCCGGGCGATGCCAACACGCTCAGCCCGGTGATCGTCACCGCCACGCGTACCGCGATCACCGCCGATGAGGCGCTGTCATCAGTCACCGTGATCACCCGTGCCGATATCGAGCGGCTGCAGCCGCTGTCGGTGCAGGATCTGCTGACCGGCCTGCCCGGGGTGAGTTTTGCCAATGCCGGCGGCCTCGGTCAGCAGACCTCGTTGTTCATGCGCGGCACCAATTCCTCGCACACGCTGGTACTGATCGACGGCGTGCGTATCGGCTCGGTCGGCAACGGTCTGCCCGCATTCGAGCAGCTGCCGGTGGAACAGATCGAGCGCATCGAAGTGGTGCGCGGCCCGCGTTCGAGCCTGTACGGTGCCGATGCGATCGGCGGGGTGATCCAGATCTTTACCCGTCATGGCTCGCGCGATGGTGGCTTGGTGCCCTCGTTCAGCGTGACCACCGGCAGCAACAACCTGCTGCGCGGCCAGGCTGGCCTGTCCGGCGGTAGCGATAACGCCTGGTACAACTTCAGCGTGGGCGCGCAGCACACGCGTGGCATCAACGCCTGTCGCATCGGTGCGGCCGAAGCGTTCGCCGGCTGCTTTACCGACGAACCCGATCGGGACGCCTACAGCAACAAGAACCTCAGCGCGAACGGCGGCTACCGCTGGGGCAATGGCGCGGAACTGAGCGGCAGCTGGCTGCGCAGCCTCGGCGAGATCCACTTCGACGGCAGCTACCAGAACCGCAGCCGCACGGTGCAGCAGGTTGCCGGCAGCAGTTTCAGCTTCAACCCGCTGCAAGCGTGGAAGACCACGCTGAGCGTGGGCCAGAATCTGGATCGCTACGACAACTACGAGAACCAGAACTTCGTCGGCTACATCTATTCGCGGCGCAACCAGGCGTCGTGGCAGAACGACCTCAGCGTGGCCGACAACCAGCTGCTGACGCTTGGCGTCGACTGGCAGGGCGAGCACATCGACAGCGACACAGGCTTCCTCGCCACCCGCCGCAACGACACCGGCGGCTACGTGCAGTACCAGGGCACGTTCGGCCGCAACGAGGTGCAGCTGTCGGCGCGGCGCGACCACAACAGCCAGTTCGGCGACCACAACACCGGCGCGGCGGCATGGGGCTACCATTTCGACCACGGCCTGCGGCTGTCCGCCAGCTACGGCAGCGCGTTCCACGCGCCGACCTTCAATGACCTGTACTACCCGTACGGTAGCGGCAATCCGGCGCTGAAGCCGGAGAAATCGCGCAGCGCCGAGTTGGGCCTGAGCCAGCAGCTGGATGCGTGGAACTGGGCGGTAAACGCCTACCAGACCCGCATCGACCAGCTGATCGCGCTGGACAGCAACTATTTCCCGTCCAACATCAGCAAGGCGCGCATCCGCGGTGTGGAAGGCCAGCTCGGCGTGAACCTCGCCGGCTGGCAGCTGCAGGGTTATCTGACCTGGTTGCAGCCGCTGAACCAGGACGGTGGCCCGCGTGACGGCAAGGTGCTGCCGCGCCGGCCCGAGCACACCGCGCGAGTGGATCTGGATCGCCGCTTCGACGAGTTCGGCATCGGCGCCACGGTCTACGCGGCCGGTCGCAGCTACGACGACGCGGCCAACCGGCACCCGCTGGCTGGCTACTCGACCACCGACCTGCGCGCCAGCTACCACTTCGCGCCGGACTGGCAGGTCGAGACGCGGCTGGCGAACGTGTTCGGTCGCCACTACGAGACCGTGTACTACTTCAATCAGCCCGGCCGCAGCGTGTTCCTGACCTTGCGTTACAGCCCGGCCACGCGTTGAGTTCAGCGAGCGGCTTCGGAGCGCCCCGAAGCCGCTTTACCTGCCAGGTTTGTGGGACGAGATCGGGCGCAGCCGCAGTGGCCCGTGTTGCGGATGCTGCCCCGCGTTCCCGCGACATGGCGGATACCGGCAAGGTTGTCGGATAGCGCCGCAGTCGCACCCCTGCCTTCCGACATGGTGTGGACTTCAGGCACATACGCCGGGGCGCGGCGACTGGCATAAAGCCGGCATGAACGGAACTCTCGCCTTGTCCCTGCCGATGTCGAACGCGTGCATGTCACGCGTGCCGTTTCTGCGGTCATACTTGTCGGCCACGGAAACGCCATGAATATTTTCGCACCCCTGATCCGCCGCCCGGTCGGCACCTCGCTGCTCGCCATCGGTCTGATGCTGGCCGGGCTGTGGGCGTACCTGCTGCTCGGCGTCGCCGCGCTGCCGTCGCTGGATTTCCCCGGTGTCTATGTGGTGGCCAATCAGCCGGGCGCCAGCGCGCAGACCATGGCCAATACCGTGCTGGCGCCGCTGGAGCGGCATCTGGGGCGAATCCCCGGCATCGACGAGATGTACGGCAACGCCCGCGAGGGCTCCGCCTCGGTGATGGTGCGTTTCACCATGAGCCGCACCGCCGACAGCGCCGCGCGCGACGTGCAGGCGGCGATCAACGCGGCCGCGGTCGACCTGCCGACGGGAATGCCGTCGCCGCCGCAGTACTTCAAGTTCGACACCTCGCAGATTCCGATCCTGTTCATCACGCTGACCTCCAACGGGATGCCGCAGGACAAGCTGTTCGATCTGGCCGATACCCTGCTCAAGCCGGCAGTGGCGCAGATCGACGGCGTGGCCCAGGTGCAGGTGTTCGGTGGCACGCCGCACGCGGTACGGATCGAGCTGGACAACAACGCTCTGGCAGCGAAGGGGCTCACCGCCAACGACGTCGCCAATGCCTTGCGCGCGGCCAACGTCACCTCGCCGCAGGGCACCCTGAGCGACGGCCGCACGCAGATGACGGTGACCGCCAGCGATGGCCTGCACGAGCCGGCCGAGTTCGCCCGCCTGTTGATTTCGGTGAAGAACGGTACGCCGGTGCGGCTGTCCGACGTGGCCAAGGTCTACGGCGGCCAGCAGGACCAGTATCAGGCGGCGTGGTTCGATACGCCGCAGACCGGCAGTGCGCGCACGGTCGGCCTGCAGATCTCCAAGCGGCCGGAGGCGAACGCGGTGGCCACGGTGGAGGCGATTCGCGCCAAGCTGCCGCAGCTGCGCGCATCGCTGCCGTCGAACATCACCATCACGCCGGTGTTCGACCTCACCCAGACCACCAAGTCGGCGCTGCACGAAGTGCAGGTGGCATTGCTGATCTCGATCGCGATGGTGGTGCTGGTGATGCTGGTGTTCCTGCGCCGGCTGCGACCGACCATGATCGCCACGCTGAGCGTGCCGCTGTCGCTGGCCGGCGCGTTCGTGGTGATGTGGACGCTCGGCTACACGCTCAACACCTTGTCGCTGGTGGCGCTGGTGCTGTGCATTGGTTTCGTGGTGGACGACGCGATCGTGGTGATCGAGAACATCGTGCGCCACACGGAGCACGGCGAGACGCCGCTGCAGGCGGCGCTGACCGGCGTCGGCGAGATCGGCTTCACGGTGATCTCGATCACGCTGTCGCTGGTGGCGGTATTCGCGCCGCTGCTGTTCGGCAACAACATGCTGGTGATGCTGCTGCGCGAGTTCTCGGTGACGCTGACCGCCGCGGTGGTGATCTCGGCGCTGGTCTCGCTAACGCTGACTCCGGCACTGTGCGCCTACTTGCTGGAGCACGAGCCGGCCAACCGCAAACCACCGGGGCGGATCGAACAGGCGGTGGAGCGTTTCGACCGCAACCTGCTGCGCAGCTACGAGCGCGCGCTGGACTGGGCGATGCATCACCGGCGGATCATGCGCTGGCAGCCGCTGACCCTGCTGATCCTCACCGGCCTGCTCGGCTTTGCGGTGGCCAAGACCGCCGGCGGCACCTTCATGCCGGACGAGGATACCGGCCAGCTGCAGGTCGACATCCGTTCCGACACCAACATCTCGCCGCAACAGATGACCGAACGCACGCAGGCCGTGGCGAAGATCATGCTGGCCGATCCGGCCGTGCTTGATCAGCTGACCATGCTCGGTGGCGGTGACGACGGTGGCGCCGTCGGCAACAGGTCGCAGATGTTCATCGACCTGAAGCCGCGCGGCAACGGGCCGGGTCAGCGCAAGGACGGCATCAAGCAGGTGGTCGAGCGGCTCTCGAAGTATTACGACCTGCTGCCCGACGTGAAGGTCTCGGTCAGCGCTGCGCAATTCCTCGGCGGTGGCGGCAGCGGCGACAACGGCGGCCAGTACGAATTCCAGCTGATCAGCACCAACGGCAGCGACCTGCAGCCATGGGTGCTGAAGATGGTGCGGCAGATGCGCACGAACAAGGAATTCCGCGACGTCGGCAGCAATTTCGATCAGGTCGGCAAGCAGCAGCTGCTGAAGATCGACCGCGAGGCCGCCGGGCGCTTGCATGTCGGCATCGGCACGATCGACTCGGCGCTGTACAACTCGTTCGGCCAGCGCCAGGTGTCGCAGATCTACTCCGACATCAACCAGTATTCGGTGGTACTGACGGCCAACCCGACGCAGAGCGTGAGCCCGCAGTCGCTGCTCAATGTGCGCGTGCGCAACGATCAGGGCCGGATGATTCCGCTGTCCGCTCTGGCGAAGATCGAGCCGAACATCAGCCCGATCCGGGTGCGCCACCACAACCAGCTGCAGGCGGCCACGATCAGCTACAACCTGGGCAAGGACGTGCCGCAGGATCGCGGCGTCAAGCTGGTCGAGCAGGCGGCGTATGCGGCTGGTCTGCCGGCCGGCATCAAGGTCGATTACACCGGCGCCAACCAGCGCCTGCAGCAGCTGCAGTCCAACGGCATGGTACTGCTGTTCGGCTCGATCATCGCGATGTACATCGTGCTCGGCATTCTCTACGAGAGCCTCGGCCATCCGCTGACGATTCTTTCCACCCTGCCTGCCGCCGGCGCCGGTGCGTTCCTGGCGATGCTGGTGACGCAGACGCAGATCTCGATGATGGCGATCATCGCGATCCTGATGCTCATAGGTATCGTCAAGAAAAACGCGATCCTGATGGTCGACTTCGCGCTCGTCGCCGAGCGCGAGCGAGGCTTGTCCGCACCCGAGGCGATCCGCGAAGCCGCGCTGGTGCGCTTCCGCCCGATCACCATGACCACCCTGGTCGCGATGGGCGCCGCGTTGCCGCTGGCGATCGGTTTCGGCATCGGCTCGGAAATGCGCCAGCCACTCGGCATCGCGATCGTTGGCGGTCTGCTGGTATCGCAGCTGCTGACCTTGTTGAGTACCCCGGCGATCTATCTGTGGAACTACGATCGCAAGATCCGCAAGGCCGAGCGCAGGGTGCGCAAGGCGGAGAAGAAGCGGCTCAAGGCATTAGGCAAGATGCAAACGGCGGGGTAACCCCGCCTTCGCCATACCCTCCGACGTTTTTGCCGCATCGGTAGTGCAGCACAACTGATTCAGCCGGTATCTTTCTGCTCATCCCAGGCGATGGCGGCCAGCCGCTGCAGATGTGTGCGTACGTCTGCCGGCCATGCCGTCGTCAATGCAGTGAAGCGCTCACGCTCGCCGCGATAGAACGCCCGCGACGCTTCCTCGTAGCCAGGCAGATCGCCGGTCATGACTTGCATGAAGCGATCGACCGCTTCAACGGCTTGCCGCGCGCGCTCTTTCGCACCACCGTGGCGCATGGTCTGTTCGATCAGACGCCGCAATACCGCCGAGGCGCCGCCCGGCTGTTGACCCAGCCAGTCCCAATGCCGCGGCAGCAAGGTGACTTCGCGCGGCACTACGCCCAACTTCGGCCGCCCGGGACCACGGCTGGCGGATTCCGCGACGGCAATGTGCGGCAGGCGGGCCAGCACTTCGTCGACAGTGCCGCGAAAGTCCACTTCGATCTGGCGGCTGCTGTGGTCGTCGAAAATCAGCAACGGTCCGCTGGCTCCAGCGTCGAGCGCCTGCTTGGTTGCGCGCACTACATCAACCAGCGCGCCACTGGCGATCAGATGATGATGGTCGAACGCGGTGCATGAAGTGCTGTCGGGATGAAACATGGTTTTATCCGGGTGTAATGTGTGGCGGATTCTACCCGGATCGAATTGGATGTCAATAATATCCGGGTAAAACAAAGGCTCATGGCCGGAAGTCATGCCCGCACCCGCCCAGCGGCTTGCTATGGTTGATGCTTTCCACCCGAAGGGACACAGGATGACCATGCGTTTGCGCCCGGCCAGTTTGCTGGCTTCATTCACCCTGCTGGCGGCTGCGGTGGTGTCGTCGTCGCTGAATGCCGCCGAGCTGAGCATCCCGCCGATCCAGTACCACCAGCGCAGCTTGCCGAATGGTTTGCAGGTGCTGAGCGTGGAGAACCACGCCAGCCCGACCGTGTCGGTGCAGATGTGGTACCACGTCGGCTCCAAAGACGATCCGCAGGGTCGCTCCGGCTTCGCGCATCTGTTCGAGCATCTGATGTTCAAGAGCACGAAGCACATGCACGCCGAGCAGTTCGATCGGCTGACCGAGGATGTCGGCGGCAATAACAATGCTTCCACTGGCGACGACGTCACCAACTACTTCGAGGTGGTGCCGAGCAATTATCTGCAGACGCTGTTGTGGGCCGAGGCCGAGCGGCTGTCCAACCTCAACGTGGACGAGGCGAACTTCAAGTCCGAGCGCGCGGTGGTGGAAGAGGAATACCGCCAGAGCGTGCTGGCCAATCCGTACGGCAAGCTGTTCAACGCGATCGATCCGCACTCGTATACGGTGCATCCGTACCAGCGGCCGACCATCGGCAGCATCGAGGATCTGGAAGCCGCCTCGCTGCAGAACGTGATCGATTTCCACAACACGTTTTACCGACCGGACAACGCCACCCTGATTGTTGCCGGCGATTTCGATCCGAAGCAGCTCGATGCCTGGGTCGACCAGTACTTCGGCTGGATTCCGAAACCGGCCACCGCGGTACCGCAGGTCACGGCGCAGGAGCCGCAGCGCAAGAAGGATCTGCGTTACACCGTCACCAGCGAGACCGCGCCGTTGCCGGCAGTGGCGATCACCTGGCTGATCCCGCCTGCCTCCGACAGTGCCGACAACATCCCGCTGCAGGTCGCCGCCGCGTTGCTGTCGAAAGGTGATTCGTCGCGGCTGTACCAGTCGCTGGTGTATCGCCACCAGGTCGCCCAGCAGGTCGGCGCCGATGCGGATGGTCGGGTCGGTCCGGGTCTGTTTACCGCCTACGCGATCCTCGCCAGCGGTCATGCGCCGGCCGACGCGGAGAAGCTGCTGCATGAGGAGATCATCTGGCTGGCGACCCAGCCGATTCCGGCCAGCGAGCTCGACAAGGTGAAGACCCAGCTGCTGACCAGCGAATTGAAACAGCGCCAGACCGCGCAGGGTATCGCGTTCGCGCTGGGTCAGGCGAGCCTGATCGACGGCAATCCTGAGCACGTCAACACCGACCTGGTGGCGTTGCAGAAAGTCAGTGAGGACGACGTGCATCGGGTGCTGCAGAAATACGCCACCGGTGCGCATAGCGTCACCATCGATTATCTGCCGCAGACCGCCACGGCCGCACCGGCGGCCGGCAAGGGAGCAACGAAATGAGCTGTCGCATGAAAGCATTCCGTTTGGCCGTCTTTACGGCTGCAATGTTCGCCGCTGGCAGCACGTTGGCGGCGACGACTTCGGCCGGTGATTTCCCGGCAACGCCGCCGGCGCCCGGCCCGGCGGCGAAGTTGAGTGTGCCCACGCCGTCCGCGCAGACGCTGGCGAACGGCCTGCAGGTGGTCAGCGTGCGTCGCGCCGGCCTGCCGCTGGTCACTACCCAGCTGGTGCTGCGCCGTGGCGGCGAGATGGACCCGCCGCAGCTGGCCGGTCTGGCCGACCTCACCGCGAACTTGCTGAGCAAGGGCGCCGCCGGCAAGACCGCGCCGCAGATCGCCGCCGCGGTCGAAGCGCTGGGTGGTTCGCTGAGTGCTGCCGCCGGCTGGGACCAGAGCGCGGTAGGTGTCACCGTGACTACGCCGAAACTGCCGCAGGCACTAAGCCTGCTTGCCGAAGTGGTGCGCCAGCCGGATTTCAGTGCGGCCGAGCTGAAGCGTGCGCAGGCGCAGGCGATCGACGATCTGCGTCTGTCGCTGAGCCGGCCCACCGCGCTGGCTTCGCTGGCGGTCGGTCGTGGCGTGTTCGGCGACGGTGCCTACGGCCATTCGCGCAGCGGCACGCCGGTGTCGATCGCGCGGATCAGCCGCGACGACGTGGAGCATCTGCATGACGCGCTGTATCGACCGGACAACGCGATCCTGATTTTGACCGGCGACATCACGCCGGCACAGGCGCAACAGCTGGCACAGAGCAGCTTCGGTGACTGGCAGAAGCCGGCCACACCGCTGCCGCCACGGCCGGCGGGCATGGCCGCCGGCCACGTGCCGGCGATCCTGCTGATCGACCAGCACGGCGCCGGTCAGGCGGGCGTGGTCGTCGCGCATGCGGCACCGCCGCGCAGCGATGCCGACTACTACGTCGGCACGGTCGCCAACGCGGTGCTCGGCGGTTCGTACTCGGCGCGGCTCAACGAGGAGATCCGCATCAAGCGCGGGCTGTCCTACGGCGCCAGCAGCCGGCTGCAGTCACTGGGCGATACCGGAATGTGGCTGGCCGCCGCGCAGACCAAGAACCCGTCGGCGCCGCAAGTGGTGGAACTGGTGCTGGGCGAGTTCAAGCGGCTCGGCAGCACGCGCATTTCGGCCGACGAACTGGCCGCGCGCAAGGCAACCCTGATCGGCAGCTATGGCAACCGGCTGGAAACCACCGCCGGCCTTGCCGAACAGGTCGGCGAGCTGGCGATCTACGGCGTGAAGCTGGAGCAGATCGGCAAGTACATCGAGCAGGTGCAGGCGGTCACGCCGAGGCAGATCGAGAAGTACGCGGCGAAGCATCTGGACGCCGACGGCAGCAAGGTGGTGGTGGTTGGCGATGCCGCGCAATTCGGTGCGGCGATCCGCCAGCTGCATCCCAAGGCGCTGCTGCTGGAATCGAGTGCGCTCGATCTGGACAGTCCCAGCCTGCAGCCGGTGGCGGTCACGCCGAAAGCCGCCGCTAAATAAGCCGGCTGCCTCACCGCACCGACTGAAAAGCCCCGGTACATGCCGGGGCTTTTCGCAGGTAGCGCGCATGGCGAAACATAGTGTTTCCGTTGCGCCATCAGTCAGCTTCACCGGCGCACAACATTGTTTAGTAAACTATAGGGTACATAAACCAATCGCGTCCCTATCCCTATAGGCCTCCTCATGCGCTTGCCTGCCCCTGGATCCCTCGTTCTCCTCGCGTTGCCGCTTGTCTCGCTTGCCTTTCCCGCTGCCGCCGCCCACCTGGAAATCCAGGGTGGCCGCAGTTACATGGACAGTTATGCGGCGAATACAGTGTTCGTCGAAGGCGTGTTCGACGAACACCGCCTCGGCGACACCCGTTTCAGCTGGTCGCCGGATGTCTCGCTGGGCTGGATCGATGGCCGCGCCATCGCCCGCTTCGACGGTGGCCGTTACAGCACCCGCGACCAGGTCTGGGTACTGGCGGGTGGGGCGCGCATCCATTACGGCGATGCCAACGACTGGTACCGGTCGCTGTTCTTCAGCTTCCAACCGGCTCTGCAGACGGGCCGCACGCAGGCGCTGAGCACGCCCTACGAATTCGTCAGCACGCTGGGCTGGCAGGGGCGGCGTTTCAGCGTACAGGTCCGGCACATTTCCAACGGCAATCTGCACCACCCCAACCGCGGCGAAACCATGGCGCTGGTGGGCGTGGGGTTCGATTTGTAGCGAGTGCGCGCCGAAGCTGGCGTGGCGTTGAATACAAAACCGGCGGCCAAAGGCCGCCGGTTTTGTTATGCCTGAGCAATAATCCCGGCAAGGGGCTAGTGACCGCCGGCTGCAGGACCCGCCTTCGCGGCGAACGGTGGCTTGGCCAGCCAGATCACGAACACCAGTCCGATGAAGATCCAGCCCAGCGCGTGGAACACTTCGTTGAACGAGATCTGATAACCCTGCTGGGTGATCATGTCGTTGATCACGCTGGCACCGACCTGCGGATTGCCCTGACCGATCTGGTTCATCGCCGCCTGCGAGGTCGGGCTGTAGGCGGTGATGTGCTCGGCCAGTTGTTCGTGATGGCTCACTGCGCGGCGCTCCCACAGCAGCGTGGTGAGGGAGGCGGAGAAACTGCCACCGAGCGTGCGCAGGAAGGTGGCTAGGCCGGAGCCGGCGGCGATCTCGTTCTGCTGCAGGTCGGACAGCAGGATGGTCAGGATCGGCATGAAGAACAATGCCACGCCCAGGCCCTGGATCAGCTGCACCATCGCCACGTGATAGAAGTCGATGCCGATGAAGAAGTCCGAGCGCATGAAGCAGGTCGCGCCCATCACCATGAATGCCACCGAGGCGAGCAGGCGCAGGTCGACGCGCGCGGCGTACTTGCCCACGAAGAAGGTCAGCAGCACCGGAATCACGCCGAGCGGCGCGGTGGCGTAACCGGCCCAGGTCGAGGTGTAGCCGAGGTTGCGCTGCAACCACAGCGGCACCAGCAGGCCGATCGCGAAGAACGCCGCGTAGGCGAGGATCAATGCGATCGTGCCGGCGGTGAAATTGCGGTGACGGAACAGCTTCAGGTTGACGATCGGATCCTTGTCGGTCAGTTCCCAGATCAGGAAGATCGCGATGCCGATCGCCGAGACGATGCTGGTGACGATGATGAAAGTGGAGTTGAACCAGTCCTCGTCGTTGCCTTTGTCCAGCACGATCTGCAATGCGCCGACGCCGATGATCAGGGTGATCAGGCCGACATAGTCGATCTTCGGGCGTTCGGTTTTTTCGGCCTTTCCGCGCAGCTGGTTCGCCACCACCATGCTGGCGAAGATGCCGATCGGCACGTTGATGAAGAAGATCCACGGCCACGAATAGTTGTCGGTGATCAGACCGCCCAGGATCGGGCCGGCGATCGGCGCGACCACCGTCACCATCGCCAGCAGCGCCAGCGCCATGCCGCGCTTGGCCGGTGGATAGATGCTGATCAGCAGACTCTGCGTGATCGGATACATCGGTCCAGCCACGGCGCCCTGCAGCGCGCGGAACACGATCAGCATGCCCATGCTCTGTGAGATGCCGCACAGGAAAGAAGTCAGCGCGAACAGCAGGGTGGACCAGACGAACAGCTTCACCTCGCCGAAGCGGCGGGTAAGAAAGCCGGTCAGCGGCAGCGAGATCGCCATGCTCACCGCGAACGAGGTGATCACCCAGGTGCTCTGGTTGTTGCTGACGCCGAGGTTGCCGGCAATCGTCGGCAACGACACGTTGGCGATCGTGGTGTCGAGCACCTGCATGAAGGTCGCCAGCGACAGACCGATCGTGCTGAGTGCCAGATTGGGTGGACGGAATTGGGCGGTCATCGGTGTCGGTCGTTGGATGCAGGAGCCCGCTGACGGGCTTCCCGCAGGGGATTACTTGCCGCCAGCCATGTTGGCGTGGACGATCTGGGTGATCGCCGCATCGGCCTTGGCCAGCTGCTGCTTGTACACGTCGGTGCTGAAGGCCGGCTGGGTCGGCGACTGCTGCGCCAGGGTCTGGCCGCTCTGGTCATGCAAGTTGACGTCGACGTTCAGCGACATGCCCAGGCGCAGCGGATGCTTGTCCAGCTGGGTCGGGTCGTCAAACACGATGCGCACCGGAATGCGCTGCACGATCTTGATCCAGTTGCCGGTGGCGTTCTGCGCCGGCAGCAGCGAGAACGCGCTGCCGGTGCCGACGCCGAGGCTCTGCACCTTGCCCTTGTATTTCATCTTGCTGCCGTAGACATCGGACTCGATCTCCACCGGCTGGCCCAGCCGCATCTTGGTGAGTTGGGTTTCCTTGAAGTTCGCATCCACCCACACGCCGTGCAGCGGCACCACCGCCATCAACGCGGCGCCCGGCTGCACGCGCTGGCCGACCTGCACCGAGCGTTTGGCCACATAGCCGTCCACCGGCGCGACCAGGGTGGCGCGCGCATCGTCGAGGAACGCCGCACGCAGGCGCGCGGCGGCGACCTGCACGTCCGGGTGCGAAGCGACCACGGTGTCGTCGACCAGCACCTTGCTGGTCTGGTACGTCTGCTGGGAGGCGATCAGGCCGCTCTCGGCGCTGGTCAGCGCGTCGCTGGCATGGGCCAGCTCCTCGGCCGAGATCGCGCCGGACTTGGCCAGCGTGACACGACGGTTGTAATCGGCGCGGGCCTTGTCCACCGCGGTCTTGCGCGCGGCCACGTCGGCCTGTGCGCCGCTGACACTGGAATACAGGCCGCGCACCTTGCGCACGGTGTTGGCGAGATTCGCTTTCGCCTCGGCCAGCGCCACGTCGGCGTCGCTGGGATCGAGCTGCACCAGCACGTCGCCGGCGTGCACCAGGTCGCCGTCATCGGCACCGATGCTGACCACGGTGCCGGGCACCTGCGGGGTGATCTGCACCACGTTGCCGTTGACGTAGGCGTCGTCGGTACCTTCGTACCAGCGGCCATCAAGGAAGTACCACAGTGCCCAGCCGATGATGGCGAGCAACACCACGATGGCGAGCACGCGCAGCATCATGCCGCGCGAATTCTTCTTTGGTGCGGTGGTGTTCGGTGGTGCGCCGGCCGTGTTCTCGGCCGTGGGGGAAGTCTGGCTGGACATGGGGCTGCCTCAGGAACGCGAAGAGTGGGAAGACGGGGAAGGCATGGGCGCCTCGGCCTGCGGCTGGAAGCCGCCACCGAGGGCCTGAATCAACTGCACGGAAAGATCGACCTGCTGCGCCTGCAGCGCGGCCATGCCGCGGTTGGCGGCGAGCAACTGCTGGCGCACGACGAGCGCTTCCAGATAGCTGCCGATGCCGGCCTGGTAACGCTGCAGCGCCAACTGCCAGGCCTGCTGCGCCGCATCCTGCGCGCGCTGCTGCGCGGTGAGCTGTTCCTGCACCGATTGCAGCGCGGACAGCTCGTCGGCAACCTGGTTCAGCGCGCCGACCAGGGTCTGGTTGTACTGCGCCACGGCGAGGTCGTACTGCGCATCCTTGCCGGACAGGTTCGCGCGCAGCTTGCCGCCGTCGAAGATCGGCAGGCTGAGTGACGGTCCGAACTGGTAGAAGCGGGACGGCAGGGTGAACGGGTTGCCGCCGCCCATGCTGATCACGCCGGCCATCGCACCGATGCTGATGTTCGGCATGAATTCGGTCTTCGCCGCCTTGATGTCCTTGCCTGCCGCCTCGACGCGCCAGCGCGCGGCGACCAGGTCGGCACGATGGCCGAGCAATTCCAGCGGCAGGTTGCTCGGCACCGCCAGCGCGGCCGGCTGCAGCAGTTGCGGCCGGGCGATCTCCAGTCCGCGATCCGGGCCCTTGCCCAGCAGCACCGACAGCGACGAACGCGCGGCATCGACGGCGCGCCTGGCCAGCGCGGTGTCCTGCTCGGCGCTGGCCACTTCGGCGTCGCTCTGCTTGAGCTGGATCTGGTTGTCGATACCGGCGGCGACGCGCTGACGGGTCAATTCGCGCGACTGGTTCGCGCGCTTCAGCTCGCCCGCGGCCAGATCCTGTTGGGTGAACGCATAGCCCAGCTGCGCATAGGCGCGGGCGACATTGCCGGACAGTTCGATGCGTGCGGCGCGGGCATCGACCTCGGCGGCACGCGCCTGCCCGACCGCAGCTTCCCACGCGGCACGCTTGCCGCCCCACAGATCCAGATCCCACTTGAAGCTGGCGTAGCCGTACTTGGCCATCGCGAAATGCGCCTTGTCGCCGAGCAGCGCGGCCGGCGGACGGGCACCGGCGACCGCGGCGCCGCCGTTCACGCTGGGGCCGCGTGCGGCATCGGCGACACCCGCTTCGGCCTGTGCCGCGCGGGCACGGGCATCGGCCACGCCGAGACCCGGGTTGTTCTGCAGGGCTTCGGTGATCAGTGTGTCGAGCTGCGCGTCGCCCAGTCCGCTCCACCAGTCCGTGGCCGGCCACGCGGCGGGCGACACATTGATACCGGCGAGGCTGTGCTCTGTTTTCAGCGTGGATGGATCGATCGGCGTGCCGTCAGGGTGCTGGCCGCCGCTGCTGGCACAGCCAGCCAGCGCGAGGGTCAATGCAGTAGCTGCCGCGAGGAGGTGCAGACGCATGGGTCTTGGTCCGGAAGTAAGTCAGTTCTTATCGCGGAGCGCTTGCAGCATGCGCTCCAGGTAGTCGTGCAGCTGCGTCTGCTCGGCAGGATTCAGCGAGCGCTGCGCCGCGTTCATCACGCGCTGGCTGCAGACGGAGGCGGTGTTCTGCCAGACCGTGTGGCCCGCCTCGGTGAGTTCGATGCGCAGCGCGCGGCGATCCTGTTCATGCGGCGAACGACGCAGGTAACCCTTGCGCTCCAGCTGATCCAGTTGGCGGGTCATCGCACCGCCATCCAGTTCCACCGCACGGGCCAATTCCGTGGCCGACACCGCGCCGAGCTGCTGCGACTTCTTGAGGATCAGGTACTGGGTGAAGCTGAGATCCAGACCCTGACTGGCAAGTTCGGCTTCGATCGCACGCACTATCTCTGAGCGCACCATGGTGATCAGCATGCCCAGACTCGACGCATGGGGCTCATTGATGATGGAGGTTGGGATGGGGTCGTTCTGATTCATGCCGGGCATTCTATTGCTGGGAAGATATTTGTCAAGGCAAATATATTCATATTTATGTTTGTTAGAGCAAAAGTCTGACCGCGGCCGCTTCAACGCGGTCTCAAGGCCATCCGGTTCGTCCACCAATGCAGCAGGGGGTGTGAGCGGTGCGTGGCATGACTGCGTGCGGGCATTCGCTGCGGCGTAGTCACGCTGGCGCCGGTGCAGATGTCTGCATATAAGTCGCCTTTATCGTCGTGATCATTAAAACTCCCTTGGCTTATCGGATGGGCCGGACATAGCATGCGTCGACGCCATCCGCGTTGCCGCCATTCTGCGAGGTCGCCATGTTCCGTCCGCTGTTGCTGGTGCTGTTTGCACTCGTCCTCCTGCCCGCAGCCGCTGCGGCCGCCGATGGCTTCTGGCAGACGCCGACCATCCATAGCGCCGGCAAGATGCATGCGCTGCCGCAGGCGGCTTACCAGCCCGATCGCAACGCCACCTACAAGGTCGTGTTCGGGCTGACCAAGGCCAGTGACAAACCGGGCGAGGTGAGTCCGGCGCTGGATCGGGTGGCGCGCACGGTGAACCTCTACGTCAGCGCCGGGGTGCCGCTGGATCACCTGAAATTCGTGGCGATCGCGTCCGGCCCGGCCACGCCGATCGCGCTGAACGACGAGCAGTACCGGAAGAAGTACGGCGTCGCCAATCCGAACCTGCCGGTGATCGCGGAGCTGCGCAAGGCCGGCGTCGACGTGGCGGTATGCGGCCAGGCCGTGGCCGAGCATGACTTCCAGTACGACTGGGTGGACTCGCACGTCACCTTGGCGCTGTCCGCGCTGACCACGATCAGCGAGCTGCAGCAGAAGGGTTACGCGCTGCTGCCGTTGTGATCTTCACGTTGCCGAGGGGAACCAGCATGCGTCATTCCATCGTGCGGCTGCTTGCCGCCGCGGTCGTGTTCAGCACGGCGTGTGCCGCCAGCGCCGCCGACAAGACTGACTTCCTGCCGCCGTGGAATCCACCGCCGGCCGGCCTGCAGTTCAGCGTGCCGCCGGTGGATGCGATCGCCGATCTGCACGGCGACATCGTCGATCCGCAGCTGGTGCTGTTCTTTGCCGGCAACCAGTTCATGGTGGTGCATGATCTGCTGGAGGCGTTCAAGCAGGCGCATCCGCAATACCAGCGGATCTACGCCGAGACGCTGCCGCCGGGCATCCTCGCGAAGCAGATCGAGAGCGGCACGCTGGTGATGGGCAACCTGCGCATCACGTTGAAGCCAGACATCTATACGGCCGGCAAGGGTGCCATCGCCGACAACCAGAGGCAGCACGACTGGTTCGCCGATAGCTACGACTACGCGCGCAACCCACTGGCGATCCTGGTGGCGAAGGGCAATCCGAAACACATCACCGGACTGGCCGATCTCGGCCGCGCCGAGGTGCGGGTAAGCATGCCGAACCCGGCGTGGGAGGGCATCGCGAAGCAGATCGAGACAAGCTATCGCAAGGTCGGCGGCGATGCGCTCGATCACACCATCATGGACCGCAAGGTGAAGGATGGCAGCACCTTCCTCACCCGCATCCATCATCGCCAGTCGCCGCTGCGCGTGCTGCAGGGCGAGTCGGACGCGGCACCGGTGTGGTCGACCGAGGCGTATTTCCAGGAGCAGATCATGCATTTTCCGGTCGATACGGTGGAAATTCCGGCGAGCCAGAATGTCACGGCGACCTATACCGCCGCACGCATGAAGGACGCACCGCACGAACAGGCCGCGAAGGATTTTCTGGCCTTCATGCAGAGCCCCGCCGCGCAGGCGGTGTATCGTAAGTACGGCTTCCAGCCGGCGCATTGAGGATGGATGGAATGCATCGCTTCGGTTCGCGCAGACTGTGGTTTGGCATGGGTATGGCGCTCGTCACGACGCTACCGGTTGGTGCGGTGCATGCCGTCGATGCGGCGGCGATCACCACGCAGGGCAACGGCAAGGGCGCCGCGCCGTGCGTGGCCTGTCATGGGGCTGATGGCGGCGGTCAGGCGGCGGCAGGCAACCCGCGTCTGGCTGGCCTCGATGCGGCCTATCTGCAGAAACAGCTCGATGATTTTGCCAGCGGTACGCGCGCCAGTCCGGTGATGCAGGCGACCGCGACGGCGCTCAACGAGGACGAACGCCAGGCACTGGCGACGTACTACAGCAAGTTGCCGATTCCGTCCGCACTGGCGAAACCTGCCACGCCGATGCCGGCGTCGAACAGTGTCGGCGCTGAACTCGCCTCGCGCGGTCGTTGGGACGACAACATGCCCGCGTGCGTGCAATGCCACGCACTTGGCGGCGTCGGTGTAGGCGCGCATTTTCCGCCGCTGGCCGGGCAGCCGGCCGCGTATATCGTCGCTCAGCTCAAGGCATGGCAGCAGGGCACACGGCATAACGATCCGCTACAGCTGATGCAGCATCTGTCCGGCACGCTCAGCGACCAGGACATCCACGCGGTAGCCGACTGGTTTGCCGCGCAGCCGCTGGGCGCGAACGGAGTCACGCCATGAAACTGACGATGTGGTGGGTCGGCGCGATCGTGATAGGCGTGTTGAGTGCCTGTACCCAGAAGCCGGCGGGCCCGACCGCAGCCACCCCGTCGCCCGCGGCGACCGTCGCGGCGATGCATGCATCGGCAACGAGCAAGCCGATCACCAGCGCGCCGGAAGGGTTCACGCCACCAACGGAAGCGCAGATTCCCAACGGTCCGTTGGGCGATGTAATCAGGCAAGGACGCGACATCTTCACCGACACGCCGCAGCACGCGAAGGCCTATGTCGGCAACGGCCTCAGCTGCAGCAACTGCCATCTGGATGCGGGTCGGCTGGCGAACTCGGCGCCGCTGTGGGGTGCCTATGGCATGTATCCGCAATACCGCAAGAAGACCGGTCAGGTGAATACATTCGGTGAGCGCCTGCAGGGCTGCTTCCGTTTCAGCATGAACGGCAAGGCGCCGCCACTGGACAGCGCGGAGATGGTCGCGCTGGAAACCTATGCGTGGTGGATGGCGAAGGGCGCGCCGGTCGGTGTCAAGTTGAAGGGCGCCGGTTATCCCAAGCAGGATTTCAAGCCACCGCAACCGGCAGATTACGTGCGCGGCGAGAAGGTCTACGCGACGAACTGCGCGCTGTGCCACGGTGATGACGGGCAAGGCCAGCAGGTCGCCGGCCGCAATGTGTTTCCGCCGCTGTGGGGGCCGCAGTCGTTCAACTGGGGTGCCGGCATGCACGAGCTCGGCAACGCCGCCGCCTTCATCAAGGCGAACATGCCGCTCAGTCGCGGCGGCAGCTTGAGCGATCAGGATGCCTGGGACGTGGCGATGTTCATGGATGCGCACGAGCGCCCGCAGGATCCGCGCTATACCGGCGACCTCGGCGAGACACGGGCGAAGTACCACGACACGCCCGACTCGCTGTACGGCACCGAGATCAACGGGCATCTGCTGGGTAGTTCGTCCGCATCACACTGACACGTTCGGCCGCTGGTGCTGACGTTACGCGCCGACTTGCGGCCGACCTTGCATCTCTGTATATTCATACTTTCACATATACGCGACAACGCCTATGCACTCCTACATCTACGCAACATTCGGTGGTGTGCTGATTGGCGGCGCGGCGGTGCTGCTGATGGCCGGACTCGGTCGGATTGCCGGCATCAGCGGCATCGCCGGCAGCCTCATCCGGCGCCACGTCAGTGATCGCGCCTGGCGGTTGGCGTTCGTGCTGGGCCTGTTGATCGCCCCGCTGCTGCTTCTGCTGGTGCGCGGCGACAGCGGCATTGGCCTGCCGCAGGTGGGCTTGCCGTGGATGGCGCTGGCGGGTGTGCTGGTGGGGTTCGGTACCGGCATGGGCAGCGGTTGCACCAGCGGTCACGGCGTCTGCGGCATCGCCCGGTTGTCGCCGCGTTCGCTGCTGGCCACGGTGGTCTTCATGGTTTGCGGCATGGCTACGGTCTATGTGGTGCGCCATTGGTTCGGAGGTCTCTGACATGAAAATTCTCGTCGCGCTTCTGTCCGGGCTGCTGTTCGGTTTTGGCCTCAGTCTGGGCGGCATGACCCAGCCGGCGGTGGTACTGGGATTCCTCGACATCTTCGGCCAATGGGATCCACGCCTGGTCTTTGTCATGGCCGGCGCGGTACTGACCGCTGCACTCGGCTATCGCGTCTTGCTGCGACGCCCGCGCCCGCTGCTGGCGGAGCGTTTCAGCTGGCCCACGGGCCGCCGCATCGATGCCCGGCTGATCGGTGGTGCCGCATTGTTCGGTATCGGCTGGGGTATCGCCGGTTACTGTCCCGGCCCCGCATTGGCCTCGCTGAGCGGCGGTGCGCCAGCGCTGCTGGTGCTGGTCGCCAGCATGATCGCGGGCTGGTGGCTGGCAGCCCGTTTGCCTGCCGCCAAGGTCTGACCGCGGAAACGCGAGGAACCCACCATGCGACGTCCTGCAGTGAAAGCGTTCTTCGACGAGTCCACCCATACCTTCAGCTATGTGGTGTGGGATACGGCCACGATGAAGGCGGCGGTGCTTGATAGCGTGCTTGACTACGATGCGGCTGCAGGACGCACCCACCACGGGTCGGCCGATGCCCTGATCGCCTTCGTGCAATCCGAAGGACTCGTCGTGGAGTGGGTGATCGATACACATGTGCATGCCGACCATCTGTCGGCGGCGTCGTATGTGCAAGCGCGTCTTGGTGGGAAGTCGGGCATCGGCGAACACATCCGCACGGTGCAGGAAGTCTTCGGCAAGCTGTTCAACGCGGGCGACGAATTCCGGCGCGATGGCAGCCAGTTCGATCACCTGTTCAGCGACGGCGAGCGCTACATGGTCGGCAGCATCGAGGCGACGGCGATCCACACGCCGGGCCATACGCCGGCATGCATGACGCATCTGATCGGCGACGCGGCGTTCGTCGGCGATACGCTGTTTATGCCCGACTACGGCACCGCCCGCTGCGACTTCCCCGGCGGGGATGCGGGCAGCTTGTACCGCTCGATCCAGAAAATCTTTGCGTTGCCGGGTGACACCCGGATCTTCGTGTGCCACGACTACAAGGCTGCCGGGCGCGACGCGTTTGCGCATGAGACCAGCGTGGCGGCGGAACACCAGAACAACATCCATGTGCATGCCGGCGTGGGCGAAGCCGAGTTCGTGGCGATGCGCACGCAGCGCGATGCCACGTTGTCGATGCCGCAGCTGATCCTGCCCGCGGTGCAGGTGAACATGCGTGCCGGTCAGTTGCCACCGGCCGATGACAATGGCGTGCGCTACCTGAAGATTCCGCTGAACGCGATTTGATGGCACCGATCCGAGCACGCCGCGCGACTTCATCGACAAGGAGAATACGTGTGCAGATCCATCCGCTAGTTGACCAGCTCAGCGTCGCCGCGCAGATCGATGCGGACGACATCGCGACCCTGGCCGCGCGGGGTTTTCGCAGCGTCATCAACAATCGTCCCGACGGCGAGGCCGAGGGCCAGCCGGCCAGTGCGTTGTTGGAAGCAGCGGCGCGACAGGCAGGGCTCGCCTATCGGTACATCCCGGTCGTGTCCGGCCAGTTGTCCGATGCGCAGGTGCAGGCCTTCGCCGATGCGCTCGACGCGTTGCCCCGGCCAGCACTGGCGTTCTGCCGTACCGGTACGCGCTCGACCATGCTGTGGGCGCTACAGGCAGACGACCCGGCTGATGAAATTCTGCAGATCGCGCAGGAGGCCGGCTACGATCTCTCGGCGCTTCGCTCGCGGCTGTCCACCAACAGGCGCGGCCGATGAGTGCGACCGGCAAGCGCGCCGCGCGCGCGGGCAAGCTCACCCGGAACATGTCCGCGGGTCAGATGCATCAACATGCCGACGAGGCGATCGCCGTGCTTAAGGCGATGGCTAGCCACAACCGTCTGCTGCTGTTGTGCCAGCTGGTGCAGGGCGAGTGCTCGGTTGGTGCGCTGGCACAGTCGCTGGAGCTGGCGCAAAGCGTGGTGTCGCAACATCTGTCGCTGCTGCGCCGCGATGGGGTGGTCAGCGGTCGACGCGAGGCGCAGACGATCTATTACCGGATCAGCGATGAGCGCGTGCAGGCCTTGATGACCACCTTGTTCGAGCAGTTCTGCGCAAATAACTGAAGCCTGCCTCCGTCCGGGAACATCCATGAACCACCTGGTTACCTTGCAGGCCCTGCTTGCCATCGTGTGCGGTTCGGCTGTCGGCTTTTCGCTGGCCTTGATCGGCGGCGGCGGTTCGATCCTCGCCGTGCCGCTGCTGCTGTACGTGGTCGGCGTGCATGACCCGCATCTGGCGATCGGCACCAGCGCGCTGGCGGTGGCGGTCAATGCATTCGCGAACCTGATTCCGCACGCGCGTGCCGGTCACGTGCGCTGGAAGGTGGCGTTCACCTTCGCCGCCACCGGTGTGATCGGTGCCTACATCGGATCAACCATTGGCAAGGCGGTCAACGGCCAGCACTTGCTGGTGCTTTTTGCATTGCTGATGCTGGTAGTTGCCGCGTTTATGCTGCGCGGTCGCCGTAGTGGTCCGGATCGCTATCCGCTGCCACGGATGTACCCGCGGCTGGGCGTGGTGGGGCTGGGCGCCGGCGGCTTGTCCGGCTTCTTCGGCATCGGCGGCGGATTCCTGATCGTGCCAGGGCTGATGTTCGCCAGCGGGATGGAGATCATCCATGCCATCGGCACGTCGCTGTTCGCAGTCGGCGCGTTCGGCCTGACCGCCGCCACCAACTACGCGATCTCCGGCCTGATCGACTGGCCGGTCGCGGCCGAGTTCATCGGTGGTGGCGTCGTCGGCGGCTGGCTCGGTGCGATCGGTGCCAAGCGGCTGGCGAAAACCCGTGGTGCGCTCAATCTCATCTTCGCGCTGGCGATCATCGCCGTGGCGATCCTGATGCTGGTGAAGAGCCTGCGTGGCTGATCGATCCATGGCCGGCATGTCTGCGGCCCGCGCTGCGGCACAATGACCGCTGGCAGCGGCGGGGGTGCTGGATGATTTATGTTTTGCTGAGTGTCGTGTGCAGCGTGCTGGTGTCGGTGCTGCTGAAGCTGGCGCGGCGTTTCGACATCGACGTGGGCCAGGCGATCGCCTGGAACTACGCGGTGGCCAGCGTGCTCACCGCCGTGGTGCTGCAACCATCATGGACGACGTTGCGCGAGCCGGCCGCGCCGTGGCTGGCGCTGGCGGCGCTGGGCATCCTGTTGCCGACGATCTTCCTGGCGCTGGCCGCGTCGGTGCGGCATGCCGGCATCGTGCGCAGCGATGCGGCGCAGCGGCTGTCGTTGCTGCTCTCGCTGCTGGCTGCGTTCGCGCTGTTCGGCGAGCAGCTCACCGGATTCAAGACGTTCGGCATCGCGCTCGGTCTGCTTGCCTTGCTGTCCATGGTCTGGCGGCATGGACATGGCGCGACGAACGGAACTGCCGCCGGCTGGCTGTATCCGCTGCTGGTGTTCGGCGGCTTCGGCATGATCGACATCCTGTTCAAGCGCGTGGCACTGGCCGGCGTGCCGCTGGGTGCGTCGTTGCAGGCGATGTTCGCGCTGGCGTTGCTGGTGGCGTTCGCGTTGCAATTGTGGCGACGCGCGCAGGGTCAGACCCTTTTCACCGCGCGCAGTGCGTTGGCCGGCGTGCTGCTGGGGCTGGCCAACTTCGGCAACATCCTGTTCTACCTGCGCGGCCATCGCGCGCTGCCGCAGCATCCCGCGCTGGTGTTCGCCAGCATGAACATCGGCGTGGTGGCGCTGGGCGCGCTGGTCGGCCTGCTGTTGTTCCGCGAGCGGCTGAGCCGGCTCAACCTCGCCGGCGTGCTGCTGGCGCTGCTGGCGATTGGAGTGATCGCGCGCGGTTGATCATCACGATCGGGCCGCCAACGTCAGGTAGTCGGCTTGCGTTTGCCGGAGGTGCCGCGACCGGGAGCGGCATGCCGCGGCGCAGTCGAGCCGCGCACCACCAGCTCCGGGCTGAAGCCTTCGTTGGCGCTGCTGACCGGTTCGCCGTTGGCTTCGCGCTGCAGGTCGCCGATCAGCCGCTGCGCGGCATGCCGCGCGATTTCCTCGGTAGCCTGGCGCGCGGTGGTCAGCGCGGGCCACGATTGCTTGGAGAACGGGCTGTCCTCGAAGCCGGCGATCGACAACTCGTACGGCACGTTGATGCCGTCCGAATGCGCCGCGGCCAGCACGCCAGCGGCGATCTCGTCGTTCGAGCCGAAGATCGCGCTGGGCCGGTCTTTCAACGCGAGCAATTTGCGTGCACCGCGGAAGCCGTCGTCGAAGGTGTAGTCGCCGGGCACGATCAGCTTGCGGTCGAGCGCGATGCCGTAATCCTTCAGTGCGTCCTCGTAACCCTGATAGCGCTCCACGCTGGAGCGGTGTTCACTACCGCCCCACAGGAAACCGATGCGTTGATGGCCGAGCTGGATCAGGTGTTCGGTGATCGCGTAGGCGGCGTCGCGATCGTCCACGTAGACACATGGCGAGCCATCCTGCGGATCCTTGCGCGCCGAGATGATCCGGATGAACGGGATCTTCGCCTCGCCCAGTGCGTGGATCAGTGCCGGCTGCTCGGACATCGGCGGCGCCAGCACCAGCCCGGCCAGGCGCGAGCGGCGCACCAGCTCGCGCAGCTCGTCGGCCAGCTTCGGCGAGGACGAATCGCAGGGATGGATCTGCAGGCCGAAACCGCTGCTGCGGCACACCGACAGCACGCCGCGCTGCAAGTTGATGATGTAGTGCGCGTTCGGGTTGTCGTAGACCAGCCCCAGCGCATACGCGCGGGTGCTGCGCAGGCTGCGCGCGGAAGGATCGGGCTGATAGCCGAGCGCGTCGATCTCGCGCTGCACCTTCTCGCGCGTGCGGGCATGCACCGAAGGCTCGTGGTTGATCACGCGCGAGACGGTCTTCAGCGAAACGCCGGCCCGTTCGGCTACATCCTTGATGGTGGCGCTACGCAACCGCTGAACCTCGTGCATCGTGATGTATGGTGCCGGCAGCGCCATCGCGCCGACGATGCCGCACGGTGATGTGCGGCGCCTTGCGCATCCTAACTTATGGCCCTGTCCCGAGCGAATGCACGACTCACCCGGCATGCTCCTGGCCGACGCGGTGACCGCTCATGCCGTAGTACAGGATGTACAGGTAGCACGGCACCATCAGCAGCGTGAACGCGAGCTGGAAATCGATGTGCTGCTTCAGGTGCACGAACAACTGCGGCACCACCGCGCCGCCGGCGATGCCCATGATCAACAGCGCCGAGCCAGCTTCGGTATGGCGGCCCAGCCCCTTGATGGCGAGTGGGAAAATCGCCGGCCACATCATCGCGTTCGCAAAACCCAGTGCGGCGACAAAACCCACCGACACATAGTCACGGGTAAGAAACGCGCCGATCGCCAGCAGCACGCCAAGCAGGGCGGAGAACGCCAGATAACGTTGCTGTGAGATGACGCGTGGAATCAGCAGCAGTCCGGCCACGTAGCCAAGCAGCATCGCGACCAGGGTGAACGAGGTGAAGAAACGCGTCTGTTCAAGTGGCAGATGGAAGCTGGCGCCGTAGGTGCCGATCGCGTCACCGGCCATCACCTCCACACCGACATACAGGAACAGGCACAACACGCCCAGCCACAGGTGCGGAAAGCTGAAAATGCTGCCGTCCTTGTGGCCGATCGCCCGCTCGCTGTTCGCGCCTGCAGGCTTGATCTCCGGCAGCGACGAACGGGCGATCCAGATCGCCAGCAGCACCAGCAACCCGGCCATCACCATGTACGGAAGATGCACCTTGCCAGCAAAGGCGTTGAGCAGTGCCTCGCGCGCTTCCGGCGTCGGCGCCGACTCGACCTGCTGGCCGAAGGTACCGATGCCGCTGAGCACCAGTGCGCCGAATGCGAACGGTGCGATCGCACCGGCCAGCTTGTTGCAGATACCCATGAAAGCGATGCGCTGGGCCGCACTGTCGATCGGACCGAGAATGCTGATGTAGGGATTGGAAGCGGTCTGCAGCAGCGACAGTCCGGCACCGATCACGAACAGTCCGGTCAGCGCGCCCGGATACATCCGCATGGTTGTGAACTGACCAAACAGCACCGCGCCGATCGCCATCACGAACAGCCCGAGCGCCATGCCTTTTTTCATGCCGGTGCGGCGCAATACCGACGACGATGGCAGCGCAAGAAAGAAGTACGACAAGTAGAACGCCATCGGCACCAGGAACGCATTGACGTCGTCGAGATTGAAGGCGAGCTTGACGAAGGTGATCAGTGGCCCGTTGAGCCAGGTGACGAAGCCGAAGATGAAAAACAGCAATCCGATGATCAGCATCGGTCCGATGTTCGAGCGTTCAGACGGCGCCGCCGCCAGCGTGATTGCCATGATCTTTGTTCTCCCCGAAGTCCGATCACCGTACTGCACCGATCGAATGACCGGGACAGACAGGAATGTCTCTTTAATCGCCGGAAAGTGCAACGTTGTCAATTCATGTCAAGCCAAGGCTGACTGTCCGACGCCGTGATCGGGCCATCCAGACGGCCATACCGGAACGCTTGTGCGGCACTGCGACATGGCGATGCGAAAACGACGAAATCTTCTTGAATGCGCCGTGTATAGCCAACATCGGTATCTGATGAGGTGATCTCTCGGAGTGTCACGACAGTTATGTTGCGGCGCCGTATCGAATATTCGTCAATTTGTCACGAACCCAGTTGACAACGTTGTCATTTCGACAGCAGACTCCGCCCGAATCAGGCCAAAACCCGGTCGGCGGCGAGTCATCGCCGCACCGAACCGGGCAAGGCCGGCCACCGGGAGAGTGGAGTGGGGGAAGTCGCCAACCAGCGTCATGCAGCGGAACCGTCGACGACGGCGCGCGCCGCTGCGTCGGGTTCCAGCGAAGCATTCCTGGCTGCCGACGTCGGTGGCACGCATGCGCGCATCGGCCTGGTCGTTGGCAACGCAACGGGCAAGCGCCCGGTCAGCGTGCTGCACTATCACCGCTACAGCTGCGCCGACTGGGCCGGCCTCACCGCGATGCTGCAGGATTTTGTCGAACAGCTGGCCGGCACGCCTTACGCGGCGGTGCGGGGCCAGCTCCGCCATTGCGCGATAGCCTGCGCCGGTTACGTGCTGGACGACGCGATCGTCAACGAGAATCTGCCGTGGCCGGTGTCGATCCGCGAGATCCGCGACGGCCTCGGCATCCAGCGGCTGGCGGTGATCAACGATTTCGAAGCGGTCGCCTACGCCACCCAGTTCATCGAGGTCGGCGAGACACGATCGATCATCGAGGCGACGCAGTCGGCCGTCAGCGGGCCGGTGCTGGTAATGGGGCCGGGCACTGGACTGGGTTCGGCGGTACTGCTGCCGCGACAGCCGCGGGCGCAGGTGCTGGCCACCGAAGCCGGGCAGATTTCGCTGGCGCCGGGCAACGAGCGCGAGATCGAAATCCTGCGCCTGTTCCGCCGCGATCGTCCGCATGTGTCGTTCGAGGATGCGCTGTCCGGTCCAGGCCTGCTCAAGCTCTATCGCGCGCTGTGCGAATTGCGCGCCAGCTCGGCGCGATTGCTGACGCCGGCCGAGATCACCGGCGCCGCCCTGGCCGGCAGCGATGCCGCGGCGGTGGAATCGCTGCAAGTGTTCTGCGGCCTGCTCGGCAGCTTCGTCGGCGATCTGGTGCTGCTGTATGGCGCCCGCGGCGGCGTCTATCTGGCCGGCGGCATCCTGCCGCAGATCCAGCCGTTCCTGCAGGCCAGCAGCTTCAGCGAACGCTACTTCAACAAGGGCGTGATGCGCGCCTATCTGCAACAGGTTCCGGTGCGACTGATCGAGCACGGCCAGCTTGGTGTCATTGGCGCCGCAGGCTGGTTTCTGGATGAGCGGATGGGAGAGTGAAATGCCCACCATCCAGTGACACGGCGCCAAGCCAGCCACAACACAAGTCCATGACCGCGCCACGCCGGTCCTGATTTCGAGCCAGCCTCTGAGGGGAGGACATCATGAATTACCGCAAGACACTATTAGCCGCCAGCATCATCACCAGTCTGTGCGTATCCGGCGCGCTGTATGCGCAGGACACGACGCCATCCAGCTCGGCCAGCCAGAGCAATCAGCCGGCCAAGAAGGATGTCAAACAGCTGGGCACCGTCATGGTCACCGGTATCCGCGACAGCGAGGCGGAATCGCTGGCGCTGAAGAAGGATGCCGCTTCGCATATCGAAGTCGTCACCGCCGAAGACATCGGCAAGTTGCCGGCCAAGAACGTGGCCGACACGCTGCAGCGACTGCCCGGCGTCAACATCAGCTCGTCCAGCGCCAGCGAAGGCGGATTCGACGAGAGTGACCGCGTGAGCCTGCGCGGCACCAATCCCAGCATGACCCAGACCCTGGTCAACGGGCACACCGTGGGCACCGGCGACTGGTTCGTGCTGAGCCAGGTCACCACGGTGGGCCGCAGCGTCAGCTACAGCCTGTTGCCGGCGGAAATCGTCAACGAAGTAGTGGTGCACAAGACTTCCGAGGCCAGGATCCAGGAAGGCGGTGCGGCGGGTTCGGTGGACATCATCACGCGCAAGCCGCTGGAATTTGCCAAGAACATCACCGCCGAAGGTTCGGTCGGTGGCGTGTACGCGGATCTGCCGGGCAACACCAAGCCGCAGTTCAGCGGCCTGTTCAACTGGAAGAACGACGCCAACAACTTCGGCGTGATGGTGCAGGCCTTCTACGAGAAGCGCAGCCTGCAGCGCAATGGTCAGGAGCTGATCGGCGGCTACAACAAGATTGGCGCCACCGATGCGGTCGCCGTCGCCCATCCCGATCTGGCGGGCGTCTATTACCCGCAGGAAATCGGCGCCACGCTGTTCACCCAGACGCGCACCCGCAAGGGCGGTTCCATCGACGTGGAGTTCAAGCCCACCGACAACCTGACTCTGAACCTCGACGCCTTCTACACCAAGCTCAAGGCCGACAATTACAACCGCAACTACATGTTGTGGACCAGCCAATTTCTGAATAACGGAGCTCTGCAGCCAGGGTATGTTGTGAAGAACAACGTGCTGACGAACGCGACGTATGCTGCCCCGAGCCCCACTCAAATGTGCGGGACAGTCTTGTGCAGCACGCTTCCGTCGATCGTCTACGACCAGATTTCGCGCCCGGGTGCGGCCTCCAGTTCCGGCTACGTGACCCTCGACGCCGACTGGCATGCGACCCAGCAGCTCAGCTTCAAGGGCCAGGTCGGCACCACCGAGGGCAAGGGCTCCAGCCCGACGCAGAACGTGCTTGAGCTCGGTGCCAACGCCGGCGCCCCGGCCAGCTGGAACATCAACGGCACCGGCAAGCCTACCGACTGGTCGGTGGGCGGTTCCAACAGCACGCCGTCCGGCATTCTTCCGTCGTTCGGCTGGATCTTCGGTGGCCAGGACATCCATACCAAGGACAAGGAAAACTGGGGACAGCTCGATGGCGAGCTGGACTTCGATGGCGGCTCGCTGTCGTCGCTGGAATTCGGCGTGCGCTACGCCGACCACACGCGCCAGAACCCGTTTGAAGTCGCGCAGGGCCCGGCCGGAGACTGGAAAAACCTGGCCAACTATCCAACCAGTTGGTCCAACTATCCGAGCGATCTGGGCAGCAGCCTGGGCGGTTCGTTCCCCAGCAACATCTGGTACTACTCGCCGGGCCAGCTGGCCGCGTTCGATGCGAAGTTCACCAACCGCGACCCGGTCGCCCGCTTCTATTTCAACGACGTCTACAAGGTCAACGAAAAGGACAGCGCGGCCTACCTGCAGGCGAATTTCGGCGGTGAAGGTTGGGCCGGCAACTTCGGTGTGCGCTACGTCAAGACCAAGCAGAACATCGGCTACACCAGCACCAACCCCGATCCGGGTGCGACCACCTCCACCGGCCCGATCGTCGGCTCGGCGTTCGGCAACTACTACTGGAACACGTACAAGAACACATACGACAAGTTCCTGCCCAGCGCCAACCTCAAGTTCGACATCACCGACCAGCTGGTGGCACGCGTCGCTGCCTCGCAGACGATGACCCGGCCGGACTACTCCGCATTGGCCGGCTTCGTGTCGCTCAACGACCTGACCCTGGCCGGCAGCGGCGGCAATCCGAAACTCAAGCCGCTGATCTCGACCAACTTCGACGCTGCGCTGGAATGGTATTTCGCACCACGTGGCCTGCTGTCCGCCGGCGTGTACAAGATGAACCTGAAGGACTACGTCAACTTCAGCAACGTGTTCCAGACCTACAAGAACATCCAGGCCAGCACCAACGCCGGCACGGATGTCTTCAGCACCTACACGGTGAGCGTGCCATCCAACACTAACGGTCAGGTGAAGGGTGTCGAGCTCAACTACATCCAGCCGATCGGCAAGAACTTCGGCGTCTCCGCGAACTACACCTACGCCAGTGGCCACGCGACGGGTGACAAGCCGCTGCAGGGCACCTCGAAGACGACCGCCAACGCGTCCGCCTTCTTCGAGAACGACCGCTTCAATGCGCGCGTGAGCTACACCTATCGCTCGTCGTTCTATGCCGGCGTGTCCCGTGCGGATGTGTTCTACCAGGCGGGTGTGGGCAACCTTGCGGCATCGCTCGGCTACACCATCAACCAGTGGCTGTCGGTATCGCTGGACGCGATGAACCTCAACAACCCGAAGCTGAAGTACTACACAAAGACCGACACGATCGGCAAGCAGCCGTACTACTTCTACGACAACGGCCGCCAGTACTACGTCAACCTCCGCTTCAAGTTCTGACCTGTTTCATCTCGACGCGAGCCACGGACGGCTCTGCACTCTCCCCTTCCGGGCCCGAGCAACCGTTTTCGGGCCCGATTTTTTGAAAGCGCCATGGCCATGCCATGCATGGCATCCTGCGACGCTTGCGACGGAGATTGCCGATGACACGCCGTTTGTTCTCGCTGTTCTGCGGATGCCTGTTTGCCGGTGCGGCCCTGGCCGCGACGCAGGTTCGCGCCCCGCAGGCTGCTGCGAAAGATCCGATTTCACTGATTCCGTTGCCGGCGCAGCTCACGGTTGCCGACGGCACATTCAACGTCGACGCGCATACGCCGATCGTGGTCGCCGATCACGCCGGGTCGACCCGGCGCACGGCGCAGTATCTGGCCGAGCTGATCGCGCGCACGCGCGGCCTGCATCTGCCGGTGCAGCAGGGCGCTGCAACGACAGCTGCGATCGTGCTGCGCCGCGATCCGCAGGCACCGGTGACGAACCGCGAAGGCTATGCGCTGGACGTCACGCCGCAAGGCATCCGCATCACCGCACGCGATGATGCGGGCCTGTTCTATGGCGCGGTGACGCTGTGGCAACTGCTCACGCCGGATGGACAACACGGCGCGGTGCAGGTGCCGGCCGTGCAGATCCGCGACCAGCCACGCTTTGCATGGCGCGGCCTGATGCTGGACTCCGCGCGGCACTTCCAGAGCGTGGCCGAGATCGAGCAGCTGCTGAACCAGATGGCCGAGCACAAGCTCAACGTATTCCATTGGCACCTCACCGATGATCAGGGCTGGCGCATCCAGATCAAGCGCTACCCCGAGCTCACCCGCATCGGTGCATGGCGTACGCCGCCCGATGCCGGGCACGACGGCGAGCCGCAGCGTTACGGTGGTTTCTACACGCAGGACGAAATCCGCCGCATCGTCGCCTACGCCGCCGCGCGCCACATCACGGTGGTGCCGGAGATCGACATGCCCGGCCATGCGCAGGCCGTGGTGGCCGCGTATCCGCAGTTCGGCGTCACCGGCCAGCGACCGCCGGTGTCGGTCGACTGGGGTGTCAATCCGTACCTGTACAACGTCGACGACGCCACCTTTCGGTTCATCACCAACGTGCTCGATGAAGTGATGGCGCTGTTCCCGTCGAAGTACATCCACGTCGGTGGCGACGAGGCGGTCAAGGATCAGTGGCAGGCTGCGCCCGCGGTGCAGGCGAAGATGCATGCGCTCGGCCTGAAGGACGAGGACGCGTTGCAGGGCTGGCTGATCGGTCGCGTCGGCAGGTATCTCGACGCGCATGGCCGTCGCCTGATCGGCTGGGACGAGATCCTAGACGGCAGCAATGTGCCGGCCGATGCCACAGTGATGTCATGGCGCGGCACGAAAGGTGCGATCAAGGCGGTGCAGGGCGGCCACGACGTGGTGCTGTCGCCCGCGCCGGACCTCTATCTCGACCAGCTGCAGAGCGATCGCGCCGACGAGACCGCCGGACGCATTCCGGTGCGCGACCTGGCCAGCGTTTACGCGTTCGAGCCAGTGCCGAAGGAACTCGATACGGAACAGGCGCAGCACGTGCTGGGCGCGCAGGCGAATGCATGGACCGAGCACATGCCGACGATGAAGCACGTCGAGCACGCGGCATTCCCGCGTCTCGCGGCGCTGAGCGAGGTGGACTGGTCGCCGGCGGCAGCGCGCGACTGGAGCAGCTTCACCAGCCGACTGCCGGCGCAGTTCGCGCGTTATAGCGCGCAGGGCATCGGCTATGCCGACAGCGCGTTCGCGCCCGACATCGCGCTGGATCGCAATGCCGCGCTGGCTAGCGGCGCGGCACAGGTCACGCTGTCCAATCAGGTCGGCAGCGGCGTCCTGCATTACACGCTGGACGGCAGCGTGCCTGGACGCGATTCGCCGGAGTACCGCGCGCCACTGGCGGTGAAGCTGCCGGCTACCGTGCGCGCGGTGACGCTCGCCGTCGATGGCAGTGTGCAGGCCGCGCCGCGTGAACGCGTTCTGTCGCGAGCGACTCTGTTGAGCCTCGGCGGCAACCAGATGCCGAACTGCCCCGGCAGCGATTTCCGTCTGCGCGTGCAGCCGCTGCCCGATGCCACTTCGCTGGCACCGGTGTACAGCATCAACGTGTTCAACACCTGCCAGCTGTATCCGGCCACGCCGATGGACGGATTGGCATCGATCCACGTCGACGCGGTGCGCCTGCCGCGCAATTACGCGCTGGCGCACGAGGCGAAGCTGGTGGTGTCGCGTCCGCATGCCACGACGTTCGGCGAACTGGTGGTGCATCTGGATCAATGCGACGGGCCCGTACTGGCCAGCATGCCGTTGCCCAATCCGGCGCACAGTGCGCGTCATTTTGTATTGGACGCAACATTGCCGGCGCAGCATGGCGAACACACGCTGTGCCTGATCTATACCGCGCCCACCGAGGGTCCGTTGTATGCGCTGGATCGCGTGGCGCTCGCGCCATGAGTCCCGATATGCGAGCGTGCTCCATTGCTCCCTCCCCTGCTTGCCCCGAAATAGGGACTCCCTTCGGTCGCAGGGGTGGGTTGGGGAGGGGTGAAGCTTTTGATCTTTTCGGCGGCCTTGCGATATGAGCAAACGACTCGCCTCGCTCGACGCGCTGCGCGGCTGCACCGTGGCGGCGATGCTGCTGGTCAACGATCCGGGCGACTGGGATCACGTCTACTGGCCGCTCGAGCACGCGGCGTGGAACGGTTGCACGCCGACCGATCTGGTGTTTCCGTTTTTCCTGTTTGTGGTCGGCGTGTCGGTGGCGCTGGCGCTCCTGCCGCGGCGGGAGCAGGGCGCCGATCGCGCCGTGCTGACGCATACAGCGTTGACGCGCGCGGTGCGCATCGCTGGTCTCGGCGTGCTGATCAACGTGCTCGCCTGGTGGTGGATGCCCGGCGCGCATCTGCGCTTTCCCGGCGTATTGCAGCGGATCGGCGTGTGCTACGCGGGGGTCGCCCTGTTCGCGCTCTGCACCAGGCCGCGCACGCAATGGGCTGCGATCGTGGCCTTGCTGCTCGGTTATTGGGCGCTGCTGTGGTCCGGTGGATCACTGGAACCGTGGACCAATATCGTCAGCCGTACCGACACCGCCGTGTTCGGTCGCTTCGTCTATCTGATCGATCCGGCCACCGGACGCGGTCACGATCCGGAAGGTTTGCTCGGCACGCTGCCATCGCTGGCTACCGCCTTGCTGGGACTGCGCGCAGGTTGCTGGTTGCGCGCGGGCAAGCTCAGGCCGTTGATGATCGGCGCCGTGCTGGCGCTGCTGCTGGGCGCGTTGTGGTCGCTGTGGCTGCCGTTCAACAAGAATCTGTGGACATCGTCGTTCGTATTGTGGACAGCCGGTTGGGCCGCGCTGGCTTTGCTGGCTTTTCATCTGCTGATCGATCGGCGCGAGTGGCCGGCATGGGGGCGGCGCTTCGGCGTCAATGCGATCGCCGCCTATGCCGGTTCCGAGCTGATGCAGATCCTGCTGCCGGGACTGGGGCAGGAGTGGCTGTATCGACATCTGTTTGCCGGCTGGATGACGCCGCCGTTCGGCCCCTACATCCCATCGCTGGCTTTCGCGCTGGTGTTCGTGGCGGTGTGGTGGCTGATCGTGTGGGCAATGGACCGCCGGCGGATCTATCTCAAGCTCTGATGATCAGCGCCGCCCGCGCAGCGCCTTGACGAACATCACCATCGCGAGCATGCCCAGCACGAAACCGATGCCCGCACCCCACAGGCCGCCGCTCGCTCCGGCCAGCAGGTAGCCGACGCCGAAACCCAGCGGAAACAACAGCAACAGCGGCAGGCATCCCATCCGTCGATCCTTCAGCGTGCCGCCGCCAGTGCGTCCGGCAGCGAGGGTGGATAGCGCAGCAACGCATGCTTCGCCAGTTGGGTGTCGGCGGCGGACAGCTCGATCAGCGGCGTGACCTTGCCGCCGATCAGCGCAGCGATCGGCGCGCCATCCCGATACAGCACGCGCGAGCCAGCCAGCACCGGCACCTTGTCGCCGACCAGCACGGTGCCGACCAGGTTCAACGGATCGCAGCCACTGAGGCAGACCAGTTCACCATCGTCCACACGCTGGCGCACCGCGCGCAGCGGCGCGATCGCCTCGGGCAGGGCGAACTGCTCGCCGACCAGGCCCTCGACGAAGCGCCCGCCGCGGATCTCGCCACGCGCCTCCAGCCGGTGATAGACGCGCAGAAGTTCGCGCCACGACGGCAGCCACGGCGCCTCGCGCTCCAGCAGTTTCCAGAACACCACGCCGTAACGGCGCAGCAGGGTGCGGGCGATGTGTTCGACATTTTCTCCCTCTCCCCTTTGAGGAGAGGGTCGGGGTGAGGGGCTGGTCGTGCGTGGAGCGTTCATCGAAGCGTTTGCTCTTGGTGATTTTCTCGCGAGCACCCGCCCCTCATCTGCCCTGTCGGGCATCTTCTCCCCAAAGGGGAGAAGATAGTTGGTGCGCGCCAGTGCCCAGCGCCCTGCATCCTCGATCCCGCCGAACTGATGCCGACGCATGCGCCGATGCCGCCCGCCGTCGCGCTTCGCTGCCGGCAGCAGCAGCGCGCGCAGGCCGGCGAAGCTGTCGGCGCTGACTCGGCCGGCGGCAACCAGTTCGCCCAGTGCATCCTCCAGTTCGGTGCGCAGCAACCGGGTGGCATCCAGCAGCTCGTCGAAGAACAGCGCGCCCTGTTCGCGCAGCGCATCGGCCACGGCCTGCGCGCGCGACGACAGCAGGATTTCCTGCGGATAGTCGCCAGAGGAAACGGACGTCCAGACGGCCATGTCGCGTCGCGGCAGCAGCACGATCGGCGTGCTGCGCACCGGGCCACCACCGCCGCCACTGCCGGTGCGCAGGCGCGCCCAGCTGATCCGGCCGGCACGACACAATTCGTCCAGCCAGCTGATCGAGTAGCCGTCGATGCGTGCCGTCAGGATTTCCGCTTCCCACGCGCCGGCCGCCGCCTCGTAGCCTTCGAGCTGCGCCAGCGTGGCGACCAGCGCATCCGGTCCGCTCAGCCGGGTCGCCGCCGACACGTGCTGCCAGTCGAACAGGAAACGCATCAGCGCGCGCCGGCTGACCGGTTCGATCTCGCGGCGCAGTCGGCCGATGGTGTAGCGATGGATGCGTGCCAGCAGGTGCCGCTCGCACCATTCGGTGTCGGTGACATCGGCACTGAAGCGGCCCTGCATCACGTAGCCTTCGGACTGCAGCCGGGTCAGCGCGAGTTCGATCGCACCGGCCTCAACCGACATCGATCGGGCCAGCGCCGTCACGGTGACCGGACCGAGCCCGCCGAGGCGATGGCGTACCAGTTCCAGCAGCGCGTCTTCGCGGGTCCAGGTTTGTGCGGCGTATTCGGCGGGCGCAGCGATCGGTGGCTGCATCGGTGTGGCGGGATGCAGCGCCAGCCACAGCGGCAGTTTTTCGGCGGACGTCCAGACGGCCGTATCTGCGGCCAGTTGGGTAGCGCGATTCGCCCTGGCCAACGTCTGCAGTTGTTCGCTCCAGCCGGAATTGGTGGTGACTTCGTCGTCGGTGATGAAACCCAGCAGCGTCAGCGCCTCATGCATCTCGTCGGCATCGCGCACCTGCGGCCACGCTTCCTCGCGCACGGCGGCGATCGCGTCGGGGTCGAGTCGGCCGAGGTCGTCGGCGCTGTCGGTCTCGTTCCAGCGACGGGTCTGCACGGCCTGGGTGCGGCGCTCCTCGAGCGGCGCGTCGTCGAGGAATGCATACGGTGCGGCGTTCAGCACTTCGGCGGCGAGCGGGCTGGGTGCGGTGAGGTCGCGCGCCACGAAGGCGATCTCGCCACCTTCGAGCTTGCGCAGGATCTGCAGCAGCCCATCCACGTCCATCGCCTCGCGCAGGCAGTCGTGCATGGTCTGGTTGACCAGCGGGTGATCCGGCACCTCGCGCTCGCCCACGATGTTCTCCAGGCAGGCGACTTGGTCGGGGAACACCGCGGCAAGCAGGTCTTCGCTCTTCATCCGCTGCAGTGGCGGCGGCGTCTTCTTGCCGCCGGTGAAGCGCGGCAGTGCCAATGCCGTCACCGCGTTCCAGCGCCAGCGCGCGGGGAACAGCGGCGCATCGAGCAGCGCTTGCACCAGTACGTGCTCGGCGGTGTTCGAGTGCAGGTAGTGCGCCACTTCCTCCAACGGAAAACTGTGGCTGGTCGACAGCGACAGCACGATCGCATCCTCGGTCGCCGCCGCCTGCAGCTCGAAGTTGAACTGGCGGCAGAAGCGCTTGCGCAGTGCCAGCCCCCAGGCGCGATTGATGCGACTGCCCCACGGCGTGTGGATCACCAGCTGGGTGCCACCGGATTCGTCGAAGAAGCGCTCCAGCACCAGCGTGCGCTGGCTCGGCAGCACACCGAGCGCGGCCATCGCCTGGGCTAGGTAGTCGACCAACTGTTGCGCGGCGGCCTCGTCCAGACCTAGTTGATTGCGCAGCCACGTGACAGCGGTGGATACGCCACCGGCATCGAGTTGCGTTGAGACCTCGTCGCGCAGGCGCGACACGCCGAACGACAGTTCGTTGCTGCGTCCCGGCGCCTCGCCGAGCCAGAACGGAATGCTCGGCGGCGCACCGTGCGCATCCTCCACCCGCAGCCGGTCGCGCTCGACGCGCTGGATGCGATAACTGGTGTTGCCGAGCTGGAAGATATCGCCGGCCATGCTCTCGACCGCGAAGTCCTCGTTGACCGTGCCCACAATGATCGCCTGTGGCTCCAGCACCACCTTGTAGTCGGCGGTGTCGGGAATGGTGCCACCGGAAGTCAGCGCGGTGAGTCGGGCGCCACGGCGTGCGCGCAACTGGCCGTGCACCGCATCGCGATGGATGTACGCCGCACGTGCGCCGCGACGGGTGGTGAAACCTTCGGCCAGCATGCGCACCACCGCGTCGAAATCGCTGCGCGCGAGATCACGATAGGGATGGGCGCGACGCACCAGCGCGTACAGCGCATCCTCGCTCCATTCCTGGCAGGCGACTTCGGCGACGATCTGTTGTGCCAGTACGTCGAGCGGCTGCGGCGGCATGATCAGCGCGTCCAGCTCGCCGCGGCGCACGCAGTCGAGCAGGGCGGTGCATTCGATCAGGTCGTCGCGGGTGGCCGGAAACAGCCGCGCCTTCGGCGTGCCGTCGATGCTGTGGCCGGAACGGCCGGCGCGCTGCAGGAACGCGGCGATCGAACGGGGCGAGCCGAGCTGGCAGACCAGGTCGACCTCGCCGATGTCGATGCCCAGCTCCAGCGACGCGGTCGCCACCAGCACCGACAGCTCGCCGCGCTTGAGCCGCTGCTCGGCATCCAGCCGCTGCTCCTTGGCCAGGCTGCCGTGGTGCGCCGCCACGGTCTCCTTGCCCAGCCGCTCGGACAAATGCCGCGCCGCGCGCTCGGCCATCCGCCGCGTGTTGACGAAGACCAGGGTGGTGCGATGCGCCTGCACCAGCTGGGCGAGGCGGTTGTATACCAGCTCCCAGCAATCGTTCGACATCACCGCTTCGAGCGGTACCGGTGGCACTTCGATCGCGAGGTCGCGCGGACGCGTGTGTCCCGTATTTATGATGGTGACGTCGCTTCTCGCGTTCGCCTCCTCCCCCCTTTGGGGAGAGGGAGCAGACGCGCCGACTAAAAATTCGGCGACCATTTCGATGGGCTTCTGCGTCGCCGACAATCCGATCCGCAACAAGCGCCGCTGGCACAGCGACTCCAGCCGCTCCAGCGACAACGCCAGATGCGAGCCGCGCTTGCTGCCGGCGATCGCGTGGATCTCGTCGACGATCACCGTGCGTGTGCCGGCCAGCATCGCGCGACCGGAGTCCGAACCGAGCAGCACGTACAGTGATTCCGGCGTGGTCACCAGGATGTGCGGCGGCTGCTTGCGCAGCAGGTTGCGCTCGACTTGCGGGGTGTCGCCGGTGCGCACGGCGGTACGGATCGCCACATCGGGCAGGCCGAGTTTTTCCAGTTCCGCGCGGATGCCTTCCAGTGGCGCTTCCAGATTGATGTGGATGTCGTTCGACAAGGCCTTCAGCGGCGACACGTAGACTACCGTGGTGGCATCGGCCAGCACGCCGCCGTGTGCAACGCCCTCGCGGATCAGTGCGTCGATCGCGGCAAGGAACGCAGTCAGCGTCTTGCCCGAGCCGGTCGGCGCGGCGACCAGGGTATGGTTGCCGGCGCGGATCGACGGCCACGCGGCGGCCTGCGCCGCGGTGGGCGCAGGGAATGTGGCGCGGAACCAGTTCGCGACGGCGGGATGGAAGTCTTGCAGTGGCATGGATCGGGCCCGCTGGGAAGGGGCAGGGTTCGATCATAGATGGAGGCGGTGCGGGCTGTTGCAAATGGCATCCGGGCCTGGCGCTTTCGCCGCCGGCGCCCTTGTATGACAATACGGCTACGTATCGTTGCGTTTCCAACTGGGGAAAACCATGTCCGTCGCCCGTCCGTCGCGTTCCGCCGTGCTTGCCTTGTCGATCACGCTTGCTCTTGGCCTGCCGGTTTCTGCCGCGCTGGCGCAGGAAGCGGCGGCACCAGCCAAGTCGCCGGCGACCAAGACCACCGAGCTGCAGACCGTGAATGTCACCGCCTCGAAACGGGTGGAGAACATGCAGAAAGTGCCGATGGCGCTGACCGTGATCACGCCGGACAAGCTGGAGGCGTTCGGCCAGGCTGGCGACGGCGTGCTGCAGCTGGCTTCGCGTGCGCCCAGCGTGTACGCCGAGACCTCGTACGGGCGCATTTTCCCGCGCTTCTATATCCGCGGTCTGGGCAACAGCGACTTCGACCTCAACGCCTCGCAGCCGGTGTCGATGGTGTACGACGACATCGTGCAGGAGAACCCGATACTCAAAGGCTTTCCGCTGTTCGACCTGGAGCAGGTCGAAGTGTTGCGCGGCCCGCAGGGCACGCTGTTCGGCCGCAACTCGCCGGCCGGCGTGATCAAGTTCGAGTCGCGCAAGCCGAGCCAGGAGACCAGCGGTTACGCCCGCGTTTCCTACGGCACATTCGGCACCGCGAACGCCGAAGCTGCACTGGGCGGCGCGTTGAGTCAGCACTGGTCCGGCCGCGTCTCGGCGCTGGCGCAGCATCGCGACAACTGGATCGACAACACCTACACCGGCAAGAAAGATGCGCTGGGCCGCTACAACGATCGCGCCCTGCGTCTGCAGGCGCTGTACGAGAACGGCGGTTTCAACGCACTGATCAGCGCGCATGCGCGCTGGCTGGACGGCACTGCCGAGGTCAATCACGCCAATGCGATCGAGCTGGGCGACCCCAGCTTCGTGCCGGGCTTCGACCGCTACAAGGTCGCGCAGGACGGACTCAACAAGCAGCACCTGTTCAGCTGGGGCAGCAACCTGCACCTGAACTGGAACGTGGGCGACTACACGCTCACTTCGATCACCGGTCTGGAGCGCGCCACCACCTACAGCCACGGCGACGTCGATGGCGGCTTTGGTGCCGTGTTCCATCCGCCGATGGGCCCGGGCTTCATCCCGTTCCCGTCGGAGACTGCCGACGCGCTGCCGCACGATCGCCAGCTCACCCAGGAATTCCGCCTCGCCAGCAACCAGCACGACAAGCTCAACTGGCAGGTCGGTACCTACTATTTCGACGAAGATATCGCGATCAGCAATTTCGACTACGCCACGTTCAACAACCATGCCCTGGACGGCTATGCGGTGCAGACCCAGCGCACCAAGGCGTGGGCAGTGTTCGGTTCGGCCAATTACCAGCTTGCCGACGATTTCGAACTGCGTGCCGGCGCACGCTGGTCACACGATTCGCGCGACTTCGCAGTGAACCGGTTGCTGTCGCCGTTCGGCGCCGGCCCGCTGCACCTTACCGCGCAGCCGCATGATTCGCGCTGGAGCGGTGACCTCACCGGCACCTGGACGCTCAACCCGAACGTCAACGTGTATGCGCGCGTCGCCAACGGTTTCCGCGCGCCCAGCGTGCAGGGCCGCGTGCTGTTCGCCGACTTCATCTCGCAGGCCAGGCCGGAGACGATCACCAGCTACGAGCTGGGCGTCAAGACCACCGGCATGGACAATCACGTGCGCTTCAACGCGGACGTCTATACCTACAACATGCACAACCAGCAGCTCACCGCGGTGGGTGGCGACATCAACGTGACGCGCCTGCTGAATGCCAGCAAGACCCAGGGCTACGGTGCAGAGTTCGATCTCGAGGCGTACCTCACGCCGAACTTCGTGCTCACCGCCGGCGGCAGCTACAACCACACCGAGTTGAAGGATCCGAACCTGGCCGTGGCGGTCTGCGGCTTTGGCTGCACCGTGCTCAATCCGCTCAATGCCAACGGCCAGGCACTGGTCGACGGCAACAGCCTGCCGAACGCGCCGCAGTGGGTCGGCACGCTGACCGCGCGCTACGGCATCCCGTACGGCGACAGCGGAGAGTTCTTCGTCTACACCGACTGGAACTACCGCAGCGAGGTGAACTTCTTCCTGTACGACTCGGCCGAGTTCAAGGGCAAGCCGCTGCTCGAAGGTGGCCTGCGGCTCGGCTACAACTGGGATTACGGCCGCCGCGAAGTCGCGCTGTACGCTCGCAACCTCACCGACAAGCGGGCGATCACCGGCGCCATCGACTTCAACAATCGGACCGCGTTCGTCAACGATCCGCGCGTCGTCGGCGTGGAGTTTCGCGTCGAGCTCTGAGAGTTTTCTGCCTCACCGTGCCATCGCCCGGCACAGTGAGGCAGAATCACCTCTTTGCCCGCAAGCGAGCGCGATGTGGATCACCCAGGTCAGTCTGTCGAAACCCGCCTGACGTTGACGATGCCCGATGGCCAGCCGCTGTTCCTGCGCGACTGGCCGCTGCCGCAGGCACGCGGAGCGGTACTCATCGTGCACGGGCTGGGCGAGCACAGCGGCCGCTATCAGCGGCTGGCGCAATGGTTCAACCAGCGCGGCTATGCGGTGCGCAGTTACGACCAGCGCGGCCACGGGCAGACGCCGGGCCGGCGCGGCGCGCTGCGTCATGGCGACGATCTGCTGGAGGATCTGGCCAGCGTCTACAACGACTACAGCAACGGGCTGCCGCACGCGCCGCTGCTGCTCGGCCACAGCATGGGTGGGCTGGTGGCGGCGCGTGCCGTGCTGGACGGCCGCATCACACCACCGGCCTTGCTGCTGTCGTCGCCGGCGCTGCGCAGCTGGGAGTCGCCGTGGCTGGTCAAGCTGGCGCGGGTGTTAACCCGTGTCGCACCGAATCTGCCGCTGCGTAACGGGCTGGATGTCGACAAGCTCTCGCACGACCCGCAGGTGGTAGCCGACTATCGCAGCGATCCGTTGCAGCACGGCTGGATCACGCCGCGGCTGGCCGATTTCATCTTCCGCGATGGCGCGAGGTGCATTGCCGATGCCGCCAGCCTGGCGCTGCCAACACTGCTGCTGGTCGCCGACAGCGACGGGTTGGTCGATCCGTCCGGCAGTCGCGCGTTCTCAAGGGCTGCCGCGTCGAGCGGGCAACTGACCACGCGGTTTTTCTCGACGCTGTATCACGAGCTGTTCAACGAGGCTGAGCCCGGGCGCAGCCAGGTCATGATGCAGCTGGCGGACTGGCTGGGCCGGCACGTGCACGATCGAGTCGTCGCGTCACCCCTTAAGTGAAATCTGCGCGCCCGATCGGCGCCACCAAGTCGCCATGAATTGCGGCAATACTGTTGTGCATACCTAGGGAGAGGGGTCACATGTCAGTTCGATCGTTCGAGTGCTTTTCGCGCCGCGTGTTGTCGCGCGCGCTGTTTCCGTTGCTGCTCGGCCTGCTGCTGGCAGCTTGCAACCGCAGCCACGACGGCGGCAAGCCGACGTTGCAGGGCGCACCGGCCGGCAGTGCTTCCGTGCAGTCTGCGGCGGCGGCCGCCAAGTCGGCCTTCGGGCTGGTATCGGCCAGTTCGGAGGCGCAGGATTCGCGCACCGCGCTGACCTTGCAATTCAACGCGCCGCTGGCGTCGGCGCAGACCTTCGACCAGCAGATCGCGGTGACCGGGCCGAACGGCGAAGTGGTCGGCGGCAGCTGGAGCCTGAAGCCCGACGGCAAGACGCTGAGCTTTCCGTTCGTCAACGCCAACCAGCGTTACGCGGTGCAGCTGCATGCCGGCCTGCTGGCCGCGGATGGCCGCACACTGGGGCGCGAGCTGAAGCACGACGTGTACTCCGGCAATCTGCCGCCGGCGGTGGGTTTCGCCTCGCACGGCAGCGTGCTGCCGGCACGCGGCACGCGCGGACTGCCGGTGGTGTCGATGAACGTGCACGATGCGGACGTGGAATTTTTCCGCGTGCACGATGACGCGCTGTCGGATCTGTACTGCGCCTATCCCGCCAACAAGCATCGCGACACCTACGAGCTCGACCACGAGATCAGCTCCTGGAACAATTGTGACAACGGCACGCGCTCGCGCCGTCCGATCACCGACATGGCCGATTCGGTCTACGCCAACCACTACACCTTGGGTGGCGCCGAGAACGAGCGTGCGGTGACCTACCTGCCGGTGCAAGACGTCAAGCAGCTCGCCGAGCCCGGCGTGTACATGGCGGTGATCAAGCAAGGCGGCACGTTCAAGGGCTCGTACGACACCTCGGTGTTCTTCGTCAGCGACCTTGGCCTGCATCTGCGCGTGTATCGCGACAACGTGTTGCTGCACGTCGCCTCGCTGCGCGACGGCTCCCCGCTCAGCGGCGTGGCGGTGGAGATCGACAACGCGAGCGGCAAGAGCAAGCTCAAGGCCACTACCGACGCCAGCGGCAACGCGCTGATCGCCTACAAGATCGATGCGACCGACGTACTGATCGCGCGGCACGGCAAAGATGTCTCGGTGCTGCCGTTCAACCGGCCCGCGCTGGACGTTTCCAACTTCGACATCACCGGGCGCAAACAGGCGCCGTTCGAGGTGTATGCGTGGTCCGGCCGCGACCTGTACCGGCCCGGCGAGACGCTGCGCGCGTCGGCGCTGCTGCGCGACTACGACGGCATGCCGATGAAACAGCAGTCGCTGTTCGTGCGGTTGAAGCAGCCGGACGGACGCAGCCTGATCGACAAGCGGATGGAGCCGCGCGAGCTGAATTATTTCGAATTGAGCCAGGCGATTCCGGCCGATGCGCCGACCGGTCTCTGGCAGCTGGAATTCCGTCTCGATCCTGCCGCAAAGGAATCGGTGCAGGCATTCCCGTTCCACGTCGAGGAGTTTCTGCCGGAGCGGCTGAAGGTCGAGCTGTCCAGCCCGCAGGCGCGCATCATGCCGGACGAACCGCTGAAGCTGAAGGTCGCCTCCAGCTATCTGTATGGCGCGCCGGCGGACGGCAATCGCTTCACCGCCAAGCTGCTGGTCGCACCGGAAGTGCATCCGCTGGCCAATCTGCCCGACACGTTCTTCGGCGACCCGCTGATCGACCTGCCCAAGAGTGCCGACGATGCGGTCGATGCAAAGCTCGATGAACACGGCCAATTGGAACAGGACGTCAACCTGCCTGATGACGTCAAGCCGGTGGCGCCGTTCGCGGTGAACCTGTCCGGCAGCGTGTACGAAAGTGGTGGTCGCGCGGTCACCCGCGTACTGAAGCGGGTGTACTGGCCGGCACCGGAGCTGGTCGGCGTGCGCCCGCTGTTCGACCCCAAGCAGGGCTCCCAGAGCGAGGGCAATGCCAGCTTCGAGATCCTGCGCGCAAATGTCGACGGCAAGCTGGTTGCCGGCTCGCATCTCAAGGTGCGGCTGCAGCGCGAGCTGCGCGACTTCTACTGGCTGTACGAACATGGCGACAGCTGGAAGTCCACCGCCAACCAGCATCTTCAGCTGATCGAGGAGAAGGACATCGACGTTGTCGCCGGTCAGCGCGTCAAAGTCGAGTTCCCGGTCGAGTGGGGTGGCTACCAGCTGCAGGTGTTCGATCCGCAGACCAAGCTGACCACCACCTTCCCGTTCTTCGCCGGCTACAGCTGGGACGACGAGAATCTCGGCAAGGAGGCGCGCCCGGACAAGGTCAAGCTGCAACTGGACAAGGCGCACTACCGTGCCGGCGACACCATGAAGGTCAGCGTGACGCCGCCGCATGACGGCCCCGGCGTGCTGCTGGTCGAATCGGATCACCTGCTCTACACCAGGAATATCGACGCCACCGCCGGCGCCACCTTCGAGATTCCGGTGACCAAGGACTGGGAGCGCCACGACGTCTACGTGGTGGCGCTGGTGTTCCGCGGCGGCGCGGCCGACGAACACACCACGCCGGCGCGCTCGATGGGTATCGAACACGTCAGCATGGACCGCGCCGACCGACGTATCCCGCTGAAGCTCGACGCGCCGGCGATGATGCGTCCGGGCAGCCCGCTCAAGGTGACTGTGCAGGCAGACGGCCTGGCCGGCAAGCACGCGTACGTGACGTTGTCGGCGGTCGATCAAGGCGTGCTCAACATCACCAACTACCCGGTGCCCGATGCGTGGGCGTGGCTGTTCGCCAAGCGCGCGCTGACCACCGACGCGTACGACTTGTATAGCCGGCTGATCGAGGCGATGGACGGCACCGAGGCCAAGCTGCGCTACGGCGGCGACATGAGCGGCAAGGCGCTGCCGCATGCCGCACGGCTCAACCCGAAAGTGCAGATCGTGGATCTGTTCGCCGGGCCGGCCGTGTTCGACGCCAGCGGCAAGGCCACACTGCAGGTGGATGTGCCGGACTTCAACGGCAGCCTGCGGCTGTCCGCGCTGGCGTATACCGACGCGCGCTACGGCAACGCCGACGGCAACATCGTCGTGCGCGCGCCGCTGGTGGTCGAGCCGAGCACGCCGCGGGTGATGGCCGCCGGCGACAAGGCGCGAATCAGCCTCGACTTGAAAAATCTTTCCGGCAAGGACGGTGTGGCCAAGGTCACGGTCAAGGGTGACGGCCTGATCAACATCGACAACGCGACGCAAAGCGTGACGTTGAAGGACGGCGCGGGCAAGACGCTGAGCATGCCGGTCACCGCCGGCGCCGGTGCCGCGGTGGCGAAGGTCGACATCCATGCCGAACTCAACGACTACCAGGTCGACCGCCACTTCGAATTTGCGGTGCGGCCGGCATGGCCGGAGCAGGTGAAAACTGTGCCGATGGCGATCGAGGGCGGCAAGCCGGCACACCTGGATGCCGGTGTAGCCGCCGGTCTGTTGCCGGCCACCGTGCGTACCCAGCTCACCCTCAGTACGCTGCCGCCGCTGCCGTACAACTCGGCGTTGCGTCACCTGCTGGACTATCCGTACGGCTGCATCGAGCAGACCACCAGCAAAGGTTACGCCGCGCTTATTCTGGACGGCCAGATGGCCAAGGCACTCGGCACCACGTCGATGGCCGACGACGTGCGCAAGGGTGCGGTGGACGGCGCGCTGGCGCGGATCGCCTCGTTCCAGGCCAGCAACGGCCACTTCAGCTTCTGGGGCGGCACCAGCCCGATCGAGACGTTCATGACGCCGTACGTAGTCGACTTCATGCTCGACGCGCGCGACGGCGGCTTCGCGGTGCCGCGGGACGTGCTGCAGAAATCGCTGCAGCGGCTCAGCGACGATCTTCTCGCCGGCGGCCATCCGTACTACAGCTACGAGCAGCACGATCACATGCGGATTGCCGACGAGGCCTATTCCGGCTTCGTGCTGGCACGGGTCAACCGCGCGCCGCTGGGCACGCTGAGGGCGATCTTCGACAACGACCGCAGCAAGCTGGTGGGCCCGTTGCCGCTGGTGCACCTGGGCATCGCGCTGAAGTTGATGGGCGACAATGAGCGCGCGCAGAAGGCGATCGCCGAAGCCTTCGCGTGGAACAAGGAGCGTCCTTGGTATGTCGGTGATTACGGCTCGGATCTGCGCGATCTTGCGGTGATGGTCGCGCTGACCCACAGCTACGGCATGAGCAAGCCCGACTACGACGCCAAGCTGATCGACTGGGCGCGCAACGCCAGTGTGCGCGAGCACGAAATGCAGCAGAAGATCCCGTACTACCACTGGTCGTGGTCGTATCTGAGCACGCAGGAACAGGTGGGGATCGCCCGCGTCGCCCGCGCGTTCGATGCGGCCGCGGATGCGCCGCTGGCGGTATCGGTAAGTGCGGGCGGCAAGACCGAGCAGGCGCCAGCGGGCAAGCATATGTGGACCCGCGAGCTGAGCGTGGCCGAGCTTGCTAGTGGCGTCACCGTGCAACCCACCGGCACCGCGACGGTGTTCGCCACGCTCGATGTGGCCGGCATTCCACAGAAGGCGCCGGTAGCCGATCCAAGCCAGATCGATGTGCGGCGCAGTTATTTCACTACCGACGGCAAGCCGTGGACCGGCGACACGCTCAAGGAGGGCGACACGCTGATCGTCGAGCTGAGCATCGAGGCGCGCATGAACATCCCCGACGCGATGGTCACCGATCTGTTGCCCGGCGGGCTCGAAGTGGAAAACCTCAACCTCGGCAGCGCCGGGCAGTGGGAGGGCGTGGTGATCGATGGCATCAACCTCGCCGAACACAGTGGCGCGGCCGACATCGTGCACGAGGAATACCGTGATGACCGTTACGCTGCCGCGTTGAAATTGCAGCGTGGCAATGCGCAATTCGGCGACGTGCAGAACGCGACCCACGTGTTCTACCTGGTGCGCGCGGTCACGCCCGGTGTCTACACCGTGCCGCCGCCGCTGGTGGAGGACATGTATCGTCCGGCGGTGCGCGGCATCGGCAAGCCGGTGCCGGCGCAGATCACCGTGGTCGAGCCCTGAGTCGCCCGCTTCCCGGTGGTAGGAGCCCGCTAGCGGGCTCCTACACACAGAGGGAGTTACGGCGTACAGCATGAGCAGTCCCGATCAACCGGCGCCGACTTCACCCCGACGCAGCCGCGCGAAGCGCTGGCTGCGTGTGCTGGGCGTCGTCCTGCTCGCACTGCTGCTGATCGCATTGCTGCTCGATCGCCTGTTCCCATTGCATCTGCCCGCGCCCGACACGGGCAGCACGGTGGTGCTGGCGCGTGACGGCACGCCGCTGCGCGCATTCGCGGACAGCGATGGCGTATGGCGTTATCCGACCACCGCGAAACAGGTTTCGCCGCTGTATCTCGCGGCGCTGCTGCACTACGAGGACCGCTGGTTCTACCGGCATCCCGGCGTCAATCCGTATGCGCTGGTGCGCGGCCTCGCCGGCGGATTGCGGCACGGGCATATCGTGTCGGGCGGTTCGACCCTGACCATGCAGGTGGCGCGGATCATCGAGCCCGGCTCTGATTGGTTCCGTTCGCACACGTTCGGCGGCAAGCTCGTGCAGATCTTCCGTGCGCTGCAGCTGGAGGCGCATCTGAGCAAGGCGCAGATCCTGGATCTGTATCTCAACCACGCGCCGTTTGGCGGCCCGATCGAAGGTGTCGAGGCGGCTTCGTGGGCGTACCTGGGCAAGCCGGCCAGCCAGCTCTCGCGTGCCGAAGCGGCGTTGCTGGCGGTGTTGCCGCAGTCGCCCAGCCGGCTGCGTCCAGATCGCCGTCCCGAGGCCGCGCGTGCCGCACGCGACAAGGTGCTCAAGCGCATGCGCGATCTCGGCGTGTGGAGCGCCGCACAGGTGCGCGACGCAGCGGTCGAGCCGGTGGTCGCGCGTTCGCTGCGCGCGCCGTTGTCCGCCGCGCTGCTGGCCGAGCGCCTGCACCAGCAACAGCCGCAGTCGCGGCGCATCGTCAGCACCATCGATGCGGACCTGCAGCGCGCCGCCGAGGATCGGGTCACCGCGTACCTGTCGCGGTTGCCGGCGCGCACGTCGGCCGCCGTGCTGGTGGTCGACAACGCCACGCTGGAGGCGCGCATCTATGTCGGCACCGCCGAGTTCGCCGATCCGGTCAGACTGGGTCACGTCGACATGGTGCGCGCGCCGCGTTCGCCCGGCTCGACCTTGAAGCCGTTCCTGTACGGTCTCGCGCTGGACGACGGGTTGATCACCTCGCAGAGCCTGCTGGTCGATGCACCGCAGGATTTCGGCGGCTACCAGCCAGGCAATTTCGACGAAGCGTTCAGCGGCCCGGTCAGTGTGACCGAGGCCTTGCAGCGTTCGCTCAACGTGCCGGCGGTGGACGTGCTCGACCGGGTCGGCCCGGCCCGCTTCATGGCACGGCTGGCCAACGGCGGCATCGACCTGGGCCTGCCCGATGATGCGAAGCCGAACCTTTCGATCATCCTCGGCGGCGCCGCCACCCGGCTGGAAAATCTGGTCGGTGCGTACACCGCGTTCGCGAATGGCGGTATTGCCGGCACGCCGCGCTACACATCGGAGCAACCAGCGCAGTCACGCCGGCTGCTGTCGCCGGGCGCGGCGTGGATCATCCGCGACATCCTCGCCAGCAACCCGGCCGACGTCGAAGGCGCACCGCTGGCCGGCGCCATCAACCGCCACGATTCGGTGGCATGGAAGACCGGCACCAGCTATGGCTACCGCGACGCCTGGGCGATCGGCGTCATCGACCGCTGGACCATCGGCGTGTGGATCGGCCGTCCGGACGGCACGCCCTCGCCCGGTCAGTACGGCGCAGTGACCGCGCTGCCGCTGCTGTTCCAGATCGTCGACATGGTGCCGCAGCGTGGCGGTCGCCCGCACGCCGCGCAGCCGGCCAGCGTGCGCGCGGTCGATATCTGCTGGCCGCTCGGCGGCGCGTTCGATGCCACTACGCCGACACAGTGCCGTCAGCGGCGCACAGCATGGGTACTCGACGGCGCGTTGCCGCCCACGTTTGCCGAGCGCGACCTGGGTGCGTGGAGTGCCGGTCTGGTCACCCTGCGTGTCAACGGCAAGGGTCAGCGCCTCAGCGGTGCCTGTCACGCCAGCGATGAGCGCACGCTGCAACTCGCACGCTGGCCCGCACTCGCCACGCCGTGGCTGAGCGTGGACGACCGCACCAGCTCGGCGCTGCCGCCACTCGCACCGGGTTGCGCCGCCGATTCGCTCGACGTCGCCAGCCCGATCCGCATCGCCGGCCTGAGCAACGGTGTGACCCTGCGTCAGGCACCGAACAGCGATCAGCCGCTGCACGTCACGTTGCAGGCGCTGGGCGCGCGAGGCACCGTGCAATGGCTGCTGGATGGGCGGCTGCAAGGTATCAGCGAGAACGCAGCATCACTGACACTGACATTGGGGCAACCCGGCAAACATACGGTAACCGCACTCACTCGCGAGGGTGCCTTCAGCGCACTGCAACTCAAGGTTGCCAACTGAGCGAACCTGCCCGCCGATCGCCATACTCATCATGAGCGGCAGTGTGCGGCAAGGCATCCTGCGAATCGAGCGGGCCCGGCATGTTCAAAAGATAGATTTTCTATCGAGCAGGAGCGGGACGAGCTTCTTTTATCGACCGCTGCACGGCCGGGTGAGCATTAAACGTCAGAAACAATACTTGAGAATTTTTGCCTGCAATTCGGCTGCGCGATCTCGCATAGTTTGGCCATGGCCGGCGACGCTGGTCAGAAAGCCGTTCCTCCCAGATCACTCGACCGATTCCGATCGCTCCGGTTAGATGCGGGTCACCGCGCCGATGCACATCAAGGTTGCTGCCTTTGTTCCAAGGCCGTCGACCCGGCATCGTCACAGGATGACCATTGCTTGATTGCCCATCGAAACATTCGCCTTCGGCCCAAGTGGACACTTTAGAAGGAGGACTGAAGCAACGCTGCGACCTGCTTTGCGGTGGCTTTGGCTGAACCCGGGTTTTGACCCGTGACGAGTCGACCATCGACCACCACGTTTGAGACGAATGGAACCAAGGTCTTTTCGTAAAGCGCCCCGCGTTCTTTCATGGCCTGTTCGGCGTTGTAGGGAACATCTTTGGCGATGCCAGCCAGCACTTCTTCGGACCAGGCGTAACCGGTCAGCCGACGTCCCGTCACCAGCAGGCTGTCATCCGACAATCGGGTGTTGAGCAACCCGCAATATCCGTGGCACACCGATGACACCACGCCGCCACGCTCGTAGATGTCGCGCGTGATCTGCTGTAACCCGGCGTTGTCGGGGAAGTCCCACATGACCCCGTGGCCGCCGGTGAAGTAGATGGCGTGGAAGTCCATCGGATTGATCTCATCGGGCCTGGCTGTGGTCTTCAACAGAGCCTGGCTTTGAGGATCGGCCAACCACTGCTTCACGGAACGATCCGCCAAAGGCCATTTCAGCGAGCGCGGTTCGAGCGGTGAGACGCCGCCCTTGGGGCTGACCAGTCGCTGTTCAAATCCCTTTTCTGCAAAGACGTGATACGCGTGCGTCAGCTCCGAGAGCCATAGACCCGTCGGGTGGTGTGGGTCGTCGTAGTGGGACACGTTGGTGACGACGTGGAGGATGCGCTTGGCCATATCGGAACCATTCTTCGAAGTGAGGATGATCGTCGAGCCAGACCGACGACCGGGATACGTGCGTAGGGATTACCTTAACTCTCAAAACGCCTTGGACATCAAGCGCTCTGGTGCACTTCTGGCGCGTGAGTCCTGGGCAAGGAGGCGCGCTTGCCTTTTAACGTGGTGGCCAGCGCCAGCTCCACCAGTTTGCCGAAGGGGGCACGCAACATGCTGGGAAGGTTCCAGCGACCTTGGACGAACACGCCTTTGGCGTGGCTCATCGCCCGAAATCCTTCGATGCCGTGGTAGGCGCCCATGCCGCTCGGACCGACACCGCCAAATGGCAGATCGTCCTGAGCCACATGCATCATGGTGTTGTTGATGCCGATATTGCCCGAGGTGGTGCGTGTTACCAGGTTGTCGCAGTCGGCGTCCTGATCCCCGAAGTAGTAGAGCGCGAGCGGGCGGGGCCGGGCGTTGATGTAATCAATGACCTCCTCCATGGTGCGATACGTGCGTACTGGCAGGATGGGGCCAAAGATTTCCTCTTGCATGACGGTCAGATCATCGCGTGCGCTCACCACCAGCGTCGGCGCCAAGGTGCGAATGCGGCGGGCCGCGCTTTCAGGATGCACGCCGACTTCCACTACCCGGGCTCCTTTTTGCCGAGCATCTTCAATCAGGTTTTTCAGGCGAGTGTAGTGACCGTTGCTGACGATGGAGGTGTAGTCGGCGCTCGTTGGACCATCCGGATACGCGGTGCGCACGGTCGTATCAAACTGCGTGATGAAGGCTTCCAAGTCGTCCTCATGCACCAGCGCGTAGTCGGGTGCTACACACGTCTGTCCACCGTTCGACAATTTTCCAAACACGATGCTGCCCATTGTGCGTGCGTTGACCCGGCCGTGCGCCACGATCACCGGGCTTTTACCGCCCAGTTCCAACGTGACCGGCACCAGATTGTCGCTGGCGGCCCTCATCACTTTGCGCCCTACCTGCGTGCTGCCGGTGAATAGCAAGTGGTCGAACGCCAGTGCGCTGAATGCGGCACCGACATCGGGACCGCCGAGCACCACAGCCACTTCGTCCGAGGAGAAGGTCTCCGCCAATAACCGCTTCAACATGTCACTCGTGCGTGGGGTGAGTTCTGAGGGTTTGAGCATGGCGCGGTTGCCGGAAGCCAACGCCGTGGCCAGCGGAATGAGCATCAACGAAATGGGGTAATTCCAAGGAGCCATCACGCCGATGACACCTTTGGGCTGGTGTTCCACATAGGCTTTGCCGCTGCGGTAGGTGAAGGCCACATGCCGGCGCTCGGGTTGCATGAAGCGACGCAAATGCCTGGACAGGTAATCGATGGACTGAATCACGCCGACCAGTTCCATCACTGCCGTTTCATGACGCGAGCGGTGCCCAAAGTCTGCGCTCACCGCGTCTTCCAGTTGGCTGCGATATGCCAACACGGCAGCGCGCAAGCGGGCCAGACGTTCTTTGCGTTGGCGGATGGTTGGGGTTCCGTCGCGAAGGAATGCCGCGCGCTGACGAGCCAACAAGGCTTCCGTGTCGGTCTGGGGATGAGTTTCAGTGGCAAGGGTCATGGGACACCTAGCGAGCAAGGAAAAGTGAACGGAGTTCTTCACCGTCGATCGAATGTCTTTAAAGGCGTGGGCAGGTTCAACACCACCTGGGCATCCTTTACGACATCGAACCGAAAGAAGCGGGAAGCACCCAGGCCATCCAGCAACTGGCTCATGGGACCGCCGGCGCGGATCAATTCCATGTGTCGCGGCAAGATGGTTTGCGCAAACGACAAGGTGTTGGTTTGCACCACGGTTTGATGCCACGCGCCCTCCACCCGGTGAACCATGGTGGTCGTGCTCATGCGCGACTGCGGCACAACGTGGTGGAGCTCTGGAATCGATGAGCGCAGTGACAAATCCGGTGTGCCGTCGGGACCAGCGATATCAGCCCGGACCTCGGCGCCGATGGACAGCTCAATGTCTGCGCGCCACTTGGGCAACTGATAACCCTCTACTCCACGCACGCGCGCAATTTCGGTAGTGACAGGCAACGCCAGGACATGGGCGAAAAAGCTGCGACGACGCATGGACGACAGCAGCTCCGATGTGGGTGACCCATACGCACCGGGTCGGCGAATGACGATCGCGATGGAGGCTTCGTTGTAAGGGTCGTTGTCGCACACCGCATACGAGAAGAAGGTCAATGCGACCAATCCCGAACCCGGCAGACTCTGCAGCGGTTCGAGGGGCTCGGGCAGCATCTCGCGCAAGCGCGCGATCGGTGCCTGCATCAGGAGCTGGACGTTGCTGGTTCGGTAATAAAAGTTGGGCGCCCAGGTCGGCCCTACCCGCGAAGACACTTGCTGCTTGGGTATCCGGCGGAAGAAGTCGATATTGCCGGCCGCCGGGTCACGCGCCACTTCGTCCAGGTTCGGGTTCATTCGAAAACGGTCGTAGTAGCCGCCTTCCAGCACCGGGACCGAGTGGGGACCAAAGGAGACCTGGGTGAAGCGCCGTTCCACACACACCTCAGCGGGCAAACGAGAGTCCCCAAAGGGACCGGTTCGCCGACTGTAAGGTTAAATCTAACTTTAATGTCAAGCGACCCAAGTAGCCGACTCAACCGGTGGACGACCGCCTTGCCTTGGATGGTGCGGCGGCCTTGATCGGTTCCCCGTGGAGACGCTCCAAGACCCATTTGGCCCGATCCACGCAGCTGAGATCTTCGGGGCGATTTTTGATGCTGTCCAAGGCGGTGGTGAGTTGGGCCTTGGTGGCCTTCAGGCGCTGCTGCATGGCCTCGATTTCAACGATCTTGTGCTGGATCGCTTCCACCAGCTCCTCGTGATGCCAGCCCCCCTTGGAGGCGACGGGTAACAGATGACGGATCTCATCCAGGGTAAAGCCCGCGTTCTGTGCGCTGGCGATGATGTCCAGGATGGCCACGGCTTCGGGCGGGTAGTCGCGGTAGCCATTGGCCTTGCGATCGACGGCCTGGATCAGGCCGCTGGCTTCGTAAAAGCGGATGCGGGAGGCCGTCAGTCCACTTTGTTTGGCGAGTTCACCAATCTTCATGTGCTTAAACTCAAAAAACGATTGACCTTGAAGTTCACTTTAAGCCTACGCTCGATGAGCGGTCAAACAAGGCTGCACGATGTTCCACCCGTAAATGCTCTCCCACGGTTCGACCTTGGCAAACCGTGTCTCTCTCGTCCTCCGAAGCCTAGGCGGACACGGACTTGGTAGGGTCTGAAATCTCAAAACATTCCTTCGAAGTCCCCTCGCTGCAGCACGAGATCGCCGTCGGGGAGCATGTCGCCGATGCATAGCCGAAACCTCACGCAGGAGAAGCAATCATGAGTTACGTCACAACAAAAGATGGCGTTGAGATCTTCTACAAAGACTGGGGTTCGAAGGATGCTCCAGTGATTTTCTTTCACCACGGTTGGCCACTCAGTGCGGATGACTGGGATGCACAGATGCTCTTTTTCCTGGCGCATGGGTTTCGTGTCGTGGCACATGATCGTCGTGGCCATGGGCGATCGAGCCAGGTCTGGGATGGACACGATATGGACCACTACGCCGACGATGTGGCCGCGGTGGTCAAACATCTAGGTGTTCAAAAAGCTGTCCATGTCGGGCATTCCACCGGTGGCGGTGAAGTCATTCATTACGTTGCCCGTCATGGCGAAGACAAAGTGGCCAAGGCTGTCCTGATCAGTGCGGTGCCACCCATCATGGTAAAGACGCCGAACAACCCAGGCGGTCTCCCCAAGCAGGTGTTCGACGACCTCCAGGCCCAGCTCGCCGCGAACCGCGCCCAGTTCTACTACGACGTGCCGGCAGGGCCGTTTTACGGTTACAACCGCCCCAATGCCAAGCGCTCGGACGGTATTGTTTGGAACTGGTGGCGTCAGGGGATGATGGGGAGTGCCAAAGCTCACTACGACGGCATCGTGGCCTTCTCCCAAACCGACTTCACCGAAGATTTGAAGGGCGCCACGATCCCCGTGCTCGTGATGCATGGCGATGACGATCAGATCGTTCCGTATGAAGACGCGGGCGTGTTGTCGGCCAAGCTTGCTCGAAACAGCACCTTGAAGATCTACAAAGGCTTCCCTCACGGCATGCCCACCACCGAAGCGGACACGATCAACGCCGACCTTTTGGCCTTCATCAAAAGCTAGGCGCCCTGCGACTTGGGTGGCTGCTGCGGTCACCCAAGCCGTCTTCGGGACATAGCTCTCTCGGCTCCTTCCTAGGGGCTTGACTTTAAAGTTTACTTTAACCTTAAAGTTAGGCTATCGCATCTAGGAGGACCCCCTCGTGAACGTGTTCGACAAGCTGACGCTTCCCAACGGTTCGACCATTCCCAACCGAATTGCCAAAGCGGCGATGGAAGAAAACATGGCCGACGCCGATCAGGCGCCGTCCGAGCTTCTGATGCGCCTGTATCAGGCTTGGGCCGATGGCGGGGCCGGGCTGCTGATCACTGGCAATGTCATGGTCGATGGGCGCGCCATGACTGGGCCGGCTGGTGTTGTGCTGGAAAATGCCAGCCACCTGGATCAGTTCAAGCGTTGGGCGCAAATCAGCCGATCAAAGGGCGCACAGGTGTGGCTGCAGATCAATCATCCTGGTCGCCAAATGCAGGCAAACCTTGGTCAACCGACCTGGGCGCCATCCGCTGTGCCGCTGGAACTCGGCAAGATGTCCAAACGCTTCAACACGCCGCAGGCGATGACGGAGGTCATGATTGAAGAGGTGCTCCACCGGTTTGTGCACACCGCGAAACTGGCGGAAGCCGCAGGTTTTACCGGAGTGGAAATTCATGCAGCGCACGGTTACTTGCTAAGCCAATTTCTCTCGCCACTCACCAACCGCCGAACCGATCAGTGGGGTGGTTCACTGAAGAACCGTGCGCGCTTGCTGACAGAGATCGTTCAAGCGGTGCGTGAAGCGGTGTCGCCGAGCTTTGCCGTAGCCGTCAAACTCAACTCAGCTGACTTTCAGCGCGGCGGGTTCAGCGCAGATGATGCCAAGGAGGTCGTAAAACTGCTCAATGCATTGGCAGTGGACTTAGTCGAAATCTCAGGCGGCAGCTACGAAGCACCCGCCATGCAAGGCCAAGCGCGTGATGGCCGCACACTGGATCGGGAGGCCTATTTCGTAGAGTTCGCCCGCGACATTCGAACGGTGGCGAGAATGCCAGTGATGGTGACCGGTGGCATTCGCCGGCTTCAGGTGGCCGAGCGTGTGATCCAAGGTGGCGTGGACATGGTTGGCATCGGCACTGCGCTCGCCATTGATCCGCATCTGCCGGCGAACTGGCGCATGGGCGTTGATAACGCACCGGAGTTGTTGCCGATCAGCTGGAAGAACAAACCACTTGCGTCCCTGGCCAACATGGCGGCTGTGCGGTATCAGATGCACAGGGTAGGCAACGGCAAAGCATCCAACGCGAAAGTGTCGCCGTTGCGTGCCTTTGTGGGACAGCAAGCAGCCACGCTATGGCGCACGCGGCTGTATCGAAGGTGGATCACCCGCCGTTTGAATCAGACTCGTCTGATGACCGCCTCGCCGCGCTCACCTGCGCTTGGAAGCATGGTGTCTCCGACATCCGCAGAACGCTCTTAGGGCGAGCGCGTTCACTTTGAACTGCTGCCGGTTTCACAGACACCGAGTTTAGGTGACCTCTGGCCACCAGCAGGGTATCAATTGTGCGGCAAGCTCCCTGGCCATAATCTGGCGCTGACCGGATCCCTATAGGCCAAACTTGTGAGACGTCTCTGATAGTTTGGCCACTTTGGCCAAACTATGTGAGATCGCGCACGGCGCAAAAGTGCCGGTATGTATGGTGGGCCCACCAGGACTCGAACCTGGAACCAAAGGATTATGAGTCCTCTGCTCTAACCATTGAGCTATAGGCCCACGCAAGAGCGGAAGTTTACCGTAGCGCGCACGAGTTGGTGCGGTGCAAATCGACGGTGCGCGCGGCTATCGTGGGGCGTAGGCTTGGCGTTCCCTTCAAGCGGAGAATGGGCATGAAGACCGAAGCGATCGCGAAACGGTTGGTCGAGCTGTGCCGTGTAGGCAAATACGAGGACGCGCAGCGCGAGTTGTATGCGGAGGATGCGGTGAGCATCGAGCCGGACGGTCTGCCGCCAGGCGCGTTGGGCAGCGTGCAGGGGTTGGCGGCGATCTACGAGAAAGGGCGGCAGTTCGGCGCGATGATTGAGGCCGTGCATGGCGGCAGCGTGAGCGAGCCGGTGATCGCGGAGAACTGGTTCAGTGTGGCGATGGCGATGGATGTGACCATGAAAGGCCGCGGCCGAGTGAACATGAGCGAGATCTGCGTATATCGCGTGCATGGTGGCAAGATCGTGCGCGAGCAGTTCTTCTACGACATCGGCTGAACCCCTGAAACGAAGAAGCCCCGCATGTGCGGGGCTTCTTCGTTATGGCGCCGGTGACGCTTATTCGACGTCGAGGAACGAACGCAGCTGTTCCGAGCGGCTCGGGTGACGCAGCTTGCGCAGCGCCTTGGCCTCGATCTGGCGGATGCGCTCGCGCGTGACGTCGAACTGCTTGCCGACTTCTTCCAGCGTGTGATCGGTGTTCATGTCGATGCCGAAGCGCATACGCAGCACCTTCGCTTCCCGCGGGGTGAGGCCGGCGAGCACGTCGCGCACGGTTTCCATCAGGCCGGTCTCGGTCGCCGAATCGATCGGTGAGCTGGCGTTGCCGTCCTCGATGAAGTCACCCAGATGCGAGTCCTCGTCGTCGCCGATCGGGGTCTCCATCGAAATGGGCTCCTTCGCGATCTTCAGCACCTTGCGGATCTTGTCCTCGGGCATCTCCATTTCCTTGGCCAGTTCTTCCGGCGTGGCCTCGCGGCCGAACTGCTGGAGCATCTGGCGGGAAATGCGGTTCAACTTGTTGATCGTCTCGATCATGTGCACCGGGATGCGGATGGTGCGCGCCTGGTCGGCGATCGAGCGGGTGATCGCCTGGCGGATCCACCAGGTGGCGTAGGTCGAGAACTTGTAGCCGCGGCGGTATTCGAACTTGTCGACCGCCTTCATCAGGCCGATGTTGCCTTCCTGGATCAGGTCGAGGAACTGCAGGCCGCGGTTGGTGTACTTCTTGGCGATCGAGATCACCAGGCGCAGGTTCGCCTCGACCATTTCCTTCTTGGCGCGACGGGCCTTGGCCTCACCGCTGGCCATGGCGCGGTTGATGTCCTTGATGTCGATCAGCGGCAGGAACAGCTTGCGCTCGATGGTGGCGAGCTTTTCCTGCTCGGCGTCGATCGCCTCGCGGTGGGTCTTGATGTTCGGCGACCACTTCTGGCGCTTGCGGCTGAGCTCGGCCACCCACTCGAGGTTGCCCTCGTTGCTGGGGAACGCCTTGATGAATTCGGCCTTGGGCATCTTCACCTGCTTGACGAAGATGTCCATCAGCACGCGTTCGTGATGGCGGATGTCGTTGACCACTTCGCGCAGCTTGCGCACGAAGCCGTCGATCAGTGCGGACGGCAGCTTGAGCTTGAGGAATTCCTCGGCCATCTGGTCGCGCAGCTTGACGATCTTCTTGTCGAGAATGCTGGCGGCTTTCGGCGCGGCCTTCTGGAACTTGCCGTAGTAGTCGCGCAGCAGTTCCATGCGGCGCTTGACCTCTTCCGGATCGGGACCGGTCGGGCCGGCTTCTTCCTCGTCCTCGGTCGCGGTCTCGTCGTCGTCGGCTTCGGTCTCGTCGTTCGGATCCGGCTCCGGCAGCAGCAGCGCGGCGGCTTCCTTTTCCTTGCGGGCGAGATCGGCGGCTTCTTCCAGATCGAGGAAGCCGGCCAGGATTTCGCTGAGGCGGCGCTTGCCGTCCAGGTGCTGGTCGTATTCCTCCAGCAGCAGTTCGATCGTCAGCGGGAAGCTGGCCAGCGCGGTCTGCACTTGGCCGAGGCCTTCCTCGATGCGCTTGGCGATGGCGATTTCGCCCTCGCGGGTGAGCAGCTCGACCGTGCCCATCTCGCGCATGTACATGCGCACCGGGTCGGTGGTGCGACCGACTTCGGCATCGACGGCGGACAGCAGCGCGACGGCCTCTTCGGCGGCGGCATCGTCGTCACCGGAGGTGCTGCCCGGAGCCGCGCCGTCGGCGATGGTGTCGGTATCGGGTGCCGCGTCGTGCACTTCGATGCCGACGCCTTTGAGCACCGCCATGATGTCTTCGATCTGCTCCGGATCGACGATGTCGTCGGGCAGGTGGTCGTTGATTTCGGCGTACGTCAAGTAGCCCTGCTCCAGACCTTTGGAGATGAGCGCCTTGATTTCAGACTGTTGCTCGTGGGGAGCTTTGCTATTCATTAACCGACCGCCGCGGGGTTCAAGAACCGGACATTATAGCGATGTGCTGCTTTTTTGACCAGTTTTCAAGTGGAAAAAGGTTTCAACGCGACACGCAAAAATCGCGCCAGAACGCGAGCTTGCAGTGTTTTTTGCTGGCTGGGGCTACGCATGACTCGTCGATACCTGTTCAACCGGTGTCGAGCCAGAAAGTCACCGGTCCGTCGTTCACCAGCTGGATCACCATATGGGCACCGAAGCGCCCGGTTTCCACCCCCGGATGGGCGCTGCGTGCGAGTTCCAGCAGGCGGTCGAACCAACGTCGGCCGTGCTCCGGCGTCGCCGCGCTGGTGAAGCTGGGGCGCATGCCGGAGCGGGTGTCGGCGGCGAGGGTGAACTGGCTGACCAGCAGCAGGCCGCCGCCGGTGTCGGTCAGCGAACGATTCATCTTGCCGTGGCCGTCGGCGAATACGCGATAGCCGAGCAGGCGTTCCAGCATGCGCTTGGTCTGCGCTTCGCCATCGCCCGGCTGTACCGCGACCAGGGCCAGCAGGCCGGGGCCGATCGCGCCGACGGTTTCGTCACCGACACTGACACTGGCTGACACTACGCGCTGAATCAGGGCAATCATGGCGGCACGGCGAGGGCGAGGCGACTAGCTTACGGCGCTGTCGACAGTGGCGAAAGATGGCTGGTCGGCGAGGCGGCCTCGGTGTCTGCGGTCGGCTCCCGTAAACTGCACGGATGCGAGCCGACATGTATCTCCTCTATCTCCTGCTGCGTCTGCTGGCGCTGCTGCCGCTACGTGTGCTGCACGGTATCGGCAGCGGGCTGGGCCGGCTGCTGCTGTGGCGGCGCGGGCGCATGGTGCACAACACGGCGGTGAACCTGCGCATCGCGCGGCCGTCGCTGGACGATGCAGGGCAGGCGGCGCTGCTGCATGAGGTAATGGTCGAGAGCGGCAAGTCGGCCAGCGAGATCGTCAAGGTCTGGGGCGCGGGTGCCGAGCGTGCGCTGGAACTGGTGCGCGAGGTGCGCGGTGCAGCCTTGCTGGATGCAGCGCTCGCCACGGGCAAAGGCGTGATCATTGCCGCGCCGCACCTGGGCTGCTGGGAATTGCTGAATTACTGGCTGTGCCGCAGGACGCCGATGGCGATCCTGTACCGGCCGCCGCGGATCGCCGCGATCGAGGGTCTGCTGCGCAAGGTGCGTGGCGCCTTGGCGCCGGAGCAGGTGCGTGCCGATGGCGCCGGTGTGCGTACCTTGTACAAGCGGCTGGCCGCGGGCGGCACGGTCGGCATCCTGCCGGACCAGAAGCCGCGTGCCGGCGAGGGCCAGTTCGCCCCGTTCTTCGGTCGCCAGGCGCTGACCATGGTGCTGCTGCCGCGGCTGGCCGCGCGCACTGGCGCGACCGTGCTGTTTGCATTTGCCGAACGGCTGCCACGCGGAGCCGGTTATCGCATCCATCTGCTGCCGGCACCGCCGGGGTTGGCGGATGCCGATCTTGGCATCGCCTGCTGCGCGCTCAATCAGGGCGTACAGAACTGCGTCGAGCTGGCGTTTGCGCAGTACCAGTGGCAGTACAAGCGCTATTCGGCCGATGGCCTGATCAGTCCGTACGATCGCGAGCAGGGCTAGTCCAGCATTCCGCTACGGCGCGGTCTTTTCCAGCCGGCGCAGGAATACACCCATTTCCTTTTCGACCTGCTTGTCGCCGCGTTGTGCGGCGGCGGCGATACCGCTGCGCCAGGCTTCGGCGGCGGCCTGCGTCTGACCGGCGTCGAGGCAGGCCTTGCCCAGCAGTTTCCAGGCGGCCGAGTAGGTCGGATCGAAGGCGACGGCGTGGCGCAGTTCATCGATCGCCGCAAGGGCGTCTCCGTCAGCGAGCAGCGCATTGCCCAGCGAGAAGCGCAGCAGCGCGCCATCGCGCGGACCGCCGCACTGCTGGCGCAAGCTGGCGATCAGTTCGGCATTCATGGCTGCGCGTGATAGCGGCGATCGTCGATCGGATAGACCTGCGTAGGCTGGGCTGGCTCCGGCGGGGTGTGGCCGGCGGACAGGTCGGCCAGCGAGACGGCCGACCAGACCACCAGCCAGGACGAGCGGAACGGCTGCACCAGCAGCGCGTAGCGCAGGTCGTTGGCGTCGAGTTTCCCCGGGTGCGTCACGATCACGCCGTCCGGGTGGGTCCGGGCAAAATCCTGCACGGCCTTATCGCCGAACAGCTCCGCGATGGGTCGCGTCAACCGGCCCTCGAAGTGGAACTGGCCTTCGTAATTGCCCAGATAGGCGATCGGATGGTTCGTCCGTTCGGTGGCACCGAGCAGGTGGGCGGTGGGACGCAAGTCCCAGCGTGTCCACAGGGTCAAGGTGAACAAGGTATTGAGGGCGAGTACGCCGACCAGTCCGGCCACCGCCAGACGGCGCAATTCGCCACGGCCACGCAACAACAGCAGGCCACCGATCAGCAGGAAGACCACGCTGAAATAGCGGCTGTACGGCGCAGCCGCAACGGGCCATTCGCCATGCAGATAATTCGCGTCGACCAGCAACGGCAGCGCGAACAGCAGGATCGCAAACACGATGCCGCCCACGCCCAGCGGCCAGGTGCCGAACCAGCTGTTGCCGGCCAGCGCCGGCTGGCGTTCGCGCAATACGGCGATCGCGCCGGCCATCAGCAGCGCGATGCCGCCGAATTCCGGCAGCGGGTAATACAACTGCTTGCCGCTGATCAGCGAGAACACAATGAAGCCGGGTACCAGCCAGCACAGCGCGAAGCGCAGGCCAGGCTCCAGCGGCCGCCGCAAGCCGGCGACGGCCACCCAGACGCGCGGCCAGCCACTGAAGGGAAACAGCAGCAGCGGCAACCACAGCAGGTAGAACCAGATCGGTTCGGCATGGTTCTGCAGATCCTTGCCGGCGGACAATTTGTCGACTACCCGACCGGCGGTCTGGGTGAAGAACAACCGCTGCCGATACGCCTCACCGCCGGAGAACCCGGCCGGCAACGCCCATGCCAGCAGCATCGCGCCACCGAGCAGCAGCGCCAGTACGCCGCGACCATACCAACGCGCGCGATGCTGGCGCGCCCAGTCGCTCCACAGTGGGCCGAGCAGCCACGGGAAGATCACGTGCAGCAGCATGACCGGACCTTTGGTCAGCAGGCCCAGGCCGATACATAGGCCGAACAGCAGCCAGCGCGGCTCGGCCCGTTGCGGCTTCGGGGTCAGGCACAGCAACGCGGCCAGCGTCCATGTCGCCAGCAGCACGTCGTACATGATCTGCAGGCCGAACAGGAAGGCATAGGCGAAGGCCAGCAGCATCCACGGCGTCGCCTTGGCCATCCATGGCCGGCTCGGAAACAGCCGGCGCGCCAGCAGCGAGATCAACACTAGTTGGGTGCCGCCGATCAACACCTCGAGCACGCGTGGCCAGATGTCGTCAACGCCGAACACGAACCAGCCGGCCTGGATCAGCCAGAACAGCAGCGGTGCCTTCTCGCTGTACGGCTGGCCATTGATGTGCGGCACCAGCCAATGGCCCTGGTTCCACATCTCCCAGGCCACCGCCAGGGTGCGGGTGGAATACAGCGGCATCGGCCCGTGCGAAAAGATCGCCAGCAACGCCACCAGTGCCCACAGCGGCAACCAGGGCCACACGGCACGCAGTTGTTCGGTACGGCTATAGGGGCTCGATGACACGGGCGGACTCTTGGCGGATGGACGGGTGATTCTAGCCTGCCCGGTGAGTGCGCAAGGCATGCTCTGCCGTTCGCTCAGGCCGGACCCCAATAGCCGATGCGGCGACGGATCTTCAGCTTGCGCCACAGGTTGAGAGGTTTGCGCCGGCGGTTCTTGGCGCCGCTGGCGATGAAGGCATCGATCGCATCCAGCACGCGTTCGCTGGATCGGCCGTCGCGATACGGATGGATCGCGTCGGCGTAATCGCGGATCGCCTGGAGCAACTCCGGCGGCCGCGCCAGTGCACGCTCGATCGCCGGCTCGAACTGCGCCGGCTCGTCGATATCGATCAGCTGCGGGCCGGGGCGGCGGTTCTTGAACGTCACCACCGGCTTGCCGGTGAGCAGGAACTCGTTGAGCGCGGACGAGGTGTCCGAGCACATCATGTCCACCTGCGGGAACAGTTCGAGGATGTTGTCGTTCTCGGCGAACGTGAGGTACTCGTTCTGCAGCGCCTTGAACTTCGCCGTGGTCTCCGGATTCATCTTCGGATGGAAGGTGACGATCCAGCGCCAGCGACCGTCGCGCGACAACCGCTTCACCTCGTCGTACAGCGTCTCGGCTGCGCTCCACGACGGAGAGAACGTCGAGTGATAGAGGATCACTGGCGGCTGGCGTACCGGTGGCAGCGGACCGGTGATCTCCTGCATGAAGGGATCGAGCTTGGGAAAGCCGGTCTCGGTCACCGCGAAGTGGCCGACGCGGTCGGCGATTTCCTTGAACTTGGCGGTGTCGCGTGGCCCGGTCGTGCAATACAGGTCGAAGAAGCCGCGGACGTAGATATGCCGTGGCTTGCCGGCGTCGAAGCCGTGGAACGTTTCCACCTTCACGCCGGGAAAGAAGTGCGGCACGGCGTTGCTGGAGGTGATCACCGCGATGGGTTGCCATGCACGCACCTCGGCCACACTCAGCAGGCGCTCGCCTTCGACCATGTCCTCGGCGCCGGGGCCGTCGAAGAACCATGCCGCTTCATCGCCGCGGGCGCGGATCGCCTCCTGCAGCGGACGCAGGATCGCCAGCGCGTAACGCTCGGAGCCGTACAGGAGGTAGTGCTTGCGTGAAGCCGGCTTGGACATGTCAGCGGTCTATCTGGTGGCGGGTCAGGACGGCGGCGGCGCGCGCCACCGACTTCGGGTTGTTGACCATCTCGTAGTAGCGCATGCGCTTGTACAACGCGTAGCTGGCGGCGGTCTGCGCGATCATGAAGCCGCGCCAGCCGTCCATGAAGGCCAGCCGGAACACGTAATCCTTGAGGAAGGCCAGCGCAAACACGAACGGCGCCTGCCACATCCGTACCGGCTTGCGCTTGTCCAGCCAGTCGCGGCATTTCAGCTCGGCGTAGCGCAGCACCTTCAGCTGCTTGTGCGGCAGGGTCGGATTGTTGAGGTGGTTGAACGATGCGCGCAGCGTCGGTGCGGCACCGTCGAAGCGCAGCGACTCGTGTACGCGCGCGTCGCTCCAGCGCGCGCGCTGACGGTGGTACAGCCGCGCCATCCGCTCGCCCACCGCGGGGCGGTACCAGCGCATCGGGGCGCCCATGTAGATGGTGCTGCGGCGCAGATACGCCGCCGGCGCACCGCTGGCCATCAGCTCCGGCAGGCGTTGCTCGAGTTCCGCGGCGAGTTCCGGGCTGAGGTATTCGTCCGCATCCAGCACCAGGATCCAGTCATGGTTGCACTGGGTGGTGGCGAAATTGCGCTGCGGACCGAAGCCGAGCCAGTCCTGCAGCACCACACGGGCACCGTGCGCCTGGGCGATCGCCACCGTGTCGTCATCGCTGCCACTGTCGATCACCAGCTTCTCGGCTGCGAACGGTACGCTGTCCAGGCAACGGGCGATGTTGTCGGCCTCGTTGTGGGTGATGATGGCTAAAGTCAGCGGCAGGGTGGGCATGCGCGGATTCTAGCCGAAGCCCGTCGACTTCCCGCGGAGCTTCACACAGGGTCGAACATGGTCTGAAGAGGTGGTGTGTTCGGTTACATGGATCACGTCGTGATTCAGGCAATTCATGACAAAATGCGCGAGCGTCGGCGAGTGGTAACCGATCCGAAATCGTAGTTTCTTGCAACGGCACCGAACGGCAACTCATGAAACGAACCCTCGTCACCGGCGGCGCCGGCTTTCTCGGCTCGCACCTGTGTGATCGTCTGCTTCACGATGGTCACGATGTGCTGTGCGTGGACAACTTCTTCACCGGCAGCAAGCGCAATGTGGCGCATCTGCTGACGCACCCGTACTTCGAGCTGATGCGGCATGACGTGACCTTCCCGTTGTATGTGGAAGTGGAGCGCATCTTCAATCTGGCCTGCCCGGCTTCACCGGTGCACTACCAGTACGATCCGGTGCAGACCACCAAGACCAGCGTGCATGGCGCGATCAACATGCTGGGGCTGGCCAAACGGGTCAAGGCGCGCATCCTGCAGGCCTCCACCAGCGAGGTCTACGGCGATCCGGAAGTGCATCCGCAGGTCGAGGGCTACTGGGGCAAGGTCAATCCGATCGGCATTCGCAGCTGTTACGACGAAGGCAAGCGCTGCGCCGAGACGTTGTTCTTCGATTACTACCGCCAGCACGCGCTGGACATCAAGGTGGTGCGCATCTTCAACACCTACGGCCCGCGGATGCATCCGAACGATGGCCGGGTGGTGAGCAATTTCATCGTGCAGGCGCTCAAGGGCGAGGACATCACCATCTATGGCGACGGCAGCCAGACCCGCAGCTTCTGTTATGTCGATGACCTGATCGATGTGATCGTGCGGATGATGGATTCCGAACGCGACTTCACCGGGCCGGTGAACATCGGCAACCCGGTCGAGCACACCATGCTGGAGCTGGCCGAGAAGGTGATCGCGCTGGTCGGCGGCCGTTCGAAACTGGTGTTCAAGTCGTTGCCGGCGGATGACCCGCGGCAACGTCAGCCGGATATCAGTCTGGCCCGCGACAAGCTTGGCTGGCAGCCGAAGGTGGCGCTGGAGGATGGCCTAAAAGAGACCATCGGTTATTTCCGCCAGTTGCTCGACAAAGGTGATGCGGCATGAATTCGGCGGTCACCTTCTCGGTCATCGTCACCAACTACAACTATCGTGCCTTCGTTGAGGAGGCGGTGGACGGCGCCTTGGCGCAAACCCGGGCGCCGCTGCAGGTGATTGTGGTCGACGACGGTTCCACCGACGGTTCGCCGACACTGCTGCAGCAGCGCTACGGCAGCGATCCACGGGTAACCCTGCTGCTGGGCGAGAATGGCGGTCAGCTGGCCGCCTTTCTGCGCGGCCTTGATGTCGCGCGCGGCGATGTGATCTGCTTCCTCGACGCCGACGACAGCTGGTTGCCCGACTATCTGGCGAAGGTCGGCGAGCTGTTCGACGCGCGCAAGGATGTCGACTTCGTTTTCTCCGACCTGGAGCTGTTCGGCGACGAGAGCAGTCATATGCGTTTCGCCGACCGCCCCTATGACCTCGGCTACACCATCGTCAGCACTTACATGCTTGCGCACTGGTACGGTGCGCCCACTTCGGCACTCGCCTTGCGCGCGCATTGGGCGCGCCGCACGCTGGATCTGCCGCCGGATTTCCGCGCCAACTGGCGGCTGTCGGCAGACAACTGCCTAGTCTACGGTGCCAGTGTGCTGGGCGCGCGCAAGTACTACCTGCCTACGGGCTGCGTGCGTTATCGCATCCATGGCAGCAACGGCTGGTGGGGCAACCGCACGCGTTCCAATGAGTTCCTCAACCGTTTCCGCTCGCGCTGCCTGATCCAGCACTACGCCCGCGGCATCGGCCTGGATGAGAGCTGCGTCGAGTACACCAAGCACGAGTTCAAGACCAAGCCGGAACCGAGTTGGCGTGAAGCCAAGCGCTACGCGATGCTGGTGCGCAGGCGGCATGGTTCGTGGTGGCGGAACTTGGAGCGTGCGGCGGCCATCCTGTGGTCGGTCTGGCGCCGCCGTGCGCACGCACCGCTGGAGCACCGGGATCTCGACTGATGCGCATCAGCGTTGCCGTGATCACGTACAACTGGCCCGATGCACTGGAGTTGGTGCTGACGGCGCTGGCCGCACAGAGCGAATTGCCGCACGAGGTGATCGTCACCGACGATGGTTCGCAGCCAGCTACGCGCGAACTGCTGGAACGCATCGCGCCCGATTATCCGGTGCGTCTGGTACACCTGTGGCAGCCGGACGATGGCGCCCGCATGAGCCGGGCGCGCAATCGCGCGGTTGCGGCCGCACAGGGCGATTACATTATCCTGCTCGATGGCGACATGGTGGCCGAGCGGCATTTCATCGCCGACCATCGCGCATTCGCGCGTCGTGGCTGCTTCGTGCAGGGTTCACGTGTGCTGACCGACGCCATGCTGACTCGCCGCATGCTGGAACAGCATCTGACCCTGCCGGGCTTCTTCAGCCGCGGCATCGAGCGCCGCCGTCATACGCTGCATCTGCCTGTGCTGGCGCGCTGGTATGCCAGACCAAGCACCAAGCGGCGTGGCATCAAGAGCTGCAACATGGGGTTCTGGCGCGACGACTTGCTCCGCGTCAACGGCTTCAACGAGGCGATGACCGGATGGGGTCGCGAGGATACCGAACTGGCGGTGCGTGCTTTCCATGCCGGCCTGCTCCGGCGCGACGTGCGCTTCAGTGCCCTGGCGACCCATCTTTACCACCGTACCCGCAAGCACCTCGTCGACAACCCGAATGATCGCGTGGTGGCCGACACTATCGTTCGACGACTGACTCGCTGCGAGTCTGGACTTGACCAGCATCTCGCCGAATTCTCGATCGCACCGCCGGACCTTCGCCTGGTTCCAGGTTGTTGCGGCTGAACGATATCCGGGTCGTTGGCGGCGCAGGTTCGCTGACAGGATTGGTCATCACAGAGTGCAGTGTCGGTACAGGAGCCCGGGTCGCTCGCGATGGCCACGGGAGTTGCGCGAGCGCCGAGGAAACGGCGGAAGCACCCCAAGCCACCCATTTGATGAAATGCCTGCGCTGCAGCAGCACGCCATAGACCAGGGCGAGAGGCAGGGCTGCCAGCATCAGCTTGAGAAGGTAACGCCATCCTGCGCCATTGCCCTGGTACTCGCGGATGGCCAGATGGCGCGAGCGTGCGTAATGAAACGACTTCACGAAGCTGACCCGGACGGAAGGCGCCGAAGACGCGCCGCCGACATGCCATGCATTCGCCGCCGGCTCAAATAGACATTCAAAGCCGGCCTTTCGCATGCGCAGGCAAAGGTCGTCGTCTTCGTAGAACAGGAAGAAGCGTTCGTCGAAGCCACCGATGTAACGGAATGCTTCCGTGCGCAGCAGCAGGCAACAGCCATTCAGCCATTGGGCACTGCAGGTGGCGTCCGCCACGCGATACGGCGCGCGTGGGCAGAGATCGTAGAAGGCGCGGCGAAAGCATTTCTGAGGCTTCTGATTTTCGCGCCAGCTTTGCGGCGCCACCATGCCTGCAGAGGGATAGCGCCGCAGCGTATCCAGCAAGGTGAGCAGACCGTCAGGCTTTATGTCGCAATCGGGGTTGAGCAGCAGGGCGAACGGAGTGCGGACCTGCGCCATGGCTTCATTGTTGGCTCTGCCGAAGCCGGCATTGTCGCTGCGTTCGATGATTCTGGCTTGAGGCAGAAGTCTGCCGATGGCCGGCACCGTACCGTCATCACTGCCATTGTCGATGATCAGGACATGGGGGAAGGGGCGCAACGTGTCTGCGAGCGACTCGATGAGCGTCCGGCTCTTGTAGGTAACGCAGATGATCGTCACCTGCTCAATGGAGTTGCTCTCTGTCACGCGGGCCTTGTCTACACCTCTTGAGATGATGTGCGTTGCGCAGCTGGTGGCATGCAGGCCAGCAACAGGATGAACATATGGCGGTGCGAGAAGTCCGCCCACAGGCCATTGGCGAGTCCGGCTGTCAGATAGATCAGCAGGATGCAGGTGTAGATGTCTCGTGGAACCGGATCGAGACGTCGTATGTAGCGTGCCAGCGCGACCAATAACAGCAGATAAACCAGCAGGCCGACGGCACCTTGTTCGGCGAGGATCAGCAACATCTCCTGGTGTGGGTGACCCATCAAGAAGGCATCGAAACGCGGAAGACCCTCAATCGATTGGCGATACAACGGTGCCCATTGATGCAGTCCGTGGCCAAATACCGGCGCCGTCGCGATGATGGGGAGGGTGCGTCGCCACAACTCAAGACGAATGCCGGTGGAGGTGGGTACCCGCTGGCCGGCATAAAGTTGCACTTCGTCCGCGATCGATAGCACAAGCCGTTCCCGAACCGGTGGCGTAAACCATACGATGGCCGGGATGGCGACCATCAGAGAGCAGGCTGCCATGGCGTGACGCCAACTCACGCGGCCCTTCACGAGGAGGCGCCAGCCCCAGTAAGCCAATAGCGGAACAAGCGTCAGATAAGCCGTGCGGCTCCCGAGCATCACCACGATATTGATCAGCGCCAGCAGCGCTGCTGCCGAGAAGAGTGCCTTCTGGCGTGTGGATGGCGCGTCAACGGCGACAGCCAGCGCCATGGATCCAAAGACCAGCAGCGCCAATCCCTGCTGGGTATATTCCTTGAATACGGTATTGCGCATGGCCGGCTCTGACTGATCCAGCGCACGCTGGGGGATCAGGCCCAGATCCATGCCGCAGGAAATCAGCAATACCACGCCCACCGCCAGGGCAAAGGCAACCAGCGCACGCCGCCGCCATTGGGGGGTCTGCAGCAGCGAACCCAGAACCAGCGGGTACCAGCAGACCCAGGTATACGAGCCTGTCAGCGGCAGCACCGAGGTGTCGTACCAGGTGTGCATGGCACTCAGCACCAGGACCACCCACCACAACAGGGCGCCCAGCACGACGGGACTGCGTGCGGCCGCCAACCAGCGTTGGCGAGCATCCTTGCCCAGCAGCGAGAAGGCCAGACTCAGGATCAGGGCAGCATTGGTTGCCGGCTTGTTGAGAGGAACCACAAAAAGGCTGGCCACAGCGCACCACTGCCCTGCAGTAAGCGCTGCGCTGCGAACGCGAAAAAGGGGTGTGACTGAAGTGTTCATGGGGGCGAAAGTGTCACCTGAACTCCATGTACGGTGACTGACATGCTGGCCGATGCCGGCCCAACCCAAGCGCCACGTGACTGCGCGAGTCTACACGACGCACGTTTCATCTTGGGGTGATGAAGCCCTCAGTTATCCGCATCATCAGCCGCATTTTCGGCCACGCCTGGGGTGCAGCCGGCAATTACCGCATCGGCCTTGAACAGCCACCACTCGCGGCGGTTGGCGTGGCCGACATGGATGGCGCGATGGCGATCCACGCACTGCCCCATCGCATCATCGAGGCTGAAGACCCAGCGTTGTGCCGGAGCCTGCTGCTGCCATGCGATGGCCTCGGCGTACTGCTGCGGCCAGGGTTTGAGGAAACCGAATTCGGTGGTTGGACCCTGCGCCATCAGCAGGTTCTGCTCCTTCCAGGCGAGCAGGCCGATCTCGGCCCGCGGTCCGGCGATGGTGCGTGCCTGCAGCATCACGTCACGTGCCGAGCGATCGCCGTTGAGCATCGGATAGCCGCACAAGCCATATAGCCCCCACAGCAGGCTGGCGAACAGCAGCCAGCCCAGCGGCGCATGACATACCCGCGTGAAGGCGATGACGACGAGGCCGGCCACGCCGATGCTCAGCAGCAGCCACCAGACATGCGGATCCAGACTTTGTTCGATCTTGTCGGCCCAGGCCGGGTGTCGATGGATCGCCAGTGTCGCGGCGACAGTCAGCGCGCTGGCCAGCAACAAGGTCAGCGCAAACACGGCAAGACGCACGCCGCGTCGGCGCAACAGGCCGGATAGTAATGGTGCCAGCGCCAGTGCGGTCATCGGCAGTGCCGGCAGGATGTAGACGTCGCGCTTGCCCGGGCTGAACGAGAAGAACAGCAAGACCAGCACGATCCAGCTCAGCGGCAGCAGGAAGCGCGCATCGCGCCGCTTCAGTCGCCGCCACCATGCCGGCAGTGCCCACGGCAACAGCAGCGACAGCGGCAACCAGTCGACCACGATGATGCCGAGGAAATAGAGCGGCGAATGGATATGCCCGGTCGGTGTCGCGTAGCGATGCACGGTCTGCCCGAACAGAATGTTCTGCACGTACTCGGCGTGCTGCGGATCGCCATCGGCGCGCGCGACCAGCAGCATCGGCAACAGCCAGCACAGGATCGGCAACAGGAACAGCGCCAGGCCGCCGGCCCAGCGCCAGCCGCCACTCGGCAACGCCAGCTGATGCCAATGACCACGGCGGGCAATCATGTAGGGAATCAGCATCAACAACGCCAGCACGCCGACACCCTTGGTCGCCACGCCGACGCCGGCAAAGAAGCAGCCCGCGGTGAACCAGCGCCATGACGGCCCCAGCAGCAGATGACGCAACAGGCCGTAATTGGCCAGCGTGATCCAGCCCAGCAGCAACGGATCGATCTGCGCGTTGCGCATCTGATAGGTGAAGTGGATGGTCAGCAGCAGCGTGGCTGCCGCCAGCAGCGCGCTGCGATGATTCCACAGCCGCCGCGCCAGGTCGTAGACCAGTGCCAAAGCCGTCAGCGCCGCCGCCAGCGACGGCAGCAGGAACGCCACCCGCCACTGGCCGGTGATCAGGTAGGCCAGCGCCTGCAACCACATGAATACCGGTGGCTTGTCCGGATACAGCTCGTGACCCCGATGCGGGAACAGCCACTGGCCGTGCTCGACCATCAGTCGTGCGACCAGCGCGAAACGTGGCTCGTCGGACGGCCACGGATCGCGCAGGCCGATGCCGAGGCCAAGCAGCAGCAGCGCGAACACGCCGAACAGCAGCAGCTCCCAGCGGGCGTCGCGCAACCATAGCGGGCGAGCATGGGACAGGGGCGTACAAGGCTTCACGGGCGGGCGTTCCGTCAGTGGCAATCGATGATGTCAAGCATAACGGGGCCGCCCGGGGTATTCGTGTTGCAATGATGGCGGAAGGTCAGTACCGACTGCCCCGGTAGAGGCTCAGGGCTGTTTCTGCAGCACGGCGTAATACATGCCGTCGAGGTCGCCGTCACCGGGCAGGATCTGCCAACCCACCGACGCAGCGTGGCCAACTGGCAGTGTGAATGCCACCGGCTGTGCATCGGGCTGGGCCGCCAGCAGTTCGCTGACGATGGCCTCGTTTTCCGCACGCAGCACCGAGCAGGTGATGTAGACCAGGCGCCCGCCCGGTGCCAGCAGCGGCCATAGCGCGGACAGAATGCGGCGCTGCTGCGCATGCATCGCGGCGATATCGCTTTCGCGCCGATGCAGCCGCACATCCGGTCGGCGACGCAGCACGCCGGTGGCCGAGCACGGCGCGTCGATCAGGATGCGGTCGAACGGCTGGCCTTTCCACCAGCCCTTCGGCGCGCCGGCATCGCCGATCACCAGCTTGGCATTCAGTCGCAGCCGCATCAGGTTCTGACGGATGCGTTCGGCGCGTGGGGCATCCACTTCCAGCGCGGTCAGATCGATGTCGGCGCGTTCGAGCAGATGGCAGGCCTTGCCACCGGGGGCGGCGCAGGCGTCGAGTACGCGCAGACCATCCTTGAGCTCGGCCAGATCGGCGGCTACTTGCGCGGCGCCATCCTGCACGGCGAACAAACCATCCTCGAAACCGGGCATGCGGGTGACGTCGGTGCTGTGCGGCAGTACCAGCGCGTCGCTCAGCCACGGATGGATTTCGGCCGTATAGCCGGCTGTTTGCAATGACTCGATCAGTGCGGCGCGCTCGCCGCGCTGACGATTGACGCGCAGCATCAGCGGCGGCTCGCGATTGTCGGCCGTCATCACCGCGTCGGCCTGTTCCGGCCAGTCGCTGTGCAGTGCCGTGGCCAGCCACGCCGGGTGCGCGTGGCGGGTCTGCGGCTTGGCATCGAGCCGGGCGATCAGGGTTTCGCGTTCACGCTGCCAGCGGCGCAGCACGGCGTTGACCAGCCCGGCCAGCTGCGGTCGCTGCAACGCACGCACTGCCTCGACGGTGGCGGCGACGGCGGCGTAGTCCTGCAGTTCGAGGATTTCCAGTTGCACCAGTCCCAGCACCAGCAGCGCGTGGACCGCCGGGTCTTTGTGGCGCAGGGACTTTTCCAGCAGGCCGTCGATCGCGGCATCGAAGCGCAGCCACCAGCGCGCGCCTTCGCTGAGCAGGGCCATCAGCAAGGCGCGGTCACGCGGATCGCCGAGCCGCGGCGCGTAACGTTCCATCACGTCGCGCAGCGAGGCGCCGCGCAGGGCGATTTCGGCGAGCCCCCTGGCGGCCAGCGCGCGGGTATCGGCTTTCATGGGACCAGCTTTCATCAGGCCAGTCTTCACGGGAGCTGGCGCAGTTCAGGGCGGGCGTTGAGGTAGTCGATCGCGCCGATGCGTTTACCACCGGCGCGTTGCAGGGCGGTCACGCGCAGTGCGCCGTGGGCGCAGGCGAGGTCGATGCCGTTTCGGCCGGCGGCCAGCACGCTGCCGGGCGTGGCGTGGTGGTCGAGTGCGATCGCCTGCGCGGCCCATATCCGCAACGGTTCGCCGGCGATCTCGCCTTCGGCGACCGGCCATGGATCGAACGCGCGCACCTGCCGCTCCAGTTCGATGGCCGGCCGGCTGAAGTCGAGTCGCGCCTCAGCCTTGTCCAGCTTGTGCGCGTAAGTGACGCCTTCAGCTGGCTGGGGTGCGGCGGTGAGCACTTCGCCGGCCAGCGTGCGGCGCAGGCCCTCGGCCAGTACTTCGGCACCCATGGCAGACAGGCGATCATGCAGCGAGCCGCCGGTCTCTTCACGGGCAATCGGCGTGCGTCTCTGCAAAAGTACCGGGCCGGTATCCAGGCCGGCCTCCATCTGCATCAGGTCGACGCCGCTTTCGTTGTCGCCGGCGAGGATCGCGCGCTGGATCGGCGCCGCCCCGCGCCAGCGCGGCAGCAGGCTGGCATGCACGTTCCAGCAGCCGAGTCGCGGGATTGCCAGCACCTTGCGCGGTAAAATCAGACCATAGGCCACCACCACCAGCAGGTCCGGTCGATACGCGGCGAGTGTCTGCTGTGCCTCGGCGGACTTCAACGACTCGGGTTGTTCGACCGTGATGCCGGCGGCCAGCGCGGCCTGCTTGACGGGACTGGGCGTGAGCTTGCGGCCGCGACCGGCAGGGCGATCGGGCTGCGTGTAGACGGCCGCCACCTCGGCACCGCTGGCGCGGCAGGCCTCCAGGCAGGGCACGGCAAATTCGGGGGTGCCGGCAAAGACCAGCCGCAGGCCTGAATTATTCAAGCACTGGCCGCCTGCTTGCGCTGCTTGTCCAGCCGTTTCAACAGTAGTGCGCGTTTCAGTGACGACAGGTAGTCGACGAACACCTTGCCGTCCAGGTGATCCATTTCGTGCTGGATGCACACGGCCAACGGGCCCTCGGCCTCGACAACGATCTCGTTGCCGTCCACGTCCTGCGCCTTCACTTTCACCTTCAGTGCGCGGGTGACGTCGGCATACAGGCCGGGGAACGACAGGCAGCCTTCCTGATAGACCTGCGAGCCGTCCTTCTCGAGGATCTGCGCATTGATCAGCGCCAGCGGCTGCTTGCGGTCGTCGCTCATGTCGGCAACCAGCACGCGCTGATGCACGTCGACCTGGGTCGCGGCGAGGCCGACGCCGTTGGCGGCATACATGGTCTCGAACATGTCGGCGACGAGCTGCTTGAGCTTCGCGTCAAACGCGTGAACCGGCACGGCACGGGTACGCAGACGGGGGTCGGGGAACTCGAGTATGGATAGTACGGACATGGAATCACCTCGGCGCCGGAATTGCGGGCGATTTGGTAAAAAGCCACCCCCGGCGCGATCTAGAATGTGTCTCATTGTACGTCGGCAACCATCCGAGTACAGACGATTTTTGCCAACTCGCGCCTGTTGCGCGTGTTAACCATTCGGTTACACTCGACCGAGCATCTGGGGAAGGGGGATTCCCACCAATGATCAAGAAAATTATCGTGTTGCTGGCCGGCATGCTGGTTACCGTGGCTGTCTATGCGGCTGGCGTGCAACTGCGAGCCGATCATCCCGACAGCTACACCGTGCGCCGGGGCGACACCTTGTGGGATATCTCCGCCAAATTCCTCTCCAAGCCGTGGCTGTGGCCGGAGATCTGGCAGGCCAATCCGCAGGTGCGCAACCCGCATCTGATCTACCCCGGTGATGTGCTCAATTTGTCCTTCATCAACGGGCCGCGTGTGGGCTTGCAGCCGGGCGTGCATCGCGAAGACGAGGCGGTGCCGGCGATCCCGCTGTCCGAGCTGAAAATGTTCCTCAAGGACATGCGGGTGATGGACTCGAACGCGGTCAATTCCGCGCCGTATGTGGTCGGTCTGGAAGAGGCCCGCTTGCGCGGTGCGGTGGGCCAGAACATCTACGTGCGCGGCCTGCAGGGCGAGCCGGGTCAGCGCTGGGCGATCGTGCGACCGACCCATGTATTCCGCGGCTTCAATCAGAACGATCCGAATAGTGCCGATCTGGTCGGTCACGAATTGAACAGCAATGCGGCGATGGTCAATGCGCCGTGGGATGAGGACACTCGTAATGACGGACATTACGGTCGTGGCGATGATCTCGGTGTTGAAGTCAGCGTGATCGGTACCGCCGAGACGTTGCGCATGGGCGACCCGTCGACCCTGTTGCTGCTCAACGCGACTCTGGAAATCCGCAGCGGCGATCGCATCATGCCGATCGATGGCACGCCGTACGACGCGTATTACTACCCGCATGCACCGAAGTCGGTGCCGGCCAACGCCAAGGTGATCGGGTTTGCCGATGCGATGGATGCGGCGGGTCCGCGCCAGGTCGTGATGCTGTCAATCGGCGCCAAGGACGGGGTCGACAATGGCCAGACGTTCACGATCTACGAACCGGGCGAGACCATTCACGATGACGTGGCCAGCAACAGCTGGAATCGGGGCGTCGGCCATACGGTCACCCTGCCGGACGAGTACGTCGGTCACGTCATGGTGTTCCGCACTTTCGATCGGGTCAGCTACGGCTTGATCATGGATGGCTTGCGGCCGGTGCATATCGGTGGCCGCCTGCGCGCACCGGAGTAACCACACGGCTCTTGCCGTATCGGTATCTGCCTACAGCACGGCGCGGCCACCACCGCGCCGTTTCTGTTTGTGCCGGTTCCGTAAACTGCAGCGCATGCACATGGACGACACGGATGAACTGCGCGCATGGCTGATCGCATTGCGGACGCCGGGCCTCGGACCGGGCGGTCTGCGCGAGCGGCTGGATGCGGCCGATGGCGATATCAGGAGGGTCGTGACGCAACTGCAGCGCCATGCCGCGGCGCTCGGTGAGCCGGCGCAAGCGTGGCTGGCACAGCCTGATAAGATGCGATTGACGGCCGATCTGGCGTGGCTGGCCGAGCCTGGCCGTCGGTTGTTGCGCTGTACCGAAGCGGATTTTCCTCCGCAGTTGGAGAACATTCCGCAGCCGCCGGCTGCCCTGTTCGTGGTCGGCGACGCCAGCTTGTTGCTATATCCGCAGGTGGCGATCGTCGGTGCCCGCAGCGCCAGTGCGAGCGGGTTGGCGCACGCCCACGCGTTTGCCCGGACGTTGGCGCAGGCCGGCTTCGCGATTACCAGCGGCATGGCCGATGGCATCGACGGTGCGGCCCATGCGGCGGCACTGGATGCCGGCGCGGCGACGCTGGCAGTGATCGGTACCGGGCCGGATCGGGTGTATCCGCGCAAGCATCATGCGCTGGCCCGGCGAATCGCCACACACGGTGTGCTGATCAGCGAGTTCCCGCTCGGCACGGCTGCACGCGCGGATCATTTCCCGCGCCGGAACCGGATCATTGCAGGCCTGTCCCTGGGTACCCTGGTGATCGAGGCAGGTCTGCGGTCCGGTTCGTTGATCACCGCCCGGCTGGCCGGCGAGCAGGGCCGTGAGGTGTTCGCGCTGCCCGGTTCCATCCATAATCCGCTGGCTCGCGGTTGCCATCGTCTGATCCGCGATGGCGCGCGGCTGGTAGAGAGTGCGGCGGAGATTATCGAGACATTGGCGCCGGCAGCGCGCATGCTTGGCTGCGAACTGGCTACACGACTGCAGCTGGAGGCCGGCGACGAGGCGACTCAAGAGCCGGTTGCCAAGGGTGGTGCAGGTGGCTCGTGCGATCATTCCGGTTGGCGTGAAAATCCCGAGCATCGCCGTCTTTTGGACGAACTTGGTTACGAACCGGTGACGTTGGACGAACTTGTTCGACGTACGGAGCAGTCGGCGGCCACGCTGTCCGCGATGTTGTTGATGCTGGAACTGGAAGCCAGGATCGAGAGTCTGCCAGGCAACCGCTACCAGCGATTGCCTGACGCTGGCTGATCAGTGAAGTCTGCCTCGGCCCGGTGAATCTGGCGGGTTCAGGCTTGACAGCCGCGGGCACGGCATGGTTTCAACTATATATATGTCCGGCACGGAAGCGCCGGTGGTTCACTTGCGGAAATCCAGCTTCATGGCAAAAAACCTGCTCATCGTCGAATCACCGGCCAAGGCCAAGACGATCAACAAATACCTCGGTAAGGACTTCCAGGTCCTCGCCTCCTACGGTCACGTGCGTGACCTGAAGCCGAAGGAGGGCGCGGTCGACACCGAGCACGGTTTCACCATGGCTTACGAGGTGATCGAGCGCAACGAGAAGCACGTCGATGCGATTGCCAAGGCCGCCAAGCTGGCCGACGATATCTATCTCGCGACCGACTTGGATCGCGAAGGCGAAGCGATCAGCTGGCACATCAGCGAGATCCTGAAGGAGCGCGGCCTGACCGAAGGCAAAAAGCTGCATCGGGTGGTGTTCTCCGAGATCACGCCGAAGGCGATCAAGGCCGCGGTGGCCGCGCCGCGCCAGCTGTCGCATGACCTGGTCGATGCGCAGCAGGCCCGTCGCGCGCTGGACTATCTGGTCGGCTTCAACCTGTCGCCGGTGCTGTGGCGCAAGGTGCAGCGCGGCCTCTCCGCCGGCCGCGTGCAGTCGCCAGCGTTGCGCATGATCGTCGAGCGCGAGGAGGAGATCGAGGCATTCCAGGCGCGCGAATACTGGAGCATCGAGGCGCAGTTGAAGCATGCCGATGGCGATTTCACGGCACGCCTGAGCAAACTCAACGGCAAGAAATTCGAGCAGTTCGACCTTACCAACGAAGCCGATGCAACTGCGGCGCGCGATGCGCTGAAGCAGGCCGCGCGCGGCCGCCTCACCGTCAGCGACGTCGGCTCGAAGGAGCGCAAGCGTCGTCCGGCCGCCCCGTTCACCACATCCACCCTGCAGCAGGAGGCCGCGCGCAAGCTCGGCTTCACCACCAGCCGCACAATGAAGGTGGCACAAGGTCTGTATGAAGGTGTGGCGCTCGGTGACGAGGGCAATGTCGGTCTGATCACCTACATGCGTACCGACTCCACCATGCTCGGCGACGATGCCGTGGCCGAGCTGCGCCAGCTGATCGCCCGCGATTTTGGTGGTCACGCGCTGCCCGATGCGCCACAGGTCTACAAGACCAAGTCGAAGAACGCGCAGGAAGCGCATGAGGCGATCCGTCCGACCTCGGCGATGTATACGCCGAAGGCGGTCGCCGCTTTCCTCAACGACGACCAGCGCAAGCTGTACGAGTTGATCTGGAAACGCACCGTCGCCTGCCAGATGATCCACGCCACGCTGAATACCGTCTCGGTGGAATTTGCGCTGCGCGATGTGACTGGCGGCGACGCCTCGTTCCGCGCCAGCGGCACCACCGTGATCGATCCGGGCTTCCTCGCCGTGTACGAGGAAGGCCGCGACCAGAAGAGTGCCGAGGACGACGACGAAGGCCGTCGCCTGCCGCGACTGGTGGTGGGCGAGCAGGTGCCGCTGCACGAGATCGCCGCCGACCAGCATTTCACCGAGCCACCGCCGCGCTACTCCGAAGCCAGCCTGGTCAAGGCGCTGGAAGAACACGGCATCGGCCGCCCGTCGACCTACGCCAGCATCATCCAGGTGCTGCAGAACCGCGAATACGTCTTGCTTGACAGCCGCCGCTTCAAGCCCAGCGATGTCGGCCGCGCGGTCAGCAAATTCCTCACCGCGCATTTCACCCGCTACGTCGACTACGACTTCACTGCCAAGATGGAAGACGAGCTCGACGCGGTCAGCCGTGGCGAGGAAACCTGGGTGCCGCTGATGGAACGCTTCTGGCTGCCGTTCAAGCAGCAGGTGGACGAGAAGACCGAGTCGGTCGACCGCAACGAAGCTACCGGCGCGCGCGAACTCGGCAGCGATCCGAAAACCGGCAAGCCGGTGTCGGTGCGGCTGGGCCGCTTCGGGCCATATGCCGCGATCGGCACCAAGGACGACGAGGACAAGCCAACCTTCGCGTCGCTGCGTCCCGGCCAAAGCATGCACACGATCACCCTGGCCGAGGCGCTGGAGCTGTTCAAGCTGCCGCGTCAGCTTGGTCAGGCCGAGAACGGCGATGAGGTGATGGTCGGCGTCGGCCGCTTCGGTCCGTTTGTGAAGCAGGGCAGCACCTACGCTTCGCTGAAGCCCGAGGACGATCCGTATACGATCGAGCTGCCGCGCGCGTTGCAGATCGTCGCCGAAAAGCTGGAGATGCTGGCGAACCGCCTGATCCTCGACTTCGGCAACGGCGTGCAGGTGCTCAATGGCCGCTACGGCGCGTACATCACCGACGGCGAGAAGAACGCCCGCATCCCGAAGGAGCAGGAGCCGAAGGAGCTGACCGAGAAGCAGTGTCTTGAACTGCTCGCGGCTGCACCGGTGCGCAAGGGTCGCTTCGGCAAGAAGACCGCCACCAAGAAAACCGCGACCAAGAAAGCTGCCGCCAAGAAGGCAGCACCGGCGGTGAAGAAGACTGCCGTCAAGAAAGCTGCGGCGAAGAAGAAAGCCGCCAAGAAGACGGCAACCAAGAAAACGGCCACCAAAAAGGCGGCGACGAAGAAAGTCGTGGCAGAGAAAGTCGAGGCCTGAGTGCTGCGGCGCTTCACTCTCGCCGAATCCGCTGCTGCCGCCGAGTTGCTGCACGCTGGTGGCGTGCTGGCCTATCCAACCGAGGCCGTGTTCGGCCTCGGCTGCGATCCGCATGATCGCGTCGCGTTCGAGCGTCTGTTTGCGCTGAAGCAGCGGCCGTCGACACAGGGCGTGTTGCTGATCGCCGCCGAGTTCGCCCAGGTCGAGCGCTATATCGAGCTTGCCGCCGTGCCCACGGAAGTGCTGCAGCAGGTGCGGGCGAGCTGGCCGGGGCCGAACACCTGGATTTTTCCGCGCTCGGCAGACGTGCCGGCATGGATCGCCGGTGCGCACGCCGGCATCGCGTTGCGGATCACCGCCCACGAACCCGCCGCCGCCTTGTGTCGTGCGTTTGGTGGTGCGCTGGTATCGACCAGTGCCAATCCGCACGGCCAGCCGCCGGCGCGCTTGGCGCAGACTGTCGCAGACTATTTTGGAGACGCACTGGACGGCCTGCTGGACGCTCCGCTGGGCGGCCAGAGCAGTCCCAGCGTGATCCGCGATGCATTGTCGGGCACTATCATCCGCGCCTGAGCGGTCGAAGGAACGCGTCGAAACGGTGCCAGCCAGTGGCTTCGTGAACCGTTGCAGGACGACAGCTTCTGCCATTCACGCTGGAGTGAATAGGTCAAGGCGATGCTGTTCCTGCAACACGACGAATTGAAGCATCCGGGAGAGTGCGGTTTGGCCATCGTTTACGACACCTACCAGCGCGAAGCGCCGCAGCGGTTGCCGCTGCTGAGCGCGGCCGACCCATCACGAGTGCTGGTCCGGCGACACGGCGAGGCGGTGACTGCCGCCCGGTTCCTGGCACACGTGCATGCGGTGGCGGCCTGCCTGCCTGCCGCGACGGCCGCAGTGAATCTGTGCGAGGACCGTTACGCGTTCCTGGTGGCGTTCTGCGCGATCGTGCTGCGCGGCCAGATCAATCTGCTGCCGTCATCGCGCGCGCCGCAAGCGGTGGATGAAGTGATGGCAGCGCATCCGGGCTGTTATGCGCTGGGTGAGCAGGCATTCGATCCGGCGCCGCGCGGCTATCGCCTGTTGCCGTCGCTGGAGATCCCCTTGCCGCTCGAAGCCGGTACAGGCTGGCCGATGATTCCGGCCGACCAGGTCGTGGCGATCGGCTACACCTCCGGCTCCACCGGCATGCCCAGCGCCAACGCGAAGACCTGGGGCAGTTTCCACGCCAGCAACGCCGGCAACCTGGGCATGCTGCATGCGGCCGTCGGCCGGTATCTCGAGATCGTCGCCACGGTACCGCCGCAGCATATGTACGGCATGGAGATGTCGGTCTTGCTGCCGCTGCTCGGCGAGGTCAGCGTGCATGCCGGGCGGCCGTTCTTTCCGGCCGACGTGGCGGCGGCACTAGCCGAAGTGCCGGCGCCGCGACTGCTGGTGACCACGCCGGTGCATCTGCGCGCACTGGTCGAGTCGGGCATTGCGCTGCCGCCGATTGCGGCGGTGATCTCGGCCACCGCGCCGCTGCCGGTGGAACTGGCCGCTGCCGCCGAGCAGCGCTTCGGTGCGCTCGTGCTGGAGGTATTCGGCTCCACCGAAACCTGCGTGTTCGCCAGCCGCCGACCCACCGTGGACGAGGACTGGTCGTTGTACGACGGCGTCACCCTGCACCCGCAACCCGACGGTACCGCGATCGAGGCGCCGCAACTGAGTGCGCCGATCACCCTGGCCGATATCGTCAGCCTGTCCGACGGCGGCCGTCGCTACCGTTTGCGCGGCCGGCACGCCGACATGCTGGAGATCGCCGGCAAGCGTGCCTCGCTGAGCGACCTCAGCCGCCGCCTGCTGGCGATACCCGGCGTGCAGGACGGCGTGGTGTTCCAGTTGGACGCCGCCGATGCGCTCGGTGTGCACCGGATTGCGGCACTGGCGGTAGCGCCGGGGCTGGATGAACACACGATACTCGACGCGCTGCGCCGGGCCATTGATCCGCTGTTCCTGCCGCGTCCATTGCGGCTGGTTTCCGCCTTGCCCCGCAACGAAACCGGCAAGTTGCCGCGCGCGGCGTTGCTGGAGTTGCTGCACCACCACGATTGAATCCGCGCGATTGAACCCGAGCGGGCGATCCGCCGCAGCCGCTACAATGCGCGCCTGCGCGGCGTGGCGCATGGTGGTTTTCGGAGTGCAGGCATGAAGGTTCTCGTCATCGGCAGCGGCGGTCGCGAACACGCGCTGGCGTGGAAGCTCAAGCAGTCGTCGCAGGTCGACGAGGTGATCGTGGCGCCCGGCAATGCCGGCACCGCTCATGAGCCGGGCGTGCGCAATGCCGATGTGGCGATGGACGATCTCGATGGCCTGCTGCAGCTGGCCAAGCGCGAGAAGATCGGCTTGACCGTGGTCGGTCCCGAGGTGCCGCTGGTGGCCGGTGTGGTCGACCGCTTCCGTGCCGCCGGCCTGCGCATCTTCGGGCCACGCGCGATCGCCGCGCAGCTGGAGGGCTCCAAAGCGTTCGCCAAGGACTTCCTGCAGCGCCACAACATTCCCACCGCGCACTATGCGGTGTTCACGAATTTGAATCCGGCGCTGGCCTATGTGCGCCAGCACGGCGCGCCGATCGTGATCAAGGCCGACGGCCTCGCCGCCGGCAAGGGCGTGGTGGTCGCGCTGACCCTAGCCGATGCGGAGCTGGCGCTGCACGACATGCTCGGCGCGCACCGTTTCGGCGATGCCTCGGCGCGGGTGGTGATCGAGGAATTCCTCGACGGCGAGGAAGCCAGCTACATCGTGATGAGCGACGGCAGCCACGCGCTGCCGATGGCCTCGAGCCAGGATCACAAGCGCCGTGACGAAGGCGATCTGGGCCCGAATACCGGCGGCATGGGTGCGTATTCGCCGGCGCCGGTGGTCACGCCGGAAGTGGAGCAACGTATCCTGCGCGAAGTGATCGAGCCGACTCTGCACGGCATGGCAGCCGAGGGTGCGCCGTTCATCGGTTTCCTCTACGCCGGCCTGATGATCGACAAGAGCGGCAATCCAAAGGTGATCGAGTTCAATGTGCGCTTCGGCGATCCGGAAACCCAGCCGATCATGTTGCGACTGAAGTCCGATCTGGTCGAGCTGATTGATGACGCACTGGATGGCCGGCTGGAGCACAGCAAGGCGCGTTGGGATGCGCGCCCGGCGATCGGCGTGGTGATGGCGGCCGGCGGTTATCCGGGCGGGGTGCGCAGCGGCGACGTGATCGAGGGACTCGATGCGTCGGTCGATGTCGCTGCGTCGGCCGATGTGAAAGTGTTTCACGCCGGTACCCGCCTCGACGCCCAGGGTCGTGCCGTCACTGCTGGCGGTCGCGTGCTGACCGTGTGCGCGCTGGGTGTGGACATCGCTGCGGCCCGCGAACAGGCCTATGCCACGGTCAGCCGAATCCGTTACGACGGTGCGTTCTGCCGCCGGGACATCGCGCATCGGGCCTTGCGGCGCGACTGATTCACGGCGATGCCACAATGGCGGTACGCCCAGGCCTGAACCGCGTACGTCGGCGCATGGTAGGTCATCAGCTGACTTGACTTTTCTGCGCCGGTATTTTTGGGCTATGCTTGGAGCTTCCCCCGCGTAGAGTCGTGGCGCCAAGGCGTCTGAACGATCTCGTGTTGTTTTCACGTTGATGAGGTTTTCCCCATGCGCAAGACGGTTTTGTCGCTGATGTCGATCACCGCGCTGGCTCTGGCTGGTTGCAATGCCCCCACTCCGTCACAGCAAACCGGTACGGAGGCGCCTGCATCCGCGAATACGGCTACGGCAGCCACCGCAGCCACCGCGGTCGCCAACGAAGTGAGCGGCACGATCTCGTTGCGCGGTTCCGAGCAGCCTTCCGCGAACGCCACGCTGGTGCTGAATCTGGTCGACGTGTCGGCCACCGCGGCTGGCTCTGCGCCGCTGGCGAGCAAGACGTCGCCGGCCGGCGCGTTTCCGCAGCCGTTCAAGCTGAGCTTCAATCCGGCCGAGGTGAAGCCGGATGACCTGTATGTGATTCAGGCCACGCTGACTGATGGCGACCGTCATTACACGATGCCGATCCAGGCACCGGTGCTGGCCAAGGGCAGCAAGAATGATGGCGTCGCGATCGAACTGGTGGCCACGCAGACCGCCGGCGAGAAAATCATGGACGCTTTCACCGCCGAGCAGAAGCAGCTCGGCGGCATGAAGATCAAATCCGGCACCAAGCTCGACGCGGATGTCTCGCGTGGCTGGCAGGTGTTCCGTCAGGCCGGTGATCTCAAGTTCATCCGCGAGGAAGTGGACTATGGCGACAAGGGCTTCACCAGCACGGACTATGCCTATACGGACGGCAAGGTCTGGGCGGTCGTGCAGCAGACCAAGGCCAGCCGTGACGGCAAGCCGAGCGCGATCGACCGTGCCGGCTGGAACGACGATGGCTCGCTGGTGCTGAAGCAGCATCAGGTCGGCAGCGATGTGCAGGTGCTCGGTGACGATGTCGCGGCGAAGCTGAAGAAGCAGGCCATGGAAATCCTCAGCGTGGCGACCGGCGGCAAGAACAAGTAAGCCGTCCAGACGTCCGCACATGAAAAAGCCGCCGGTGCAAACCGGCGGCTTTTTTTGTTGCAGTGGACCCGCTCAGAAGTTGACGCGGAAGCCCATGTTGAAGCTGTTGTACTTCTGGCTGTTGTCGCTGAAACGGCCGCTGTAGCCGATCCAGCTGGTCATGCTCGGCGTGAGCTGGGCGGACACGCCCAGGTTGGCGTTGCCCCAGCTCTTGTCCGGCACGAAGCCGGTCAGGGCGAAGGTGCCGTTCATGCTGTTCAGGCCGGCGCTGACTTCACGCGGGTCCGCCTTGCTGTCGTGGTTCCAGGCCAGTTCGGCATACGGCGACATGGCCAGGTTGGCGACCTGCCAATGGCCTTGCAGGCGCCAGCCGAGGGTGCCGATCAGCGCATCACGCTGTTGCCGACCGAACCACATCGCGCTGCTGTCGTTGCCGTCTTCGCTGTAGCCGTTGACCTTGACGGTCTGCCATTCGAGATTGGCAAACGGTCCGGTGCGCAGGTTGCCGAAGTCGAACCACCAGCCACCGGTGAGGCCGGTGCCCAGATGCGAACCATCGACCTTGCCTCGCTCGGAGCGGTGCATGCTGCCGAGGTCGATGCGGCGGCTGATATTCTTGAAGTTGGACTGGCCGAAATCCAAGTAACCGCCGACATAGCCGCCGCCGGCGTGGTAGGTGAGATAACCGAGTCCGCTGACGTCCTGCAGCTTGTAACCGCCACCGCCGGAAACATTCGCATTGCTCTGGCCGACGCCGAGCGCGATGCCGGCCGAAAGATTGTCGGTGGCATGGGCGTCCACGCCCAGGGTGAAATTGATGTTGTCGCTGCTGGTTCTCGGCGAGCTGTTGCTGGCGTCGAAACGTTGCCGCGCGTAATCGAGATTGACGAACGTACGGGTTTCGCCACCGTCACCGTCCACCAGCATCTGGTTGCGGATGACGCGGGTCTGCGCGGTGCTGGCCGCCAGCGCCGACTCACCGAGTAGCGACATCTGTCCCGGCGCCTGCAGGACGGATACCACGTACTGGCTGAGCAGGGCATGCGCGGCGGTGGTCGGATGCACTCCGTCGGCAAACACGTAGCTCTGATCCGTGCCGGGGGCATAGGTGTACGGCAGGCCCGAACCTTGCGGTCCGCACTGCACCGAGCTGGAGCCGGCGCCGCAAGCCGGCGTGGTGGCATTGCTGAAACCATAGGCCTGCGGATTGGCGATCACCTCGGACAGCAAACCGTAGGCGTTGATCGGGATGATGCCTTTGCCCAGTTGACCCAGGCCGGTGTTGAGCTGGCCATTGAAGATCAGGCTGAGGCCGGTCAGCGACGCAGCAGCGGAAGCGCCCTGTGCGGCGGCATCAGGCGTCAGTCCGATATTGGGCAGATTGAAGACCAGGATGTTCTTCACGCCGGCGCCCTGCAGCTGGCCGATCAGCTTGATCTCCTGCTGTGCGGCGGCGGCCACACTGGTTTGCGCCTGGGCGGAGGTCTGCAGCCCCGCAACGCCGGCCTGCGCGGCCACCGCAGCATTGACCTGTGCGGTAACCAGCGGAGTGATCTGCGCGGTGAATGCCGGAACCTGGCTTGCCGGCAACCCGCCAGCCTGGGCAGCGGCAACCTGGGCGGCGATCGTCTGCGCGATCAGCTGTTGTGCAACGGCGCCGGCACCGGCGGCAGTGGCTGCGTAGAAAATATCGTTGGCGCCACCCCAGATCGAATACAACGCGTTGCCATCGACCGTGCCGCCAGCGAGATACGCGTTGACCTGGCCGGTCAGGGTCGGTACCGCCGACGGCGTGCCGGGCGAATTGGTGAGCACCCCGGCGCCGCCCCAGGCGTAGTCGCTGCCACCAGCCAGCGATGGATTGAGCGTCTGGCCAAGCTTGCTGGCGACATCTTCGATGGCCACATGGCCGGGATTGGTGGTGAAGCGCAACGGCGGCTGGACGCCAGGTGCCGTGGCCAGTGAAATATTGCCGTTGTCGCTGAGGCTGTCGCCAAACACGATGACCTTGCTGAAGTCGGTGGCGGCAGCAGCGCTGCTGAACAGCAACGTGGCGGCGATGGCGCCGGCGAGTTGGCGAGTGCGAAGCATGGGTAACACTCCTGGGCCGGAATGGCCTTGTTATATGAGCGTTACGTTAATGCACCCCATACGGAAGCGCATGCTGCAACGCAGCGCGCTTCCGTATGGGGTTTCGTCAGCGTTTGGCGGCGCGTGCCAGGGCGTCGGCGAAGGCGCTGTTGGCCGGAGCCGGCGCGGGTTTCGGCACGCTGTCGCCCGGTCGTCCGCCGTTGCGGGCATCGCGCTTTCCGTCCGCATTGCCGCCACTGACCGGTCGCCCGCCACGCGCCTGCCCTGGTTCGTCGTCGAGCCGCATGCTGAGGCCGATGCGCTGGCGCGGCAGGTCGACCTCCATCACCTTGACCTTGACGATGTCGCCGGCCTTCACCGCATCGCGTGGATCCTTCACGAAGGTGTGCGACAACGCGGAGACGTGCACCAAGCCGTCCTGGTGCACACCGATGTCGACGAACGCACCGAACGCGGCGACGTTGGTGACACGGCCTTCGAGGATCATGCCGGGCTTGAGATCCTTCACGTCCTCGACGCCCTCGGCGAAGCTCGGTGCGACGAATTCCGGGCGCGGATCGCGGCCGGGTTTCTCCAGCTCTTTCAGGATGTCACGCACGGTCGGCACGCCGAACTTCTCATCGGTGAACTGCTCGGGTTTCAGGCCGCGCAGGAAGCCGCTGTCGCCGATGATGTTGCGCACCTCGCGGCCGCACTGCGCGATGATCCGCTCGACCACCGGATACGCTTCCGGGTGCACCGAACTGGCGTCCAGCGGATTGTCGCCGTCGGATACGCGCAGGAAACCGGCGCACTGCTCGAACGCCTTGTCGCCGAGCCGCGGCACTTTCAGCAGTGCCTTGCGGTTGGCGAACGGGCCGTTCGCATCGCGATGCTTCACCACGTTCTCGGCGACGCTGGCACTGAGGCCGGCGACGCGCGACAGCAACGCGGCGGAGGCGGTGTTCACGTCCACGCCGACCGCGTTGACGCAGTCCTCGACACGCGCATCCAGCGCGCGTGCCAGCTTGATCTGGTTCACGTCGTGCTGGTACTGGCCCACGCCGATCGCCTTGGGTTCGATCTTGACCAGCTCGGCCAACGGGTCCTGCAGGCGACGCGCGATCGAGATCGCGCCACGCAAGGTCACGTCGAGCTCGGGAAATTCCTTCGCCGCCAGTTCGGACGCCGAGTAGATCGACGCGCCGGCTTCACTGACCACCACCTTCGATAGACCGGTGTCGGCCAGCTTCTTGATCAGCTCGCCGGCCAGCTTGTCGGTTTCGCGCGAGGCGGTGCCGTTGCCGATCGCGATCAAATTGACGCCGTGCTGCTTGCACAGTTTCGCCAGCTGCACGAGCGATTCATTCCACTGCCGGCGTGGCTCATGCGGATAGATCACGTCGGTGGCGAGCAGCTTGCCGGTGGCATCAACCACCGCGACTTTGACGCCGGTGCGGATGCCCGGATCCAGGCCCATCACCGTCTTCGCACCGGCCGGCGCCGCCAGCATCAGATCCTTCAGGTTGTCGCCGAACACACGGATCGCCTCATCCTCGGCGCCTTCGCGCACGCGGCCGAACAGGTCGAGGGTGAGATGCAGGTGCAGCTTCACGCGCCAGGTCAGTCGCACGGTTTCGCGCAGCCAGGCATCGGCGGCGCGACCGCGGTTGTGAATATTGGCGTGGGCGGCAACGCGGCCTTCGCCTTCGGCGTGGCCCTGCTCGCTGTCCACGGCGGGGGCGAGCTCGAGTTCGATCACGCCCTCGTTGCGCGCGCGCATCAGCGCCAGCAGGCGATGCGAGGGAATCTTGCCGATCGGTTCGACGTGGTCGAAGTAGTCGCGGAACTTGGCACCCTCGTTTTCCTTGCCTTCGACGACCTTGGCGCGGATCTGCCCCTGCGCCCACAGCCAGTCGCGCAGCTCGCCGACCAGATGCGCATCTTCGGCGATCGACTCCATCAGGATCGCGCGTGCGCCGTCCAGCGCGGCGCGCACGTCGGCAATGCCTTTTTCCGCATCGACAAACGATTCGGCGAACGCTTCCGGCGACAGCGTGGGATCGTCGCGCAGGCCCGTCGCCAGCGGCTCCAGTCCGGCCTCGCGGGCGATCTGCGCCTTGGTGCGACGCTTCGGCTTGAACGGCAGGTACAGATCCTCCAGCCGCGCTTTGGTGTCGGCGGCGAGCAGTTCGCTTTTCAGTGCATCGTCGAGCTTGCCCTGTTCCTCGACGCTGGCGAGGATCGCCGCGCGACGGTCTTCCAGTTCACGCAGGTAACGCAGGCGCTCTTCAAGCAGGCGCAGCTGGGTATCGTCGAGGCCGCCGGTGACCTCCTTGCGGTAGCGCGCGATGAACGGCACGGTGGCACCGTCATCGAGCAGATCCACGGCGGCCCGCACCTGTTCGGTTTTGGCGGCGATGTCGTTGGCAATGCGTTGTTCGATGCTGAGCATGGGCGGTAGTGGTTTCCTGGCAACGGCGCGATGCGCCGGATAAAGAGAGATCAAGCCGTTGATGATACCAAGCGGTCCTGTTGTGCCGGCAGCGTGGATGCGCAAACAAGCACGGCGCCGCGATGGAGTCGCGGCGCCGTGCTGGGAAAACGCTGGATTAGGCGCTGAACGAGTTGCTGCTGGACGATGCCTGCGTCGACTTGAACTCGCTGGCGCGGCCATTCAACACCAGGGTGCCGGCGATCATGTCGTGCAGGCCCTGCTTGCGAGGGGTCCAGGCGACCATCAGGAAGCCGATGCACAAGGTCATGTAGCTGAGGAATTTTGCCGGATAGCGGCCCAGCGCACGCAGGAAGCTGATGCGGTTGCCCTGCAGGTCGGTGACCCGGATACCGAGTGCCAGCTTGCCCACGGTGGCCTGCCAGTTCGAGCTTTCGCACAGGGAAAAATACAGCCACGCCAATACTGTGGTGATCAGCGACGCCGTCATCATCGACGAGTAGAACTGGCCATAGGCCGCCATCATGGCGTGCATGTCGCCTGGCGCCGCAAGGACGGCTTGTGTCAATTTCGCTTCAGCGGCGTCGCCGCCAAAGGCTTTCACGATGAGCAGGTTGGGTATGTACAGGGTGATGCCATCGAGGATGGCGGCCGCCACGCGTTTCCAGAAACCGGCATAGTCTTCCAGCGCAGCTGCCGTGGTTTGCGGCAATGGCATCGGTGGTACGGCCGGTGCGGTGTAAGGATTGCCGGGTGCAGGCGCGTTTCGCAGAAGCTCATCGGGAAACAGCACCGACAACGGCTGCCAGTCGGCGAGGCCTTCATACCAGGCCAGATCCTTCGGACTGATCTGGCCGTTGCGCAGCCATTGACGCACATCGTCTTCCTTGTACGGGCCGTGTCGTTCGCCGTCACGGCCGATCCAGACTTCCATTGCGCGCTCCCATACCAGTCAAAGTGGGCATGATGCCATGAGTGAGCCGCGGCGCGGGCAGCGCGGATGCGCGTGGATGTCAGGCGGCGTCGCGACGCTTCAGGTGCACCAGCAGCAGCGAGATTGCCGCCGGAGTGACACCGCTGACGCGTGCCGCCTGACCGAGCGTGGCCGGCAGTGTGCGTTTCAGTTTCAGCAGCACTTCGGCCGATAGCCCGCGCACCTTGTCGTAGTCGAAGCTGGCGGGAATGGCGGTGTGTTCATGCCGACGCTGGCGTTCGATTTCGTCGCGCTGGCGTTCGAGATAGCCGGCGTACTTGACCTGCACTTCGACTTGCGCGGCGACGTCGTCGCGCGCCACCGGCGGCCCGAGTTCGGTCACCGAGGTGATTTGCGCGTAATCGAGTTCGGGCCGACGCAGCAGATCCATCGCATTCGTCTCGCGACTGACGGCGATGCCGAGCTGGCGCTCGACCGCGGCACCGAGCGCATTGCCTGGTGTAGCCCACAATCCGCCCAGGCGCTGCAGTTCGCGTTCGACCGCCTCGCGCTTGGCGCGCAACGCGTCGTAGCGTACCTGCGGCACCACACCCAGGGCATGGCCGGTTTCGCTGAGGCGCAGGTCGGCATTGTCCTCGCGCAGATGCAACCGATACTCGGCGCGCGAAGTGAACATGCGGTACGGCTCGATCGTGCCGTTGCTGGTCAAATCATCGATCAGCACGCCGATGTACGCCTCGTCGCGGCGCGGATACCACGGCGCGTTGCCCTGCGTCGCGAGCGCGGCGTTGAGGCCGGCGATCAGGCCCTGCGCGGCGGCTTCCTCGTAACCGGTGGTGCCGTTGATCTGGCCGGCGAAGTACAGGCCGGGGATCGCCTTGGTTTCCAGCCACGGGTTGAGTCCGCGCGGATCGAAATAGTCGTACTCGATCGCGTAGCCGGGGCGGGTGATGTGCGCGTTCTCGAAACCCTTGATCGAGTGCACCAGGGCCAGCTGCACGTCGTACGGCAACGAGGTCGAGATGCCGTTCGGATAGATCTCGAACGTGTCCAGTCCTTCCGGCTCGATGAAGATCTGGTGCGATGACTTCTCGGCGAAGCGCACCACCTTGTCCTCGATCGACGGGCAGTAGCGCGGGCCGACGCCTTCGATCTGGCCGGTGTAAAGCGGCGAGCGGTCCAGCGCGCCGCGGATCAGCTCATGCGTGCGTTCGGAGGTATGCGTGATCCAGCAGCTGACCTGACGCGGATGTTCGTCGCGCGTACCGAGGTAGGAGAACACCGGCGCAGGATCGTCGCCAGGCTGCTCTTCGAGGCCGCTGAAGTCGATGCTGCGCAGATCGATGCGCGGCGGCGTGCCGGTCTTCAGGCGGTCGGCGGCGACCGGCAGTTCGCGCAGTTTCAGTGCCAGGGCGCTGGCCGGCGGATCACCGGCACGACCACCGGCGTATTGCGCCGGGCCGATATGGATCTTGCCGGCGAGGAAGGTGCCGGCGGTGAGTACGACGGTCGCTGCACCGAACGACAGGCCCATCTGGGTCACCACGCCGCAGACACGACCGTTCTCGATGATCAGGTCGTCCACCGCCTGCTGGAACAGCTGCAGGTTCGGCTCGGTTTCGACGATGTGGCGGATCGCAGCCTTGTACAGCGCACGATCGGCCTGGCAACGGGTGGCGCGCACGGCCGGGCCCTTCGACGCATTCAAGGTGCGCCACTGGATGCCGGCACGGTCGGCCGCATGCGCCATTGCGCCGCCCAGCGCGTCGATCTCCTTGACCAGATGGCCCTTGCCGATGCCGCCGATCGCCGGGTTGCAGCTCATCTGGCCGATCGTCTCGATGTTGTGGCTGAGCAGCAGGGTGCGCGCGCCCGTGCGCGCCGCGGCCAGCGCGGCCTCGGTGCCGGCGTGGCCGCCGCCGATGACGATGACGTCGTAGTGGGTCGGGTGGCGCATCAAACTGCCCTGAGCGTGCAAAAAGTGACGAAACGGGGCGCTATGGTAACGCCGTCAACGTTGTGCCAGTGGATTGATCCGGCTGGCATGTTTCCTGCTTTTATCCCACCAGCACTTTCACGGGCAGACGCTGCGCGACTACGCGCGCCGAGATCGGACGGACAGGGGTTCGATCGCGTACCGGGAAAGGAAGCAAGACGGCACCTCTCGGGGTGCCGTCGCCTTTTGTGGGGTCCACGGATCTCGCAAGGCCCACAAAGACAAGGCCCGCAGCTTTGCAGCTGCGGGCCTTGTGCTTGTAGATCTGGCGCCCGGCGGTCTCAGGAACAGGGGGAATCCAGGATGACCGTGTTGCCGAGCGCCAGAAACCGGTGATTGCTGGCGCGAAACACGTGTGGATATTCACCGCAAATGCGTGAACAAAGGGTGACTGAAAAGGAAATTTGTGCCGGGCCGCGGCAGCAGCTGACGTGCTGCGTCAGTCGTGTGATGGTGACCCCGAATCAACTGTGATACCAATCACATACTGGCACGACGATTGCATCTACCCCAGCATCAACCACCGCAGGGGTACGCCATGGACATGAGCTTCGATTTCCAGCCGGTTTATCCGTACCACGATCTGCTGATCGAACTGGGTCAGGTCGAGATGGCGATCGACGGTTTGAGCGAGCGCGAAGACAACGAGCGCGGCGCGTTGCAGCCGGGTCTGGAATCGCGCATGCAGAGCCTGCTCGACGCGCTCGATCATCTGGCCGTCTGATCTCGCCGTCTGAGTGAAACATCCCGTCCGTGTGCGTGGCTTATCGCCACGCGCAGCAGGGCGATGCAACGAGATGTACGCGCGGGCGCCAGCAGCCTCCGCTGCCGATCAATGATTGAGTACGCTGCCGACGATCTCGGTCAAGTTGCGGGAAAGCCCGTCATGCTTGGCCAGTCCTACAATCGCCGCACGCGCCGCCTCGCGACGTCGCGGTTCCAGCCGCTGCCAGCCGTTGAATGCCGTGGCCAGTCGCGCCGCCACCTGCGGGTTCAGCGTATCCAGCGTCACCAGTCGCTCGGCCAGTAGCCGGTAGCCGGCACCGTCGATCCGGTGGAAGCCGCTCGGGTTGCCACGCACGAGCGCACCCAACAAGGCCTGCACCCGGTTCGGATTCTTCAGCGTGAACGCGGCGTCGCGCTCCAGCAACAGCACGCGCTCCAGCGCCGGCTCGCCCGGCAACTGCGCCTGCACCGCAAACCATTTGTCCAGCGCCAGCGGGTTGTCCGCGTAGCGTTCGCGATAGTCGAGCAGCGCCGCGCTGGCCTGCGATGCACCGCTGCGCACCAGCACGGTCAGTGCGGCGAGCCGGTCGGTCATGCCGGGCGCATCCCGGTACTGGACCGCGGCCAGCTGACAGGCTTCCGTGCTGTCGAGCAGGTTCAGCAGTTCCAGTACACGGCGCTTGAGCCGGCGGCGCGCCTGGCTGAGCGCGTCCAGCTCGATGCTGGTATGTGCAGCCAGCGCCTGGTAACGCCGGCGCAAGGCATCGGCACCCAGGCGCTCGGCCAGTCGCTGTTGCAGATCCTGACGCAAGTGGTGGATGCGCTGCGGATCGATCGCCGTCTCGCGTTCGGCCAGCTCGACCTCGCCTGGTGGGGTCAGCAGGTCGGCCAGCAAGGCGTCGTCGATCGCGGTGTTGTTGAACAGCAGCGCCAGCGCCTCGCACCAGGCATGCAGGGCTTCGGTCGAGGTGCCATCACGCAGGTTTTCGTAGGCACGCGCGGCCAGCTGCTGACCGGCTTCCCAGCGATTGAAGCCGTCGACGTCATGCGCCAGCAGCAACGCCAGCTCGTCCGGCGTGTAATCGCATTCCAGTATCACCGGTGCGGAAAACCCGCGCAGCAGGGACGGCACTGGCGTGGCGGCGACATTGGTGAAGACGAAATTCTGTTCGGCCTGGGTCAGCACCACGACGAGTTCTACGACGCTTTTGGACGTCTGGCCGTCCAGATGCAGCGGCAGCATGTCGCCATGACGCGTGAACAGCGCCAGCTTGACCGGGATCGGCAGCGGCGGCCGCGATTCCTTGCCTGCAACGTGCTGCGACAATGTCAGTGTGTACTCGTGCCGGGCGGCATCGTAGTGGCCGCGGGCACTCAGTCGCGGTGTGCCGGCCTGGCCGTACCAGGCCAGATACGGCGTGAGGTCGGTGTCGTTGGCGTCGCCCAGCGCGGCGAGGAAATCCTCCAGAGTGGCGGCGCGGCCGTCGTTGCGCTCGAAGTAGCGATCCATGCCGCGGCGGAAACCATCCTGACCCAGCGCGCCGGCCAGCATGCGCACCAGTTCGGAGCCTTTCTCGTACACCGTGGCGGTGTAGAAGTTGTTGATCTCGCTGTACTGCGCCGGACGCACCGGATGTGCCAGCGGACCGGCATCCTCGGGGAACTGCGCGCGGCGCAGCAGGGCGACGTCTTCGATGCGCTTCAGCGGCGCGGAGTTCATGTCGGCCGAGAAGCTCTGCTCGCGGAACACCGTGAGCCCTTCCTTCAGCGACAACTGGAACCAGTCGCGGCAGGTGACGCGGTTGCCGCTCCAGTTGTGGAAATACTCGTGCGCGACCACCGCCTCGACATGGCGGTATTCGTCGTCGGTGGTCGAGTCCGGATCGGCCAGCAGGCACTTCGCGTTGAAGATGTTGAGGCCCTTGTTCTCCATCGCGCCCATGTTGAAATCATGTGTGGCGACCACGTGGAACACATCCAGGTCGTAGTTGCGGCCGAAGGCCCGCTCGTCCCAGCGCATCGAGCGTTCCAGTGCGTCCATCGCGTAGCCGCAGCGGTCGATCGCGTCGGCTTCGGCCCAGATTTTCAGCTGCACGGCGCGGCCGTCGGCGGTGACGTAGTCGCGTTCGATCTTCTCCAGGCGACCGGCCACCAGCGCGAACAGATAGCTCGGCTTCGGATGCGGATCGACGAAGCGCGCCCAGTGCCGACCGCCTTCCAGTTCGCCGCTGCCATCGGGATTGCCGCCGGCCAGCAGTACCGGGAAGCGCGCGCGATCGGCGCGCAATGTGACGGTGTAGCGCGACTGCACGTCGGGCCGGTCGGTAAAGAACGTGATGTGGCGGAAGCCTTCGGCCTCGCACTGGGTCAGCAGGAAACCGGTTTCGCGCGAGCCGGACAGATACAGGCCTTCCAGCGCGGTGTTCGCTGCCGGGCGCAGTCGCACGCGGGTTTCCAGCACGCTGCCGTCATGGGCGCCGTCGACTTCCAGCACGTTGCCGAGGTAGCGATACGCGGTGGCGGGCAGCTGTCGGCCATCGAGTGTGATCGACAGCAACTGCAGGTTCTCGCCATCCAGTCGCAGCGGCGATGTCTGCGCGGGATCGCGACGCAGCAGCAGGCGTGCGGACAATTCGCTGGCATCGATGCCGAGATCGAAATCCAGCTCCACCGTCTCCACGCGCCAGGCAGGCGCGCGGTAGTCGCTGAGGCGGATCAATGCAGGGGCTTGTTGCTCTGGCAGTGCGTGCATGGGAACGACGATGGGGGTGGGGATTGATCAGGTTAACATGGGGCGATTTGGCGGCAGGAGAATCCCATGGCGGCATTGAGCGCGTTGCGTTACGGCACCGAACGGGCCCAGCTGGGCGACCAGGCCATCGTGGTGCTGACCGATCGCAACGGCAACCGGCGCGTGCGCATCGCACGGCGCGGCGCGGCCCTGCTCGGTTTCGAGGTGCCGTTCGAGGGCGTCATGCACGATCTCGCCGACGGCCACCGCGACGCCGCCGAGATCGTCAGCCGGCCGGGTTCGCGCTTTGCGATCATGGTGCCGTTTGCCGGCCGCATCGCCGATGCGCGTTACCGCTTCGATGGGCAGGTGCAGGACCTGCAGCCCGGCGTCGTCGGTGCCGAGCGTGCCAGCCGGCATGGTTTCGTACGTGATACGGAGTTCGATATCGCGACATTGACGGCAGACGAGCACTGCGCCCAGGTCACCATGAGTACTACGGCGATCCGTCCGCAGCCGGGCTATCCGCATGCGATCGACCTCAGCGTGACCTTCACTTTGGACGCCCGTGGCATCACGCTGGAAGCGCGCATGCGCAATGTCGGCGAGAACGCCGCGCCGTGCTTCTTCGGTTGGCATCCGTATTTCCGCTTGGCCGACGGTCTGGTCGACGGCTGGGAGTTGCAGATTACCGCGCAGACGTTGATCCGTACCGGCGCCGACCTGATCGCGCTGTCCGGCGCGGCGGCGTATGTGGCGCTGGACGATGCGCCGGCGCTGGATTTCCGCGAGCCGCGCCGGCTCGGCGACAGCATCCTCGATCAGGGCTATACCGATCTGGACGTCGAAGCGGATGGGCGCATCCGCACCCGCCTGCGCGATCCGTCCACTGGTCTGGGCATCGCCGTATGGCAGGAGCGTGGCGTGATGCACGCGTTCACCGCCGACACGGTAAGCCGCGATGCGCGCCGGGCGCTCGCGCTGGAGCCGATGGAGTGCATGGCCGATGCGTTCAACCGGCCCGAGTGCGCCGAGGCGATCCGGCTGGAGCCGGGCGCCGAACGCCGGTTCCGTTGTGGTGTGGAGGTCGACTTGTCATGAGCCCACAACCCATGAGTGCAGCGACGGATGTCTTGCCCAGCTTCGAACAGATCCGCGATGCCGCGGCGCGCATCGCGCCGTATGCGCGGGTGACGCCGGTGCTGCGCAACGCGACGCTGGATGCGTTGAGCGGCGCCGAGTTGTATTTCAAGTGCGAGAACCTGCAGCGCGGCGGCGCGTTCAAATTCCGCGGCGCCTGCAATGCGGTGTGGGCATTGAGTGACGAACAGGCCGCGCATGGCGTGGTCACGCATTCGTCCGGCAATCACGGCAATGCACTGGCACTGGCCGCTGCCACACGCGGCATCGCGGCACACGTGGTGGTGCCGGAAGGCGCGGTGCGCGCCAAGGTCGAGGCGATCGAACGTGCCGGTGCGATCTTGCACCGGTGCGCGCCGACCCAGGCCGCCCGCGAGGCGATGGCTGCGGAAGTGCAGCGCGTCACCGGTGCGGTGATGGTGCATCCGTACGCCGACACCCAGGTGATGGCCGGGCAAGGCACGCTGGCGCTGGAACTGCTGCAACAAGTCGACGGACTGGATGCGCTGATCACTCCGGTCGGCGGCGGTGGTCTGGCCAGCGGCGTGGCGATTGCCGCGCATGCGATCGATCCCGTGCTGGCCTTGTTTGGCGCCGAGCCGAAGGGCGCCGACGATGCCGCGCAATCGCTGGCGCACGAAGCGCGGGTGATGACGGTAGTGCCCGATACCGTCTGCGACGGCCTGCGTGCGCTGATCGGTGAGCGCAACCTCGACGCGTTGCGCACGCACCGGGTCGAGGTGATCACGGTCAGCGATGTGGAAACGATCGCAGCGATGCAGCTGCTGTGGTCGGAGCTGAAGCAGGTGGTGGAGGTGTCCAGCGCCACCGTGCTGGCGGCGATCCTCCAGCGTCGCGAGCGTTTTGCCGGTCGCCGCATTGGCGTGGTGCTGACCGGCGGCAATGTGGATCTGCGGGCGTTACCGTGGGGCAACGCGGGTTAGCCCAGCGCAGCCTCGGTCGGAGTGTTGCCGGCCGGCAGCGGTGCGGCGCTCGCCTCGACCGACGGCTTGTGTTCGAACGCATGCAGATCGAGCTGGCTGACCGGGATCGGCCGGTAGTCCTCGCCGAACGCCACTTCACCCGGCCGCCAGCCTTCGATGCGGCGCACCGCACCCCAGAAGCGCTTCAGCGCGGCCCAGTGCAGGCCGATCAGGCCGTAGTTGTTGTCGGCATCGACGACCGGGTCGCCCACGCCAGTTGGCCGCGGCGGCATGCCGTACAGCGCCGTGCCGAACAGCACGTCCCAGATCGAGAGCACCTGGCCGTAATTGCAGATGTGCAGCGTGGGCCGCTCGGGATCGACCAGCATGTGATGCAGCCGATGGAATTTCGGCGCGACGAAGATGCGGTCGAACACGCGGCCGAAACCGAGCCGCACGTTCGTGTGCGAGAAGTTCTGCACCAGTTCGCCGAGCAGCATCAGCCACGCAAACTGATCCGGGTCCACGCCGATCACCAGGCCCACCGTGGCCAGAATCATCGACTGGATGAAACCGTCGACCAGACTGCCGCGGTCGTTGGTCCAGCAGCTCATCTGGCGCTGGCTGTGATGCATGCTGTGCAGCGCCCACCACCACGGAATCGCGTGCTGGGTGCGGTGCATCCAGTAGTACACGAAGTCGTACACCACATAGTACGTCGCGAACAGCACGTAGGGATGCTGGTTGAACCACGGCACCCAGTGCGTCAGCGCCAGCGGCGAGCCGGTGCTCGAGGTGGCGCTGTCGGCACCGCCGAACAGATGGCTGAACGGGGTCAGCACCAGATAGGTGAACAGCGGGAAGATGCCGAGCAGCATCAGCAAGGTGTAGTTGCGATCGACCAGGGTCAGCTTGCGGTCGGTCCACGGCTCGGCCGGAAACCAGGTTTCCAGCGGACGGAAGATGAAGCCGATGATGCCCACCTGAAGCGTCGCGATCATCAGCGATGCAGCAATATCGTTGGGGTCGCCGGCCAGACCGTTCAGATGCAGCGCATCGAGCAGCGGCACGACCCCATGGGCGCTCAGCCAGCTGACCCAGTGTGCCCACAGTTGAGATAGATCGAACATCGACGATTCTTCGGATTCGGCAGCGGTGCATCATATCGCCGCGCGAAAGCCCGCACGCTGAATGGCGTCAAGGACGCCGCCGCGCACCCACCCCACTGACCGCGACCAGACCCAACAGCACCAGCGCGATACCGGCTATCTCCATCATGGTCGGTTGCTCGTGCAGGATCAGCCACGCCAGCAGTACGCTGACGATCGGCACGCCGAGGCTGCAGAGGCTGGCGACGGTGGTGGGCAGGCGCTGCAGCACGATCGACCACAGCCACCACGCCAGGCTGGACGCCAGCACCACGCTATAGGCCAGCGCACCGATGAACGCCCAGTTCCAGTCGATCGGGCGTTGCGGCACTGCCACGGCGACGATGGCGAGCGCCACGCCGCCAGCCAGCATCTGCCACGCGGTGAGGCTGAGCACGGAGAACGTGTACTGGCGGAACAGCCGCTTGCTCAACACTGTGCCGGCCGCCCACGCCACGCCGCCGGCAATCGCCAGCGTGGTGCTTACCACACTGCCCATGCCACGCCACGGCTCGATGATGCACAGCAGGCCCAGCGCGGCCAGCGCCAGACCCAGCCAGTGCCGCCGGCTCGGCCGTTCACCCAGCAGCAGCCACGCCAGCAGCACGGCCCAGAACGGCATGGTGTAGGCCAGCAGCGCTACGTGACCAGCGCCGCCATCGAGCAGCGCCCACTGCTCCAGTCCCTGGAAGGCGGCGGTCTGGCACAGGCCGATCAGAATCGTCGGCAACAGCGGCGGCGGCCGCAATGATTGCCGCGAAATCAGCAGCGCCGCGAACAGCACCGCCGCGCCCAGCAGGTAGCGCAGTGCGGCGAAGTTGAACGGCCCGGCATGCGCCAGCACCTGTTTCATCACCACCCAGCTGTAAGCCCAGACTAGGATGGTGACGAGCAGCGCGAGTACCGCGCCGCGGCGTGGCGATGAGAAAGACGACATGCAAAAGCCGGCAGGAAGGGGGCGACAAGTCTAGCGGTGTCGGCTACGTTGTGCCGGCGCGCTTCCCGTCTCTGCCGGATCCGGACCCCATGACCAAGCCCTCCGATCTGCCACGCTGCCACTGGGCCACTGGCAGCGATGCCTTGATGTGCGACTACCACGACACCGAATGGGGTACGCCGCTGCACGACGACCGTAGCCTGTTCGAATTCCTGTGCCTGGAAGGCGCGCAGGCTGGCCTGTCCTGGCGCACCGTGCTTGCCAAGCGCGAGAACTATCGCGAGGCGTTCCACAATTTCGAAATCGCCCGCGTCGCCGCGATGAAGGATCGCGAGCTGGAAAAACTGCTGCTCGATCCCGGCATCATCCGCAACCGGTTGAAGGTGACGGCGACACGCGACAACGCAATTGTCGCGCTCGACGTGATCAAGGAGTTTGGCAGTTTGGACGTCTATCTGTGGTCATTCGTCGACGGCAAGCCGCTGGTCAATCGCTGGCGCGACAAGAGCGAAGTGCCGGCCAGCACACCGCTGTCCGATCGCATGAGCAAGACGCTGAAGAAGCGCGGTTTCCGTTTCGTCGGTACCACGATCTGCTACTCGCTGCTGCAGGCGACGGGGATGGTCAATGATCACCTGGTCAGTTGCTTTCGGCACGACAGGCCGGGATAAGCGGGCGCGTCGTAGAAACTTTCGATCCGACGGTGCGCAGGCCACGGCAAATGTCGAGCCGTTCACACAATCGCGCGAAACGGTGACGGCCATCGTTCAGCGCGTGAAATGCATGCTGAACGAACACGGCGTCGGCGCTTGTTTGTCGAGTGCGCAGCGCGCAAAGATGCGCGCGGAGACGCCGCCAGCATGCGAATCGCCAACGTCATCGGGCGGGATTCGTGCACAGGGGCCAAGGAAGAAAACACACGGTGTCGTCTCGCCAGGCATTCCGCCATCGTTGCATCCTTTGGAGCCTTCCATGAATTCCCGCCACCTCAAATCCACGCTGATCTGTCTCGCGGTACTCGGTGCACTGTCTGCCGCGCCGGTGATGGCGCAGACCACCACGCCGCCCGGCACGCCGGTTTCCACGAGCACCGCGAATCAAGAATCGACCCGGCTGAGCACCGAGTTCACCAGCTTCGCCGGTTCGAGCACGAACTCGCAGGCGCTGGTCACCGGGCTGCGCGACGGCACCGCGGTCACGCTGACCGAGACCACCACGGCTACGGCCACAACGCCGAGCACAACGACAACGACGACGTTCACGCCGGCCACCGGCAAAATGGGCTACGGCAATGTGAAGATCGCGCTGTCACTGACTGAGGCGATTCTCGCCAAAGACGGCATCACCGATCCGACCCCGGCGGAGATGGCCGCCGCGCTGAACGGCGGCAAGCTGGTATTGGCCGATGGGACCAGCGTCGACCTGAAAGGCGTGCTGGCTCAGCGTGCCGCCGGCGAGGGCTGGGGCCAGATCGCCAAGGCCGACGGTTTCAAGCTGGGTGACGTGATGCGTTCGCCGAAGGGTGTTGGCAGCGCTGCCGCGCACGGGCATGAACACGTCCACGTAGAGAAGGTCGAGTTGGCCAAGGCGCATGACGTCGATCATGCGAGCAAGCCCGAGCATGTGAGCAAGGTGGATCGCCCCGATCGTCCAAGCCGACCGGATCGTCCCGAGCATCCCGATCACCCGGATCACGCCGGTCGCCCGGGCGGCTGAGTCCGGTCTCTATCTACACGCAATAGTTCACGCAGGCCCGGTGTGATGCCGGGCCTGCTGCCATTCTCATATCTGCAAGGAAACCCCTTTCATGCGTAACCCACAACACTGGATGATCGTCGGCGGACTGCTCCTGGTCGGTGCACCGGCGGCCCATGCCGCCACCACGACCGATAGCGACCAGTTCAGCGTTTCCGCCGGTGCCGATTACAGCAGCGGCAAGTACGGCACCACCACCACCACCGACATCTGGTCGGTGCCGGTAACGGCGGCATACCAGGTCGATCGCTGGACGTTCAAGCTCACCGTGCCGTACATCAACATCAGCGGCGCGGGTGACGTGATTCCCGGCGTGGGCAAGGTGAAGAACGGCAACCCGAAAGGGCGTGGCCATGGCAATGGCAATGGCGGGATAACACCGACCACCACCACCAGCGGTTCCGCCTCGGGCCTGGGCGACATCACGGCGTCGGCCGGCTATGAGCTTTTCGGTAGCGCCGACCACACGTTCGGCCTGGATCTCACCGGCAAGGTGAAGTTCGGTACTGCCGACGAGAACAAGGGCCTGGGCACCGGCAAGAACGACTACGGTGTCGCGCTGGATACCTACAAGGTGAGCGGTGCCTGGACGGCGTTCGGCGGCGTGGGCTGGATGAAGTACGGCAGCTCGCAGTACATCAAGCTGAAGAACGGCTTCAACGCGAACATCGGTGCCGACTACAAGTTGAACCCCAGCAACAGTATCGGTGCGTATTACTACTACCGCGAGCGGATCGCCGACGGCGGCGCCCCGCAGAGCGAGCTCACCGGTTACTGGAACCACAAGCTCAGCGACAACTTCCGCGTGCAGGCCTATGCACTCGCCGGCTTCGCCAACGGCAGCCCGGATTACGGTGTCGGTGCTTCGCTGAAGTACAGCTTCTGATCCACCCGGCTCCGTGCGCGATGCCGCACGGAGCCACTACCCGGTACGCGTTATCTGCGTCGCGATCCGCGCAGGCTGTCGATCGAGAAGCTGGCGATTTCGCCGCCGTCGGCACCACGTCGTGGCTGGCCGACGGGCGGCCCCCACGCATGCGCAGTTACCACTTCCCACGTCGCCGGAATGCGGTCGTCGACACGCATCGTCTCGTAGGCGGCAAGCATGCGCTGGTAGCGTGACTTGCCGGTAAGCCCGCGTTCGCGCATCCGGTCGGCATTCGTGGCACCGAGGCCTTGCAGTTCTTCAAGCAGCTTGCGCGGTTCGCTGTAGGTCAGCGTGTAGCGGAACACGTCCAGCACCGGGTCGCGCAGTCCGGCGTTGAGCATGGCGTCGCCGATATCGTGCATGTCGAGGAAGCGACTGACGTGCGGCTGCTGGTCGGCTTCGGCCCATGCCGCGCGCAGTTCCTTCAGCGTATCCGGACCGAACGTCGAGAACGCCAGCAAGCCGCCGGGTTTCAGCACGCGCACGCATTCGTTGAACAGCGCGGGCAGATCGTCGATCCACTGGAAACACAGGTTGGAATGCAGCACATCGACGCTGTGATCGGCCAACGGCAGCGATGTCGCTTCGGCACAGACGCGGATGAACGGCTTCAACCAGCTGCTGTGCTGCTTCGCCGCGCGCAGCATCGGCAGTGCCAGATCGACAGCGATCACCTCGGCCTTGGCATAGCGTTGCTTCAGCAGCGCACTGCCGCGGCCGGTGCCGGCGCCCACGTCGATCACGCGCTGCGGTGTTTGCGTATAGAAGTCCAGACGCTCCAGCAAGGCGGCCTGCACTTCACGCTGCAGCACGTCGTGCTGTTCGTAGCTTTTGGCGGCGCGGGCAAAGTGACGGCGTACCAGCTGTTGATCGAGGTGGAACGTATCCATCAAATCGGGCTCATCGCGTGGGTGGATGCCAGCAAGGGCTGCAGCACCTGTGCGACCGCGTCGGCATGGCCGAAGAACGGCGCGTGACCGGCCTGCTGGATGTCGTCGTAGCTGCCGCCGCACTGGCTGGCCGACCATTGCATCGCCTGCGGCGGTACCAGCCGGTCGCGTCGGCCGCTGATCCAGGCGCTGGGTACGCCGAGGTCGGGCAGCGCCGCGCGGCGATCGGCGGTTTCAAGAATACGGATGCCCTCTTGCAGCACGCGCAGATCGGGTTCACCGCGAGCAAACACCAGGGTGCGCAGATGGCGCAGTTCGGCGCGCGGGTCGGCGCTGCCCATCGCTTCCAACGCAAGGAAACGTTCGATGGTGGCGTGGTAGTCGGTTTCCAGGTCGGTGGCGAGCTGATGCACCAGCTTGTCGTCGGCGCCGAACGACCAGCTCGCATCGCGCACGAACTTCGGTGTGGCACACAGCATCGCCAGCCCGCGCGCCTGCTGCGGCATTTCCAGCGCGGCGGTCAGCGCGATGATCCCACCCAGCGACCAGCCGAGCCAGATCGCCGGTGGCGTGATCCTGGCAATTGCCGCGGCGCAGGCGCGTGGTTCCAACGGCAGGCCGCAGTCGCGCGAGTAACCATGGCCGGGAAGGTCGACCACGTACATCGTGCAGTGCTCTTCCAGCGCCTCGACCAGTGGTGCCAGCACGCCGCCATGCATCGCCCAGCCATGCAGCAGCACCATCGGCACCGGGCCGCGGCCACGCATCTCCATGTACAGACTCATGCCCCGCCCTTATGAAGCAACACGCTCTCCGCCTTCGCCTCCTCTCCCCCTTGGGGAGAGGATTGAGGTGAGGGGCGGGTGCTCGTGGAAGAGTCCATCGAAGCGTGCTCTGCATTAGCTTCGTCGCCAGAGTGTCCCCTCACCCCAGCCCTCTCCCCGGAGGGGAGAGGGGGCGCAGGCAGAAGCTGTCTGTCCACCGCAACACGTCCGTCGAACACGAAACAGTCGCCGCGCCAGTGCGCGCCGTCGGTCTGCTCCAGGTATTTCAGGATGCCGCCTTCGAGTTGATAAACGTGCGGCATGCCGAGATCCTGCATGTGCAACGCAGCCTTCTCGCAGCGGATGCCACCAGTGCAGTACGACACGATGGTCTTGCCGTCGTAGCGTGCGCGGTCGGCGGCGATCGCGGCGGGAAACTCGGTGAAGCTGGCGATACGGTAATCCACCGCCTGCGGAAACTTGCCCACGTCGGTCTCGTAGTCGTTGCGCGTGTCCAGCAACACGACTTCACGGCCGTCGTCATCGTGGCCCTGATCCAGCCAGCGCTGCAGCGTAGGCGCATCGACTGCCGGCGCGCGGCCGCCTTCGGGGCGGATCGTCGGCAGCCGCATGGTGATGATTTCCTGCTTCAGGCGCACCCGCATGCGACCGAACGGCACCTCGTCGGACAGCGACTCCTTCGGCTCGATATCGGCGAAGCGCGGATCTTCGTGCAGGCTGGCCATGAAGCCGTCGATCGCTGCGCGACTGCCGGCGAGGAACAGGTTGATGCCTTCCGGCGCCAGCAGGATCGTGCCTTTCAGCGCCAGCGTTTCGCAGTGAGCGAGCAGACGTTCGCGCAGCATGGGCAGCTCGTCCAGGCTGACGAATTTGTAGGCGGAGATGTTGACGATCGACATGCGGGGGAATCGGCAGAACAGGCGGCGATTATACGTGGTGGGCAGGCGGCGGCCGCGGCCCTGCCGGCAAACGCAGTGTTTCCAGTGCGCCCAGCAGTTGGTCGACATGGGCTTCCTCGTGCGCTGCCGATAGCGTGATGCGCAGTCGAGCCTGACCCTGCGGCACGGTTGGTGGGCGAATGGCGCTGACCAGCAGACCTTGTCGTTCGAGTGCCTGCGCCGCGGCCAGTGCGGCATCGGCGCTGCCCAGCAGCAGTGGCTGGATCGCGCTGGTCGAGGCCGCCAGCGGCAGTCCGAGTTCGGTCGCGCCGTGGCGAAAGCGCGCGACCAGCGCGGCAAGTTTCTGCCGCCGCCATCCTTCGGCCTGCGCCAGCTGCACCGCTTCGAGTGCGGCGGCGGCCAGCGCGGGTGGCATTGCGGTGGTGTAGATGTACGGCCGCGCGAACTGGATCAGGCCGTCGATCAACGCGGCCGGCCCGGCCACGAAGGCGCCGATGCAACCGAGCGCCTTGCCCAGCGTGGCCATCAGCAGCGGCACTTCATGCTGGCCCAGGTTGGCGGCGCTGACGCTGCCGGCACCATTGCTGCCGAGCACGCCGAGGCCGTGCGCGTCGTCGACCATCAAGGTGGCGCGCTCATGTGCACACAAAGCCGCCAGTTCGCGCAGCGGCGCGACATCGCCGTCCATGCTGAATACGCCATCGGTCGCCAGCAGCGCGGCGGCATCGGGGCTGGCTGCCAGTTGCCGCGCCGCAGCGGCGACATCGGCATGCGGATAGCGTTTCAGTTCGGCGCCACTGAGTTTCGCGCCATCGAGCAGGCAGGTGTGGTTGAACTTGTCCTGCACGCACACGTCACCGCGCGTCAGCAACGCCTGCAGCACGCCGAGGTTCGCCATATAGCCGGTGGAGAACAGCAGCGCGCGTTCGCGACCAGTCCATACGGCCAGCGCCTCTTCCAGCTCCGCATGTTCGGTGCGGTGCCCGCAGATCAGATGGGCCGATGTGCTGCCGACGCCTTCCGCCCTGGCCGCACGCGTAAGCGCGGTGATCAGCTGCGGATGCTGTGCCAGGCCGAGATAATCGTTGCTGCAGAACGACAGCAGGCGCCGGCTGCCGGTTTCCAGCCACGGGCCGTCAACGTGATCGATCGTGCGCAACCGGCGCAGCAGTTGCGCGTTTGCGCGTTCGGCCGTCTGGACGGCCAGTCGTTCGAGCAGGTCAGGCCGCAACGCTGCAGCCACAGCCCTGTCCACAGGCAGTCACGTCGCTTTCCAGGATGTCCGCGTGCACGGTGCCAGCCTCTTCGACTACCTGCAGCGGATGCAGGTCGAGTCGGCGGAACAGCGCGCGGTCGTGTTCCACGTCCGGGTTGCCGGTGGTCAGCAGCTTCTCTCCGTAGAAGATCGAGTTGGCGCCGGCGAAGAAGCACAGCGCCTGCACCGCGTCGTCCATCTGCTGCCGACCGGCCGACAGCCGCACCATCGAGGCCGGCATCAGCAGGCGCGCGACCGCGATCGTGCGCACGAATTCGAACGGATCCAGTGCCTCGGTGCCGTTGAGCGGGGTGCCTTCGACCTGCACCAGCTGGTTGATCGGCACCGACTGCGGATGCTCGGGCAGGTTGGCCAGCGTCTGCAGCAGGCCGGCGCGCTGGTCGCGCGACTCGCCCATGCCGACGATGCCGCCGCAGCAGGTCTTCATGCCGGCATGGCGCACGTGCTCCAGCGTGTCGAGCCGATCCTGGTACTGGCGGGTATGGATCACCTCGCCGTAGAACTCCGGCGCGGTGTCGAGGTTGTGGTTGTAGTAGTCGAGCCCGGCGGCCTTCAGCGTGTCGGCCTGCGGCCCGCTCAGCATGCCCAGCGTGGCGCAGGTTTCCAGGCCCAGGCCTTTTACCGCGCGCACGATCTCGGCCACCTTCACCACGTCGCGGTCCTTCGGGCCGCGCCAGGCCGCACCCATACAGAAGCGGCTGGCGCCGGCATCCTTCGCCGCCTGCGCACGCTCGAGTACGGCTTCCACGCTCATCAGTTTCTGCGCCTGCACGCCGGTGTCGTAGCGCGCCGCCTGCGGGCAATAGGCACAGTCTTCCGGGCAGCCGCCGGTCTTGATCGACAGCAGGGTGGACACCTGCACCGCATTCGGATCGTGATGTTCGCGATGGACCGAGTGCGCGCGATGCAGCAGCTCGTTGAACGGCAGCGCGAACAGTGCGGTTACTTCGGCGCGGGCCCAGTCGTGGCGGATGACGGTGTCGACCATGGAACAGCAACTCCACTGCATGAATCGCGAAAGTGTGGGAGTCGCCCCGGAGAGTGTCAACCAAATGTATTGGATGATTGGTTTACACGGGCGTGGCCACGGCTCAGCGGCTACCATCGTGCTACCTGAAGGCAACAAGATGTGGAGCGGAGCAGCATGAGCGAAGGACAAGGCAGCAGCGGCAATGTGCTCGCGGCCATCTGCAGTTTCTTTATTCCGGGCCTCGGCCAGCTGGTGCAGGGCCGTTTGCTGATGGCGATCGTCATGTTCGTGCTGGCCGGCCTGTTGTGGATCGTCCTGCTGGGATGGTTGATCCACCTGTGGTCGATCCTCGACGCCGCGCTGTACAAGCCGGGTCGTTGAGCGGAGATGCGCATGGATGCGCTGATCAAGTCCTGGCGACGACTGCGGCATTTCGTATTGCCACTGCGCTGCCTGCTATGCGGTGCAGCCGGCGCCGATGGCATCGACCTGTGCGCCGACTGCGCGGCTGAGCTGCCACGCAATCGCAGCTGCTGCATGCGTTGCGCCTTGCCGCTGGCCACGCCAGCGCAACTGTGCGGTGAATGCCAGCGCCACGCGCCACCGTGGGACGCGGCATGGGCGCCGTTCCGCTACGGCTGGCCGCTGGACCGACTGGAATCGCGCTACAAGTTCGGTGCCGATCTCGCTGCCGGCCGCGTGTTGTCGACGCTGTGGCGCCGCGAGCCTTGTCCGGTCGATCTGCCGCAACTGCTGCTGACGGTGCCGCTGCATCGCAGTCGGCTGCGTCGGCGTGGCTACAACCAGGCTTTGGAGCTGGCTCGTCCATTGGCGCGCAGCCTTGGCGTGCCGCTGCACCACGACGCGCTGCAACGGATTCGCCAGACCGATGCGCAGACCGAACTCGATGCGCTCGGCCGCCGCCGCAACGTGCGCGGCGCCTTCGCGTTGCGCGCCGACATCACGCTGCCTGCGCATGTGGCGATCCTCGACGACGTGATGACTACCGGCGCCACCCTGGCCGAGTGTGCTCGCGTGCTCAGGCGCGCCGGCGTGTCACGGGTGGATGTATGGGCGCTGGCACGGGCGCCGTCGCCACGCGGGTGACGCGTCGCGCGTGCGGACAGGCAGGCAGATCCGCGTATTCGCGCCGATCGCTTCAGCGCACCGCCAGCGCCAGCACGATGCCGATCCACACCGCCAGGCCCAGCCAGTTGTTGTGGCGGAACGCCGCGAGGCAGGCGTTGCGGATGCGGTCGCGGATCAGCCAGTGCTGGTAGCCGAACAGGCCGGCCGCCACCAGCAGGCCGAGCCAGTACGGCCAACCCAGCGCGGCGCGCTGGCCGACGAACAGCATCGCCAGCAGGAAGGTGCCCATCAGCACGCCAAGAATCGGCAGGTCGGCGTCGCCGAACAGGATCGCGGTGGATTTCGCGCTGGCCTTGAGGTCGTCCTCGCGATCGACCATCGCGTACTCGGTGTCGTAGATCACCGACCAGATGATGTTGCCGATGAACAGCAGCCAGCCCACCGGCGGTACCGTATTCATCACCGCGGCAAATGCCATCGGGATCGACCAGCCAAACGCGGCGCCCAGCACCACCTGCGGCATGTGGGTGTAGCGCTTGGTGAACGGATACAGCGCCGCCAGCGCGGCGCCGGCGAACGACAGCTCGATCGTCAGCCGGTTGGTGAACAGCACCAGGACGAAGGCGAATACGAGCAGTGCCGCGAACACGAGGAGCGCTTCGCGTGGTGTCACGCGTCCGCTGGCGATCGGCCGGCCAGCGGTGCGCTCGACTTGCGGATCCAGCTTGCGGTCGGCGTAGTCGTTGATCGCGCAGCCGGCCGCGCGCATCGCGAACACGCCGAGGGTGAAGATGATCAACGGCTTCCACGGCGGGAAGTCGCCGGCCGCCAGCCACAGCGCCCACCAGGTCGGCCACAGCAGCAGCAGCGCACCGATCGGCCGATCCATCCGGGTCAGCACCAGATAGTCCAGTGCCTTTTCGCGATAGCGCGCCGGGAGCTTACGCAGCAGCCAGTTCAAAACCCGCGTGGCGCGGGTCGAGCTGTCGGCAGGTTGAGCCGGCCGGGCAGCGGATTTCGCCAGGCCGGGCCGTGGCCGGCTGGTGGCTGAAGGCGCGGTGTTGTGTCGCTGGCGTTTGCGGGGAGGGGGAGCCATGCCCGTGAGTTTAGCCCGAGCCTTTGCCACGGGTCGCGTGATGAAGTACCCGAAATGCGATGGCCGGCATTCCGTGACAGTCATTTGCCAACTGTAGCCACGCATCACGGTTGCCGCGCAGAGTCGCCACTCGCGCGCCATCATGAGCGCCCCGGCCTAAAGTCCATCAAAGAGTTGCCGTTAAAGCGCAGGAGCGGTACCGATCCTGGTAGCGCCATACATGCTCCGCGTGGTCACTCCAGCGGTGCCGGAATGCTGATGGCCGAGTGCGAAGAAACCGCTCATGATCTTGCCAACTCGCGCTATGTTCCCGATGCGACGGAGCACAAGGCAATGAGCGTCACGTCGCTGGCGCCGGGAAATCTGCTGGCTCATTCGCGTCTGCTCGATTCGGTGGCGGCATTCACCCATCACCGCGACACCGATGCGCTCGATCGCAGTCTGGTGTTGTCGCTGGCCGAATTGGCATCGGCACGCAGTGTGTCGCTGGCCAAGGGTGACATCGACCGCTGTCCCCGCGTCGAAAGCATCGTGCAGTGCACGCCGGATGTGCAGGGCAATTACCGGCTGCAGGTGTTCGACGTGGATGCGGCCGATCCTGCCATGGCAGGGCTGTCGCGCTGCATGGAGAGCCAGGAAGTACATGCGGAAATGCTGGGCGGGGTGCAGCGGTTGATCGTGCCGATCCTGTGCGAGGGGCGTGCGATCGGCGCGCTGCAGCTGGACAGTGGCGTTCCATTGAGTGCCAGTCGGCCTCTGGTCGACGGCTTTGCGCGCATCTATGCCAACTACACCGCATTGCTCAGCGAGAGCGAACGCGACAAGCTGACCGGACTGTACAACCGGCGCAACTTCGAGCGGCATCTGCAACACCTGCTGCGCCAGCGCGAGCAAGTGCAGCAGGCCGCAGAGCCTGGGACACGGCATGGCGATACCTCGTCGCCGGTGGGCACACAGGTCTGGCTGGCGATTTTCGACATCGACCACTTCAAGCGCATCAACGACAGCTACGGCCATATCTATGGCGATGAAGTGATCCTGCTGCTGGCCCAGCAGATGCGCGCCAGCTTCCGTCAGAACGACGTGCTGTTCCGCTTCGGCGGCGAGGAGTTCGTGATCCTGTTCGGTGCCACCGACGAAGCCACCGTACACGCCGTGCTGGAGCGCTTTCGCCTGCACATTGCCGAGCACGTGTTTCCGCAGGTGGGGCATATCACGGTCAGTATCGGCTATGCCCGTGTCGGAACCCATGATTATCCGGCCACCGTGCTGGACCGCGCCGACAAGGCGCTGTATTTCGCCAAGGAAAACGGCCGCAACAGCACATACGGCTACGAGAGCCTGAGCAAGCGTGGTGTGCTGGGCCATGCGCTGGCCGCCGGTACCATCGACCTGTTCTGAGTCGTTCGCTCAGCCCAATAGCAGTCGGTAGGCCGGGTGCTCGCTCTCGTCGACATGCGGATAGCCGAGTGTGTCGAGAAAGTGCTGGAACAGCAGCTGCTCGGCGTCAGGTACCTGGATGCCGACCAGGATGCGGCCGTAATCGGCGCCGTGGTTGCGGTAATGGAACAGGCTGATGTTCCAGTCCGGATGCAGCTGGCCGAGGAAGTGGGTGAGCGCACCGGGGCGTTCGGGGAATTCGAAGCGGTACAGCCGTTCGTTCTGTGCCAATGCGGAACGGCCGCCGATCATGTGGCGCAGGTGCAGCTTGGCCAGCTCATCGTCGGTGAGGTCGAGCACGTCGAAGGCCTGCGCGTGAAAAGCGGTCGCCAGCGCCTCGCGTTCGTCGCGGCTGGCGATCTGCACGCCGACGAAGATATGCGCGGAGCTGGCGTCGCCGATGCGGTAGTTGAACTCGGTGATGCTGTGCCGGCCCAAGGTGGCGCAGAAGCGACGGAAGCTGCCGCGTTCCTCCGGGATCGTCACCGCGAATACCGCCTCGCGCTGCTCGCCGACCTCGGCGCGTTCGGCGACGAAGCGCAGGCGATCGAAATTCATGTTGGCGCCGGAGACGATCGCGATCAGTGCACCGCGACTGTCGGTGTGAGTGGCGACATATTGCTTCAGCCCGGCCAGCGCCAGCGCGCCGGATGGCTCGGGCACGCTGCGGGTGTCCTGGTAGATATCGCGGATCGCCGCGCAGATCGCATCGGTGTCCACCCGCAGCATCGCATCCACATGTTGTTGGCACAGTGCGAAGGTGAGTGCGCCGACCTGCTTCACCGCGGTGCCGTCGGCGAACAGGCCGACTTCATCCAGCGCCACGCGCGTGCCGCTCTCCAGCGAACGCGCCATCGCGTCGGCATCCTCCGCCTGCACACCGATGACCTTCACTTCTGGTCGCAATGCCTTGATGCACGCGGCCACGCCGGCGAGCAGTCCGCCGCCACCGACCGGCACGAACACCGCGTGCAGCGGGCCGGGATGCTGACGCAGGATTTCCAGTGCCACGGTGCCCTGGCCGGCGATCACCGCCGGATCATCGAATGGATGCACGAAGGTGGCGCCACGCTCGGCCTGCAGTTGCGTGGCCGCGGCCTGCGCATCACTGTAGGAATCGCCGGCCAGCACGATCTCCACCATTGCGCCGCCGAACCGGCGCACCGCATCCACCTTCACCTGCGGCGCGGTCACCGGCATCACGATGGTGGCGTGGATGCCCAGCTTCGCCGCGGCCAGCGCCACGCCTTGCGCATGGTTGCCGGCGGAGGCGGCGATGACTCCGCGTGCACGTTGCGCCGAGTCGAGCTGCACCATGCGGTTGTACGCGCCGCGCAGCTTGAACGAGAACACCGGCTGCTGGTCCTCGCGTTTGAGCAGCACCGGCTGGCCGAGACGCGCGCTGAGCAGCGGCGCCGGTTCCAGTGCCGACTCGTGCGCGACGTCGTAAACGCGCGCTGCGCGGATCTGCGCCAACAGATCGTCGGCCGCTACCGCATCGTCATCGACAGCAGGCGCGACGACTGCATTCATGCGGCAAGTGCCGTCGCCGGATGCGCCACTTGCAGCACGTCGACCAGCTTGCGCGTCTGCTGCAGGATCTGGGTGAGCCCGGCGTCGTCGCATTGCAGGCTCAGCGTGAGCCGCGAGACGGCGGGATCATGCGTGGCGGCCACGGTCAGTGTGTCGATGTTGTAGCCGCGTGCGGCGAACAGCCCGGCGACGCGCACCAGTGCGCCGGCTTCGTTCTGCAGCAGGATGGATAGCGTGTGGTTCATGGTGGTTCTCTCTGCGGATGCTCCGGACTGTGCCGGGGCGGCGTTAAAACATGTGCGAGGTTGCGGTTTCGCGCACGACCGGCGCGCTGCGCGAGGCAATGAAGTCACCGGTGATCATCTGCGCGTAACTGGCGCCGGGACCGACCATCGGATACACGCCGGCATCCGGATCGATCATCACTTCCAGGAACGCCGGGCCATCGAACGTGAGAAACGCGGCGATCGTCGCTTCCAGTTCTTCCGTGCGTTCCAGCCGTTGCGCCCAGGCGAAGCCGTCGGCCTGCGCGGCCAGCACGAAGTCCTTCTTGTGCAGGCTCTTGTCGGAGGCGGCGAAACGGCCCTTGAAGTACAGCTTCTGCCACTGCCGCACCATGCCGTCGCCGACGTTGTTGAGCACCACCACCTTGATCGGCAGGTTGTAGGTGGTGACGGTTTCCAGCTCGCCGATGTTCATGCGGATGCTGGCATCGCCATCGATGTCGATCACCAGCGCATCGGGACGGGCGAACTGTGCGCCAACCGCCGCCGGCAGGCCGAAACCCATCGTGCCCATCGAGCCGGAGGTGAGCCAATGCCGCGGTGCACGGAAGTCGAAGTACTGCGCTGCCCACATCTGGTGCTGGCCGACGCCGGTACTGATGATGGCGCGGCCATCGGCGTGCCGGTTGATCGCCTCCAGCACGGCGTATGGCTGGATCAATGCGCTGCTGCGGTCGTAGTTCATCGCATGCACGCGCTTCAGTTCGGCTACGTGCGTATGCCAGGCATCAAGCGAGGGCCGCAGACCATGCGCGCAGCCGTAGCTGGTCAAGCGTTCCAGTGCGCGCACCAGCGGGCCGACGTGATGCCAGTGCACAGATTTCACCTTGCCGATCTCGGCCGGGTCGATGTCGATCTGCGCGATGAACTTCGCGCGCGGCGCGAATTTGTCTGGCATACCGGCCACGCGGTCGTCGAAGCGCGCACCCAACGCCAACATGAAGTCGCAATCCTCCACCGCGTAATTCGCGTAAGCGGTGCCGTGCATGCCGAGCATGTGCAGGGCCAGCGGATCGGTGGTGTCGAACCCGCCCAGGCCCATCAGGGTCGTGGTCACCGGCAGGCCGAACGTATCGACGAACATGCGCAGTGCTGCGGCTGCGCCCGCCGCGATCACGCCGCCACCGGCGTAGATCAAGGGCCGCTTCGACTGCATCAATGCGGTGAAGAAGGCGGCGCAGTCGGCATCGCTCAGCGCCGACTGTTCCACCGCGCACAGACGCGCGCGGTAGCCGGTCAGTGCCAGCTCGCCGGTGCCATGAAACTTCAGTGTGGTGTTCTGCACATCCTTCGGCACGTCCACCACCACCGGGCCAGGGCGGCCGCTGCGGGCGAGGGTGAATGCGGTGCGCAGGGTCGCTTCCAGCTGCGTAGCATCGGTGACCAGGAACACATGCTTGGCACAGGCACCCATGATGTTGCTGATCGGCGCTTCCTGGAACGCATCGCTGCCGATCGCCGCCGTGCTCACCTGGCCGCAGATCACCACCAGCGGGATCGAGTCGGCCATCGAGTCGCGCACCGGCGTGACCATGTTGGTGGCGCCGGGGCCGGAAGTGACCACCGCCACACCGACCTTGCCGGAGGCACGCGCATAACCCGCGGCCATGAAGCCCGCACCCTGCTCGTTGGCGGGAACGATCAGCGGCATCGGCTCGTCGCCGTTGCCCTTCAGGTGGGTGGCGTTGTAGCGGAACACGGCGTCGTACACCGGCAGGATCGCGCCGCCGGAATAGCCGAACATCACCTCGACGCCTTCATCGGCGAACACCTGCACGATCACGTCGGCACCAGTCATCGCGTGGCCGGTGAGCGGGTGCTGGTCGATGGCGATGGCCTGGCTAGGCCGCGTCGTCTGCGCTGAAGTCGTCACGTCAGGTTCCTGTGGGTGGGAGGTGTGCGGCGATGTCCGGTCGTTCCTTGTCGCCATTCCGGCCTGCGCCGGGATGGCGGGCTTCGCCCGTCAATTGCGGATCAGGTCGCGCTCGACCGCCGGGTGCACCGGCACGCCGAACGTGGCGATGATCTGCAGGTCCTGCTCCAGCGTGGAAAAACGCTCCCACGCGATGCCGTTCACGTCGGTGCTGCTGGTGAAGCCCTGCGCGCTGTCGTCCTCGAAGCCGAGCTGGCAGATCTGGCCGGCCTTTTCGGGTTGCTGGCGGATCGAGAAATTGAGATTGTCGGTGCGCCACATCGCGTAGACGCCGTAAACCAGGGCCTGTGGTGGCTGGCCGAGTCGCGCGCTGTAGTCGGCGATCGAGGCCTCCAGGTTGGCGACGGCCAGGGCGATATGGAAACGTTTCATGACGGACCTCTCTCGTTGTTCAGTGCTATGGGTAGTGACTGCTGTGCTCCTACTCCTGCACAGCAGGGGTAGGAGCAAGGTGGTTCTCAGCCGACCTTCTTCAGCGGCGCGGTTTCGGTCTTGGCAGCGGACGGTTGCAGCCATGGCATCTGCGCACGCAGCTTCGCGCCGACCACTTCGATCGGATGATCGAGATCGGCCTGCTTCAGGCGCTTGTAGTTCGGCAGGCCGGCGGCGTATTCGGCCGTCCAGTTGCGCGCGAAGGTGCCGTCCTGGATGTCGGTGAGGACGTCCTTCATGCGCGTCTTGGTGCCGGCGTCGACCACGCGCGGGCCGCTGACGTAGTCGCCGTATTGCGCGGTCTCGGAGACGAATTCCAGCATCCGCTTGAGGCCGCCTTCGTAGAACAGGTCGACGATCAGCTTCAGCTCGTGCATCACTTCGTAATAGGCGATCTCCGGCTGATAGCCGGCCTCGACCAGGGTTTCGAAACCCTTGATCACCAGCTCGCTGGCACCGCCACACAGTACGGCCTGCTCGCCGAACAGATCGGTCTCGGTCTCTTCCTTGAAGTCGGTCTTGATGATCATCGCGCGGCCGCCACCGATGCCGTCGGCGTAGCCCTTGGTCTTCGCCTCAGCGTGGCCGCTGACGTCCTGGTGCACCGCCCAGATGCACGGCACACCACGGCCACGCTCGTACTCGCTGCGCACCAGCGCACCGGGGCCCTTCGGGGCGACCAGGATCACGTCGATGTCGGTGCGCGGGGTGATCTGCTTGAAATGCACGTTGAAGCCGTGTGCAAACAACAGCGCGGCGCCCGGCTTGATGTTCGGCTCGATCGCCTCCTTGTACAGCGTCGGCTGCGCCATGTCCGGGGCCAGCACGGCGACCAGGTCGGCACCGCGCACCGCATTGGCAGGCTCGACCACGGCGAAGCCATCGGCTTCGGCGCGCTTCCAAGTCGGGCCGCCGGGGCGCAGGCCGACCACGACGTCGAGGCCGGAGTCGCGCAGGTTCAGCGCGTGCGCACGGCCCTGACTACCGTAGCCGAGTACGGCGATGCGGGAAGTTTTCAATGGGTTGGGGGAAGTGCTGGTGCTCATGCGGTGACTCCTGCAGGTTCGTTGTGAGTGATGGCTGAGGTGGCGGTTGGCGCGGGATGAGGAATGGACGTCTGAACGTCCGTCCGTTGATTGGTCGTGGCGCCGTCTGAAGCGGAGCCGACAAGGAGCGCATATTTCGCGAGTGCGCCGTGGGTGACTTTCGGCTTCGGCGGTTGCCAGCCGGCGCGACGACTGGCGAGATCGGCCGTGGTACGCAGTTCGCGGTGTTCGGCATCGATCACCACACGATCGCCTTCGCGCAGCAGGGCGATCGGGCCGCCACGCACTGCTTCCGGTGCAATGTGGCCGACCATGAAGCCGTGAGTGGCGCCAGAGAAACGGCCGTCGGTGATCAGCGCCACGTCGTTGCCGAGACCGCGGCCGATCAGTGCGGCGGTGACGCCGAGCATCTCGCGCATGCCGGGGCCGCCGGCCGGCCCTTCGTTGCGGATCACGATGACGTCGCCGGCGTGGATGCGATCGCCCTGCACAGCGGCGAACGCTTCCTCTTCGCTCTCGAACACCCGCGCGCTGCCTTCGAAGTGGCCACTCTTGCCGGCAAGCTTGAGGATGCAGCCTTCCGGCGCGAGGTTGCCGTACAGGATGGAATAGCCGCCGCGCGGTTTCAGCGGCTGGGTGACGGGATGCACCACATCCTGTGTCTCGGCACGCGGAGCGGCCTTGGCTTCGGCGAACAGGCTGCGGCCGGTGACGGTGGGCGCGTCGTCCAGCATGCCGGCGGCGATCAGCTCCTGCGCCACGCGCGCGCTGCCGCCGGCGCCGAACAGCTCGACCGCGGTGTAGCGGCCTGCCGGCATCAGGTCGGCGATCACCGGTGTGTGCACCGAGGCGGGCTCGAAATCCTCCAGCGTCCACGCGACACCGGCTTCGCGCGCGATCGCCAGCAGATGCAGCACGGCGTTGGTGGAACCGGCGGTGGCGGCGACCATGCGGGCGGCGTTGCGGAACGAGGTGCGCGTCAACAGTTCGCGCGGGGTGCGCTCGGCCCGAAAGCACTCCATGACCAGCTCACCGCAGCGGTAGGCCGCGGCGCCCTTGGCCGGATGCGTGGCGGGGATGTCGTTGTAGCCCATCGGCGACAGGCCCAGCGTGGTCAGCACCATCGCCATCGTGTTGGCGGTGAACTGGCCACCGCAGGCGCCGGCGCCGGGACAGGCGTCGCGCTCGACGGCGCGCAGTTCGTCGTCGTCGATCTTGCCTGCACCATGCGCGCCGACTGCCTCGAATACCTGCTGGATGGTGATCGGATGGCCGTCGTGCGTGCCATGCGCGATGCTGCCGCCGTACAGCGCCACGCCCGGAATGTTCAGGCGCGCGAGCGCCATCGCCGCAGCGGGAATCGTCTTGTCGCAGCCGCACAGCACCACCATTGCGTCGAGACAGTGGCCATCCACCGCCAGCTCGATCGAGTCGGCGATCACCTCGCGGCTGATCAGCGACGAGCGCATGCCCGGCGTGCCCATCGCGATGCCGTCGGTCACGGCAATCGTGTTGAATTCGATCGGCGTGCCGCCGGCGGCGCGGATGCCGGCGGCAGCTTCGACCGCCAGCTCGCGCAGGTTGAGGTTGCACGGGCTCACGTTCGACCAGGTGTGCACCACCGCCACCAGCGGCCGGGCGATCGCCTCGTCGTCCAGTCCGGTGGCGCGCAGCATGGCGCGGGCAGGGGCGCGGTCGGGGCCGGTCTTGATCAGGTCACTGCGCATGGTTGTTCCAATTGGATGGCTGGAAGAAAGCGCCCCCTGCGTGCGAGGGGGGTGGTAATACGGAACGCAGTCGGCGCCATCGCGGCGTGCGCGAACCATCCGATGCCTGAAGCACGCAGAGGGCAGCAGAAAATGCGGACACTTCCGTGTGCCCGCCGGGGAAACCAGGGGAATGCATCAGCCGCATGCGCGAGCTCCGCACAAAAACGTGGCGGTGCTGTCGGCGTGATCCTCGATCGCGGCCAGTACGGCATCGAGCACGTCGGTGGTACTCGCGCTGCCGCCGATGTCGCGACTGTGCGGGCCGTCGCGCAGTACTTGTTCGACTGCTGCCTCGACCGCGACGGCTTCGGCTTCCAGTTCCAGCGAATGACGCAGCAGCAGCGCCACGGAAAGGATCGCGCCCACCGGATTGGCCACGCCTTGGCCGGCGATGTCCGGTGCCGAACCGTGGATCGGTTCGTACAGGCCGGCCTTGCCGTCGCCCAGCGATGCCGAAGGCAGCAGGCCGAGCGAGCCGGCCAGCGCAGCGGCCTCGTCGGTGAGGATGTCGCCGAACAGGTTCTCGGTGACCACCACGTCGTAGCGGTTCGGCTGGGTCAGCAGCAGCATCGCCATCGAGTCGACCAGCTGATGCTCGACCTTCACGTCGGGATAGTCGGCGGCGATGCGCTGCACCGTGCTGCGCCACAGGCGCGAGGTTTCTAGCACGTTCGCCTTGTCCACCGACGTGACGTGATGACGGCGGCCACGTGCCAGTTCGAACGCGCGGCGCACCACGCGCTCGACTTCGGCCACGGTGTACTTGCATTCGTCGGTGGCGGTGTCGGCTGTGCGCGTCTTGGCGCCGAAGTAGGCGCCGCCGGTGAGTTCGCGCACGAACAGCACGTCGACGTTCTGCAGCTTCTCGTTCTTGAGCGGCGACAGGTCGGCCAGCGCCGGATGCACCTGCAGCGGACGCAGGTTCGCGTACACGCCAAGCGCGGCGCGCAGGGCCAGCAGTCCCTGTTCGGGGCGCACGGTGGCATTCGGATCGGACCACTTCGGCCCGCCGACGGCGCCAAGCAGTACCGCGTCGGCGGATTGGCAGGCGGCCAGCGATGCGGCCGGCAGCGGCTCGCCGGTGGCATCGATCGCGATACCGCCGATCAACTGCTCGTCGAACGTGAACACGTGCTCGTAGCGGGCGGCCACGGTTTTCAGCACGGCGACCGCGGCAGCGGTGACCTCGGGGCCGACGCCGTCGCCGGGCAGGGTGACGATGTGTGCCTTCATGCCGCTTTCTCCTGTTGTTCGTAATGAGTGATCGTGTCGACGTGTTGCAGGAGGTAGCCGAGCTGGTCGACGCCGTTGAGCAGGCAGTGCCGCGCGAACGGTTCCAGCCGGAACGGAATGCGGCCGCCGTCGGGCAGCGCGATGAACTGTTCGCGCACATCGATCACCAGCTCGATGCCGGGATGCTTGAGCAGCCAGCGGTGTTCCAGTTCGTCGATCACGATCGCCAGCAGGCCGTTCTTCAGTGCATTGCCGCGGAAGATGTCCGCGATCTCGCTGCACAGCACCGCTTGCACGCCGTAGTCGAGCAGCGCCCACGGTGCGTGCTCGCGCGAGGAGCCGCAGCCGAAGTTGCGACCGGCCACGACGATCGAACAGCCCTGTGCCTGCGGCTGGTTCAGCGGGAAGGCCGGGTTGTCGCTGCCATCGGCCTGGTAGCGCCAGTCGTGGAAGCACAGCTTGCCCAGCCCTTCACGGGTGGTGGTGGTGAGGAAGCGCGCCGGGATGATGCGGTCGGTGTCGATGTTCTCGTCGGCCAGCACGGCGGTGCGCGAGTGGATGCGGGTAACGGCTTTCATGCGGCTTTCTCCTGCCTCAAGTAGTCGCGCGGATCGGCAATGCGGCCGGCCAGTGCGGATGCGGCCGCAGTAGCCGGGCTGGCCAGCACGGTACGTGCGCCCTTGCCCTGGCGGCCTTCGAAGTTGCGGTTGGAGGTGCTCACCACGAGCTGTCCCGGCCGGGCCAGATCGCCGTTCATCGCGATGCACATCGAGCAGCCCGGCACACGCCACTCGGCGCCGGCAGCGGTGAATACCTGATGCAGGCCTTCGCGCTCGGCATCGCAGCGCACCGCTTCGGAGCCAGGTACCACCAGCATGCGCACACCGTCGGCGACACGGCGGCCGCGCAGCACGTTGGCGGCCTCGCGCAGATCGGACAGGCGCGAGTTGGTGCAGCTGCCGACGAACACCACGTCGACCGGCGTGCCCTGCATCGGCTGGCCGGGCTTGCTCTGCATGTAGTCGAGCGCGCGATGTTCCTGTGCATTGGTCGCGGCCGGCACCGGTGCATCCATCGCGATCGCCATGCCCGGATGGGTGCCATAAGTGACGGTGGGTTTCACCGCGCTGGCGTCGATGCGCACTTCGCGGTCGTAGGTGGCACCGTCGTCGCTGCGCAGCGCGCGCCACGCCCTCACGGAGGCATCCCACGCGGCGCCCTGCGGTGTGCGAGGGCGTCCCTTCAGCCACGCAAACGTGGTGTCGTCCGGCGCGATCAGTCCGGCACGCGCACCGGCCTCGATCGACATGTTGCAGACGGTCATGCGCTCGTCCATCGACAGCGCTTCGATCGCCGCGCCGCGGTACTCCAGCACGTAGCCGGTACCGCCATCGACGCCGATGGTGCCGATGATATGCAGGATCAGGTCCTTCGCACTGATGTCTGCAGGCAATTGGCCGTCCACATGAATCGCCATGGTCTTCGGCTTGCGCTGCAGCAGGCACTGCGTGGCCATCACGTGGCCGACTTCGGTGGTGCCGATGCCGAACGCCAGTGCGCCGAACGCGCCGTGGGTGGAGGTGTGGCTGTCGCCGCAGACGATCGTCATGCCGGGCTGGGTGGCGCCCAGCTCAGGTCCGATCACATGCACGATGCCGCGGTCGGCACTGTCCCAGCCGTGCAGCTCGACGCCGAACTCGCGGCAGTTCGTTTCCAGCTGGGTCACCTGTGCCTGCGCCTCGGTGTTCGCATACGGGCGGGTGCCGTCGGCGTTCGTCGGCAAGGTCGGGGTGGAGTGATCCAGTGTGGCGAGCATGCGATCGGGACGACGCAACTTCAGGCCGCGCTCGCGCAATTCGCTGAACGCCTGCGGCGAAGTCACCTCGTGCACCAGATGCAGGTCGACGTAGAGCACCGCCGGCGTATCGGTGGTTTCGGGTACGACGACATGCGCGTCCCACACTTTTTCGAATAATGTCTTTGCACTCACGCCGATGCCTCCATAGGAGCGGGCTGTTGATGAGGAGTCCGGCCATGGCTGGCCGGGTTTTGGCTTTCGCGGTCAGGGACGACCGCACCGACATACTTCAGCCAGCCCCAGCGGTCTTCGGTGCGGCCGTCGAACAGGCCGAAGAACGCCTGCTGCAGTTGTTTCGTGATCGGGCCGGGCGTACCGGTGCCGACGACCTTGCGGTCGACCGAGCGCACCGGCGTGATCTCGGCGGCGGTGCCGGTCATGAAGACTTCGTCGGCGGTGTACAGCGCTTCGCGCGGCAGGTCGCGCTCTTCCACCGTGATGCCGAGATCGGCGGCCAGCGTGAGCACGCTGTCGCGAGTGATGCCGGCGAGGATGCCGGCGCTCGACGGCGGCGTGAGCAGCTTGCCGCGTTTGACCAGGAACAGATTTTCGCCGGCGCCTTCGCTGAGCAGGCCGTTGTGGCCCAGCGCGATGCCTTCGTCGTAACCGCCGCGGCGCGCTTCCAGCCCGATCAACTGGCTGTTGAGGTAATTGCCGCCGGCCTTGGCCCAGCTCGGCAAGGTGTTCGGCGCGGGGCGGTGCCACGAGGACACGCACACGTCCGCGCCCTCTTCCACTGCATCGCCCAGGTACGCACCCCAGTCCAGCGCCATGATCGCCACCTCGACCGGCGCGCCATCTTTCGGCAGCACGCCCAAGCCACCGGCGCCGCGGAACACGATCGGTCGCACATAGGCTGAGCGCATCGCGTTGGCGCGGATCAGCTCGACGCAGGCGGCGTTGATCTCGTCCTCGCTGTAGCCGATCTCGATCTCGTAGATCGCCGCCGATTCGAACAACCGGCGCGTGTGCTCGGCCAGCCGGAAATACGTGGGGCCATGCGGCGTGGCGTAGACGCGCTCGCCCTCGAACACCGAGGAGCCGTAGTGCAGCGCGTGCGTGCTGACATGGACGCTGGCATCGGCCCAGGGCTTGATGCGACCGTTGTGCCAGAGGAAGGGCGTGTTGCTCATGGAGGCTCCTTACAGGTTGGCGACGGCGACCGGCGCTGTGGCCGGCGTCTGTCGCTCGATGCGGTTGACGATGGCCAGTGCGGCCTGCGCGGTGGCCTCGACGATGTCGGTGCTGACGCCGTGGCCGCGCCATTCGCGTGCGGCGTGGCGGGCGGTGAGCTGGGCCTGGCCCTGGGCGTCGCCGCCTTCGCTCACCGCGCGTACTTGGAAATCGGTCAATTGCAGCTCGTTGCCGGTGGCACGTTCGATCGCGCGCAGCACGGCATCGACCGGGCCGTCGCCGATCGCCGCCTCGCCGGCTTCACGGCCATCGTCGTGGCGCAACTTCACCGAGGCCGAGGCGCTGCCGCCCAGGTGTGTGCTGGTGTTCAGCTGTACCAGCCGCCATGGACCGGCGGCATCCGGATCGAGGCCCAGCGCGATCGCCTCCAGATCCTCGTCGTGCACTTCGCGCTTCTTGTCGGCCAGCGTCTTGAAGCGCGCGAAGATCACGTCCAGCGCCGCGTCATCCGGTGTGTGGCCCAGGGTTTCCAGGCGCTGACGCAGTGCGGCGCGGCCGGAGTGCTTGCCCAGCACCAACCGTGTTTCGGCTATGCCGACGTCCTGCGGACGCATGATTTCGTAGGTACCGCGATGCTTGAGCATGCCGTGCTGGTGGATGCCCGACTCGTGCGCGAACGCGTTGTCGCCCACGATCGCCTTGTTGCGCGGCACGGCCTGGCCGGTCAGCTGGGTCAGCAGGCGCGAGGTGGGATACAGCCGGCGCGTGTCGATGCGGGTGCCGACGCCGAAGTGCGGCGCGCGCACCTTCAACGCCATCACGATCTCCTCCAGCGCGGCGTTGCCGGCACGCTCGCCAATGCCGTTGATCGTGCATTCCACCTGGCGCGCGCCAGCGCTTACCGCAGCCAGGCTGTTCGCCACCGCCATGCCCAGGTCGTCGTGGCAATGGCTGGAGAAGATCACCTTGTGCGCATCGCGTACATGTCGGCGCAGATAGGTGAACAGTTCGACGATCTCGGCCGGCGTGGTGTAGCCCACCGTGTCCGGCGCATTCAGCGTGGTCGCGCCGGCGGCGACCGCGGCGCTGAACACTTCGGCGAGGAAGTCGGGCTCGGTGCGCAGCGCGTCCTCGGCGGAGAACTCCACATCGTGGCACAAGCCGCGTGCACGTTCGACGGCAGCCACCGCGGCATCGACCACCTGCGCCTTGCTCATGCCCAGCTTGTGCTCGCGATGCAGCGGACTGGTCGACAGGAACACATGGATGCGCGCATGCCGCGCCTGTTCCAGTGCGCGCGCGGCGCTGTCGATGTCGCCGTTCTGGCAACGTGCCAGCGCGCATACCGTGGTGGTCTTCAGCGTGCGCGCGATTTCGGCCACCGCGGCGAAATCATCCGGCGAGGCTTGCGGAAAACCCGCTTCCAGCACGTCGACGCCGAGCGCTTCCAGCGCTTGTGCGATGCGCAATTTCGTGCGCCGGTCCATCGAAAAGCCGGGCGCCTGCTCACCGTCGCGCAAGGTGGTGTCGAAGATGCGTACACGATCATCGGCAGCGTTATTGCTGCTGGATACAGTTGCAGTTGTTACTGATTCGGGGTTCATCGCTGGCTCCGCTGATGCGAGCCGAGGGCAACAAAAAACCCCGCGCCGTTGCCGGTGCGGGGTTCTTTGGGAGTCTTCAGGTTATTTTCTAGCTACCTGGACACATGCCCTCAGCCCGCACCTCCGTTGGTAATAAGGAGTACGAGTACGAGGGCAAGAAGGAGCGTGCCGCGAACCTGCAGCAGGCCGGCAACCGTCGCGAGACGGTTGTTTTCGGCGATGCGGCGGTGGCTGTTGCGCTGCGACATGTGGTTGACCCTAAGGCAGGCCATGCGGAGCTGTCAACTGTTTTTATTATGACGAAAACTTCTAAGCAAGCCGGATGCGGTTTGGACGGCTAGCCGTCCAAGCATTCATGCCACTCTGCGTGCCCGCGCGGTTCGCGCGGTTTTATGCAGCGAAATGGTGCCGTGCGCGAAGGTACGTTGCCGCTTCCGCCTCAGTCACGCGCATCGAGCAGGGCCAGCAGGCCCTGGCGGCGTTTGACCGAGAGCTTGCGGACGGCTTTGAGCACCTTCTGCTCGTCCTGGCTCAGCACCTCGTAGTTTCTGGCTTCCTCGCCGAGCGACGGCGGCACCACCATCGAGCCGCGTCCCGTGGCGAGCCAGTTCAGGCTGACCCGGCAATCGTCGGCGATCTCGATCAAGCGGCCGAGTTCGGGTATGGCACGGCCAGCCAGCCACAGTCGTGCCGTCTCGCGGGCGATGGCGTAGTAGTTGGCCAGCGCCGTCGTGCGCTGTCGACCGGGAGGAATCATCGTGCGGTCGAGCGCCTGCTGAAGGCGTTGCCCAAAATGGCTGGAAGCGGATGCTTTGAGACTCATGTGCCTGCCGAGTGTTGCACCCGCAGTACGTCATAAATCCAAGTCGAAATGGTTGACAATGGCAATCGTAAATGGCGAATATGAGTGGCGCGCCACAGTTTGTCGGGCTCTCCTGCATGAGCGCCATGGCAGCTTCTGACGCCGCACCCGGACAGCTTGAGGTGGCCATGGAGAGGAGCAAGTCGTGGATGAGGCGCTGTTCACATTACGGCTGCATCTGACACAGCCGGAGATCACCAGCCTGCTGATGGCTCAGATCACGCAGACAAGACTCAGCCGACTGACATTCGGCGAGGTCGCGCCGATCACCTGCGTCGATCGGGCCGTACTGGAAAAGTTGGTGCGGGCGCAGCAGCTGGCATCACTGGGAAAAGCGAAATAAGGCTTGCGCCACAGTAGGGGGCCTAGCAAAGCATGGCTCGTCATCCCAGCTTGACCAGCTTCGCTGCTGTAAAGCGCCTCGCTTGAGATGACGGTCCAAATCACAGGTTTTCGAGGTTCGCAGTAGTCAGCGTGGCCGGGCGTGCCCTGGCTCGGCTCGATCTGCGCGGGTCTCGCTAGTGGCTTGATAGCCAGGTTCTGAGCGCCTCGTCATTTGCCGGCAGCGGCTCGGCATGGGCCGGACGCGCCAGCATCGCGGCAAGTGTAGGCGGTACCGCGACCGGACGGCCGATCAACGGCTCCACCACGCTCTCGAATTTGGCCGGGTGGGCGGTCGCGACCACTGCCCATGGCGCGGTGTCACCATCCGCGCGCAGGCGATCGAGCTGATGCATCGCGGTAGCGGTGTGCGGACAGAACACCTCGCCGCGTTCGCGCGCGTGGCTGGCGATGGTGTCGCGGATGGCGGCGTCGTCGGCGCTGTGCGCTTGCAGCAGACCACGCAGGCGATCCTCGTCGGGAAACGTCCAGCGCAGCCGCTCGAAGTTGCTCGGCGCGCCCACGTCCATCGCATTCGCCAGCGTGGCGACTGCTTCACGCGGCGCGTAATCGGCGCCGGCGAAATAGTCGGGCAGGGTGGCGTTGGCGTTGCAGGCCAGTCGCACGCTGCCGATCGGCAGGCCCATCTCGCGTACCCACAGACAGGCCAGCGCGTTGCCGAGGTTGCCGGTGGGCACGATGACATTCAGCGGCGTGCCATGTTCGCGCCACCAGCCCAGTGCGGCATGCGCGTAGTAGCTCATCTGCGGCAGCAGGCGGCCGAGGCTGATGCTGTTGGCCGAAGAGAGCGGCAGCTGCGCCTGCAGCGTCGCATCGTTGAGTGCCGCCTTGACCATGCGCTGGCAGTCGTCGAAGCGGCCGGCCACGCGCAGTGCGCTGACGTTGTCGCCGAAACAGCCGAGCTGGTGCGCCTGGCGTGGCGAGACCAGTCCGTCGGGATACAGGATCACCACGCGTACGTTCGGCTGGCGATGGAACGCAGCTGCCACCGCGGCACCAGTGTCGCCGGAGGTGGCCACCAGGATGGTCAACGGCCTTGCATCGGCGCGCGGCAGCCGGCGCAGGCAGGCGGCGAGGAAGCGTGCGCCGAAATCCTTGAACGCCGAGGTGGGGCCATGGAACAGCTCCAGCACCATGGTGTTCGGGTGGGCCGGTAATGCGCGCAGCAGCGCATCGAACGTGAACGCCTCGGCGCAGATTGCGGGCAGTTCGTCGGCCAGCGGATCGCCCGCGAAGAACGGTGCCAGCAAGGTGGCTGCGGTGCCGGCTAGCGAGTTGTACGGGTCGAAGGCGGCCGGGTCGATCGATGGCAATGCTTCGGGCACGTAAAGGCCGCCATCGGGCGCGAGCCCGGCGGCGATGGCCTGGCTGATCGGCACCGCCGGGCCGACGCTGCGCGTGCTGTGATAGCGCAACGGTTCCAGGTTGCTCATGCGTCGGCCTCGAGCGAAGGAATCAACGCAGCGGCTGGCCCGTCGATCGGTGACACCCACGCATCGCTGTCCAGCCCGGCCTCGGCGAATGCGGCCTGCATCGCGACGGACGCGGCTTCGGCATCGGCGCGGTTGTCGTACCAGCCGAACACGCTGGGACCGGCGCCGGAAATGCTGGCGCCCAGCGCGCGATGATCCAGCGCGGCCTGCTTCACCCTCGCGAAATTCGGGATCAGCGGTGCGCGGCGCGGTTCCACCAGCACGTCCTTGAGGCCTTCGCGCACCAGCGCCGCGTCGCCCCGATAGCAGCCGGCCAGCACCAGCGCGAGGTTGGTGCTTTGCGCGACGAATTCGCCGAGTTCGTAGTGACCGGCCAGCGCGGCGCGTGCCTTGCGCGTCTCCAGCACTACATGCGGATGCACCAGCGCGCAGTGCCATGCGGTCGGCACGTCGATGCGCAGCAGCCGTTCGTGGGTGGCCAGCACCAGGCCGCCGAGCAGCATCGAGCCGAGGTTGTCGCCATGCCGGCTGCCGCTGGCCACCGCTTCGCCGTCCAGCGCGAAGCCATACAACGACTCGCGTGGCAGCGGTTGCGCCAGCAATGCATTCGCGGCCACGAGTGCGGCCACGCACGACGCGGCCGAGCCGCCCATGCCCGAACCCAGCGCAATGCCCTTGTGCAGCACCAGTTCGAAACCGTGCCGCAGGCCAAGCGCCTTGCGCAATGCGAGCAGGGCGACGCCCGCGGTGTTCTGGCGCGGATCGGTCGGCAGTTCGGTGACGCAGCCGCGGATCGCCGCGATGCGCACCACCGGCTCCTCGATACGGCGCACTTCGGCGCGATCGCCGGCACCGGCCACGCTGTGGCCGAGCAGGTCGAAACCCACGCCCACGTTGCCGACACTGGCGGGGGCGAAGGCGCAGGCGACCTGCGGAAGTTGGGGGCGACGCGGCGAAGCCATGGCAGGTTCCAGCAAGGAGGAGTTCATGCGCGCGCCTCCAATGATTCGGCGATACGCAGCAGATCGGTGAACACACCGGCAGCGGTCACTTCGGGGCCGGCGCCGGGGCCTTGCACCGACAACGGATTATCGCAGTAGCGGCGCGTCGTGAACTGCACGATGTTGTCGGTCAGCCGCGTATGCGCGAATGGATGCTTCGCCGGCAGGGTGACCAGCTTCACACGGGCGCGGCCGTGGTGGTCCAGGCTGGCGACGTAACGCAGCACGCCACCGATGGCCTGTGCCTCGGCCAGTCGCGCGGTCATCAGTGCATCCAGTTCATGCAGTCGCTGCATGCAGGCATCGAGCGGCAACGCTGCCAGTGAGTCTGGTACCAGACTTTCCACCACGACGTCTTCCAGCGACAGCGGCCAGCCCGCCTCACGCGCCAGGATCACCAGCTTGCGTGCCACGTCGAGGCCGGACAGGTCGTCGCGCGGATCGGGTTCGGTATAGCCCAGCGCATGCGCCTCGCGTACCAGCGCAGAGAATGGTTGCTGGCCATCATGGCGGTTGCACAACCACGCCAGCGTGCCGGAGAACATGCCCTCTACCGCGAGCAGCTCGTCGCCGGTATCGAGCAGGTCGCGCAGCGTCTGCACCACCGGCAGGCCGGCGCACACGGTGGCTTCGTAGCGGAAGCGCGCGCCGCTGGCGCAGGCCGCGCGGATCGCCTGCCAGCGTGGCAACGGTCCGCTGCCGGCCAGCTTGTTCGGCGTCACCACGTGCATGCCGGCGGCGAGCCAGCGCGAATAGTGTGCGGCCACGTCGTCGTTCGCGCTGCAGTCGATCAGTAGTGCGTGGCGGCCATCGCTGCCTCGCACGTGTTCGGCAAATGCATCGAGGTCATTCGGCCGCCAGATCTGCGCGCCGCCGTGGCGGCCGTTGAGCTCGGCGTCGTCGCAGTCCAGCCACATGCGTTTGCTGGCCACCACGCCGCAAAGCCGCAGTTCCAGTTCGTTGTCGCGAACCAGTCGCGGCTGCGCGGCACGCAACTGTTCCAGCAGGGCGCTGCCGACGCGGCCGGGACCGATTACACCGACGGCCAGTACGCGCCGTCGCGGGGGCGTCACCGCTGCCGGCCATGGAAACGGGAGCCGCTGCAGGAGTTCGGCAAGTTCGGGCGCACAGATGTTCACGATGACCTCCTGGTGAGGCCCGTGCTCGCTGGCGGATCGGCTTGTGCTTGGGAATACGCCGGCCCGCCTCATCGAGGGCGGGGCCGTTGCGTAGTGAAGAACCTAGCCGCGCACGGACACCCACCCCGACCGAGTCGTGGTGGTAGTCGTAATCGTGGTGGCGATGGAACGCGCGTTGACACCTGCCGGCAACGATGCACGACCGGCGAAAGCCGGGGCGATGTGCATGCGTGCTGGCGCGGAAAGCGGCGACATGGGATCGACCTTAAGCGCAATGTTGCGCTGCGGTCAACAGATTCATTTGCAACTTTTGGTTATGTCCGCGACGGCATCGGTCAGTCCGCAACCTGCTCGATGGCATGCACCGATACAGGTTGCGCATTGCACCGCGGGTTCGCCCGCGCAGGCGGTCGCTCAGCGCATGATCCCGGTATGGCCCAGCGAATAGCGTCCAGGCTGCGGCCATACCGCCAGCCCATGCGGCTCCGCGCCGACCTTGATGGATCTGACTGCGCCGGTGGTGGTGTCGAACGCATAGACGACGTCGTCGAAGCGACCCGACAGCCACAGCAGCTTGCCGTCGGCGCTGACATTGCCCATGTCCGGGCTGCCGCCGTGCGGAATCGGCCAGTTCGCGACGACCTTGCGCGTGGCGAAATCGATCACCGACACGCTGCCCTTGCCGTGGCGCTTGCCGTGGATGCGGTTGGTACCGCGATTGGCGACATAAAGTTTCGTGCCGTCCCGGCTCGGATACATCCCATGTGTACCGATGCTGGTCGGAATGAAACCGATCCGGGTGAAGCTGTCGCCGTCGACCAGGTAGACACCATTCGCCATCATGTCGGCGACGAAGAACACCTTGCCATCGGGCGAAACGCGGATGTCCTGCGGCATGCCCTTCTTGTCGAGCAGCAGATAGCCGACCACCTTGCGCTTGACCATGTCGATCTTGGCCAGCTTGCCGCCGAATTCGCAGGTGAAAATCGCGTAGCGGCCGTCGATCGAGAAGTCGGCGTGGTTGATGCCCTTGCACTCCGGCACCTGCAGGCTGTTGCGCAAGGCCATCGTGTGCGCATCGCGGAAATCCAGCCGCGCGTGTGCTTCCGCCACCACGATCGCTTCCTTGCCGTCCGGGGTGAAGTACATGTTGTAGGGATCGTCGACCGGAATGGCCGTGCCCGGCTTGCCGGTCTTCGTATTGATCGGGGTGAGGCTGCCGTCGTTTTGACCTTCGGCGTTGTTGGTCACCCACAGCGTCTGCAGATCCCATGAAGGAACCACGTGCTGCGGGCTCTGGCCGACAGGGAATGTGTCGACTACTTTGAACGTCGCCGGATCGATCACGGACACCGTCTTCGATCGCAGGTTCGGCACATAGATTCGCGGCAACGCACCGGCCACGGCCGGGCTGAGGTGATTGACGCCAGCCTCGCTGTACATATTGGTGGCGTCCATCACCGCAGGCATGCCGGCCACGGTAACGACCGGCTGTGCAGCCGCGACGGTGGAGGTGAGACAGGCACCTGCCAGGGCGACGCCAGCACACGCGGCGATCCGGAAAAGACGAGGGGAATGTGGGGTCATGGCGATTTTCGTTGTCTGGTGATGGGGGATGAGTCAGCTGCCAGCCGTCGCATTATCGCCCAGCGGTGTCCTTCCTGATGGCATCGACCGTTCGCGACACGATCGCGTCGATGCCCAGCCGACCGAGTTCCGCGCTGGAACGGCGTGGGTCGCCGCCGTAGACGCCGTCCGCCGGGCCGAGCTTCGTGCCGCCGTTCAGTCGATCCAGCCGGACCATCTGCGGAGCGACGGCCAGTTGCAGGGACGTATCGGCGAGCCCCGCGTGCGTGCCGATCTCGTCATCGCGATAACCCCGCTGCCGAAGGATCTGCGCGTAACCGTCCGAGCTGGTTGCGTAGTATTCCGGCGGCACGAACGCCCGCGCCGCCATGCCGGCCCAGCTCTTGTTGAGGTGGGCGACCACCCGTTGAATATCCTTCTGGTAGCCGCCGTGGTCGCCCAAAAAGACGATGTTCCGGAAACCATGCACCGCAAAACTGTTCGCCGCGGACTCCAGCATTTTCTCGAACGCATCGTCCGGGATGGTGATGGTGCCGGGAAAGCGCATGTGCGACGTCGGTGGCGCGTAGCTGCCCTCTGGCACGTACGCGATCACTGGCGCCACGAGCGCATTGCCCAGCCTCTCGGCAATCCGTTGCGACAGCCACGCCGCGCGCGCGTTGTGCTTGCCCACCGCGACATCCGGGCCGCTCTGCTCGGTACCACCGATCGGGATGATGACAGTGGTCTTGCCGGCCTGGACCTGATCGCGCAGCTCCGTCCAGGTGAGGTCCTGCAGCAAGACGGTCTTTGGTGTCTGCGCCAACGATGCGTGCGCGGCGGCAAGCAAAACGGCAGCGACGAAAATCCGTCGCAGTGGGTGACGCATCATGGAATCCTCGTGAAGCTGGATCCCTATAGTGAGTCGATAACAGGCATAAGGGAACCGCCAAAGATGATCCGAGAGCCGCCGCTGCCGGGCCTCGGGTCATCGACTTGGTTCAATCGCGGTCGTAGGAAAGCTGGATGCCCATGGTGCCGCCGGTTTCGATGAACAGGTTCAGGAAGGCCGGCACCGTGTCCGTGCGTGCCCAGTCGCGCTGCAGTTCGCAGAACAACTGGCCCACGCTGATCATCTTGCCACCGGCCTGTTCGATTCGGCGCAACGCCATCTCGTGCGCGACCAGCGAAGTGCCGCCGACCGCATCGGCCACCACATAGACTTCGTAGCCTTCCTTCAGTGCATCGAGTGCGGGGAAGGTCAGGCAGGCTTCGGTCCACAGCGCGGTCATGATCAGCTTCTTGCGGCCGGTCGCCTCCACCGCCTTGCGGAATTCGACGTCCTCCCACGAGTTGATCGTGCTGCGGTCGTAGGTGGGAATGCCGGCGAGCGCCTTGCGCAGGGGTGCGATCGGCGGCTTGTTCGCGCCGCTTTTCACGTTCACCGTCGAATGCACGATCGGCAGGCCATAGGCCACGGCCGCCTTGGCGGTACCGACGATGTTGTTGATCAGAAGTTGCCGGTTCATCGAATCGATCGAGTTGACCTGCACCGGCTGGTAGTCGATGACGATCAGGGCCGAGTTTTGCGGGGTAAGCAGATGATCCTTGAGCGGATCACGGATGGGTTCGCTTGCCATGGTGTTTCTCCAGGGAGGAAGGGAATGTGCTGATACGCAGCACGTGTGATGCTGGCGGTGCGTCCGACGGCTCCCACCCGAAGGCAGGAGCCGCTTCGATTCACTACGCCATCTGACCGAACTTGCCGCTGCTGAAGTCGGTGAACGCCTGCTGGATTTCTTCCTGGCTGTTCATCACGAACGGGCCGTAGCCGACCACGGGTTCGTCGATCGGTTCGCCGCTGAGCAGCAGCACGGTGGCGTCGCTGTTCGCTTCCAGCGAGATCTCGTCGCCGGCGCGGTCGAACGTCACCATCTGTGCATCGCGGGCGACCTGGCTGCCGTTCACCTGCACCGTGCCGCGCAGCACGATCAAGGCGACCGTGCGACCTTCTGGCACCACGAAATCCACCGCATGATCCTGCTTCAGCCGCACGTCCCACACGTCGATCGGGGTGAACGTGTGCGCCGGGCCACGATGGCCGTTGTACTCGCCGGCGATCACGCGCAGCGTGCCGGCGCCATCGGGCAGATCGACCGCCGGAATGTCGGCATCGAGCAAGGTCTGGTAACCCGGCGCGGCCATCTTGTCGCTGGCCGGCAGGTTCACCCACAGTTGCACCATCTCCAGCGTGCCGCCGTTGCGGGTGAATTCGTGCGAGTGGAATTCCTCATGCAGGATGCCGGACGCCGCCGTCATCCATTGCACGTCGCCGGGGCCGATCTTGCCGCCGGCGCCGGTGGAGTCGCGATGTTCGACCTCACCCTCGTAGACGATGGTGACGGTCTCGAAACCGCGATGCGGATGCTGGCCGACGCCGCGCGGCTGCGTCGCGGGCTTGAACGCCATCGGGCCGGCATAGTCCAGCAGCAGAAACGGGCTGAGATGCTGGCCGTGGCTGTTGTACGAGAACATCGAGCGCACCGGAAAGCCATCGCCGACCCAATGCTGTTGCGGGGCGCTGTACACGCCAAGAATCTTTTTCATGGGATCTCCTTCGCTGCGGGCCGGAGTGGCTGCAGGCATGAACGCCATGGTGAACCCGGCCCACTGCCGCCGGTAGCCGGCGTGGCTTATCCTCAGTGTCCTATCCATGGAACGCCGGACGCTGCGATGCAGGATCTCAACGACCTGTTCTATTTCGTCCAGGTGGTGGAGCACCACGGCTTTGCCGCGGCCGGGCGCGCGCTGGGCATCCCCAAATCCAAGCTCAGCCGACGCGTGGCGATGCTGGAGGAGCGCCTGGGTGTGCGCCTGGTGCAACGTTCCACCCGGCGCTTTTCGGTCACCGAGCTGGGCCAGAACTATTACCGCCACTGCAAGGCGATGCTGGTGGAAGCCGAGGCGGCGCAGGAGCTGATCGACCTCTCCCGTGCCGAGCCTCAAGGCATCGTGCGCGTGGCCTGTCCGGTGGCGCTGCTGCACTTCCAGATCGGCGCGATGCTGGCCCGTTTCATGGCCAGCCATCCACGCGTGCAGGTGCAGCTGGATGCGACCAACCGGCGTGTGGATGTGATCCAGGAGGGTTACGACCTCGCGCTGCGCGTGCGCTTTCCGCCACTGGAGGACAGCGATCTGGTGATGAAAGTGCTGGGCGACAGTCCGCAATGCCTGGTCGCCAGTCCCGCGCTGCTGGAACAGCACCCGCCACTGCGTGTGCCTGCCGACCTGCATGGTGTGCCCAGCATCGGTCTCGGCCTCGATCTGGCGCGCACGCGCAGCGAACATGTGTGGCAGCTCAACGGCCCGGACGGCCGCAGCGTGGTGGCGACGCACATGCCGCGTCTGGTCACCGACGACATGATGGCGCTGCGGCTGGCGGCGCTCGCCGGCGTGGGCATCGTGCAATTGCCCACCATGACCATCCGCGATGAATTCCGCGCGGGAACCCTGCAGCGCGTGCTGCCGGACTGGGCGCCGCAGAGCGGTATCGTGCACGCCATCTTCCCGTCACGCCGCGGCTTGCTGCCGGCGGTGCGTCAGCTGATCGATTATCTGGCTCGTGAGTTTGAGCAGCTGGCTGGCGAGGATCAGCCTCACCGATAGCGCAATGCTTCCACCAGCAGCGAAAACGCCGGCGAGTGCTGGCGCCTGCTCGGGTAGTAGAGGTGATAGCCGGGAAACGGCGGACACCAGTCGCCCAGCAGGCGTTTCAGTCGGCCTGCCGCGATATCCGCCAGCACGATGTCTTCCGGTAGACAGGCCAGGCCGAAGCCGTCGAGTGCCGCCGTACGGATCTGCTGGCTGTTGTTGAAAGCCAGCCGACCCTCCACACGAACGTTCAGCGCGTGACCATCCTGTTCGAACTCCCATGGGTAAAGTCCGCCGTGGGTAAGGAAGCGGATATTGATGCAGTCGTGCCCGGTGAGATCGCGCGGGGTAGGCACCGGCGGGCGTGCGGCGAGGTAATTGGGCGCACCGACGACGGCCATTCGCATCGGTGGCCCGATCGGTGTAGCGATCATGTCCTTGGCCACTTGCTCACCCAGCCGGATGCCCGCATCGAAACGCTCGGCAACGATGTCGGTCAAAGTGGAGTCAGTGATCACCTCGATGTGGATGTCCGGGTATTCCCGCAAGAGTTTCCGCAGCGCCGGCCACAGGATCGTGGTGGCAGCGTGCTCGCCGGCGGTGATGCGCAGCGTGCCGCTGGGTTTGTCGCGCAGCTCGCTCAAGTTCGCCACCGCCGCATCGATGTCGCCGAAGTTGGGTGTCAGCTCCCGGAACAGCCGCTCGCCTGCCTCGGTGGGGGAGACATTGCGCGTGGTGCGGGTTAGCAGGCGCAGGCCGAGCCGGGCTTCAAGCCCGCGGATGGTATGGCTGAGCGCCGATTGCGACACGCCCAGCTGCGCGGCGGCGCGGGTGAAGCTGCGTTCGCGCGCCACCGTCAGGAAGGCCAGCAGATCGTTGTAGTTCTCGCGGGGCATGCGCGGACCCGACTGATTGATGAGCTCAGATCATAAAAGCATTCGCATTACGACGGCTAATCAAGGCAAACAGCCGCGCGCAAACTACCGGCATCCCGATCCCCGGCAGGAGTTACCCATGCAAACCCGCAAACTTGGCAACAGCAACCTGGAAGTCTCCGCCATCGGCCTCGGCTGCATGGGCATGACGTCCGCCTACGGCCCCGCGGCTGGCAAGCAGGAAATGATCGCGCTGATGCGTGCAGCCGTAGACTGCGGCGTGACCTTTTTCGACACAGCCGAAGCCTACGGTCCGTTTGCCAACGAAGAACTGGTGGGCGAGGCGCTTGCGCCAGTCCGCGATCGGGTCGTGATCGCGACCAAATTCGGTTTCGATATCGACCTTCAGACGGGCGAGCGACGCAGCGGCGTCAACAGCCGCCCGGAGCATGTCAAAGCCGTCGCCGAGGCCGCGCTGAAGCGGCTCAGGACCGATCGCATCGACCTGTTCTACCAGCATCGCGTCGATCCGAACGTGCCCATCGAAGACGTTGCCGGTGCGATCAAGGACCTTATCCACGAAGGCAAGGTCAAGCACTTCGGTCTTTCGGAGGCCGGCGCGGTCACCATTCGTCGCGCGCACGCCGTGCAGCCGGTCGCCGCCGTCCAGAGCGAATACTCGCTGTGGTGGCGCGGACCGGAAACCGAGATCCTGCCGACTCTCGAAGAACTGGGCATCGGCTTCGTCTGCTTCAGCCCGCTGGGTGCAGGTTTTCTCACCGGCAAGATCGACGAGACCACACAGTTCGAGAGCACGGACTTCCGCACGGCGGTGCCCCGCTTCGCGCCGGAAGCGCTGAAGGCAAACATGGCGCTCGTGGATCTCGTGCGTGGCGTGGCCACACGCAAGGGCGCGACGCCCGCCCAGATCGCCATCGCGTGGCTGCTGGCGCAGAAGCCGTGGATCGTGCCGATTCCCGGCACCACGAAACTGCATCGACTCGATGAAAACCTGGGCGCGCTCGCCGTCGAGCTCACTGCCGGCGATCTTCGCGAGATCGACGAAGCCGCATCGCAAATCACGCTGCAGGGAGCCCGCCTGCCTGAGAGCGTACTGAAAATGACCGGGCTGTAATCCCTGGATTATCGGAATCAATGAAATGAAAACCCGCACATTGGGAAACAGCCGGCTCGAAGTCTCCGCGCTCGGCTTCGGCTGCATGGGGCTGAACCACGCGTATGGCGCTGCGATGGAGAAACAGGACGCGATCGCCTTGCTTCGGCAGGCTGTCGAAGTCGGCGTGACTTTCTTCGATACCGCCGAAGTCTATGGCCCGTTCACCAACGAGGAACTGGTTGGCGAGGCGTTGGCGCCGTTTCGCGACAACGTGGTCATCGCGACCAAGTTCGGTTTCAAGAATGGCAATGCGAAGACCGGCGTGGACAGCCGACCCGAGCGGATTCGAGCGGTGGCCGAAGCTTCGCTCAGGCGACTGAGGACCGACCACATCGACCTGTTCTACCAGCATCGCGTCGATCCGAATGTACCGATGGAAGACGTCGCTGGCACGGTCAGGGAGCTGATCGAGGAAGGCAAGGTCAGGCACTTCGGCTTGTCGGAAGCCGGCGTGCAATCAATCCGCCGTGCGCATGCGGTGCAGCCGGTCGCCGCGCTGCAAAGCGAGTATTCGTTGTGGTGGCGTGAGCCCGAGCAGGACGTGTTGCCGGTATGCGCGGAACTGGGCATCGGCTTCGTGCCGTTCAGCCCGCTGGGCAGGGGTTTCCTCGCGGGAAAGATCGACGCAAACACCTCGTTTGCCAAGGACGATTTCCGCAACAACGTGCCACGCTTCTCACCCGAGGCGCGCCAAGCCAATCAGACACTGGTCGACCTGCTGGGGCGCATCGCGGCCGGCAAGCAGGCGACACCAGCGCAGATCGCGTTGGCGTGGCTGCTGGCGCAGCGGCCGTGGATCGTACCGATTCCGGGTACCACGAAGCTGCATCGGTTGAAGGAGAACCTCGGCGCCGCGGATATCGCGCTGAGTGCTGATGATCTTCGGCAGATCGCCGAATCATTGGCGCAGATCCGGGTGCAGGGTGACCGCTACCCGGCGCACTTGGCGGCGCAGGCGGGCAGGTGATAGGCATCGACCGGCCTTTCGATCAATAACAGGAGCGTTGACCATGGAAATCATCCGCAACGGTTCGCAGCCCTCCGTTACCGGGCCGGCCGAGTACTTCACCGGCAAGGTGCGCATCGATTCGCCGTTCAAGGGCATCGGTGGCGCGAACGTGTCTGGCGGCATCGTGACCTTCGAGCCGGGCGCGCGCAGCGCCTGGCATACCCATCCGCTGGGACAGATCCTGATCGTCACCGCTGGCAAGGGCTGGACCCAGTGCGAAGGCGGCCCGATCGTGGAGATCAATGCCGGCGACATCATCTGCTGCCCGTCGAACCACCGGCACTGGCACGGCGCCACACCGACCACTGCGATGACCCACATCGCCGTCCAGGAAGCGAAGGACGGCAAGGTGGTCGAGTGGATGGAGAAGGTCACCGACGAGGAATATCTTGTGGGGCCTACTCCTTGATTCCGTTCTACCATCCCCCAGCAAGGAAAACCCTATGACCACCAAAGCCTACGGTGCACACGCCGCCGACAAGCCGCTGCAATCCATCGACATCGAGCGCCGCGCGCCCGGCCCACAGGATGTGCAGATCGAGATCGCCTATTGCGGCGTCTGCCATTCCGACCTGCATACCGTGCGTTCGGAGTGGGGCGGCACGCTTTACCCATGCGTGCCCGGCCACGAGATCGTCGGCCACGTCAGCGCGGTAGGTAATGAGGTCACCGGCTTCAAGGTCGGCGACACCGTGGGCGTGGGCTGCCTGGTCGGCAGCTGCCAGCATTGCGCCGCCTGCGACGAGGGGCTCGAGCAGTACTGCGAGAATGGTTTCGTCGGCACCTACAACGGCCCGACCGCAGACGCGCCGGGCCACACACTGGGCGGCTATTCGCAGCGCATTGTGGTCGATAAAAAGTTCGTGTTGAAGATCCGTCACCCCGAATCGCAACTCGCCGCGGTCGCGCCGCTGCTGTGCGCGGGCATCACGACATACTCGCCGTTGCGCCACTGGAAGGTCGGCCCCGGCAGCAAGGTCGGTGTGGTCGGCATCGGTGGCCTGGGCCACATGGGCGTGAAGCTCGCGCATGCGATGGGCGCGCATGTGGTGGCGTTCACCACCTCGGACAGCAAGCGCCAGGCGGCGCTGGACCTGGGCGCGGACGAGGTGGTGGTTTCGCGCAACGCTGACGAGATGAAGGCGCACGCCAACAGCTTCGACTTCATCCTCAACACCGTGGCCGCCAGCCATTCGCTGGACGCCTTCACCGGCCTGCTCAAACGCGACGGCACCATGGTGCTGGTCGGTGTGCCCGAGCATCCGCATCCGTCGCCAAACATCGCCAACCTGATCTTCAAGCGCCGTTCGATCGCCGGCTCGCTGATCGGCGGCATCGCCGAGACCCAGGAGATGCTGGATTTTTGCGCCGAGAAGGGCATCGTCTCCGACATCGAGATGATCACGGTACAGAAGATCGACGAGGCCTACGACCGCATGGTGAAGGGCGACGTGAAGTACCGCTTCGTCATCGACAATGCGTCGCTGGCCAAGTGAGGAGATTTTCGGTCGCAAAATGACTTCGGGGAGCTCATCGCAGATCTTGATTGAGCTCCTCGATGGTCGGCATGGTTCGACGCCGAGAGCAGTCCTTGGAGAAGATCCGCCGCCCATGTTCACCAAGCTGAGCTAGCTGAAACGGAAAGGCACCAGCGGCTTGGCCTGATCGTTGCGAAATTGTGCTAACCCGCAACGTCCGCTTCGGGTCGGAAGCGGACAGTCCCGAGATTCCTAGAGATTATCCTAGGCGTTCGAAACCCAGGACCCATGCATCCAGACTGCGACGGCACTCCCAGATTTCGGCCCATGGATAACGCGCACGCGCAAGCTCAGTGATGGCTGCTCGGTCTTGATCTAATGCCTTGCATCCAAAATACACCGCGCGCAGCTCTTGATGAAAGAACTCAACGTCCTCGAATTCCGCCGCAGGGTTGCGGCCATTTCCTGTTGCGACTCGCCACTCTTCCTCATATCGCCAGGGTATGGCTTTGGCATACAGAATTCGATCTGTGATCTCGTGTGAGAGATCCGCCCCGCCAGATAGGAAATCCGACAGCTCGTCCTCTGTGAATAGACAAGGCACCTCGTCGCAGTAGTCTACGGGTCGCGCAATTTTGTAGGGGCTATCTACGCCATCCGGAACGTGAAACTCCAGGGCAACGCCGCCATGACATTCGGCGTAGTGTGACCACATCAGGACACTGTCCTTACGCGCGCTTAGGCAAATGATCTTGGTAGTCGCAAGAGCTGCCTGAAGTTGATTGTTAAGGTCACCTAAGATTCTCGGCAGCCCTTCGAGGGATTTGATGATCCCGGGCTCCTGACCAGTGAGAAAAGCCTCGCGCCCACGTTGTAGGTGCATAGGAGCTGTCGCGCGGAGCATTGTTCCAAGCTTGTTTTTGGGCTCTGGGGCGCGCCCAAGAACTCGTTCCCACATCTTTTCAAGCGTGGCATTGACGACCCGACTTTGATTAAAACGAATCTGTAGATTGACCTGCATATCGAACGGATCGTTGAAACGAGACGGCCGGGACCAACGCAGTCGACCACCATCCAAGACGATCCTAGCGGTAGCTGCCGTCATGTATTTGAAGAATGACTGCGGTCGATCTGGCACTCCTCCTCCTAAATTTTTGAACAGACAATAATGAACTTAGCGCAGTCTGCCTTCAGGCCTACTCATCTTCCCATCGCCTACACTGTCGGCGCCGCCGGTCCAGCTGTAACTGTCACCTTTGGGTCGGAAGCGGATATTGCCAATTCAGTTTTGCCGCACTCAATGCGACAAATCGATCGCGTAAGTCGCGGTGCCGTCGCCGTGATCCTTCACTTGGCGGATGTTGTCGAGTCCGGCCGCGTGCGCCACGTCCTGCTTGTTGCTGGCGGCGGTGAACACTACCGGGCCATGCGTCTTCAGCGGCGCGAACTTCCATGAGGTCGGTTCGAGATCCTTGGTACCGATCTGTTTCTGGCGTTCCAGCCATTTCGCCAGGATCTCGCGGGTGCCGTCGGGTGCGGCCAGCACGATGTTGCTGCCGTCGAGGCCGGGGAAGTGGCCGCCGCCGCTGGCGCGGTAGTTGTTGGTGACGATGATGAACGGCTGGGTCGGCGTGACCGGTTTGCCTTGATAGGTCAGCGTGGTGATGCGCTGGCCGATCGGCTTCGACACGTCGATGACGTAGTGGATGCCGCCCTGGATCTGGTCGAAGTTGTAGCCGGTGTAGTGGGTGTTGATCAGCGCCTGTTCGTCGGTCTTGGCCGGGTCGATGCGGTTGAAGCGTTCTGCGGATTTTTCTAGCCACGCCTTGAGCCCGGCGCCGTCGGTTTTTACCGCGGCCAGCGTGTTCGGGTAGAAGTACAGATCGGCGGCGCTGCGCAGGGTGAGCGGGCCGGCGGCGACGTCGGTGTAGTCGTCGGGACCACCGAAGCCGGTGCGGAATGCGGCGGCGGCAGACAGCACCGGTACGTCGGCCAGTTCCGGATGCAGCCGCGGCAGTTCGGTGCGCACGTAGTCGGCCTGTGCGGCGTTGATCGGCGCCAGCGCGGTCATGTTGCCTGTGTCGGCGAAGTAGCTGCTCATGCGCAGCGTGCTGTTGCCGATCGGCGTGTTGACGTAGGCGATCGCGGCCTCATGCGCCTGCTGCACCAGCGGCGCGATGGCGGGATCGGCCGGCACGCAAGGGCTTTTTTCCTTGCCGGTTTTGATCGGACAGATCGGACGCACTTCGCTGTGCGTATTGTCGAGGTCGACCACCCAGCGATCCTGCTGGCGATTCAGCACCAGCTGGATCACGCCCAGATCCTTGCCGAAGAAACCGCCCATCACGGTGGGTACATTACGGACGAAACCGAGTCGTGCATCGACGTCCTTCATGCCAGCGTAGCGCGGGCCGGGAAATTCGGCATGCGAATGGCCGAGCAGCAGCACGTCGATGCCGGGCACGCCGGCGAGGTACCAGCCGGCGTTTTCCATCTGCGGGGTATACGGCGCGGTGTCGAGGCCGCCGTGCAGGATCGCCACGATCAGGTCGGGATGCTGCGCCTTGAGTTGCGGAAGATACTTCTGTGCCGCCTCGACCACGCCGCTGACACTGACCTTGCCGGCCAGGTTCTGCTTGTCCCAATCCATGATCGGCGGCGGCGTGAAGCCGATGATGCCGACCCGCAGCGGCACGTGGATCTTGCTGCCGTCCGCGGTATAGGCCTCGATGGTCTTGCTGACGATCGTCCATGGCTTGAAGATCGGCGCGCCGTCGCGCGCGCTGTAGACATTGGCCAGCACCAGCGGGAAATGCGGGCCGGCGCAGCGGTTGCTGTGGCCGCCATCCACGTTCATCGGCGTGCCGGTGGCCTGCGACAGGAAACCGAGGCCGTAGTTGAACTCGTGGTTGCCGGCGGTGCCGCCGTCGTAACCCACGGCATCCATCGCGCGATAGATCGCCAGCTCTTGGTCGCAGGCCAGCGGCTTCACCAGCGCCTGGTAATCAGCCAGCACGCTGCCCTGGATGGTGTCGCCGCTGTCGAACAGGAAGGTGTTGGGGAATTCCGCGCGGGCGCGGCGGATCAGCGTGGCGGTGCGCTCGTAGCCGAGCGAATCGTCCTGCTTGAGCTTGTAGTAGTCGTAGCTCAGCACGTTGGCGTGCACATCGGTGGTTTCCAGGATCGCCACGTTGGCGCGCGCGCCGTCGGGCGTCTTGCCGGACTTCCAGGATGGGCCGGCGCAGCCGGCGAGCAGGGCGAGCGTCAGGGCGATCAGCGGGATGGCGCAGGGGGTCAGGCGTGTCGACATGGCAGTTCCATAGGGCGTGCAGATCCAGATCGTGAAAATTAGCAGATCGGAGTGGCCGTTTGCCGCCCCCAGCCGGGGCCAATACCCAACGCCAGTGGAACGCTGCGGCGACCGCTCCTGTTTGCTACCGGTGCAAGACCGTAAGATGGCAGTCCAGTGACACCAGGTCCTTACAGGGGGACTGTCCATCCATGCCTCGAATCCCGTTACATCTTGTGCGAACCGGTGCGGTATCGCTGTGCGCGCTGATTTTCTTCGGCGTCTGCGTCGCGCTCAGCGCATGGCAGGAGCCGGAGCCGTTGCAGCGGGTTTTCATCGCCGGGCTGATGCTGTGCACGTTCGGCGTGCTGCTGTTTGCCTTCGCGCGGTTTGCCACGGCGTTGCTGGTCAGCGGCGGCCTGTTTCTGGCGCTGAAGTTCATTGCGGCGATGAAGCTGCGTTACCTCGATTCGCAGCTGATGCCATCGGATTTCGTCTACTACGTGCGCACCAGCCTGCTCGACACGCTGCGTCACTATCCACACCTGTACACATTGGGCATCGGCCTGTGCGTGATCGTGCCACCGCTGTTGTACCTGGCGTGGCGCTGGGACTGGCGCGTGCTGGCGGGGTTGCGGCCACGCGTTGCGGCCGGCGTGCGCATCGGCGGTGTCGTGCTGGCCGTGCTGGCGTTCTGGCTGTGCATGCTGCCGACCGGGCTGTTCGCGCAGGTGCATTCGCGCAATGTGTGGGAGAAGCTGTCCGACGATGCGCAGCTGACCAATTTCTTCGTCAACTTCCGCGACGCCGCGGTAAAGCTGCCGACGATGGCCAGCGATGCTGTCGCCGAGCAGACCTGGGGTGACACCGCGCAGGGTGAGCCGGGCAGCACGCAACCGCCGTATCCGGATATCGTGCAGGTGCTGGAGGAGAGCACGTTCGACCCGTCGATCTACGACGTCTGCAACGTGCCGCAGTGCCGCGTGGGCATGTTCAAGCCGGATGCGCGCACGCGTGCGCATGGCGTGTTGCGCGTGCATACATTCGGCGGCGGCACCTGGGTCAGCGAGTTCGCCGCGCTGACCGGCATGCCGCAGGACATCTTCGGCCCCGGCGGCATGTATGCGCCGTACGTGCTGGCGCCGAAAATCCACGATGCACTGGCACTGCAGCTGCGCCGGCTCGGTTATCTCACCATCGGCGTCTATCCGACCGAGGCGAGCTTCATCAACGGCAGCAACGCGTACCAGGCGTATGGCTTCGACCATCTGTACGGCGCCAGCGAGCTGGGCCTGACGGAATGGGAGGAGAGCGACGCGCAGATGTTCGCCGCGGCCAAGCGTCTCTACGACAAGGTCAGGAAGCCGGGGCAGCCGGTGTTCATCATGATCCTGACGCTGAACCAGCACGGGCCGCACGACGACGATCCGATGACCAAGCTGCCGCCGGCTTACCGCAACCTGCTGCATGGGTTGTCGACCAGCGCGGGGTTGAATTTCGACACCTATCTGTCGCGCCTGCACGATTCGGATGTGGCGATGCGCGGGCTGGAACATGATTTCCTCGATCGTCCGCAGCCGACCGTGCTGGTGCATTTCGGCGACCATCAGCCGTCCTTCGGCGGGCAGATCCGCAACCTGCCGCGCAACTTGTCGCCCGCATTGCAGCCGTACCGCGACTACCTCACCTACTACATGCTGAAGAGCAATTTCACCGGCGCAGCGGTGCCGAACTATCCGATGCTCGACATCGCGTTCCTGCCCAGCATGGTGCTGCAGGCGGCCGGGGTGCCGACCGATCCGTACTTCTCCGCAGCGGCCGAGTTGCGTACGCGCTGCAACGGCCTGTACGACGACTGCGCCGTGCCGGGCCTGCTGGAGTCCTACCACGCCTGGACGATCGGGCGGCTGCACGTGTATCAGTGACGGATGTGTCTGGCGGTGCGGAGAAAGCGGGGGATCTGCACGGATCGTTCTTCCTGACCATGCACGTCAAACAGGGGCAGTTTTTGTCGTCATCTGGCAGAAGCAGGCTCGCAAGATCCCACGGCCGCGGTGTCGCGTGGCGTTGTCATCAGGCCAGGATGAGCGCCTGAGCGGCGTGCGCGGGAGGCGCCCTGGCGGACCAGGGTGACGTCGCGGTCAAAACGGCGCTGGCAAGCGTCTTGCGTGGTGACTGTCATGAACGACATCACCTCCGACACGCCCATGCACACCGAAACCGAATCTGGAAATCAGCCGGCGCTGGCCGCAAATGACGAGGCCACCCTGGAACAGCAGATGACCGAACTCGGTCTCTCCAACGACACCAGGCGATTCCTGCGCCATGCCCACCTCGCCGAGAAGCAGCTCAACGATGCCTTCAACAAGACTCGGCAAGGCGGCGAGCTGGAAGAACAGGTGAGTCAGGTCTATCGCGACCTGTATGGAGCTGGTTGCGCCGTGCGTGCCTCGCGCTAGAGGCGGTGAGTGCTGCACTTTGGCGATGACCTCTGCTCACGAGGGCGAAAGCGCGCATCTCGGGATGGAAGGCCGCGAGGCATCCAGCGCCAGTCTAGGTCGCCAAATATTTCCAGCATATTTCGGGATTCGGGACGCCGCCGCCGCGGCGGTTCATCAGGTAGGATCGCCATGCACCGCATCCATGCGGACCGCGCATAGATGAAGGGTTGATCGCTCGTGCTGCCGATACGCGCGCATGTGTGCTCGATTGGCCACCCGGAATGCAGCAAGCCCCAACCCGCAAGGACAACATGAATTTTTCAGCGGTGTTCATACGGCGGCCGATCGCCACCTCCCTGCTGATGCTTGGCGTGCTGTTTCTGGGTGTGATCGGCTATACGCAGTTGCCGATTGCCGGTGTTCCCCAGGTCGATATTCCGACCATCTCGATCGACGCGTCGCTGCCGGGAGCGAGTGCGCAGACCATGGCTTCGTCGGTGACCGCGCCGTTGGAGCGGGCGCTCGCCGTGCTGCCCGGGGTGACATCGCTGACCTCGACCAGCGCGCTCGGCTCGACCTCGATTGCGGTGCAATTCGACCTTTCGCGCAGCGTCGACAGCGCTGCGCTTGACGTGCAGACGGCGATCAATGCCGCATCCGGCGACTTGCCGAAGAACCTGCCTCACCCACCGACCTTCGAGAAGGCCAATCCCGCCGACGCACTGCTCATGACCATCGCGGTCTATTCGGACGCGATGCCGCTCGGCAAGGTCGACGACTATGTGGAGAACTATCTCGCCCCCGAGATCGCGCGGGTCCAGGGCGTGGGTCTGGTCGATTACCACGGTCAGCAGAAGCCGGCCATCCGGGTGCGCATCAATCCCGCGGCGCTCGCTGCGCTCGGGCTGAGTCTGGAAGACGTGCGTGCCAGGATCGCCGCGTCCACGGCAAATGCGCCCAAGGGAACGCTCAATGGCAAGTATCAGTCCGTAACGCTCAATGCCACCGATCAGATCGTGGATGCCGATGGCTATGCGAGCCTGGTGATTGCCTATCGCAACGGTGCACCGGTACGGTTGCGTGATGTTTCCAGCGTTGTCGCGGATGTCGAGGACATCCGTCAAGGCGCATGGGTCGCCGGGCATCAGGCGGTGATGGTCGATGTGCACAAGCAGATCGGATTCAACATCAACCAGACGGTCGAGCGCATCAAGGCGGAGTTGCCGCGCCTGACCCATGATCTGCCGGCGTCCATGCATATGGTCCTGCTCGGCGATCGTACCCAGACCATTCGTGCCTCGGTCGTCGATCTGCAGTTCACCCTGCTGATCAGCGTGATCCTGGTGGTGCTGGTCGTTTACGCATTCCTGCGTGATCTGCGCGCAACACTCATCCCGGTGATCACGATACCGCTGTCGTTGCTGGGCACGATTGCGGCGATGGATGTGCTCGGCTACAGCCTCGACAATGTTTCGCTGATGGCACTGACCGTCGTCATCGGCTTCGTCGTCGACGATGCGATCGTGATGCTGGAAAACATTCTTCGTCACATCGAGGGTGGCGAATCGCCGCTCGATGCCGCACTCAAGGGTTCGCGCGAGATCGCCTTCACCATCGTGTCGATGACCGTCTCGCTGGTGGCGGTATTCATCCCGCTGTTGTTCATGGGCGGCCTGGTGGGTCGGCTATTCCGCGAATTTGCGGTGACCGCGGGCATCGCCATTCTCATTTCCGGGATGGTGTCGCTGACGCTGACGCCCACCCTGTGCGCGCGTTTCCTCAATCAACAAACCGCGCATGGCCGTGGCCGCTTTCATCGGGCCGCCGAGCGCTTGTTCAATCGCCTGCTCGACATCTACGCAGCGGGCCTGCGTCGCGCATTGGCACATCGACGACTGACCCTGCTGGTGGCGGCGATGACCCTGGCCGGCACCGTGCTGATGTACGTGGTCATTCCCAAGGGCTTCTTTCCGCAGCAGGACAATGGCCTGATCAGCGGCGTGGCGGAAGCTTCGCAGGATATTTCCTATACGGCGATGGTCGAGCGCATGCATGCGCTTGCCGCCATTGTCGAGCGCGATCCGGACATCCAGCATGTCTACTATTGGGCCGAAGGCAGTCCCTCGGCGAACATCGGCCGCCTGTCGATCGACCTCAAGCCGTTCGGGGAGCGCTCGGCGTCGGTATACGACGTGATCAAGCGGTTGCGCCCGCAGGTAGCCGGGCTGCCGGGCATTTCGCTGTACCTGCAGGCGCGGCAGGACTTGCAGATCGGCGCACGTTCCAGCAAGACGCAATTCCAGTACACGTTGCGCGATGCGAACATCGAAGAGTTGCAGCACTGGGCACCGATCATGCTCAAGGCGCTCGGCGATATTCCGGTGATCCAGGATGTGGCTGGCGATCTGGAGCCGGTGGCCCCGCAGCTCACGGCGGTGCTCGATCGCGATGCCATGAGTCGCCTGGGCATCACGCCGCAAATGGTGGACGACACGTTGTATGACGCGTTCGGTCAACGTCAGGTCGCCACTTTCTATACGCAGCTCAATGTGTATCGCGTGGTTCTCGAAGTCGATCCGCGCTATCAGCTCGATGCGAACGCACTGCGCCAGATCTATCTGCCAACCTCGAATGGCAGGCAGGTGCCGTTGTCCTCGTTCGTGCAACTGGAGAACTCGACGGCGCCACTCACGATCAACCATGACGGCCAGTTTCCGGCGGTAACGCTATCGTTCAACCTGGCTCCGGGCCATGCCTTGAGTGAGGCGATCAGCGCCATCGATATCAAGGGAGCGGAAATCGGCAAGCCCGAGGGTTTGACGGCGGTGTTCCAGGGTTCGGCCCAGGCGTTCCAGGCCTCGTTGTCGAATCAACCCTTGTTGATTGCGGCGGCGCTGCTCGCCATCTACATCGTTCTGGGGATGCTCTACGAGAGCTATATCCACCCGTTGACGATCCTGTCGACCCTGCCTTCTGCCGGTGTCGGCGCGCTGGGTGCGCTCATGCTGCTGCAATACGATTTTTCGCTGATCGCGTTGATCGGTGTGATTCTGCTGATCGGTATCGTCAAGAAGAACGGCATCATGATGGTCGACTTCGCCCTGGCCGGCGAACAGGAGCGCGGCCTGACACCGGAGCAGGCCATCTATGAAGCCTGCCTGTTGCGCTTCCGCCCGATCATGATGACCACCATGGCCGCCTTGCTCGGTGCCCTGCCGCTCGCGTTCGGTTCGGGTGCCGGCGCGGAGTTGCGCCGACCGCTGGGGATAGCCATCGTGGGCGGCCTGGTGATCTCCCAGATACTCACCCTGTATACGACCCCGGTGATCTACCTCTTCCTCGATCGCTTCAGCACACATCGGACGAGAAGGGTGGTCAATACGGCCTAGCAATGTTCAAGAGTTCACGTCGCGCGATGGTTCGTAGCAAAGAACCCCTGACCTCGGCTACATTGAATTCTCACCCGCTGCCGAGGCTGGATCATGAGCAAAGACAAATCGCATAAAAAGGACAAGTCGAAAAAGCATGACTTGTTTTCATTGATGCTTGAGCAAAGTGAAGTCTTCCGGGAAATGGTGGCGCATTTTCAGAATGCCTGGGCGCCGAAGAAGCTTTTGAACAAGCTTGACGAAGCCATCCACGCCGGATCGTCTTCGGAGACGGCAATGGCGAAGAAGCCGAAGCGGGCCGCCAAATCCGCGAAGAAGCCGGTCGCCAGAGCCGCATCAGCTGCGAAGAAGCCAGCGGCTGCGACCAGGAAGAGCAGCGTCACGAAGGCGCCGGGTGCGAAGAGCGCCAAGCCGGTCGCGACAAAGAAGATCACGGCCAGGACGGCTCGACGTCCGGCAAAGAAAAATTCGCCGAAGAAATAGCCGGTCTGGCACGCGGGCTCCGTCATAGGTCCGCTTTCTCGCTGAAAGCGGATCTGTAGCGCAACGATCGTGAGCGCAGTCTTTGCGCTCAATGACGCTCGGGTCCGGCCTGATCGAAGTAGGTCCAGCTCTTGTTGTCGGCGCTGAGCCGCTTGAGCTGCACCGTGAAATCGAAGCTGGTGGCGGATAGCGGGCTGCCATCGACGCGCTGCATGTCGAGCCTGGTAGCCGGCTGCTTCGGCTGCAGCGTGGTCGGTGTCATGCGGTAGTCGGTGAGCGGGCGCGTCAGCGTGCCGGCCAACGCTTCGTGCAGCACGCGTCCTTGCGCCTTCGGCAGCGGCAGTCCCAGCAACGCGGCGATGGTGGGGGCGACGTCGACGTTGCCGCTCGGCAGCGGATCGCTGAAGCCCTGCTGGAAACCGGGGCCGGCGGCGAGCAGGGTGTTGTGCACGTCGATCGGGCTGAAGCTGCCATGCTCGCCGCGTTCATTCGCCTGGCTGGCGTATTCGGTGCCGCGGAAGCCCTGGATCACCGCGTCGGCGTCCCACGCGTAGCTGATGATGATGTCCGGTCCGCGCGCGGCGTTTTCCAGGTGCACGCTTTCCGCGGGCAGGGTGCCGGGGATATCGCCGTAGCGTTTCGCCACGAAGATCGCGCCGACGTACTCGCGCGATTGCAGGAAGCGCACGGTGCGCTTGATCAACGCCGCATCGTGCTCGGGCTGGTAGAAGTATTCGGTGCCGCCATTGGGTGCCAGCACCAGCGCACCCTTCGGCAGCTGTTCGGGTACCGTGTAGCTCGGCGTGGTGTATGGACCGGGCTTGCCGCACAGGTGGCCGTCATCGTCATAGCGGGTCGGTTGCAATGGCGTGCCGTCGGCGTGCAGGCCGCTCAACACCGGCACGTAGATGCAGCCGAAGCCGTCGAACGCGGTGAAGCCGGCCCGGGTGAGCTGGTCGGCCAGGCGGATGCCGCCGGAGACCGAATAGCCCCAATCGTTGTCGATGCCGGCGACACGGCCGTCGTTGATCTGGCGCAGCGGGAACAGGTCGCGCGGGCCGCCGATATTGCTGTGGCCATGATCGGACACCACGATGATGTCGGTGTCCTGCGCCATGCCGAGCTGCTGCAGCCGGGCTTCGAGCTGGCCGAGCAGTTCATCCTGCGCCTTCAGCGCAAGATGGAACTCCGGTGAGCCGACGCCGTACATATGCTGGGTGGTGTCCGGATTGCGCAGCCACACCACGCTGAGGTCGGGTCGATGCTTCGGCAGGATCACGTCCAGGTACACCTTTATCATCCAGGCGTTGGCCGGCGCTGGCGTGGTCTCCGTGGCGGCGGTCGCATCGGAAGTGACGCCATCCTTCAGCGTCACCAGTTTGCCTTGCTCGGTGGGCGAGTCGTTGTCCTCGCGCAGGCTGAGCTGGTCGGAGGGGTAGGTGTGTGCGGTATGGGCGGGCAATGGATAACCGGCCTGTTGCAGTTCTCTGGCGAACGCCAGCGGCAGCGCGGTGTTCTCGTCGAGGATCACACCGCCTCTGCCGTCATTGGCGCGTCCGTAATCCTGCAGGAACGCGGGCCCCGATTTGCCGACCGCGGCCGTGGTCAGGCCGGCCTTCTGCGCCGCGGCGAACAGCGTGGGCAGTTCCAGCAGCTCGTGGTCGAAGTGCGTATCGAGGTCGCGCAGCACGGCATAGTCTTCGGTGTAGACCGGGTCACGGAAGTCCGCGGCCGCGCCCTTGGCGTTGAGACCACCGGCACCTGGCGCCCAGAAGCGGTTGCCGTAGAAGCCGAGCGGGCCGGGGAAGGCGCCCGTGGCGAAACTGGATGCGTTCGCCATGGTGAAGGTGGGATAGGTCGAGTGGTTGTCCTCGAAGCGGCTGCCACGCTGCGCCAGTGCCAGCAGATGCGGCGTATCTTCGGCGCTGATCGCATCCGGGCGCATGCCGTCCCACACGAACAGGATCACCCGATGCGATTTCGACCCCGTCGTGATGGAGCTTGCTTGCGCAAAGGGCAGCACGGCCAGCAAGGCGAGGGCCAGCAGGAAGGGCGATAGCGGCAGGCGGCGGAGCGCGATGGTCATGGGGCAACCCGGATGGTAGTGAACCCGACATGCTGCCCGCCGCATGTTGCAGTTTGCGGTCGGCCGTACTCGCGGCAGTGACAGGTGTGCGGCGACATACGCGGAACGGAGTCGACGCACACCTGTCACGCGACTGCAGCGATGCTGGCCGAGCATGCGCGGCATCTTCGTCATCCTGGGGAATTCGCATGCGTCGTCTGCTGCTCGCGTTGTCGTTCGGTGTACTGGCCGCGCTGTCGTGCGCCTCGGCGACCGCCACGCCCGTCCTGCTGATCTCGATCGACGGCTTGCGCCCGGCCGACGTGCTGCATGCGCGACAGCGCGGTTTGCAATTGCCGAACCTCGAAGCGTTTCTGCAGCGTGGCGCCTATGCAAGCGACGTGCGTGGCGTGCTGCCCACGCTGACCTATCCCAGTCATACCACCCTGATCACCGGCGTCTCGCCAAACCTGCATGGCATCGGCGGCAACCTCACCTTCGATCCCACCAACAAGAACCAGCAGGGTTGGGACTGGTACGCCAGCGACATCCGCGTGCCGACGCTGTGGGATGCAGCGCATGCGGCCGGCCGGAGCACGGCCAATGTGCATTGGCCGGTGAGCGTGGGTGCACAGGTCGACTGGAACCTTCCGCAGATCTGGCGCACCGGCATGGCCGACGACCGCAAGCTGCTCGCCGCGCTGGCCACGCCCGGCCTGCTGCCATCTCTGGAGCAGGATCTCGGCCCGTATGCTGATGGCATGGCCGAGGATCTTCCCGGCGACCAGAATCGCACGCGTTTCGCGGTCAAATTGCTGGAAACGCGCAAGCCGTATTTCATGACGGCCTACCTCACCGCACTGGATACGCAGCAGCATGCCAGCGGTCCGGATACACCGGCATCGCGCAAGACGCTCGAAGGCATCGACCAGCTGATCGGCGAATTGGTGGCCGCCGCGCAGCGCGTGCATCCGGATGGCGTGGTGGCGATCGTCTCCGACCATGGCTTCGCGCCGGTGCAGCAGGACGTCAATCTCTACCTGCCGTTCATCAAGGCGGGCCTGGTCACGCTGAAGGATGGCGAGGTGACTGACTGGCAGGCGATGCCGTGGAACGATGGCGGCAGCGCGGCGATCGTATTGCATGATCCATCGAACGCCGCGATCAAGGCGAAAGTCGCGGCCTTGCTCAGGCAACTGCAGGACGACCCGCAGTACGGCATCGCGCGCGTGCTGGACCACGACGAGGCCGTGGCCCACGGCGGCACGGCGCAGGCCAGCTGGTTCGTGCAATTCAGACCCGGCAACGAAATGGGCATCAAGCCCGACGCGCCGGTGCTGTCGCCCGGGCATTACCGCGGCATGCATGGTTACGACGCAGCGCTGCCCGAGATGCGCTCGACCTTCCTGATAGCCGGCAAGGGTGTGCCGGCGGCCAAGGATCTCGGTTCGATCGACATGCGCGATATCGCACCCACTCTGGCGGCGCTGCTTGGCGTGCAGTTGCCGCAGGCACAGGGCAAGGCCTTGCTTCAAACAGACGCGGTCGCCGCCGCAAGCACGCAGAGTCGGAACCCACCCGCCCATGTACGTATGGTCGACGATACGAAATAGACGTCCACACGCATTCGTACATGTAGATGTAACGGCTGCATCACATTCGCAAATCATGCTGTGCGGACACCCACCGGAGGGGTTCCGGTGACTCCACGCCACATGTGACGCGGGCATTCCTGACGAATGCCTGCGCGAAGGATTCTGCATGTCTCTGCACAAGGTTTCGATTCGCCGGACCGCACTCGCACTGGCCACTTTCGGTGCGCTGCATGGCACGGTGCTGCTTGCCGCCACGACCGACAGCGCTGCTGTACCTGCAGTCACCGCCACGACGAATGCAACGCCAGATGCCAGCGCGAGCAACGCCAAGGCCTTGGAGGCTGTGTCGGTGGTGGCTACCGGTGAAACGCGTCAGATCCAGAAAGTCACCATCGAAGACATCAAGGCGCTGCCGCCGGGCAGCAGCCCGCTGAAGGCGATCGACAAGCTGCCGGGCGTGAACTTCCAGGCGGCCGATCCGTGGGGCGCCTACGAGTGGTCCACCCAGATCACATTGCACGGTTTCGATCAGAGCCGCCTCGGCTTCACCCTGGATGGCATTCCGCTCGGCAACATGAGCTACGGCGTCACCAACGGCCTGCAGATCACCCGTGCGATCACCAGCGACAACATCAATGTCGTGGAGCTGGCGCAGGGTGCCGGCGCGCTGGGTACCGCAGCCAGCACCAATCTCGGCGGCACCATCCAGTTCTTCTCGGCCGACCCCGACAACGTGGCCGGGGCGCGTATCAATCAGTCGATCGGCTCCGATGGCACGCATCGCACCTTCGTGCGGGCGGACTCGGGCGATTACCACGGCTTCTCGATGTATGCGTCCTACGACCATGCCGACACCAACAAGTGGAAAGGCTATGGCGACCAGAAGTCCGATCAGATCAATGTGAAAGGCGTCTACCAGTGGGGCGACGGCAATCGCATCAGCCTGTTCGTCGACAGCTCCCGGCGCAAGGAATACGACTACATGGATCTGTCCCTGGTCAGCCAGAAAGCGCTGGGCTGGAACTGGGATTACCTGCAACCAAACTGGGCCGAGGCGGTACAGATCGCCAACGCCTACAACGGCCACGGCGCGTATCCGGCCGAGCTGTCCAAACTGCCGGCGGGTTATGACCTGGTCGACTCGACCTATTACGCCGGTGGCGGCATCCGCCGCGACAACCTGACCGGCCTGAGCGGCTCGTTCAATCTGGGCGGTGGCGCCACGCTGAACCTGGGCAGCTACTACCACGGCGATCGTGGTGAAGGTCAGTGGGCAACGCCTTACGTGGCGTCGTCGGCTACCGTACCGATCGCGATGCGCACGACCGATTACGGGCTCGACCGTACCGGCGTCACCGGCTCGCTGCAGTTCACGCTGGGCAGCAACGAGATCGAACTGGGCGCATGGGGTGAAAACGCCAACGACAACCAGGAACGCAACTATTTCAAGCTGGCCGGCCAGTACAACTACCTCAGCAATTTCTACGCGAGCCAGGCGCCGTTCGCCCGCGGTTTCTTCCAGAACTACGACACCAAGACGCGCATGGCCTACATGGAAGACACCATCCATCTGCTGGATGATCGTCTCACGGTGAATTTCGGCACCAAGTCGTTGAACACGACCACGACCGCCGAGTCGCTGTTCCCCAGTGCACTTGCCGCCGGCCGGGTGAAGGCCAGTGCTGGATTCCTGCCGCAGGCCGGTGTCGACTACAAGCTCGACAGCAACCAGGACATCTACGCGTCCTACAGCAAGAACCTGGCGGCCTACGGCATCTTGCCGTTCAGTCAGTCGCAGGCCTCGTTCAATGCGGGCAAGGGCAGCTTGAAGCCGGAAGAATCGCAGACCTTCGAGCTCGGTTACCGCGTGCATGGCGATACCTTCGAAGCCTCCGCGGACGCCTACTTCACCCGTTTCAGCAACCGCCTGCTGTCGGTCTCGCCGTGTCCGGCCGTGGTCACCTGTTCGGCGATCCTCAACAATGTCGGTTCGGTGAAAAGCACCGGTCTCGACCTGGCGTTGATCTGGAAACCCATCGAGCACGTGCGCTGGCTCAACTCGCTGTCGTACAACAACTCGAAATACCAGGACGACTACCTCAACAACGGTGTGGTGGCCACCGCCGGCAAGTACGTGGTGGGCATTCCGACCTGGATGCTCACCAGCGACGTGAGCTACACCGACGGTCCGTGGAGCGCCAATCTCGACGCCAAGTACACCGGTCGTCGCTACATCACCTACATCAATGACTCGGCGGTGCCGTCGTACTGGCTGCTCAATGCCGGCGTGAACTACGACCTCGGCGCGGTCTCGGTGCTGAAGGACGTCAGCCTGGGCCTCAACATCACCAACCTGACCAACAAACATTACTTCGCCACCACCGGCACGAATGGCTACGTGGCCTCCGATCCGACCGGCCAGAACCAGACCCTGATGGCCGGCGCGCCGCGGCAGTGGTTCTTCAATATCAACGCGAAGCTCTGAGCGGACCGTTGGCATACATGCGGCGCGGCCTGGAAGGGTCGCGCCGTATCTGTTTCAGGGACACGTCGGTGTGGCAGCTGTGAATTGCCGCCATGTCGTGACTATGATCCGCGGGTCCATTGCCGCAGGGGTCATGCATGTCCAGTTCTCAACCATCGGCCAGCTCGACGGTGCATCGTCCGTATCTGGCCATGGGCGTGACGGTGGCAGCCGCGGCGGCGATCCTTGGTGCGATCTTGGCCGGCCCTGCCGTTGCCGACGATTGGCGGTTGCTGCATTGGCTGTGCAAACCGCTGGCCACGGCGCTGATCTTTCTGCTGGCATGGCACGCGCAGCCAGCGCTGTCGATGCGTTACCGGCGCTGGATTCTGGCCGGCATCAGCTGCTCATTGCTAGGCGACGTGTTGCTGATGCTGCCGCAGGATCTGTTCGTGCCGGGACTCGTGGCCTTCCTGTTCGGCCACCTGTGTTTCATCGCCGCCTTTCTCGATGACAGCCGTTTTGGCGCGCGCCCGTGGTGGCTGCTCGCCAGCCTCGCTTATGGCGCGGTCAACCTGTACCTGCTGTGGGATTCGATCGGTGCCGCGTTGCGCGTGCCGGTAATCGTCTATGTCGTGGTGCTGACCAGCATGGGCGGACAGGCGCTGGGGCGGGCACGGCTGTTCGTGCGGCGTGGTGATGCGCAGGCCGGCAGCGCGCGCCGGGCGGCCGTCGGCGCCATGCTGTTCATGCTCAGCGATACCTTGCTGGCGTGGAACCGTTTCCACGCGGCAATCCCGCTCGCTAGCCTGTGGGTGCTGTCGACGTATTATCTGGCCTTGTGGTGGATCGCGCGCTCGGTGCAGCGCGACGACACCCGGATCGAGGCAGGTGCAACACAGTGAATACGCAGGAACTCATCATCACCTGGGCGACCCCGGTGTTCTTCCTTCTGATCGGGATTGAACTGCTGGTGGCGAAGCTGCGTGGCCGGCGCGCGTATGCGAGCAACGACGCGATGAACAGCATCGGGCTGGGCGTGATCTCGCAGATCGTGGGCGTGTTCAGCAAGCTGCTGACCTTGGGCATCTATGCGTGGTGCGTCGAGCACTTGGCGCTGTTCGCATTGCCGGCGGACAGCCTGTGGGTGTGGGCCGGCGCGTTGCTGCTGTACGACCTCTGCTACTACTGGCTGCATCGCTGCGGGCATCGGGTGAACATCCTGTGGGCGGCGCATGTGGTGCATCACCAGAGCGAGCACTACAACCTGTCCACCGCGCTGCGCCAGACCGGCAGTGGTGTGCTGCTGGGCTGGCTGTTCTACCTGCCGATGGCCGTGCTCGGCGTGCCGTTCAAGGTGTTCGTGATCGTGGCGCTGATCGACCTGCTGTACCAGTTCTGGGTGCATACCGAGCAGATCGGCCGGCTCGGCTGGTTCGACCGGGTGTTCTGTTCACCGTCCAACCATCGCGCGCATCATGCGGTGAACGACCGCTATCTCGACCGCAACTACGGCGGCATCCTGATCGTGTGGGACCGGCTGTTCGGCAGCTTCGTCGAGGAAGACGACACCGACCCGCCGGTCTACGGCACGCGTGCACCGCTGCGCAGCTGGAACCCGCTGTGGGCGAACGCCGAGGTGTACTGGCACACGGCCGTGGATGCGTGGCACGCGCAACGCTGGCGCGACAAGCTGCTGCTGTGGCTGAAGCCGCCGGGCTGGCGGCCGGCCGATGTGGCGGCGCGCTACCCGAAGCCGGCTTTCGTGATGCCCAACGAACGCTTCGATCCGCCGGTGCCGAAGACGCTGATGATCTATGCCTTGCTGCAGTTCGCGCTGCTGCTGGGGATGACCACGCAGTTCCTCGGCATGGCCGGCACCGCCAGCCTGCCGGCGCTGCTCGCTTACGCGTTCTATCTGGTGGCCAGCCTGAGCGTGCTCGGCGCCCTGATGGAACGGCGGCGTTGGGCGCTGTGGGTCGAGGGTCTGCGTGTGCTGGCGACCGCGCTGCTGCCGCTGCTGCTCGGCCGCTGGTTCGGCGTCGATCATCTGGACGGCCATATCGCACTCGCCATCGCGGCGGTGTTCGGACTCAGCGTGCTGGCGTTGCCGTGGCTGGCTCGGCCATTCGCGGTGGTGGGAGCGGCTTCAGTCGCGAACTGAAGAGCATCGCAGCCGAGGCCGGTCCTGCAATCCAGCTGCTGTGTTGCACTGCGCTGTGTGCGCCGGGGCGCATTCGCTATGATCGCCGCTTGCTTCCAGGGGTCAGGCGATGAGTTTCTTCAGCAAGCTGGTGCGGCACAAGTCGGTCGAACAGTTGCAGGCGGAGGTGGGCTCGCGTGGCGATTTCCGACGCGTGCTGGGGCTTTGGCAGCTCACCGCGATCGGCATCGGCGGCATCATCGGTGTCGGCATCTTCGTGCTGGCCGGCCAGCAGGCGGCGACCAATGCGGGGCCGGCAGTGGCGCTCAGCTTCATCATCGCGGGCCTCGGCAGCGCTTGCGCGGCACTGTGTTATGCCGAGTTCGCCGGGCTGATCCCGGTCACCGGCAGCGCGTATACCTACGGTTACGCGGTACTCGGCGAATTCGTCGCCTGGATCATCGGCTGGGATCTGCTGCTGGAATACGCGCTGGTGGTCGCGGTCGTGGCGATCGGCTGGTCCGGCTATGTGCAGGTGCTGCTGAACTCCGCCGGCGTGCATCTGCCGGAGTGGGCGCAGCAGAGCATGAGCGCGCAGACCATGCAGTACTACCTGCAGCAGGTGTTCGGTATGCATGGCGCGACCGCGATCGCCGCGCCCAGCGACGGCCACCGCTTCAACGTGATTGCCGCCGGGGTCTCGGTGGCGGTGGCGGTGCTGCTGACCGTGCGCACCGAATGGGGCGCACGCTTCAATACGGCGGTGGTGACGATCAAGGTAGTCGGCGTGTTGCTGGTGGTGCTGGTGGGTGTGTTCTACATCAACACCGCGAACTGGCATCCGTTCATTCCCGCACGCATCGTCGATGCGACCACCGGGCTTGGCCACTTCGGCTGGCAGGGTGTGTTGACCGGCGCCAGCGTGGTGTTCTTCGCGGTGTTCGGCTACGACACGCTGACCACGGCCGCGGAAGAGGCAAAGCATCCGCAGCGCGACCTGCCGCGTGCGGTGCTGCTGTCGCTGGCGATCGCGATGGTGCTGTACATCGCGGTGTCGCTGGTGCTCACCGGCATCACGCCGTACAGCCACCTCGGCGGCGATGCCTCGGTATCCGATGCGTTCGAATCGATCGGGCTGCACTGGCTCAGCATCATTATCGCGGTGGCCGCGGTGATCGGCGTCACCAGCGTGCTGTTCGCCTTCATGCTGGGCGCGGCGCGGATATGGTTTGCGCTGGCGCGTGACGGCCTGTTGCCGGCCTGGTTTGCGAAAGTCAGTCCGCGCTTCGGCACGCCGGCGCGACCGACCATCATCCTTGGCCTGTTCACCGCGTTGATCGCCGGCCTGCTGCCGATCGGCGAGGTGGCCGAGCTGGTCAACATCGGCACGCTGAGCGCCTTCATCATCATCTGCGGCTCGATCATGCTGCTGCGCGTGCGCCGCCCGGAGCTGCGGCGCAACTTCCGCACGCCGGCGGTGTGGTTCACCGCGCCGCTGGGCATCGTGTTTTCCGCGGTGCTGATTTATGGCCTGCCGTGGATTACGTACGAGCGCTTCATCCTCTGGATGGCGCTGGGCTGCGTGATCTATTTTGCGTATGGCATCCGGCACAGCAAGCTGGAGCAGTCGAACGGGGCGTGAGGCTCCCAGGCCTCAGCTGCCGCACGCACGGACGATCCGGTCACGTCCGCCGCACTTGGCTTGGCGCATGGCCTGATCGGCGCGCGCCAGCAGGGTCTCGATTGTTTCGCCGGAATGGCTGCACTCGGCAACGCCGATGCTGACAGTCAGCGGACCGTCCGGACGCAGGATCGCGCGCACGGCCAGCCGCAGCTGCTCGGCGCGCTGGCTGGCCTGCTGCAGATCGAGGCCGGGCAGCAGGATCGCGAACTCCTCGCCGCCGATGCGACCGATCAGGTCGTTCAGGCGCATCTGCGCGCGTAGCGCCGCTGCCAGCGCGATCAGTGCCGCGTCGCCCGCCGCATGACCGTAGTCGTCATTGAGTTGCTTGAAATGGTCGGCGTCCAGAAACAGCATGCACACCGGCCTCTGCTGGCGACGTATGTCGCTCAGCGCGAGCCGCGCCAGTTCGAGAAAACGGTTGCGCAGCAGCAGGCCGGTCAGGCCGTCGGTGTTGGCCTGCTCGCGCAGCTGGCGTTCCAGCCGGAACTGCGCGAACAGCGTGCGGGCCATGAAGGCGCGCAGCACCGTCGACAGCGAAATCGCGATCGCCATGTACACGAAGTACTGGAAAATCTGCACGCCATCGGCGCTACCCAGCAGCAACATCGGCAGCGGGCCAAGTGCACACAGCGCCATCGCCGCGGCGAAATCCCAACGGCCGAGCCAGATCACCGACGAGGCCACCGGTAACAACAGGCCCGGCATCACCCACGGCTGCCCCTGCAGACGGCCGATGCCGTTGAAGTTGATGCCGATCTCCAGCAGCAGCACGCACAGCAGCGCCAGCACGCTGAGCGCTTGCGGGCGTCGTACATGCCTGGCGATCGTGGCCACCAGTAGCAGCGGCAGCAGTAATGCCAGCCGCAGCAGCAACGATACCGACGAGCTACGGATCAACGTGCTGGCGATCACCGACACCCCATACGCCAGCGCAGCCATCAGCATCAGCGCATGGATCATCGGCCCCATCTGCCGCGCCAGGTAGTGGCTGTACTCGCGGTGCTGATCGGGGTCGCTGGTGTTCTGCCGGTGCTCGGGAAACAGGAGGTGCATGCGGGTCTCGTGGCGTGGGATGGCAGTCGGTGAAGACTTCAATCCGGTACGAGCAAGATGGGTGCCATGAGCGGGCGCGGCGACCGGGTCCGGCGCTTGCAACCTGCGGTCATGACCTTCGGCATGGGTTAAGCGCGGGGCTGCCGGTCTAGCATCGACCGCCCGGATTCATGTCGCGGCAGTCTTCATTGGCATGAATTCCCGGAGTCCGTCTGGTTTTGCCCGTTGCGTACCGTGGGTTGCTCGGTTCGTGCGGCAGGGCAGCGCGCTCCCACCTTCCCACCCGGAGAACACATTGAAAGTCACCCGTCTTGCTTCCGCCCTTGCCGCTGCCGCCTTCGGGCTGGCCAGTTTCACCGCGCTTGCCGATGTCCCGGCGCCGCAGGATGTGCCGTATCAGGGCACATTGAAGATCAAGGTGGACGCCACCGATCTGGCCCATCGCATCTTCCGCGTGCATGAGGTGATCCCGGCGCAGGCCGGTCCGCTGACCCTGCTGTATCCGCAGTGGCTGCCGGGCAACCACTCGCCGACCGGTGCGATCGACAAGATGGCCGGGCTGGTGGTGAGGGCGAACGGCCAAGTGCTGCCGTGGACGCGCGACCCGCTCAACGTCTACGCGTTTCACGTCGACGTGCCGCAGGGTGCCAGCGGCGTGGAGGTGGAGTTCCAGTTCCTCTCGTCGCAGGACCAGCGTCAGGGCCGCGTGGTGATGACGCCGGAGATGCTCAACCTGCAGTGGAACTCGGTGACGATGTATCCGGCCGGCTACTTCGCGCGCCAGATCAACACCGAAGCCAGCGTGAAGCTGCCCACCGGCTGGCAGGCCGGCACCGCGCTGGAAGTGGCCTCGAAGGACGGCGACACGCTGAACTTCAAGCCGATCAATTACGACGACCTGGTCGATTCGCCGATCTACGCCGGCAAGTATTTCAAGCGCATCGATCTGGATCCGGGCGCGAAGGCGCCGGTGCACATGAGCATCGTGGCCGATGACGCGAAGTACCTGGAGATCAAGCCGGAGCAGATCAAGCCGTTCCAGAACCTGGTCCAGCAGATGTACAAGATGTACGGCGCGCATCACTACGACCATTACGATTTCCTCGTCTCGCTCAGCGACAAGATGAGCGGCAATGGCCTCGAGCATCACCGTTCCAGCGAGGACGGCACCTCGGCCGACTTCTTCACCGAATGGAAGAAGAACGCGCTGGGCCGCGACCTGTTCTCGCACGAGTTCAACCATTCATGGGACGGCAAGTACCGTCGTGGTGCGGATCTGGCCACGCCGAACTTCAACGTGCCGATGAGCGACACGCTGTTGTGGGTCTACGAGGGCCAGACCCAGTTCTGGGGTCAGGTGATGGCTGCGCGTTCGGGCCTGTGGGACGCCGATCAGTCGCACGACATGTGGGCCTTCACCGCTGCCACCTACGACAAGGGCCGCCCCGGTCTGGCCAGCTTCCGCAACGTGCAGGACACCACCAACGATCCGATCATCGCGCAGCGTCGCCCGCTGCCGTACCGCAACTACCAGGCCAGCGAGGACTATTACTCGGCCGGCCAGATGATCTGGCTCGACGTCGACGGCCAGCTGCGCGAGCTGAGCGGTGGCAAGAAGACCATCGACGACTTCGGCAAGGCGTTCTTCGGCATGGACAGCGGCAAGTGGGATGTCAATCCCTACACCTTCGAGGACGTGGTCAAGACGCTCAACGACATCGCGCCGTACGACTGGGCGAAGTACCTGCGCACGCGCCTCGATGGCCATGGCCCGCTGATCGGCGGCATCGAGTCGCACGGCTGGAAGCTGGTCTACACCGACAAGCCATCCGACGCGGTGAAGGCGATCGAGGCGCGCCGGCATAGCGCCGATCTCACCTATTCGCTGGGCGTATCCATCGGCAAGGGCGGCAGTATCGGCGACGTGCTGTGGGACGGCCCGGCGTTCAAGGCTGGCCTGTCGCCAAGCATGACGGTGATCGCCGTCAATGGTCGCGACTATGACGCCGACGCGCTCAAGGAGGCGGTCACCGCCTCGGCGAAGGACAAGAGCCAGCCGATCGAACTGCTGGTGAAGAACTTCGACCAGTACCAGACCATCCGCATCGACTATCACGACGGTCTGAAATACCCGCATCTGGTACGCGACACCAGCAAGCCCGACACGCTGAGCGCGCTGCTCAAGGCACGCTGAGGCAAGTCTGCAGCAGCCCTCCCGAACAGAGTTCGGGAGGGCTGCTTGCGTTTTGCTGCCAGGCCACGCCCAGCGGCAACTCGGCTATACTGCGCTCCCCGCGGTGCCAGCCTTCCGGCCACAGCATCGCGCGCTGCCATACATGCGCCCGTAGCTCAGCTGGATAGAGTACTGCCCTCCGAAGGCAGGGGTCGTGGGTTCGAATCCCGCCGGGCGCACCATTTCCTGTGACACCTCCCGTGTACTCGTCGAGACGCCGTCCGGCGCTGCTCTGCGCATGGCCTATGCTTGGGCATCACCAGGTTTCCGGGAATCGCCATGCCCGCTACCACTGAAAAACCGATCGCTGCGAAGGTGCTGGTGATCGGCCATCGCGGTGCCAGTGCGCTGCGACCGGAGCACACGCTGGCTTCGTACGTCAAGGCGATCGCCGACGGTGCCGACTTCATCGAGCCGGACCTGGTGATGACGAAGGATGGCGTGATGGTGGCGCGTCACGAGAACGAGATCGGCAGTACCACCGATGTCGCCGTGCACCCGGAATTTGCCGCGCGCAGGACCCGCAAGAGCATCGACGGCGATGAAGTCGACGGCTGGTTCTGCGAAGACTTCACCCTGACTGAACTGAAGACGCTGCGCGCACGCGAGCGGCTGCCGCAGTTGCGCAGCACGCAGTACGACGGGCAGTTCCCGATCGCCACGCTGGACGAGATCATCGACTTTGTCGCGGCCGAATCCGCCGTGCATGGACGCGTCATCGGCATCATTCCGGAGATCAAGCACGGCACGTATTTCCGCAAGCTCGGCCTGCCGATGGAGGACGCGCTGCTCGCCACGCTGGCCGCGCACGAATACACGCGCAGTGCGCCGCTGGAGATCCAGTCGTTCGAGATCGGCAACCTGAAATATCTGCGCGGCAAGCTCGCCGCCGGCGATCGCTCCAACATCCGCCTGCTGCAGTTGCTCGGCGACGATGATCAGCAGCCGTACGACGTGACTGCAGCGGGTGGCAAGCTCAGCTATGCGCAGATGATGACACCGGCCGGTCTGCGCGATGTCGCCGCGTATGCGGATGCGATCGGCCCGAGCCTCCGCGCGATCATTCCACTTCGGCCCGACGGCACGTTTGCCGCAGCCACGGCGCTGGTGCGTGATGCACATGCGGCAGGGCTGGAGCTGCATCCGTACACGTTCCGGCCGGAGAATCATTTTCAGCCGAAGCCGCTGTGGCAGGGCAGCGATCCGCGCACGTTCAACGAGGCCGGTTCGGTCGCCGAGATCCGCGCTTATCTCGATGCCGGCATCGATGGATTCTTCACAGACGCGCCGGCACTCGGCCGCAAGGCGCTGGACGGGCGCTGAGCCGGGACAAACAAAAGGCGCCTCGCGGGCGCCTTTTGTTTGCAATGAGCCGAACGGATCAACCCTTCTTTATTTCGAAATCCTGCTTGGCCACCGATTTTCCGTCGAGTGAAATCTCGACCCGGTACTTGCCTTCGGGCCACAGATCCGGGTTCTGCACCTTGAACGTGGTGACGGCTGGACCGTCGGTGGCGATCGACTGGCTGATGCTGCTGACCAGCTGGCCCTGGCCTTCCAGATAGCTCCATTTGGCGTTGAGCGTGGCGCCGCCGCTGCGACCTTCGGTGGCGACACTGGCATAGATCATCTTGCTGTCGGGGGCAAAACTGCTGCTGGCACGAGTCACCTGATGCTGCGCATTCACGTCGCTGCCGAGAGTCAGTTTGGCCACTGTAAGCGGCGCTTCTGCAGGCGTTGCGGCAACCGGCGCGGCTACGGGGGCAGCGGGCGCCGCGCTGGCCGCGGTGCTGCTGCTGACAGGTGCCGCTGCGGTGCTGCTTGCGGCGGGTGTGGGCGTGGCTGGCTTGGCCGCGGTGCTGGTCGCAGCAGGTGTGCTGGCCGGCGTGGCTGGTGGTTCGTTCTTGCCGCAGGCGCTGAGCAGCAGCAGGGCGGCGAGACTGGCGCTGTACAGCGCGGTGGCATGGATGGAACGTGTCATGGGAGCTCCAGGGTCGATGACGTGGCGGGTACCGCTCCATGGCCGTTGCCGCAGCGCCGTCCCGGCGCCTTGGTCAGAAACCAAAGGCTAGCGCCATCGATCTGAAGCGTGGATTACCGGAGAGCGCGGCATCGACTGAACTTTCACGCAGCCATGACGCAGGAGGCGGAATTGCCTGTCAGGTGGTCACCGTGCCGACAGTCGGGCGTTATTGGCGAACCGTGCGCGGGTTGCCCGGCGTGGCCGGTGTGCTGCTGCGGAACGGATTGATGTCCAGTCCGCCGCGGCGGGTGTAGCGCGCGTACACGCTCAGCTGCTGCGGCGCGCAGCGCTGCATCAGGTCGATGAAGATGCGTTCCACGCATTGCTCGTGGAACTCGTTGTGATCGCGGAACGAGACCAGGTAGCGCAACAGCCCGGCGTGATCGATCGGTGCGCCGCGATAGGCGATCTGCACGCTGCCCCAGTCCGGCTGGCCGGTGACCGGGCAGTTCGAGCGCAGCAGGTGCGAGACCACGGTTTCCGCCACTGGAGTGGCGCCGTTATCCGCTTGCAGAAAATCGGCTTCCGGCGGGCCGTAGTGATCGATGGCGATGTCCTGCGCGTCGAGCAGATGGCCGTCCAGATCGGTGACTGGCAATGCCACGGCATTCGCTTCGCTGAGTTGCACACCGATGACTGCACCGGCCGCGGCAGACAGGTCATGTATCAACGTGCCGGTCAGCGTGGCGGCGTCGGCGATGCGCTCCTGCGCGAAGCCGTTCAAGTACAACTTGAACGATTTCGATTCGATGATGTTCGGCGACGCTGCCGGCACGCGGAACTCGGCCAGCGCCACCACCGGCTTGCCGCGCAGGTCGAGCCACGACAGCTCGTAGGCGTTCCAGATGTCGACGCCGTGGAACGGCAGCGGTTCGGCCACGCCGATTTCCGCGCGCTTGTCGGCGCGCGGGATGGCAAACAGCAGGCTCGGGTCGTAGCGGTCGGCATAGATGGTGTTCTTGCCGAGCGGGGAGTGTTCGGGGGTGCTCATGCCGAGCATTTTAGCCGGCTTACTCATCCCCCTGCGTGCCGCAAAGGGACTTCCTTCGGTCGCAGGGGAGGGCGCGGATCATCTATTCGCGTGGTGCGCCGCGCTGCGGCGTACTGGTTCCCAGCGTGTCGCTGGTCAGCGGGGCGCCGGCGCTGATCAGTGCACCACGCTGCTCGGCCAGCGGCAGGCGCAGCATGCAGTCCTCGAAGCGGGCAAGTTTCTGGAACACCGGCAGCGCCTGTACCTGCGCGACCAATGCGGCGCTGCGCGGCCAGCGCGCGGCGTCGATCTCGTAGCGTACGAACGAGGCCGTGCGGAAAAAACTGGCGATGCTGATGTCGGCGATCGACAGCGGGCCGAACACGAAACCGTCGTCCGGCAACCGGTTTTCCAGGTAGTCGAGCGTGGCGGGAATTTCCACGTCACGCGCCTGCTGCACCACCGCTTCATCCGTGGCTTCGCGGAAGATGTGGCGCCGGATCGCCAGCTGGTAGAACAGCTTCCAGATCAGTCCGTTGGCCAGCCGCGTGTCGGCGTATTCCTCCAGCCAGCGCGCCTGCGCGCGGTCGGCGATGTCGCGCGGATAAATCGCCGGGGTGGGGTGGCGGTCTTCCAGGTACTGGCAGATCACCGAGGAATCGTTGAGCACCAGCTCGCCATCGATCAGCACCGGAATGCGCCGCAGCGGGCTGAGCTTGGAGAATTCATCGTTGCCGACGAACGGCGCGATCGGGTCGATCTCGTAATCGATCCCCTTCAGCTCCAGACACACCAGTACCTTGCGCACGTACGGCGAGATGTAATTGCCGATGACTCTGAGACGCTGCGGCATGACGACGACTCCGCGAGACGGGAGCCGCAGCGTGCGATGGCTGCCGCATGCGCGTCAAGCAAGGGTTGACGCGGGTGCTCAGCCGGTCACATCAGGCCGGGCCTGGCCACCGGACAGCGCGCCGAGGTGGCTGGCGGAGTCACCATGTGTCCCGGGCAACAGGGGGAAGTGGCGGTGCTGCGCCATCCGTCGGCGAAATCCGGCGCCGGCGCGCCGTTTGTTGCCAACCGGCAGGCCGCAGGGCGACATGGACCTTTGGCACAGGGAGCGCGGCGCGATATCGCGTTAGCATCGGGCGGTTATGCGTCGACGCGACCGCTTGCGGTTGCGCCATCCGGTTCTCGTGGAGATCAATCTATGTATTTGGCGATCGGCAAATCGCGCCTGTTTGGCGCCGTGATCCTGGGCCTGCTGTCGACGGCCGTGGCAGCGCAGGGGCGCACCTTGAGTGCGGAGGACTACGCGCGCGCGGAGCGCTTCGCCATCTACAACACGATGCCGCTGGTCGACCACGCGGTGCAGAAGGTGAACTGGTTGGACGACGGCCACTTCTGGTATCGCGATCACGACAGCAATGGCGACCATTTCGTGCAGATGGATGCGGCCAGCGGCAAGGTCACGCCGCTGTTCGATCAGGTCAAGCTCGCTGCCGCGCTGGGCAAGGTGACCGGCAAGCCGGTCGACGCGAAGAAACTGCCGATTACCGGCTACAGCGTGATGCCGGATGGCCGTGTCGATATCGCCATCAGGGGTGCGCACTATCTGTGCGACCTGCAAGCCGCCGACACCTGCACCGCCGGCAGCGGCGCGAAGACGGACGGCAAGGCAGCTCAGGGCAACGAGCCCGGCGTGCTGTCGCCGGACAAGAAGACCGAAGCCTTCATCCGCAACTGGAACCTGTGGTTGCGCGACGTCGCCAGCGGCAAGGAAACGCAACTCACCACCGATGGCGTGGAGAACTTCGGCTACGCCACCGACAACGCGGGCTGGAAGCACACCGACAACGCGATCCTGGTGTGGTCGCCGGATTCGACGCAGATCGCCACGTTCCAGCAGGACCAGCGCAAGACCGGCGACATGTACATGATCAGCACGGAGGTTGGTCATTCCAAGCTCGAAAAGTGGAAGTATCCGCTGGTCGGCGACAAGGACGTGACCATGATCGAGCGCGTCATCATCGACGTGCCGAGCCACAAGGTAGTGCGTCTGAACATGCCGGCGGACCAGCATCGCTCGACCCTGTGCGATGACGTCAGCTGCGGCCCCGACGGCGGCTGGGACGACGTGAAGTGGGCGCCGGACGGCAAGACGCTGGCCTTCGTGTCCACCTCGCGCGACCACAAGCACGAGTGGTTCCGCATCGCCGATGCGAAGAGCGGCGCGGTGCGCACGGTGTTCGAGGAAAGCGTCAAGACCTACTACGAAAGCGGCAACGACCAAGTCAACTGGTTCTACCTGCCGGAAACCCATGAGGCAATCTGGTTCTCCGAGCGCACCAACTGGGGTCAGCTGTACCTGTACGACCTCGACACCGGCAAGCTCAAGCGCGCGATCACCACCGGCGACGGCAACGTCACCCAGGTGCTGAAGCTCGATCCGAAAACGCGCACGCTGTGGTTCCGCGGTGTCGGTCGCAGCGGTCCGGAAGTTAATCCATATTTTCAGCAGTTCTACAAGGTCAGCCTCGACGGCGGCAAGCCGACCCTGCTGACACCGGAGCCGGCCGATCACACGGTGGCGCTGTCGCCGGATGGACGTCTGTTCGTGGATGCGTATTCCACCCCGACGGAGCCGTCGGTGACCGTGTTGCGCAATGCGCAGGATGGGCAAACCGTGGCGCAGGTGGCCAAGGCCGACATCAGCCGGCTGGTCGCCAGCGGCTGGGTTGCGCCGACGCCGATCACGGTAAAGGGACGCGATGGCAAGACCGAGCTGTACGGCCTGATGTTCAAGCCGACGAACTTCGATGCGTCGAAGAAGTATCCGATCGTCGACTACGTCTATCCCGGTCCGCAGACTGGCTCGGTCGGCAGCCGCAGCTTCATGCCGTCGCGTGGCGATCACCAGGAGCTGGCGGAACTCGGCTTCATCGTCGTGGCGATCGACGGCATGGGTACGCCGTGGCGCTCGAAGGCGTTCCACGATGCCTACTTCGGCAACATCGGCGACAACACGCTGCCCGACCAGATTGCCGGGCTGAAGGATCTCGCCAAACGCTACCCGTGGATCGACCTCGACCGCGTCGGTATCTGGGGCCATTCCGGTGGCGGCAACACCACCGCCGATGCGATGTTCCGCTACCCCGATTTCTTCAAGGTCGGCTGGGCCGAGAGCGGCAACCACGACAACCGCAACTACGAGGACGACTGGGCCGAGAAGTGGCAGGGTCTGCTGGTCACCAACAAGGACGGCAGCAGCAACTACGACGACCAGGCCAACCAGAACATGGCCAAGAACCTCAAGGGCCACCTGATGCTGACCCACGGCACCATGGACGACAACGTGCCGACGTCCAGCACACTGCTGGTGGTCGATGCGCTGATCAAGGCCAACAAGGATTTCGACCTGCTGCTGATTCCCAACGCCCACCACGGTTACGGCAAGGCCACGCCGTACGTGACCCGTCGTCGCTGGGACTACTTTGTGCGCAACCTCGCCGGTGACACGCCGCCGCGCGAGTACGAGATGAAGGTGCCGAAGGACTGAGCTTCATCCGCTCTTCCACCGAAGAGCGGATGGCTGCAGATTCAGGGCGTGATGCAGGGATCGGGTTCGTCCGACCCTGCGATCATCCCGAATACGCGATAAAGGAATGGCCCGGTCAGGCGTTATCCGCCGACCGGGCCATTTCATTTGTCAGTGGGGATTGATGACTTGCGCGGCGCCCTTGGCCAGTGCCTCGTCGAGCAATTTGCCGATCTGCTGGTTGGCCTGCGCGGTGGCCTGTTCCTGGCGTTTGCCGAGGGCTTCCTGTTTGGTGCCAAGCGCTTCCTGCTGCTTGCCCAGCGCCTCTTGCTGCCGCCCAAGATCTTCCTGCTGCCGGCCGAGTTCGTCTTCACGCGACTGCAGCGTTGCCTGCCTGGCGTCGAGCTCTGCCTGGCGTTTGTCGTTGTTGGCTTGTCCGCTCAGCGCGGCCTGTTCACTGGCCAGCTTCGCCCGCTGGCTGGCGAGCTGGCCTTGCTGCGATCCCAGCGCACCCTGGCGTGCACCAAGCCCGCCCTGCAGGCCACCGAGCCGGCCCTGTTCGCCACCCAGCGTGCCCTGCTGCTTGCCCAGCGCCGTCACTGGCGCATAGATCGCCTTGGCGCGCTGAATGTAGGCGCTGTCACGAACCAGATAGGCCTTGTCGCCACGGCGGAACCACAGCATCGGCGTGTTGGTCTTGCGCAGTTGCTCCACGGTCTTGAGGTCGTTCTCCGAACCGCTGATGGTGACTGCATCGCTGTCGATCAGGGCGAAGCCGTTGCGGGCATTCGCATAGGTATCGATATCGACATGCCGTGCCGAAAAGCTGCTTCCGGGATTCGGCGGCGGTGGCGGCGGAGTTGGAGGAAGCGGCGGCGGTGGCAGTAGCGCAGATGGAGGAATCGGTGGTGGCGGGGGCGGCAACGGTGGCGTCGGCGCGGGAACGCTCGACGTTGCCTGTGTCGTCGTCGCCGCTGTCTGCGGCGAGCTCGCCGTGACGCGATAAGGCAGCACGCCGGCCAGCACGATCAGGATGATTAACGGCCATCCGCGCATGCGCTGCCGGGACAGGTTGTCGGACTGCTGCAACATGGTCAGTCGCCTCTTCAGGTTATGGAACGATGGTGAAGCTCCGGCCAGGCCGGAGTGCATCGGATGGGCAACGCCCAGACGCAGCAGCAGATGGCCGTAGGCCTGCGGCATCGTGCCGGTCTGCTGCAGCACCTGCGCATCGCAGGCGGCTTCGCGGCTCAGCGCGTACTCGCGCACCGCCCACGTCACCAGGGGATGAAAGAAGAACAGTCGCTGTGCGACGGCTGGGATCCAGCCCAGCCACAGGTCGCCGCGGCGCAGGTGCGCCAGCTCGTGGGTCAAGGCCATCGCGGACTCCGCCGGCGTCAGTCGCTGGTCGGCCGGCAGCAACACGGCGGTGCGCCACAGGCCGGTGACCTGCGGTGAGCTGATCGCGGCGGAAACGCGCAGCTGCGGCTCGCGACGCAGACCAAGCCGGTGCATCTGTTCCGCGCAGACGGCGCGCAGCGAATCATCGGTCAACGGCTGCGAGTCGCGCAGCACGCGGCGAGCGCTGTGCCAATGCCTGCTTGCGATAAGCAGCTGCACGAGCACGGCGGCCAGCCACAGCGAAATCAGGATCAGCCGCCAGTGCGAATACCAAGCGACCGGCAATGACTGGACCGGTTCGGACACTACATGCAGCACGGGCGCGGCATCCGTGATGGCGGCGGCCGGCAAGACAGCATGCTCTTGCGCCACAGTCGCGATCTGCGCTGCCGGTGCCAGCACGCGCAACTGCAGCGGCGAGCTCCAGCACAGCCCGAGGATCAGCTGCAGGCCGACCAGCCACCACAGCGTGCAACGCAATGCGGGCGACAGTTGCGGCAGCAGGCGGCCGATCAGCCAGACGGCGCCGATCAGCAGTACGGCCTGGGCCGAAGTCCAGGCCAGCCGGATCAGCAGGGTATCGAGCAGGACAGTCAGCGATGCCATCTCAGGACTCCTTGCGCCGGGTCTGCAACTGCGCGACCAGCGCCTCGAGTTCGGCCAGCTCGGTCTCGCTGACCTCGGCATGTTCGGACATCCAGGCGACGAACGGCGAGACCGAACCGCTCAGCGTCTTCTCGACGAAGCTGCCCACCGCGCTGCGCATCGCCTCCTTCGGCCCGGTCGCGGTGCTGTAGCGAAACATGCCGCGCAGCTGCCGGCGCTTCAGATAGCCCTTGCTGCGCAGCCGTTCCATCATGGTCAGCACGGTGGAGCGGGCCAGTCCACGTGGTTCGCCGAAGCCGCTGGCGACTTCGCCGACGGAGGCGCCGCCGTTTTCGGACAGGTAGTGCAGGAGAGCAAGCTCCTGATCGCCGATGGAGGGTTTGGGCATGGCCGGAGCACTTCGTGACTACAGGTGTAGTCACGGTACGCCTTGACTACACATGTAGTCAATAGGTCGTCGGTAATGCGTGTGCACGGATCGGAACGCAAAAAAGCCGGCGCCATGAGGCGCCGGCTTTTTCCCTGATGCCGCTGAGCGGTCAGCCGATCAGAACGTATATCGCAGCGTCAGCATGGCCGACCAGCGCGAGACGACCCGGCTGGGATCGTAGAAGCCGCCGTCGTAGACCTGCAGCTGCTGCGGCTGGTAGTTGCCGTTCTTGTCGGTGGGCAGCGAGTAGACGTATTGCCCCTGCGCATTCACGCCGGCGTAGCTGGCCAGCGTGCGCGTGGGGTAGATGCCGGTGTTGCTCGACCTGCCCCAATCCTTGTTCATCAGGTTGAGGAAGTTGTACACGTCCAGTCGCAACTCACCCTTGTTGCCTTTGAAGATGCCGGGCACCTCCTGCGAGAAACTCATGTCGAGCGTGTTGACCCACGCGGTGCGGTCGCCGTTGCGGCTGGCGATCTGTCCACGGTGGTCGCGCAGATAGGAGTCGCTGGCCAGGAAGTTCTGGAACTGCTGGATCACCTGCGCGCTGGTGCCCGCGGCATAGGCCACCTTCGGGTCGTTGGCCGACGGAATGTAGGCCGGGTCCCAGCCGGCGACGCTGTCGCCGTTGGCGTCGTTGCTGAACACCCAGGTATAGGGATTGCCGGTGCGGCCGTTGTAGAACATCGACACCTGGCTGCGGTAGTCGCCGAAGAAGTTGTGCTGCCAGGTCAGCGACGCCTTGAAGCTCTTGGCGATGCTGTAGTTAGATGTGGCGGCGACATCCGCGTTGGGGTTCAGCCGCGCCACGCGCTGATAGCCGTTGTAGGCGATGGTGTCGGTGCCCGGATCGACGTCGGTGGCGTGATTGAAGGTCAGGCTGACGTTGCCGGTGAAGCCGTCCGAGAACGGCTTGCTCAATGCCATGGTGAAGCTGTCCGACTTGCCCTTGTGGGTGTTGGTGAGCAGGGTCGACGCAGTGCTGAACGCGCGGTTCTGGTTGGCCAGTGCATCGGCCGTCTTAGGTGCCTCGCCTGGCGTCTTCCAGAACTGCAGGCGGCCGTCCGGCAGCGTGCCGGTCGGTGCGCCGAAGTTGACCGCCTGGTACAGGATGCCGTCGTGTACCTTGATGTGTTCGTATTCGGCCGAGGCCACCAGGCCCCACCACGGCAGTTCGCGATCCAGCGCCAGGCTGGCCTTCCACACGGTCGGCAGGTGGAAATTTTTGGCGATGGTGTCGATCGAGCCGGCGCCACCACCGGCCGGAATGTTCTGATGGAACGGATCCGGACTGAACGGGGCACTGGCCGGATTGAACGAGGTGTACGAGGTCAGCGTGACGCCGTTGTTCTGGAACGGGTTGGTCATCCACACCGTCGGCGGCGAGGTCTGGAACAGGCCGACACCGCCGCGCAGCTGGGTCTTGTAGCTGCTGTCGAACGCATAGTTGAACGACAGCCGCGGTTCGACCACGCGGTTGCTCGAGCCGACCGTGTAGTTGTTCGGATAGCCGAATGCCTGCGCGAAGCCCGCGTTGTACGCCGGCTCGGCACTGGAGTGCGGAATGTCCACGCGCACGCCGTACTGCACCGACAGCTGGTTGTCGACCTGCCAGGTGTCCTGCAGGAACGGACTGTACTGGCTGTAGGTCCACTTGCCGGCGATATCGGCGAGCACGTGGCCCGGCGCCGGGTGATACAGCACGTACTTGTTGTAGTTGCCGGACAGGAAGTTGGCGATGCCCCAGAAGTTGTACTGGCCGAATTCGGTCTGGCCGAACAGGTTGTTGATCTTGTTGCGCTGGTAGTCGACGCCGCCCTTGATCGTGTGGTCGCCGAGAATGTACGTGCCGGCGAGGAAGACGTTGAGCTTCTTGGTGTCGATGTGGTTGTAGTGGCGGAACTGTTCCTCGCCGAGATTGATCGACGGACCCTTGCCGTCCGCCGCAAGGTTCACGTTCACGGCCGGCTGCTGCCAGGGCGCGGCAGTGTCCTGCACGTACTTCTGGAAGCCGATCTTCGCCTCGGTGGAGAAATTCTCCGACCAGTCGTCGAACACGTGGGCGACGTAGTTGTTGGTGGTGATCGTCTTGGTATAGGTGTAGCTGGTCAGGCCCACGCTGTTCGGGCTGTTGCCGCCCACGGCGGGCAACAGCTCCTTGGTGTTCTGGTAGGTGAAGCTGGCACGGTGGTCGTTGCTGATGTTCCAGTCGATCTTGCCGAGGTAGCGCTTGTCGTCGTAGGTCAGCCCGGTCGGGCCACCGAAGTTGCCGGGGGTGAGGCCGAGCTGTTTGGCCGCGTCGATCACTTTCTGCAGGTCGCCCGGCGACACCTTGTTGCTGGTCGAGGGTCCCTGGCCCAGCGAATAATCCAGGCCGTTGGCCGAATCGGCGCCGATGCCGGTGGTCTTCTCGTGTTCGGCGGAGACGAAGAAGAACAGCTTGTCCTTGATGATCGGACCGCCGACGTTGAGGCCGCCGGTCCAGTCCTTGCCGTAGCCATGGTACGTGTAGCCGTGGTCGCTGCTGGGCAGCCAGCCGGCGTCGCCGACCAGCTTGCGGGCATTGCGATACGCGTAGTACACCGAACCATGGAACTGGTTGGTGCCCGACTTGGTCACCGCGTTCACGTCGGCGCCGACGGTGTCGGAGATGACGTCGAAGTTGGCGGTGGAGATGTTGTACTCGGCGATCGTCTCCGGCGAGATCGGCGCTTTCTGGTATGGCAGGCCGTTGGCGTTGAGGCCGAACGGATCGCCCTGGGTCACGCCATCGACGCTGATGTTGTTGTAGCGGTTGTTCATGCCGTTGGCGGAGATCGATCCCACGCCCTGGTCGAGCACGGTGATGCGCGGGTCCAGCCGCGCCACGTCATCGATCGAGCGGTTGCCCTGCGGCGTAGCCTGCAGCTGCCGCTGCGAAATGTTGGTCGACAGCCCCTTGTTGTCCGAGGAGAACGTCTGCGCCAGCGCCGAGGCGCTCACGGTGACGCCGGCCAGGTTCTTCGCGCTCTGCGCGCTGGCGCCCATGCTCAGGTTGATCGAGGACGGCTGGCCCAATTGCAGGTAGACATTGCCCTGCTCGACGGCGACTGCACCGGCCTTGCTGACACTGATGTCGAACGGGCCACCGACGCGCAGACCTTGTGCCGCGTAGCGACCGTCGGCATCGGTGGTTACCGTCTTGGAGGTGCCGGAGGGTTCATGCACGATGGTCACCGTGGCACCGGCGACCGGTTGGCCCTGGGCGTCCAGTATGCGACCGTTGACGCCGGAGGTGGTGACGTTCTGCGCGGCGAGCGGTGCCATGGCGAGCAGTGCAGCGATGGCGATCGGCAGTGCCCGCATGCGGATTGAGTTTGTCATCGAGGATCCTTGATGTGGTGACGGTACGGGAGTGCTCCCTCGCACGGGAAATCCATCAGGCACCTTGCCCCATGAACCGGATCGTCGATGTATTCCCCGCTGGCAGTCGACGGGCAGCAGCGGTGAACAACCGACGACCTTCGAGCCAAGCCGGGATTCTAGACCTGTTTTTATGACAACCGAATGGCTTCCGACTGTGGCAACATGATGGGCCGCGAGAGGCACAAGTATTCCGTGAACCAGCGCGCCTGTTGGTGCCCCCGGACTCAGAACGCCATGTCGAACGCCACCTCGCCCTGCACGCCAACCTGATACGCCGAAACACGGCGCTCGAAGAAGTTGGTCACCTCCTGCACGTCCTGCAGATCCATGAAGTCGAACGGATTCTTCGCGCCGTACTTCTTCGGCATGTCGAGCTGTGCCAGGCGCTGGTCGGCACAGTATTCGAGATACTGGCGCATGTCCTTCACCGACATGCCGACCACCCCGCCGGCGAGTACGTCTTCGGCGAACTGGGTTTCGCAGGCGATCGCGTCTTCCATCATTTCCTCGACCTGCACGCGCATGGCGTCGTCGAAAAGATCCGGCTCCTGCTCGCGCACGGTACGCACCACCTCGAACGCGAACGCCATGTGCCCGCTCTCGTCGCGGAACACCCAGTTGGTGCCCGCGGCCAAACCGTGCAGCAGGCCGCGTGAGCGCAGGTAGTAGACGTAGGCGAACGCGGCGTAGAAGAACAGCCCTTCGATGCATGCGGCGAAGCAGATCAGGTTGAGCAGGAACTGCCGGCGCTGTTCGCGCGTTTCCAGTCGTTGCAGGCCCTGGATCGAGTCGATCCACTTGAAGCAGAACTCGCCCTTCTGCCGGATCGACGGAATCGTCTCGATCGCCGCGAATGCGCCGTTGCGTTCAGCCGGATCGGGAATGTAGGTGTCGAGCAGGGTGAGGTAGAACTGCACATGCAGCGCCTCCTCGTACAACTGGCGCGAAAGGTACATGCGCGCTTCCGGCGCGTTGATGTGCTGGTACAGATTCAGCACAAGGTTGTTCGACACGATGGTGTCGCCGGTGGCGAAGAACGCCACCAGGCGCTGGATCAGGTGGCGGTCGGCGGCGGACATCTTTGCGCTGAGATCGCGCGTGTCCATCGAGAAATCCACCTCTTCGACCGTCCAGGTGTTCTTGATCGCATTGCGGTACATCTCGTAGAAACCGGGGTAACGCATCGGGCGCAGGGTGAGCTCGAAGCCGGGATCGAGGATGTGGGCGTTGCGGATGGGCTGGGCGGACATGGATTTTCCTTGTGTAGTTTGCAGCCGATGAGGCGCGAGTGCCTTGGCTCGTCATCCCAGCTTTCGCTGGGATGACGAGCGTGGTGTTACTGGCAGGCTTCGCAGTACTCGGGATTTTCCAGCGAGCAGAACACCGCGGCGTTCGCCTGCGCCTGATCCACGACCAGCACGGTCCGGTCCGCCGTCACCGTGGTCTTGGCGATCTTCGTGGCGGGGCGCGAGCGCAGGTAGTACGTGGTCTTGATGCCGGCCTTCCACGCGTACATGTACATCGAGCTGAGCTGGCCGATGTTCGGGTTTTCCATGAACAGGTTCAGCGACTGGCTCTGGTCGATATAGGCACCACGGGATGCCGCCAGTTCGATCAGTGCCTTCTGCGGCAGCTCCCACACGGTGCGATAGATCGCGCGCAGGCGTTCCGGGATCGCCGCTATGCCCTGGATCGAGCCTTCGGCCAGCTTGATCGCATCGCGGATTTCCGATGTCCACAGGCCGAGGGTCTTCAGTTCGTCAGCGAGGTAACGATTGACCTGCAGGAAATCGCCCGACAGCGTCTCGCGCTTGAACAGGTTGCTGACCTGCGGCTCGATGCACTCGTAGCAGCCGGCGATCGAGGCGATCGTGGCGGTTGGCGCGATCGCGATCAGCAGCGAGTTGCGCAGGCCGTGCTGCTTGATGCGTTCGCGCAGGGCATCCCAGCGCGCGCTGTCTTGCGGCGTGGCATTCGCCCAGTAATCGAACTGCAGTTCACCGTTCGCGGCGCGGCTCTCGGCGAAGCCCGGGTGTGCGCCTTCGACGGCGGCCAGTTCGGTCGACATCGACAGCGCGTGGAAATAGATCTCCTCGGCGATGCGGGTGGACAGTGCCAGCGCTTCCGCCGAATCGAACGGCAGCCGCAACTTGAAGAACACGTCCTGCAGGCCCATCACGCCGAGACCGACCGGACGCCACTTCATGTTGGCGGTGCGTGCGGTGTCGATCGGATAGAAGTTGAGATCGATCACCCGGTTGAGCTGGCGCACGGCGGTACGCACGGTCGAGGCGAGCTGCTCGAAGTCGAAGGCGCTGTCGGCAACGTGTCTCGCTAAATTGATCGAGCCGAGATTGCATACCGCCGTCTCACTGGCCGAGCTCACTTCGAGGATCTCGGTGCACAGGTTGGACAGGTGGATCACGTTGTCCGGATGGGCCGTCTGATTGCTGGTGGCGTTGCAGCGATCCTTGAACGTCATCCAGCCGTTGCCGGTCTGCGCCAGCGTGCGCATCATGCGGGCATACAACTCGCGCGCCTTCACCGTCTTCACGGCGAGGCCGTTCGCTTCGGCTTCGCGATAGGCGCGATCGAAGGTTTCGCCCCAGCTGTCGACCAGATGCGGCATCACCTTCGGATCGAACAACGACCAGTCGCCATCGCTTTCGACGCGGCGCATGAATTCGTCGGGAATCCAGTTCGCGATGTTGAGGTTGTGCGCGCGGCGCGCATCGTCGCCAGTGTTGTCGCGCAGCTCGAGAAAATCCTCGATGTCGGCATGCCACGATTCCAGATAGACGCACGCCGCACCCTTGCGCTTGCCGCCCTGGTTCACCGCGGCGACCGAGGCATCCAGCGTCTTCAGCCACGGCAGCAGGCCATTCGAGTGGCCGTTGGTGCCCTTGATCAGCGAGCCGCGCGACCGCACGCGCGAATACGCCAGGCCGATGCCGCCGGCGAACTTGCTGAGCTTGGCGACGTCGGCATATTTGTCGTAGATCGACTCCAGCGAGTCGACCGGCGAGTCGAGCAGGTAGCATGAGCTGAGCTGCTCATGCGCGGTGCCGGCATTGAACAGCGTGGGCGAGCTGGCAATGTATTCCAGCGAGGACAGCAGCCGATAGAGTTCCAGCGTTTCACCGATCTCGTTGCCGCCCAGCGCGCAGGCGATGCGCATGAAGAAATGCTGCGGCGTCTCGATCACGAAGCGCTGCTGCGGATGGCGCAGCAGGTAGCGGTCGTACACCGTGCGCAGGCCGAAGTATTCGAAGCGACGGGTGGCGAGCGGATCGATCGCATCGTTCAACTTGCGCGCGTTGGTGGCGACGAAGTCGCGCAGGCGTGCGTTGAGGATGCCCAGTTCCGCACCGCGTGCGATCGACTGCGAGAAGCTCTGGATTTCCTGGCCGCTCACTTCCTTGTCGATGTAGGCGCCGAGCAGGCGCGCGGCGAGCTGGCCGTACTCCGGTTCCTCGGCCGTCAGTGCCGCGGCGGTGCGGATGGAAAGCTGGTCCAGCTCCTGGGTGGTGGCGCCGTCGTACAGGCCGCCGATGGTCTTCAGCGCCACGCGTAGCGGGTCGACGCCATGCAGGCCTTCGCTGCTACGGGTTACCGCGCGCACGATCTTATTGACGTCGACGGTTTCCTGGCCGCCGTTGCGCTTGGTCACGCGCATCTGAGAGGGGTTGTGCGGTGGGGTCAGCGTGAAAGCGGTTTCGGGCGAGGACGGTAGGGTCACTTCGGTCGTGGATGAATCGACGCGCGCGACGGTGCGCTCGCGAGCTGCGGTATCGAGGGGTTGCATGACTGGTGGCTCCCGGCATGGACATCAAACGCCTGCTCCCGCGCGCAGGGCCTGAAGCGATGGATTCCGGGAACGGGTCACAATGCAGACGCCATGCGGCCCACTGCACTGCGACGCGCCTCCCCGCGGAAGCCGTCACTACGCACCGGGACACGTTCGACCCGATGTGCCGGCAGGTCTTCGGACTTGCGGACGTGGATCTTGCGATCCGCCTACTTGTCGCCGCTTCCCAGTCGTGGACGACCAGTGCATGTGGCGACGTTCGTTTCCGCTTTACCGCTGCGGGGCAGTTCCGGATTTACACCGGATTCCCTTTTAAGCCCGACCGACGATCGCGTCTGGACGGGCACCGACGGACACAACATATCGGGTGCGCTTGGCAGGGTCAACCCAACAAGTTGTGCACAAGTCGGGGGATAAGCCGGATTCGGCAAGCCGCGGTGCGGGTTCTGCGGGGACGCGTTTTATTTCAGAGCGCGTCGTGATCCAGCTCGCCGGTGCGGATGCGGATCACCTGTTCCAGCGTGCTGACGAAGATCTTGCCGTCGCCGATCTTGCCGGTGCGGGCGGAGTGCTGGATCGCTTCCAGCACGCGATCCAGCTGGTCGTCGGCAATCGCCACTTCCAGCTTGATCTTGGGCAGGAAATCGACCACGTATTCGGCGCCCCGGTACAGCTCGGTGTGGCCTTTCTGGCGGCCGAAGCCTTTCACCTCGGTCACCGTCACGCCCTGCACGCCGACCTCGGCCAGCGCTTCGCGCACATCGTCCAGCTTGAATGGCTTGATGATCGCCACGACCAGCTTCATGGGCTTTTCCTTGAATCGATGGAGATCGATACGACAAAGCCGCATTCTGCCTGCCCGGCGCAGGGTTGTCGCCTGAGTGCTGCCTGTGTAGGACAATCCCTACAGTTTTTGACGGAGCGTACCGATGGCAGCCGCGATTTCCATTCACCTAATATTTACTTCGACGAGCTTGAGGCGCTATCCATGATGGATAGGCAGGATATCGATCAGATTGCCCTGCGACTTGTGTCGTTGGTACCGCCAGGGTTGGCGCACGCACAACAGGATTTGCGAGCCAACTTCCAGGACGTTTTGGCGCAGGGACTGCGCCGCCTCGACCTGGTCACCCGCGAAGAATTCGAAGTCCAGACACAGGTGTTGGCGCGTACCCGCGCCAAGGTCGACGAATTGGAGCAACGCGTGGCCGAACTCGAGGCCGCCGTAGCTGCCCGCGGGGGCTAGCAACAACCAACCTCCCGGGAGCCGCCCCCGATCCGTCACCCTCACCCCGAGAACGATCGGGGGCGGTTATTTATCCAGCACTGCAGATGGAGTCGCTCGATGTCCGTGCATATCGGCGACCCATTTCCCGTGCGGCATCGGCCAGCGGCCGCATGAGTCTTGCCGTCACCCTAAGCCGCGCCCAGGAAGGCATTGCCGCACCGCAGGTAATGGTCGAGGTGCATCTTTCCGGCGGTCTGCCCGCCACCAATATCGTCGGCCTGCCCGAGGCCGCAGTGCGCGAGGCGCGTGATCGCGTTCGTGTGGCGATCCAGAACACCGCCTTCGAATACCCCAACCGCCGTGTCACCGTGAACCTGGCGCCGGCGGAGCTGCCCAAGGATGGCGGTCGTTTCGACCTGCCGATCGCGCTGGGCATTCTCGCCGCCAGCGGCCAAGTGCCGCGCGAAAAACTGGACGATTGCGAATTCCTCGGCGAGCTGGCCCTGACCGGCACCTTGCGCAGCGTCTCCGGCGTGCTGCCGGCGCTGCTGCGTGCACGGGCGCGTGGCCGGCGCGTGGTGGTGCCGCGAGAGAATGCCGCCGAGGCTGCGCTGGTGCCGGACGTGGATGTGCGGGTCGCCGACACGTTGGCCGAGGTGTGCGGCTGGCTGCGCGGAGCGCAGGAGTTGTTCGCACCGATCGGCATTCCCAGCGACGGCGGCGCCAACGACGGTCCGGATCTGAGCGATGTGCGCGGCCAGCTGCAGGCGCGGCGCGCGCTGGAGATCACCGCCGTCGGCGGCCATCACCTGTTGCTGATCGGGCCGCCGGGTACCGGCAAGACCATGCTGGCCGAGCGCCTGCCCGGTATCCTTCCACCGCTGTCCGAGTCGGAGGCGCTGGAGACCTGCGCGGTGCTGTCGGTGGCCGGGCAGAACACCGATCTGGCGCAATGGCGGCGTCGACCATTCCGCTCGCCGCATCACACCGCGTCTGCGGTGGCCCTGGTGGGCGGTGGTGCGTATCCACGACCGGGCGAAATCTCGCTGGCGCACAACGGCGTGTTGTTTCTGGACGAGCTGCCGGAGTTCAGCCGGCACGTGCTGGAAGTGCTGCGTGAGCCGATGGAGTCCGGTCACATCATGATCTCGCGGGCGGCGCGGCAGTCGACGTTTCCCGCGCAGTTCCAGCTGGTGGCGGCGATGAATCCGTGCCCGTGCGGTTATGCCGGTGATCCGAGCCAGCGTTGCCAGTGCACGCCGGATCAGATCCAGCGTTACCGCTCGCGCATTTCAGGGCCGTTGCTTGATCGCATCGATCTGTGTGTGGAAGTGCCGCAAGTGCCGCTGGCCGATCTGGGCTCGCCGCGCAGCGGGCGAGACGAGGATTCGGCCACGGTGCGTGCGCGCGTGCTCAATGCGCGGCGGCAATCGCTGATGCGGGCCGGTCGGCCGAATGCGGAAATCAGCACACGCGAACTGGAGCGTGATTGCGCGCTGGGGCCGGCCGAACGGCGCTGGTTCGAAAGTGCGCTGGAGCGGCTGGGCCTGTCTGCACGCGCCTATCATCGCGTGCTGCGGGTCGCACGCACGATCGCCGACCTCGATGGCGGTGCGGCCTTGCTGGAGCGCGAGCATCTGGCCGAAGCGCTGCAATACCGGCGGTTCTGAGCATCGGCTCAGGGCGATCGGCTGGACGCACCAGCCAGTGCATGTTCCGATAGCGTTCGGATCTTCCCAAGGACTGCCATGACTATCGAGCTCGGCCTGATGCTCGCCGGCATGCTGATGATCGGCTTCCTGGCGCAATGGCTGGCGTGGCGAGTCAAGCTGCCGGCGATCCTGTTCCTGCTGCTGGCCGGCATCCTGCTGGGTCCGGTCAGTGGCGTGCTCGATCCGGACAGGTTGCTGGGCAACCTGCTGTTCCCGATGGTGTCGTTGTCGGTGGCGCTGATCCTGTTCGAAGGCAGCCTGACCCTGCGTTTTCATGAATTGCCGGGTATTGGCCATGTGGTGCGTGGACTGGTCAGCTACGGTGCGGTGACTGCATTGTTGTTGCTGGCGTTGGCGGCACACCTCGTCGCCGGTCTGGCGTGGCCGATCGCGCTGCTGTTCGGCGCGCTGGCCTGTGTGACCGGACCGACGGTGATCGCGCCGATGCTGCGCACACTGCGGCCGAATGCGCGCATCGCCAACACGCTGCGCTGGGAAGGCATCGTGATCGACCCGCTCGGCGCGCTGTTCGCGGTGTTGATCTACGAGGCGATCGTGTCGCGCCAGGAAGGCCACACCATCGGCATCTTCGTTGCCACGATCGGTTGCGGCGTGGTGACCGGTGCACTGAGTGCGTGGCTGACCGCGTTTCTGCTGCGCCGGCAGCTGATTCCGGAATACCTGCAGAATTATGCGGTGCTGGCCGCGGTGCTGCTGGCCTTCAGTGTCTCCAATGCGCTCACGCATGAGTCGGGACTGCTGGCGGTGACGATCATGGGCATCGCGCTGGGCAATATCCGCGGCGTGCATATCGACGACATCCTCGACTTCAAGGAAAGCCTCACCACGGTGCTGGTGTCGCTGCTGTTCATCCTGCTGGCGGCGCGGCTGCACTGGCCGTTGCCGGACGGCATGCTCGGTGCGGGCATCGCCTTGTTCGTGATCGCACAGCTGGTAGTGCGGCCACTGACGGTGGCGATATCGAGTTTCGGCAGCGGACTGAACTGGCGCGAGCGCGCGCTGATCGGCTGGGTGGCGCCGCGCGGAATCGTGGCGGCGTCGGTGTCGGCCCTGTTTGCGCTACGTCTGGGCGCGCTCGGAGTGGCGGGTGCCGAGGCACTGGTGCCATTGGTATTCACCTTGATCATCGGCACGGTGATCCTGCAGAGCGCGACCGCGCGACCGCTGGCGATCTGGCTGAAGGTGGCCGAGCCGGAGCCGCGCGGGCTGCTGATCTTCGGCTCCGACGAGGTAGCCCGGGCGATCGGCAAGGTCTTGAGCGAGGCGGGTTTCCACGTGATGCTCGCCGATGACGACTGGGACGGTATCCGGCAGGCGCGCATGGACGGACTGGCCACTTTCTTCGGCAATCCGGCGTCGCCACATGCGGAGCGCCATCTGGATCTCACCGGCATCGGCCGCCTGCTGGCGGTGTCCACTCATCGCGAACGCAACTCGCTGGCCTGTGTGCATTACCGGCAGGAGTTCGGCCGCGACAAGGTGTACCGGCTGCGCAACCTGACGCCGCAGGAAAACACCGATCGCGCGGCGCTGTCCGGCACCCTGCTGGCGCCGCCGCTGTTCGACGAGGAAATGACGCACGGACGTTTCGCGCAGATGCTCGCACAAGGCTGGCGGATCAAGTCGACCAGGTTGAGCGCCACCTTCGACTGGCCACATTTCGTCGAGCAGTACGGCTCGAACAGCGTGTTGATGTTCGGCGTGGAGGAGAAAGGTGCGTTGCGGGTGGCTTCGACCAAGCGCGAGCTGGAGCCGAAGCCGGGCTGGACGGTGATCGCGCTGGTGCCACCGACAGCTCCGCAGGAGCGCATCTGAAATGCGCTCCTGCAGATATGGTGCCTTTACGCTGCTGAGGCGTGCTTGAACTGCGCTTCCTCGGTCGAGCCGGTCAATGCGGTGGTCGATGACTGGCCTTGCTGGATCGCCTGGGTCACGGCGTCGAAGTAGCCGGTACCGACCTCGCGCTGATGCTTCACCGCGGTGAAGCCACGCTCGGCGGCCGCGAATTCCTTTTCCTGCAGTTCGACGAACGCGCTCATCTGGCGGCGTGCATAGCCATGGGCCAGATCGAACATGCCGTAGTTGAGGCTGTGGAACCCAGCCAGCGTGATGAACTGGAATTTGTAACCCATCGCGCCCAGCTCCTTCTGGAATTTCGCGATGGTGGCGTCGTCCAGATTCTTCTTCCAGTTGAAGCTGGGCGAGCAGTTGTAGGCGAGCAGTTTGCATGGGAATTTCGCGTGGATCGCCTCGGCAAACTTGCGCGCATCTTCCAGGTTCGGCTTGCTGGTTTCGCACCAGATCAGGTCGGCATATGGTGCGTAGGCGAGGCCGCGGCTGATCGCCTGATCCAGGCCCGGACGCACGCGGTAGAAGCCTTCCACGGTGCGTTCGCCGGTGACGAACGGCTTGTCGTTCTCGTCGATGTCCGAAGTGAGCAGGTCGGCGGCGTCGGCATCCGTGCGCGCCACCAGCAGGGTCGGCACACCGGCGACGTCGGCGGCGAGGCGCGCGGCGTTCAACTTGTCCACTGCCTCGCGCGTCGGCACCAGCACCTTGCCACCCATGTGGCCGCACTTCTTCACCGAAGCCAGCTGATCCTCGAAGTGCACGCCGGCGGCGCCGGCCTCGATCATCGCCTTCATCAGTTCGAACGCGTTCAACACGCCGCCGAAACCGGCCTCGGCGTCGGCCACGATCGGCACCAGCCAGTCGGTGTCGTCCTTGCCTTCGGCGTGGTTCAACTGGTCGGCGCGCAGCAAGGTGTTGTTGATGCGCTTGACCACCAGCGGCACCGAGTTGGCCGGGTACAGCGACTGGTCGGGATACATCTCGCCGGCCACATTGGCATCGGCGGCGACCTGCCAGCCGCTCAGATAGATCGCCTGCAGACCGGCCTTGACCTGCTGCATCGCCTGGTTGCCGGTCAGCGCGCCCAGCGCGTTGACGAAGTCCTCCTTGTGCAGCGACTTCCACAACCGCTCGGCACCGCGACGGGCCAGCGAGTGTTCGACCGCGACGGTGCCGCGCAGACGCACCACATCCTCGGCGGAGTAGTTGCGCTGGATGCCGGTCCAGCGGGTGTTGTTGTTCCAGTCCAGGGTGATCTGTTCGGCGGTGGGCAGCGTGGTGTTTTTCATGACGTGACTCCGTGGAATCGAAGGTGGTGCGAGGCTCGGCAGGCGGGCGTCAGCCGAGCTGGTCGTAGGCGGGCAGGGTGAGGAAGTTGCCGAGCTGGTCGGCGTGGGTCATGGCAGACAGCAGGGCAGCCGCCGCACCGGCGCGGGCGGCGCCGGGATGCTGGCTGTCACGCAGGCGATGGGTGTGCGTGGCCACCGCGTGGTCGAACAAGGCGAAGTCGATCGGCGCGTGATCGGGGAATTCCAGATCACCGTGATGGAGCCACTGCCACAACTGCGCGCGGGCGATCTCGGCGGTGGCGGCGTCTTCCATCAGGTGATGGATCGGCACGCAGCCGAGGCCGTCCAGCCAGGCGGCGGTGTAACGCAGGCACACCTCGACGTTGTTGTCGAAACCGGCGCGGCTGATCGTCCCGTTCGGCGCAGCGAGCAGTTGCTCGCGGGTCACCTGCACGTCCTTGCGGAGCACACCGAGCTGGTTCGGTACCGGCATGTACTGGTCGAAAATTTCCTGCGCCACCGGCACCAGCGCCGGATGCGCGACCCAGGTGCCGTCGTGGCCGGCCTGCACTTCGCGGAGCTTGTCCGTGCGTACCTTGGCCAGCGCGACCTCATTCGCGGCGTCATCGCCCTTGATCGGAATCTGCGCCGCCATGCCGCCCATCGCGAACGCGCCGCGGCGGTGGCAGGTCTGGATCAGCAGTTCGGAATAGGCCTTCAGGAACGGCACGGTCATCAGTACCTGGCTGCGCTCCGGCAGCAGGCGGTCACGATGACCTCTCAGGGTTTTCAGATAGGAGAAGATGTAGTCCCAGCGGCCGCAGTTGAGACCGACCGCGCGGCGGCGCAACGCATGCAGGATCTCGTGCATCTGGAACGCGGCCGGCAGCGTCTCGATCAGCACGGTGGCCTTCATCGTGCCGATCGGCAGCTGCAACTCGTTTTCGGCGACAGCCATCACCTCGTCCCATAGCGCGGCTTCTTCCATCGCTTCGAGCTTGGGCAGATAGAAGTACGGGCCGCGTTGGCGGCTGTGCAGCGCGCGGGCGTTGTGGAACACGAACAGGCCGAAGTCGATCAGCGCACCGGCCATCGGTTCGCCGTCCACGCTGAAGAACTTGTCGTGCAGATGCCAGCCGCGCGGACGCACTACCAGTACCGCCGGCTTGTCGTTGACGCGATAGCTCTTGCCCTCGGGCGAGCGGAACTCGATCGTGCCGTTTACCGCGTCGCGCAGGTTGATCTGACCGTCGATCTGGTTCGCGAACGTGGGCGCCGAAGAATCCTCGAAGTCGGCCATGAACACCTTCGCGCCGGAGTTCAGCGCGTTGATGATCATCTTGCGTTCGACCGGCCCGGTGATCTCGACGCGACGGTCCTGCAGCGCTGCCGGGACCGGTGCCACGGTCCAGTCGGACTCGCGGATCGCCAGCGTGTCGGTGCGGAAATCCGGCAAGCCGCCGGCGTCGTAACCTGCTTGGCGCTCGCGTCGCGCCCGCAGCAGGCGTTGCCGGGTGGCGTCAAAGCGGCGGTGCAACTGGGCCAGAAAGCCCAGTGCCGCGGGAGTCAGGATGCTTTCGTAACCGGTGTGGTCGGCATGGATCTCGACGGCGCCGATATCGAGTCGTTCCTGCGGTACTGCCATGGGTTCGCTCCGTGTCGTGGATGACTCGAAGCTAGAGCAGTAATCATGTATTTGACAAAGTGAATGTTTCAATCATTAATATGAGCATATGGAATACATATTCCAACGCATTGAAAGAAAACCATGAAAAAACCCGCCGGCACGCCAAGCAAGCCGAAAAAAATACGTCGCAGCGCAGCAAAAAAGCACGTCGAGGGTGAGCCGGCCACGGAGAGCGGCGGCCGTTATTACTACAAGGGCAACCGCCACAAGCAGCTGCGTGCCTTCGTCAGCGTGGTGAAACTGGGCACGCTGACCCGCGCCGCCGAGGCGCTTTACCTGTCGCAGCCCACGGTCAGCCTGCTGCTGCAAGCGCTGGAGCGGGAACTGGGTGTGAGCCTGGTCGAACGCCGGCGCCGCCGCATCAACCTCACCGATGCCGGTGAGGCGCTGTACGAGCTGGCGCGGCCGCTGGTCGAGGGCTGGGAAACGCTGGATCGCGACTTTCAGAGCCGGGTGCAGGGCTTGCAGGGTGGCCGGCTGACGATCGCCGCCGGCGCCTCGACCATCCAGTACCTGCTGCCCGAACTGGTGCGCCGCTATCGCGAACTGTTTCCCGCGGTGCAGTTGCAGCTGGCCAATGTCACCGGCAAGGACGGCATGGCCTTGCTGCGCGCGGACGATGCCGACTTCGCGGTGGGCTCGATGCTGGACGTGCCGAACGACATCGCCTGGGCGCCGGTGCATCACTACGACCCGATGCTGATCATGCCGCCGGATCATCCGCTGGCCGCGAAGCAGAAGATCACGCTGGAGGACCTGTCGCCGTACGGGCTGATCCTGCCGCCGCAGCGCCTGTCCACCTACCGGCTGGTCGACCTGGTTTTCCAGCAGCGCCAGGTGCCGTATCACGTGGCGATCGAGGTGGGCGGCTGGGACGTGATCAAGGAGTACGTGGCGATGGGCATGGGCATCTCGATCGTCACCGGCATCTGCATCACCGAGGCCGACCATGGCCGTCTGGCCGTACGCAACATGAAACAGTACTTTCCGCAGCGCAGCTACGGCGTGGTGATGCGCAAGGGCAAATTTCTCAGTGCCGAGGCGCGAGCGTTCATCGATCTGATCCGCCCCGGCCTGCTGACCCATCGCGACTACGACGAATCGGGGCATTCGGCGCGCTGATGCATTGACGAAGACGATTCAAACGTTGCGGTGCTTGCCCTGGAATGGCGCATAGAACGCACGCAGGCGGGCGAGGTCCGCCTCCATGTCATCGCTGGTCTCGAACAGCGGGCCGATGCCGATGGTCTTGTCGGGATAGTTGAACCAGGCCGTCACGATCGGCACGCCGGCGTCGTGGGCGATATGCCAGAAGCCGCTTTTCCAGCGTTTCACCGGCTTGCGCGTGCCCTCCGGCGCAATGCCCAGCCATAGTGCATCGCGCTGGCGGAACTGGTCGATCATCTGCTCGACCACGCCTTTCGCGGCGCTGCGATCGATGGGCATGCCGCCCAGGCGACGCAGCAGACTGCCCAATGGGCCATGAAACAATTCCTGCTTGCCCATGAAATGCACATCGGCACCGATGCCCGCCTTCATGAGCAGACCCCAGACGCCGTCCCACCATGACGAATGGGGTGCGGCGATCAGTACCGCCTTGGGCACATCGGGAAATTCGCCGACCAGGCTCCAGCCGCACAGCCGCAGCACGGCACGACAGGTCTTGCGGCGCCATCCGTCGCGCAGGTGTGGCATGTGTGGTGGCAGTTGTGCCGGTGTCGGAAGATATCCCTTCATTCGAGATCCGGTTTGCGTGAACGGGCTTGCTTGATCTTGCCGCGTTGTTGCTTGCCGACCAGGCGACGCTCTTTCGAGGCGCGGGTCGGCTTGGTGGCGACGCGCTTCTTCGGCGGCACCAGTACGCCGCGGATGATCTCGACCAGCCGTTCGCGCACGTCGTCGCGGTTGCGTGCCTGATCGCGGAAGCGGCGTGCCTGGATCACCAGCACGCCTTCGCCGGTCAACCGGCGGTCGCGTCGTGCCAGCAGGCGCGTGCGAATCTCATCCGGCAGCGACGGCGAGTTGATCACGTCGAAACGCAGCTCCACCGCACTCTCGGTGCGGTTCACATGCTGGCCGCCGGGACCATCGGCGCGCAGGAAGCGCTCGACCAGTTCGGACTCGGGCAGGGTGATGCTTGGGCTGACGATCAACATGCAGGCAGTTTAGCTGGCGTCCGGGTGGCTGGCGGGAGCAGGTGCGTCCTCGTCGAACGGTGGCCGCGGCCAACCGAAACGCTCGAGCAGGGCGGTGTACTCCTGATCGAGCGGTGCCTCGATCTGCATCGCCTGACCGTCGAGTGGATGGACAAAATGCAGCCGCCATGCATGCAGCAACATCCGGTGGCAGCCGAAGTGCTGCTTGTACAGCCGGTTGTGGTCGCCGCGACCATGCTGGCAGTCGCCGATGACGGGATGGTGGATGTGCGCCAGATGCTTGCGGATCTGCCGGAAGCGGCCGCTCTCGGGCTCGGCCAGCACCAGCGCGTAACGCTGCTGCGGATAGCGGCCCAGTTCGATCGGCACCTCGATCGTGGCCAGTCGCTGGTATTGCGTGCGCGCTTCGCGCCGCGGGCCGGTCTCGCGCGAGCCGGGCAGCGGGTAGTCGATCACGTCTTCCAGCGGGTCGGGCCAGCCGCGTACCACCACCAGATATTGTTTGCGTACCGAGCGGCCCATGAACTGCTCGCCGAGCGCGGCGGCGACGTCCTTGCTGCGCGCGATCAGCAGCACGCCGCTGGTCGCACGATCGAGCCGATGCGCCAGATACACGCTGTCGCCGATCTGCTCGCGCAACTGGTCGATCAGAAATTCCTCGGCGTTGCCAACCATCTTCGAGCGATGCACGGCGAGGTTCGCCGGCTTGTTCACCGCGATCAGCGCGTCGTCCTGGTAGAGAATTTCAAGCATGTGCGTTCAACCGGAAAGAGCGCTAGGGCTCAACGCGAACGCGGCCAGCCGATCGCGAAGGACAGAAGGCCCGAGCCACCCGCCACCAGTGGTGGCCAGATGCCGTGTTGCGGGGACAGCGTCCACAACAGAGTGGCAGCGATCAGCAACGCGGCGCCGAGCAGACTGCAGGCAAGCAGCCGGTGCTGACGGCGCGCGCTGTCGGCGGCGAATTTCAGCGCCACGGGATCGCTCACGCTGCGTTGTTCTCCGCGTGCGATTTGACGCAACGCATCGCGCACCAGCTCGGGGAGCTGTGGTGCGTTGTGCAGCCATTCGGGCAGCCGCTTGCGCACGTCGCGCAGGGTGCGCAGCGGACTGTAGCGTTCGCGCAGGATGCGTTTGAGCACCGGATGTGCCACCGCCCAGATGTCGATCTCCGGATCGAGCATGCGGCCGACGCCTTCGATATTGAGCAGGGTCTTCTGCAGGAGGATCAGTTGCGGCTGCAACGTCAACTCGAAGCGGCGTGCAGTCTGGAAAAGTTTGACGACCAGTTCAGCTAGCGAGATCTGCGACAGCGGGCGCGTGAAGTACGGCTCGCACACGGTACGCACCGCGGCTTCCAGTTCGTCCAGTCGCACATCGGCTGGCATCCAGCCGGCGGCGACGTGCAGCTGCGCGATGCGTGCGTAGTCGCGTTCGAACAGCGCGATGAAGTTCTGCGCCAGCCAGTACTGGTCGGCCTCCGGCAGCGAACCCATGATGCCGAAATCCAGCGCGATGAAACGCGGCTCGCCGGTGTGCGTCGGATCGACCCAGATATTGCCGGGATGGGCGTCGGCGTGGAAGAAGTTGTCGCGGAACACCTGCTCGTAGAACACCCGCACGCCTTTCGCGGCGAGTGCCTTGCGGTCGAGGCCGGCGGCGTCGATCGCTGCGATGTCGTCGCTGCTGATGCCGTGCACACGCTCCAGCGTCAGCACGCGCTGCGCGGTCAGTTCCCAGTGCACGGCCGGCACGTACAGATCCACGCCGCTGTCGAAGTTGCGCTTGAGCAGGCTGGCACTGGCGCCTTCGCGCTGCAGGTCCAGTTCGTTCTCCAGCATCTTCTCGACTTCGGCCACCACGTCGAGCGGGCGGATCTTGTCGGCGTTCGGGTGCCAGCGCTGGGCCAGCTCGCCGAGCGAGTGCAGCAGCTTCACGTCGCGCGCGATCTGCGCATCGATGCCGGGGCGCAGCACCTTCACCACTACCTCGCGGCCATCGTGCAGCGTGGCCGCGTGCACTTGGGCGATCGAGGCCGAGGCCAGCGGCGTTTCATCGAACTGGGCGTATAGACGTCCAATCGACGACTTCAGTTCACGCTCAATAATTGCGCGCGCCTCGCTGCCGGGGAACGGCGCGACCTGATCCTGCAGCAGGGCGAGTTCGTCGGCGATGTCGGCCGGTATCAGGTCGCGACGGGTCGACAGTACCTGGCCGGCCTTGACGAAGATCGGCCCCAGTTCGGTCAGCGCCAGCCGCAGCCGTTCGCCGCGCGGCAGCTGCGCCACGTTCGCACGCGGACGCGCCAGCAGCGGGCGCAGCAGTTTCAGCGGGCGGTACAGATGCGCGGCATCGACCAGTTCGTCGAGGCGATACGCCAACAGGACCGAGGCGACCCGCAGCAGCCGCGGTACCACCTTCAGCGGCGTCACGCGGCGTTGCCTTGCAGGCGTTGCATCAATCGCTGCACGCGCGACTCCAGCCGCTCGCTGCGTTCGCGCAGGTGGTCGACGCCATCGAGAAAACCTTCGACTTCGCCGGGCGCCAACGCGATGCGTGCCTCGTCGCGCAGCCAGTCGGCGCTGTCTTCGGTGAGATGTGTGGCGGTTTCGCGGGCGTGAGCCAAACCTTTGCGCACGGCCTTGGCCAGCGGCACACCGAGCACGTCGCCAAAGGTGCGCGCGAACGCTTCCTCGAAATCCGGGGCGAACTTGCTGGCGAGTTTTTCCAGCCGGCGTGCCAGCTCGGCGTCACCGGCGATTTCCACCTTGCCTGGCGCAATGCCGTCGTCGTCGCGGCGGAACATCATCGCCAGCAGACTGCCCGGCGTGGCGGCGACGCGCAGCTGGCTGTCATCTTGCGGCGGTCCGACTTTCAGGCGTGCGTCTTCGACGGTCACCGCCAACGCGATTTCCGGTCCACGCAAGTGCAACTGCACGCTGCGGCCGTTCAGTGCGGCGAGCCGCTGCTGCGTATCCGGATCGAGCGACAAGGTGTGGTTCAGCGCGGTTTCCAGCGCGCGGCCGGCGAGCTTGCGCAGCGGTTGTGGCAACCAGGCATTGGGAGTGGCGGCATTCATCCGGCGATTGTAGCCGGCGTCGCTGCTAGGCGTCCGCCGCGCCGGCAAAGCCGAGCTGGCGCCAGGCCTCATAGACAGCCACGGCGACTGTGTTCGACAGGTTCAGGCTGCGGCTGTCCGCGCGCATCGGCAGGCGCAGTCGCTGCTCGGCGGGGATCGTCTTCAGCACATCGCCCGGCAGGCCGGCGGTCTCGCAACCGAACAGCAGCGCGTCACCCTCTGCAAATTGCGCATCGACATGGGCGAGCCGGCCGCGGGTGGTGAAGGCGAACACGCGCGGCGTGCCGATCGCCTCGAGGCAGCTGGCCAGGCCGTCGTGCACCGCGACGTGGGCGTACTCGTGGTAGTCCAGGCCGGCGCGGCGCAACCGCGCATCGTCAAGCTCGAAGCCGAGCGGCCGGATCAGGTGCAGCGCGGCGCCGGTGTTCGCGCACAGGCGAATCACGTTGCCGGTATTCGGCGGGATCTCGGGGCGGAACAGGATGACATGCAGCATCCGGCCATTATCGCGTGTCCGGGCAAGGTTTCGCCGAAACTCAACCGCGTGGCAGCGGGCAGACCACGCCATCCGGCGGCAAGGCGCAGCTGCTCGGTGCGGCCAGCAGGATGGCGCCGAGGCGATTGCTGGCGGCGAACTGCGTGGTGGGCGGCGTAGCCGTCAACATGGCGCCGAAGATCATGCCGCAGACGGCCAGGCAGGCGATGAACAGGCCGCGCAACATCAATGTCTCGAATTTCATGATCATGTCTCCGTATGAAAGGTGAAAGCCCTGTAGTCCGGATACAGCAAGCCCTGTGCCAAGCCTTTGTGTGGCAACAAGTGATTGATTTTCATTGATGTAATCCGGAGTGATGGAGACGGATGAGCTGTCCGCGGACAGCTGCGCGCACGCCAGCGGACAGCCGGACACTTCGCCGGTCCGGCGCGATCAACCCTGCCGCAAGTCATTTGCGACGGGTCGGCAGCGCCGCTAGCCTGCATGGACTCATTCGTGAAACAGGAGGTTCGCCGTGGCAAAGAAACCGCTCGCCCTGCTCGTCGCCGGCTTGCTGGCCCTGACTCTAGGCGCGCCGCTGGCACTGGCTTCTTCCGAGACGGCGACGGCAGCAGCGACCGCGGCCACGCAACAGATCCCCGAGCTGGCCTACAGCCGCTTCGTGCTGTCGAACGGTCTGACCGTGGTGGTGCATGAGGATCACAAGGCGCCGGTGGTGGCGGTGAGCATCTGGTACCACGTCGGCTCCTCGTACGAGCCCGCGCACAAGACCGGTTTCGCGCATCTGTTCGAGCACCTGATGTTCCAGGGTTCGGAGAACCACAAGGACGAATTCTTCAAGCCGTTCGAACTGGCCGGCGCCACCGACCAGAACGGCACCACCTGGCTGGACCGCACCAATTATTTCGAGACCGTGCCGACCACCGCGCTGGACATGGCGCTGTGGATGGAGTCCGACCGCATGGGCCATCTGCTCGGTGCGATCGGCCAGGCGCAACTCGACGAACAGCGCGGGGTGGTGCAGAACGAGAAGCGCCAGGGTGAGAACCAGCCCTACGGCCGCGCTGGCGAGATGATCCAGGCCGAGGCGTTTCCGGCCAATCATCCGTACCACCATGACACCATCGGCTCGATGGATGACCTGGACGCGGCCTCGCTGGGCGACGTCAAGCAGTGGTTCCGCGATTACTACGGTGCCGCCAATACGGTGGTGGTGCTGTCCGGCGACATCACGCCGGCCGTGGCGAAGGAAAAGATGCTGAAGTACTTCGGCGACATCGCCGCCGGCCCGCAGGTACCGCGGCCGCAGCCGTGGGTGGCGCCGCGTGATACTTCGACCCACGGCACGATGACCGACAACGTGGCGCAGACGCGCATCTATCGCGAGTGGAATGCGCCGGGTCGCGGTACCCGCGACGAGAACCTGCTCGAGCTGGCCGCCGCCGTGCTGGGCGGCAGCAAGACGTCGCGGGTGTACCAGCGGCTGGTCTACCAGGACAAGCTGGCCGACGACGTTTCCGTCGACGTGGAGCAGCACGTGCTGGCCAGCCTGTTCCAGTTGCAGGTCGACGTGAAGAAGGGCGTCGACCCGAAGCAGGTCGACGCCGCGATTGCCGACGAGTGGCAGAAATTCCTGAAAGACGGCCCGAGTGCGGATGAACTGGTGCGGGTCAAGACGGAAACCCGCGCCTCGTTCGTGCGCGGGCTGGAGAAGGTCAACACGCAGGCCTCGATCCTTGCCGAGGGTCAGCTGTACCACGGCGATCCGGGTCAGTACCTGAAAGACTTCAGCGAGCTGATGGCGGCGACCCCGGCCAGCGTCAAGGCAGTGTCCAACAAGTGGATCGCCAAGGGCGATTACACCTTGACCGTGGTGCCGGGCAAGGTCGAGGCCACCGATATGGCGACTGCCAGCGGTCGTGCCACGGTCCCCGGCGCGCCGGCACCGGTGCTGTCAGCCAAGGGTGATTATCGCGTCGTCAAGAGTGACGTCGACCGCAGCAAGGGCGTGCCCGAGGTCGGCACGTTCCCGGATCTCAGCTTCCCCACGCTGCAGCGTGGCAAGCTCGACAACGGCGTCGAGGTGATCCTGGCCGAGCGCCACACGGTGCCGGCGGTGCAATTGCAGTTGTTGTTCGACGCCGGTTACGCGGCCGACCAGGGCCGCAAGCTGGGCACGTCCAGCTTCACCATGTCGATGCTCGACGAAGGCAGCAAGGAGCTGGATTCGGTCGAGATCGCCAAGCGCAAGCAGCGCCTCGGCGCGATCATCAGCTCCGGCTGCGGGCTCGACCACTGCAACGCCTCGTTGAACGCGCTGAACGACCAGCTGAAACCGTCGCTGGAGCTGTTCACCGACATCGTGCGCAACCCGGCTTTCCGCGAAGCCGACATCAGCCGGCTGCGCGGTCAGTGGCTGGCCGGCATCGCCCAGGAAAAGAGCCAGCCGACCGGCATCGCTCTGCGCACGCTGCCGCCGCTGCTTTACGGCAAGGGTCACGCGTATGCGATTCCGTTCACCGGCACCGGTACGGAGGCGTCGATCAAGTCGCTGACCGCTGGCGACATGCGCACGTTCATGACCGACTTCATCCGTCCGGACAACATGAAGATCCTGGTTGCCGGCGACACCACGCTGGACAAGATCATCCCGCAGTTGAACGCGGCGTTCGGCAGCTGGAAGGCACCGGCCAGCAAGCTGCCGGTGAAGAACATCGGCGAGGTCGCCGCACCGAAACAGGTACGCGTGTATCTGGTCGATCGCCCGGATGCGCAGCAGAGTCTGATCCTCGCCGGCAGCCTGGCGCCGTCGACCGAAGCGCCGAACAATCTGGAGATCCAGACCATGAACGGTGCCTTCGGCGGCACCTTCACCTCGCGTCTCAACATGAACCTGCGCGAGGACAAGCACTGGGCCTACGGCGCCTTCAGTTTCCTCAGCAACGCCAGGGGTCAGCGTCCGTACCTGCTGTACGCGCCGGTGCAGACCGACAAGACCGCGCCGTCGGTGGCCGAGATGCTGAAGGAAGCGAGAGCGGTGGTCAGCGACAAGCCGCTGACCGCGCAGGAGATCAGCAAGATCAAGGTCGGCGACGTGCGCAGCATGCCGGGCGGCTACCAGACCACCTCGGCGGTGATGGGCGCACTGCAGGGCATCGCGCTGTACCACCGGCCGGATGACTACGTGCAGACGCTGAAGTCGCGCATCGAGGCGCAGAGCGACGCCTCGGTGGAAGCGGCGGCGAAACAGCTGATTCATCCCGACCAGCTGACCTGGGTGATCGTCGGCGATCTGAAGAAGATCGAGGCGCCGATCCGTGCGTTGAAACTGGGCGAGGTGCAGGTGCTCGACGCCGATGGCAAATCGGTGAAGTAAGTCGACCTGTGGTGTGTTCCGGATTCATTGGGGGACGCGCTGACATCCTCGCGTTAGGATGGGGCCGGGTTGGTGACGGCCCGGCCTGTCTGTTTTCATACCTTGTCACTGCTGCGGAGCTAGCCATGCGCAAGACCCTGTTGTTGCTCGTCCCCGTTCTGTTGCTGAGCGCCTGCAGCTGGGGCATCACCATGGACGACGCCGCGAAAAACGTGCGTACCGCGTGGAGCGGCGATGTATCCAGTTGCCGCGAACTGGGCAAGGTCACCGTGTCGGTGATGGATCATGTCGGCCCGGTCGATCGCAACACCATCACCGTGCGCGACGAACTGGAAGTGCTGGCGCGCAACCAGGCGGCGCAGATGCATGCCGACACGATCAAGCCGCTGGCCGAGCCGGCCGACGGCTCGCAGCCATGGGGTGCCTATCAGTGCGGTGCACACCAGATTCCATCCACGCACGCGCCGAGCGCGCCGGCCAACCCGAATGGTGCGCCCGGCAACGCGCAGACCTTCCCGGTGCACTGAGCTGCCGCAACATCGACCCTGTCGGGGCGTCCTTCGGGGCGCCCTTTTTTTGTGCCGTCCGGGTGGACTTGCAGCGGCCGGGAGATCGGCATAAACTTCACAAATCAATAGTACATAAATATATAAAATACGTGACAGTAAATGCCTGAATCCACGAACAGTTTCCTTCCCACCGAGCAGCGGCTGGCGATCACTTGTCGCCGGCATCCGGCTTTTCCACGCGAGCCGGCGGTGCTGGTCCGGCTGGTCAAGCACATCTACCGGCGCGTGCACGACGACGCCAACGCGTCGCTAAAGCGGTGGGGCATCAATCATCCGGAATACAACCTGCTGATGATGTTGTACGGCACCGAGGGGTATACGCTGAACCCCTCGCAGCTGGCCGAAGCGGCGGGCGAGAAAGCCGCCAACATCACACGGCTGACCAATGGCTTGTGCGATCGCGGACTGATCGAACGGACGGCCAGCCAGGAGGATCGCCGCAAGATTGCGCTTACCTTGACCAAGGCCGGTATCGCGATGATCGAGAGCTTTCTGCCCGATATCTGCAGTCTGCTGGAACGCCAGGCCACCGGCCTGCAGCCGCGCGAGATGGCGCAGCTGGAAAAGTTGCTGAAGAAATTCCTGGATCATCTCGGCCCGGCCTGAATCATGTCCGCCGTTCCCGCCATCGATTCCGTGCCGTCGCCGTCGCGCTGGTCGTGGCTGGCCGATTTTCTTGTCGGCGAACGGCGTGCGTGGGTGTTCGTGCTGAAGTCGCTGCTGGCTATCTACATCGCGGCGTGGCTGGCGATGTGGCTGCAACTGGAGCAGCCGTCGACCACCATGATCACGGTGGCGATCGTGATGAATCCGCACAGCGGCATGGTGCTGGCGAAGAGCTTCTACCGCGCGATCGGCACGTTGGCCGGCAGTGTGTGCGGGCTGGCCCTGATGGCGCTGTTCCCGCAGCAACGCGAGCTGTTCCTGCTGAGCCTGTCGTTGTGGGTGGCATTGTGCGCGGGCGGCGCCACGCTGTACCGCAACTTCATGTCGTACGGTTTCGTGCTGGCCGGCTATACGGCCGCGATCGTCACGCTGCCGGCGATCAGCAATCCGCTCCAGGTGTTCGATACGGCCGTGATGCGTGTGAGCGAGGTGTTGCTCGGTATCCTGGTGGCCGCCGTGGTCAGCGATCTGGTGTGGCCGGAACGGCTGCGTCTGCTGCTGCGGCAGAACGCACGCAGGCAGTTCGCGCAGTTCATCGACTTCGTGCGCGACAGTACCGGCGGCAGCATTCCGCGTGCGCAGATGGAGCAGGCGCATCTCGCCTTCGTGCGCGCCGCGGTGCAACTGGAAGATATGCGCGCCTCGGTGATCTTCGAGGATCCGGAGGTGCACGCACGCAGCACCCGGATGCGATTGCTCAACCAGCGTTACATGTCGGCGGCGACCAGCTTCCAGTCGCTGCACCATCTGATCAACCGGCTGCAGCGCAGCGGCAGTCAGCCGGTCGCCGATGCCCTGATCATGCTGTATCGGCCGATCGGTGTGGCGCTGTCGCCCGAGCCGGCGCTGCGGCACCAGACGACCGTGCTCGCCGAGCGCCTGACCGTGTGCATGACGCAGTTGCCGGCGCAGGCCGCGGCCTTGCGGATGCCTCTGAGCACACCGATGGCGCAGCTGGAATTCGATACCGGCGCGGCCCTGCTGCAGCGCTTCGCGGTCGAGTTGCGCGACTTCGCGGCGCTGGAGGGTTCACTCGGCGGCAAGCAGATGCGCGGCAGCGTGGAGCGGGTGCATTTCCGTCGCGGCAACGACAACCTCGGTGCGGCGATCGCGGTGCTGCGCACCTTTTTCACCATGGTGGCGCTCAGCACGTTCTGGCTGGCCAGCGGCTGGGCCTTCGGCGCCAGCGCGATGTTGCTGGCGACGATCTTCAGCGGTCTGCTGGCGGCCTCGCCGAATCCGGTCAGCGCGGCCACGCACACCTTGTACGGCTATGCGGCCGGCATGCTGGCTGCGTTCCTGGTGGTGTTCTGGCTGATGCCGGGCAGCGATGGTTTCCTCACCCTGATCGCCGTCAGCGCGGCGTTCATGCTGATCGGCCCGTACCTCAGCACGCGCGATACGCTGCCCGGTGTCGGTGCGGGCTACACGCTCGGTTTCGTCTACATCCTCGCGCTGAAGAATCCGATGGTGTACGACCCGACGCACTTCTTCAACGATGCGATCGCGCAGGTCGCCGGCCTTGCCTTGTCGGGCATCGCGTTCGTGTTCGTGCCGGCAGTGACCGGCACCGGCTGGCAGCGCGCGCGGCAGTTGCGCCGGCTGCGCGAGCTGGTGGCGCAGGCGGCGAGCGCACCGCTGGAAGGGCTGGCGTGGCGCTTCGAGAGCGTCAGCCGCGACCTGTTCCAGCAGATGGTGACGCATACGCGACCGGGCAGTGCCGAATCGCGCAGCCTGCTGGCATGGGGATTGGCGGTGCAGGAGAGCGGTCGCGCGGTGCTGGAGTTGCGCCAGGATCTGGCCGACGGCCACGGCGTGCCCGCGGCCGTGCGCGACATCATCACCGTCGCGCTGCAGTCGGTGGCCCGGCTGTATCGCCAACCCGATGCAGCGCGCTGGCGCGAGGCCGACGCAGCGGTGCGCGCGGCGATCGTTGCCGCTGCCGCCATGCCGGCGGTACGCCAGCATCTGTATCAGCTGCGCAGTGCGCTGCACGATGATGAATCGCCACTGGCTTCCTATATCCCCTCATCCATTCCCTCATCTTTGCCGGAGTTCGGCGATGCCGCATGAAGTCGCCTTCCGTGGCGTGCTGCTGCCCGGCCTGTTGCCGGTGTTTCTCAGTTGCCTGTTGCTGATGGTGCTGATCGACATGGTGGTCGGCCGCTTCGGCCTGTATCGCCATGTCTGGCATCCCTCGCTGTTCCGGTTTGCCTTGTTCGTCTGTCTGTTCGGCGCCGCCGGACTCCTGCTGCTTCGCTGAAGTCATCCCATGAAAATCCAGTCACTGTTGCGCTTCCTGATCACCGCCGCGGTTGTCGTCATCGCCGTGCTGCTCGGCCATGCGCTGTGGAAGCACTACCTGTATTCGCCGTGGACACGCGACGGCCGCGTGCGTGCCGAGGTGGTGCGGGTGGCGCCGGACGTGTCTGGCCTGGTCACCCGTGTCGCCGTGCTCGACAACCAGTTCGTGCACAAGGGCGACGTGTTGTTCGGCATCGATCCGGCGCGCTTTCGCTACGCGGTGGATCAGGCGCAGGCCAACCTGGATGCCGCCGAAGCCAGCGCCCGCGCCGCCGGCGCCAACATCAGCGCCGCGCTGGCCACGGCGGCGGCGCGCAAGGCCGACTACGACATGCGCGCGAAAGAGGCCTCGCGACGCCAGCGCCTCGGCGACGTGATCGCGGAAGAGGTGCGCAGCGACGCGCAGTCCGCCGCCAATTCCGCCCAGGCAACCTGGCAGCAGGCGCAGGCCGGCGGCCATCAGGCCTCGGCCGCGCGCGAGCAGGCGCAGGCGGCCGTCGAGCAGGCGCAGGTCGCGCTGGATCAGGCGCGGCTCAATCTCGAACGCACCGATGTGCGCGCACCGGTGGATGGCTACGTCACCAATCTGGATATCCGCGTGGGCGACTACGCCGCCACCGGCAGCCCACGCCTCGCGTTGATCGACAGCCACAGCTACTACATCTACGGCTACTTCGAGGAGACCAAGCTGCCGCAGCTGCGCGTCGGCGATCCGGTCGATATCCGCCTGATGGCCGGTGGCGTGCATCTGAAGGGCAGTATTACCGGCATCGCCCGCGGCATCACCGACAGCGACAACCCGACCGGCAGCGACCTGCTGGCCGACGTCAATCCGACCTTCAACTGGGTGCGGCTGGCCCAGCGCGTGCCGGTGCGCATCGCGATCGACACCAGCCGGCTGCCGGCCGACACGCTGATCGCCGCCGGCATGACGGCGACGATCGAGGTGCAGCCACGCAAGCCGACCCAGGCCGATGCCGGCAAGCAGGCCTCCGCCGCGGACAGGTGAGCGGGACGGTAGGCGCATCCGCGCGGGTTTGCGATGATGGGCGCTGCACACATCGATGTCGCCATGAACAGCCTGATCTCCGCACCCGCCCGCCTCGCACGACGCATGCTGCCGTTCCGGCGCCCGCCGAAGGCATCTCCGCTGGATACATTGCCGTTTCTTGCGGTTCCGGCCAGCGCCATCGAGGTGCTGCCCGATCCCACCGCATTCCGGCATGAACTGCTGCAACTCATCGCGCAGGCCACCCAACGCATTGTCATCGTGACGTTGTACCTGCAGGACGACGACGGCGGCCGCGAGGTGCTCGATGCGTTGTACGCGGCGAAGGCGCGGCATCCGGCGCTGCAGATCTCGGTCATCGTCGACTGGCATCGCGCGCAACGCGGCCTGATCGGCAAGCAGAAGAGCGAAGGCAATGCCGGCATGTACCGCGAGTACGCGGCTCGGCTCGGACCCGGCGTCGACATCTATGGTGTGCCGGTGCAGAACCGCGAGCTGTTCGGCGTGCTGCACCTGAAGGGTTTCGTGGTCGACGACGCGGTGCTTTACAGCGGCGCCAGCCTCAACGACGTCTACCTGGTGCGGCACGGGCGTTACCGGCTCGATCGCTATCACCTGCTGCGACATCGCGGGCTGGCCGATGCGATGGCCGCATTCGTGCAGCGCCATTTCGTCGACAGCGCGGCAGTGCGTCGGTTGAACGTGGCGCAGGTGCCGGCCACGCGCACACTGCAGCCGGCGATCCGTGAATTCCGCCAGGACTTGCAGGGTGCTGGCTACGACGTTCCGCGCGAGATGCTTGGGCAGGGCGACGTGGCGGTGACGCCGTTGCTCGGCTTCGGTCGCAGCGACAACACGCTCAACGACGCCCTGCTGGCATTGCTGCGCGGTACGCGCGAGCGGGTGATCCTGCTGACGCCGTATTTCAATCTGCCCAAGCCGGTGCGTGTCGTGCTCGGCCAGCTGCTGCGCCGCGGCTGCGAGATCGACATCATGGTCGGCGACAAGACCGCCAACGATTTCTACATTCCGCCCGGGCAGCCGTTCAAGACGATCGGCCTGTTGCCGTATCTGTACGAAAACAACCTGCGCCGCTTCGCGCGATCCCATCGCCGGCAGATCGACAGCGGCCAGCTGAACATCCACCTGTGGCGCGACGGCGACAACAGCTATCACCTGAAAGGCCTGTTCATCGACGACGACGTGGCGGTGCTGACCGGCAACAACCTCAATCCGCGTGCGTGGGCGCTGGATCTGGAAAACGGCCTGGTGCTGCGCGATCCCGCGCGGCTGCTGCATGCGAAACATCAGGCCGAATGGGCGGCTTTGAAACGCCACGCCACGCGACTATCCGATTACCACGCGCTGGAAAGCCCGCGGCATTATCCGGCCGTGGTGCGCAAGCAGCTGAAGCGGCTCAATCGCACCCGGCTCGACCGGCTGGTCAATCGGCTGCTGTGATGGCCTGAGCAGCACCGAGGCGCTGCAGCCGAAGGCCCAGCCAGCGCTGCACGTCCGGCCATTCACCGGCGAGAATGCTGTAGCAGACCGTGTCGCGCAGGCTGCCATCGGGGCGACGCTTGTGCGCGCGCAGCACGCCTTCGCGCTGCGCGCCGAGACGTTCGATCGCGCGCTGTGAATCGAGGTTGCGGTGGTCGGTGTGCAGCTCTACCGCGACGCAGCCCAGCGTCTCGAACGCATGCCGCAACAGCAGTCGCTTGCAGGCGGTGTTGAGGTGGCTTTTCTGCCAGCGTTTCGCGTACCAGGTGTAGCCGATCGCCAGGCGCGGCAAGTCGGGCACGTAGTCGTAATAGCGAGTGGTGCCGACGATCTCGCCGCTGGATGTCTCGCGTACGGCGAATGGCAGCATCAGGCCATCGGCCTGACCCTGCAGCGCCTTTTCGATATAGCCGCGCGCCTGGCCCGGCGCGGGTGCGCTGGTGAACCACAGCTTCCACAACTCGCCGTCGGCGGCGGCGGCTTCCAGTGCCGGTGCGTGATCGAGGCTCAGCGGTTCCAGCACGACGTGTTCGTCGTGCAGGCGGGTCGGTGCGAAGTGGTTCATCGGTATTCCGGCGGCGGGGCTCAGGCGTCGAGGTCGGGGATCAGCTTGCTCTCGAGCCGGGCGATATTGTCTTTCAGCAGCAGCTTGCGTTTCTTCAAACGGGTCAACTGCAGCTCATCGCGACCAATCGCGGTGGCCAGCCGATCGATCGCCACATCGAGATCGCGGTGCTCCATCTTCAGCTCGGCGAGCAGATGGACGATTTCAGCGTGATCCTGAACCTGCATGGCGATGGCGGCGGCTGGGGACGGTTTCACTAGTCTAACGCCGTTTGCCTGCTCGGAAGCCGGGCGACGAGCCCGCTACAATGGGGATTCTTACCGTCCGATTGGCCGCCATGTCCGCCCAGCCCGAATTTGTCCGCACGCCAGCCGCCGAGGCCGACAAACTGGCCCGGCGCCTGCGTCGCCAGGTCGGCCAGGCGATCGGCGATTTCGGCATGATCGAGGCCGGCGACAAGGTGATGGTGTGCCTGTCCGGCGGCAAGGATTCCTACACCTTGCTGGACCTGCTGATGCAGTTGCAGGCGAAGGCGCCGGTGCGCTTCGAGCTGATCGCGGTGAACCTGGACCAGAAGCAGCCGGACTTTCCCGAACATGTGCTGCCGGAATATCTGAGCGCGCGCGGTGTGCCGTTCCACATCATCGAGCAGGACACCTACAGCACGGTGACGCGGGTGATTCCGGCCGGCAAGACGATGTGCAGCCTTTGCTCGCGCTTGCGGCGCGGCGCGCTGTACAGCTGGGCCGCGGCCAATGGCATCAGCAAGATCGCGCTCGGCCATCATCGCGACGACATCCTCGCCACGTTCTTCCTCAACATGTTCTACCAGGCGCAGCTGAAGGCGATGCCGCCGAAGCTGCGTTCGGACGACGGCCGCCATGTGGTGATCCGCCCGCTGGCGTATTGCCGTGAGAGCGACATCGCCGAGTATGCGGCGCAGCAGCGATTCCCGATCATTCCGTGCAACCTGTGCGGCTCGCAGGACAACCTGCAGCGCAAGGCCGTGCAGCGCATGCTGGCGGAGTGGGAGCAGCTGCAGCCCGGCCGCAGCGAGAATATTTTCCGCGCGCTGGCCCATGTGTCACCCTCGCAGCTGGCCGATCGCACGCTGTTCGATTTCAGCCTGGGCGCGCCGCCGGCGGAAACGCCGGCATGGACGGCCGACGCAGCGGATGAGACCGTGGCCGTGCAAGCTTGAACACCCCGTCTTCCTTTCCCCACCACCTGCCGAGTAATCACCGTGTCCTTCTTTGCATCCGTTGAAATGGCCCCGGGCGATCCGATCCTGGGTTTGACCGAGACCTATCTGGCCGATCCGCGCCCGGGCAAGATCAATCTGGGCGTGGGCATCTACATCGACGAGCAGGGCCGCATCCCGCTGCTGCCGACAGTGCACGAAGTGGAGCAGGCGCTGGTCGCGGCAGGCAAGCCGCGCGGCTACCTGCCGATCGACGGTCTGGCGGCCTACAACCGGGTCACCCAGCAGTTGCTGTTCGGTACCGAATCGTCGCTGCTGGCAGCCGGGCGGGTCGCCACCGCGCAGACCATCGGTGGCAGCGCGGCGTTGCGCGTGGCGGCTGATCTGCTCAAGCAGGTGGCCGGCGCCGGTGCGAAGATCGCGATCAGCAATCCGAGCTGGGGCAACCATCACGTGGTGTTCCGCACCGCCGGTTTCGAACTGCTCGAATACCGCTACTACGATTCCGCCAGTCACGGCCTGAATTTCGCCGGCATGCTGGAGGATCTGGGCAGGCTGGAGCCGGGTACCGTGGTGTTGCTGCATGCGTGCTGCCACAATCCGACCGGCGTCGATCTGGATGCGGCGCAATGGCAGCAGGTGATCGCGCTGCTGCAGGAACGCCGGCTGCTGCCGTTTGTCGATATGGCCTACCAGGGTTTCGATCAGGGTACCGAGCAGGATGCCACCGCAGTGCGTCTGCTGGAGGCGTCGGGGATCGAGGCGTTCGTGGTCGCCAACTCGTACTCCAAGTCGTTCTCGCTGTATGGCGAGCGGGTCGGTGCGCTGTCGATGGTCGGTGCCGATCGCGACGAGGCGGCGCGGCTGCTGTCGAAGATCAAGCAGACCATCCGCGCGAACTATTCCAGCCCGTCCACGCACGGCGCCAGCCTGGTCGCCGGTGTGCTCGGCAGTACCGAGCTGCGCGCGCGCTGGGAGCAGGAGCTGGGCGAGATGCGTTCACGCATCCATGCGATGCGCGCGGGCCTGGTCGACAAGCTGGCCACGCTCGGCGTGCCGGATTTCGGCTTCATCAACCGGCAGGCAGGCATGTTTTCCTATTCCGGCCTGAGCAAGGCGCAGGTACACCGGCTGCGCGACGAGTACGCGATCTACGCGCTCGACAGCGGGCGCATCTGCGTGGCCGCACTCAACCGCAGCAATCTCGACACTGTCGCTGCCGCCGTGGCGGCCGTCAGTCGCTGATCCTCTTTCGCCAACCATCGCACTGTCATTCCGGCCTGCGCCGGCATGACGGTAAAGCAAACCTCGCCCTCGGGCCGCACCTCATCCGGATCTTGAATGTTTTTTCGCAATCTCACGCTGTTCCGTTTTTCCCCCGCCGTTGCCACTGATCTGAACCGCCTCGACGAAGTGCTGGCCGAGCATCGGTTGCGCCCGTGCGGGCCGCTGGAAATGTTCACCAAGGGTTTCGTGCCGCCGGTCGGGCGTGGCGAAGGCGAGCCGCTCACGCATACGGTGAAGCAGTGCACGCTGATGACCGTCGGCGGCGAAGACAAGTTGCTGCCGGCCGCGGTGATCAACGACGAACTGCATCGCAAAGTCCAGAAGATCGCCGAGGAAGAAGGCCGCAAGGTCGGCGGCCGCGAGCGCAAGCGGATCAAGGAAGACCTGCTGACCGAGCTGTTGCCGCGCGCCTTCGTGCGGCAGTCGCGCATGTCCGCCTATGTCGACAAGAAAAACGGCTGGCTGGTGCTGGACACCTCCAGCCGCAAGTCGGCCGAGAACGCGCTGACCCAGGTCCGCGAGGCACTGGGCAGCTTCCCGGCGGTGCCGCTGGCGCCGGAGGAGGGCCCGCGCGTGCTGATGACCGACTGGCTGGCCAACGGCAACCTGCCGGCCGGGCTGACCCTCGGCGACGAATGCGAGCTGCGTGACCCGGCCACTGCCACCGGCGCGATCGCCCGCTGCCGCCGGCAGGATCTGGACGCCGAGGAGGTCAAGGAGCATCTGCGCAACGGCAAGCAGGTCTTTCTGCTCGGTCTCACGTTCGATGAGCGGATCAGCTTCGTGCTGGGCGAGGATCTGATCGTCCGCAAGCTGAAATTCCTGGATGTGGTGATGGACGAGCTGGGCGACAGCCAGCAGGACGCCCAGGCCGAGCTGGACGCCAGTTTCGCCCTGCTGACGCTGGAATTGGAGCGGTTGCTGGGCAAGTTGGAGGAGTGGTTTGGCCTGCCGCGGCCTGCGGAAAGCTGAACAAAAAATCCACACCACAAGGCATCCGGGCACGGCATACTGGTCATCCGCTCGCTTTCCGGCGCAGCGGATTCCATTGCAGAAAACACTTGGCCGAGGTACGACGGCAGGCTCATGGCGCAGCATCTGGAAGGCGACTGGCTGGAACTGGCAACGGTCGGCGGCAGCATCATTCGAGTGCTGAAATCCGCCCATCCGCGCGCGCGCCGGCTGCGCCTCACCATCACCGCCAAGGGCGCGCGGGTGACCTATCCCAACGGCACCCATCCGGCCCAGGTCAGCGCGTTCCTGCGCAGTCATGCCGACTGGCTGGAGCAGAAGCTCGACGAGCTGAACCTGATCGTGAAGCCGCTGCCGCCGCTGCGCGTGGGCTATCCGTGCACGTTCCCGTTGCGCGGCGAGCTGGCAGAGCTGGACTGGGTCGAGGGCGCCTATCCGAAGATCGAATCGCACGAGACCGGGCTGACCCTGGTGATCCCGCGGCCGCATACACGTGCGTTGCCGATCGCCCGGGGGCTGCTCGCCTCGCATCTGGAAGCATTGATCCGCCGCGATGTCTCGCGCTGGCTGGCCAGCTACGTGCCGCAGCTCGGGCTGGCGCCGACGTCGCTGCGGATCCGTCCGATGAAAAGCCTGTGGGGCAGCCTCGACACCCGCGACCGCATCAACCTCGACCTGGCGCTGGCGCTGGCACCCCCGGCGGCGTTGCGCTACGTGCTGGTGCACGAGCTGTGTCACCTCAAGGTACGCAACCATTCGCCGCGGTTCTGGGTGCAGGTCGAGCACCTGTTTCCGGACTGGCGCGAGCAGCGCGACTGGCTGCGCCAGCACGGCGCGATCCTCAAGTCGGAACTCGACCGGCTGATCGACGACGTCGCCGACTGATCATTGCGGTGCCGCTGACCGGGTGGATCACATCCAGCGGATCAAAGCGCTGATCCCGTGGATCCCATAAGCGAGCTCAGAGCTTGCGAGCCTGCCGCACGTAGCGCGTGCCCAGCAGCACATCCCACAGCGGCGTGGTGACGCCGAAGTTGCTGCCCGGATGGTAGTGGTGGACGTGATGGGCGCCGGCCCAGCGGCGCAGCAGCGGATGCTTGAAGCGCACGTGGTGGATGATGAAATGGCTCAGTCCGTAGGCGATGTAGCCGAACGTGATGGCACCGGCCATCAGCAGCGCGAAACCGGTGGGCATGAGCAACGCGAAGAGGCCGGCCAGCGCCAGCAGTACCACCGCGGGGAGGAAGAACGGCAGCGAGTCGTAGCCCAGCGGCTGTTCGTGATGCATGCGATGACCCTGCTCGAACAGCGGAATCCGCGTATGGAACATCCAGCGGTGGAAGAAGTACTCGATGAAGCTGAAGGCGAACAGGCCCAGACCAATAGCCAGCAGTGCGGTCAGCGGGCTGCCGGCATGCAGCCGCCAGCCGGCGACGACCAGCAGCAGGCCGAGCGCGGTGTCCACACCGAGCTCGGCCCAGTAATTCGTGCGCGTGCTCGACATCCGCACGATCGCATCCACGCCTGAGCGTATAAAGCTTTGCTTCATCGGTTGCTGCATCGTTCCGTTTTCATGCAAGGAAGCACGCCCTACTGCGGGAGTCAGGAGTCCATTCTCCCATGTTGTCATCCGCAATTCACAATGATGTGCTTGGGGTGGCTGACTCGCGCATGACCGGATCGACACGGATGGGCCGGCTTCGCGATCGGGATTCAGTGCGACAGCGCGAATCCGCTGAGGATCTGTGCGGTCTGCTCCGGCCTTTCCAGCATCGGCATGTGGTTGCAGCCATTGATGATGCTGGCGCTGATCGCGCTGGCGGAAGTCAGGCCGTTGCGCAGGCTGTCCAGTGCGGAGATGTCGGTGATCCTGTCGTCATGGCACCACAGGCCCAGCACCGGCATGCCCAGCTGGCCGAGCCGGTTCTGCACGGAGAGATATTGCGAAGGCTGGCGCAGCTCGTTGAAGGTACGTTCGATGAAGGCATGGTCCTGCTGGTTGCGCTTGATCAGTACATCGACGAAGCGGCCGGGGACGACGGGCGGCTTCTCGAAGGCCAGTGCGATGGCGCGGTCGAAGCCGGCACGGTCGTCGAACACGAACGGATCCTTGCCGGCCTTCGCCTCGCGCTCGAAGGCATTCGGCGTGGCTTTCAGGCCGAACGCATCGATCAGTGCCAGTTCCGCAACGTGTTCCGGATGTTCGCTGGCATATGCGCCGGCGATTGCCCCGCCCATCGAATGACCCACCAGCACGAAGCGCTGCAGCTGCAGGGTCTGCACGAATCCGTCGAGGCGCGCGGCCTGAGCGTCGATGTTGTAGCTGGCATCCGCCACGCGTGAGGATTCGCCCCAGCCGGGAAGGTCGGGGATGATCAGGTGAAAGTGCGGGGTGAGCAGCTTGGCGGTCTGCAGCCAGACCTCCTTGTTCGCGGCAAAGCCGTGCAGCAGCACGAGGGTCGGGCCGTCGCCGCCTTCGTAGTAGACCCAGCGCGTGTCGCCGGCCTGCACGGAATGGATGTCCAGGTGTGCCGCCATCGCTTCGCGCTTGAAGTTCGCCTGCAGCAGCCACTGCGGCGCAAACAGATAGCTGCCGCCCAGCACGATGACCAGCAGTGCGATCAGCCACGCCAGGAATTTCAGCCGGCGGAACAGCATGCGTTTCCACAGTGGCGTAGTGGTGGGCTTTGTTGATGGCGGCATGGTGGTTTCTTGATGGAGTCGTGACGGATATCGCTCCCTCCCCTGCGTTGCAGGAGGAGGGGCTTTGGTTACTTCGCTTTTTTCGCCTTGGCGATGATGTCTTCCACGACCTGCTGGGTCAGCGGGTGGTAGCCGGCTTTCGCCTTGGCATAGACCTGTTCGGCATAGGCCAGGCCATCCGGCGTTTTCACGAAGGCCTTGTACAGCGGCGTGGTCAGATACAGTCGACCGATCCGGGTCATGTGTTCGGCGGCGGCCGTCCAGGCGTTCTTGTCGCCGGCAGCGATCGCATGGCTGTACCAGCGCATGCCGATCTCGGCATTCGGCGTGCCGGTGAGGTGCCAGGCAGCGTCGAGTTGCTGCAGCTTGTCCAGCGGCGCGACGTCGGGCAGACGGTCGAGGAAGTACATCCACTCCTGCGTGTTCCAGCTCTTCGCGTCGAGCTTGTCGGCAGCCAGTTTGCCGGCCAGGAACTCCGTGCGCTCCTGGTCGATCGTGTTGAAGCGCGGCGAGTCGGGCAGCGGTGCGTCCTTCGGGATGCCTTCGCCGTAGACCCATGCCTTCACTTCATCCCAGCTCATCTTGCCGGGATATTTCTCGATCAGGTTCGGCTTCATGTAGTCGAGCATCTGCTCGGTGCTGATGCTGTGCCAGGCGAAGTGATTGAAATAGCCCTTGAGGTAGTCGTCGAACGCGACGCGGCCAAAGCGCAGCTCCAGCGTGCGAAGGAACCACGAGCCCTTGTCGTAGGCCACGTCGGACAGCGAGTCGTCGGCGCCCACGCCGCGCGGATCGGGCGCCAGCTTCTGCGAGTTGACCGGCATCGTGTCGATGCTTTTCTGCAGCGCGCGGGCCGACAGCAACGCTTCCTCGTCGGCCAGCGGCTTGCCGTAGACCGCCTCGGTGATGCGGCCCTGCACGTAGGTGGTGAAGCCCTCGTTGAGCCAGATGTCGCGCCATGCGGCGCTGGTCACCAGGTTGCCCGACCACGAATGCGCCAGTTCATGCGAGACGAGCGAGACCAGGCTCTTGTCGCCCACCAGCACAGTCGGCGTGGCGAACGTCATGTTCGGATTTTCCATGCCGCCGTACGGGAACGACGGTGGCAGCACCAGGATGTCGTAGCGGCCCCACGCGTACGGGCCGTACAACTGCTCAGTGGTGGCGATCAGCTTCTCGGTGTCCTCGAATTCATGCGCGGCCTTGTCGACGATCGATGGCTCCGCATAGACGGCCGAACGCGGTCCGGTTTCCTTCACCGCGATATCGCCTGCACCGATCGCCAGCAGGTAAGACGGGATCGGATGCGGCTGGTCGAAGCTGTAGTCGCCATTCAGCGGATGCTTCGCGTCGTTGATCGCGCTCATCACCACGCGCACGTCCTTCGGCGCGCCGACGTCTGCGTGGTAAGTGAAGCGGATCGCCGGCGAATCCTGCAGCGGCACCCACGAGCGTGCATGGATCGACTCGGACTGCGAGAACATGAACGGCAGTTTCTTGTCCGCCGTCTGCGCCGGCGTCAGCCATTGCAGGCCGGATGCATCGGGCGAGGTGGTGTAAGCGATGCGCACCTGCGACGGGTGCTTCGGCGTGGCGATGGTCAGCTTGCTGCCGAGCTGCTTGTCGCGCGGTGCCAGCGCGTATTTTAGCGGCGTGGTCTTGCCGTCCGCGCCGAGTGCCTCGATCTTCGCGATCTGCAGATCGCGCGTGTCCAGCACCAGTGACTGCGCCTTGGGGTTCTGCCAGTCCAGCTTCAGCGTGGCCAGACCATCGAGCTGTTTGTGCGGAAAGTCGATTACAAGGACGAGATCCAGATGGGTCACGCGAACTTGGTCGGGCTGGGCGTAGGAATTCGGGTCACTGGCATGGGCGGCCAGCGGCAACATCAGCGTACCGAAGGCGAGGGCGGGGAGCAGGCGCATGGGGAACTCTCGGGCCGGAAAACCCTGAGTATGCCACTGCGCCTGTTGCGGCCGCCCGTGGCGGAAGCCGGCTTTACGACAGCTCCTTTGTCGAATGCGGATCGATTGCATACGGATGCATGGTGGCGAGAAAGCCCGGCTGCGCCTCGACCCGCGCGATCCATGCACGGAAATGCGGATACATTTCCAGCGACAGCCCCGCTTCCTCCGTGCGGCTGGCATAGGCGAACAGCGCCATGTCGGCGATGCTGTAGCTGTCGCCGGCGATGAATGGCCGTGTGGCCAGTTCGCTTTCCAGGATACCCAGCGAGCGCACAGCGGCGCGGCGCTTGGCCTCGATCATCTCCGGCGAGCGACGTGCCAGCTTGCCGGTCATCGTCCAGTGGCGCAGCGAGCCGATCACCGACTCCACCCGCTCCTGCTCGAAATGCAGCCATTGCTGCACCTTGGCGCGCTCGAACGGATCGCCCGGCAGATACGGTGTGCCGTCGGCGAGATAGGCGAGGATCGCGTTCGATTCGGCCAGCACGCGGCCGTCGTCGAGCTGGATCGCCGGTACCGTGCCGGTCGGGTTGATGCGCCGGAATTCCTCAGTCTGGCCTTCACCCTCGAAGATGCTGATCGGTACCGTGCGATACGGGCGGCCCAGGTGATTCAGCAGCAGGCGCACCTTCCATGCGTTCTGCGAAGGCAGGTAGTCGAATAGCGTCAACATGGGCGAATCCGGCGGCAACGGGCGCCCAGTGTGGGTGGGATGACTTTTCGCATCTATCCGGTTCTTGCGCCCGATTCGAGGCGCCGGTTCAGACGTAGCGATCGGCCAGCCGGTCGGTCGCCTGCACCAGCTGATCGACGATGGCCGGGTCGGCTGCGCTGTGGCCGGCCAGCACCACGTGCAGGTCCGCTTCGGGCCATGCCTGGCTCAGATCCCAGGCGCTCTTGGTCGGGCAGATGATGTCGTAGCGGCCATGCACGATGGTGGCCGGGATGTGCCGGAGGCGGTCGATGTCGCGTAGCAGCTGGTCGGGTTCGAGGAAGATCGCGTGGCGGAAATAATGGGCTTCCATGACGGCCAGGCTGACCGCCTTGTGCGGCTCTTCGAAGTCACCGACGCCGTCGGGATCGTGCAGCAAGGTGGTGCTTCCGCCTTCCCATGCGCTCCACGCCTTCGCGGCGGCAAGGCGCATGGTTTCGTCGTTGCTGGTGAGGCGGCGCCAGTAGGCGTCCAGCATCGAGCCGCGCTCCTGTTCGGGGATGAAGTCGCGGAAGCGGGCCCAGCGCTCGGGAAAGATCTGCGAGGCGCCGCCGTCGACTTCGTTGAACCAGCGCAGCTCCTGCGGCCGGCCGAGAAAGATCCCGCGGAGGACCAGGCCGAGCACGCGCTCGGGATGCGTCTGCGCATAGGCCAACGCCAGGGTCGAGCCCCATGAGCCGCCGAACACCACCCAGCGCTCGATGCCGAGCTGCTCGCGGATCGCCTCGATGTCGGCGACCAGATGCCAGGTGGTGTTGTCGGCGAGTTCGGCGAACGGCGTGGATTTGCCGGCACCGCGCTGGTCGAACAGCACGATGCGGTAGCGCGCCGGATCGAAGAAACGCCGATGGTAGGTCGCCAACCCTGCACCCGGTCCGCCATGCAGAAAGATCGCCGGCAGGCCGGAGGGATTGCCGCACTCCTCCACGTACAAGGTGTGGCGTGCATCGACCGCAAGACGGTGCGTCTGGTACGGCTCGATCTCGGGATACATCTCGCGCATGTCGATAGTCCGGTGAGTCAGCTGGCGTCGAATTGCAGTGCGGCGGTGAGGTCGCCGGGCGGCGGTCCGCCGGCGGCGATCATGGCGGCGTCGCGCAGCTTGAGGCCAGGCAGTTGCTTCAGGCCGAAGCGGCGGGTGATGAAGCGCAGGATCGAGCCGGTGTCGTAGATGGTGTGGTCGACGAAGCCCTTCTTCGCGAACGGCGACACGATCAGCGCGGGGATGCGCGAGCCCGGCCCCCAGCGATCGCCCTTGGGCGGCGCCACGTGATCCCACCAGCCGCCGTTCTCGTCCACCGTGATCACCACCAGCATGTGCGGCCATTGCGGACTTTTCTGCAGCGCCTCGACCACCTGCGCCAGATGCTGGTCGCCGGCGGCCACGCTGGAATAGCCGGCGTGCATGTTGAGGTCGCCCTGCGGCTTGTAGAACGACACCGGCGGCAATGTGCCGGCTTCGATCGCGGCGATGAAGTGATTGCTGTCGGCGCTGCTGCCGACGCCGGCGTCGCGCAGGTGCTGCTGGCGAGCCGGCGTGCCGGGCGCGAACTGGCGGAAGTAATTGAACGGCTGATGATGGATCTGGAAATTCGGCACTTCCGGAAACACATGGTGGTCGCCGTCGCCATGGCCGTCCAGCGCAAGCTGCCAACCGCCGGCATACCAGGCCCAGTCGATGTTGGCCTCCGACAGCACGTCGCCGATGGTGAGATGGACCTGTGCCGGCAGAGTGTTCGGGCTGTCGGTATCGGCGAAGCGCGGATCGAGCTTGTCGTGACTGAACGCCGGCGCGTACGCCGGCCCCATCGTGTTCACCGCCCAGAAATCCGGCGTGAGCCCATCGCGCGAAGCGAACTTCGAGCGGCCCTGCATCGCACTGGCGGGCGAGTCGTCGGCCAGTTTCGGCCGGATGCCGGTGGGGTCGTCGCCCTCCACCACGGCGATCTGGAATTTCGCCGGACCCTGATCGGCGTTCGGATAGAACGGCGGCTGCGCCGCAGCCAGGTATTGATGATTGAGGAACGAGCCGCCGAAGGCGCCCATGAAAAAGTTGTCGCACAAAGTGTACTGCTGCGCGAGTTGCCACAGCTGCAGCTTTGCTGCGCTGTCGGCGTAGTGGCCCATCACCATCGCGCCGGTGTTGCCCCAGGCGACGAAGCCATCGTTCTTGCCGCCGTTGATCTGCAGCTGGTTCTCGTAGAAGCGATGCACCAGATCACGCGTGACCACGCCGTGCGGCAGCAATGCACCGTCGGGAGTGCGCAAGGCGAACGGCTGGTTCGGCAGGCCGGTGATCGCATGCTCGCCGATCTGGTAATGGCGGCCGTCGACCGTTTGCGCGTGTGGTGCCAAGCCGCCCCAGATCGGCGGCAGGCTGGTGAGCAGGCTGCCGTCGCGATCGCGCTGGCGATATTCCGGCGCGTCGAGATTCTTCAGCGGTTGCGCCAGTCCGGGGAAGGGTGCGAACAGGTTGTTGAAGCTGCGGTTCTCCGCATACAGCACCACCACCTGCTGAATGTGCTGGCGCAGCAGCGCGTCGAGCGCAGCAGTAGGCAATTCCTGCGCGTCGTCGGCTGGGCGACTGCCGTCGGCCGGAGTGCAACTGCCGAGAGTCAGTGCCGCGCCGGCGATGGCGATGCCGCCAAGCAGGCGGCGGCGTTCGGGGTTGAGTGGCGCTTCGTCGGGAATCGCGGAAGGCTGGTCGGGGGTCTTGTTCGTCATCGGGTCAACCGGTGTGGCGGTGCATGTTTTGTCGTCGTGAGTGCGGTGCAGTCGCATCAGGCAAGCGTGACAGAGTCGGTTCGCCTCATCATCCGTCGCGCGACATGGCGAGTGCCGCATTCCACATCGCGCGGGTCAGCGGGCGGTTTTCATGCGGTGTCTGCAACACGATCAAGGTAGTGGTGCTGTTGCTGGCACCGGTCTTCAGCAGACGGTCGAGCACGGATTCAAGATGGCTGATCGACATCGCCACCACGTGCAGCAGCGCCGAATCCTCGCCGGCCAGGCGGCGGCATTCGAGCACTTCGGGAATGTCTTCTACCAGCGTGCCGATACGTGAGCAGGTGATGCCGTCGCAGCGCAGCCGGATCATCGCGCTGATGCCATAGCCGAGGCGTTTCGGGTTGACCGTGGCGCGGTAGCCGCTGATCACGCCGGCTTCTTCGAGTCGTTTCACCCGCTCGGCCACCGAGGGCGCGGACAGCCGAACCTTGCGGCCCAGCTCGGCATAACCCAGACGCGCGTCCAGTTGCAGCGCTTCCAGCAGCTGCCAGTCCTTGCCGTCCAGCTCAGGCTTTGGTTCCATGGCTTTCGATTCCAAGGCGGGATACCTCGTTGGCTGTTTCGATCGTTGGCGAAACATCATCAATACGATTCGATGCATTATTCCCCGGCGCGACCGGCAAGACTAGGATTCGCACTTCCCCGCTCTGGAATCCGTCCCCATGGATACCTCCGAACGCCTTGACGGGCGTGCGCTCTCCTACATCGGCATTGCCCTGGTGACCTGGTCGTCGGCGTATGCCGCGATTGCCTATGCGCTGGCTTCGTTCACGCCCGGCGAAGTGGCGCTGGCGCGGCTGGCAATCGGTTCGCTGTGTTTTGCCCTACTGATGTTGTTGAAACGGATACCGCTGCCTGCGCGGCGCGACTGGCCGCAGCTGGCCTTGCTCGGCGTGATCGGGTTGACCGCGTATCACCTGTGCCTCAATTACGCGGAAACGCGGATCGCCAGCGGCACCGCGGCGATCCTGATCTCGCTGGTGCCGGCCGCCACCGCGGCGGTGTCGGCGGTGTGGGTCGGAGAGCGCTTGTCCGCGCGCACCCTGGCCGGACTCGGCGTGGCGCTGGTCGGCGTGGTGATGGTGGTGCTGGCCAGCGGCAAGCAGGTGAAGTTCGAGCCGATGGCGGCGCTGGTGCTGATCAGCGTGCTGGCGTCGGCGATCTACTTCGTCGGACAGAAGCCGCTGTTCGCGCGCAGCAGCATGGTTGGCGTCGCCGCCTTCACGTTCTTCGCCGGCACGCTCGGCTGCCTGCCACTCGGCTGGCAGCTGCCGCAGGCACTTGCTTCGGCACCGTGGCCGCATGTCGCCGCGCTGCTGTGGCTGGGCATCGCACCCACCTTCATCGGCTATCTGGCGTGGAACGCGGCGCTGCGACGCGCCTCCGCGTCGCAGGTATCCACCTTCATCTACTTCTCGCCGCCGATCGCGGTGCTGATCGGCTGGCTATGGCTGGGCGAGCGACCGGGCCTGCTGACCTTGGTCGGTGGTGTGATCACCGTCGGCGGCGTGGTACTGGCGAATGCACGGCGCCGCGCCGTTCCGCGTGTGCCGGTAGTGTCTGATACCTGCGAACAGAACTAGCTCACGTGAGGAGAATTGCTGCATGTACGAGCTGTATATCGCCAACAAGAACTACTCGTCCTGGTCGCTGCGGCCGTGGCTGCTGCTGAGCGAGCTCGGCATTCTGTTCGACGAGCGGCTGGTGTCGTTCGCGCCCGGTACCGGATCGAGCTGGCGCGCATTCCGTGAGTTCTCGCCGAACGGCAAGGTGCCGTGCCTGCGCGACGGTGACACGGTGGTGTGGGATTCGCTGGCGATCGCCGAATATCTGGCCGAACGCCATCCGGAGGTGTGGCCGTCGGATTCGAAAGCACGCGCCTGGGCCCGCTGCGCGGTTGCCGAGATGCATTCGGGTTTCGGAGCCCTGCGCACGCATTGTTCGATGAACTGCGGCTTGCGCATCCGGCTTCCCGACGACTTGCCAACGGCGTTGCGTGCCGACATCGCGCGCATCGACGAGCTTTGGAGCGAAGGCCTGATCCGTTTCGGTGGCCCGTTCCTGGCCGGCAACGCGTTCGGTGCAGTTGACGCATTCTTCGCGCCGGTGGCGTTCCGCATGCAGACCTATGGCCTGACTCTGTGCGACGCAGCCAGTGCCTATGCGCAACGCCTGCGTGAGCTGCCCGCGATGCGTCGCTGGTATGCCGATGCGTTGCAGGAGACCTGGCGCGATCCGGATCACGAGGAAGAAGCGAAGCAGTTCGGCACCTTGCTGGAAGACCTGCGCACGTCGGTGGCTTGATGCACCGGCGCAGCCGCCGTCAGGGGTTCGTCGGGAGTGCGGCTGCCCTGCTCGAGCGCCGCACCTGCCAGCGGCCCAGCGCAACCAGCAGCAACGCGACCACGGCAAATACCAGCAACACCGCACAGGCATTGATCAGCACGCGCAGATAACCCAGCGTGCCGACGTCGAGAAACGGATACGGGTACCAGTGGTTCACCGCGCCGCGGATCAGCACATAGGCGAAATAGGTAGCCGGATACGACTGCCAGACAACGGCCTGCGGCCAGCGCAGCGTCGCCTTCGGCACCGCCAGCCACCAGTGCAGCAGGAACAGCGCCGGCATCACCAAATGCAAGGTGTTGTCGGCCACGATCTGCCAGCCGTGCGGCTGCCATAGCTGGCGCAGCATCAGGTTGTAGATCGCCGCGACGATGGCGATGCTCATCGCGATCGCGGTATGCACATCGGGCCGCGTGAAGAAGCGACTGGCTGCTCCGTGTGGTCCGCGTGTGGCTGCGGTCAGCGCCAGTGCCGCCAGCACATTCGTCAGGATGGTGAAGTAGCCGACATAGGTCCAGACCCCGGCCAGCGCGCCTTGCCCGTTCGCGATCGCCAGCTGGATCGACAGCAGCAATTGCAACGCCAGCGCGAGCCAGCCGAGCAGGGCAGCAGTGACGGCAAACAGGCGGTAGCGGTTCGGCATGGACGGCTGTCTGGGCGAGTTTGAGTACGCCGCATTCATGAGGGCGACGATCACGCAAGAAGGGGCGAGTGGAGCCGCTACTGCACCATTCTATGACGGTAAAAACCGAGCACGAGGCGGTGATAGCGGACCGGTGCATCGGTTGCCAATGCGAGGAAGCAGGAAATCAACTGAACAAGCATGACTCCAAGCAATACCAGAAGCGTGTCGAAGAACATCCAGCCGCAGGACAGCGAAGCACCCACGATCAGCAAGCCACGCTGATATGGCAAGTCGGCTGTCGAGCAGCGTCGCTCGATCATGATCAGCGCGAACACCAAAACTATCGTTGCAACGAATGCGACTCCCCACATGGCGATGGATACATCGCCCTTAATGGAGACCATGCTCATGGCCAGAAGCGGGGAGCTACGCACTATTGCGATAGCAAGAAATGTGAGCGGGCGGGTCAATACGTACATTCTCAACGGCTCAGATGACATGGTACGTATCCATTCCTGTAGACGCTGAGTCCAGATTGCTTCAGAGCTTGTACGCCCGATGGATCGCCACGATGCCGTTGCTCAAGTTGCGTACTTCGACGCGACCGAAGCCGGCGCGTTCCATCATGCCTTTCAGGGTTTCCTGATCCGGGTGCTTGCGGATCGACTCGGCCAGGTACTGGTAGCTGTCGGCGTCGCCGGCGAACAGCTGACCAAGCTTCGGCAGGATCTTGAACGAGTGGAAGTCGTACAGCTTGCCGAACAACTCGCTCTGCACCTTGGAGAATTCCAGCACCAGCAGGCGGCCGCCGGGCTTGAGCACGCGGTAGATGTCGGCCAGCGCCTTGTCCTTGTCGGTGACGTTGCGCAGGCCGAACGCCATGGTCACCGCGTCGAACGAGTTGTCCGGGAACGGCAGCACTTCGGCGTTGAGCTGGGCCCAACGCAGGCCGCTGACCAGGCCGCGGTCGGTCATGCGGTCGCGGCCGACGCCGAGCATCGCCGCGTTGATGTCGCCGACCACCACTTCGCCGTCGTCGCCGACCACGGGTTTCAGCAGGGCGGCGATGTCGCCGGTGCCGCCGGCCAGATCCAGTACGCGATCACCGCGGCGCACGCCGCTGACCGCCACGAAGTGGCGCTTCCATAGCCGATGCACGCCGAACGACATCAGGTCGTTCATCAGGTCGTAGCTGCGCGCGACCGAGGTGAATACCTGGCCGACCAGTTTCTGCTTGTCGCCGACCGGCACATCGCGGAAGCCGAAATGTGTGACTGGAGCCGGGGTGGTCGTATCCGGTGCGGTCTTGGGGGGGTGTTCGCTCATGCTTTCATGTTACCGGAGGCCGGCCGTGTTCTGGCCGGCTTGGCTAGAGGGGGAGATCGGATTGCCTGGGTTCTTCGGCGGTATCGGTGGTGGCAGCGGTGTGCGCATGCGCCTGATGCTCGGCATCGACATGGCGCTGGTGCAGGTCCGCGCTGGAGGCATCCGCAGGTACCTTGTCACCGCGGCGGCGGGCCGGTGTGTTCTGCGACGGCACGGCGGTCGCGGGCACGTCGTCGTCCAGGGCTTCGCTCGGGGCGGATTCCTTCTCGTTGCCGCCGGGGGTGATCTTCAGGATCGAATGGCGCACCTCGCGCGACAGGATCACCCGCGCGTCGCGCACCATGCCTTCCAGCGCGCTGTCGTAGTCGAGCTTGCCATCGTCGTCGGTCCACACGACGCGACGCTCGCGCAGTTTCTGGATGAAGCCGCGGAACAGCGCCTTGTCGAAGAACTCCGGCGCGGACAGTTCGTTGAGCAGGCTCAGTCGCTGCGCGGTGAGCGTGCAGGCGTTCTCGAGTTCCGCGCCAGTCATCGTGTGCGGACCGTTTTTGACCAGCGCGGCGATGGTGATGTAGTAGCGCTCGAACGCCTGGATCAGGCTGCGCGCGATCACCTTGAGCTGGAACGCGCTGTCTTCCTGGCCGGCGCTGCGCTCGAGGGTGCGGCCGTCGTTGACGGATTCGAGCAGGCCGCGGCGCACGAAGAAGTCGATCGTCGCCTGCAACTGCGCGCAGAAGCCCTCGCCATCCCACGGCAGGAACAGCTCGCCCTGGATGAACGGGTAGATGATCCGCCCCAGCCGCAACACCGAGCTGCGTGTCATGCGCCGGTTGTTGAGGAAGCAGCAGGCGACCCACGCGGCGGTCGCCGTCAGGTGCAGCACGTTGTTGCGGAAGTAGCTGAGCAGCACCGCCTGCTCGCTATCGACGGTCAGCACGTCGCCCAGCGGATGCTGCACGCGCTGGATCCACGCCATCTGCTCGCCATAGGCGATGATCGCGGCCGGGTTCATCGGGGTCAGCGTGATGCGGTCCGAGTACGGCAATTCCTCCAGCAGTGCCTTACTCAATTCGAGCTGGGCCAGCAGGTCGCCTTCGGCCATCGCATGCTTCGGCGTGGCCAGCAGGGCCAGCGCCAGCAGGTTGATCGGATTGACGTCGGCAGCACGGTTGATGTTGACCTGGATGCGCACAGCCAGATCGTCCACCACGCCGCGCAGCCATTCCGGCTTGGCATCCGGCGCGATCGTGCTGGCGCGCCAGTCGGTACTGGCGGCATCCAGCAGCGGGCTCAGTTCGATGGGTTCGCCGAAATTCAGTGCCACATGACCGTAGCGCTGACGCAGCACTTTCAGGCCGCGCAGCAGGTTGAACAGTGATTCCTTTTCCTTCGGCTGGCCGCTGAGTTCGCCGGCATAGGATTTGCCTTCCATCAGTTTTTCGTAACCGATGTAGACCGGCTGGAACAGCACCGGCCGGCGCGGTGCACGCAGGAATGCACGCACGGTCATCGCCAGGATGCCGGCGCGTGGCGCCAGCAGCCGGCCGGTACGCGAGCGGCCGCCCTCGATGAAGTATTCGATCGGCACGCCGCGATCGATCAGTTGTGCCAGGTATTCGTTGAATACCACCGAGTACAGCGCATTGCCCTTCAGGCTGCGGCGCAGGAAGAAGGCGCCGCCACGGCGCAGGATCGGCCCGATCACCGGCAGGTTGAGGTTCGCGCCCGCGGCGATGTGCGGCACCACCACACCGGACACATGCAGCTGATAACTCATCAGCAGATAGTCGGCATGGCTGCGATGACTCGGCACATAGACCACTTCGTAGCCGGGCGCCGCAGCGCGGGCCTTGTCGAAGTGGTGCATGGCGATGCCGTCGTACAGCTTGTTCCAGAAATTCGCCAGCAGGAACGACACCGAACGCACCACCGGATGCGAGTAGTCGGCAGCGATTTCCAGCACCAGCTTGTGCGCCTTGCGCCAGGCCTTGGCCTGGCTGATCTTTTCCTTGGCCGCGCTGGCGGCGATCGCGGCGCGCACCGGCTCGGCATTCAGCACGGCATCGACCACGGTACGCCGATGCGACAGATCCGGCCCGATCACCGCGGCGCGGATGCGGTGGAAGTGGGTGCGCAGCACCCGCGCGATCTTGCGCGCGAAGCGTTCCGGCGTGATCTCGCCGGATTCGTCCAGCACACTGCGCAACGACACCGGCGCGGAGAAGTGCACCACCGTGTCGCGGCCATTCAGCAGCAGCGCCAGCAGCCGGCGGAAGCGGCCGACCATCACCCAGTTTTCCGAGAACAGCACGCGGAACCAGCCGCTGTCACGGCTCGGTGCGCGGCCGACATAGATCGACACCGGTACGATCTGGATATCGCGTTCGGGCATGCCTTCCAGCGAGCGCACCAGTTGCCGCAGCGGTTCGTTCGGCGCGCGCTGGCGGTTGCGTCCGAAGATCCAGCCGTCACGTCGCGCCAGTGCAAACACCGAGCGCCGCCGGCGTGTGCCCGCCATCGGTTGCATCGGGTTGGGCAGGCCGGCCTCGCGGCAGGCGCGCTGCAGGATCAGCGCGTCGGAGAACCCGTCGCGTTCGATCACATAGCAAACCGGTACGCCGGCCTGCAGCAAGGCGGCCGGCTCGGCCGGGTCGCGGCGGATGCGCACCCACGGCTGCAGCAGCTGGCCGGCCAGCTTGAACCACCAGGGCGCGCGCTGACGAACGGTGGAATCGGCGGTATAGATGTTCTGCATCCGTCTATTCTAACGGTTGCGTTGTTCAGTCTTGTTTTGCGACGGCGCCGGCATCGGCCGACACACTGGCGCCGCCGGCTGGCTGGCTCAGCTGCTGGTGCGCCTTGCGGGCATTGTCCAGCATGTCCTCGCTGTACCAGCGACCATCCTGCTGCACCAGCTTCGACTCGGTCGACAGCGGCTTGCCAAGCAGGGTGTAGTCAATCTTCACTACGGCGAGGCCATCGCTGTTGGAGACCGGGGTGAGCTTGATCGAGTTCAGCGTGTCGTCCACCGACAGGCCGTAGATCGTCAGCAACTGCTTGAGGCCGGCATAACCGGTCGAGTACTTGCCCATCGAGGTGTCGAAATCCATCGCGCGCAGCTGATCCGGATCTTTCAGGTCCAACTTGCGCGCCGTTGCCACGGCCACACCGACCGCCTGCTTCGCCTTGACCTGGTCGAACCACGGCGTCTGCTGCACCCACGGCGCCAGCACGTCGAGCACGCCGTTGGCCTGGCTCTTCTGGGTCTCGCTGAGAGTCTTGCTCTGCGCCACGCCGTTTTTCACCAGCGCTTCGCCGACACTGATCAGCACCGGCAACTGATCCTTGTACTGCTGCTCCATGGCAGTCAGTTTCGGCTGCAGTTCGGCGTACAGCTTGTTCTCCGCGTCCGGTTCGGTGAGCTTCTGCATTGTCTCGTTGAACTTGGCGCGATCCTCGGCCGTGACCGGTTGCTGATCGTGCTGGTGGTGGCCCCAGTCGGCACGCATGTTGGCGTAGTCGGCCGGTGGCAGCGCATGTTTCCACAGCCCGTTGAAATCACCGGCCTTGAGCAGATCGACTGAGGCCTGCAAGGCGGCCTCCGGCGTGCTGCCGCCTGGTTGCGAGGCCTCGTTCTTGCCGTGGCAGGCGCTCAGCAGCAGCGCGGCGAACAAGGGCAGCAGGGCGTGACGGAGGGCGGGCAGGCGCATGGCAGGTTCTCGCATGGGTGACGGCGGAGCGAAGGCGCGCCGCGCAGCGTCGTGATCGCGCAGGGTAAGGGCCGCAGCGGTATCGAAACAAGGGCAAGGCGCAGGATTTTGCGACGCCATAAAAGAAAACCCCGCGGGCCTTGGGCCTCACGGGGAAATCCGGCAGAGCCGGAAGGGAAATGGCCTTGCCTGCAAAATATTTGGTCAGCAGGTGTTGGCAGCTGAAATATTACTTGTTCGTTAAAGCTGAGGCAATACTTTTGTTATGCGACACAATTCATTGATTTATATCAAAAAGTAATTTTTAAATTGTCACTGATAGCGCAGCGCGTCGATTTTTTGCTGCCGCCGCTGCTCCAGCGGAGCGCTCCAGTCGTTGTTGAACAACGCCGGCTCCCACGAGCCGTAGGTGGGATTCGGCAGCACGAACCAGCGCGTCCCGATCCACGGCAGGTAGTCGGCGACCGCCCGGCGACGGCCGTCGGCAGTGTTGGCGTTGACGTCGACGAAATCACCGATCTGGTCGCCGAACTGCATCAACACGCGGTAGTGCCGCGCGATCAATTGCCGACGACAGCCCTTTTCGCTGCCGGCCTGCTCGCAGTCATCGACCACGGTGCCGAGACCAAGAAAGGCTTGCGGCCCGTGCACCGGGAAACCGACCTGGCGCAGGTTGGCCAGGGTGGCTTCGTCCAGATCCTTGGCGCGGTTGGAGATGTAGATCACGGCGATGCCGTGCTGGGCGGCGAACTGGGTGAACTCGACCGCGCCCGGCAACGCGCGGGCCTGCGCTTCCTTGCACCAGGCCGCCCAGTCGGCCTCGTTGAACTCGCCGCCACTCTTCACCACGCGCGCCTGATACGGCGAGTTGTCCAGCACGGTTTCGTCGATATCCAGAATCACTGCCGGCTTGAGGCCCTTTAGCGGGGCGACCCGGTCTGCCTTGCCCAGTGCATCCCAGTGCGGATCGCGCATGGCGGCCAGCAGGCGCGACTGCGCGTCGCGGAAAGTCTGCAGATAGATCAGGTCGTGCTCGATCGCGGTCTGGCTCCACGCCACGGCATTGAGGTTGTCGTTGGCGGGAGCGCTTGCCACGGCCGTCGCTTTCGGCGCAGGCGCCACCACGGCGGGCTGGGGTTTTGTCGTGGCACAACCGGCCAGCAGGGCAAGCGCGAGCAGGGTCGTGGGCAGGCGAAGTGACATGCGGAATCCTTGAGCAAGATGAACCGTAACGATGACGGAAGTTTACGACAGCCATGGGACAGGGTTGGCAGCCGACACGGGCTGCTGACAGACTGGCCGTCTCGCACTCATGGCTGCACCACGCATGGATCCCTCCTTGTCCACCACGCGCGAGCTTTCGCCGGCTATCCGTTATGCGAGTTACCTGCTGGCCGCGGTGGCACTGCTGCTGGTCATCGACGTCCACCTGTTGTCGGCGCTGCTGTCCGGTCTGCTGGTCTACGAACTGGTGCAGGCGATGACTCCGCTGTTGGGCCGGCGTATTTCCGGCGACCGTGCGCGAGTGGTCGTGGTGGCCGTGCTCGGTGCGATCGTGGTGGGCTTGCTGATCCTGCTGATTCTCGGCGCGATCAGTTTCTTTCGCAGCGAAATCGGCAATCCCGAACTGCTGTGGCAACAGCAATTGATGCCGCTGGTGGAAAAGGCCCGTCAGCAACTGCCGACGCTGGCGGTCGATCATCTGCCGGACAGCGTCGATGATCTGCGCGTAGGTGCGATCGAGCTGGCCCGCAAGCATGCGGGAACCCTGCAACTGGCCGGCAAGGGTGCGGTGCGGGTGTTCGCGCATATCATCATCGGCCTGGTGCTGGGCGCGATCATCGCGCTCAGTCGTGCCCGTCCGGCACATCAGGTCGGTCCGCTGGCCGCCGCGCTGGGACAGCGCTGTCAGCGACTGGCCGAAGCATTCCACAACATCGTGTTCGCACAGCTGAAGATCTCGCTGATCAATACGGTATTCACCGCGATCTTCCTGCTTGGCGCGCTGCCGCTGCTGGGCATCCACCTGCCGCTGGCCAAGACCCTGGTAGTGCTGACCTTCATCGTCGGCCTGCTGCCGGTGGTCGGCAACCTGCTGTCAAATACCGCCGTCACCATCGTTGCATTGTCGGTGTCGCTCGGTGTCGGCATCGCCGCGCTGGGCTTCCTGATCGTGATCCACAAGCTGGAGTACTTCCTCAACGCACGCATCGTCGGCACCCAGATCCATGCGCGCGCCTGGGAACTGCTGATCGCGATGCTGCTGATGGAGGCCGCATTCGGCCTGCCGGGCGTGATCGCCGCACCGATCTATTACGCCTATCTGAAGAGCGAGCTGGAAGCGGAGCAGCTGATCTGAGCAACCGAATGGCGACTTAGTCTCGTAACTCGATACTCGCCTCGGCGAGCAATTTCTGCAGCTCGCGCAATTGCGGTTCGTACTGTTTCCAGCGGCCGATGGCGGTGCGGTAGATTGGCGCGCGCACCTGCCAGGCATTGGGCGTGTTGACTGGCGCGGTGTTGTTCTCCGAACGCAGACAAGCATCGTTCCAGGGCAGGTCGCAGAACGCCAGCAACTGGCGTGCAGTTGCTTCAGGCGCTTCCACCAGCGATTCGTAAGGCAGCTCGAGGATGCGTCCGGGTAGCACCTTCCTCCAGTGCGCCATCAGGCGGTCGAACTGGATGTAATACCGGCCGGTGTCGAGCAGATCGAAGGAATAGTCGTAGAAGGGCGTCTCCCGATCGAACAGGTGACGGAAGTTGCCGAGGCAGGTATCCAGCGGATCGCGGCGCAGGCAGATGATCCTGGCGTTCGGCAGGGCGCGGGCGATGAAGCCGGCGTAGAGGAAGTTGTGCGGCAGCTTGTCGATGAAGCGTGGTGTGTGTCCGGTGGCGGGACGGGTGCCGGCGAGATAGGCGGCACCGAGTCGTTGCCAGTTGATGTCGCGCATGCGCGCGCCGATATCCGGATCGAACAGGATCGGTGTGCGGCTACCTGACGCCAGCTGCAACGCCGTCGGGAAGTTCTGCAGTTCGCCCGCGGCGTATACATCCGGATGGCTGGAAAGGATGCGGTCCAGCAGGGTGGTACCCGTGCGTGGCATGCCGATGATGAAGATCGGCTCATGAGTCGGGTCGCCTTCGGCAGGTCCGTCGTGCGCTGCGGAGAAGGTGCGGATCAGGGCATCGAACATGGCCTCGTCGTGCTTGCTCGAATAGGCGCGCAGGCTGCGTACAGCCGCGTTGCCGCGCACGTAATGCTCGAAGGCTTTCGGGTAATCGGCGGTGTCGTCGCACTCCTTGGCCAGCGCGATGTTGAGGTAGATTTGCGCGCCGATGTCGCTGTTGTGCTGCGCCAGCAACGACCGCATCCGCTCGAGGTGATTGCTGGTCGGGACCTGCTGCCGCAGCTGGGCCAGGTTCAGGTGCGCTCTCCAGTAACGGGGCTCGAGCCGGATGCCTGCCTCCAGCTCGCGTCCGGCGCCGTCGTTGTCGCCCATGGCCGTCAGTGCGTGAGCCAGATTGAACCGGGAAGAAGCCTGCCCGGGCATGAGCGCCACGGCGTGGCGAAAGGCCGTCGCCGCCTGCTCGAATGCATTGACCTGGGTGTAGGCCACGCCCAGCGTCTCCAGCGTCATCGGATCATTGGGCGAGCAGTTCATGGCCTCGTCCGCCACAAGCCGGGCCTCACGCATTCGCCGGACAAGGGTCAGTGCCCTCGCGTACTGGGCGAGGAAGTCGGCGCGACCGGGTTCCAGCTGGGTGGCCTTGAGCAGGCAATCCAGCGCCTGCGGCATCTGCTGCATCTGCATGCAAGCCACACCGGCCATGAAATGCACCACCGGGTCGTGCGGGAGGACGGGCAGAAGTTGCGCCGCACGTTGCTGCACCCGCGGCCAGTCATTCTGGTTGAACGCGGCGATGAGCTTGGCATAAGCCCTGGTCGAGTCTGTCATGGGCATCCTCTGGCGCCGTAAGGCAAGTGCAGCTGGCTGTCGTGGATGGAACTGGAGAACATTTGACCCGAGGTCGTCAACTCAGCTGCCCGCCAGCATCGCCGCGATCTTCGCCATGTGCGACTGCGCGGTCTCGCGGATGACTTCCTTGTCCGCTTCCGGATCCTTGCCTTGCCAGTGCAGGTCGGCCTGCGGCAGTTCGTGCAGGAAGCGGCTGGGCTGGTTGTTGTGGACGTCGCCATAGCGTTTGGTCTTGGCCGACCACGACAGCGTCAGCAATTCCTTGGCGCGGGTGATGCCGACGTACATCAGGCGGCGTTCCTCGTCGATGCGGCCTTCGTCGATGGCGCCTTCGTGCGGCAGCGTACCGTCCTCGCAGCCGACGATGAAGACGAAGCGGAACTCCAGCCCTTTCGCCGCATGCAGGGTCATCATGCGCACCGCGTTGCCGGGTTCGTCGCGGTCGGCATGGCTGAGCAAGGCCAGTTGCGAGGCGAGGTCGCCGGCGCTGTTGCCGCCCTTCTGCATCGCGCGGAACCAGTCGGCCAGTTCCTTCAGATTACCGAGCTTGCGTTCGCGCACGCTGGCGTCAGGCGTGCTGGCGGCGATCTGCGCAGCGTAACCAGTGCGCTTGAGGATCAACTCGACCAGATCCGCCGCGCTCTGATGCAGCGAGGCGCTGCGCAGTTCATCGAGCAGGTTGGCGAACGAGGCCAGCGCGGCGGCCGGCCGCGGCGTGAGCTGGCGCAGCACGCTGTCGCTGCGGATGGCGTCGAGCAATGAACTGTGGCGTGACTGCGCCAGCTGCCCCAGTTTCTCCAGCGTGGTCGAGCCGATCTCGCGCTTGGGCACGTTGACCACACGCAGGAACGCGGCGTCGTCGCTGGGGTTGGTCAGCAGGCGCAGGTAGCACAGCAGATCCTTTACCTCGGCGCGGTCGAGGAAACTCAGTGCGCCGGTGAGGTGATAGGGAATCCGCGCCAGCCGCAGCGCCTTCTCCAGCGGACGCGCCTGGAAGTTGCCGCGGTAGAGAATTGCGATGTCGTGCCAGCGCGCCTTGTGCTTCTCGGCCAGCGTGGTGGCGATCGCGGCGACGTGCTCGGCCTCGTGCTCGGCCTCCTTGCATTCGAGTATGCGGATCGGCGCGCCTTCCGGGTGCTCGCTCCACAATTTCTTTTCATGCAGGTGTGGGTTGTTCGCGATCAGCTGGTTCGCGGCGCGCAGGATGCGCTTGCCGCAGCGGTAGTTCTGCTCCAGCTTGATCACGCGCAGGCTCGGCCAGTCGCGGCCGAGCTGGTCGATGTTCTCCGGGTTCGCGCCGCGCCAGGCATAGATCGACTGGTCGTCGTCGCCCACGCAGGTGATGCCGCCGCGCTCGCCGGTCAGCACTTTCAGCAGACGGTACTGCGCGTCGTTGGTGTCCTGGTATTCGTCCACCAGCAGATAGCGCAGACGTTCGCGCCAGACGTCGCGGCATTCGCTGTCGGCTTCGAGGATGCGCAGCGGCAGCCGGATCAGGTCGTCGAAGTCGACCGCGTTGAACGCGGCCAGGCGTTGCTGGTACATGTCGTAGATCGTCGCCGCTTCCAGCTCGCGCGGACTGCGTGCGGCGGCCAGCGCTTCCTCCGGCGAGAGGCCGCCGTTCTTGGCGCGGCTGAGCAGGTTGCGGATGCCGAACAGCACGTCGGGCTTGACTCCTTTCGGCGCCAGCTCTTTGACGATGCCGGCGCTGTCGTCCGCATCCAGCACCGAGAAGCCGCGACGCAGGCCGGCGCGCGCATGCTCGATCTGCAGGAACTTCAGGCCCAGCGCATGGAACGTGCACACGGTCAGCGCGGCCGCGTCCTCCGTGCTGACCAGCTTGGCCACGCGCTCGCGCATCTCGCGCGCAGCCTTGTTGGTGAAGGTGATGGCGGCGATCTTCGATGGCGCCAGATGCTTGCGTGAGATCAGGTACGCGATCTTCTGGGTGATCACCGAAGTCTTGCCGGAACCGGCGCCGGCCAGCACCAGCAGCGGGCTGTCGCAATGTTCGACGGCGGCCAGTTGTTGCGGATTGAGCATGGATCGAAAGACAGGATGAGGCGGTGGTCGATGGTAACAGAGCACCGCTGGTGCGCCCGCCGGCTTCAGCCATAATCGACCTCACAACAGTCGCAGGGAAGATGCATGACGGATCAGGTGGAAACGACGACCGAGCTGTGTGACGTGGTGGTGATCGGCGGCGGTCCGGGCGGCAGTACCGCGGCGGCGTTGCTGGCGCGGCGCGGCTACAAGGTGATCGCGCTGGAGAAGGCGCATCACCCGCGCTTCCATATCGGCGAGTCACTGCTGCCGATGAACCTGCCGGTGTTCGAGCGGCTCGGCGTACTCGACAAGGTGCGTGCGCTGGGCGTGTTCAAGCCCGGCGCGGATTTCGAGGCGGACAACGCGCGTGGCTACAACACCTATGCGTTCGCCCGTGCGATCGGGCAAAGCCCGCCACACGCGTACCAGGTGTGGCGGCAGGACTTCGACAAGATGCTTTACGACCATGCGCGCGAATGCGGCGCGGATGCACGCGAAGGGCATGAGGTAGTGCAGGTCGAGCAGCGCGGTCCGCGCGAAAGCTGGCTGGACGTGAAAACCGACGATGGCCGCAGTTACTGCATCCAGGCACGCTACGTGGTCGACGCCAGTGGCCGCGATGCCTTCCTTTCCGCGAGAAAGAAACTGCGCCGCAAGAACGAGCAGCACCAGAGCGCGGCGATCTTCGGCCACTACCGCGGCGCCGAGCGGCGCATGGGCGAGGATGCCGGCAACATCAGCATCTACAGTTTCGAACATGGCTGGATGTGGATGATTCCGTTGCCCGACGGCGTGATGAGCGTGGGCGCGGTATGCCGGCCGGACTACCTCAAGCAGCGCAAGGGCCGCACGGTCGAGTTCCTGCTCGACACGCTGAAGCTGAGTCCGGCGCTGTGGCGCCGCCTCGAGCACGCGGAGCTGATCGACAACGAAGTCCGCGTGACCGGCAACTATTCCTACGATTCGGTGCAGATGGGTGGGCCGGGCTGGGTGCTGGTCGGCGATGCGTTTGCCTTCCTCGATCCGGTGTTCTCTTCCGGCGTGTATCTGGCGATGAGTGGCGCCGAGCAGGCGGTCGACGTGGTCGATCGGGCCCTGCGCGAACCGCGGCGCGAGATGGCGCTGCTGCGCAAACTGGAGAAACGCCAGCGCGCCGGCATGGCGCGCTTCTCGTTTTTCATCTACCGCTTCAACGGGCCGGTGATGCAGCAGATGTTCCGTTCGCCGCGCAATACCTGGCAACTGGAGCAGGGCGTGATCTCGATGCTGGCCGGCGACCTGTTCGATACGCCGAAGGTGCTGTGGCGGTTGCAGCTGTTCAAGCTGGTCTATGCGCTCTGTGGCCTGCGCGACTGGCGGCGCTGGCGTAGCGAGCACAAGTACCGGCTGGCGCAGGCGCGCGCGCAGTTCACCGGCGGCAACACGCCGCTGGACAAGGCCTGAGCCGCTTCTGCCGAACGCTCGCGTTACCATGCACGATCACGACCCGAACGTACGCCCATGGCCAAGCTCTATTTCTATTACTCGGCAATGAATGCCGGCAAGACCACCACGCTGCTGCAGAGCGCATACAACTATCACGAGCGCGGCATGCGCACGCTGATCCTTACCCCGGCGCTGGACAACCGTTATGGCGAAGGCGTGGTCGCCTCGCGCATCGGCCTGAAGGCGAACGCGCGCCGCTTCGGTGGCGACGAGAACCTGCTGGCGCTGGTCGAGGCCGACATCGCCGCGCATGGCGCACTGCATTGCGTGTTCGTCGACGAGGCGCAGTTCCTGACCAAGCCGCAGGTATGGCAGATCAGCGATGTGGTCGACAGGCTCAACATCCCGGTGCTGGCGTTCGGTCTGCGCACGGATTTCCGCGGCGAATTGTTCGAGGGAAGCCGTTACCTGCTGGCCTGGGCCGACAACCTGGAAGAGATCAAGACGATCTGCCACACCGGCCGCAAGGCCACCATGGTGGTGCGCGTGGATGAACATGGCCGTGCCGTCACCGACGGCCCGCAGGTTGAGATCGGTGGCAACGAACGCTATGTCTCGGTGAGCCGTGCCGAGTTCAAGAAGATCAGCGAGGGCAGTGGCCGTATCGAATTGCAGCAATCCGTGCTGCCGCTCGGCGAGAACCGTTGATCGAGATCCACCATCAAGGAATGTCATGAGCAACCCGATCACCATCCCCGCCTGGCAACGCCCGCACTGGCAGGCCAGCGCCGAGGAGATCCTGCTGCAGTTCTACGTGTTCGGTAAGTTCGACGCGGTGCGGGTACCTTCCGCCGATTACGGCAGCGAGGGCCTGCCGGTCGGTATCGAGGCGGTCAGCCATTACCACAGCACGCTGCGCCAATGGGATGGCTATCCGCTGAAAGGCGCGATGGGCCGCATGTTCAAGGCCGATGCGCCGGAGGCGTACCAGCTTGCCTTCGATGCACCCGAAGTCATGGTCGTGCGCGGCACGCTCAAGGACAGTCCGGCCACCGGTTATCTGCGCGATACGCTGGGCGTGCTGGCCGGCATGCTCGACATCGGTGGCACCGCGATTCTCGACCCACAAACCCTCAGTCTGCTCGATGCCGATGCGTGGCGCCGGAAATACCTGATCCGCGACGGCGCGCCGATCCGCAACCACCTGCTGATCCTGCGTGACGGCGAGTCCGCGCCGGATCATTCATGGATACACACCCGCGGCATGCGCAAGTTCGGTCGCCCCGACATCAGCATCCGCCAGGTGCCGGAGCGTGCCGTCGATCGTGCCGGTCTGCTGTGCGAAAGGCTGGTGGAACTGGAAGCGCTCGGCGCGCACTTCACCGAAGGCCAGAGACTGGATATCGAGGGCGTTTCCAGCGGTGTCGTGGTGCAGCTCGGCGGTGGCCTGGACGATCCGCAGTTCAACAATACTTATGTCGAGTTCAACTGGCCGGAGTGAGTCGACCATGTTGATCAGCGCTGACAGCTTGGGCACCAGAACGTCGAGCGTTGTCCCAGCACGACCTGCCGGATTGGCGTGCCGCATACGCGGCATGGTTCGCCCGCACGGCCATACACGTTGAGTTCGCGAAAGAAGTAGCCGGGCGCGCCGTCAGGGCTGATGAAGTCGCGCAAGGTGGTGCCGCCGCGTTCGATCGCCCAGGCCAGGATGCGTTTCACTTCGGTGGCGAGCCGGGCATAGCGCGCACGCGAGACGGTGCCCGCTGCACGACGCGGGTCGATGCCGGCGGCGAACAGCGCTTCGCTGGCGTAGATGTTGCCCACGCCAACGACGACCGCGTTGTCCATCAGGAACAGTTTCACCGCCGCCGTGCGGCCGCGCGAGAGCTGCCACAGCAGATCGCCGTCGAACGCGTCCGTGAGTGGCTCGGGACCCAGCTTCGCCAGCAGTTCGTGCGTCTCGCCGGGTGCCTGCCACAGCAGACAGCCGAAGCGGCGCGGATCGGTGAAGCGCAGGATGCGCGGTGCCTGTACCGGCGTGCGTTCCAGCGCGATATCGACATGATCGTGCTTGCCCACCGGCGCATCCAGTGGCAGCACGCGCAGCACGCCGGACATGCCCAAGTGCAGCAGCGCGCTGCCAGCTTCGGTATGCAGCAGCAGATACTTCGCGCGACGTTCCACCGCGTCGATGCGCTGGCCGGGCAGCAGCGCGCTGATCTCCGGCGGAATCGGCCAGCGCAGGTCGGGCCGGCGCAGGATCACGCCGGTCACGCGGCGGCCGATCAGGTACGGCGCGATGCCGCGGCGGGTGGTTTCGACTTCGGGTAGCTCAGGCAAGGTCGATTCCGCGGCTCAATGCAGCTCGGTGGTCTGGGTGGCCGGTGAGCGCGGCATGTAGCGCGCCGACACCAGTGCAATGCGCTGGCCGACGCGCACGTAATGCTGCGGGCCGATAACCGAGGTTTCGCCGAACTCCAGCGTTTGGCCATCCAGATCGAGCACGGCCTTCGGCGGCGCCAGCCCGATTTTCGCGAGTTCGAAATCACTGGCTGGCCGCCAGCTGAGTACATGCGCTGCGGCGGTGTCGGTCAGGTCGCTGAGCCGCGCATCGTTGGTGCGTGCCGGAGTGCCGTCGGTACGCCACCAGTGACCGTCGCGTTTTTCATAGTGCATCGCGGGCGCGCCGGGCAGGGTCAACGTGATGTGGGTGACGCTGGCTGGATCGATCGACGTGAGTGGCCCGGTTTCGTTGCGTGCATCGCGCTGCAATTGCCAGCCGGCCAGCAGCGCCAGCGCCAGCACGGCGAACAGCAGGATCAGGCGCTGGCGGGTGGCGCGTTTCATCGCTCAGCGCCGACGCCGGCGCCACACGATCAGGCCGCCGATCAGCAGCAGCAACAGGGGCAGCGCGAGCAGGAAGCCGAAACTGATCGTGTTCAACCCGGTCTGCGAAATCTGCAGCAGCCGATCCGGTGCGCCACGCGGCGGCAGGTCGACCAGCTTGTCGTCGCCGAGCAGCCAGTCGAACACGCGTTCGCCCAGCGCACGGTTGCCGCCGTTGCCGAGGAAGGTGTTGGACAGGAAATCGCCATCGCCGATCACCACGGCGCGCTGCTCGCTCTTGTCCGGGCTCGGCGACAGCCGGCTCAGTGCGAAGCCGAAATCCAGCGGTCCTTTCAGTTCACCGGCAGCGGCGTCAAAGCGAATATCCGAAGGTTTGCTGTTGTCGATCGGCTGGAACTCGGTCCAGCTCTGCGCGCCGGAGCGCAGGAACGGTTTGACCGACCAGCCCGCTTGCGCCACCTGGGCCAGCGCGGATACTTGCGGGAAGAGCGTGGTCAGCGTGAGACCCTGGGTGATCGCCTGCGGCTGGTAATCGCCCAGCGCGATCAAGCGTGGATCATGAAGGCCCAGCGCGGTACCACTGCCATCGACCAGCACGCCGGGCAGCACGTGCACGCCCAGTGCGTCGGCCAGTGGCTTGAGGCCGAGATCGTCGTTCGCCGGTTCGGTCAGCCACAGCAGGTTGCCGCCGTTCTGCACGTAGCCGACCAGGGCCTGCACCGCGCCCGGGGTCAGCGCCAGGGTGGGGCTGGCCAGCACGACCAGGTCGGTGTGCTCGGGCACCGCGCCGACCTGAGCGAAGTTCAGCGGCACCGCACGCATGCCGCGCGCTTCCAGTTGCGCGATGAAGGTGCCGAGGTCGGCATTGGCCTGACCATCGGCGCGCCGCTCGCCGTCGCCGGTGACGAACGCGACAATCCGATCATTGCCGCGCACCAGCCGTTCCAGCGCATTGGTGAGGCTGCGTTCGGACAGCTCGTCCAGCCGCTGCTCGCGATCCTTGTAGTGCAGGATCAGCGCACCATCGACAGTGATGCCCAGCTCGCGCATCTTCGCCGGATCCAGCTGCGGGTCGACGAAGCGCAGGCTGAGGTCGGGCTTTACTGCCTGGTAGCGCTGCAGGAAGCCGGCCACGGTCTGGCGCAGATCGCCCTGCGGGTTCGCGTAGCTGACGATCTCCACTGGGCCGGTCAGCTGAGCCAGCACCGCGCGGCTTTCCGTCGACAGGCTGGTGCGGCCGTTCGCGGTCCAGTCGGCCTCGTGCGCATAGCGCGTGCTCAGGTAACCGATCGCAGCGGTAGCCAGCACCAGCAGAAGCGCGAACAGCCAGCCGTCCAGACGTCTGAATAGATCACGCATCAGCCACGCTCCCTGTCGGTGCCCAGTCGGCGCGTGGCCAGCGCCAGCGCCAGCACAATCAGCAGCACGAACCACACGATGTCAGTACTCGACACCAGTCCACGCAGCAGCGGTTGCAGGTGCGTGCTCATCGCCAGCCAGTTGATTGCGCCGCCATTGATGCCGGCCATTTGTGCACCGAGATTCACACCCCACAGCGCCAGCGCGAGGATCAAGGCGGCAGCGGCGGCGATCGCCGGATGCGACGCAAAACTCGAGCAGGCCACGCCCAGTGCGGCCAATGCGGCCAGCATCAGTACGAGGCCCAGTGTGGCGGCGGTCAGCTTGCCCCAGTCGATATGGGTGGTGTGTGCCAGTGCCAGCGGCATCGCCAGGGTCAGCAGCAGCCACAGCAGCAGCCAGCCGAGCACCGCCAGATACTTGCCGAGCACGATGCGCGAAGCCGGTACGCCGGCGGCGAACAGCAGCGGCAGCGTGCCGTTGCGACGATCGCCGGCGATCGTCGACATGGTCAGCAGCGGCACCACCAGAAACGCCAACTGGGCCAGCTGGCCCAGCAGCGGCACGCCGACCAGGTCGGTGAAGCCGGGGCCGTCCGGCCGTGCGGCGTTCTGGATCTGTCCGGCCAGAAAGCCGCCCAGCAACAGGGTGAAATTCCACGCCAGCCACGCCAGCGTCAGCGCCGCCAGTACCCAGGCCAGCGGGCGCACCAGCAGCCGGCGCCACTCCAGTCGTGTCACCGCCAGGAGACTCATGCGGCGCGCGCCGTGTGAGTGTGACCGTTCATCGCAATCTCGAAGAAAGTCCGTTCCAGTGCCGCGTGATCGTCGCTGCGCACGGCACCATCGTGGCGCAGCGTGCCTTCGTGCAGGATCGCCACGCGGTCGCAGACGGCGGTGACTTCGGCCAGCAGGTGGGTGGAAAGTATCACCGCGGTGCCGGCAGCGGCCTGTTCGCGGATCAGTGTGCGCAACGCAGCAACCTGCACCGGATCGAGTGCGTTGGCCGGTTCGTCCAGCACCAGCAGCGCCGGTTTGTGCAGCAGGGCGCAGGCCAATCCGAGGCGTTGGCGCTGACCTTGCGACAGCACGCCAGCCAGGCGACGCGCCAGCGGCTGTAATTCCAATCGTTCGATGATGGCCGCACACGCCTGTTTCAGGGCGGCGCCATGCAAGCCGCGCAGCTGACCGTGCGCGTCCAGATGTTCGCTCACCGTCAGTTCCGGCCAGAGCGGGGCACGTTCGGGCAGCCAGCCGATCAGCTGGCGGGCCAGTTCCGGCTGCTCCAGGAAGTCCGCGCCATTCAGCTGGATGCTGCCGCTGTCCGGCCGCAGCGCGCCGGCAATCATCGACAAGGTGGTCGATTTGCCGGCGCCGTTGACGCCGAGCAGGCCCAGTACCTGGCCGGGTGACAGCGTCAGGCTCAGATTCTGTACGGCGGGACGGCCGGCGCGACGGCGGCTGAGTTGATCCAGTCGCAGCGTGGGCCCGGTGGAAACGGCAGTTGGCAAGGTCATTGCCTGATTGTCATGGCGCCCCCACTGTTTAGACAACAGGTGATTGCCAGACCCGCGAACTAACGTCGGATTAGCTTCTGCCTCTTGACGGCCTGTTACTATTGTGGGCCAGCCATGCTGGCGGGTATGGAAACCCCTCGACTAGACTGAATTTGTCCCTTACCCCGGTACCCCCCATGCTCGATGCAGTGCTCAATTTCCTGAACAACGGTCTCACCGGCGCAAGCTGGGGCCAGATCGTGGTCTACATGCTGGTCGTGACCCAGCTCACCATCTTCACGGTGACGCTGTACCTGCATCGCAGCCAGACCCATCGCGGCGTGGATTTCCACCCGGTGCTGGCGCATTTCTTCCGTTTCTGGGGCTGGCTGACCACCGGCATGGTCACCCGCGAGTGGGTGGCGGTGCACCGCAAGCACCACGCCAAGGTCGAGACCGAGGAAGATCCGCACAGCCCGATGATCTACGGCATCAAGAAGGTGTTCTGGGACGGCGTCTCGCTGTACCGCGATGCCTGCGAGTCGAAGCAGGACATGGAACAGTACGGCCGCGGTACGCCGGACGACTGGGTCGAGCACAAAGTCTATGGTGCGCATCCGTACTGGGGGCCGACCCTGATGCTGCTGATCAGCGTCGCGCTGTTCGGCGTGATCGGCGCCGCGCTGTGGGCCGTGCAGATGGTGTGGATCCCGTTCTGGGCCGCAGGCTTCGTCAACGGCATCGGCCACTGGGCCGGCTACCGCAACTTCGAAAGCGCCGACACTGCGCGCAACCTGATTCCGTGGGGCTTCTGGATCGGTGGTGAAGAGCTGCACAACAATCATCACGCGTTCCCCAGCTCGGCCAAGTTCGCCCTGCGCAAGTGGGAATTCGACATCGGCTGGGCGGCGATCTGCATGTTCCGTGCAGTCGGCCTGGCCAAGGTGCTGCGCGTGGCGCCATCGCTGGACGTGCGCCCGAACGTGCGCCTGCCGGATGCCGAAACGCTGAAGGCCGTGCTGACCCACCGCTTCCAGGCGATGACCGATTTCTACCGCGGCGTGATCATCCCGACCCTGCGCGACGAAGCCCAGCATGCCGGCGAGAACCTGAAGGCTGTGCCGCGCCGCATGCGCCTGGCGCTTGCCGACGGCGGCCGCTGGCTGGACAACGAAGGCAGCGCGAAGCTTCAGGCCGTGCTGGCCAAGCGTCCCACGCTCAACATCGTGTGCGACTTCCGCAACCGCCTCGCGGCGCTGATGGAGCAGCGCGGTGCCGATCAGGCGCTGAAGGGTCTGCAGCAGTGGATCCACGAAGCCGAAGAGAGCGGCATCCGTGCCTTGCAGGAATTCGCCCAGCGGCTCAAGGGCTACACCGTCGCGACCGCCTGATCCTCCGGAATCAACGTTTCGGCAAAACCCGCCTTCGTGGCGGGTTTTGTTTTTGGGGTTCATGGGGTGCTTCGCATAACCCCATCTTCGTTATTCCTGCGAAGGCCGGAGGAGCTTTTCAACAGCGAAGCCGGTCATCCATTTGAATCTTGCGCAGCAGCGACATGGACGACCGGTTTGGTCGTCACAAGGTGCTTCTTCGCTTTCGCCAGGATGAAGACCCGGGCTGTTTGAGGGGCGTCGGGCAAGTGGTTATCCGTTCACGCAAAAAGAAACCCGCCACGAGGGCGGGTTTCTTTTGAGGCATCAGTAACGCTGTTGCAGAAGCAGAAGCGATGACCAACTTCGCTGTTGAAGCTCCTCCGGCCTGCACCGGGATGACGATCTGGCAAAGGTGTTAGCGTTATATGCGAACGCGCCAGAGTGTCACTTGATCTTGCCTTCCTTGTACATCACATGCTTGCGCACGACCGGATCGTACTTCTTGAACTCGAACTTTTCCGGCGTGTTCTTCTTGTTCTTCTGCGTGGTGTAGAAGTGGCCGGTGCCGGCCGAGGAGATCATGCGGATCTTGTCTTGGGTCTTGTTTGCCATGATTTAATCCTCAGACCTTGTCGCCGCGGGCGCGCATCTCGGCAATCACGGCTTCGATGCCATTCTTGTCGATCGTGCGCAAGGCGTTGTTGGACACACGCAGCTTGATCCAGCGATTCTCGCTGGCGACCCAGAAGCGACGCTCATGCAGGTTCGGCAACCAGCGACGACGGGTACGGTTGTTGGCGTGCGAGACGTTGTTGCCGCTCTGCACACCCTTACCGGTGACTTGACATACACGGGCCATGACGACCTCCGTTGAATGACTTCAGAAGCCGTGGCTTTGAAAGTCGGTAAACACCCGTTAGCCAGGGTGACATCGGCCCAGCGGCGCTGTGCGCCACGCGATGCTGGAGGTTGTTGCCACGCATGATCGTGAGGTCCGTACCGCGTGGCGGACTACCCGGAAACACCGGGTCGATCGAGGCGAGCCGCGTATTCTCGCAGAAAAACAAGGCGGTGCGCAACGTTTGCCGGCTGTACGGATGCCTGTCGGCGTGCGCACAGAGGGGATGTATGGAACAATCGGTCTCTTTTTCGCCACATCGCAGACTCAAGGAACTCCCGATGGCACAAGAGATCACCAACGACCAGGCCAACGGCCAGACCAACCAGCCGCAGCTGATGATGCAGAAGATCTATGTGAAGGATGTTTCCTTCGAGGCGCCGAATGCGCCGCAGATCTTCCAGGAAATCGACGGGCAGGACCAGCCGCAGGTGCAGCTGAACCTGGGCCAGAAGGCGACCGATCTGGGCAACAACCTGTATGAAGTGGTGCTCAGCCTCACGCTGACCTGCACGGTCGGCCAGCGCACCGCCTATCTGGCCGAAGTGGAACAGGCCGGCCTGTTCGGCATCGCCGGCTTCAACGAGCAGGATCATGCCGGGATCATCGGCAGCTATTGCCCGAACCTGCTGTTCCCGTATGCCCGTCAGGTGATTTCCTCGCTGGTGCTGGAAGGCGGCTTCCCGCCGTTCCTGCTGCAGCCGATCAATTTCGACGCGCTGTTCGCCGAGCAGCAGCGCCGCGCCATGGGTGGCGACGAGACCCCGGCCACGCTCAACAGCTGAGTCGACGGCATGGCTGAAAACCCGATGCTGACCGTTCTCGGTGCCGGCTCCTGGGGCACCGCGCTGGCGGCACTGACCGCGCGCAACGGCGTACCGACCCGGTTGTGGGGACGCGACCGCACAGCGCTGGCGGCGATGGCGACGAGCCGTCGCAACCAGCGCTATCTGCCGGACATCGAGCTGCCGCCGGAGCTGGCCTACGAAAGCGATCTGGCCAGCGCCGTGCGCGGTGCCGACATCGTGCTGATCGTGGTGCCCAGCCATGCGTTCGCCGCGATGCTGGCCGAGCTGGCGCCGCTGCTCGACGCCAACACCGCGATCGCGTGGGCGACCAAGGGCTTCGAGCCAGGTACCGGGCGTTTCCTGCATGAGCTGGTGGCCGAACAGCTGCCCGGCCGTGCGGCGGCGGTGGTCACCGGCCCGTCGTTCGCCAGGGAAGTGGCGGCCGGCCTGCCCAGCGCGGTTACCGTGCATTCGGACGACGCGGCCTTCGCGCAGCAACTGGCCAACCTGTTGCACGCGCCGAATCTGCGCGCGTATTCCGGCAGCGACATGCTCGGTGCCGAACTCGGCGGCGCGATGAAGAACGTGCTGGCGGTAGCCACTGGCATCGCCGACGGCATGCAGCTGGGCCTGAACGCGCGTGCCGGCCTGATCACCCGCGGCATGAACGAGATGCTGCGCCTGGGCGTGGCGCTCGGTGCGCGGCCGGAGACGCTGATCGGCCTGTCCGGCCTCGGCGATCTGGTGCTGACCTGCACCGGCGATCTGTCGCGCAATCGGCGGCTCGGCCTCGCGCTGGGGCAGGGCGTGGCGATCGACGAGGCGGTGCGGCAGATCGGTCAGGTGGTGGAGAGCATCCTCACCGCCGACGAAGTGGCGCGGCTGGCCGACAAGCATGGCTTGGACTTGCCGATCAGTGCCGGCGTGCGCGCCGTGCTGCATGGCGAGGTCACCCCGGTCGATGGGCTCAAGGCGTTGATGGCGCGCGAGCAGAAGCCGGAATATCCGCAAGGTCTGTTCGGCACAGCCTGAGCCATTCCGGCGGCGTTGCGGGTTCATCAATCCGCATGCACGACGACGATCGCATCCTGCCTCGGCGCTGCTAAGCTCAACGTTTTGGTTGTCGCCACGGATCGCATGCGCATGCAGCAACCGGACGAGAAACAGCACGACGCCACCGCGCCGGCCAGCGAAGACGAAGCCTTGCCGCAGGCATGGCGGCGGCTGCTGGCTGCGCCGAAGCACGCCGTGGTCGGCGACCACGGCGTGCTCGGTTTCTTTCTGGAAGTGATGCCCGAAGAAGGTGCCGCGTTCGCCCGGCTGGATGTGGCGCCGGTGCTGCTGTCAGTGGCCGAGCACGGTCGCTATGCGCGACCGGTGCCGCTGGACAGCCGGCATCTGGCGCAGTCGCCGCTGCAGCCGCATGAACAACGCCTTGCCGCCACCATGCTCGGGTTGCCGCAGAACGTGCGCAAGAGCCGCAGCTATGCGCGCCTCGGCGGGCATGTCGGCGACACCTTGCTGGCCGAGATCCTCGACACCGCGCCGTGCTTCCTCGGCGGACTGGCCGGGTTGCGCTTGTCGCGCGGCAAGTCGCATCAGTTGAACTGGCACTGGCAGATGGAGCCGGACGGCAGCCAGCGCCTGCTGCCCTTGCTGCCGCACAGTCAGCGCCTGCTGCGCATCGACGGCCTGTGGTACCTCGACGCCGAGCGCGCCACCGTGGGTCCGTTCGACGCCGCGGCCGAGGAAACCCACTGGCTGGAACTGCCGCCGCTCAAGCACGAGCACGGCCGCCGCCTGCGCAACCGCCTGCCGGGCAGCCGGCTGGCGACGCGGGTGCCGCTGCCGCAGGTATTCGGCGAGCTGCGCCGCTCGCAACTGGCGCCGAAGCCGGTGCTGATCCTGCACGCGCTGACCCGGCACGCGCGGCTGGCCGCCGGCACGCCACCGCTGGGCTATGCGCGGCTGGCGTTCGACTACGCCGGCGAACGTCTGCCCGGTCGCGGCGGTGAGCCGCTGGTGCGGCGCGTGCGCAACGGGCAACTGGTCGAGATCACCCGCCGTCGCGCCGAGGAATTGTCCGCGATGGAACAGCTCGAGCGTGCCGGCCTCACTCCCGGCGTGGACACCGAAGGCCTGCCGTGGGACGTTGCCGAAACCCTGCCCGAGGATGCGTGGTTGTTTCCCGGCACCGGTTACGCCGGTGCGCTGGAGGTCAATACGCCGGCACGCTGGCTGGCGTTGCGGCCGAAGCTCGAACAGGAGAATTTCCAAGTCGAGTACGCGCCGAGTTTTCCGTTCGAAGTTCTGGAAGGCCCGGTGCGCTGGTACGGCCAGGCGGTGGAAGACAACGACGATCACGCGTTCGATCTGGAAATCGGCATCGAACTCGATGGCCAGCGGCACAACCTGCTGCCCGCGGTGGCGCAGGCGCTGGCCGAGCATCAGTTGAACCTGAGTCCGGCGCCGAACGAGCCGGAGGACGCCGTGTGGTACGCGCCGGTCGATGCGCGTCGCCGCGTGCCGGTGCGCCTGAAGGAGCTGCGCGGGCTGCTGGCGCCGCTGGCCGAATATCTGGAGAAGCCGCGCAAGAAGCTGCATCTGCCACGGGTGCAGGCCGGCCGGCTGGAAGAACTCGTCGCGGCGATGCCACGCGGCGGCACGCTGGAAGCGGCCGAGCCGTTGCTCGGCTTCGCCGCGCGCCTGCGCGATGCCGCCGAGCGTGCCAGCGACGCGGTGCCGGAAGGGCTCACGGTGGAGATGCGGCCGTACCAGCGCGAAGGTCTGCGCTGGTTGAACGCATTGGCCGAAGCCGGTGTCGGCGGCGTGCTGGCCGATGACATGGGGCTGGGCAAGACGCTGCAGTTGATCACCCATCTGCTGTCGCTGAAGCAGGGTGGTGCATTGACCCAGCCGGCGCTGATCGTGGTGCCGACCAGCCTGATCCCGAACTGGCAATCGGAGATCGCGCGCTTCGCGCCGGATCTGCACGTGCTGACCCTGCACGGGCCGCAACGCGCCGAGGAATTCATCCAGCTCGGCGCGCAGGACATCGTGCTGACCAGCTACGCGCTGCTGCCGCGCGACGTGGTCACCCTGAGAAAACAACCCTTCGCGCTGATCGTGCTGGACGAGGCGCAGCAGGTGAAGAATCCGCGCACGCAGGCACGCCGCGCGCTGCTCAGCCTGCGCACGCCGCGCTATGTCTGCCTCACCGGTACGCCACTGGAAAATCACCTGGGCGAGCTGTGGTCGCAGATCGATCTGGCGGTGCCGGGCCTGCTCGGCGACGAGGGTGCGTTCCGTCGTTTCTATCGCGTGCCGATCGAGAAGCAGCACGACGAGGAATGCCAGCAGCGGCTCAACCTGCGCCTGGCGCCCTTCATCCTGCGCCGGACCAAGGCGCAGGTCGCGAAGGAGTTGCCGCCGAAGACCGAGATCACCCGCCGGGTGGTGTTGGAAGGTCGCCAGCGCGAACTGTACGAAGGCCTGCGCCTGTCGCTGGCCGAGGAACTGCGCGAGGTGATCGCCCAGCGCGGCATCGCGCACTCCGGCATCGTCGTGCTCGATGCGCTGCTCAAGCTGCGCCAGGTCTGCTGCGATCCGCGGCTGGTGAAACTCGAAGTGGCACGTGGCGTACACGAGTCGGCGAAATTCGAACTGCTGATGGATATGCTGCCGGCACTGCTCGACGAAGGTCGCAAGGTGCTGCTGTTCTCGCAGTTCACCGGCATGCTGAAACTGATCGCGGCCGAGCTCGATCGCCGGCGCATCCGTTACGTCACCCTGACTGGCGATACCCGCGATCGCGCCGAGCCGGTGCAGCGTTTCCAGAACGGCGAGGTGCCGCTGTTCCTGCTGTCGCTGAAGGCCGGCGGCGTCGGCCTCAACCTCACCGCGGCCGATACCGTGATCCACTACGACCCGTGGTGGAATCCGGCCGCCGAAGCGCAAGCCAGCGACCGCGCCCATCGCATCGGCCAGGACAAGCCGGTATTCGTGTTCCGCCTGATCACCAGCGGTACGGTGGAAGAGCGCATCGAAGAGTTGAAAGCGCGCAAGGCCGAACTGGCCGCTGCGGTGCTGGAAGGCGGCGGCAGCCGCGAAAAACTCAGCTTCGATCAGGTCGATCTGGATACCTTGCTGGCACCAAGCTGACGTCAGGCGACGGCGTGTGTCGTGGGTTCAACGCATGGCTCAGGACGATGGCGACATGCGCGTGCGCAGCAAGGCATCGACCGACTGCTGCCACTCCGGCGAGCCGGGTTTCGATTGCGGTGCTTCCTGGCCCAGCTTGTTCTGCACGGCCTGATTCCATTCGGCCGAACCGGGCTGTGTGCCATGTCCGTTGCTGTCGTCGATGTCCAGCGATCGATCGACCCATGCATACCATTCGGTGGAGCCGAGCGCGGCATCGGCTGGTGCAGTCTGGCTGGCATGTGGCGATGGTGCCGGCGTAGGCGAACACGCAGCGAGCAGCAGGGCGAGCGGGAGGCTGGCGACGAGTCGGCGCATGGGCGGCTCCGTGGATGGCGAGCCGAGGAGCCTAGCGCCTGTACCTGCGTGGGTGATTAATTTTTCATGACGCCGGCAAGCCCTGTTCAGGTCGCTGCAGTGCGGGCGTCGGCGCGGCGCGCGAGTCGGTTCAGTCGCGTGCGGCAACTTCGTCGATATGCCGCAGCAAATCGGCCGGATCGTCGTACACGCGGAACGCGCCCGACTGCTGCAGCTCGGCCAAACCGTAGCCACCGGAGAGCACACCCACGCCGAGTGCGCGGGCACGCTGGGCGGCGAGCATGTCCCACACGCTGTCACCGATCACCAGCGACTGATGGATGTCCACGCCCAGGCGCGCGGCGGCAGCGAGGAACAGGTCCGGGTCAGGTTTGGCGTGACGCACCTGGTCGCGCGTCACCACCGGTATCTTCGACGGATCGACACCGAGTGCTTCGAGATTGGGCGCCGCCGTTTCCATGCGCCCACTGGTGGCGATCGCCCACGGAATGTCCTGCGCGGTCAGATAGGCCAGCAGTTCGCGCGCACCCGGCAACGGTCGCACCGAACCCTGCGTGTGTTGCCGGTTGAACGCCTCGGCGTGCCAGTCGCGCAGTCGCGCCAGGCGCTCCTCGGTGATCTCCAGCCCGGTCTCGCGCAGCAGGATGTTCGCGAACAGGCCGCCGCTCATGCCGATCTTGCGGTGGATGCGCCACACCGACAGCTCCACGCCTTCCTTGTCCAGCGCCTCTTTCCACGCCAGCACGTGCTGGTACACGCTGTCGACCAGAGTGCCGTCGAGGTCGAACAGAAAAGCGGTGTCGTTGCGCGGCATGTCTAATCTCCATCGTCGGCCGAAAGGTCAAGCATGGGGGATAGGCGGTGAGAATGCAGGGCCAGTGCGGCAATCCGGCCGCCGGTTCAACGCATCAGATCGATCTCGCGCAGCCCGTGTCGAATGGCTTCGAGGTTGCCGCCATCCGGCCAGCCGACGACCTTGTCGACGACCCGGCCATGGCTGAGAAAGTAGAACGTCGGCGTCTCGAAGCGCTCGACCATCGGTAGCGTGGCATCGTCGTAGGCGATGCCGAGCCGCAGCGCGGGATGTGTCTGATTCCAGGCCTGCACCGCATCGAACGCGGTGATTTCGTCGGCCGGAGCCACCCATTGCGCATAGTCGCGAAACAGCGCGCGCAGGATCGGATCGGCCTCGATGTCGCGTGCGGCGTTGCGCGAAAAATGGCAGCCGGTCGACGCCAGTACTACCACTTGCGCAGGCGCATGGATATTGAAACGAAAGCGCACCAGCTCGCGCTTGCGTGTGCCGGGCGTGGCGACCCACAGGCTGGGTTGGCCATCGCGGATTCGGGCAAAGGAGCGCATGGCCGGCGCCGGACTGCGTTCGATCTGCGGATACGAAGCGAGCAAGGCGCGCGCCTCATCGGCATGATGGGTGGAGAGCAGCATGTCGTAGAGCTTGTTGGCATGCGGGCGATCGACGCGGTGACGGCGCGCCAGTTCGGCGAAGTCGCTGCGCATGTCGGCCAGATAGTTCGGCTGGCTGGTGACGCGGAAGGCCAGCATCGTCGCCGCACGAAACAGGAATTCCACATCGCGGTCGCCAAGGGCGCGCCGTTGGGCATTGGTCTGGAAAGGAGCGAATTGCTCCGCGTAGATGTGGTTGAAGGCTTGCGTCTGGGTGGCATTGTCTTCGTCCTGCCTGGACGCGGCGATCAGCTGGTCGTAATGGGACTCCAGCGTGCTGGCCTGCTTGTCGTCGCTGGCAGGGCGTGGCGTGCTGCGTGCGTCCAGCGCAACCGCATCATTTTGTACACCGAACAGGCGCAGCAAGGTATACGCCTGCTCGCGGGTGAGCTCATAGCTCAGATCGTCGAGACTCATCCCGCCCAGGCCACGCTCGCCGAATACGATGCTGTCGAGAAAGCGCCGCTGCGCGCCCGGCGTGAGCCAGCTCAGCGGCGAACTCGCCACCGGCGTGTCGTGCACATAGGCGTCCAGCTGCGCGCGTGTGGCGATCGGCTTTGCCGGAATGACCGGTTCGGCGTAGGTGGTGACGCCGGCATCTGGCGATGTCGGCGTCGCCAGCACGGCGCATGGCAGGATTGGTGTCAACGCGAACAGCAGGCGGGCGATAGCGGCATGCGACATACGTGTTCCCCGCATTCCTGTCGAGAGAATCAGTGCAGCGACCCGCTGCGATGCTGGCTAACGATGTTGCAGCAGCGGTCGCCCCGATTCCAGCACGGCCAGTGCCGCTGCGCCGAGCAGGCCCGGCTCCGGGTGGGTGATCGCCACCGTCGGTACCTGTTCCATGGTGTCGCGGAAGCGACCCTTGGCTTCGAAGCGCTCGCGGAAACCGCCGTGCTGCAGCCACGGCAGCAGGATCGGCAGCACGCCGCCGGTGAGGTACACGCCGTCCCAGCCACCCATGGTCAGCACCAGATCACCGGCGACGCTGCCGAAGATACCGGCGAGGGTTTCCACCGTGCGCACGCACATCGCATCGCTGCCGGCTTCGGCGCGGGCGGTGATGTCTTCCGGGGTGTATTCCTCGGCGGGTTCATCGGCGATGTCGGTGAGCGCGAGGTAGAGATTGACCAGGCCGTTGCCGCAAATCATCCGTTCGTTGGAGACGCGGCCGAAGCGTTGGTTGAGCCGCTGCAGGATCGCGATGTCTTCGGCGGTATGTGCGGCGAAGCCGGCGTGGCCGCCCTCGCTTTCCAGCACGCTGCAGTGACCGTCGCGCAGCAGCAGGCCGCCGACGCCAAGGCCGGTGCCGGGGCCCATCACCACGAAAGTCTGCGACGGGCGATGGCCGAGCTGCGGCAGCGGCTGCTTGCCGACCGCGATCAGCTGGTCGGCGGTCAGCAGCGGCACCGCCATGCTCTGCGCGGCGAAGTCGTTGACCAGCCGCACCGATGCCATGCCTAGCTCGGCCTGCAGTCCATGCGCGGCGATCGCCCATGGGTTGTTGGTGATCTGCACGGTCTCGCCGTCGGCAATGCGCCCGGCTGCGGCGATGATCGCGTGCTGCGCGGTGAAGCCCGTGTCGGTGAAGTACTGCCGGATCGCGTCGGCCAGGGTGTTGAAATCCTTCACCCGGTAGCGCCGCACACTGTCGCCCAGCAGCGGCGCGGCCAGCTGGGTATCGGCCAGGGCGAAACGGACATTGGTGCCACCGAGATCGACGAGCAGGGTGGGGGCACGGCTGGGCTGACTCATGAAACTTCCTGACGGCGTGGAACGTCAAGCCTGCCGACGTAACGCCGGTTCGTCCAGTCCTTTCGTTGCTCCGTACGGCATGGAATGGCCACCACATCCATCGCGTTGTCTCACGCGAACCGCGGCAAAGTGCCCGGTTTCGGTGTTGCAGCGGCCCGGCGGCGTAAAATGCGCGGACATCGCCCACGAGACTCCGCCATGAGCTTTCCCGCCATCCGCATGCGCCGCATGCGCCGTGACGCCTTCTCCCGCGCGCTGATGCGCGAGCACACCTTGCTGGTCAGCGACCTGATCATGGTCGCGTTCGTGATCGAGGGCGAAGGCCAGCGTGAAGCGGTGCCGTCGATGCCGGGCGTGGACCGGTTGTCGATCGACGAACTGCTGAAGCTGGCCGGGGAATGCGTGAAGCTCGGCATCCCGGCGCTCGCCCTGTTCCCGTCGCCGGGTTCGGCGGTCAAGAGCGAGGACGCCGCCGAGGCGTGGAATTCGCAGGGCCTGATGCAGCGTGCCACCCGCGCGCTGAAGGCGAAGTATCCCGAGCTCGGCCTGATCGGCGACGTGGCGCTCGATCCCTACACCACGCACGGCCAGGACGGCCTGATCGACGACACCGGCTACGTGATGAACGAGCCCACCGTCGAGGCGCTGATCAAGATGTCGCTGGCGCAGGCCGAAGCCGGCATGGATTTCGTGGCGCCGTCGGACATGATGGACGGCCGCATCGGCGCGATCCGCGACGCGCTGGAAGAGGCCGGTCACATCCATACGCGCATCCTCGCCTACTCGGCGAAATACGCCTCCGCGTTCTACGGCCCGTTCCGCGATGCGGTCGGTTCGTCGGCGAACCTCGGCAAGGGTAACAAGCACACCTACCAGATGGACGTCGCCAACTCTGATGAGGCGCTGCACGAAGTAGAACTGGATATTGCCGAAGGCGCCGACGCCGTGATGGTGAAGCCGGGCCTGCCGTATCTGGACATCGTGCGCCGGGTGAAGGACACGTTCGGCGTGCCGACCTTCGTTTATCAGGTCAGCGGCGAGTACGCGATGCTGAAGGCGGCGTCGCAGAATGGGTGGCTGGATGAGAAGGCTGTCGTTTTGGAATCGCTTACGGCGATGAAGCGGGCGGGGGCGGATGCGATTCTTACTTACTATGCGATTGATGCGGCGCGGTGGTTGCGGAATGACTAGGTTAAATGGAGAGGCACCGAAGACTTGTCGAGTTTCGTAGGTCACCCGCATGATTAACGATGAAACTGATGAGCCCTCGCCGTTTGGCATGTTGCGCTACGCGGAGAACTACCGAGTCTCTGCAGAGAAGGTGATAGCTGATTGCAACCCACGCGAAAGTAAGTTGCTTATGCCGGCCTACAATCTCATTGCGCAGTCGATTGAGCTTAGTCTGAAGGCTTATTTGCTTTCCAAAGGTCTAAAGAACGGTCAGCTGCGTGGCCCGCAATTTGGACATAAGCTCAATGAGCTGATTGCGAAAGCCGAAAGTCTAGGACTGAACAACTTGGTTTCGCTCGACGACGTTGACCGACAGCTTGTGGCTAGCTTGAGTGCGCACTACGAGGCGCATGAATTCCGATACATCAAGGTCGGAGTAAAAACGCTGCCATTCTGGTCCCTGATTGCTCCTTTAGCGAAAAGGTTCACATACGAGCTACATGACTATTGCTTGACGCTTTTAGTGGGAGAGGAAGGCGCTCGCAAACGACTAGAAACTTGCGGTAAGTTCTAGCGTAGTTTTTCTGGCTGAGCCAATTGCCTGCTTGTGGATTTCTTGGTCAGCTTGAGCTGCTGCATTGGTGGACATGCGCTGACCAAGCAAAAGCTTTCGTGCGCCTTCGGCGCCCGAGTTACTTTCTCTTTGTGTGGCCAAAGAGAAAGGTAACCAAAGAGAAAGGCCACCCCGCTTGGCGCTTGCCGCCCATCCCTGGGCGGCAAGTCCGTGAGCCGGGGCCGGGCTTTTCGACAGGACTCCTGTCCTGGCGAAAAGGCATCGGCATCCCTGCCGATGCCCCTGCGGGCCTGTCGACCCCGACTCACCGCCGCACAGGGGGGGCCGGTAGAGCAGCGGGCCATCGTGGCCCGCACTCGGTGAAAAGCTGAAAGCGCAGAAGCAAGATCAGCAGCAAGAGCGAAGCGTCGTTCCGTCGCTGCTTTGTTATTGCTCTGCTTTTGACCTGGCTCTTCTGAAAAGTACGCGCAGGATGCGCGTTGCTCTACCAGGGGCCCCTCTGAAGCGGCGGGCGGGTGGAGGAAAAGCCCGCAGGGTGGCCGGCATGGATGCCGGCCAGTTTGGCGTCAGGGCAGGATGCTCTGTCGACAAACCCCGTAACCCGCCCGCGGACTTTCCGGGCAGGAAGCCCGGAAAGCGCGTAAGCGGGGTGTCCTTTCCTCTTGGTTACTTCTCGTTTGGACAAGCAAACGAGAAGTGACTCGCCCTCCGCAGGAGGGTGAAAGCTCTGCTTTTAATTGCGACGGAGTACGGCGAAGGTTCCAACAGCGCTCGCGCGATACCATTGTCATCTCCGACCGCAATCCCGAGTTCGCCAACCATGTCTCCCACGCGCCTTGAAATCACCCGCCCCGACGACTGGCACCTGCACCTTCGCGACGGCGATGCACTGGCCTCGGTGATCGCCCACACCGCGCAGCGCTTCGCGCGCGCCATCGTGATGCCGAACCTGAAGCCGCCGGTGACGACGGTCGCGCAGGCCGAAGACTATCGGCGACGGATTCTGGCGAGTCTGCCGGCAGGCATGCGCTTCCAGCCGCTGATGACGCTGTACCTCACCGAGGACACCCCGGTCGAGGAGATCGCCCGCGCCAAGGACAGCGACAGCGTCTTCGCAGTCAAGTATTACCCCGCTGGCGCCACCACCAATTCACAGTCCGGCGTACGCGAGCTGTCGCGGGTATATCGCGTGATCGAGGCGATGGAGCGGCACGATCTGCCCTTGCTGCTGCATGGCGAGGTCACCGATCCGGACATCGACATCTTCGATCGCGAGCGTGTTTTCATCGAACGCCATCTGTTGCCGCTGCAGGAACGGTTCCCGGCCTTGCGCATGGTGCTGGAGCACATCACCACGCGTGATGCGGTCGATTTCATCAGCGGTGCGCCAGCCAACGTCGGCGCCACGATCACTGCGCATCATCTGCTGCTCAACCGCAATGCGTTGTTCGAAGGTGGCATCCGCCCGCACAACTACTGCGCGCCGATCCTCAAGCGGGAGACACATCGCGCGGCCCTGCTGCAGGCGGCTACCAGCGGCGATCCGCACTTCTTCCTCGGCACCGACAGTGCGCCGCATCCGCGTGAAGCGAAGGAGTCGGCCTGCGGATGCGCGGGGCTCTACACGGCGCATGCGGCCCTTGAGCTGTATGCCGAAGCGTTCGATCAGGCGGGAAGGCTGGATCGGCTCGAAGCGTTTGCCAGCTTCCATGGCCCGGACTTCTACCGTCTGCCGCGCAACCAGGATCGCATCGCGCTCGAACGCACGTCATGGACCGTGCCGGAGGAATATCCGCTGGCCGGATCCACCTGCAAGCCGATGCGGGCCGGCGAGTCGGTCGCATGGTCGGTGGTGGAAACGACGTCACCCTGATCTGACTGGAACCGGGTCTTCCGACGCATGCGCCGGAAGACCGCTGGAGCCGTTCGGAAATTGCGGGGCAGCAACCGCCCTCAGTAGGCAAACTCGCGGAACACCGGATCCACGCTGCCGCCCCAAGCACCGTGGAACAGTTCCAGCTTGCGTTCGGCCGGTGTCTGGTTGGCCTGCACGATCTCGATCATCGGTTCGAGGAAGATGCCTTCATCGGCGCCGTTCCTGTTGAGGCGCGCGCGGCGCTTGAGGCCGTTGCCGGCGATCTTCAACGCTTCCTCGGCGAGATCGCGCACAGTGCCGTTGCGGAACGGCAGCTTCAATGCATGCTTCGGCACGCCATCGCGCAGTGCGTGGCGCTCCTCGCGGCTGAAGTCCTTGACCAGATCCCACGCGGCGTCCAGCGCTTCATCGTCATACAGCAAACCGACCCAGAACGCGGGTAGTGCACACAGCCGGTTCCACGGGCCGCCGTCGGCGCCGCGCATTTCCAGATACTGCTTGAGCCGCACTTCGGGGAACGCGGTGGTGAGGTGGTCGGCGAAGTCCTTCATGTTCGCCTTGGCACCGGGCAGCATCGGCAGCTCGCCGGCCATGAACTTCTTGAAGTCCTGTCCGGCCAGGTCGATGTACTTGCCGTCCTGGAAGCTGAAGTACATCGGCACATCGAGGATGTAGTCGACATAGCGCTCGTAGCCGAAGCCGTCGGCAAACACGAAGTCGAGCATGCCGGTCCGGTGCGGGTCGGTATCGGTCCAGATGTGCGAGCGATACGACAGATAGCCGTTTGGACGTCCTTCGGTGAACGGCGAATCGGCGAACAGCGCGGTGGCAATCGGCTGCAGCGCGAGGCTCACGCGGAACTTCTTGATCATGTCCGCTTCGGACGAGAAATCCAGGTTCACCTGCACGGTGCAGGTGCGCGTCATCATGTCCAGGCCGAGCGAGCCGACCTTGGGCATGTATTCGCGCATGATCTTGTAGCGACCCTTCGGCATCCACGGCATCTCGTCGCGGCGCCACTTCGGCTGGAAGCCCATGCCGAGGAAGCCGAGGCCCATGCCGTCGGCGATCGAGCGGACTTCCTCCAGATGCGAATTCACCTCGCAACAGGTCTGGTGGATCGTCTCCAGCGGCGCGCCGGACAACTCCAACTGGCCGGCCGGCTCCAGCGTGATCGAGGCCTTGTCGCGTGACAACGCGACCGGATTCTCGCCCTCGCGGGCCACGTTCCAGCCGTAGCGGGTGGCCAGGGTTTCCAGCAGCAGCTTGATGCCGCGGTCACCCTCGAAGGTGGGCGGCCGCAAGGTGTCGGTAAGGAAGCCGAACTTCTCGTGCTCGGTGCCGATGCGCCAGGCTTCTCGCGGCTTCTCGCCCGCGGCGAGATAGTCGGTGAGCTGCTGGCGGTCCCGGATCGGGGTGCTCTTGACGGCACTGGGTATGGACACGGGCAAAGCCTCGCTGGGTGAGCGAGTCACTATGGGGGTGTTGCATGACAACGAAAAGGGGGTGAGAGCAAATAATTGGACGAGGCGGTACAGATGGTGGTTACCTAGCCTTGCTCGGCTCTCATCGAGCGGATTGCCAATGAATGTTTCAGCGTACGGATGCGACGGTGGGGCAGGTCAGTCGTGCCGTCAGGTCGGTTGAGAGCCCGGCGCGCTTGCCCAGTTCCGCAAGCGTATGGAAACCACGCCTGGATTCAAGCTGACGCTGGTGCATGTGACGATCATCTGCGCACGCGTCGGCACCATAGTCGAGCAGTCGCTGCACGATGGCCGCATTGCCCTGCATGACGGCTGTCAGCAGGGCATCGGCCACGTTGGGTGCCGGACGCGCCATCACGTCAGCATGATGGCGCAGCAACGCATCCACGGTGGCCACATCGCCACAGGATGTAGCGATCCCCAAGGCTGGGCCGGCAGGCGCATCGTGATCGCTGAGCATCCCGTTCCTGGCGAACGCCTCTCGCATCGATGGATCCGGCGTGTGGCGCAGGAATGCTTCTTTGTAGCCTGGCAGCAGCGCGGTTGCGTTGGCATCGGCCCCGTCATCCAGCAGGGCCGCTACCACATCGGACTGGCCGGCCTGTACGGCAAACATCATTGCGGACTGACGCCATCGCGCGGCTTCATCGTGCGGCATCGCATTCAGTTTTTGACGTACCACCGTGAGCCGACCGTCACCGGCATCGGCGAGCAGCGATGCATGTTCGGGAGAGGTGGCCAGCTGTCCGACCAGGGAATCCACCGGCACGGTTGCGCGCGCCGTGCGGCAAGTATTGGCGAGTGGTAGCCCGTTGCTGGCAGTGGCCGACGTGGCCAACAGCAGTCCGAGTGCAAGCGCAACGAAGCGGTATGACATGGTGCGGACTCCATCCTTGAAGGTCTCGGCATTCCAACAAAGCCGATAGAGCGTTGCAAGTACCAAAGAAAAAGGCCAGCGATACGCTGGCCTTTTTGCCTAAAGCGCGTGGATCAGCGCTTCATCGAATTGAAGAACTCGTCGTTGGACTTGGTGTTCTTCATCTTGTCGAGCATGAACTCCATCGCGGAGAGCTCGTCCATCGGATGCAGCAGTTTGCGCAGGATCCAGATCTTGGCCAGCATGTCCGGCTCGATCAGCAGGTCCTCGCGGCGGGTGCCGGAGCGGTTGATGTCGATTGCCGGGTAGACGCGCTTCTCGGAGATGCGGCGGCTCAGGTGCACTTCCATGTTGCCGGTGCCCTTGAACTCCTCGTAGATCACCTCGTCCATCTTGCTGCCGGTTTCGGTCAGCGCGGTGGCGATGATGGTCAGCGAGCCGCCTTCTTCCACGTTACGCGCCGCGCCGAAGAAACGCTTCGGGCGCTGCAATGCGTTGGCGTCGACACCACCGGTGAGCACCTTGCCGGAGCTCGGGATCACGGTGTTGTAGGCACGCGCCAGACGGGTGATCGAGTCGAGCAGGATCACCACGTCCTTCTTGTGTTCGACCAGGCGCTTGGCGCGCTCGATCACCATCTCGGCGACCTGCACGTGGCGCACGGCCGGCTCGTCGAAGGTCGATGAAATGACTTCGGCACGCACGGTGCGGGCGATCTCGGTCACTTCTTCCGGGCGCTCGTCGATCAACAGCATGATCAGGTGCGCTTCGGGATGGTTGTACTGGATTGCCTGCGCGATGTTCTGCAGCATCATCGTCTTGCCGGACTTCGGCTGCGAGACGATCAGGCCGCGCTGGCCCTTGCCGATCGGTGCGATCAGGTCGAGGATGCGGCCGGTGATGTCCTCGCTTGAACCGTTGCCGCGCTCCAGCTTGAACGCCTTGCGCGGGAACAGCGGGGTGAGGTTCTCGAACAGCATCTTGTTCTTCGACGCTTCCGGCGGATCGCCGTTGATGTCGTCGACGCGCAGCATCGCGAAGTAACGCTCGCCTTCCTTCGGATGGCGCACGCGGCCGGTGATGTAGTCGCCGGTGCGCAGGTTGAAGCGGCGGATCTGGCTGGGCGACACGTAGATGTCGTCCGGGCCGGCCAGGTACGACTCGTCGGCCGAGCGCAGGAAGCCGAAGCCGTCCTGCAGGATTTCCAGCACGCCTTCGGCCCAGATGCCGCCGCCGGAGCGGGCATGCGCCTTGAGCACGTTGAAGATCACGTCCTGCTTGCGCGCGCGGGCGACGCCTTCGTACACGCCGAGCGACTCGGCGAATTCCAGCAGCTGGATCGCGTTCTTGCGCTTCAGTTCGGTGAGGTTGATGACACGGTCGTTGCTGCCCGGATCGGCGTTGTCGTCGTCCACCGGCAGGCCGTTCGGGTTGGGGCGCGGATGGTTTTGCGGACGCCCCTGCTGCTGGTTCGGGTTGCCGCCGCGCTCGTTGCGGCGACGTCGACCGCGGCCTTCTCGACCTTCGCGACCGGGATTGTTGGGGCTGTTCTGGCCCTGGTTCTGCTGGCCCTGGTTCGGGTTCTGACCCTGGGCTTGAGCCTGATTCGGATTCTGGCCCTGGTTCTGGCCTTGCGCCGGGTGGTCCTGACCTTGCGGGTTCGACTCGCGCGGTTCCTGCGCGGTGCGCTGTGGCGGAGCTTCGGTGTATGCCGGCGTCATCGACGCAGCCACCGGTGGACGCTCTGCTGGTGATGCGGGGGCAGGGGCCGATGCGGCCGCCGGCCGATCGACAGACGCCACCTTCTCGGCATTCGCCGCAGCGATCGCTGCCGCCGTGCGGCGCGGCGCACGCGGACGCGGCTCGGGCTTGCCTTCGGCCACAGGCTTGGTATCGGCGCTCTTGGCGTCGTTCGGCATGTTGTTATCGGTATCGGACACGGGCAATCCTCGCAGGGCGCCGTTGAATTACAGGAGGGAGGGTGTGCGTCGCGCGGAAGGCGCAAGGGGACAGGACTGTCCCGACGGACGCGATGAATCTAGCACCCGCTGCGTATCGGCGTAAAGCCTCGTGAGCCGGCCGTACTCAGTCGAGCCGGCTCCGTGCAGCGGGTTTGCAACGGACTGATCAGATGGCCTTGTCGATCATCTGGGTCAGCTGCCCCTTGCTGACGGCGCCGATCTGGGTCGCCTCGACCTTGCCGTTCTTGAACACCATCAGGGTCGGGATGCCGCGCACGCCATAGGCTCGCGGGGTCTGCTGGTTCTGGTCGATATTGACCTTGACGATGCGCAGCTTGCCTTCGTACTGCACGGCCAGTTCGTCGAGCATCGGCGCGATCGCCTTGCACGGGCCGCACCATTCCGCCCAGAAATCCAGCAGCACCGGGGTTTCGGACTTGAGCACCTGCTCGTCGAAGGCGTCGTCATTCACATGGGTAATCAGGTCGCTCACCGGGGATCTCCGTGGCTGGGGGCAAGGTGCAAGACAATGGGGTGGCAAACTCAGGAAAACAAGGAGATAGCGACCGCGAGGCCGTCATCAGCTACACTCAGGCGCCCACGAAGCGCGAGTTGGGCAGGAACGAGAGATGCCATGGCGGCAAGTCTTCATTCCAGCGCAACTCCGGGCACGATTCAAGGGCGGCTTGCACAGCTGCCCGTCAGACCGCCGGCAAATACGGCGTCGCCAGCCGCGGCGCGACCTTGTTGACCCTGACATTGAGCCGCTTCGCTGCGCATCGCGCACACGTCCTGCACCGCCCTCCGCCGATCTTCGGCGTCTGAAGCGGCACAGCGCATCCCGCCGCCGTCTGGCAAGGTTTTCATTCCGCATATGTCACAAACCGTACTCACCGACACTTTCTTCGCCAATTTCGATCTTCACCCGTTGCTGCAGCAAGGCCTGGACGACAGCGGTTTCACCCGCTGCACGCCGATCCAGGAAATGACCCTGCCGCTGGCGCTGGCCGGGCGCGATGTCGCCGGCCAGGCGCAGACCGGCACTGGCAAGACCTGCGCCTTCCTGGTCGCGCTGATGAATCGCCTGCTGACCACGCCGGCCGTGGCCGACCGCAAGGACAGCGATCCGCGTGCGCTGATCATCGCGCCGACCCGCGAATTGGCGATCCAGATCGAGAAGGACGCCAAGGCGATCGGGCGCCACACCGGTCTGCGCAGCGCGCTGATCTACGGCGGCGTCGACTACGACAAGCAGCGCCAGCAATTGAAGGACGGCTGCGACATCATCATCGCCACGCCCGGCCGCATGCTCGACTACCACAAGCAGGGCGTGTTCAGCCTCAACAGCGTCGAGGTGATGGTGATCGACGAAGCCGACCGCATGTTCGACCTCGGCTTCATCAAGGACGTGCGCTTCATCTTCCGTCGCCTGCCGCCACGCGAGCAGCGCCAGGTGCTGCTGTTCTCCGCCACGCTGAGCCATCGCGTGCTGGAGCTGGCCTACGAGCACATGCACGAGGCCGAGAAACTGGTGGTGGAGAGCGACAACGTCACCGCCGACAAGGTGCGCCAGCTGGTCTACTTCCCGGCCAAGGAAGAGAAGATGCCGCTGCTGCTGAACCTGCTCGATCGCACCAAGCCGAGCCGCAGCATCATTTTCGTCAACACCAAGGCCGCCGCCGAGCGCATCACCGAGCGGGTCAAGCGCCACGGTTGCCGCGTCGGCGCGATCTCCGGCGACGTGCCGCAGCTGAAGCGGCAAAAGCTGCTGCAGCGTTTTCAGGACGGTCAGCTGGACATCCTGGTCGCCACCGACGTGGCCGCACGCGGCCTGCACATTCCGGCAGTCAGCCACGTCTTCAACTACGACCTGCCGCATGAGGCCGAGGATTACGTGCACCGCATCGGCCGTACCGCGCGGCTCGGTGCCGAGGGCGACGCGATCAGCTTCGCTTGCGACCTGTACGCGATGTCGCTGCCGGAAATCGAGACCTATATCGGCCAGAGCATTCCGGTGGCGTCGATGGATCCGGAGTTGCTGATCATGCCGAAGCCGCGCGAGGTCGACGCGGAGTTTGCCGCGAATGCCGCCGCCGACAGCGCCGCCTTCGGCGATGTGGTGGCGCCGCGCCCCGGCGAGAAGCCGCGTCGCTCGGGTGGTTCCAGCCGCAGTGGCGAGCGCAGTGGCACCGCTCGCAGCGGTTCGCGTCCGCCGCGCGAGCGCAAGCCGGCCGTGCCGGTTGCCGAGACCGAACAGCCGGTGGCCGTGGCCGTGCACAAGACCGAGACTGCGCCATCGGCTGACGGCAGCGTCGCCGCCGAAGGCACGCGCAAACCGCGCCGTCGTCGTGGTGGCCGCAATCGCCATCGCGAAGGCGTGCCGACCGACGGTGTCGAGACGACTGGTCACAACGCCGCTGTTGCCGAGGGTAACCGCGCGCCGCGTGGCGAGCGTCGCCCACCGCGCGAGCGCAACGCGACGGAATCCACTGGCAGCACCCACAACCGGCCGTCACGGCAGGTCGCGGTGACTTCCGGCAAGACCGGCGAACACGCTCATCCGAAGAAGCCGGGCCTGTTCCGTCGACTGACCCGGCTGTTCACTGGCCGCTGAGTGGATCGATCGCCATGGGCTGAACCCGTGGCGATCAGCGAGCACATGAAGTCCGCATCTTGATGCCGGCTTCCCTTATCCTTGGCGCTGGTACGACGGCACGCAGGCTCGGGGATACTCGGTGATCCATTTTGATCAAGTCAGCAAGCGCTACGAAGGTGGCCATGAGGCGCTCTCGCAGCTTTCGTTCGAGGTGCCGACCGGCGAGATGGCCTTCGTCACCGGCCATTCCGGTGCCGGCAAGAGCACCCTGCTCAAGCTGCTGGGCCTGATCGAGCGACCGTCGCACGGCACGATCAGCATGGACGGCAAGAGCCTGGCGAAGATCCGCCGCAGCGGCATTCCGAAGTGGCGCCGGCAGCTCGGCATGGTGTTCCAGGATCATCGTCTGCTGATGGAGCGTACGGTGTTCGCGAACGTCGAACTGCCGTTGGTGATCGGCGGCATCGCCAAACCCGAACGCGCCAGGCGCGTGCGCGCCGCGCTGGAGAAGGTCGGTCTGCTCGCTTACGAGCGCCAGCTGCCGGCGACTCTGTCCACCGGCGAGCAGCAGCGCGTCGGCATCGCCCGCGCGATCGTGGCGCGACCGACCCTGCTGATTGCCGACGAGCCGACCGGCAACCTCGACCCGCAACTGGCGGTGGAGATCATGGGTCTGTTCGGCGAGTTCCAGCAGATTGGTACCACCGTGCTGATCGCCAGTCACGACCTGCCGCTGATCAAGCGCATGAAGAAGCGTGTGATCGTGCTCGATCACGGTCGGCTGGTGGCCGATCTGGCCGCGCAGGAGGTGCTGTGAACACGCCATCCGAAGCCATCCATGCGCCCGCGCCTGAAGCGGCGCCACGCAACGAGCACACGCGCGGCCGCCGGCTCGGCAGCTGGCGGGAGCATCACGGCTGGAGCGCGGCGGCCAGTCTGCGCCGGCTCGCCTCGCGTCCACTCGGTACCCTGCTGACGGTTGCGGTGATGGGTCTGGCGCTGGCCCTGCCGCTGGCGTTCTACCTACTGCTGGGCAATGTGCAGAAGCTCGGCAATGCGCTGGGCCAGAGTCAGGCGATCAGCGTTTTCATGCAACCGGGACAGACCGCGCAGCAGGCGCAGATGCTGGCTCAACAACTGGGTGGTCGTCCCGAGGTGGCTGCGGTGGTCGTGAAGACTCCGCAGCAGGGCATGGACGAGCTGGCAAAAATGCAGGGCTTCTCCGGCGCAGTGCAGACGCTGGACGACAACCCGCTGCCTTATGTGTTGCAACTGCAGCCGCGCGCCGAGGCAACGGCCGGTGCGCTCGAACAGCTGGTGGCCGATGTGCGCACGATGCGCAGTGTCGAACTGGTGCAGGACAGCGGCAGCTGGCGCCAGCGGCTGGATGCGCTGCTTGGCGTCGGCAATCGTGTGGTGCTGGTGCTGGCTTCGTTGCTGGCATTGGCGGCGTTGCTAGTAGTCGGCAACACGGTGCGGGTGGATATCGCCAGTCGCAGCGAGGAAATCGGCGTGCTGTTGCTGGTCGGTGCCAGCAGTGCGTTCGTGCGCCGGCCGTATCTGTATGCCGGGATCTGGTACGGCCTGTTCAGCGGCATCCTCGCCGCGTTGCTGGCGGTGCTGATCGAGTTCGCATTGGCCGGACCGGTAGCGCAGTTGAGCCAGGCTTATGATGGCAAGCTGCATGTGGGGGGCTTGCCGCTGTGGCTGCTGCTGGCGGTGCCGCTGGCTGCGGCTGCACTGGGCTGGCTCGGCGCGCGGCTGGTCAGTGCATGGCAACTGCGCAAGCTGGGGTAGTCGGTTTTGCCGAAGGTGATGCGAATCGCAGCCACCGCCGCGGCGGTCATGCACTATCGGTATGGAAGCGGGCGCAGGGGGTGCGCTTGCAGGTTCATCGGCAAGGATCGCCGCGGGTCAGGTGGATGAGCTAAGGAATGAGTACGAATATCAGCAGTCGTCTGCTCACCGAGGCACCGCGTGTGCTGGTGGTCGACGGCTCGCGTGTGGTGCGGCAGTTGATCACCCGTGTGCTGCAGGCCGAGCTGCCCGGTGTCGAAGTGGTCGGCTGCGGCAGTGGTGCCGACGCGCAGCAGGTGCTCGGCGAGGGCGTGTTCGATTTCATCACCATCGCGCTGCGCCTGCCCGACATGGACGGGCTGGAGTTGGCGCGCTTCGTGCGCGAATCGGCGCCGCAGACCTATGTGCCGATCGTGGTGGTTTCCGGTGACGTCGAGGATCGCCTGCACAAGCGTTCGCTGGGCGAACACGTTACCGATTATTTCGACAAGGCGCTGGGCTTTCAGGCGCTGGCCGAGTTCATCCGTGGCTACGTCAGCGCGCAGACGACGGCGGAGGGCACCGTACTCTACGTCGAGGACAGCCGCGTGGTGGCGCTGGCGACCCGGCGCATGCTGGAGAAGATCGGTCTCACCGTGCGTCACGTGGTCAGCGTGGAGGACGCGCTGGCCATGCTGGAAACGGATCGCGCGCTGGGTTGGGTCGGCGCCGACGTGGTGCTGACCGATGTCAGTCTGAAAGGCGAGTTGACCGGTGGCGACCTGCTCGAACACATCCGCGGCGAGTTCGGTTACGGCAAGGGTCGATTGCCGGTGCTGGTGATGACCGGCGATGAGAACCCGGCCAATCAGGCCGCGCTGATCCGTGCGGGTGCGAACGATCTGGTCGAGAAGCCGGTCGAGGAAAAACTGCTGATCACCAAGCTGTTGTTCCAGCTGCGCGTGGCACGGCACCTGCGAGCGCGCGCGAGCAACGCATGAGCGACGAGCGGACCATTCCGGAAAGGATCCGGCTGGAACCGTCGTGGAAGGCGCGCATCGGCGATTATCTGCAACGCCCCGAGATGCAGGCGCTGTCGACGTTCCTGCGTGCGGAGAAGCACGCCGGCAAACGCATCTATCCGCCTGGTCCGGAGATCTTCGCGGCATTCGAGCACACGCCGTTCGATGCCGTTCGAGTGGCGATCCTCGGTCAGGACCCGTATCACGGACCCGGCCAGGCGCATGGCCTGTGTTTCTCGGTGCGTCCCGGTGTGCGGGTGCCACCGTCGCTGGAAAATATCTTCAAGGAAATCCAGCGCGATCTTGGCATCGCGCGACCCGACCACGGCTGCCTCACGCCATGGGCCGATCGCGGCGTGCTGTTGCTCAACAGCGTGCTGACGGTGGAAGATGGTCGCGCCGGTTCGCATCAGGGCAAAGGCTGGGAAGGCTTCACCGACGCCGCGATCGACGCGCTCAACCGCGAGCGCGAGGGCCTGGTATTCCTGCTGTGGGGTTCGTACGCCCAGCGCAAGGGCCAGCTGATCGACACCAGCCGCCACTGCGTATTGAATTCGGTGCATCCATCGCCGCTGTCAGCGCACCGCGGCTTCATCGGCTGTGGCCACTTTTCCGCCGCCAACCGTTATCTGGAAGCCCGCGGCCAGATGCCAGTCGATTGGTCGTTACCGTCGCGAGCCATGCTGCAGGCCGGTTTCACGCCCGCTTGAATGCCGAGGGGTGACCCTCATGTCGGTGCTCTTGGGGCACTGGACAAGCGCCGCAAATATCTATACCATTCGGTTCATTAAAGCTCGGAACCAAGCCGTGCTGAACCAATCCAGGGTTTAGCACTCCAACGACCCGAGTGCTAAACTTTGATGTCATTCAGGAGGTTCCACCCATGTCTCAAGCCTTGGTGACCGCCAACTTTCCGCTACCCAGCGTAGTCGGCAGTCTGGATGCCTACATTTCCGCGGTCCATCGGATCCCGGTGCTGAGCTCGGAAGAGGAGCAGGCGCTGTCGCGCGACTATCTCGAAGAGGCCAACCTGGCCGCTGCGAAGAAGCTGGTGATGTCGCATTTGCGTTTCGTGGTGCACGTGGCGCGTGGCTATTCGGGCTACGGCCTGCAGCTGGCCGACCTGATCCAGGAAGGCAATATCGGCCTGATGAAGGCCGTGAAGCGTTTCGACCCGGATCAGGGCGTGCGTCTGGTCAGCTTCGCGGTGCACTGGATTCGTGCCGAGATGCACGAGTTCATCCTCAAGAATTGGCGCATTGTGAAGGTCGCCACCACCAAGGCGCAGCGCAAGCTGTTCTTCAACCTGCGCAAGAGCAAGAAGCGCCTGGGCTGGATGAACGCGGCCGAAGTAAGCACGGTGGCGAAGGATCTGGGCGTGCCCGAGGCGACCGTGCGCGAGATGGAGTCGCGTCTGTCCGGTCGTGACATCGGCTTCGAAGCGCCGGCCGATGCCGACGACGACGCGAAGCCGGCACCGGCGGCGTTCCTGATCGACGACGGCGCCGACCCGTACGAGAACGTGGCCGACGAGGACTACGCCGACAACCAGATGCAGACGCTGACCGATGCGTTGAGCCATCTGGACAAGCGCTCGCGCGACATCATTCAGCGCCGCTGGCTGGATGATGACAACAAGGCCACGCTGCAGGATCTGGCCGATGAGTACGGCGTTTCCGCCGAGCGCATCCGTCAGGTGGAAGCGAACGCGATGAAGAAGATGCGCGGCCTGTTCGCCACGGCGTGAGGTGAGTCACTCATGAGAGCTCGCACAATCTCGTGCGGCTTTCAGCAAGCGCATTGACGGCCCGGGAAACCGGGCCGTTTGCGTTGAGGGATCAGCGTCGGGTAGCGGCAGGCTGGCGCAGCGCCATGCCCTTCAGTACGTTCAATGCCTGCGACAAGGCGTAGTCGCTGGTGGCCAATTTGCCGTCGGCGGCGCTGCCATCGTCGTTGATGTCGTTGCCGGTCTTGGCATGCTCGTTGGCCAGATGGTTCGGCAGGTCGGCTTCGGAGCTGATCAGCACCGGCCCGCTGTCGGCCTTGTTGACGGTGAGGTCGGCCAGTGCGATGTCAGGCTTGATGCCTTCGGCCTGGATCGAGGTGCCGTTCGGCGTGTAATAGCGTGCCGTGGTGATTTTCACCGCATGCTCGGCATCCAGCGGCAACACGGTTTGCACCACGCCCTTGCCGAACGTGCGCTGGCCCATGATCAGTGCGCGGTGGTTATCCTTCAGTGCGCCGGAGACGATCTCGGCAGCCGAGGCGGTGCCGTTGTTGGTCAGCACGATCATCGGCGCGCCGTTGAGTTGATCGCCGGGGTGGGCGTTGAAACTCATGTTGGCGTCCTGCAATCGGCCGCGGGTGGTGACGATGATGCCGGTGTCGAGGAAGTCGTCGCTGACGCCCACCGCGGCGGTGAGCAGGCCGCCGGGATTGTTGCGCAGATCCAGCACGGCGCCTTTCTGCGCGCCATTTTTCTGGATCAGTTCGCCGAGTTTTCGCTCCAGATCGCCGGCCGTGTCGTCCTGGAACTGGCTGATCCGCAGGTAGGCGTAGCCGGGTTCCAGCTCACGCACCTTGACGCTGCTGACCGCGATGTTCTCGCGTACCAGGTGCAGGTCAATCAGCTTGTCGCTCTTGTCGTGAACGATGGTCAGGTCGATCTTGCTGCCGGGTTTGCCGCGCAACTGCTTGAACATCGCATCGACATTCTCGGGATCGATCAGGGTGCCGTTGATCTTGACGATGCTGTCGCCAGCCCTGATGCCGGCGCGTGCGGCCGGGGTGTCGTCGATCGGCGAGACGATGCGCAGGCCGCCGTCGACCTGCAGCACCTCGATGCCGAGGCCGCTGTATTCGCCGGTGGTGTCCTCGCTGAGCTGGGCCAGACCGTCCTTGTCCAGGTATTCGCTGTGCGGGTCGAGCCCGCTGAGCATGCCGGTGATGGCCGCCTTCATCAGGGTCTTGTTGTCGACCTTTTCCACATAGGCCTGGCGCACCACCTCATACACCCGGCTGAAATTGCGGATGTCGTCGAGGCTGACCTGATCGCTGCTGGAACTTGCGCTGGCCGGTGCGTTGGCACTGCTGTTGGTGGCAGGCAGGTCGACCGGTGGCGCGGGTGCAGCCACGCTGGCATTGCCGGCCGGCGTGGTCTGCGCATGCGCGTGCGGCACCGACAGCAGCAGTGGAACGGCCAACAAGGCGGTCAGGCCGACGGTTGGGCTCAAGGTGGAAAGACGCATGCGGGTGACTCCGTGCAACGGGTAAACATCGCGCCTGAACGCGACGGAAAGAGTGACAGGACGTGAGACAGCCGAACGCCGGAGTAATTCATCAAAGGCACAAGCCTAGCCTGCGGCGCCGTGGCGATCGCGTCAACGGCGCTGGCTCAGCCAGGTGCGCGGGTCGACCGGTTGGCCGCCCTTGCGCAGCTCGAAATACACGCCGGTATTGATCCCGGTGGGCGCGCTGGCGGTACCGATCGTCTCACCGGCATCGACCTCGTCGCCGACGCCGTGCAGTAGCGTCTCATTGTTGCCGTACATGCTCATCCAGCCGTTGCCATGGTTAACGATCAGCAGCATGCCGTAACCACGCAGGAAGCCGGCGTAGATCACCCGGCCGCGGGCCACCGCATGGATCTCGCTGCCGCCGCCGGCCTTGATCAGCACACCGCTGCCGTAGCTGTGGACATCGCCGCTGGTCGGCCATGGCAGACCGCCGCGGATATTGGCGCTGGCGCTGCCGACCTCGATCGGCGGCGGTGGCAGCTTGTGGCCAGGGCGTTTGCTGGTGGCTGCGGTACGCGCGGCCGCCTCGCGGGCGGCGGCTTCGCGAGCCGCTTCGTCGATCACCTTCTGCAGCTTGTCGACCAGATTGTTGAGCGACTGCGCGTTCTGCTTCAGCGCGGCCAGCCGCTCCGCCTGGTCCTTGTATTGCGCATCGGTTTCGGCCGCCAGTTTCTGCTGCGCGGCGCGTTGCTGGGCCAGCGTCCTGGCCTGCTGCTCGCGCTGTGTCTTGGTGGTCTGCAAGGCCTGTTGCTCGCTGGTGATGGTGTCTTCCAGTTCCTGCAACTTGGTCAGGTCGGCCATCAACTGCTGTACCCGCGCCACACGGTCCTGCTGGAAATATTTCGAATACACCAGCGCACGCGAGATGCGTGCCACGTCTTCGTCGCCCAGCAGCAGACGCAGATCCGAACCGTGGCCGAGCGCGTAGGTGGCACGCAGCAGGTCGGCGATGGCCGCGCGCTGGCTGTCCAATGTCTGCTTCAAGCTGGCGCGCTGCTGCTGCAGTTGATCCAGTTGTTGCTGCTTGGTCGCCAGCTCGGTGTCGGTCTGGTGCACCGCGCGTGCCGCGCCGGCCAGCGCATTGGCCTGCTTGGCGAGTTCGGCATTGACGCTGTCGCGGCGCTCGGCGGTATTGGCCTGCTGTTTCGCCAGCGCCTCCATCTTGCTGCGCAGATCGGCCAGTTTCTGTTTTGCCTCGGCCTGTTCAGTGCGGCTCTTGCCATCCTGTCGCGCCTGCAGTGGAGAGATGGCCAGGCAGCCCAGCAGTGTGGCGAGGATCAGGCAGTGGACGGGGCGGGCGGCGAAACGGGCGGATTTGGGCATGCGGCCGATTATCCCCGAGCCGGGCGGGCGGAGCGAGGCAGCCGCCATCCGCGGCTTTGCCAGGTGCCTGGGGAGTACGGTGCGCGTTGAAAGCGAGGCGTTCTTTCTGGTCCGAAATATGCATGAAATACATTGTGAAATTAGGCACTTGAGTGTGAGTTAGCAAGGTGTTAAACCACGCTTGCGAAGAGGCCTTCCCCCGCTCGTGGCCTTTACGCTGGTTGCTGAAGCTGGCCTCCCCACACCCCAACGGCCTGCTTCTCCATTGTCCGATCGATCCGAGCGCCTCTGATTGCTCCGCAAGTGGAGGGTATTTCCATGAAACGCACGCTAGTCATTTCGCTGGCGGGTCTGGCCTTGTCGCCGATAGCTGCTGCTCTCGCGCAAAGCACGCAGACCACCGACACGCCGCAGGCACAAACCACGCCGCAGACCCCGACCAGTACGAGTACGCAGAATCCACCTCCACCGACTGGCCAGAACGTGAAGGAATTGCAGACCATCACGGTGACCGGTTCGGCGATCCCGCGAATCGACATGGAGACGCCCTCGCCGGTCACCACGATTACCGCTGTGCAGATCCAGCGCAGTGGCCTTACCACGCTGTCCGATGTGGTGCGCGCGGTCTCGGCCGACAACAGCGGATCGATCCCGAATGCGTTCGCGAATGGTTTTGCGGCCGGTGCGTCGGGTGTCGCGTTGCGCGGCCTCACCGTGAATTCCACCTTGGTGCTGATTGACGGCCACCGTGTCACCAATTATCCGGTGGCCGATGACGGCGAGCGCTCCTTCGTCGACCTGAACACCATTCCACTCGCCGCGGTCGAGCGCATCGAGGTGCTGAAGGACGGTGCCTCGTCGCTGTACGGCGCCGATGCGATCGCCGGCGTGGTCAACATCATCATGCGGCCGAGCTTCAAGGGCGTGGAGGCCACCGCCAGCGTGGGCACTTCACAGCACGGCGGCGGTTTCACCCGCAAGGCTACGCTGCTGGCCGGTGGTGGCGATCTGGACAAGGATCACTACAACGGCTACGTGAGCGTTCAGTACCAGAAAGACAACCCGATCTGGACCAGGCAGCGCGGCTTCCCGTTCAACACGGGCGATCTGAGCTCGATCGGTGGTCCGGGCCTGGGCGGCCCGTCAGCCCGTGTCGGTGGCACCAATGGTGCGGTCAGGCCGGATGCCGCCGGTTCGCTGTGGCAGCCGCTGAGCGCCTGCACCTCGGGGCCGATGATCACCGACGCCACCGGCAGCTACTGCCGTTACGACGCCGTCAACCTGTATGGCCAGCTGCAGCCGGCGATGGAGCAGGGTGGCGTGTCCGGCCGTTTCACCATCAAACTTGGCGACACCACCACCGCCTACATGGACGCCAGCTACATGGAGGCAAAGACCTGGGCACCCGGTGGGCCGCGTCCGATCCAGAACAGCACGCCGCACAACACCAACAACATCGCCCTGCCGGTGGGCAATCCGTCGAATCCGTTCACGGTGCCGGCGCGGATCAGCTACAACTTCGGCGACATTCCGGACGGCTTCAACTACAACAACCGCAACGCACGCATCGTAGGCAATGTCAGCGGCCAGCTGGCCGAGTGGAACTGGAATGCCGCCCTGGTGCTCAACCATGCCTGGCTGAGTACCACGCAGTACGGCTTCATCGACTACCAGGGCCTGCTCGCTGCGGTGGCCAACGGCACGTACAACTTCGTCAACCCGTCGGCCAACTCCGCTGCCGTGCGCGGCTCCCTGGCACCGGGCTACAACAAGACCTCCACCACCGACATGGACTCGCTGGACCTGAGCGCCAGCCGTTCGCTGTGGGATCTGTCGGGCGGCTCGATGGGGGTGGCCCTAGGCGCCCAGTTCCGCCATGAAGCGCAGAACGACCCCACGTTGAATCCGAACTTCCAGTTCCAGGGGTTGGGCAATGCGCAGACCAAGGGCAGTCGCGACGTGAGCGGTGCCTTCGCCGAGTTCTACCTGCCGCTGCTGCAGTCGCTGGAGGTTGATGCATCGGGCCGCTTCGACCATTACACCGACGCCGGCAACAACTTCTCGCCGAAGATCGGCATCAAGTACAAGCCGTTCGACTGGATCGCGTTGCGCGGCACCTGGTCCAAGGGCTTCCGCGCGCCGGCGTTCGCCGAGAACGGTTCGAGTTCCACGCAGGGCTTCGTCACCTACACGCCGCCACCGGCGTTCCAGGCGCTGCATGGCAACAATGCCTACGTGCTGCCGTACGCGCTCTCGGAATTCACCTTGGCCAACAAGAACATCAAGCCGGAGAAGTCCAAGAGCTTCACCTTCGGTGTGGTGCTGCAGCCGACCAAATGGCTGAACGTCTCGGTCGATTACTACAACATCAAGAAGTCCAACCTCATCGTGCAGGCCGACACCTCGGCGGCGCTGGCCAACTACTATGCGGGTACGCCGCAGGCACCGGGCGTGAGCGTGACTCCCGACTTGGCCGATCCGGATCATCCGAACGTCCAGCCGCGTCCGTCCGAGCTGATCGGCTCGTACCTCAACGCGCAGTCGCTGAAGACCACCGGCATCGATGTGGATGTCCAGGCCCATTTCGACTTCAGCGACAACCTGCACTACATCAGCGAGCTGACCGGCACCCAGATCTTCCAGTGGAAGGTCAGGTTCCCCGACGGTACGGACCAGAGCTACGTGGGCACCCAAGGCCCGTACAACCTGTCGTCGGGTGCCGGTACGCCGCGCAGCCGCGCTTCGTGGGCGAATACGCTGATGTACGGACCGCTGACGGTCACCGGCACGCTGTACTTCACCAGCAGCTACAAGAACATCGCGGCGGATGTGGGCGTGCTGGGCCTGTTCGACGGCGACTGCCTGTCGACCCGGCCGGATAATGGTTTGAACTTCCCGGCGAGTTGTCGTGTGGGCCCGACCTACGACTTCGATCTGACCGGCAGTTACGCGATCAACGACCACATTAGCATCACCGGTTCGATCATGAACGCGTTCGACAAGAAGCCGCCGTTCGACCCGTCGAACTACGCCGGGGCGGGCTCCAACTACAACCCGACCTGGTCGCAGTCCAATGTGGTGGGGCGTTTCTACAACCTGGGTGTGAAGGTCAAGCTGTAGCCGGTTGCTGACCGGCGAAGTGCGGTTCGAGGCGGCGTTCCGGGAGACCGGGACGCCGTCCTTGTTTGCGCCGCCGGAAATGCCGATGCGTGGCGATGATCAACAGATGGAAGTTTAGCCGTCCAAACAAATATTTTGACGCGTCGCAGCAATTGTGCTCTAGTCGGAGCTGCTCCTGTGCAGAACGATCGGTGCCACCGGCATCGCGGCAGCCTGCGCAGCCCGGAGGGGAGTGATGGCAGCAAGCGGCATGGCGACGTTGTACGACCCGGCTTTCGAACACGACAGCTGCGGCTTTGGTCTGGTCGCACAGATCGACGGGCGCGCCAGCACCTGGGTGGTCGATACCGCGTTTGCCGCGCTGGCGAAACTTTCCCATCGCGGCGGCGTGAACGCCGACGGCATCAGCGGCGATGGCTGCGGCGTGCTGATTCATCGCCCGGCGGAATGGCTACGTGCGCTGGCCGCCGCCGCCGGCATCATCCCGGCCGAGCGTTTCGCCGCCGGCCTGGTGTTTCTCGATCCGGCGGGTGGTGAAGCGGCGGCGATCGAATTCGAGCGACATCTGGCCGCGGCCGGATTGGGGCTGGCCGGTTGGCGCGACGTGGCAATCGACACGGAAGCCTGTGGCCCGCTCGCCAGCGCCACCTGTCCGCGTGTGCGCCAGGTATTCGTGAATGCCGACCCAGCGATGGACGACGACGCATTCGAACGCGCACTGTTTCGTGCGCGTCGGCGTGCCGAGACGGCGCTGGTAAACGACCCGCAGTTTTACGTGGTGAGCCTGTCCGCCCAGGTGATCGGCTACAAGGCGATGGCCGCGCCGGGCCGGCTGCGCGAGGTATTCGTCGATCTCACGCATCCGGCGCTGGTCAGCGACGCGGTGGTGTTCCACCAGCGCTTCTCCACCAACACCACGCCGCAGTGGCGGCTGGCTCAACCATTTCGCCTGCTCGCGCACAACGGCGAGATCAACACCATCCGCGGCAACCGTCGCTGGATGCAGGCGCGCGAGGCGGTGCTGCGTTCGCCGCTGGTCGACCTCACCGACATCGGCCCGCTGGTGCGCCAGACCGGCTCGGATTCGGAGAGCCTGGACAACGCGCTGGAAGTGCTGCTGGCCGGTGGCCTCGACATGCTCACCGCGATGCGCGTGCTGGTGCCGCCAGCCTACGCGGCGCGCGAGGATCTGGACGAGGACCTCACCGGCTTCTACGAGTACTACGCGCTGCACAGCGAGCCGTGGGATGGTCCGGCCGGTCTGGTGATGTGCGACGGCCGCTATGCGGTGTGCACGCTCGACCGCAACGGCCTGCGCCCGGCGCGCTGGGCGCTGTCCGACGACAACCACCTGATCGTCGCCTCCGAGGCTGGCCTGTGGGACATGCCGCCGGCGCGGGTGGTGGCGAAGGGCCGGCTCGGCCCGGGCCAGATGCTTGCGGTGGATTTCACCGGGAAACGATTGCTGCACGACGCCGATATCGACGCGATCAACCGCAGCCGCGCACCGTTCCGCGACTGGCTGCGCGCCGGTATCAGCTATCTCGAATCGGATCTGATCGATCCCAGCCTCGCCGCCGAGCCGCTGCCGGCGAATGAATTGCGTCGTTACCAGAAGCTCTACGGCCTCAGTCGCGAAGAGCGTGAGAGTGTCCTCAAGGTGCTCGCTGAAACCGAGGCCGAAGCGACCGGCGCGATGGGCGACGACACGCCGATGGCGGCGATGTCGCGCCAGGTGCGGCCGTTGTTCGACCGTTTTCGCGAAGGCTTCGCCCAGGTCACCAATCCGCCGATCGATCCGTTGCGCGAACGTCTGGTGATGTCGCTGGTCACCCAGTTCGGTCGTGAAGGCAATCTGTTTGAACTATCGGCCGACAACGCCAAGCAAATCCTGCTGAACTCGCCGATCTGCTCGCAACGCAAGTTGCGCCAACTGCTGGCGTTGCCGCAGTTCGTCAACGCCACCGTGCAGATCGACCTGTGCTATCCACTCGAGGAAGGGCTGGAAGCGGCGCTGCGCCGGTTCTGCCGCGAGGCGGAGCAAGGCGTGCGCAACGGCGCCGGCATGGTCTTCATTACCGACCGCTATCCGAACAGGGACACGTTGCCGGCGCATGCGCTGCTGGCGGTGGGCGCGATCCATGCGCATCTGATCGAGAACGGCCTGCGCTGCCAGTGCAACCTGCTGGTGGAAACCGCCACCGCGCGCGACGCACACCAGTTCGCCTGTCTGATCGGTTTCGGCGCCACCGCGATCTATCCGTGGCTGGCGTATCAGAGCCTGTTCGAACTGGGTCGCGACGGGCACATCAAGCGTGGCGACGGTGCCCCGCGCGAGATCGGCCGCAGCTACCGGCGCGGCATCCGCAAGGGTCTGCTGAAGATCCTGTCGAAGATGGGCATCTCCACCGTCGCCGGTTATCGCGGCGCGCAGCTGTTCGAAATCGTCGGCCTCGCACCGGAAGTGGTGGTGTTGTGCTTTGCCGGCACGTCATCGCGCGTCGGCGGCGCAAGTTTCGCGGATCTCGAACACGACCAGCGCCTGCTCGCCGCCGAAGCGTGGAACGAGGCGCAGCCGCTGCGCGCCGGCGGCCTGTACAAGTTCGTCCACGGCGGCGAATACCACATGTACAACCCGGACGTGATCGATACCTTGCAGACCGCGGTGCGCACCGGCTCAATGGCCGATTACCGTCGCTATGCGCAACATGTCGATGCGCGGCCGCCATCCGCGTTGCGTGACTTGCTGCTGCCACATGCCGCCGGCAACGCGATTCCGCTGGACGAGGTCGAACCGGCCGAGGCGATCCTCAAGCGTTTCGATTCCGCTGGCATGTCGCTGGGCGCACTGTCGCCGGAAGCGCACGAGGCGCTGGCGATCGCGATGAACCGGCTCGGTGGCCGCAGCAACTCCGGTGAAGGTGGTGAAGATCCGGCACGCTACGGCACCGAGAAGACCTCGAAGATCAAGCAGGTTTCGTCCGGCCGCTTTGGCGTCACCGCCGAATACCTGATCAACGCCGAGGTGCTGCAGATCAAGATCGCGCAGGGAGCCAAGCCCGGCGAAGGTGGCCAGCTGCCAGGTCACAAGGTGGACGCCACCATCGCGCGGTTGCGTTACGCCAAGCCCGGCATTGGTCTGATCTCGCCGCCGCCTCATCACGATATCTATTCGATCGAGGATCTGGCGCAGCTGATCCACGATCTGAAGGAAGTGAATCCGACCGCGCTGATCTCGGTGAAGCTGGTCTCGCATGCCGGCGTCGGCACGGTCGCCGCCGGTGTGGTCAAGGCCGGCGCGGATCTGATCACGATCTCCGGCCACGACGGCGGCACCGGTGCCAGTCCGCTCACCTCGATCAAGTACGCTGGCACGCCGTGGGAACTGGGCGTGGCCGAGGCGCAGCAGACGCTGCGCCGCAACGGCCTGCGCGGACGCGTGCGGCTGCAGACCGACGGCGGCCTGAAGACCGGCCTCGACGTGATCAAGGCCGCGATGCTCGGCGCCGAGAGCTTCGGTTTCGGCACCGGCCCGATGGTGGCGCTGGGTTGCAAGTACCTGCGCATCTGTCATCTCAACAACTGCGCCACCGGCGTGGCTACGCAGAACGAGGTGCTGCGCAAGGAGTATTTCATCGGCCTGCCCGAGATGGTGATGAACTACTTCCGTTTCGTTGCGGAAGATGTGCGTGGCCATCTGGCGCAGCTGGGCGTGCGCAGTCTGGGCGAACTGGTCGGTCGCAGTGATTTGCTGAGTCAGGTGGCAGGCAGCACGCCGGTGCAGAAACAGCTCGATCTGTCGCGGCTGATTGTCGAGGACGGTCTCGGTGTTGTGGTGGATAGCGCCTGCACGCTGCCACGCAATCCGATGCGCGATGAAGCGGCGCTGGCCTCGCGCATCGCCATCGATGCGGCGCCATTGGTCGAGCTGGGCAGCGGCGGCACGTTCCGCTACGCAATCGCCAATACCGATCGTGCGATCGGTGCGCGCCTGTCCGGCGACGTGGCGCGGCGCTGGGGCGATCACGGCATGCCCGAGCCGATCACGCTGCAGCTTGAGGGCAGCGCTGGACAGAGTCTGGGTGCGTGGAATGCTGGTGGCGTGCAAATCGAACTGACCGGTGAGGCGAACGACGGTGTCGGCAAGGGTATGACCGGCGGGCGCATCCTGGTGCGGCCGTCACCGGAGTCGCCGTTCGCCAGCCAGGACGCCTCGATCCTCGGCAACACCTGCCTGTATGGCGCCACCGGCGGCGAACTGTTTGCGGCGGGCCGCGCGGGCGAGCGCTTCGCCGTGCGCAACTCCGGCGCGCTGGCGGTGATCGAAGGCGCGGGCGACCACTGCTGCGAATACATGACCGGTGGCGTGGTTGCCGTGCTTGGTTCCTGCGGCTTGAATTTCGGCGCGGGCATGACCGGCGGCTTCGCCTATGTGCTCGATCTCGAGCGCGCCTTCGTTGATTGCTACAACCACGAGCTGGTCGACATCGTGCGCATCTCGCCGGAAGGCATGGAGCACTACATGCAGCATCTGCGCGGCTTGATCGCGCGTCACGCCGAACTCACCGGCAGTGCCTGGGCGCGGCATCTGCTCAGCGATTTCCGGGGGTTGCTTCAGCGTTTCTGGCTGGTCAAGCCGAAGGCGGCAAGCCTGGCCGCGCTGGCCGACGAATTGCGGAGGGCGGCATGAGCGACAAGCTGTTCCGCTTCCTCGACCTGCCGCGCCAGCCACCCAAGGCGGTGCCGGTGGCGATCCGCGTACTTGGCTATGGCGAGATCAGCGGCGATTTCGCGCCGACGTCTGCGGTGGGCCAGGCCGAGCGCTGTCTCGACTGCGGCAACCCGTATTGCGAACACGCCTGCCCGGTGCACAACTACATCCCGGATTGGCTGAAGCTGGTGCAGGAAGGGCGCCTGTTCGAAGCGGCCACCCTTATGCACGAGACCAATCCGCTGCCGGAAATCTGTGGTCGCGTGTGTCCGCAAGATCGGTTGTGCGAGGGTGCCTGTACGCTGGAGCAGGGCGGCTTCGGCTCGGTGACGATCGGCAGCATCGAGCGTTCGATCACCGACGAGGCGTTTCGTCAGGGCTGGCGGCCGGATCTGTCCGGCGTGGTGGAAACTGGCCGGCGCGTGGTGGTGGTCGGCGCGGGGCCGGCGGGATTGTCGTGTGCGGACCGCTTGCGTCGCGCCGGCATCGCGGTGGATGTGTTCGATCGTCAGCGCGAGATCGGCGGCCTGCTCACGTTCGGCATCCCGCCGTTCAAGCTGGACAAGAGCGTGATACGCACGCGCCGTGAGGTGCTGGAAGGGATGGGCGTGCAGTTCCATCTCGGCGTGGAGATCGGGCGCGACATCACGTTCGAGAGCTTGCTCGACGACTACGACGCGGTCTTCATCGGCACCGGCGCCTACACCTTCGTCGACGGCGAATTGCCGGGGCGCGAATTTGATGGCGTGCATGACGCGCTGCCGTTCCTGATCGCCAACGCGAACCGCCTGCTCGACGATCAGCCGGTGCCACCCGCGCTCGATCTCAACGGCAAGCATGTGGTGGTGCTCGGTGGCGGCGATACCGGCATGGACTGCAACCGCACGGCAATCCGTCTCGGTGCGGCCTCGGTCACCTGCGTGTACCGCCGCGATGAGGCGAGCATGCCCGGCTCGCGCCGCGAGGTCGGCTACAGCCGCGAAGAAGGCGTGAACTTCCTGTTCCATCGTCAGCCATTGGCTTTGTTGGGCGAACAGGGCAGGGTACGCGGCGTGCGCGTGGTGACTACCGAACTGGTCGACGGTGGCGATGGCCGGTCACGCCCGCGCAATGTCGAAGGCAGCGAAACCGAATTGCGCGCCGACGTGGTGATCCAGGCGTTCGGTTTCCGCCCGAGCCCACCGGCATGGTGCGCGGCGCATGGCATCGAACTGGATGCCAGCGGCCGCATCCTCGCCGGCGGCAATGGCCGGTTGCCGTTCCAGACCGGCCATCCTCAGGTGTTCGCGGGCGGCGACAACATGCGTGGGGCGGACCTGGTGGTGCGTGCGGTGCACGACGGGCGTGAGGCAGCCGGGTCGATCGCGCAGATGCTCAGCGAACTGACTCTGGCCGAAGTGGCCTGCGTGGCGTAAGTTTTCCGGATGTGCCTGATTGCATTTGCCTGGAATGCGCACCCACGCTGGCGCCTGCTGCTGGCGGGCAATCGCGACGAATTCCATGCGCGCCCGAGCGCGGCATTGGCGCGCTGGGATGATGCACCGATCACCGGTGGTCGCGATCTCGAGGCGGGCGGCACCTGGCTCGGCGTCACCGACAGCGGGCGCTGCTGCGTGGTGACCAACGTACGCGATCCGCGCGATCCGCAGCTCGGTGTTTCGCGTGGCCTGCTGGCGACCGACTACCTCAATGGCCATGCGGACGCATCTGCGCACGCGCAGCAACTGCTGCGTAGTGCCAGCGATTACCGTCCGTTCAACCTGCTCACCTACGACAGTGACGCGGCGTTCTATATCGGCAACCGGCCCGAGCCGCGCGCGCAGCCGATCACGCCCGGCGTGCACGGTCTGTCGAATGCCGACTTCAACACACCGTGGCCGAAGACGCGTGCCTTGATGCAGCACCTGCAGCACTGGATCGACGCGGGCGACGATACGGATTTCGCGCCGCTGTTCGCGGCGCTTGCCGATGAACAGGTGGCGCCGGATGAACAGCTGCCGGATACCGGCATCGGGCTGGAACGCGAGCGCTGGTTGTCGGCCGCGTTCATTCGTGGCGAGGCTTACGGCACGCGTGCCAGCACCGTGGTGGCGATCGGTCACGACGGCCACGGCGTGATCGTGGAGCGCCGCTTCGGACCGAATGGCCACTTCACCGGCGAGACGATGCTGCGCCTCGCAGATTCGTCTCCGACCTAGCATCCCGCCGAAAGGTCGATGCCTACGCGCGCCATCGGCATCGTCGGCTGCCGGTGCGGCTGGCAGCTGGCTAGCCTGCTCGCAACGTCCACGGATCGGAGCGATGCATGCGCATGGAAAGCCTGTTGCCGATGATCGGCTTTGCGTTGTTTGCCACCGGCGTCGCACGTGCGGCCGACTGTCCCGACTGGTCGCCGACGCAAGCGAGGCAGGAGCTGGGTGCGCTGCATGATCGGCTCGACGGCTGGAATCACGCGTACCGGGTCAGCGGGCAATCGCCGGTCGACGACGCAGTCTACGATCAGGCGCAGAAGCGTCTGGCGCAATGGAGTCGCTGCTTTCCCGCACAGGCGCCCGCGCCGCTGGCGCATCTCGCCGATGCCAGCGGCAGCGTACGCTCACCGATCGCCCAGACCGGTCTGGCCAAGTTGCCGGATGCGGCGGCGCTGGCAGCATGGATGCATGAGCACGGCGACGACGACTTGTGGGTGCAGCCGAAGGCCGACGGCGTGGCAGTCACCTTGCTGTATCTGGACGGCCAATTGCGTCAGGTGACCAGTCGCGGCGATGGCATCCATGGCTCGGACTGGCTGGCAAAAGCGCAGCTCATCGATGCGATTCCCAAGCGCCTGCCGCATGCGCCGGCGCGCGTGGTGCTGCAGGGCGAGATCTACTGGCACTTGCCGGGTCACGTGCAGGCTGATGATGGCGGTGCCAACGCGCGCTCGGCGGTGGCCGGCGCACTGGCACGCGCTACGCTGGATGCCGACACTGCCGCGCAGATCGGGCTGTTCGTGTGGGACTGGCCCAACGGCCCGACCGACATGCCGGCCCGTCTGGCCGGACTCAAGGCATTGGGCTTGTCCGACAGCGTGACGTATACGTATCCAGTCAAGACGATCGAAAACGTAAAGCGCTGGCGTGAGCAGTGGTATCGCGGCGCAATGCCGTTTGCGGCCGATGGCACGGTGGTGCGCCAGGGTCATCGACCGCCGGCCAGCACGTGGCAGGCGGCGCCGCCGGACTGGGCGGTGGCGTGGAAATATCCGGCAGCATCGGCACTGGCCGAAGTGCGCGCGGTGGACTTCACGGTCGGTCGCAGTGGCCGCATCACGCCGGTGCTGGAACTGGTGCCGGTGCAACTGGACGATCATCGCGTGCAGCGAGTCAGCGTCGGTTCGCTGCAGCAATGGCAGCAGCTGGATATCCGCCCTGGCGATCAGGTCGAGGTGGTGCTCGCCGGCCTGACCATTCCACGCCTGCAATCGGTGGTGTGGCGCACGCAACAACGCGCGGTGGTAACGCCGCCAGACCCACAGGCACATGGCCGCATGAGTTGCTGGCAGGCCGTACCCGGATGCGAACAGCAATTTCGCGCGCGGCTGCTGTGGCTGGGCGGCAAGCAGGGCCTGCAACTGGATGGCCTCGGCGCCGACACCTGGCAGGCGCTGATCGACGCCGGCCTTATCCATGGTCTGCTCGACTGGATTAACCTGACTCCGACGCAACTGGGCGCGGTGCCAGGCCTCGGTTCGACCCGTGCTGCGGCATTGGCGCAGACTTTTGCCGCGGCACGCGACCGTCCGTTTGCACGCTGGCTGCGCGCACTCGGGATGCCGCTCAGTGATACGGACGGACTGTCGGGTTGGGCTTCGTTGAGCAGCCGTGCTGCGGGTGATTGGCAGTCACTCGATGGCATCGGTGCCGGTCGCGCGAATCAGCTGGTGGAATTCTTCAGCCATCCCGAAGTACGCGCACAGGCCGCGCGACTGCATGCGGCCGGTGTACAGGGATTCTGAGATTCAGCTGCCGAGCTCGCCGTCGAGGTAATACCAGCGACCGGCCTCGCGCACGAAGCGGCTGGTCTCGTGCTGTCGCTGGGCGCGGCCGCCGCCGAGACGGTAGCGGGCGACGAACTCGACGGTGGCGTGATCGTCGTCGTTCTGCTGATGTTGGCGGATCTCCAGTCCCAGCCAGGTCGGTGGCGGTTGCTGCGCGGCGAGTCGCAGCGATGCCGGGCGGGTGTCGGGATGCCAGCTCGCCAGCAGGTAATCCTCACGCTTGAGTACGTAGGCGCTGTAGCGCGAACGCATCAGTTGTGCAGCCGTCGCGGCTGCGACGCCCTCGTGCAGGGGGCCGCAACACTGGGTGTAGCCAGCCGGGTTGCCGCAAGGGCACGGGGTCAGTGTATCGATCGACTTCATGCCGCCTTTGTACCCGGTTCGGCGCTGTTGCGCAGGTACGACGTGCAGGCACGCGCTCAGGCAGGGTTGCGGCGCCACACCCGGCAGCGGTTGTTGGCCGGCATCGCGATATCGTCGACCAGGTCGAAGCCGGCCCGGCTTGCCAGCGCGTCCACCGCCGCGGCATCGCGGATCGCCATGTGCGTGCCGCGGGCCTGCAGCCACTGGTCGAACGCGGCATTGCTGTCGCTGCTGTAACGGCCCTGATAGTTGAATGGACCGTAGATGATCAGGCTGGCGTCGTCGGTGGTGATCGTGGGTAGTCGGGCGAACAGCAGCTCCACTTCGCACCACGCCATGATGTGCAAAGTATTAGCGCTGAATACCGCATCGAACTGCATCGCCGGCCATGTGCCGGCCACATCGAATTCCAGCGGCGCGGGTGTATTCGGCAGCGCCGCTTCGTCGAGCCACGTGCGGATGCCCGGCAGGTTTTCCGCGCGATCCGAGCTTTGCCAGATCAGCTGCGGCAGCGCCGCGGCGAAATGCACCGCGTGCTGGCCGGTGCCGCTGCCGATCTCCAGCACATGCCGTCGATCGGCCAGCTGCTGGCGCAGTACATCGAGGATGGGTTCGCGGTTGCGCTCGCACGCAGGCGAGTGCGGCTTGCTCATGCTTTGCTAGACCCGGCTTTGCTCAGGCCGGACGCCCGCGCAACACGCGCGCCGGCAGCATCAGCAGGGCGCCGAGGAAAGCGAACACCGCGCTCACGGTAATGCCGACCAGACGCAGCGGCAGCAACAGCAGCCACACGATCGGATACAGCACCAGCGCCAGCAGCGCGAGCGGCCAGCAGAACACCAGCAGCAACAGCCAGAGCAGGAAAGCGGCCATCACACGACCTCGTGCAGGTTGGATAGACAAACTCTAGCGCAGGTAAGGGCAGGTGCCCAGATGACTCTTGCCACCCCTGCTGTTCATGTCGTGGGTTCACGCCATTGGATTCACGCCGATCAGCCACAGATGCAGCCATAGCGCGAAGACAATCCAGCTCCCGACACCGATGACTACCGTCAGCACGGTACCCTTGGTCGAGCCGACCGGATAGGCCGTGCTGGCCATGCGGTCGCGTCGACGCGACACGATGAACAGCGCCACCGCCCACAGCAAGAAGGCACCGAACAGCACCACATCGTGCAGCATGCCGGTGGCGAGCAGATGGCCGAACGCCCACACCTTCACGCCTACCAGCATGGGGTGGCCGAGCCTTGCCTTGAGATGGTTGCGAGGTACATAAGCTGCCGCCAACAAGACGAAGGCGACCAGCGTGAACAGCGCATTGAGGTGGCGCAGCGCCAGCGGCGGCACGTACAGCAGCACGGGATGCTGACGCGCCAGGCCGAAGCCCCACACGATCAGCACGAAGCCGATGATCGAGACTAGCGAGTACAGGCCTTTCCATGGCAGATCGCCCAGTCGGGCCTGCTGCCGGTTGCGCCAGTCATTGGCGAAAATGCGTAGCGAGTGGATGCCGAGAAAGATCAGCAAGCCGAGAATCAGGACGGTCATGGTAGCGATCTCACGGGCGACAGGCTGCATGAGTATAGACAGCAGAGCCCGCATGCACAGGTGACAGTCGTCAGGGCATCACGGTGACGCGTACCTCGAACACCACGGCGCCCTCGGCCAGCGTGATCGACGTGTCCCCTGGCAACCATGTGTCACCGGTGTGCAGCTTGCCTTCGGCCGTATCGGCCATGCCGCGTGCGCAATGGACCAGCACGGCGTTTGGTGCGAGGAGGCGGCTCCCGGGCGTGTCCCAGCAATGCAGCTCGCCCTGCGCCCGGGCGCGACGCACCATCAGGTTGAAGTCGCGGGTCGGACCGTCGACCAGGGTCACCGCCACCTTCGCTTCACCGGCAAACGCGAACGGCGCGAACGGCGTGGTCAACGCGTGCATGCGGTCATCGTCCAGCGTCATCGTGAAGCCGTTGCCGTCGAGCAGGGCGATCTGCCGGTCGATGCCGGGGAAACTGGAGAACGGCGCGGGGCTGTCGACCTCGGCGATGCTCACGCGCCACAGGAAATCGTCGCTGCCGGCGCCGTCCGGATGGACGGCTATTTCGCGTGTGCTGCCGAGGCCGTTCTTCCACGGCTGCGGTGGGCAATCGGACAGGCGGATGATCATGCGGTGCGCTCGATGATGCGTTGGAACGGCGGCAGCGCCTTCAGCATGCCGCTGCCGTAGCGTTTGGTCACCACGCGGCGGTCCAGCAGCACGATGCGGCCACGGTCGGTCTCGTTGCGGATCAGGCGTCCGCAGTATTGCGTCAGCAATCGCGTTGCCTCGGGAATGCTCACTTCGATGAATGGATTGCGCCCGCGTGATTCCAGCCACTCGGCATAGGTGGCGCCGACCGGGTCGGTCGGCACCGCGAACGGCAGCTGGGTGATCACCACCGTCTCGCACAGCTTGCCGGGCAGGTCGAGACCTTCGCCGAACGAGGCCAGCCCGAACAGGGTGCTGCCCTTGCCTGCCTCGATGTCGGCACAGTGTTCGGCGATCAGCTGCGACTTGCCCAGCGAGCCCTGCGCGCGCACCTTGCGCACCTGCGCGATCGGCAGCTTCTGCAACACACGATCGAGTTTCACCCGCGAGGTGAACAGCACCAGGTTGCCGGCGTCCCAGTCAAGGTTGTCCGCCAGCCACTCGCTGATTTCCTCGGCGTGGGCTTCGCGCGCATCGGGCAGGGTGCGCATCGCCGGTACTTCCAGTCGCGCCTGTGCGGCGAGGTCGAACGGCGACGGCAGACTCAGGCACACCGCATCGTCGGGCAGGCCCACCGCATCGGCGAAGCCGCGGAAGTTCCCGCCCGCACTCAGCGTGGCCGAGGTCATCAGCACGCCGCTGGCATTGCCCCACAGCACGCTGCGCAACAGGCCACCGGCGGAGACCGCCGAAGCGTGACAGACCAGCTGCTGATCGCCGCCCAAGGTGACCCAGCGTGCCAGCGGCGGCGCGCCGTCGGGATCGTCACTCGACCAGGCATGCCAGCAGCTGGCCTGCTTGCCGATGCGTTCCAGTGCGATGCCCAGCTCGCGCGACAGCGCCTCCTGGGTCGGGCCGCCGTCGGTCATCTCGACCACCGCGCGGCGCACCGCGGTGAGCCAGCGCTGCACTTCGCTGGTATACATGCTGAGTGCGCGCGCATGCTCCACCCACGACTCCGGCAGCTGGCCCAGTGAACCGCGGTACATCGGTTCGGTTTCGGCCGGATCGGGCAGCCAGCCTAGGCGGATTTCCTTCTCGAGTTCTTCCAGCGTGTTGCTCAGTTCCTGCAGCTTCGCATCGCCCGCATCCAGCGACAGCTTGCCCAAAGTCTGCTTGTCGGTCAGCGAATAGGCCGCATGCACCTGCCGGCCGAGCCGGCTCAGCTGGCGCACCGTGACATTCATGTAGACCTCACTAGCGCCGCGGTCGATCGCCTTGCCCGGCACGTGATGGCCTTCGTCGAAGATGTATAGAGTCTCGTCCGGCCGCGGCAGGATCACGCCGCCCCATGCCGGATTGGAGCCGCCCTCGCCCTCGCCGGGCATGGTGAGATCGGCCAGCACCAGGTCCTGGTTCGCCACGATGATCTCGGCATCGTCCACCGCGCGGCGGGCGGCGAAGAACGGGCAGATCATGAACTGCCCACACTTGCGTCCGGTGCAGCCGCCAGCGCTGGTGGTCACCATCGGGCGCAGCAGGTCGCTGACAGCTTCCGGCGCGCTGTCCATGTCGCCGTTCCACTCGTTGCGATCGAACGTGCTGCGCAGTTTTGCCAGCGCCTGCTTGTCGCGCGCCTGCGGCGGCTTGGTCCACAGCGCCAGGTCGGCATCGAAACCGGCCAGGCCCATCTGCGCAGTGTCGTTGAGGCTGTTCGCCGCCATCATCAGGTTGCGCGGGCACAGATAGCGGCCGCGGCCCTTGGCCAGCGCCACTTTCGCCTCGATGCCGTTGAGCTGCAGATACAGCGGGATATCGCGCTGCACCAGCTGCTCCTGCAGCGCGACAGTGGCGGTGGCGATCAGCAGCTTCTTCTTCTGGAAGCGCGCTACGGCCACGCCGGCGATCAGGTAAGCCATCGACTTGCCGGTGCCGGTCGGCGCCTCGATCACCGCCACCCCGCCGGTGCGGCCGAATGCCTTGGCCACCTCGGCGATCATCTTTCCCTGCGAGGCGCGCGCACGGAAGCCTGGCAAACCGTCCTTCAGGCGAGCATAGGCGGCGCGGATGGCGTCTTTGGTGGTGTCGGCGAGCATGCTGGATCGGGAACCTGTGACGCGGATGACGCATGGAGCCCAGGCAGCGGCGACGGCTTGCGGGCAGGCGCGCTGCGTCGGAAGCGCAGCTGGGCGGATGCAAGAGCAGCAGTTTATCGGTATTGCGTGCCCGGCCGCATGCAGGCCGGCTCACGGCAGCCCGAGGCAGGCGTTGTCGCGCGGCATCGAAGGGGTATGCTAATCAGCAGGCGTTGGCGGCCGGGCTCGGGGGAGCTCCACCGATGAGACACAGGGGTGCGGTTGAATCGACGCCGTCAGACGGCTCGCTGCAGTTGAGCTGGCTGGCTCGGCTGACCGCGGGCAATACACCCGATGAAGTGGGCGCGACGATCGCCGCGCTGGTGCAGGCCCGACCGGGCTGCGCCACGGCTTGCGTGTTGTGGGGGCTGGATCAACCGACCCATCATCACAGCGCACCGGCGACGTGGATCGACGCGGCGGATTGGTCGTGGCTGGGCGAAGCCAGCCGTGCGGTAGCCCCGCACTGGCATCCGGATCGTTGCCGCGTCGCGATCCGCCTGTGTCAGCAGCCCGAGCCGGCACTGCTCTTGCTGACCATGCAGTCTGGCCATGGCGATAACGGCTTTCTCGACGAACTGGTGGCGCCTCTGCAACTCGCTGGCGAGTATCTGCGGCGGGCGCTGGAGTGGCGCGAGCTGCAGCATTCGCATCAGCAACTCGAACGCTCCGAAACCTTGCAGCGCGCACTGTTTGCGATCTCCGACCTGGCCGGCTCCGAGCGCGACATGCCGGCGATGCTGCGCGGCATCCACGCCATCGTCAGCACGCTGATGTACGCGGAAAATTTCTTCATCGTGCTGCACAACGCCGAGCAGGACACGATCCGCTTCCTGTACTTCATCGATGTCGAGGATCCGACCATTCCGGGTGACGCACAGGACATGCCGCTGAGCGCGATCGAATACACGCTGACCTGGTACGTGATCTGCGACGGCAAGGCGCGCATGGGCAATGCCGAGGAATTGCGCAGCCAGGTGCCCGGACCGGTCGCCCTGATCGGTCCGGACAGCTACGACTGGCTCGGTGTGCCGATGCTGCGCGATGGCCAGCTCGGTGGCGCACTGGTGGTGCAGAGCTATCAGCCGGATATCGGTTTCACCGACGAGGACATGGCGCTGCTGCAGTTTGTCGGCAGCCACATTCTCACCGCGCTGGAACGCAAGCAGACCAAGGCCGATCTGGAGCAGCGCGTGCAGTTGCGCACGCAGCAACTGGCCGAGGCCAATCGCGGACTGCAGCTGGAAATCCTGGAGCGGCAGCGGGCCGAACACCTGCAGGCGGCGCTGTTCCGGATCGCCGAGCTGGCCACCGCGGATATCGACCAGGACGAGTTCTACCGGCGCGTGCATGCGGCGGTCGGCGAATTGCTGAATGCGGAGAATTTCTTCATCGCGCTGCTCTCCGACGATCGTCAGCGACTGACGTTTCCCTATGCCGTGGATGCGGTGAAGCTGCCGCCAGCCGAGCGTCCGCTGAGCCGCGGCCTCAGCGAGTACGTGCTGCGTCGCGGCACCGCATTGCGTGCCCACAACGCGGATATCGAAGAGCTCGATCGGCGTGGCGAGATCGCGCCCGGGCGCATGGGTTCGCCCGCGATGTGCTGGCTCGGCGTGCCGCTGAGCGTGGGCGACGAAGTGATCGGATTGGTGACCGTGCAAAGCTACCGGGCCAGCGTGGTCTACGGCCCGGCGGATCAGGAGCTGCTCAGCTTCGTCGCCTCGCAGATTGCCAACAGCCTGACCCGGCGCCGTTCCGCCGAGTCGCTGAGGCGTGCCTATGAACAACTCGAACACCGGGTGGAAGAGCGCACGCTGGCGTTGCGCAAGGAAATCATCGAACGCGAGCGCATGCAGGATCAGCTCCGCCATCAGGTCATGCACGATTCGCTGACCGGCTTGCCCAATCGCGGTTACCTGCGCGATCGCATCGACCGCGTGCTGGGTGCGATCCGACGCGAGCCGCAGCAACGCTGTGCGCTGCTGTATCTGGATGTCGACCGTTTCAAGATCATCAACGACAGCCTCGGCCATCTGGCGGGTGACGAGGTGCTGAAAGAGGTGGCGACCCGATTGGCCGGTTGCGTGCGCCATCCCGATCTGGTGGCGCGATTGTCCGGTGACGAGTTCGCTATCCTGCTGGAAGACGTGGAGTCGCCGCCCGACGCCACCGCCGTGGCACAGCGCGTGATGAATGTGCTGAGTGTCCCGATGCTGATCGCCGGCAAGGAACTGCAGGTGACCGCCAGCATCGGTATAGCGATCGGAGACCAGCACTACGACGCGGCCGACGAGGTGCTTCGTGACGCCGATATTGCGCTATATCGAGCCAAGGAACTCGGGCGCAAGCGCTTCGAGTTGTTCGACGAGACGCTGGCGAAGAACGTGGTCGACGTGCTGGCGCTGGAAGGCGAGTTGCGCCAGGCGCTGCTGCGTGACCAATTCGAACCCTACTTCCAGCCGATCTGTGCGCTGGACGACGGCAAGGTGGTGGGGTACGAGGCGCTGATCCGCTGGAACCATCCGCAGCGCGGCGTGCTGCGACCCGGTGACTTCCTGAAGATCGCCGAGGACAGCGGGCTGGTCGAGGCGATCGACTGGCGCGTGTTCGAACTCAGCTGCAGCCTGCTGCTGCAACACAGCAGCGCCGATACCTTCATGACCGTGAACGTCTCGGCCCTGCACTTGCGCCACGCGGATTTCGACGGACGCCTGATCCAGCTGCTCGAGCGCACCGGCCTGTCGCCGTCGCGGCTGGTGGTCGAAGTCACCGAAGGCGCGCTGCTGGACAACCCCGAGCGCGTGCGCGCCACGCTCGACCGGCTGCGCACGATCGGCATCGGTGCCGCGCTGGACGATTTCGGTACCGGCTACTCGTCGCTGAGTTATCTGCACTCGCTGCCGCTGCGCATCCTGAAGATCGACCGCGCGTTCGTGCAGGAGCTGGACAAGGGGGCCAATACCAACAGCACCACGGTGGTGGCGGCGATCCTCGCGCTGGCTCGCGCATTGAATATCCAGGTCATCGCCGAAGGCATCGAAACCGAGATCCAGTACGGCGCGCTGATGGCGATGGGTTGCGAGATGGGCCAGGGCTACCTGCTTGGTCACCCGTCGCCGATCGCGCACTGGCTGGAGCCGCGCGAGGTCGATCCGTGAACGGACTTACCCCGTGGCGGCGATCTGCCGCAGCGCCTGCTCGAAGGCCTCCGGCGGCTGCCCGCCGGAAATCAGGTGCTGGCCGTTGATGATCGTCGCCGGCACCGAATGGATGCCGCGGCTCTGGAAAAACTGCTCCTGCGCACGCACCTCGTCGGCGTAGGCATCGCTGGCGAGAATCTGTCGCGCCTTCTCGACATCCAGGCCCGCTTCACCGGCCAGCCGCAACAGCGTGTCATGTGCGCTGACGTCCTCGCCATCGGTGAAATAGGCCCGCAACAGCACCTGCTTCAGCGCGAGATGACGACCTTCCAGTTCGGCCCAGTGCAGCAGCCGGTGCGCGTCGAACGTGTTGTAGACGCGGCTACGCCGATCCATGTTGAAGGTGAAACCCAGCGCGGCGCCGCGATCGCGGATCGCCGCGCGGTTCGCGTCGATCTGTTCGGCCGAGCTGTTGTACTTGCGCACCAGATGCTCGGTGGAGTCCTCGCCTTCGGCGGCCATCTGCGGATTCAGCTCGAACGGCTGGAAATGGATTTCCGCGGCAACCTCGCCTTCCAGCTTCGCCAGCGCCTGCTGCAGCGAAGCCAGCCCGATCGCACACCACGGGCAGGAGACATCGGAGACGAAATCGATACGGAGCGGAACGGGGGTAGTTGAGGTGGACATGGGCGACCCTTCGCGAGAAATGCGCAGCGGACAGCTGCAGATCGCTAGTAGATTGGATCGCCGGGCCGCGCAATCAATCGGCGATCAGATTCAGTTTCCGCTGATGCTCAGCGCCACCGCTTCGGCGATGCGGATGCCGTCGACCGCGGCGGACAGGATGCCGCCGGCGTAGCCGGCGCCTTCGCCGGCGGGGTAGAGGCCGCGGGTGTTGAGGCTTTGCAGGCTGCCGTCGTTGCGCTTGATCCTTACCGGCGAGGAGGTGCGCGTCTCGACACCGGTGAGGATGGCGTCGTGCATCGAATAGCCGCGGATCTGGCGTTCGAACGCGGGCAGCGCTTCGCGGATCGCGGCGATCGCATAACCGGGCAACGTGCTGTCGAGGTTGCCCAGGGTCACGCCCGGCTTGTACGACGGCTGCACCTCACCGAACTCCCGCGAGGCCCGGCCGGCGAGGAAGTCGCCGACCAGCTGGCCCGGTGCGCTGTAGTTTTCGCCGCCAAGGACATAGGCATGGCTTTCCAGCGCACGCTGCAGCGCGATGCCGGCGAGCGGGCTGCCGCTCGGATCGAACGGCGCGAAGTCGGCGGGGTCGATACCGACCACGACCGCCGCATTCGCGTTGCGCTCGTTGCGCGAGTACTGGCTCATGCCGTTGGTGACCACACGGCCCGGTTCGGAAGCGGCGGCGACCACGGTGCCACCGGGGCACATGCAGAAGCTGTATACCGAGCGACCGTTGCCCTCGTGATTGCCCTTGCAGTGGTGCACCAGCTTGTAGTCGGCGGCGCCGAGGGTCGGGTGGCCGGCCTGCGGGCCGAAGCGGGCGCTGTCGATCACCGACTGCGGATGCTCGATGCGAAAGCCGATCGAGAAGGGTTTCGCTTCCAGGTATACGCCGCGCGCGTGCAGCATCTCGAAGGTGTCGCGTGCGCTGTGGCCGAGCGCCAGCACCACATGATCGGCGCGGATCTGCTCGCCGCTGGCAAGGGTCACGCCGCGGATCTGCTGCTGGCCGTCTGCCGCCGGTTCCAGCAGGAGGTCGTCGACGCGGCTGCTGAAGCGGATCTCGCCGCCCAGCGATTCGATGGTGGCGCGCATGTTCTCCACCATCGTCACCAGCCGGAACGTGCCGATGTGCGGCTTGCTGACGTAGAGGATTTCCTCCGGCGCGCCGGCCTTGACGAATTCGGTGAGCACCTTGCGGCCATGGTGCAGCGGATCGCGGATCTGGCTGTGCAGCTTGCCGTCTGAGAACGTGCCGGCGCCGCCCTCGCCGAATTGCACGTTGGATTCCGGGTGCAGGTTGCGCTTGCGCCACAGATCCCAGGTGTCCTTGGTGCGCTCGCGCACTTCCTTGCCGCGGTCGAGGATGATCGGGCGGAAACCCATCTGCGCCAGGATCAGTCCGGCAAACAGGCCGCACGGACCGAAGCCGATCACCAGCGGGCGCTGGGGCAGCTGCGCCGGCGCCTTTGTCACGAAGTGGTATTCGGTGTCGGGCGTGGGCTGGACGTGCGGGTCGTCGGCAAAGCGCCGCAGCAGTTCCGCTTCGTGCGTGGTGTCGATATCCAGCGCATAAATCAGCACGATCGCGCCGCGCTTGCGCGCGTCGTAGCTGCGTTTGGCGACGCTGTAGCCGGTCAGCGCGACGGTCTCGATATCCAGCCGCTTGAGGATTGCGGCGGTCAGTGCGGCCTCGCTGTGATCCAGCGGCAGCTTGAGGTCGGTCAGTCGCAACATGTGCCTGGGAATCCGGAAACTGAAGTGAGCTGCCGGATTTTCGCAGATATCTCCCGCTGGCGTTGCGTGAGCGGGAATGGTGCCGCGACCGTGGCCGCGGCACCGACTTCGATCACGCCTGGCCGATGAAATCCATCTTGCCGATCTCGGTGCCGGCCGCGCGCAGGATGTCGTACGCGGTGGTGCAGTGGAAGAACAGGTTCGGAATGATGAAGCCCAGCAGGTAGGCCTGCCCCTCGAAGGTCATCTCGCCAGTGCGCATCTTGAGCACGATGGTGCGACCTTCGCTGCCGTCGATCTGCTCGGGCTTGAATGTCTTGATGTACTCGATCGCGTTGTCGATGCGCGAGTAGACCTGCTCTAGCGTAGTCTCGTTGTCCTCGAACGACTTCGGCTCGACCCCCGCCAGGCGGGCGCTGCCGCGGGTGGCCATGTCGGCGGCGATCTGCACCTGTTTGACCAGCGGCAGCATGTCGGGGATCAGCCGGGTCTGCAGCAGCACTTCGTCGGTGACGCTCTTCGCCTTCGCGTGTTCCGCGCCTTTCTGCAGCACGTGCTTGAGATTGCCGAGCGCACGGACGAAGACGGGAACGGAAGCCTGATACATGGACAGTGTCATGGGGATTGCTCCGGTGGGACGTGGGGAATCGGTTCGGATGAAAACTCGTTGAAGGGCAGGGTGGGGACGATGTCGTCGATTGCCAATGGCGCCGCCGCTGGCGCATGGCGCATCACGCGCACGGCAATCAGCGCGGCGGCAAACAGCAGCAACGCGGCCAGCACGAACGCCGCACCGGGCAGGTGCCGCACCGGGGCATGGTCGCTGACGAACAGCGCGAAGATGTTGGCGAACAGCGCCGGCCCGAAGATGCCGGCGAGACTGGCCAGGCTGGTCAATGCGCCCTGCAGACGGCCCTGCTCATGCGGATCGACCTGGTGCGTCATCATCGCCTGCGCCGGCGGCCCGGCCAGGCCGCCAAGACTCAGGAACGGAATGCCGAGCAGGAACACCCACGACAGCGAGGCGAAGCCGAAGAACGCGTAGCCGACGATGCACAGGGTGAGTCCGGCCAGGATCATCCGCCGCTCGCCCAGCCGCGGCATCAGCCGGCGCACCAGCACGGCCTGCACCAACCCACTGCACAGGCCGACCAGACTCAGCGTGTAGCCGACCGCCTGCGGCCCCCAGCCGTAACGGTAGTCGGTGTACAGCACGTAGGTGGAGTTCAGCGAGAACTGCGCCAGGTTGATCAGGAAGAACACGGCAGCCAGCCCGAACACCTGCGGATAGCGGCGCAGCAGCACCACCGCACCGAATGGATTGGCATGGCGCCAGTCGAAGCTCGCGCTGCGCTTTTCCTTCGGCAGCGATTCGGGCAGCACGAAGTAGCCGTAGCAGAAGTTGATCAGCGACAAGCCGGCTGCGACCCAGAACGGCAGCCGGATATGCAGATCGCCGAGAAAGCCGCCCAGCGCCGGGCCGATGATGAAACCGATGCCGAATGCGGCGCCCAGCGTGCCGAACGCGGCGGCGCGTTTCTCCTTCGGCACGATGTCGGCGATATAGGCGTTCGCGGTGGAGAAACTCGCGGCGCAAATGCCCGACACCGCGCGACCGAGGAACAGCAGCCACAGCACCGGCGCCAGCGCCATCACGATGAAGTCGATGCCGAGGCCGAAGCTGGAGATCAGGATCACCGTGCGCCGGCCGAACCGGTCCGACAGTGCACCCTGCACCGGCGAAAACACGAACTGCATCAGCATGAACAGCGCGGCGAAGGCGCCTACCCACACAGCGGCTTGCGAGATGCTGCCGCCGATCAGCTGCACGATCAGGTGCGGCAGCACCGGGATGATGATGCCGAACGCCAGCATGTCCAGCATCACGGTGACGAAGATGAAGGTGAGTGCGGCGCGGCGGGGTGGCGTGGCGGGAGTCGGTGACTGATCCATGGGGCGAGGCGAGGCGTTGGGAGCTGCACGATAGCCGAACGGCGCGTGCGCGACATGTGCGGTGAGCGCCGGCATCACGGGAAACCGGCGCGACGCGCGGCGCGATACGATAGGCGAGCCCCTGGTCAAGGAACCGCCATGTACCGACGTCTGCTCCCCTTGTGCCTGCTGCTGGCGCTGGCCGGTTGCTCCTCCAGCCACGACGCCGCGCCGATGGCTCCCGTATCGAAGGAAGAGCTGGCACCGGCCAGCACGGCGCCAGCCACGGCAGCCAGCGCCGCGCACGCCAAGGCGAACATGGTGCGCTTCAACTTCTTCAAGCAGCAGGGCGCGTTCAGTCGCGATGAGAAGACCGGCCGCTACCGCGTCGACTTCGACAAGATGACCGCGGCGATGAACGCGCTGTCGGCCAAGCTGCTGACCATCCAGGGCGACGGCGACTACACCGCGGCGAAGCAACTCACCGACCAGATGGGCGTGGTCGACGCGCAGCTGGCTGGCGATCTGAAGCATCTCGACCTGGCGCATATCCCGGTCGACATCCGCTTCGAGCAGGGGCTGGGCGTGCTGGGGCTGGCCGATCCGGCCGCGGCGAAATAACGCTCCTAGCTCACGCAGGTGCCCGGAAAGCGCAGCTCGACCATCAGACCCGGCATCGCATCGCGCAGCACCAGGCCGATGCCGTGCAGGTCGCTGACCGCCGCGACCAGGGCGAGGCCGAGTCCGGCGCCGGGCATGCTGCGGCTGCTGTCCAGCCGCACGAAGCGCTTCAGCACCTGCTCGCGCGCTTCGGGTCGAATGCCTGGGCCGGTATCGATCACTCGTCCGATCACTGCACCGGCCTGTACCTGCAGGTCCATCCGCAGACGTGAACCCGGTGGCGTGTGATGCAATGCATTTTCCACCAGGTTGACCAGCATCTGGGCGAGCAGCGCGCGATCGCCGTGCATGTGCTGGCCACCGGCGATGCGTGCTTCGAAGGGGTGGCTGTTGTCCTCGGCCACTGCCCGATAGGTCTCGGCGATGTCCTCGAACAGCGCGGACAGATCGATCTTTTCGAAGCCGCTCTGACGTTGGCGTGCCTCAACGCTGGCGATGCGCAGCAGGGCGCGGAACGTGGTCAGCAGGCCGTCGATGTCGTCGACCGCCTGGCCGATGGCATGGCGCAGGCTGGGCGCGTCCATGCCATCCGCGAGGCTCGCCTCCAGCCGCTGGCGCGTCCGTGCCAGCGGCGTGCGCAGGTCGTGCGCGATGTCGTTGGACACCTGACGCATGCCTTCCATCAGCACCTGCATGCGTTCGAGCAGGCGGTTCAGCCGGGCGGCCAGCCGATCGATCTCGTCGCCATGCCCGCTGCCGAGCAGCGGCAATTCCTGTGCACCTTCGAGTACGCGTTCGGCGTGTGCGCCCAGCGCGTCGATGCGGCGCAGATAACGCCAGCTTGCCAACCCCCCGCCGAGCAGCACCAGCACGATGGCCAGCACGCCGACATCGATGAAGCTGTTGCTGACCACCTCGCCCAGTTCCACCACGGAACGGTTGTCGCGCCCGACCATCAGCCAGCGGCCATCGGGGAAGTGCGCAACATACAGATGCACCTCGTCAGCGTCGCTGCTGTCCTTGCCGATCGCGCCGCGCAGCGGCATCACGTGCCAGCCGACGGCGTCGGGTCGGTAGAGCAGGTTGCCGGCAATGACCCGCCGCTGCCGGTCGGCAAGCAAGTAATAGTCCGGCCCCGCGGGCAGCGCGGCGAGCCGCTGGCGCAGCTGCATCTCCAGCGTGCCGTCGGCATAGGCCTGGTGCAGGCTCGCCATCTCGGTGGCGACTTTGCCGCGCAGCTCGTCCTGTGCGTAGTCGTTGATGCGCAGCCATACGATGCCGAGCAGCGCCGTGCCAAGCAGGGCGAACAGCGCGGCCTGCCACAGCGCCATGCGAAACGCCGCGGTGCGCAATACCGGGTTACGCATCGGCTCAGTGCGCCGCACGCAAGCTGTAGCCGACGCCGCGCACGGTATGCAGCAACTCGCCGTCGAAGCCGCGGTCGATCTTCCCGCGCAACCGGCTGATGTGCGTCTCCACCACGCTGGTCTGCGGCTCGAAGTGAAATTCCCAGACATGTTCGAGCAGCATCGCGCGGGTTACCACGCGGCCCGCATGCGACATGAGGTAGTCGAGCAGGCGGAATTCGCGCGGCTGCAATTCGATCGTGCGGCCGGCGCGGCTCACCACGCGGGTGATTCGGTCCAGTTCAAGATCTGCCACGCGCCGCCGCGTCGCCGGTTCGGCCAGCCGCGGCCGGCGCGCCAATGCGGCGACCCGGGCGTTGAGTTCGGACATCGCGAATGGTTTGGTCAGGTAGTCGTCCACGCCCGCATCCAACCCCTCGACGCGCGCCTCCACTTCGCCCAGCGCGGAGACCATCAGCACCGGCATCTCGCGTCCGCTGGCACGCAGTTCGCGCACCAGGCTCAGGCCGTCGAGTTTCGGCAGCATGCGGTCGACGATCAGCAGGTCGTAGTGCGCGCGGGCCATCAGCGACAGGCCCTGGTAGCCATCGACGACCCGGTCAACCTGCCGGTGCAACGGATGCAGGCCGGCGGCGATATGTGTCGCCATGGCGTGGTCGTCTTCGACGATCAGGATCTTCATGCGCAGGTTCCGGTGAGCAGATGGCGTGTCGGTTTCGTGCAGGCTCGGTGTTCATGGGCAGCACGCTTCCTTACAGCTTGGTAAGTCCTCCGCATCCATTCGGTCATGCCGCCCATTTAACGTCGATCAGATGACAGCAGGAGTTCACGGCGATTGCGCCGACCTGTGATGTCGAGCGCATTCACTGATCGGAAGGGTTTTTTCATGGCTCGGACACGTACTGGCGGTTTGATGGTGGGTTTCGTGGCGCTGACCGGCGCCGCACTGGCGCATGCCGGAGCACCGGCGACCCTGCATGGGCAGGTGGGCGATGGTCAGCAGCCGGTGGCGGGCGCACGCGTGGAGCTGCGCGAGCTGGGCCGCAGCGCGGTGACCGAGGGCGATGGCAGCTTCGATTTCAGCGATGTCGACGCGGGCAGCTACACCCTGGTGGTCAGTGCGCTGACGGTAAACGGGCAGCCGCAGTCACCGGTCGAACAGCGCGTGACCCTGCAGCCGGGCCAGCAGATCGAGCAGGATGTGGTTATCGGCGGCAAGGGCGCCACCACCTTGCAGGCACTCAAGGTCACCGCACAGACCACGCCGGCGATACTTGCCCGCAGCATCCAGCAGGACGCGCCGAATATCGTCAATGTGCTGCCGGCGACCGAGATACAGAAGCTGCCGGACGTGAACGCGGCCGAGGCGGTGCGCCGGATGCCGGGCATCTCGCTGGAGAGTGATACCGGCGAAGGCCGTTTCGTGAATATCCGCGGCCTCGATGCGGATCTCAACGGCACCACCTTTGGTGGCGTGCGGCTGCCGCCGACGAACGTGGCGTCGCCATTGAGTGGCGGTCGCGCGGTTGCGTTCGATTCGATTCCGGCCGGCCTGATCGGCGCGATCACGGTGACCAAGACCAACACTCCGGAGCAGGATGCCGAGGCGCTTGGTGGCACCATCGAGATCACCCCGCGGCAGGTGCCGCCGCTCAAGGACAGGTTTCTAGACGCCGAGATCGGTGCTGGCGTCGAGCCGCTTCGCGACCGTCCGCTCAAGGACTTCATGCTGAGCGGCGGCGGCCGCTTCGGGCCTGGCAATGCCTTCAGCGTGATCGGCACGCTGGCCTACTACGAAGACAAGCGCGGCGTCGATGACATCGAAGGTGCCTATGCCGATGACCAGGCAAACGGCACGCCGGACAAGGTGATGAACGATTTCGAGCAGCGCTATTACCAGTATCACCGGCGCCGGCTCGGCTATGGCGCCGAGCTGGACTACCAACCCGACGCCGACAATCGCTGGTATGCGCGCTACTTCGATGCCGGCTATACCGAGACGGTGAATCGCCAGCGCCTGACCTTCAACCTGTTCCAGAACGGCACCGGTTCGGCCAGCGCCGATCCGGCCCATCCGCAGGGTTTCATCGATCCCACCGTCACCTTCGACAAGACGCTTCGCGACGAGAAGGAGCAGATCGACACCCGTGTCGTCACTGTCGGCGGCGAGAACGATTTTCACGATTTCCGTATCGATTATCTGGCTGCGCTGACGATCGGCTCCTACAACAAGCTGTTCGACTACAACTCGACCTTTTCCACCGCAGCGCCATCCACGGTGGCCTACGACAACGTCAGCGACCCGCGCTTTCCGCGCTTCTCCACGCTGGCCGGACCGAATCCGCTGGATCCGGCGAACTACACGCTGGGCGGTTTCCAGAACAGCACCGAGCACGCACACGACCAGGAATATTCCGGCGCGTTCAACCTGACGGTGCCGACCAGTTTCTTCCGGGGCGATGATGAGGCGCTGAAGTTCGGTGTCAGCGCCCGCCTGCGTAATCGGAATATCGGCATCACCAACTTCAAGGCCGGTACGCCGTCGTTGCCGCTCGACCAGTTCATCACGGGCGGCCCGATCACCTTCTACGACGGCCATTATCAGAACGGCCCCAATATCAACGCCGACACGCTGCGCAACCTGTTCGTGGGCAACCCGGCGCTGTTTCCGGAAAAGAACCCGCTGGCCGACCAGCAGAGCGCCGCCCAAGGTGCCTCGAATGCCAGCGAGAACGTGTACGCCGCCTATGGCCAGTACCAGTTCCAGCCGCTGGACAAGCTTGGCATCCTCGCCGGCGTGCGCTGGGAACGCACCGCGGCGACCTATGGCGCAAACCAGATCGTGCTCGATGCGAACGGCAACTTCGTGGCCGCGGTGCCGACCTCGCGCGGGCACAGCTACGGCGATTTCTTCCCGACCGTGCAGGCGCGCTACGAGATCCGCGACAACCTGATTGCCCGTGCCAGCTATTCGAAGACGATCGCCCGCCCGGGCTTCAACCAGATCACCGCGTCCATGCTGATCGATCCGTCGGCCGACAGCGTGAGTCAGGGCAATCCCGACCTGAAACCCACCACCAGCGACAATCTCGATGCCTCGCTGGAGTACTACCTCAACGACAGCGGCATCGCCTCGATCGGCGTATTCGACAAGGAGCTCAGCAACTACATCGTCAACAAGGAAGAGGTAGGTGTCAGCTTCCCGAACAACGGCCTGTTCGCCGGCTTCACCGGAGCGGCCAAGGTGTTCACCTACGGCAATATCAAGAACGCCTACGCACGCGGTGTGGAGCTGAATTACCAGCAGAAGTTCAGCGCGCTGCCGGGCTGGCTCGGGGGCTTCGGCGCGGGCGCGAACTACACCTATGTCGATTCCAGCGCCGAGCTGCGTCCGGGCGACAAGGAATTGCTGCCGTCCACCTCGCAGCACACCGCCAACCTCGCACTGTTTTACGACCAGGGTGGTCTCAACGTGAACCTGGGCGCCTACTACGTGAGCAAGAACATCTTCGGCGTAGGCGCCGATCCGTCGACCGATATCTGGTCGCAGCCACGCTTCTCGCTGGATCTGGGCGCCAGCTACGCGCTCAACAGCCACATGTCACTGTTCTTCAGCGCCAAGAATCTCACCAGCACGCGGCTGAAATTCACCGAAGGACCGTCGAACGCACGACCGATCCAGCGCGAGTTCTACGATCAAAGCTATTCCTTAGGTTTCCGCGTCAAGCTCTGACCCACCTCCGTCGCAGGACTCATCGATGAAAACTCTGGCATTTGCTTTGCTTCTCGCTATTACCGCACCGGCGATGGCCGCTACCCAGGCAGCCGTATCTTCACGTGCGCATCCTCCGATGCCACTGGCGCCGCCGGCCATACCGACCTATGCGGTCACCGCGCAGCATACGCTGGGCGGCTTGGGCGGCTGGGATTACCTCTCGCTGGATCCGGCCGCGCATCACCTGTTCATCGCCCGCGACGACCGGGTGATGGTGGTGGACACGACCAGCGGCAAGCTGCTGGCCGAGATTACCGGGATGGAACATGCCCACGGCGTGGCGCTGATGCCGGCGCAGCATCGCGGCTATGTCAGCAACGGCAAGGGCGACAACATCAGCGTGATCGACACCGACAGCTTCAAGGTGGTCGGCCATATTGCGGTCAGCGGCAAGGACCCGGACGCGATCATCGTCGAGCCGGCCAGTGACCATGTGCTGGCGATGAACGGCCACAGCAACAACATCAGCGTGATCGATCCGGTCGCCGGCAAGGAACTGGCCACCATCGCGCTGCCGAGCAATCCTGAGTTCGCGGTGAGCGACGGCAAGGGCAATCTGTGGGTGAATCTGGAAGACAGTGCCCAGCTCGCACATATCGACCTGAAGACCAACAAACTGTTGCAGACATGGTCGCTGGCGCCGTGCGAAGGTCCGACCGGGCTGGCATTCGATGCCAGCATGCAGCGGCTGTTCTCGGTCTGTGCCAACGGCATGCTGATCGTGACCGATGCCACCAACGGACAGCATGTCGCCGAAATCGCGATCGGCAAGCGGCCCGACGCGGTGGCGTGGGATGCCGAGCGCAAGCTGGTGCTGAGCTCGAGCGGCGAAGGCACGCTGGACGTAGTGCAGCAGTACGTTCAGCACGGCAAGGAGCGCTACAGGGTGGCAGCGACCGTGCCGACGCTGAAGAGCGCCCGCACGCTGGCGCTCGATCCGAACACTCACGAGGTCTTTCTTGCCGGTGCGCAGAAAGCAGGCAAGGGCGTGCCGGTCGAAGGTTTCGAGGTGCTGGTTGTGGGCAAGAAATAAGCTGGAGCGGCAGCGTCCGGCCAGGGCCGGGCGCTGCCATCTTTCGGCATTCACAGCCCGCTGTCTGCGCGGGAAGTGCAGTATCTGACGCGGACGTACTTCGTTTTTCTGTCAGTCGGGTTGCGTGGCCAGAGCCCATGCGGCCACCGCCTGCGGGTGTTCGAGCTGAAGGTGATGGCCGCCGGCCATGTGGCTTATCGCTATGTTCGCCACGCAATCGGCGCGCGCCTGCATCGGTGCGCTGGGCAGATACGAAGTGGCCGGTTGCGCCAGCAGCAAGGCTGTGGGCGCGCTGATGCCGCGCAGCAGGGCGTGGATCTGCGACTCGGCCAGCCGCGCTGCGCTGGGCCGGGTCAGTTGCGGATCGCTGCGCCAGCGCCAGCCGCCTTCGGTTTCGATCAACCCGCGTTCGACGATCGGGCGCGCCAGTTCGGCCGGCAGGCCGCTGACCATGCTGCGCGCGTCGACCGCCTGTTCGATATCGCGAAACACCCGCAGCGGTTTGCGGTTGTCGCCATGTGGCGCCAGCGCGTCGCGGAAGCGCTGTAGCGTATGCGAACCATCGTCGCCGGGCGGACCGAGGCCTTCGATCAGCCATAGTCGTTCGATCCGCTCCGGCATGGCGGCAGCGGCCAGCGCGGCGACGCCCGCGCCCAGCGAATGGCCGAGCAAGCTGTAGCGATCCAGCCGCAGCGCATCGGCGGCGGCGAGCACCACGCGCACGTAATCGAGATAGTGATAGCTGGCGCCCGGCGCCAGATGATCCGCGTGGCCATGGCCGGGCAGGTCCAGCGCGATCACCCGGTAGCGTCTGGCCAACAGAGGCGTCAGCAACGCGAAGCTGCCGGCATTGTCGAGCCAGCCATGCAGCGCCAGCAGCGGCGGCAATGCTTCGTCACCCCACACCTGTGCTCTCAGCGCGAGATGCGGCAGCGCTATACGTTGCTCGACCGGCGCGTTCACTCGGTGGATTCCGGCCAGCCCCGGACATGCCGCAGGACCAGAGCCGCCAGGCTGTCCACCTGTTCGGCGCTGTCGTTGAGGGCGGGTATGTAGCGCAACGTTTCGCCGCCGGCGGCGACGAAGAAATCACGGTTCTGCATCGCGATCTCCTCCAGCGTCTCTAGGCAATCCACCGCGAAACCGGGGCAGGCGACGTCGAGTTTCTTCACGCCGTCGGCGGCGAGCTGGCGCACGGTGGCGTCGGTATACGGATGCAGCCAGCTCTCGCGGCCCACGCGCGACTGGAAGCTGACGACCAGCTCGTCCTCGCTCAGCTGCAGGCGTTCGCGCAGCAATCGCGCGGTGCGCTGGCACTGGTCGAGGTACGGATCGCCCAGCCGCACATAACGTTCGGGAATACCGTGGAACGACAGCAGCAACTTGTCGCCGCGGCCGTTCGTCGCCCACCAGTGCTCGATGCTGCTGGCCAGCGCGTCGATGTGGCCGGGATCGTCGTGATAGTCGTTGACGATGCGCAGCTCTGGCGGCCAGCGCAGGGTCTTGAAAGTATCGGCGACCGCGTCGATCACCGAGCCGGTGGAGGTGGCCGAATACTGCGGATACAGCGGCAGCACCAGCAGCCTGCGCACGCCTGCGCGTTGCAACTGTTCGATCGTGTGCGCCACCGACGGTTCGCCGTAGCGCATCGCCAGCGCCACACGGAATTTCCCGGGTTGCTGCCGATCCATCTCGCTTTGCAGGCCGGCTGCCAAAGCCTCGCTGCCGAAGCGCAACGGTGAGCCTTGCTTGGTCCAGATCTTGCCGTAGGCGTGCGCCGAACGTGCCGGCCGAATGCGCAGGATTACGCCGTGCAGGATCAGCCACCACAGCCAGCGCGGATAGTCGATCACCCGCGCATCACCGAGAAATTCGGCCAGGTACGGCCGCAGCGCCTTCGCGGTCGGCGCGGTCGGCGTACCCAGATTGACCAGCAGAACGCCTGCCTGAACGGACTGAACGGACGACGCGTCGGAATGGCCGGCAACGCCGGTATAGTGATTGCTGCGTGGCATCGTGGCAGTCATGGTTGGATCAACGGTGGAGTCTGCCACAAGCCTTGGTGCGCCGCGGTGCACCTCCCCATCCCCGAACCCAAGTGGAGCCGTCCATGTTCAAGACACCACTGCATCGTCTGCTGTTGATTGGCCTCGCCCTGCTGTTGCCGGCGATGGCCGTGCATGCCGAGGATCCGCCGCTGGTGCGCGCGAAGAATGCCGTGCGCGTGCTCAACGACATCATGCAGGCGCCGGACAAGGCGATCCCGCAGGACCTGCTGCGCGATGCCAAGGCGATCGCGGTGATTCCCGACATGCTCAAGGTCGGCTTCGTTTTCGGCGGCCGCCGCGGCGAGGGCCTGATCTCGGTGAAGGGGCCGGACGGCACTTGGTCCAATCCCAGCTTCATCAGCATGACCGGCGGCAGCGTGGGCTTCCAGGTCGGCGTATCGTCGACCGACGTGATCCTGGTGTTCCGCACCCAGCGCGGTGTCGATTCGATCGTGCGCGGCAAGTTCACCCTCGGCGCCGACGCGTCGGCAGCGGCGGGTCCGGTCGGGCGTACCACCAGCGCCTCCACCGACGAACAGATGAAGGCCGAGATCTACTCCTATTCCCGCGCCCGCGGCCTGTTTGCCGGCGTGGCGATCGATGGCGCGGCACTGCGCATCGACTACGACGCGAATGAGGCGGTGTATGGCGCCGGCATCACGCCGCGACGCATCTTCGAGGGCGGCGTCAGCAACGTGCCGGGGCCGGTGGTCGATTTCCGCGACCGGCTTGAGGAGTACACTTCGCGGTAGTTATTGCGAAGTGTCGGCGCGCTCTGCGTCCGCACGATTTGGCTGGAATCCGCCTCGAGGTTGACTATGGGTTTTGACAGTATCTGGCATTGGCTGATCCTGCTGGTGATCGTGCTGGTGGTATTCGGCACCAAGAAGATCCGCAACCTCGGGCCGGATCTCGGCGCGGCGATTCGCGACTTCAAGAAAGGCCTCAGCGGTGAGGACGAGGCGAAGCAGAAGGAAGCGGAAGCCGCGCGCAAGGCCGCCGAGCAGCTGCGCGCCGATCCGCCGGCCACCGACAGCAGCACGCAGAGTCAGCGCGACTCCAGCGAAACCAAGTAAGCGCGCGGCGGGCGGAGCGCGGCGATGATCGAGATCAGTCTCGGCAAAATGGTGTTGCTCGCCCTGATCGCGTTGATCGTGCTCGGTCCCGAGAAACTGCCTGGCGCCGCGCGTACCGTCGGTGCGTTGTTGCGACGCGTGCGGAGCGGCTGGGACAACGTGCGTGCCGAGGTCGAGCGCGAGCTGGAGATCGAACAGATCAAGCGCACGGCACGCGAAGCGGCTGCCCGCGCGGAAGCGGCGCAGAACGAATTGAAGGATGGCGTGCTGCAGGTGCATGAGCCGTTGAGCAAGACTGCCGCCGAGATCGCGGCGCTGGTAAAGCCGGAGCCCATCGCCGCTGCGGAAGCCACAATCCCGGATGACCAGCCAGTGGTTGCCGAGCCAGTGGACGACAGGCAATCCGAGCTACCGCTGGGCGAACCGCTGTCGTTGTCGAAACCGGCAAGGAATTCCGCGCATGACGACGCCTGAGCACGACGCGCCGGATTCCGGGGATGTTGCCGACAGCCTGCAGCAGGGGTTGTTCTCGCATCTGCTGGAACTGCGCACGCGCCTGCTCAAGTCGATAGCGGCGGTGGTGCTGGTGCTGCTGGCGCTGGTGCCGTTTGCGAACCGGCTGTATGCCGAGCTGGCCGCGCCGCTGGTCGCGCGGTTGCCGCAGGGCGCGCACCTGATCGCTACCGAAGTCACCAGCCCGTTCATCACGCCGCTGAAACTGGCCTTCTATACGGCTCTTTTCATCAGCATGCCGGTGATCCTGTACCAGCTGTGGGCGTTCGTCAGCCCGGGCCTGTACAAGCATGAGAAGCGGCTGGCGCGGCCGCTGCTGATCGCCGCCATGGGGCTGTTCTATCTGGGTTGCGCGTTCGCGTACTTCCTGGTGCTGCCGGCCGCGTTCCGCTTCCTCACCGCGGTGACGCCACAGGGCGTGGAGATGATGACCGACATCACCCACTACCTCGATTTCGTGATGCTGATGTTCTTCGCGTTCGGCTTGTGCTTCGAAGTGCCGGTGGCGGTGGTGGTGCTGGCCGCGGTCGGCGTGGTCGACCTGGACAAGCTGCGCAGCGGTCGGCGTTACGCCATCGTCGGTGCGTTCGCGATCGCCGCGGTGATCACGCCGCCGGACATCACCTCGATGATGATGCTCGGCATCCCGATGTGCCTGCTGTACGAGCTGGGCGTGCTGGCGGTGCGCTGGCTGGTGAAGCCGGGCTCGTTGCGGCCCGACGCGGGCTAGTCAGTACAAGTCGATCGGGTCGACATCCAGCGACCAGCGCACCCGCCGTGCCGAGGGCAGTGCGATCAAGGCCAGCTGCCATGTGCGCAACATGCCATGCAACGTGCTGCGGCTGGCCGCTTCCAGCAGCAATTGACCGCGATGGCGACCTGCGCGCAGCGGCATCGGCGCTGGCATCGGGCCGGCGATTTGCAGCTGTGCATTGATCGGCAGCGCCGCATGCGCGGCGGCGAGAAAGGCATCGACCTGCTCGCGTTGTGGCGCATCGGCTCGCAACAGCACCTGATGGCTGTACGGCGGCAGCTGGATCAGGCGGCGCTCGGCCAGCAGCTCGCGCGCGGCGGCGGCGTAGCCCTGCGCGAGCAAGCTGCGCAGCAGCGGATGTTCCGGCTGATGGGTCTGCAGCAGCACGCGGCCGGGCTTGCGCGCACGGCCGGCACGGCCGGCGACCTGCACCACCAGCTGGGCCAGCCGCTCGCCGGCGCGAAAATCCACGCTGTGCAGGCCTTCGTCCACACCCACGATCGCCACCAGGGTGAGGTTGGGCAGGTCGTGGCCCTTGGCCAGCATCTGTGTACCGACCAGGATCGCCGGCTGGTCGTCTTGCAGTGTGGACAGCAACTGCTCGAACGCATCGCGGCGGCGGGTGGTTTCGCGATCGACGCGCAGCACCGGCACCTGCGGAAACTGCGCGATCAACGCTTCTTCCAGCCGTTCGGTGCCCTGGCCTTGCGGCTTCAGTTCGCCGGCGCCACAGGTCGGGCAGACGGTCGGCATCCGCTGGCGGTAATCGCAGTGATGGCAGATCAGCTGGCGCCGGCCGGCGTGCAGGGTCAGCGGACGGTCGCAGCGCGGACACCCGGCATGCCAGCCGCAGCTGTGGCACAGCAGCACCGGCGCGTAACCGCGGCGATTGCGGAACACCAGCGCCTGCTCGCCGCGCGCCACCGTCTCCGCGACCGCGGCCAGCAGCGCCGGCGACAGGCCATGATCCAGCCGCTGCGCACGCATGTCGATGATCTGCACCTGCGGCGGCCGGATCGCGCCTGGTCGGGCGCGCAGATGCAGCGTGCGATAGCGGCCGGCCTCGGCGTTCGCCAGCGATTCCAGCGACGGCGTGCCCGAGCCCAGCAGCACCGGCACGCCCAGCGCGCGGGCGCGCACCAGCGCCAGGTCGCGGGCGTGATAGCGAAAGCCTTCCTGCTGCTTGTACGCGCTGTCGTGTTCCTCGTCGACGATGATCAGGCCGGCCTGCGGCAGCGGCGTGAACACCGCCGAGCGGGTGCCAAGGATTACCCGTGCGCTGCCGTTGCGGGCGCGCAGCCACGCGCGCGCGCGATCGCCTTCGGACAGGTTGGAGTGCAGCACCTCGACGATCACCCCGAGCCGTTCGCGCAGGCGCCGCACGGTCTGCGGCGCCAGCCCGATTTCCGGCACCAGCAGCAAGGCCTGCTTGCCTTGCGCCAGCACCTGCTCGATCAGCGCCAGGTACACCTCGGTCTTGCCGCTGCCGGTGACGCCGTCGAGCAGGAACGGCTGATACTGGCCGAGGCTGGCGCCGACTGTGGCGACGGCCTGCTGTTGCTCGTCGCTGAGTTGCGGCGCCAGCGATGCGGGCAGCGGACGATCGAGCGGCGGCCGCTCGCTGCGTTCGAGCAGGCCGGCACTGGCCAGTCGCCGCGCGGCATCGCGCCAGCCGGGCAGGCGTTCATTCAGTTCCTGCGTGCTCAACGCGCCATCGGCCAACAGCGCCAGCAGCGTCTTGCTGCCGCCCCGTCGACTGCCGGCGTCGTGGGCGCTGTGGCCGGCGGCGCCGAGCGACCAGTATTCGTCGCCGAGCGTCGGTAGCGGCTTCGCTTCACGCAGGGCCAGCGGCAACGCGTTCGCGTACGCCTCGCCCGGCGCACCGAGCCAGTAGTCGGCGGCCCAGGCCAGCGTCTGCATCAGCTCGGGGTCGAGCAGCGCGGTGTCGTCGAGCAGCCGCTGCACCTGCTTCAAGCGGTTGCTGCCGACTGCCGTCTCGGCGTCGATCGCCACTACCACGCCAACCAGCTTGCCGCGGCCGAACGGCACCAGCACCCGGCTGCCCACACACGCCTCACCCGCCGCGGGTGGCAGGTAGTCGAACAGGGTCGGCAGGGGCAGCGGAAGGGCGATGCGAAGGACAGCGGGCATGGCGTACCTCAGGGCAGTTCAGTGTAACTGCAGCGCCCTTGCAGCCAGCCGTCGATGGCCTTGGAAAGCTGCCGGTTGGAGTTGCGCCAACTTGCTGCCCGACTATCGAGGAATCAAGGGTAAGTGACTATCCCTCGGCGGGTTTTGTGCTTATCCACAAGAGCTGTGGATAAGTCTGTGGATGCAGCGGGGAAGGGGGGCTTCAAAGCGCGTCGTGGCGCCTTTTTCGACACCCTGACCAAGTTTTCGTCACGCAAAAAACACGTTTTGCTTCAATGAGATACAAATGATGCTGAGCCGGTGTTCACACAATTGACAAACTGCCTGAGGTCGCCTTGACAGGTCCATGACGCTGTGCAAAACCCGCCATGTCCCCTGTTGGAAAGCGTTCTCAGTGGGCCATGCCCAGTGCCGCTGCGATCACCAGTGCCAGCGTCAGCAGCCAGAAATAGCACCAGCCGACAAACCAGAATTTCAGCAGGGTCATGGGCCAGCCCTGGCGGTAAACCCGCTTCTGCATCAGCAGCAGATAGATCGGTGCCCATAGCACCAGGATCCGCTCCAGCCAGTTCAGCGGATAGGTGATCCACAGCGCGTGCGGCTCCAGCCAGCTGGCCAGCATGGCCAACAGCGTGCACAGCAGCAACCAGAGGAACAGGAACGCGTGACTGTGCAGGGCCACGATCAGGTGTTCCATGTACAGCCGCCGGCGGAACACGTAGAACAGTTTCAGCATCAGGGCGAACAGCGGCATCAACACGAACATGGTCGCCGGCAGCACGCTGAAGACGCCACTGATCATGCGCTGTTTCGCTTCGGCGCTGGCCGTGGGATCGCCATGCCTGTAGGTGTGCCAGTTGTTGAAAATATGCTCTCTGAATGAGTTCAGACGGGCATTGGCCACGTCCGGCAGCCAGTTGATCTGCACAGGTTTCGACACCTCACTGGCGACCGGTTGGCCGGGTTTGTCCGGCGTGGCATCGCCGATTTTCACCCGGTCGCGGGACTGCACCGGCACGGCGGGGAGCGGTGCCGCAATGGACGCGGCCGACATCGGAGCCGCGCCAAGTTCGACCAGGCGCTGACTGGCTTTCTGGCGCAGCTTCAGCGTATCAACATGAATTTGGTCCAGCACGTTCTGCGGCAGCACGCCGAGTTGCGTGGCGCTCTGCAGGTCATCCAGTTCCTCCTGCAGCGCCTCACGCACTTGCGCCGGGCTGGTCGCGGAGTCGATCGATTTGGTGTTCATCACCACCAGCGGACGGCCATTCGCAGGGATCATGGCGGCAAAACGATCGACCGCCAGATGCATCACGAAGAACGACAGCAGGCACAGCACGAACATCAGCCGGAACGGCGCGATGTAGCGCACCCGACGACCGCTGAAGTATTCCAGCGTGAGGAAGCCGGGTTTGAGCAACAGCGGCGGCAGCGTGTGCACGATGCGGCCGTCGATATGCAGCACCGTTTCGACGGTTTCCTCGACCATGTGGTGCATCGGCTTCAGCACGCTGTGGATCGACTGGCCGCACTCGTGGCAGAACTCGCCCTGCATCGACGCGCCGCAGTTGGCGCAGTGCAATCCTTCGTAGCTGGTCAGCTGCTTCATCGCGGTTCCCGTCCGGTGCAGCGGGCGATCTTCGCACAGAGCCACATGCAGCGGAGCGTGACGAATGGCTCAGGTAGAATGTGCGGCCCTGGAGTCTGCTGTGTCGATGAAGCTCTTACGCCCCGAGCGCGCCCGTCTGCTGCACGAGATGCGTGCCACCGTGCGCCTCGCATTGCCGCTGATCTGCGCCCAGCTGGCGGCGATCGGCAGCAACGTGATCGACGCGGTACTGGCCGGCCATGTCAGCGCACATGTGCTGGGCGCGGTGGCGGTGGGCGCCAGCATCTGGTCGCTGGCGATCGTCAGCGGCATCGGCATGATGATGGCGGTGCCGCCGTCGGTGGCGCAGCTCGACGGTGCCGGACGCCGGCCCGAGGTTGGCGCGGTGTTTCGGCAGGCGCTGTGGCTGGCGCTGGGCATGGGCGTGGTGTTGTGGTTCGCGGTGCGCCACGCCGCGCCGCTGATCGATCTGATCGGGGTGACGCCGAGCCTGCGCGACGACGTGCAGCGCTTCCTGCTGGCGATCAGCTGGGGTGCACCGGCGCTGACCTGCTATTTCGCGCTGCGTGGCCTGTCCGAGGGTCTCTCGCTGACCCGGCCGTCGATGTACTTCAGCCTTGGCGGCCTGGTCCTGCTGATACCACTCGGTTACGTGCTGATGTTCGGCAAGCTGGGATTTTCGCCTCAGGGTGCACACGGTTGCGGCGTGGCCACCGCGATTGTGCTGTGGCTGGAAATGCTGGCGTTCGGCGTCTACGTGATCTTCCGGCGCAACTATCGCGGACTGGGCCTGTTCGATCATTTCGAGTGGCCGAACCTGCGCCGGATCGGCGCGCTGGTGCATATCGGCCTGCCGATGGCGGTGACCTTGCTGGCCGAGGCCGGGCTGTTCGTGGCGACGGCGCTGATCATCGCCACGCTGGGCGAGGACGTGATCGCCAGCCATCAGGTGGCGATCAATATCGCCTCGCTGTTCTTCATGATCCCGCTCGGGCTGGCGATGGCGATCACCGTGCGTGTCGGCAACGCGGTGGGTCGCGGCGACGAACGCGGCGTGCGCTATGCCGGCTTGTGCGGGATCGGCCTGACCCTGGTGACGCAGGTGTTCTCGGCCGTCTTGATGCTGGGCCTGCCGCACTTCATTGCCACGCTGTACACACATGATCCCAAGGTGATCGCGCTGGCGGCGCAGCTGATCATGCTGGCCGGCTTGTTCCAGTTTTCCGACGGCATCCAGGTCGCCGCGAACGGCGCGTTGCGTGGCCTCAAAGACACCCGCGTGCCGATGGCGATCACCCTGTTCGCGTACTGGGTCATCGGCATGCCGGTGGGCTGGTGGCTGGCGTTCCATCACGGCATGGGCGCACGCGGCATGTGGATCGGGCTGATTGCCGGACTGTCGGTGGCGGCGGTGATGCTGTTCATCCGTTTCTGGCGCAGTGCGTGGAAGCAGCGCTGGCGCCCCGTTCGCATGACCGCGCCGGCCTGACCGGCTAGGCTTGACTCCATGATTCCGGATACGCACGCATGACACCACCACCGCTACCGACCCGCCGCAACGGTTTCTGGGCTTTCCTGTGCACGCTTGGGCGTGGCATCAACATGGTCAGGCTGGTGATCATCAACCTGGTGTTCTTCGTCGTGCTGTTCGTGCTGCTGTTGCTGTTGACCGCCGGCGCCGCCGGCAGCCGGATGGCAAATACCGTGCAGAACGACAGCGTGCTGGTGATCAAGCCGCAAGGTCGGCTGGTCGAGCAATACAGCATCGAGCCGCTGCAGCGTGCGCTGGCCGGGTTTTCCGGCGACAAGCCGAAGCAGGTGCAATTGCGCGATCTGATTGGCGCCATCGATGCGGCGGCCAAGGACCAGCGCATCACCCGCATCTTGCTGCTGCCGGACGACATGCAGGGCGGCTTTGCCGCGTTGCACGAGGTCGGTGCGGCACTGGACCGGTTCCGCGCCGCGGGCAAGCCGGTGATCGTGTGGGCGGTGAATTTGGATCAGGGCCAGTACTACCTCGCCGCGCACGCCGATCGCCTGCTGGTCGATCCGCAGGGTGGCGTGGTGATCACGGGCCTGGCCAACTACCGGCTGTTCTACAAGGATCTGCTCGACAAGCTCGGCGTCGATGTGCACCTCTTCCGCGTCGGCGAATTCAAGAGCGCGGCCGAGCCGTACATCCTCGATCACGCCTCGGCCGAGGCCAAGCGGGCCGACAGCTACTGGATGGGCGGGCTGTGGGACGGCTATATCGCCGAAGTAGCGACGTTGCGAAAACTCGACCCGGCGGTGCTGCGCGACGACATCGACAACCTGCCGCAACACATCGCCAGTACCCAGGGCAATCTGGCCCAGCTGGCGTTGAATCAGCACCTGGTCGACGGCCTCGCCACCCGCGCCGAACTCATCACGATGATGCGCAAGGAAGGCGTACCGGTCGACCGCAAGGGTCACAGTTTCCGCCAGGTCGACCTGGCCCGTTACGCGGCGAGCGTGTTGCGCGACAGCGACGTGTTCACGCCGGGCGTGGCGATCGTGGTGGCCGAGGGCGAGATCGCGGGCGGCAAGCAGGCGCCCGGTTCGATCGGTGGCGAATCCACCGCGGCCTTGATCCGCGAAGCGCGCGAGGATCGCAAGACCAAGGCGCTGGTGCTGCGGGTCAACTCGCCCGGTGGCGAGGTGTATGCAGCCGAGCAGATCCGCCGCGAGATCGAGCTGACTCGTGCGGCGGGCATCCCGGTGGTGGTGTCGATGGGCGACATGGCCGCCAGTGGTGGCTACTGGATCTCGATGAACGCGAACCGGATATACGCCGAGCCGAACACCATCACCGGTTCGATCGGCATCTTCGGCATGTACTACACGGTGCCCAACACGCTGGCCAAGCTCGGCATCCAGAGCGACGGTGTCGGCACCGGGCCGATGGCCGGCGCGTTCGACATCACCCGTCCGCTCGATCCGAAAGTCGGCGCGGTGATCCAGGCGATCATCGACAAGGGCTACCGCGACTTCGTCGGCAACGTGGCGAAGGCGCGCGGCAAGAGCTACGAAGCGATCGACACGATTGCGCAGGGTCGCGTGTGGACTGGTCAGCAGGCGCTCGAACGCGGCCTGATCGACCAACTCGGTGGCCTGGATGCCGCCGTTGCCGATGCCGCGGGCCTGGCCAAGCTGGGCAAGGATTATCCGGTGCGCTACGAGGAGACGCCACAGAGCGGTTTCGAGCGCTTCCTGATCGGCCTCAACCAGAGCGCCAGTGTGCACGTGATGCAGTCCTGGGGCGTTCGCCTGCCGGGCTGGTTTGCCCAGTTGCCGGCGCTGGCGCCGGAACTGCAGCTGCTGCGCAGCGCCAAGGCCGGCACTCCCAACATCTACGCCGATTGCCTGTGCAGTCCGCGCTAAGCGCCGCCGTCTCGTAGGAGCCTGCTGGCGGGCGATGCTCTTTTCTGGATATTCAGAGCAGAAGCACGCCCGCCAGCGGACTCCAGCACGAGTGTCGAATCGCTACTGCCCCTGCGCCTCGATCTGTTTGCGCTGTTCGTCGGCCTGCTTGTCGACGACTTTCTGCACGTCCTTGGCGCGTTGTTCGTCCGCCTTCAGCGCGTCGAACGGCGTGGCGACATCGGCCGGCTTGGCCTTGGGCTCCGGCGGCTTGCCGGAGCAGGCGCCGAGGGCAAGTACGCAGAGCAGGATCGGCAGCGTCTTCATGGCGGTTCTCGCACGGAGTGGCGAGCCAGTGTCCCGCCACGTGCGAGGACAGGCAAGCATGCTGTCGGCAAAACCGTCGTCCGAGCTATGCGCGCCGGGATCGACGTTTTAAGCTGCGCGAATGAACAGCCGCATCGATGCCTGGCAGTTGCAAGGCCATACCGCCCTGATCACCGGTGCCAGCAAGGGCATCGGCTACGCCACTGCGCGCGAACTGGCCGGCCTGGGGGCCGATCTGCTGCTGGTGGCGCGCGACGAGGATTATCTCGAACAGGTGCGAGTGGAGCTGGCCGACGAATTTGCCGATATCGAAGTGCTGGCATTCGGCGCGGACCTGACCGAGGCCGAGGAGCGCCTCGCCGTGTTCGACTGGATCGCCGACCTGGGTGCGCCGGTCTCGCTGTTGATCAACAACGCCGGTGGCAACCTGCCCAAGGCCACGCTCGACTATCGCGAAGACGAATACCGCATGGTGTTCGAACAGAACCTGTTCTCGGCGTTCGAGATGTGCCGGCTGGCGCACCCGCAACTGGTGCAGCATGCGAATGCGGCGATCGTCAACGTGGGTTCGGTATCGGCGGTCACGCACGTGCGCACCGGCTCGCCATACGGCATGAGCAAGGCGGCGCTGCACCAGCTCACCCGCAACCTGGCGGCCGAGTGGGCGGTGGACGGCATCCGCGTCAACGCGGTGGCGCCGTGGTACATCCGCACCCAGCGTTCGGAGCCGGCGCTGGCGGATGCCGATTATCTGGACGAGGTGCTCGATCACACCCCGCTCAAGCGGATCGGCGAGCCCGAGGAAGTGGCCGCCGCGATCGCGTTCCTGTGCCTGCCGGCGGCCAGCTACATCACCGGCCAGGTGCTGGCGGTGGACGGCGGGTTCCTGAATTACGGCTTCTGAACTGGCGGGGACGGCCCGGCTCAGCAATTCGTGAGCTGGGCGCGCAGCTCGCCATCACGGCGTTCCAGCGGTGGCTGATCGCTCTGGAACGCGCGTTGCAGCTGGTGGGCGTTCTGTTCGTATTCGTCGCGCAGTTCGTGGCAGATCTCCGGCACGCTCAGCGGGCGGCATTGATCCTGTACCCAGACATAGTTGTTGGCAACCAGCCCTGAGGTGATCCGGCCACGATTCGCCTCCGGCGCCGAGATACCGGCGCCGCCAGGTTGCCCGTAGGTCTGTGCAAGCGATGTCGGCAGTGCGCCCAGCATGCCGAGCGGCGCGAGAAACGGTTGCGGATGGCCGTTGCTGCTGACGTAGGTGTTGCCATCGACGGCGTGCATGCATCGGTACAACTGCGGCAAGGGCACACTCGGCACGAGGGGTGGCGCGGAGGCGTGCTCGTCAGTCGCGGTCGGGCTGGCCGGCGCGGATACGGCGACAGTCGATGGCACCGGTGCGCTGGAGTCGTTCGACAGCTGCACGGTTTGCTGCTGTTGCGTCCTCGCGCAGGGTGCATCCTGGTAGGTCATCTGGCCGCCGGCTCCGCTGCACTTGTAGACCGTGCCGGCGAGAGCCGGGCCGCCAGTGACGACAAGCAAGAGCAGCAGGGTGATCAGGCGGAGCATGTGGCGAAGCTTCCTCAGAACTCGGCGACGTGTTCCTCGGCGGCGAAGCCCAGCGTTACCGCGCCTTCGCCCACGTTGACCATGCCGGTGATGCTCATCGGCGCTTCCATCAACTCCACGCCAGATTCTTCGCAGGCTGCACGCAGCTCGATATAGCCGGGCAGATGCGACAGCGCGGCGAGGTCGCCGCCGTAGCTGACGCATACCACCGGCACCAGCAGGCCGGCGCGCACCCGCTGCGTGGCATAGCCGAACAGCACCTCGGCGCCATGATCGAAGCCACGCACCTTGCCGACCGGAGCGGTTTCGCCACGGAAGCAGCGCAGCAGCGGCTTGATGTCCAGCGCTGTGCCGACCATCGCACTGAACAGGCTGACGCTGCGATCGCCCCGCTTCTTGATGCGGTTGCGCAGATGGATCAGGTCGCGCGGCAGCATGTAGCCGTAACTGTTGTTGGCAATGTAGGTGAGGCGTTCACGGATGACAGCGGGCGGCTCATCGGCGGCGATCATCCGTGCCGCCTCGTAAATGGCTGGCGCGGTCCCGGCAAAGACGTTGCGGGTGTCGACCACGCGCATCATGAACGGGCCGGGGATACTGGCCTGCTCGCGCACCTGGCGATAATTCTTGAGGATCGCGAAGCTGGCGCGATTCACATGTTCGTTGATCGGGCTGCGGGTAGCGGTGATGGTCAGGCAGAACACGCAGTCGTAGTCCAGCACCAGCTTGTCGAGGAACAGTTTCTGTACCTCTTCCACCGGGCACGGCTCGGTTTCCGCCGAGTGGCTGCGGCCGCCGAGCCGGCGGTCGATGAAGCGCTGAAATTCCTCGGGCCGGCGCTCGTCCATGAAGGTTTCGCGATCCACCTTGACGGTGATCGGCATGATCGCGACGTTGTGTTTCTGCAGAAACGCCTGCGACAGATCGCAGGAAGCATCAATGGCCAGGCCCATCCGCATCACGTATCCCCCGTCATGAATGGCAAACCGAACATAGCACGCAACATACGACTGCGGCGTCAACCGGAAGTTGCCTCGTATGGGCCTTTTTTCCAATCGAACGGCCTTCCCCGGAAGCCGGGGACAGCCTTTAAGATGAGCCATCTGTATCTGGCATCCTGCCGGCGTGGCGTCGCCGGTAACGCATCACGAGTATCGATCCCACATGAAAAGCAAACATGAAATCGTCTCCAACTGGCTGCCTCGCTATACCGGTACGCCGCTGGAACAGTTCGGCAAGCACATCCTGCTGACCAACTTCGGTCATTACGTGGAGCTGTTCGCGCAATGGCACGGGGTGGAAGTGCAGGGCCGCGACCGGCCCATGCCGAACGCCACCGCCGACGGCATCACCCTGATCAACTTCGGCATGGGCAGCCCCAACGCGGCCACCGTGATGGATCTGCTCAGCGCGATCGAACCCCATGCCGCGCTGTTCCTGGGCAAGTGCGGCGGCCTCAAGAAGAAGAATCAGCTCGGCGATCTGGTGCTGCCGATCGCGGCGATCCGCGGCGAAGGCACCAGCAACGACTACCTGCCGCCGGAAGTGCCCGCACTGCCGGCGTTCCAGCTGCAGCGTGCGGTTTCCACCATGATCCGCGACCTCGGCCACGACTACTGGACCGGCACGGTGTACACCACCAACCGCCGCGTGTGGGAACACGACGACACCTTCAAGGACTATCTGCGGCGCACCCGCTGCATGGCGGTGGACATGGAAACCGCCACCATCTTCGCCGCCGGTTTCGCCAACCGGATCCCGTGCGGTGCGCTGCTACTGGTGTCCGATCAGCCAATGATTCCGGAAGGGGTGAAGACCGAGGCCAGCGACCGCAACATCACCTCGCAGTTCGTCGAGGCGCATATCAAGATCGGCATCGAAGCGCTGAAGCTGGTGCGTCGCAACGGACGCAGCGTGAAGCATCTGCGATTTGAGGAAGAGGTAGAGTAGGTCACGGGCGAGCTGAGCTTGTGCGCATGAGAGGAGCCGGATCGACCATCAGGCATCTGCGGGAATCAGTCCAGCCTCGCGGAGTCGGGTACGCAGTGGGGCGAGCTTGTCACCGTAACGTGCGCTACGTGCGGTATCCAGACGCAGGGGCCGACGCACCTGGGCCGCGCTTATCGTGAGCACGGCGCGGGATGTCTGGTGGAAGGCAAGGCAGGCCGGATCGAATGGAAGTCCGCAGAAGCTCAATAGCCGACGAATCTGTGATTCGGCATCTGCCTGCAATGATTCGTACGCGTGATCGAAGTATTGCTGCGGAAATCGCTGCTGCCAGAGCCTGCTCAAGCGCGCATAGCCGGCGTAGTAACTCACCATGTCGTCTAGGTCGTAGCTGAAGTGGACGCCGGCGTTGAACAGTTGGAGATAGCAGGCAAGGCAGGTTTCCAGCGGATCGCGACGCGAATTCACCACGCGAGCCCCCGGTAGCATCGCCAATGCTGCGCCAACAAACGCCCAGTTACTCACATTCTTGTCAGTGGAGCGGGGGCGTTGCTGGCGCCAGTGACGAGTGCGTGCCAGATAATCTTCGCCCAGGCGTCGCCAATCCTCCGCGGTCGCCGAGGGAACCCATTGCGGGAAAGGTTGCCCGCGGCGCCTGGATTCTTCGTCGATGATTTCGGGCAGCGTCTGGATTTCGTCGGCTCCCTCGACCTCGGGGTGCGAGGCGAGAATCTGTTCGGTCAGCGTGGAGCCAGAGCGTGGCAGGCACACCACGAAGATGATTTCCTTGCCCAGCGTAGCGTCCAAGGGGGCGGGTGTGGGGCGGGCGAAGGCATCTGCGATGGCTTCTATGCGAGCGTGCTCCTCATGCCGATTCCAATGCAGGTAGCGTCGCTTCAAGGTGTTGGCTTCATGCACCAAGTCGAATGCCATTGCGTAGTTGGCTTGATCCTCCATCGCCTTGGCTAGGGTGAATTCGAACAGGATGCGCGAATCGTCGGGTATATCGGGCCGATCGAGTTGGCTTCGCAATTGCGCGACGTCATTTTCGTTGAAGGGCTCGGTCTTCAAGTTGCCCAATTCAAACCACGCCGTCGCGCAATCGGGTCGTTGCCGCAAGGTGTCTCGATATATCGCCACCGCGGCGGATGTGTCGCCCAGGCTGGCCAATACGTTCGCTAGGGTATTGCGTGCCTTGATATATTCCGGATCGATGATCAATGCGCGCTGCAGGGCTTCTCGCGCTTGCTCAAGGCGAGTGGAAGCCTGGAGCGCCTTGCCGAAGTTGTACCAGGTAGTGGCCGTTTCGGGAGGCAGTTCGCAGGCACGCTGCAGACATGCCAGGCCGGCGTCGACCTCTCCGGTTTCGAACAGCGCGCTGCCAAGAGTCATGTTGATCGTGGAATCGTCCGGGCAGGCGGTGAGCGCGCGGCGCAAATGATCGATGGCTTTCGGGTGGTTGCCGCTCATCAAGGCAGCGATTCCCATCAGGCGGTGGGCTTCTGCGCAATCGGGCACCAGCGCCAGTGCCTTGACTAGCGACTGTTTGGCGAGCGTAGCCTGATTGCGGCTTAGCGCATTGCTCGCCTCAAAAAGCAGTTGGGCAGCAATCGAGCGGTGATGCAAGGTAACCACGGGATATCCTGTCTGGATCAAGCCGTGGAAACGATCTGCCAACGAATCCGTTGACTACCTACGTCTATGGCTGTTCCGAGACAGGGGTAATTTGGTTTGACATCAGGCAGCGATGCAAGGCAGCCACGAGATGTCCGTCCGGATCACGTCGTGGAAACGATTCGCCAACGGATCCGTCTGACAGCGCCGCATCATTGCGGCATGGCTGCGCAAGACGCGAGCAACTCAGTAACGAGGCACGCTGGCGTCGACCTCACGCGCCCACGCATCCATACCACCTTCGACGTTATGCAGATTGCTGAAGCCGTGCGCCGCAAATCGTTCGGCCATGGCGCGGCTGGAGATGCCGTGGTGGCAGATGAAGGCCAGCGCGGTGTCTTTCGGCAGGGCGGCGAGGCTTTCGTAGCCTTCGTCTTCCAGCACCCGCGCCTGCGGCAGCGGCGCGGCCTGGGCGCGGCCGTGGGCCGGGCGCACGTCGATCAGGGTGATGTTGTTGGCATCCAGACGCGCTTTCAGCTCCTGCACGCTGAGCGACTTGATTTCCTGCGCGCCGGGGAATTTCAGGCTGAGGCCTTCGCCCTGCACGGTGGAAACCCAGTCGATCACGATGCCCTTGGCGCGCTGGGCGCTGGCCGGATCGAAGTGCACTTCCAGGCCGTTCGCATGCGCCACGATGTCGTGCTCGCCGGCCGGGGCCAGCTGGAAACCGGCACTGTGGTCGGGGCCGATCTCCAGGTGCAGCGCCACGCCCTGCGCGTTCGCGGTGCCCTGGCGGATCGCCTCGGCAGCAGCATCGGTGATGGTGATCTGCGGTGGCGTGCGATCCGGCGCGGTCACGCCGAACAGCGCATGCAGCTCGCCGCTGCCGTACATCTGGCGGATGATGTCGGCGCCGCCAACCAGCTCGCCTTCCACATACAGTTGCGGAATCGTCGGCCAGTCGCCGTAGGCCTTGATGCCCTCGCGGATTTCCGGGTCGTCCAGCACGTTGACCGTGTGGTAGTCGGGCAGCAATTCATTGAGCGTGTTGGTGGCCGCAGCGGAGAAGCCGCACATCGGCTGCCGACGGTCGCCCTTCATGAACAGCACCACGCGGTGGTCCTTGAGCAGGGTTTCGATACGTTCGCGGGTGGTGTTGTCGAGGGACATGGGGAGCTCCGGCAAAGAAGACAATGATACGCCGCCCGATATGCGGCGATCCTGCCGGCCTTCAAGGTCGCTGTTCAGGCGGCCCGGCGCAGCTCGCCCAGATGGCGCCGGCGGACGCCCAGCGGTGCCAGCGCCAGTGCCGCCGCGGGTGACGGCCATACCAGTTCGCGGCTGGCACGGCCCAGCGCGGTGGACTGTTCGCTCCAGTGGATCAGTTCCATCGCGCCGGTATGCTCCTCGATCAGCGCGGTGCAGTGTTCGACCCAGTCGCCGTCGTTGAGGTAGAGCACGCCATTCAGTTCGCGCACATGGCCGAAGTGGATATGGCCGCAGATGTGGCCATCGAAACCGCGCGCGTGCGCATCGGCGGCGACGCGCTCTTCATAGGCATGGATGTACGCCAGTGCCTTGCCGATATGCGATTTGATGATGATCGACAGCGGCAGGTAAGGCAGTTCCAGCCGTTGCCGCATCGCGTGCAGGCGGCGATTGCTCCAGCAGATGAAGCGATGCATCGCTTCGCCGAACTGCAGCATCCAGCGGCGACCGACGTGCTCGGGATCGAATTCGTCGCCATGGCTGACCCGATAGCGGCGGCCATCGGCGCCGACATGCACGGCGTCCAGCGTGATCCGCACACCGCCGAAGTTCTGCCCGTGCAGGTTGCGCATCGGCGCATCGTGATTGCCCGGAATGTAGATGACCTCGACCCCGCGCCGCGCCAGCGCGAATATCTCGGCGATCACCGCGCTGTGCTCGGCATGCCACCAGGATCGTTTTGCCAGCGCTTCCATGTCGATGATGTCGCCGACCAGGTAGAGCTTCTCGCAGCGCAGCTGGCGCAGGAAATCGAGCAGGTAGGCGGCCTTGCAGTCGGGCGTACCCAGATGCACGTCGGAGATGAAGACGCTGCGGCAGTGGAAGGTGTTCATGGCGTGCTCCCCGGTAGTGGTCCGGGGCGCCAGTGTGCGATCGCTACGTCACCGTGCCATGGCGAACAGGTTGCAGCCGCGTTGCCGTCGAGCTGTGCGTGTTAATGGAGTGCTGCGCGAACGATCGGCTCGATCGCCTCCACCCACAACGCGTACTGCGCCGCCGAGGGATGCAGGCCGTCGTCGGCAACGAGTTCCGGATGCGCGCGCGAGATGCCGGTGATGTCGACGAAACGGGCACCGGCACGACGGGTTTCGTCGCGGGCGATCGCGTTGTAGGCGTCCAGTTCGGCGGCGATGCCTGTGCGGTCACGACCCTGTTCATGGGCGAAGCGGGTGACGCCCCAGTCGGGGATCGACACCACGACGACGCGAGCCGCATCGCCGCTGGCCAGCATGATCGCGCGGGCCAGCAGGCTGGCGAACTGCTCGTGGTAGTCGTCGGCCGTGCGGCCACGATACTGGTTGTTGACACCGATCTGCAGGCTGACCAGATCGTATGCAGGCACCAGTGACGCCACGTCCATGCCTTGCGCCAGTTCGTCGGTGGTCCAGCCGGTGGTTGCGACGATGTGCGGGTCGTCGATCACCACGCCAGCCCGGCGCAGGCGCTGCACCAGTTCAGCCGGCCAGCGCTCGTGCGCGGCCACCGCCTCGCCGATGGTGTAGGAGTCGCCGAGGGCGAGGTAGTGCAGTGCGGGCGTGGCGGACATCATGGGATGAATGGGGCTCAGGCTACCGCGGCGGCAGGGGTAGGAGCTTGTTCGCGCGCCATCCGTGCGAGCACTCGCTCGATCCGCACGAAGACCTCATGCAACTGCGCCGGCGGCGGCAGCAGGGTCAGTCGGAAGTGGCGGCTGCGCGGTACGTTGAAACTGCTGCCGGGTACCACCAGCACCGATTCCTCTTCCAGCAGGCGCAGGGCAAACGCCTCGTCGTCGAAGTCGGCGAAACGGTCGGCACGCACCTGCGGAAACGCGTACAGCGCACCGTCCGGGGCGACCAGTTCCAGGTAGTCGCTGGCGGCAACCGCTTCCAGCACGATGCGTCGCGCCTCATGCAGGCGGCCGCCGGGCGCGGTCAGTGCGCCGATCGTGGGCGCGCTCTGCAGTGCCGGTGGCACCGCCCATTGCGCGGTCACGTTGGCGCACAAGCGCAACGCGGCAAGCAGTTGCAGCGCATCACGATAAGCCGCCGTGCGCGCGGGATCGCCGGACAGGCTCATCCAGCCGACCCGGTAACCACAGGCACGATGCACCTTGGACAGGCCACCGAAGCTGAGACAGGGCAGTTCGCCGGCCAGTTCGGCCAGCGGCTGGAAGGTGGCGCCGTCGTACAGGATCTCGTCGTAGATCTCGTCGGCGAGCAGCAGCAGCCGGTGCCGCGCCGCGATCGCCACCAACCGTTGCAGCAGCGCGCGCGGATACACCGCGCCGGTCGGGTTGTTCGGATTGATCAACACCAGGGCGCGGGTGCGCGGGGTGATCAGCGCCTCGATCTCGTCCGGATCGGGCAGGTGATCGTGACGGGCAAGGCAGTGGTAATAGCGTGGCTGGCCGCCGTTGAGGATGGTGGCGGCGCTCCACAGCGGGTAATCCGGGCTCGGCAGCAGCACCTCGTCGGCGGGTTGCAGCAGCGCGCGCAGGGACAGATCGATCAGCTCGCTGACGCCGTTGCCGATGAAGATGCGTTCGGGTTCGACGCCCTGGGCGCCACGCGCACGCTGCTGCGCGGCGATCGTGTCGCGAGCGATTTCCAGGCCTTGCTCGTGGCCATAGGCTTCGCTGTCGTGCAGGTGGCGAGCGATCGCCTCGCGCAGATGCGCCGGCGCCTCGAAGCCGTAGCGGCCCGGGTTGCCGATGTTGAGCTTGATGATGTCGAGGCCGGCGGCCTCCAGCTCGCGCGCGCGCCGGGTCAGCGCGCCGCGGATTTCATAGCGCACGTCCGCCAGGTGCGCACTGGGTGTGATCGAAGCCACCACCGGTATCCTTTGAGGTCAACAGCCGGCGCCACCGCCGGCAGGTCGATGCTAGCAGCGTGATGCAGTGCAGCGCGAGCGTCGTTCGTGGCGAAATCCGGTTCATCGGCGGGCCATGCCCGGGCAAGGCATAATCGCCAGACCATGCAGCCAGACCATGCAGACAGACCTTCGCCATGAGTGATGCCGAAACGATCGAGCGGCTGCGGCACATCGGCTGGCGTGGCGACGTGCTGCCCGACGCCGGCCGGCGGCTGGCGCGGGTAGTCGCCCAGCATCGTGCGGGCTATGAGCTGCACGATGGCGAAACCCTGTTCGGTGCGCAGCCGGACGGACGCTTTCTCAAGCGCGGCATCGACCCCGGCGAGCGGCCGGTCGTCGGCGATTTCGTCGAGGTGGAAAGCGGCACGCCGCCGCATATCGTCACGGTGGCGCCACGGCGCACCGTGCTGTCGCGGGCGGCGGCCGGTGAGCGTTACGAGCGCCAGCTGATCGCCACCAATATCGATTACGTGCTGGTGTTGACTGGGCTGGATGGCGACTTCAATCCGGCGCGGATCGAACGCTACCTGTCACTGACCGAGGATTCTGGCGCACAGCCGGTGGTGCTGCTGAGCAAGCTGGACACGCGCGAGGACGCCGCCGAGCAGATCGCGGCGCTGCGTGCGCGGCTGCCGGCCGGTATCCCTATCCATCCGTTGAACGGCAAGGATCCGTCCAGCGTGGCGCTGCTGGCGCAGTACCTGCAGCCGGGCGACAGCGCGGTGCTGGTCGGTTCGTCCGGTGCCGGCAAGTCCACCCTGACCAATACCCTGCTCGGCACGGCGACGATGGCCACCGCCGAAGTGCGCAGCCACGACAGCCGCGGTCGGCATACCACCACCCATCGCGCCTTGCTGCAGCTGCCCAGCGGCGGTTGCCTGATCGACACGCCCGGCATGCGCGAGCTCAAGCTGACCGGCGAGGAGAACCTCGACCTGTTCGCCGACATCGAAGCGCTGGCCGAGCGATGCCGTTTTGCCGATTGCGGTCACGGCAGCGAGCCGGGTTGCGCGGTGCAGGTGGCGCTCGACAACGGCGAACTGGCCCCGGGCCGCTGGCGCAATTACCTCAAGCTGCACGACGAGCGCGAGGAGCAGGCGGCGACGCTGGAGGCACGCCTGCGGCGGCAGCGTGGCGGCCGTCCGATCGAGCGGCCGCACGGGCATCGCGGGCAGCGCGAGCGGGAGTGATCGGATGACGGCGGCCGTGCGATGAAGGTTGCGGACGGCGCGCGGCAAAGCCTCTAGTATCGCGGCATCGTTGCTGCGGAGCGCAGGTATGCGTCGGTTGTCATCGTCTTACACGTTCTTCTACAAGCGGGTCTTTCCCGTGCTGTGGGTCGGCTTTGTGCTGACCGTCTCCGGTCTGCAGTTATGGGCCGCGCAACATGCCCGTGCGGACGCGTCATCCGAGCCACTGTTTCCGCTGGTGCTGATGCCGCTGTTCATGGTCGGCGTGATGTTCCTGCTCTACCGCCAGCTGCTGCGTGACCTGCTGGACGAGGTCTGGCTGGACGGCGACTACCTGGTGGTGAAGAACCGCGGCGAGAAGATCCGCGTGGCGCTGAGCGATGTGATGAACGTCAATGCCACCACGATGACCAACCCGCGTCGCGTTACCGTGATGCTGCGCACCAACTCGCGCTTTGGCCGCAGTCTCACCTTCATGCCGGCCAGCCCGCGCCGCTTCTTGAGTGCGTTCAAGCCCGACCCGATCGCCACCGAGCTGATCGAACGCGTCGATGCATTGCGAGTGGCTGCACGATGAGTGCGCCTGACTACGTCATCGCACCCGAACTGCAGCGCTACGCGGCGCTCGACCAGCGCCTGCTGGCGGCGGTGCGCGGCATCCATATCCTGTCGACGGTGGCGTGGCCGGCATCGCTGGAAGGCCGCATGATCGAGGCCTATGGCAAGGGCCAGTTCGCCTTGCCCGAAGTGACGTACACGCGGCCGGACCTGGCCGCGGCACGCACCGAACTGGCGGCGATCGAGGCCGCCGCCGGCGGCAACGATCCGCAAGACATCGATCCGCTTGGCGAGTATCTGCGCCGCACCGCCGAGTCGTGGCGGATCGCCGCCGAGATGCTGGAGTCGGTCGGTACCGCAGGGGTCACCGCGCCGTCGATTGCGCTGTATGGCAAGCCGGGCGATCTGATTCCGGGCAGCCAGAGCAGCAATCTCGATGCCGCGCATTACTTCGTCGAGCTGTCCGACGAGCTGGGTGCGGATCTGCTGGCCGACGACAGCAGTGTGGACATGCCGGCCGCCGAGTTGCGCGACGAGCTGGCGAAGACGCTGGACGATTTCTTCGGCACCGGCATGATCAAGGTGGAGGTGGATGCCGAGCTGACCGCGAAGGCGGCGGCCGGTGCCACCCGCATCCGCCTGCGCGGCGACACCAGCTTCAGCGAATACGATCGTCATCAGCTGCTGGCTCACGAGGCATTCGTGCACTCGCTGACCGCGCTGAACGGCCGCCAGCAACCCTTGCTGGCCTCGCTGGCGCGTACCTCGCCGCGAGTCACCGCGACCCAGGAAGGGCTGGCCGTATTCGCCGAACTGATGTCCGGTGCGATCGACATCGCACGGCTCAAGCGCATCAGCCTGCGCATCCTGGCGATCGACATGGCGCTGAACGGCGCCGACTTCGTCGAGGTCTACCGCTACTTCAGCGCCTGTGGGCAGAGCGTGGCGGACAGCTTCCACTCGGCGCAGCGGGTGTTCCGCGGTGTGCCGCTGAGCGGCGGCGCCGCATTCGCGAAGGACAATGTGTATCTGTCCGGCCTGCTCACTGTGCACACGTTCTTCCGCTGGGCGTTCAAGCAGCAGCGCATGGATCTGCTGCGCCACTTGTTCGCCGGCAAACTGACCCTGCACGACGTGATCGCGCTGCAGCCGCATTTCGCCTCCGGCGCGATTCTGCCGCCGCGCTGGCTGCCGCCGTGGATGCAGCACGTGCATGGGCTGGCCGGCAAGCTGGCGTTCTCGGTCTTCATCAACGGCATCCACATGAACCGGGTGCAGGGCGACGAGTTGCTGACCAGCGTCTAGCGTCGTTGCGTCGCAAGAACAGGCCGGCGAGGGCCGCCCCGGTGCTAACATCACGGGCGGGCAGCCGCCGTGTCGACTGCCACTCCCTCCCTCGAAAAATCGCCGCCGATGTCTCTCCCCGAAGAACTGCGTCTCGCCGCCCTCGAATATCACCGCCTGCCGCGTCCCGGCAAGATCAAGGTCACCCCGACCACTTCGCTGCTGACCCAGCGCGACCTGTCGCTGGCCTATTCGCCCGGCGTCGCCGCGGCCTGCGATGCGATCGTCGAGGACCCGACCTCGGCGGCGGAGTACACCGCGCGTTCCAACCTGGTCGCGGTGATCACCAACGGCACCGCGGTGCTCGGGCTGGGCAACATCGGACCGCTGGCGGCCAAGCCGGTGATGGAAGGCAAGGGCGTGCTGTTCCAGAAGTTCGCCGGCATCGACGTGTTCGACATCGAGATCGACGAGAACGATCCGGACAAGCTGGTCGACATTATCGCCAGCCTCGAGCCGACCTTCGGCGGCATCAACCTGGAAGACATCAAGGCGCCGGAGTGCTTCATCGTCGAGCGCAAGCTGCGCGAGCGGATGAAGATCCCGGTGTTCCACGACGACCAGCACGGCACCGCGATCATCGTCGGCGCCGCGCTGCTGAATGCGCTGGAAGTGGTCGGCAAGCGCATCGAGGACGTGCGCATCGCCACTACCGGTGCCGGCGCGGCGGGCATCTCCTGTCTCGACATGCTGGTGGCGCTGGGCGTCAAGCCCGAGCACATCCTGGCGTTCGATCGGCATGGCGTGATCCACAACGAGCGTACCGATCTGGATCCGGACAAGCAGCGTTATGCGCGGGACACCAAGGCGCGCACGTTAGCCGAGATCGTCGACGGCGCGGACGTGTTCCTCGGCCTGTCCGCCGGCGGCATCCTGAAGCCGGAGATGGTGGCGACGATGGCGCCACGGCCGATCATCTTCGCGCTGGCCAATCCGAATCCGGAGATCACGCCGGAAGAGGCCAAGGCGGTACGGCCGGACTGCATCATGGCCACCGGCCGCTCGGACTATCCGAACCAGGTCAACAACGCGCTGTGCTTCCCGTACCTGTTCCGCGGCGCGCTGGACGTGGGCGCCACGGTCATCAACGAGCCGATGAAGATCGCCTGCGTGCGCGCGATCGCGCAGATCGCGCGGATGGAAGCGGGTGACCTCGCCGGCGCCTACGCCGGCGAAGTGCCGACCTTCGGTCCCGAATATCTGATCCCGCGGCCGTTCGATCCGCGCCTGCTGGTGATGTTGTCGTCGGCGGTGGCGCAGGCGGCGATGGATTCCGGCGTCGCCATGCGTCCGTTGCACGACATGGATGCCTACCGCGAGAAGCTCGGCCAGTTCATCTATCGCACCGGCCTGCTGATGAAGCCGGTCTACGAGCGTGCACGCGCCGACCTGCAGCGCGTGGTGTATGCCGAGGGCGAGGAAGAGACCGTGCTGCGCGCCGTGCAGACGGTGATCGACGACAAGCTCGCGCGGCCGATCCTGATCGGTCGTCCGGACGTGATCGAGACACGCATCGAACGGCTCGGCCTGCGCATGCGCGCAGGCGTCGATTTCGAGCTGACCAACATCAACGACGACCCGCGCTTCAACGACTACTGGCAGCAATACCACGCGCTGACCGAGCGCCGTGGCGTGTCGCCGGCGGCTGCCAAGAACCTGCTGCGCTCGCGACCGACACTGATTGCCGCGCTGATGGTCGAGCGCGGCGAGGCCGACGCGATGATCTGCGGGCTGGTCGGGCGCTACCACAAGAAGCTCGGCTACCTGCGCAGCGTGTTCGGACTCGATCCGGGCGTGCAGTGCACCTCGGCGATGACCGGCGTGATCAACGAGAAGGGTGCCTGGTTCTTCCTTGACACCCATGTGCAGGTCGATCCGAGCGCCGAGCAGATCGCCGAGGCGACGATGCAGGCCAGTTATCGCCTCAAGCTGTTCGGCATCGAGCCGAAGGTGGCACTGTTGTCGCACTCCAACTACGGCAGTCACGACAACCCCAGCGCCGCGAAGATGCGCAAGGTGTGGCAGATCCTCAAGGCGCGCATGCCGAAGCTGGAGATGGATGGCGAGATGCAGGCCGACACCGCGTGGGACGAGGCGCTGCGCCAGCGCATGTTCCCCAACACCACGTTGAGCGGTCGCGCCAACCTGTACGTGCTGCCGAACCTCGACAGTGCCAACATCACCTACAACATGGTGCGGGTGATGACCGATGGTGTGGCGATCGGACCGATCCTGATGGGTCTGGACCGGTCGGCGCACATCCTTACCCCGGCCTCCAGCGCGCGTCGCGTGGTCAACATGACGGCGATCGCCGCGGTGGATGCGCAGATCAGGGCGGCCCAGGGCGAGCGCCGCAGTTGACGACATGGCGGACCGGCCTGTGCGACGCGCAGGCCGATCCGTGCGCAGGCGAATGGGCCTCCATTTGGCGCTCATGCATGGCGGCGGCTAAACTCAGCCGTTGACCCGTTGTATCCCCGACGACGGGAATCCCCTCAAGTCTGGCGCCGCAATGGCGCCGCGGAGAATCTTCATGGATCAGCTCGACGATATCCTCAACCAGGACATCGACCCCACCGAAACCCGCGAGTGGATGGATTCGCTCGATGCGGTGATCCAGCACGACGGCACCGAGCGAGCGCATTTCCTGCTCGAGCGCATGGTCGACTCGACCCGGCGTTCGGGCGGCTACCTGCCGTTCAATCCGACCACCGAATACGTCAATACCATCGCGCCAGGCAACGAGGCGAAGATGTCCGGCGACGCGGCGATGGAATGGCGCATCCGCACGCTGATCCGCTGGAACGCGATGGCGATGGTGGTGCGCGCGAACCGCAAGCCGGGCGAGCTGGGCGGGCATATCGCCAGCTTCGCATCGAGCGCGACGCTGTACGACGTCGGCTTCAATCACTTCTGGCGCGCTCCGTCGGCGGATCATCCGGGTGACTTGGTGTTCCATCAGGGCCATTCCAGCCCGGGCATCTATGCGCGCTCTTTCCTCGAAGGCCGTCTGGCCGAGGACCAGCTCGACCTGTTCCGCATGGAAGTGGTCGGCAAGGGCCGTGCGCTGTCCTCGTATCCGCACCCGTGGCTGATGCCGGATTACTGGCAGGTGCCGACGGTGTCGATGGGCCTGGGTCCGATCCAGGCGATCTATCAGGCGCAGTTCTTCAAGTACCTCGAGCATCGCGGTCTGGTGCCGAAGAGCGATCGAAAGATCTGGTGCTTCCTCGGCGACGGCGAGACCGACGAGCCGGAGTCGCTCGGTGCGATCTCGCTGGCCGGTCGCGAAGGCCTGGACAACCTGATCTTCGTGATCAACTGCAACCTGCAGCGGCTGGACGGCCCGGTGCGCGGCAACGGCAAGATCATCCAGGAGCTGGAAGGCGTGTTCCGTGGCGCCGGCTGGAATGCGCTCAAGCTGGTATGGGGCAGCTACTGGGATCCGCTCCTCGCGCGCGACACCAAGGGCGTGCTGCGCAAGCTGATGATGGAAACCCTGGATGGCGAATATCAGGCGTGCAAGGCGTTTGGCGGCGCGTATACGCGCGAGCATTTCTTCGGCAAGTATCCGGAGACGCGCGAGATGGTCGCCAACCTCAGCGACGACGACATCTGGCGGCTGAACCGCGGTGGCCACGATCCGCACAAGGTCTATGCGGCCTACCACGCGGCGTCGAATACTGTGGGTATGCCCACGGTGATCCTCGCCAAGACGGTGAAAGGTTACGGCATGGGCGCGGCCGGCGAGTCGCAGAACCCGACCCACCAGCAGAAGAAGCTGGACGAGGAGGCGGTGCGGCATTTCCGCGACCGTTTCCAGATCCCGATCAGCGACGACAAGCTCAAGGACGTGCCGTACTACCACCCGGGCAAGGACTCGCCGGAAGTGCAGTACATGCTGGAGCGGCGCAAGGCGCTCGGCGGCTTCCTGCCGCAGCGCCGGCGCAAGGCCGAGGCGAAGCTGAAGGCGCCGGAGCTGGCTGCGTTCGAGCAGATCACCAAGGGCACCGGCGAGCGCGAGATCTCCACCACGATGGCGCTGGTGCGCGGCATCAACCTGCTGCTGCGCGACAAGCAGCTGGGCGAGCGCGTGGTGCCGATCGTCGCCGACGAGGCGCGCACGTTCGGCATGGAAGGCATGTTCCGCCAGATCGGCATCTATGCGCCGTTCGGCCAGAAGTACAAGCCGCAGGATTCCGATCAGCTGCTGTACTACCGCGAGGACCAGAAGGGCCAGGTGCTGCAGCAGGGCATCAGCGAGGCCGGCGGCATGGCGTCGTGGATGGCGGCGGCGACCAGCTATTCGATCAGCAACCAGGCGATGCTGCCGTTCTTCATCTACTACTCGATGTTCGGTTTCCAGCGCATCGGCGACCTGTGCTGGGCCGCCGGCGACATGCGTTCGCGCGGCTTCCTGATCGGCGGTACCGCCGGTCGCACCACGCTCAATGGCGAGGGCCTGCAGCACGAGGACGGCCATTCGCACCTGATGGCCGGCACGATCCCGAACGTGAAGTCGTACGACCCGACGTTCTCGTACGAGGTCGCGGTGATCCTGCAGGACGGCACGCGCCGGATGATGCAGGAGCAGGAGGACATCTACTACTACATCACCGTGATGAACGAGAACTACAGCCATCCCGACCTGCCGCAAGGTGTCGAGGACGGCATCATCAAGGGCATGTATCTGTTCAAGGATGGCGGCAAGCCGAAGAAGGGCGAGCCGCGCGTGCAGCTGCTCGGCTCGGGCACGATCCTGCGCGAAGTGATCGCCGCGGCCGAACTGCTGGAGAAGGACTTCGGCGTGAAGTCCGACATCTGGTCGTGCCCCGGCTTCATCGAGCTGCGTCGCGACGGTTTCGACGCCGAGCGCTGGAATCGTCTGCATCCGGAAGCGGAGCCGCGCGTGCCGTACGTCACCGGCCTGCTCGAGGGCCGCCAGGGTCCGGCGATCTCCGCCACCGACTACGTGCGCGAATTCGCCGACCAGATCCGCGCGTTCATGCCCGATGGCATGCGCTACACCGTGCTTGGCACGGATGGCTTCGGCCGTTCGGACACGCGTGCGCACCTGCGCGACTTCTTCGAGGTCGACCGCTACTGGATCGCGCATGCGGCGCTGGCCGCACTGGCGAAGGACGGCAAGGTGAATGCGAAGGACGTCAGCCGCGCGATCAAGGAATACAAGCTCGACCCGGATCGGCCCAACCCGCTTAGCCAGTAAGCAGTCGGTCGAGTGCAACGAGAACCCCGCTCCGGCGGGGTTTTTTATCGATCTTCACCTCCGCTGCACCCGGCGCAGCGACCAGCCGCTTATCCTGCACGGCACGGGGGAACCGGTGATGGACGGCGACGGCTTCGGTGACACCCGCCACGGCGGGCGATTTCCGATAGCCACTCGACACATGAGGAATGGCCATGCATACCCTACGTCCGTACGTTTACCTCCTCGGCGGCGCCGTCACGCTGGCGCTGGCCGCTTGCCACAAGGCAGACATCCAGCCGGCTCCGCTGCCAGCGCCGGGGCCGCAGGCGGCGCCCGCCGTTCCGGCGCAGCAGAATCTGTCCGCCGATGCGCTGTTCGCGTTCGGCAAGGCGCGGCTGAAATCCGCCGACAACACTGAACTGGACGCACTGGCCGACAAGCTGAAGGCGGCGTCGCGGATCGACTCGGTGCAGGTGCTTGGCTACACCGACCGGATCGGCAGCGAGCAAGCCAACCAGAAACTTTCCGCGCAACGTGCCGAGGCGGTACGCGACTACCTGGTGGCGCAAGGCGTGCCGGCCGGAGTGATCCGGACCGAAGGTCGCGGGGCGGCCGATCCGGTGGCCGACTGCCCGAACCTGAAGGGCAACAAGCTGATCGCCTGCCTGGCGCCGAACCGCCGCGTCGTCATCAACACCACCGTGAGCGATGGCGGCAGCGCAGCAGCGCCTGCCGCCATCGCACCGGGCAAACGCAGCGTGACCCGCACGGTGTGGATCGGTCCGCACACGGTACCGTGCGACGCTGACAACTCGGGTCGCTGCTACCGCGTGCGAGAGAGCGAGGATGGCCCGTGGAGCAACTGGCATGGTCGTATCCAGGACTTCGATTATGTCGAGGGCTACGACTACGAGCTGGTCGTCAAGGCGTACCGCTCGGACGTGAAAATGGAGGACCCGTCCAAGGACCCGGCCGCAGACTCCCGCTACGTGTTCTCCGGTGCCAACGGTCCGTTCATGGTGTGGGTGCTCGACCATGTGGTAAGCAAGAAGCTGCACCTCGGTCGCTGAGTCCTCGCGTACCCGCGGTGATCCGCTGCGCCATTTCGCTGCGGAAAACAGAAAGGCCGGACGAGTGATCGCCCGGCCTTTCTGCATGATGCATGGCAATTACTCGTCGTCGCTGCGGAATGCGCGGCGCAGCAGCAGGAATGCACCGATGGTGCCAGCGACGATCGCTGCCGTGGCGACAGGATGGCGACTGACCTGGCGACGTACGCGGCGATAGTGGTAGTTCGCCTCGTCGGCAAAATCCTCGGCGGCCTGGGTCAGCTGCTGGCTGTATTGCTTGCTGCTCCTGCCGAAGCGCTCGTTGATGCGGCGACGGCCGCGCTCGAGCAGGCTTTGCGCGGTGCTGGCGGCGCCATCGGCATAGTGACGTGCGCGTTCACCGGCACGCTCGGCGGTGTCGCGGATCTGGCGTTCGATATCACGGTTGCGCATGGCGTTCTCCTAGGCTCGGATGTCACAGGCTGCCAGCGACGTCGTGAGCGGTGCGTAAACAGCGGCGCTCGCTGCACCGATATTCAGCCAAGCCGGTATTCGCCGCCCTGCTGCAGGGCGCGCTGATACGCCGGGCGTGCATGGATACGTTGCAGGAACGCCGACAGACGCGGGTAGTTGGCGTCCAGTCCACCACGGGCCGCGAACGCTTCCAGCGGAAAGCTCAACTGAATGTCGGCCGCGCTGAATGTGTCGCCGGCAAACCATTCGCTTTTGCCCAGCTCGCCTTCCAGATAGTCCAGATGCAGCTTCAACTGCGGATCGACAAAGCCGTGCTGCACCTTGTGCGCAATGCCTTTCGCGATCGGTTTCACGAAGAACGGCATCGGCGAGGTTTCGACCCGGCGGAACACCAGCTTCAGCAGCAAGGGTGGCATCGCCGAACCTTCGGCGTAATGCAGCCAGTAGTTGCAGCGCAGCCGTTCCGGCGTGCCATGCGCGGGAATCAGCGTGCCGGCGCCGTAGCGGTCGGCGAGGTATTCGATGATTGCGCCGGATTCGGCCAGGGTGAGCTCGCCATCGGTGATCACCGGCGACTTGCCCAGCGGATGCACCGCGCGCAATTCCGGCGGCGCCAGCATGGTTTTCGGATCGCGCTGGTAGCGCCTGATCTCGTACGGTACGCCGAGCTCTTCCAGCAGCCACAGGATGCGTTGCGAGCGCGAATTGTTCAGATGGTGAACGGTGATCATGGAGCGCTCCGTGGTGCAACGAGAAAGGATTGGCGATCGATGGATCAATAAATCTCGCCCACACAGCAGCGCAAGCTGCCGCCGGCTTTCTCGATCTCGCTCAGGTCCACCGCGCCGAGCGCAAAACCGTAGCCGCTCAGCGCCTCGATCTGCTCGTCGGTCAGCGAGGCGACGGCGCAGGCGCTCATCCACACGCGTTCGTCGGACAGGGTGATCGCATTGCCGGCAAATGCCTGCTTCTGTGCCGGAGTCAGCCAGATCGCACGGTCGCCGTAAGCCTTGGCGATTGCCTGCGGCACGGCCGGGTCGCGGAAGCCGTCGGCGGCGATGATCGCAGCGCGGCTGGCCAGCAGGGTCAGCACCACGTTGGTGTGGTATTCGGATTCGGCCAGTTCGGAACAGAACGTCAGGCGCAGGTCGAACGCCTTGTGCATCGCGTGCGCACCGGCCAGGTCGCAGCGCTCGCTGAGGCCGCAATAGCCGACCCCGCGCACGCGATCGATGATCAGCGAGCCGGTCAGTTCGGCGACCAGATCCTCGCAGCCGGACAGGTCGATCTCGTCGTAACCCAGCACATCACCGAAGAAGCCGCGGATGTCGGCACGCTCGGCTTCGCGCTGGCGTACCGCGTGGCGCATGCGGCCGATGATCAGCCGGCCGGGTGCGGTGCCGAACACGTTGTTGGGAAATACCGCATCGGGCGTGGCCGGGTTGCCCGGAAACGTGATCACCGGGCAGTCGCCGCGCAAGGCCTGCGCCAGCGAGCTGTGCTGGGCCAGTGCCTTGAGCGGGTCGACCGTGAGGCTCATGTCCATGTAGCGGTTGTCGCGCGCCGATTCCGCCGCCAGCGTGAATTCGGCCGGAGCGACCAAGTACGCCGCCCGCGCCGTGGCCGCGGCGTCCGGCAACGGGGCCAGCGCGGCGTAGGCTTCGAGGAATTCGCTCGGCGACGTGGTGATCACGGTACGGCTCCGGATGGCGGCAGAAGAGCACGGTTTCGTGCGACTGGGACGCTCAAAGAATATCCGCTGCCGGTTGCTCTGGCGCGGCCGCTTCCAGATGCAGCCGCTGGCGTCGGCGCAGGCTCGGGAACATGCCCATCCACAGGCCGACCACCAGCAACGTGCCGACACCGCCGATCACCGTGGCGCCCACCGCACCCAGCCACGCGGCGAGCATGCCCGACTCGAATTCGCCGAGCTGGTTGGAGGTGTTGATGAAGATCGCATTCACCGCGCTGACCCGGCCGCGCATGTCGTCCGGCGTATCCAGCTGCACCAGCGCGCCGCGGATCACCATGCTGACCATGTCGAACGCGCCCAGCACGAACAGCGCAGCGAGCGACAGCCACAACGTGGTCGATACCGCGAACACCAGTGTAGCCACGCCGAAGCCGGCGACCGAGGCGAACATGATCGCGCCGACCCGCCGCTGCATGCTGTGCCGCGCGAGCCATACCGACATCAGCAGCGCGCCAACCGCCGGTGCCGCGCGCAGCAGGCCGAGCCCCCACGGGCCGGTATGCAGGATGTCCTTCGCGAAAATCGGTAGCAGCGCGGTGGCACCGCCCAGCAACACGGCGAACAGATCCAGCGAGATCACGCCCAGCACGTCCTTGCGCGCGCGGATGAAATGCACGCCGGCGAACAGCGTTTTCAACGTGGCCGGCTCGCGTTTCGGTGGCGCCTGCTCGTAACGCAGTCGAGCCATCAGCACCACCGAGATCAGGTACAGCGCGCCGCACACCGCATACACCACGCCCGGGCCGGCGACGTAGAGCAAACCACCCAGCGCCGGGCCCATGATCATCGCCGCCTGTCCGGCCGACGCGTTCACCGCCATCGCCCGCGGCAGGATCGCCGCAGGCACCAGCGCCGGCAGCATCGACTGCAGCGCCGGAAACTCGAATGCCTTGGCGATACCGATCACGAACACCAGCAGCAGGATGCCGACTTCGTGGATGCCGTGGGCGAGACTCAGGCCGGCCAGCACGGCGATCGCGAGCCACTCCACGAGCTGCCCGAGCAGCACGATGCGACGGCGCTCGAACTGGTCGGCGATATGCCCGGCCGGCAACGCCAGCAGCACCGACGGCACGAATTGCACCAGGCCGATCAGGCCGAGGTCGAACGCGCGGCCGCTGATCGCATAGATCTGCCAGCCCACAGCCACCGACAGCATCTGGAAGCCGAAACCCGAGGCAATCCGGGCGAACCAGAACGCTACAAAGGCCGGGTGACGGAGCAGGGTGTCGTCGCGTTCGGACATGAATCGGCGCAGTGGGAAAACGCCTAGTCTAGCCGGCCGGTTGCGCAACGACGCGGCACATCAGGAGACTGTCAATTCATGCGAGGCGGCTGAAACCGTCAGCGCTCCATGCTTCGCTGCCTACGCCGTGGTGTACGAAAAACAGGCCGTCCGGATCGTACTTGCGCTTCACCGCCGCGAGCTTCGTGTAGTGGGAGCCCCAGAACTTCTGCTGCCAGTCGTGCAGGAAATAGTCGCTCTCCGAGACATAGGAGCCGGCGTCCGGCGCCACCTTGAGCAGGGCGTCCATCGTCGCGGCGACCTTCGCCGACTGCGTGTGCGCCGTCGCAAGATCAGGTCCGGGTCCGGGCATGCCGGGGAAGGCCGGGTCGCCGCTGCAGGCGCAGATCGCCAACGCGAAGGCCTCGCACACTTGCGGGTTCGTTGCGGTGTCGCGGGTGCGGGCGATCGCGTCGGCCGGTGCGCCGGCCAGTCCCTTGTTGAAGTGCAGGGAGAAACCCCAGTGCTGCGCGGCCTCGAACAAGGCATCCGCCAGTTGCGCCTGCCGCCCCGGCTGCAGCAGCGTGGCCGGCAGCCAAGCCGACTGGTAGCCGTGGATGAACCAGCCCACCTGGCCATGGTCGCCGTCCCACAGGATGTGGTCACGGGGTGCTCCCGGCCGGTTATCCGACACGATGGCGCTCGGCAGGTACTTGCGCAGGAATTCGGCGTCCCAGAGGTGTCGGGCCGGTGCCGCCAGCGCCTGGAACGGTTTGGTGACGTGGCAATCCTTGCGGGCATGTACCCAGTCGAGGAAGGGTGCCCAGGTCTGTTCGGCCTGTTGTTGGGTGAGGCCCTGGAACATCATGGAAACCTCGAAGGTGTCGCCACCGTAGAATTTCATCTGCTCGCCCCAGTGCGGATTGAACAGCGCGCGCTGGTAGAAGCCCACCGCCTCGGCGATAAGGGCGCGATAGGCCGTGTCGGACTCGGCCTTGATGGTGAGGTTTACCCCGCCGAAGAACTCTGGCAGCTCGAAGGTGCGCAAGGTCAGCCGCGTGACCACGCCGAGGCTGCCGCCACCGCCGCCCTTGAGGCCCCAGAACAGCTCCGGATTCGTGCGGGCATTGGCGATGCGTACCTGGCCGTCGGCGGTGACGACTTCCGCCTCCAGCAGGTTGGATGCCGCGGTGCCCCAGCGCTTCGACAGGCTGCCGAAGCCGCCACTCTGTACCAGGCCGGCAACGCCCACCGTGGTGCAACCGCCGCCTTGCACGTAGCGGCCGCCGCGGGTAGTCACGGCATCATAGGCATCGATCCACATTGCGCCGGCTTCGATCGTTACCGCCGGCTGCGGGGCCTCGGCACAGCCTTGCGCGACAAAGGCGTCGTGAAGGGTCACCTTGTTCATGTGTCGTGGCCATATCAGCAGCGAATCCGGCGCGTCCGAGGTGCCCTGATAACTGTGGCCGCCACCTTTCACCACCAGCCGCAAGTGATGCTGGCGCGCGAAGTTGACCGCCGCCACCACGTCGGCAGTGTTTTCTGCCGCCACCGCGTAGGCGCTGGGTTGCGATGTCCATGCATCGGCCCAGCCGCTGGTCTGGGTCAGCGCGGGGTTGTCGCCCAGTGCGAAGGGGTTGTCGAGATGTTTCAGCGCCTCGGCACAAACGCCGTCGGAGGGTGACGTGGCGCAGCGTGCGAACGGCGATTCGAGCTTCAGCAGCCGGCCGCCGACGTCGCGCTTCAGTTGTTCCCATTGCGCGGCCAGCGGCCAGCCCGGATCGCCTGGCCGTACCCGCGAGCGGAGTTTCGCCGCCATGACGGTGGCGGCATCCCGCGCCGTGGCCATGCCGCTGCGCAACAGCAGCGGCAACAGCGGCAGTGTGGCCATGGCTTTCAACAGTTCGCGTCTTTTCATCACGCTGCTCCACATCGGCTTGCACGAGATCGCCACGATCGGTTGGGACGGGGCGTGGCGGCCAATCCATGATGGCCTGCTGAAACGCATTGTCGATCCACAGGTGACAGATCGCGGTTGAACAGGGACGAATGGTAGTCCCGTGGGACGGATCGCATGGACGTCCCCGCAGCCACGTAGAATCGCCGGCATGACGAAACAGACGGATTTCGAATACCGCGATTTTCAGCGCTGGCGACGCCCGGCCGAAGTCGGCTTCTGGGTCGTGCTGTCGATACTCAATACCGTATTCAACAGCATGGTGGCGCGCATCGACCATGCCCGCACGGCGGCATGGGAGCCGTGGGTATGGGAGTGGACCAGCTCGATCCTGATCCTGGCCCTGATTCCGGCCGTGCTGGCGGTCGAACGGCGTTGGCCGTTCCGCTTCGATACCTGGCGGCGCAGCCTGCCGTGGCACCTGCTGGCCAGTGTGCCGTTCAGCCTCATCCATGTCGCCGGCATGACCGTGCTGCGCAAGCTGGCTTATGCGGTTGTTGGTGAGCACTACGATGCCGGTGCCTGGTTGCCGAGTTTCGGCTATGAGTACCTCAAGGACTTCCGCACCTATTTCCTCATCATCGCGCTGATCTGCCTGTCGCGGTTGTGGCTGATGCGCTGGCAGGGCGAGGCGCGCTTGCTGGTCGCGCCGGAGGAAGGTCCGCCGGTGGAACCGGTCGAGCGGCCGGAGCGATTTCTGGTGCGCAAGCTGGGCCGCGAGTTTCTGGTCAATGCCAGCGAGATCGAATGGCTGCAGGCGTCGGGCAATTACGTGAACCTGCATCTGCGCGGTCGCGACTATCCGTTGCGCGCGACCATGGCCGGGATCGAGGAGCGGCTGGATCCAGCCCGCTTCGTGCGGGTGCACCGCAGCTACTTCGTCAATCTCGATTACCTCACAGAGATCGAGCCGCTGGAAACCGGCGATGCGCGCCTACAGATGCGCGACGGCGTGAAGATTCCCTGCAGCCGGCGTTACCGGGCGGCCTTGCGCGAACGTTTCGGTCAGCAGGATTGAACGACGCCGGTTGCACGACGGCAGCGGCTCGTTCCAAGCTAGGCGCCTGATCCCCTCGGTAGCTTGCCCATGAAATCCGCCTTTCCCCGTTACGTCGTGATGGCTTTCGGTGTGGCGGCACTGCTCGCCGGCTGTTCGCAACAGGGCGGCGCGCCCGCGCCGGATGCAGCCCAGCAACAGGCGCAATCCCAAGCCACCGATGCGGCGCGCAACCTCGACACCTACCGCCAGCTGCTGCGCATCCACAACGACGAGATGGCGGTGTCGATGGGCAAGGACATCGTCAAGCGCTTTCCCAACAGCGATGCGGCGAAGGAAGTGCAGCAGACGCTGCCGGAGATAGAGAAACGCTATGCCGAGGCCAGCGAAAAATATCACCTGGCCAGCCTGTGGCTGTATCAGGTATCGCCGATGGCCGGCGGCACGCAGTCCACCGCCACCATCGCCAACGCCAACGCTGGCGTGCAGCTGGTGCTGCGCAAGCACACCAGCTGGGGCCAGAGCGTATTCCTCTATGGCAGCAAGCCCGGCTTCGTCTGCCGCGGCAACTGCGCCATCGCCAGCACGGTCGACGGCAAGCCGGTGCGCATCATGGCGTTTGCACCATCCACCGGCGAACCGGCGCTGATGATCCGCGACGACAAGGCGTTCATCGCGATGTTGCAGAAGGCGAAGAAGATCACGCTGGACGTGACCCTGGCCGATGGCGAGAAGAAGCAGACCTTGGTCTATGAGGTCGGCGGTTTCGATCCGGCCAAATGGGTTGGCGTGGGCAAGCAGAGCAAGAAGTAGTTCCGGTGCACCGGAAGGCGGCTCGCGCGTTCTGTATGTATCCCGCCGATGGAGTTTGATGCCATGTCGATGATTCGTGTCCTGTTGGCGACGGCGTTGGCAACGATGCTTGCCGCCTGTGCCAGCGCGCCTTATGCGCAACGCACCAGCGAACGCCAGGCCGCGTATGCGGCGGCGGCTGGCGCACCGGTGCGCCACTTCCGCTTTTTCAGCCTGTATTCGTGGGAGCCGTTGAGCGACAGCCAATTGGCCGTCTATACGAAACCCAACGAAGCGTGGCTGCTGGATCTCGGTGGTGACTGCCAGGATCTGGCCTTCGTCAACAGCATCGGGATCACCTCGAACCTCAACCAGGTCATGGTGGGGTTCGACCGGGTGCTCACCGGTCGGCGCAACTTCCCCTGCACCATCTCGCAGATCCGCCCAGTCGATGTGAAAAGCCTGAAGGCCGTGCAGCAGCAACAGCGGTTGATCAAGAGCGAGCCGCGCAGTACCGACAAGGAGGCCGCGGCGCAGTGACCATGGCGCATCCCCGACGATGCCGGGGCGTGCTCAGTGCAGGAACAGTTTCTCGGTGATCCGCGCCAGCGGCTTTTCCAGCGCGTTCTGCAGCCGGGCCGGCAGGTCCAGCGGCTTGAGCAGCATCTTCACCGTCATGCCGGCCGGGATGTGCCGGCGCAGCAGGCCCTGCGCGCGATCACTGATGCGGCGGAACTCGACCTCGTTGCCCAGATGCTGCGGGTAGCACTGGTTGAATACGTGGCGCAGCGCGATGTCGCTGTCTTCGCTCTTGATCTCGTTGACCCGGTGCAGGATCGCGCGGAACACCTTGTAGCGGCCGAAGCCCTCGCGTTCCCGATATAGCCGGTAGTGGTGGTAGAAGTGCTTGTAGTGGCGCACTTCGTCGCTCTTGATGTGGTTGGTCAGCTGCTTCAGCACCGGCTCGTCGGTGATCTCGTTGAGCGCGCGATACAGGCTGGCCGTACCGGTTTCAACCACACAACGGGCGGCGAGCTCCAGGCCGCGGCAAGGTTCGAGCTGCTCGGCCGTGCACACGGCACCGTACTCGTTCCAGAACGCCTGGAAGCCCTTGTCCCAGTCGAACTCCGGCCAGACCTTCCTGACATAGGCGGCCAGCGCGCGGCCATGCTGCAGTTCCTCGTGCTCCCAGTGCTGACTGAGCCAGGTCTGTAGCTCCTGGTCACCGGCGAAATGGTCGATCAGGTTCTGCGTGTACAGGTCCGAACCGCTTTCGACGAACGACGAGCTGCACAGCAGAAAGAACAGATCCTCGTGATGGCGTACGCGCGCGATATCGATACGATCGAGATCGAGGCTCTCCAGAGTCCATGGCAGGGCAGCGGAATAACTCAAGCGGATTTCCTGTGCGGCAGCGTATGCGGCGAGAGTCATGGCGACCCGCGCCCGCATGACGAAAAGATGACACAGGATACGGCCTGATTGCAGTCCCGGATTAACGCGACCCGACTTGCCGTTCAGTCATGCCGGGCGCGCCGACGCGCCGGCGCGTTTCAGCGCACCACGGTCACCGGCACGTGGGCGCGCGCCAGCACGTTGCCGGATACCGAGCCGAGCAGCCAGCGCGCCAGCGCGCCGCGTTCGGTGTGGCCGATCACGATGTGATCCACCGCGTGCTGATCGATCTGGCTCAGCAGCACATCGCCGGGGCTGCCGTGGATCAACTCGACATCGACCAGGGTGGCGGCATCGGGCACGATCGCGGTCAGTTCGTCCAGCAGTTCCTGCACGCGCTGGGTGCCGGAGTCGGCCATCATCAGGGCACACGCATCGGCGCCGCCTTCGGTGACCTGCAGCACCGACACCACGCGCACGCGCCCCTGGCTGCAGCGGGCCAGGTCGATGGCGAACTGGAACGCGCGGCGCGAGGCATCGGAGCCGTCGTAACCGACCAGTGAGTACTTGACCATGCAACCTCTTTCAACAATGTTGAGGGATCGGGTGCGCAGACCGGTCAGGATCAGTTGGTGACCTCGTGGCAGCGCTGTTCGGTATGGGTGTTCTTCGCCTGCTGATGTTCCTCGACCTTCTTGCCGGCATAGCCGCCACCCACGGCGCCGGCCACGGTGGCCAGCGTCTTGCCCTTGCCACCGCCGACCATGTGGCCGAGCAGACCGCCACCCACGGCGCCGATCGCCATGCCGGCGATCTGGTTCGAGTCTTTCGGTGTGTCCTGCACGACCACGTCTTCACACACGGTGCGGGTCTTCGGCTGCGCGACTGCACTGCCGGCTGCGTTCGTGCCGGTATGCGACGACGAGGTGGTATGGCGCTTGTGGTGCTTGGTGGAATGTGTGGTGGTGTGCTGCGTCGTCGTTGTGGGCGTAGTGGATGTGGTCGATGTCTGCGCGTAGACGGCCGGGCCGGCCAGCAGCAAGGAAAGACCAGTAGCAAGCAGCATGGACAGTTTCATGGTGTCGCCTCCTGTGGGGTTCGTGTTCAGTTTGCGCGGTACTTTGTTAGCGAAACATCAAGGTCTTCAAGGGGTGGGTCCTCTGTTTGTGCACGTGCGCATCACGTCGATGTGTCGATGCTGAATGACGTGGCGCCGGTTGACCGCAGGGTTCAGCTGACGCGCGGAACACTGCACAGGCATCACGTTCCATCCCTCGACTTCAAGGAGACAACAATGATCAAGCGCACTTTTGGAATGGCTGCCCTGGTACTGGCCTGCGCGGGTGCAATGACCGTGCTGCCGGCCAGCAATGCACAGGCTGCCGAGGCCTCGGTGAAATGCGATCTTGCATACAACCTGTCCGGCTGGTCGCTGATCTACAAGCATGCCGAAGGCCATGGCACGATCACCTGTGACAACGGTCAGCACGCCAACGTAAAGATCACGGTGGTCGGTGGCGGCCTCACCGCTGGCAAGTACCACATCGACAACGGCAAGGGCGAGATCAGCAAAGTGCATGGCATCGCCGACGTGTACGGCGACTACGCGCAGGCCGGTGCCGAGGCCGGTGTGGTGAAGAGTGGCAGCGCGCAGGTGCTGACCAAGGGCACCACCTCGCTGGCGCTGTCCGGTACCGGCGAAGGCGTCAACCTGGGCGTCTCGGTGGGCAAGTTCACCATCAGCCCGCGTTGATCGCGACAGGTTAGTTTGTCCCGAAGGGCGCCGCGTGGCGCCCTTCGCTTTTTCCAGCGCGTAAACTGTAACGGGTATTTTCTCCCTGTTCTCCTGTCGGAGTTGACGTCATGCGTCGCTTTTCCCGTGTACTCATGTTGATCTGGCTGCATGCACTGGTTGCGCTGGCGAATGATCTGGCCGTCTTGAGGGCGACACCTTGATGCCGTCGACCGCACGCACCGACGTGATGCCGCCGCGGCGGTTCTCGGTATGGATGATCGGCGTATGGATCGTGCTGTTGTTTGCCGCGATGGGCGCTGTGCAGTATCTGCAGCATGCCGAATACGCCTATTTGCTGGCGGCGTTGCTGATCTTCGTGGTGTGCGCCGGCTGCATCCTGCGGCTGGCGTTGGCGCGGCCCGCGATGCAAGTGCTGGCCGTGCTGCTGGCGTTGTGGGCAGTGGTCAGTGGCGTGCTGATGTTGCAGCAGTGGGGCGATTTTGAAATCGCCCGGCAGCATGCACAGGCCCAGCCGCAGTTGGGCGAAGTCGCGTTGTGGATGATCGCGCGCGCCCAGCGGACCTGGCAGGTCGGACTGGCACTCAAGGCAATCGCGATACCGTTGCTGCTGTGGCTGGCCTGGCAACTGGGCCGGCCGGCGGTACGCGCGCAGTTCAAGCGTAGGCGCTGACGACGTCCATCATGTCCATCCGATCGGATGGACATGCGGGTATGAAGTACTGGCGCTAGACTGCACAACAGGCTCACAGGGGAGTACATGGATGAAACGCTTTTTGATAGGGTTGTTCTGCACATTGCTGTCAGCGGCGGCACTGGCCGCCGGCCCCAGCGAGGTGCGCAAGCGGGTGCAGGCCAGCATGTTGCTTACCGGAACCATCGTGGTGGCACCGGATGGCAGTGTCAGCAGCTATGTCATCGATAAGGCGGAAAAGCTGCCGCCTGCGGTGACTGGGCTGATCGCCGAAAGTATTCCGAAATGGAAGTTCGAGCCGACCCTGCTTGGCGGCAAGCCGGTGGCGGCGAAAGCGAATATGAGCTTGCGTCTCGTCGCCAAGCCAATGGGTGACGACAAATACTCGGTCGGTATCAGCGGCACCCAATTCGGGCAGAACGTGCCGGGCGAATCCATCACTTATAAGGATCAGGTGGCACCGACCTATCCGCACCAAGCGGCCCGTTCCCGCGTATCGGGCACGGTATATCTGTTGCTGCGCGTGGGGCGACAGGGGCAGGTGCAAGAGGCCGTAGCCGAACAGGTCAACCTGGTGGTGGCGGGCAATGACGAGGAAATGGAGCAGTGGCGCAAGATGCTCGCCGAATCAGCTCTGGCGGCGGCACGCAAATGGACCTTCAATCTGCCGATATCCGGCGAACACGTGAATGATGAGTACTGGGTCGCGCGGGTGCCTGTCGTGTATGGTTTGAAGAGGTACGACGAGATCCGGGGCGACGACTACGGTGAGTGGCAGCCCTATGTGCCCGGCCCCAAACAACCAGTGCCCTGGATTGATGACCCGCGGTTACTGACCGGCAGCGCGGATGCACTTCCGGACGGAGGCATCCATCCGCTCGAAAAGGACGGCCTGCGCCTGATCACGCCGCCCGGCGGCGCCTGAGTCGCCCAGTGTCGCCATGGACGCCCCGCTCTGCGGGGCGTTTTCGTTTCGGCTGGGTTGCCGCATTCAGCATGGGTTGGTGCGTGAGAAGGTATCGCTTGACGCATTGTTTATGGGAATCCAGTCGATGCGTGTATTTCGTTTGTTTGTCGTCCTGTTATCGCTGTCGGTCGGGCTGTCCGTGCATGCCCAGGATCTGGCCGCTACCTGTCATGCCAGCAGCAGCTACGACGTCACCCTGAAAACCGACAGTCTGCTGTTCGACCGGGCGGCGCCGGCGCCGTTTCATGTCGAACTGCAGCAAGGTGCGTTGCGTACCGATGGCGCGGCGGTGCGCCTGAATGCCGAAGGTCAGGATCGGCTGGCGTTGTTCGAACGCGAACTGCGTGCACTGGCGCCGCGGGTGCGCACGGTGGCGCAGAACGGGGTGGAAATGGCGGTGCAGGGCATGCGTGCCGAGGCCGATGGCATGGGTCTGGGCGCCGATACCCGCGCCGAATTCAATCGTCGATTGAGTGCTCACGCCAGCGAGCTCAAGCGGCGCATCGCGGTCAGTCAGAGCACCCATGACTGGCAAGGCGATGCCACCGATCAGGCCATGCAGCAGATCGGCGCCGACCTGTTGCCCTTGCTGGCGTCCGATCTGGGCCAGCAGGCGATCAATGCGGCGCTGGGCGGCGACATGGATACCGCGGCCACTCTGCGTGATCGCGCGGCGGATCTTGCCACCGAGCTGCAACCGCGCATGCAGCGGCGCATGCAGGCCTTGCGCCCGCAGATCGAGGCGTTGTGCCCGTCGATCCAGCGGCTTGCCGAGTTGCAGCAAGGCGTGCGTGGCAGCAACGGCCGACCGTTGAACCTGCTGCAGCTGGGGCAGTGAACGCGGTCGAAGCGTGCCCCACCGCCAGCTGACTGCCGCTCGGCGAATCGGGTCAGGTTAATCTCCCGCTAAGTGGGCAGGGACGACGATAACGCCGTGTTCCATTGATGATCCGGCAGGAGCGGCCATGCCGCTGTACGTTGCGCCATCCACCTGCAATGCCCTGATCCGGCGCAGCATCGACCTGCGCCGCTTGTATCGGCATGCCGCGACGGCGTGCGAGCCGGGGTTGCGCGTGGTGTTGAATGAGAACGTGCAGACGCTGGATCTGCTGATCGCCGACCTGCAGGCACAAGTGGGGGCCAGCGACGGCAAACCGAGTGAACACGGCACCTGGCGTGGCGCTGCCCACCGCCATCTGGCCGGCTGGCTGGTGCATGCCGCCAGTCGTCGTGACAGTGCCTGGATCCGCGCGCTGGCCCATCATGAAAGCGCGTTGCTGCAGGCATTCGAGCAGGCGATTGCCGTTGCCCCTGCAGAGTCGGCACGGGCCCTGCGCCGGCAGTTGCCGCGACTGCACGGTATCCATCTGGACATGCATAGCCTGGCCGGTACCGCGCGCTACTAGGAATGGTCGATGCCCGCTGCCGCGCATGAGGTGCTGGATTTCTGGTTTGCCGAAACGAACGCCGCGCACTGGTTTGTTGCCGATGCGGCGTTCGATGCACGGATACGCGAGCGTTTCGGCAGCACGATGGACGCTGCAGCAAATGGCCGGCTGGATTGCTGGGCGGTCAACCCGCAGGGGTGGCTGGCGCTCTTGATTTTGCTGGACCAGGTTCCGCGCAACCTCCATCGTGGCGATTCGCGTGCATGGGCACAGGACGCCAGCGCACAGCGTGTCGCTTTGTCAGGCATTGCCCGCGGTGATGACCGGCAGTTGCCGCCGCTGCAGCGCGTGTTCGCCTACCTGCCGCTGGAGCATGCCGAGGACATGGCCTTGCAGCGACAATCGGTGGCATTGTTCGAGACGCTTTGCACGGAAGTGCCGCCGCCACAGCGTGAACGTTTCGATGAATTTCTCGATTATGCTCGGCAGCATCACGATGCGATCGCCCGCTTCGGTCGCTTTCCACACCGCAACGCTGTGCTTGGTCGAACCAGTACACCGGAAGAGATGATCCATCTGGCCCGGCCGGATTCCGGCTTCTGAATGACAGGGAGAGCGACATGCGCCGTCTGCTTCTGGTTCCGCTGCTGGCCCTCAGCCTGAACGTCTTTGCGAGCGACACCCTGCGTGTCGGCCAGCAGGTGCTTTCGGTCGGCGATACCGCCGTGCACGCCATCGACCTGCTGGGCACACCGGTCTACAAGGAGCCGGTAGAGAACGTGTTCGGCGCGTATCAGGGCGAGCGCTGGCAATACAGCCGCGACCAGGGCCATGTCGTCGTGGTGACGATCATCGCGGGCAAGGTCGCTGCGATCGAGGATCACATCGAGGAACATCGCGGCTGAGTCGATACCGACGCAGCGGAAAGGATTTCCGGATTTCACCAAACCAGGGAGCAGGTCATGCGCATTCGTCTCATCGTCGTCTTGTTCGTGTTCAGCGCCGCCGCGCAGGCCACCAGTACCTTGCGCGTGGGCAATCAGGTACTCACCGCCGGCGACAGCCGCGAGCGTGTCACCGAGCTGCTGGGCAAGCCGTCGTCGAAATCGCACAAGCACAGCACGCGCGGCCACAGCGGTGGAGGCAGTCGGAGCAGCCGCCGCGGTGGTGTTCGCGTGTCGGGTAACGATCAGGGCGGCGAGCAATGGCGTTACCGTCGCGACGGCCATGTCACCGTGGTGACGATCGTCGACGGCCGGGTCAGCGATATCGAGGATGAGCGGCTCTGACAGCAAGCCGCATCGCTGCACCGAAAGCCGTACGAATCGCCATCGAGCTTTCCTGCTTCTTGCTGTTAGGCTGATCCCCGAATTTCTGCGGGAGACGAAGCCATGCTCGATATTTCCGTCACGCCGATGGCGGCCGCTGCGACGACCCACGATGTTTCCGCCTACACCGATCAGGCGGTACAGCTCGGACTGCATCTGATTGGCGCCTTGCTGGTGCTGCTGGTCGGCATGTGGATCGCGCGTCGGCTGGCGAATTTTGCGCAGCGCGCGCTGGGCCGGGCCCGCTTCGACTCCACGCTCAGCGGTTTTCTGCGCAACCTGATCTACGGCGTGCTGGTCGTTCTGCTGGTGGTCACCGCATTGAGCGTGCTTGGCGTGCCGTCGGCACCGATGGTCGCCGCGCTCGGCACTGCCGGACTGGCGATCGGACTGGCGTTGCAGGGCTCGCTCAGCAACCTGGCCTGGGGCGTGTTGCTGGCAGTGTTCCAGCCATTTCGAGTCGGCGATTACATCAGCGCAGGCGGCGTCGAAGGCACGGTGGAAAGCCTCAACCTCTTGCACACCTTGCTGATCCTGCCGGACAACCGCGAAGCGATCGTGCCGAATGGCAAGATCGGCAGCGACGCCATCGTCAACTTCAACCGGCGTGGCACGCGGCGCTTCGAATTGAAGTTCGGCATCGCCTACCGCGACGATGCGGACAAGGTGATCGCCACGATCTTGCAGCTGATCGCGGCGGACAAGCGGATCCTGAAAGCTCCGGCGCCGGGCGTATGGATCGAAAGCCTGGCCGGACAGACCGTGAATCTGGTGCTGCGCGGCTGGACCGGCAACGGCGACAACTGGAGCGTGCAGGCCGATCTGTTGCGTGCGATCAAGCAGCAGATCGATGCCCGGCAGATCAACGTGCCGGTGGGGCCGCAGGAGGTGACGCTGGTGCGGGCCGTGCCCTCGACCACGCCGAAGGTCGACTGAATCTACTGCACCGTTACCGCGCGCCGGTTGTCGCTGGAGACCTTGTCGATCAGCTCGTTGTAGGGATCGATGCCGGCCAGTGCCGGTCGACCGTCGACGGTCACGGTGACCGTGCTGTCGCCGTCCGGCAGCAGGCGTTTTTGCAGATACAGCGGTTTGCCGTCCTTGCCGGCGTTGGCTGAGGCGGCGAACACGCCGATGTCGATCGGGATATCCGGCTTCGCCGCGGTTTCCTTGCCGGTGCCGTCGACGTAGACCTTGCCGGCGTGCACGTTCATGGTGACTTCGTACTTGCCGTTCGGCAGCTTCTTCGCGGTGGCGTCGGTGATGCGGTTGTCGAACAGGGTGATCTTCCAGAAGAAGTCGTCGAGCAACCCCTTCCATTTCGGACCGACGGCTTTCGCCAGCGCGTCCATGAACTCCTGCGAGGTAGTGTACGGCGGTGGCTGGAAACCCTTGTCGATCAGGAACTGCTTCAGCGTCGCGTTCAGTGTGTTCTCGCCGATGTAATCCTGCAGCGCATAGAACACCAGCGAGCCTTTCTTGTAGTGGATGTACTGCTGGTTCTCCACCTTGGCCAGCGGTTCCTCGGCGAGTTTCTCGGTGGCGCGTCCGGTCAGGTAGCCGTCCAGTTCGTACTTCAGGAACTTGTGCATCTGGTCGGCGCCGTACTTCTGCTTCATCACCATCAGCGCGGAGTATTGCGCCAGCGACTCGCTGAGCATGGTCGAGCCCTGCATGTTCGCGCCGATCACCCGGTGCGCCCACCACTGGTGTGCCACTTCGTGCGCAGTGACGTAGTAGGGGTAGTCGATCTTGGACGGATCGCGCAGGTCGGCAATGAAGCCGATCGATTCGGAGAACGGGATGGTGTTGGCGAACGACTGCGCAAGGCTTGTGTAGTTCGGAAACTCCAGGATGCGCAGCTGATGGAACTGGTACGGCGTGAAATGAGCGTCGTAGTAGTCGAGCGAATCCTTCACGCCCTGGATCATCCGGTCCACATTCCATGCATGCGCCGGGTTGTAGTACACCGAAATATCCACGCCCTTCCACGTCTCGCGCTTCACGGCGTAACGCGCCGACAGGTACGAGAAGAACGGCAGCATCGGCTGGTCCAGCCCGCCTTGAGTCATCGTGTAATGGAAATAATGCCGGCCGTTCGCCGTCCATTCCTTCTGCAGATAGCCCGGTGCCACCGCGATCTGGTCGGCGGCGGTGGAGACGGTGGTATCGAAGCTGATCCAGTCCGCGTCGTTGCTGATGTAGGTGTTTGCGCGCGCGTTCTCGTCGCCTAGCTTCGGCATCCGCGGTACGTCGGCACCGAGGCCATACTTGCGGCGGTCGTTGCGGTCGGTGATCTGCGCCTGCGTCTGGTAGCCGAACTGCGGCATCACGGTGTTGTTGAAGAACGTGCCGTTGTAGGCGAGGAAATTGCCATCCGGACTGTTGGTGAAGCCCTTCGGCGCGTATTCCAGCGTGAACGCGAAGTCCATCGACGCACCCGGCGCCAGCGGAGCCTTCAGCCGGTAGATGGTGTAGCCAAGCTCCCTGTCCGCGCTGACCGTGTCGTGTGGCGCGAATGCCAGCGACTTCAGCGTGAAGCCGTTGGTGTAGTTTACGTGCAATTCGCTGATCGGCGCGGCGGTCTTGTTGATCAGCGTGTAGTGGCCGCGGATATCCAGCCTGCGCTGGTACGGATAGATGTCGACATCCGCCTTCACCGCCGTGATGCGCGGTTGCGGCAGATCCTTGTACTTCGCGTACTTCTTCTCGTAGTCGGCGCGCTGTTTCGTCTGCGCGGCGCTGCTCTGGTAGTGGTTGAGCACGTTGGTGTTGTAGTAGATCCAGATGCCGCTGCCGATGAAGGCCAGCAGGCCGAACACCAGCGCGATCTTCGCCGGTGCATGCAGACGCGCGCGCGCTTCGCGCAGCCGGTCGTGCCAGGCGTGGCCGGTGCCGCGCACCCAGAACAGCGCGGCCAGCACCAGCAGCACCACGGCGCAACTGGCCCAGTAGAAGTCGAACCACAGTGCGCCTTTCAGGAAATGCCCGAAGCCGTTCATGTCCGAATACGGCACGTCGGGCGCACTGCCGTAGTTGTACAGATTCTGTTCCCAGTGCAGTAGGCCGAAGCCGATCGTGCTCAGCACCAGCCACACGATGGTCAGCAGATAACCGAGGAATTTGTTGTTCGACAGCACCTGCAGGAACAGCGCCAGCACCGCCAGCAGCACGAACGGGATCGCATCCAGCGCCAGCGTCGCCAGATACAGGCCCGGCTCCAGATGGATGTAGCCGTGGCTCAGCTGCCAGCCGATGCCCACGACGGCGCCAATCAGCAGGAACGTCGCGATCACCGCCAGCAGCGCGCCCAGCTTGGCTGTCAACGGCACCCAGTCCGGTACCGGAAATGCGTCAGTAACTTCCGCCGAGCCAAGACTGCGTTCACGCCATACCAGCTCGCCGGCGTAGAACGTGATGATGATGTACAGCAGCCACTGGAAGCTGCCACGCACACCTTCCAGCACCTGATGCGTCACCGGCCAGGTGGCGGTGCCGTAGATCTGGCTGGACAGTGCCAGCGTGAAAAACAGATTCAGCAGACCCAGCGCCAGCATGATCAGGAACGGCACGCCGCGCAGCACACCGAGCGCATCGAATGCGAACTGTGTGCGAAGTTGCAGCAGGTGCGCGCGCAGGTTGGCCGTAAGTTGCACCTTGGGCAAGATCAGCGTGGCGGCGTTGGCTTGCGGAAGCAGCATCGGTGGTTCCGTTCGATGCTTGCGTCGCGGCAGCTGCAGGCCTTCACGATTCGGCCGGAACAGCGCCACCGTCGCAGCCAGCATGGCCACGCTGACGGCGCCCCACAGCAGCCGGTTGAACAGCAGCACGCCGGACAGCACGGGCAGCTCGTGATTGGATTGGTCCGCCGACCAGTAGCGCGTGACCAGGGCCACGGTGCGACCGCCGAACGGATCGAGCATGGCGGCGATGAAATGATTGTTGACGTCCCGGGTCAGCAGGCCAACGATGAAGTTCAGCACGATGTAGACGATCAGGCCGATATAGGTGGCCAGCAGCGAACGCGTGGTGGACGCGATCAGGAACAGCAGCGCGGCCATGAACAGCATGTCCGGCACCACCATCACGCCGAACGCCCACGCATAACCATGCCAGCTGGCCGGACCCAGCCGCGCCGCATCGATCCACGGCATCATGCCGCCGATCGCCACACCCAGCGCACAGGTCAGCATGATCGCCAGCGCCGCGAAATAGCCCGCGGCGAAGCGGCCGCCGAGATAGGCGCCGCGGCTCATCGGCGTGGTGAAAAACATTTCCGACGTGCGCTGGTCGAAATCGCGCAGCGCCGCGCCAGCGACGAAGATCGTCACCAGGAAGACGCTGAGTACGGTGAGCACGCTGAGCAGACGGACGATCACCATCGGCGCATTGCGCAGCACGTTGCCGCTGGCGCCGCCGACGATCACCGCGTCGGTGCTGGCCAGCGCGAACGCGATCGCACCGAACACGGCAGCCACGATCCAGAACAGCGGTGCCTTCAGCTGCTGGCGCAATTCAAATCGTAGTATCTCGAAGAACATCGGATATTCCCGTCCGCAGTATCGGAAGACGCTGGCGAGCGTCAGGCGGCCTTGGCCGTTGCCTGCGCGCGCAGGCGGCCGAAGTAGACGTCTTCCAGATCGGGCGTGACGGGTTCGAAGCCTTCTTCGGGCAGGGAATCGGCCAGCACGTGCAGCAGGGTGCGGCCGCCGGCGAGGCGGGTGGAGAGGATGTTCATGCGGGCGCGGTAGCCGTCCAGTTCGGCCTTGTCGATCGTGCGGCGCCACACGCGGCCATCCAGCGAACGGATCGCCTCGACCGGCTCGCCGGTGAGCAGCACCTGACCCTGGCCGATGATCGCCATGCGCGAGCACAGGTCAGTGACGTCCTCGACGATATGGGTGGACAGGATCACCACCACGCGCTCGCCGATCTCGGCCAGCAGGTTGAGGAAGCGGTTGCGCTCTTCCGGATCGAGACCCGCGGTGGGCTCGTCGACGATCACCAGGCGCGGGTTGCCGATCAACGCCTGCGCGATGCCGAAGCGCTGGCGCATGCCGCCGGAATAGGTGCCGAGCTTGCGCCTGCGCACGTCCCACAGGTTCACCTGGCGCAGCAGCGACTCGACCAGTTCGCGCCGTTCGCTCTTCACGGTGACGCCCTTGAGCACGGCGAAGTGTTCCAGCATCGCCTCGGCCGAGACCTTCGGGTACACGCCGAACTCCTGCGGCAGATAGCCGAGCAGTCGTCGCGTCGCCTGCTTGTCGGCAAGCAGGTCCATCTCGTCGAGCTTGATCGTGCCCGTGTCCGGATCCTGCAGCGTGGCGATCGTGCGCATCAGCGACGACTTGCCTGCGCCGTTCGGGCCGAGCAGGCCGAACATGCCATTGGGAATATCCAGCGACACGCCGCGCAATGCCCTCACGCCGTTGGCGTAGGTTTTCGACAGATCGCGAATCGTCAGCATGCTTGCTTCCTGTGCCGCGTGCGGCGTGGTCTCGAGAATCAGGTTACGGCATGGATCGGGGCTGTGCGTGCGCTCAAGGTCATGCATACGCTTGCGCATGGTTGGCGTCGCGTCGGGAAAACTGCCCGGCCCGGGCATACGGATCGGGCCTGCCTTCGCTATGATTGAAGCCTTGTCCGCGACCGCCATCCCCGAGCGGTACGCCATCGCCATTTGCAGGAGTCATTCATGGCCGATCTCAAAGAAGCCCGCGTTCCCGATATCGGCCACGCTGACGTCCCCGTCATCGAAGTGCTGGTCAAGGTCGGCGACTGGGTCGAGAAAGAACAGAGCCTGATCACGCTGGAGTCGGACAAGGCCACCATGGAAGTGCCCGCGCCGTTCGCCGGCACGGTGAAAGAATTGAAGCTGAAGGTGGGCGACGAGGTATCCGAGGGTGCGGTGATCGCGCTGATCGAAGCCGACGACGCGGGCGCCGCGTCAACCGCCAAGGCCGCAGAAGCGCCGAAGCCTGTAGCGCCCGCAGCCGCAGCGCCGGTTGCACCGAAGGTCGAAGAGAAGCCCGCGCCGATTGCCGGTCAGGGCGTGCAGCCGGGCAACGCACCGGAAGGCGACGTGTCGCCTGCAGCGCGACCGCCGCTGGACGCCAGCATCGTGATGCCAGGCGATGCGCCGTATGCCAGCCCGGCGATTCGCGCATTCGCGCGTGAGCTGGGTGTGGATATCCAGCAGGTGAAGGGCAGCGGCCGCGGCGGCCGCATCCAGCGCGAAGACGTCAGTGCCTACGTGAAGCACGCGCTCGCTTCCGGCGCCCGCCCGGTCGGCGGCGCATCCGCCTCGCTCGGCGGCTTGAATCTGTTGCCGTGGCCGAAGGTCGATTTCGCCAAGTTCGGCGAGATCGAGGAGAAGCCGCTGTCGCGGATCCAGAAGATTTCCGGTGCGAACCTCGCGCGCAACTGGGCGATGATCCCGCACGTCACCCAGCACGATGACGCCGACATCACCGAGCTGGAGGCCTTCCGCAAGAAGCTCGGCGAAGAGAACAAGGACCTGAAAGTCACCCCGCTGGTGTTCCAGATCAAGGCGGTGGTCGCGGCGCTGAAGCAGTTCCCGCAGTTCAACGCCTCGCTCGACGAAAGCGGCGAGAAGCTGATCCTGAAGAAGTATTTCCACATCGGCATCGCGGTGGACACGCCCGACGGCCTGGTGGTGCCGGTGATCCGCGATTGCGACAAGAAGGGCCTGCTCGATCTGGCGCGTGAACTGGGCGAGATCTCGAAGAAGGCGCGCGACAAGAAACTCGGTCCGGCCGAGATGTCCGGCGGCTGCTTCTCGATCAGCTCGCTCGGCGGCATCGGCGGCACCGGCTTCACGCCGATCGTCAACGCGCCGGAGGTAGCGATCCTCGGCGTCTCCAAGGCGGCGACCAAACCGGTGTGGAACGGCAAGGAATTCGCGCCACGGCTGATCCTGCCGCTGTCGCTGTCGTACGACCATCGCGTGATCGACGGCGCGCTCGCCGCACGCTTCGCGTCCTTCCTCGCCACTCAGCTCGGCGACATCCGTCGCCTGCTGCTCTGACCGGGGAATGACGATGGCGAACACGATCGAAATCAAGGTCCCCGATATCGGCGGTCACGACGGCGTACCGGTGATCGAGGTGCTGGTGAAAGCCGGCGACACCGTGGCGAAAGAGCAGAGCCTGATCACGCTGGAATCGGACAAGGCGACGATGGAGATTCCTTCCAGCGCGGCCGGCGTAATCAAGGAGCTGAAAGTGAAGGTGGGCGACGAGCTGTCCGAAGGCGCGGTGATTGCCGTGCTTGAGGTTGCTGGCGATGTCGCTGCACCCAAGGCCGCGGCCGTGCAAACCGAAGCGCCGAAGGCAGCTGCTCCGGCTCCAGCTCCGGCCAAAGCTGCGCCAGCTCCATCGGCTGCGAGCGCATCGGGCCGCAAACCTGACATCGAATGCAAGCTGGTCGTGCTCGGCTCCGGCCCCGGCGGCTATACCGCCGCATTCCGCGCCGCGGATCTCGGCGTCGACACCGTTCTGGTGGAGCGCTATGCCACGCTCGGCGGCGTCTGCCTCAACGTGGGCTGCATCCCGTCCAAGGCGCTGCTGCACGCGGCCGCGGTGATCGACGAGGCCGCCGCGATGGCCTCGCACGGCGTCAGTTTCGGCGCGCCGAAGATCGACATCGACAAGCTGCGTAGTTTCAAGAACAAGGTGGTCGGCCAGCTCACCGGCGGGCTCAGCTCGATGGCGAAGCAGCGCAAGGTGCGCACACTCGAAGGCATCGGCACCTTCGTTTCGCCGAACGAAATGGAAGTCCAGACCAAGGATGGCGTGAAGCTGGTCCGTTTCGAAAATGCGATCATCGCCGCCGGTTCGCAGTCGGTGAAGCTGCCTGCCTTCCCGTGGGACGACGAGCGCATCGTCGACTCCACCGGTGCGCTGGAACTGAAGGACGTGCCGAAGACCCTGCTGGTCGTGGGCGGCGGCATCATCGGCCTGGAAATGGCGACGGTGTATTCCGCGCTGGGCAGTGAAGTGACCGTGGTCGAGTTCATGGATCAGCTCATCCCCGGCGCCGATGCCGACCTGATCAAGCCGCTGGCCAAGCGTCTCGGCGGCAAGCTCAAGGGCGTGCACCTGAAGACCAAGGTGGTCGAGGCGAAGGCGACCAAGAAAGGTATCGAGGTCAGCTACGAAGGCGAAAGCATCCCGGCGACCACGTTGTTCGACCGCGTGCTGGTGTCGGTGGGCCGGTCGCCGAACGGCGGCAAGATCGGTGCGGACAAGGCGGGTGTGGCCGTCACCGAGCGCGGCTTCATCAACGTCGACGCGCAGATGCGCACCAACGTGCCGCACATCTTCGCGATCGGCGACCTGGTCGGCCAGCCGATGCTGGCGCACAAGGCCACGCACGAGGCCCGCGTGGCGGCAGAAGTCGTAGCCGGCATGAAGAGCTATTTCGATGCGCGGGTGATTCCGTCCGTCGCCTTCACCGATCCGGAAGTGGCATGGGTCGGCGTGACCGAGCGCGAGGCGAAGGAAAAGGGCCTGAAGATCGGCGTGGGCAAGTTCCCGTGGGTGGCCAGCGGCCGCGCGATCGGCATCGACCGCACCGAAGGTTTCACCAAGCTGATCTTCGACGAGGAAACCCATCGCGTGGTCGGCGGCGGCATCGTCGGTGTGCATGCGGGCGACCTGATTGCCGAGATCACGCATGCGATCGAGATGGGCAGCGAAGCGGCCGACATCGGCCTCACCATCCATCCGCATCCCACGCTGAGCGAATCGGTCGGCATGGCGGCGGAGGTGTACGAAGGCACGATCACCGACCTGTATCTGCCGAAGAAGAAATAAGCGGCATGAGATGAACCAGACAAAAAGCCCGGACATGATCCGGGCTTTTTGTATCCGGCTTTCTGGATGACGCGTGGGCGAGAACGCGCGAAGATCAGCTGCTGCTGCGGTCCGTCCCCTTTGGCGACACCTGCTTCAACTGCGATTCGACCTGTTGCAGATGCGACTGGGTTTCGCTCGAGGTGATGATCATCTGGTGCAGCACGGACAGGAATTCGATGGGATCGACCTCGCGCCCCAGATCGATCCGCGTGCGCAGCGTCGCCATCCGTGGTGCGTCGAGAAACAGCGTGCTGTCCTGGGCCACCCAGTTCGCCGCATCGCGCTGCTTGCTGTAGGCGGCCGAATATTCGCTCAGGGCAGCATGGTTCATCCAGGTGGCGGACTGGTTGGCCACCGCGACGTCCCATGCCTGATTGGCGAAGATCGGCCAGTCGAGGCTGAGGCTGAACTGGTTCTTGAGTGCCTGGATATGCTGGTTGATCGCGGCGTCGGGCTTGCCGTCGCGCACGTCCTCCGCGATGGCGTCGTCGAGCTGGTGCAGCGAGACAAGGCTCTGCCGGTTCTTTTGATACGAGTTGTGCACGCTGTCCAGGTTCGCCTGCAGCTCCGCTTCGATCTGCTGGCTGGCCAGCGCGGCGGCATGCGTGTGATGGGTATGCTCGATCCATGCTTCCAGCCCCAGCGCGGTGAGGATGCTGAGCACGATCATCAGGTAATGCTTGGCGAAATCCTTGAAACCGCGCATGGGCAGTTTCGGTATTTCGAAATGCATGAATCGCTCCGTGGGAGGGATGCGCGCATGCCGTTCGGCAGCCGCGTTGTGAGGAATAAGTTGGCAGATCCGGATTATTCTGACGTACCCACCTCACGAAAAGCGAGATCGCCATGTCACTCAAGGTATGCCTCGCCGGCGCCACCGGCTGGGCCGGCTCCGAACTGGCACGCGGCATCGCCGCTGCCGGCGATCTCGACCTGGTTGCCGCGGTAGCGCGGCGGCACGCCGGGCAGAAGCTCGGCGAGGTGTTGGGTGAGAGCAGGCTCGATGCACCGATCTTCGCCAGCGCCGCTGAAGCCCTCGCGCAGCCTTGCGATGTCTTCATGGAGTACACCAAGCCGGACAGCGCGAAGGCGAACATTCTTGCCGCGCTGGAACACGGTGCGCACGTAGTGGTCGGCACGTCGGGCCTCACCGACGAGGATTACGCGCAGATCGATGCGCTGGCGCGCGAGCGTCAGCGTGGCGTGCTGGCCTGCGGTAACTTTGCGTTGACCGCGGTGCTGCTGATCAAATTTGCGGAGATGGCGGCGAAGCTCATCCCGCAGTGGGAGATCATCGACTACGCCAGCGCGGGCAAGCCGGATGCGCCCAGCGGCACCGTGCGCGAACTGGCCGGGCGACTGGGCAAGGTGCGCCAGCCGACACTGGAGGTGCCGCTGGAGCAGACCATCGGCGTGCGCGAGACGCGCGGCGGCACGCTGGCCGGCAGCCAGGTGCATGCGGTACGCCTGCCGGGTTTCGTGATCGGGGTCGAAACGATTTTCGGCATGCCGGATCAGACCCTGAGCCTGCGCCACAACGCTGGCAGCAGTGCGAAGCCCTATGTCGGCGGCGCGTTGCTGGCGATCCGCAAGGTGTCCGGCCTGGTCGGCCTGTATCGCGGACTGGATGCCGTGTTGGAGCTGTAGACACGCGCGGGATTCTGCTCCGCTCAGCGGCTACCGCTGGCCATGCCGTTGCCACTGCCCCAGCAGCCAGGATGCACCGAGGCAACCGGCGAATGCCAGCAGCCAGCTGCTTGCCGGCGTTCGCGGTGCGGGCAGGATCGCGCTGAAGGACGGCAGCCATGCGCTGCCGTAAATGGCTGTGACGGCGCCGGCGGCGATCACCAGCGCGGTGGCGAGTGCCGTCATCAGCACGAACTCGAAACGCGTGGTGGACGCAGGCGCGGCAGCGACGCGCGCGGCCACGTGCGTTGCGAAATCGGTCGGCAAGCCGCCTGGCAGTGGTTCGCGCAAGGCGCGCGCAAGCAGGCGATAGCGCCGGCTGCGCGCATCGTCGCCGGCGGGATCGAGATGCAGGCGCTCGCGCCGCATCGCGCTTTCCTGCGCCAGCCATTCGCGTTCGTGGCGCGCGTCGTCGAAGGGAGGAATGTCGCCGATGTGCTGATTCATGCTGCAACTCCTGTCCGCGTTTCGAGTACGCCGCGCAGGCGCAGCCGTGAGCGGAACAAGTGGCTCTTGATGGTGCCGCTGGCCAGCCCGGTGATCCGGGCGATTTCCGGGATCGAGGTTTCCTCGAGGTAATACAGCGTCAGCAGGGTGCGTTGCAACGGCGGCAGCGATTCGATCGCCGCGTGCAGGTGCTGCACCGTCTCCTCATCTGCGCAGGCCGTTTCCAGATCGAAGCCGTCGCCGATGTTTTCCACCAGCGCGTAGTCGTCACCATCACCATCGTCGCCGTGCTCGACCAGCGGGATCCGCTTGTGCTGCAGGTGGCGCAGCGCGATGGTGTACGCCACGCGCCCGATCCACGATTTCAGCGCGCTCTCGTAACGGTACTGATGCAGGCACTGGTGCACGCGCAGGAAGGTGTCCTGGCACAGCTCGCGCGCGTCTTCGGGGTTGCGCACCATGCGCTGGATGATGTGCCAGCACAGCCCCTGATACTCGCGGATCAGGCGCTCGAACGCCCCCGGCCGATTGGCCAGCAAGGCGTCGACCAGATCGCGGTCAGGGTTGCTGCGGATGTCATCCATGGTGCAAGGGATACGCGCATGCGGGGAACGGTTGCAAGCGCTTCGTTGCAACCGCCGGAAGCGTGCCGGTATCCATGGTCTGGACAGTCGACCTTTCCAACCCCGTTCCCAAGGAGAAAACCATGAATTTCGAAATACTGATCCCGATCAGCCTGTTCATCTGCATCGTCTACGCGATCAAGGTCGTGGTGGACGCGATGGCGCGCCGGCACATGGTGAACGCCGGCGGCTCGGCGGAGCTGGTCAACTCGGTCCTGCGCGACGAGGAACTGCGTCGGCGCCATTCCTCGCTGCGCTGGGGCATCGTGCTGCTGTCGGTGGGGCTCGGCTTCGGCCTGATCCAGTGGTTCGGCTGGCAGGAAGTCACGCCCGGCCTGATCGCCGTGCTGGCGGGCGCGACCGGCCTGGGCAACCTGGTGTTCTTCGCGATCTCGCGGCGGATCGGCTAAAGCTGGTTCAATAGCGGGCATCGCCGCGTCGTCGGCATGCCCGCGAAGCAACCGGCCACATGAATGAGCTGCTGCTGTTCAACCTGGTGGATCTGGCCGGCACGTTCGCGTTCGCGATCAGCGGCGCGACGGCCGCGCGGCGCTGCAATCTCGACCTGTTCGGCATCCTGGCGATCGCCTTCATCACCGCCTGCGGCGGCGGCATTGCGCGTGACCTGTGCATCGGCGCGATCCCGCCGGCGGGGCTGTCCGACTGGCGCTACCTGTTCACCGCGATCGTGGCCGCGCTGCTCACCATCGTCGCGTATCCGTGGGTGGAGCGGCTGACCTATCCGGTGCGGCTGTTCGATGCGATGGGGCTGGGTCTGTTCGCGGTGTACGGCGCGCACAAGGCGCTGCTGTTCGGCCACAACGCGGAAGTGGCGATCCTGCTCGGCATGATCACCGCCGTCGGCGGCGGCATGGCGCGCGACGTATTGCTGGCGCGTGTGTCGGTCGTGCTGCAGAAGGAGATCTACGCACTGGCCGCGTTTGCCGGCGCCGCGCTGGCGGTGATCGGCGAGTACTACCACTGGCCGGTCGTATGGGCGACCTGGCTGCCGATCCTGTTCTGCTTCGGGCTGCGCTTCCTGTCACTGCGTTATCACTGGAACCTGCCACGCTTCGGTCGTGAGCGGGACGCGTGATCAGCTAGGCTGCGCGCTTTGCCATCGAAGGAAACGCCATGACCATGCACGCCAGCGGCACGTTCGAAGTGAAGATGACCCCGCAGCCGGCACAGGATGGCATCGGCGATCCCGGTATCGGCCGGATGGCGCTGGACAAGCAGTTCCACGGCGACCTCGACGCGACCAGCAAAGGCCAGATGCTGGCCGCCGGCACCGACGTGTCGGGCTCAGCCGGCTATGTGGCACTGGAGCGGGTCATCGGCACCCTGCATGGCCGTAACGGCACGTTCGCCTTGCAACACAGCGGCACGATGACGCGTGGCGCACCGCAGCTCAGCATCACCGTGGTGCCCGATTCCGCTACCGGCGAACTGCTGGGGCTGGCGGGAAAGTTGGTGATCAGCATCGCCGATGGCAAGCACTCGTACGACTTCGAGTACACGTTGCTCGACGCGTCCTGATCACTCGCACGGTTACGCGAACAGGTCGGTCTGCGCCTGATAGCTGTCCTGCTCGACGAAGCCGGCCAGGCCCACGCCGACCAGCCGGTAGCGGCTGTCTGAGGGACGCTCGACGCGCTCGCGCAGCGCGCAGGCGATCTCGGCCAGTTCGTTCGCCGACAGCGGTCGCTGGGCCGGGGTGAGGCTGCGCGTCAGCGTGTGGAAATCCGAGGTCTTCAGTTTCAGCACGATGGTGCGCGCCACGCGGCTGCGATCTTTCGAGTCGAGTTCGCGCTGGTAGCCGGCCCAGGCTTTTTCGGCGAGCCGGCGGATATGCGGTTCGAGTTCGTCCAGCAGCAGATCGTGCTCGAAGGTGTCCTCGGCGGAAATCTGCAGGGTCGGCCGTTCGGGTTGTACCGCATGCTCGTCGATGCCGCGGGCCAGTTCGTGCAGGCGTCGGCCCCAGCGGCCGAAACGCTGCTCCAGTTCCGCCAGTGCGAACGCGCGCAGTTCGCCCACCGTGGCGATGCCGAGCACGGCCAGCTTCGCCTCCATCACCTTGCCGACGCCGGGCAGGCGGCCGACCGGCAGCGGGGTGAGGAAGGCCTCGACCTGATGCGGCCGGATCACGTACTGGCCGTCGGGCTTGTTCCAGTCCGAGGCGATCTTGGCCAGGAACTTGTTCGGCGCCACGCCGGCCGACGCGGTCAGTTGCGTCTCTTCGCGGATCGCGGCGCGGATCGCCTCGGCGGTGGCGGTGGCCGAGGGCAGTCCGCTCAGCGTGCGGGTGACATCGAGGTAGGCCTCGTCCAGCGACAGCGGCTCGATCAGCTCGGTATGCCGCGCGAAGATCTCGCGGATCTGCCGCGACACCGCTTTGTAGCGCACGAAATCCGGTGGCACGAAGATCAGCTGCGGGCAAAGCCTTTCCGCGCGGATCGCCGGCATCGCCGAGCGCACGCCGAACACGCGCGCCTCGTAGCTGGCCGCGCATACCACTGAGCGCGCGCCGCGCCATGCCACCGCCACCGGCTTGCCGCGCAACGACGGATCGTCGCGCTGCTCCACCGACGCGTAGAACGCGTCCATGTCGACGTGGAGGATCTTGCGTGGCGGGGAGGGCAAGCGTGCTGCCGGGTGAAGGGGAGGACATCATTCTAGCTAGCGATCGGCAGGCATGCTGCCGAATGCGGGCTTCATGGCTGCTGGCTGGCGTCACGCATGCGCCGGCGTCGGCTCAGATGCATCTCGAACACGGCCAGCGCGGTGCTGGCCAGCACGAACGGCAGCAGACTGTAGGTCAGCCGGTAGCACATCATCGCCACCAGCAGATCCGCGCGCGCCTCGGCCGGAAACGCCGCCAGCATGATCGTCTCGAACACGCCCAGCCCGCCCGGCGAATGGCTGACGATGCCGGCCAGCACGGCGCCGACATAGATCGGCAGGAAGTCCACGAATGGCGGCGCCATGCTGGCCGGCAGCAAGACGTAGAGCGCGGTGATCGCGGCCAGCATTTCCACGCCGCCGGTCAGCATCTGCGCTGCCGCGATACCCGCGCTGGGAAACGCCAGCGTCCAACGCCACACGCGCAGCGTGCGCGGACGCTGCGCGAGCCAGACCAGCAGCGCCGCCAGCAGCACGCACAACACGATGCCGGGCAGACGTCCCCAGCCGTGCGTGATCGCTGGCTGCCAGCACAGCGCGCCGGTAATCACCACGGTGAAGCCCAGCCCCACGCCGAGTCCGGCCAGCCCCACAATGCGCGCGATGTCGCCGGCACCGAGTCCAGCCGTGGCATAGATGCGATAGCGCAACGCCGTGCCGGTGATCGCATGGAAGCCGAGCATGTTCGAAATGCCCTGGGTGACCGCGCCGGCGAACGCGGCCATTCCGGCGGAGACGCGATCGCGTACCACCGTATGCGCCGCCAGCACATCGAACATCGCCAGCATCGCAAAACTGACCGTCGTCGCCGCGACCGAATACGCGATGCGATGGCCGGGCAACTGCGACCAGGCCGCCGCCACATCGCGCCACGCGATCTGGCTCAGGTAGCGATGCAGAATCCACACCGCCGCGCCGACTATCGCGAGGCACCCGATCCACGACAGGATGCGCAGCCAGCGCGCGAGCGATGCGGCTGTCGTGGTGGAATCCTGCTGATCTGGCCGGTGCGGCATGTCAGGGCGTACTTGCCAGCGCGGACACCCGGACACGGGCGAGACGTGCTGCCACATCTCGCGCGAGACGTTCGGCCGCGGCCGGACGCACGGCCAGATGCAGGAACGGCTCGATCAGTTCCAGCTCCATGATCAGGAAGCGGCCGGCACTGATCACGCCATCGACGCGCACGTAGGCGTGCCCGCCATGGCCGATGGCGGCGACCGCGGCCAGTGCGCGATCGGCCGCAGCCAGAGTGGCGGCGTTCGGCTGGATCGGTTCCGCACTGCCGCCGAATTCGCCCTGCACGCGATAGTCGCCGTCTGCCGGACGCTTGATCACTGCATGGCTGAACTCGCCGGCGAAATACAGCAGCGACCATTCGCCGTCGCTGACGATCTCCGGCACGAACGGCTGCACGAGGTACGTAAATTCGCGTGGCAGTTGCATCACCGCTTCGGTGAACGCCGCATCGCCGACCGTGCCGCGCAGCGTATACCAGGCGCTGCCGCTGATGCTCGGCTTGATCACCACCTGCTGCCCCGGTATCGTCGCCAGCACATCCGGCAGTTCGGCGGCGTTGGCCAGCCGGGTCGGAATGATCGCGACACCATGCCGGGCCAGTTCGAGCAGGTAGCGCTTGTCGCTGTTCCAGCGCAGCAGGGTGCTGTCGTTGATGGTGGGCACGCCCAGCCGGTCGAGTTGGTCCAGCCAGTCCAGGAAGGCCGCGTGGTGCTTGAAGTAATCCCAGATGGTGCGGATCAGCACCGCGTCAAACGTCGACCAGTCGACGTCCGGGTCATTCCACACGCAGACGATCGGCTGGATGCCGAGGTGTTCCAGCGAGGTGGCCAGATGGGCATCGTCCGGCTGGATCGATGGGTAGTCTGCGGAAGTGGCGATGGCGAGCCGGCGGGCGGCAGCGGGGTTGGACATGGCGACGTCTCCAATAAGTGGAAAGGGCGCCCTTGCGACGGAATCGCGTACCAAGCGTGGCGGGCTGATGCCCGCTGCAGCACCCCTCGGCAGCGATGACGCCGCGAGCTTCCTCACAGCGCCATAAACCGGCAGCGCATGTCGCACTGCCGGCGACAGTCTTCCGGCGTGGCTGGCGCTTGTCAATTTGCCGCAATCGCGTGCGGCGAAACACGCTGTGCCACACGGGACTGGCCGAACCGGTACAGACAATGGCAAGGTAGCCGCCATGCTGACCGAACCCGCCAATGCTTATGCCCGTCGCCTGAATACCTGGGACGCCGCGATGATCGTCATCGGCGGCGTGATCGGGGCGGGCATCTTCATCACGCCGGCCACGGTGGCGCAGAACACCTCGTCCGGCCTGCAGGTGCTGATCCTGTGGGCGCTCGGCGGCCTGCTGACCCTCGCCGGCGTGCTGTGTTACGCCGAGCTTGGTGCACGGCGACCGCAGGCGGGCGGCATCTATGTCTACCTGCGCGAGGCGTTTGGGCTGCTGCCGGCATTCCTGTTCGGCTGGACCATGGCGCTGATCAACTATCCCGGCAGCGTGGCCGCCGTGGTAACCAAGTTCGCCGTCTATTTCTGCCGGGCGCTGGGCCTGGGTCGGCTCTACGAAATGCCGGTTGCGGTCGGCGCGATCGTGTTCATCGTCAGCATCAACCTGTTCGGCATCCGCGCCGGTGCATGGATGCAGAACATCTTCACCGTGCTGAAGGTGATGGCGATCGCCTTGCTGGTGGTCGCCGGCATGGTGCTGGCGCATGGCCAGCTCGGGCTGGTGCTGGTGGCGGACACCACGCAGCCGGTGTCGTCGTGGGCGTTTGCCGGCGCCTTGCTGCCGGTGCTGTTCGCCTATGGCGGCTTTCATTACCTCAACGATCTGGCCGGCGAAGTGCGCAACCCGCAACGCACCCTGCCGCGCGCGCTGGGCATGGGCATGGCCGGCGTGGTGCTTTGCTATGTGCTGGTCAACTTCGCGTACCTGGCCGGGCTCGGTCATGCCGGTCTCGCGACCAGCCTGGCGCCAGCGGCAGACCTGATGCAGAAGCTGTTCGGTCCGCATGGTGCCACCGTGATCGAAGTCGGCATTGCCTGCTCCACCTTCGGCTACTGCAGCATCGCGATCGCCGGCGGTGCGCGCGTGCTGCAGACGATGGGCGCGGACGGCGTGTTTTTTCGCGCCACCGCACGTGTCGATCCACGCACGCGCGCGCCGCAGATCGCGCTGGCCGTGCTCGGTGCATGGGCGATCGTGCTGACCGTATCGGGCAGCTTCAACCAGCTGCTCAACTACACCACGGTCGGCGAGTGGCTGGGCCACGTGTTCGGCATCGGCACGCTGTTCTGGTATCGCAAGCACTTCATCGACCAGCCCGCGCCGTACCGGGTGCCGTTCTACCCGCTGCTGCCGCTGATCTTCGTGATCACCGTGTTCGGCGTGATCGTGGCCAGCGCGATCCACGCGCCGGGCGACGCGGGCATGAGCCTGCTGATCATCGCGCTGGGCGTGCCGGTGTATTACGGCTGGCAGTGGTGGTCGCACCGGCACGCGGCGTAATGGGAAGGTAGTTCCCGACGGCGTTGTTTCCCAGCCGCAGCACGCTCTTCCTATCTCGTCATTCCGGCACAGGCCGGAGTAGCTTCACAACAGCGAAGCTTGTAATCGCACTTTGTTTCCTGCCGATCTAACTAGGCGCCGATCTCTGCACGCTGCATTTCACACTGCCGCCGCATAATACCGAGCATCTCATCGCGAGAGGCTTGTTGCGCATGAATCGTCGAGTACCGGTCTGGCTCTGCCTGTGCTGCCTGAATGCCTGTCATGCGGCGACCATTCCCGCCGTCGCGGATCTCGCCGGCCCCGATGCCATCGCGCACGTGACGCTCGATCAGGTCCAGCGCACGGGCGCTGTCGAACACGCCGCCGACGGCGTGGCGCAACAGCGTTATGCCTTCCGGCCCGGGGCACATCCGCAGATCGTGCTGACGCCTGCCCATGGCGCGTGGGACTGGTCGAAGCAGGGCGAACTTCATCTGCGCGTGCAGAATGCGATGGCATGGGCGGTGACGCTGACCGTCGCTATCGACGATGCCACCGGTCAGTATCTGCAGGCAACCGTGGGCGTGCCAGCCGGCCCGGCGCAGATGCTGGTGATTCCGCTGCGTGCCGAGTCGCCTCGCGACGAGGGCATGCAGGTGGGGCCGCCGATGCCGTTCGACGACCACGGCCAACCGACCCTGCTGGCAACCGCGGTGCAGGGCGCGCTGGATCTGCACAAGGTCAGCGCGATCCGCCTCGGCGTGCCCGCACCACAGGCCGTGCAGACGCTTCTGTTCGGTCGCGTCGACACCGCATCGGGCGAGGCCACACTGCACGACGCGTATGCCGGCATCGTCGACCGTTATGGACAATTCACGCGCGGTCGGTGGCCGGAAAAAATCGATTCCGATACCGCGTTGCGCGCAGCCGGGAAGGCGACCATGAGCGAGGCGCCGACCAGCGGTCTTGATGCCTACGGCGGACGTCTGGACGTCCACGGCTTGAACAAGACCGGCTGGTTCCACACGCAGAAAGCGGCTGGTCGCTGGCAACTGGTCACGCCCGACGGCCACGCGTTCTTCTCGCTCGGCGTCAATGCGGTGATTACCGACGGTGGCCGCAGTTATATCGAAGGTCGCGAGTTCATGTTCCGAGACTTGCCGCCGGTCGGTGGCGAATGGGCGGCGTTCTACGGCAGCGGCGACAACCGCAACAAGGAGCAGGGCGCCAGCCAGGGCGTCGGCTACAACCATGGCCGCTGGTTCGATTTCTACGCTGCGAACCTGTACCGCATCGACGGCAAGCAATGGCTGGATGCGTGGCGCACGCGCACGCTGGACCGGTTGCAGGCGTGGGGCTTCAACACCATCGGCAACTGGAGCGACGACGCATTGGGCCGTGCACATCGGCTGCCATATACGCGCTCGATCAACATCGCCGGTGATTACGCCAACGTCGCCAGCGGCTACGACTACTGGGGTCGCATGCCCGATCCGTTCGATCCGCGTTTCGCGCAGGCCACCGAAGCGGCGGCGACCAGAGCGAGCGCCGACGTGCGCGACGATCCGTACCTGCTCGGCTACTTCGCCGACAACGAACTGGCCTGGGCCGGCAGCGGCCCGCAAGGCCGCTGGGGACTGGCTGTCGGCACGCTCGCGGGCGACGCGAAGAGTCCGGCCAAGCAGGCGTTCATCGCAATGCTGCGCAAGCAATACGTGGCACCGGAGACGTTGTCCGCCGCGTGGGGCATCGCGCTGGGTTCATGGGATGCACTGGACGTCACCGGCTTCGCAGCGCCTGCGCCGAACGAGGCGTATCCGGCGATCGCTGCCGACTACAGCGCGTGGCTGCGGCGCTACGCCGACACCTATTTTCGCGCCGTGGCCGAAGCGATCCGCCGCCACGATCCGCACCACCTGTTCCTCGGCGGCCGCTTCGCGGTGAACACGCCCGAAGCCGTCGCCGCCTGCGCGCAGTACTGCGACGTGGTCAGCTTCAACGTCTACGCCGACCTGCCGCAGCACGGCTTCGACGCCGCCGCGATGCATCAGCTAGACAAGCCGGTGCTGATCGGCGAATTCCACTTCGGCTCCGACGATCGCGGCCCATTCGGCAAGGGCGTGGTGTCGGTGTGGAACGAGCAGCAGCGGGGTGAGGCATATGCGAAGTTCGTTACTGCCGCCGCGGCCGATCCGGATATCGTCGGCGCGCACTGGTTCCAGTACACGGATCAGCCGGTCAGCGGGCGCCTGCTCGATGGCGAGAACAGCCATATCGGGTTGGTCGGGATTACGGATATTCCGTTTGGTGGGTTCGTTGGCGCGGTGCGTGGGGCGAATCTGCGCGCTGCGCATGAGTGAAAAGTATGGGGTATTGCAGGTTGCATTGACATGCCGGATTTAATGGTTTCACCTCCATGGTCAGATTTCGTAACTCATGAGTGCCACCTTTGTTCGTGTGATTCTGTTACTTCGTACTTTTATTATCTATTTCAATAACTTTTTCCAAAATAAAATCACCGCTATAGTTTTCCATCGGCTTGTGGACGAACTGGCCGATTAGAATTACATGGGCCTCTCCTTTTTGAGACATAACTTTCCGAACAAAGTTTATTATTTTTTTATCTCCGTATTTTCTCTCGTCAATCGAGAGGCCCAAGGAGCCCAGTTCGTGGCATTGACTGTCAAATAGATGTCTTCCATGCATGGTGAACTTGACCTCAGAACTAAGCTCTATCGTCTTTCCATCAAATTCACTCACATTTTTAAGTAAGTAACAGATATCCGTAGATGGATAGGGTGCGCTAGCATCACAACTCCAAGAGGTGAGCGCTATCGCAGCGAACATTAGTGCTCGGGATATCTTATGGTTAGCAGGTACTATAAGCATCACAGTTAGCATTCTCTTCAGCGGTCCAATTTCTAAACGCATCAGCTACAAAGGCGGGCCACGACGGATCCCATACTCCGTATGGAGATACGGTTTTGAAGGCCTGATTAATATATGACTGACTCATATAAGCATTGAACTCGGTCTGGAAGCGCTCAGGCCCGGGTGTCGGATTTCGCTGCAATAATGTTTCATCAACGATATGCTGACCCTCATGTGAAAAGGTGGCGGCTAATTCCGTAGGGTCACCGCTGAAATTGTGTTGTAATGCTTTAGGGTCAAATTTAACTAAAATTCCAGCGTTTTTGTCATATGTTGTTTGGGCATTTGACCCATATTTGTCGACAGCGCCAAAAATGATCGAGACATTATTTCCATCATTTTCAGTGCCGACGGCATCAAGAATTTTTTGAAGTGCTTTTGCCTGGGGTGAATGCGACGCGTAGCTATTTCTGGCTCGTTGCGTGCGTTCCCTTTCCCTTTTTACCACGGCGCAATCGGCTTTGCTGTTCTTCGTGTCGCAGTTATACATGCCAGTTGGGTCAATCCCGACAACCGGATTATTGTTTACATAGCTATACCGATTAAAGTTAAACGCATTCCCGGCGGCCGGCTTTATGGGATCTGCAGTCAAAAACCTCCCCACCGCCGGATCGTAGTAACGCGCCTGCATATACACGAGCCCGGTGTCCGGATCGTTCACATGCCCGGTATACCCCGGCCCGTTCGGTGCAGGGGTCATGCTCGTTACTGCCGTGCCATACGGCGCGTAGTCGTACGTCGCAATGATGTTGCCGTTGGCATCGGCCTTGGCCAGCACAGTGCCCTGCGGGTCGGTGTAGTAGTAGTGATGTGTCCCGGCATGCGACAAGCCCGAGAAAAACAGAGCAAGCGAACCACCCATCCACTTACCGTGGACCCAACTTCCTTTACGACCGCCCATATCCCTTCCCCTTGGCGTTACTCCGATATCGCCGAAGCAGCCTACACCCAACCCTGAACTCCTTGGCAAGTGTCAATCACGGCGAAAATTCTTGCCGTCGCGCTCACGCCGCCGATGTTCGCCCTCGGCGATCGCCTTGAATCGATTCATCGTCTGCAGCCACAGGGGATCGTGGCTGGCCTCGTTCTCGCTGTCGGTATCGGGAACGCGGTTGAACGGAATGCGCATGGGTGCGGCGTCGTGTTCCAGCGCGAGCTGCATGCTGCCGAAGTAGAGTTTGTTGTAGCCGAACTTCGCGTTGATGCGGTCGACCAGTGCGTCGATGCGGCCGGTGTCTTCCACTGGTGCGAACAGCGAGCCGCTGCTCTGTGTGCGCGGTACCAGCCGCATCAGGGTCACGCTGACTGAAAGCGGTGTGGCGTTTGTCGGCCCAGGCAACAAGCGACGGCGGTTGCCGCTGTCCAGCATGCCGTTCAACAGCCGCAGCAGTTCGCGGCTGTCGTCGGTGGGGTCGAAGGCGAGGTCGCGTTCCCAGCGCTGGTCGTGGCCGATGAAGCGGATGCGCACGGCCATGGCGCCGCTGAGCATTTCTTCGCGACGCATGCGCATCGCGGCCTTCACCAGCAGTTTCTTCAGCACGGCGCGGGCGCCGATGGCGCTGCGCAGTTCAGGGCCCAGTACGTGCGAGTGGCCGATCGAGCCGCGTTCGGTGGGTGCGGTCGGCAGCCACGCGCCGCGCAGCAGGCCCCACATGCGCTCGCCCTCGATGCCGCCCCAGGCATGTCGCAGCCGGTGTTTGTCGGTGGTGGTGAGCTGGGCCACGGTGGTGATGCCGGCTTCGTGCAGACGCGCTTCCATCGAGCGGCCGATGCCGCACAGGTCGCGCAGTTCCAGTCCGTGCAGGACGTGTGGCAGATCGGCCTGCTCGATCACGGTGAGGCCGTCGGGTTTGTGCATGTCCGAGGCGGTCTTGGCGAGGAAGTCGTTCGGTGCGATGCCGATTGAGCAGCGGATCGCGCCGCCGGGTGCGGCCAATGCCACTTCGTCTTTCACCTGCTGCGCGATGGCTTCGGCGACGTCGCGCTGGCGCTGGCGGCCGACCAGCTCGCAGGCGACTTCGTCGATCGAGCCGACGCGGGCAATCGGGATGGCGTGGTCGATCGCCTCGATCAGGCGGTGATGCCAATACACATAGCGTTCCGGTCGCGCCACGCGGATCTCGATGCCGGGGCACAGCCGTCGCGCCTCGCGCACCATCGTGCCGGTGCTGACGCCGAACGCTTTCGCCTCGTAGCTGGCGGCGATCAGGCTGGTGGTTTCGGCGGCGACCGGTGCTACGCCGACCGGCCGGCCACGCAGGGTCGGATCCTCGTGCTGTTCGACCGAGGCAAAGTAACTGTTGAAGTCGACGAACAGGCTGCGCAGGCTCATGGTGGTCTCGTAAGCAAGCGAAGAGTTATAGCTTGCGCCGATCTCGCGCGGGGAGACAGTGAACCTGTCGGGCGCGACGGAATCGGCTAGGCTGGCGCCACCGCTGAGATGGCAGGCATGGGGAGTGCCAGGCGGCGGTTTTCTTCGACACCACAAGGGGAGACTTTATGGGTACTTCGTCGTTTGCGGCGCTAGCCGGCATGGGCATGATGGCCCTGCTGGTGATGATCGTGGGTGGCATCCTGATTGGGGCGCTGGTGCTGTGCCTGGCGTTCCGGCTGGTGGTCGGCTACATGCCGTCCTATCTGCGTGCGCTGGGTGCCATCGTGCTGACGTTTGTTGCGGTGGTGGCGGCGTCGATGGTGCTGGGCATGCTGTTGCATGGTGGCGGGCTGCTGCCGGCGATCGTGAATTTCCTGGTCGGCGCGGCGGTGGTGAATTATCTGCTGCTGTCGCAGGACGGCAGCCAGATCGGCTACGGCAAGGCCTGTCTGGTGCAGCTGGTCTATATGGTGATCGGCTTTGTGCTGGCGCTGCTCATCGGCGTGATTCTGGCGATGGTATTCGGCATCGCGATGTTCGGCATGCACTGACGTTTTCGGCAGTTCAGATGCAGAGAGGGCGGATCAACTCCGCCCTCTCTGTGTGCAGTCGCGACGGGATCACGCCAGGCTGGTGGCGATCCCGAAGCTGATCGCCATGATCACCGCCACCGCCATGCAGGCGCTGCCGGGGCGGATGCGATGCGCATCGATACGCGGAGTCAGTCGCCACAGCAGGACGGTGCCGATCAGCATGTCCAGCACCAGCGCGCAGCGCAGCAGGCCGGAGCTCAGCAACGCCGCGTAGGGCGGATGCAGGTGGCCTTCGTACGCGGCCACACCGACGACCAGCAGCATGCCGATCATGGTCCACAGCAGACAGGCGAAGTAGATGCGGTTGAACACCACCGCGCAGCGTTCGGTCCAGCGCAGCACCGACCAGCCGATCAGGGCGAACACCAGCGCAGCCATGCTGCTGTACAGCACCCACCAGAGCAGGCTGCTGATCACGGTAAGCAGGGTGGTCATGTGACTTGCTTGAACCCCAGTGCGCGCAGCAGCTTGGCCATCAGCCACGCGGGACCGATCAGCAGATACGACAGATCGGTGAGGAAACTGGGGCGGCGCCCTTCGAACTGGTGGCCGATGAACTGGCCGATCCAGGCGACCACAAACACGCCGATCGCCAGCCAGCACAGCGAGGCGGCCCCGAGCCGGTAGTACAGGAGGTTGGTGAACAGCCCGAGCAGCGCGAACGCGATCAGCAGCGCGAGCGCGAGCCGGTGCGAGTGCTTCCAGTACCAGTAGAACGCCAGCACCATCACGGCCGCGGCCACCGTGCCGGGGCGGAAGAAGGCGGCCGGCACCGGGATCGTCCACAACAGCGCGATCACCGACCACACGATCGGCGGCACGCAGAACCAGTGGAACAGCCGGTTGGTCGGGTTCTGGTGATCGCCGCTGTAACTGTCGAGCCAGTCCTGCATGGTGCGCATGGGCATTCCTCCGATGGATTCAGCGTCGGATTCAGCTGAGTTGGATGCCGGCCAGACGCTGCAGCGCCTCGGCATACTTGGCGGCGGTGCGCGCGATCACCTCGTCCGGAATCACCGGGCCGGGCGCGGTCTTGTTCCAGTCCTGCGTCTCGAGATAGTCGCGCACGAACTGCTTGTCGTAGCTGGGCGGGCTGATGCCCACGCGGTACTCCTCGGCGGGCCAGAAGCGCGAGGAGTCCGGCGTCAGCATCTCGTCCATCACGTATAGCGTGCCGCTGGCGTCGGTGCCGAACTCGAACTTGGTGTCGGCGATGATGATGCCGCGCTCGGCCGCATAGGCGGCGGCCCACTGGTAGATCGCCAGGGTGGCATCGCGCACCTTGTCGGCCAGTTCCTTGCCCACCGCATCGACCACCACGTCATAGCTGACGTTCTCGTCGTGGTCGCCCACGGCGGCCTTGGTCGACGGGGTGAAGATCGGTGCCGGCAACTGCTGCGCCTGCTGCAGGCCGGCGGGCAACTGGATGCCGCACAGCGAACCGGTGGCGCGGTAATCCTTCCAGCCGGAGCCAATCAGGTAGCCGCGAGCGATCGCTTCGACCGGCACCGGCTTCAGCCGGCGCGTCACCACCGCGCGCTTCTCGTACAGCGTCAGGTCGGTGCCGGGCGGCAGCACGTCGGCCAGCGGCACGTCGAGCAGATGGTTCGGCAGCAGGTGCGCGGTCTTGTCGAACCAGAAATTGGAGATCTGGGTGAGCATCTCGCCCTTGCCCGGAATCGGATTCGGCAGCACCACGTCGAACGCGGAGAGCCGGTCCGTGGCGACCATCAGCAGCCGGTCGTCGTCCAGCGCGTAGACGTCGCGCACCTTGCCGCGATGGATCAGTTGCAGGCCGGGCAGGTTCGATTGCGGCAGGGTGGTGGGCACGGCGAGGGGTTCCGCAGGCGGGGAAGCTGCCTATTCTAGCCGCTGTGGCCGGAATGCCGGAAAGTCGCATCCGGCCGGCCATGCCAAACGTCACTGCTAGAATTGCCCGTCCTAGTCCCCATGTGTTGCCGATGCGAACCTTATTGATCGCGGCGCTGTGCCTGGTCGCCGCCCTCCCCATCTGCGCACAGACCCCGGCGCAGCCGACCCGACTGGGCCTGTGCGCGGCCTGCCACGGCAGCACCGGCCACGCCAGCATGCCCGGCGTGCCGAACCTGGCCGGCCAGCAGCTGAATTACCTGCGCGACGCGTTGAAGCAATACCGCGACGGCCGCCGCAACGTGCCGATCATGCGCGCCGCGATCGGTCCGGTCAGCGACGCCGAGCTCGATGCGCTGGCGCGCTGGTACAGCGCACAGTCGCCGCAGCCGCAGGCCCATCCATGAGTTTTTCCTACACGCTGTGGTTTGCGTTCTTCGGCCTGATCATCGGCCATCTGCCCGGCGCGATCACCGGCGCCGTGGTCGGTTTCATCTTCGACAACCTGCGCCACACCCAACGCAAGAACGCCACGCCGGAGGCCGGCGGCTTTGTCGGCCCGCTGTTCACCCTGCTCGGCGCGGTGGCGAAATCCGACGGCCGCGTATCGGAGCAGGAGATCGCGATCGCCGAACGCCTGATGACCCGGATGAATCTGGACACCGAGCTGCGCAAGCAGGCGGTGACCAGCTTCAATGTCGGCAAGCAGCCGGAATTCGACGTCACCCAGACCATCACCGCGCTGCGCAACTGGGTCGGCATGCGCCGCGACCATGCGTTCCCGGTGCTCGACGTGGTGATCGAAACCGTGCTGGCCGAGGGCAACCCGGCGCCGGAGAAGATGGCTATCCTGCGCCAGCTCGCCTTCGCATTGCGGATCAGCGACATGGAGCTGATGGCGCTGATGGCGATGAAGGGCTACGCGTGGAACGCCGGTGCCGGCGGCCAGCGCGGTTACGGACGCGGCGGCCCGGCTGGCGGCGGTTACGTGCCGCCGCAGCGCACGCCGCAAGGGCCGGACCCGTATGCAGTACTAGGCATCGAGCGCAGCGCCGACGACCGCGCGGTGAAGCGCGCCTACCGCAAGCTGATTTCCGAACATCATCCCGATCGCCTCGGCGATCTGCCCGAAGACATGCGCAAGCGTGCCGAGTCGCGCGCCAGCGAGATCAATGCCGCGTACGACCGGATCAAGGAACAGCGCGGCTTCAAGTAAGCTTGAGCTGGCATGGCCCGGCACGTTTCCGCACCGAGAAAAATCATGAGCAAGCAATCCCCGATCATCGCCCCGTCCATCCTCGCTGCCGATTTCGCGCGACTGGGCGAAGACACCGCCGCGGCGCTGACCGCCGGCGCCGACTGGGTGCATTTCGACGTGATGGACAACCACTACGTGCCGAACCTCACGATCGGTCCGATGGTGCTGCAGTCGCTGCGCAAGTACGGCATCACGGCGCCGATCGACGTGCACCTGATGGTCAAGCCGGTCGACCGCATCGTGCCGGACTTCGCCAAGGCCGGCGCCAGCCTGATCAGCTTTCATCCGGAAGCGAGCGAGCACATTGACCGCACGTTGGGGCTGATCAAGGAGTCGGGCTGCCAGGCCGGACTGGTGTTCAATCCAGCCACGCCGCTGGATTACCTCGACTACGTGATGGACAAGCTCGACCTGATCCTGATCATGTCGGTCAATCCGGGTTTCGGCGGACAGAAATTCATTCCCGGTGCGCTGGAAAAACTGCGCCAGGCGCGCCAGCGCATCGAGGCCAGCGGCCGCGCGATCCGGCTGGAAGTGGATGGCGGCGTCACCGCCGACAACATCGGTGCGATTGCCGCCGCCGGTGCCGATACCTTTGTCGCCGGTTCGGCGATCTTCCACGCCAAGGACTATCGCGCCGAGATTGCCGCCATGCGCAAGGCAATCGCTTGAGCATTCCCGACGCCATGCGCAAGGCGATCGGCTGACTCACAAAACATCCGCGCATAAAAATCCCGGCGCAGTGAATGGCTGCGCCGGGATAAACGTCGTCGGAGACGTGAGAGGAGACACCATGATTGGCGGGTGCCGGTACGACTGCTGGACAGGGAGGGGTCAGCCGCCGTACCGGCATGTTCCACGGCAATGGAACGCTACCAATCAGTAATTCTGACCGGGTCGATCCGGTTTGGTTCCCCGCAGAATTATGAACGCGCTGAATCCGCGGCCCGATGCGGTTCAGGCTAAAAAAATCCCCTCGCAAGGAGGGGAAAGGAACCACCATGTTGGACGGAATTGGGGTGCGGATTAGATCGGGTGCCAGTCGGGATCGGTGTCATCCGGCCCCGCGGCGGGCGCGATTCCCTTCGTGCCCGCCGCACTGATGCCTTCCACGGCAAACTGATCGAACAAGCTGAAGCTGAAACGGAATCTGTGCATGACGTCCGCCATCAATGGATGCTGAGCAACAGGCCGAGCAGCAGAGCGCCCAGCGCCAGCGTCACCCGCAACGGTTCGAAGCTGCGCAGCTCGGCGTTCGGATCGCTTTCTCTGGATGGGATTTTCGACATTGTCCGGCTCCATGCGTGATGCATGGTGCCCATCAAACATCCGGGCCGGGCGCTGGCGCCGGCGCAATCGGGCCGACTTGCCGCTGGCTTGTGGCGAAACGCGGGCACTCGCGCTGCGTGGCTTGCGTCGCGGCAGTTCGCATAGCACGCTGCATGCATCCAACAGGGAGCGCGCCATGGGCCGCAACATTGCCATCGTCGAAGACGAACCGTTGATCCGTGCCAACTACGTCGAGGCGTTGAACCGCTTCGGCTACGACGCGCGCGGTTACGGTTCGCGGCAGGAAGCGTCCAGCGCGTTCGCGATGCGCCTGCCGGAACTGGTGATCATCGACATCGGCCTCGGCGACGAGCCGGAGGGCGGCTTCGACCTGTGCCGCGAGCTGCGCGCCAAGTCATCTACCTTGCCGCTGATCTTCCTCACCGCGCGCGATTCGGATTTCGATGTGATCTCCGGCCTGCGCCTGGGCGCTGACGACTACCTCAGCAAGGACACCAGCCTGCATCAGCTGGCCGCACGCATCGCCGCGCTGTTCCGCCGGATCGAATCGCTGAAGGCACCGGCGTCCAGCGAGACGGTGATCGAGCACGGTCCGCTGAAAATGGAATCCGAGCGCATGCGGATCAGCTGGAACGGCGAGGAAGTGCCGCTCACCGTCACCGAATTCTGGATGGTGCACACGCTGATCCGTTTCCCGGGTCATGTGAAAAACCGCGACCAGTTGATGCGCGAGGCGGAGCTCGTCGTGGACGACGCCACCATCACCTCGCACATCAAGCGCATCCGCAAGAAGTTCATCGCGGTGGCGCCTGAGTTCGACGCGATCGAGACAGTGCACGGCGTGGGTTACCGGTGGAAGCCGTGATGCAACGAATGCTGTCGATGCTGGTGTTGTGCATGTTCGTCACGCTTGTGCAGGCAGGCACGCCAACAGACAACGTGCTGGCCCGCGGCGCGCGCGATGGCGAGGCCCCCGCATGGGCTGTTGCCGTCGTCACGCCGTCTGGCTGGATGCGCGACTGCTGCACCTACGCGCACGCGATCGGCGTCGACGCCGTGCTCTATCAGGGCGAATGGAGCGGCAAGCCGCAGCGGGTGATGGTGCTCAATGTGACCCCGCGCAAACTGCCCACGCTGACGGCTGAAGTGCAGGCCGATCGCAAGCGTTATCTGCAGCACGATCCGGCTGGCAAGGTCTCTGGCATTGTCGTGCGTAATCCGACGATGCCGTGCGAGGCGAGCGTCTACCAAGGCAGCGATCATGTCGATGACGTGGTGGTGTTCTGCGATCCGGGTCAGGCCAGCGGCATCCGGCTGAGCTGGTCGATGGCATTCGACGATGCCGATCCGTCACGGCGCGCGCTGCTCGACGACTTCATGCGCGTGGTAGTGGCCACACATTACGCGCCGGATGCAGGAACATCGCTGCCACATGGCCGCTGATCGTCCGTTCCGATGAACCTTCGCCGAAAACTCCTGCTGGTCGCCCTGTGCACGCTGGCGCTGCCGGTCGCGGGCTGGTTGTATGTGCGGCAGATGGAAGCGCTGTTGCGCGATGGCCAGGCGCAAGCGCTGCTGGCGTCGGCGGGCGCGGTGGCGCGCAGCCTGGTGGTGACTGGCGCGGTGCAACCGGAGTCGGACCGGGCCTGGTACGTGCAGCAGGCGCCGGGGCCGATCACCGTGGATGGTTACGGTGACGACTGGGCACCGCTGACGCCATGGAGCCAGTCACTGGATCAGCATGGCAAGCTGCTGCTGGCTGCGGACGACGATGGGCTGTACCTGTACGCCGTCGTGCGCAACACCCGGCGCGTCCGCGCCGATGCAGACGATGCCAATGCGCTGGCCGCGGATCATCTGATCCTGACCCTGGGCAATGCCAATGGACAGCGGCGCTACCTGCTGGCCAGCGCGGCGCCGGGGCCGCTCACGGCACGGCCGCTCGATCCCGCAGTCGACGGCTTGCCGGATCTGCTCGCCGCGCAATGGCAGGAAGATGGCAGCGGCTATCAGGTCGAGCTGCGCTTGCCGTCCATGCATCTGCGCGTACTCGGCGTCGGCGTGTACGACGCGGCAACCGGTGGCGACCGGATGGCCTCCGATACGCGAACCCTGCTCAGTTATTCGGGCAAGCTTTCCGGCGAGCTGGCGCAACTGGTGCCCGATCGCGTACAGGCGCGCGTGCTGGCCTCGCAGGGTTGGCTGCTGGCGCGCAGCGGCCGTCTGAACACGGCACCAGGCGCCGATGGCCAACCGGGCTGGTTCGCGTCGCTGATCTATCGCTCGCTGCTGGCGACCCGGCTGGAAGATGCGAGCCCGTGGTCGCAGGACGTGCCGCGACTGGATACCGCCGAAGTTCGTGAAGCGAGCGTGGGCAAACCGATTGCCGTGTGGCGCAGCGGTGAGGAACGCGGCAGCGTGGTGCTGGCTGCCGCGGTGCCGATCGAACGTGCGGGCAAGGTCGACGGCGTGCTGCTGCTGGAGCAGGCCAGCCGCAGCGTGCCGCTGCTGGCCAACAAGGCCTTGCTCGGCCTGCTGCTGACCAGCTTCGGTGTGCTGCTGGTCGCCGGTGGCATCCTGCTTGCGTTTGCCACCCGGCTCAGTCTGCGGCTTGCGCGCCTGCGCAATGCGGCCGAACGCGCGCAACTCAGCGATGGACGTCTGGACGGCTTGTTCGAGCAGGGCCGTTTCCCGATGACCGATGCGCCGGACGAGATCGGTGATCTCGCGCGCAGCTTCGAGCGACTGTTCGAGGTGGTCGATGGCTACACCGATTACCTGCGCACACTGGCCTCGAAACTCTCGCACGAACTCAATACGCCGCTGGCGATCGTGAAGTCGTCGCTGGACAACCTCGAACATGCTTTGCAGGAGCGGGCCGCATTGCCGGCCGAGGCGCAGCCGTATCTGGCGCGTGCCCGCGACGGCGTGGCGCGGCTCGGCGCGCTGGTGCGCGCGATGAGCGAGTCGAGCCGGATGGAACGCTCGATCACCGCGGCGGAACCCGAGGACGTCGACCTGCGCGACGTGGTGCGCGGCTGCGCCGACGCCTACCGTGCCTTGATCGGCACGCGCCGGCTCGACTGCGTGCTGCCCGATGCGCCGCTGCGCCTGCATTGCGCGCCCGAACTGATCGCGCAGGCGCTGGACAAGCTGCTCGACAACGCCTTGTCGTTCACGCCCGAGCATGGCTGGCTGCGCCTGAGCCTGAGCGCCGCGCCGGACGGCGCCGAGATCGAGTTGGCCAATCAGGGCCCGCTGTTGCCCGAGGCGATGCAGGGCCGATTGTTCGACTCGCTGGTCAGCCTGCGCGACAAGGCCACCCCCGGCGATGCGCCGCACCTGGGCCTGGGCCTGTACGTGGTGCGACTGGTCGCCGAACGCCACGGCGGCGTGGCCAGCGCGCGCAACCTCGACGACGGCACGGGTGTGGCGTTCTCGCTGCGCCTGCATGGCATGCCGCGCCAGCGGTTGAGTGGCTGAGGCTTCGCTTCGCCTACAATGGCCGCTTCCTCAGTTTGGCCATGCGGACTTCCCCACGTGATCTCCCGAGACGAATTCGACGCGCTGGTTGCCCAGGGGCATACGCGCATTCCGCTGGTGCGCGAGGTGTTTTCCGACCTCGACACGCCGCTGTCGGTGTACCTGAAACTGGCCGATGGCCCGTACACCTTTTTGTTCGAATCGGTCGAGGGCGGCGCCACCTGGGGACGCTATTCGATCATCGGCCTGCCGGCGAAGCGCGTATATCGCCTGCGCGGGCACGAGCTGGAAGTGGAGGATTCGGGCGAGATCACCGAGCGCCGACATCTGGACGATCCGCTCGCGGAAATCGAAAAGCTGCGCCTGCAATACGACGTGCCGCGGCTGCCGCAATTGCCCGCGTTCAGCGGCGGCCTGGTCGGCTACTTCGGTTTCGAGACGATCGGCTACATCGAGCCGCGGCTGGCGCAGTGGGATCGTGCCGACGAGCTGGGCACGCCCGACGTGCTGCTGATGCTGGCCGAGGAAGTCGCGGTATTCGACAACCTCAAGGGGCGCCTGTATCTGATCGTGCACGCCGATCCTTCGCAGCCGCAGGCGTATGCCGAGGCGCAGCGCCGGCTCGATGCGCTGGTCTACCGGCTGCGTCAGGGTGGTGCGTCGTATCCGCAGCTCACCCAGTCGATTGCGCTGGACGAGAGTGATTTCAAATCCTCGTTCACGAAAGAAGAGTTCGAGGCGATGGTCGAGCGCGCGAAGGAATACATTCGTGCCGGCGACATCTTCCAGGTCGTGCCGTCGCAGCGGCTCAGCGTCGGGTTCAATGCAAGGCCGGTCGATGTGTATCGCGCGTTGCGCGCGCTGAACCCGTCGCCGTACATGTACTTCGTCGATCTGGGCGACACCCAGATCGTCGGTTCCTCGCCGGAGATCCTGGCGCGGCTGAAGGACGGCAAGGTGGTGGTGCGTCCGCTCGCCGGCACGCGCAAGCGCGGCGCGACGGAGGCCGAGGATCAGGCGCTGGAAGCCGAGCTGCTGGCCGATCCGAAGGAGCGTGCTGAGCACGTGATGCTGATCGATCTCGGTCGCAACGACATCGGCCGCATCAGCGAGACCGGCACGGTCGAGGTCAGCGAGTCGTTCGTGATCGAGCGCTACTCGCACGTGATGCACATCGTCTCGCAGGTGCAGGGCACCGCGAAGCCGAACCTCAGCTACATGGACGTGCTGAAAGCCACGTTCCCGGCCGGCACGCTCAGCGGCGCGCCGAAGATCCGCGCACTGGAAATCATCCAGGAGCTGGAGCCGTACAAGCGCAACATCTACGCCGGCGCAATCGGCTGGATCGGCTGGTGGGGCGACGCTGACACCGCCATCGCGATCCGCACTGCCGTCATCCAGAACGGTCGCCTGCACGTGCAGGCCGGCGCCGGCATCGTCTACGACTCCGATCCCGCCGCCGAGTGGGAAGAGACGATGAACAAAGGGCGCGCGCTGTTTCGCGCGGTGGCGCAGGCGGCGAAGGGGCTTTGATCAACCGGATCACCACAAGGGAGTGGATATGAAACGCTGGATAGTTCTGTTGCTGGCGTCGCTGATGCCGATCATGTCGATGGCTCAAGTCAATGCTCTCCCACCGGCGCCGCATTTGCTGGTGAAAGGTCATGCAGAGGGTCGGTATGTGCCGGATCGATTCACCATCAAGTTGCGGGTCGAGGTCGTCAACAAGGTGCCTGAACAAGCGCGCGCCAAGGTCGAGGGATACATGCAGAGGATATTCATGCAGCTCGACAAATGCGGCGCCGTACGCAAACTGACCCAAGCTAGCAGTCTGAGCATCACTCCCGAGATGGAATACCGCGACCAGAAGTCCGTTTTCGTTGGCACCAAGGTCAGTCGGTCGATTCAAACCACATTCGATGATCTCGACAAAGCGCGCAGCTTCATTGCCCAGTTGCAGGCCAGTGAGGAAGTGCAGATCTTGAGCACTGAAGTTGCCCGCAGCGACATCGACAAGATCCGAAATGAGCTTCGCCAGCGCGCGATCACTAATTCCCAGGAGACGGCAGCGCAGATGGCCAAGGCGTATGGCCTGAACATCAAGGGCGTCTACAGCGTGTCGGAGGTGGCCCCTGACTTTGCATATGGCATACGAGCTGGATCCTGGGACGGCAGCGGTTCAATGGGTCCCATCATCGTGTCAGCGAACGCGCTTCCTGATGTAGATCTTCGCGTCGGAACCATTGACGCCGAGCAAGATATATATGCCGTGTATCTGACAGGCAACTAGTCATGCGTTGCTATGGCTCGCCATCGCTGGCTGTATTGATGCTCTGCCTGCTATCGCTAGATGCGCTTGGCCACCCATCTGAAGAAGTGTGGCCGGATACCCCGCTTGCGCGCGCCCAAGCGCTGGCTCTTCTGCAGACTCTCAACGCCGACTTGCTCAGCCATGACAGCGCAACGCTGACGCTGGAGCGTTGGTGCGGCGTGCACCACATGGCGTCGCCGGCGCGTGTCACTGCGCAGCGTGTGCATGGTGACGACAAGTCGTTGCCGCCCGAGTGGCGCACTCAGCTGGCGATCGATGCGAGCGAGCCGGTGAAGTATCGGCGGGTGCAGTTGAAGTGTGGTGATCACGTGCTGTCCGAGGCGGACAACTGGTATCTGCCGAATCGGCTGACAGCTGCGATGAATCGTCAGCTCGACAGCAGCGACATGCCGTTCGGCAAGGTGGTGCAGTCGCTGCATTTTCGCCGCAAGACCTTGAATGCCGACTTGCTGTGGTCGCCATTGCCCGACGGCTGGGAATTGCATCGCGCGCAGACACGGCCGACTTCGGGTGCGCTGGTGATACCGCACTTTGTACTGCAGCATCGCGCGTTGCTGTTTGCCGGCGATGGCCGGCCGTTCAGCGCGCTGGTCGAGACATATACCGATCAGGTGTTGGCGTTCTAGTCAGCGGTTCGCGTGTTGCTGCCGGATTCGATCTGCTGCGTGAGGCTGTACAGGATGCGCATATCCTCGGCATCGAGCGTTTCGCCCCGCATGCCGCGGAAGTGATGATGGAACGCGCGCACGGCGGCGGCGCGGTCTTCCAGCGGATAGCCGACCAGGCCCAGTGCCATCCACGGATCGAAACCCGCGGGTGGATCGACCAGCGGCGCCTGCGGCCACAGGCCGAAGCCGGCGTCGGCCAGTTGCTTCCATGGGAACAGCGGGCCGGGATCGTCCTTGCGTGCGGGCGCGAAGTCCTCGTGGCCGACGATCTGCGCGCGCGGGATATGCAGTCGTTCGGTGAGATCGGTGAGCAGGCGCAGCAGGCTGGCGATCTGCGGCTGCGCAAACGGAGTGGTGCCGTCGTTGTCCAGCTCGATGCCGATCGAGGCGGAGTTGACGTCGGTGATCGTGCCCCAGTGTCCCGGGCCGGCATGCCACGCACGCAGTTGATCGGATACGAGCTGGTAGATGTGGCCGTCGGCGCCGACCAGGTAATGCGAGCTCACCGGGCCGCCACTGTTTTTCGTGCGCAAGGTATCCAGGCTCTCCTGCGCGGAGTGCTGGTTGGTGAAATGCAGCACGATCAGCAGGGGCCGGCGGATGTCGTGGTTGGGCGAAGGCACCCACGTCGCCAGCGGATTGCGCGGCGGTGCGTGGACGCAGGCAGTGAGCAGAAGGATCAGTGCGAGCACGGCACTGCGGCATGCAAGGCGGCGGTTTGCGGACAGCAGGTCAAACGGATAGCGCATCAGCAACGACTCCCAACCACGGCACTTCGGTAATGCGAATACGGCCGATCCATCAATGGAGGAAGGATTCGGCAATGGACAGCGCGGTACGGTAGGGCTCCGGATCGTTGCGGTTGCTGAGGAGCATCACCGTAAGATGCTGTTTCGGCCAGCGCACGATCACGTTGCGGAAACCGATGCTTTCGCCCGAATGCCACAGCGTATCGCCGGTGATGCGCCAGCCGAAACCGTAGCTGGCTTGGTAAGGCTCGCCGACCACCTTCGCATGCGGGCCAAAAGCGAGCTTGCGCGAGGCATCGCCGAGCAGTCGGTCGTCGTACAGCGCAGCATCCCACTTGGCCAGGTCGTCGATCGACGAATAGATGCCGCCGTCGCCGCGGGTGGCGCTGGTCAGGTCCTGGTCGGTGCGTTTCCACGCGCCGTTCTCCTCGCTGTAGCCGTAGGCGCGATGACTGACCTCGGGGCCGCCGCGCACATACAACAGAGTGTGATCCATGTGCAGCGGCTGGAAGATGCGCTGCTGCAGGAACGCGGGCAGGCTTTGGCCCGAGGCCTGCTCCACCACAAGCCCGAGCAGCACGTAGCCGGAGTTGCTGTAGCGATACGCGGTGCCCGGTGCGAAGTAACTCTTCGGCGTAGCCGACAGCATGCGCAGCACGTCGTTGTCGTTGAGCTGTTCGGTGGTGCTGGCAGGCATCAGGTCTTCGTAGTCGATCAGGCCGCCGGTATGGCTGAGCAACTGGTGCAGCGTCACCTTGTCGGTGGTCGCCGGCAGCGACGACAGCCAGTGGCGGATCGAATCGTCCAGCTTCAGCTTGCCGTCTTCGACCAGCAGCAGAATCGCTGCGGCGGTGAACTGCTTGCTCACCGAGGCCAGTCGGTAGTTGGTGGCCGGTGAAACCTGCTCGTGCTGTTCGAGATTTGCCAGACCGTAGCCGCGGCGAATCAGCGGCTTGCCGTCCTTGAGTACCAGCAGCGAGGCGCCGGGCACGTTGCCGTCGTAGTTCTGCATCAGCTGACCGACGGCGGCCATGCGGTCCGTGCCTCCGGCAGCGCTGGCGAAGAGGGTTATCGAGGCGAACAGGATGCTCAGCATGCGCACGGAAAAAACTCCAGGCGGATAGGGCGCGGGTGTGGCTTGTTCATTGCACCGGCACGTCGTAGATCGTGTGCGGTGTGGGTTCCGGTGCGAAGGTGTAATGCCACCATTCGAGCGGATAGTTGTGGAAGCCGCCGCGCTCCATCGCGCTGCGCAGTAGTGCGCGGTTTTCGCGCTGCTGCGGGGTGAGGCCGGGCGTATCGGTATTCGCGCGCACGCCGAAGTAGTCGAAGTCGGTACCCATCTCCAGCGGTTCGCAGCGCGTGTCGTCGGCCGCGCAGCGTTCCAGCGTGAGATCGACGGTACCGCCGCGGCTGTGGCCGGATACTGGTGCGATGTAGTCGCCGAGCAGCTTCGACTTGTCCAGCGTCGGGTAGTGCTGTGCCTTCGTGTGCTGGTCGCCGAGGTCGTGCGCCCAGCGCACGAAATCCGCCACCGCGCGGGCGGGGCGGTAGCAATCCCAGATCTTCAGGCGCAGGTGCTGCGCGCGCAGGTCGTGTTCGACACGGGCCAGCGCTTCGGCGACCGGCCGCAGCAGGAAGCATTTCGGTGCGCGATAGCCGTCGACCGGCGCGCCCACGAAGTTGTCGCGGCCGGCGTACTTGATGTCCTCGGCGATTTCCGGCACCAGCGTGCGTATATCGACCAGATTCGCCGCGGCGGCGGTCTTCGCCGGTGAGAGGGAAGGTGGCTGCTCGGCGCGGCTGCCGGGCGGACAGCCGATGGCGATAAGCAACGTGATGGCTGTGAGTGGCCGGCGCATCAGTGGCAACCGCCGATGCGCTGGAAATCTAGGTCTTCGTAGTCGGAACTGAAGTCGCCCTTCGGATCGAGTTTTGCCATGCGCAGCGTGGTCGGCTGGCTGTCGTGGGCGGCGTGGAAATCCAGCCATGCATCCAGGTCGACTGAGTCGTCCCAGTGCACCAGGTAACGTGTACCGAGGCGCATCACCGTGCCGGCCAGCCTTGGCGACTTCATCGCCGCGAAGTGCACTTTGCCATCGCGTGGACACAGCGCGATATCGCCAAACCACGGATCGCGGTAGACGCCGGTCCATGTCGCCAGTTCGTTCGGGGTGACCGGACGCTGCGTCGAGGTATCCGGCATCGACGAGGTTGCCGCATGCTGTTTCGCCGCGCGATCCAGTGCGTCGGCGTACCAGTTCACGTCGTGCGTATCGTCGGGCTGGGTGAAATGCTTGGTCAGCACTTCACCCAGCACGGTGCGCGCGTCGTCGGCCTCGCCGTTGATCATGAACACGAAACCGCTGCGGCGATCCGGCAGCAGCGCCAGCATCGAGTACATGCCGTTCAGCGTGCCGGTATGCCACACGTTCCATTCGCCATCGACGTCGGTCATGCGCCAGCCGTAGCCGTAGGCCATCACGTGCGAGTGATCCCACGCGCGACGCTGCGCGGACACCGGGATCAGCATGTGCGGCGCCTGCAGGATCTGCCGTTGCGTCGGCGACAGCCATGCCAGTTGTGCCGGCGTGGGCGCCAGCCAGTTGCGTGCCCAGCTGAGCATGTCGTCGAGGTCGCAGCGAATGCCGCCGGCGGGTGCGGAGGTGATCGCCGGGATCAGCGCGGCGTCCTCGTCGAGCGCCACATTGCGACCGTGGTCCTGCCGATGCGGTTGTGCCACGTTGCCGATAGTGTCGCGGTTCCACACGCCTACCTGGCAGCGCGAAAGCCCCAGCGGTTCGAACACCTCGCGATGCATCAGCGTTTCGTAGGACGCACCGCCTGCGGCGGCGGCTACTTCGCCGGCCACCACGTAGAGCAGGTTGTCGTACTGATACTGCGAGCGGAAGCTGTAGCCCGGCTTGATGAAGGCCAGGCCATGGATGATGTCGGCACGTGTGAACGCGTTCGGCTCCGGCCACAGCATCAGGTCGCCACCGCCTTCGGGCAGGCCGCTGGAATGGGTGAGCATGTCGGCCACGCGCATGTTCGCGGTCACCCACGGATCGTGCATGCGGAACTGCGGCAGGTACTTCGTCACCGGGTCGTCCCAGTGCAACTTGCCTTGGTCGACCAGCCGGCCAAGCAGGGCGGTGGTCATCGCCTTGCTGTTGGAGGCGATCTTGAACAGCGTCTGCGGGGTGATCTTCTGCCCCGAGCCGGCTACCGTTTCGCCGGCGGTGCGCGCGTAGACGACCTGGCCGTTCTCGATCACGCCGACGGCAATGCCGGGCAGGTGATAGCGCGCCACGGTGTCGTCGACGATCTTGTCGAAGACACGCGTTTCCGCTGGCGCCAGCGTGGCCGCGTGCGCCAGCATGCCACCCAGTCCGAGTGCTGCGGCGAAGAGCAGGCGCGCTTTTTTAATGATGGTCGGCATCGCGCTCCACCTCGCGCCACACGCGCAGCAGGTTGCCGCCCCACAGCTTGGCGACGTCGGCGTCGCTGAAGCCGCGCTTGCGCAGGGCGGCGGTGACGTTGCGCGTCTCGCCGGCGTTGGCCCAGCCGGTGATGCCGCCGCCGCCGTCGAAGTCCGAGGCGATGCCGACGTGGTCGATGCCGGCGACCTTCACCATATGCTGGATCTGGTTCATGTAGTCGTCCAGCGTGGCCAGCGGGTATTTCTGCTGGATCTCGGCCATGCCCTTGTCCATCGCCGGCAGGTAGTCGTGCTTGTCGCTGTCGTACTTCCTGTCGCCGGCCTGTTTCGCCACGGCCGCCTGCAGCTTCTTCTCGGCGGCCTCGCGACCGGGATCCTTCTTCAGGAACTCCTTGTACGCCACCGCATCGATCACGCCACCCTTCGCGGCGATCGCGCGCAGCAGGTCGTCGGGCAGGTTGCGTGGATGATCGAGCACGGCGCGGGCGCCGGAGTGCGAGGCGTAGATCGGCGCCGTGGACAGCTTGAGCGCTTCGCGCACGCACGCGTCCGAGGCATGCGAAATATCGACCAGCATGCCTAGCTGGTTGGCCCGCTTCACCACGGCGCGGCCGAAGTCGCTCATGCCGGTGTCGCCGGTGCTGTTCATCGCGGGCTCGCCGTGTTCGGTGTCGGGCAGTGAGCTGGTGCACAGGTCGTTGTTGCCGACGTGGGCCAGTCCGATCGAGCGCGCGCCGCGATCGAAGGCGGCATCGAGACGACGGATGTCGTGGCCGAGCGAATAAGCGTTCTCGATCTCGATCGTCGCCGACAGCAGGCCGGCCTTGCGATTGGCCAGCAACTGCTCCGGCGTGGTGGCCAGGCGGATGCGGTCGGGGTACTGCATCAGCATGCGGCCGATCGCTTCGTATTTCTGCTCGGCCTGGTCCACCGCCTTGGCGTAGCCAGCCGCGGTCAGCGGCCCTTGCGGCACCCAGATCACGAAGAACGCCGCGTTCAGGCCGCCGCGCTCCATCTTGCCCAGATCGACCAGCAGCGGCGTGGGCTTGCCCACGTCGAAGCGCGGTTCGCGCATGTAGGAGAACGGAATGTCGACGTGGGTGTCGATGGTGATCGGCGGATCCTGTTCGGCATGCGCGGGAAGCGTGGTGCACAGCGTGAGTGCGGCGAAGGTGGCGAGGCGGACGATCGGATTCATGTGGTTTCCCAGTGACGGGCCGGTTGTTCGCCGGCAATCATTTCCTCGAAATGCTGGCGGCGGCGCACCACGGCATAACGGCCCTGGTGCAGCAGCACTTCAGTCGCCAGTGGCCGCGAGTTGTAGGTGGATGCCATCGACGCACCGTACGCGCCGGTGGCCTTGATCAGCAACAGGTCGCCGGCCATGCATGCGGGCAGTACGCGGCCGCGCGCGAAGGTATCGCCGGTTTCGCACACCGGCCCGACGATATCGTAGGTGGCCGGCGGCCGCGATTCGTCCGACACCGGCACGATGTCGTGCCAGGCGTCGTACAGGCTCGGTCGCTGCAGGTCGTTCATCGCCGCATCGAGCACCAGGAACTGGCGCTCGATGCCCGGCTTGACGCGGATCACCCGGGTCAGCAGCACGCCGGCCTCGGCTACCAGGTAGCGGCCGGGTTCGAGCAGCAGGCGGCCGCGGTAGCCGGCCAGCGCCTCGCGGATCACGCCGACGTAGTCCGCCGCCGCAATCGGATGATCCTCACCGGGGCGATAGCACACGCCCAGCCCACCGCCGACGTCGATGCTGTTGATCGGATGGCCGGCCTGTTCGAGTTCGTGCCGGAACGCAGCGACCCGTTGCAGTGCCAGCCGGAACGGTTCCAGCGTGAGGATCTGCGAACCGATGTGCACATGCAGGCCATCGAGCTGCACATGGGAGAAACGGCCACGCTCGGCGAACCAGCGGCGTGCCTCGTCGATGCTCACGCCGAACTTGTTCTCCGATTTGCCGGTGGAGATCTTGGCATGGGTGTGTGCGTCGACATCGGGGTTGATGCGCACGGCGGCGCGTGCCGTCACGCCTTGCGCCTCGGCAAGCTGCTGCAGGGTGAGCAATTCGTCGTGCGACTCGACATTGAAGCGATGGATGCCGACCGTCAGTGCGCCGGCGATTTCGTCCGCGCTCTTGCCGACGCCGGAGAATACGATGCGTTCGGGCGGCATGCCGGCGTGCAGGCTGCGGCGCATTTCGCCGACCGAGACGATGTCGGCACCGACACCGGCGTTCACCATCAGCTGCAGGATGGCGAGGTTTGGATTGGCCTTGACCGCGAAGCAGATCGTGGCATCGAGACCGCTCAGCGCGGCTTGCAGGCCGCCGATGCGCTGCCGGATCGCAGTCGCCGAATAGGCATGAAAAGGTGTGGGGATTCGTTGTGCCAGCAGCTGCAGGTCGACGCCATCGAAAACCCGGTGGTCGGTTTGCCCTGATGGAGGATCCATCGCACTGGCCGGCATGGCGTCGTTTGTTTTCATCATCGGCTGCACGGTCGTCGTTCCCGCGTCATGTGCGTTGCCCGGTGTGGCGTATCTGTCCGGGCGAAAAAGGGCGACCCGCCATCCGGCGGGTCGCCGACGGGGAGATGCGTCAGAAATCCATGCTTACGGTGAGCTGGGTGAAGCGCGGCGACTGGAAGCTGATGCCGTCACCGAAGTACGGGTTGGTGCTGCTGCCGATGGTGGTCTGCAGATCCTGGTCGACGTTCAGTGTGCGCTGCGAGTTGAGCAGGTTGTACACCGCCAGCTTCGCCTTGAAGCGGCCCTTGTCGCCGATCGGCAGCAGGTAGCTGATGCTGGCGCCCAAGTTGTAGGACCATGGCGTGCGGCCGTACTTGCCGCGCGGGGAGTTCACATAGACACGCTCCGCGGAGAAGTCCGACTCGCAGTTCTGCACGCAGGTGTAGTAGCTGTGGTAGTTGGTGGCGTCGAACGGGTTGCCCACACCGAAGCCGGTGATCGGCGTGCCGGAAAGCGCCTGCAGATCGGCACCGATCTGCCAGTGCGGGGTGATCGCGTAGGTGCCGCGCAGCTTGAACTGGTGGCGACGGTCGTTCGGCAGGTAGCCGTCGCCGCCGAAGTTCACGAACGGATCGTCGAAGTTCTCGGTGCGGCCGGTATCGTCGAAGTTGGTGTCCGAGTTCACCGGACCTTCCGCGTTGCCGCGGCTCCACGACATCGTGTAGGACGCGTTGAACGCCCACTTCTCGTCCCACGCGCGGTCGATCTGGAACTCCACCGCCGAATAGGTGCGCTTCGGCTTCACCCAGCCACGCTGGCCGATGTAGGTCATGATGGGTTTGCCTTTGGCGTCGAGCCCGTCCTGGCGATACATCGCCCAGCCTTCCTTCGAGGTATCGACGGTGAGATAGCCGTCGGGGGTGCCGTCGCAATTGGTGTCGCCCCACACCTGGACTTTCGATCCCGGGTTGGCCATCACCCAGCCGATGTAGCCGTTTTCGCCGCACTGTGCGGTGGCGCTGATCTCCATGTCGTCGATCGCATTGTGCAGCCGGCGATAAGTGCCGCTGACTCCCCACGACCACTTGTCGTCGAGCATCTGCTGGAAGCCGAGGATCGCCTCGTCCTGGTAGACCTGGTCCATCTTGTGATCGACCTCGGAGCGCAGGTCGCCGACGGTGCCATTGCCTTGCGAGGTATCCACGCCGCCCAGCTGCGGACCCAGGACGGGTACCGCGTACTGCGAGCCGTTGCGGTCCTCGATCTTCCAGCCACCAAACGCGTAGTAGGTGCGCTGGTCGAGCAGTCCGCCGGCCTGCTTGATGTTGATCACGTTGGCCACCGGCAGGAAGTAGCGGCCGAGGTTGCCGAACAGCTTGGTGCTGCCGTCGCCGGCCATGTCCCACGAAAAGCCCACGCGCGGGGCGATCATGTTGTCCATCTTGATGTAGCTCTTGCCGTCGCCGGCCTTGTTGTCGAAGCCGTCGCGGCGCAGGCCGGCGTTCAGCAGCAGGTTCGGGGTGATCTGCCAGTTGTCCTCGATGTAGTACGCCGAGTTGGTGGTCTCGAACTTGCCTGCGATCTCGTAACGACGCGCGCGCACGTAGCCGGTATAGCCGGGCGGAATCACGCCGCCGCCATTCGGATTGGAGATCGAGGAGCCGGCGGCCGCCTGGTAGACGTTGTAATAGATCGCACCGGGGCCGGGGTAGTAGCGGTTGTAGTCGGAGGTGTTCTGCTCGTGGTCGAAGCCGAAGCGCAGCAGGTGGTCGCCCAGTGTCCACTCGAAGTCAGCACGGCCCTGCTTACGGATGTCGTTGCGCTTGCTGACCGAGGAGTTGGTGGTGCAGCCGAGGGCGACGTTGCCGGGCGGCAGCGCAATCTTGCCGTCGGTGGCGACGCGGTTGCATTCCACATCGCTGAGGCCGCGGTTGAACGACTCGCGATCGTTGCGGCCGTACATCAGCTTCATCGACAGGTTGCTGGTGAGGTAGCTGGTCCAGGTCAGCGCCCAGTTCTTGCCGCCGGTGTCGGTGTAGATCTCGTTGGTCTTCTGGCCGATGACGTTGCCGTCGTAGGTGTATTTGTAGACGTCGCCGACGTTCTTGTCCTTGTCGGAGAAGGCCATGAACTCCAGCAGGTTGCTGTCGTTGATATGCCAGTCGAGCTTGGTGCCCCAGAAGCCGGTGTCGGCGTTGTTGCTGGTGAACGTCCTGCCCGCGTCGTCGGTATTCCGTGGCGAGGCGCCGCGCGCCTCGTACATCGCGAAGAAGAACAGCTTGTCCTTGATGATGGGGCCGGACGCATATGCATTGAGCTTGACCAGCGAATCCTGGTCTCGGCTGGCGGTGAGATAGCGGGTGCCATCGGCGCGGTAGTGGTCATCGGCGCGCGAATGCCAGTTGCCCGGCTCCAGCGTGATCTCGGTGCCGAACTTGAATTCGTTGGTGCCCGAGCGGGTGACCGCGTTGATCACGCCGCCGGTGGTACGACCGAACTCGACCGAGTAGCCGCCGGTCTTGACCTGGAACTCCTGGTAGAACGCGAACGGCGCGGAGGAGAAGCCGTTGCGGTTGTAGAAGTCGGTGACATTGAGGCCGTTGACGTAGAACGAGTTCTCCGCCACCGACGAACCGCCGAAGGAGATGCCGCCGAAGCCGGCAACGCCCTTGTTGACGCCCGGCGCCAGCACCGCCACCGAGGCGATGTTCTGATCCACCGGCAATCGCGCCAGCTGTTCGCGGGTGACGTTGGTGGCCGATTCGGTCGAGGTGACATCCACGCCCGGCAGGATCGTGCCGCTGACGTTGATCGCCTCAAGCGTGGTGCCGGAAGCGGGCGTGGAACCGATGGACGCGGAGCCGACGTTGACGGTGGTGGCATTGCCCAGGCTGACGGTGACGTGGACCGGTTCGCCGACCGGTGTACCGCCACTGCTGGCCTGCAAGGTGTACGTGCCCACCGGCAGGAACGGGAAGCGGTAGTTGCCTTTCTCGTCGGCAGTGACGGTGCGGGTGAATCCGGTGTCGGCGTTGGACACCGTGACCACCGCGCTGGCTGCGGTGTGGCCCACTACCGAGCCGTCGTTGCTGCCTGCGTACGCGGCAGGTACCGCCAGCGATGCAAGGCCGAGGCCCAGCGCCATGCAAAGTCCTGTCCTGCGCAATGTCCGAGTATTGCCCATCTCCCGATCTCCCCCATCGACGCCGTCGATGCCATGTTTGTGAAAGCTGCTGATTACTTGCTGTTGTGTCCCTGCGTCGTTGGCAGGACCTGCCACTTGAAGTCGTAGTCCGTCTGGTCGAAGTAGAGGTTGCCGCCCTTCCACTCGGCCTCGCCGCGCTGTGAATCCACGTCGTCGGAACGGAACTGCTGCTTGGGCGGCATGAAGTGGCGCCCGAAGTCGTTGTTGAAGGCGATGCGGTAGTTGTCCAGGCCGCCGAGGTAGAACCACTCCAGCGCCTTGTCGTCAGCCGGGCCCGGATGCAGCCGGCCGGTGGTGACGTCCATCGGTACCCAGCCGTAGGGCGCCAGGTAGAGATAGCCCCAGTCGTGGATGTTGCTGTAGTCGGTGCCGTCGTCAGAGAACACCATGCCCGACTGCCAGCGGGTGGGAATGCCGTTGAGCCGCAGCAGGGTCATCAGCAGCAGGGTTTGCTGGCCGCAGTCGGCGTGGCCGGCATGCAGCGCGTAGTCGCTGATGTTGGAGATCGTCGAATATTCGCGCGCGCCGGCCCACGGAATCTGGTCGACGGCGGCGAACAGTTTCTGCGCGATGCGGTACGGGTTTTTCTCGTCGCCGACGACCTTGCGCGAGAACGCGCGCATGGCGTCGGTAAACACGATGTGCGGCGCGCGCTCGGCCACGAACGGCGCCAGTTCCGGGGTGATCGTTTCCGCCTGTACCTTGTCCGGATCGATCGCGTGGTATTGCGCGGACAGGGTCAGCTCGTAGGTGACCGAGAACACGGTCTTCTGCCCGGCCACGGCGGGTTTCTCCAGATACACGGTGCGCTGCATGGCCGACACGGGCGCGATCTGGTGTTGCGCCGACACACTGCCGACATAGCGGATGTCTTCCTGCTGCCCCGGTATCGCCTGCGGATATGGAATCCACGCGCGCACGGTTTCGCCGGCGGGCACTGCATCGGCGTTGACGGTGAGCGTCTGGGTCATGCGCACGCGTTGCGGCAGTACGCTGCTGCGATGTTCGGTCAATGCCGCGTGATAGATCGCGCGCTGATGCTCGTTCAGCGATGCCATCGGGCCGTCGGTGATCGGTGTCTGCACCGCACGCCGCGCCACCGCTTCCGCGCTGAGGCGGAACAGGTTGCCGAGCGAGCGCTTGAAGTAGAGCGTCTTGCCGTCGATCACCTGATGTTCGAACAGGCCGGCCGCGTTCCACTTCGCGAACTCGGCATCGGTCAGGTCGGGAATTTCCTTGCGCACGTGCGCCTTGACGTCGTCGGCGCCGAGCGTGAAGTCGAGCAGGATGCGGCGCATGCGCTCGCGCTGGAATGCGAGCGCGGTTCTGATCTCGGCGGACAGGCCTGCTTGCGCCAACGCGTCGGTGATCGCTGTATCGGCGGCCTGGAAGTGGCCGGCGTCGATCTGGGCGATGATGGGGGTGAGCGGTGGGTTGCTGGCGGTGCCGGCAACCGCCAGCGGAGTGGTCAGCAGCAGGGCGAACACGACCACGACGGCGCGCAGGCCGTGATGGCGGCGGCGTACTTTCAGCGCGACAGGTGACAGCGTATCCATCGACCAGCATCCCCGCATCGAATCCCCAGAAAGCGCTGTGTAACACGCTTGCAATTGCTGGTCAATAATTTATGCTTCAATTGAATTAGAAAAGAATCAGATATTCCTTGGCGGCAACAACCAAGGGTTTGCGCCGCCTGCGAACCACCCACAAGGGGATGCAATGATCCAGACGGTCTGGCCTTATCTGGCGGTGATGTTGTTGGCCGCCGGGCTGTTTCCTGCGGTGGAGCGGCGGTTCAACTGGCGGATTTTCAATGTGCTGCCGCCGATCGTGCTCACCTATCTGTTCGTCACCGCGCTGGCGGTGTCGGGACTGTGGCGAGTCAACGACGAAATCCGCGCCACGCAGTCGATGCTCACCATGCACATGGTGCCGGCGCTGCTGTTCCTGCTGATGATCAACTGCGACCTGCGCGCGATCTGGCGATTGGGACCGCGCGTACTGGCGGTGTTTGTCTGCGCGACCATCGCCTTGTTCGTCGCATTCATCGCCACCTTTCTGCTCTATCACCGCTGGCTGCCGGGCGATGCGTGGCAACCGCTGGCCGCACTGTCGGGGAGCTGGATGGGTGGCACCGCCAACATGATCGCGGTGAAGCAGGCGATCGGCATGTCTGACCATTATCTGGCGATGTCGCTGCTCACCGATGCGCTGTGCTACTCGATGTGGGTGGTGGTGCTGTTCTCGGTGGCGCGGCTCGCGACGGGATTCAATCGCTGGACGAAAGCCAAATCCAGCGGCGACATGGAGGTGGCCGAGACGCCGGTGAGCGGCCCGACCACGTACGACAGCGTGCTGCTGTGGCTGGGCATGGCGCTGGCGGTGGCGGCGTTGTCGGGTTGGTTGTCGGACTGGCTGCCAGTGTCGAGCATGGTCAGCGGCACCACCTGGACGATCCTGCTGGCAACCGTGGCGGGGCTGGTGATTGCGCACACGCCGCTGGCGCGCTTTCCCGGTGCCGGCACCATTTCCAGCGCCATGCTGATCAGCGTGGTGGCGGTGCTCGCTTCGCAAAGCAACTTCGCCGGGATCGCCGCGGCGCCACTGTATCTGCTGTGCGGCGCCACCATCATCGCGATCCACGCGGTGCTGCTGATCGGCTTCGCCAAGCTTTTCCGTTTCGATCTATATCTGTGCGGCATTTCCTCGCTGGCACTGGTCGGCGGCGTGGCGGCGACGCCGGTGCTGGCGGCGAGCTACTCGCGCGCACTGGTCCCCGTGGGCGTATTGCTGGCACTGCTCGGTTACATTCTCGGTACCGGCTTCGGCCTGCTGGTGGCCACCGCGATGTCGGCGCTGGCCGGGCCATGAGCGGGCCCTACTCAGGAGCATGATCATGCGACTTCCTCTTCCCCTCGCCACGCTGTTTGTCCTAGGCCTTGTCATCGCGCCGTTGCAGGCGCGCGACAACGTCGCCACCAGCGCGATTCCGCCGTCGGGCGTGATGGGTGTGGGCGATGCGCAGCTCACGCCGGCGTACTGGATCGGCCTGCAGAAGCAACCGGACCGGGTGATCCTCAGCCGCGCGCAGATCGAGGCGGAGAACGCGGCGCTGCTGAAAACCGATCCGTCGATGCACGATCTGCGCGCGATGCCGAAGACCTTGACGCGCGAACTGGTGGCCGGCTGGATCAACGCGTTGTCGGAGCGACCGACGCGGCAGCTGTATGACGTCGACGGCCAGCCGGTGGCGGCCGCCACGCTGGACGCGCTGATCGACAATCTCGCGCTGTCCGACATTCCAGCGCAGCAGGACACGCGTTACGGCCTGGTGGTGCAGCGCGCTTCGTTCCGCGCTTTTCCCAGCAACCTGCGCGTGTTCAGCTCGAAGGGCGACACCGACATCGACCGCTTCCAGGAAACCGCCGAGTTTCCCGGCGTGCCGGTGGCGATCGCGCATGCCAGCCGCGATGGCCATTGGCTGTTCGTGGTGAGCCCACGCTATGCCGCGTGGACCGAGAAAGAGAACGTAGCCGAAGGTAGCGCTGTACAGGTTTTCGGCTATGCCGACAAGACACCGTATCGGGTGATTACCGGAGCCGTCGAACGCACCGTGTTCACGCGGGAGGTGCCGGGCGTCTCGCAACTGCAGCTCGACATGAGCACGCGCGTGCCGTTGCAGACCGATCTGTCGGCGGACCAGCCGGTCAACGGGCAGACGCCGTATGCCGCGTATACATTGCAGTTGCCGCTGCGCGACGCCGCCGGCAAGCTGCAGTTCAGTCCGGCGCTGCTGCAGAAGAACACCGACACGGCGAGCGACTACCTGCCGCTGACGCCGGCCAACATCATCGGCCAGGCGTTCAAGTTCCTCGGCGAGCGGTACGGCTGGGGCCACTCGTACGACGGGCGCGATTGCAGCGGTTTCGTCTCCGACGTGTACCGCAGCATGGGTGTAGAGATGCCGCGCGACACCAGCAAGCAGTCGATCAGTCCGGCGCTGGAGCATCGCCTGTTCACCGACAAGGACAGCCGCGAGGCGCGCATCAAGGCCGCCCATGAGTTGCAGGTCGGCGACCTGGTCTATATCCCCGGTCACGTGATGCTGGTGATCGGCCAGCGTGATGGCCAACCCTACGTGATCCACGATGTCGGCGGCATGAGTTATCGCAAGGCCGACGGCAGCATCGCGGAGATCAAGCTCAACGCGGTGTCGGTGACACCATTGCTGCCGATGCTGTTCAACGATCACCAGACCTTTGTCGACCGCATGACCAGCATCGTGCGGATTCGCCGCTGAAGCTGCCGCTGCTTGCATCAAGAAGAAACAAGGACACGGATTCCATGAAGGCTTTGCCATGAAAATCACCGACATCCAGTTCGGCATGCTGCGGGTACCGCTGAAGACGCCGTTCAAGACCGCGCTGCGCACGGTCAACACGGTCGAGGACATCGTGGTGATGGTGCACACCGATACCGGCCACGTCGGTTACGGGGAGGCGCCAGCCACCGCGGTGATCACCGGCGACACCCATGGTTCGATCATCGACGCGATCCGCCACTACATCTCGCCGCGGCTGATCGGCCAGGAGATCGCCGAGCTCAACCATCTCACCCAGCTGATCCAGGGCGCGATGGAGAAGAACACCAGCGCCAAGGCGGCGGTGGAAATCGCGATCTACGACCTGTGGGGCCAGCTCTACAACGCGCCGCTGTACAAGCTGCTCGGCGGCGGCGATCCGGTGATCACCACCGACATCACCATCAGCGTCGACTACATCGACAAGATGGTGGCCGACTCGGTCTCCGCGGTGGAGCGCGGCTTCGAATCGCTGAAGATCAAGGTCGGCAAGGACATCGGCGTCGACATCGAGCGGGTCAAGGCGATCTACACGGCGGTGGAAGGACGCGCACTGCTGCGGCTGGACGCGAACCAGGGCTGGACCGCGAAGCAGGCGGTCTACGCGCTGCAGACGCTGGAGGACGCCGGCATCAAGCTGGAGCTGATCGAGCAGCCGGTGAAGGCGCGCGACCTGGCCGGCATGCGCTACGTCACCGAGCGCGTGCACACGCCGGTGATGGCCGACGAGAGCGTGTTCGGACCGATGGAGGTGATCGAGCTGATCCGCATGCGCGCGGCCGACATCATCAACATCAAGCTGATGAAGACCGGCGGCATCTCCAACGCGATCCGCATCGCCGACATCGCGGCGATGCACGGCATCGAGTGCATGATCGGCTGCATGCTGGAAACCAGCATCAGCGTGGCCGCCGCGGTGCACGTGGCGGTGGCCAAGTCGAACGTGATCACCAAGATCGACCTCGATGGCCCCTCGTTGTGCCAGTTCAATCCGGTCGACGGTGGGGTAATCTTCAACGAATCGGAAATCTCGGTGACGGATGCGCCCGGCCTGGGCATCCGCGAAATCCGCGGGCTGGAGAGGATCGAATCCTGATGTCGCCGCTGGTCAAAATCCGTTCGGAGCGCGACCAGATGTCGGCGGTGGAGCGGCGCATCGCCGACTTCATCCTGGAGAACGCGCAGCTGCTGCGCGACTACTCCTCGCAGCAGCTGGCCAACGCGCTGGGGATCAGCCAGTCCAGCGTGGTGAAGTTCACCCAGAAGCTGGGTTTCAAAGGCTATCCGGACCTCAAGTATTCGGTCGGCGAGGCGATTGCCCGTGCCGACAACGGCGACACGCCGCAGCTGACCACCGCGCGCGCCGGCGCGTCAGATACGTCGCTTGCCGGCAACTTGTGGCGGCGTAAATCCGAGGCCGAGGAGGCGACCCGGCTGATCAATTCGCCGGAGACGATCCAGGCCGTGGCCGCGGCGATCGAGCAAGCCGGCAAGAACGGCAAGGTCTTCATCCTCGGTCTTGGCGAGGACGACATATACGCGCGCGGCTTCGCGCTGAAGCTGTCGCTGCTGGGCATCCTCACCGTGCACAATTTCGACACCGCGCGGATGACCGCGAACGTCTCCGCTGCCAGCCCCGGCGATGTGCTGCTGGTGTTCTCCGAACACGGCAACCATCCGGCGCTGTGCAAGATCAGCCGCTACTTCCGCGAGCGTCGCGGCCGGGTGATCACGGTGACGCGGCATACCGCCAATCCGCTGCGCACGCTGGCCGACATCGCGCTGGTGGTGTCGGCGCACGACGAGCAGCCGTACATCCAGCCCCTGCTGTACCAGTCGGCATTGCAGCATCTGCTCGATGGCGTGTTCGTGCTGCTGTGCGAAGGGCATGAAGATCGCCACGCACAGCTGCTGGCCAATCTCGATCGCATCCAGCTGATGCTGGAGCCGTAACCCATACTCCGCAGGCAGGTACGCATGGTTTTCCGACGCTATTCCCGTTCGTGCGCCGCGTGTCTCGTGCTGGCGCTGGCAATCCTGGCCGGATGTGCCTGGCATGATCCGAAGGCGGGCGAGACCAGCCCGTGGCAGTCGTCCCGCCAGCTGGTGCTGGTCACCGTGGCCGACTGGAACACCGACCACGGCACTCTGCGCACCTATGCGCGCGGCGCGCATGGCTGGGTCGCGGCCGGCGTGGCGGCGCCAGTCACGATCGGCAAGACCGGCGCCGGCTGGGGGCTGGGCTTGAATGCGCCGCAGACCGGCGGGCCGGTCAAGCGCGAAGGCGACAACCGCAGCCCGGCCGGCGTGTTCCGCATCGGCGATACCTTTGGTTACGCCAGTCACGTCGACACTGCAATGCCGTATCTCGCGCTGAATGCCACCGAGTACTGCGTCGACGTCAGCGGCGCGGTGCACTACAACCGCATCGTCGATGCGAACGTGGTCGGCGCCGACGCGGTGAAGGGTTCCACCGAACCGATGCGGCGCGACCTGCACCTCAACGGCGACCAGCGCTACCGCATGGGTTTCGTGATCGAACAGAATCCGCAGGCAAAACCGCTGGCGGGCAGCTGCATCTTCGCGCACCTGTGGAAGTCGCCGACGGATTCGACCGCTGGTTGCACGGCGATGACGCCGCCGGTGATGCAGTCGCTGCTGGCCTGGCTGCGGCCGGAAGACCAGCCGATCTTCATCCTGCTGCCGCAACACGAATACGAGCGGCTGCGTGCGGACTGGCAATTGCCGGCGATTGCCGCGACGGGTGCCACGCCGTGAGTGCGACCGCACGCGTGCTCACCGGCCTCGCCGCCGGTGCGCTGATCGGCTTGCTGCTGGTCGGCTGGAATCCGGCGCTGGCCCTGCAGGTCGCCAACGTGGCGCAGCCGATCGGCAAGCTGTGGTTGAACGCGTTGCAGATGACCGTGGTGCCGCTGGTGCTGGCGCTGGTGGTAGTCGGCGTGAACACCGCCACCGACGCGGCCGCGTCGGGTCGCATCGCGCGGCGCGCGATCGTGGTGTTCATCGTGGTGCTGACCGGCGGCGCACTGTTTGCCGCGCTGGTGGCACCGCCGGTGTTCGCGCTGTTTCCGCACAATCCGGCGCTGATCGTGGCGCTCGGTCACGCGGTGGTACCGTCGGCCGCGCTCGCTGCGCCGGTCAGCTGGGTCGACGCGCTCACCGCGAGCGTGCCGAACAACGCGATCATGGCGGCGGCGCAGAGCGCGATGTTGCCGCTGGTGGTGTTCGCGCTGTTCCTCGGCTTCGCATTGACGCGCATCGCGTCGGCGCGGCGCGCGCTGCTGCTGGAATTCTTTCAGGCGATCGCCGACGCGATGATCGTGATCGTGCGCTGGGTGCTGTGGGCCGCGCCGCTGGGTGTGTTCGCGCTGATCCTGTCGGTGTGCGCGCGTTCCGGGCTGGGCATGCTCAGTGCGCTCGGCGTGTATGTGCTGGTCGAGTGCCTGCTGTACCTGGCGGTCACCGTGATGATGCTGCCGGTGGCGATGGTGTTCGGTGGCGAGCGGATCCGTCGTTTCGCCGCCGCGCTGGTGCCGGCGCAGGTGGTGGCGCTCAGCACGCAGTCGTCGCTGGCTTCGCTGCCGGCGATGCTGGAAAGCGCGGATCGCCGGCTCGGCTATCCGCAGCAGGTCACCGCGCTGGTGCTGCCGATGGCGGTGTCGCTGTTCCGCCTGACCAGTCCGGTGCAGTACGTCACTTCTGCGGTATTCATCGCGTGGGCGTACGGCATCGACCTGTCCACCGCGCAGCTGGTTGCCGGCGCGCTGCTGGCGGTGGTGATCAGCCTGGGTTCGGTCGGCCTGCCGGGCCAGGTCACCTTCATCGCCACCAACCTGCCGGTGGCGCAGGCGATGGGCGTGCCGTTGAGCCCGTTGGGCCTGATGCTGGCGGTCGATACCATCCCCGACGCGCTAGCCACGCTGGGCAACGTCACCGCCGATCTCACCGCCGCCAGCGTGGTGGCGCGGCAGTCGCGAGGCAATGCTGCATGAGTGTCGATGTACGGGATTTCGACGCGATCGTGATCGGTGCCGGGATTGCCGGTGCCTCGGTCGCGTATTTCATGGCGCCGCATGCGCGCGTGCTGGTGCTGGAACGCGAGGCGTACGCCGGCATGCATTCGACCGGTCGTTCGGCGGCGCTCTTTTGCGAGACTTACGGTTCGCCGCAGGTGCGCGCATTGACGCGGGCCGCGCGTCCGTTTTTCTCGCAGCCGCCGGAAGGTTTTGCGGCGCAGCCGATTCTGAGGCGACTCGGTGCCACAGTCATCGGCAGTGCCGCGCAGGTCGATGGCGTGCGTGCCATGTACGAGGCGATCGTGCCGTTCACGCGCGACATCGAATTGCACGATCAGGCCCGCGTGCTGGCGATGGTGCCGGTGTTGCGTCCCGAGGCCGCGCGGATCGGTTTGCACGAACCCGGCGCATCCGACATCGACGTCAACGAGCTGCATCAGGGTTTCCTGCGCGGACTGCGTGCGCGCGGCGGAGAGCTGCGCCTGAACGTGGGCATCCGCGCGATCAGTCGCGGCGCGGGGAACTGGCAGGTGGACGACGGCGAGCAGGCATTCCGTGCGCCGCTGCTGCTCAACGCCGCGGGTGCGTGGGTCGACCAGGTGGCGACATTGGCCGGCGTGACGCCGATCGGGATCATCCCGAAACGGCGCTCGGCGTTCGTGTTCGAGTCGCCGGAAAATCTCGTCACCGCGGACTGGCCGTTCATCACCAGCTTCGACGAGAGCTACTACTTCAAGCCCGACGCCGGCCTGCTGCTCGGTTCCTGCGCGAACGCCGATCCGGTGGAACCGCACGACGTGCAACCGGAGGATTACGACATCGCGCTGGGCATCCACCGGATCGAGGAAGCGACCACGCTGACCATTCGCCGGCCGCGGCGAAGCTGGGCCGGCCTGCGCTCGTTCGTCGCCGACGGCGATCTGGTCGGCGGCTTCGCGCCGGATGCGCCCGGCTTCTTCTGGGTCGCCGCGCAGGGCGGCTACGGCATCCAGACCAGCGCCGCGATGGGCGAAGCCTGCGCCAACCTGGCGCTGGGCCGGCCGCTGCCGTCGCCGCTGGTCGACGCCGGCTTGTCGGCGGCGATGCTGGCGCCGCGCCGGTTCAGCGGGGTCTAGTCGCAGGCGTCAGGTTCGCAAGGCAAGCGGAAAGGGATGGCTATAATGTCGAATCCCCAGGCGCCGACGCGCCATGATTCCGGCAAGGTTCGTCATGCTCCTGATGATCGACAACTACGACAGCTTCACCTTCAACCTCGTGCAGTACCTGGGCGAGCTGGGGCAGCAGGTGAAGGTGGTGCGCAACGATGCGCTGGACATCGCCGGCATCCGGGCGCTGAAGCCCTCGCACATCATGATTTCGCCAGGGCCAGGTACGCCGGATGATTCGGGCGTGTCGCTGGACGTGCTGCGCGAACTGTCCGGTGAAGTGCCAGTGTTCGGTGTATGCCTCGGTCACCAGGCGATCGGCCAGGTGTTCGGCGGCAAGGTGATCCGCGCCAAACGGATCATGCACGGCAAGACCTCGCCGGTGCGCCACCGCGGGCAGGGAGTGTTCGCCGGCCTGCCGGACCCGTTCGAGGCGACGCGTTACCACTCGCTGGTGGTGGAGCAGTCGTCGCTGCCGGATTGTCTGGAAGTCACCGCATGGACGGAAAACCCGGACGGTTCGATCGACGAGATCATGGGCCTGCGCCACAAGACGCTGCCGGTGGAAGGCGTGCAGTTCCATCCCGAGTCGATCCTGACCCAGCATGGCCACGATCTGCTGCGCAATTTCCTCGGCCTGCCGCTGCGGCTGGCTGCATGAACGCGGACGTGATCAGCAAAGCCGCTCGCGACATCACCATCACGCCGCAAGAAGCGTTGCAGCGCACGATCGAGCACCGCGAGATCTTCCATGACGAGATGATCGCGCTGATGCGCCAGATCATGCGTGGCGAGGTGAGTCCGTTGATGACGGCGGCGATCATCACCGGCCTGCGCGTGAAGAAGGAAACCGTGGGCGAGATCACCGGCGCGGCGAGGGTGATGCGCGAGCTGTCGGCGAACGTGCCGGTCGCCGGCGACACCGAGCATCTGCTGGACATCGTCGGCACCGGCGGCGACGGCGCGTCGAGCTTCAACATCTCCACTGCGTCGATGTTCGTCGCGGCGGCGGCCGGCGCACGCGTGGCCAAGCATGGCGGACGCAGCGTGTCGTCGAAATCCGGCAGTGCGGATGTGCTGGAGGCGCTCGGTGCGTCGATCGACCTGACGCCGTTGCAGGTGGCCGAGTGCCTGGCCGAGACCGGGATCGGCTTCATGTTCGCGCCGAACCATCATCCGGCGATGAAGGTGGTGGCGCCGGTACGCAAGGAAATGGGCGTACGCACGCTGTTCAACATCCTCGGTCCGCTGACCAACCCGGCCGGTGCGCCGAACATCCTGATGGGCGTGTTCCACCCCGATCTGGTCGGTATCCAGGTGCGCGTGCTGCAGCAACTCGGCGCGCAGCACGCGATGGTGGTATGGGGGCGTGACGGCATGGACGAGGTCTCGCTTGGTGCGGCGACCCTGGTCGGCGAGCTGCGCGACGGCGTGGTGCACGAATACGAGATCGAGCCGGAAGACTACGGTCTGGCGATGGCTTCCAGCCGCAATCTGCGGGTGGACAACGTGGACGAGTCGAAGGCGATGCTGCTGGAGGCGCTGGAGGGTCGCCGCGGCATCCCGCACGACATCGTCTGCCTGAATGCCGGTACGGCGCTGTATGCGGCCGACGTGGTCGGTTCCATCGATGAAGGCATCGCGCTGGCGCGCACCACGATTGCCAGCGGCGCGGCGCATGCGAAAATGCTGGCCTTCGTGGCATCCACCCGGCGACTTGCCGCATTGGCCTAGATGCGCTGCCGGGTGCGCGCGGACCTGCAAAGTGGCAGGATCGGAACACCCTGTGCACGGAGCGCACCATTTATACCGACTAGCGAGATGCCATGACCGACATCCTCAATCGCATTCTTGCCCGCAAGGCGGAAGAGATTACTGAGCGCCAGACGAAGCTGCCGTTGAGCGAGCTGAAGTCACGCATTGCGCAACAGCCGGATACCCGCGGCTTTGCTGCCGCGATCGAGGCGAAGATCGCGGCGGGCCTGCCGGCGGTGATCGCCGAGGTGAAGAAGGCCAGCCCCAGCAAGGGCGTGATCCGCGCGAATTTCGATCCGGCGGCGATCGCGAAGAGCTATGAAAAAGCCGGTGCGGCCTGTCTGTCGGTGCTGACCGACAGCGATTTTTTCCAGGGCAGCGAGGCATTTCTGCAGCAGGCACGTGCGGCATGCTCGCTGCCGCTGCTGCGCAAGGATTTCATCATCGATCCGTATCAGGTGTACGAGGCGCGTGCGATCGGTGCCGACTGCATCCTGCTGATCGTCGCCGCGCTGGACGACGACGTGCTGCTGCAGCTGTCGCTGCTCGCCGCCGAGCTCGATCTGGATGTGCTGTGCGAAGTACACGACGAGGAGGAACTGGAGCGCGCGATGGCGCTGCCGGTGCCGCTGATCGGCGTCAACAATCGCAACTTGCGCAACTTCGAGACGTCGCTGGAGACCTCGCTGGTGCTGCAGGGTCTGATCGAGTACGACCGCGTGCTGGTAGCCGAATCGGGCATCCATACGCCGGAAGACGTGGCGCGCCTGCGCGAAGGCGGCATCCAGGCGTTCCTGGTCGGCGAGGCGTTCATGCGCGCCGAGGATCCGGGCAGCGAATTGCGACGGCTGTTCGCCACGCCGTGACCATCATGCTGAAGGGGGAAGCGCAGGTGGTGTCGACGGATGCGGAGGACCTGCACGCAGGATCGCCGCGCGTGGTGCTGTTCGATTTCGATGGCGTGCTGATCCACGGCGATGCGTTCTATCTGTTCATGCGCGAGCGCTACCGTCGTTCGTGGTGGCGCTCGTTGCTGGCGCTGCTGAGCGCGCCACTGCTGTTGCTGCAACTGCCGTTCTCGCGCCGGTTGCCGGCGCGTGTGCTGGTACGCATCGCGTTGCTCGGACTGGGTGAGCGGCGTTACCAGGCCGCCGCGAATGCGTTTGCCGCCAGCCTGGCGCGCCGGTCGCGGCAGTTCTGTCGCGATGGCTTGCAGGCGTTGCGCCGGCATCAGGTGCAAGGCGATCGGGTGATCGTGGTGACTGGCTGCGAGCACACCCTGGTGAGCGGCATCCTGCAGCAGCTGGGGCTGACCGATCTGGAGATACTGGCCTCGCAATTGCGCCCGGGCTGGCTCGGCATGCGCCCGCTGCGGCACAACGTGGGCCGGCGCAAGGTGCAGACGCTGGCCCAGCATGGCGTCACCGCATGGCAGGTGGCCTACGGCGATTCGATGTTCGATGTGGCGATGCTGAAGCCGGCGACCGAGGCGGTGCTGGTCAACGGCACGCCCGCCTTGTGCAAGAAAGTCGAGAAGGCGCTCGGGCGGGCGATCACTCGCGTCGAGTGGTTTTGAAGTTCGCGGCACCCACGGATTCTGGCCAGGCGCACCACGTTGATACAGTCACAGATCGAGATCGTGCCGTTCGAGCCGGGCCTGCGCGAACACTTCTACACGCTCAATGCGGCGTGGCTGAAGAAGCACTTCGTGATCGAGCCGATCGACGAGCAGGTATTGCGCAATCCCGAGCAGGCGGTGCTGGAACCCGGCGGTGCGATCTTCTTTGCGCGGCTCGGTGATGTGGTGATCGGCACCTGCGCGCTGCTGCACGAGGCGCCGGGCGTCTACGAACTTTCCAAGATGGGTGTGGACGAAGCGTTCCGCGGGCTGGGCGCCGGTCGGCTGCTGCTGGATGCGGCGATCGCCGAATTCCATCGGCGTCGCGGCGATACCCTGTTCCTCGAATCCAGCAGCATCCTGAAGCCCGCGCTGCGCATGTACGAGCAGGCCGGTTTCGTGCTGCAGCCGACGATTCGCGCCGGCTCGCACTATGCACGGGCCGACGTGTACATGATCTACGCGCCGAAGCAAGGCGCTGGCGTCAGCCCGCCAGCGCCGCGCAAATCCTAACGGGTGCCGCGCACCACGATGGTCTTGCCGGAGACGTCGATCATCCGCTGCTCTTCCAGCTGCTTGAGCACGCGGCCGACCATTTCGCGCGAGCAGCCCACGATGCGACTCACTTCCTGACGCGAGATGCGGATCTGGGTGCCGTCCGGATGGGTCATCGAATCCGGCTCCTGGCACAGGTCCAGCAGCGTGCGCGAGATGCGGTTGGTGACGTCCATGAACGCCATCCGGCTGACCTGGCGCGAGGTGCGCAGCAGGCGGTTGGTCAGCTGGGCGCCGATCGCGAACAGGATCTTCGGGCACTCTTCGCGCAGCGGGCCTTCCATCAGCTGGAACAGGCGCTCGTAGCTGATTTCGGCCATCTCGCACGGCGTGCGCGTGCGCACCATCGACTCGCGTTGCGCCTGTTCCACGAACAGGCCCATCTCGCCGATGAACTGGCCGCGGCTGATATAGGCGAGGATCAGTTCGCGACCCTGCTCGTCTTCGGTGCATACCGCCAGCGAGCCCTCGATCACGTAGTACAGCGTGTTGGCCGGGTCACCCGGACGGATGATCGCGGTCTTGCCCGGATAGCGGCGGCGATGGCACAACCCAAGGAAGCGCTCCATCGCGGCAGGGTCGGGGGCAAAGCCGAGTGGAGCCTGCGAGCGCTCGAAAGCCTGTTGGAGCTGGTATTTAAGTTGCGCCACGATGATCCCCGAAGATGCCAGTTTTGCTGCGGCCGCTGGTGCAGCCGCGGCGTGCGTGCCCGTAACCACATATTGCAAGTTTGGCATTATGGCAAACCCTGACGGCTTGCCGAAGGTTCAATTTCATTTCATTTTGCCGCATACTTCGCAGTCTTTCGGTGGCGATGAGACTGTCGCGTACCGTTCACAAGGGTCGTGCAGGCTGCCTGCCTGTACTCCACACCATTCTGCGGGGACCCTTGTCGCTAACCCGCCTCTACTGCTGACCGGATGTCCGGTCATGGAGAGCCGTCCGTGGTCAAACCACTTCCCCGTCTGCGTCTGCAGGGTTTCAACAACCTGACCAAGGCGTTGAGCTTCAATATCTACGACATCTGCTACGCGGTGTCCGAGGAACAGCGTCGCCGCTACATCGAGTACATCGATGAGCAGTACGACGCCGACCGGCTGACCCAGATCCTCACCGATGTGGCCGAGATCATCGGCGCGAACATCCTCAACATCGCGCGCCAGGATTACGATCCGCAGGGCGCCTCGGTGACCATGCTGATCTCCGAGGAGCCGGTGGTCGAGAAGCTCGGCCGCGACACCATCTCCGGTGCCGTCGTCGCGCACATGGACAAGAGCCACATCACCGTCCATACCTATCCGGAAACGCATCCGCACAACGGCATCGCGACGTTCCGCGCGGACATCGACGTGGCCACCTGCGGCGTGATCTCGCCGCTGAAGGCGTTGAACTACCTGATCGACAGCTTCGAGTCGGACATCGTGATTGCCGACTACCGCGTGCGCGGCTTCACCCGCGACGTCAAGGGCAAGAAGCACTTCATCGACCACAAGATCAACTCGGTGCAGGACTACCTGGCCAAGCACATCCGCCAGAAGTACGAGATGTTCGACGTCAACGTGTATCAGGAAAACATGTTCCACACGAAGATGCACATCAAGGACTTCGACCTCGACACCTATCTGTTCGAGGCGCACGCGGACGACCTCTCGTTCAAGGAGCGCCAGCGCATCGAGCAGCTGCTGCGCCGCGAGATCGAGGAACTGTTCCACGGCCGCAACCTGATGTGACCAAAAACCCGCCGAGAGGCGGGTTTTTCTTTGGAGCGTGGCACCCGCCGGAAGGCGGGTTTTTTTCTGGAGCCCTTGTTGGGGGACTGAAGTCGCATCTAGATGCGATACGCCACCGTCTTCATCACCATCGAGCTGAAGTGCATCAGCTGCGGCAGCGGAAACGGCAGTTCGATGCCGCCGCGCTGCTGCGCCGCCTGTGCATGGCGGATTTCGTCGGCCTGCATCTGCGTCAGCACGGCGCGTGAGCGTTCGTCTTGCACGGGTAGTTTTTCCAGATGCTCGGCCAGGTGCGCTTCCACCTGCCGCTCGGTTTCGACCACGAAGCCGAGGCTGACCGGATCGCCGGCCAGCGCGGCAGCCGCGCCAATCGCATAGCTGCCGGCATACCACAGCGGATTGAGCAGGCTCGGGCGGCTGTCCAGCTGTTGCAGGCGCTGGGCGCACCAGGCCAGGTGATCGGTTTCCTCGGCGGCCGCATGCAACAGGTGTTGGCGATTGCTGGCATCGCGCGCCAGTGCGGCCTGGCCGAAATACAGCGCCTGTGCGCAGACCTCGCCGGTATGGTTGATCCGCATCAGGCCGGCGGCATGATGGCGTTCGGCCTCGTCCAGCTCCGCTTCGGCGAGGCCGGCAGCGGGCGAGTGCCGATGCGCCTGCGGCGAGCCGCCGATCGCTTCCAGCGCACGTTCGCAACCGGCCAGCAGGCGATCGATCGAACTCAGCGTGCGGACGTTCATGGGTGCTCCTGCTTCAATGACTGTGTTCGAGTTGTTGGGCCAGCAGAGTCAGCGGATGCTCGCTGGACCAGCGCAGACCTTGCTGCTCAATGCCGGCAGCCAAGTGCAGGCGACAACCGATATTGGACGACAACAGCTGTTGCGGTTCCAGTGTGGCGGCTTGCCGCAACGTCGCGTCGCGCAACTGCGCGGCACGCGCGGGGAATTCCAGCAGGTGACTGCCGGCCGCACCGCAACAATACGGCGGTCGCGGCAACGAAAGCACTTCAAGTCCGGGCACACGGCGCAACAGTTGCAGCAGGGCCGCATCGGTACGCGCCACGTTGATCTGCGTGCACGGCAGATGCAGCGCCACCCGTTGCGCCAACGGGCGGAAATGCAACGATTCGGCCCGTGTCGCCAGCAGTTCCACCGGATCAAGCACGCTGACGCCGGGCAGGGCGCGACGCAGCGTGCCGAGGCAGCCGGGCGTCACCGAGAGCAACTGGCTGGCACCGCTGGCGGTCCAGGCTTGACGCACGCGCTGTGCAGCTTGTACGGCCGCCGATGTTGCGCCGCCATGCAGGTCCATCGCTCCGCAGCAGAACGCCGGCAGCACGTTGACGTGGAAGCCCGCCGCCTGCAGCAGGGTGACCGCGGCCTGCTGCGCTTGCGCATCGTCGACGCTGGCCACGCAGCCGGGAAACAGGGCAAGTCGCGGTTGTCCGCTCTCCTGCTGGCGGGTTTGTGCGCACGCAACTGGCGTTGTGGCGGGCAAGTTGAGCAGCGCTGCACACCACGGCGAATGGTCGGGCAGTCGTCGTGTCAGCCAATTTTTCCAGCGCGGCAACGCGATCCAGCCGCCGAGCCGGCGCAGCGCACGCATCAGCGCGGGTCGTTTGAGCAGGCCCAGCAGCAGCCGTGGCCGTCGCGGGGCCGGCCCCAGCAGGGCGCGGGTCTCGATCAGCAATTCACCGTATTGCACGTTGGCCGGACAGACCTTTTCGCAGTTCAGGCAGCCCAGGCAGTGATCCAGGTGTTCGCGCAGCCCGGCGGTGGGGTCGGCCAGCCCTCGCGCCAGGGCGGAGGCGATGGCGATGCGCCCACGCGGCGATTCCGCCTCGTTCCGGTCCAGCGCATAAGTGGGGCAAACCGGCAGGCACAGCCCGCATTGCACGCATTGGTCGGCCAGTTCGGCGATGCGGCCGACGGGCGCGAGCTGGGGGGACTTTTCAAGCGGCATGCTCATCATGCTATCATTGCCAGCTCACAGCCCGCCGGTCGGTGGGCTTGCGCCATGGATGACGGCTCCGCTATCATCTCGCGCCTTTGTTCCACCGATTACGCGTACCGCCTCACGGCGGCAGAACAGGTATTCTGAAATGAAAACGTTTAGCGCCAATGCAGACAACGTCAAGCGCGACTGGTTCGTGGTCGACGCCACGAACAAGACGCTCGGTCGCCTGTCGACCGAAATTGCCCGTCGTCTGCGCGGCAAGCACAAGCCGGAATACACCCCGCATTGCGACACCGGCGATTATATCGTGGTGATCAACGCGCAGAAGGTGGCCGTCACCGGTGCCAAGCTGGACGACAAGAAGTACCACCGCTTCACCGGTTACATCGGCAACCTGAAGACCACCAGTCTGAAGGACCTGCTGGCGACCTACCCGGAGCGCGTGATCGAGATCGCCGTCAAGGGCATGCTGCCGAAGAACCCGTTGGGCCGCGAGATGTACCGCAAGCTCAAGGTCTACGGCGGTGCCGAGCATCCGCATACCGCACAGCAGCCGCAGGCGCTGGAACTCTAAGGAATCATCATGACGATCCAGCAGAACTACGGCACTGGCCGCCGCAAAACCTCCGCCGCCCGCGTGTTCCTGCGCAAGGGCAAGGGCGCGATCGAAGTCAACGGCAAGACGCTTGAGGCGTTTTTCGGTCGCGAGACTTCGTGCATGATCGTGCGCCAGCCGCTCGAATTGACCCAGAGCACCGACAAGTTCGACATCAAGGTGACGGTTGCCGGTGGCGGCATCACCGGCCAGGCCGGCGCGATCCGCCTGGGCATCGCCCGCGCGCTGATCGAATATGACGAGACCCTGAAATCGCCGTTGCGCAAGGCCGGTTTCGTGACCCGCGACGCCCGCGAAGTCGAGCGCAAGAAGGTCGGTCTGCACAAAGCTCGTCGCGCCACGCAGTTCTCGAAGCGCTAAACTCAGCTTTATAGCCCCGTCGCCAAGCGGTAAGGCACCTGACTCTGACTCAGGCATCGGTGGTTCGAATCCATCCGGGGCTGCCACATCCCGATCCCGACACCATGCAGCGATGCATGGTGATACGGCAAAAAGCCCGCCTTCAGGCGGGCTTTTTCGTTTCCGTCGGTGGCCCGTGATTGCAAGATGTTTCGCACTGGATTAGGGCTTGCCGCTCTTCGGTTCTGCTTCACGCCAGCGTAAAATTTCCGCCTTTGACGCGTCGGATGGATCGATGACTGCTGCGAACGAGAACGAACCCGGTCATCCCGGTGTACGCACCGAGGGCAGCACCGACGCACTGCCGCTGGCGCCTTCGATGAGCGCAAGCCTGGACGCGGCGCGCATGCCGCGCCGCTCGACCCTGGTGGATCGCCGGGTGTTGCGGATCACCGCCGTGTCGATCGTGCTGGGCGCGCTGGCGGCATTGATCGCGAAGCTGCTGACAGCGCTGATCGGGCTGGTCACGAATCTGGCGTTCTACGGCCGCTGGTCCACCACGTTCTCGTCGCCGGCCGATGCGGTACCGCATCTGGGCTGGTGGGTGGTGGTCATTCCGGCGATCGGTGGCGTGATCGTGGGCGTGATGGCGCGCTGGGGCTCGCGCGCGATCCGTGGCCATGGCATTCCCGAGGCGATGGAACAGGTGCTGCTCAACGAATCGAAGATCCCGCCCCGGATCACCTTCCTGAAGCCGATCTCCTCGGCGATCGCGATCGGCACCGGCGGTCCGTTCGGTGCCGAGGGCCCGATCATCGCCACCGGCGGCGCGCTGGGCTCGTTCGTCGGCCAGGTGGTGAAAGTGACCGGCAGTGAGCGCAAGGTGCTGCTGGCGGCCGGTGCGGCAGCCGGCATGGCGGCGGTGTTCTCCGCGCCGATCGCAGCGGTGGTGCTGGCGGTCGAGCTGCTGTTGTTCGAGCTGCGTCCGCGTTCGTTGATCCCGGTGGCGCTGGCGTGCGTCGCGGCCACCGGCGTGCGTTACGCGTTGCAGGGGTCGACGCCGGTGTTCCAGATGCCGGTGCTGGCCGCGCCCGGCGGCATGGCGCTGTTCCTCTACGTGATCATCGGCGCAATCATCGGCGTCGTCAGCGTGTGGACCACGCGGATTGTCTACGGCATCGAAGACCTATTCGAGAAACTGCCGATCCACTGGATGTGGTGGCCGGCGCTCGGCGGCCTGGTGGTGGGCTTGGTCGGCTACTACGCGCCGCTGACGCTGGGCGTGGGCTATACCAATATCGAGAACATCATCAATGGCCGCTTGACGCTGGCAGCGCTGGCATTCCTGTGCGTGATGAAGTTCGTGTCGTGGTCGATCGCGCTGGGCAGCGGCACCTCCGGCGGCACGCTGGCGCCGTTGTTCACCATCGGCGGCGCGCTGGGTGCCTTGATCGGCCTGGGCATCGTGGCGGTGGCACCGCAGTTCGGCGTGGATCCGCGCATTGCCGCGCTGGTCGGCATGGCGGCGATCTTCGCCGGTGCCTCGCGTGCTTTGCTCACGGCGGTGGTGTTCGCGTTCGAGACCACCGGCCAGCCGGCCGGGCTGCTGCCGTTGCTCGGTGGTTGCACCGCGGCCTACCTGATCTCGGCGCTGATGATGCGCAACACCATCATGACCGAGAAGATCGTCCGCCGTGGCGTGCGCGTGCCGTCTGAATACGTGGCGGACTATCTCGACCAGGTCGGCGTCGGCGAAGCCTGCACGCGCGATGTGGTGACTTTGCGTACCTCGCAGGCGCTGGCCGAAGTGCGCCGCTGGCTGGCCGAAGGCATGCCGGAGACGCAGCACCAGGGTTATCCGGTGCTGGACGAAAACGGCCGCGTGCAAGGTGTCTTGACCCGACGCACCCTGCTCGATCCGCAATGGCATTACACGCTGACCCTGGGCGAGCTGATGACACGGCCGCTGATTGCGGTGAACGAGAGCCATTCGTTGCGTGAGGCGGCCGATCACATGGTGGCCGAGAGCGTGGGTCGTTTGGTTGTGCTGGGCAAGGACGAACCACACGCGCTGGTCGGCATCATCACTCGCGGCGATCTGCTGTCCGCCCATGCGCGCCGGCTGCGCGAGGCGCGCAAGTCTTCGCGTCATCTGCGCTTCCGTGATGGTTTGAAGCCGCGGCCGGAGCAGCCGAGACCAGGCTGAGTGGCGTCACGCCGCATGGAACGAAAACGGCCGCGTGGGCCGCTTTCATCGGCACGCATGAGTGCGCAAAGGATGGGGTAGCAAACGATGTACCAGTCTCACTGGCATATCGAACTAGTGCCTACGGTCAGATGCGGGAACCGAAGTGGCGCGTTAGCGTGGGCGCTTCAATGTGCATGGTGCACAGCTGGAGGTGGGTCATGGCTACGCGGATCAAAGAGACGTTGTCGGAGGAAGGTATGCTCGAGCGTTATGGGCTGTTGGGCTTGGCGGCGCTGCGCAACCCGATGATCTGGGAGATCATCGGTGGCGGCCCCGGTGGCGGACTGGGACACATCAGCGCTGGAGCGAAGAAACAGCTGCAGAGCGAGCTCAGCGAGGTCTATGGCGCCTTGCTGAAAAACGCCAAGGATGGCGACGCGTTGTCCGGCGCGATCGCGACGCAGGTGGCACTGCGGAAGGCAGCGCTGCACTGAAGTGTCAGGGGTGGCACTTGCCGCTTGAGGTGAGTGCCACCCGGACGTTCGCAACCAACCTCAGAGTTCCTTGTCACCCATAAGCACTACATCGGCCGGGCGCCGCGCGAACAGGCCGACGGTGACGATGCCGGGCAGCTGGTTGAGCTCGCTTTCGAGCGCGGCCGGGTCGGCGATCTGCCAACCGTGCACGTCGATGATCCAGTTGCCGTTGTCGGTGATCACGCCGTCGCGCCACACGGGCTGGCCGCCACGCTTGACGATCTCGCGGCCGATCAGGCTGCGCGCCATCGGGATCACCTCGATCGGCACCGGAAACTTGCCGAGCAAGTCGACGCGCTTGCTGGAGTCGATGATGCAGACGAATTTCTCGCTCGCTGCCGCGACGATTTTCTCGCGCGTGAGCGCGGCGCCGCCGCCCTTGATCAGGCGCTTGTACGGATCGCACTCGTCGGCACCATCGATGTAGATCGTCAGCGGGCCGGCGCTGTTGAGGTCGAGCACCGGAATGCCCAGCCGCTTCAGTTGCGCGGTGGACTGCTCCGAACTGGACACCGCGCCCTGGATGCGGTCCTTCAGATCGGCCAGCGCGTCGATGAAGAACGCCACGGTGGAACCGGTGCCGACGCCGACGATGGCGCCGTCCTCGACAAAGCGGATCGCGGCCTCACCGGCCTGGCGTTTTTCGTTGGCGTTGCTCATGACATCGGTTCCGGGAAAAGGTTGTGTGGACAGTGGATGGATGCGACGCGAAGCCGACCCAGGTCATTCGAGCGTGAGGATATAGCGCCACTCGGTGGCAGCCACCGGCATCACCGACAGCCGGTTGCCTTTGCGAAGCAGCAGCATTTCATCCAGCGTCTCGTGGCCCTTGAGTTCGTCCAGCGTGATCGTGCGCTTGAGCTTCTTCACGAACTTCACGTCGACCAGCATCCAGCGCGGTTCCTCGCGCTTGCTGGTGGGGTCGAAATACTTGCTCTTGGCGTCGAACTGGCTGGGATCGGGATACGCGGCGGACGCGACCTCGGCGATCCCGACGATCCCGGGTTCGGCGCAGTTGGAGTGATAGAAGAACACCTGGTCGCCGGGTCGCATGCTGTCGCGCATGAAGTTGCGCGCCTGGTAGTTGCGCACGCCGTCCCAGGCTTCGGTGCGCTTGCGCTTGAGATCGTCGATCGAGAATGCCTCGGGCTCGGATTTCATCAACCAGTACTTCATGCGTTTGCCCCAGGGTTGCAGTCGATCAGCTCGCGTTCGGTGGCGATGAAGTCGAGCGGCACATCCCACGCTTCCTCTTCGACCTGCGGCAATTCCTGGAAGGCATAAGCGATGCCGACCAGCAGCGGTTCGGTCGGACGCACCTGCTCGTTGAGAAACGCAAAGCTGCGGTCGTAGTAGCCGCCGCCGTGGCCGAGCCGGTTGCCGCGACGGTCGAAGCCGAGCAAGGGCACCAGCACCAGGTCGAGCTGGAACGGTTCGAGCAGCTCGCCGGGTTCGGCCGGTTCGGGGATGCCGTAACGGTTCGGTCGCACTTCGTCGCCGGATTGCCATGGCGCGAAACGCAGGTGCTTGTGCTTGCCGATCACCGGCAGCAGGAACTGCTGGCCGCGTGCGGCCAATGGCGGAATCACCAGGTTCAGCGGCAGCTCGCCGTGGCTGGCCCAGTAGCCAGCCACGCGCGCGTCGGTGAGGTATTCGGGCAATTGCTCAAGGCTGCGGCGCAGGCCCTGCGCGGCGCTCATGCGTTCGGGCGGGGTCAGGGCGCGGCGGCGTTCGGCCAGACTCTGGCGCAGTTCGCGGCGTTGGGCGGTGGCGTCCACGTGTCGCGCGTCTCCGGCATGGTTCGCCCCGTTCATCGCGGGACGAACGGGGCGGAAAATAAGTGGCGTAAACCGCGATGCCGCTGCCCACCAAACGACCTTGATCCAAGATGGATCAGGTGGGAGAGCTACATGGTCTCGAGGCTTTCCGCACGTGGCGGACATGCACAACAACCGATGTGAAGCCGACCCGGGGCCGTATTTAGGAACAAGGCAAATGTAAGAGTGTGCTGGCGCACATCGCAGAAAACGCCGAGGCCGATTTTAGGCGCTTGCCCGGCAATGTGCCACTGGCCAGCGACAGTGCGGGTTCATCGAGCGGCGCGTTCGGCGCAGCTTCAATGCTGCACGCTTCAGCGCTTCAGCGCTTCAGCAGATCGCTCTCGAGCGCGGCATCCAGCTTGCTGCGCAAGGCGGCCAGACCGTCGCTGAGGCGCTGCTCCTGGCCGTCGTGCTGCTTGCGCAGGGTCAGGAATTCGTGGGTGACGCTGATCGCGGTCAGCACCGCCAGCCGTTCGAAGCTGGGCGCCTTCGCGTTCGCACGCAGTTCGCGCATCTTGCGGTCGAGAAAGCCGGCTGCTTCGAGCAGGCCATCGCGTTCTTCCGGCGCGCAGGCGATCAGGAATTCGCGGTCGATCAGTCGCAGCGCGACCGGTTCACTGCTGGACATGGATTCTATCAACCGTTGCTTTCAAGCGATTTCAGCCGCTGGATCATCGCCTCGACGCGGCTGCGTGCCTGCTCGTTGCGTGCCATCAAACCGGCCCGCTCGCCGGACAACTGCTCCTGGCTATGGCGCAGGCTGCGGTTTTCCTCGGTGAGACGGCGCACGGTGTCGAGCAGCCGGTCCAGCTGCTGACTCAAGGCGACCAGCTCCTGATGGACGTGGTCGGACTGAACGGGGTCGGGCGTACTCATGCACGAAACTATAACAGGACGCCGGCGGAAGTCAGCCGGCCACCGCCCGAGGTCGGTGGCCGGCGTGGCGGGTGCATTAAACTGGCGGCCATTCCCCGAAGGAGTACCGCCATGACGGCAGCCGAGCCTGTAGGCCACGACGATATCGACGCGCTGATCATGCGCCTGCGGCTGGGCACCGAGGCCAGCGAATTGCACGGCTCGCTGTGCGGCTACCTGGCCGGCGGCGGCTCACTGCGCGGCACCTCCGTGTTGGCCGCGCTGCAGCTCGATGGCGAGGCCACCGATCCCTCTGCGGACGACCAGGCCTTGCTGCAGCGGCTGGCCCGGCAGTGCGAAGCCGAGCTGGCCGATCCGGAGCTGGGTTTCGAGCCGCTGCTGCCGGCCGACGATCGGCCGCTGCCCGAGCGCGCCGAGGCGATGGTCGACTGGTGCCGCGGTTTCCTCGGTGGCTTCGGTCTCGCCGGCACCGCGGCACATGCGCAGCTGTCGGAGGAGGCGCAGGAAATCCTGCGCGACCTCGGCACGGTCGCCGCCTCGTCGTTCGACTTCGGCAACGAGGCCGAAGATGAGGACGCCCTGATCGAAGTGCAGGAGTTCGTGCGCGTCGCCGCGATGCTGCTGCACACCGAATGCACCGCGCACGACCCGTCCGCCAGCGGCACCGTGCATTGATCCCCAGCGCACCGAAGCTGGCGGCGCTGGCGATCACGCCGGACGAATTCGCGCGGCGTCGTCACCAGCTGATGCAGATGGCCGGCGAGGACGCCGTGCTGCTGGTCGCCGCCGCGCCCGAGCGCATGCGCAACGCCGATGCGGCGTGGCCGTACCGGCAGGATTCGGACTTCCATTACCTGGCCGGTTTCCCCGAAGCCGACGCGGTGCTGGCGCTGCTGCCGGGTCGCAAGCATGGCGAGGTGGTGCTGTTCTGCCGTGAGCGAGACCCGGTGCGCGAACGCTGGCATGGCCAGTCGATCGGCACCGAGCAGGCCGTTACCGCCTATGGCATGGACGACGCGTTTCCGATCGAGGACATAGACGACATCCTGCCCGGCATGATCGAGGGCCGCGGCCGCGTGTACTGCCACTTCGGTCGCGAACCGGAGTTCGACGCGCAACTGCTGGGCTGGATGCGCAAGCTGCGGCAGCTGCGCGGCGGCGGCGTGGTGCCGAAGGAATTCGTGGCGCTCGGCCATCTGCTGCACGACCTGCGCCTGTACAAGTCGCGTGCCGAGCTGAGGCTGATGCGCGCATCGGCCGCGATCGCGGTGGATGCGCATCTGGCGGCGTTGCAGGTCGCCACGCCCGGCCGCCTGGAATACGAGGTCGAGGCCGAGTTGTTGCGCGTGATGCGCAGCAGCGGCGCAGTGCCGGCGTTTGCGCCGATCATCGCCGGCGGCGCGAATGCCTGCGTGATGCACTACCAGAGCCACCGCGCGTCGCTGCGCGATGGCGACCTGCTGCTGATCGACGCGGGCGCCGAGCTGGACTGCTATGCGTCCGACATCAGCCGCACGTTTCCGCTCAATGGGCGCTATAACCGTGAGCAGCGCGCGCTGTATGAAGTGGTGCTGGCCGCACAACTGGCGGCGATCGACGAAGTGCGGCCCGGCCGGCCGTTCGGCGCCGCGCATACGGCGGCCGTGCGCGTGCTTACTGAAGGCCTGTGCCAGCTGGGTCTGCTCAGGGGCGATGCCGACGCGGCGATCGCCGAGGGCAGCTACAAGCGTTTCTTCCCGGCCAAGACCGGTCACTGGCTGGGGTTGGACGTGCACGATGTCGGCGACTACCGCGTCGGCGGTGAATCGCGCCTGCTCGAACCGGACATGGTGCTGACGGTGGAGCCGGGCCTGTACGTGGCGCCGGACGATCGCACGGTGGCCGAACGCTGGCGCGGCATCGGCATCCGCATCGAGGACGACGTGGCGGTGACCCGCGACGGCAACGAGGTGCTCACCGCGGCGATGCCGAAAGAAGCCGAGGCGATCGAGGCGTTGCTGGCGGCGCGCTGACTCAACGCGCTAGCTCAACTCGTCCGGCAGCTGGGAATCTTCCTGCAATCGGTTTGCCTCATCGGTGGCGTGCACCTCGTACCACATCGCATTGAGGATGGCGAAGGCGCAGGCCAGTCCGAGTCCGAGTATCCATGAGAAATACCACATACGTTCGCGCTCCTTTCAATAGCCACCATGCGCCTTGCGCACCTGCTCCAGCGTGACCCGCCCGCGCATCACGCGATAGACCCAACTGGTATAGAGAATGATGATCGGCAGCAGCATCGCGCTGACCAGCAGCATCAGCTGCAAGGTGCCACGACTGGACGAGGCGTCCCACACGGTGAGGCTGGAACGCGGGTCGAGGCTGGACGGTAACAGGAACGGAAACAGCGCGAAGCCGGCCGAGGCGATCGTGCTGCCCACCATCAGGCTGCTGGCGATGAAGCCGGCCACGCTGCGCCGGCCGATCAAGGCCTGCACGCCGACGGCGGAAGCCAGCGCCAGCAGCGGTGCAACCCAGAACCACGGGTATTGCATGTAGCCGGCAAACCAGCTGCCGCCCTGGGCGACCTGCTTGTACAGCGGATTGGAAACGCCGTCGGTGATCACCGGGCCGACCACGGCGTAGCCGGGAATGCCGTAAGCCAGCCACACGCCGGCCAGCACATACAGCGCCGCAAAGAGCAGGGTCATCCAGCGCGCGATCCTCACCGCACGCACCGCAATTGTGTGATCGGCTTTCAACGCGGCCCAGCACGCGCCATGCGCCAGCAGCATGCTCAGCGACACCAGCCCGCACAGCAGCGCGAACGGATGCAGCAGCTCGAAGAAGCCGCCCTGCCAGCTCATGCGCAGGTCGCCGTCGAACCGGAACGGCACACCGAGGAACAGGTTGCCGAACGCGACGCCGGCCACCAGCATCACCACGAAGCCGGAGCCGCTGAGAATCCAGTCCCACAGCGAAGCCCAGCGCGGGTCGCGGATCTTGCCGCGGAAATTGAAACCAACCGGGCGCAGGATCAGCGCCAGGAGCACCATCGCGATCGCCAGGTACATGCCGGAGAACGACACTGCGTAGAGCATCGGCCACGCCGCGAATGTCGCGCCGCCGGCGAGGATGAACCACACCTGGTTGCCTTCCCAAGTCGGCTCGATGCCTTCCAGCAGGACCAGTCGTTCCTCGTTGTCGCGGCCCAGCACCTTGAGCAGTCCGGCGACACCGAAATCGAAGCCGTCCATGATCGCGAAGCCGATCAGCAGCGTGCCGAGCAGGGCCCACCAGATCACCCGCAGCGTGGCGTAGTCGAGCATGGCGATATCCTCAGTGAGCGGCCGCGGTGGATGGCCAGATGCCCAGGCCGTCCGGACCCTTGCGGGTGAATTTCAGCATCAGCACCACGTCGATGATCGCCAGCGCGGTGTAGAACAGCACAAAGCCGCCGAGCGAGGTCAGCACCTGTCCCGCACTCACCGACGACACGCCGAGCGCTGTCGGCAGCACGCCCTCGATCGCCCACGGCTGCCGCCCGTATTCGGCGACGATCCAGCCCAGCTCGATCGCCAGCCACGGCAGCGGCAGGCTGCATAGCGCGAGGCGCAGGTACCAGCGCTGGCTGTCCAGCTTGCGCGTGCTGGCCTTCCAGAACGAGAACGCGAACAGCGCGATGAAATAGAAGCCGCAGCCGACCATGATGCGGAACGCCCAGAACAGCACGGGCACGTTCGGAATCGTGCTGTCGGCGGCTTTCTGGATATCCGCCGGTGTGGCCTGGCGTGGATCGTCGACGTATTTCTTCAACAGAAGTGCGTAACCCAGATCCTGGTCGTGCGCGGCGAGAGTGGCCTTGGCCTCCGCATTGTCCTTGTCCTGGCGCAGCATCAGCATGGCGTCGTAGGCCTGGATGCCGTTGCCGATGCGGCCTTTGGCGGTATCGACCAGTTCGGCGATGCCCGGCATCGTCTCATCGATCGAGTGGGTGCCGATCAGGCCCATCACCCAGGGAATCTTCACCGCGAAGTGGGTCTTGCGTTGCTGCACGTCGGGTATGCCGAACAGGGTGAATGACGCCGGCGCCGGCTCGGTGTGCCACATCGCCTCGATCGAGGCCATCTTCATCTTCTGGTTCAGCGACACCGTGTAGCCGGACGCATCGCCCAGCACCACCACCGACAGCGCCGCGGCAAGCCCGAAACTCGCCGCCACCGTCATCGAACGCTTGGCGAAATCGATATTGCGCCCGCGCAGCAGATACCACGCACTGATCGACAGCACGAACATCGCGCCAAGCACGTAGCCGGCGCTTACCGTGTGCACAAATTTTTCCTGCGCCACCGGATTGAAGAACACCTCGGAGAACGAGGTCACCTCCATGCGCATCGTCTGCGGATTGAACGCGGACCCGACCGGATGCTGCATCCACGCATTCGCGATCAGGATCCACAGCGCCGACAGGCTGGTGCCCAGCGCGAGGAACCACGTCACCAGCAGATGCTTGATCCGCGAGATGCGCTCCCAGCCCATGAAGAACACACCGACCAGGGTGGCCTCGAGGAAGAACGCCATCATCCCCTCGATCGCCAGTGGCGCGCCGAATACGTCGCCGACATAGTGCGAGTAGTACGCCCAGTTCATGCCGAACTGGAACTCCATCGTCACGCCGGTCGCCACGCCCATCGCGAAGTTGATGCCGAACAGCACGCCCCAGAACTGCACCATGCGCTTCCATACCTCGCGCCCGGTCATCACGTAGACGCTCTCCATGATCGCGAGCATCCACACCAGGCCCAGCGTCAGCGGCACGAACAGGAAGTGATACAGCGCAGTCAGCGCGAACTGCAGGCGCGACAGCGTGACGACATCGGTATCGATGATCATGGGTGACCTGCCGGTGGGGGTTGCGAGGCGGGTGCCAGCCGGTGCGCAATCGCTGCCGGGCTGGTGTCCGGTTTCGGCTGCGGTGCGAAGACCACCCACCAGATCAGCGTCAGCAACGCGATCTTCAGTGCGATGACACCGAACAACTCGAACGTCAGCCGACGCAGCGGGCGAGCTGACATGGGCAGACTTGCAAGCGGCGTGTCGGAAGCGGGGGAGCAGGGCATGCGACGAATCCGTGCAGGTGCTGCGTGCCAGCATACGCCGTCACCGCGTTGCCTTGATGTGGACAAATGTCGCAGCGACTCGCCTATGAAGGTATTGGAGGAGTGCTTTAGCCGCGACGGCTCTTCGGCAGAGCTGCGACTGAAGCCAGTTTCGCAAGAGCAAGAGGTAGCGGCAGTTGCGCGGAACTGTCAAACCCGTGCGCACGCATTACGAGCCAAGGTTTCCAGTACGCCGTCGTGCAGGCAGCAGGCAGGGTGCCACGTAACTCCGTCCCCTTATCCACCCGCCCTCTATTCCACGCCAGGCACCCCCCGATTTCGGGGATATGCGTCTGTTCTCCCGCAGGCAAGAATGCCCGGCACAAGAGTCTTGGGGGAGCAGGGGAATGAACGCAAAGCGTGGCGCGGCGTGGCTACGGAGTTGGCGGGGGCTGGCATGCCTCGCGCTCGTCGGCGTGTTGGGGTTGCCAGGCCTGGCGCAGGCATCGCCGGGATGCCAGGCGCTCAATGGGAAATCCGGGACCATTGGCGGTAACGTTTACGTCCAACTGCTCACCAACAGTCAGCAGGTCAATCAAGGCGACGTCGTAACGCTGACCACGCCCGGCCAGATTCTCTACCTAAGCTCCTTCCTGCTAATGACGGCCAACGGCAATACCGTCTCCGGCACGGAGGGTGGTTCGGGGGCGAGCGCCGACAATCTCACCAACAACCTTAGCAGCTCGACTACGTACAGCATCACCTGCACATCTGCCGGCGCATCGATATCAGGTGTCAGCCCGTCTTCGGCAACTGCCGGCAGTTCCGTCACCATTTCCGGCAACGGCTTCTGGGGCACCGCGCAAGTGTTTTTCGGCGCGACGCCGGCCGGTTCGTTTACCGTCAATTATGGTTCCGGCGGCCCGGTCATCAATGCAACGGTACCCAACGGTTCGGGCACGGTGACGATCAAGGTGGTCACCGATGCGGGTACCTACACCGGCGGGTCGTTCACATACGCCGCGCCTACGGCCAACCCGGTCAGCGCCACGGTGGCCGCCGATAGCTCCAACAACGTGATCGCCCTCAATGCCAGCGGCAATCCAGCCTCGGTAGCGGTGGCCAGCGCGCCTGCGCATGGGAGTGCCACCGCCAGCGGCACCTCGATCAGCTATACGCCCGCTGCGGGTTACGTCGGCAGCGACAGCTTCACGTACACCGCGACCAACGCGGCAGGCACATCGAGCCCGGCGCAGGTTTCCATCACCGTCAGCCAGGCCGCGCAGACGATTGCGTTCAACAATCCGGGCACGCAGAACTTCGGCGTCACGCCGACGCTGACCGCGACGGCCAGCTCCGGTCTTATCGTCGCCTTCAGCTCTGCCACGACCTCGGTCTGCACGATCACCAGCGGTGGTGTACTCACGACGGTGTCGGCCGGCACCTGTACCATCGACGCCAACCAGGCCGGCAACAGCGTTTATGCGGCTGCGTCCCAGGTCAGTCAGTCGTTCTCCATTGCGGCGGTGATGCCTGGTGCGCCGACCATCGGTAGCGCCACCGCAAGCAACGGACAAGCGACGGTGAACTTCTCGGCGCCGGCCAGTAATGGCGGCTCTCCGATCACCGGCTACACCGTCACCGCCAGCCCGGGCGGTATCACCGGCAGCGGCGCCGGTGCGCCGATCACGCTCATCGGCCTCACCAACGGCACGCCCTACACCTTTACCGTGACCGCCACCAACAGCGCCGGCACCGGCAGTCCCTCGGCGGCGTCGAACAGCGTGACGCCGCTGGCGCCGCCCACGGCCGCCGCGGTCAGCGCCACGGTGGCCTACGACAGCGCCAGCAATCCGATCACGCTGAATCTTTCCGGCGGCGCGGCCGCGTCGGTCGCCGTCGCCAGCGCGCCATCGCACGGCACCGCCACAGTTATTAGCGGAACGGCGATCAGCTACACGCCGACCACCGGCTATGCGGGCACGGACAGCTTCACCTACACCGCCACCAATGCGTCGGGCACCTCAAGTGCGGCCACGGTGTCGATCACCGTCAGTGCCGCGGTTCCCGGTGCGCCGACCATCGGTACCGCCACTGCAGGCAACGCGCAGGCGACGGTGAACTTCACGGCACCGGCCAGCAATGGCGGCTCCGCGGTTACCAGCTACACCGTCACCGCCAGCCCGGGCGGTATCACCGGCAGCGGCGCGGGCGCGCCGATCACGCTCATCGGCCTCACCAACGGCACGGCCTATACCTTTAGCGTGACCGCCACCAACAGCGTCGGCACCGGTAACCCCTCTGCGGCGTCGAACAGCGTGACGCCGCTGGCGCCACCCACGGCCGCCGCGAAGTCGGTGACCACGGCGTACAACACGGCCGCCAGCATTGACCTGTCCGGTTCGATCACCGGCACGGGCATCACCGCCGTGACGATCGGCGCGGCACCGACGCATGGCACGGTGAGCGTGTCGGGCGAAACGGTGACGTACACGCCGTCGTCGACCTACTACGGCGGCAGCGACAGTTTCACCTATACCGCAACCAATCCAAGTGGCACTTCGGCACCGGCCACGGTGACGATAACCGTCGACGCACCAGCGATCCCGACCGCTGCGGCGAAGTCGGTGAGCACGCCGTACAACACGGCGGCGAGCATCGATCTGAGCGGCTCGATCACGGGCGTCGACATCACCGCAGTGGCGATCGGCATCGCGCCGACGCACGGCACGGTGAGCGTGTCGGGCGAGACGGTGACGTATACGCCGTCGTCGACGTACTACGGTGGCACCGACAGCTTCACCTACACCGCGACTAATCCGGGTGGCACGTCATCGCCAGCGACAGTGACGGTTACGGTCGGTGCGCCGGCTGCGCCAACGGCGGCGGCGAAGTCGATCACAACGGTGTACAACACAGTCGCGGCGATCGACCTCACGGCATCGATCACGGGCGTCGACATCACCGTAGTGACGATCGGTACCGCGCCAACGCACGGCACGGTGAGCGTGTCGGGCGAGACGGTGACATATACGCCGTCGTCGACGTACTACGGCGGCAGCGACAGCTTCACCTACACCGCGACCAATCCAGGTGGTACGTCGAGTGCGGCGACAGTGACGATCACGGTTGGCAAGCCGGCGGTGCCGACAGCGGCGGCGAAGTCGGTGACCACCGCGTACAACACGGCGGCAAGCATCGACCTCACATCGTCGATCAGTGGTGTGGACATCACGGCGGTAACGATCGGCACGGTGCCAGCGCATGGCACGGTGGGCGTGTCCGGCAAGACGGTGACGTACACGCCGTCGTCGACTTACTACGGCGGCAGCGACAGCTTCACTTACACCGCGACCAATCCGGGTGGCACTTCCGGCGCAGCGACGGTAAGCGTGACGGTAACGCCGCTGTCGGTGCCGGTGGCGAAACCGCTGGCGGTGACCACCATGGCGGGCACGCCGGTGTTGGTGCAGGCATGGGCCGCTACCACTGGCCCGCAGCCGTTCATCGGTGCGGGCGTGGTGACGCAGCCGTCGCACGGCAGCGCCAGTGCGTCCGGTGGCCAGATCACCTACGTGCCGGCGGCCGGCTTCGTAGGCACCGACACGTTTGGCTACGAGGTCAGCAACAACTTCGGTCACTCGCAACCGGCCACAGTGACGGTCAGCGTGCTGGCGGCCGGCAGTGCGGCAGGCAATTCCCGCACGCTGAGCACCACGCCGGGAGCACCGGTATCGATCGATCTGGCGACGATCGTGCCGGGCAGTTACGCGTCCTCGACGCTGGTGGGCATGTCGCCGGCGAATGCGGGCAACGTGAGCCTGAGCCAGCCGTCGACACTGACCTTCAGTCCGGCGTCTGGTTTCCACGGGCTGGTGCAGCTCAGTGCGGTGCTGGTTTCGGCAGACGGCAGTGTGGTCAGCGTGAACGTGCTGGTGCTGGTCAGCAGCCAGCCCGATCCGTCGAAGAGCCCGGACGTGCTGGGCCTGGTACATGCGCAGACCACGCAGGCGCAGCGTTTTGCGCAGAGCCAGCTGGGCAATATCGGCAGCCGTCTGGAGAGTCTGCATGATGGTGGCGGCACCGCGCTGTTCAGCAGCGCGTTGTCGGTCAGCCTCAATGGTCGGCCGCTGCAGGCGCACCGCACGGATGTGTTGGCCGGGTCGTCGCCTGGTGTCGACCAGCCTGAGCCGGCATCGAGCGGCCTGATGCGGCCGGGCATTGGTGCCAGCGAGAGCGTCGGCACCGCGCCGACGTTGATCGAGACACCGGTCGCGGACGGCACCGCCGCCGCGGAGGCCACGGGATCGCAGCGCAGCAGTGGCGGGCTGGGCGTGTGGGTTGGTGGTTCGGCGGACTTCGGCAGCTTCAAGGCCTATCGCCAGGCCGCCGGATTCGACGCGGACGCCATCGCGATCAGCATGGGTGTGGACCAGCGGCTGGGCGAACACGGCCTGTTCGGCTTCAGCCTGGGCTACAACCACGACAACAGCCGCATCGCGAGCTACGGCACGCGCAGCATCGCGCATGGCTATAGCACGGCGCTTTATGCCAGCTTCCAGCCGACGGCGCAGACCTATATCGATGCCGTGCTGGGTGGTGGCGGGCTGAGCTTCGACAGCCGCCGCTTCGATGCGGACACCGGTACCTTCCTGACCGGCAGCCGTACCGGCAGCACGTGGTTCGGTTCGCTCACGGCGGGCTACCAGTTCCACCTGAGCCAGTGGCTGCTGTCGCCGTACGGCCGGGTGGAAGAGGCGTCATCGTCGCTCAGCGGGTTCTCCGAGAACGGTGTGGCCACCAGTGCACTGAGCTACGGCAAGCAGACCGTACGCACCTCGCTGGCGGCGATTGGCCTGCGTGCAAATGGACAGATTCCGCTGGACTGGGGCGTGCTGGCGCCGAGTGCGAGACTTGAGATCGGCCATGATTTCCAGGGCACCAGCGACGCGACGTTGCGCTACGCCTTCATTCCCTCAGCAGGCTCCTGGAGCGTGCTGGCCAACCCGTACAGCGCCAATGGCACCAGCGTACAACTGGGCTTGGGTCTGGGCCTGCAATTGCACGACGGGCTGCAGCTGACCACCGACTACAACTACCTGTTGATGCCGCATGCGCACGACCAGATGATCCGGCTGGGCTTGAACAAGCAGTTCTAGGTGGTCGAGGAAGTGTGCCGCTCCGGGCCGAATCCGGAGCGGCCGTTGTTCACGTAGAGCCTCGTCACAGCAAGGTATCAAGTTGCAACGACAGGCCACGCCCTGGAGCAGTATCCAGCATCAGCTCGGTACCGAGACGAGCAGCGCGACCGCGCAGGCTGGCGAGTCCCGCGCCACTTTGGCTATGGTTGGCGGCGACGAGGTCGAAGCCACGGCCGTCATCGCGCACCTCGACAGCCAGACGCACATCGTCGCACCGCACGCTGACGTCCACACGGCTGGCGTGGCTGTGCTTGAGCACGTTGGTCAGCGCCTCCTGCAGCAGGCGCAGCAGGTCGAGGCTGCGCGCAGGGCCGAGGCGCAGCCCGTCGAGGCCGTCTAGCTGCCAGCGGCTGTCGATGCCAGCCACATCCAGCCGCTGGCTCCAGCGATGGCGCAACGGAGCGAGCAGGCCGGCCAGGTCGGAGTCCTGTTCTTGAGTGGTGGTGTCGATGACCAGACGCAGGTCGTTGCGCAGTTCCTTCAGCGTGCTGACCACGCGCGCGGGTTCCAGCGGACGCTGCGGGTTTTCCAGCGCGGCGATCGCACCGAGCAGGCTGCCGCCGAAACCATCGTGCAGGTCGCGCACCAGGTTCAGGCGCTCGCCGATGCGCGTGTTGTCCAGCGCCAGGGTGTGCTCGCGGGAGAGTGTGTCGGAAAGCTGCGCGGTGGCGACGTCGACTTCCTGCTGGAGTTCAATGTTGAAATTTTCGACGCGCCGCATTGCCGCGGAAAAGCGCCAGGCCATGGCGAAGCCCATGCCGACCAGACTCAGTGGCGAGGTCAGTGCACCGAGGTCGTAATTACTGGCCTTGACCCATTGCAGGAACACGGCCAAGTCGCGCAGCGAAACCAGCACCGGCAACAGCAGGCACAGGCATACCACGCGCAGGTCGGCCCGCGGCGTGCGCACCGCATGCCACAGGAACAGCAGGATCGAGACGTAGTAGACGACGACGGTAGGCAGTATCCACACGTTACGCCAAGGCCCCATTACATGCGGGACGAGCAACGCCATGGCCAGTGCAACGGCGCTGGCCAGCAGAAGCACGGCTTCGGTGCGTCGCCACCGGCGTTCGCAGAAACGCAGCAGGAACATGCAAAAGCAGGCTGCCGATGCCGCGAACAGCGCGGTGTTCACTGCCTCCCAGGCATCCGTGTTGCCGAACGGCCAGGGTGTCGAGGCTACGAAGTTCCAGTCATAGCCGGCGCCGAACAGGGTGGTCAGAGCGTACCAGCCGAACACCGCTTCCTTGCGTCGCAGCATCCAGAACATGAAGAACAGCACACCCAGCACCGCGCTCAGGGCGAAGTTGAACAGGTGGATGTTGAAGCGCCAGAACATGCTCTGGCGATACAGCGCCTGCACCGCGTTGACCTCGCCGATCTTTACCGTGCCCAGGCCGGGCTGGTAATCGGCCAGGCCGGAGACGCGCACCAACAGGGTGTTGTTACCCACATGCAGTAGCGGCTGGTCGATCAAAAAATACTGCGGTGCGATCCAGCTGCGCGACAGCGGTTCGACCAGCTGCGGATCGCGGTAGACCAGACTGCCGTTGACGTAGACCGCATCGGCCATGCACACGTAATCGAGCAGCAGGCCGATCGGCGCGTCCGTGCTGGTCTGGTTCCAGTGGATGCGATACCAGACCACGCCATCGTGCTGCGGCCAGCGGGTGTTCCAGTAATCCATCAACTTGACCGGCGTCCAGCCGGTGACGGGCGGCACGGCGGAATCCCAGCCGGCTTGCACGGCTTCGGCGCGATCGATTGTCACGACGAGGGCTGGCGCCGGCTGTGCCTGCAGCGTGCCGATCGCGAATGCTGCAAGCAGCCATGCGGTCAACCACCACGCGAGCCGCGGGTACCTCAACGCAGCAGACCCATGGCCTTCGCTTCGAAGATCGCAGCGGTGCGCGAGCGTACCGCCAGCTTGCGGTAGATGCTCTTGGTGTAATCCTCGATGGTGAAACGCGACAGCGCGGTCAGCTCGGCAATCTCGCGGTTGCTGTAGCCGCGCGCGACCATCTGCAGGATCTCGGATTCGCGGTCGGACAAAGCATGTTCCGACCGACCTTCGGCCTTTGGTTCTTCGGCGACCGTTGCCGATGATTCGGAAGAAAGCTTCAGCAGAGCCAGGATGCGGCGGGCGATGTTCGGGTCGATCGGCGCGCCGCCGCGGCGGATGCTCTGCAGCGACTGGATCAGTTCGGCGTCCTCACGCTCCTTCAGCAGGTAGCCGATCGCGCCGGCACGCAGGGCGGCCAGCACGGTGTCCTCATGCCCCCAGGCGGAAATCACCACGCAGGTCAGCTGCGGGCAATGCACGTGCAGCCAGGCGATCAGCTCGATGCCGTTGCCGTCGGGCAGGCCGATGTCGATCACGGCCATGCCTTTCGCGTTCTCGCCCAGTTGTGCCTTGGCCGCGGCAATACTGTCGACGGTGGCGATCTGTGCGTCCGCGCCGATCAGGTTCAGCAACAGCCGATGCAGGCGCTGCTGCATCGGGCCGTTGTCCTCGACGATCAGGGTGGGACTCAGATCAATGCTGCTTTCCGTCGACTCCATGCCCTGCGCAAGCCCCCGGCCCATGACGGAGGTCGGTCGACCCCTGGTGCGTCGAGTATACGGTGTGGCTGTGACCGTTGGCCCGCAGGCCGCTGGCCCGATCAGCCGTGCCGGGCGAACGCATCGCGGGTGAGGTTCTCCGGCGCGCCATCGGTGCACACCACATCGTCCTCGATCCGGATGCCGCCGTACTGGCGGAAGGCATCGACTTTGGCCCAATCGATATCGCCGGCGAACGGTTTATCACGCAACTCGGCCAGCAGCATGTCGATGAAGTACAGGCCGGGTTCGATCGTCACCACCATGCCCGGTTCCAGCACGCGAGTCATGCGCAGATAGGGATGGCCATCCGGGCGCGCGATCGTGCCGCCACGCTCGCTCTGCTGGAAGCCGGCGACGTCGTGCACCTGCAGGCCGATCGGATGGCCGAGACCGTGCGGAAAGAACGCACTGCTCACGCCGGATTCGACCGCGCTCTCGGCGCTCATGCGGATGAAACCGTGTTCCCGCAATACGCCGGCCAGCACGTGATGGGCGTGGATGTGCAGCTCGGGATAGCTCTGCCCGGCGCGCACCTTGGCCACGAAACCCTGTTGCGCAGCGTCGACGCTGTTGATCAGCGCCTGGAATTCTGCGGCCTGCGGTGACGCGTAGGTGCGCGTGATGTCGCTGGCATAACCGGCTGCGCTGGCGCCGGCGTCGATCAGGAACGAGCGGCTGTGCGCCGGCGGCATGCGGTCGAAGTTCGTGTAGTGCAGCACCGCGCCATGCTCGTTCAGACCGACGATGCTGGAATACGGCAGTTCGGCATCGGTCTGCCGCGCGGCGGCGAGATAGGTCAGGTGGATGCCGAACTCGCTGCGGCCGGCGCGGAACGAGGCCTCGGCCGCGCGGTGCGCGCGCGCGCCGATGCGGCTGGCTTCGCGCATCAGGGCGAGTTCGTACGGCGTCTTGTAGCTGCGGTACCAGTGCAGGTAATCGAGTACGGCTGGCGGATTGTTCGCCTCGACGCCATCGACGGCGGGGCAGGCGGCAGCGATCACCGCGCGCTTGCCGGCGGGCAGTTCAGCCAGCGCGTCGGCCGCGTTGCGCACGATCACGATGTCGAAGTGCTCGACCCAGTAGCCGTGCGGTGCCTGCGGCACCACATGCCAGTAGTCGTGCGGCTGAAGGAAGATCAGTTTCGGCTTGCGGCCCGGCGTGTAGGCGATCCAGCTGCCCGGCGCGTCGGTCAGCGGCAGCCAGTGCTTGAAGTGCGGGCTCACCACAAACGGGTAGTCCTGGTCGTCCAGGAATTTGCGTAGCGGCGTGCCGGCGGCAATCAGCAGGTGATCGAAACCGCCCAGCACGAGTGCCTGGTCGGCGCGCTCGCGCACGGTGGCCAGATGGTGCGGATAAAGCGAAGCGAGCTGATCGTGCATGGAGACTCCTGCGGCGGCGGGCTGCCCTGCTGCCGGAATCGCCTGCGCGCGTCGTGACAACGGGCGGCCGTGTTGCGGGCCGCTTGCGCGCAGGGCCGGAACAGCCCGTGCTGGGATGGGGAAGAGGGAAAGCAGACGCCCATGATGCCGTGCGGGCGCCGCGACTGCCAGCGACGGTCAGGCCTGTGCGAGCCAGCCGTCGAGGTGGACGGCATCGGCATCGGAGATCGCCACGATCCGGTAGCCGGCCCAGATCTGTCCGGAACTGACAGCGGATTCGTGCCATTGCTCCTGGATGCCGATCTCGATCGGTTGCGACTGGGTCAGCATCCGGCCCGAACCGGGCAGGGTCATACTTACCTGATAGAGCGCTTCGCTGCGTGGTGCCTGCGCACTGATCAGCAACATGCCGGTACGGGAAATGTTGCCCAGATGGCCGATCGGCAGGCCGCTGATCACATCGGTCACGATCGCGTTGACGGAGGCGCGCTTGCGTTCGGCGCGACGCTGGTTGCTGGAGCTCATCGGCGATCGGACTCCGGTGAAATGGAACGTTTGGCAGCGAGCGGCTGACGCAGGCTGCCGGTGAGGCTGCGCCAGGCGCGATCGAGCAGGCTCTCGCGCTGCTCCACCACCTCGGACACACGGCCACTGGCAATTTCGTGGGCCAGCTGGCCCAGATTCATTCCCTCGCTGCGCTGGCCGCGCCGGCTGACCAGCAGGCAGTGCCCGGACATCGGCGAATACCAGGCCAGCTTGCGTCGCGTGATCCGCCCGCTGGCCGGATCGACGAATTCGAACCAGCTGCCAAACGGCAGTTCGCCGAGGTGCTTCTCGATCTGCCGCTCGCGCGGGCTGGGTTCCGGTGCCCGCACACGCGCCTCGGTCGGCTGGGTAGTCGCCGCCGGTTCATGCTGGGTGGAGTGCTGTTCGCCCAGGCGTTGATGCTGTTTCAGGCGCAGAGCGAGATCGGTGGCGCTGGGCAGCTCCGCGGCCGGGTCGGGTTTGCCCGCTCCGAGCAGCCGCTGTGCCACCTGCACCGCTTCCTCGGCATGCATGCCGATCTGTTGCAGGCCGTTCTCCACGTTTTCCTGCAGCTTCGCTCGGTCGCCGGCGGGCAGCCGCCCGAGCAGTTGGTCGGTGATCGCCAGCTGTGCCGCGAACGCCTCGCTGTTCTCGCCGTGACGCAGCAGGGTCAGTGCCAGCACGTCCGACCAGGCCCGATCCAGCAACGCACGCAGCAGGCCGCGCGGCGGCGATTGAGCAAAGCGTTCGGCCATCAGCTCGCTGGCGCGCTGGCGTGCCTGATCCAGCCGCTCGCGACCTTGTGCCGCTTCCACATGGCGGCGCTCGGCCGCCTGCGCCTTGCGCGTCAGCAGGGCCAGGTGATGTTCGATATCGGCCAGCAGGGTGGTGTACAAGCCGGCGCTGGGCGGTTCCTGATTGGCCCGGCCGACCAGCTGTTCGAGCTTGGTCGCCAGTGGCCGGTTGCTTTCGTCGTCGCTGCCGTCGAGCCAGTCGTTGGCAGTGGCGGTGACCGTGTCCAGCAATCGGCGCGCCGGATGCTCGCGTTTCTCGAAAAACGTACGATCGGCGACCGCCATGCGCAGCACCGGCAACTGCAGGTCGCTGAGCAGTGTCTTGGCATTGCCGCCATGCTGCAGTTGCTGGCCGAGCTGTTCGAACAGCCGTGCCACCAGTTCGACTTTGTCGCCCTGCTCGCCGCTGAGCTGGGTACGTGGAGCGTCGCTGGGTTTGCCGAAGTTGAGCTGGGCCAGCAATTCCTCGCGCAGCCGTGCCGCGCTGCGCAGTTCGCGGCTGGCGCGGTCGGTGACCTGGGTCAGATGTTGCTGCAGCGCGCCGAGTGCGGACTGCAGTTCATCCTCGCTGGCGGCGCGACCGGACGGCTGGCCGTAGGCACTGCCTTGACTGGCGCGCTGCTGCGCCAGCAGATCGCGCAGCGATTCCAGCACTTCGATGGGGCCGCCACTGGAGCTGCCGCCCTGCGCCGTGCCCGGGTTGCCGGTGGAAGAGGTCGCGGCCGGTTCGGTGGATGCCGCGGCTTCGCCGGTGCTCGTGTGCCGCGGTTTGCTGATATGGCGCGGAATCGGAATGCTGCGCAGCTGCGGCAGGATGCCATCGGCCTGCAGTTGCGCATTGATGGCGTCGTACAGCGGCGCCAGCGATTGCAGCACCCACTGATCGAAGTGCTGCAACAGCAGCAACTGGTGTTGCAGCGGCAGCTTGAGTTCGGCACTGGCCTGATGGCATACCTGCGCCAGCGCGTGCGGTCCCAGCGGCAGCGCCTGGCCTTCCAGTGGTGGCGCGCCGACCAGCACACCCATGCGGTAGCTCAATTCGTACAGCACGCTGCTGTGGCGTACCTCGCCACGGGCGCCCAGTTGCTCCAGCGCCATGGACAGATCCTGTTCGACCGTGTCGAGCAGTTCCAGCGATTGCCATGGCATTGCCTCGGTCGCGGTGTCGACGGACTTGCTGACGGCGCTGTCGAGCTCATTGATCGCGGTGCCGAGCAGTGCCACGAAGCGCTGTTCGAACATGGCCCGATCCTGCAGTACGCGTTGCCGGCTGGCAAAGCAGTCCTGCTGCTCACTCGGTCGGTGTGCCCGTTCGGCCAGTGCAAAAAGCTGCTGTTCGAACTCGCTCAGGCAGCGTCGCAGCGGTTCGTGCACTCCTTCAACGGCCAGCGTGTAGCTGGCTTCCAGCAGCCGTTGCGCGCGCGCAGGCCAGCGGCCGCTGCCGAGACGGTTGCCCTGGTGCGACGTGAGCGAATGGCGTCGATCCTGTCCGACATCCATGCAAGAACCCGTGATTTCCCCCGAAGGCCTTCAGTCTATGCCGGTTATGGCAGCTATGCCATCGCCGGCCCGGACCGCTTCAGTCGAGAAAACTGGCAATCACATCGTTGAGAAAGCGCTGGCCCAGCACGCTGGTATGCAGCCGCTGCGGATCGTCGTGCAGCCAGCCGCGCTGGCGGGCCGCGGCCAGTCCGGCGGCGATGCGTTCGGGCGGCAGGCCGGTGCGTTCGGCGAAGGCAGCCAGCGGCACGCCATCGATCAGGCGCAGCGCGTTCAGCATGTACTCGAACGGCAGTTCGGCGGCGCTGACCACGTTGTTGCCGCCGATACGTGCGGGGCCGCTGGCGGCTTCCATGTAGGCGCGAGGGTGGCGGGTTTTCCAGCGCCGATGGACCTGATTGCTGGCGGTGTCGCTGAGCTTGCCGTGCGCGCCGGCACCGATGCCGAGGTAGTCGCCGAACTGCCAGTAATTGAGGTTGTGCGCGCAGCGTCGGCCTGGTTGCGCGTAAGCGGAAATTTCATATTGGCCATAACCGGCAGTGGCGAGGCGCGCCTCGCAGGCTTCCTGCATTGCCCAGGCATGGTCGTCGTCCGGCAGCGGCGGCGGGTTGGCGGCGAACGCGGTGTTCGGCTCCAGCGTCAACTGGTAATGCGAAATATGCGTGGGCTGCAGCGCGACTGCACGCTCCACGTCGTCCAGCGCGCCGTCCAGGCTCTGCTGCGGCAGCGCGTACATCAGGTCGAGGTTGATGTTGGCGTAGCCGGCGTCCTGCGCCGATTTTACAGCGGCTTCCGCTTCGTTCGCCGAATGGATGCGGCCGAGCCGCTTCAGCTTGTCGTCGTCGAAGCTCTGCACGCCGAACGAGATGCGGTTGACGCCGGCCGCCAGGTAACCGTCGAAGTGGCCGTGCTCGACCGTACCGGGATTGGTCTCCAGCGTAATCTCGGCATCGCTGGCCAGCGGCAGGCGCTCACGCACGCCATCGAGCAATCGCGCGATCAGCTCCGGCGCAAACAGGCTCGGCGTGCCGCCGCCGAAGAACACGCTGATTACGGGCCGGCCTTCGAGCGCCGCACCAAAGTCGACACGATCGGCATCCAGATCGGCCAGCAGATGGTCGATGTAGTCGGCGTACGGCGGCGGCTCGCTGCGCAGGCCGTGCGAGTTGAAATCGCAGTACGGGCATTTCTTCACACACCACGGCATGTGGATGTACAGCGACAACGGCGGCGCGAGCAGGCTCATGCGTGCAGTTCGCGCAGCCGGTCGTGCAGCAGCGCAAGCGCCTGACCGCGATGACTGAGCCGGTTCTTCAGCGTGTCGTCCATTTCGGCGACGCTCTGGTCATAGCCTTCGGGCAGGAACACCGGGTTGTAGCCGAAGCCACCCGTGCCGCGGCCTTCGGTGATGATCCGTCCATGCCAGCGCGCCTCGGCAATCAGCGGCGCCGGATCGTCGGCATGCTGCAGCAACACCAGCACACAGATGAAGAACGCGCCGCGCTGTGCTGCCGGTACGCCGTCGAGTTCGCGCAGCAGTTTGGCGTTGTTCGCCGCGGTGTCGCCGTGGCCACCGCTGTAGCGCGCCGAATACAGTCCCGGTGCGCCATGCAGATGATCCACGCACAAGCCCGAGTCATCCGCGAGCGCGGGCAAGCCGCTGGCCCGTGCCGCATGGCGCGCTTTCAGCAGGGCGTTCTCGACGAAGGTGAGGCCAGTTTCCTCGGCATCCTCGATGCCCAAGCTGCTCTGCGGCACGACTTCGAGGCCGCTGTCGGCAAGCAGTGCGCCGAACTCCTTCAGCTTGCCCGGATTGCTGCTGGCCAGCACGATGCGTTGTTGGTTCATAGGTTTCGGCTTTCCGGGTAACCCATAGCGTGCATCCATGCTGGTGAACAGGCGCCCCATGCGAATGTTTTTTCATCGCGACACATCAGCGGTTCGATGCCACGCCTGATCGCTTGGCAAGTGGATGGTCCTGGAGCGATATAGCCTGGTCGCTCGGCGATCGCGGTCTTGGCACCCGCATCCTGTATTGCAGTCACATGCAGCGTAAGTCCATCCAAACCCTGCTGGTTCAGCTTCACGTTCTCGGCGGTCAGGGTTAGCTGCATGCCGCGCAGACGAAAGTGTCGTATCAGGCCAAATTCCGGATAACGACCACAGTCACCGACGAGCTCGGGGCCATGGAATTGCCCACGCGAGTACCAGATGGCTGATTCATCTTCGCTGAGCAAACTGCCGAGCCATCCATCAGGTCGTTCGACAAGCACGCATGCCAACGGAGCTACATAGTTTTCGCCGTCATGTTCGCCCAAGGTATCGAGCTGCTCTGTGCTGCCGCCCAAGCAACGCAGCCAGTAGATCGTTTCGCCATTGATGGAGCGGATCGGAACACGGATGTCGCTCAGACCGGCAGTCAAGTCGATCCGGACATGGGTATCGAGTGGCTTGATGAGTGGCCACACTTCTGGGGATGCGGCACGCAACCGGGGTACAGCTGCGATTGCAGCCACGCATGCGGCAAGCCGGAGCAATGGTTGCATGCTGCGCTCCTTCAGCCCTGCGCCAGTGCCGCGCGCTGTGCGATTACCAGTTCGCCGATGCCCTTCTCGGCCAATGCCAGCAGGGTGTCCATCTCGTCGCGGCGGAACGCATGGCCTTCGGCGGTGCCCTGCACCTCGATGAAGCCGCCGCCGTCGTTCATGACGACATTCATGTCGGTGTCGCAGTTGGAATCCTCGGCATAGTCGAGGTCGAGCACCGGCAGACCCTGGTAGATGCCGACCGACACCGCGGCGACCGCGCCGATGATCGGATTGCGCTTGAGGTTCTCTCGCTTCATCAGCAGGTTCACCGCATCGACGAGGGCCACGTAGGCACCGGTGATCGCCGCGGTGCGGGTGCCGCCGTCGGCCTGCAGCACGTCGCAGTCGAGCGTGATCACGCGTTCGCCCAGTGCCTGGCGGTTGACGCAGGCGCGCAGCGAGCGGCCGATCAGTCGCTGGATTTCCATCGTGCGGCCGCCCTGGCCGCCACGCGCGGCTTCGCGCTGCATGCGGGTGTTGGTGGCACGTGGCAGCATGCCGTACTCGGCGGTGACCCAGCCCTCGCCCTTGCCGCGCAGCCATGCCGGCGCGCGATCCTCGATGCTGGCGGTGCACAGCACGCGGGTGTCGCCGAAGCTCACCAGCACCGAACCTTCGGCGTGGCGGGTGTAGTGGCGTTCGATGCTGACAGTGCGCAGCTGGTCGCTGGCGCGACCGCTGGGGCGGGTGACGGAATTCATGGGGTGGTTCCTGACGTCGCTTGGCCGGATTGGGCAAGGCGGGACGGGAGAGTTTACCATTGCACCCTTTCCCCACGTCCGGACGGCGCCAGATGATCCGCAGCATGACGGCTTACGCCAGTGCCGAAACCACCGGTCCCGCCGGCACGCTCAGCTGCGAGCTGCGCACGGTCAACCACCGTTATCTGGAGCTGAGCCCGCGCCTGCCCGATGAGCTTCGCGCGTTCGAGTCGCTGCTGCGCGAGCGGGTGGCGGCGAAACTGTCGCGCGGCAAGCTCGATCTGACCGTGCGCTTGCGCGGCGGCGATTCGCGTAGCGAATCGCTGCAAATCAACAATCCGCTCTTGGCCAGGTTATCCGAAATATCGCTCGACCTCGAGGCGCGCTTCCCGAAAATGCGCATCGAGTTCACCGAATTGTTGCGCTTCCCCGGCGTGATGCAGCAATCCGAAACCGACCCCGAAGCACAGCAGGCCGCGCTGTTCGACGTGCTCGATCGCGCGCTGGACGCGCTCACCGCCACGCGCGAGCGCGAGGGCGAGAAGCTGGGCGAGATCCTGCGCGACAAACTGGACGGCATCGAACGTGTGGTCGCCGATGTGCGCGGCTGGATGCCGGAAATTCGCGCCGCGCTGCGTACCCGGCTGGAAACGCGACTGGCGGATCTCAAGCAGCCGGTCGAGCCGGGTCGACTGGAGCAGGAGCTGGTGCTGCAGATCACCCGCACCGACGTCGACGAGGAGCTTGACCGGCTCAGCACGCACATCGGCGAAACGCGGCGGGTGCTCGGGTTGCAGGAGCCGGTCGGTCGCCGGCTGGATTTCCTGATGCAGGAATTCAATCGCGAGGCGAATACCCTGGGCTCCAAGTCGGTCGATGCGCGCAGCACCAATGCCGCGGTCGAGCTGAAGGTGCTGATCGAGCAGATGCGCGAACAGGTGCAGAACATCGAATGAACGCACCGCTCGAAGGCACGCTGTTCGTGGTTGCCGCGCCTTCGGGTGCCGGCAAGTCCACCCTGGTCAACGCGTTGCTCGAGCGCGAACCGGCGATCTCGCTGTCGGTGTCGCACACCACGCGGCCGCCGCGTGCCGGCGAGCTGTATGGGCGGCATTACTACTTCGTCGAACGCGGCGAGTTCGAGCGGGAGATCGCCGAAGGCATCTTTCTCGAGCACGCCGAAGTGCACGGCAACCTGTATGGCACCTCGCGCACCTCGGTGCAGGAACTGCTGGGGCAGGGGCGTGACGTGCTGCTGGAGATCGACTGGCAGGGCGCCGAGCAGATCCGCCGCAGCAAGCCCGATTGCGTCAGCGTGTTCATCCTGCCGCCGTCGCGGGTGGAGCTCGAGCGGCGCCTGCGCGGTCGCGGTTCGGACAGCGTCGAGGTGATCGAGCGCCGGCTGCGCAATTCGCGCGGCGAGATCGCCCATGCGCATGAATTCGACTACATCCTGGTCAACGACGCATTCGAGGATGCGCTGGCCGACCTGCAGGCGATCGTGCGGGCGGTGCGCTTGCGCAGTGCCCTGCAGTGGCAGCGGCATGAATCCCTGATCAGCGAATTGCTGGCGCCGTAAAAACCCGCTGCATGGCGTTGCGGCACAGGTTCGATTACCTTTGTTCTCCTTTGTGGCCGAAGTCTCCATGACTCAACCTGTTAGCCAGTCGCCCGATGACAGCACCCTGGTGAGGGTCCGTGGCCTGACCACGGTACTCAACGGCAAGACCATCTTCGACGCGCTGGATCTGGATATCCCGCGCGGCAAGGTCACTGCGATCATGGGGCCCAGCGGCACCGGCAAGACCACCCTGCTCAAGCACATCACCGGCCAGATGCGCGCCGATGCCGGCGAGATTCTCGTCAACGGCGAGAACGTGGCCGGCATGTCGCGCGAACAGCTGTACAAGATGCGCGAGGGGATCGGCTACCTGTTCCAGAACTCGGCCCTGCTGACCGATTTCGACGTGTTCGAGAACGTGGCGTTTCCGCTGCGCCAGCACACGCAGCTGCCGGAAGTGCTGATCCGCAACCTGGTGCTGCTGAAGCTGCAGGCGGTAGGCCTGCGCGGCGCGGCGCGGCTGATGCCGAACGAACTGTCCGGTGGCATGGCGCGGCGCGTGGCGCTGGCGCGGGCGATCGTGTTCGATCCGATGCTGATCCTGTACGACGAGCCGTTCGTGGGGCTCGATCCAGTGGCACTGAACCAGGTGCTGAAACTGATCCGCACGCTCAACCAGACGCTCGGCATCACCAGCGTGCTGGTGGCACACGAGCTGGAGGCGGTCAAGCAGGTCGCCGATCACGTATTCCTGATCGCGAACGGCAAGGTGGTCGCGCAGGGCGATCCGAAGACGATTGCCAGCGACGGCTCACCGTGGACGCGGCAGTTCTTTGGTGGTGAGGCCGATGGCCCGGTGCCGTTCCAGTATCCGGCCGGCGATCTGGCGCAGGCATTGGGCTTTGCCGGAGCGGCGAAATGAACGTGCGCGAGCCGCAACGAAACAATGTGGTGACCCAGTCGCTGGCGCAGATCGGCGCCTGCGGCCTGTTCCTGCTGACCTTGCTGGCGGCGATTCCGCGCAGCTTCCGCTACGTCCGCGAGACGATCCGCCAGCTGTGGTTCGTCGGCGCGATGAGTCTGACCATCATCATGGTCTGCGGCCTGTTCGTCGGCATGGTGCTGATGCTGCAGCTGTACCACGTGCTGTCGATTTTCGGCGGCACCTCAGCCAGCGGCATGGTGGTGGCACTGTCGGTGTACCGCGAGCTGGGGCCGGTGGTCACCGCACTGCTGTTCGCCGGCCGCGCCGGTACCTCGATCACCGCCGAGATCGGCCTGATGCGCGCCACCGACCAGATCGACGCGATGGAGATGATGGCGGTCGACCCGATCGCCTACGTCGCCACGCCGCGTTTCCTGGCCGGGCTGATTGCGATGCCGCTGCTGTGCTGCGTGTTCTGCGCGATGGCGATCTTCGGCGGCCACCTGGTCGGCGTGACTTGGCTCGGCATCGACAACGGCACGTTCTGGTCGAACATGACCGCGGTGGTCGACGTGCACACCGACATCGTCAACGGCGTGCTGTTCAAGAGCCTGGCGTTCGGTGCGGTGGTGTCGCTGATCGCGGTATTCCAGGGCTTCACCACGCCGCCGACCAGCGAGGGCGTGGCGTATGCCACCACCCGCACCGTGGTCGCTTCGTCGATCGCGATCCTGGCGCTGGATTTCGTGCTGACCGCCTTCCTGATGTGACTACAGCCATGACCGTATCAACCATTTTTTCAACGAGGATCGTGCCGTGAGCCAACCGAGAAGTTCCTATGCCGTCGGCACCGGCCTGTTCATCGTGCTGGGCTTTGCCGCGCTGGCCTATCTGGCGACCCAGACCAGTTCGGTGGCGAACGTGCATCAGGGCGACAGCTACACCCTCGATACTCAGTTCACCAACATCGGTCAGCTGAAAGAGCGCGCACCGGTGAAGATCGCTGGCGTGCGGGTCGGTCAGGTGCAGTCGATCACCTTGCAAGCGGGGCACGAAGTGGCCGACGTGAAGCTGTCGATCGACAAGAGCTACGACAAGATTCCGCAGGACTCGGTGGCGACGATCTTCACCAGCGGCCTGCTCGGCGACCAGTACGTGGGCATCCAGTACGGCAGCGCGAAGCAGGTCGTGGCGGCCGGCGGCACGCTGGCGCGGACCAAGTCGACCGAACCGCTGGAGGAGATGCTCGGCAAGTTCTTCGGTGCCGGCAACGTGGTCGACAATGTCGGCGGCAGCTATGCGGTGAAGGCGGACTTCACCAATGTCGGCTCGCTCTCGGTCGGCGCGCCGGTGAAGATGGCCGGCGTGGTGATCGGCAGCGTGCAGTCGGTGCACGCCGATCCGGTCAAGTTGAATGCGCAGGTCGTGTTGGCAATCGACAAGCGCTACAACACGATTCCGGACGATTCCGCCGCCGCGGTGTTCACCAGCGGTTTGATCGGCACCCAGTATGTTGCGATCCAGCCCGGCGGCTCGCCCGACATGCTGAAGGATGGCGACGAGATGATTCTGACCCAGTCCGCGATGCAGCTGGAGGATCTGATCGGCAAGTTCCTGGTCAACGGTTCACCCAGTGACAAGAAAGATGCCGGCACCGGCAAATCATCCGATACCCCCGCCGGCAAACACTGAGCCGGCTCTGCTTGCTGAAGGAGTTATCCATGTTGCGCAGACTGGCTCTTGCCACCGCCCTTGCGTTCGGCACTGTCGTAGCCGTCCCCCTATCCGCCCAGGCGGCTGCCGCGCCGGCCGCTGCCGAGCAGGCACCTCTGCAGATCGTGCAGGGTATTGCCGATCAGCTGGCCTCGGCGATCGAGGGGCATCGTGACGAACTGAAGCGCAATCAGGAAAAACTGATCAACATCATCGACGAGGTGTTCCTGCCGCACTTCGACATCGACTATGCCTCGATCCTGGTGCTCGGCCAGCACGCCCGCGAAGCGACGCCGGAGCAGCGCGAGCGCTTCGCCAAGGCGTTCTACAACTCGATCACGCACCGTTATGCCGAGGGTCTGCTGAATTACTCGCGTGGCCGGGTCAAGGTGCTGCCGTTCAACGGTGACCTCAACGACAAGCGCACCGTGGTGCGTACCCAGGTGGTGCTGGACGACGGCAAGCTGGTGTCGATCGACTACGCGTTCCGCAAGGGCCGCAGTGGCGACTGGAAGGCCTACGACGTGATCATCGAAGGAATTTCCTACGTCACCAATTACCGCAACCAGGTGGATGCGGAGGTCCGCAAGGTCGGCATCGAGCAGCTGATCAAGAACCTCGAAACCCAGGGCGAAAAGGCGCTGGAGACGATGGCCAAGGACAACAAGGACGCAAAGTGACCAGTGCCGTCGAACCCCGGTTCCAGCTGGATGCCGGCACGCCGGGGACGCTGGGCGTGGGCGGTGTATTGAGCTTCGATACGGCGGCGGCGGCGCTGCAGGCGATCCAGTCTGCATTGGCTGCGGGCAGCGTGGCGCGACTTGATCTGGCTGGTGTCAGCCACAGCGACAGCGCCGGTCTTGCCTGCGTGCTGGCCGTTGTGGCTGAAGCCGATCGGCGCGGGCAAGCCTTGCAGGTCGTCCGGATGCCGGCCGGCATGCAGGTGCTGGCACAGGTCTGCGAAGTCGAGACGCTGATCGCCTGATCCGTGCTTGGTCGGGATGCAATAAAAAAGGGGCCATGCGGCCCCTTTTTTATTGCATCCATTTCGGCCATCGCGCTTACGGCTGCTGGTTCGTCTTGTCCGGATGCTTGTTTTCCCACTGATGCTGCTGATCCAGCAGCTGGTCGGGATCGAAATTCTTGTCGTCCAGGCCCTGCATCTGCTGAATGAGATCGGCGGGTGGGTTGCCGTCGTAGATGGCGTACAGGCGCTGTTGACGATACGCATCGCGGATGAATACGTAAGGGTCGTAAGCCGACTGCAGGAAGCCCTCCGCGTCGATACCGCGCGAACGCAAGGTCACCAGATACATCGCCTGCGGAAGGTACTGCAGGCCGTTGTAGTGATGGTTGTTGGCGTACAGGCTCAACGGGTCGAAGAAGTAGCTGTCGACCGGCAAGCGCCAGATATCGCGCGCCGTGCTGGGGCCGAAGAATGGCAGCATCAGGTAATCGCCTTCCGGGGCGCCCCAGCGTGCCAGGGTGATGCCGAAGTCATTGTCTTCCAGCGGCAGGCCTAGCTGGCTGGCCGGATCGAAGAAGCCACCGATGCCCAGGGTCAGGTTGACCAGAAACCGGCTCGTGCTCTGCAGCGCCTGTTTCGGGCGCGCCTGCAGCAGGTCGTTGGCCACCGTGATCGGCATGCGGATATTGGTGAAGAAATCGCTGAACGAGCGGCGCAATGGCGGTGTTGTCACCTTGCGGTAGCCCAGCGCGACCGGCCGGACCACCGCCTTGTCCACCGCGTCGTTAAATTTGTAGGCGCCCCGGTTGTACTTCTCCAGCGGGTCGTCGGTTCGTGGCTTGGCAATCGTGCAGCCCGCCAGCATGGCGATCGCGAGCACGGGCAACCAGCGGCTCAATGAGGGAAATCGAAGCTGTGAGGGCATGGGTGCGGGGGATTCGCGTCGGGAGGACAGTATAAGTGTACTGTCTGGTTTTATATCGTGCACGGCTTTCGGTGTGCTTTCGCCAACCGGCGTCGATCCGTGAGCAGCCCGCCATGATACGCGTCGTCCGCATTGCCAGCAAAGCACCCGCTGGCTACACTGTCAGACCATATAAGTCATTTTATTCTTTAAGGATTTCGCATGGCACGTATTACCGTGGAAGACTGCCTCGAGGTGGTCGACAACCGTTTCGAGCTGGTGCTGATGGCAACCAAGCGCGCGCGCCAGCTGGAAAAGGGCGCCGAGCCGGCGGTCAATCCCGATCATGACAAGCCGACTGTGCTGGCGCTGCGTGAAATCGCGGCCCGCCGCATCGACCAGGCCACGATCGATCAGATCGACAAGGCCGAGCGCGAGCGCGCCGAGCGCGAGGCGCTCGAGTGGGCCGCGGCCGAGGTTGATGACGACCTGTCCAAGGGCGGCGACGATTGATGGATGAAGGCTGCTGTACAACGCGCGGCGGCTGCACCGGCAGGTCCGGTGCGATAGCTTGCGCGCGTCTGGCAGTCGTCCGTTGTACCTGCGACGAGGTGGGCGCCTGAGCTGGCGCCGGTACCGATGACTGCGGCGACCCATCCCGCTCCGGTCGACTTGTCCGCGTTGCCGCCTTATGTGCTGGCATTGAGAGAGCGTGTTGCCTATCTGCCCGAGGGGCAGGTGGAGCGCGTGCTGCGCGCCTTCCAGATCGGTGCGCAGGCGCATGCCGGACAGGAGCGCAAGAGCGGCGAGCCGTACATCACCCATCCGGTCGCTGTGGCCGGCATTCTGGCCGAGCTGGGGCTGGATGCGGAAACGATCATCGCGGCGATCCTGCACGACACCCTGGAAGATACCGAGCTCAGCCGCGAGGACATCGCTGCCGAGTTCGGCGAAGTGGTGGCCGAGCTGGTCGATGGCGTCACCAAGCTGGATAAGATGCGTTTCGGCAGTCGCCAGGAAGCCGATGCGGAGAGCTTCCGCAAGATGCTGCTGGCGATGGCGCGCGACTTGCGCGTGATCCTGATCAAACTGGCCGACCGCTTGCACAACATGCGCACGCTCGGCGCCAAGGACGCGCCTTCACGCCGTCGCATCGCGCGCGAAACGCTGGAGATCTTCGCGCCGATCGCGCAGCGGCTGGGCATGAACAAGTTCAAGGCGGAGCTGCAGGATCTGGGCTTCCGCGCGCTGTACCCGGATCGCTACCGGGTGATCAGCGAGCGCATCCGCGCGGCGCTCGGCAACCGTCGCGAGGCGATGGGCAAGATCGAGGCGGCGCTGTCGACGCGACTCAGCGCCGATCACCTGCAGAGCCGCGTGGTCGGCCGGATCAAGTCGCCGTGGAGCATCTATTCGAAGATGCGCGGCGAGCACAAAAGCTTTGCCCAGCTGATGGACGTCTACGGTTTCCGCGTGGTCGTCGACAGCGCGATGAGCTGCTACATGGCGCTCGGTGTGGTGCATGCGCTGTACAAGCCGGTGGACAAGCGCTTCAAGGATTTCATCGCGATTCCTAAGGCGAACGGTTACCAGTCGCTGCACACCGTGCTGCTCGGGCCATTCGGCGCTCCGATCGAAGTGCAGATCCGCACCGCCGAGATGGAATCGGTGGCCGAAAGCGGCGTCGCCGCACACTGGGCGTACAAGACCGAAAGCGGCCCGGCCAACAGCGCGCAGGCGCGTGCGCGCGAATGGTTGTCGTCGCTGGCGGACAGTTCGGCGAACACCGTCTCGTCGTCGGAGTTCATCGAGAACGTCAAGATCGATTTGTTCCCCGACGAGGTTTACCTGTTCACTCCGCGTGGCCACATCCTGTCGTTGCCGCGCAACGCCACCGCGCTGGACTTCGCCTACGCCGTGCACACCGACGTCGGCGATCATGCGGTGGCTGCGCGCGTCGACAAGAAGTTGCTGCCGCTGCGCACGCGACTGGAGTCGGGCCAGCTGGTGGAGATCATCACCGCACCGTCGGCGGTGCCGAATCCGGCGTGGTTGGAAGTGGTGGTCACCGGCAAGGCGCGCACCGCGATCCGCCAATACCTGAAACACCTGCAGCACGAGGACGCGGTCGACTTCGGCCACCGTATGCTCGATCGTGCGCTCGATGCGCAGGGCAGCAGCCTCGATGGCATTCCTGCGGCCGTGCTGGATCGGTTCCTGGAAGCATCCAAGCTCAAGCGGCTGGAGGAGTTGCTGTCTGACATCGCGCTGGGCAACCGCATGCCCGACGTGGTCGCCAGCCAGCTGCTGGCATCGCGCGGCAAGAAGGCCGGCAAGCAGCCGCAGGTGTCAGCGCATGTGCACGAGAAGATCCGCATCACCGGCGCCGAGCGCGGCGTGCTCAGTTTCGCCAACTGCTGCCACCCGCTGCCGGGCGACGACATCATCGGTTACCTGTCCTCGGGCAAGGGCATCGTGGTGCATCGCGAGGAATGCCCGAACGTGGTCGAGCTGCGCAAGTCGCCGGAGCGCTGTGTGGCGATCGAGTGGGATCGCGACGTGCAGGGCGACTATCGTGCCGAGCTGCGCATCGAGGTGATCAACCGTCCCGGCGTGCTGGCCACCGTAGCCGCAGCGATCGCTGCCGCCAACTCGAACATCGAGAACGTGGAATACGTCGAGCGCGATGCTGCTGCCGCAACCATGCTGTTCGCGATGGAAGTGAAGAATCGCAAGCATCTGGCCGACGTGATCCGTCGTGTGCGCCGTACCGGCGTGGTCAGCGGGGCGTATCGGTATCCCCTGTAAAACAAGGTGGAGTGACGCGTGCGTCGCTTCGCCCTTCTACTCGTTACGTATCCCTACGCTTTACACTCGCGGTTTGAATCATGCGAGGTTTCCCCATGTCCCGCAGCATCATCGCCACCGAACTGGCACCGGCCGCGATCGGCCCGTATTCGCAGGCCGTGCGCGCCGGCAACACTGTGTACTTCTCCGGACAGATTCCGCTCGATCCGGCCACCGCGGCGCTGGTCGACGGCGACATCACGGTGCAGACGCGCCGGGTGTTCGACAATCTCACCGCGGTGGCGCAAGCCGCCGGCGGTTCGCTGGCGCAGGTCGTTCGCGTCGGCATCTATGTCACCGATCTGGCGAATTTCGCCGCGGTCAATGCGGTGATGGCCGAATACTTCCAGCCGCCGTATCCGGCGCGTTCCACCATTGAAGTGTCCGGGCTGCCGAAGGCGGCGCAGGTTGAAGTCGACGCGGTGATGGTGTTGTCGTGATGGGACTGGTTTGATTTTCCCGCGCGACCCGCACCGACAGCCGGTGTCGGCATCTGGCTTACGATGCGAGACGGTGCTCGGTTAGGCTTGCACGTCATGGCCGCCCGCATCGTTCGTCCTGCTTCCTCCACTGACACCGACCCGGGCATCGCGCCGGTCAGTGCGTTGCCCGGCGTCGGCCCGGCTTTGGTCACGGCGCTGGCGCGACTCGGACTGGAGCGGGTGCAGGATCTGTGGTTTCACCTGCCGCTGCGCTACGAGGACAAGACCCGGGTCACCGCCATCGCCGATTTGCACGTCGGCGAGCGGGCGCAGATCGAGGGCGTGGTCGAGGCGGTCGAACGCGGTTTTCGCTATCGCCCGCAGTTGAAGGTGGCGATCGGTGATGCCAGCCAACAGACCCTGCTGCTGCGTTTTTTCCATTTCAACCGGGCGCAGGCCGAGCAGTTGCTGCCGGGCACCCGGCTGCTTTGCTATGGCGAAGTGCGGCATGGCGCGCAGGGGCTGGAGATGGTGCATCCCCAGTATCAGCGGCTGAGCGGCGACGATGCCGTGGCCGTCGATGAACTGCTCAGTCCGATCTATCCGACCACCGAAGGCTTGGGTCCGAAGCGGCTGGCCGGTGTGATCGGCAAGGCGCTGGCGCTACTGCCACCGGCTGCACAGCTGGAGCTGATTCCGCCCGAGTTGTGTGCCGAGCATGGCCTCACCTCGTTGCGCGACGCGCTGCTGTATGTGCATCGGCCACCACCGGATGCGCATCTGGGTCAGCTCATGCTGGGCCAGCATCCGGCGCAGCAGCGGCTGGTGTTCGAGGAGCTGCTGACCCAGCACCTGAGTCTGAAACGCATGCGTGCGGCGGTGCGCAGCCGGCATGCGCCGAAACTGGGTGGCGATGGCAGCCTGCGCAAGCGATTGCTCGGCGGGCTGCCGTTCCAGCTGACCGCGGCACAGCAGCGCGTGAGCGCGGAAGTGGCGCGGGATCTGGCGCAGTCCAAACCGATGCTGCGACTGGTACAGGGCGATGTCGGCAGCGGCAAGACGGTGGTGGCCGCGCTGGCTGCGCTGGCCGCGGTGGAAGCAGGCTATCAGGTGGCCTTGATGGCGCCGACCGAGTTGCTGGCCGAGCAGCATCTGCACAATTTCCGGCACTGGCTGCAGCCGCTCGGCATCGAGGTGGAATGGTTGGCCGGCAAGGTGACCGGCAAGCCGCGCAAGCTGGCGCTGGAGCGGGTTGCCGCCGGTGCATCTGTCGTGATCGGCACGCATGCGCTGATGCAGGAAGGGGTGGCGTTTGCACGGCTCGGGCTGGTGATTGTCGACGAACAGCATCGCTTCGGTGTGCAGCAGCGACTCGCCTTGCGCGACAAGGGCAAGGACGGCGAGCTGGTGCCGCACCAGCTGGTGCTCACTGCCACGCCGATTCCGCGCACGCTGGCGATGAGTGCGTATGCCGATCTTGACGTGTCATCCATCGACGAGCTGCCGCCAGGCCGCACGCCGGTGCAGACCATCGCGATCTCGAATGCGCGGCGGATCGAAGTGATCGGGCGTATCCACGCGGCCTGCACCGAAGGGCGCCAGGTGTATTGGGTCTGCACGCTGATCGAGGAGTCCGAGCAGCTGCGCGCGCAGGCGGCCGAAGTGGCGCACGCCGAACTGTCCGCGGCATTGACCGGCTTCAAGATCGGCTTGATCCACGGCCGCATGAAGCCGAAGGAAAAGCAGGCGGTGATGGACGCGTTCAAGGCCGGCGCGCTGGCCGTGCTGGTGGCGACCACGGTGATCGAAGTCGGCGTGGATGTGCCCAGGGCGAGCCTGATGGTGATCGAGAACAGCGAGCGACTCGGGCTGGCCCAGCTGCATCAGCTGCGCGGCCGGGTCGGCCGTGGTGCGCTCGCTTCCAATTGCGTGCTGCTGTATCAGCCGCCGCTGGGCCAGCTGGCGCGTGAACGGCTGCAGGTGATGCGCGATACCAATGACGGTTTCCGCATTGCCGAAAAGGATCTGGAGTTGCGCGGTCCCGGCGAGGTGCTGGGTACGCGCCAGACCGGCCAGCTCAGCTTCCGCATCGCCGACCTGACCCGCGACGCGCATCTGCTGCCGGCCGTGCAGCAGGTCGGCGAACATATGTTGGCGGAACATCCACGGCAGACCGAGCAGCTGATCGAGCGCTGGATCGGCGGTGCCGCGCGCTTCGTGCATGCATGAAGCGTGGCTACCCGCCGTGCCGGTTCCGCTAAGCTAGTCCACCGCGCCAAACCGACCTCTATCCGATGAGCAAACCGCAACTCCTGATTGATACCGACCCCGGCGTCGACGACGCACTGGCGATCCTGATGGCGCACGCGCACGCCGACATCGTCGGCCTCAGCATCGCCGCCGGCAACGTAGGCCTCGACCATACCGTGCGCAATGCGCGCATCTTGCTCGATCTCATGGGCAGCACCGCGCCGGTGTTTGCCGGTTGCGCCACGCCACTGGTGCGCGCGCCGGATGAAGATGCCGCGTTCGTGCACGGCGCGGACGGTTTCGGCGATATCGGTTTTGCCGAGCCGAAGGCTCCGCTGTCGGCCGAATCGGCTGCGCTGGCCTTGCTGCGGTTGACCCGCGAGCGTCCGGGCGAACTGACCCTGGTGGCGCTGGCGCCGCTGACCAATCTGGCGCTGGCGCTGCGGATTGATCCCACCCTGCCCGAGCGGGTCGCCCGGCTGGTTGTGATGGGTGGCGCGGTGACCGGCCACGGCAACACCGGCAAGGTGCCGGCGGAGTTCAACGTCGGCTTCGATCCGGAAGCAGCGCATGTGGTGTTCGAAGCATTCCCGTCGTTCGACCTGGTCGACTGGGAGGCCACCTTGCGGCATGCCTTCGACGATGCCGAATTCGATGGCTGGCTGGCGGCCGGCGACCAGCGCGCGGACTTCTTCGGGCAGATCGTCGCCACGGCGCGCCGCTACAACGCCAAGCATGACCGCAGCGGCGTGATCGCCGCCGATGCGCTGGCGATGGCAGTGGCGATCGATCCGTCGATCGTCACCCGCAGCGAGAAGCGTGCGGTGGCGGTGGAGCTGGATGGTCGCCTGACTCGCGGCGCCACCGTGGTCGACTGGGCCGCGCGGCTGGGCCGGCCGGCGCAGGCGAATATCGTGCTGGAAGTGGATCACGCCCGCTTTGCCGCGATGGTGCGGCGAGCTCTGGGTGCATAAGGCGGCTGATGGTGTCCCGGGGCCGTTTCAGCGCTTGAATGAGCGCCGGCTTGCGGCGGCGGTCGATTTCTCGTTACAATGCCGCTCTTTTCACCACCGCTTTAGAGCCTGTCATGAAGCCTGATATCCATCCGAACTACAACCCGGTGGTGTTCCAGGACCTGTCGTCCGACTTCTCGTTCCTGACCAAGTCGACCATGTCCAGCAAGGAAACCATCAAGTGGGAAGACGGCAATGAGTACCCGCTGATCAAGGTGGATATCTCCAGCCATTCGCACCCGTTCTACACCGGCAAGCAGAAGTCGCTGGACGTTGGCGGCCGCGTCGACAAATTCCGTCGCCGCTATGCGGGCACCGTCAAAGAGTAATCGACGGTAGCGGTCAGCGTCTGCACTGGCCGATCACGAGATTCGATTCGAAACACGGGGCGAGCGCAGGCTTGCCCCGTGTTTTTTCGTGCCCGTCATTCGACCATTCGCCATCGAATGTGGATGGGGGCTTATGCGATAATGGTTAGTGAGCTGACGCCATGGCGTCCGTTGCATCGCATCTTTCCCCGATGTGCGATGCCAGACATTCCCTCGCCGGGCGGTGCCGTCATTGCGGTAGCTGCCGGTGGTGACCCACATGAAGGAGGTTTCCGTGTCCGATTCCAAGATCGTCAAGCTGGTGGATGAGTCGAGCAACCGCAGCAGTGAGCTGCCGCTGATCAGCGGCACGCTCGGCCCGGCGTGCATCGACATCGGCACGCTGTACAAGGATACCGGTCACTTCACCTACGATCCCGGCTACGGCAGCACCGCCAGCACCAAGAGCGCGATCACCTACATCGACGGCGACCAAGGCGTGCTGCTGTATCGTGGCTACCCGATCGAGCAGCTGGCCGAGAAGTCCAATTTCCTCGAAGTGTCCTACCTGCTGCTCAACGGCGAGTTGCCGAACAAGGCGCAGTTCGAGAGTTTCGAGCACGACATCACGCATCACACGATGATGCATGAGGCGCAGAAGAACTTCTTCCAGGGCTTCCACCACGACGCGCATCCGATGGCGATGCTCGCCGCGGCGGTCGCCTCGCTGTCGGCGTTCTATCACGACGATCTGGACGTGGAGAATCCGGCCGACCGCAAGATGGCCGCGATCCGCCTGATCGCGAAGATGCCGACGATTGCGGCGGCCTGTTTCCGTTATTCGATCGGCTGGCCGGTGCGCTATCCGCGAAACAACCTCGAATACGTCACCCGTTTCCTGCACATGATGTTCGAGGTGCCGAGCGAGCCGCTGACGCTCAATCCGGTGGCCGCCAAGGCGCTGGACTTGCTGTTCATCCTGCATGCCGACCACGAGCAGAACGCGTCCACCTCGACCGTGCGCCTGGTCGGCTCCACGGGCGCCAACCCGTACGCCTCGATCGCCGCCGGCATCACCGCGCTGTGGGGCCCGGCACACGGCGGCGCCAACGAGGCGGTGCTCAAGCAGCTCGAGGAAATCGGCACGCCGGACAATGTCGAGAAAGCCGTGTTGCGCGCGAAGGACAAGAACGACAGCTTCCGCCTGATGGGCTTCGGCCATCGCGTATACAAGAACTTCGATCCGCGCGCGAAGATCATCCGCGAGATGTGCCACAAAGTGCTGGCCGAGCTGGGTGTCAACGACCCGCTGCTCGAGGTGGCGATGAAGCTGGAAGAGGCGGCGCTGAAGGACGACTACTTCGTCGAGCGCAAGCTGTATCCGAACGTCGATTTCTATTCCGGCATCATCTACAAGGCGCTGGGCATTCCGACCGAGATGTTCACCGTGATGTTCGCGATCGCGCGTACTTCCGGCTGGATCGCACACTGGATCGAGCAGCACGAGACGCCGGGATCGCGCATCGGCCGTCCGCGTCAGATCTATACCGGCGCCGACGTGCGTGATTACACGCCGACCGCCAAGCGCTGATCAAGCGACACTGATCCGGCGACCCTCGCTCCAACGACAAACGCCCCGGCTTCGACCGGGGCGTTTGTGCAGGTGAAAAGTGATCCGGTTCAGCGCAACGCGGCGCTCAATCGCTGCTCGAAGTCTTCAGCGGGGTCCTCGCCCAGCAGGATTTCCACCTGGGACAGCGTGGCGCGGCGCATCGGCCGGTCATCGGTCCGGTCCAGCGGTGCCTGGCGCAGCGCATCGCGCGGCAGCACGGTGAGGTCGAACGGCAGTTCGTCGGCCGCAAACAGCAAGACCGGGTACTCGGGCTGATCATCGCGGCTGTTGCGCAGCCGACGGGTCTGCGTTTCGAACGGCACGCCGTGATCGTGCAGGTATAGCGTGACCGCATCGGGATCGTCGCTGAACACATGCAGGCACACGGCCGAGTGCGCATCGGCGGTGCCTTCCAGCACGGCGCCGACCAGGCGTGGTTCGAATGCGACGAGAAAACGCATCGCCTCGACGGCGGCCTCGCGTCGTTGCCGCAACAACTGCGGCTGGCTGTCGGCGAGAAACAGGCGCTGGTGTTCGCGCAGGGCTTGCTCGATCTCCAGATTGCGCGGCAACGCTTGCGTTTCGAGGATGCCCAGTCGCTCGGCCGCCTTCAGCTTGGCGTGATGGAAATCGCGGATGCCGTGTTCGCTCATCAGGCGGGCGGCTTCCTGGGCGATACGCAGACGGTTGCGCTGCACCCGGTCGTGCGCGTGGATGCGGTGGTGTTCGCCTCGGGACATGACGCGTTCCTCATCGATCGATGGATGGCAGCAGGGGCGAAGCCCGCATGGCCGGGACCGCCCCACTGGTTCAGAAGATGTCGTAGGCGTGCTGCTGATCCTGTTCCTTCTGCTGGGCGGCCTGATTGCGCAGTCGGTCGATGTCTTCCACCTTGAACATCTCGTTCATGCCGTCCGGGTCGCCCGACGCGGTAGGCAGGCCATTCTGGCGGTTGATCAGTACCGTACTGATTCCCGGTGGTATCGGCAACGTGCTCGACGGTTGGTCCTTAAGGGCTGCGGCCATGAAATCCATCCAGATCGGCAGTGCCGCCTTAGCGCCAAACTCGCCGTGGCCCAGCGAGGTGTAATCGTCGAAGCCGACCCAGACCGCAGTCGACAGCTCACCGTTGAAACCGACGAACCAGGCATCGCGATGATCGTTGGTGGAACCGGTCTTGCCGGCGAGGTCGTCGCGGCCCAGCGCCTTGGCCGCGAAACCGGTGCCGTGGGGACTGGCGATCACGTCCTTCATCAGCGAGGTAACCAGGTAGTTGTTGCGTGCCTCGATCACCAGTGGCGCGAGTACCGGCGGATGCGCATTGTCGCCATGCACGTCGGCCGGCAATACGGCTACGCCGACGCCGTCGACGCTGCTTGATTCCGCGGGTGCGGCGGCGTTGGTCAGATTGTTGGCAGGCGTCGCCAGCATGTCGGCCGGTGGCGGGCCGGGCGGGCGTGAGTCGAGCAGGCGCTCCTGGCAGTTGCGGCAAGCGCGCGCGGGATTCGCCATGTAGACCGGCTTGCCGCTGCGATCGTCGATCTCGTGGATGAAATATGGCGTGACCAGGTAGCCGCCATTGGCGAACACGGCATAACCGCGGGCCATGCTCATCGGCGACGCCGACGCGGTGCCCAGCGCCATCGACAGGTTGGCCGGAATCGCATCGAGCGGGAAGCCGAAGCGGGTCGCGTACTCGCGCGCGTAGCGCACACCGATCGCGTCGAGCAGGCGTACCGAAACCAGGTTCTTCGACTGCACCAGCGCCTCGCGCAGGCGCATCGGCCCGGCGAACTTGTCGTCGTCGTTGGACGGGGTCCACAGGCCATTCGGCTTCGACGGATCGGGCAGCGCCAGCGGCGCGTCGTTGATGATCGAGGATGGCGTGAAGCCGCGCTCGAAGGCGGCCGAATAGAGATACGGCTTGAAACTCGAACCGGGCTGGCGTGCCGCCATCACCGCGCGGTTGAACTTGCTGCGCACGAAGTTGAAGCCGCCGACCAGCGCCTGGATCGAGCCGTCTTCCGGATTGATCGAGGTCAGCGCGCCCTGTGCGGCAGGGATCTGCGCCAGCTGCCACTCGCCCTTGTCGTCGCGCGCAAGCCTGATGATGTCGCCGCGCTTGAGCACGCTGCTGACGCTGGTTGGCGCGGCGCCGACGCGGTCGTCATCGATATGCGGACGCGCCCAGCTCATCGCGGCCAGATTGAGGGCCACGCTTTCGTGGCTGGACAGGTAGATTGTCGCCTGCTTCGCATCGCTGGCCGTGACCAGGCCAGGCTGCATGCCTGCGACATTGGTGTAGCTGGACAGCAGGCTGTCGTAATCCGCCTCGCCGGCACCCGCGGGCAGATCCTGATGGGCCTCCGGTCCGCGCCAGCCGTGCCGCTGGTCGTAGGTGACCAGCCCGTCACGCACGGCTTCCACAGCCGTCTGCTGGTTCTTGCTCTGCACCGTGGTCCTGACCACATAGCCCTCGGTGAGCGCGTCGTTGCCGAACCGGTCAAGTACCTGCCGGCGCACCATCTCCGCCAGATAGGGTGCATCCACCTCGACCGGCTGTTCGTGCGGATAGGCGTGGTTCGGCTCGGCGATGGCCTGCTCGTACATCGGCTTGGTGATGTAGTTGTGCCGCAGCATCTCGCCCAGCACCCAGTTGCGTCGGGCGATCCCGCGCTTGGGGTTGTTGATCGGGTTCACCACCGAAGGCAGCTGGAAGGTCGAGGCGATCAAGGCGCATTCGGCCACGGTCAGCTGATCCAGCGTCTTGCCGTAGTAATACTCCGCCGCGGCGCCTACGCCATACGAGCGGTGGCCGAGGAACATCTTGTTTAGGTACAACTCGAGGATCTGGTCCTTGCTCAGTTCGTGTTCGATGCGCAGCGCGATGAAGATCTCGGTGAGCTTGCGCGAATACAGCTTTTCGGGGCTGAGAAAGATGTTGCGCGCCACCTGCTGGGTAATCGTCGAGCCACCGGGGCCCTTGTCGCCGCCGGTCACGACGACATGCCAGCCGGCGCGCGCGATGCCGTGCCAGTCCACCCCTGGATGGTGATAAAAATCCGCATCTTCGGCCGACAGCACCGCATGCTTGAGCCGATCCGGCACATTTTCGATGGCTATCGGAATGCGCCGCGTCTCGCCGAAGCTGGCAATCAGCTTGCCATCGGCGCTCAAGACACGCAACGGCACCTGCATGTGGTAATCCTTGAGATCCGCCACCGAGGGGAGTCTGGGGGCTATCAGCCAATACGCCACGCCAACCGCGATAACTGCCAGGAGCAAACCGGAAAAGGCCAGGATCAATGCCCAGCGCAACAGACGCTTGATTATTCGCATGGTGTGGGGATAGCGAGACCTGAGTCAAAACATGGCAGAGTATAGATGTAGCAGTATTCGGCACATGCGGCGGGGTTGGCTAAAGCAAGGGTTGCGCCACTTGAGGTGATTCTGCAAATGTGGTGGACATCACGTCAATTACTTGAGAAAGTTGCCGTAGACCGTTGCCATTGCGTTATTTTTTCGATTTAATGCCGTTGCGCACCCCGCCAGGATTCTGGCTACGGGCGTCAGCGGCAAGGGGGAAACACCGTGGGGCTCTTTACACCCAAGAAGCCGGCGCTGATTGGTGTCGACATCAGTTCGACTGCCGTCAAGTTGCTGCAGCTAAGTCAAGTGGGCGGTCGCTATCGCGTTGAGCATTACGCGGTCGAGCCATTGCCGCCCAATGCCGTGGTCGAAAAGAACATTGTCGAGATCGAGGCGGTGGGCGATGCGATTCGTCGCGCACTGGCGCGTTCGGGCTCCAAGCTCAAGCACGCATCGGCAGCGGTGGCCGGGTCAGCCGTGATCACCCGCATCATCCCGATGACCGGCGAGCTTTCCGACGACGATCTGGAAGGCCAGATCCAGGTCGAGGCGAACCAGTACATCCCCTATCCGATCGACGAAGTCAGCCTCGACTACGAGGTGATCGGGCCGGTACGCGACAACCCTGACATGAACAACGTGTTGCTGGCGGCCTCGCGTACCGAGAACGTCGACATGCGCGTGGCGGCGCTGGATCTGGGCGGACTCACCGCCGGCGTGATCGACGTCGAGGCGTTCGCGATGGAGAACGCGTTCGCGATGGTGGCCGACCAGCTCAACGTCGGTCGTGATGCGCTCGTCGCGGTGGTCGACATCGGCGCCACCATGACCACGCTGTCGGTGCTGCGCAATCAGCGCACCATCTATTCGCGCGAACAGGTCTTCGGCGGCAAGCAGCTGACTGACGAAATCATGCGCCGCTTCGGGCTCTCCTACGAGGAGGCCGGTCGCGCCAAGCGCAAGGGTGGCCTGCCCGAGTCCTATGAGACCGAGGCGCTGGAGCCGTTCAAGGAATCGCTGATCCAGCAGATCAGCCGGCTGTTGCAGTTCTTCTTTGCTGGCAGCGAGTACAGCAAGGTCGACCAGGTGGTGCTGGCCGGTGGTTGTGCCTCGATCGAAGGACTGGGCCCGATGCTGGAAGAACAGCTTGGGGTGCCCTGTGTCGTGGCCAATCCGCTGGCCCGCATGTCGCTGTCGCCACGGGTGCAGGCGCAGTCGCTGGCGCAGGACGCCCCCGCGCTGATGATCGCGGTCGGCCTCGCCTTGAGGAGCTTCGACTGATGGCACACGTCAACTTACTTCCGTGGCGCGCCGCGCGACGCAAGCAGCGTGAACGCGAGTTCTACATCCAGCTGGTCACCGCCTTCGTGGCGGCATTGGGTGTGTTGTTGCTGTGGATCTTCTGGATGGATCAGCGCATCGACAACCAGAACGAGCGCAACACGTACCTGCAGACCGAGATCAAGCAGCTCGACGTGCGCATTGCCAAGATCAAGGATCTGGAGGCGGTACGTGCGCATCTGCTGGCACGCAAGCAGATCATCGAGCAGCTGCAGGCGGATCGCTCGCAGATGGTGCACCTGTTCGACGAACTGGTGAAGACGATTCCTTCCAGCGCGCGTCTGAGCGGATTGAAGCAGAGCGGCCAGTCGATGACGCTCGATGGCGTGGCGCAGTCCAATGCCAGCGTCGCCGAATACATGCGCAACGTCGAAAGCTCGCCGTGGATGGGTCATACCGATCTGCGCAAGACCGAAAACACTCATGACGCCACCCGCATGCCGTATGCCTTCGGCCTGGATGTGACACTGAGCCGGCCCAAGACGGATGAGGCAAGCGCCGGCAAGATCCCTGTGCAGCCAGCCGAGGCAAGTTCCAGCGCGACTCCGGCTGCGACGGCTCCAGCAGTATCCGGCACTGCCGCCAAGGCCGCGATCACTGCATCGGCGAAGCCTGCGGATGCGGCGGCACCTGCCACACCTGGGGCCAAGCCAGCAGTGAGTGCTTCAGCTGCCACGGGAGGAACCAAGCCATGAAGTTCCTCGACGATATCCGCAACCTTGACCGCAACAACGTCGGTGGCTGGCCGCAATCGGTCAAGGTGTTTTTCACCGGGCTGTTGTGTGCCGTGGTCCTGCTGCTTGGCTGGTATTTCTTCGTGAGCGACCAGCAGGACAGCCTGAAGACGCTGGCCGGCAAGGAAGATCAGCTCAAGCAGGAGTTCTCGACCAAGCAGGCCAAGTCGGTCAATCTGGAAGCGCTGCAGCAGCAGCTTGACGAGATGCAGGACATGTTGCGCCAGTTGCTGCGCCAGCTGCCCAGCAAGACCGAGATGCCCGAATTGCTGATCGACATTTCGCAAACCGCACAGTCGGCGGGGCTGGAATCCGACTTGTTCCAGCCGGGTCCGGAAACTCCGAAGGACTTCTACGCGGAGAAACCGATCACGCTGCGCATGACCGGCACCTATCACCAGTTCGGCACCTTCATCAGCGGTGTGGCTTCGTTGCCGCGGGTCGTGATCCTGACCCTGCACGATGTCTCGCTGACTCCGAAAACGCCTGGCAAGGACGGCGGTGCTGCAGGCGGCCAGCTCGTATTGCAAGGCACCGTGAAGACTTACCGCTATCTGGACGACGAAGAGAGCGCGGCTGCAGGTGCGGGCAGCAAAGGCAAGACAGGGGGAGCGAAATGAGCAACAAGTTTGCTTCCATCAAACCGGTGCATGTGACGCGGTTGCTGCTGATGCTGGGTGCCGCGCTGGTGCTGAGCGGCTGCACCCGCGGCATGTCGGATCTGCGCGACTGGGTTGCGCAGGAAAAGGCGAAGAAAGGTGCGCCGATCCAGCCGCTGCCGGTGATCAAGACATTCGAGACGTTCAAGTACGACGATCAGGATCGACGTGATCCGTTCAGTCCGAGTACGGCCGAGTTGCAGACCAATGCCGCGACCAGCGGTCCGCGGCCGGATGCCAATCGTGCCAAGCAGCCGCTGGAGATGTTCGCACTGGACAGCCTCAAGATGGTCGGCACCGTCGGCACCGGTGCGAACATGGAAGTGTTGGTCAAGGATCCGGGCGGAGTGATCCATCGCGTCCATGCCAACGAATATATGGGCCAGAACTACGGGCATATCACTGCGATCAGTGAGGACCATATCGACCTGGTCGAGCTGGTATCCAACGGTAATGGCGGCTGGATGGAACGTCCGGCCAGCATCGCGCTTGACGCGAAATAGGTAGACAGGGGCTGATGCAATGACCAACCAAATCCAATCCTTCCGGGGCCGTGTCATGCGCCATGCGAGCCGTTACATGTTGATGGGCCTGCTGGTTGCCGGCGCCACTTGGGCCAGCGCCGCGATGGCAGCCACCACCACGTTGAAGAACATCAGCTATGACGCACTGCCTGGTGGCAGCGTCGAGTTGCATATGGACTTCGGCAATGGCCCGGTGCCGCAACCGAAGATATTCACCACCGGCAATCCGCCGCGCATCGCGGTCGACTTTGCCGACACCGACAACGCGGCTGCCCGGCATCTCGATATCGGCAAGGGCTCGACTTCCGGCGTGTCCGCAGTGGCAGCTGGTGGCCGTACCCGGGTGGTGATCGAGCTGATGCGTGAATCGAGCTACCGCTCGCGCGTCGAAGGCAACAGCCTGATACTAACCGTCAACAACGGGGGCACGGATCAGTCCGTGACCACGGCTTCCGCCGTCGACCCGAGCAAGACGCTGCCATCGTCATCGAATGGCCCGGCAATCTCCAACATCGATTTCCGCCGCGGGCCGAATGGCGAGGGTCGCGTATTGATCAGCTTCAACGGCAGCGGCGCGAATGCCGAGATGACCCGCAAGGGCGACAAGGTGCTGGTCAACATCGACCATGCCAACCTGCCGGCCAACCTTGCGCAGCGTCTGGATACGCTGGACTTCGCCACACCAGTGCAATCCGTCATCACGCGTGCAGGCACGGGCGGCGGTGCACGCATGGAAATCGCGGTCAAGGGCAATGTCGAGACATCGGCCTATCAGACTGCCGATCAGTACGTGGTCGAAGTGGCACCGAAGAAAGCCGACGCCAAGGATGAGAAGCTGACCAAGCTGGGCCAGGAGCCGAGCTATAACGGCAAGCGCGTCACCTTCAATTTCCAGGACATCCCGGTGCGCTCGGCACTGCAGCTGATCGCCGACATCTCCGGGCTCAATCTAGTCGCTTCGGACAGCGTCGGTGGCAGCGTCACCCTGCGGCTGGTCAATGTGCCGTGGGATCAGGCGCTGGACGTGATTCTGCGTGCCAAGAGCCTCGACAAGCGTCGCAACGGCAATGTGGTCTGGGTCGCACCGCAGGCCGAACTGGCCAAGTACGAGCAGGATGTGGCCGATGCCAAGCTGAAAGCGCAGGACACCGCCGAACTGGTCACCGACTACGTGCCGATCAGCTATGGCAAGGCGGCAGACATCGCCAAGCTGCTGACCACCGGCAGCATGCAGGGCGGTGGTGGCAGTGGCGGTGCCAACACCCAGCGCGGATTCTTGTCGCCACGCGGCAGCGTGTCCTTCGACGTGCGCACCAATACACTGTTGCTCAACGATACGCCGGAAAAAGTCAAACAGATACGTGACGTGATCGCAGTGCTGGACAAGCCAGTGCAGCAGGTGCTGATCGAGTCGCGCATCGTGGTCGCCACCGACAACTTCACTCGTGAATTGGGTGCGAAGTTCGGTGTCAGCGGCAAACACGTCAATCCCAGCGGTCAGGTGCTGCAGCTAGGCAATCAGGTAGGCGGCACGATTGGCAGCAACAGCGCGCCAAGCACGGTCGGCTCCGGCGGCCTCAATGTGAACCTGCCCTCTTCGGTCCAGGGCGGCAGCTTCGGCTTGGCCATCCTCGGTGCCAATTACGCGCTGGATCTGGAACTCTCCGCTGCGCAGACCGAAGGTCGGGGTGAAGTGATCTCCAGTCCTCGAGTGATCACCGCCAATCAGCAGGAAGCAGTGATCCGCCAAGGCCAGGAAATCGGCTACGTCACGTTCCAGAACAGTGCCGGCGGCGGAGCGGGCAGCGGCACCGCCACGGTGCAGTTCAAAGATGCCGTGCTGGAGCTGAAGGTGACACCGACGATCACGGCCGACAATCGTGTCTACCTGATGATCAATGTCAAGAAGGATGCGCTGGCCGGTTACGTGGACGCACCGGGCAGCGGCAAGATCCCAACCATCGACACTCGTGAAATCAACACGTCGGTGCTGGTGGACAATGGTCAGACTGTCGTGCTCGGTGGTATTTACGAAATCAACAAGTCCAATACGGTGACCAAGGTGCCTGGTCTGGGCGATATCCCGGGCATCGGTGCGCTGTTCCGCGATACCGCGCGTACAAACACCAAGGCCGAATTGCTGATCTTCGTGACGCCGCGGATTCTGAGCGACACGCTGCAGTAAGTTCCGGCGAGCAATAAATGAGAGAGGCGGCTTCGGCCGCCTCTTTTTTTTGTGCAACTCATTATGACGCCGGTGCCCGATTAAACTTCCGACACCGGTTATGGTCTGTAGCACGCCGCCCGATCTGCCAGCACATCGCAGAGCGGTGAATCGAGTCTGTGTCATGCCGAGAATGGAAACCGATCATGGATATGCCTGAAACACCATCGCTGAGCCATCTGCAGCAATCCTTCGCGCAATTGCGCGACGATCTGCAGCGCTGCATCATCGGTCAGCCGCATCTGATCGACTGCCTGCTGGTGGCCTTGCTGGCTGATGGCCATCTGCTGGTCGAGGGCGCGCCCGGGCTGGCCAAGACCACGGCGGTGAAGGCGCTGGCGGCACGGATTGAGGCGGATTTTCATCGGGTGCAGTTCACCCCCGATCTGTTGCCAGCTGACCTCACCGGTACCGACGTGTTTCGTCCGCAGTCGGGCAGCTTCGAGTTCGAGCGCGGTCCGTTGTTCCACAACATCGTGCTGGCCGATGAGATCAACCGCGCGCCGGCCAAGGTGCAGTCGGCGCTGCTGGAGGCGATGGCCGAACAGCAGATCACCGTGGGTCGAAGCACCTGGCAGCTGCCAGAGCTGTTCATGGTGATGGCGACACAGAATCCGATCGAGCAGGAGGGCACGTTCACGCTACCAGAGGCCCAGCTTGATCGCTTCCTGATGCACGTGACGATCGGTTATCCGGATGCCGTCGCCGAGCTGGCGATACTCAAACTGGCGCGCGAACAGGTCAGTCGTCGCGCTCATCCTGTTGCCACGCCGCCAGCCTTGTTGAGCCAGACCGACGTGTTCGCGGCACGCGATGCGGCGATGGCGGTGCACATGGCACCGGCACTGGAGGAATACCTGACCCAGCTGGTGCTGGCCACGCGTGATGCCGGCCGCTACGGCGCTGAGCTGAAGCGCTGGATTGCCTGGGGCGGCAGCCCGCGCGCCACCATTGCGCTGGACCGCTGTTCGCGCGCGCAGGCGTGGCTGGCCGGACGCGATTACGTATTGCCCGAGGACGTGCACGGCATTGCGCATGAAGTGCTGCGGCATCGGATCCTGCTCAGTTACGAGGCGGAAGCCGAGGGCGTGCGACCGGATCAGGTGATCGACCGCCTGCTGGATCTCGTACCGCTGCCGTGAACGTCGTCGCACAACATCGTGTGGATGGCGACGGTCGCAGCCAGGTCTCGCTGGCTGAACTGATCGCGTTGCGCGCACGGGTAGGCCGCGTACGCATGGCGCCGCTGCTCAGTCGTGCGGCGCGCAGCGGTCAGCAGTCCAGCCGTCTATACGGCCGTGGCATGGACTATGCCGAATCGCGCGTCTACCAGGCCGGCGACGACGTGCGTCGACTCGACTGGCGGCTCACCGCGCGCAGCGGCAAGCTGCACACCAAGTTGTTCCAGGAGGATCGCGAAGGCTGTCTGCTGATCCTTCTCGATACCCACGCCAGCATGCGTTTCGGCACGCGAGTACGTTTCAAGTCGGTGCAGGCGGCACGCGCCGCCGCCGCCGCCGCGTGGTACGCGGTGCGCGCCGGCGAGCGGGTCGGGGTGATGGCATTTGGCCATGCCGAGCAACTGCTGCGTCCGCAGGCGGGACCACGCGGTGCGCTGGCGCTTTGCGGTGCGTTGGCCGAGTGGGATGCATTGCCGTCATCGGACAAGCTCGAACCGCTGTCCGATGCACTGATCCGAGCATCGCGCGTATTGCATGGCGCCAGCCGCGTCCTGCTGATCAGCGATGGCTTCAGCTGCGATACGTCGGCTCGGCAGCGCTTGCTCGATCTGACCCGGCATGCTGGCGTCAGCGTATTGGTGGTGGCCGACGCGCTGGAACTGGCCCTGGTGCCAGCGGGGCGTTACCCGCTGGAACATGCCGGCGAGCGTAGCGAAGTGCTGCTGCAGTCCGAACGCCAGCGCCGCGACTTCCAGCGCGCGCTGGGCGCCGGCCCGGCGCGGCTTGGTGAACTGGCCACATCACTGGGTTTGCGTTGCAGCAGCATCGATACTGCCGCCGATCCGTTTGATGCCGTCTCCGGCCTGTTCGGCAACATGAGGTCGACACGATGATGGCGCCGCCTGTCACGCCATCGGCCGTGCCGGCGCCGGGTCCCAGCCTGCACGATATCCATCTGCCGCCTGAACCGTCGTGGTGGCCACCCGCACCGGGCTGGTGGGGGCTGGCGGCGCTGCTTCTGCTGGCAGTGCTGGCCGCTATATGGTTTTGGCGACAGCATCGACGTGCGCTGCATCAGCGACGGCAGGTGCTGCTCGAACTCGATCGACTTGAATTGCGCCATCGGCGCGACGGCGATCAGGCTGCTCTGGCGAGCGGACTGCATCAACTGCTGCGCCGGGTGGCGCGACGGCATGAAGCGCTGGCCGCGCAGCAGCGCGGCGAGGCATGGCGACGGACGCTGGCGCGGATGCCGGTCGATGCGGCCACGCTGGATCGGTTGCTGGCGCTGGATCAACAGATTTATCGACCGCCTTCGCCATTCGACCATGCCGCGGCGATCATCGCCGTGCGGCAATGGCTGCGGATGGCTCTGAAACCGGCGGCATGGAAGCGGACTGCGCCGGAGCATGCGCATGCCTGAGTTCGCATGGCCGTGGGTTGTCGCGCTGCTGCCGCTGCCGTGGCTGCTGCGCCGCTGGTTGCGTCCGGTTGCACCGGGACAGGCCTTGCATCTGCCGCAGCCGGGTGTGCAATTGGCCACGGTGGCGGGTACCCGTGCACGTGGCATCGTGTTGTGGTTGCTGGTGCTGGCGTGGCTGTGCCTGCTGGCGGCAGCGGCACGACCGCAATGGGTCGGGCCGCCGCAGGCACAGCAGCGCAGCGGTCGCGCCTTGATGCTGGCGGTGGATCTGTCCGGCAGCATGCGCACCGACGACATGCAACTGGCCGGACAACCAGTCAGTCGTTTCGGTGCGGTCGAGGCGATTGCCGGCGACTTCATCAACCGCCGCAGCGGCGACGAAATGGGCCTGATCCTGTTCGGTAGCCAGGCATTTCTGGTGACGCCGTTGACCTACGATCTGTCGGCCGTACGTGCGCAATTGCAAGGCGCGGCGGTGGGACTGGCCGGCACCGAGACGGCGATCGGCGACGCGATCGCGGTGGCGGTGAAGCGGCTGTCGGCGTTGCCCGAACAGGCTCGCGTGCTGGTGCTGCTCACAGATGGCGTCAACAATGCCGGCAGCATCGCGCCACGCGAGGCAGCGCGTGCGGCCAAGGCCGCCGGTGTGCGCATCTATACCATCGGCATCGGCGCCACGCAGATGCGCATACCGGGATTTTTCGGCAGCCAGCTGGTCAATCCATCGGCCGATCTGGATGCGGACATGCTCACCAGCATCGCCACGCAGACCGGCGGGCATTTCTTCCGCGCCACCGACAGCGGCCAACTGGCCGATGCCTACCGCGCGATCGACGCGCTGGAGCCGATGCCGCAACAGGGTCCGACCCTGCGCCCGCGGCATGAGTTGTTTCGCTGGCCGTTGCTGGCCGCAATCGCGCTGCTGTTGCTGGTAATCGTGCCGCGCCGGCTTGGTCGCACGTCGGAGCGATTCGCATGAGCGAGACGCTGCAGCAATTTCATTTCCTGCGGCCGTGGTGGCTGCTCGCGCTGGCGCTATTGCCGCTGCTGTCATGGCTTGGCGTGCGCCGCAATGCGGCACAGCTGGAACTGTCGCGACTGGTCGATGCCGAGTTGCTTCCGCATCTGCTGCGCGGTCGTGCCGGCAACCGGAGCCTGCCGTTATGGTTGTTCGCGCTGGGCTGGATGCTGTGTGCGTTGGCGCTGGCCGGGCCGAGCTGGAACCGCATCAACCAGCCACTGTATGCAAGCCGTCCAGCGCAGGTGGTGGCGATCTCGCTGTCGCAACACATGCTGGCGCGCGACGTGGCGCCGAGCCGGCTCGATCGCGCGCGTTACAAGGCGCGCGATCTGCTGGCCAGCAATCATGACGGACTCAACGCGCTGATCGGCTATGCCGGTGAGGCCTTCGTGGTGGCGCCGCTGACATCCGATGCGAGCAGTCTCAACGACCTGCTCGATGCGCTGGCGCCAGACACGATGCCGCTGGATGGCGACAACGCCGCACTGGCGATCGAGCGCGGCGTGGCGCTGATCCACGATGCCAAGGCCAGTGGCGGTTCACTGGTGCTGATCACCGACCAGGCCGATGCCGCCGCCGACGCGGCCGCACGCAAGGCGAATGCCGCCGGCGTGCACGTCTCGGTGCTCGGCGTGGGCACGCTGCAGGGTGGACCGGTGCCGTTGTCCGATGGTGGTTTCCTGCACGACGCGCAAGGTGGCATGACCCTGGCCCGCCGCGACGATGCCGCACTCGGCGCGCTGGCGGCGGCCGGTGGCGGCAGCTATGTGGCGATGACGGCGGATCATCGCGATATCGACACACTGCATGCACAGCTGCGCGATGCACCCGCGACGGCAGCGGCTGGCCAGGTCGGCGACGAATGGCAGGATCGCGGCCCATGGTTGTTGCTGCCGCTGTTGCTGATTGTGGCGCTGGCCTTCCGCCGTGGCTGGTTACTGTTGCTGCCGCTGGTCGTGTTGCCGCTGCTGCCGGCCACGGCCGACGCGACGACGTGGCACGACCTGTGGCAGCGTCCCGATCAACAAGCGGCGCAGGCCTTGCGGCAAGGTCACGCGCAGCAGGCGCAGCAACTCGCGTGCGATCCGGCCTGGCGCGGTGCGGCGGCGTATCGCGCCGGCGACTATGCCGCTGCGGCACAGGCGCTACAGCAGGCACCCGGTGGCGATGCGGCGTACAACCTCGGCAATACACTGGCCCGGCAAGGCCAGTATCAGCAGGCCATCGAGGCCTATGATCACGCATTGAAACTCGATCCGGGCAATGCCGATGCCAAGGCCAACCGTAAGGCGGTGGAGGACTGGCTGCGCCAGCAGCAACAGCAGCAGCCGTCCGATCAAAAACAGCACGAAGGCCACAACGGCAGCAAGCAACCATCCTCGGCCGGTGAGCAGGGCAACGGCAGCAAACAGGATTCGCAGGAGCAGAAGTCTGCACAGGATGGTGCCAAGCAATCGGAGCAGCCAGGTCAGGATGGCAAGTCGCAGGCGCAGGATCAGTCCGGACAGAATTCATCGAAGCAGGATTCTTCCGGCAAAGATCAGGGCGACGGTCAACCGAAACCGCAGACCGAGCAGCAGCAGGCCGAACAGAAGGCAAAGGCGGAACAGGCACAGCAGGCGCTGAAGCAGCAGATGGATCAGGCGCTGGCCCATCCTTCGGACAAGCCGCAGACGCATCAGCTCGGGGAAATGGCGAAGGACGATCCACAGTCGAAATTGCCGGCGGATCTGCAGCATGCCCTGCAACGTGTGCCGGACGATCCCGGTGCGTTGTTGCGGCGCAAATTCGAACTGGAATATCAACAGCGCCACGGCGGCGCACCGAGCGAGGATCAACAGCCGTGATGTTTCGACGATGCATCGTGGGATGGTTGCTGGCACTGCTGTTGATTCCAGCACTAGTGCAGGCAGCCGACGTGCAGGCAGCACTGGATCGCAACAGCGTGCAGCTGGGTGAAACCGTGACCCTGAACCTGCGCGTGGAGAATGCGAACGGCGGCATCGGCATGCCCGATCTGCATGCGCTGAGCCAGGACTTCAGCATCCTCGGCACCTCGCAGAAAAACAGCCTCAGTGTCGTCAATGGCTCGGCCAGTTCGACCCTGACGATCGGTGTGGCGCTGCGCCCGAAGCACATCGGCACGCTGCAGATCCCCGCATTGAGTGTGGCGGGCGGCCAGACGCAGCCACTGCAAGTGCAGGTAAGCGCGCCGGATCCGAACGCGGCCGTGGCAGCCAACCAGAACGTCTTCATGGAAGCGCAGATCGAGCCGGACCATGGCTACGTCGGCCAGCAACTGAGTTACGTGGTGCGCCTGTTCTACGCAACCAACATCGGCAACGGTGCGTTGAATGCACCGTCGCTCGACGGTGTGGAAGTGAGCCAGCTTGGCGACGACCTGAATTACGACGCTGAGCGTGGCGGTCGCAGTTATCACGTGCTGGAACGGCGCTATGCGCTGATCCCGCAACACGCCGGTCACTTCGAGATTCCCGCCGCAAGCTTCCAGGGCGAAGCGATCGATCCGAACGATCCGAACAGTTTCTTTGGCTCCAGCACGCCGATCTCGGCCAGCGCAGCGGCGGAATCGATCGACGTGCAGGCGGCGCCCGCCGACTGGAAGAGTGCGTGGTTGCCGGCGCGTCAGCTCAGCCTGAGTCTGGATGGCTGGCCGGGCGCACAGGAGCCGGTTCGGGTAGGGCAACCGCAGAACCTCACCATGAACCTGCAGGCGACCGGTCTGCCATTCGAGACGCTGCCGGTGCTGAGCCTGCCGGTACTGGATGGTGCGAAGGCGTATCCGGACAAGCCGGTCACCGGCACCCGCCAGGATGGCCAGTGGCTGGTCGGCCGGCGTCAGCAATCGTTCGCGATCGTGCCCGAACGTGCCGGCACGCTGACCATACCGGCAACCACCTTGAAGTGGTGGAACGTGCTGACCGACCGGATGGAAGTCGCGCAGATTCCCGCGCACAGTGTGACGGTGTTGCCGGCGCTCGGCGCCGCGGCCGTCCAGCCGTCCATTCCGGCTACGGCATCCAGCAGCGGTACGAGCGTTACTGCGGCCACGACAGCGGCCACGCCGTGGCGCTGGATCGCGTTGGGCAGCTTCGCTCTGTGGCTGTGCAGCGCGCTGGCCTGGTGGCTGTGGCGTCGTCGTGCACCATCCGCCGCTGTGCCAGTGGCGGCACGAACATCGTCACGCCAATGTCAGCTGGCCTTCCTCGCGGCGGCGCGCGGCAACGATCCGGCGGCACAGGCGCGCAGCCTGCTGGCGTGGGCGCGCGCGGAGCGGCCGGCGATCCAGCATCTGGGCGAGCTGGCCGCGGCGCTGGACGATGCGTCGCAACGCACCGCGATCGCCACGCTACAGCAGCGCCATTACGCCAGCACGCCAGTGTCCGACGACGGAACGAAGCTGACAGAGGCGTTCAAGCGCGGCCTCGCCTGGCGCATCGCTGATGCGGGCGATGATGACTCGGAGCTGCCGCCGCTGTATCCGTTCAAGCTGCACTGAGCGCGTGCTGGAAAATCGCGCGCATGCCATCGCTGAAACAACACAGCGTGACATCGATCGTGTCGTCGCCGGCCAGCTCGCCGCGCAGCACGGCCGCCGCCACACTGGCCGCTTGCGCCGCAGGGTAGCCATACACGCCGCAACTGATCGCGGGAAACGCGATCGAGTGAAGTCGTTGCCCGCGCAGCAGCTGCAATGCATTGCGATAGCAGCGTGCCAGCAACAGCGCTTCATCGTGATGGCCACCGTGCCAGACCGGTCCCACCGTGTGGATCACGTAGCGTGCGGGTAGCAGGAACCCGGGCGTGATCCGCGCCTCCCCGGTCGGGCAGCGCACGCCGGGCGCGGATTCGGGCAGCGCGCGACACGCTTCCAGCAGGGCCGGCCCCGCTGCCCGATGGATTGCTCCATCCACGCCACCACCGCCGAGCAAGCTGGGGTTGGCGGCGTTGACGATCGCGTCCACGCGCAGTGTGGTGATGTCGGCGATTGCTACTTTCAAGGGCATGGCATCGGCGAGGGTGGCGTCTTATGCTGCGGGCACGCATTCGGGCGCGATGAGGTGGCAGCGGGTCATGGCGAAAACGGAAGACATTTCCTTCGGCTATCTGCTCAGCGATGTGACCTTGCTGTTCCGCAAGCATTTCGATCGACGTGCGGTGAAATTCGGGTTGACCCGCGCGCAATGGCGCGCGACCAAGGTGTTGTACCACCGCGAAGGGCTGCGGCAAACCGAACTGGCCGAGTTTCTGGAAATGGAGCCGATCGCGGTGGGCCGGGTGATCGACCGCTTGCAGGCGGCCGGTTTCGTCGAGCGCCGCCCCGATCCGAAGGATCGTCGTGCATGGCGGTTGTATGTCACCGAGCAGGCACGGGTGATCGTTGGCGACATGGAGATCATCGCGCGCGACCTGCGCAAGGATGCCACCCGTGGCATCGACCACGATGAGCTGCAACAGGCGCTGGCGGTGATCGCCCGGATCAAGGACAACCTGCTGACCTTGGAGCAGACGGGCGAGGATATGTCGTGATGGAGTTGCGGATCGCTGCCAGTGCCACAGGTCGCGGTCTGATGTAATCGCGTTCACCGCACAATGGCGGTCTGCGCGGCGCGGGAGTCAACCGGAGCCCGTCGAGGACGTTGTAGTTGGTTCATCGCTGTTCCGGCATCCCCAGCCACGCAACATCCGTCAACCGCTGCGATCCGCGGCGCGAAGATCGAGAATCCCCCTCGCATGTCCCGGAAAAACTCTGCACTGATAAAGTCGGCATTGATCGTTGTCGTGCTGGGTGTGGCTGCCCTGTCGGTTGCCTGGTACGGACATCATCGCGGAACCAGTGGCAAACCTGCCGCCGCGCCTACTGTCGTGCCGGTCAAGGTGGCAACGGCCACGCGCGGCGATGTCGATCTCTCGCTCACCCAGGTGGGCAGCGTCGAGGCCTGGTCGACCGTCACCGTCAGTTCGCAGGTGGGTGGTCAGCTGCAGTCGCTGGCATTCGTGCCGGGCGCGCACGTGCACAAGGGCGATCTGATCGCGCAGATCGATCCGCGACCGTTGCAGGCCCAGTTCGCTCAGGCCCGCGGCAATGTGGCGCGCGACGAGGCCAGTGTGGTCAAGGCCCGGGCCGATCTGGCCCGCTACACCGCGATGTTGGCGAAGGGCTATGTGTCCCGGGCCGACTTCGATACCTACAAGGCCAATCTCGGCGTCGCGGCGGCGGCGCTGCAGTCGGATCATGCAGCGCAGGAGCTGGCGCAGACCCAGCTCGACTTCACCCGGATTGCCGCGCCGTTCGATGGCGTGCTCGGCGCGCCACTGGTGTATCCGGGTGCCGTGGTCGCGGCCAACACCACCGGCATCGTGGTGCTCAACCAGATCGAGCCGATCTGGGTGACGTTCGCGTTGCCGCAGGACAGCCTGCCCGCCGTGCGGCTGGCGCAGACGCGCGGCACTGTGACGGTGCAGGCGCAGCTGGATGGCGACAGCGGCCACCCGATCAACGGCACGCTGGAGTTCATCAACAACACGGTCGACGCCACCACCAGCACGATCACCCTCAAGGCTCGTTTCGACAATGCCGATGACCGGCTGACCCCCGGGCAGTTCGTCAACGTGACGTTGCCGACGACGCGCATCGCCAATGCCGTCTCGGTGCCGGTGGTGGCCTTGCAGAATTCCAGCAACGGCAGCTTCGTGTTCGTGTTCAAGCCGGACGGCACGATCGAGCAGCGTCCCGTGACCGCAGGCACCAGCACGGCTGATCGGGTGGTGATCGACAAGGGGCTGGCGGCGGGCGAGCAGGTAGTGGTCGACGGTCAGATGCTGCTGGTCGACGGCAGTCACGCGCGCATCAGCGTCCACTGAGGTGCGCGCATGAATCTGCCGGAACTCTGCATTCGCCGACCGGTGATGACCACGCTGCTGATGGCGGCGCTGTTGGTGTTCGGCATCGTCGGCTACCCGCAGTTGCCGGTCAACGAACTGCCCAACGTCGACTTCCCGACCATCAGCATTTCGGCCAGCCTGCCAGGCGCCTCGCCGCAGACCATGGCCTCGGCCGTGGCCACGCCGCTGGAAGCGCAGCTGTCGACCATCGCCGGCATCAGCCAGATGAGCTCGACCAGCGCGCTGGGTTCCACCTCGATCACGCTGACGTTCGAACTGGATCGCAGCATCGACGGTGCGGCGCAGGATGTGCAGGCAGCCATCTCGGCGGCGCAGCGCCAGTTGCCGACGCAGATGCCGACGCCACCGACATTCCGCAAGGTGAATCCGGCCGACGCACCGATCCTGTATATCGCGGTGACCTCGTCCACGCTGCCGCTGTCGACCGTCGACGATTACGGCGAGACCGAACTGGCCCAGCGCCTGTCGATGGTCGACGGCGTGGCCCAGGTGAGCGTGTACGGTTCGCAGAAGTACGCCGTGCGCATCAACGTCAATCCGGATCGGCTTGCCGCGGCGGGTATCGGCATCGATGAGGTGAAGAGCGCGATCGCTGCAGCCAACGTCAACCAGTCCACCGGTTCGCTGTACGGTGCGCAGCAGCAGTTGCCGGTCAGCAGCGACGGTCAGTTGATGCGCGCGGCGGCATACAACAACGTGGTGGTGGCCTACCGCAATGGCGCGCCGGTACGCCTGGGCAATGTCGGCCACGCCGACGACAGCGTGCAGGACGATCAGAAGGCTAGCTGGTTCAACGGCGAGCGTTCGATCCTGCTGGCGGTGCAGCGCCAGCCCGGCGCCAACACCGTCGATACGGTGAATCGCATCAAGGCGCTGCTGCCCGGCTTCTCGGCCTCGCTGCCGCCGTCGGTCAAGCTCGATGTGCTGTACGACCGCTCGCAGTCGATCCGCGCCTCGGTCGACGACGTGCAGTACACCTTGCTGCTGGCCGGCGTGCTGGTGGTGCTGGTGATCTATCTGTTTCTCGGCAATCTTTCGGCCACACTGATTCCCGCCGTGGCGTTGCCGATCTCGGTGATCGGCACCTTCGGCGTGATGTTCGCGCTCGGTTACAGCCTGGACAATCTTTCGCTGCTCGCGCTGACGCTGGCGGTCGGCTTCGTGGTGGACGACGCGATCGTGATGCTGGAGAACATCGTCCGCCACATGGAAACGGGCATGACGCCGTACGAAGCGTCGGTGAAGGGTGCCAACGAGATCGGCTTCACGATCATCTCGATGACCTTATCGCTGATTGCCGTGTTCATCCCGGTGATGTTCATGGGCGGCATCGTCGGCCGTCTGTTCCACGAGTTCGCGGTGACCATCAGTGTGGCGATCCTGGTCTCCGGCGTGGTGGCGGTGACGCTGACGCCGATGCTGTGCAGCCGTTTCGTCAAGGCGCACGATCACGAGCACGGGTCTGACAAGAGCCGGAACTGGCTGATCGCCGGTTTCGATCGCGGTTTCACCGCCGTGCAGAACGGCTACACGCGCAGCCTGCACTGGAGCATGCAGCGGCCGCGCTGGGTGCTCGCGGTATTCGGACTGAGTCTCGTGGTGACCGTCCTGCTGTTCTACGTGACGCCGAAAGACTTCATTCCCGCCGGCGACAGCGGCCAGTTGCGCGTGAATACGCAGGGCCCGGATGGCGCCTCGTTCGACGAGATGGTGGCGCGCCAGCAGCGGCTGGCCGAGATCGCCAGCAAGGATCCGAACATCGCTTCGTACATGTCGTCGGTGGGCGCCGGCGGCTCGCGCGCCACCGTCAACAACGGCTCGCTGCTGCTGGTGCTCAAGCCGGCCAACGAGCGGCAGACGCCGGATCAGATCATCGCCGAGCTGCGCAAGAAGTTTGCCCAGGTGCTAGGCGTCAAGGCTTTCATCCAGAACCCGCCGGCGATCCAGGTCGGTGGACGCCAGTCCAACTCGCAATACCAGTACACCTTGCAGTCGACCGATCTGGATGCGCTGAACAGCTGGAGCAACAAAGTGACCCAGACGTTCCAGCAGCTTCCCGGTTTTCTCGATGTGACCAACGATCTGGATCTCAACAGCCCGTCGATCGCGGTCAAGGTGAACCGCGAGAAGCTGGCGCCGCTCGGGCTGACCATGGCGCAGGTGCAGTCGGCGCTCGGTACGGCGTTCGGCGCCAATCAGGTTTCCACGATCTACAGTGCGGCGACCCAGTACTGGGTGATCCTGCAGGTCGATCGTCGGATGCAGAACGATCCGGCGGTGCTGTCACGGCTGTACCTGACCTCCAGCAGCGGCACGCTGGTGCCGTTGGGGACGGTCGCCAGCTTCACCCGTGAGCCGCAGGTGCTCACGGTGAACCATCAGGGCCAGCTGCCGGCCGTGACGATATCGTTCAATCTCGCCGCAGGCGTATCGCTGAGCGATGCCGTGGCCAGCATGAATGGCGCGATGACTAGGATCGGTCTGCCGGCGACGATTTCCGGCAGCGTGCAGGGCACCGCCCAGGCGTTCCAGGACTCGATGCAGGGCATGGGCCTGCTGTTGCTGCTGGCGGTGTTCGTGATCTATCTGGTGCTCGGCATCCTGTACGAGAGCTTCATCCACCCGCTGACCATTCTGTCCGGCCTGCCGGCGGCCGGCGTGGGTGCCTTGCTCACCCTGGTGCTGTTCCACGCCTCGCTGGATCTGTTCGCCTTCGTCGGTATCGTGATGCTGGTCGGCATCGTCAAGAAGAACGCGATCATGCTGATCGACTTCGCGCTGGAGCGGCAGAATGTCGAGAACATGCCGCCGCACGAGGCCATCTTCGAAGCCTGCAAGGTCCGTTTCCGTCCGATCATGATGACCACGATGTCCGCGTTTGCCGGCACGTTGCCGATAGCGCTGGGCATCGGCGCCGGCGCGGAGACGCGCCGCTCGCTCGGCCTGGCCGTGGTCGGCGGCCTGGTCGTCTCGCAGGTGCTCACGCTGTATCTGACGCCGGTGATCTACATTTACATGGATCAGCTGCAGCAGCGCTTCCATCGGTCCGGCAAGAGCAAGACACTGCCGGCGCAGTAACTTGCAGCGTTCAGTCGGCGACGGTCAGGCAGGCTCCTTCATCAGCGAGGGAGCGACCATGCGCAGACCGACATCGATCATGACCGTACTCATCGTCGTCGCTGGCGTGGCCCTCGGCGCCGCCTGTGCGACCGCGCCTGCGCAGATGAACACGGCCGCATGCAGGCTTACGCCAACAAACCGCCGGATGCCTCATGCGCCAGTGTCGGCGGGCTCGAGAAGCAGGTGCCGGTGGCGATCGCCGCGCTGCCGAAGCTGTTCTGCATTCCCTAACCACTGGTGGTGTCGGGGCCGTATTACGCGAAGTGAGGCGCAGCCTGAAATGAAGAAGGCGGCCATCAGCCGCCTTCTTCATGACTCTGCGAATGCGGAATTATTCGCCGGCACCGTCATTGGCAAATGCGCCGGGAGCCGAACCGAAGTCGCCGTCGGCCTGTGCGGCCATGTACGAGAACGCGGCATACACCGCCACGTTCTGTGCCAGCTGCTTCGGGTCGATCTTGTCCAGCGTGTCGTTCGACGTGTGGTGCCAGTCGAAGTAATGCGTGCCGTCCTGGGTCAGCGACAGCGCGGCCATACCCTTGCCGTGCATCTGCGACAGGTCCGAACCGCCGCCACCAGGCTTCTTGGCGTCATACGCCACGCCGATCGGTGCCAGCACCTTGGCGATCTGGTCGATCGCGTCGCGCGCCGCCGGCTTCACGCTGGCGCTCATGCGCCAGACCGGGCCGGCACCGAAGTCGGATTCGGTGCCGAGCTGGAATTTCGCCACTTCGCCCGCGTGCTTGTCGGCGTAGGCACGACCACCCCACAGGCCCATTTCCTCGTTCGCGAACGCGATAACCCGGATCGTACGGTCAGGCCGTTGCGGCAGGTCGTGGATCAGCTTGCCGGCCGCCATGGCAATGGCCACGCCGGCGCCGTCGTCGATCGCGCCGGTGCCCGGATCCCACGAATCCAGATGACCACCGATGGCCACCACCTGCTCGGGATGCTTGCGGCCGGTGATCTCGCCGATCACGTTGGCGCCGGTGTATTCGCCGACCACGCCACAGTCCAGATCCAATTTCAGCGTGACCGGTTTGCCATAGGCCAGTACGCGCTCAAGCTGGTCGGCGTCGGGGTTGGACAGTGCGGCGGCGGGAATCGCCTTGGCCGGATCGCGGAAGCCGGTGACGCCGGTATGTGCAATCCGCTGATCCGCGTCGGTGCCGGCCGAGCGCAGCAGAAAGCCGGCGGCGCCCTTGGTTTGCGCCAGCACCGGGCCGCCGGTGCGCACCGCCGAACCCATGCCGTAGTCGTGACCGTCCTTCGCGCGCTGCATGCGATAGCCGATGTAGACGATCTTGCCTTTCACACTGGCCGGATCAGCGGCCTTCAGCGCATCCAGGCTGTCGAACTTCACCACCTGAGCGGTGAGGCCACCAGTCGGCGTGCCCGGTGAATAACCCAGTGCGCTCAGCACCAGCGACTGCGGGAACGGTGCGACGATCGCCGCGTGTTCGCTGCGGCGTACCCACAACGGATATTTCACCTCTTCGGTGTAGACCTTGTCGTAACCGAGTGCCTTGAACTTGGCCACGGCCCAGTCGCGGGCGCGCTGGTCGGCGTCGCTGCCGGCCAGGCGCTGACCGATCTCGGTGGTCAGCGACTCGACGATCCGGTAACCGGTGTCGTCGTGCATCGCCTTGTCGCGCAGCTGTTCGGCCGTCTTTACGGCTGCAGCGGAAATCGTGGTGGTCGGATTGGCGGCGCTGGCAATGCCAGTGGCCAGCAGCAGGCTGGCGGCGAGCAGGGTGAGGGGAATAGGGCGCATCGGGGAACTCCGCAGGGTGAACCCCGATTATGGCGCGACCGTGAACTGCCGCTTAGGCCATAAGTCATGCCTGTCGCAGAAACGCCATGGGCCGGACCACAGGGAGTGGCCCGGCCCTTGAGATGCATCGTCGCCTTACGGTTTGCTCTTCAGCAGATCGCGGATCTCGGTGAGCAGGGCCACGTCGGCCGGCGGTGCGGCCGGTGCTTCATCCTGCTTCTTCTGCATGCTGTTGATCATCTTGACCACCATGAAGATCGCGGCCGCGATGATGAGGAAGGTGATGATGGTGTTGATGAAATCGCCATAGCCAACGGCCACTTCGGCGATCTTGTGTTTCGGGTCACTGTCATCGCCGGGTTTGAGCACCCACTTCAACTGACTGAAGTCGATGCCGCCGGTCAGCATGCCGATCGGCGGCATGATGATTTTGTCCACCAGGGAACTGACGATCTTGCCGAACGCGCCACCAATGACAACACCGACCGCCAGATCAACAACGCTGCCGCGCATGGCGAAAGCCTTGAATTCCTGCAGCATGCTCATGCTTCTTCTCCGTGGATTGGGCCGAATGGCCTATGGACTCTAGCGCAGTGCTGTGGCAACGCACAGGGGGCGATGCACGAATTCAGACGATCCGGCCATCCAGTTCGGCGACCCCGATCAGTTCGGCATGGAAGCGGTCGCCGCGCTGCAACGCAGCAACGCCGGCCGGCGTGCCGGTGAAGATCAGGTCGCCGGCTTTCAGCTCGAACAGCGCGGACAGCGCTGCAATAATTTGCGGCACGCCATGCACCATTTCACCCAACGTGGTCTGCTGGCGCAGCTCGCCGTTCACGCTCAACCGCAGCACGCTGTCGACGGTCAGTGTGACCTCGGCGGCCGGGCGCAAGGCCGAGACCGGCGCGGAGTGATCGAACGCCTTGGCCACGTCCCACGGATGTCCCTTCGCCTTGGCTTGCGCCTGCAGGTCGCGACGGGTCAGGTCCAGCCCGACGCCATAGCCCCAGACCAAGGCGGCAGCCTGCTCAGGTGTGAGATCGTGGCCGCCAGCGCCGAGCGCCACCACCATCTCCACTTCGTGATGCAGGTCGGCGGTGGCTTGCGGATACGGTACATCGGCGCCGTCGCTGACCACCGCGTCGGCCGGCTTGCAGAAAAACATCGGCGCGGCCTTGTCCACGCTGGCACCCATCTCGCGCGCATGCTCGGCGTAATTGCGGCCGATGCAGAACACCCGGCGGATCGGAAAGCGCTGGTCGCTGCCACTGATCGGCAGACTGGGCTGGGTGGGTGCGGCGATGGCGTAGGTCATGCCGGCAAGCCTAGCAAAGCGCATGCACGCCGTCGTGCCTCCACCTCTGATCCGCGCGAGGTGGCAGCTGCAACGCGAGGAGGGTTATTCTTTGCGCAACTCCGGGCAATCGCGCAGCAATTACCGCAACGGTAACGCGAGCCCGGTCGCCGGGTTCGAGGAAGTTTCTAAGCGGACGTCGATTTTCTTCGATCTCGTTCGTCGTCATGGGAAACAGTCCTTTCTTCACCAAGGCGACCCACGATGGGCATGAAGCTCTATATCCGCCCATGGCAACCCACCCGGATGACACCTGTCATCGACGATGGCTGATGCTGCACCCTGATCGTGCTGCGGCCGATCGGTCAATCTTGCATCTATCGAGCAACCGGCATGCCGGGCGGGGAACACGAGTGGACAACGCCGAACTGTTGAAGGAACTGCGCATCGAGCGCCACCAGCGCGAGGACCACGACCGTGGCCCCAGCCGTTGGCCATGGATTGTCGGCGTGCTGGTGGTGCTACTGGTTTTGCTCGGCGGCGCCGGCTGGATGCTGTCCGGCCATCGTGCGGTGGTGGTGCAGACCACCACGGCGATCGCACCTAGCGCCAACAGCGGGAACGGCGCGGTGCTGCAGGCGACCGGTTACGTCACCGCGCGGCGGCAGGCTACGGTGTCGGCGCAGATCACCGGCACGCTGACCGCAGTGCTGATCGAGGAAGGCGATCACGTCACTCAGGGCCAGGTGCTGGCACGGCTGGACGACAGCGGATACAAGGCCAATCTCCAAGCGGCGCTGGCCCAGGCCGAATCGACCCGCGCGCTGGTGGCGCAATACCAGGCTCAGCTGGCGCAGGGCGAACACGATGCCGCGCGCCAGCAGGCGCTGGTGGCCAAGGGGCTGGTTTCCGCGCAATCTGCCGAGCAGGCGCGTACCCAGGTCAATACCTTGCGGGCGCAGCTTGGCGCGCAGCAGAAACAGGCCAAGTCGGCCGATGCGCAGGCCGCGGTGGCGCAGGTGAATTTCGATTACACCGTAGTGCGCGCGCCGTTCAGCGGCGTGGTCACCACCAAGGATGCCCAGGTCGGCGAGATCATCTCGCCGCTGTCCGCCGGCGGCGGCTTCACTCGCACCGGCGTGGGCACCATCGTCGACATGGATTCGCTGGAAGTCGATGTCGACGTCAACGAGGCCTATATCGGTCGGGTCAAGCCGGGCATGGCGGCTGAGGCCGTGCTGGACGCGTATCCCGACTGGAAGATTCCCGCTCACGTGGTCGCGATCGTGCCCACCGCCGATCGCGGCAAGGCCACCATCAAGGTGCGCGTGGCGCTGGAAAAGAAGGATGGACGCGTGGTACCCGACATGGGCGCGCGGGTGTCGTTCCTGGAAGAGAAGCAGAGCGCCGCGACGGCGCAGGTGCCGCAAGGCGTGCTGGTGCCGGCCACGACGATCGTGCAGCGTGACGGCCACAGCGTGGTGTTTGTGGTCGACGGCGACGCGGTGCGGCAGCGCACGGTGAGTCCAGCCGCGCAGGCCTATGGCGAACTGCGCTTGCTGCCGGCGGCGGTGAAGCCGGGCGACAGCGTGGTGGTCTCGCCACCGGCCGAGTTGCACGACGGTTCGGCCATCCAGATGAAAAAACCGTAGCTCATTTCGTAGCGTGCAGCAGCCCGCGAACTGGCCTTACAAAAATTCATGCTTATCGGAGATCCACCATGGGCACACTGATCGATATCCAGAATCTCGCCAAGACCTACGAGCGCGGCAAGCAGAAGGTCGAGGTGCTGCATCACGTCAACCTGGCGATCGCCGAAGGCGACTTCCTCGCGTTGATGGGGCCGTCCGGCTCCGGCAAGACCACCTTGCTGAATCTGATCGGCGGCCTGGATACGCCGAGCGCCGGCAGCATCACGGTGGGCGGTCAGCGCATCGACCAGCTCGGCGGCGGCGCGCTGGCAAAGTGGCGCGCGTCGAACGTCGGCTTCGTCTTCCAGTTCTACAACCTGATGCCGATGCTGTCGGCGCAGCGCAATGTCGAATTGCCACTGCTGCTGACCAAACTCTCGGGTGCCCAGCGGAAGAAAAACGCCTCGATCGCGTTGCAGCTGGTCGGTCTGGCTGATCGCGCCAGCCACAAGCCGAGCGAACTCTCCGGTGGTCAGCAGCAGCGCGTGGCGATCGCCCGCGCGATCGTGTCCGATCCCGCGCTGCTGGTCTGCGACGAGCCGACCGGTGACCTGGATCGCCAGTCCGCGGAGGACGTGCTGGGCCTGCTGCAGCAACTCAATCGCGAGCACGGCAAGACCATCGTGATGGTCACGCATGATCCGAAGGCGGCCGAATACGCCAGTCATACCCTGCATCTGGACAAGGGCACCCTGGTCGAACAGGCAACGGCGTGAGGACATAACGATGAAATACCTTCATCTGATCTGGGCGGCGCTGTTCCGGCGCAAGACCCGCACGATACTCACGCTGGTGTCGATCATCGCCGCGTTCCTTCTGTTCGGTCTGCTGGATGCCGTGCGCGTCTCGTTCGCGGAAGCGGGCCAGTCGGCGAACGGCGCCGAGCGCCTGCAGACCAGCGCGCGGCTGTCTTTCATCCAGCCCTTGCCGCAAGGACTCGGTGCGCAGATCGCCACGGTCAACGGGATCAAGGACGTCGCTTACGCGAACTGGTTCGGCGGGGCCTACCAGGATCCGCACAACCAGGTTTTCACCTTTGCAGTGAGCCCCAACTATCTCGACATCTATCCCGAAGTCGAGGTAGCTCCTGCTGAGCGCAAGGCGTTCGATTCGACCCAGGACGGCATCCTCGCCGGCGAGATCATCGTCAAGAAATACGGCTGGAAAGTCGGCGACAAGATTCCGCTGCAGTCGCAGATTTTCCCGAACAAGGCCGGCAGCAAGAACTGGAGTTTCAATCTGGTCGGCGTCATGAAATCCAAGGACGCGAAAGCCTTCCAGAGCCAGATGATCATCATGCACTGGAAGATGTTCGACGAAACCACGCCCTACAACCAAGGCATGGTGGGTTGGTACATCAGCCGGGTCAATGACATCAATCAGTCCGACCGCATCGCCAGGGCGATCGACGCGCTATCGGCCAATTCTGATCATGAGACGAAAACCCAGACCGAGCAGGCAGCGACCGCGAACTGGATCAAGCAGATGGCCGACATCGGCCTGATCGTGACATCGATCATGGGTGCCGTGTTCTTCACGCTGGTGCTGCTGACCGGTAACACGATGATGCAGGCGGTGCGCGAGCGCACCTCCGAACTGGCGGTACTCAAGACGATCGGCTTCTCCAGCACCAGCGTGCTGATGATGGTGCTGGCCGAGTCGGTGCTGCTGTTGTTGCTGGGTGGGGTGATCGGGCTAGGCCTGGTCAGCGTGCTTGCGCCGGTCATGTCCTCGCAGAGCGGCGGCATGATCACTCACACGAGCGTCGGTGCCGGCAGCTGGGCGCTGGGGATCGCCCTGGCCATCGTGATCGGGTTGGTCATCGGCATCCTGCCCGCCTGGCGTGCGATGCGCCTGAACATTGTCGACGCACTGGCCGGACGCTGAGGAGAAACGCAATGAAATTCGTGATCGGTCTGGTGACCTTTGTGGCCGTCATCGTCGGTGTGATGATATTTCTGAATCTGCCTTGGCAGGGCATGCTGGTTTTGCTGGGGCTGCTTGCCCTTTGGATGGTCTTGACCCGACGTGGTCAGCAGACCTGGTCGGTAACCGCTGTGGGTATCAGTACGTTGCCGCAGCGGCTTGGTTCCTCCGCCGTGATCGTGATCGGCATTGCCGGCGTGGTCGCCGTGCTGGTCGCCATGCTGGCGATGGCCAACGGCTATAGCGAAACCCTGCGCCGCACCGGTTCCGAGGACACCGCGATCGTGATGCGCGGCGGTTCGGCGGCGGAGGTTTCGTCCGTGCTGGGTCGCGACAGCGCTCTGGTCATTGCGCAGGCACCCGGCATCGCCAGGGATGACCAGGGCAAGCCGATTGCTTCGCCGGAACTCGTGGTTGCGGCCAATCTGCCGATGAAGGGCGGCGATCCGGAGAAGGATATCGGCAGTGTGCAATTGCGCGGCATCGGCGACGAGGCATGGAAGCTGCGCACCAACGCGAAAATCATCGCCGGGCGCAAGTTCGAGCCGGGCAAGTACGAACTGGTGGCCGGCAAGGGCGCGCAGCACCAGTTTGCCGGCCTCGAACCGGGCAAGCAGATCAAGCTGGGCAATCAGATCTGGACAGTCACCGGCATCTTCGCCACGAACGATGCGATGGATTCAGAGTTGTGGGCGGATGCGGGCATTGTCGGTCCCGCCTATCGGCGTGGTTCCAGTGTGACCACCGTGTTCGCGCGACTTGCCGGGCCTGCTGCTTTCGACAAGTTCAAGGCGGCGCTGTCCTCCGATCCACGACTGCAGACCGATGTGTCCACGACGCTCGACTATTTCAGCAAGCAGTCCGAAGGCACCTCGAAAGCGATCACCATCATCGGCATCGTGGTCGGCGCGATCATGGCGATCGGTGCGGTCTTTGGCGCACTCAACACGATGTTCGCCGCCGTCGCCACCCGCGCCCGCGAGATCGCGACACTGCGGGCGATCGGTTTTCGCGGCTTGCCGGTGGTCATGGCGATCATGCTCGAAACCATGCTGCTCGCGCTGATCGGTGGTGCGCTCGGCGGCATCATCGCGTGGCTGATATTCAATGGCTACACCGCGTCCACCTTGGCCGCCGGGACCACCGGCCAGCTCACCTTCGAATTCAAGGTTGCGCCAGTCGTGCTTTGGACCGGCCTGAAATGGGCGCTGGCCATCGGCTTCATCGGCGGCCTGTTCCCGGCTCTGCGCGCGGCGCGGTTGCCGGTGACCACCGCGTTGCGCGAGCTGTAACTGCGCGATGCACAATTTGCAGGAGCCCGCTGGCGGGCGATGCTTGATCCAAGGCATCGCCCGCCAGCGGGCTCCTGCTCATACAGGATCACGGCATCACCGGCGGCACATAGCTGAGCGTCAAGCCGAGCAGCCACAGCATGCCCAGCACCAGCGGCACGTGCACCACCAATTGCATGAAGGTGTAGCCGACCACGTCGCGCGCTTTCAGTCCCAGCACGCCGAGCAGCGGCAGCATCCAGAACGGGTTGATCAGGTTCGGCAGCGCTTCGGCGGCGTTGTACACCTGCACCGCCCAGCCCAGATGCACGTGCAGGTCGTTCGCCGCCTGCATCACGTACGGTGCCTCGACCAGCCACTTGCCGCCGCCGGATGGCACGAAGAAACCGAGCACGGCCGAATAGGCGCCCATCACCGCGGGGAAGCTGTCGGTAGTGGCGACATGCACGAACAGGCTCGACAGCCGATGCGCCAGCGTCGAACCGTCTGTACCGGGTACGTGGGTAAGCAACGCGGCGATGCCGCCGTACAGTGGAAACTGGATCAGCACGCCGGAGGTGCTGGGCACCGCGCGACTCACCGCGTCGAGGAAACTGCGCGGACGCCAGTGCAGCAAGATACCCAGCGTGAGGGACAGGAAATTGTAGGTGTTGAGGTTGGCGATCGCGCTGATCGCCGGCTTGCTGGCGAAATCGTGGCCGAGCCAGCCCAGTCCGAGCAGGCCGATCGCCAGCGACAGCAGCGGGCTGTATTCCAGCCACTCGCCGGGCCGCGTGCGCGGCGGCAGTATTTGCGTCGATGCTTCGCTGATCTCGAAATCCTGCGCAGTGCGCGCGTTCGCCTCCGACGGCGCGGTGAACCAGCAGATCAGCAGCGATACCACGATCAACACGCCGGTCAGGGCGAACGACTGCCACAGGAAAATCGTTTCGCTGAAAGGCAGCACGCCGGTGATCGCCAGCAACCCTGGCGGCATGCTGGCCGGATTCGCCTGCAGCTGCGCCGCCGATGACGACAGTCCCATCGCCCAGATCGCGCCGAGGCCCAGATAGGCGGCCGCGCCGGCGGCGCGGTAATCCATGCGCAGGTCAGTGCGCCGCGCCAGCGCGCGTACCAGCAATCCACCGAACACCAGCGAGAAGCCCCAGCTCAGCAGCGACGCCAGCATGCTGACCAGCGCCACGTAGACGATCGCGCCGCGACCGCTGCGCGGCGCACGTGCGAGCACGTCGATGAAGCGCGCCACGATCGGTGCGGTGGCCAGCACGTAGCCGCCGATCACCACGAACGCCATCTGCATGGTGAACGGGATCAGGCTCCAGAAGCCGTCACCGAACGCGCTCACTGTTGCCGTGGGCGTGGCGCCGAAGGCGAGGGCCGCCAACGCCACCACCACGACACCGAGTGCGGCGAATACCCAGGCATCGGGAAACCAGCGCTCCGCCCAGGCTGCGCTGCGCAAGGCTGCGCGCGCCATCCATCCGTCTCGCGGTGCGTTCATGCGGCTCTCCGTCGGTGATCGCGACATCGTCGCGCCCAACCGGCAACACGAGCAAGCCGATCAAGGTCGAAGCCCCGCATCAATAAAACTATCGCCGCCGCAGGCGGCATCCCGTCTGCCCCTCCCCTGCAAGCAGGGGAGGGAGTCCATCATTCAGCGCTTCTGCTTCGCCAGCGTGATCACCGCCACGCCGAACAGGATGATCGCCATGCCCGCGAGGTCGTAGGGCCCCACATGCTCGCCGGCCAGCAAGACACCGAACAGCACGGCCACCGGCGGATTGACGTAGGCATAGCTGGTGGCCACGGCCGGTCGCGCGCGTTTGAGCACATACAGGAACGCGCTGAACGCGATGATCGAACCGAACACGGCCAGGTAGACCAGCGCCAGCGTGGCCCGCGTGGTCGGATGTGCCGGCAGCTGTTCGCCGCTGGCGAAGCCGACCAGCAGCAGGGCGACGCTGGCGCACAGCATCTGCGCGGCGGTGTTCATCGGCCCCGGCGGCATCTCCCGGCGGCGGCTCCAGGCCGAGCCGAAGGCCCAGCACATCGCGGCGACCAACAGCGCCAGCGCGCCGAAGCGCGAACCGGACAGGCTGCTGCCCAGGTTCAGCACGATCACGCCGGCAAAGCCGATCGCCAGGCCGATACTCTCTCGCCGGTTCGGCCACTCGCCATACATGCCGGAGAACAGCGCCGCGAACAGCGGCATGCTGGCCACCGCGACGGCGGCGATACCCGAGCTCACCCGTTCCTCGGCGAAACACACCAGACCATTGCCCAGCCCGAGCAGAAGCAGGCCGGTGAACGCCGCATTGCGCCACTGCAACGGCGTTGGCGGCGCCATGCCACGCAGACGCAGAAAGCCGTACAGCGCCACACCCGCGCACAGGAAACGGACACCGGCCAGCAGGAACGGCGGGTAGCTTTCCAGCGCGTAACGGATGCCCAGATAGGTCGAACCCCAGATCACGTACAGCGCGAACAGCGCCAGCGGGACCAGAAAGCGGGGATCGGTCAGGCTGCGCGGCGTTTCAGCCGCGGCAACAGCAGAGGTGTCGGACATGGGGCTGGATCGTATGGGGACGGCGCATTATCCGCGAGCCCACTCCGCTTGTCGCCAAGCGATTCCGCCATCACGGGCGACTTTGGTCGCGAAGCTTGTTGCTCAGTGCGCGACCGGACGACCCTGCCGGATTACCACGAACTCGCCTTCCAGCACGGCCGGCTGATGGGCCGCGTTCGGCGCAGCGGACTTCGCCGGAGCGCGGCCGTGCTTCCATTGACGCACCGCCAGCAACACGCCGCCGCCAATCAGCAGCACACCGGCAACCACCAGCCCGAAGATCAGCAATACGGCAATCAACGCCACGCCCAACAGCAGCGACAAGGCACGAACCAGCGGATGGCGATTGCGACGTATGGAAGGCATGGAAAAGTACATGTGTTAAAAATCCGTGTGGTAAAATCAACAACTTACGAGACAACCATGGGGCCATCCGGCCTGCGAGGCAAGTGCCGATGGATACAGTTACTCCTGTCGAATCCCTGGACCAGCGGGCGCTCTGTCGACTGGACGAGATTCCCGATGGCGGCGCCACCGCGGTCGACGCCATGCTGGCCGATGGCGAGGCCGATCCCGAACTGAGCAGCGTCATCCTCCTGCGGCGTGGCGAGCTGGTGCGCGGCTATCTCAACATCTGCCCGCATACCGCCCGCCGGCTCGACTACGCCCCCGGCAAATTCCTGCTGAAGAACGACACGCTGATCTGCGCCGTGCACGGCGCCACCTTCAACCAGGTCGACGGTTTGTGCATCGCCGGTCCCTGTCGTGGCGAACATCTGCGCGAGGTTGCGGTGCAGGTGGAAGAGGGTGAGGTAAAGCTGGCGTAGCACCCAGTTTCTTTGCTCCTCTCCCTGCGTGCAGGGGGGGGCGGGATGGGAGTGGGCTTTTGACTTTGTGCCCACCCTCCCCCGGGGATTCCCTTCGGTCACAACCCTCCCCTGCGAAGCAGGGAGGGTGCATAGCGAATCAACTATTCGGTGATCTGCTGCAGATTGTCCTGGAAGAGGTCGCTGTCGCGATCGCTGGTCAGGTCATACAGCGAGTAGCGCTTGTTGAGGCGTGCGCCGCCGTCGCGCAACAGTGGTTGCCACATGATGTTGGCACTGCGTACATGCGAACTGGACAGCATCAGGTCGAACGGAATCGAGATGTAGATGCCCTTGTCGAAACTACCTTCGCCGAACTGTGCGGCCGAGACATTGGTGAAGGTCGCATACGCACCCATTCGCACGCCGTTGCGGAACTCGCGCGAAACATCGATGGTGGTACCCCAGTCGCCAGCCAGGTAGCGACCGGCGCTGAGTGCCAGCGTGATGTCCTTGTAGCCCATGTCGAAATAGCCGGTCACCTGACCGGTGGCGACATGATATTTGCGGAACGAAAAGTCCTGGTCGAAACCACGCTGCTTGACCCAGTTGGCGTCGGCGCCGATCGCCCAGCGCTCGCCCATCGGTCGGTACAGCACCTCGCCACCCACGCCGCCGTACATGCTTTCCAGCATGCCGGCATAAGCCAGGCCGTACAGATCGGTACCGAGCTGGCGGCTGTCAGTCAGCTGGAATACCGGCATGGTGACGCGTGAACTGGTCAGGTACTCGCGCACATAGGTGCGCACGCGCGGCAGGTTGCTCGGGGCGTCGTACTTGAATTTGTCGTAGTTGTTGAGCAGGTTCGCGCTGAAGTCGCCGCTCCACCACAGGTTCGGGGTGAAGTGATAGTTCGCGTCGTAATCGGCGGAAACCTGGTACAGCACGAACGCATCCGGGCCACCCAGCGACTCACTGAAACCCAGCGAGAAACCGCCGTCGAATTTCTTCAGTGTCGCGCGATACAGCACTTCCTCACGCTGCGGCAGCGGCGTGTTCTGCTCGACGCTGCGCCGGAACGTGGACAGGTCGATGTTGTAGTCGAGCAGGTCATCGAAGCGTTGCCGATGCACGCTGGTGGCCACGATCGGCATGCCTTCGCGCGTAGCCACTACGGTGTACCAGTCGGTGTCCGGACCAAGCTGGTTGTCGAGCACGCGGGCGGTACGGCCCAGCGCCTTAGCCGGGTAGAAATAGCGCTGCTGCTCGCCGGTGACCAGCACTTCGCGGCCGCGGCGAGTGATCTTGGATACCTCGATACCGGCATTGCTGCGCAGTTCGGTACTGACCGCCGACCAATCGACTTGTTGCGGTGCTTGCGCAGGTGGCGTCTGTGCACGTGCGGGTGGTGGCGGATCAAGCAACTTGGTCGGGCCGGCGCTTTCGGCCAGATTGGTATGCAGGGTGAAGCCGAACATCGCGACCCTGCCACGCTCAAGCGCCAGGCTCAGGTCGACACCGCGGTTGAGCCGATAGACCGCGCCTACGTTGATCGGCGTGCGTTGCGGCTGGTTGTTCTTGAACGGCTCGTGCTTGTAATCGTTGCCTTCGTATTCCAGCTTCAGGATCAGCGGCTGCCACGCAGTCTGATAACTGACGCCACCGAAGAATGCCGGCCGGCCGCGGAAATAGTCGCGACTGTTGAACTGGCCGCCCGGGTTGCCGCTGAGTCCCGGTCGCGTATCGAACTTGTCGCTGATGATCGAGAGCGGATTGCGGATGTCGCCGCGGTTGCCCATGTAGCCCCAGGCCAGTCCTAGGCTGGTGTCGAACGGCCCGAAGCGCTTGCTGGCGACCACATATTCGCTGGAGAACAGGCCGGTACCGCCAAGGTCGCGAATACCTACCGACAACGCTGGCAGGTAATGGCTCTCGCGCCACAGTCGCACTTTGGCGTCGATCGATTTGTCTTTGTAGCTCTGGCTGCCGCTCAGCGACGAAGGACCGTATCGGACATTGGCGATGTTTATGTAGCGGAAGCTGCCTTCCAGCCATGGCAACGGCTGCAGGGTGAAGTTGTAACGCGTGTAAGGCGACGTGCGACTTGCGGTGAACGTGACTTCACCTTCGTCAGCCATCCGCGCGGTCGGGGTCTGCCACAACCCGGCGCCACCGAAATCGCTCTGCGTAGGTGCGCTTTGCGCATGCACGGCACAGGCCATCAGCCAGCCAGTCAGCGGCAACAGGCAGGTGCAATGACGACGGATGAGCTGGAGCTTGTTCAAACCGGTGGGTTCCTGTACCTGACTTGCTCCTCCCCCTGCAAGCCCCAAAGAGACTTCCTTCGGTCGCAAGGGGAGGTTGGCGACCGGAGGGAGCCCTTCAGGTGAAAGGGGGTGAAGCTCTTGCCGGCCAACCATCACTTCTCCCCGGACACAGGCAGCAGCTGCGTGGCAAGGAATGCCGCGATGTCATCGTTCAACGCAGCATCCACCGCACGAACTGCGCGCGCGCGCAACGGCACGTAGACCACCGCCCCCGGTGCCAGTGCCAGTGGCGTGCTGCGATTCCACAGTGCGATGCCCTGCACGAACACGCGACCATCCGGTTCGATCACCCGGATGCTGTCCGGATCCGCTTCACTGCTGCTTGCGCAGGCGGCCAGATAAATGCGTGCATCCTGCAATGGCACCAGCGGCAGTGTGCATGGCTGTTGCACCGCGCCAACCACACGGATGGTGTCGGGGCGCAGTGGGTAATACAGACGGTCGCCAGTGGACAGCGGATGATTCTCCGGCGGGCTGGCCTCGACCGCGCGTGGATCGAGCAGGGCGGGTGACTGGCGACCAGTGATTGGCAGCGAGGTGATCCAGTCCGCCATCGCGCCGACAACTCTGGCCAGCTCCTGCTTTCCCTCGCCGTGCGCACGTTGCCGCAGGCTGCCGAGATCAAACAGCACGCCGGCCTTGAGTCGCTGCTGTGACTCCAGCAGACCCGACCGCAACCATGCGGCGCCCAACATGTACGCCTGCGGTAGCGGCTGCGCGGCCAGTGCTGCGTCGCTGAGGCGGGCGGGATCCTTCAGTGTGTGGAGGCCGGCATGAGTCACGGTGCCGTCCACCTGCACCTGCACGGCACTCGCAGAGGCAGACCAGACCAGCATCAGCAGTACGTACAGCGCGCGGCTCACGACTGCTTCTCGCGGTACGGTCGCAGCTGCACCAGTTGCAAAGTCAGCCCGGGCGCCACTTGTTGCTCGCTCTTCCAGATGAAGCCGTCTAGCGGATCGACCCAGTAATGATTGATGGCGCGGTAATGCAAGGCTGGCGCGCTGAGTTGTTCGTCCACGCGCAGCACCTGGTGGGTAGTACCGAGGATGCTGATCTGCTCATGGCCGACAGGCGTCAGTGTGGCATCGACCGGTATACCGTAGCGATAACCGGGTGACCAGTCCTTGCTCAGGCGGTAATTCATCGGCGCGCCGAGGGTCTGCAGACCACGTACGAACGGATCATCGGCAGGCAATTGCACGCCATCGAGGTTCTGATCCAGGCCGATGGTTTTCACCACCCGCCCATGCTCTATGAAGATCGCCACCTGGTTGGTACCGTACCAGGCCTCACGCGAGCCATCCACGTTGCCGAGAATCAGCACCGCGCTGCCGACCGGGCTGGTCACCTGCAACTGGAAATACGGCTTGGCCGCCACTTCGGCGGCAGTTGGCTCCACATGCGGGCGGTGATGCACCACCAGCTTTACCGCATCGACGGAGGAGCGTGACAGGTCGCTGCAGCCGTGCAAAGCCAGCAGCAAAAGCGGCCATGCAACCAGCAACAGGCTGTGTCGGCGCGGCGCAGCCTGGTGTGCGGCTGAATCTGCCTTTGGCGCCTTGGCGTGCGCGCTATTCGTCAACGGGGCCGATTGCAAGCCTGAGTCCTCATCCTTATTGGGCTATGCCTGCAGGAGTGCGTGAAAATGCGCGATCACTCGCATGAGTGACGATCAGTGGCCGAGATTGTAGTTTGCGCTAGCTGCGTTGCTGATCAGGCCCGATAGCGGCAAGAGCTGCGTGAGCAGGCGATTCCAGCGGGTTACGCCGGCTGGACCGACAAACACCACATCGCCAGGTTTCACTATGAACTGGTCAGCCAGGGCAAACGCAGCCGGTGATTGCGCATCGAGCTGAAAGACTTTGGCGGGTGCTTGTTCCAGATCTTCCATGCCACGGATCACATATACCGCTTTGCCCTTGGCCGTCGTCGGATTGAGGCCGCCGGCACGGCCAAGTGCCTGGGTCAGCGTAAGGTCGGCGGTCTTGAAGCTGATCGCCATTGGGCGAATGACTTCACCCATGACATATGCTTCCTGGCGGTCGTTGTAAGGGAGAAACAGGCGATCACCCGGCTTCAGATAAATGTCCTGCGCCAGGCTCTTGTCGCCGTTCAGGGCATCCAGATCCAGATGGTAGTCATGGCCGTCGCGGGTCAACACCAGACCGGACAGATTGGCCTGTTCGGTATTGATGGTGGCTGCGCCCAGCACTTGTGACAGGGTCAATGGAACCGCCGTGATCGGCTGCGGATCGGTCTTCACGAACGCACCCTGCAGCAGCACGCGCTGGCTGCCATAACCAATCACGCTGACGTCGACCTGCGGCTTTTCGACGTAGGCGGCGAGCTTGCTGCTGATCGCCTGTCGCAGATCCTCGATTGTCATGCCGGCGACCTTGATGCTGCCCACGTACGGATAGAACAGCGTTCCATCCGAGCGCACCAGACGGCCATTGGCCAGCGTCTGTTGCTGCGGACCGGCGGGCGAGGTCAGTTCCGGGTGATCCCAAACCGTGATGTACAGCGTGTCGCCTGCACCAATGACGTACGGCTCCGGCTGATACGCGAGCAGCGCCGGCGATATCGCCGCCGCTTGCGCCGCCGCCCGATTCATCGCCAACAGCTTCGGGGTGATCGGTATCAATTCGACCTGACTGTTGTCCGCTGCATTGCCACGAACCAGGCTGTTGGTGGACATGTGCTGTCCTGGTGCCCACATGCAACCATTCAGCAGTGAGGCGAGGGCAATGGCAATCAAGGCGGAGAACTTTTTCACGGTCGGATAGAACTCATTGGGTTCGCGAGCAAACGGTGGACACAGCAAAAGCAAAACGTGCCGAATGACTCGGCACGTTTGCTATACGGAAACCACGAAATTAATGAGTGCCGGTGGTACCGGTACTGTGGTTATTGTTGTTGCTGGTAGCGCCGTAAATGACTGCCGCTGTTGCAACAACAGCAATGCTCACGGCAACCACTTGAGCTGCTGATATTCCGCCCGTGGATGCCGAACTGGCACCAGCAGCGCCTGCAACCGCCGGCGCTTGGCTTTGTTGGGTATTCGATTGTGGTGCGGCAGCAGCCTGAGCAAGTCCTGAAACCAGCAGGCCAGTGGTCAAAAATGCGGCAAGTAGCATCTTCATGCGTAACTCCTTGTGACGGGGCTCTGTACTCATGAGCGTTGAAAGTATAGTTGGTCCATGTGAAGAGGCTATAGATGGCCGTTCAGGTCCACTCACTTTAGGTGGCATGACTTTGCAGTGAAGCGTGACCCTGCCCACCACCTCCTGCGATCATGGAGGCTTTCAAGCCCATAAAAAAGCCACGCCAAGCGTTGCCTGGCGCGGCTTCTCGAAAGCATGGCAATGTCAGTGAGTGCCGGTCGTACCTGATTTCTTGCTGCTACCGCTGGAGGCAACCACGATCGCGGCAACAGCAGCAACACCGGCGACCACATAGAACGGGGTCAACTCACCCAGCGATGCGGTACTGGCGGCCTTGGCGCCCGGCACGGATGGTGCGGCAGCCGGCGGCGGAGTAGTCGGCTGCTGTGGGGCGGACTGGGCAAGCGCCGAACCCATCATGCCTGTCGCCAGCAGTGCAACGATCAATTTCTTCATGGAAGACCCCCGGTAAGTGTGCTCTTTGTTCAAGCGGCAGATGTACGTGTCGGCGAGTATAACCACAATCAAACTGAAGGAGATATATGTTCCCAATGAGGCGAAATGATCAATTCGGCCAGCATCGGCTATCATGTCATACCTCCCGAAACACGGGCTTCCATCGCGTTTTCGTCGAAAACGGCAGAGTGGATGGTTCGACGGCGGTTGTTGCAAGGATTCGGATGGCGGAACGGTCCGGATTGTCTCTTACTGCAACATGGTTCGGGGCAAAGGATGCCGGAAACATCCAGTTCAGGGAGTTTTCCAGGATGGATCTGATGGGGCGTAGTCGGCGGAGTCGACGAGCAACCCGTCTTGCCAGTGTCCAGCACTTGAGGAGTCATTCAGTACAGTGTTCAAACGGATATTGACCGTCTGCATAGGCAACATCTGTCGCAGTCCGACCGCCGAATACCTGTTTCGGCAACGCCTGGCGCCACGCGATATCCAGTTGAGCAGCGCCGGACTCGGCGCGCTTGCCGGCTATCCCATGGATACGACCGCGATGCAATTGCTGGCCGAGCAGGGCATCGACGGCGCGGCGCATCGTGCACGGCAGCTCACGTCGGCGATGCTGCGTGAGGCTGACTTGGTGCTCGGCATGGAAAAAAGCCACGTTGCTGCCATGGTCCGGTTGGCACCGGAAGCCAGCGGCAAGATTTTCGTGTTCGACAAATGGTTGCAGGGGCGGGACATCCCCGACCCCTATCGGCAGCAGCGCGCCGCATTCGACCATGTTTACGGCATGATCGTGCAAGGCGTCGACAGTTGGCTGCGTTATCTGTAACCCGCATTCATAATTCAAGAGATGACCATCGGAATGGCCGCTACGCAAACTCCATCGCAAGGCGATGACGAAATCGACCTGGGCGAACTGCTCGGTACCCTGATCGATCATCGCTGGTTGATCATCATCGTCACCGGCCTATTTTTCGTGATCAGCGTGGCCTATGCCTTGTTGGCCACGCCGGTCTATCAGGCCAATGCGATCGTGCAGGTGGAGCAGAAAGTGCCCAATCTGCCAGGCCTCAGCGCGCTTACCCAGACGCTGGGTGCGTCAAGTTCGGAAGCCACCACCGAGATCGCGTTGATTACCTCGCGCACGGTGATCGGCGCGGCGGCTGATAACCTGCACTTGGCCACCACCGTCACGCCGCGACGCTTCCCCATGATCGGCAGTTTCATTGCACGTCGTTACTCACCAGATCAAGTTGGTGCTGTGGCAGCGCCCAAGTTCGGCATGAGCAGCTACGACTGGGGCGGTTCGACGCTGGATATCTTCCAGCTGGAGGTCCCTGCCAGTTTGCTGGGCAAATCATTGACCTTGATTGCCGGAAAGAACGGCGCCTACACCCTGCTCGATGATGATGACAGCGTTCTGCTCAGCGGCCAGGTCGGGCAATCCGCCAGCGGCCACGGCGTGACCATTCAGGTGAAGGCGCTAACCGCCAATCCGGGCATGCACTTCGGCGTGGTGCGCCAGCGTGACCTGGCCGTGATCACCCAGCTGCAGCAGGACGTCAATGCCAGCGAGCAGGGCAAGGACTCCGGCATCATCGCGTTGACTTACAACAACGCCGACCCGGAACTGGCCACCAACCTGCTTGACCAGGTCAGTGAGCTGTATGTGCGCCAGAACGTGGATCGCAATTCCGCCGAAGCCGCCAACAGTCTGAAGTTCGTCAAGGAACAACTGCCAAACGTGCGCCGCGATCTGGAAAAGGCCACTACAGCGCTGAACGCTTTCCAGACCCAGGCGCATTCGGTCGACATCACCTTGCAGACCAAGGGCCTTCTGGAGCAGGAAGTGGCGATCGAGACCAGCATTCAGCAGCTGCGTATGCAGCAAGCCGATATGGAGCGCCGGTTCACCCCCGAGCATCCGGCGTATAAGGCCCTGATGCAGCAGATCGGCCAGCTGAATGCACAGAAGGCCGCGATGGAAAAGCAGGTCGGCCAGTTGCCGGATACCCAGCAGGAACTGCTGCGGCTGACTCGGGACGTGCAAGTCAGCAACGAAACCTATACCAGTCTGCTCAATCAAGCACAGCAGCTGGATATCGCCCGCGCCGGCACTGTGGGCAATGTGCGCATCATCGACAAGGCTGCCGTGGATACCAGCCGTCCGGTGAAACCGAAGAAGGCTGTCATCGCGCTGGGCGGCACTTTCCTTGGTGGCTTCCTGGCTGTCGCTTTCATCTTTCTGCGCCAGATGCTCAACCGTGGTGTGGAAGATCCCGCGGCGATCGAGCAGATCGGCCTGCCTGTGTACGCGTCGATCCCGATGAGCGATCAGGAGCGCAGCATCTCTCTGCGCGGCCCGCATCGCCGCAGTGATGGTCGACAACATTTGCTCGCGGTGGACGCACCAGCGGATCTGGCCACCGAGGCGTTGCGCAGCCTGCGCACCAGCCTGCATTTCGCGCGGCTGGAGGCCAAGAACAACCTGTTGATGATCTCCGGCTCCAGCCCCAACGCCGGCAAGACCTTCGTCTCGTCCAACCTGGGTGCGGTGATTGCCCAGGCTGGCCAGAAGGTGCTGTTGATCGATGCCGACATGCGCAAGGGCGGTCAGCACAAGGTCCTAGGCGGCAAACCCGAGAACGGCCTGTCCGAACTTATTGCCGGGCAGATAGATACCACTACTGCGATCCGCACCGTGGCCGGCGTCGACGGCATGCATTTCATCGCCCGCGGCAAGATCCCGCCGAACCCGTCCGAACTGTTGATGCACGCGAATTTCACGGCCCTGCTGAACAAGCTGATGCCGCTGTACGACCTGATCATCATCGACACCCCTCCGATTCTGGCGGTGACCGATGCGGCCGTGATCGGTCACCAGGCCGGGACCAGCTTGCTGGTGGTGCGCTTTGGCCTCAACCAGGCACGCGAGATCGCCTTGGCCAAACAGCGCTTCGAACAGAACGGCGTGGAAATCAAGGGTGCCATCTTCAACGCCGTCGAACGCCGCAGCGCGGGCTACTACTCCTACGGCTACTACGAATACAACATCGCCAAATAGTGCTTTCGCTCTGCCTCCTCCCCTGCGTTGCAGGGGAGGACCGAGGAGGGGTGGCTCTCTAGTCCTCTCCTGCGGCCGAAGGAAGTCCCTTGAGGGGCAAACCTAAGGAGGCTGAGCGACCCAAGGCGGCCTTTCAGATGAGTGGTGCTCTAGGCCAAAGACAAAAGCCCCACCCCAAAAACACTGTTTCGCAACCCGAACCCCATAATCAGCGGTCAAAGCCTGCCTCAACGGGTTCTTCGATCCGCTTGGCTCATGCCAGACAACCCGATCCAACTCGCCCTACGGAAACACCATGCAGCCACTGGACAACGCGAAAATCGCCATCATCGGTTTGGGTTACGTCGGCCTGCCGCTGGCGGTGGAGTTCGGCAAGCGCTACGACACCGTCGGTTTCGACATCAACATCGCCCGCATCGATGAGTTGCAGGGCGGCCACGACCATACGCTGGAAGTCGATGCCGCCGAATTTGCCGCCGCGCCACACCTGAGCTTCAGTGCGAGCCTCGATGACATCCGCGACCGCAATGTCTACATCGTCACCGTGCCCACCCCGATCGATACCGCGAAGCGACCAGACCTGACCCCGCTGATCAAGGCCAGCGAAAGCCTAGGCAAGGTGCTCAAGCTTGGCGATACCGTGGTGTACGAGTCCACCGTATATCCAGGCTGCACCGAAGAAGTCTGCGTACCGATTCTCGAGAAAGTCTCGGGTCTCACCTATAACAGCGACTTCTTCGCCGGCTATAGCCCCGAGCGCATCAATCCCGGCGACAAGCAGCATCGCGTCACTACCATTCTCAAGGTGACTTCGGGCTCCACCCCAGAGACAGCGGACTTTGTCGATAGCTTGTATAGCTCGATTATTACCGCCGGCACGCATAAGGCCAGCTCGCTGAAGGTGGCCGAAGCCGCCAAGGTCATCGAGAATACCCAGCGCGACCTCAACATCGCTTTGGTCAACGATCTGGCCATCCTGTTCAACAAGCTCGGCATCGACACGCTGGAAGTGCTGCAGGCCGCAGGCACCAAATGGAACTTCCTGCCGTTCCGCCCCGGTCTGGTTGGGGGCCACTGTATCAGCGTCGATCCGTATTACCTCACCCACAAAGCACAGGAAGTGGGCCACCACCCGGACGTGATCTTGGCTGGCCGCCGTACCAACGACGGTATGGGGCCGTATATCGCCAACGAAGTGATCCGCTTGATGGTGCGCAAAGGCATCAACCCGGTTAATGCGCGCGTGCTGATTCTGGGCCTGGCGTTCAAGGAAAACTGCCCGGACCTGCGCAATACCCGTGTGGTCGACATCGTGCAGGCCCTACACGGCTACAACGCCGCTGTCGATGTCTACGATCCTTGGGTCAACGCCGCTGAAGCCGAGCATGAATACGCGATTACGCCGATTGAGCAGCCGCAGGTAAGCAGTTACGACGCAATAATTGTTGCCGTCGGTCACCAGGAGTTTGTGGCCATGGGCGCGGATGGTATTCGTGCCTTTGGTAATCCGGCCTCCGTGGTCTATGACGTGAAATACGTACTGCCACGCGACGCGGTCGATGGCCGTCTCTGAATCAGGGTTGTATTAAATGAAAGTATTGGTTACCGGAACCGCCGGCTTCATCGGCTCCCACGTTGCTCTCAGGTTGCTTGAGCGCGGCGATGAGGTCATTGGTCTCGACAGTCTCAACGACTACTACGATGTGAACTTGAAAAAGGCACGCCTTGCACGCTTCACGGATCACCCGAACTACACCCATGTACATGGTGATCTCGCTGATCGTGCTCTCGTCGAGGGTGTTTTTGCCCAGCACAAACCACAGCGCGTCATCAATTTGGCGGCACAGGCCGGCGTACGCTATGCCGCAGAAAACCCGCATATCTATGTCTCCAGCAATGTCACCGGCTTTCTGCACATTCTGGAAGGCTGCCGCCATCACGGGGTAGAGCATTTGGTATTTGCCTCGACCAGTTCGGTGTACGGAGCCAATACGAAGATGCCGTTCTCGGAGCATCAATCGACTGAGCACCCACTGACTCTGTACGCCGCCACCAAGAAAGCCAACGAACAGATGGCGCACAGCTATGCGCATCTCTACGGTATCCCCAGCACTGGTCTGCGTTTCTTCACAGTGTATGGTCCGTGGGGCCGACCGGACATGGCACTCTTTCTGTTCACCAAGGCGATCCTTGCCGGCGAGCCGATCAAGGTGTTCAACCATGGACACCACAAGCGTAGCTTTACCTACATCGACGACATCGTCGAAGGCATCATTCGGACGTTGGACAACACACCGGTGGCCAATTCAGCTTGGAACAGCAACGCCCCCGATCCAGCGAGCAGCAATGCGCCATACCGTATCTACAACATCGGCGACGAGCAGGCCGTACCGTTGTTGAAATATATCGAGGTACTGGAAGAGTGCCTAGACCGCAAGGCTGACATGCAGATGCTGCCACTGCAGGCCGGAGACGTGCCCGATACGGAAGCTGATATTTCCGAACTGATCACGTCAGTGGACTACCGGCCAGTAGTGGGTGTGAATGAGGGTGTGCGCCGGTTCATGGAGTGGTATCGAGATTATTTCAGGCGCGATTAGCCATGACGCGCAATTGATTACCTAAGCTGATATTCCCAACCGAAAGTGCAAACCGACTGAAGGCCCCTGATGAAGCAGTCCCGCTTATTGAGTCAAGAGAGTCATTTTGCCTTTGGCAAGAATTGGAAGGATTTTGCGTCAAAGATCGATGAGAGTCGTATCGATCAGGCGGTCAGTGACCTACGTCGTTTGAGTGGCCTTGACCGTTTCGATGGACTTCGCTTTCTCGATATCGGGTGTGGTTCGGGCTTGCATGCGCTCGCAGCGCATCGGTTGGGTGCATCCGAAGTGGTCGGTGTGGATATCGACCCGGATTCCGTTTCCGCTTCGCTGTCTACCTTTGCTCACTGTGCACCTACAGCGAACGCGCGTTTCGAAATCGTCAGTGTGTTCGACATGACGAATGACCGTTTCGGCGGTTTCGAGATCGTCTACTCTTGGGGTGTGCTACATCACACGGGCGATATGAACGGCGCGCTGCAAAGGGCTGCTGATCTGGTCGCCCCGAATGGATGGCTCTTGGTGGCCTTGTATCGGAAAACCCGCATGTGCGGAATGTGGCGCGGGATCAAGCGTTGGTATTCCCGGACCAGTCCTGGTGCGCAGCGTGCCGCACGGCGATTTTATATTGATCTTTACAGCCTGCGGCAGAGGACTTTGGGGCGAACACTGGAAGATGAAATTGCTCTTCGTGAAACTGCGAGGGGGATGGATTTTTACAATGATGTCCACGACTGGCTCGGTGGCTATCCCTATGAGTCCATTACTCCGGATCGTTGCGTGGCCCTGTTTCAGAAATGGGGTCTGCGGCTGGAACGCTCTTTTCTTCCCCATGGACGAAAAATAAGATCAGGTTTGTTCGGCTCTGGCTGTGATGAGTATTGCTTTCGGCGCGGTCAAAGCGATGTTAAGGCAGCATCGTGAAAGGTTCGGTGACGCGTCAAAGTCTGTATGGATTAGATCCGGATTGTTTTTATGGGCGAGCCACCTTTGCGACAGGTTGTGTGAACGTAAGGCAGCGACGACGCGGAGGTCCAGATGCAATCTGATGCCGTCGAATCGCGTACCGAACTAACAGATACTCATACTCGCAAGCAGGAGCAGGCTGCGGGTTTGCGGTTGCTCAGGCGAGGCGCGTCCGGCGCATTCGTCGTGCAAATTGCCGGTGCGGGCTTGGGACTCGTGGCACATTTTGCCGTTGCGAGGTTTGTCGGTAAATCCGAATACGGCATTTATGCGCTGGCGCTCAGTTGGGTCAGCGTGCTGGCGGTTGTGGCTCAACTGGGCCAGGATGTCAGCGTCGTGCGCTTTCTTCCGGGCTATTGCCTGCGTGGAGAATGGGGCAAGGCGCGTGGCTTGCGACGCGGCGTGGGGGCGTTGGTTTTTTGCGCCAGCACGCTCATTGCTATAGTCGGCTGTTTGGTGGTCTACATGCAAAGCCAAAAGCACGACATAGCCTGGTCTCGCACGTTTTATATCGCTTTCGCGATGCTGCCAGTGCTGACACAACTGCAGCAGAGCAGTGCGCTGCATCGCGCTTTCAAACGCGCCGTCACTTCCGGCATTTACACCAATGTTGCCAGACCGGTATTTCTGATCGCGCTGCTGGCGATACTGGCATGGACTGTACATATCCACATCGATGCTGCCCTCGCCATGGCGGCCAGTGCGACGGCCGCCTTAGCGGCGCTGGGGATTTCGGCGTGGCATCTGTCACGCACCTGGCCGGCCCCGAATCGAGCAGTCATACCGCAGTACGAGCTACGCACATGGGCCCGGGTTGGCGCGCACTTGTCGCTGCTCTCCATTGTCGTCGTGGGTGGAAATCGCCTCGATGTATTGTTGCTGGGCGCGTTGATGGGGACCGCTGATGTCGGCGCTTACTATGCTGCCGCGCAGATCGCAGGCTTTGCACTCTATGGCTTGCAAGCGGCCAATGTGGTCTTGGCACCGATGATTGCCGAACGCTATGACGCGGGCGACCTCGTGGGCTTGCAAGTGGTCGCGCGCCGTGCCGCGCGGCTGGGTTTTACAGGTGCGCTGGCCGCCAGCGTCTTTTTCGCCTTCACGGGTCATTGGGTACTCGGATTGTTTGGCAAGGGCTTCGAGTCGGCCTATGTGCCGCTGCTGATTCTTCTACTGGGTTACTGTGCGGTTACCGCGCTGGGTGAGGTGGGTTTCATGCTCTCGATGACCAAGTACCAGAAGCAAGCCACCTTGTTTGTGCTGATCGGGTTGGCCGTGAACGGGTTGGCGGCGTTCCTACTCGTGCCGCATCTTGGCGCCGTCGGTGCGGCAATCGGTGCAGTGCTTTCCATCGTTACGTGGCGACTGCTGGCTCTTCGGTTCGTCATTCGCAATCTCGGCGTCAACCCCGCGATCATCGGTGGCGTCATTGCGCTGGGCGCAGCAAAATGAAAATTGCACTGGTCATTTCATCGCTCGGTGGCGGCGGCGCGGAGCGCGTGATGGCCACGTTGGCCAATGCCTGGGTGCGTGACGGTACCGAGGTCACGCTGATCACACTCGCAAACCGTGTGCAAGACGTGTATTCGCTGGATGATACCGTGGAGCGTATTGACCTCGATCTGACCGACCTCTCGCCGAACATCCTGCAGGCATTGATCCGCAACGTCGTCCGAATACGGCGGTTACGCTCGGCGCTCGTGGCTTGCAAGCCTGATGTGGTGATCAGCTTCATGACGACAATCAACCTGCTGACGATCCTTGCCTGTCGCGGACTGGCATGTCCAGTGTTGGTTTCTGAACGTACTTTTTTGAGTAAACAACCCCCGCGTGGTGTGTGGCGGCGGCTGTATCGGCCGTTGTACAGGCAGGCGTCAGCTGTCGTGTCGCAGACCACGCGAGGAGCAATGGACCTCGAAGTACGGCTGAAACGACGGGTGTCGGTCATCCCCAATCCGGTGGTGTCGGCTGTCCCCGATTCGGAGCAGCGGCGCGCGAATACACAGACGCCGGACAAGGGAGATAGGTACTGGGTGTTGGCTGTCGGACGATTGAATGCGGAGAAAGGATTCGATCTGCTGATTACCGCATTTTCTCGTATAGCTGCGCAGCATAGGCAGTGGCATCTAGTTATTGCTGGCGAAGGACCTGAACGCTCCGTTCTGACTGCCCAGATCGCCGAACTGGGGTTGGCTAACCGCATTCATTTGTCGGGCTTTTGTAACGATCCGCAGGCCCTGATGCATCAGGCCGATATGTTCGTGCTTTCATCCAGATACGAGGGCATGCCCAACGCCCTGCTCGAAGCCATGGCGGCAGGCTGTCCCTGCGTCAGCTTCGACTGCGAGACGGGACCGGCGGAGTTGATTGAGCACGGCGTCAACGGCTGGCTAGTAGCGCCTGAGGACGTGACTGCTCTCACAGCTGCACTGGGAGGATTGATGGTAGACGCTGGCCAGCGTGAGCGCCTCGGCATTGCGGCCAGCTACGTAAGGGAGAAGTTTGCCGTCGAAGTCATCCTCGCACAGTGGAATACGCTGGTCACGCAGGCGTTGGAAAGGAAAGGGGGCCAGTCTAGCCGCAATAGGTGTGGCGCCGAAGGATGAATGTTGTGATATCGCAGCCACCAAACATTCCCGGGAGTAATCATCTTCCCTCTCGGAAGCACTACGAGATGCAGAAGAGTCCCAGGATCTTGTTCCTGACCCGTTCGCTCGGATGTGGTGGCGCGGAACGACAATTGGTTCTGTTGGCTGCAGGACTACATCATCAGGGTTGGTCCGTTACAGTTGCCTGCTTCTATGCCGGTGGTCCGTTTCAGCGTGATCTGGAACAGGCCGGCGTGCAGGTGATTGATCTGGCCAAACGCGGACGTTGGGAGGTGTTGGGTTTCCTCAGGCGCCTGTTCGGTGTGTTCCGGAAGGTGCAGCCGGATATCGTCCACGGCTATCTTCCGGTACCAAACATGCTCGCGCTGTTGGCGCGATGGGCGAGGTCGGGCACTCGTGTTGTTTGGGGTGTGCGTGCATCCAATATAGATTTGTCGCAATACGACTGGTTTTCGCGTCTAACCTTTTGGCTGCAATGTCGCCTGGCGCGTTTCGCCGACTTGATCATTGCCAACTCATCCGCCGGCATGGCGTACCACGTGGCGCACGGGTTTCCACAGCGAGTGATGCGGGTGATCCCCAACGGTATCGACACCACCCGCTTTCGCTTCGATGCTGCAGGGCGCGAGCATATGCGGCATGTCTGGGGAGTGCCGAAGTCCGCCGTGCTGGTCGGCTTGGTCGGCCGGCTGGATCCGATGAAGGATCATTTGACATTTATAAAGGCAGCCACGCGTCTGGCGTCGACCGATTCGAACTGGTGGTTCGTCTGTGTGGGCGATGGTGCACCGGAGTACGGGAACGGACTCAAACAACAGGCCATCGAGCTCGGCCTTGATCAGCGGCTGATCTGGGCCGGTGCCTGCGACGATATGCCGGCGGCATACAGCGCGCTGGACATGGCTTCTTCTTCTTCTTGCGGAGAGGGGTTTCCGAACGTCGTGGCCGAGGCAATGGCCTGTGGTCGCCCCTGCGTGGTTACGGATGTGGGCGACTCGGCCTGGATCGTTGGGGCGTTTGGCACTGTGGTTCCCATGCGTGATCCCGTCGCGTTGGCACAGGGTCTGGAACAGATGCGCCTTCGCATGCAGGTACGGGGCGAAATGGTTGCCGAGGCTGCACGCACTCAGATCGTGGAGATGTTCAGTCCCGAGGGACTGATCCATTCTACGGCGGATATTCTGCAACAGGCTGTGAAATCTGGTCGCGCGGGAGCAGTGATATGAAATCCGTACTCGTACCACGATCGTTGACGGATCTTTTGTTGTTGTTCTTTGTGATGTGGTTTGGCAGCTATGCGTGCGCGTATATGCTGACGGCAGTCGATCTGAAACCGGTTTATTCCTACATTGCGATCATCAGTATTGCTACGTTCTATCTGCTTAGCCACGGAGCGGCTCGAAGAAACATCGATATCCTTCAGGACAGGTGGATGAGGCGTTTCCTTGTCTGGCTGATTGCTTACGGCATGTTCGGCGTACTGATGTTTCTCGCGTCCTCACAAAGCGAGGTCGCGGTGCAGAGCCTGGTTACTTTGATCGAAGTGAGTCTGGTTGCTGCGTCCTTTCTGATACTCATGTTCAATCCGAGGCGCTACAGTCAAGTTCGAGCTGGATTTGTGTTGCTCGCCCTGTTTTGCGCGGCTATGAATATTTTTGATTTCATCAGTCCGACATTTTCTAATGTACCGGGGCGGGGCGCTGGGTTATATGTCAACCCCACAATCGCGGGATACATGGTGGCGTTGGCCATGCTCGGAGGCGTCGAAAGCCTGCCTAAACGGTTGCGTGTGGCCTTCATGCTGGCTTGTGGCGTGGGAACATTGGTGACGTTCACACGTTCTGCCTGGATCCTCTGGGGTGTCGGTGTGGTGTGGCTGGGCATGCGCAGTACGGCTTTGACGGCAAGACGGCGTCTATTACTTGGCACTGCCGCGTTTCTGTTGGGCACCGGCGCGTTTTTTTCGCTTTTTATGGGCGATTTCGGTGCGTTCATTGCGCAAACACCCATTGCTCATTACCTGGATTCAAATACTCTTTCTCGCCTGGGGGTAGGCGCATCTTCGATATCTGGACAATCGGCAGACCAGCGGGCCGATGTTGCGTTTTTTGCGCTTCTATCCGCAACACAGAGTCCGCTCATTGGTCACGGTATTGGTTACACCAATGAATGGGCGTTTCCCGTCGGCCCGCACAATATGTATCTCTTGTTTCTTGTCGAGGGCGGTGTGATTGGCCTATTGCTCTACGTTGCGTTGATGGTGGTGCTATGGCGTGCGACGTTGGGTATAGGCAAAGCAATTGTCTTGCAAATCATCATTGCGGGGTTCTTCTCGCACAATCTTTTGGATCAACCCTCTGTTGTTGCGATGATGGTTTTTGGCATGGTGCATGGCTGTATGCACCGTAGGCATTTGCGTGATCTTGAGGTGCCGCGAGCCCTGGCAGTGCCGGCGTGAGATTGATCCACGTAATCACCGGGTTGAATACCGGCGGTGCGGAGACTGCCCTATGCCGACTGCTGGAGACTCTGCGGCCGCCGGCCTTCGAGCACGTCGTGGTCGCGTTGGGCGAACCGGGGTCGCTGAGCGCTCGGGTCGATGCAGTGGCCGAGTTACATCATCTTGGAATGGGCTCGGCGCGACCGCGGCTGCACGATCTGTGGCGGCTGCGCCGTATCGTGTGTGCGTCGGCGCCCGACGTCGTGCATGGCTGGATGTATCACGCAAACATTGTGGCGACCTTGGCGACGATGTGGCTTCGGTTGCCGGTGCTGTGGGGCGTGCGCCATTCCCTTCACGATCTGGAAAAGGAAAAACGCCTGACTCGTTTAGTCATAAGGGGCGGTGTGCTGCTTTCCCGTTGTCCGCGACAGATTCTCTACAACTCAGACGTGAGCGCGCGCCAGCATGAAGCCGCCGGCTATGACGCGACTCGTACGTGGGTAATTCCCAACGGTTTCGATACAGATGCGTTTCGACCTGACGATGCGGCGCGGCTGCGGATACGTGAAGAGCTGGCACTGCCAGCCGGTGCGTTGCTTATCGGACTGGTGGCACGTGTCCATCCGATCAAGGATCACGCCAACTTTCTGCGCGCGGCTGCGCTGTTCGTGGTGGATTATCCGCAGACGCATTTCGTGCTGGTGGGTGATGGGGCGGAGGTCGGCAATGCCGGGCTGGCGGGTCTGATCGAAACGCTGCAGCTGCAATCCTGCGTGCATCTAATGGGGCGGCGCACAGACATCGCGGCCATCGATGCGGCACTGGATATTGGTTCCTGTTCTTCCTGGGGTGAGGCGTTTCCCAACACTATTGGCGAGGCGATGGCTTGCGGTGCGCCCTGTGTGGCCACCGATGTGGGCGATGTGCCGCAGATCATCGGCGATACCGGCGTGGTAGTGCCGGCGCGCGATCCATTGGCGCTGGCGACAGGCTGGGGGCGACTGGCTGCACTCGATGCGCCGGCGCGCCGGGCGCTGGGCCTTCGCGCCCGAAAGCGCATCATCGAGCGCTATTCGCTGACAGCAGCGAGCGAGCAGTACGCAAATCTCTATACATCGTTGATCCGAAAAGGCTGACATATGTGCGGTATTGCAGGATTCTGGGACGCCGGGCATCGCTTTGGTTTGGAAAATGGTGCGGAGGTTTTGCGCCGAATGACGAGCGCTATCGATTATCGTGGCCCGGATGATGCGGGCTATTTCCAGCAGGCCGAGACAGGCATTGCGCTAGGACATCGACGACTGTCGATCGTGGATCTTTCACCGGAAGGGCATCAGCCGATGGCATCGGCCAGCGGCCGGTACGTCATGGTTTTCAATGGAGAGGTCTATAACCACAACCGTCTGCGACCGGAGCTTCACGCTGCGGGTGCCAGCTTCCGCGGTCACTCGGATACCGAGGTAATGCTGGCGGCCATCGAGCACTGGGGGCTGGAGGCAGCGCTTGCGCGCTTCATCGGCATGTTCGCTTTTGCGCTGTGGGATCGTGAGACGGAAACGCTGACCTTGGCGCGCGATCGGCTGGGCATCAAGCCGCTTTATTACGGTTGGGTGGGTGCCACGTTTGTCTTCGGCTCGGAGCTGAAGGCGCTTACTGCCATGCCTAGTTTCGCCAACCCGGTGAATCGGGATGCGTTGACGCTACAACTGCGCCACAACTACATTCCCGCGCCGCACTCGATCTACCACAATATCCACAAGCTGATGCCGGGCACGTTGCTGCGCGTGGATCAGGCGTTGGCGCAGACGCCGATGGATGTTGATGCACTAGCTGCGTGCGCGCATGTGTACTGGTCGGCTCGTACGGTGGCCGAAGCCGGCGTGGGTAGCCGGCTCGATCTCGCTGATGATGAGGCGGTTGGTGAACTCGATCGAATGCTGCGCGATGCTGTCGCGCTAAGGATGGTGGCGGATGTGCCGTTGGGCGCGTTCCTGTCCGGCGGCGTGGACTCCTCGCTGGTGGTGGCGTTGATGCAGGCGCAGTCAGCCCGTCCGGTGCGAACCTTCTCGATCGGCTTCCATGAGGCGGAGTATGACGAGGCTCGACATGCTAAGGCTGTGGCCAACCATCTGGGCACGGATCATCACGAACTGTATGTCACCGCGCAGGATGCGCTTGATGTTGTACCGCGATTGCCGGTGATGTTCGACGAGCCGTTTTCGGATTCATCACAGATTCCCACCTATCTCGTGTCACACATGGCTCGGCAGCACGTGACGGTAAGCCTTTCCGGTGACGGCGGCGATGAGCTCTTTTCCGGTTACAAGCGCTACTTTCTCGGCCAGCGGCTGTGGCGATCGATCAGTCACCTGCCGTATCCGCTGCGGCGTGCCATGACTGCGGCGCTGCGTGCCACGCCGGGGGCTTGGGCGCGGCTGCTGCAATTGGGCATACCGCTGATGCCTTCCATGCTGCGGGTCAAGCGCCCAGCCGACAAGATCGATCGGCTGGGGGCGCTGCTATCCACCCCGTCGCTGGATGCGTTGTATACCGGGCTGGTGTCGCACTGGCAGCAGCCGGCCTCATTGGTTCTTGGAGCAAACGGCGAGCCACTCACCGCGTTGACTGATTCAAGCCGTCAGGCCGATCTGCGCGATGCTGTGGAGCGCATGATGTTTACGGACTTGGTGAGTTATCTACCGGACGACATCCTCACCAAAGTTGATCGTGCCAGTATGGCGGTGAGCTTGGAAGCGCGCGTGCCGCTGTTGGATCATCGTGTGGTGGAGCTGGCTTGGCGCCTACCTATGCGGCAAAAGATCCGCGACGGACAGGGTAAGTGGTTGCTGCGGCAGGTGTTGTACCAGTATGTGCCGGAGGCCTTAATTGAGCGCCCCAAGCAAGGCTTTGGTGTGCCGATCGAGCATTGGCTGCGCGGGCCGTTGCGCGACTGGGCCGAGTCCCTACTGGGTGAGCGCCGTCTGCGTGAGGAGGGATTCTTTGACCCCGTTCCCATCCGCAAGATGTGGGAAGATCACGTCACTGGTCGTGTCAACGAGCACTATCGACTATGGGATGTGTTGATGTTCCAGGCATGGAACGAGAACCGGCAGCGCTCAAGCTGAGTGAAGCTATTTCGCAGGCAATTCGGCCCGCGCCGCAAAGACATGAGAAACGGCTAAATGCGCCCTGTTCATCCCAAAATGATAGTGGCACCCGTCGAACCTTCGCATGCACCGGATTCGCCCAAAGATAGAGAGAGCAGGGGCGCCCGCGTACGATTCACTCCTGTTCGTACTGTGTGGCGGCGTACTGGTGTGGCGTTTGGAGTGCTGTTTCTGACCGCGGCAATAACTGCGCGCGCAGCACAGCCGCAGAAGTTTGTGACCTTCGACAGCAAGGCTACTTCGGCCCAGGTCAAGGCGTGGAACGATCGGTACGTCTTTGTCTGGGGGGCATCCAATCAGGCGTTGACCGGGGCGCTCGCGACGCATGTACCGAAAGCACTCTTGAGCGCCTACTACCCGTATTCCAGAGATCCCGATGCCAAGCATGACGTCAGTTTTTGGAAGGCTCACCACCCAAGCTGGATTGCCTACACATGCGATGGCGTGACGCCAGCGACGATGTATGGAGATCCCAACGTGGTTTTGGACATCACAAATCCGGATGTGATCGCCTGGCAAATACAGAATTTCCTGAACCGCCGGCCGGATATCAAAGCGGTAGCTCTCGATAATTTTCAGTTCCATAACGCCGGGCGTGTGTGCGGGGTGCAGGATCCATCGGGCCATTTTGTAACACGCTATGAGTTGAAGTCTTCCGACGCGGTGTTCGCACAAGATACGGTGCGCTGGCTGGAAAGTGTCTACGCGACACTGCATGCGCATCAAGTCGAGGTTGTCATCAATCACATCCCCGATTTGTCGAGTGATGGCGATGATCCCAATTTGCCGTTGGTGGCAAGAATGGTGAGCGCCACGGACGGCATCCTGGATGAGCACGCGCAGCTTGCGCTGCATGATTCACGCAAGGCTGCCTTGTTGACAAAGTTCGTCAGTTACGTCGAATCCAAAGGAAAGTGGACGTATCTGCTCTATCAATTGGACAGCGCGGACCGTAGTGCCGTCGAATCGGCGATGGCGAACTATTTGATGATGGCTGGGTCCCGAACCGCCATTTATCTATCGCATCGCGACGACACCTATGGTCATGAGCCAGACTTTATGGGTTTCGACCGGGAGATCGGCGAACCGTGCGGTCCGGTTGAGACAAGAGATGGTGTGCTGCTTCGCGGCTACAGCAAGGGCTTGTCCATTTTTTCACCGGCTGGTCTGAAGCCGATGCAAGTACCGGTGCCGGCTGGCTACACCAGCGTTGATGGGGACGCCGTCGGGAGCACCGTCCCTCTACAAGGTGGCCAAGGCCGGGTGCTTTACACACCAAGGGGAGATACGACTGGATGCACGATGGCGCCAGGCCACCGCAGGTGATGCGAATAGCGCCCCAAGACTATTCAATCTTGAGGGGCGCTGGTGTTCATATTGCTGCATTCGTCGCTAGAGAAGCATAGACATCCAGATGCGCGTCAACGATTCGCTCAATGGCGAACTCCTGCTCTGCGAGCTTCCGTCCAGCGTTCCCCATCCGATGTCTTTCCTCGGAATCGTTGATCAAACGGATAATGGCTTCAGCCAACTTTTGCGCATTCTTCGCCGGCACTAGAAGGCCGGTTTCACCATCACAGATGGCGTCCCGGCACCCAGGAACATCGGTTGTGACTACTGCGCGCCCGCAGGCGGCAGCCTCAAGAAGAACCTTTGGCAGGCCCTCACGATAGGAGGGCAGGACGACCAGGTTTGCGGTCGAAAATATGAGGGCAATGTCCTTTCGATGGCCCAGACATTCCACGACGCCGTCTGTTTTCCATGACTCCAGTTCTGTTGGCGAAACTGATGCCGGGTTGCCGACGTCAGGAGCGCCGACGAGCAAGAATCTCGCGTGCAGTCCGGCTTGCCGAGCTATGCGTGCTGCTTCAACGTATTCTCTTATGCCTTTGTCATAAAGAAGGCGAGATGCCATCACCACCACGGGGGTCCCATTCTTCTCCGCTAAATGTGCATTGGTACTTAAGTCGACACCAGATCCGCGAATGAGTATGGCTTGATTTCGATCAATTGCACCGAGCCTGACCAGCACATTGCGGTCGTCCGGGTTCTGAAAGATCACTTTTGTACCGGGGCGTCGCAGCGCCAGTCGGTAGAGAATGAAGGCAACTGCGCGAAGAAATTTTGCTTTGAGCCCTTTTGCCAAGAAAATATAGCCCAGTCCCGAGACCGCTGCGACTATCGAAGGTATTCTCGCGAGACGTGCCGCAATGCCACCGTAAACAACGGGTTTGATCGTCACTAGATGCACAATATCCGGCTGCACTTTGCGAAACAGCCTGTAGAGTCCAAAAGCCGAGCGCAATTCCCGCAGTGGATTGATTCCGCTTGGGCTCAAATCCAGCTTGTGATGGACGAACCCGAGGTGTTCGATAGCTTTTACTGCATCCGGGCCCGGCATGGTCGCGACATGTACGTCATATCCCAGCAATCGTGCCTTTTGTGCAATGGGAAGGCGGTGGCTCAAGAAGAACGACGGATAGTTGACCACAAACAAAAGTCTGCGTTGAGTAACTACAGCATGGTCGACCAGCACGCTTTTCATCCCCGCATCATGCATAGCTTGCGATGATCTCTCGAAATATTTCTTGGACTGGTATCACTGTATCTTTCGCTGCCGTTTTACCAGTGTCGATCAGATATCCTTCTTGATCATGAACGCCATTTTTGATCGCAACGAATGAAAATTCACGCTTGGCTCGAGGCAGGACAACGACATTGCCTGCATCATGCAACTCATCATTTGGATCGAAATCAGAGCCGTAGATCACTTCGACAAATAATGTGCAGTCGCGGACGTCTGTGTGGAATAACCGATCTTTGCCATTGACGGTTATTTCGTCTAGACGGTTCGCTGCGGCGTTAGTCTGGGTGGAATTATCAAACTCCAACAGAAAATCCCGCGACATGCGTGGGAGTATTCGCTTGCAATTGACGCCAAGTGTACTCATCAGCGAGTGATGATCCGTCGGACGCCAATAATATATCGGTCGCTTGTTGGGGTTCTGATGCAATCCGGTAGCTATCAATAGGCGTGAGTCGACATTCTGAGTGGCAATATCCTGCACGATTCGATCGTAGGCCTGGTAGGCCTCGAGCAGTGGATCGTATCCTTTCGTTACGTACCACTCTGGGTTGCTGCCTTCCACAAGTGGAGACGAGAGCATGTAATGGTGCTGCACATACGCAGCTGCATTGAGAAACACGCTGGCGAAGGCAGGATTGCGTCTTGCCACGAATTTGCACAGCAGGTCGCCAAGAAACATGTCAAGTAGTAATGCTTTACGCCAAGAGGCACTGCGGGCGGTCAAGACCATATGAATATATCGGCTGAAATTTGCTGCACGTGCATACGCCAGAAGGCCACCAGCCAGCGAGACGTAGTCGGATACGTGGAGTTTCCCGCCGGCATTATTGTTGACGAACTTTGACACGGCCCGACTTAAGCGGCACAGCATCCACGGTCCGGTTGCAGGAGTATCTGTCCAGGGATCCGGTATGAAAATCGATTCAGGGTGCCTGACCTCATTCCGTGCGTTCATTGGGCATACCGCGACAACCGCGTCGCCGGTCATTGCTTCGGTGGTTTCCCAAATTTGTTTATGCTTCGTGCCAACAATATCACCCAGACGGAATATGCCATGCTCGTTGTAGGATAGACCCGTTTGAATGGAGGCCCATTGGATCCATGGCTCGATATTTTTGTATTCCGCCTCAGATTCGGTACGAACAACGCCGTGTCTTTTTATCAACAAAGAAAGATAGGGAAGGTGCCCTTTCTGAGCATAGCGTTGGATGAAGTCGAAATTCACTTCATTGAGCCCGACCAGAATCACCTTTTTCATAGCACTCCCATTTTCATTTCGAGGCCCTCATATTCTATACGGCTGGGTTTGCGACTTCCTCATTCAACCGGTGCTCGTAAGAAGGCGTTGTGACCAAAGAGGGCTTATTAACGTTGCGTTGCCTACGCCCGTGTTTAAGGGACGCAGTGCATCGACTAGTGAGTCGACACCACGAACCCAAGTTTCATCATAACGATTGACGGCCAGCGGTCCAAGGCGGTTTCGCACTTATTGTCTTTGCCTGGCTGTGTGAGCGCGGAGTCAATGGTAAATGGGCATAGACCCTCTCGCACAAAGTCGCGTTGACAGCAACGACGTAGCAGTTGCGTCGTGGCTACCACGTTCCGTCCTCATGCGTTGTGCAGATGACCAGCCGAGCAAGCGGTCTTATTCCGACGGTGTTTTCGGCGTTACGGCCTGCCCATTGCCCAAACCGGCCTTTCGGAACGGCGGGCGGGCAACATGGGCAACATGGGCATCGTTTGCGGCGGGGTGGCGGATGAAATGGACTCGGCGTGCCTTCTGGCGTGCCCAAGCCCGTTCGACAATCACAGTGTAGACGATCATGAAAATGCAGAAAGCGGCAAGGTTCGAGCCGGAGCCGAGGCTGAGTGAACGCACTACGCTGCCGAGGAAGGCGATCGAGGCGGCCAGTGCGACGAGTGCGATCAACGTGGCTCGCGAACCGAGACCCGTGCCCATCAGGATGTGGTGGATATGCCCGCGGTCCGGCTTGAACGGCGACTTTCCCTGGCGCAAGCGGCGGTACATCACAGCCAGCGTGTCGAGTACGGGCAGGGCCACGCACCAAAGCACGTCCACTGGCGACAGGTGGGTTCCGGGTTCCTGGCTGAGGCGGATCAATGTCCACGCCAGTAAATAGCCAATGACCATGCTGCCAGCGTCGCCCATGAAGATCTTGCGGCCCATGAAGCCGAGGTTGGCGGCGAGATAGGGCAGTGCGGCGGCAGCAAGCAGGCTGACCAGTACCAGTGATCCGCGCAAGGGCGTGGTGCCGGCAAACAGTACGATGGCGGCGATGCTTACCAGGGCGAGGCCGCCGGCCAGGCCATCGATGCCGTCCATCATGTTGAACGCGTTCAGCAGGCCGATCACGGCGATCACAGTGATCGGTATGCCGGCCCAACCCAGCTCCACTCGATAGCCGAAGATGTGGCCCAGCGTGTGGATGTAGACACCGGTATTGGCGATGACGATCAGGATCACCATGGTCTGTACCAGCACCCGAATCCGCACGCTCAGGTCGGAGCGATCATCCAGCGCACCGAGCAACACAAGCGTCCCTGCAGTACCAAGCAAAGTGTTTATGTACGTATGGAATTGGCCGTAGCAGAGTGCCCCGGCAAGTACGCCGATGAAGATGGCAACGCCACCGATCAGCGGCACACTGCCCACATGGTGCTTGCGCTCATTGGGATGATCCACCAATCCCAAGGGGCCGGCGAACCGGCGTAACACGGTGATTGCTATCGCTGAGGTGACGGCAGCTATCAGGCAAGCAAGAGTCATCCCTGTTTCTTGCATCTAGAAATAGCCTTTCTTGAGTGTCCTTCTGAATTATTCAAAAGGAGGTGTCTGGAATGCGTGATCGGCGTGGCGTATGAATCGGTTTCATCAGAGCGGGCCGTGTCGCGCGACTGAAGCCGGTTCTTGCCGAATGACAGTCAAATTTCCGATGGTTGCTCAAATGGTGATTGCAAAGCATAAAACTGTGACGTGCGTCAATTTAACATGTTTGAATAGCTCGCTCAAATCTACCGCTTTATTGCTCAGCCTATGGTGATGCAGGTAATGGAGACGTAGTAAGGGATGACTTGTAGATGGTGTACTGAGCTCAATCCCCTTTCCCAACTTTCCTCCCGTACGCAGGGGTAGGGAAGCCTGTCTCTCTGCAAGCAGAAAGGGTCAGATATGGGAGGTGATGCTCAGTGGAACATCAGGTTGATCGCGATCAGGGTGACCACGAGTACCAGCAGGGTGAGTGGCGCGCCGACGCGCAGGAAATCCTTGCCTTTGTAGCCACCGGGGCCGGTGACCATCATCAGCGCCGGATGGCCGGAGCTGAGCAGGAAGGTGTTGGACGAGGACACCGCCACGATCAGCGCATAGGCCGACGGATTGCCGCCGGTGGCGACGGCCACGCTGATCGCGATCGGCACCATCATCACGGTGGCACCGACGTTCGACATCACCTGCGAGAACAGCAGGGTGAGGATGGCCAGGCACGCCTGCAGCACCCACGGCGAGGCACCACCCAAGTGCTGCAGCACGACCTGCGCGATCCACGCGGCGGTACCGGTGGCGTCCATCGACCAGCCCAGCGGAATCAGGCATGCAGTGACGAAGATCGTCTTCCAGTTGACCGCCTTGTACGCCTCGTCCATGTTCAACACGCCGGACAGCAACATGCCGATCGCGCCGGTCATCATCGCTACCGACAAGTCGAGGTTGGTGAATAGCGCCAGGCACTTCGCCAGCACGAAGAAGCCCACCGCCTGCCAGATCTTGCCGGGGCGCTGCTCTTCCTTCGGGATGTCGGTGACGACGACCAGATCCTTGTCTTCCGAGGCCAGCGCCAGGTCGCGCCAGTTGCTGTGCAGCACCACGGTGTCGCCGGCGCGCAGGCTGACGCCGCGCACATCGTCGCGGAATACCTGGTCGCCGCGGGTCACCGCCAGCACCGAGATGCCGAAGCGTTTGCGCAGGCGCAGCTCGCCGACGGTGTGCTTGATGAAACGCGAGACCGGCGGGATCACCACTTCGGAGATGCCGGCGCGAGTCGGGTTGAACAGCTCGCCGAGCTGGCGCATGCGGGTCGAAAGACGGCACAGCTGGTTGTTGGCGAACTGGGTCAGCTGATCGCGCGGACCGAGCACACCGAGCACCGAGCCAACCCAGATCACGTGATCGGCCGGCGGTGCCATGCGCGCGTCGTTGCCGCTCTTGATCGCCAGGATCAGTGGTGCGCCATGTAACTGCTCGACCTCGCCGATGCTCATGCCGACCAGCGGGCTCTCCGCGGTGACGGTGAGCTCGGCGGTCTCGCCGCCGATGCCGTAGGTCTCGGCGAAGTAGCTCTCGGTGCGTCCAGGCGTCACCTTTAGCCGTTCGTCCTCGTGGCCGGGCAGCAGCTTGCGGCCGAAGAAGTAGAAATACGCCACGCCGAGCAACGCCAGCGCCAGGCCGATCGGAGTGACACTGAACAGGCCGAACTTCGGGATCGTGTGCGCGCCCGGTGGCAGGTTCACGTTGGCGCTGGCGATCAGGTCGTTCAGCACGATCAGCGGCGAGTTCGCGATCAGCGTGGTGTTGGTCGCGGTGAGGATGCAGAACGCCATCGGCAGCAGCAGCCGCGACAGCGGCACGCCGGTGCGTGCGGACAGCCGGCTGCTGACCGGAATCATCAACGCGGCCAGCGCCTGGCTGGGAATCACCGCACTGAACAGGCTGGCGACCAGGTTGATCACCACGCCGAGGCGCGACTCCATGCCGCGCGCCATGCGCATCACGAAGCGCGCGGTGAGGTTGAGTACGCCGGCGCGATCGAGCCCCTCGCCCATGATCATGATCGCGATGATCGCGATCACTGCGTTGCCGGCGAAACCGTTGAACACGCGCTCGGACGGGATCAAGCCGGTCAGGCCGATCACCACCACCACCAGCAGCGCGACCATGTCGGCGCGGATCCACTCCAGCACCAGCATCAGCATGGTGAAGCCAACCAGCCCGAGTACCAGGATCATTTCGGGGGTGAGCGAGAGTCCCACTAGCTGACGTCCCCGAAGGGCAGCGGGCTACGGCGGATACGGCGGGGCAGTGGAAGCTTCACGCTGCGTCGATTCGTCCCTGGGCGATTGGCGTGAGTATAAGCGGGCTGATGCGACGGCTGGTGAACCCAGAGCTAAGAGCGACTCAACTTTCCGCTGCATGCGAGGGGTACGACGTGCAGGTCTTTGCTCCTCTCCCTAGGTCTGCGGGAGGAGGTCGGAGGGGCGTGGAGCTCTTCCTCTTCACACCTTCCGATACAACAAATCCCACACCCCATGCCCCAGCTTCAACCCGCGCCGTTCGAAATGGGTCTCGATGCGCCACTCGGGTTTCTCGGCGTACTGGCCGGGGCCGAGCTGGTTGCGCCAGACCGGCGCGGCTTCCATCACCTCGAGCATGTGTTCGGCGTAGGCCTGCCAGTCGGTGGCCAGGTGCAACAGGCCGTCCGGCGCCATGCGCGAGGCGAGCAGCGCGACGAACTCGGGCTGGATCAATCGGCGCTTGTTGTGGCGTTTCTTGTGCCACGGATCGGGAAACCAGATGCGTGCTTCGGCGAGGGTGCCGGGCGCGATCTCATGTTCCAGCACTTCGACGGCGTCATGTTTGTACAGCCGTACATTGCCGGCATCGCGTGCGGCCAGCGCATTCATCAGCCGACCGACGCCGGGGCCGTGCACTTCAACGCCGAGGAAGTCGCGCGCCAGGTCGTGCTCGCTGGCCCACGCAAGCGCCTCGCCGTTGCCGAAGCCGATCTCCAGCACCAAGGGCGCATGACGGCCGAAGTTCGCGGCGAAGTCGTGCGGTGTGCCGTGGTAATCGATGCCGAAACGCGACCACAAGGTGTCGAACGCGCGTTGCTGCGCTGGTGTCATGCGACCCTCGCGCAGCACGAAGCTGCGGATGCGGCGCATGTACTCCGGTGTGGAATCGTCGTGATCGGGGCTGTCGGGGGTATCGATCTTGGGCATGCGCGCATTGTAGCGGCTGGCATCGGGAGTGCCGACGCGAGCCGCTGGCTTCCACCCCAACTGCCCCGGCAGTAAGCCGGGGATGGTCGGAGTGGAGAGTGGTTACGCCTCAGTGCTGCTCGGCGTCGTCCTTCACCCTGGGCGCGGACTTTTGCGGGGGGCGCGATTCGTTGTGTTGTGGGCGCGGCGTTTCGGCCTGCTGCTGCGGTGGCTGATAGCGCGGCGGCGGCTGGAAGGTCGGGCGCGGCGGCGGCTCATTGTGGATTGGTGCGGGCATCGGCGTCGGCTGCGGCTGTTCGCGAACGTAGCTGCGTGGCGCTGGCTCGGCACGCTGGAAGCGCGGCTCGTCGTTGTTGCGCATCGGCGCGGCCGGCGCAGGCGCGTCCTGCCGCATCGTGCGGTTGGACTGATTGCGCTGGAAACGCTCGTCACTAGCAGGCACGTTCCGGTTGTCCGATTCAGTACGCTGGAAGCGTGGCTCATCGGCGTTACGCGTCGGTACGGCGGCAGGACTCGGCGACTCCTGCTGCACGGTGCGATTGGACTGGAAGCGCTGGAAACGCTCGTCATTGGCTGGCACGTTCCGGTTGCCCGGGCCTTGGTCGGCACGCTGGATCTGCGGTACCTGCGGCAATGTCGGGTTGTTGCGGTAGGCAGGACGTGGCTGGTTTTCGTTGGCACCGGAGATGTAGCTGACGCCCGGTCGCGGCATCGACTCGCGCCGGTCGACATTGTCGCGTGGATGGGCGAAGCGTGCGGATGGCAGTCCGTTGTCGCCGCGTACTTCGGCGCGATTGTCGTTACGTGTTTCTGCCGGCGTACCAGCGGTGATGCGGGTGACGGCCGGAGGCTGCTGCGGGTTGTCGCCGGCGACACGGTCATTGCCCGCGCGATCGGCCGGGAAGGGCCGGGTACCGCGGTCACCGTTGTCGCGCGGATTCAGTACGCGGACGTTGGATGCCGGCATGCCGGCGCGTGGCGAGTCGGGCAGAGGGTTGCCGCGTCCGGGACCACGTGCATCCTGCACCGCGTCACGCGCCATCATTGGCGGTGCGTGGCGTGCCACCACTTCGCGATCGAATCCGCCGGCCGGCAGGTTGCGCGCATGCGTGTTGCGCGAGGGCGGTGCGCCACCCGCGATCGGGCGCAGCTTGTTGGCATCGCGCGAGACCAGCGGGGCCGCGGCGAGTTGGCGCTGATCGACCTGCACCAGGTTGCGCTGTACATGCCGGCCACCGGCAAACGTGTTGCCCGGCACGGCGGTGAAGCCGCGTGGCGCATCGCGATTGACATAGCGGCCGCCGCGCATGGGTTGGCCGCTGCGGTAATCGTTGTACGAGTTGTTGATGTTGTTGATGATCGTGGTGCGGTTGTAAGTGTTGTGCACGTTGATGTTGGTGACGTTGACGCGGGTGTAATAGTTGCGGCTGGCGCGGTACCACGGGTTGTAGACCTCGCCCGGACCGAGCGGGAACCAGCCCACGGGGCTGCTGCTGATACCGACCGACCAGCCACCGCCGCCGACGAATGCGACCAGCGCCGGGGCATAGATCGGGCGCACTTCGCGCGGTCCCGGAATCCAGCCCCAGCCGCGACGCGTATAGGCCCAGCGGCCGTAATGATACGGCGCGAAGCCCCATGGCGAATCGTCCACCCAAGTCCAGCCCCACGGCGCGATGTATGCCCAGTGGCCGTCACGGTACGGCGCCCAGTCGACGGCGACCTGGGTGGGGTACCACACCTCGCCGTAGTCGCTGGTGCTCTGCCAGTCGCCGTACTGATCCAGATCCTGATAGCCGATCACCTCGTCCGAAACGTATTGCTGGCTGCTTGACTGTGCATAGCGGCGGTCGCGCCCGCTGACCCAAGAGTCGAACGCATCGCCGCCATCGATGTCGCTAATCGACACCGCGGCCAGGCTCGAATCGACGAAGCGATAGCTGCGGCCGGGGTTGATCGTGCGTTGAGCGTTGTTCTCGCCATACACGGTGGCGCCGCCGTCGAATGCGGTGATCCGCGTGCTGCCACCGTTGTCGTCGATATCCACGCGGAAGCTGCCGGGCTGATCGACCACCAGCGCCACGGTCGGCGTGTCGATCTCGTAACTCTGGCCCCGATCCAGGTGACGCACGGTGAGGTTGAGCGTGCCCTGGGTCAGTTCGATCTGCGCCAGTTGGTCATTCAGATCGAGCAGGCCGAAGTCGGTCTGGCCGTCCATGCGCAAGGTGCTGCCGCCGAGTTCCAGCTCGGCGCGGGCGCCCCGGCTGGTGGACAGTCGGTCGCCCGTGGTCAGCGGGCGGTTGATGCTGGCGTCGCTCCAGTCCTTCGCGCCGGCCGGCAGAAAACCGAGGTCGCCGGCGATGTACGACAACCGCGCCACCCGGCTCGGTGGGTCTGCGCTGTCGTCACTTGCGGATTGCGCCTGCGCCAGGCCGGCGGCTGCGCATAGCAGCACGATCGCCAGTGGCCGCCAATGGCGACTCAGCGGAGCAAGAAGTTTGGCAAGCACACGCATGGTGTTTCCCCTTGGAGTGGATGCGATGGGTATCGCATATTCGATACGTTTCGATCCGTCGTACAACGCTGGAACGTGGTGCGGCTGACGACCCGATTATGCGCATGTGCAAAATTAGATCAGCCTTAGTTGCAGCGCTCGCGTCGCTGTCGGTTCAGCTGGCCGCCATCTGCGATTCACCCGGCGTTTGGCTGGCGATACCCGGCAGGCAGATCAGGCTTCGCTTCGTCCCAGCTTTCCAACCGCGCGCATCCCGCGTTACCATCCGCCGGCCAAGGCGGGTGTAGCTCAATGGTAGAGCTGTAGCTTCCCAAGCTACTGACGAGGGTTCGATTCCCTTCACCCGCTCCACTCCCCGCATCAACGATCCGAGCTTCCCCGAACCCTATGGCGGATCTGATTACTCTCGGTTGGCGGGAGCGGCTGGCGTTGCCGCAGTTGGGTATCGGCCTGCTCAAGGCCAAGCTCGATACCGGTGCGCGCAGCAGTTCGCTGCACGTCGATACCCTTGAGGAATTCCAGCGCGACGGCGCGACCTGGCTGCGTTTCACCATGCATATCGGTCGGCGCCAGCCGACACACGTATGCTGCGAGGCGCCGGCGCTGGATCGGCGTGCGGTGACCGATACCGGTGGCCGGCGCACCGAGCGCTGGTTCATCCGCAGCGAAGTGCAACTGGCCGGGCAGCATTTCAGTGTCGACATCAACCTGACCGATCGACGGCATATGCTGTTTCCGCTGTTGCTGGGTCGCAGTGCCCTGAGCGGGCGTTTTGCGGTCGATCCGGCACGTTCCTATACCCAGCCACGGCCGCTGCTGGCGGCCCCGGACATCTCATGACGGCCTCCGTATGAAAATCGCGATACTGTCGCGCAACACCCGTCTCTATTCGACCAAACGGCTGGTCGAGGCTGCGCGCGAGCGTGGCCATGTGGTGCGTGTGCTCGATCCGCTGCGCTGCTACGTGCGCATCGCGCCGGGCGCGGTGGCGATCCGTTACAAGGGCAAGGAAGTGCGCGACATCGATGCGGTGATTCCGCGCATCGGCACCACCAGCACGTTCTACGGCACCGCCGTGTTGCGCCAGCTGGAGATGATGGGCGTGTACACACCGAACCCGTCCGATGCGGTGCTGCGTGCGCGCGACAAGCTGCGTTGTCTTCAGATCCTCGCTGCGCAAGGCATCGACATGCCGATCACGGTGTTTGGCGACAACCCGGACGACACCGCCGATGTGCTGGCCCTGCTTGGCGATCCGCCGCATGTGATCAAGCTCAACGAAGGCAGCCAGGGCACCGGCGTGGTGCTGGCCGAGAAGCGCAGTGCCTCGCAAAGCGTGATCGAGGCGTTCCGCGGGCTGTATGCGAATTTTCTGGTGCAGGAGTTCATCGCCGAGGCGAAAGGCAGCGACCTGCGCTGTTTCGTGGTCGGCAAGAAGGTGGTGGCGGCGATGCAGCGCGACGCCAGCCCGGGTGAGTTCCGCGCCAACCTGCATCGCGGCGGCAGTGCGATGGCGGCGACCTTGAGCGCGGAGGAAAAGCGCATCGCCGTGCAGGCGGCCGGCGCGCTTGGCCTGGGCATCGCCGGGGTGGATATGTTGCGTTCCAACCGCGGTCCGCTGCTGCTGGAAGTGAACGCGTCGCCCGGCCTGGAAGGCATCGAGGCGGCGACCGGTGTCGATGTGGCGGGTGCGATCATGGATCTGCTGCAGGCGCAGGCGGGCGACGCGCCGGCCGAGACGCGGGCACGACGCAAGCCCATCCGGGCCTGAATGGCGCCACACCGTGCACCGCATTAACGGCCAAGTGAGTACGGGTTAACTGCACCGTAACCCGCGACCCCTTATAAAGCAGACACTGTTTTTTGCGTGGCACGCAGGCCTTGTGGCCCGGTGACGAGCAGATGATGGTATCGGGGCAGTAGTTTGGGTCCAGGTGGGCGACGGCGAGTCGTGCATCTGGGCCTTTTTATTGTCTGCAGCATCGTGCGTTCAGTTTCATATTGCGATCGGCGCACTTCGTTAACGCAAGCTTGTTAAGCTTGCATCCTCAGTCGGCCCGTGCGTCGGCTGCGCAGGAGGGACACATGCGCGTTCTGGTGATCGAAGACAACAGCGATATCGCGACCAACATCGGCGATTATCTGGAAGACCGCGGCAACGTGGTCGATTTTGCGGGCGACGGCGTGACCGGCCTGCATCTGGCGGTGGTGCACGATTTCGACGTGATCGTGCTGGATCTCACGCTGCCCGGGATGGACGGCCTCGAGGTCGCCCGCAAGCTGCGCCACGAGGCGCACAAGCAGACGCCGATCCTGATGCTGACCGCGCGCGATGCGCTGGAGCAGAAACTGACCGGCTTCGAATCCGGTGCTGACGACTACATGACCAAGCCCTTCGCGCTGCAGGAACTGGCCGCGCGGCTGGAAGTGCTGGCGCGTCGCGGCAAGGGTCCGCAGAGCCGTGTGCTGAAGGTGGCCGACCTCACCTTCAACCTCGACACGCTGACGGTGAACCGCGAAGGCAAGTCGATCCAGTTGAACCCGATCGGCCTGAAGTTGCTGCAGGCGCTGATGGAAGCGAGCCCGTCGGTAGTCACCCGGCAGGACCTGGAACAGAAAGTATGGGGCGAGGAATTGCCCGACAGCGATTCGCTGCGCGTGCATATCCACGGCCTGCGCGCGGCGATCGACAAACCATTCGAGAAGCCGCTGATCCACACGCGGCACGGCATTGGCTATCGGATGGTCGAGCCGGATGCAGTCCAGGCGTAAGCTTCGCTTTCGATTGATCGTCTCCTTCGCGCTGTTCGGCTTCGGCCTCAGCGCGTTGTTTGCCGTGGCTGCGTTGAACATCCGTACACGTGTGGAAGACCAATTGGTCAATGCCAGCCTACTCGACGATGCGCAGTACGCGAACCAGTACGCTCAGAAACATCCAGATGGTCCCGGAGTCGGTTCGCGTCTGCTCATCGGCATGACCAAGAGCGAGCGGACGTTGTACAAGGCACCGCTTACCTGGCAGAACCTCGGCACGGGCGTGCATTCGATCATTGAGCTGGGCGACGACGGCAACCCGCATCATTACAAGCTGGCGGTGTTCCGCGAAAACGGCATCATCAGTTTTGTCCGGTACGACGTCTCGCGCGAGGAGTTGGGCAAGCGTCAACTGGTGATCAGCGTGATCGGCGCAGTCTTCTTGTTCGGCTTGCTATCACTGGCGATTGGCCTGTGGTTGTCGCGCAAGGTGCTCAAGCCGGTCAGCGAACTGGCCAATCGCCTGCGTGAATTTCGCAAGATCGGCAAAGCCGAGCCGCTGGCGCAGCATTTCGCTGATGACGAGGTGGGCGAACTGGCGCATGCATTGGACGAATATTCGGCGCGGCTCACCGCGATGGTCGAACGCGACCGCGAGTTCAACTCCGACGTCAGCCACGAGCTGCGCACGCCGCTTGCGGTGATCGCCAGCACTACCGAATTGCTGCAGGGTTCGCCCGATCTCACCGAGAAATTAAGCGAGCGGCTGAAGCGCATCGAACGTGCCTCGCGTCAGGCCACCGAGCTGATCGAAGCGCTGCTGCTGTTGTCGCGTGCCGAACGGCGCGGCCCGACCCGTGGCGAGATCACCGAGGTCGGCAAGGTCGCTGCCGACGTGATCGAAAGCCAGCGCCCGCAGATGCGCGGCAAGCCGCTGAGCATCGAGCTGACCGTCAACGAGACGGTGAGCATCAACGCGCCGGCCTCGGTGCTGTCGGTGGCGTTGACCAACCTGATCGGCAACGCGATCAAATACACGCTCGAAGGCAGCGTACGGGTCGAGGTGGGCGCGGGCCGCATCGAGGTGATCGACACCGGTCCCGGGATCAAGCCGGAAGATGCCGAGCGCCTGTTCCAGCGTGGCGTACGCGGCGAGGGTGCCGGTGGCAGCGGTGCCGGCCTCGGCCTGGCGATCGTGCGCAGGTTGTGCGAGTTGTATGGCTGGGATGTCTCGATGCGCCCGCGCAGCGATGCGAATGGTGCAATCGCGAGCATCAAGTTCGCCTGAACCCGTTCCTCTCCCAGCGGGTAGCAGGGGGCAGGGCAGAGCAGAAACGAAAACGCCCCGCGTCGCGGGGCGTTTTCATGAGTCAGCGCAGCATGTTGACGCTCAAACCTGTTCCAGCCATCCCCACTTGTCATGGGTGCGGCCGTTGAACAGGCCGAAGAACAGCTCCTGCAGACGCTGGGTGACGCGGCCGGCCTTGCCGGTGCCGACCTGCTTGCCGTCGACCGAACGGATCGGGGTGATCTCGGCGGCGGTCCCGCACATCAACAGCTCGTCGGCCAGATACAGGTATTCGCGCGGGATATCGCGTTCGATCACGTCGATGCCATCCTCGCGGGCCAGCGTCTTCAGCGTGTCGCGGGTGATGCCGGCGAGGATCGAGGCGCTGGCCGGAGTGGTGTGCAGCACGCCGTCGAACACCAGGAACAGGTTCTCGCCCGCGCCTTCGCTGAGCAGGCCACTGGAAGCCAGCGCGATGCCTTCGCCAAAGCCGAGGCGGCGCGCCTCGCGTGCGATCAGCTGGCCGGACAGGTAATTGCCGCCGGCCTTGGCGCCGGCCGGAATGGTGTTCGGCGCAAAGCGCTGCCAGCTCGACACGCAGGCGTCGATACCGTTCTGCAATGCCTCCGGCCCGAGATACGGGCCCATCGGCCACGCCGCCACGGCGACGTCGATCGGGGTTTCGGCGGACAGCCCGAAACCGCCAAGACCACGGTACGCGACCGGGCGCAGATAGGCCGCGCCGAGCTCATTCTTCTTGATTACCGCACGGCAGGCTGCGGCCAGCTCATCGGCGGAATGCGGCAACACCATGTCGTAGATCTTGGCCGACTGGTACAGCCGGTTCAGGTGGTCGGTGAGCCGGAAGATCGCCGCCCCGTCCGGCGTGGCGTAGCTGCGGATGCCCTCGAACACCGACGAGCCGTAATGCAGCGCGTGCGACATGACATGCGTGGTCGCCTCGGCCCAGGGCTTGATGCTGCCGTTCTGCCAGATCCACTCAGGGTACTGCTGCGCCATGTCGATTCTCCAATGGGGACCGCCCATGATAACTGCTGTAAGTCTGCCCGGCGTCAATCCGCCCACATCAGTCGGCGTTGCGCAGCCACAGGCAACCGGCGCGGCTGACGACACCGAAACGCAGCTCGCGCGGGCTTCCACTGCCGTCGTTGCCGGCCGTGTGCAGCACCAGCTGGGCGTTGGCAGGTGGCGGGGCGGGCGGGGTGCTCGGGACGAATGGGTCGGCACCGCTGGTGGCGATCGCCGGCGCCGATGGCTCGTTGCCGGGCGCCGGATCGTCTGGCGTGCCGGCATCCAGCAATGGCTGTTTCATCAACTCGCCCAGCGAGCGGATATCCGCGATCGCCGCACCGCGACCGTAGCCGCTCCACAACATGAGGCCGGCCATCCGGTTCGCATCGTGACCGGCGAACGCGTCGATCACACTCTGGCGCAGCGAGCCCAGGCTGGTCGCACACAGGATCGGTGGCGGCGCTGCCGGCTGGCTGTCGTTGCCGGGCAGGGCAGCCGGGTTGACCGGAGTTGCCTGCAGCGCGGCACACGGCTGGTCGGTGAACACCGCGCTGCCATTTGCGCCGATGCAGCGATGGATCTCCGTCTGCGCCAGCGCCGGCAAGGCCCAGGCAAGCAGGATGAGGCAGAGCAGGGCGGCTGACGGGCGCATCCAGTCAGCATACCCGCCCACCGGTTCAGGCAAGTTGCTGCAGTACCGACTGCGTCGCTTTGGCGCGATTGAGCGTGTAGAAGTGCAGGCCCGGCGCGCCACCCTCGAGCAGGCGCCGGCACAGCTGCGCCACCACTTCGGCGCCGAGTGCACGCACCGATTCGGCATCGTCGCCGTGTGCCTGCATGCGCTTGGCGATCCAGCGCGGGATCTCGGCGCCGCACATGTCCGAGAAGCGTTTCAGCTGGCTGTAGTTCGCGATCGGCATGATGCCCGGCACGATCGGTACGTTCACGCCCAGCTTGCGCACGTCGTCGACGAAGCGGAAATAGGCGTCGGGGTTGAAGAAATACTGGGTGATCGCGCCGTTCGCGCCGGCGTCGATCTTCGCCTTGAAGTGCTGCAGGTCGCGCAGCGCGTCGTCGGCCTGCGGATGGGTTTCCGGATACGCGGCCACCTCGATATGGAAGTGGTCGCCGCAATGCTGACGGATGAAACTCACCAGCTCGGCGGCGTAACGGAAGTCGCCCGCCGTGGCCATGCCCGAAGGCATGTCGCCGCGCAACGCGACGATGCGCCGGTAACCGGCCGCGCGGTAGCCGTCCAGCAGTTCGGCGATTTCCGTCCGGGTACCGCCCACACAGGACAGGTGCGGCGCCACGTTGAGGCCGTGCTGTGCATGCAGCCACGCCACGGTCTCACCGGTGTAGCTCAACGTCGAGCCGCCAGCGCCGAACGTGACCGAGGCGTACTCCGGCCGGTATGCCTTCAGTACCTGGGCGGCGCGATCCAGCTGTGTGCGCTGCTCGTCGGTCTTGGGTGGGAAGAATTCGAAGCTGATGGGCGGCATCGCTGGGGTTCCTGATCGCGGTATCGGCGAGTATATCTTTGTGTCGCGATGAAGCGATAGATGACGATTAATCCGGTTTCTACCCTTGGCCTTGCAGAATTGCAGGCAGAGCACAAAAAAAGGCCGGGACTTGCGTCCCGGCCTCTCGATTCATGTGGCTCCGCGGGAGCCGAACATCAGTAGCGGTAATGATCCGGCTTGTACGGGCCTTCCACCGGCACGCCGAGGTAGCCGGCCTGCTCCTTGGTCAGCGTGGTCAGCTTCACGCCGATCTTCTCCAGATGCAGACGCGCGACTTCCTCGTCGAGCTTCTTCGGCAGGATGTAGACCTTCGGCTCGTACTTGTCCTTGTTCGCCCACAGGTCGATCTGCGCAAGGGTCTGGTTGGAGAACGAGTTGGACATCACGAAGCTCGGGTGGCCGGTGGCGCAGCCGAGGTTGACCAGGCGGCCTTCGGCCAGCAGGAAGATCGCGCGGCCGTCGGGGAACACGTACTTGTCGACCTGCGGCTTGATGTTGATCTTCGTCACGCCGGCCATCGCGTTCAGCGCATCGACTTGGATCTCGTTGTCGAAGTGGCCGATGTTACAGACGATCGCCTGGTCCTTCATCGATTTCAGGTGCTCGAGCGTCAGCACGTCCTTGTTGCCGGTGGTGGTGACGTAGATGTCGCCGCGGCCCAGCGTGCTCTCGACGGTGTTGACCTCGAAGCCTTCCATCGCCGCCTGCAGCGCGTTGATCGGGTCGATCTCGGTGACCACCACGCGCGAGCCGTAGGCACGCAGGCTATGGGCGCAGCCCTTGCCGACATCACCGTAACCGCAGACTACGGCGACCTTGCCGGCCAGCATCACGTCCATCGCGCGCTTCAGGCCATCGGCCAGCGACTCGCGGCAGCCGTACAGGTTGTCGAACTTGCTCTTGGTGACCGAGTCGTTGACGTTGATCGCCGGGATCAGCAGCGACTTGGCCTCGGCCAGCTGGTACAGGCGATGCACGCCGGTGGTGGTCTCCTCGGAGACACCCTTCCAGTCCTTGACCACGGTGTGCCAGTAACCCGGGCGCTCCTTGTGCACGCGCTTGAGCAGGTTCTTGATCACCTGTTCCTCGTGCGAGGAGGCCTTCTCGTCGACCCAGTTCGAACCGTTCTCCAGCTCGTAGCCCTTGTGGATCAGCAGGGTGACGTCGCCGCCGTCGTCGACCACCAGCTGCGGGCCGAGGAAGCCGCCCTTGCCGTCGGGGAACGACAGCGCGTCCATCGTGCAGTCCCAGTATTCCTCCAGCGTCTCACCCTTCCAGGCGAACACCGGCGTGCCGGTCGCGGCAATCGCGGCGGCGGCGTGGTCCTGGGTCGAGAAGATGTTGCACGAGGCCCAGCGCACGTCGGCGCCGATGTCCTTCAGCGTCTCGATCAGCACCGCGGTCTGGATCGTCATGTGCAGCGAGCCGGTCACGCGCACGCCCTTCAATGGCAACGTGGCGGCGTGCTTCTTGCGGATCGACATCAGGCCCGGCATCTCGTGCTCGGCGATGTCCAGCTCCTTGCGGCCCCACTCTGCGAGCGAGAGGTCGCGGATCTTGAAGTCTTGATTTGTTTCTTTGATAGCGGCGTTCATGGGTATCTCCGGTTTATTGCGAATCGCTTCGCGTAAAAACAACCGGGCGCCGTTGTGGAACGTGCCGCGCCGAGCCTGGCCGGTTTCTGACCACGGATGGATCCGGAGTCGAACGGTCGCAGCGCCCCTCGGCGGGCAGTACAAGCCCGTTATTGTAGCGGGAGACGGCAAGGGATGCCTCCCGCGCCGCAATTCGATAGGCTGGCCGTTCACCCAGCACCGGAACGACCGCATGGAAGAGAGCCGCGAAGCCGAGTTCCTGCCACCCGATGGCCCGCTGCGCGAGGACGTCAGCCGGCTCGGCGCGATGGTCGGCAGGATGCTGGCCGAGCAGGGTGGCGCGGCGTTCTTCGCTCGCGTCGAACAGGTGCGCGTTGCGGCCATTCGCCGCCGCCGCGAAGGTGCCTCGGTGGATGAGCTGGCTGACTCGCTGGCCGGCCTCAAGGCCGGGGACGCTGAAGCGCTGGCGCGCGCGTTCGCCACTTATTTCCAGGCGGTCAATACCGCCGAGCGGGTGCATCGCATCCGTCGTCGCCGCGATTATCAGCGCGAGGGCAGTGCGCCGCAGCCGGAGTCGTTGCTCGACGTGTTGGGTCGGCTGAAGGCGGAAGGCGTCGGCGCGGACGAATTGCTGGGCTGGCTGGATCGGCTGTGGATCGAACCGGTGTTCACCGCGCATCCGACCGAGGCGGTGCGCCGCTCGCTGCTGGAGAAGGAGCAGGCGATCGTGCGTTCGCTGATCGACGGCTTCGACCAGCACCGCACGCCGCAGGAGCGCAAGGAGGACGACGACCGCATCTACATGGCGTTGTCTTCCGGCTGGCAGACCGCCGAAGCCTCGCCGGTCAGTCCCACCGTACAGGACGAACACCATCACGTGGGCTTCTACCTGGCCAACCCGATCTACCGCATCGTGCCCGCGCTGTTCGAGTCGCTGTTCGAGTCGCTGCAGTCGGTCTACGGCGTGGCCGCGAAACTGCCGCAGCTGCTCGGCTTCGCCACCTGGGTCGGTGGCGACATGGACGGCAACCCGAACGTCGGTGCTGACACGATTGCCGCCAGTCTGGCCACCCAGCGCGCCCATGTGATCGAGCATTACGTGGCCGATGTGGCGGGACTGGCGCGTCTGCTCAGTCAGACCGAGGGCCGGGTCGCGGTCGACCCACATCTGCAGCGGCGTCTGGACGATTACCGCGTACGCTTTCCCGCCGCCGCGCAAAGGGTGCGGCCGCGGCATGCCGACATGCCTTATCGCTGCCTGCTGACGGTGATCGGTGCCCGCCTCGAAGCCACCCATGACGACAACCATCCGGAAGGCTATACGTCCGTGGCCGAGCTGCTCGACGACCTGCAGCTGATCGTCAGCAGCCTGGTCGACCATCACGGCCTGCACGCCGGTGCCTACGCGGTGCAGCGTCTGATCCGTCGCGTACGCACCTTCGGTCTGCATCTGGCACGGCTGGACGTGCGGCAGGATTCGCGGGTGCACGACGATGCACTCGCCGCGCTGCTGGACAATGCGGCATGGCCGCAGCTCGCGCCCGAAGAACGCACGCGCCAGCTGCGCGACTACGCCAGCGGCAAGGCACTTTTTCCGATCAGCCACGCCGACGTGGTCACCTCGCTCTACGACGTATTCGCCACCTTGGGCGATGCGCGCCGTCGCTACGGCAGCGAGGCAGTCGGTCTGTACATCATCAGCATGGCGCGCTCGGCTGCTGACGTGCTGGCGGTACTGGCTCTGGCGCGTTATGGCGGCCTGGTCGAGAACAACGCCGTTCCGCTCAACATCGCGCCCTTGTTCGAGACCGTCGACGACCTGAAGAACGCCCCGGCCACGCTGCGCGCGCTGCTCGAAGATCCGGTCTACCGCCAGCACCTGGCCGTGCGCAGCAACCAGCAGTGGGTGATGCTCGGTTATTCCGACAGCGGCAAGGACGGCGGCACGCTGGCCTCGCGCTGGGGCCTGCAGCGTGCGCAGGTGGAGTTGCTGGAAGTGGCGAACGCCGCCGGCATCGAGTTGGCGTTCTTCCATGGCCGCGGCGGTTCGGCCAGCCGCGGCGGCGCGCGTATCACGCCGGCGCTGATGTCGTCGCCGCGCGGTGCGGTGGCCGGCGTGCTGCGGGTGACCGAGCAGGGCGAGGTGATCCATCGAAAGTACGGCATCCGCGCGCTGGCGCTGCGCAATCTGGAGCAAACCGTCGGTGCGGTGTTGCGCGCCAGTCTGCGTCCACGCGAAACCGAACCGCGCGAGGAGCGTTGGCGCGAGCAGATGAACGCGTTGTCGGCGAGCAGTCGGCAAATCTATCGCGCCTTCGTCGAACGAGAGCACTTCGTCGATTATTTCCGCGCCGCTACGCCGATCGACGTGATCGAAAAGATGACGCTGGGCTCGCGTCCGGCCAGCCGTCGCAGCATGCGCGGCGTGCAGGATCTGCGCGCGATCCCGTGGGTGTTCGCATGGACCCAGTGCCGCTCGATCCTGCCCGGCTGGTATGGCCTCGGCAGTGCGCTGGAGCAGGGCGCGCGGCAGTTCGGCGAAGAAGCTCTGGTGGAGATGGCGCGCGATTGGCCGTTCTTCAGCAACCTGCTGGACGATGTGGAGATGGTGCTGGCCAAGTGCGACCTCGATATCGCCGAGGCGTTCTCGAAACTGTCCGGCCCGCTGCACGAGGAATTCTTCGGCCTGATCCGCGACGAGTTTGCGCGCACCCGCCACTGGCTGCTGCGGCTCAAGCACAGCGACGTACTGCTGCGCAGTGAGCCACGTCTGGCCGCATCGATTCGTCTGCGCAATCCCTACGTCGATCCAATGAGCCTGCTGCAAGTCGATCTGCTGCAACGCTGGCGCGCCGCCGGGCGTACCGACGATGCCTTGCTCCAGGCACTGGTTGCCTGCGTCAACGGTGTATCGCAGGGACTGCAGAACACCGGTTGACTGATTACTCCGCGCGTTCCTGCGGGTGAGGTGAGGAGTGCATCCGTAGCGCCGCGATGCGCGCGGCGCGCGGCAACCGCTTCCAGGCGATTTCCAGCCGCAGCGCTTCGCTGTGACCGGCAACCCAGACCCAGCCCAGCAACTGCCGTGGCGGGTTCGAGCGGGTGAAGCGGGCGCCCTTGCCGGCGAGGTGTTTGGCGTAGCGCTGTTCGGGATCGCGGGCGATGCCGGTATACACGCGGCCGTCGGCGCACTCCAGCAGGTACACGGCCCAGGCGTCGGTAGCGGGTACGTCGCTCATGCGTTCAGGTCCACCCGTTCCAGCTGGTTCGACGCGCCGCATTCGAGCGGGATCAGGTGAACCAACATGTTGGTCGGACCGGGGCGTAGTAGAGCGCGTACATGGCGGTCATTCGTGGTGAACGGTTGGCGGATGATACGCCGCAGTAATCGCCATTCCCGGCCTGTCATCTGGCCCGCGACGCACGCGATGGCCGGGCGCGTGACGTGCCCTTGGTGCCGTGTTGCCTGCGGATGCATCGATTCAGGCGGCGTCCGTCGATCTGGTTTTCATTGCAGAACATGCATTTGTATCGGTTAGTTGAAGTGAAAATCTATGGATTTTGGCGTGGGATTCCCGCTATTGTTGCGCCAGGAATCCAGGATCGCCCGAATGCACGTCAAAATCCCCAGACTCACCCAGTCGCTGCGCAGACTGGGCCGCATGGCGATGGCGGCCCTGCTGATGTGTGGCCTGGGCGGTTTCGCCGGCAACGCCCATGCGGGCCATGCCGCGCTGGTTCTCGACGCCTCGACGGGCGACGTGCTCAGCGCAGTCAACCCGGATGAACTCAATCATCCGGCTTCGCTGACCAAGATGATGACGCTCTATCTCACCTTCCAGGCACTGGAGAACGGGCAGCTCACGCTGGATCAGCAGCTGCCGGTTTCGGCCTGGGCAGCGCACAAGGCGCCGACCAAGCTTGGCCTGCGCGCCGGCCAGACCATCTCGGTGCAGGACTGCATTCTGGGCATGATCACCAACTCGGCCAACGACGCCGCCACCGTGGTTGCCGAGAAGCTGGGCGGCTCCGAGGAGCACTTCGTCGAGATGATGAACGCCGAGGGCCTGTTGCTGGGTATGACGCATACCCGATTCGGCAGCGCCTCGGGTCTGCCCGACCCGGACGACGCCACCACGGCGCGTGACATCGGCAAGCTGGCGATGGCGCTCTATCGCGATTTCCCCCGTCAGGCGCCTTATTTCGCCACGCGTGAATTCACGTTCCGTGGCCGGCTGGTGCGTGGTCACAATCGTCTGATGGATCGCTACCCGGGCATGGACGGGCTCAAGACCGGTTTCACCGACGCCGCGGGCTTCAACCTTGCCTCCACCGCCGTGCGCGACGGCCAGCGTCTGTTCGGCGTGGTCATGGGTGGTCGCACCTCGCTCGCTCGCGACAATCTGATGGCCCGCCTGCTGGACGACGGTTTCGAGCATCGACAGATTTCGCCGGCCTTGGTCGCCGAGGCTGGCATGCCCGATCACCGCATGACACACCGGGTGCTCGCTGCTCTGTCGCCGATCGGCAACGCCGAGGCGTCGCCCGTCGCGAGGGCGGCACCGCATGCGAAGAAAATGACGGCCTCGCGTCGGCATGCCCGCAGTCTTGCCAGTCGGCCTCGCGGCGTGTGCCGGAAAGACGGCAAGAGCCGGGGTGGCTGTCTGCGCCACGAGCACGCGCACGGCGCCAAAGGCGCTACAAAATTGGCCGTGCGCTCCGGCAAGAAACCATCCGCGACAGCGACTCAGCGCGACTGAAGCCACGCATCGGTCGCGCGGGTCTCAGCTGTCCAGCTCGGTCCAGCGCGCATAAGCGGCATTGAGCTCGGCCTGCAGCGTCGCCAGCGCCTCGTTCGCCTTGACGATGGTTGCGCTGTCCTGCTGGAAGAAAGCCGGCTCGTTCATCGCCGCGCTGCGGCTGCTGATCTCGCCTTCCAGTTGCTCGATGCGTTTCGGCAACTGTTCCAGCTCATGCTGTTCCTTGAAGCTGCGCTTGCGCTTGGCTTCCACCGGTGCGGTCGCGACCACGGGGCTGGACGCTGCAGGTTTGACCGCCGCCGCACTGCGTGCACTAGGCCGTTGACGCAACCAGTCGGTATAGCCGCCCACGTACTCGCCGATCTGGCCTTCGCCTTCTAGCACCAGTGTGCTGGACACCACGTTGTCGAGGAACGCGCGATCGTGCGACACCAGCAGCAAGGTGCCCTGGTAGTCGGTCAGCAGTTCTTCCAGCAGCTCCAGCGTCTCGACGTCCAGATCATTGGTCGGCTCATCCATCACCAGCAGGTTGGACGGCTGCGCGAACAGCTTGGCCAGCAGCAGGCGATTGCGCTCGCCGCCGGACAGCCGGGTGATCGGTGAGCGCGCACGCTCGGGCGAGAACAGGAAATCCTGCAGGTAGCCGATGATGTGCTTGCGTTGGCCATTGAGCTCGATGAACTCGCGGCCTTCGGCCACGTTGTCCAGCGCATTCAACTTGTCGTTGAGCTGCAGGCGGTGCTGGTCGAAGTAGGCGATCTGCAGGCTGGTGCCCAGCGTCGCTTCGCCGCGCTGCGGCTTCAGCTCGCCCAGCATGATCTTCAGCAGGGTGCTCTTGCCGGCGCCGTTCGGGCCAATGATGCCGATGCGGTCACCACGCATGATCGTGGTGGACAGGTCGTCGATCAGCACGCGGCCGCCGTAGGCCTGATGCACGTGTTCGAGGTCGATCACCTTCTTGCCGGACGACTGCGCGGTGGCCAGCGCCATCTTCGCGTTGCCGGTGAGGTTGCGCCGTTCGGCGCGCTCGTTGCGCAGCGCCTTCAGTGCGCGCACGCGGCCCTCGTTGCGGGTGCGCCGAGCCTTGATGCCCTGGCGGATCCACACTTCTTCCTGCGCCAGCTTCTTGTCGAACAGCGCGTTCGCCTGCGATTCGGCGTGCAAGCGCTCCTCGCGGCGGCGCAGGTAGTTGTCGTAGTCGCCCGGCCAGTCGGTCAGCGCGCCGCGGTCGATCTCGACGATTCGCGTCGCCAGCGCACGCAGGAAGCTGCGGTCATGGGTGACGAAGATGATGCTGCCGGCGAACTGCTTGAGGAAGGTTTCCAGCCAGCCGATCGCCTCGATGTCGAGGTGGTTGGTCGGTTCATCGAGGAGCAATACATCGGGTTTGCGCACCAGCGCCTGCGCCAGCAGCACACGCCGCTTCATGCCGCCGGACAGCGCGGCGAAGTCGGTGTCGCCGGGCAGTTCCAGCTGGGTCAGCACTTCGGTGACGCGGCGATCCAGATCCCAGCCGTGCTGTGCCTCGATCTGATGCTGCACTTCGCCCAGCGCATCGAAGTCGGCCTGCGTATGCAGCTCATGCAGGAGGTGGTGATAACGCGCCAGCAGATGGCCGAGATCGCCCAGCCCTTCGGCGACCACGTCGAACACGCTGCCGGCGGTGCCCTGCGGCACTTCCTGCGCCATTCGCGCGATCACGACGCCGTTCTGCACGCGCACTTCGCCGTCGTCGGCATGCAGCTCGCCGGCGATCAGCTTCATCAGTGTGGATTTGCCTTCGCCGTTGCGGCCGACGATGCACACCCGCTCGTTCGCCTCGATCGACAGATCGACGTGTTCGAGCAGGAGCGGGCCGCCGATACTGAAGTCGACGCGTTGCAATTGGATAAGAGACATCCGCCCATTGTAGCTGGTGCGGCGGCCACACCCATGACTGGCATGTCTGCGTGCAATAAAAAACGGGCCGCACAAGGCGGCCCGTTTCTGTTACAGCGTGCGGTGTCGGCTTACTTCAGCCCGGCATCCTTGCGCAGCGCCTCGGCGCGGTCGGTCTGCTCCCACGAGAACGTGGTGTAGGTGTTGCCGTTGGCGTCCTTGACCTTCTGCGGGGTGCGGCCGAAGTGGCCGTAGCTGGCGGTCTGCTGGTACATCGGGTGGATCAGGTCGAGCATCTTGAGAATGCCGTACGGGCGCAGGTCGAAATGCTTGCGGATCAGCTTCTCGATCTTCTCGTCACTGATCTTGCCGGTGCCGAACGTGGTCACCGAAATCGAGGTCGGATGCGCCACGCCGATCGCGTAGCTCACCTGCACTTCGCAACGGTCGGCGATGCCGGCGGCCACGATGTTCTTCGCCACATAACGTGCTGCATAAGCCGCCGAGCGGTCGACCTTGGACGGATCCTTGCCCGAGAACGCACCACCGCCGTGACGGGCCCAGCCGCCGTAGGTGTCGACGATGATCTTGCGACCGGTCAGGCCGCAGTCGCCCACTGGCCCGCCGATCACGAACTTGCCGGTCGGGTTGATGTGGAACTTGGTGCCCTTGTGCAGCAGCTTGGCGGGCAGCACCGGCTTGAGGATGTACTCGCGCACGGCCTCGATCAGGTCTTTCTGCTTGACGTCCGGATCATGCTGGGTCGACAGCACCACGGCGTCGATGGCAGTCGCCACGCCATTCTCGTAGCGCAGGGTAACCTGGCTCTTCGCATCCGGACGCAACCACGGCAAGGGCGACTTCTTCGCCTTGCGGACCTTGGCCTGCTGCTCGACCAGACGGTGCGAGTAATAGATCGCCGCCGGCATCATGTCTTTCGTTTCGTTGGTCGCATAGCCGAACATCAGGCCCTGGTCGCCGGCGCCCTGGTCTTCCGGGTTCTTGCGGTCCACGCCCTGGTTGATGTCCGGCGACTGCTTGCCGATCAGGTTCAGCACGCCGCAGGTCTCGCCGTCGAAGCCGACGTCGCTGGAGTTGTAGCCGATGTCGACGATGACCTTGCGGGTCAGCGCTTCCAGGTCGATCCACGCGCTGGTGGTGACTTCGCCGGCGACGATCGCCACGCCGGTCTTGACCATGGTTTCGCAGGCGACGCGGGCGCGCGGGTCCTGCACGAGGATCGCGTCGAGCACGGCATCCGAGATCTGGTCGGCGACTTTGTCCGGATGGCCTTCGGAGACCGATTCGGAGGTGAACAGGTAGTTGGACATCGCGGTATATATCCCTTTGTACGGATAGAAAGATAAATGAAGTCGGGCATGATACATGGCCGCTTCCGATTTTGCAGCCAGCGGCGATTCTGACGGCCGTAAGGTTAGGCGCGTGTTCAGCCGTTTGGACGGCTGTTCAGGTTTCCGGCCCCTTGCTGCAGCTCAGTTCGGCGGCAAAATTGCGGGAGCAGTCGAGGCCATTCCCACAGATCAGGCGGCGAGGCGCTCACCACTGGCCAACGCAGTGAAATAGTCACGGGTCAGGCGCAGCTGCTCGGTAGCCGTCTCGGCGCGGTTGACCACCTGCCGGAACGCCGCATTCTCCGGCCGGTCCTTGGCGTACCAGCCCAGATGCTTGCGCGCGATGCGCACGCCGGCCTGTTCGCCATAGAGCGCGTAGAGCTGTTCGAGATGGCCGAGCAGGATCGTGGCGACCTCGGCCGGCTCCGGCTCGGGCAGCAGCTCGCCGGTGGCCAGGTAATGTGCGATCTCGCGGAAGATCCATGGCCGGCCCTGTGCGCCGCGGCCGATCATCAACGCGTCAGCGCCAGTGACGTCGAGCACGTGGCGTGCCTGCTGCGGCGTGCTGACGTCGCCATTGGCCAGCACCGGAATGCGCACCGCGGCCTTTATCGCGGTGATGGTGTCGTACTCGGCGTCGCCTTCGTACTTGTCGGCGCGGGTGCGCCCGTGCACGGCCAGCGCGGCGATGCCGTTGTCCTCGGCGATGCGGGCGATGCTCAGCGCGTTACGGTTCTGCCGGTCCCAGCCGGTGCGGATCTTCAGCGTCACCGGCACCTCGACCGCGTCGACCACCGCCTTGACGATGCGTGCGACCAGCGGCTCGTCCTGCAGCAGCGCCGAACCGGACCACACATTGCACACTTTCTTGGCCGGGCAACCCATGTTGATGTCGATAATCTGCGCGCCGTTGGCGACGTTGAAGCGCGCCGCCTCGGCCAGCATCGCCGGGTCGTAGCCGGCGATCTGCACGCTGACCGGCTCCGGTTCGCCGTCGTGATCCATCCGTTGCAGCGACTTGCGTGTATGCCACAGCCGCGGGTCGGCATTGGTCATTTCCGACACGGCCAGACCCGCGCCCAGCCGCTTGCACAGCAGGCGGAACGGCTTGTCGGTGACGCCCGCCATCGGGGCGAGCACCACCGCGGGGTCGATCAGGTAAGGGCCGATGCGCATCCGGCCATTGTAACTGCGGCGCCTGCGTGGCGAATGGGTGCTTGCTTGTGCAGCGGCATGGCGGAGAATGCGAGGCGTTCGTGCCTGTCAGGGGATGGCCGCGATGCGGGGGATGCTGATAGCCGGTTTATATCTGCTGGCGATGCTTGCGCACGCCGGCGTAGCCGTGCCCGCACGCGATGCCTTGCGCTACCGCACCGAAACCGATCCACGCGGATTGATCGCGGACATGCGCCAGCAACTGGACAAGCTGGGCGGCAACGCAGCACCGGCGCAGGAGCGCGATCTGCTGTGGCAAATGGGCGTGGCAGCGGTCAACGTCAATGACGACACCGCCCTGACCGAGGCGCTGTTGCGGCTGGACAGCCTGGCCGCGGCGCGGCACTACGATCTGGCCGCGGCGTCCGCTGGCTTCCTGCGCTCGCGTCATCTGATCGCAGGCGGTGACGGCGACGGCATCAGCGAGGCCTTGCGCGCGGCCGCGAAAGTGCAGGACGCGACCGATCCGAAAATCATCGCCTGGGCCAAGTACAACCTGTGCGATGCCTATGCGATGAGCGAAAAGGCCAGCAGTGCGATGCCGCTGTGCGAACAGGCGCAGGACGCCTATCGCGCCCTCGGCGACATCTGGGGACTGGCCCAGGCCGAAAACGACCAGGGTGTGAACTACGCCGGCCTGAATCAACCGGATAAGGCGATCGAACTCTATCAACGCTCGCGCCAGCACTTTGCCAGCCTTGGCGCCGAGCAGATGGTGGGGATGGTGGGCGACAACCTGGCGCAGATGTATCTGAAGGTCGGCCGGGTCAGGGAGGCACTGGCGTTGTCGCAGGCGTCGCTGGCGCAGGAGCAGGCCACCGGCCGGATCAGCGATGCGCTGGTCTCGCGCGCGAACATCGCGCTCGATTACGCCACGCTGGGCCAGCCGGCGTTGGCGCTGTCCACGATCAGCGCCGCAGTGGACGATGCCCGCGCGGCGAAGATGGATGGCCTGTTGCCCGAGCTGCTGGAGCGACGCAGCCGGATGACCGAGCAGGCTGGCCAGCCACGTCAGGCGCTGAGCGATACGCGCGAAGTCATCCGCCTGCTCGGCGAGCGCAATGCCACGGCGTTGCGTTCGGACGAGGCATCGCTGGAGACGCGTTATGCCGCACGCGAAAATGAGCTGCGCATCCAGACCCTGGAACACCGGAACCGGCTGCAGGAACTGGCGCTCAAGACAGCGCAGGCCGAGGCGGCCGAACACGTCGAGGCGCAGCAGCGCCAGGCACTGGTCGGCATGCTGACCAAGGGCGTCAGCGTGGGGCTGATCCTGATCGCCGGCCTGCTGTATTTGCTGCTGCGCGCGCAGCGCCGGTATGCATCCGAACTGCGGGTCCAGGCCCTGCGCGACCCGCTGACAGGCATCGACAATCGACGCGCCTTCATGCAGCGCGCCGCCGCCCTGCTCGACGGTCATGCGCCGGGCAAGGCGCACGTGCTGATGCTGCTCGATTTCGACCATTTCAAGCGGGTCAACGACAGTGCCGGCCATCCGCAGGGTGATCGCGTGCTGTCGATGGTGGCGGAATACCTGAGCTGCGCGATCATCGACGTCGGCCACATCGCGCGCATCGGTGGTGAGGAGTTTGCCGTGCTGTGTCCGGCGCTGGGCGCGGAGGCCGGGCTACGCCTGGCCGAGACCCTGCGCGCCGGCGTTGCCAGACTGTCGTTGCCGGCCGCGGTGCCGCTGGATCACATCACGGTCAGCATCGGTGTGGCCTTGTTCGACGGCGACCGTTGCCACGACCTCGACAGCTGGATGCGCGCCGCCGATGCCGCGCTGTATTCGGCCAAGACGTTCGGTCGTGACCGGGTGGTCGCCAGCTCGCTGCTGCATTGAGTTGCAGAGGGCGGGACTGCCCTCTGCAACAACCTGCTAGACCCGATGCAGGCTGTCCGCTGTAACAGCCGCGGTGCCGCGCACATGCTGGTGCTTGAAGAAGATCACGAACAGCACGGCCACCATCAGCGAATACGACGCGAACGTCGTCCAGATCCCGTGCCAGTCCTTGCTGCCGTCCGCATGGGTGAACCAGAGGTCGATGATCACGCCGCTGATCGAGCTGCCGAGGATCGCGCCGATGCCGTTCGTCATCAGCATGAACAGGCCCTGCGCGCTGGCGCGGATCGCCGGATCGCTCTGCTCCTCGACGAACAAGGAGCCTGAGATATTGAAGAAGTCGAACGCCATGCCGTACACGATGCACGACATCACGATCATCCACAGGCCCGGCCCTGGGTTGCCGTAGGCGAACAGGCCGAAGCGCAGCACCCACGCCAGCATGCTGATCAGCATTACCGTCTTGATGCCGAAGCGCTTGAAGAAGAACGGGATGGCCAGGATAAACAGTGTCTCGGAGACCTGCGAAATCGACATGATGATCGCCGGATAACGAACCGCGATCATGCCCTTGTACGCATCGACGTTGGCGAAGTCATGCAGGAAGGTGTCGCCATAGGCATTGGTCAGCTGCAGCGCTGCACCCAGCAGCATCGCGAACATGAAGAAGATCGCCATCTTGCTGTTCTTGAACAGCGTGAACGAGGTCAGCCCCAGCGTATCCAGCCATGACGTATGCGCCTTGCCACGCAGGCGCGGCGGACACTTCGGCAGGGTGAACGCATACAGGCCGAGCAACAGCGCCGCGCCGGAGGCGACGTAGAACTGGCCGCCCGAAGTTTCCAGATGCAGCAGGCTCACCGTCCACATCGCCGCGATGAACCCGACCGTGCCCCATACGCGGATCGGCGGGAACACCAGCACCACGTCCGCGCCATTAGTCTTCAGTGCGTTGTAGGCCACCGCGATCGCCAGCGAGATCGTCGGCATGTAGCACATCATGTTGAGCAGCATCACCCAGAACAGCGTGGCCGGGTTGTCGATCGTGGGGATGATGAACAACACCACGGCGCCGCCGATGTGCAGCAGGCCGTAGAGCCTTTCCGCGTTGAGCCACTTGTCCGCGATCACGCCCATCAGCGACGGCATGAACAGCGAGGCGATGCCCATGGTCGAGAAGATCGCGCCGAACTGCGCACCGGACCAGTGCCGGTACTGGAACCAGTAGGCGCCGATGGTGATCAGCCACGCACCCCACACGAAAAACTGCATGAAGTTCATTGCCACAAGACGGAGCTTGATGCTCATCAATCGATATCCCGCATAGTGATTTCCCCTGGCAAGGCCGAGGGAAAGCCCCGTGGCCATGAAGCCCGGGCAGGTTAGATGAATCGGCGGGCGCCCGGCAAGGCGCGCTGCGGCGCGGACTCAGCCGGTATCGCTCAACGTTGCGGCCACGCGCTCGCGCAGTACCGGTAACAGTTCCGTCTCGAACCACGGATTGCGCACCAGCCACAACCGGTTGCGCGGACTCGGATGCGGCAGCGGCAGGCGGCCGTGCGCGAGATGATCGCGCCACGCCTGCACGGTATCGGTGAGGCGGGTGCCGCGCGCCACGCCGAGCACACCAGCTTGCGCGTACTGACCGATCACCAGGGTCAGACGTACGTGCCGCAACAGCGGCAACAGGCGCGGATGCCAGGTCGGCGCACATTCCGGTCGCGGCGGCAGATCGCCACCACGGCCCGTGCCGGGGAAACAGAAACCCATCGGCACGATCGCCACGCGGCTGGCGTCGTAAAACGCATCGCGATCGATCCCCAGCCAATCGCGCAGACGCTCGCCACTGACATCGTTGAACGGGATGCCGGTGTCGTGCACCTTGCGCCCCGGCGCCTGGCTGACGATCAGCAGGCGTGAGGTGGACGATGCCTGCAACACCGGGCGCGGGCCCAGCGGCAGATGCGCCTCGCATAGCCGGCAGGCGCGGATGTCGACGAGAAGTTTATCGAGACGATCGGTCATCGCGATTCCAGCTCAAGGCAGCAACTTGCCCGGATTGAGAATGCCGTCCGGGTCGAACGCCGTCTTGATGTTGCGCATCAGCGCCAGCGTGGAGGCTTCCAGCGCCAGCGGCATGAACTCGCGCTTGACCATGCCGATGCCGTGCTCGCCCGACAGCGTGCCTTCGAGCGAGATCACCAGCGCGAACACGTCGGCGAGGCAGGCATGTGCGCGCTCGCGTTCGGCGTCGTCGCGCGGTAGCAGGTTCACGTGCAGGTTGCCGTTGCCGGCGTGGCCGAAGGTGACGATCAACACATCGTGTTTCACCGACAGCTGCTTGATGCCATCGACCAGCGCGGGCAGGTGACTGACCGGCACCACCACGTCCTCGTTGATCTTGTTCGGCGAGATCGTGCGCTGCGCCGGCGACAGCGCTTTGCGCGCCGCCCACAGGGTGCGGGTTTCCTCGGCACTCTGCGCCACCCACAGTTCTTCCAGCCCGTCGCCGCGTGCGGCAGCAGCCACCGCAGCGACCGCGCTGTCCAGGGTAGCCGGTTCGCCATCGACCTCGATCATCAGCATCGCGCCAGCCAGAGGTACGCTGTCGCCACCGTGCTCGTGCGCAAGCTTCAGCGCCACGTCGTCGATGAACTCCAGTGCGCATGGCGTCACCGGCTGCGCCATGATCCGCGCCACCGCACGCGCGGCGCTGCCGACATCGCGATAGGTCGCGCGCAGTGTGCGCACCGCCGACGGTTTCGGGGTGAGTTTCAAGGTGGCCTCGGTGATCAGCGCCAGCGTACCTTCCGAGCCGATCAGCAAGCGGGTCAGGTCGTAACCGGTGGCACCCTTGCTGGTATAGGTGCCGCAACGGAAACCTTCGCCATTGCCGGCCACCGCGCGCAGGCCCAGCGTGTTCTCGCGCGGGCTGCCGTATTTCACCGTGCGCGGCCCGGCCGAATTGCAGGCGAGGTTGCCACCGATGCTGCACCACGGCGCCGAAGTGGGATCAGGTGGCCAGAAGAAACCGTGCGGCGCCAGCGCCTGCTGCAGGTCGCCGTTCAATACCCCCGGCTCCACCACCGCCAGCCGATTGTCCGGATCGATGCGCAGAATCCGGTTCATCCGCTCGAAGCTCACCACCACGCCGCCATCCACCGGCACCGTCGCGCCGGTGGTATTGCTGCCGCGCCCTCGCGCGATCACCGGCACCTTGTGCGTGCGGCAAGCCTGCACCAGCGCTTCAACCTGCGTGTGTTCGGTAGGGAACACCACGGCATCCGGCAGCGCGTGCAGGCGCGAGTTGTCGTAGGAATAGGCGATGCGCTCCGCCTCACCGGTGGCGAAACCGTCACTTGAGAAAATCTTGCGCAGGTTGGCAAGTAGTTCGATGGAGAGTGGCATCGACAAAGCCTATCCCACTTGAATGAAGTGCGGGATTCAACCCGCTTCGAATGCGCCACGCAGCCAGTTGTGGCGAATGGCATTGGCGAGGCCGTCGTAGCTGACTACGTCGAAGCGGCAACTGCTTCGCGCGTGTTGAGGATGCGCGGCCAGCCAGTGCTGCGCGGCCAGAATCAGCTTGGCCTGTTTGCTGGCGGTGATCGATGTGGCGGCATCGCCGTGACTGGCGCTTTTGCGATAGCGCACTTCGACGAAGACGATGGTGTCGCCGTCGCGCATCACCAGGTCCAGCTCGCCGTAGCGCGTACTGTAGTTGTGAGCGAGGCAGGTGAGGCCGGCGCGTTCGAGTTCGGCGCGGGCGCGCTGTTCGAAGACGTCGCCGGCGGCGCGCATTAGTGGTTGATGGGCTGGTTTGCGTCGGCAGATGTGTTGCTGTGGGTGGTGGGTGCCGGGGCGTTGTCGGCGGGCGGGGCGCTGGCCGGCATGTCGTCGGTCTGCAGGTTGCCGCTCAGCGGATGCGCCAGGCCATCCTGGAATTGTGCCCAGATCAGCACGCGGCGCATGCGGCCGAACTGATCGGCGGTGAGCTGGCCGCTGGCGCCGGGCATGTAGCTGCCCGGATGCGCGCGCAGCCAGTCGAGGTAGGGCACCAGGTTCCACGCATCCATGCCGAACGCGAACAGGCGCGCACCGCCACCGCGGGCAGCCGGCAACTGGGCGGCGATGTCGTCGTGGTTCGGCAGGCCCGGCTGGGCGTTGAACAGCCACGGTGCGTCACAGAACTCCACGCCATTCAGGTCGCGATTGGCCGAAGCGTCGTCGCTGCCTTCGTAGACGTGCGAGGTGGCGATCACCGGCACGCTGATCTGCGCGATGCGCAGTTGCGGCAACAGCACTCGCGCCTGCGCCGGCCGCATGCTGATGAAGATGCCGGTGTCGCCGGAAGCGCCAGCCGGTGCCGTGGCGGTATCGCCCGCAGCAGCGCTCGTGGAGGCGGGAAAGTGCAGCCTTGCGATGGTGTCGGCGTAGGTGGTCGCGCCGGCTGGCAGGGTGATCGCGCCAAGCAGCTGACCGCCGCGGGCGTCCAGCTCGGCCTTGAAGGCGGCGCCGGCGCGCTGGGCGAAGTCATCGTTGGAAATCAGCACGTAGACCTGGCGCAGGCCGCGCTCGATCATATGGTCGGCGGCCTGGGCGCCTTCGGATTCCGGCAGCAGGCCGAATTCACTGGCATCACCGGCCGGCAGGTGCTTGTCGTCGGGATGGTTCAGCGCCAGCACCGGCACCGGCAGTTGCGCCTGGCCGAACACCGCGGCGACTTCGCCGCGAGTCAGCGGGCCGACGACCAGCTTGGCGCCGTCTTTGACCGCCTGCTGATAGGCCTTGATCGCGCCGTCGTTGGTGCCCTTGCTGTCGTAGACACGCACCGACGGGCGCGGTGCATGATTGCGCCCGGCATCGAGGTAGGCCGCAAAGAAGCCTTCGCGGATCGATGTGCTCGCCGCGGCGTAATTGCCGTCACCTGGCAAAATCAGGGCGACTTTGGCTGGCACCTTGTAGCCTTCGCGCACGTTCGCATCGGCACCCGGCAGCAAGGTACCGACCGGCTGCTGCAATTCCGGTTGCGGCTGCGCCACGACGACGCCGAGCTGGGTCAGTGCCTCGTTGACCCAGGGCAGCATGCGGTCGCCCGGTTTCATCGCGGCGGCGCGCTGCTTGAGCGGATCGACGCCGAGCTTGTTGAGCAGGTCGAGGATTTGCTGACGGTTCTGCGTGTGATCGAAACCGCTCAACTGGTCGTCCATCTGCACGCGGGTAAGCGCAGCACCCCAGTTGTCGCCGCTCGCCACCATCGCGCGCGAGCGCAGTTCCAGCAGGCGCAACTGCAGCGCGGCGAGCACCGTGACATTCGGCTGGGTGGTGAGTCGCAGCGCGGTCGCCGCGTCGTGCTGCTTGAGCGCCAGTTCGGCCTGCAACAGGTCGAGGCGCAGCGGTTCGTCGTCGCTCAGGCGTTGCCGCTTGATGCTGGCAAGAATCGGCGCGGCGCGTTCGATCTGGCCCTCCTGTCGCCATGCCTCGGCAGCATGCAGACGGTAGCTGTCGGCGTGGCCGGGCGATTGATCTGCCAGCGCCATATAGGCCTGCGCGGCCTGAGCGAACTGACCTTGTTGCGCCAGCGCATCGGCGCTCTGCGCGGCGGCGATTTCGGCCGGTGAGCGCGGCGCGTTCATCGGTACGCAGGCAGCCAGAACCAGTGAAAAAAGCAGTCCGGTCGCGGCGGCGCGCGAGAGGCGCATGAGGCGCATGGGAGATCCCTTGTTCGTCATGGTCGTCAATGCGCGATCATAGCCGATCGGATTGCCGGCTCACGGCGCAGGAGTATGACGATGTCAGCAGTTCAGCCAGGTTGTCTGTGGGTAGTGGCCACCCCGATCGGTCATCGCGACGACTTGTCCGCCCGCGCCATCGCGACCTTGCGTGAAGTTGCGGTGATCGCCGCCGAAGATACCCGGCACAGTCGGCCGTTGCTGGTGCATCACAATATCGACACACCGTTGATCGCCCTGCACGATTACAACGAGCGCGATGCGGTGGACGCGATCGTGCGCAGAATGGCGGCCGGCGATTCGGTGGCGCTGATTTCCGATGCGGGCACGCCGCTGATCAGTGACCCGGGCTTTCGGCTGGTGCGAGCCGCGCGCGCGGCTGGGATTCGCTGCATTCCGGTGCCGGGCGCCTGCGCAGCGATTGCTGCGCTGTCGGTGGCGGGCTTGCCCAGCGATCGTTTCGTGTTCGAAGGTTTCCTGCCACCGAAGGCGGCGGCACGACGCAGTCGCCTGCAGGAGCTCACCGGCGATGCGCGTACGCTCATCTTCTATGAGTCGTCGCATCGCGTCGCTGAGAGTCTGGCCGATATGCGCGATATATTCGGTGCAGCGCGTGAAGCCGTGCTGGCGCGCGAGCTGACCAAGATGTTCGAAACCGTACTGGGCGAACCGTTGGCGGAACTGGCGGCACGGGTCGCGGCCGATCCCGATCAGCAGCGCGGCGAATGCGTGATCCTGGTGGCTGGTCGCGGCGAAGAAGCCGATGCGAAGCTGGTCGAGGGTCAGCGCATCTTCGCGATCCTGCGCGAGGAACTGCCGCCGGCGAAGGCGGCGAAGATGGCCGCAGCGATCACCGGCGCGCCGCGCAAGCTGCTCTACGAGGGCTGAGGCCTCGCGTAGAGTACAATCGGCAGTGGAGTCGGCCGGACAGTCGCGTCGCACGCAAGTGCATCGAGGAAAGTCCGGGCTCCACAGGGCAGAGTGCCAGGTAACTCCTGGGCAGCGTGAGCTGACGGCCAGTGCAACAGAGAGCAGACCGCCGAACGGCATCTTCGGATGTGCGTGGTAAGGGTGAAAGGGTGCGGTAAGAGCGCACCGCGTACGGGGCCAACGTCGTACGGCACGGTAAACCCCACTCGGAGCAAGACCAAATAGGGGAACGATAACGCGGCCCGCGTTGTTCCCGGGTAGGTTGCTGGAGCCAGACGGCGACGTCTGGCCGAGAGGAATGACTGTCGCGTCGCAAGACGTACAGAACCCGGCTTACAGGCCGACTCCACCTATTCCATGGATTCACCACCGGCGCGGCAAGCGTCCACGCCGGTGGTGATGTGTGGGAGTGCGTTCGGATGAACGCTGGTTCATCGCGAGGTGGCCGGCAATCCCGAATTATCCTCGCCAGATGCCGTGGTGGTGCTGATTCGAAATCAAAAAAATCCCTTGCTTTCAAACACCTTGCAAAGGTTCGTGAGAAAGCGCTGGAATTACGGTCACAACTTCGCCTTTCTCCTTGATTCACAAGCGAAATTCCCTTGACAGTCTCACGGGGCGAGACTATCGTGGGTTCCAGTGTGAAATCGTGGGTTTTAGTGGAGTCTAGCGATCGTGTTCCAGGGCGAAACCGCCATCACCGTAGACGACAAGGGCCGCCTGGCCATTCCAACAGCGTATCGCGAGTTGGTGGCGGGCGAGTGCGCCAATCGTCTGGTGATCACCTACAACCCGTTCGAGTCGGGCTGCCTCTGGCTGTTCCCGTACGCCGAATGGGAGCAGGTGCGCGATCAGGTGAATGCGCTGCCCAAGGTCAAGGCCGCCCATCGCGATCTGCAGATGAAGCTGGTCGGTGCCGCTGCCGTGGTCGAGCCCGATGGCGCGGCGCGGGTGCTGCTGCCGGCCAGTCAACGTGCCGCTGCGGGCATCGAGAAGAAGGCGGTGTTGCTGGGCATGGGCAACAAGTTCGAGCTGTGGAGCGAACAGGCCCATCTGGCCAAGATCCGCCAGAGCATCGGCGAAGACGAGATCACAGACGAAATGGCCGTACTGCGCCTGTAACGGGCGCAGCGACAGACGCGGGACGGGAGCGGGAGTGCGGCATGGCCGAGCAGCAGTTGCGGCACATCCCGGTGATGCTGGGTGAAGCGGTGGAGGGTCTGTCCGTGCAGTCTGACGGGCGCTATCTCGATGGGACGTTTGGTCGCGGCGGTCACGCTCGCGCCGTGCTGTCACGCCTCGGTCCCGCTGGTCGGCTGCTGTTGATGGATCGCGATCCCACTGCGATTGCCACGGCGCAGGCCGAATTTGCCGGCGATCCGCGCGTGTCGATCCGGCATGCCAATTTTTCCAGCCTGGCCGAGTGGGACGAGACCGCCGCCGGCCTCGACGGCGTGCTGCTCGATCTGGGCGTGTCCTCGCCGCAACTGGACGAAGCCGCGCGCGGCTTCAGTTTCATGGCCGATGCGCCGCTGGACATGCGCATGGACACCACCCAGGGCGAAAGCGCCGCCGATTTCCTGACGCATGCCAGTGAGCGCGAGATTACCGAGGTGCTGTGGAACTTCGGCGAAGAACGTCACGGCCGCCGCATCGCGCGCGCGATCGTCGCGGATCGCGCGGCCACGCCGTTCACCCGCACCGGCCAGTTGGCGGCGTTGATCGAGCGCGTGGTCGGTCGTCGCGAGCCAGGCAAGCATCCGGCCACGCGCAGTTTTCAGGCGTTGCGCATCCGCGTGAACGGTGAGCTGGACGCGTTGCAGCAGGGTCTGAATGCAGCGCTGGAACGGCTCAAGCCCGGTGGTCGGCTTTCGGTGATCAGTTTCCACTCGCTGGAAGATCGTGCAGTCAAGTTGTTCATTCGCGATCACTCCGGTCGCGTGCAGAACAGCCGTCGCGGGCCGCCGGTGCAGGCTGCGCCGGCGCGTCTGGTCGCGGTCGGCAAGGCACAGTTCCCGTCCGATGCCGAGATGGCAGCTAATCCGCGCTCGCGCTCGGCCGTGCTGCGCGTGGCGGAAAAACTGGTTGAGCAGATGCCGTCGCACGAGGGCCACGCATGAAGGCGATCGGCGCCCTGTTCATGCTGATCCTGCTCGCGGCAGTGCTGGCCAGCGCGATCGGTGTGGTGTGGACGCGCCATGAGAGCCGCGTGCTGTTCGTCAACCTGACCGCGCTGCAGAATCAGCGCGACGAGTTGAACATCGAATACGGCAAGCTCGAGCTGGAGCAGGCGACCTATGCCGAACCGCGACGCATCGACGACGAGGCCCGGCTGAAGCTGGGCATGCTCGATCCGCGTCCGCAAGACATCCGGTTGCTGCGCTGATGGGCTGGCGCCAGCACATCACGCCTCCCCAGCACGGCCGCCGCCGCAGTGCCGGGCCCAGTTCGCGCAGGCGCATGGTGGTGGTGGTCGGTCTGCTCGGTCTGACCTCGCTCGGGCTGGTGGCGCGTGCGTTCGATCTGCAGGTGGTGCGCAAGCAGTTCTATCAGAGCCAGGGCGACGCGCGCTTCCTGCGGGTGATGCCGATCCCGGTGTCGCGCGGCACCATCTTCGACCGCAACGGCGAGCCGCTAGCGGTGTCGACACCGGTGATGTCGATCTGGGCGAATCCGTCCGAAGTGCTCGACAACGACGATCGCATCCCGCAGTTGGCGCAGGCGCTGGGCGTGGACGCAGCCAACCTGAAGGAGCAGCTGGTGCAGCGCTCCGACAAGGAGTTTGTCTACCTGCGTCGGCAGATGGCGCCGGAAGCAGCGCAGGCCGTGCTGGACCTGGGCATTCCGGGCATCAATGGCCAGCGTGAATTCAAGCGCTTCTACCCGTCCGGCGAAGTCACCTCGCATGTGCTGGGCTTCACCAACATCGACGATCACGGCCAGGAAGGTCTGGAGCTGGCGTATGACGACTGGCTGTCCGGCAAGCCGGGTGCCAAGCGCGTCATCCGCGACCGCATGGGCCATGTGGTGGAAGACGTCGAGCAGATCCGTGCGCCGAAGCCGGGGCAGAACCTCACGCTCAGCATCGATCGTCGCATCCAGTTTCTCGCCTACAACGAACTGAAAAGCACGCTGGAGAAGTCGCAGGCCGATTCCGGTTCGATCGTGATACTCGACGTGAAGACCGGCGAAGTGCTGGCGATGGTCAACCTGCCGACCTACAACCCCAACTCGGTCAACAACAGCAAGCCGGCCGAGCGGCGCAACCGTGCGATGACCGACGTGCTCGAACCGGGTTCGACGATCAAGCCGATCCTGCTCGCGGCGGCGCTGTCTAGCGGCAAATACACGCCGACCAGCCCGGTGATCGATACCACCGGCGGGCATTGGTATTTCCAGGGTCACGATATCCACGACACCCACAATTGGGGGTTGCTGACGCCGACCGGTGTGATCACCAAGTCGAGCAACGTCGGTGCCGCGCACATCGCGATGCAGCTCGATACCGGGCTGATGTACGACACCTATCGCGCGTTCGGTTTCGGCAACAGCACCAACAGCGGATTCCCGGGCGAGACTTCCGGTTACCTGAAGGTCGGCCGCGACTGGCGGCCGCTGGAAAAGGCCATCCTGGGCTACGGCTACGGTCTCAACGTGACCGTGCTGCAGCTGGCCAATGCCTACGCGACCATCGCCGATGGTGGCGTCATGCATTCGCCGACCTTCATCAAGGGCAACGACAGCGATGCGAAGGTCATCATCGAGCCGCAGGTAGCGCGCGAACTGGTGGACATGCTGGAGACCACCACCCAGCCGGGCGGTACTGCGGCGCCTTATGCCTGGATTGCCAATTACACCGTGGCAGGCAAGACCGGCACGGCCCACAAGGCGGTAGCGGGCGGATATTCGAAGGACAACTACGGCGCCGCGTTTGCTGGCATGGTGCCAGCGACCAATCCGCGACTGGTTGCTGCGGTGGTGGTCGACAATCCCCGCAAGGGCAGCTACTACGGCGGCCTGGTCTCCGGTCCGGTGTTCGCCAAGGTCATGAGTGGCGCGCTGCGTCTGCTGGATATTCCGCCGGACAATATCGGCCGCTGGTATGCCGGCGGTCCCTTGCAGGTTGAGAACGGGCTGACCGGCAGCGCTCCGCCGATTGCACCGAACATCGAAGAAGCGCCGGCCGAAGAGGCGACGCCATGAGCACCGGCCACCTCGATCAGCTGCTGCTGGGGATCGCCGACGTGCAGGTTGCCGCCGTGCCGGGCGCCGGTCGCATCGTGGTGTCGGGACTGACGCTGGACTCGCGTCGGGTGCGGCGCGGCGATGCGTTCTTCGCGCTGCGCGGCACCCAGGGTCACGGCATCGAGTTTGCTGCCAGTGCGGTGCAACGCGGTGCGCAGGTGGTGCTGGCCGAGGCGCCGATAGTTGACGATGTGGTGCCGCTGGATGTGCCGCTGCTGTGGATCGAGAACCTGCACGCGCAGGTTGGCGAAATCGCCGCGCGCTTCTACGAGCGCCCCAGCGAATCGATGCGGATGGTCGGCGTCACCGGCACCAACGGCAAGACCTCGTGCGTGCAGCTGCTGGCACAGGCACTGACCCTGCTCGGTCATCGCGCGGCCTCGATCGGCACGCTCGGCGCCGGCGTGCATGGCCAGCTGCGCGAAGGCGAGCGCACCACGCCCGATGCGATCAATGTGCAGGCCCTGCTGGCGGATTTCCGCGATGCCGAAGTCAGTCACGTGGCGATGGAAGTGTCGTCGCACGCGCTGGAGCAGGGTCGTGTAGGCGCGGTGGATTTCGAGGTGGCCGCGTTCACCAATCTCACCCGCGACCATCTGGATTATCACGGCAGCATGGAAGCCTATGGCGCGGCCAAGGCGAAGCTGTTCGCGTGGCCTGGGCTGCAGGGTGCGGTGATCAATATCGACGATGCGTTCGGTCGCGAACTGGTGGAGCAGTTGTCCGTCGGCGTGCAGCGGTTGCGCTTCAGCATGGCTGACGACAGCGACGCGGAGATTGCCGCCAGCGCCATCGTCACCTCGGCCGAAGGGCTGGCGTTCCAGCTGCGCACGCCGTGGGGCGTGCGGGTGATCAACAGTCATCTGCTGGGCCGCTTCAATGTGGCGAATCTGCTGGCGGTGGTGGGTTGCCTCGGTGCGCTGGGCGAATCGTTCTCGCGCATCGTGGCGGCGGTCGAGCAGTTGCAGCCGGTCAATGGCCGCATGAGCCGGCTCGGCGGCCTGCACGGTCTGCCGCTGGTGGTGGTCGATTACGCGCACACACCCGACGCGCTGGAACAGGCGTTGAGCGCGCTGCGTGCGCATTGCGCAGGCAAGCTGATCTGCGTGTTCGGTTGTGGTGGCGAACGCGACGCCGGCAAGCGTCCGTTGATGGGCGCGATCGCCGCGCGGCTGGCGGACGTCGCGATCGTCACCGACGACAATCCGCGCGGCGAAGACGGCGACGCCATCGTGGCGCAGATCGTCGCCGGCATGGCGGCGGCACGCGCGATGACGGTCGAGCGCGATCGTGCCTCGGCGATCGGCCAGGCACTCCAGCTGGCGCAGTCCGGCGACGTGGTGCTGATCGCCGGCAAGGGTCATGAGACCTATCAGGAAGGCGCGGCCGGCAAGCGCCCGTTCGACGATCTGGCGGTGGCGCATGCCGCGCTGGATCGGCTGAACCGGGAGCCGCGCGCATGATGTCGCTGAGCGCCATTGCGGTGTGGACCCACGGACGTCTGCTCGGCGCCGACGCCGAGGTCACTGGCGTGGCCATCGATACGCGCAAGCTGCAGCCCGGCGACTTGTTCGTGGCGATCAAGGGCGAGCGGGCGGACGGCCATGACTATCTGGCCGAGGCCGCCGCGCGCGGTGCCGTTGCCGCGTTGGTGACGCGCAAGGTCGACAGCGAGCTGCCGCAGCTGCTGGTGGACGATGCCGAGCTGGCGTTGGGTGATCTGGCCAGCGCCGTGCGCGCACAACGCGACGTGCGCGTGGTCGGCATCACCGGTTCGAACGGCAAGACCACCGTGAAGACACTGGTTGCGTCGATCCTGTCGCGGCATGGCCGCACCCATGTCAGCGCGGGCAACTTCAATAATGAACTCGGCCTGCCGCTGACCTTGCTGGCGATGCCGCAGGACACCGAATACGCCGTGTTGGAAATGGGCGCCGGCAAGCCGGGCGACATCGCGTATCTGGCTGCCATCGCACGGCCCGATATCGGCCTCGTCACGCTCATCGCACCGGCGCATCTTGAGCGCATGGGCAGCATCGAAAGCGTGGCCGAGACCAAGGGTGCGCTGTATCAGGCGTTGCCGGCCGACGGCATCGCGATCATCAACGCCGATGACGCGTTCGCCCGTTTCTTCGGCGGGCTGGCCGGCGCGCGCAAGGTGCTGCGCTACGGCCTCGATCACCCGGCGGATATCGGTGCCGACATCGTCGAGCAGCGCGTGGATGGTTCGCGCTTCGTGCTCAGTACACCGCACGGCGATGCCGAGGTGGCGCTGCCGTTGCCCGGTCGCCACAACATCGCCAACGCGCTGGCGGCGACAGCGCTCGCGCTGGCGCTCGAGGTGCCGCTGGACACCATCGTCGCCGGGCTGGAGCAGGTATCGGGCGTGTCCGGCCGGCTACGCCGCGAAGTGATGGCGGGCGGCTGGACCTTGATCGACGACAGCTACAACGCGAATCCCAGCTCGATGGCGGCGGCGATCGACACCTTGCTGCTCGCCGATGGCGAGCGCTGGCTGGTGCTGGGCGACATGGCCGAGCTGGGTCCGGAGGCGCGTGCGCTGCATGCCGGCATCGGTGCCCGCGCCCGCGAGCGCGGCGTCGAACGACTGTTTGCGGTCGGCCCGCTCGGCGTGGCCACGGTCGAGGCGTTCGGCGTACGAGGCGAACATTTCAACGACAAGGCGGCGCTGATTGCCGCGCTTCAGGCGCAACTGCATGCCGGCGTCACCTGCCTGGTGAAGGGCTCGCGTTCGGCCGGCATGGAACAGGTTGTGGCGGCGCTCGGCGGTCATGCCGGCAAGAACAAGGGGGGTGCATCCGATGCTGCTTGAACTGGCCGACTGGATGGCACGGCATTTCACCGCGCTGCACCTGTTCCAGTACATCACCTTCCGCACGATCATGGCCGCGCTCACCGCGCTGGCGATGTCGCTGCTGTGCGGACCGTGGCTGATCAACCACCTCGCCGCACTGAAGGCCGGCCAGGTGGTGCGTAGCGACGGTCCGCAGACGCACCTGGTCAAGGCCGGCACGCCGACCATGGGCGGCGTGATGATCCTGCTTTCGGTCACCGTCGCCACACTGGTGTGGGCCGATCTGCACAACCGCTACGTGTGGGTGGTGCTGGCGGTGATGCTGACGTACGGCGCGATCGGTTTCTACGACGACTACCGCAAGCTGGTGCTGAAGGACAGTCGCGGACTGGCCAGCCGCTGGAAGTATTTCTGGCAGTCGGTGTTCGGCATCGGCGCGGCGCTGTTCCTCTACTACAGCGCGCCGCATGCGGGTGTCGCCGGCCTGCCGGTGGCGGAGACCGCGCTGTACGTGCCGCTGTTCAAGCACGTGGTGGTGCCGCTGGGACTGTTCTTCGTGGTGATCACCTATTTCATGATCGTCGGCTTCTCCAACGCGGTGAACCTCACCGACGGCCTGGACGGCCTGGCGATCATGCCGACCGTGCTGGTCTCCGGCGCGCTCGGTGTGTTCGCGTACCTGGCCGGCAACAAGGTGTTCTCCGAATACCTCGGCATTCCCTCGATTCCCGGCGCAGGCGAGCTGGCGATCTTCACCGGCGCGCTGGCTGGCGCGGGGCTCGGCTTCCTGTGGTTCAACACATATCCGGCACAGGTGTTCATGGGCGATGTCGGCGCGCTGGCGATGGGTGCCGCGCTCGGCTGCGTGGCGGTGATCGTGCGTCAGGAAATCGTGCTGCTGGTGATGGGCGGCGTGTTTGTGATGGAAACCGCGTCGGTGATGATCCAGGTGGCCAGCTTCAAGCTCACCGGCAAGCGGGTGTTCCGGATGGCGCCGATCCATCACCACTTCGAATTGAAAGGCTGGCCCGAGCCTCGTGTGATCGTGCGCTTCTGGATCATCAGCGTGGTGCTGGTGCTGGTCGGTCTTGCCACGTTGAAGGTGCGCTGATGTTCGGCTTCGACAGCACTCAGGCCAAACGCCGGCAGGGTCCGCGCGGCAGCTTCGATCTGTGGCTGCTGGTCGGCCTGATCGGACTGGTCAGCGTTGGCGTGGTGATGGTGACCTCCAGCTCGATCGCGGTGGCCGACAGCCAGCACATGGGCGCGTTCTACTTCCTCCGGAAGCACCTGATCTTTCTCAGTCTCGGCATGCTGGCGGCCGTCATGGCGATGCGTACCGAACTGAAGCTGTTCGAGAAGTACGCGTTCCATCTGCTGCTGCTGGCGTTCGTGCTGCTGGTGGCGGTGTTCGTGCCGCATCTGGGCATGCGCCTGAATGGCGCGCGTCGCTGGCTGAACCTGCTGGTGACCACGTTCCAGCCGGTCGAGGCGGTGAAACTCATCCTGGTGGTGTACATCGCCAGCTATCTGGTGCGTCACCGCGAGAGTGTCGAGACGCGCTTCCTGGGCTTGTTCAAGCCGGTGATGATCGCCGGCGTGATCGTGTTGATGCTGCTGGCGCAGCCGGACTTCGGCTCGGCCACGCTGGTGATCGCGGTGACCATCGCGATGGTCTGGCTCGGCGGTGCGCGGCCGATCTTCCTGTTCCTGATGGGGCTGCCGCTGATGCCGCTGCTGTATATCGCGGCGACCGGCGAGAGCTACCGCATGAAGCGACTGACCACGTTCATGGATCCGTGGAAGGACCCGTTCAACGACGGTTTCCAGCTGACCCAGTCGCTGATGGCGATCGGTCGCGGTGAGTGGACCGGCGTGGGTCTGGGTTCCAGCGTACTGAAACTGTCTTACCTGCCGGAAGCGCACACCGACTTCATCTTTGCGGTGATCGGCGAAGAACTGGGTCTGGCCGGCGTGGTGCTGGTGATCGGCCTGTTCGGGCTGGCCGTGGGGCGTGGTCTGTATCTGGGTCTGAAGGGTATCGAGGTCGGTCAGCGCTTTGCCGGCTACGTCGCCTTCGGTATCTCGCTGATGCTGGCGATGCAGGCGATCGTGTCGGTCGGCGTGAACCTTGGCGCACTGCCGACCAAGGGGCTGACCCTGCCGCTGATCAGCTACGGTGGCTCGTCGATGGTGCTGACCTGCGCGATGGCTGGCGTGCTGCTGCGTGCCACGTTCGAGATCAACCGCGCGCTCGACGCACGGCAGATGACCACGCGCATGCCGGCCGCGGCGGTGGCCGACGCCAACGTCGCGGCGAAGCCGCGCGAAGCGGTGGCCGCATGAAGACACAGGCGCCCGTGCTGATCATGGCCGGCGGCACCGGCGGCCACATCTTCCCCGGCCTGGCCGTGGCCGAGTGCCTGCGCGCGCAGGGCGTGCCGGTGGTATGGCTGGGCGCGGTCGGCGGGATGGAAACGAAGGTGGTGCCGGCGCAGCGGATCGAGCTGCACACGGTGGCGGTCGGCGGCTTGCGTGGCAAGGGCATCAAGACCCGGCTGCTGGCGCCTGTGATGCTGCTGCGCGCGTTGTTCGCCTCGCTGGCCGTGCTGCATCAGGTGAAGCCGCGCAGTGTGTTGTCGATGGGTGGTTACGTGGCTGGGCCTGGTGGCCTTGCGGCGTGGCTGTTGCGGCGGCCGCTGCTGGTGCACGAACAGAATCGCATCGCCGGCTTCACCAACCGCAAGCTGGCCGGACTCGCCAAGCGCGTGCTGGCCGGTTTCGCCGATGCGTTGCCGCAGGCCGAGTGGGTCGGCAATCCGGTGCGTGATGCGATCGCGGCGTTGCCGCCGCCCGCACAGCGCATGGGCGGCCGCAGCGGCAGGCCGCATCTGCTGGTGCTCGGTGGCAGCCTTGGTGCGCGCGCATTAAACCTCGCCGTGCCGCAGGCGCTGGCCCAGCTGACCCCGGCGCAACGTCCCGAGGTGGTGCATCAGTGCGGCACGCGTGGCCTCGACGAGGCACGTGCGGCGTATGCGAAAGCCGGTGTCGAGGCGCAGGTGGTGGCCTTCATCGACGACATGGCCGGCAGCTACGACTGGGCCGACCTGGCCGTCTGCCGCGCTGGTGCATTGACTCTGGCCGAACTGACCGCAGCCGGACTCGGTGCCGTACTGGTGCCGTTTCCACATGCGGTAGACGACCACCAGACGCGCAACGCCGAGGCCCTGGTGGCGATCGGTGCGGCTGAATTGATGCAGGAGAGTGAGCTGGACATACAGATACTGGCGCAGCGACTGGAGTCGCTGCTGGGTGATCGCAGCCGCTTGCTGGCGATGGCCGAGGCCGCGCGTACGCTGGCCAAACCCGACGCGGCGCAAGTCATCGCGCGCGCTTGCATGGAGGTGGCCGCATGACGCCGCGTCGCCTGCATGCACACGAAGACCTGATGAGCACGTTCCGTCGGGTGCACTTCATCGGCATCGGCGGCGTCGGCATGAGCGGCATCGCTGAAGTGCTGCACAACCTCGGCTACGCGGTGTCCGGTTCCGACCGCGCGAATTCGCCGACCGCACTGCGCTTGCAGCAGCTCGGTATCACCGTGCATGTCGGGCATGCCGCCGAGCATATCGGCGACGCCGACGTAGTGGTGACCTCGAGCGCGATCAAGGCGGACAACGCGGAACTGGTCGCTGCCCGTGCGGCGCGCATTCCAGTGATCCCGCGTGCGGAGATGCTCGGCGAGCTGATGCGTTTCCGTCGTGGCGTGGCGATCGCCGGCACCCACGGCAAGACCACCACCACCAGTCTCACCGCCAGCGTGCTGGCCGAGGCCGGCTACGATCCGACCTTCGTCATCGGTGGTCAGCTCAACGCAGCCGGCGCGAATGCGCGACTCGGCACCGGCCAGTATCTGGTGGCGGAAGCCGATGAGTCCGATGGCTCGTTCCTGCTGCTGTCGCCGGTGATCGCCGCGGTCACCAATATCGACGCCGATCACCTGGAGAACTACGGCGGCGATTTCGCCCAGGTGAAGAAGGCTTTCGCCGACTTCCTGCACCGGCTGCCGTTCTACGGTCTGGCTGTGCTGTGCGTGGACGATGCGGAAGTTGTCGAACTGGCGAAATCCACCACGCGCCGCGTGATGACTTATGGCATCGATACGGCGGACGCCGACGTGCGCGCGCTGAACGTGACCCAGCACGGCTTCGAAATGCATTTCGATCTGCTGCTGCCGGGCCGCGCCGACACGCTGCCGGTGAAACTCAACCTGCCGGGCCGGCACAACGTGCTCAATGCACTGGCCGCCGCCACGATCGGCTGGCAGCTGGGCGTGGAGGCCGAGGCGATGGCTCATGCGCTGGAGCATTTCCAGGGTGTCGGTCGCCGCTTCCATCGGCGTGGCGAGATCGCGCTGGATCAGGGCAGTGTGCTGCTGGTCGATGACTACGGCCATCACCCGCGCGAGCTTGCCGCCGTGTTCGCCGCCGCCCGCGGCGGTTGGCCGGATCGCCGGCTGGTGGTCGGTTTCCAGCCGCATCGCTACAGCCGCACCCGCGACCTGCTGGACGACTTCGCGAACGTGCTGGCCGATGCTGACGTGCTGGTGCTGACCGAGGTCTATGCCGCCGGCGAGACGCCGATCACCGGTGCGGACGGCCGCGCTCTGGCGCGCGCCGTGCGTGCGCGCGGCAAGGTCGACCCGGTGCTGATCGAGCACCCGCGTGAATTCAAGGACACCTTGCCGACGCTGCTGCGCGACGGTGATCTGTTGCTGCTGCTGGGCGCCGGCGATATCGGCGCAGCGGCGGTGGAGCTGGCCCAGGCTGGTCATCTGAGGACAAGCAAGTGAGCATGAGAATTTCAGACCCCGCCCAGTTCGGTCGTGTCGCCGTGGTGATGGGCGGCAGTTCGGCCGAGCGCGAAGTGTCGCTCGATTCCGGTCGCAACGTATTGGCTGCGCTGCAGGCGCGCGGGATCGACGCACATGCGATCGACGGCATCCCGGCACTGCTCGACGCGCTGCGCGCCGGTCACTTCGCCCGCGTGTTCAACATCCTGCACGGCCAGCATGGCGGCGGTGAGGACGGCGTGCTGCAGGGCGCGCTGGAATCGTTGAACGTGCCTTACACCGGTTCGGGTGTGCTCGGTTCGGCGCTGTCGATGGACAAGACGCGCTCCAAGCGCGTGTGGCAGTCGCTCGGCCTGACGACACCGGGATTCGTTGCGCTGCCACGCGGGGCCGATGTGCATGCCGCGGCGAAGCAGATCGGTTTTCCGCTGATCGTGAAGCCGGCCTGTGAAGGCTCCAGTGTCGGCGTGACCCGAGTGTTCGCGGAGAAGGATCTGGATGAAGCGGTCAAGCTGGCCGCGAAGTATCCGGGCGACCTGCTGATGGAAACCCTGATCGAAGGCGACGAGCTGACCGTCGCCATCCTCGGTCGCGAGGTGCTGCCGACGATCCACATCGTGCCGAAGGGCGCGTTCTACGACTACAACGCGAAATACATCGCCGAGGACACGCTCTATCTCTGTCCTGGCCTGGAAGGCAATGCCGAAAGCGAGTTGCGCGCGCTGTCGCTGCAGGCGTTCGATGCGCTCGGCTGCCATGGCTGGGGCCGCGTCGACGTGATGCGCGACCGGACGGGGCGCAACTGGCTGCTGGAAGTGAACACCGCACCGGGCATGACCTCGCACTCGCTGGTACCCAAGGCGGCTGCGGCCGCCGGCATCGATTACCAGGAGCTGTGCTGGCGCGTGCTCGAAACCAGTTTCCGGGAGGGCGCGTGAAGGGAACCGTCCGCCTCGTTGCCTGGTGTCTGGCCATCGCGCTGGTCGCGCTGCCGATCGTCGGCGTGCTGCGCGGATGGTTCGCGGCCAGCCGCTGGCCGGTGACCCAGTTGACCGTGCAGGCCGAGTTCAAGCACGTCAGTGCGGACGAGATTCGCGACGTCGTGCGACCGCGGCTGGGCAAAGGTTTCTTCGCGCTGGACCTGGATGCCGTGCAGAAGGCGGTCGCCGCGTTGCCGTGGGTGGAGTCGGCCGAGGCACGCAAGCGCTGGCCGGATACCTTGCAACTGCGCATCTACGAACGGCAGCCGTTCGCGCGCTGGAACGACAAGCGGCTGATCAGCCGGCAGGGCCTGGTGTTCGACGCGCCGGGCGCGATCGACACCAGCGCATTGCCGGATCTGCGTGGCCCGGATGCACGGCTGGCCGAAGTGGTGAGCTTCTACGCCGAAACGCAGAAGGCGTTCGCCGGTACCCATCTGAAGATCAATGGCGTGGCACTGACCGAGCGCGGCAGCTGGAGCGTCAGCACCGCCAGCGGCGCGCAGATCGTGATCGGCGATCGGGAGCAGGCCGGGCGGCGGCTGCACCGTTTCCTCGATGTCTATCCGCAGCTGATTGCCGGTCATGCCGACGGTTTCGCCTACGCCGATCTTCGTTACACCAATGGATTTGCCGTGCGCTGGCCGCAAGCGGCCGCCGCCAACGCTGGAGGTTTGCCCCGCTCATGAAGACGATCTGCCTATTGAAGGCCGCCCTATGAAATCGCGCAACGACAAGCAGCTGGTGGTCGGCCTTGATATCGGCACCTCGAAAGTGGTGGCGATCGTCGGCGAGTACGAGCCGGGCGAGCCGATCACCGTGATCGGCATCGGCACCCATGTATCGCGCGGCATGAAGCGCGGTTCGGTGGTCGACATCGAATCGACCGTGCACTCGATCCAGCGCGCGGTGGAGGAGGCCGAGCTGATGGCCGGCTGCGACATCCGCTCGGTGTATGCGTCGATCTCCGGCAGCCACCTGGAAACGCGCAACTCGCACGGCAACGCGGCGATCCGCGATCGTGAGGTCACCGCGGGCGACCTGGAGCAGGTGCTGGAGGCGGCCAGTGCGGTGGCGATTCCGGCCGACCGCAAGGTTCTCTATAAGGAGTCGCAGGAATACCGCATCGATGGCCAGGACGGCATCCGCTCGCCGGTGGGCATGAGCGGTGTGCGACTGGAAGCGAACGTGCACCTGGTCACCGGCGCGGCGGCCGCGGTGCAGAACATCAGCAAGTGCATCCAGCGCTGCGGCCTGACCGTGGACGAGCTGGTGCCGTCGGCACTGGCCAGCGCCAAGGCTGTACTGACCGACGACGAGCGCGAGTTGGGCGTGTGCCTGGTCGACATCGGCGCCGGCACCACCGACATCGCGATCTACACCCAGGGCTCGATCCGCTACACCGCCTCGCTGCCGGTTGGCGGCGACCAGGTCACCAGCGACATTGCCTACGGCGTGCACACGCCGACCGCGCATGCCGAGGAGATCAAGATCAAGTACGCCTGCGCGCAGACCGGGCTGGCGCATGCCGAGGAAACCATCCAGGTACCCAGCGTCGGCGATCGCCCGCCGCGCCGGCTGGCGCGACAGTCGCTGGCGCAGAGCGTGCAGGCGCGCTACGAGGAAATATTCGAGATGGTGCAGGACCAGTTGCGCCGCTCCGGCTACGAGAGCCTGGTCGCGGCCGGCGTGGTGCTGACCGGCGGCGCTTCGAAGATGGAAGGCGCGCTGGAGCTGGCCGAGGAGATCTTCCACAAGATGGTGCGCATCGGCGTGCCGCAGCAGATTGATGGTCTGGGCGAAGTCGTTTCCAGCCCGCTGCACGCCACCGGCGTGGGTCTGTTGCTGCATGGCGCGCGCGCCGGCAGCGCGCGGGTCGGCGGGCCGACGGGTGGCAGTGTCGGTGGTCTGGTCGGCAAGTTGCGCGGCTGGATCACCAAGAATTTCTGATAGCCGGTTCTTGATTTTTTGGGCGATGCAGGACGCGTTGCTTCGGGCGGAGGGACATCCGCCCACCACCATGGACCGACAGGAGTCGCGATCCCTGGTTACAACGACAACAACTCTACGGAGGACGGGAAATGTTTGAACTGATCGATAAACTCGCACCCAATGCAGTCATCAAGGTAATCGGCGTGGGCGGCGGCGGTGGCAATGCCGTGGCACACATGCTCAATTCCAGTATCGAAGGCGTCGAGTTCGTCGTCGCCAATACCGACGCGCAGGCGATGACCAGCTGCGGCTCGCGTACCCACCTGCAGCTCGGTGGCAACGTGACTAAGGGTCTCGGTGCCGGCGCCAATCCGGAAGTCGGTCGGCAGGCCGCGCTGGAAGATCGTGAACGCATCGAGGCGATGCTCGAAGGCGCCGACATGGTGTTCATCACCGCCGGCATGGGCGGCGGTACCGGTACCGGCGCGGCGCCGGTGGTGGCGCAGCTGGCCAAGGAGAAGGGCATCCTCACCGTGGCGGTGGTGACCAAGCCGTTCCCGTTCGAGGGTCGTCGGCGCATGCAGGTCGCCCTGAAGGGCATCGAGGACCTGTCGCAGCACGTCGACTCGCTGATCACCGTGCCGAACGAGAAGCTGCTCAGCGTGCTCGGCCGCGACGTGACATTGTTGAACGCGTTCAAGGCCGCCAACGATGTGTTGCAGGGCGCCGTGCAGGGTATTGCCGACCTGATCACCGCTCCGGGCCTGATCAACGTCGACTTTGCCGACGTGCGTACGGTGATGTCCGAAATGGGCCTGGCGATGATGGGCTCGGGCACGGCCCGCGGCGACGACCGCGCCCAGGCGGCGGCCGAGGCGGCGATCAAGAACCCGCTGCTGGAAGACGTCAACCTCAATGGCGCTTGTGGCATCCTGGTCAACGTCACCGCCGGTCCCAACCTGACCATGCGCGAATTCGACGAAATCGGTCGTATCATTCATGACTTCGCCAGCGAAGACGCCACCGTGGTGATCGGTACCTCGCTCGATCCGGAAATGAAGGACGACGTCCGCGTCACCGTGGTGGCCACTGGACTCAACCGTGCCAACGCGTCGCGTCAGCAGCCACCGATCCGCATGGTCGAGACGCAGCAAGTGCAGATGCGCCCGCGTCCGGTGGTGCTGCGTACCGGCACCGGCAATGAAGTGGTCGACTATGCACAGCCGGAGATGACGATCAGCAGCCATAGCCGTGCGGAACCTGCTGCGTCGGCGAAGAATGCCGAACCGGGCTTCGATTACTTGGATATTCCGGCGTTCCTGCGGCGTCAGGCTGATTGATGGCAGATTGCGCAAGTTAAGGAGATGCGAAAATATTGAACGAACGCCCGTTAGGCGGGTCACTCTTCCAGCGTGCCCAAACCGGCTGTCTATCGCCGGGGTCGGTGCCGCCGTTGCCAGGTCATGGTGGCGTGCGGAGCGGGTGGGTTGACCTAGTCGGGCAACCGTTCGCAGGTGTAGCAGCACAGACTGTGCGTCGGGATGGCGCACGGCCAGCCGTCACGGGTCCACCCGTACCGGCTAGCCCGATACTCCGTACCGGATTCCCGTCCCAGGTACGGGGTATCGTGTCGATTCGCCGGATTGTCGGGAGAAACGGCAGCGGATGCCCAGCCTTTCAAGGATGAAAGAAATATGAAGGCTTAATCAGACTGTACGGTACGGTTTGCTTTTATCACAGGTTAAAACTGTGTTAGCATCCACCCCTGATTGGCTGCTGCCTACACAGGTACCAACAACAATGATCAAGCAGCGTACGCTTAAAAACATCATCCGGGCGACCGGTGTCGGCCTGCATACGGGTGACAAGGTGTACATGACCTTGCGTCCCGCGGCGCCGAATACCGGCATCGTATTTCGCCGCACGGATCTCGATCCGCCGGTGGATATTCGTGCCCGCCAGGACAACGTCGGTGATACCCGGCTGTCGACCACGCTGGTCAATGGCGATGCTCGGGTCTCCACGGTCGAGCATCTGCTCTCGGCGATGGCCGGACTCGGCATCGACAATGCCTATGTCGACCTGTCCGCGCCGGAAGTCCCGATCATGGACGGCAGTGCCGGTCCGTTCGTATTCCTGCTGCAGTCGGCCGGTATCGAAGAGCAGAACGTGGCCAAACGCTTCATTCGCATCAAGAAGCCGGTGAAAGTTCAGGAAGGCGACAAGTGGGCCAGCTTCGATCCGTTCGAGGGCTTCAAGGTCGGCTTCTCGATCGACTTCAATCATCCGATCATCAGCAAGCGCACCTCGCGCGCCGAGATCGACTTTTCCACCACTTCCTTCGTCAAGGAAGTGAGCCGGGCACGCACGTTCGGCTTCATGCGCGACATCGAGATGCTGCGCGAGCACAACCTCGCGCTGGGCGGTTCGATGGACAACGCCGTGGTGCTGGACGACTACCGCGTGCTGAACGAGGACGGCCTCCGTTACGAGGACGAGTTCGTCAAGCACAAGATTCTCGACGCGATCGGCGATCTGTACCTGCTCGGCCACAGTCTGATCGGCGCCTATCACGCGCACAAATCGGGCCATGAACTGAACAACAAGCTGCTGCGCACCCTGATGGCCGATGCCTCGGCATGGGAAGAGGTCAGCTACCAGGACGATCCGGCGACTTCGCCGATCTCCTACGCGCACCCGGCGCAGGCGATCTAAGCACCACGCCTGTCGTCTCCGGAGGCACACAGCAAGGCGGCCGTATCGCGAGATACGGCCGCTTTTTTTTGTGATGAGCAATGCATCTTGAACGCGTCTTGCTTCACGCCCCGATGACATTTCGGGCTATTTCTTAACTTTGCGCATGCTATAAACCCACCTTTGTTGTACAAGTCAGCGGCGTCGGCACGACGTGCTGGCACGTACAGACGGAGCCGGCAGCGGGATTCAATCCGCTTCGGAGTCCGGGGAATCAGCGGTTTCGGCGAGGGACGCCAGCTCAAGGAACAGTACCCGCCATTCGGGGTCTGTGAATGACGCGGCAGCGGCCCGAAGATGGGTGGCTGCGGCGAGCGAAAGCGGTTTCGACCGGTCCGGCGCTGTTGCCACCGGTGGTTGGGGGGCCACTTTCACGGTGACTGAACTGGCGCAGGTGCCAATGGCATGTGCGGTGGCAAGGATCTGTGTCTGCATCAAGCGCAGACGGGAAGCCCAAGCCGGTGAAGACGCCAGAAAGACGAGGCGGTCGTTGCGCAGGTTGGCGAATCGCACCTGCTCGCGCAACGGCGACGGCAACGTCTGACGCAGTGCACGATCCAGCGCTTCCAGCGCGCCGGCCTTTCGGGCCAGCGTCGCGAAGGAGCCACATTCGACAAGGGACTTCGGTCCGTTGCCGGTGCGGCGGGAAATGGCTGGGGCGGCGCGTTGCATGGTGCCGACATTCGATTCTGGAAAGACATGCAAATCATACTCGTATCACGTGCCAGGAAATTGCCGAAAACCCTCGATCTGGCGGATCGCCGGCTGCGCTGGAAGTTGCTGTCGCTGCTGTCGCTGGGCGTGCTCGGCTGCGTCGGCGCGGGCGTGGCACTGGCGTTGATGGTGGCCAGCCCGCGTGACCGGGCACTGACGGAAATCCACGATCTGCAGCAGCAGATCCGGCAGCAGAACACCCAACTGGGTGGTGTGCGCCAGGATGCCCAGCGCAGCCTCGATGCGCTGGCGGTGAAACTGGGACAGTTGCAGGCGCAGTCGACCCGACTGAACGCGCTGGGCGAACGACTGATCGAGGTCGGCAAGCTCGATGATGGCGAGTTCAATTTCGACCAGCAGCCGGCGGTCGGTGGCGTCGAGGATATCGGCGGCAGTGCCTACGCGTTGCCGCAGGCGCTGGACAGCAGCATCAGCCAGCTGGCCAGCCAGTTTGACTTGCAGCAGGCGCAGTTGTCGGCGCTGCAGAGCCTGTTGCTGGATGCCAAGATCGAGTCGAACCTGAAGCCGACCGGGATGCCGGTGCCAGGCTATATCTCATCCTATTTTGGCGTGCGTGCGGACCCGTTCGACGGCCGCTCCGCACGGCATACCGGTATCGACATCGCTACCCCGCTGGGCACGTCGGTGCATGCCGTTGCCGAAGGCATGGTGACGTTCGCCGGCGTGCGCAGCGGCTACGGCAACGTGGTCGAGGTCGACCACGGCAATGGCTACATGACTCGCTACGCCCACAACAGTGCGCTGGACGTGCATCCGGGTCAGCACGTGCAGGTAGGCGACGTGCTCGCCCAGGCCGGCTCCACTGGCCGCTCGACCGGGTCGCATGTGCATTTCGAGGTCTGGTACGGCGGCCGCGTGGTCAATCCGCTGGCCTTTGTGCGCAACCACCGGTAACGCAGCGCCTTCCGCCGGCAAGCTCTTGAATCCGGCCACGGCCGGCGCCATGCAGGACGGCTGGCACGGCGTGTCTTGAGCCGTGCCTTCCCGGGCATGCCTTCATGGGCGTGCCTTCGTAGGCATGTAGTAATATGCCCGATTGGCCCGTGTCTGTTGCGGGCGTTCTGTTCCCCAATCCGGAAGACCGATGTTCAATCGTGCCCTGACGAGCTTGTTTGGTAGCCGCAACGAGCGCGTATTGCGCCAGCTTTCCCGAACCGTTCACCGCATCAATGCGCTGGAACCTGAGTTCGAGAAGCTGAGCGACGACGCGCTGCGCGGCAAGACCGACGAGTTCAAGCAGCGGGTCGCCAACGGCGAGTCACTGGACAAGCTGCTGCCGGAAGCGTTTGCGGTAGTGCGCGAGGCGGCCAAGCGTACGCTGGGCATGCGCCATTACGACGTGCAGATGATCGGTGGCATGGTGTTGCATCAGGGCAAGATCGCCGAAATGCGCACCGGCGAGGGCAAGACCCTGGTCGGCACCTTGCCGGTCTACCTCAATGCATTGTCGGGCAAGGGCGTGCATGTAGTCACCGTCAACGACTATCTGGCCCGGCGCGACTCCACCCAGATGGGCAAGCTGTACAACTTCCTCGGCCTGACCGTGGGCGTGGTGTATCCGGGCATGGATCATGCCGACAAGCATTCGGCCTATGCCACCGATATCACCTACGGCACCAACAACGAATTCGGTTTCGACTACCTGCGCGACAACATGGCGCTGAGCAAGGAACAGCGCTACCAGCGCGGCCTGCACTACGCGATTGTCGACGAGGTGGACTCGATCCTGATCGACGAGGCGCGCACGCCACTGATCATCTCCGGGCCGGCCGAGGACTCGCCGCAGCTGTATCTGGCGGTGAACAAGATCGTGCCGCGGATGATCCGGCAGACCGAGGAAGACGGCGGCGGCGACTACTGGGTCGACGAGAAGCAGAAGCAGGTACACCTGTCCGAAGAAGGCATGCAGCATGCCGACGAGCTGCTGCGCGAGGCCGGTGTGATTGAGCAGGACAGCGGCCTGTACGATTCGAAGAATCTGGCGGTGGTGCATCACCTCAACGCAGCGCTGCGTGCCAACGGCATCTACCAGCGCGATGTGGATTACATCGTGCGCGATGGCGAGGTGATCATCGTCGACGAGTTCACCGGCCGTACCCTGGCCGGTCGGCGCTGGTCCGATGGCCTGCACCAGGCGGTCGAGGCGAAGGAAGGCGTGCCGATCCAGCGCGAGAACCAGACGCTGGCCACGGTGACGTTCCAGAACCTGTTCCGCATGTACAAGAAGCTGGCCGGCATGACCGGCACGGCCGATACCGAGGCGTTCGAATTCCAGAGCATCTACGGCCTGGAAGTGGTGGTGATCCCCACCCACAAGCCGATGATCCGGGTGGACAATTCGGACATGATCTTCCTTGCCCAGGATCCGAAATACCGCTCGGTGATCGAGGACATCAAGGACTGCCACAAGCGCGGTCAGCCGGTGCTGGTCGGCACCACCTCGATCGAAGTGTCCGAGCTGCTATCCGGCATGCTGACCAAGGCAAAGGTGGCGCACGAAGTGCTCAACGCAAAGCAGCATGAGCGCGAGGCACATATCGTGGCCCAGGCCGGTGCGCCCGGACAGGTCACCATCGCCACCAACATGGCCGGTCGCGGTACCGACATCGTGCTCGGCGGCAGTCTGGACGTGGCACTGGCGGCGCTGCCGGAAGACGCCAGCGAAATCGATCGCCAGCGCGTCAAGGCCGAGTGGAAGAAGCTGCACGAACAGGTACTCGCCGCCGGCGGCCTGCACATCATTGGCACCGAACGGCACGAATCGCGGCGCATCGACAACCAGCTGCGTGGCCGTTCCGGCCGCCAGGGCGATCCGGGCTCTTCGCGCTTCTACCTGTCGCTGGAAGACAACCTGCTGCGCATCTTCGGCGGCGAAGGCTTGGTGCGCTGGATGAAGCGCTTCGGCATGAAGGACGACGACGCGCTGGAAGATCGCATGATCAGCCGGCAGATCGAGAAGGCCCAGCGCAAGGTCGAGCAGCACAACTTCGACATCCGCAAGCACCTGCTGGAATTCGACGACGTTGCCAACGATCAGCGCAAGGTGATCTACCGCCAGCGCGACGAGCTGCTCGAGGGCGACGACGTGTCGGCCACCGTCGCCGACATCCGCGAGGATGTGGTGCAGACCATGGTGCGTGCCTACGTGCCGGCCGAGAGCATCGACGAGCAGTGGGACCTGACCGGCCTGGATCGCGAGCTGGAAAGCGAGTTCGGCCTCTCGCTCGACCTGAAGCACTGGATCGAGCAGCAGCATGAGATCGACGCCGAGATGATTCTCGATCACGTGCGCGGCGCGGTGAACGAGCTGTTCCAGGCGAAGGAAGCGCAGATCGGCACCGATACCATGCGCCAGCTGGAAAAGCACATCATGCTGACGGTGGTCGACAACGCATGGAAGGATCACCTGGCCAACATGGACTACCTGCGCCAGGGCATCTATCTGGTCGGTTACGCGCAGCAGGATCCGAAGCAGGCATTCAAGCGCGAATCGTTCAAGCTGTTCTCCGAGATGCTCGACCGGATCAAGACCGAAGTCGTGCAGATGCTGGCGCGGATCCGCATTCGCAGCGAGGAAGAAGTCGCCGCGATGGAGGCCGAGCAGCAGCGCCTAGCGGATCGTCTGCAGAAGCAGATGCTGGCAACTGGCGGTGGTGCGCCGGTCGACGCGTTCGGTGGCGGTGCGGAAGCGCCAATCGGTGCGGGTATCGGCTTCGCGCAGTCTCCGGCACAGCACGATGGCCCCAAGGTGGGGCGTAACGAACCATGTCCGTGCGGCTCGGGCAAGAAGTACAAGCACTGCCATGGCCAGCTGGCCTGAGTCATTCCGGCAGTCATGAAAAACCCCGCCGCGGCGGGGTTTTTCATGGGCACGGATTCAAGACGCGAAAATCAATCCTCGACACCCGGCGGCCGCTTGCGATACGGCTCGGCACTCACCGTGATGTACTGCGGCTCCTCGCCATCCAGCCGCAGTGCGGTGAGCTGGCCACCCCACACGCAACCGGTATCGATCGCGTACACGCCAAGCCCGGCAAAACGACCGAGTGCGGACCAGTGGCCGCAGACAACGCGGGTATCGCGCCGGCGCATGCCGGGCACCGAGAACCACGGATACAACCCCGGCTTCTGCGTGCCGGGCATGCCCTTGGCCTCGAAGTCGATGCGGCCGTTGACGTCGCAATAGCGCATCCGGGTCATCGTGTTGATCGTGGCGCGTTGCCGATCCAGTCCCTGCAGGCGGCTTGACCAAACCGCGGGCCGGTTGCCGAACAGGTTGCGCAGCAGGCGCGGATGACGCGGGCTGGACAGCTCGCGCTCGACGTCCTCGGCGGATCTCTGCGCCTGCCGCAAGGTCCACATCGGCGCCAGGCCGGCATGCACCATGGTCCAGTTGAGCTGTTCGTCGTGGTGCAGCAGTTTCTGCGAGCGCAGCCATTCGAACAGCACCGGCGCATCGTCGGCAAACAGCACTTCGCGCAGTTCGGGATTCACCCGCGCCTGCGCATCCTGGCGCCGCTGGGCGATCGCCAGCAGGCTCAGGTCGTGGTTGCCCAGGGTGACCACGCTGTGCTCGCGCAGGCTGTGGATCAACCGCAGCGTTTCCAGCGACTGGCCGCCGCGGTTGACCAGGTCGCCGCAGAACCACAGCCGGTCCTGCGCCGGATCGAAGCGCAGCTTGTCGAGCAGGCGTTGCAATTCGGGATAGCAGCCCTGCACGTCGCCGATCGCGTACGTAGCCATGTCAGCGCTGAACCATCAGTGCAGCGTGCGCGGAATGGACAGGGTGAAGGTCGGTATGGGTGCCTCGAACTCCGTGCCGTCGTCGGCCAGCATCTGATAGCTACCGCCCATGGTGCCCACCGGGGTTTCCAGCACGGCGCCCGAGGTGTATTCGTAATCGTCGCCGGGGCGCATCCACGGCTGTTCGCCGACCACGCCGTCGCCAGTCACTTCTTCCACCTTGCCATTGGCATCGGTGATCATCCAGCGACGGGTGAGCAGGCGTGCCGGCATCTCGCCGGCATTGCGCAGGGTGACGGTGTAGGCGAAAACGTAGCGATTGTCACCGGGCTTCGATTGATCGGGGACGAAGCGTGTTTCGACCTGCACATCGATCGTGTAGGAAGATTTTTCAGTCATGCCCGGATTGTAAGGCCTGCCGCTGCGAATGGGGCGGAGCGGTCGTGATTGGCGTGCATCTTCGTCGTCAAAGACTGCCGTAGACCTTGGCCAGACGCACGAAGTCGGCCGGAGCAAGTGTTTCGGCGCGGGCCTTGGGGTCGACGTCGGCGCGACGGATCGCATCGCTGTCGAGCAATTGCTTGAGTGCGTTGGCCAGCGTCTTGCGCCGTTGGCCGAACGCAGCCTTGACCACTGCATAGACATGCTCGGGCCGCGCATCATGCAGCTCGTGCGGCTCCAGCGGCAGCAACCGCACCACCGCCGACTCCACTTTCGGTGGTGGCCGGAATGCTTCCGGCGGCACGTTGAACAGCGGCTCGACCCGGCAGGCCAGTTGCAGCATCACGGACAGCCGGCCATACACCTTGCTGCCCGGCTCCGCGGCCATGCGGTCGACCACTTCCTTCTGCAGCATGAAATGCATGTCCTGGATCGCTGCCGCATGCTCGACGCAGTGGAACAGGATCGGACTGGAAATGTAGTAGGGCAGGTTGCCGGCGATGCGCAGCCGCGGCACGCCGTGGCTGTGCGCCAGCGCGCTGAAATCCACCTTCAGCACGTCGGCATGGATGATGTGCAGTTCGCCGAAGCTGGCGGCGCGCGCCTGCAGGGCGGGGATCAGATCGGTATCCAGTTCGATCGCGGTGAGCTTGCCGGCGGCAGTCAGCAACGGCAGTGTCAGCGCACCTTCGCCGGGGCCGATCTCGACCACGAAATCTTCCGCTCGCGGTGCCACGGCGCTGACGATGCGTTCGATGTAGCGGCGGTCGTGCAGGAAGTGCTGGCCGAAGCTTTTCTTGGGGCGGGCGTTCATTGATTTGTTTCCGGCGAGGTTGGCCCCTCACCTTGTTCCTCTCCCAGCGGGGGAGAGGATGGATGAGTGGCACGGCGCGCCAAGAGTTCCAACGCCATGCTGGCGGCGGCGATCAGGCTGGCCGGGTCGGCCTGGCCGGTGCCGGCCAGATCCAGCGCGGTGCCGTGATCGACCGAAGTGCGGATGAACGGCAGGCCGAGGGTGAGGTTGACGGTGCGGTCGAATGCCTCGCTTTTCAGCACCGGCAACGCCTGGTCGTGATACATCGCCAGCACGGCGTCGTAGTGGCGACGCTGGGCCGGCACGAACGCCGTGTCGGCGGGCAGCGGTCCGAGCAGGCGCATGCCTTCGTGGCGCAGCACGTCCAGTGCCGGGATCAGTGTGTCGATTTCCTCGCGGCCGAGATGGCCGCCTTCGCCGGCATGCGGATTGATGCCCAGCACGGCAATGCGCGGCTCGGCGATGCCGAACTTCGCCTGCAGTTCGGCATGCACGATGCGCAACGTGCGAGTCAATGCAGCTTGCGTGATCGCGGCGGAAACCGCTGCCAGCGGCAGGTGCGTGGTCGCCAGTGCCACACGCAGCTCCGGACTCGCCAGCATCATCACCACATCGGTGTGTGCGCGTTCGGCGAAGAATTCGGTGTGGCCGCTGAAACGGATGCCGGCGTCGTTGATCGAGGATTTCTGCAGCGGTGCGGTGGCCACGGCGTCGTAGCGACCGGCCATACAGCCATCGGCCGCTTCGATCAGCGTATCCAGTACGTGCCGGGCATTGCGTGGATCGGGTTGGCCGGGCACTTCGGTGATCGCCAGCGGCGTGTGCCGCAGGCGCAGGCTGCCGGGGCGGCGTTCGGTCTGCGCGCTGCCATCGTCGTCGATCAGTTCGATGGTCACGCCGCAACGCATGGCCGCGCGTTCCAGCAACTGGCGATCGGTGATCGCCACCAGACTGGCCGCCAGCGGAGTGGCGGCCAGTCGGATCAGCAGTTCCGGACCGATGCCGGCCGGCTCACCGGCAGTGACCGCGAGCCGGGGCAGTGGCATGGCGTTCAATCAGCTTACGGCGTGGTGCCGGTGGCCGCCTGGTTGCCCGGCTCGCGCAACTCGGGTGCCAGGATGTTGACATAGGCGTTGGAGCGCAGATCACGCAGGTAATCGTCGTAGGTCTGTTCGGACTTGCGGGTACCGATCGCCTGACGGGCCTGATCGCGTTCGATCTGCACGGTCAGGTCGCTCTCGCGCGAACCAAGTCGCTGCAGGATGTGCCAACCGGCTTCGCTCTGGAACGGCTGCGACACTTCATTGTCCTTCAGCTGATCCAGCTGTTTGCCGATGGTCGCGCCCCATGCCTGCGGCTGAAACCAGCCCATGTCGCCGCCGACGTTGGCGGTGGTGTCGTCCTTGGAATTTTCCTTCGCCACGGTGGCGAAGTCTTCATGCTTGTTGATGATGCGGTTGTACAGATCCTTCGCCTTCTGCTCGGCCTGTGCCGGCGTCACCAGCTCGCTGGGCTTGATCAGGATCTGCCGCGCATGGAATTCGGTGACCACCTTGCGGCTGCCCTGGCGCTGGTCGATCAGCTTGAGGATGTGGAAACCGGTCGGGCCGCGCAGCGCCGGGCTGACGTCGCCGGGTTTCATCGAGCCGATCGTGTCGGCGAAGGCGGCCGGGATCTCGTCCATCCGCCGCCAGCCGAGATCGCCACCGTCCAGCGCATCGGCCGCGTCGGAGTAGCGGATCGCCGCGGCGTTGAAGTCCATGCCGCCCTTGATCGCGGCAAGCGTCTGCTCGGCCTTGGCCTGACTGGCCTGGATCGCGGCCGCGTCGGCGCCGCCGGGGATGCTGATCTGGATGTGCGCCAGATGCACTTCACCGGCCTTGTAGGTCGGGCTGCTCAGCAGGTTGTCGATCTCGCTGTCGGTGACCGAGACCGAATCCTGCACCACGCTTTGATGCAGCCGCTGCACGGTGATCTGGTCGCTCAGCTGATGGCGGAACGCGGCAAAACTGGCGCCGCTCTGCTCCACCTGGGCGCGCAGCTGCTCGGGAGTGAGCTTGTTCTGCTCGGCCACGCCCTGGATCGCCTGATCGACATCCGCGTCGGAAACGTGAATACCCTGATCCTGCGCCTTCTGGATCTGCAGGCGCATCAGCACCAGACGATCGAGCACCTGCTGCTGCAGCACATTCATCGGCGGCAGCTGCTCGGTATGACCGGCATATTGCTGCTGTACCGAGGCCACGGCGTCGTTCAGTTCGCTCTGCAGGATCACGTCGTCGTTGACGACGGCCACCATGCGGTCCAGTGGCTGGCTGGCCGGCGCAGCTGGCGTCAGCATCTGGGCATGGGCGGGGAGCATGATCGCGAGCGCGAGCAGGAGAGATGCAAGGAATTGCTTCATCGATGGAGAGCCTGAATCGCCGGGGCGAATGCGTTTATTGATAGCCGAGAATATCACGGCGCAGCAGTGGATCGATTTGGCCGCCTGTCGAGCCGAGCCCCTTGAAAACCACTTCGAACATGATCGCGTTGTCGCGATGATTGATATTGCCGCCGGTGGGAACCGGGCCGAAACCGTAGTAGCTCTGGTTGACATAGTTGCGATCGACCAGCCGCAGCGATACGCAGCAGCTGTCGTATTCCACGCCAGCCAGTGCATCGACGGTCTCGCGATCCATGACCGAGTAAGTCCACGATCCCACCAGGCGCCAGCGTTCGGATAGCGGGTAGACCGCAGAGGCGCTGTATTGTTCCAGCAGCCCGCGACGATAGCGGTACGAGAAGTTGAGGATGCCGTCCGTACCCAGACGGCGCTGCAGTTCCACCGCAGCCATGTCGGTGAGGCGGGTGTTCGGGCTCCACTGGTAGGAGCTGTTCAGGCGCCAGCGGTCGCTGAGCTGCACGTCGAGCTGAGCCACATAGGCTGAGCCGGTCCAGTCGGTGCCCAGCACCTTCTGCGGGCTGAAATAGTGAATCTGGCCGAAGCTGGCGGATACCCGCTCCACGCCGCTGTCGTCGAGCAGGCGGGTGGTGAGCGCGGCGGTGAGGTTGTTCGCATCCATCTGCCGGTCGGCGCCGGAGAACTGGTTGGTCGAGAACAGCTGCCAGTAGTCGAACGACATCAGGTTGGTGTCGAACAGCGGCAGATTGTTCTGGTTGCGGTACGGCACGTACAGGTAGTACAGCCGCGGCTCCAGCGTTTGCGTATAGCTGTCGCCGAACAGCGAGGTGCTGCGATCGAACACCAGTCCGCTGTCGAGGCTGACGACAGGCAGCGAGCGGCTTGGCGACTTCTGGTCGAACGGGGTGACGCCGCCGCTGCCGAGCAATCCGAAATCGCCGTAATTCTGGTAGCCACTGCTCAGCTGATAGGCGGTATAGCGGTACGCCACCTTGGGCCGTATGAACCACGCCGAGCTGCCGAAGTCCGCTGCCAGATAGGGATAGATATCCTCACGCTGGCCCTCGACGAAGCCGGCCTTGCGGAATGACGCCGCGGTGGTGTCCATGCCGAATTCCAGCCAGCGTGACAGCGGCAGGTTCATGCTGAAGGTCGCGTACGGCAGCTGCTTGTATGGCAACCCGTTGGCGTTCACGAACGGATTCACGTTCTGGTAGACGGTGCCGCCGAACGAGGCGTTCCACCATTTGCCGCCGCCCATGATTGCGGCGTTGGAGGCCAACGTGTAGACGGCGGCGTGGGACAGCGCGTTGCCGTAGTCGTACAGGTAGCTGCTGTCCGAGGCGTGGTTGTACGAGCCCACGAACTGCCAGCCTGACCACAGTGCCGTGCGGTCGGAGAAGTTGACCAGATAGCGCGAATCGCCCTTGGTGTCGGCCAGGCCATCGTTATCGCCGTGATCGTGCGGCACATATTCCACGTTGAGCTGGCCGTTGCTGCCGGGTATCAGGTAGCGGAATTCGCCGGCCAGCATCGCGCCACGGTCGCTGTAGATGCGCGGATCCAGCGTGGCGTCGTAGTTCGGCGCCAGGTTCAGGTAGTACGGCGTGCTGATCTCGAAGCCGGAGCGGCTGGACTTGCCGATGGTCGGGTACAGGAAACCGCTCTTGCGCCGGTCGTCGGTCGGGAAGCTGAAGTACGGCAGGTACAGGAACGGCACGTTGCCGAGCCGCATGGTGGCGTTGCGCGCCACGCCGACGCCGGTGTCCTTGTCGATGGTGATCGACTTGGCGCGGAACTCCCACAGATGATGGCCGACGTCGCAGGTGGAATACGTCGCCATCGAATAGCGGGTATGCAGCGCATCCAGCATCTGGCCCTGCTTCGCCGCGCCGTTGCCGCGCGAGTCGAGCATCTGGTAGCGCACGTCGTCGGCGATGCCGCGGCTGGCGTTGGTGTTGCCGCGCATGTGCGAGGCGGCCAGCAACTGGGCGGCCTCCTGGTAACGCACGTTGCCGCGGGCATCGTAGTCGGTGTTGCTGTCGTTGTAGTCGACGGTATCGGCCTGCAGCTGCTGGTCGGCGCGTTGCAGCTTCACGTCACCCGACAAGTGGTAGACCGACTGGTTGGAGCTGTCCACCTGCTGCGCGTGTACCTGCGTGGGACTGGTCTCGCGCAGGCCGGGATCCTTGCCGAGGCTGGGATCGTAGAACTCCAGCAGCGCATTGGGCCGGCACATCGCGTAGTTGTACGGGCGCGGCGCGCAGTGAAACGAACCCAGCGGACAGGCCTGTTCGGCACCGTCGAGCGAGGTCTTGGGATGGCTGTGGCCGCCCTTGGCGTCGGCCTGGCCGCCGATCAGGGCAAGTGCTGCGGCAACCGCCAGCAGGCGGCGTGGAGGTAGCTTGGGCATCACTGTGGAAATCGCCGGCTTCGAAGGCTCGTTAAGCTAGCAGAAAGACCCGGGATACGGCAGGCAAACGTTTCCAGGCCAGTGCGAGGATTCAGCATGGGTGGGCAGATTGTGAGCAGAATGGAGCGCCGGGAGCGCCGCCCGAAGCCTTAGGCCATCAACGAATTGACATGGGCCGCCGTGCTGGCAGCCAGCGCGGCGAGGTCGTAGCCGCCCTCGAGGCTGGAAACCAGCCGGCCGCCCGCATGCGTACCAGCCAGTGCCGCCAGGCGCTCGGTGATCCATGCGTAGTCTTCCTGGCCCAACCGGATATCCGCCAGCGGATCGTTGCGGTGCGCATCGAAGCCGGCCGAGACCAGCACCAGCTGCGGCTTGAACGCCTGCAGCCGTGGCAGCAGCACGCCGTCCCACAGTTCGCGGAACTCGTGCGAGCCGGCACCGGGCGACAGCGTGCCGTTGACGATGTTGCCGACGCCGCGCTCGTCCTCGCGTCCGCTGTCCGGGTACAGCGGCGACTGGTGGCTGGAAACGAACAGCACGCGCGGGTCGCGCTCGAAGATCGCCTGCGTGCCGTTGCCGTGATGCACGTCGAAATCGGCGATCGCGACCCGCTTCAGGCCATGCACGGCCAGCGCGTGCGCGGCGGCCACGGCAATGTTGTTGAACAGGCAGAAACCCATCGCCTGGTCGCACGTGGCGTGATGGCCGGGCGGACGCACCGCGCAGAACGCGCGCTGGGCCGCACCGGACAGCACGGCATCCACGGCAGCCACCGTGGCGCCGGCGGCGCGCAGGGCAGCCTCGACCGAGCCGGCTGACATCACGGTGTCCACGTCCAGCCGATACGCGCCACCTTCCGGCGGGGCACTGGCCAGGATGTGATCGACGTGGCCGGCACTGTGCACCCGCAGCAGTTGCTCACGCGTGGCGCGCGGCGCCTCGACCCGGTCGAGCGCGGCATAGCGGTCGTGATCCAGCGCCTGCAGCACCGCGCGCAGCCGCGCCGGGCGCTCGGCATGATCCGGGCCGGGATCGTGCTGCAGACAGGCGGGATGGGTATACAGCCGCAGCATGCGGCGGCTTATCCGGCAGACTGGGGCTTGCGGCGGCGCTCATGCTGCCACAGCACTTCGCCATGACCGCTGGCGCGTGCCAGCACGCGCGAGATCACGAACAGCAGATCGGACAACCGGTTGAGGTAGCGCTGCGGCTGGCTGCGGATATCTTCCACCCGTGCCAGCGCAATGACTTCGCGTTCGGCGCGTCGGCATACCGTGCGCGCCAGATGCCCGCAAGCCGCGGCCATGCCGCCACCGGGCAAGATGAATTCCTTCAGCGGTGGCAGCGGTTCGTTGAGCCGGTCGAGAATGTGTTCCAGCCGGTCGATGTCGTTGTCCTCGACCATCGCCATGCCGGGGATGCACAGCTCGCCACCCAGATCGAACAGATCGTGCTGTACCTGGGTCAGCGCTTCGCGCACGTCCTCAGTGACCCCATCGGCCGCCAGCACCATGCCGATCGTGCTGTTGAGTTCGTCCACCGTGCCATAGGCATTGACTCGCAGGGAGTCCTTGCCCACGCGCGAGCCGTCGCCGAGGCCGGTACTGCCATCGTCGCCAGTGCGCGTGTATATCTTCGAGAGTCGGTTGCCCATCGCGGATCAACGTTCAGGATCAGCGCGGCAGCTTGGCCTGGTCGGCATGCAGCGCATGCACGATCTGGACTGCCAGCACGTGCAGCACTGCGCCGATGCCGACATAGAGCGCCGTGGTCTGCAGGAACGGCAGATACCAGTCGCCCAGATTGGCGAACCATGCGGCAAAGCTGCGCGGCAGCGGCACGCTGTTGCTGAGCCAGTAGAAGCTGCCGTTGGAAACCAGGTAGCACGCGGCCCAGCTGACCAGCAACGCCACTGCGGCCATGCCCAGCGTCTGCAGGCGCAGGCCGACCTGATGCTTCGCCAGCCAGCTGCCACCCAGCCACAGGCTGAAATACGAGGGAATCAGGAACCAGTAGGCCACCGAGACGCAGTAGTGGCTCCAGAAGTCGATGCCCTGGCCGCTGATCACCAGGTAGTCGATCAGCACCGCTTCGGCCATCAGCAACGGGAACGCCCAGCGACCGGCGCCGCGCAGCCAGAAGCCGGCGATGAAGAAAATGCCCCAGGAGGCATCCGGTAGTGCATCGAAGTGATGCAGCAGCGAGTGATGCATGCGGGTAGCCGCCATCACCACGGCGAGTGCCAGCAAGATGCCGAGGCGTTGGGTCAGTGTCTTGACCATGAGGGGCTCCATATGGGCGTCTGAACAGACCACTAGTCTAGCCCAATGCACTGCAACGCAGGCAGCCTCAACGCGTATCATCGGCGCATGAATGTGCCCGCACCCTCCGTCTCGAACGAATCCGGTGTCCTGATCGTCGGCGGCGGCCTGGTCGGCGCCAGTCTGGCGATCGCGCTGGATGCGGCCGGTATCGCCGCCACCCTGGTCGAGACCGCCGCACCACGCGCAGACGCCCAGCCCAGTTACGACGAACGCAATCTGGCGCTGGCCCGTGCCACCGTCAACGGACTCGACGCGATCGGCGTGTGGCGGCATGCCGCCGCGCAGGCCACGCCGATCCGGCATATCCATGTCAGCCGCGCCGGCGAATTCGGCACGGCGCGCATCGACGCGGACAAGCAAGGTGTCGATGCGCTGGGCTGGACGCTGCCTGCACGCGAGCTCGGTACGGCCTTGTTGCGCCGGCTCGACGAATGCACCCGGTTGACCCGACTGGCGCCGGCGACCCTGGCTGCACTCGAGCCGCTGGCCGACGGCTGGCGTGCGCAGATCAACACGCCGGATGGCCTGCGCAGCCTCGACACTCCGCTGCTGGTCGGTGCCGACGGCACCGGCTCGTTCGTGCGCACGCAGCTCGGCATCGAAACCGAGCGCCACGATTACCAACAGACGCTGTTCGTCTGCACGATCACGCCAGAACGCGATCACGCGAATCGTGCCTACGAACGCTTCGCCGATGACGGCCCGATCGCGCTGCTGCCGTTGGCCGAACGCCGCTGCGGGCTGGTGCTCACCGTGGCGGCCGACGAAGCGGATGCGGTCGCCGCGCTCGACGATGCGGGCTTCATCGAACTGGCGCAGCGGCGCTTCGGCTGGCGGCTAGGTCGATTGAGCCGACCCGGCAAGCGCCATCCGTACGCGATCCACCGTGTGGCTGCTGCGCAGTTGATCGGGCCGCGCGCGGTGCTGGTTGGCAATGCCGCGCAGACCGTTCATCCGATCGGCGCGCAGGGCTTCAATCTCGGGCTGCGCGATGCGTTGACCCTGGCCGAGCTAGTGGCGACTGCCCCCGATCCGGGTGCCGCCGATCTGCTGGAACGCTATGCCGCACGCCGTGCGCCGGACCGCGAAGGCACCATGACGATGAGCCATGGCCTGGTGCGGCTGGCCTGCCTGTCGCAGCCGTTGCTGGCGCCATTGCGATCGCTGGCCTTGCTGGCCTGCGATCGCCTGCCGCCGCTGCAACGCGCACTGGCGCGGCGCGGCATGGGTTTTCGCGGCGAGCCGCCGCACGCCGTGCTGGAGCGGCTGCCATGAACACACCAGCACAAGAAGCTTCGATCCGTCGTCGTGCGCCGGCGCTGGATGTCGCCGTGGTCGGTGGCGGCATGGTCGGTGCTGCTACCGCACTGGCGCTGGCGCGTGCCGGGTTCAGTACCGCCTTGCTGGAGGCGCGTGCGCCGACGGCGTGGAATGCGGGCGACGAGGTGGATCTGCGTGTGGTCGGCCTGGCGCCGTCATCACTGGCCCTGCTGGACGATCTGGGCGTCTGGACGTCCATTCGCGAGGCACGTGCCGGCCCGTATGCACATATGCACGTATGGGATGCCGAGAGCGGCGCGACGATCGATTTCGACGCGGCCAGCGACGGGAAAGACCTGCTCGGCTACATCGTCGAGAACAATCTGGTGCAGTGGACGCTGTGGCAGGCGCTCGAAGCGGCCGGCGGCAGCTCCAGCGCATCCTGCGCCCGCAGCACTGGCACATCCATGTGCAGCGTGCGTCGTTTGTGTCCCGCCGAAGTAAAGGGCTTCGAGGCGCGCGAGGATCGCATCCTGCTGGAGCTGGCGGACGGCGAAACACTGGTTGCCGGATTGCTGGTGGCCGCCGACGGTGCTGCCTCGCCGCTGCGCCAGCTGGCCGGCATCGGTACACGCGGCCGCGACTACGCGCAGCGTGCGGTGGTCGCGCATGTCCGCACCGAACGGCCGCACGAGAACACCGCCTGGCAGCGCTTCCTGCCGAGCGGGCCGTTGGCCTTGCTGCCGCTGGCTGACGGCCGCAGCTCGCTGGTGTGGTCCTTGCCCGAGGCCGAAGCCCGGCGCGTGCTCGCGCTGGACGACCAGGCTTTCCTCGACGAACTCGGCATCGCCAGCGATTTCCGGCTGGGCCGGATCGTCGACAGCACCAGACGCGCGGCGTTTCCGTTGAAGTTGCAGTTGGCCGAACGCTATCAGGCTGATCGCTTCGTGTTGCTGGGCGATGCTGCGCATGCGGTGCATCCGCTGGCCGGGCAGGGCGTCAATCTGGGCTTGCGCGACGTGGCCGAGCTGCGCGACACCCTGGTTGCCGCACGCGCCGCCGGTCGCGATATCGGCGCTGCGCACGTGCTGCGCCGTTACGCACGGCGCCGGCGCAGCGCCGACACGCTCGATGCCATGGGCTTCGATGCACTGGCGCGCATTTATGCGTGGCAGTCACCGGCACTGGTCGCCGCACGTGGGTTCGGCGTGCGTCTGCTCGATCATCTCGCGCCGCTGAAGCGGCGCATTTCGGAGCATGCGGCCGGACTTTAGTTCTGATGCTCACCTGCGCACCGGCGAGCGAGCCTTTCATCCATCGGAGGATTCACCATGCGCATCGCCCGACTTTGCTGTCTGCTGTTGCTGGCCGGTTCAAGCTTCGCTGCGCAGGCGAAGATGGTGCACCGTCCGGTCGAATGGACGCTGGATGGCACGCGGTTCCACAGTGTGCTGGTCTACGACGACGCGACCTCGGCGAAACGGCCAGGCCTGGTGATGGTGCCGAACTGGTATGGCATCAACGATGCGGCCGTGCAGAAGGCCGAGATGATCGCGGGCAAGGACTACGTGATCCTGCTCACCGACATGTACGGCGCCAGCGTGCGCCCGCAGCAGGGCAATGCCGACCAGGCGCAGGCGGCGATAAAACCGCTGTACGGCGATCGTGCACTGATGCGCAAACGGATCAACGCGGCGCTGGCCCAGTTGAAGGCGCAGGCCGCGAACGCACCGATCGATGCCGGCAAGCTGGGCGCGATCGGCTTCTGCTTCGGCGGTACGGCGGTGCTGGATCTCGCCCGCAGCGGCGCGGACATCGCGGCGGCGGTGTCGTTCCATGGCGGCCTGACCACCGACGACCCGGCGCTGGCGAAGCACATCAAGGCCCGCGTATTGGCGATGAACGGCGCCGACGACAAGGGCACCATGCCTGACGCGGACAAGTTCATGGACGAGATGCGCGAAAGCCCGGCCGACTGGCAGTTCGTGGTGATCGGCCATGCGGTGCACTGCTTCACCGAGGTCGGCGAGAACTCGCCGGGTTGCCGTTACGACGAACGTGCCGCCGCACGCAGCTACCGGTTGATGCACGACTGGCTGCGCGCGGCGTTTGCCGGCACGCCGTGAGGTATCACCGCGGTCAGAACGTGCGCTGCACCGAGTAGTCGGCCAGCGTAGCCAGCGCATCGCGATAGACGGAAGCGGGCAGCGCGGACAGTGCCTCGCGTGCGGCCTGCGCGTGGACCAGTGCGCGTTCGCGCGTGCGCTCCAGTGCACCGGAATCGCGGATCGAGGCGATGATCCGGTCGAGCGAGTCGAGGCCACCATGTTCGATCGCGTGGCGCAGCGACTGCACCTGCTCGGGGTTCGCCTTCTCCAGCGCGTAGATCAGCGGCAGGGTCGGCTTGCCCTCGGCGAGGTCGTCGCCGATGTTCTTGCCCAGGGTGCCGGCATCGCTGACGTAGTCGAGCAGGTCGTCGGCGATCTGGAACGCGTAGCCCAGTTCCATGCCGTAGCAGCGCAGCGCGGTCACTTGCGCTTCCGGCAGGCCGCCGAGGATGCCGCCGAGTTCGGTGGCGGCGGCGAACAGCACGGCGGTCTTGCGCTCGATCACCGCCAGATAGGCCGCCTCGCTGACGTCGGCGTTGCCGATGTTGAGCAGCTGCAGCACTTCGCCCTCGGCGATGGTGTTGGTGGTGTCGGCGAGGATGCGCATGATGCGCATGTCATCGAGTTCCACCATCAGCTGGAACGAGCGCGAGTAGAGGAAGTCGCCGACCAGCACGCTGGCGGCATTGCCCCACAGGGCATTGGCGGTCTTGCGGCCGCGACGCAGGTCGGACTCGTCGACCACGTCGTCATGCAGCAGGGTGGAGGTGTGGATGAACTCGATGATCGCGGCGAGCTTGGTGTGGTGGTCGCCGCGATAGCCGGCGGCACCGGCAGCCAGTACGTGCAGCATCGGACGCAGCCGTTTGCCGCCGCTGGCGATGATGTGGTCGGCGATCTGGTTGATCAGCACCACGTCCGAGGACAGCCGTTGGCGGATCAACGCATCGACACGCTGCATGTCGGCAGCGGCAAGGTCGCGCACATGGGTGAAGTCGGCGGGGCGGCTGGCGTCGGCTGGCATCGGGATCATGGGGGCTTCAAGGCGGCGTACAGCGCGATTATAAGGCCTGCAGCGGATTGCGCCGCGGTTTGCGGCATGCCGCTGACCGGGCAGGTGGCAGCAGCGGCAGCCTGAGCTGCGCCGGCGGCGTTCCGGCAGTATCCGTAACGTTTGCAATAGCCGCTGCGTGGCCCAATCATGAGCGTCTGTGGTTTCGCGAAAGCGTGCGCCGAGTACCGATCCGATGGCCCATCAAATCATCGAGCTGATCACCCAGTACGGCCTGCTGCTGGTGTTCTTCAATGTGCTGGTGGAACAGGCAGGCGTACCGGTGCCGGCGGTGCCCACCATGATCGTGGCCGGTGCCTTGGGCGCGAATGGCCAATTGCCGCTGGCTGGCGTGGTGCTGGCCGCGCTCATCGCCTGTCTGCTCAGCGACCTGCTCTGGTACTGGGCGGGCCGGCGCTTCGGCTCCGGCGTGATGCGCACGATCTGCCGCATCTCGTTGTCGCCGGATTCCTGCGTGAAGCAGTCCGAACTGCGCTTCCAGCGCTGGCGCGGACGGGTGTTGCTGATCGCCAAATTCGTGCCCGGGCTGTCGACGGTGGCGCCGCCGCTGGTCGGCGCGATGGGTTTGCGCGCCGGCACCTTCGTGCTGCTGGATGGCGTGGGCTCACTGCTGTGGGTGGGCGTTGCGGTCGGGCTCGGTTACGCGTTCGCCGCACAGATCGACGATCTGCTGGATGCGATGGCCAGTGCCGGCACCGTTGCCTTTGAATTGCTGTTGGGCCTGCTGGCGCTCTACATCGCCGCCAAGTGGTGGCAGCGCCGGCGACTGCTGGTGGCCTTGCGCATGGCGCGCATCACCGTCGACGAACTGAATCAGTCCATCGCGGACGGGCAGACTCCGGTGGTGGTCGATGTGCGATCGCAGGCTGCGCGCCTGCTCGATACGCGAATCATCCCCGGCGCGCTGCTGGCCGATCTGGATGGCGTCGCCCAGGCACTGCAGGACATCTCGCCGGATCGCGAGCTGGTGATCTATTGCAGTTGCCCGAACGAGGTCTCGGCGGCCAAGGCGGCCAAGCTGCTGATGGCGACCGGTTACCGCAACGTGCGTCCGTTGCTGGGCGGACTCGATGCGTGGGATGCGGCCGGCTACATGGTCGAGCGGCTGGCGGCCGATTCCGCTGATGACTCGCTGCACATGACGGCCTGAGCGCCGATCCGGTCCGACAAGTCGGAAAATTTACGCGTTCTATACGCGTAGCCGCCGCTGCGATACCCCGTTCTTATACGGCACTTCCTACAGTGCGCGTCGTCCTTTCATGGAGTCGACGCCGATGGATTTCGTCTACCTGTTGTTCCTGCTCGTGCTGTGCGCGGCCACGCTGGGCTTTGCGCTGATCTGCGATCGGCTGAGTCCGCGCAAGTAGATCGGTTGCCGCGTCTGCCTTCTCTCACTGCATGAGTTCCCCGTCATGAATGTCCTCTATGTCCTCGCCGGCCTGATCGCCGTGGCGCTGGCCGGCTACCTGTGTGTGGCCCTGCTCAAGCCGGAGTGGTTCGAATGACCACCAATGATTTCCTGCAGGTCGGCCTGTACCTGGTGGTGTTGCTGCTGTTGGTGAAGCCGGTCGGCAGCTACATGGCGCTGGTGTTCGCCGATGCGCCGAACCCCGTCACCCGTTTTGGCGGTCGCGTGGAGCGCGGCATCTACCGCCTGTGCGGTATCCGCAGCGATGAAGCCATGGGCTGGAAGCGTTACGCGCTGGCCATGCTGTTGTTCAACGTGCTCGGCGTGCTGGTCGTCTATCTGCTGCAGCGCGTGCAGCAGTGGTTGCCGCTGAACCCGCAGCACTTCGCTGCGGTGTCGCCCGATTCGGCGATGAACACGGCGATCAGCTTCGCCACCAACACGAACTGGCAGGGCTACGCCGGCGAGTCGACGATGAGCTACCTGACCCAGATGCTGGGCCTGGCGGTGCAGAACTTCCTCTCCGCGGCGACCGGCATCGCGGTGCTGGTGGCGGTGGTGCGCGGCTTCAGCCGGCGCAGCGCACTCACCATCGGGAACTTCTGGGTCGATCTCACGCGCAGCACGCTGTACCTGCTGCTACCGCTGTCGCTGCTGATGGCGTTGCTGCTGGTGTCGCAGGGCGTGGTGCAGAACTTCAAGCCGTATGTCGACGTGCCGGTGGTGCAGACCAGCAGTTACACCGAGACGGTGAAGGACGCTGCAGGGAATGCGCTGAAGGATGCCGCAGGCCATGACGTGACCAAAGAAACACCGGTCACCACGCAGACCCTTCCGATGGGCCCAGCCGCGTCGCAGATCGCGATCAAGATGCTCGGTACCAATGGCGGCGGCTTCTTCAACGCGAACTCGGCGCACCCGTACGAGAACCCCACGCCGTTCTCCAACTTCATCGAGATGCTGGCGATCCTGCTGATCCCCGGCGGTCTCTGCTACATGTTCGGCAAGCAGGTGGGCGACCGGCGCCAGGGCTGGGCGATTCTCGCCACCATGCTGCTGATCTTCATCCCGCTGACGATCGCCCTGGTGGCGGCCGAGCAGGCCGGCAACCCGGCGCTGCATGGACTGGCGGTCGATCAGCATGCCTCGGCGCTGCAGGCCGGCGGCAACATGGAGGGCAAGGAGACCCGCTTCGGCATCGCCGCGTCCGGCCTGTTCGCGGCGATCACCACGGCAGCCTCGTGCGGTGCAGTCAATGCGATGCACGATTCGCTGACCCCGCTCGGCGGCCTGGTGCCGATATGGCTGATGCAGCTGGGCGAGGTGATCTTCGGCGGCGTCGGCTCGGGCCTGTATGGCATGCTCGCGTTCGCGGTGGTGGCGGTGTTCATCGCCGGGCTGATGGTCGGCCGCACGCCGGAATACCTCGGCAAGAAGATCGAGGCCTACGAAATGAAGATGGCCAGCCTCGCGGTGTTGCTGCCGTGCGCGCTGGTGGTGATCGGTACGGCCATCGCGGTGATGACGCCGGCGGGCGTGGCCGGCGTGGCCAATCCCGGCGCGCATGGCTTCAGCGAGATCCTCTACGCGGTCAGCTCGGCGTCCAACAACAACGGCAGTGCGTTCGGCGGGCTCTCGGCGAACACGCCGTTCTGGAACGTGCTGCTCGGCATCTGCATGTTCCTTGCGCGTTTCCCGCTAGCCATCGCGATGCTGGCGATGGCCGGCTCGCTCGCCGCCAAACGCCACGTACCCGAATCGGCCGGCACCTTGCCTACGCATACGCCGCTGTTCATCACGCTGCTGGCCTGCGTGGTGATCGTGGTCGGCGCACTGACCTTCCTTCCGGCGCTGGCCCTGGGGCCGATCGCCGAATCCCTGATGTCGGGACACTGAATCATGACTGCACAAACTCAAGCAGCGAGCGGCTTCAGTCGCGAGCTGGTGCTCACGGCGATGGCCGATTCGTTCCGCAAGCTGTCGCCGCGGTTGCAGTTCCGCAATCCGGTGATGTTCGTCGTGCTCGTCTGCAGCGTGCTGACCACGTTGCTGTGGGTGCAGGCGCTCGCCGGTCACGGCGAGGCGCCGACCGGCTTCATCTTCTGGGTCAGTCTTTGGCTGTGGTTCACCCTGCTGTTCGCGAACTTCGCCGAGGCGCTGGCGGAAGGTCGCGGCAAGGCACAGGCGAATGCCTTGCGTGGTTCGCGCAAGGATGTGATCGCGAAGAAGCTGGCATCGGCCGATCGCAACGCAACGATTACCTTCATGCCGTCCAGTGATTTGCGTACCGGCCACCACGTGCTGGTCGAGGTCGGCGAGCAGGTGCCCGGCGACGGTGAAGTGGTGGTCGGTGCGGCCAGCGTGGACGAGAGCGCGATCACTGGCGAATCCGCGCCGGTGATCCGCGAATCCGGTGGCGACCGCAGCGCGGTCACCGGCGGCACCCGCGTGTTGTCGGACTGGCTGGTGGTGCGCATCACCAGCAATCCGGGCGAGAGCTTCCTCGATCGCATGATCGCTATGGTGGAAGGCTCCAAGCGGCGCAAGACGCCGAACGAGATCGCGCTGACCATCCTGCTGGCGAAGTTCACCCTGATCTTCCTGCTCGCCTGCGCCACCTTGCTGCCGTATTCGATCTACAGCGTGCAGGTCGCCGGTGTCGGTCATCCGATCACACTCACCGTGCTGGTCGCGCTGCTGGTGTGCCTGATCCCCACCACGATCGGCGCACTGCTGTCGGCGATCGGCATCGCCGGCATGGACCGGATGATCCGCGCCAACGTGATCGCCACCTCGGGCCGCGCGGTCGAGGCGGCCGGCGACGTCGACGTGCTGCTGCTTGACAAGACCGGCACCATCACGCTGGGCAATCGCCAGGCGGTGGCGTTCTATCCGGCACCGGGCATTGACGAAAAGATCATGGCCGAGGCCGCGCAGCTGGCCTCGCTGGCCGACGAAACACCGGAAGGTCGCAGCATCGTGGTGCTGGCGAAGGAGAACTTCGGCTTGCGCGAACAGCAGCTCGAGGCGATGCACGCGCAGTTCGTGCCGTTCACCGCACAGACGCGCATGAGCGGCGTCGATTTCGGTACACGGCAGATCCGCAAGGGCGCACTGGATGCGGTGGAGAAACATCTGGAGGCGCAGCACAGCCACCTGCCGCCGCTGGTCAAGCGCATGGCCGAAGACATCGCGCGGCGCGGCGCCACCCCGCTGATCGTCACGGAAGGCTCGCGGGCGCTGGGCGTGATCGAGCTGAAGGACATCGTCAAGGGCGGCATCAAGGAGCGCTTCGCCGAGATGCGCAAGATGGGCATCAAGACCATCATGATCACCGGCGACAACCCGCTCACGGCTGCCGCTATTGCAGCAGAGGCGGGCGTGGATGATTTTCTCGCCGAGGCCACGCCCGAGGCCAAACTCAAGCTGATCCGCGACATCCAGGCCGAGAACCGGCTGGTGGCGATGTGCGGCGACGGCACCAACGATGCGCCGGCGCTGGCCCAGGCCGACGTGGCGGTGGCGATGAACACCGGCACGCAGGCCGCGAAAGAGGCCGGCAACATGGTCGACCTCGATTCGAATCCGACCAAGCTGATCGAGGTGGTCGAGATCGGCAAGCAGATGCTGATCACTCGTGGCTCGCTGACCACGTTCTCGATCTCCAACGACATCGCCAAGTACTTCGCGATCATCCCGGCGGCGTTCGCGACCACCTACCCGGCGCTCAACACGCTCAACGTGATGCATCTGGCGACGCCGCAGAGCGCGATCCTGTCGGCGGTGATCTTCAACGCGCTGATCATCATCTTCCTGATCCCGTTGGCGCTGAAGGGCGTGAAGTACCGCGCGCTGGGCGCCGGCTCGCTGCTGCGCCGCAATCTGCTGGTCTACGGCCTCGGCGGCATCGTGGTGCCGTTTCTCGGCATCAAGCTCATCGACATGTTGCTGGTCCTGTGCGGACTGGCCTGATTCAAGTTGGTTTGAGGAGTTATGCCATGCAAACACTGAAACTTTCGGTATCGCTGCCCGACGACACCCATCCCGATATGGAGTTGCGCCTGTCTGCCAACGATTCGGGCTGCGATGTGGTGATCGCGCTGCCGCTGCGCCCGCGCAGCGAGCCGGTCACCGCCATCGTCGCCGGGACGTGCGCCCAGAGCGCAGCGAATAGTGCCGAGGACGACTACGTGCTCGGCGGCTACGCCGGTATCTGAGAGCCCACGAAACACGATTCTTTCATCACCAAAGTCGCGGCTCGATACGAGCCGTCGTTGCAGGGGTTTCCCATGTTGTTCAAGAAAATGCTTCCCAGTGCGCTGCTGATGACGATGCTGCCAATCGGCCAGTCCATCGCGGCTACCGCCACCTCAGTCAACACACCGGATCCGCAATCAGTGATCTCGGCGCCGGCATCCACGCATGTCGCCAGCAACGACTGTTCGGCCGGATTCCTCAGCCGCCTGGCCGCGGCCTATCGCGAAGACGCGCAGCCGGCGGATCCGAACGCGCCCGCCGCGAAACGCCGCGGGATGGATTCGCCGTTCAGTTCGCCGCCGTTCCCGTCGGCCGAATGGCAGTTGGGCGGCGTGGATTATCCGATCGGCGTGCCAAACGAGAACTCGCAATACCCGCTGGAGAAGGCGCTGTCATGCACGGCGGTGGGTCGCTGGATGCAGGACAATCGCATCGAGATGTACGGCTGGATCAATCCGTCGATGAATCTCAGCAGTTCGAGTTTCACCAACTATCCGCTGTCCTATGCGACGCGGCCGAACCGGATGGAATTCGACCAGGCGCTGTTCCGCATCCAGCGCGTTCCCGACACCGTGCAGACCGATCACATCGACTGGGGTTTCCATTTCGACGACCTGTACGGCTACGACTACCACTACACCACGATGAAGGGCGTGACCAGCGACCAGCTGCTCAACAACCCGGCGTCAAACCAGCCGCTCAACGGCAAGATCTACGGCAACGATCCGATGATCGCGTATGTGGACCTGTACATTCCGTGGGTCGCGCAAGGCATGGTGATCACGGCCGGCCGCTACCTGTCGCTGCCCGACATTGAGGCGCAGTTCTCGCCGAACAATTACCTGCTGACGCATTCGATTCTCTATACCGTCGATGCGTATACCAACATGGGCGTGATCACCACCACCCGGCTCAACGACCAGTGGACAGTGCAGCTTGGCGTGCACGGCGGCGACGATTCGGCGATTTGGGACAGCACCAGCCGGCTGAGCGTGCAGGCCTGCATGCGCTGGGTGTCCAAGTCCAACAACGACATGCTGTATCCCTGCGTGGAGTCGTACAACCGCTCCAACCAGACCTACAACAACCTGCAGGAATTCGTGCTGACCTGGGGCCATCGCTTCAGTCCGAATGTGCACATGCTGACCGAGGCGTACCGCATCTACGTGCGCAACCAGTCGCTGGCCACCGATCCGTCGCAGTCGCATGCGCCAATCGGTGCGCCAGGTTATCCGCTGGGCGAAGCACCCAATTTCCCGCTGGGCAACAACCCGGCCTTCGGCATCGTCAACTACCTCAACATCGAGTTGAGCCCGACCAACATGGTCTCGATCCGCAACGAGTTCTACAACGATCAGCAAGGACAGCGCACCGGTTTTGCCACGCGCTACTCCAGCCACACGATCGGCATGACGCACTGGGTGTCGCCGGATCTGGAGATCCGGCCGGAGCTGCGTTACGAGCGTGCCTACGACTTCCCGGCGTATGACGGCGGCAAGAAGAACTACCAGGCGACCGCGCTGCTCGACGCGATCCTGCACTACTAAAGGAAACGGTCATGACCAAGCTCTTGCGCAATGCGGTGATGCTGTTGTTGCTGATGACGGTGATCACCGGCGTGCTTTATCCACTGGCGGCTACCGGGCTGGCCCAGCTGGTCTTTCCGCGGCAGGCCAACGGCAGCCTGATCGTGCAGGACGGCAAGCCGATCGGTTCCGTGCTGATCGGCCAGTCGTTCACCGACCCGAAGTACTTCTGGGGTCGGCCGTCGGCGACCACGCCACAGGCGAACAACGGCATCAATTCCGGTGGTTCCAACCTGGGGCCGACCAATTCCGCGCTGACCGATGCGGTGAAGCAGCGCATCGCCGCGCTGCGTGCCGCCGATCCCGGCAACAATGCGCCGGTGCCGGTGGATCTGGTCACCGCCTCGGCCAGCGGCCTCGATCCGGAGATCAGCCCGGCCGCGGCGCAATACCAGCTGGCACGGGTGGCCAGGGTGCGCGGGCTCAGCACCGCGCAGGTGCATGCGCTAGTGAACGAATACACCAGCGTGCGCCAGCTCGGCGTGTTCGGCGAGCCGCGGGTCAACGTGCTGCAGCTCAACCTCGCGTTGGATGCCACGCGCTTTGCCTCCTCTCCCCCTCGGGGAGAGGATTAAGGTGAGGGGCGGGTGCTCGCATTGATGCTGGTCAAAGCAGGCTCTGATGTGAGAATGGCGCGAGCACCGGCCCCTCACCCCAGCCCTCTCCCCGGAGGGGAGAGGGAGCTAACGGCACGCAAACCGGCGAAGATGGGACACCTATGACCGAACCCTCCCGCGAAGCACGTGCCGATGCCTTGCTGAGCACCGGGCACGACGAGCGCAACCATCGACTGAAGATCTTTCTCGGCGCCGCGCCCGGTGTCGGCAAGACCTACGCGATGCTGTCCGCCGCGCGCGAACTGAAGCGGCAGGGCGTGGACGTGGTGGTCGGCGTGGTCGAGACGCACGGCCGTGCCGAAACGGCGGCCTTGCTGGAAGGCATGGAAGTGTTGCCGCGCCGCCAGGTGCGTTACAAGTCGTCCGACGGTAGCGAGCGTGACTTCACCGAGTTCGATCTGGATGCCGCGCTGGCGCGCAAGCCCGCGGTGCTGCTGGTCGACGAACTGGCGCACCGCAACCTGCCGGGCGGTCGGCATGAGCGGCGCTGGCAGGACATCGCCGAGCTGCTCGATGCCGGCATCGAGGTGTACAGCGCACTCAACGTGCAGCACCTGGAAAGCCTCAACGACCAGGTGCGCCGCATCACCGGCATCACTGTGCGCGAGACGGTGCCGGATGCCTTCCTTGATCATGCACGCGACATCGTGCTGGTCGACCTGCCGCCGCGCGAACTGATCGGCCGGCTCAAGCAGGGCAAGGTGTATGTGCCGGAAACGGCCGCCGCCGCGCTCGATGCGTTCTTCTCGCCGACCAATCTGGCCGCCTTGCGCGAACTGGCGCTGGACACCATCGCCGGCCACGTCGACAGCGACTTGCGCGAACACATGCTGGCGCGTGGTAGCGCGATGACGGTACGCCGGCGCGTGCTGGCGGCGATCGACGGTCACGGTCAGAGCGAGTATCTGGTACGCGTGGCAAGGCGCATCGCCGAGCGGCGCGGTGCACCGTGGAGCGTCGCCTTCGTCGATACCGGTGCGCGGCTGGACCCCGCGCGCCGCGAGCGGCTGGATGCGGCGATGCGGCTGACGCGCCGGCTCGGCGGCGAGGCGATTGTCCTGCGCGGCCACGCGATCGCCGACGAACTGCTGGCGCACGCCGATCGCGAGGGCGTCGGCCAGATCATCCTCGGACGTACCCGCGAACGGGTGGTGGCACGCATGCTGGGCCGCTCGCTGACCCAGTTGCTGTTGCGTCGTGGTGCGCACCTGGAACTGACCATCATCGCCACGCCGAGCGAGCGGGCGAAGGCGCGCCGACGCTTGCGTCTGCCGCAGCCGTCCGCACGCGGTTCGCGCAGTGAATACATCTACGCCACGCTCACCACGCTGGTTGCATTCGGACTGGCATTCATCGCCGATCGCTACCTGTCGGTGGCGAACCTGTCGCTGATCTTCCTCACCGCGGTGCTGGTGGTGGCGGTGCGCACGCGCATGGCGGTGGCCGTCTATACCGCGATCCTGTGTTTCCTCGGCTACAACTTCTTTTTTGCACCGCCGCGCTACACGTTGGCGATCTCCAACTTCGACGACGTACTGGCGGTGACGCTGTTCCTGGTGGCGGCGCTGGTCTGCAGCCGTCTCGCCACGCGGCTGACCAGCCAGGTGGAATCCTTGCGCGGTGCACACGTACAGGCGCGCGCACTGCTCACCCTGGGCCAGCAGCTGGCCACCAGCACTGACGCCGGCGGCATCCGCGACGTCGGCAGCAAGGCGCTGGCGCATGCGCTGCGCTGCGACGCAGCCATCCTTGCCCGCGATGCGGAGCAGGTGTTGCGCGTGGTGGCGAACGTGCCGCCGGAGCGTGCGTTGTTGCCGCAGGATCTGGCTGCGGCCGATTGGAGCGATCGCCATGGCGAACAGGCCGGGCGTTACACCGACACCTTGAATGCTGCGCCATGCTGGGTACTGCCGCTGGGTAGCGAGAGTCGGCCGCTGGGCGCGGTGGCGCTGCGCTTCGACCCGGCACTGCGCGAACCGGATCCCGACCAGCGCAGTCTCGCGCTGGCGATGACGCAGGATATCGGCCAGGCGCTGGAGCGCGCCCGACTTTCCGACGAACTCGAAGGAGCCCGCGTGCAGGGTGAGACCGAGCGCCTGCGCAACGCGCTGCTGTCGTCGGTGTCGCACGACCTGCGCTCGCCGCTGGCCTCGATGATCGGTGCCGCCGGCACCCTGATCAGCTATGAGGAAAAATTGCCGCCGGAGGAACGCCGCGAGTTGTTGCAGGCGATCCTCGGCGAGGGCCAGCGGCTGGACCGCTACATCCAGAACCTGCTCGACATGACCCGGCTCGGCCATGGCACGCTGAAACTCAATCGCGACTGGACCGACAGCGCGGAGATCGTGGCCGCTGCGGTGACACGCCTGCGCAAGCTGTTCCCGGAATTGCGCGTGGAGACGATGACGCCGCCAGAGACGGTGCTGCTCTACGTGCATCCCGCACTGATCGAGCAGGCACTGTTCAACATCCTGGAGAACGCCGCGCGCTTCTCGCCGCCCGACGAGCCGGTGCGAGTCAGCGTGCACACCAGCGGCGAACGCCTGCTGATCGACGTCAGTGATCGCGGTCCCGGGATACCGGAGGACGAGCGGGCACGCATCTTCGACATGTTCTACTCGGTATCGCGCGGTGACCGTGCACCGCAGGGCACCGGCCTGGGCCTGGCGATCTGCCGCGGCATGATCGGTGCGCACGGCGGCAGCGTGGAGGCCTTGCCCGGCGACGGTATCGGCACCACCATCCGCATCAGCCTGCCGTTGCCGCCCCCGCCCGACACTGACGCATGACGCCATTCACATGACTTCCGCCGCTCCGCGCATCCTGGTGATCGACGACGAGGCGCAGATCCGCCGCTTCCTCGATATCGGTCTGCGCGCCGAAGGCTACGAGGTACTGCTGGCGGCGACGGCGGCCGAGGGCCTGGCGCTGGCGGCCACGCGCACGCCGGATCTGGTGATCCTCGATATCGGCCTGCCCGACATGGAAGGTCACGCGGTGCTGGCCGAGCTGCGCCAGTGGAGCCAGCTGCCGGTGCTGATGCTGTCGGTACGCGATGCTGAGAGCGAGAAGGTGCGCGCGCTTGATCATGGCGCTAACGACTACATGACCAAGCCGTTCGGCATCCAAGAGTTGATGGCGCGCCTGCGTGCCTTATTGCGCAACCGGCCGGGCGAGCCGGAGGTATCGCCGCGCTATGACGATGGCCGCCTCAGCATCGACCTGGCCCGTCGTGAAGTGAGCCTGGACGGTGCGCCGCTGGCACTGACGCGCAAGGAATTCGCCGTGCTGGCGATGCTGTTGCGCCATGCCGGCCGCGTGGTCACCCAGCAGCAATTGCTGCGCGAGGTGTGGGGGCCGACGCACACCGGCGACAGCCAGTACCTGCGCATCGTGATCGGCAAGTTGCGCCAGAAACTGGGCGACGACCCGGCCAATCCGCGCTGGCTGAAGACCGAGCCGGGTGTTGGCCACCGTTTTATAACCGCCTGAACCGGTTCGGGGCCATCGCTGGCGGCGCCAGAACCCTTGCGGCACCTACCTTCCGCCGCAGACCGCATGGGAGTTGGCCCACGCTGGAGCGGGGTTTGCGCAGGTGGCATCGGCGGCTGCCACAGGTATGATATCCAGCCAGTTTCATCACTCCGGCCGCAACCCATCCCGAATTTGCGGCCGGCTCAACAGAGGACATCCCATGGCACGTGGCATCAACAAAGTGATACTGGTCGGCAACCTCGGCAACGATCCCGAGGTGCGCTACACCACCAGCGGTACCGCGATCGCCTCGCTGAGCATCGCCACGTCCGAGAGCTGGACCGACAAGCAGAGCGGCGAGAAGCAGGAACGCACCGAGTGGCACCGCGTGAAGATGTTCGGTCGGCTGGCCGAGATCGCCGGCGAATACCTGAAGAAGGGCCGGCAGGTCTACATCGAAGGTTCGCTGCGCACCGACAAGTACACCGACAAGGCCGGCGTCGAGAAATATTCGACCGACATCATCGCTAGCGAGATGCAGATGCTCGGCGGCAATGAGGGCGGCGGCGGTGTCGGTGGTGGCGGCCAGCGCGAGCGTCCGCAGAGCAGTGGTGGTCAGCGCCAGGGCGGTGGCAACTACGGCAACCAGTCGCGCGACAACGATGATCGCGGTGCTCCGTCGCGCCAGTCGCCGGCACCGGCCGACAGCGGTTTCGCGGATGACGAGATTCCGTTCTAAAACGTACCTTAGACAAAGATGGTTGTCTTTCGACCGAACGTCGGAACGCAGCTCTCAGGTTCCAGCGCCTGACAAACAGAAGGCCCCGCAAGGGGCCTTCTGCGTGTCACCGTTGGCAATTTATTTGGACGATGCAGCCACACTCTTCGATGATGTAGCCACACTCTTCGCGGCTTGTTCGATCAAGGCCGCAACGACCTTCGGGTTCGACACATAGATGGCATGGCTGCCCTTGGTGTTCATGACCGTCGCGTTTGCACGCTTGGCCATGGCGCGCTGTGCTTCTATCGGAATCATGTGATCGCCATCAACGAGCAGATAGAAAGCCGGTTTGGACTTCCATGCCGGCGTCGAGATCGTGCCGCCGGCGGCAGCGACATTCCAGGGAACCTGCGAGTCGGCCATGAATTGCGCCTTCCTGGGCGATACGTCGCTGGCAAACGCTGAGGAGAACTTGGCGCTATCCAGCATCAACCAGCCGTCCTGCGGGGGAAGGATCGGCGGGGGCGTCGTGCCCGGAATCGGTTTCGAGATCAGCGTTTGCACCGATTCGCCGGCGTCCGGTGCGAATGCGGTGATATAGACCAAGGCTTTTACGTTATCGGCGTTACCCGATTCCGTGATCACGGCACCGCCGTAGGAGTGACCCACGAGGACCACCGGACCAGGTTGCGCCGCGAGCACGCGCTTGGTAAACGCGACATCGTCGGCCAGCGAGCTGGTGGGGTTCTGCACGATGCTGACCTTGTAGCCGTCGTGAACAAGGATGTCGTAGACGCCCTGCCAACCCGAACCGTCGACGAAGCCACCGTGGACCAATACCACCGAAGGACGGGTCGCAGCATGAGCCACGCCACCTGCCATCACCGCGCCACCCATCATGCTGGCCGCCAGAAATTTGCTGAGATTCATAAAGGAAACTCCTACAGCGCGATGATGAGCGTGTGAGCAACAGCGCTGTTGTGCTATCCACACGTGGCCCATGAGAGGAGCCCTGATAGTCTTCAAACAGCCAGACTTTCCGTCTGCAGAAGGTACACACGTGTCGCCCGGTGACATACGTGGATAGTGGGAGTAGCCGACCTGCATTCTTCTACAGGTCGTTCGAGGCGGCGCGCCCTGGAGGCGGGTCGCCCATGTAGCAAGTCAACGGCTTTCACTGGCGATGACGATCCACCGGACGGCGCTGCGTGTCCATTCGCGAGGCGTCCGTTCGCGGGCTCACGAATCTGCGGCATGGCTAGCGAAATATGGTTCGTCCGGGAACGTGAAGGCGAACCTCGGTGCCGCCCGTCGTGCGTCGAGTAAGGTCGAGGCGGGCCCCGATTCTCTGCGCGCGCTCCCTCATGCCCTGCAATCCGAAATGTCCGGGCTTGCCTTGCTCAACAGCGGTCGCATCGATGCCGATGCCGTCGTCCTGAATCGTCAGGCCCAGCTCGTGCGCATAGACCAACTCGACTCCGAGCGTGCGGCCATGGGAATGCGACGCGGCGTTGCGGATGGCTTCGTATCCGATGCGGTAGATCTCGTCGCGCACGATCGGGTGCATCTCCCGGATGCGGCCGACGACCGACATGCGAACCACCATGCCGCTTTCGCCAGCGCATGCCTCGGCCGCCTGCTGCAGTCCGTCGGCAAGATCGTTGCGCAGCGCGGTCGACTGGCGCAGGGCATTCAGTGCAGACCGGCCCTCGTCGCTCGCCTCGCCGAGCCACGACGAGATTCGCTCGAGGGCATGCCTGCGACGTTCGTCGCCCGCGTCAGCATCGAGCGCGTCATCGGCAACGAGCTTGCCGGCCTGCACCGTCTGCAGCAGCGTGTCATGCAGCTCGCGCGCAATGCGCAATCGTTCGGCCAGTCTCTCGTCGAAACGCGCATTCATTGCTGCAGTGAGGCGGCGCATTCTCCAGTGGAACAGCAGCCAGATGATGAACAGGCAGAGTAAAAACGCCACCACGCGAAAGGCCATGGTCTGGTACCAGGCAGGCGGGATGCGGAAGGAGATCGAATCGCCGTGCTCATTCCATACGTCGCCGTCGCTGCTCGCGATGACGGTGAACCGGTAATTTCCGGGTTGCAGATCCGTATAGAAAGCCTGGCGACGATCTACCGGCTCCTGCCAGTCCCTGTCGCGACCCTCCAGCCGGTAGCGAAACCGCACGCGTTGCGGAATACCGAAGCTCGTGGCGGTGTAATCGATGTGCAGGTCCCTGATCCGCGGCGGCAGTTGCAAGTCACCATTGATCGGATAGTCGACCCGATCGGCGACAAGCGACTCGATGTGCACGGGTGGTGCAGCCCGATTCGTCGTAGCCACTGCGGGGTCGATCATCTGGGCGCTGTGGCCGCTGGCAAACCACAACCGCCCGTCGGGAGACATTGCGGCGGCACGGAACGGTGCCCAGCCCGGATCGACGCCATCAAGTCCGTCGAAAACGCGAAGCTGCAGGTGGGCATCCGGGCTTGCCCACCAGCGCTCGATCTCGGCGCGCGGTATCTGCACGAGCCCGCATTGCATGAACAGCCACAGGTCGCCGTTCTTGTCGCTCAGGGGCGCGTGAGCGTGATTGCAAGGCAAACCATTCGCCATGGTCAGCGTTTGCGCTTTTCCGTTTTTCCACGCCACGACTCCGTTCGCCGTCGCGCCGAGCACCGCACCGTCGGGCATGGTTGCCATGTGTTCGACAAAGCCGTTGACGCTCGCGCCGGGCGGTTTCGGAAATGTGATCGTTTCGGCTTTGCCATCGCGAAACCTCGCCAGGTCTCCCGTTCGCAAGCCGAGCCAGATTCCAGAGTGCGGGGCAGCAACGATCTGCCGGCCCTCCAGCTCCGGTTCGAGCGGGTACTCCTCGATCACAGTGTTGTCGCGGATCCGGAACAGCATCTTCGCCGTGCGCGCCCAGACGTCATGCTGCGCGTCTTCGGTCAGCGAGCCGATGAAGGCGATATTGTTCGTACCATCCTTGGCGCGAATCGGAACGAACTTGCCGTGATCGACGATCGACAGCGTGTGATCGACGCCGGCCCACATGCGCCCGGCATGATCCTCGAGCAGGTCGGTGACCTGGTTGCCGGGTAGTCCGTCGGCCTTCGATATCGACATGACTTTTCCGTCACGCAGGACGTCGAGGCCGTCGCTGCCGATCCAGATCGCACCGTCTCGAGCAGCGACGATCGTACTCACGGAATCGTCCGACAAGCCTTGCTTCTTCGCGAACGTGATCACTCGCAGGTCACGCAGTTGATCGATACCCTTCGTCGTCGCTATCCAGATGTTGCCCTCGATGTCCTCGAAAAGGCCGTTGACATGATCGGCCGACAGTCCATCGGTTGACCGGAAGTGATCGATGGCGTCGTGATAGATGCGATACAACCCCTGTCCATAGGTTCCGATCCACAAGGCGCCCTGTCGATCCAGCAGCATGGCCGACACTTCCAGCGTGCTGGCATCGAATCCTTGACTGATGAAGGGAGCGAACTTGCTGTCGCTGAACTGCTCCAGGCCGAGTCCTGGGCCGGCCTTGGCCATGCCCACCCATAGTCCGCCCTCCGGCCTCACCGCAATCGAAGCGACGCCGATGTCCTTGTGGTCAAGATGGAGCGGCAGCTTGAACACGCTGGACGCGTGGTCGCGCCATGCGGTAAGTGCGGTGTCGCTGCCGATCCAGATAGTGCCCGCGCGGTCGGCCAAGAACGCCAGCGCGCAACACGGAGATCCCGGGAGGTCGAGTCCGTCGGCTTCACCGAAGCACTTGAACTCGCCCTCGGTGGAAACACGGCATGCGTACTCGCTGGACCCCGTCCGCTCTGTCCGCGTAATCCAGATCGCGTGCTCGCGATCCTCGGTGATCGACAGGATCGCGCCGCCCGGATTCTGCTGATAGCTGTGCAATTTGCCGTCTTTCCATCGGCTCAGCCCCTGCTGCGTGCCGATCCAGAGGCTGCCGTCCGACGTGGCCAACAGGCGGGTGATGGCATCGGAAGGCAGATGTTCGCCTGCGGGCGCAGACCAGCGACTGAAGCGAACGCCATCGAAGCGGACCAGACCGTTCAACGTGCCTATCCACAAATACCCATCAGGCCCCTGGGCCATGGCCATGGGCATGCCAGGCAGATAGCCGTCCTGCGATCGCCACGCGGCATGGCCGTACTGGGAGATCTGGTGTGCGGGATCGACGGCCAGCGCCGCAGGCGAGAGCACGATGGCAGTAATGACCACCAGGATTCTGGAGAAAAATCCCATGGATCGCGTACTGGGCAATGTCATGTGGATCTCGAAATCAGGCCGGATTCAGAGCTTCCCTAGCGTTCCGCCTTCTACCCTGGCGGTGTCCAACGATACTGATCGTGCACTACTCGAGCACCGCGCAATCCCCAGCTGACCTACTGCAGTTTTCTACAGCCCGTGACGGGCTATATCGCCAGCAGTCCACGCCGCAACGCGACGATGACGGCGTGTGTGCGGTCCTTCGCTTGCAACTTGTCGACGATATTCCTGATGTGGAAATTGACCGTCGTCTCCGAAATCGACAGGTGGTCGGCGATCTGCTTGTTGCGGTTTCCGTCGCGGATCAGCTCGAGAACCTGGATCTCGCGTCGGGTCAACTCGTCGTCGGCGAAGTACCCGGCGAGCCGTATCGCGACTTCCGCAGGAAAGTGCTTCTTGCCGCTGTGAACGGCTCGAATGACATTGAGCAGATCGTCCTTCGGCATGCTCTTGAGCATGTACGCGGCCGCGCCGGCCTTGAGGGCATGATGGATATCGCCCTCGCTGTCCGAGGTCGTCAGCATGACCACGCGCGCGTTCGGAAACAGCCTGCGAAGCTCCATGAGCGTTTCCGTGCCGCTGGCTCCCGGAAGGCGCACGTCCATCAAGGTCACGTCCGGATTGACGCGCCGGAATTCGGCGACGGCTTCGTTCGAATTGGACGCTTCCGCAACAAGCTCCATGTCCGCCTGCGAACCGATGATGAATCGCAACCCCTCCCGGAAGACGGGATGGTCCTCGACGCTGAGGATTCTGATTCGAGCGCGATCGGACATCCGGGATGCTACCTGCAAGGCGAATGAGGTTTGCGGACAGTGTAGGTATCCATGATGCGCTGTTGCGCGGATTGTTGGCAAAGAAATCGATGTGGAAGGAGCCGAAACTGTTCTTCGCCAACGCCGTTGCTGATGGCGATCTCATGTCCTTGGGAGAAGTGCTGCGTTTCGTCTCAAGGCCTGCTTTTCAGCAGGCTTCCATGTTTGCCGCTGCGGCAATCGGACACCAGCCGGCCGGTGCTGCCGGTTGTTCCGGATGTCGGGACATGATCAGGGCGAAGAGTGCCTGGCTCGCCGTTGGCCATGTCGGTAAAACAGCAGCCCGATGCCGATCAGCAGTGCCGAGCCGCCCACCACCTTGAGCAGGAACAGGCCGGGGTTGCTGCTATTGGCCGGCGGGATCATCGAAGTGACGATCGCCAGCAAGGTAACCGCGAAACCGGTCAGCCCGGCCAGCCAGCAGCCGAGGCTGCCGCCGGGCGACAGGTTGACGCCTTCGTTGCGGCCGGCGGCACGTCGACGCAACAGCGGAAATGCCAGCAGGATGTAGAGCAGGGGCAGCAGCGACATGATCGCGGTCATGTCGACCAGGATGATGTAGGCCTCATGGATGCTGGAGCCGGACAACGCAGCCGCCAGCACCAGCGAGGTCAGGATGCCCTGGGTGATCAAGGCCACATGGGGCGTGCCATGCCTGGGGTGTAGACGTCCCAGCGCGGCAGGCAGATAGCGATCGACGCCAACCACGAAAGGCAGACGCGCCGTGCCCGTGACCCAGGCGGAGATGGAGCCGATCGTGCCGACCGTGACAAGTGCTGCGGTCAGCGAGCCGAACATCGGCAGGCCGATCCGTTCTCCAATCGCGGAGAGTGCCTGAGGAATGCCGGCGATGATGTCGATCGTCGAGGTGGGCAACGCGATCAGCAAGGATGCCGTGCCGGCGATATAGATGGCTGCAATGACCACGCAGGAAATCAGCGTGGCGCGTGGGATCTGCCGACGCGGATCCTTGATCTCTCCACCGAGGATCAGTCCGAGTTCGAGGCCCTGGAAGGCGAGGGCAATCGTCGCGAAGGTGGAAAAGGTTGCTAGCTTGCTGAAGTCGGGCATCACGTTCGTCGCGGTGATCGCCGTGGCCGCACCGAATCGGTATGCGGCCAGCGCGCCGGCAGCGAGGATGAGTGCCGCCGCCGACCAGGTCGCGATGCCGCCGATGTTCTGCAGCCACTTCGCGCGTTCGAGGCCGAGGATGCCGAGCCCGGTCGCTGCCCATAGCACGGTCAGGCAGTAGATGAGGTGATAGCTGCCGTCGCCGGCATGGGCCAGCCAGCGGTCGCCGCCGACATGGAGAAAGATGCCGGCGCTGAACAGCAGCGCGAACGGAAAATAGACCAGATTGGAGACCCAGTAGGTCCAGCCTGCGATGAAGCCATGCATGTCGCCGAACGCGGTCTTCGACCACAGGTACAGGCCGCCCTGTCCGGGCACGCGCGAACTCAGCTCAAGTACCGCCAGGGCCAAGGGAATGAAGAAGCCAACAAGTCCCAGCAGCCAGAGCACCAGGCTCGACGGCCCCACCTGTGCCGCCATCGACAGCCAGCGCAACGCGACGATCGCCGCGATGTTGAACAGCACCAGATCCCTGGTGCCGAGCACGCGGCGCAGGCCAGGTTCATGCTTTGCTGCCGGCGTTGTAGCCATCGTGTGCTTTCCCAGGTGAGCGGTGGATTCAACGGCGGAGCGCGCTCGCACCCATCAGGAGGCGGCGTCTTCCGCTGCTTGTCTGCTGAAAACGGACGATGCCGCTGAGGGTTCACTGCCGATCTCGCGCAGCGGCAGGCCGGCCATCAGGTTGCGTTCGATCTGCTCCAGAGTGACGCCCTTGGTTTCCGGAATCAGCCAGAAGGTAAGCGCGATGAACACCAGGTTGAGCGCCGCGTACAGCCAGAACGTGGCGGCGTGGCCGATGCCATTGAGCAGGCTGAGGAAGGTGGCACCGACGATGAAATTGCCTACCCAGTTGGCGAAGGTCGAGGCGCCGATGCCGAAGTCGCGGCCCTTCAGCGGTTGCACCTCCGAGCACAGAATCCAGATAAGCGGGCCAGCGGACATCGCGAAGCCGATGATGAACAAGAGCAGCATGGCGACGGTGAAGATCTGCTCGCCGCGAGTGTTGATGCCCATGTGCATCATCGTGCCGACGATGCTCAGGCCGACGGCCATGATCAGGAAGCCGACGTAGAGGATCGGCTTACGGCCCCAGCGGTCGACCAGACCGATGGCGATGAAGGTGGCCAGCACGTTGGTCAGGCCCACGATCACCGTGCTCCACATCTGCGTGCTGGTGCCGAAGCCCACGTTCTCGAACACGCGCGGTGCGTAGTACATCATCACGTTCATGCCGGTCAGCTGCTGCATGATCTGCAGCAGCACGCCCAGACCGACCGAGCGGCGGAAGTTGCGGTTCTGCAGGAACATGTGCCAGCCGCGCTGGGGAATGCGTAGCTGTTCCTGGATGTCGGCTGCTTCGCGCTGGACCAAGGCTGCGTCGCCGCGCAGTTTGGTCAGCACTGCCACTGCCTCGTCCCGACGGCCCTTCATCATCAACCAGCGCGGACTGTCCGGCAGTGCGAACACGCCCAGCAGGAACAACGCGCCGGGGATAGCGATGATGCCCAGCATCCAGTGCCAGTTGCCGCTGTAGCTGAAGGCGGCGTCGGACAGGAAGGCCAGCAGGATGCCGATGGTGATCATCAACTGGTACAGCGAAACCATCGCGCCACGGATGCGCTCCGGGGCGATCTCCGCCAGGTACATCGGCGCGGTGAAGGTGAGCACGCCAATGGAAACGCCCAGTGCCAGGCGCGAAAGCAGCAGCATGGACACCGAGTCGGACATACCGCAGGCGACTGAGGCAAGCACGAACAGCAGCGAGCCGGCGATCAGCGAGCGCTTGCGACCCAGGTGCGAGGACAGCCAGCCAGCGGCCACAGCGCCGACCGCCGCGCCAAGCATCATCCAGCTGACGATGTGCTCCAGGGTACGGTCGGAGATGCCGAAATCCTTCTGGATGAACTGGGTGGCACCGGAAATCACGCCGATGTCCAGACCGAACATCAGCCCGGCCAGCGCGGCCAGCATGCAGGTGAACAGCGCGGTGGTACGGGACGGATGGAGCGGGGATGTCGCGACAGTATTCATGAAGGAAATCCTGCAGGCCGCGGACGGCGATGGGCGATTGGATGAACAGCGGTTTTCATGGAATGACTCTCACGCCGGCAGGCCGGCGAAGCGTGGTTCGGGCAGGCCGCGCACGCCGACCCGGGAACGGAACAGTGCGCCGGCGTGGATATCGGTATCCAGCTGCGCCGCGGACATTCCATCGCGCGCGCTGGTGACATAGAGCGTGTCGAGATCGGCGCCGCCGAAGGCGGGTCGGGTCGGTTGGCGCGCCGGTACCGGCAGCACCTGGCGCACCGAGCCGTCGGCGGCATAGCAGACCACGCGAGCCAGGCCCCACTGCGCGTTCCACAGCGAACCATCGGCGTCGACACACGAGCCATCCGGTTCGCCGGCAAGCTCGCCCAGGTCCGCGAACAGCTGCGGCGTGCCCAGCGTGTCGCCGTACGCGCAGCGCTGGATGCAGCGTGACAGTGAGTCGCAGTAGTACATCGTCGTGCCCTCGGGACTGAAGGCGATGCTGTTGCTTATGGCCACCTTCGGCAGCGCAAGCTGTTCCAGGCTGAGGTCGGCATTGAGCCGCCAGAAACTTCCACGCGCCTGTTTACCGCCCGCGGCGGGCTCGTGCATCGTGCCGAACACGAAACGGCCCTGGCGATCGCAGGCGCCGTCGTTGCAGCGCGTGGGCAGCCCGGGTTCGATCTCGTGCAGCGTCTGCAGCTGACCATCGGCGAGACGGAAAAACACCAGTCGCGAGGCTAGCGCCAGCAGCAGCCAACCGTCGGTTTCGCATAGCGCGAACGAAGCGAGTCGTTCGGGCATCGGCCAGTGTTCCAGCATGCCGGTTTCAATGTGCAGGCGATACAGTGTGGCGCGCTGGATGTCGGTCCAGTAAAGCGCCTGAGCGCGTTCGCACCAGACGATGCCTTCGCCCAAGGTGTTGCCGGCGTCCAGCGCGACGTCCATCGGCGCCAATACGGTCGGGGCCGTCATACCCAGCCGCCGTCCACGATGAAGTCCTGTCCGGTGCACATGCGGCTGTCGTTGGCGGCGAGGAACAAGGCTGCGCGTGCGAGATCGTCGGCCATCAGGAAGCCGGGCATGCACTGTGTGCGCGCAATTTCCTCGCGGCCGACATCGTCCAGCCACAAGCGTGCCTGCTTGTCGGTGATCACCCAGCCAGGTGTCAGGCTGTTGATGCGGATGTGTTGCTGGCCGAGCTCGCGCGCCATGCCGTTGACGAAGCCGCGCACCGCTGCCTTGGCCATCGCATAGAGCGGGTAGCCCGCATTCTTTTTCATCCAGCCGGTGGAGCCCAGGCAGATGATCGAGCCGCCGCCGAGCTGCTGCATGTCGGGAATCACCGACTGGGTGGCGAAGATCTGGTGACGCAGGTTCACCGCCACGTTGCGCTCGAAATCAGTCGTGTCGATGTCGGCCAGTGCATGGCGTGCGTCGTTGGCCGCGTTGTTGACCAGCACGGCGATCGGTCCGATCTGCGCGCGTACCTCAACGATCGCAGCATGAAGCGCGTCCAGATCGGTGAGGTCACAGTGCAGATAGCGCGGTGCATGCAGCACGTCACCGAGCGATGCGCATAGCGACGCCGCACTGGCATCGTCCACGTCGAGAAACGCCACCCGCGCACCCTGGCGCGCAAAGCCTTCGACGAAGGCCGCGCCGATGCCGCTGGCGCCGCCGGTGATCAGCACACTGCGATCGATCAGGCTGGGATAGCTGGCGAACGAAGGCATCAGCAGGCTCCGGAATCGGGGGAAGGCACGGCCAGCATGCTTACCATTCGGCGACGCTGCCGTCGTCGTGGCGCCACAGCGGGTTGCGCCAGCGATGGCCGACTTCGGCACGCTCGGCGACGTAGGCTTCGTTGACCTCGATGCCGAGACCCGGGCCACCGGGAATCGTGACGTAGCCATCCGCGTAGGCGAATACATTGCGGTCGACCACATAGTCGAGCAGGTCGTTGGCGGCGTTGTAATGGATGCCCAGGCTCTGTTCCTGGATGAAGGCGTTGTGGCATACCGCATCGAGCTGCAGATTCGCCGCCAGCGCGATCGGCCCGAGCGGGCAGTGCAGCGCCAGCGCCACGTCGTAGGCTTCCGCCATCGCCGCAATCTTGCGGGTTTCGGTGATGCCGCCGGCGTGCGAAGGGTCGGGCTGAATGATGTCGACGCCACCCATCTGCAGCACGCGCTTGAAGTCGTAGCGCGTATACAGCCGCTCGCCCAGCGCGATCGGTGCGGGGGCGATGCTGGCGAGTTCCGGAATCGCATCCAGATGCTCGGACAGCACCGGCTCCTCGATGAACATCAGCTTGTAAGGTGCCAGCTCGCGCATCAGTACCTTGGCCATCGGCTTGTGCACGCGGCCGTGGAAATCGATGGCCAAGCCGATGTGCGGACCGACCGCCTCGCGCACGGCCTGCACGTTCTCCAGCACGCGCTCGACCTTGGCATGACTGTCGACGAAGTGCATCTCCTCGGTGCCATTCATCTTGACCGCGGTGAAGCCGCGTTCGACCGCGGCCTTCGCTGCCATGGCCGTATCTGCCGGACGGTCGCCGCCGATCCACGAATACACGCGAATGCGCTCGCGCACCGGGCCACCGAGCAACTCATGCACCGGCACGCCGAGATGCTTGCCCTTGATGTCCCACAGTGCCTGGTCGACGCCGGCGATGGCACTCATCAGGATCGGGCCGCCGCGGTAGAAGCTGCCGCGATACATCACGTTCCACAGATCCTCGATGTGGCGGGGATCCTTGCCGATCAGGTAATCGGACAATTCCTCGACCGCGGTGGCCACGGTATGCGCGCGACCTTCCACCACCGGTTCGCCCCAGCCGCAGATGCCGGCATCGGTGTCGATGCGCAGGAACAGCCAGCGCGGTGGCACCAGGAAGGTAGTGAGCTTGGTGATCTTCATGCACGGTGTTCCCTGGAATTTGGAGAGACAGCCACCCATGCCTGTGCAAAGGCCTGGGCGCGGAGGGCAACTTCATCGGCATCGAGGCCGGGCGCGTAGAGTGCGGAACCGATGCCAAACCCCTGCGCCCCGGCGGCGACCCATGGCGCCATGTTGCCGGGCGTAATGCCACCGACAGGCAGCACCGGCAGCTCTTTGGGCAGCACTGCCCGCCAGGCCTTGAGTGCCTCGGGCGACACCTGGTCGGCGGGAAACAGTTTCAGGCCGTCGGCGCCGGCCGCGAGTGCGGTAAAGGCCTCGGTCGGTGTGGCGACGCCGGGCACGCAGAGCATGCCGGCCGCCTTGGCCGCGCGAATCACGGCGGTGTCGGCGTGCGGCATCACGATCAACCGGCCGCCGGCGGCGGCGACTTCATCCACCTGCGTCGGCGTCATCACGGTGCCGGCGCCGATGAGATAGCCGTCGCCGAGAGACTGGGTGAGCCGACGAATGCTTTCCAGCGGCTGCGGCGAGTTGAGTGGCACTTCCAGCACGCGAAAGCCAGCGTCGGCGAGCGCGTGGCCGATGACAACCGCCTCGTCGGGACGGATGCCACGCAGGATCGCGACGAGCGGCAGCGGATCGAGCCAGGGGCTCAGCATGAAGAAGATTCCTTGGGTACGGTGGACGAACCGGCGCTGACGAGACCGATACGGGATGCGATCTGCCACAGCCCGTAAGCGGCGGCATCCACCAGAGGTTCGGCAAAGTCGATGTCGAAGTGGGCTGCGGCCAGCCGATAGCGTGTGCACAGCGCGGCATCGCCAATCAGCTGTATCGGTGCGTCGTGGTGGAAACGATTCGCAGCAAGGCTGGAACGCAGTTCCTCTCCGATCAGCAGGCCGGAGAGATACTCGGGTACGGCATCCGGCGCGAGCGTACCGTCGAGCATCAGCGCGCGGGCCGAGAACAGCCGGCTGAATGCCCCGGCGCTGCCGCTGTCGCGTGCCGCGATGACTCCGCGCGCAAACGCGTCAGGATCCACCGCAGCCTCGCCCGAGCCGACGCAAAGCATCGAATGCCGCCGCAGCAGCGCAAACAGTTCGCCCGTCATCAGGGTGCAGAAATCGATCACGGCGCCATCGCGCAGGCGGGCCCACTTGCTGTGCGTGCCCGGCAGGATCCAGGTGGAGTCGGGGATCAGCGCCGGGCGCAGTGCAAGGGCGCCAAGCAACTGGGTTTCCTCGCCGCGCATCACGTCGGGGCCTTGCGGATTGCGCAGGCCGGGAACGATATGGACGTCCGAACCATCCTTGGCGCGCAGGCTGCGGACGGCGCTGCCGAGCTGCGTCGTGTCGGCGGGAAGGTCCATGTATGGAACCTCCAGCCAGCCCTGGCGGCTGCCGACCATGCCACAGGCCAGCCGCGGCAACGGGGGCCAGCCTTCGGTGATGTCGGTCAGTGCGACATCGAAACCGCCGTCCGGCAGATGGCGGATGCCCCAGGGACGCGTCCGCGTCTCGCGGATTTCGCCAGCCTCATCGAGCCAGTAGGCGCGCAGGCTGGAGGTACCCCAGTCGAGTCCGATCAAGCCGCTCATGGATTCGGCCTTTCCCCATGGCGCCGCGATGTGGATGTCCCGTGCATCACGGCGTTGCGTCCTTCCAGATCAGCGTTTGCGCCGGGGCCAGCGGCGTCTTGCCGCGCACGATTTTCGCTGCTGGCGGAAGCACGGGAGCAAACGGCTGCGGGTTGTAGTTCACCAAGAAATCGAGCCCACCGCGCCAGTCGATGAATACGCCCTGGGGAAGATCTTCGATCGCCACACCTGCGCGCTGATAGACGCCACGCACGATCTCGCGTTCCAGGGCGCCGTCATCGGTCGACACGCCAATCATGGTGACGCTGCCCTTGCCCAGCTTGCGGGTAGTCGCCGCCGCCTTGCCGGCGTAGTAGTGATCAGCATAGTTGGCGAGTACCTCGGTACCTGGCCGGGGCGAGAGAATGTCGGCCCAGCGATGCCACTCGTGCGTCTTCCCGCCTGCGGTTGCCTGCGCGCTGGCGCTCGGCGGCAGCATGTCGAAGCCATCCACATCGGCGCCGATCAGATCAAGGATCGGTGCCGCCCACGGTCCTTCGTGGAAATGACCTTGTGCATTCTTCTGGCCGGTGCGGCTGGTCAGGATCAAGTGGCCGCCCTGTTCGACATAGCGCCGCCATTTGTCTGCCAGCTGCTTGCTGACCATCTGATAGGCCGGTGCGATCAGGAACGGATAGCGGCTGAAATCGCCGTCTTCGGCGACGAAGTCCATCGGCGCGCCGGTGCTCTTCACCGCCTGCGTGTAGGTATTGCGGTAGGCCCAGCTGTGCCACAGGGTGGTCTGCGGCTGGATCTCCAGGTCCCAGAAAACGTCGTGGCTCCACAAATAGCCGGTGTAGCGCGCGGCCATCCGTGCCGGCAGCTTTGCCTTGGCGTCGAGCTGCACTTCAATCGACTTGATGTCCCGCATCGTGTCGACGAATTCGCGCCCCGTGCGCGAGAGCGTCACGCCGTCGGTGCCGACGATGCCTTCGTGGTACATCTCGCTGCCACGCAGCGGGTGGCGATAACGGTAGGTGCTGAGCAGGGACGCGCCGGAGGCGAAGGCATGCCACATCCACATGCTTACGGCGCCGGGCATCGGTTGCGGATTGATCTCGCCCCAGTTTACCTGGCCCGGCTGCAATTCCATCACGCCAAACGTGCCGTTGATCGAGCGGAAATACGCGGCGGCTTCCATCAAGTTGGCGGGCTTGCCGATAGCGTAGCTGTCACCACCCAACGCATTCGTGCCGGCGACCGGATAGAGCGTGAAGGTCGGAAAATCCAGGCCGTGGCTGCGTCGGGGATCGGTGGCGGTGGAGACATTGGTGTAGTTGGTGGTCACCCACTGTCCGGAGCGTGCGTAGCGCTTGATCAGCGCCGCCTGTGCATCGAGGAAATGTGCGGTGGTATCGGCCTGGAAGCGGGCAGAGTCAAGTTGCGCATGCGGGCTCAGCTTGTCTTCGGCGGCGAGCGTGGCATTGGGAAGACGCACTTCCTTGAAGCTGGCGTAGCGGCTGCTCCAGAACGAGCCGCCCCAGACGGCATTCATGGCATCGATGCTGCCGTATTTTTCGCGCAGCCAGTGCTGGAACGCCTCGCGGGCGCTGTCGCTGTAATCGAGGAAGCTGCCCGGTTCATTGTCGACCTGCCAGCCCCAGACACGACGGTCGTGGCCATAACGCTGGGCCATGGCCGTCACCAGCCGCGTCACGAAGGCTTCGTACTTCGGATTGGCCAGCGACACTTCCGCGCGGATGCCATGTTCGTGGCGCTGGCCATGCTCATCCACCCGGTACACCTCCGGATAGCGTTCACCCATCCAGCTCGGCGGCGCCGCCGAAGGCGTACCGAGAATGACGCGCAGCCCGGCCTTGTCGGCCAGCTCGATGGCGCGATCGAGCCATTCGAAATCGAAGTGGCCTTCTTCCGGTTCCAGATACGTCCAGCTGAATTCGGCCATATGGGTGAAGTCGAAGCCGAGCTTCGCCATGCCGTCGAAGTCGCGCTGCCACTGGCTGCGCGGCCATTGCTCCGGGTAATAGAACACGCCAAAGCTCATCGGCTCGCGCTGGTGCAGCAACGCCGTGCCCTGGGCTGGCGCCTGGCGCTGGACGCCGGCATCGCCCGGGTTTGCCGCAGCGGCATTGATCAATACGACAGTGGCCAGCACCGCCGCCAGCAGGGGCCGAAACATGGGATGCGCCTTTGGTGAAATTCAAATGTCAACTTATACTACTATTCAGACTCCCGCAATATTTGTGCGCGCTCTTATGGACCTTCTGACTCCCGCCGCGGCGCTGGTGCTGGCTGACCGGCACTGGCGCATCCATGGCGACATTTGCGCACTGCCATCCTATGCCGATCAGAACTTCCGCATCCGCACCGAGCATGGCGAGTATGTGCTGAAGGTGGCGCACCCGTCGTGGTCGCGGATGGATCTGGACCTCGAGAACCAGGCCATGATGACGCTGGCCGAGCGCGAGCCGGCGTTGCAATGGCCGCGCGTACAGATCGCCGCGGACGGCGAGCATCTGTTGACCTTGCCGATCGCGGGGCAGTCGTGCCAGGTGCGTATATTGAGTTTCGTGCCCGGCACGACGTATGCGGAAGCCATCGGCACGCTGCCGCAGGCCCGGCGCGCGGTCTTGCACGAGAGTCTCGGCGATGCGGTCGGTCGACTGACGCGCGGGCTGCAGGACTTTCATCATCCTGCCGCCGATCGCCAGCACGACTGGAATCTGCTGCGCCTGCCAACGTTGTGTGGCGAAATCGCGCATATCGACGATGCCGGGCTGCGCGCCATCGTACAGACGCACGCCGAGGCGTTCTGCGCCCGTCTGCCGCTATGGCGGACGCAGTTGCCGATCACGGTGCTGCACAACGATGCCAATGATCTGAACGTGATCGTGGCGGATGACGGCGACGGGCAGCGCGTCCGCGCGGTGATCGATTTCGGCGACATGTGCACCAGTTTTCGTCTGGCCGACCTGGCGATCGCCTGTACCTATGCGATGCAGCATGAAGTCGATCCGGTGGCCTGCGCTCGCACCATTGTTCGTGGCTATCTGGCGCAATGTCCGTTGCATCGGGTCGAGCTCGGGCAACTGCATGCCTTCATCCTCGCGCGCCTTTGCCACAGCGTGCTGATGGCGACCCGCGCGCATCGGGAACACCCCGATAACCCGTTTATCCTCGTATCGCAGCAAGGCGTGCGCGCGCTGTTGCGCGAGCTTGCTGAAGTCGACCACGATGCCATCGTCGGCCCCTTTCTGGAACCAAGCCATGATTGACCCCACCGCCTCCGGCACGACATCCCACGGTGTGCCGCAACGCAGCAATGCCGACATCCTGCGCTTGCGCAAGCAGCTGCTGAATCCGACCCTCAGCGTGTCGTACAACGAGCCGCTCAAGATCGTTCGCGGTGAAGGTATCTGGTTGTACGACCAGCACGGTCAGGCTTATCTGGACATGGTCAACAACGTTTGCCATGTCGGGCATTGCCACCCGCGCGTGGTCGCGGCCGGGCAGGCGCAGATGGCGCAGCTCAACACCAATACCCGCTATCTGCATGACAACATCGTCGAGTACGCGCTGCGCCTGACGGCGACCTTGCCCAAGCCGTTGTCGGTCGTGTTTCTCACCAACTCGGGCACCGAGGCGAACGATCTGGCCCTGCGCCTGGCACGGGCACATACCCGCGCACAGGGCGTGGTGGTGGTGGATCACGCCTACCACGGCCACTCGCCGTCGATGGTCGAACTCAGTCCGTACAAGTTCAACGGCAAGGGCGGGCAGGGGCAGTCTTCGCATGTGGGCGTGGTAAGCATGCCCGATACTTATCGCGGACCTTATCGCGAAGCGTCCACGGCCGGCCGGCTGTACGGTGGGATGTTGCGGCCCGCCATCGAAAGCCTGCGCGAGCGTGGTATGGCGCCCGCGGCGTTCTATTGCGAATCGCTGCTGGGCTGCGGCGGCCAGATCGTGCTGCCGGAAGGATACTTGCCCGAGGCCTACGCGACGGTGCGCGCGGCTGGAGGCGTCTGTCTGGCCGATGAAGTGCAGGTCGGCTTTGGCCGGGTCGGCGAACATTTCTGGGCGTTCGAATCCCAGGGCGTCGTGCCGGATATCGTCACCATGGGCAAGCCGATCGGCAACGGCCATCCGATGGGCGCGGTGGTGACTACGCCGGAGATCGCGGCCAGCTTTGTCAGCGGCATGGAATACTTCAACACGTTTGGCGGCAATCCGGTGTCCTGTGCGATCGCTCTGACCGTACTGGATGTGATTGCCGACGAACAGTTGCAGGAGAACGCACGCCGCGTCGGCGATTTCCTGATGGACGGACTGCGCGAATTGCAGCAACGCCACGACTGCATCGGTGACGTGCGTGGGCGCGGTCTGTTCATCGGCGCGGAACTGGTGCGTGATCGTGCGGCGAGAACACCCGATCAGCCGAAGGCGAAGGCGGTAGTGGAAGCGATGAAGGCACGTCACGTGCTGCTTTCCACCGAAGGCCCGGACGACAACGTGCTGAAGATCAAGCCACCGATCGTGTTCAGCCAGGCCAACGCCGAAGAATTTCTGGACAAGCTCGATCAGGTCTTGCGCGGGTTGTAGCCCGGTTGCATGGGCCGGGCGTGGCTGATCCGGCCCGGTTCAACACCTGACGCAGCTCAGGAAGCTTTCTTGGAGTTGCCCTTGCGCTTCTTGTGCAGGTTGGCCAGCGAATCCGCAATCATGCTTTGCATCGCCTTGCGGGCGACCTCCGGCTGCTTGCGACGGATCGCTTCAAGCACTTTCTGATGCTGCGGCAGCGAATAGCTGAAGTCGCCGGCCGTTTTCGCCGACAACACGAAGAACATCCCGAGCGCGCTTTCGACCACCGAGAACAGCGAGATCATCAATTCATTACCGGTCGCCTGAAGCACGGCATCATGGAAGCTGAGATCCGCAGCCGCCCACTCGTCAGGGTCGCGGGCAGCCTCCATTTTCCGGTAGGCCAGATCCACCTGAGTCAGCTGAGCCGCAGTGCGTCGGCGTGCTGCCGCCGCTGCAGCCGCCGGCTCGATGATTTCCCGCATCTCCACCAGTTTCTCGATGAAGTCATCGGTCGGCATCGAGGCGCAGCGCCATGAAAGGACATCCGCATCAAGCTGGTTCCAGAAGTGCGTTGCACGTACGCGAGTGCCCACGCGCGGGCGAGACTCGATCAGGCCCTTGGCGGACAGGACCTTCAAGGCCTCGCGCAGGGCCGTGCGGCTCACATCCATGCTTTCGGCCAGAGCCTCTTCGCGCGGCAATATATCGCCCGGACGCAAGTCGCCGATAACGATCCGCTTGCCCAGTTCACGGATGACATGGCCGTGCAGATTGCGCGAATCCGTAGCCTTCATTATCAACTTCACTCCGCGGTAAGGACGCTTCCAGCGTGGTCACGCAGTCATTGCGTGAAGCCGTTGCCGCTGCATGCTGCAGTGCGGTAACGGTCGAAATTTATCATACAAACGTACTGAGTGAAGGTCAGCGGCAGCGATCCGTTGCCTTGCCGCCAAGCCTTGACCGCGGCCACGCTAGCGCGTTGCCTTGAGCCGGCCATGGACCGCGCAGCGGTGCTTGCCGGGCAGGCGATGACATCGCTTGGCGCATCCGTCCTTGCACACCCCTCGAACCGACATTCTGCAGGCAACTTTCCGCGTCGTGTGGTCGCGCACTTCGGCTTCGCTGCGTTTTGCATTTTATACTATGGTAGTACAAATGTAATTTTCTGGGTTAGGATGCGTGCTCGCCGACGCGATACCCGCGGCACGGATAGCGGGAGAAGAGGCGAGACAGTTTCAGGAACCACGTGGCCCCAGCTGGCGTGCAGGCGCGACTGCCTCGGGCTCAGGCAAACAACAATCATCCAGTGTCTCGGGGAGGAGATTTCATCATGAGAAGTTGCAGGCAGATCAATCGACGGGCTCTAAGCGTTGCCATCGGCGTCATGCTGGCGACCGGTGCAGTCCAGGCTAAGGACACCACGCCCCAAGCCGCACCGTCCCAAACCGCGCCATCCGCTGAGCACAGCAAGCAGAAAACCGCAGCGCCGATATCCGCGCAGACGCTCGACCAGATCGTGGTCACCGGCAACTCCGCCTTCGGTGGCATCAAAAAGAAAGATGCCAGTTACTCGATCACCACGGCGACGAGCCAGCAGATCAAGGAGCTCAACCCGATCAGCGTGGCGGACCTGCTCAAGATATCGCCGGGTGTGTATCCGGAATCTTCCGGTGGCCAGACCGGCGCGAACATCGAAGTCGCCGGCTTCCCGTCGGACAGTGGCGCACCGTTCGTCACTTTGCAGATGAATGGCTCGCCGCTTTTCCCGAAGTGGGATTACTTCACGGACGCGATGTTCCGCCTCGATGACACCATCGACCGCATGGAAGCCGTGCAGGGCGGAACCTCGGTCCTGTACGGCAACGGCCAGCCCGGACTCATCGCGAACTTCATTCTCAAGGAAGGTACCTCCACGCCTTCGGGCAGCATCGGCGTGACGTATGGGTCGGAGGGCATGGAGCGTCTCGATGGTTTCTACGGCTTTCCCATCGGCGGCAAAGACAGCGGCTGGTACGGCAGCATCGGCGGCTTCTGGCGCAAATCCGACGGCGTGCGCAGCCCGCAATTCCCCGCCGACAAGGGCGGTCAGTTCACCGCGACCTTGAGCCACGATCTCGCCCACGGTTCGGTCATGTTCTATGCGCGAGTGTTGAAGGACAAGAACCAGTTCGTTACCGACACGCCGATCCTCAACCCGGCGCCCGGTCAGTTCTCGGCCTACCCCGGGTTCAACCCGCTGACCGGCACCTTCGGCAGCAATGCAAATCGGCGCCAGTTCCTCGAGACCACGCCGTGCTTCACCGCAGGCTGCAAGCCGGGCGGCCAGAATATCGACATGGCTAACGGCGAGGGCGGCAATATTCACATGCTGGGCGCCAATCTGGACCTGGACTTCAACAACGGCTGGTCGCTGTCGGACAAGGCGCTGTTCGTCGCCGGCCGCATGGATATCAACGCGTTCTTCAGCACGGGCGACAATCCGACCACGCTGGGCAACTTCATTGCCGGTGCCGCATCGGATTTTGGACTTCCCGCCAATCTCACCGCGACGGCCACCTATACCAATGGCAAGCCGGCGAGCATGAACGAAAATGTGACCGTTCAGAACCCGGAGTTCATTCCCAAGAAGATCCAGTCCGTCAGCAATGAATTTCGTCTGAGCAAGGAATTGTTCGAGGGCAACACCCTGACGGTCGGCAACTACACGGCTGTGTACTCGTTGCACCATTCCGAGTACGACGGCCTCAATCAGCTGCTGCAGGCGAAGAGCAATCCGAACCCGATCGTGGTCAATCTGAGCGATGGCACGAACAACTACGCGTTGACCGACGCGCAAGGTCTCTACTGGAATTCCAATCCGCAGTCATGGATGGCCTTCAACGAGCGCTGGCACGCCACGACCACGGCGTTCTTCGTTGCCGACGAATGGAACATCGGCAAGTGGCGGTTCGACGGTGGCATGCGCATCCAGCATGACGACATCGGTGGCTGGTTCCAGAACACGACATCCGGCGACCTCGATGCCAACCCGTACACCGTCTACAACAACAACGCCGAGTATCTGACGAATAGCTACCAGCATCCTGCCGGTTCGCGGAGCGCGTCGTCGTGGACCCTGGGTGCGAACTACGCACTGAGCGACAACATGAGCGCCTATGCGCGCGTCAATGACGGTGTATTCCTGCCCAGCTTCGACGATATCGTGAACCAAGGGAATCCGCCGGTGGAGAAGATCCACAACATGGAGCTCGGCTTCAAATACCAGGCACCGTGGATCTATGCCGACATCAGTGCCTATCGCCGGTTGTTCCATGGCATACCGTACTCGATCAACCTTCCTACCGGACAGGTCAACCTCGTCTATGGTTCGGTGACCAAGGGCATCAACGCGCAAGTGACGGTCACGCCGTTCGAGCATTTCTCGATTGCGTTAAGCGGCAACTACATGGATGGTCATTACTCGGGTTACGACAGCTGCGTGCCTTACGTCGGCCAGGACGGCAGCCAGCGGTGCGACACCATCAGCGGCATGCGCCTGGACCGTCAGCCGAAAATCCAGTATCGACTGACTCCTGCCTATGTGGTCCCGACCAACTGGGGCAGCATGAAGTTCTGGTTCACCTATGAACACGTGGGCAATCGCTATGGCGATCAGCTGCAGCAGCAGCCACTGGGCAGCTATCACGACCTCGCTATCGGTGCTATCGCCAACATCGGCCAGAACTGGATGCTGACACTGCGTGGTACCAATATCACCAACGAGATCGGCATCACCGAAGGCAACGCCCGCTTGTTCGGCTTTGCCAGCGGCGGCGGGGTGATTCTTGCCCGTTCGATCGAAGGGCGTGAGGTCAACTTCCAGGTCAAGTACAAGTTCTGAAGAATGGGGTAACGGCAACCGCTGTTATCCGGAAACCCGCGTCGCGTCGGCCGCATCAGCGGCCGACGCGACGGCAGGCGTCAGACTGGGCGCTTGGGTGTGACCTGAATCTTTTCACCCGCGGTCTGCGCCTAGGAACGACACGTCATGCGTCCATCCCTCACATTCCTGATCGTCGCTGTGACGCTCATTGTTCTTGGCCTTGATGGCAGTACCGCACGCGCCGAGCTCGCCGGCCATCAGGGCGATGCCGCTGCAAGCTATCTCGACGTGCTCGACCTGCATGGCGCACCGAAGAAATCTACGGATCGAAGCTTCAACATCTTTTTCGACGCCGGGTCGTGGCATGGCTACAGCCTGCCGCTTGCCGGCGATGCGGCGACCGGCTTTGCCGGCCCGTTCGTGCACAGCCTTGGCGATGGCCGGTGGGTCGGTGCGCGCTTCGCCCAGTTGGTGCTGCGCAATGCCACCAGCAAGCAGAACATCGCCCTCAACCCGGTCGAAAGCCACGCTGCGCCGGGCTATCTGGCACGCCGCTTTTCCGGCCCTGGCCTGAAGGTAAGCCAGACCTTGTTCTTTGCCGATTCCTGGCATGCGTTGGTGCGGATCGAACTGACCGCGACAACCTCGCAGGACGTGGATCTTTCCGTCGCGGGGCGCGTGATGCCCTCGCGAGGGGCGAATCTCGTCAAGGATGGCGTCACGGTGACGCAAACCTTCGCCAACTCGAACTCGAAGCTGACCACGCAACTTCACGCGGATGGCGTTTCCGCCGATCAGGTCACGCTGTCGGGCGCCGATTATCGAATCGCGCTGAACCAGACTCTGCATTTGAAGCCGAATCAGGTCGTGACGGTATGGGTCGAACAAACCCTGGTCTATGACGTTCGCGCCGAGGCGCCGCCGTCCGTCGATGTCGCCAACGCCTGGACCAGGAATCACGAACGCTGGGCTCGCTATCTTAAATCCGTCGCATCGAGCCACGTCTCCGGCCTGCCCGACGCGACCGCACGACGGGTTGCAGTCAAGGCTATGCTGACCTTGCTCGGAAACTGGCGAGCCGCGCGTGGCGACCTGCACCACGACGGTGTCATCCCTTCGTATTCCAACCCTGATTTCAACGGATTCTGGGCCTGGGATTCGTGGAAGCATGCGGCGGCGCTGGCTCGATTCGCACCGGAGCTCGCGCGCGATCAGATGCGCGCGATGTTCGACTACCAGGCCGCCGACGGCATGGTTCCGGACTGCATCTATCTCGACAAGGCGGGCAACAACTGGCGCGATACCAAGCCACCGCTGGCGGTGTGGGCGGCGCTGGAAATCTATCGCGCCACCGGCGACAAAGCCTTTCTTGGCGAGATGTACGACAAACTGGTGCGCTATCACCGCTGGTGGTTCACAGCACGCGATCACGATCACAACGGCCTGGTCGAATATGGTTCGACCGATGGCACCAAGGTTGCCGCGAAATGGGAAAGCGGCATGGACAACGGCGTCCGCTTCGACGCCATCAGCATGCTGAAGAACGGCGAGGGCGCCTGGTCGATGGACCAGGAGTCGGTCGATCTCAACGCTTACCTGTACAAGGAGAAGCTCGATCTGGCACAGGTGGCCGCCATCCTTGGCAAGGCAGCGGATCAAGCGCAGTGGCTGAAAGAGGCCGCGACGATGAAGGCCGTCATTCAGACACGCATGTTCGACAAGGCGCGGGGTTATTTCTTCGATAGCAAACTGGGCAGCGGCGAGCCCGTACGTGTTTATGGCTCGGAAGGTTGGGCGCCGCTATGGGCTGGCGTGGCAAGTCCTGACCAGGCCAAGTCGGTGATCCGGGTCATGCTTGATCCGGGCAAGTTCGCCACTGTCATGCCGTTCCCAACGCTCGCCGCAGACGACCCGCACTTTTCACCGATCAAGGGTTATTGGCGCGGGCCGGTCTGGCTCGATCAAGCCTATTTCGGCGTGGAAGCACTCAGGCTCTACGGCTACGACCAGCAGGCCGACGACATGGCCCGTCGTCTGGTACTCAATGCCAAGGGCCTGACGCAGCAGGCGCCGATGTATGAAAACTACGATCCGTTGACCGGCCAAGGTTACCAGTCGCCCAATTTCAGCTGGGCTGCCGCGAGCTATCTGTTGCTGATGCAGCAGACGACGAACGAGCAGAACGTACTGTGATCGACAACGTCCCGATCTTGGTCGTCAACATCGTCCTGTCAGTGGAATAGTTGCAGCCAACATCGGAGTCGTTCTGACGCGGATTTGATGGCTGGCTAAGAATGGTCTGAATAGTCTTTGCCGTCATTCCAGCGGCTTTCAACAGCCGAATGGCTGGTCAAGCTGAAAAGCTTCACAACAGCGAAGCTGGTCAATCCAGCGTCTTCCGACATGCAATGGCACTGGATCCCAGCTTTCGCTGGGATGATGGCTTATTCAAGCCTTCCTCATGCAAAAGGCGGCAGTCGCAGGACTGCCGCCTTTTTCACGTGTCTCGATTTACGGCATCGTGAAAGTGTTGTTGCTGCGATCTACATCCGGCAACGCATGCGCAGGATCGATGGTGACGGACTTCAGCTTGCGTGTGCCATCCACGTGGACCACAAAGCTGCGGTGCTGTTGCCAAGTTTCCCACGGTACGCGCACATCCTGTTTGCTGCCATCGTCGTAGATCGCTTCGAGTGTGGCTGGCAGCACCAGCTTGTCCAGGTTGGCCACGGTGACGTCGGCACCCTTGCGGTAGTCGCCGTCGGTGTAGGCGACTTTCTGCACGGCCAGGTCGAGCTTCCAGTTGTGCTCGTACCAGCCGCGCCAGAACCAGCCCAGGTCTTCACCAGTTTCGCTCTCCATGAAGCGGAAGAAGTCCGACGGGCTGGGGTGCTTGTACGCCCAGGTGGCGATGTACTTGCGAAATGCCGGATCGAAGCGCTCCGGTCCGATGATCTGCTCGCGCAGCAACACCATGCCGAAAGCGCCCTTGAAGTAGCTGATCGGGTGACGATATTTCTCAGGCGTCATGTCGGCGCCGATCAGCAGTGGTGGCGCGTCCGCGTCCATCAGGACCTTGGCGATCTCGTCGGCCGGATTGCCGCCACCGGGCGTGTATTCGCTGTCGCGCTTGGGCGCGTATTCGCCGTGGTTGAAAGCATCGTCCTCGTAGACGTCGATGAAGGTGTTGAAGCCTTCGTCCATCCATGCGGCGCGGCGCTCGTTGCTGCCCACGATCATCGGGAACCAGATATGGCCGATCTCGTGCGCAATCACCATGTGCAGGATCTTGCCCTTGGCGAGCTTGTGGTCGAATGTGATGCCCGGGTACTCCATGCCGCCGGCGGTGCCGGCCTCGTTGATCGCCACCGGCCATGGGTACGGATACCACTGCTTCGAGAAGTATTCGGTCGAAGCCTTGAGGTATTCGGTGGCGCGACCCCAGGCGGCATCGCCGCCACTTTCGGCTGGGTAGACCGACATCGCCAGCGCGCTCTTGCCACCGGGCAGGTTGATCCGCGCGGCATCCCATACGAACGCTTTCGACGCGCCGAAGGCGACGTCGCGGGTGTTCTGCATGCGGAAGTGCCAGGTCAACGTGCCGTCCTGTTTTGGACGGCTGGACGGCTGGGTGACTTCGTCCGCGCTGCGGATCATCACGGTGGTGTCGCTATGCCGCGCTTGTTCGAGTCGCTGCTGTTCGGTCTTGGTCAGCACGTCCTGGGGATTCAGCAGCTCACCGGAGCCGGCCGCGATCATGTTCGATGGCACGGTGATCGAATAATCGAAGTCGCCGTATTCCAGGTAGAACTCGCTGTTGAGGTATGGCGCGGTATCCCATCCGCGCAGGTCGTCGTAGACAGCCATGCGCGGATACCACTGCGCGATCTCGAAGATCTCGCCGTTCTTGCTTGGGTTCACATCCATGCGTCCGCCGAATTCGCCGGGGACGGTGAAACTCCAGCGGATGTGCAGGCGCAGCTGGCCGTCCTTCGCCTTCAGCGCGGTCGGCAATTGCACCTGCATGCGCGTGTCGGAAACCGTCCATGTGGCTTTTTGCAGATGGCCGGAACCATCGTCGACCTCGACCGAGTCGATGTGATAGCCGTCGGTGAACTCGGTCGGGAACTTGCCGCTGGTGAACGCGCCGCGGGCGTCCTTGCGGTAGCGGTTCTGATCCAGCTGCAGCCACAGCACGTCGAGCGCATCGGGGCTGTGGTTGCCGTAGCTGATCACCTCGCTGCCGCTGAGCAGGCGCGTGGCTGGATCGAGCGTGGCCTTGATCTGGTAGTCCGCACGGTTCTGCCAGAACAACGGGCCGGGTTTGCCACTGGCCGAGCGATACGCCGTGGCCGGTTGCGGGTAGCTGTACGGCGCAAACGTCTGCTGCGGATCGAAGGATGCGGGCGCGGGGTCGGCAGCGAATGTCGGCGCGACCAGCAGCACGGCGAGCGTGGCGGCGAGGGAGAGCGTGAGGTTCTTCATGCGATGCCTTGGGGGAAGAAGAGGGGTTTACGGTTGGCCGCCGGAACGAATCAGCGCCAGCACTTCGTGGCAGGCGCCCATGGTGTGGTAATCGGTCTTGCCGGCCGGACTCTTGTCGTCGTCGTACTTGCGGTTGTCGCGGGTGAGGATGCGGTACCACGCACCGTAGCGGTGGTCGACGAAATGCTGCCACGCGTACGCCCACAGCTGCCCGTACCAGTCGTCATACGCGGCCAGGCTAGTGCGTGCGTGCAGCAGCGCAGCGGCGGCCAGCGATTCGGCCTGCACCCAGAAATACTTGTCGTCGTCGCAGACGTGGCCGTCCGGCGCAAAGCCGTAGCAGATGCCGCCGTGCTCGTTGTCCCATGCGCGTGCCAGCGCGGTGTCGAACAGGCGCATGGCGGTCGGCAATAGCCAGGGTTCCTCGCGGCCGCGTTCGAGCAGCAGCGGCTCCAGGATCAGCAGCAGCTTGGCCCATTCGGTCTGATGGCCGGGCTGGAAACCCCACGGACGGAACAGGTGCTTCGGATCGTCGCGGTGGTAATCCCAGTCGATGTTCCACTCGCTGTCGTAGTGTTCCCACACCAGTCCGCCGGCCTTGGCGGCCTGGCGGCGGGTCATGTGATCGGCGAGCGTGAGTGCGCGTTCCAGATAGCGCGGCTCGTCGCTGGCCTGATAAGCCGCCAGCATCGCCTCGCACATGTGCATGTTCGCGTTCTGCCCGCGGTAGCCGGTGAAATGCCATGTGGCATCGGCCTCGTCGCGATACAGGCCGGCGTCGGCATCCCAGAAACGCTGCTCCAGCAGGTGCCAGGTTTCGTCCATCCACGCGGCGGCTTCGCCGATACCCGCCTTGACCGCGCTGGCGTAGGCGAGCAGCACGAAGGCGACGCCATAGGCGTGGTTGGTGCGGTCCTCCGGCTGCTCGTCGCGGATCGTCCAGGCATAGCCTCCGCTGTACGGATCGCGGTGCACCTCGCGCAGATAGCGCAGGCCGTGCCGCGCGGCCTCGAGGTACTCGGCGTGGGGTGCCGCATCGCTGCCGAACTCGAGTGCCGCCAGCGCGTAGTTGACGACGAAGCGTGTGCTGCTGACCAGGTGCCGATGGCTGCGATCGTAGATCGTGCCGTCGTCCTTGAAGTAGTGGAAGAAGCCGCCGGCCGGATCGATCGCGTGCGGGCGATAGAACGCCATCGTCTGCGCGATGTGCTCGTGCAGGAAAGTGGCGGAACGGAAGTCGGGCATGGCGTGTGCGTTACTCATGCCTGTTGCTCCATGAAGGCCAGCACTTCGTCGCCGCGCGGCATCGCGGCGAACGAGCCCTGGCGGGTCACGGTCAACGCGCCGCAGGCGGCGGCGAAGCGCAGCATCGCGTGCAGCCGCGGCAGTTCGGTGACCAGTTGATCGATACGCTCGGGAGACGCTTCCAGTTCGGCCAGGCAGCACAGCAGGCCGCCGACGAAGGCATCGCCCGCGGCGGTGGTGTCGACCGCCTTGACTGGATAGCACGGCAATTCGCCTTCGGCGTCGGGATGGAACCAGCGCAGCGGCCTTGCGCCGTCGGTCACCACCACCAGCCGGGTACGGCCCTGCCACAGCCGGTCGAGCGCGGCCTGCTCGCCATCCAGCGCGAGCCACGCGAATTCCTCGGCGGACAGCTTCACCACATCGGCCAGATGCAGCGCCGGCCACAGCAGCGGGCGCGGATCGGCAGCGGCGGGCCACAGCGCCGGGCGCAGGTTGACGTCGAAGCTGACCAGCGCGCCGACGCCGTGCGCGCGCTGCATGCCTTCGCGCGTGGTCGCGGCCAGGGCCGGATCGGTCATGCTATTGGAGCAGACATGGAACGCCGCGATGTCGCGGAACGTATCCGCGCGGAAGTCGGAAGGCCGGAACAGCAGGTCGGCCGATGGCCCGCGATAGAAGCTGAAGCTGCGTTCGCCATGTGCATCGAGACTGACGAAGGCGAGCGCGGTGTTCGCTGCGTCGGTGCGCATCACGTCATCGGTGCCGACGCCGGCATGCTGCAGGCTGTCTAGCAGGAAATCGCCGAAGCGGTCTTTTCCCAGCATGCCGGCGAAGCGAGCCGTGCCGCCGAGCCGGGCGGCGGCGACGGCCACATTCGCCGGCGCGCCGCCGGCGAAAGGCACGAAGCTGGCGGCAAAGCCGCGATCGTCGCGGTCATTCGCATGCAGATCGATCAGCGCCTCGCCGAAGCACAGGATGGGTCGCGTGGTCATGCCGGCTGATTTCCGTTGAGATCCGCGACCGGGGCGCTGCGGATTCTTGAACCGCTGAGACCGTAGAACACGATGTACAGATAGCAAAGCAGCGGCAGGAAGAACGCGTGCTGCAGGCCGATGTGGTCGGCGAACAGGCCTTGCAGCGGGGGAATGATCGCACCGCCCACGATGGCCATGATCAGCAGGCTGGAGGCCTTGCTGGTCATCGGCCCGAGGCGTTCGATGCCGAGCGCGAAGATGGTCGGGAACATGATTGAGTTGAACAGGCCGATCGCGATGATGCTGTACATCGCCATGTTGCCGCTGCTCGACATGGTGGTCAGCACCAGCACGGCGTTGATCGCGGCGAACAGGGCGAGCAGCCGGCGCGGCGAGAACTTCGCCATCAGTGCCGAACCGATGAAGCGCCCGATCATTGCGCCGCCCCAGTACCAGGACACGTAATTGGCGGCCTGCTGCTCACTCATGTGGCCGATGTCGGGCATCGACAGGTAATTGACCATGAAGCTGCCGATCGACACCTCGGCGCCGACATAAAAAAAGATGCCGAGTACCCCGAACAGCACGTGCGGATGGCGCAGCACCTCCGCGAAGCTGTGCCTGGCGTGGTCGCCCTTGTCGGTGGCTTCGGTCAATGCCGGCAGCCGGAACAGCCACACAAAGACCGCCAGCAAGAACAACACTATTGCCAGCGCGATATACGGCCCTTGAACTGCGTGCGCCTGTTGAGTCTGGTAGGCCAGTTGATCGGCCGGCGCCAGCTTTGCCAGTTCGACAGAAGACAGCACCACGCTGGACAGGATCAGCAGGCCGCCCAGCCTGGGAGCCAGATAGGTGCCAAATGAGTTCAGCGCCTGCGCCAGGGTCAGCCGGCTGGAGCTGGTGCGTTCCGGGCCGAGCAGGGCCACATAGGGATTGGCGGCCACCTGCAGCACCGTAATGCCGGTCGCCAGCACGAACAGTGCACCGAGGAAGGCCGGGTACAGGTGCAACCCGGCCGCGGGCCAGAAGCCGAGCGCACCGAGTCCGGCGATTGCCAGACCGGCGACGATGCCCTTCTTGTAGCCCAGCGCGGCGACCAGCCGGCCGGCCGGCAGCGCCATCACGAAGTAAGCGCCGAAGAAGGTGAACTGCACCAGCATCACCTGCGCGTAGTTGAGCTGGAAGATCGACTTCAGGTGCGGGATCAGGATGTCGTTGAGGCAGGTGAGAAAGCCCCACATGAAGAAGATCGTGGTGAGCACACCCATCGCCATCGGGTAATCGGTGTAGCGCTCGCCGGGTCGGGCGGTGTCGGGTGTCGGTGACGGATGTGTTGCGAAGGCCATGTGGATTCCCCGGAGTGAGTTCAGACGATGGGTGGTGGACAGCTGCTTTCGCGCACGACCAGTTGCACGGGCGCAATGGTCTGGCGGCTTGCGGCTTGCGGTTGCTGCAGTCGCTGCAAGACCAGCTGGGCCGCCTGCCGGCCGCGCTCATGCGGCGCGGTCGACATGGTGGTCAGCGGCGGCATGCCCAGTGCGGCCTCGGCGATGTCGTCGAAGCCGGTCAGAGCGAAATCCTTGCCAGGGCGCAATCCGCGCTGATGGAGGCCGAGCATCAGCCCCAGCGCCACGGCGTCGTTGTAGCAGACCGCCGCCGTTGGCACGTGGACGGCTTCGAACAGTGCACTGGTGCGATGCGCGGCATCGAGGCGGGTCGGTGCGCATTCGATGCGCCAGTCCGGTTCGGTGTGCAGTCTGGCCGTGTGCATGGCTTCGACATAACCGGCATGGCGCTGCCGGCAAGAACTGGAATCGTGGTGACCGCCGAAGAACGCGATGCGTTGGTGGCCGCGGGCGATCAGGTGCTCGGTCGCCAGTCGCGCGCCATGCTGGTTGTCCAGCATCAATTGATCCCAGTGCGCGAACTCGGGCAGGGTGCCGCCCAGTTCGCGGTTGAACAGCAGCAGCGGCGCGCGTCGGCCGACCACGGCCAGCACGTCATGCGCGTTGCTGTGTTCGGCCGGCGACAGGATGATGCCGCCGGGGCCGTGTTCCAGCAGCGAGCCCAGTACCGCCTGCTCGCGCTCGGCCGATTCGCCGGTGCAACCGAGCAAGGTGACGAAGCCGGCTGCGCTCAGCGCTTCATCCACCCCGGCGGCGAATTCGGCGAAGAACGGATTCGCCAGATCGTTCAGGATCAGTGCGATGCTGGACGAACTGCGCCGGCGCAGATTGGCCGCGGCACGGTTGTAGATGTAGCCCTGCCGACGCAGCTCGTCCTCGACCCGCGCGCGGGTGCGCTTGTTGACCAGCGGGCTGCCGCGCAGCACCAGCGACACGGTCGCGCGCGACACGCCGCAGCCGGCGGCGATGTCGTTCAAGGTCACCTTGCGGTCGATCGGAGTATGGCCCGACATGCAGTTTCGCCAGATTAGAACGATCCAAATGTAACTTATCGACGCAGTTGCACACGTCGCGGCGCAGCATGCCATGTCCGGCGGCGGATGTTAGCGTGCCGCTCTGGATCGTTCCAAAGGCGAGATTGACGATGATTGTCCGGTTGCGTGATGTGCTTCCCTGCCTGCTTGGCGCCGCGCTCGGCATTGCCGCCATGATGCCCGCTGCGGCGCGGGCCGCAGGTCCGGACGGCCACGCAGCGGCGGTCGATCCGCGCATCGGAACCGGCGGCGACGGGCATACGTTTCCTGGCGCCACCGTGCCGTTCGGGATGATTCAGCTGTCGCCGGACACGGCGATGCCGGATTTCAAGCATGCCTACAAGTGGGCCGCCGGCTATCAATACGCCGACACCAGCATCATGGGGTTTTCGCACACGCATTTTTCCGGCTCGGGTCACTCGGATCTCGGTGACGTGCTGGTGATGCCGATTGCCGGCGACGTGAAGCTGGAACCGGGCGATCCGGGCAAGCCGGGCAGCGGCTACCGTTCGCGTTTTTCGCACGACAGTGAAGTGGTGCAGGCCGGCTACTACGCGGTGACCCTGAGCGATTACGGCGTGCGCGCCGAGCTCACCGCCGGGCGCCGGATCGGCTGGCATCGCTACACCTTTCCGGCGAACAAGCCGGCGCATGTGCTGCTCGATCTGCGCCCCAGCATCTACGACTACGCCGGCAAGGTGCTGTGGTCGAACCTGCGCGTGCACGCCGATGGCACGGTCACCGGTTGCCGCACCACGCGCGGCTGGGCGCCGGGGCGCGAGCTGTGCTTCGCGCTGCGTTTCTCGCAGCCGATGACCTCGCGCGAGTTGGGCAACCGCGAGGCTGATATCACCTACAAGGGTTTCAAAGGGCCGGGCAACCAGGCCGAGGATGTGGATGCACAGAATGGCCGCGCGCTGGTCGGCGTGTTTGACTTCGGTTCGCTGAAGAAGCCGCTGGAGGTGAAAGTGGCGATCTCGCCGGTAAGTGAGGCGAACGCCGTGGCCAATCTGGACGAGGACGGATCGGGCTGGGATTTCGACGCGCGCCGGGCCGAAGCGAAAGCTGTCTGGGACAAGGCGCTGGCGGTGATCGACGTGGATGCGCCGGCGGCTACCCGTACCAGTTTCTACACCGCGCTGTACCACGCGATGCTGTCGCCGACGCTGAGCATGGACGTCAACGGCGAGTATCGCGGGCCGGATCATGCGGTGCATCGTGCCAAGGGTTTCGAGTTCTATTCGACCTGGTCGCTGTGGGATGTGTATCGCGCGCAGCAGCCGCTGATGGTGCTGCTGAATCCCGAGCGCAGTACCGATTTCATCCGCTCGTTGATCGCCGCGCAGCAGGCCAGTCCGTTCGGCATCCTGCCGGTATGGGCGTACCAAGGACTGGAGACGTGGTGCATGATCGGCTACCACGCAGTGCCGGTGATCGCCGACGCGTACATCAAGGGCGTGCGTGGCTTCGATGCGGAGGCGGCGATGAAGGCGATGGTGTCCAGCGCCATCTATGCGCCGTATGGCGACCTCGCCGATTACATGAAGCTCGGTTACGTACCGATCGACAAGGAACCGGAGGCCGCGTCGAAGACGCTGGAATACGCCTACGACGACTGGTCGCTGGCGCAGATGGCCAAGGCGATGGGCAAGACCGATATTGCCGACACGTTCAACCAGCGCGCCGGCAACTGGCGCCATGCCTATGACCCGAAGACCGGCTTCATGCGTGCGCGACGGAGTGACGGTGCGTTCCGCGAACCGTTCGATCCGGATGTGGCTGGCTACGGTAGTGATTACACCGAAGGCAACGCGTGGCAGTACTCGTGGTACGTGCCGCAGGATGTCGCCGGGCTGGTCAGCGCGATGGGTGGCGATGCGAAGTTCGTGACGAAGCTGGATAGCGTGTTCGAGGCGAAGGTCGATCCTTCGCACTTCAAGAACGTCGAGGACATCACCGGACTGATCGGCTGGTATGCACATGGCAACGAGCCAAGCCATCACCTGGCCTATCTGTACGACTACGCCGGTGCGCCGTGGAAAACCCAGCAGCGGCTGAAGCAAATCATGACCAGCCAGTACGCACCGCGTCCCGACGGGCTGGCCGGCAATGATGATCTCGGCCAGATGTCGGCCTGGTATCTGTTCACCGCGCTCGGTTTCTATCCGGTGGCGCCGGCGAGTGACGAATACGCGATCGGCCGGCCGTTCGTGGCGAGGGCCGCGATTCACCTGAGTAACGGCCACACGTTCACGGTCAGCGCCACGCCACTGGATGACGCACATCCGTATGTCGGTGCGGTAACGCTCAACGGCATGCCGCTGGAGCGCACGTATCTGCATCACGCTGAAATCCTGGCTGGCGGCGAATTGCATTTCAGCATGCAGGCTGAGCCGAACCGGGACTGGGGCAAGGGCGATGCGGCACGGCCCGCGGCCATGAGCCGATACGGCAACTAAGCGGCGGCGGCTTCACGGACGGCTCGCGGAAACATGCCAGAATGCCCGCAGTCTTTTCCTCGTCGGGTTGGCCGATGCTGCAAGCCACATGAAAGTGCGGGGGATCATGCGCTGGCGTACCGCCGGCCTGCTGCTGGCGATGCTGGTCATCGTGGCCTTGCCCTATGTGGTCACGCTCGGCAACTCGCGTGATACGCAGCGGGCCGCGAATTGGGTGACCCATTCCAACGCGGTGAAATCGGTCACTTATCAGATTGCCTATCTGATGCGGGACAGCGAGTCCGCGAGCTACCGATTGCTGGCAGGCGACGGCAATGACCTGACCCGCACGCGCGCCCTGCTGGCCAGCCAGCAAGTGCCCGGGCTGGTGCGGCAGCTGCGTCAGATGACGCTGGACAACCCGGATCAACAGGCGGCGGTCGGTGCGCTGGAAAGCGGTGCGAATGGCCGCATCGCCCTGATGAACCAGGCACTGGCGCGTCTGCAGCAGGGTGAGTTGGCAGGTGCGCGGCAATCGCTGCGCGATGCCGGCGATCTGTTCGCGATCAATGCCGAGATCACCGACATTGTGCATAACGAGGACAGCCTGCTGAAGGGGCGTCAGGGGGATGCCGGGAAGCAGGCTTTCAATGGTCGTCTGGTGCTCAGCATCACCGCACTGGCGCAGCTGCTGCTGCTGACGATCATCGTGGTCATATCCGAGCAGCAGATTGGCCAGCGTCAGCTGGCCGAGACCCGCGAGGGCCGTGCGGTACTGCGTTCGCAGCTGATTTTCCAGGCTGTGCGTGAACCGATCGCGCTGTTCGACAAGGATCTGAACAGCCTGCTGGTGAACACCGCCTTCCGTGAACTGTACGGGATGGACTCGAACCGGAATGCCCAGCCACTGGCAAGCATCGGCGAGGGTGCATGGAACGACACTGTCCTGCTGCAACGGTTGAACGATGTGCTGCTGCGCGATCGCGAGTTGTGGGATCACGACCTGATCCAGCGCACCAGCGACGGAGTCGATCGCCATGTGGTGCTCAATGCGCGCCGCCTGCAGCAGCAGGATACCGATGCGCCGGCGCTGCTGCTGACGGTGAGCGATGTCACCACGCGCGCACTGGCCGAACAGAAGGTGAGCGAGCTCAATCGCCAGCTCGAGGGCAAGGTGAGCCAGATCTCCGACGTCAACCGCGAGCTGGAGGCGTTCAGCTATTCGGTATCGCACGATCTGCGCGCGCCGCTGCGCCACATCTCCGGGTTCGCGCGCAAGCTGGAACAGCATCTGGGCGATCGCGCCGACGACAAGGTCAATCACTACATCGAGGTCATTGCCAACTCGGCCCAGCGCATGGCCCAGTTGATCGACGATCTACTGGTGTTCTCGCGGCTTGGCCGTGGCGCCTTGCGTCTGCAGGCGATCGACATGCAGTCGGTGGTCGAGGAGGCCCGGTCGCTGGCCGAATCAGGCGTGCAGGATCGGCGTATCGTGTGGAAAATCGCGCCGTTGCCGATGGTGATCGGCGATGAAAACATGCTGCGGACGGTATGGCAGAATCTGCTCGGCAACGCGGTCAAGTACACCGGCCACTGCGAGGTGGCGCAGATTGAAGTGAGCGTGCAGCAGGGGCGGCGTGGCGACTACGAATTCACCGTGGCCGACAATGGTGCGGGCTTCGACATGCAATATGCGGACAAGCTGTTCGGCGTGTTCCAGCGCCTGCATCGCAACTCGGAGTTTCCGGGCAACGGCATCGGGCTGGCGAATGTGCGGCGGATCGTGGCGCGTCATGGCGGACGCGTCTGGGCCGAGGCCGAACCGGGGCAGGGTGCCCGCTTCCATTTTTCGCTGCCAGCTACCGATGCGGCTGGCACACATACCGAGAGTCGAGCATGAACAAGAAGGATCTTCGCACCATCCTGCTGGTTGAAGACAGCATGGCCGATGCCGAGATGGCGATGGACGCGCTGGGCGAGGCGCACCTGGCCAATCCGGTGGTGCATGTGGAGGATGGCGTGGAATGCCTGGACTATCTTTATGCGCGCGGTGCATGGGCATCGCGTGAGCCGGGCGATCCGGCGGTGGTGCTGCTGGACATCAAGATGCCGCGCATGAACGGGCTGGATGTGCTGACCCAGATGCGCAGCGACGAGCGGTTGCGGCGGATTCCGGTGGTGATCCTGTCTTCCTCGCGCGAGGAAAGCGATCTGGCACGCAGCTGGGATCTTGGCGCCAATGCGTATGTGATCAAGCCGGTCGATGTGGATCAGTTTTTCGAGGCGGTGCGCACGCTCGGGCAGTTCTGGGCGGTGTTGAACCAGGCCCCCGAAAAGGATTGATCGGGCCGTCAAGGAAAGGGGCGCGGCTGCATGGTGCAGCTCGCGACAGGCGTGCAGACGCCGTAAACGCAAAGGGTTGTCGCAGGAATCAACATGCCAAACCGGCAGCTTCGGGCCATGCCGACCATTCGCGTGCTGCAGGTCGAGGATAGTGAGCTCGATGCCGAGCTGGTACTGGCCGAGCTCGATGCCGACAACATCGGTTATGAAGTGCGGCTGGTCGACGACGAGGCGCGCTTCGTCGCCGCGCTGAATGAGTTCAAGCCGCACATCGTGTTGTCCGATCTCAGCATGCCCGGCTTTTCCGGCCAGCATGCACTCGACCTGCTGCGCAAGCGCGACGAGGATCTGCCATTCATCTTCGTGTCCGCCACGCTGGGTGAAGACGCGGCGATCGAGGCGTTGCGCAACGGCGCCACCGATTACATCCTCAAGCAGAATCCGGCCCGGCTGGCCAGCGCGGTGCGCCGTGCCTTGAGCGAAGCCGAGGCGCGCCGGGCCAGTCGCCGGGCGGAGTCGGAGCTGATCCGCGCACAGCGTTTCGAGAGTCTGGCGATGCTCGCCGGCGGCCTCAGCCACGACCTGCGCAACCTGTTGCAGCCGCTGCTTCTGGCTGGCGACAGCCTGCAGGATTACCAGGACGATCCACGCCTGGCGCGACTGGGCAAGCTGGTGCGCGACTGCGGCAAGCGCGGTCTGGACATGGTGCACTCGATGCTGTCGTTCGCGCGTGGAGCACGACGCGCGGAGCAGGTGCGGCTGGGGGCGCTGTTCAGCGCGTTCGGCCTGCTGATGCAAGGCAGTGTGCCGCGCACGGTGTCGATGGAACTGGTCATCGACGACCCCGAGCTGTCCTTCGAGGGCAACCACACCGAACTGCAGCAATGCCTGCTCAACCTGTGCCTGAATGCGATCCAGGCGATGCCGGACGGCGGTCACCTGCGCATCGAGACCGCACAGACCCAGCTGACGGAAGATTTCTTCCTGCCGGAAGAGCCGTCACGGCCGTGCAGTTATCTGCGCATCAGCGTGATCGACAGCGGCCTGGGCATGGATCAGAAAGTGCTGGAACACCTGTTCGAGCCGTTCTTCACCACCAAGGAAGCCGGCACCGGACTGGGCCTGCTGTCGTGCAAGCGCATCGTCGGCAGCCACGGTGGCGTGATGCGGGTGGACAGTGCGCCGGGTCGCGGCACCCGCTTCGACCTGTATATCCCGCTGGAGGAACAGATTTCGGACAGTGACCAGCAGGACGAGCACGACAGCCTGGATGGCGCCGCCGAGCGCGTGCTGGTCGTGGTGGAAGAGGCTGGTCAGCTGTCCCTGCTGACCGATACGCTTGATGCCTACGGCTACCAGGCGCACGCCAGCCAGAGCGGTACCGCCGCACTGCAATGGATCGAAGCCGGTGGCCTGCCTGACCTGGTGGTGCTGGATGCGGACATGAACCTGTTCACTGGCGTGCGCACGCTGGCCGCGCTGATCGAGCAGGGCTACAGCGACGCGGTGATCCTGCTGGCGCGCCCCGGCGCAACACCGGATCTGCACGAGCTGCCACCGCTGGAACACCTCTACGTGATCGACAAACCGGTCACCACCCAGGTACTGCTGCGCACACTGCGCAAGGCCTTGCGCGCGGCCGACAGCGGCAGCTAGTTTGGCCGTTTCGTGTCACGTGCAGAATGGCCACTCAGGGGGTGTCCTTGTTGACGTATTACTTCGATCTGGCCTTGCGCAGTTGCCGGCGCAGCAAGGCGCTGACCGCGCTCGTGGTGCTGCTGATGGGCTGCGGCGTCGCCACCTGCATGGTCAGCTTCGCGGTGTTTCGCGCTGCCGCTGCCGACCCGATTCCGTGGAAATCGAACCAGCTGTTCGTGCCGCAGATCGACAACTTCGGGCCGGCGCACAACTGGAAGGGCGAGCCGCCGATCCTGCTCAGCTACAGCGATGCCGAGGCGTTGCTGCATGCGCGACAGGCGCGGCGGCAGGTGCTGATCTACGGCAGCAAGTGGACGGTGCTGCCGGATGACGCGCGGCAGCAGCCGTTCCCGCAGGAAGGCGATGCGGTGAGCAGCGATTTCTTTGCCATGTTCGATGCGCGGTTCCGCTACGGCGGCGGCTGGTCGGCCAACGATGACGACCAGCGCTCGGCGGTGGTCGTCATCAGCAGCGCGCTCAACCAGAAATTGTTCGGCGGCGTCGACAGTGTGGGCCGCGAGATCAACCTGGACGCGCACGTCTATCGAATCGTCGGCGTGCTGGACGACTGGGATCCGCGACCGCGCTTCTTCGACGTGATGAGCACGTATGATGCCTTCGGCCATCCGCGGCAACTCTATCTCCCGTTCAGCCGCGCCATCGATCTGCAAAAAGCCACCACCGGCCAGTTCTATTGCAGCACGAATACCGTCGATCCCGACCTGCCGAACTGGGACAGTGTGCTGCACAGCGAATGCGCGTGGATCGTCATGTGGGTGGAACTGCCTGCGCGCGCCGACGTGGCGCGTTACCGCGACTGGCTGCGCAACTATGCGGCCGAGCAGCAACGCCTCGGCCGCTTTGCCTGGCCACCGAACGTACGCCTGTCCGATGTCATGCAGTGGCTGCGCCAGGACAGCTTCAACGTGATACCGAAGTCGTCGGCGTTGTCGCTGATCGTCTCGGTGAGTTTTTTGCTGATCTGCCTCGTCAACGTGGTCGGCCTGATGCTGGCCCGCTTCATGCGCCGCGCGCCGGAGATCGGCGTGCGTCGCGCGCTGGGTGCGTCGCGTGGCGCGATCTATCGCCAGTTTCTGATCGAGGCGGCGGCGATCGGGCTGGCTGGCGGTGTCTTGGGCCTGCTGCTGACGGCGCTGGGCATGGCTGGCATCGGCAAAGTGTTCGAGCCGGAGATCGCCCGGCTGGCGCGGCTTGATGCGTCGCTGTTTCTGCTGACCTTGCTGGTCGCGGTGGCTGCCAGCTTGATCGCCGCGCTGTATCCCACCTGGCGCGCCGCCCAGGTGCAGCCGGCGTGGCAGTTGAAGTCGAACGGATGAACACGGCCATGCAGATACGCCCGATCCTCGCCGCGCTGCGCCGGCACAAGATGGCCACGCTGCTGATCGTGCTGCAGATCGCGCTGACCCTGGCGGTGGTCAGCAACGCACTGTTCATCGTCAAGACGCGGGTGGTGCATCTGTCGCGTCCGAGCGGCACCGACGAGACGCATCTATTCGCGATCAACAACCAGTGGATCGGCCAGCCGGACGTGCCGCATATTCATGCGCAGATGCGCGCGGACCTGGCGACCTTGCGCAAGTTGCCGGGCGTGCGCGACGCGTTTGCCAGCCAGGCCTATCCGCTTGAAGAAGGCGGCGGCGGGCTGGTGCGCCTCAAGCATCGGGTCGAGCAGAAGAAGCTGCAGCTGGCGCTTTCCTATTTTGCCGACGAGCACGCGCTCGACACGTTCGGCATCGCGCTGGTGGCCGGCCGCAACTTCCGCGCCGACGAGATCGGTAGCCTCGGCCCGTATGACAAGGTGGTGCCGGCGGTGATCATCATTACGCGCGATCTGGCCCAAAAACTTTTCCCTGATGGCGCGGCCGTGGGCCAGCGCGTCTATCTCAGCGGCGACAGCCCGAGCACGATCATCGGCGTGGTCGATCGGCTGGAAGGCAGTTACGCGGGCAGCGGCGTGCGTTCGATCGACGAATACACGGTGCTGCTGCCGGCGCGTTACGCCAGCGCCGACGACGGGGCAGCCTATGCCGGCGGGGTGGTCTATCTGGTGCGCACGCAACCGGGCCAGCTGGCCGCGTTGCTGCGCTCGGCGCCAGCGGCACTGGTGGCGCAGAACCGCATGCGCCTGATCAGCCCGGAGGATGGGGTGATCACGCTGGCCCAAGCCCGCACGAAGGCTTACGCCACCGATCGCGGCGTGGCGATCATGATGGGCGCGATGTGCGTGTTGCTGCTGCTGGCGACGGCCGGCGGCATCGTCGGGCTGAGCAGCTTCTGGGTCGGCCAGCGGCGCCGGTCGATCGGCGTGCGACGTGCGCTGGGTGCGACGCGCGGCGACATCCTGCGCTATTTCCAGGCCGAGAACGCGCTGATTGTCGGCATTGGCGTGGTGCTGGGCGTGGCACTCGGCATCGCCGCGAACCTGTCGCTGATGACGCACTACGAGTTGCCACGGATGCCGCTGTGGGTACTGGGAGTCGGTGCGCTGTTGCTGTGGCTGCTTGGTCAGCTGGCCGTGTTCGGTCCGGCACAGCGAGCCGCCGCCGTGCCGCCGGTGGAGGCGACGCGCTCGGTGTGAGAGCGCGTCGGCTGTCGCGGCTCAGTCGATGCCGAGCTTCTTCAGCTTGTAGCGCAAGGCACGGAAGGTGATGCCGAGTTTCCTGGCGGCGGCGGTCTTGTTGTAGCGCGATTCTTCCAGCGCCTTGACGATGGCGGTGCGTTCGAGATTGCTGATGTAGTCGTCGAGGCCGCCATTCGCACTGGCGGCAGCCGGCGTTGGAGCGGCCGATGTTTCGTGGCCCGCAGCCGCAGCCGCAGCCGATGGCGTGTCGTGGCCACCGCGCGCACTGCGCTGCGGCAGCATCAGGTCGGACGAGTCGATGATGGCGCCGTCGCACATCGCCATCGCGCGTTCGAGGATGTTTTCCAGTTCGCGCACGTTGCCGGGGAAATCGTAGGCATCCAGCGCATCCCGTGCCGCCGGCGACAGCTGGCCGACGCTGTCGCCGCTCTTGCCGGCCAGCGCCTTGAGGATGAACGCGGACAGCAGCGGCACGTCGCCGCGGCGCTCGCGCAGCGGCGGCACGCGCAGCTCGATCACGTTGATGCGGTAGAACAGATCCTGGCGGAACTGGCCCTGTTCGACCAACTGGCCGAGGTTCTTGTGGGTGGCGGACAGGATGCGCACATCCACCGGAATCTCGTCGCGGCCGCCGATCGGGCGCACCGCTTTTTCCTGGATCGCGCGCAGCAGCTTCACCTGCATGTGCAGCGGCAGTTCAGCCACTTCGTCGAGGAACAGCGTGCCGCCCTGGGCGGCCTGGAACAGGCCTTCCTTGTCGGTGCTGGCGCCGGTGAAGCTGCCCTTGCGATGGCCGAAGAATTCGCTCTCCATCAGCTCGGACGGAATCGCGCCGCAGTTGACCGGCACGAACGGCCCACTGGCGCGCGGACCCTGTTCGTGGATCAGCCGGGCTACCAGCTCCTTGCCCACGCCCGATTCGCCGGCGATGTAGACCGGTGCCTGGTTGCGCGCCAGCTTGCCGATGGTGGCACGGACCTGCTGCATCGCCGCCGAGTCGCCGATCAGGCGCTCGCTGGAGTCGCCCGCCTTCGCCGCGCCGCCGCCGCTGCGTTTCTCTTCGGCCAGCCGCAGCGCAGTGCGCACCAGTCCGCGCAGCATCTGGATGTCGACCGGCTTGGAGACGAAGTCGAATGCGCCGGCCTTCAGCGCGTTCACGGCGGCATCGACGTTGCCGTAGGCGGTGATCATGGCCACCGGCATGTCCGGGTGGCTCGCGGCGATCAGCTCGATCACCTCCTGGCCATTGCCGTCGGGCAGCCGCATGTCGGTGAAGCACAAGTCGTAGCTGCGTTCGGCGAGTGCGTGACGCGCCTCGGTCACGGTGCCGACGGCGTCGACCTGCAGATCCATCCGGCCCAGCGTGATGGTCAGCAGCTCGCGAATGTCACGTTCGTCGTCGATGACCAGAACGGTCTGTACAGTCATGAGGGGTCTTTGATCCGCGATTGATTCAGTCGAAGGTTACTAGGGCAGACCAAAAGGTCAACGCGTGGCGGTCTGGGCGGTTTCTGCGGCGTCGGCAGGACTGCGTGCCGGTGGCGTCAGTACCAGCCGGAAACAGCTGCCGCCGCCGGCCACGCGCACGTATTCCAGCGAGGCCTGGTTGGCATCGCTCATCTGCCGGGCCAGATACAGGCCGAGGCCGGTGCCGTATTCGTGGGTGGTGTAGAACGGTTCGAAGATCTGCGCGGCCACTTTCGGCGCGATGCCGGGGCCGCGGTCGATCACTTCCAGGATCGGTACACCGTGCTCGCCCTGCCGGGTCACCACCATCACCCGCGCCGGCTCGCCGGGCAGGCGGCCGTAGCGCAGCGCGTTCTGCACCAGGTTCCACACCACCTGCTGCAGTTGCTGCGGATCGGCCACCGCCGCCACCGGCGTGCCGCTGCTGGCGATCACCCGCAGCGAATCGGCGCCTAGGTCGTTGCCCTGGCTGTATTCCTCGACGAAACCCTGTGCCCAGTGACCGAGGTCCAGGGTTTCCGGCCGCGAGCGCTCGCGCCGCGACAGTTGCAGGATGTTCTCGATGATCTCGTTGAGCCGGATGCAGTGGTTATTGATGATCTCGACCATGCGCTGGTCGGTGCTGTCCATGCTGGTCGACTCGGCCAGCAACTGCGCCGAGTAGCGGATTGCCGCCAGCGGGTTGCGGATCTCGTGCGCGATCGAGGCGGACAGCCGGCCCAGCGAGGTCAGCGTGAGTTCCTCTGCACGGCGCGATAGCAGCGAGGTGTCGTCGAGGAAGATCAGCACGTGCGAGTCGTCGTTCGGCGCCAATCGTGTGAACCGCGGCACCACTTCGGGTACACCGTCGGCGAGCTGGGTGGCGGTCTCGTCCAGCTTGCCGGACGTCATCCAGTGATACAGCCGGCGCGACAGTTCCGGTGCCAGTTGGCCCAGATCGCGCTGGTCGGCGCCCGGATTGCCCATCAGCATCCATGCCGATTCGTTGATCTGGTGGATGCGATTGGCGTCGTCGACCAGCAGCACGCCGGTTTTCATGCGGCGGATGATCAGCTCGTTGATCTGCGACAGGTTGGCCAGGTCGGTGCTGCGCTGTTCGGCCAGCGCTTCGGTGGCGCGCAGCTGCCGACCCAGCACATGGCATAGCGTGGTGCTGGCGAAATAGGCCAGTCCGAACAGCGCCGCCTCCAGCAAGTCGCCGCCAGAATTGTTTCCCGATGATCTGAAAAGGGTATGCCCGAGCACGCCCAGCGTAGCCAACGCGGCGAAGAAGCTGGACAGCCGCAGCGGCAGGATCAGTGCACCGGCACTGAGGTTCACCGCCAGCATCATCGCGATGCCGATACGCGCGTCATGCATCGCGGCAATCGCCAGCACGGCGGCGACAATGTCCACCACCAGGGTCGTCGCCACTGCCGTCCGGGCGTACGGCATGCTGCGCCGGTTCAGCAGCAGTGCTACCAGCGCGAAGATCAGGTACAGCGTGGTGACGGTGCGGGCAAAGCCGGGTTCTGCCAGTTGCGGCCAGCCCAGGCTGGGCGGGCCGAACGCCAGTCCGGCATACACCGATGCCTGCACCAGCCGGAACACATTGAGGAACGACAGCTCGTGACGAATCGTTGCCGGGCTTGCGGACGAGGCAGTGAAAGGTGGTGCGCTGGACACGTGACTGGGCACTCCTGGCAGTTCCGGCCGAGTATAGACGGGCTGATCGGCGCTGTACCGGGCGTCAAAGCGCATGAAACCGGCCCTTGCGGACGCCAAAACAGGCTGCTCTTTCCATTGCTGCCCGCTTCCGCGAAAATGAGCGGCCGTATTGCGCGGTTTCTGCCAGTTCGTGTGGCAGGCGCACTGCCTCCCGGCAGCGCGTCACTCCGCCGTCCGACCCTCCTGACCCACGCTGCTGTACATGCGTGCGGCCGCCATGTTTTTCCGTTCGCTCGAGGTATCGAATGAATTTCCACGAATACCAGGCCAAAGAACTGTTCGCGCAGTACGGCATCGCCGTGCCGCCGGGCAAGATCGCCAACTCCCCCGACGCTGCCGTCGATGCCGCCAAGGCGCTCGGCGGTTCGCAATGGATGGTCAAGGCGCAGATCCATGCCGGCGGCCGCGGCAAGGCCGGCGGCGTCAAGTTCTGCCGCAGCTTCGATGACGTGCGTGCTGCCGCCAAGGGCATGCTCGGCACGCATATGGAAACCTACCAGTCCGCTGGCCGTGCGCTGCCGGTGAACCTGGTGCTGGTGACCGACGCCACCAACATCGCCAAGGAGCTGTACCTGTCGATCCTGGTCGACCGCGACAGCAAGGCCGTCTCGTTCATCGCCTCCAAGCATGGCGGCGTGGACATCGAGCAGGTCGCCAAGGACACGCCGGAAGACATCCATACCATCGTGATCGACTTCGTCGAAGGGCTGCAGCCGTACCAGTGCCGGCAGCTCGGTTTCGCGATGGATCTCAATGGCAAGCAGGTCAACCAGCTGACCAAGATCATGCTGGGCCTGTACAAGCTGTTCAACGAGCAGGACCTGGCCTTGGTCGAGCTGAACCCGCTGGCCATCCTCGAGGACGGCAACCTCGCCGCGCTCGACGGCAAGGTCAACTCCGACGACAACGCCGAGTTCCGTCATCCGAACCTGGCCGCGATGCGCGACCTGACCCAGGAAGACGCCGCCGAAGCGGCCGCGCTGCAGAACAACCTCAACTACGTGACGATGGACGGCACGATCGGCTGCATGGTCAACGGTGCCGGCCTGGCGATGGCCACCATGGACGTGATCAAGCTGGCGGGCGGCGAGCCGGCCAACTTCCTCGACGTCGGCGGCGGCGCCACCAAGGAGCGCGTGACCGAGGCGTTCAAGCTGATCCTGTCCTCGGACAAGGTGCGCTGCATCCTGGTCAACATCTTCGGCGGCATCGTGCGCTGCGACCTGATCGCCGAGGGCATCATCGCCGCGGTCAAGGAAGTGGGCCTGAAGATCCCCGTGGTGGTGCGCCTGCAGGGCACCAATGTCGATCAGGGCCGCGAACTGCTGGCCAATTCCGGCCTGGCGATCACGCCGGCCGATGATCTCAACGACGCGGCCCAGAAAGCCGTGGCTGCGGCCAAGGGCTGAGGAGCAAACGAATGAGCGTTTTGGTCAACAAGAACACCAAGGTGATCGTGCAGGGCTTTACCGGCCAGCAGGGCACCTTCCATGCACAGCAGTGCCTCGACTACGGCACCAAGGTCGTCGGCGGCGTGACCCCGGGCAAGGGCGGTTCCGAGCACATCGGCCTGCCCGTGTTCAATTCGGTCGATGAAGCCGTCCTCGAAACCGGCGCCGATGCGTCGGTGATCTTCGTGCCGCCGCCGTTCGCGGCCGACTCGATCCTCGAAGCGATCGATGCCGGCATCAAGGTGATCGTGGCGATCACCGAAGGCATCCCGGTGCTGGACATGCTGCGCGTGAAGAACGTGCTGCAGCAGCACCCGGAGATCGTGCTGATCGGGCCGAACTGCCCCGGCATCATCACCCCGGGCGAATGCAAGATCGGCATCATGCCGGGCCACATCCACATGCCGGGCAAAGTCGGCATCGTGTCGCGCTCCGGTACGCTGACCTATGAAGCCGTGTTCCAGACGACCAACGAAGGCCTGGGCCAGTCGACCTGTATCGGCATCGGCGGCGATCCGATCAACGGCCTCAACTTCATCGACTGCCTCAAGCTCTTTCAGGACGACCCGCAGACCGAAGGCATCATCATGGTCGGCGAGATCGGCGGCAGCGCCGAGGAAGACGCCGCCGAATTCATCGGCGAGTACGTCAAGAAGCCGGTGGTGTCGTTCATCGCCGGCGCTTCGGCTCCGGCCGGCAAGCGCATGGGCCATGCCGGCGCGATCATCTCCGGTGGCAAGGGCACGGCGGCGGCGAAGTTCGCTGCGCTGGAGAAGGCTGGCGTCACCACGGTGAAGTCCCCGGCCGACCTCGGCAAGACCCTCGCCGGTCTGATGAGGAAGTAATCGGGTCTCTTCGACCGGTATGAAAAGGGCCGCAGCGATGCGGCCCTTTTTTGTCGACATGTTGATGCCGGTAACTTGCCCGCCAGGCGAGATACGCCGTTTGCTCACTGCCTCTCTGCATCACGCAAGGTCGTTGACCAAGCGGGGCGGTGCGTAGCTGTTCAAGCCAGTCACGTCAGCCCTTCTGGCGCAACCCTTTCTGTGCTGCGCGCAGCAACGTCTCCGTCACCGTTGCCAGCGTGCTCGAACGAATGGACCAGTGCTGCCAGTACAGTGGCACGTCGAGCCAGCGATTCGGCGCAATCGCCTTGAGCGTCCCTTTCGCGAAGTTCTTCTCCAGCATCGACTCTGGCGCCATCGCCCAGCCCAGGCCCAGTTCGGCGCCTTCCACGAAGGCGGTGGAAGATGGCACGTAGTGCATGGGTGGCGCGAGCTTTGCGCGGGTGACGCTGTGGATGAAGCGCCATTGCAAGGCGTCTTTGCGATTGAATACGAGCATCGGCGCCGCTCCCAGCGATGCGGCGTTCACGCCGCCGGCGAAATGGCGTGCGACAAAGGCGGGCGAGGCGACAGGCAGGTAGCGCATCACGCCAAGCTTCTTCACGCTGCAGCCTTGCACGGGCTGCGCGTCGGCGGTGATGGCGCCGAGTACGGAGCCGTCGCGCAACAGGTTGGTGGAGTGATCCTGGTCCTCCACGCGCACGTCGAACAACAACCGGTGCCGGTCGTGCAGCTGGGCCAAGGCGGCGAGGAACCAGGTCGCCAGCGAATCGGCGTTGACGCCGATGGCGACGGTGGTCGCCCCCGGGCTGCCCGGATCGACGCGGAAGTCCTTCAGGGTTTCGGCTTCGAGCAGGCGCATCTGCTGCACGCTGCGCAGCAACCGCTCGCCGGCCTCGGTGGCCTCGCAAGGCATGCGCCGAAGAATGAGCACCTGTCCGAGTCGGTCTTCGAGCGCCTTGATGCGCTGGGAAATCGCCGAAGGCGTCAGCGAAAGGCGCTGCGCCGCGCCGTCGAAGCTGCCCTCGTCAAGCACAGCAGCGAAGGCGGTGAGTTGGGGATTGAGCAGGCTCATGAGTGCGCTCCTTTACCAAAGATTAGCGAAACTTAATTCAATTAAGGATATTTAGTTTTACTGAATAAGACGCTCACGTCAGAGTAGGTGCTTTCTCAGAGGGGCATCCCATGGTTTTCACGGCCTATCTGGCCGGCCTCGCCGCCGGCGCGGGTCTGATCATTGCCATTGGCGCGCAGAACGCGTTCGTGTTGCGGCAGGGCCTGCAGCGTCACCACGTTGGCTCGGTGGTGGCCGTGTGCATACTTGCCGACATCAGCCTGATCCTGTTGGGCGTGGCCGGCACGGGGCTTGCGGTGCAACAGCATCCGGACCTGCTGCAATGGTTGCGCTACGCCGGTGCGGCGTTTCTGGCTGCCTATGGCGTCATGGCGTTGAAGCGGGCATGGCAGGGCGAAAGCGGCCTGCAGCCGGCGAATGACGGTGCAGTGAGCCGGGGACGCGTGGTGCTGGCCTGCCTGGCTTTCACGCTGCTCAACCCGCATGTATATCTCGATACGGTGGTATTGCTCGGCAGTCTGTCCACCCATTACGAAGGCGACACGCGCTGGGTGTTCGCGGCCGGCGCGTGCACGGCGAGCGTCGTCTGGTTCCTGTCGCTGGGTTACGGTGCCCGCCTGTTGTTGCCGGTATTTCGCAGCCCGGTGGCCTGGCGCGTATTCGATGTCGCGGTTGCGGTGTTCATGCTGACGCTGGCGGCAGCCCTGCTCGGTCAGCCGATGCGATAACCGGCCGGGTGCCGGAGGCTGTTCTCCAGCGATGCGCGGGAGGCTTCCCGGCACCGCTCGGGTACAATTTCAGTACCCAAGAGTTATGGATTCCGACGGCATGCCATCCCTACGCATCGCGCTTGCGCAGTTCGATTTTCCGGTAGGCGCGGTAGCGACCAATGCGGCCAAGGTGGGGGACCTGCTGGCGCAGGCGCGCGATGGCGGCGCGGCGCTGGTGGCGTTTCCCGAGCTGACCCTGAGCGGCTATCCGCCGGAAGATCTGCTGCTGCGGCCGAGTTTCCTCGCCGCCTGCGCCAGCGAACTCGATGCACTGGCGGTCGCGACCCAGGGTGTCGCCGCGCTGGTCGGCCATCCGCACAGCGAGGGTGAAGTATTCAACGCGGCCAGCCTGCTGCGCGAAGGGCGTATCGAGGTGACCGCGCACAAGCAGGCCTTGCCGAACTACGGTGTGTTCGACGACAAGCGCTATTTTCGCCCCGGCCACGAGACGGCCACGGCGATGATCGACGGCGTGCGTGTGGGCCTGCTGATCTGCGAGGACATCTGGCAGCCCGAGCCGGCGGCGCAGGCCGCGGCAGCCGGTGCGGAACTGCTGGTGGTGATCAACGCATCGCCGTGGGACAGCGCCAAGCAGGCCGGGCGTGAAGCGGTGCTGGCGGCGCGCGCGCGCGAAACCGGCTGCGCGATCGTGTATCTCAATTTGATCGGCGGCCAGGATGAAGTGGTCTACGACGGCGCCTCGTTGCTGGTGAATGGCGACGGCTCGATCGCGGCACGGGCTCCGGCGTTCATCGATGCGTTGCTGTGGGCCGAGTTCGATCCGGCCACGCGCACCTTGTCGGCGGAGAACTGGCCGGTGGCCGCCGATGACTCGATCGAGGCGACGCTGTACGCCGCGCTGGTGCGCGGCACCCGCGACTACATCGACAAGAACGGCTTCGGCGGCGTGCTGCTCGGTCTGTCCGGCGGCATCGACTCGGCGCTGACGCTGGCGCTGGCGGTTGATGCGCTGGGTGCGAGCCGGGTCACCGCAGTGATGATGCCTACCCGCTACACCTCGCAACTGTCGCTGGACGGCGCGCGCGCGCAGGCGGAAAAGCTTGGCGTGGATTACCACGTGATCGACATCGAGGCGACCTATCAGTCGTTCGTCGATGCGTTGACGCCGGCGTTCGCCGGCAAGGGCGCCGATACCACCGAGGAAAACCTGCAGTCGCGCACCCGTGGCGTGATGCTGATGGCGCTGAGCAACAAGCACGGTCGGCTGCTGCTGGCGACCGGAAACAAGAGCGAGATGGCGGTCGGCTACGCCACCTTGTACGGTGACATGTGCGGTGCCTACGCGCCGTTGAAGGACGTCTACAAGACCGTGGTGTACCGGTTGTCGCGCTGGCGCAACGCACACGCCACGCGCATTGGCGAGAATGACAGGATTCCGGTCGCGGTGATCGAGCGTCCACCCTCGGCCGAGCTGCGCGACAACCAGACCGATCAGGATTCGCTGCCGCCGTACGACGAGCTGGACGCCATCCTCGAACGCTTCATCGAGCGCGAGCAGTCGCAGGCGGAGATCGTGGCGCAGGGCTTCCACGCCGATACCGTGCGCCGGGTGGTGCGGCTGGTGCTGCTGAACGAGTTCAAGCGCCGGCAGTCGGCGCCGGGCCCGCGCGTGACCACCCGCGCGTTTGGCCGCGAACGGCGTTATCCGATCACTTCCGGGTGGCGTTGAGCCAGGGCGCAGACGATTTCATCGGCGTGGCCGAAGCCGAACCCGCACGGCACATTTGCTCCCTCTGGAGAGGGTTGGGGTGAGGGTGTTGGGTCCACGCAATGCCCACAAAAAAGCCGGCGATTGCGCCGGCTTCTTGTTTTCAGACGGACTGATGGCCGCTCAATGGTGGCCCGAGAACGGCACCATCTTGCGCAGGGTGGACGGCGCATGCGGCCACTTGGCATCGGTCAGGAAGGGATGGTTCGGGTAGTTCAGTGCCAGCACCTGGCGGGTCTGGTCGGCCAGGGTCTTCTGATCCAGCGCCAGGTAGCTGCGGGTGAGGATGGCCAGTGCGTCACCGGCCTGCGGTGCCTCCTGGTAATGCTCGACCACGTATTGCGAGCGATCGGCCGCGGCGATGTAGGCCTTGTTGCGCAGATAGAACTCGGCCACGTTGATTTCGTACTGCGCCAGCACGTTGCGCAGGTAGATCATGCGCTGGCGCGCGTCGGCGGTGTAGGCGCTGTCCGGGAAGCGGCGCGACAGCTCGGAGAAGTCGTCGAAAGACTGCAGGTTGTAGCCCTGATCGCGACGTGCCTGAGAACCTTCCCGGCTGATATAGCGCTCGATCACGCCGCTGGTGCGATCAAAATTGATCAGACCGCGCAGGTAATAGGCATAATCAACGTGTTTCTGGGTCGGATAGGTCTTGATGAAGCGGTTCACCGTCGACAACGCATCATCCGGCTGGTTGTCCTTGTACTGCGAGTAGGCCAGGTCGAGCTGGGCCTGTTCGTTGTACTCGCCCGACGGGAAGCGCGCGATCAGGCGCTGGTAGGCCTTGCTGGCGGCGGCGTAGTCGGCATTCTGCAGCGAGGCGTGCGCGTTGTTGTACAGCGCGTCCACCGGCATGTTGTCGATGGTGTCCTGTTTCGACCTGAACATCGAACAGGCACTCATCGAGACCACGAGCGCGAGCACCGCGAGCACTTTCAGGGCAGGCAATTTGAACATCGGCAGCTTGGACAAGCCCATTGATAGGCGCATAGGAATGAATTCAGATGTTTGAACGAAAAGGCATGATAGCCGAAACCGGCCACAGCCCGCGGAGCGCGGCATGACCACGATCCGACATGAGGCGGAAGTACCGCTGGCCGCAGCAGGACGCAGGTTCGACCAGGCTTTGGCCGAGATGTTCCCGGATTATTCGCGTTCACGGCTCAGCGGCTGGATCAAGTCCGGCGCGGTGACCCTGGACGGGGTGCAGGCACCGCCACGGCAGCTGTTGCGTGGCGGCGAGCAGGTGCGGCTGCAGGTCGAGCTGGAAAACGAGGTGACCAGCGCGCCGGAAGACATCGCGCTGGACATCGTGCATGAGGATGAGCACCTGCTTGTACTGAACAAGCCGGCCGGGCTGGTGGTGCATCCGGGCGCCGGCAATCCGGCCGGCACCCTGCTCAACGCGTTGCTGCATCACGATCCGAAGCTGGCCGAACTGCCGCGTGCCGGCATCGTGCACCGGCTGGACAAGGACACTTCCGGGCTGATGGTGGTGGCGAGGACCCTGCCGACGTATACCGCGCTGGTCGATCTGCTGTCGCGGCACGAGGTGGAGCGTCAGTACGAGGCGGTGGTGCTGGGCACGATGGTGGCCGGCGGCACGGTGGATGAGCCGATCGGCCGCAGCATGGGCGATCGCCTGCGCCAGGCGGTGCGCGACGAAGAGGACGGCAAGCGTGCGGTGACCCATTACCGGCTGCGCGAACGCTTTCGGGCGCACAGCTTGCTGCAATGCCAGCTGGAGACCGGTCGCACCCATCAGATCCGTGTGCATCTGGCGCATATCAACCATCCGCTGATCGGCGATCCGCTGTACGGCGGCGGCCTGAAACTGCCCAAGGGTGCCAGCGCGGAGCTGATCGCCATGCTGCGCGGCTTCCGGCGGCAGGCGCTGCATGCGGAGAAATTGTCGTTCGTGCATCCGATCACGGGTGAGGCGTTGTCGTTCAGCGCCGAGCGGCCGGCTGACCAGTTGGCGCTGATCGAGGCGCTGCGTGCGGATCTGCTCGAGCACGGTTCGGATCACTAATTGAGCCTGAAGAATGGGGAGTGTCCGTCTTTCGGCGAGCTTCGTTTAAGCTGCGGGACTCCCGCTCCCCGCTCCCCCGGAACCCATGACCGATACCTGGATCTTCCCCGACTGGCCGGCCCCGCCGCAGGTACATGCGGCGATCACTACCCGTCAGGGGCCGGGCATCTCGGCGCCACCGTTCGAGCGCTTCAATCTTGGCCTGCGTAGCGGCGATTCAGCTGATTCGGTCGAAGCCAATCGCGGCGCGCTGCAGCAGGCGCTGAGGTTGCCGGCGGCGCCACGCTGGCTGCGTCAGGTGCACGGCATCAATGTGGCCGAGCTGGGGCCGCTGCCCAGTCCGGACGAGCCGCAGGCGGATGCGGCGGTATCGCACATCCCCGGCACGGTGCTGTCGATCCTCACCGCCGATTGCCTGCCGGTGCTGTTCTGCGCCGACGATGGCAGCGAGATCGGCGCCGCGCATGCCGGCTGGCGCGGCCTCGCTGCCGGCGTGCTGGAATCGACGCTGACCCAGTTGCACTCGCCGCGCGAGCGGCTGCTGGCATGGCTGGGGCCATGCATCGGCGCGGTCACGTACGAAGTGGGGGAAGAGGTGCGCAACGCCTTCGTCGACACGAATGCAGCGACGGCGGACTGCTTCGTATCGACGCGACCCGGTCACTGGCAATGTGATCTGGCCGCGCTGGCGAGGCGGCGACTGATCGCGGCAGGAGTGACGCGGATCTACGGCGGTGGCTTCGATACCTTCGGCGATGCACGGTTCTATTCCTACCGTCGCGACGGCGCGCGCAGCGGTCGCTTCGCCAGCCTGATCTGGCTGGCCGGCAGCTGACCCGCCGGCCTTGACGCGGTGTCGTCATGCCATCTGCTTGAATCATCAGCCGTTGTCCGCATCTTTGCGGGCAGTGGCGGCGAGTCCGCCAAATCCTTTTACCTCTGACGGGGGATCACGATATGCGGATGGACAAACTCACCTCGCGTTTCCAGCAGGCGCTGGCCGACGCGCAATCGCTGGCCGTGGGCCGCGACAACAACATGCTGGAACCGGTCCACGTGATGGCGGCGCTGCTCGGTCAGCAGGGCGGTTCGACCGCGCCGCTGCTGACCCAGGCGCAGGTCAACGTGCCGGCCCTGCAGCAGCGCGTCAACGACATGCTTGAACGCTTGCCGAAGGTGAGCGGGCAGGAAGGCAACATCCATGCGGGCAACGAGCTGACCCGGCTTCTCAACCTAACCGACAAGCTGGCGCAGCAGCGCGGCGACCAGTTCATTGCCAGCGAACTGTTCGTGCTCGCCGCACTGGACGACAAGGGCGAACTGGGCGCGGCGCTGAAAGCAGCGGGCGCGACCAAGCCGAATCTGGAGGCGGCAATCGACAAGCTGCGTGGCGGCGAGAAGGTGCAGAGCGAAAACGCCGAGGAACAGCGCCAGGCGCTGGAGAAATACTGCATCGACCTGACCGCGCGCGCCGAGTCCGGCAAGCTCGATCCGGTGATCGGCCGCGACGAGGAAATCCGCCGCACCATCCAGGTGCTGCAGCGGCGCACCAAGAACAATCCGGTGCTGATCGGCGAGCCAGGCGTGGGCAAGACGGCGATCGTCGAAGGACTGGCCCAGCGCATCATCAAGGACGAAGTGCCGGAAGGTCTGCGTGGCCGTCGGGTGCTGGCGCTGGACATGGGTGCGCTGATCGCCGGGGCGAAATTCCGTGGCGAGTTCGAGGAGCGGCTGAAGGCGGTGCTGAGCGACCTGTCCAAGCAGGAAGGTCGGGTGATCCTGTTCATCGACGAACTGCACACCATGGTCGGTGCCGGCAAGGCCGACGGCGCGATGGATGCCGGCAACATGCTCAAGCCGGCGCTGGCGCGCGGCGAGCTGCATTGCATCGGCGCCACCACGCTGGACGAGTACCGCAAATACATCGAGAAGGATGCCGCGCTGGAACGCCGCTTCCAGAAAGTGTTCGTAGGCGAGCCCTCGGTGGAAGACACCATTGCGATCCTGCGCGGACTGAAGGAGCGCTACGCGGTACATCACGGCGTCGAGATCACCGATCCGGCGATCGTCGCCGCCGCCACGCTGTCGCATCGCTACATCGCCGACCGCCAGCTGCCGGACAAGGCGATCGACCTGATGGACGAGGCGGCTTCGCGCATCCGCATGGAAATCGACTCCAAGCCGGAGGAGCTGGATCGACTCGAGCGTAGGCTGATCCAGCTGAAGATCCAGCGCGAGATGCTGAAGAAGGAGAAGGACAGCGAGTCGAAGCAGCGCCTCGTCGATCTGGAAACCGACATCGAGAAACTGGAGCGCGAGTTCTCCGACCTCAACGAGATCTGGAAATCCGAGAAGGCCGCGCTGCAGGGCGCGACCAAGGTCAAGGAGCAGATCGAGCAGGCGCGGCAGGAGCTGGACGCCGCACAGCGCCGGCAGGACTACGCGAAGATGAGCGAGATCCAGTACGGCAAGCTGCCGGAACTGGAGAAGCAGCTTGCCGCGGCGCAGGCCGCCGAGACACAGGATTTCAAGCTGCTGCAGGACAAGGTCACCGCCGAGGAAATCGCCGAAGTGGTGGCGCGCTGGACCGGCATTCCCGTCGCCAAGATGCTGGAAGGCGAGCGCGAAAAGCTGCTGCACATGGAAGATGACTTGCACAGGCGCGTGGTCGGCCAGGATGAGGCGGTGCGCGCGGTGTCCGATGCGATCCGTCGCTCGCGCGCCGGCCTGTCCGACCCGAACCGGCCGAACGGCTCGTTCCTGTTCCTCGGCCCCACTGGCGTGGGCAAGACCGAGTTGTGCAAGGCGCTGGCCGAGTTCATGTTCGACACCACTGACGCGATGGTGCGCATCGACATGAGCGAGTTCATGGAGAAGCACTCTGTGAGCCGGTTGGTCGGCGCGCCGCCCGGTTACGTGGGTTACGAGGAAGGCGGCTATCTGACCGAAGCGGTGCGTCGTCGTCCATACAGCGTGATCCTGCTGGACGAGGTGGAGAAGGCGCATCCGGACGTGTTCAACATCCTGCTGCAGGTGCTCGACGACGGCCGTCTCACCGATGGCCAGGGCCGCACGGTGGATTTCCGCAACACCGTGATCGTGATGACCTCGAACCTCGGCTCGCAGATGATCCAGGACGCGGCCGAGAACAACGAGGGCAGCGATGCGGAAGAGCAGTACACCCAGATGAAGGCCTCGGTGATGGGCGTGGTGCAGGCGCACTTCCGTCCCGAATTCATCAACCGGCTCGACGAGCTGGTGGTGTTCCGTCCGCTGGACAAGACGCAGATCCGCGCCATCGCGAAGATCCAGCTGGCGTATCTGGAGAAGCGCCTGGCCGAGCGTCAGCTCAAGCTGGAAATCAGCGACGCCGCGCTGGCCCTGCTCGGCAATGTCGGCTTCGATCCGGTCTACGGGGCGCGGCCGCTGAAGCGGGCGATCCAGCAGCAACTGGAGAATCCGCTGGCGCGGGAGATCCTCGAAGGCCGTTATGCGCCTGGTGCCGTGATCAAGGTGGATGCCGCCGGTGGGCATCTGGTATTCCGCCAAGGCTGAGCTTGTTCGGTGCAAAGAAAAATCCCGGCTTGCGCCGGGATTTTTTTGGACGGCCAGATGATGCGGTGTTACCAGCTGTAGCGCACCTTGCCGTAGACGTAGGCACCGTTGTAGCCGAACGGTGCGTACACGGAATAGGGCAGCGTGCCATTGTTGCTGTTGGCGGCAATGTTCTTGTCGGGATGGACGTTGAGCGCGTCATCCGCACCCACCGTGAACGTCCATTGCGGCAGGCTGTAGTTCACGGCCAGGTCGAAAATCCACTTGGGCCTGAACGTCTGGTCGAGCAGGTAGTTCGTCGCGTTGTATGCAGTGTAGCGGCCATAGCGGGTCAGGTTTCCGGTCACGCCCCAGTTGCCCACGTTGTACTGCTCGCTCAGGATCAACTTGCTGCGTGGCGTCGTATCGGCCAGCAGGCCCTTGATGTCGCGCCGATCCAGGCGATGGAAAGTGGCGCCCAGTGCGTCCAGCACTGCAGGGTTAGGGCGGACCTTGGTGACTTCGTTCTTGTTGTAGTTGGCGCTGATCGTGGTCTGCAGCGTGCCGGCATCGCCGAGATCGCTGCGGTAACTGGCCACGAAATCGACGCCGCGGGTGCGCGTATCGGCGGCGTTGGTGAAATAGGAGATACCGCTGTAGTTGAGATTGGCGACGCCATGGGCTGCCAGATAGGCCTGCACCGCCGGACCCGTGGTGGCGATGCTGCTGGACAGCACGATGCGGTCGCTGATGGCGATCTGGTAGGCATCGATGCTCAGGCTGAGCGCGTCGGTCGGGTTCCATACCGCGCCGATGGTGTAGTTGTGCGACTTCTCCGGCTTCAGCGGTTCGCTGCCGAGCAAGCGGGCGACCGGGCTGTTCACCGGCACAAGTCCGGAGTTGTAAATGCCGGCCGGCAACCCGAGCGAGTTGCCCGGTCCGAAGAACAGCGACGAAGTGGAGGAGTAGAACTCCTGGGCCAGCGACGGTGCACGGAAGCCGGTCGAGGCGCTGGCGCGGAGGGCGAAGGTATCGGTGAAATCGAAGCGGCCCGCCAGCGAGCCGGACGTGGTGCCACCGAAGTCCGAGTAATTCTCGTGCCTGACGGCGGCGGACACGCCCAGCTTGTCGGTGAGATTGGTTTCCAGATCCAGATACTCGGCGACATCGTGCCTCGCCAGCGAACCCGAATTCACCGGCTGCCAGCCGGCAAACCCCTGGGCGCCAGCCGCTGGAATGGTCTTGGTGCCGGGAATCGGATTGCCGCGGGAGGTGTAATAGGAAGTCAGGTCGCCGGCATCGATCGCATAGCTCTGGCGCAGGTATTCCGCGCCTAAGGCTACGGTCACCGGATTGGGCAGCCAGCCGACCGACACATCCTTGGCGAGATCGATGTCGAACGACCGCTGCGCCGCCTTGAGGATGCCGTCATGGAACGAGGTCGGGCTGCTGCCGAAATCATTCAGATAGGCAAGGTTGATGCTGTTGAAGGTGGTGTAGGAAACCCGGTTGCCACCGTAGTTGCCGCTGACATCCCAGCGCCAGCCGTTCAAGGTTCCGCGCAAACCCGCCACCAGCGAGCGATCGGTCGAGTTGGAGTTCTCCAGTGGCAGATAGCCGTTCGGGTAGATGTTCGCAATCAGCGGGCTGCTGGGCGATGGGCTGTTGCGGCCGTAACGGAAGAACGCCGGCGAGGTGCCGTCGCGATGTCCGAAGTGGCCGAAGGCATAGAACTGCACATCCGGCGTGATGTCGTACTGCGTGTTGAGCAGCAGGTTCTGATCCTTGACCGCCGGATCGCCCTCGCGGTAGTTCACGCCGAGCTGGGGAAAGCCGGGCCGCCGGTCGGGTCCGGCGCGATTGGTGTAGTCCTCGTTGCCGCTTTGCACCGCGATGCGGAGCCAGCCCTTGTCGTCGCTCAGCGGTATGCCGAAATTGGCCGAGCCCTGCCATTGCCTGCCATCGCCTGCCGAATACTGGCCGCCGGTGATTTCCACATCGCCGCCCTTCGCTCCCTTTTTCAGGATGATGTTGATGACGCCGGCGATGGCATCGGAGCCGTACTGGGCCGAAGCGCCGTCGCGCAGCACTTCGATGTGATCGATGGCGGAGACCGGGATCGTGTTGAGATCCACCGCCTGCGCGCCGCGTCCCAGCACGCCGTTGGTCAGCAGCAGTGCGCCCGGATGCCAGCGCTTGCCGTTCACCAGCACGAGGACCTGATCGGGCGACAGTCCGCGCAACTGCGCAGGGCGCTGCGTATCGGCGGTATCGGCGGCCGAGGGGCGTGGAAAGGTCAGTGACGGAATGATCCGGGCAAGCGCCGTGGGAAGATCGTTGGTGCCAGTCTGCTGCAGCACCTTGGCCGAGACCACGTCGATCGGCGTCAGCGAGCTGCTTTCGGTACGGCTGTCGGAGCGGGTGCCGGTGACGATCACGGCGCTCAGATCCTTGGCCTTGGCCGCCGGTGGCGTGCTGGCGTCCTGCGCGGCGGCGTTGCCGGACAGTGCCAGCAGCACGGCAGCAGGCAGCCATGCCAGAACGATCGGGTTGGAACGCTTGCTCATGGGGACTCTCCGTTTCATGGGGTGCTGCGTCGCAGCAATTGCAGACTAGTGGCGCATCGTGTCTCCGTCAATAGCCGTATAGACGTCTATACGTCCAATTCGTCAAATTGGCACTGCGATCAATGGATGGTCAGGTTTTTTTTGCCCTGGTCGCAGGCTACTCCCGCAGTACGGCTGGTGCCACGAGCCTGGTGGGACATTGAAATCCGCGCGAACGCGCCGATAATGGCCTGCTGCCGGCCCCGCGTTGGCTGGACTGTCTGGAGTTTCCATGCCCATCTACGAATTTGAGTGCAGCCATTGCGGCCATCGTTTCGATCGCCTGCAGAAGTTGTCCGACACCGATCCCTCGATCTGCCCTGCCTGCGACGCGCCACATCTGCGGCGGATGGTCAGCGCGCCATCGTTCCGACTGGCCGGCAGCGGCTGGTACGAAACGGATTTCAAGAAGGACGGTGACAAGAAGCGCAACCTCGCCGGCGACGGTGGCCAGTCCGGCGGCACCACCGCGACGTCGCCGACGGCGACGCCTGCGCCAGCCGCCACGCCCGCGACCGGCGGTTCCGGGGAAAGCGCCAGCTGAACCGGCAGAACGCCCGGCCGGTTCCTGCATTCCGACGCAAGATATGCTGATGCCGAAGACGCTGGCGATGGTGCCGGCCAGGTATGAGTGAGGAGGCAGGGCGATGCGCGTGATTGGCGGATGGGCAGGCGGGATCATCGTGGTCGGGTTCGTGAGCGGCCTGTTTGGGGTGGCGCCGCCCGTGCGGGCACAGTCGGATACACCGGTGCGCTGCGTGAGCAACGATGGCCACTACGCGCGCTGCGCCGTGCCATGGCGATACGTCGAGCTGTACAAACAGGAGTCGAAGGCCGACTGCATTCGCGGCCAGAGCTGGGGCATGGATGACGGCACCCTGTGGGTCGATCGCGGTTGTCGCGGCTTGTTCGGTCCGGCCGACCGCGGCGGTTATGGCGATCGCCATGACAACCGCTACGACGACGATCGCCGTGATCGCGACCGTGGCTACGGCGATGAAGGTGGCTGGCAGCCAGGTCCCGACTGGGATCGCCAGATCAGCCTGCAGTGCGACAGCAACAAGAAGAAATACCAGATGTGTCAGGTCGACGTGGGCCGCAACGGCCGCGTGCGGCTTGGACGGCAGCTCTCCGACGCCCGTTGCACCGAAGGCTACAGCTGGGGCTGGAACCGCGCCGGGGTGTGGGTGGCGCACGGCTGCCGCGGCGAATTTCTCGTCGACCGGCGCTGGTAGGCCTGGATCCGGGACGGCCTGCGGTAGCGCCCAGCCGTCCCCGCCGCGCCGCGGTGGTAAACTTCGCAGTCTTTTCCCACGCCTGAAGTCGCCGCGGCGACGCCGGAGTTCCAACGCATGCGCACGCATTACTGCGGCCTCATCAATGAGTCGCTGATCGACCAGACCGTCACCTTGTGCGGCTGGGTCAACAAGATCCGGTTGCAGGCTCACGTCGCCTTCGTCGACCTGCGCGACCATGAAGGCCTGGCCCAGGTGGTGATCGATCGCGACAACGCCGCTGCCTTTGCCGTGGCGAACGAGATCGGCAACGAATACTGCCTGCGTGTCACCGGCACGATCCGTCAGCGCGTATCGGTCAACGACAAGCTGAAGACCGGCACGGTCGAACTGGTCGCCGACACGGTGGAGATTCTCAACGCCGCGAAGGATCTGCCGTTCGCGCTGCATGAGAATCCGAACGAGGACATGCGGATGACCTACCGCTACCTCGACCTGCGCCGCCCCGAGATGCAGGCGATGATGCGCAAGCGGATCAAGCTGGTGCAGACCTTGCGCCGTTATCTCGACGATCGCGGTTTCCAGGACGTCGAGACGCCGATCCTGACCAAGGCCACGCCCGAAGGCGCACGCGATTATCTGGTGCCCAGCCGCGTGCATCCGGGCCAGTTCTACGCGTTGCCGCAGTCGCCGCAGCTGTTCAAGCAGATCCTGATGGTGGCTGGCTTCGACCGCTACTACCAGATCGCGCGCTGCTTCCGCGACGAGGATCTGCGCGCCGACCGCCAGCCGGAATTCACCCAGCTCGATCTGGAGTTCGCCTTCGTCGAAGAGAAGGATGTGCAGGATTTCGTGGAGGAACTGATCCGCCACGTGTTCCGCGAAGTGCAGGGCGTGGAACTCGACGCGAACTTCCCGCGCATGACCTGGGCCGAGGCGATGCGTCGCTTCGGTTCGGACAAGCCCGACTTGCGCATTGCGCTGGAGCTGGTCGACATCGCCGACGCGGTGAAGCACGTCGAATTCAAGGTGTTCGCCGAGCCGGCCAATGACGCGGGTGGCCGCGTTGCCGCACTGCGCGTGCCGGGCGGCAGCACGCTGTCGCGCAAGGACATCGACGGCCTCACCGAATATGCGTCGCGCTACGGTGCCAAGGGTCTGGCCTGGCTGAAGGTCGAGGATCTGGCCAAGGGCCGCGACGGGATCAATTCGCCGGTGGCGAAGTTTCTCGACGACGCGGCGCTGGACGGCGTGCTCAAGGCGACTGCCGCACAGACCGGGGACATCGTGTTCTTCGGCGCCGGCAGCTGGAAGACCGTCACCGACTTCATGGGCGCCCTGCGGCTGAAGGTCGGCAAGGATCGCGGCCTGGTCGAGGACAGCTGGAAGCCGCTGTGGGTCACCGACTTCCCGATGTTCGAATACGACGCCGAAGAGCAGCGCTTCGTCGCCCTGCATCATCCGTTCACCGCGCCGAAGGCGGATGACGCCGCGCAGTTGCGCGCCGATCCGCACAACGCGGTGAGCCGCGGTTACGACATGGTGTTGAACGGCAACGAGATCGGCGGCGGTTCGATCCGTATCCATCGGCCGGAGATGCAGAGCACGGTGTTCGAACTGCTCGGCATCGGCGCCGAAGAGGCCGAGATGAAGTTCGGCTTCCTGCTGAAGGCGCTCAAGTTCGGCGCGCCGCCGCACGGTGGTCTGGCGTTCGGCATCGACCGCATCGCGGCGCTGATGGCCGGCACCGAGTCGATCCGCGACGTGATCGCGTTCCCCAAGACCACCAGCGCGCAGGATCTGATGACCGATGCGCCGTCGATGGTGAGCGACGCGCAGCTGAAGGAGCTGCATGTGCGCGTGGCGGCCAGCAAGGAGGCTGCCGGCTGATCCGCCGACAGCGCCCCGCGCGAACTTCCGGCGGCATGCCATGAGCGACCACGTGATCTTGCTGCACGGTCTGTGGATGCGCGGCTTTGCGCTGTCCATGCTGCATCGTCGGCTGATCGAGGCGGGCTTTCGCGTGCACCGCTTCGATTACCTCAGCGTGGCGGCCACCCAGCAGCGCATCCTGGATCGACTGCAGGCGCGCATGAACGGACTGGCCGGTGAGGCCGATGCAGTGCATCTGGTCGGCCACAGCCTGGGTGGCTTGCTTGCCTTGCGCGCCTGTCTCGATGCCGAACTGCCCCCCGGCCGCATCGTCTGCCTGGGCTCGCCGCTGAAGGGTAGCGCGGCCGCGCGCGGTTTTGCCGCCTGGGGCCGCGGCGGCGAAGTGCTGCTGGGGCACAACCGCGAATTGCTGGAGCGGGGTTTCGAGCGCTGGGACGGACCGCGCGAAGTCGGCATGATCGCCGGCCGCATGCCACTCGGTCTCGGCGCGATGCTGGGCCATTTTGCCGGTGAGCACGATGGCACCGTGGCGGTCGAGGAAACGCGCCTGTCCGGCCTGACGGCGCATTGCGTGGTCGAGGCGAACCATACCGGCCTGCTGTTTTCCGCCGAAGTCGCCCAGCGGGTCGCCCGTTTCCTGCAGCAGGGCCGTTTCGAGGCCGATTGAGCGGCACGACCTGCGCTCTGCCGCCTCATGTCGGGATTCCGGCACGCGATCCGAAATCAGGTAAAATTCCCGGTTCGTTCAGCTGATCCAAGTGCAGGCATTGTCATGGGTAGAGGCCCGTCCATCGAAGGTCGCAAGAATGCCGAGGACGCCAAGCGCGCCAAGGTATTCACCAAGCTGATCCGCGAGATCACCGTCGCCACGCGTGCCGGAGTCGCCGATCCGGCCGGCAATCCGCGCCTGCGCGCGGCGGTGGACAAGGCGTTGTCGGCGAACATGACCCGCGACACCATCGATCGTGCGATCAAGCGCGGCTCCGGTGCCGACGGCGGTGCCGACATGCAGGAGTTGCGCTACGAGGGCTACGGCCCGGCCGGCATCGCGCTGATCATCGACTGTGTCACCGACAACCCGGTGCGCACGGTCGCCGATGTGCGCCACGGGCTGACCAAGCATGGTGGCAACCTCGGCACCAGCGGCTCGGTGGCGTTCCAGTTTCATCGCTGCGGCGAGCTGGTATTTGCCACCGCGGGCGATGCGGCGCAGGAGGAGAAAATCCTCGAAGCCGCGCTCGAGGCTGGTGCAGACGATGTGGTGAACGAAGCGGGCGAGAGCAGCGTGCTGTGCGCGCCGGATCATTTCGAGACGGTGCAGAAGGCGCTCATCGCCGCCGGCCTCAAGCCGGTGCGTGCCGAGGTGGTGATGCGCCCGGCCAATCGGGTGGCGATTCCCGCCGAAGCGCAGGAAACCCTGCTCGACCTGCTCGACTGGCTGGAAGAACTCGACGACGTGCACGAGATCTATCACAACGCCGTGCTGCCGCCCGAGGCTGCCGAATAAGTCGGAAGGCCACCGGCCCTTCGCATCGCATTCCAGATGACCCGAATTCTTGGCATCGACCCGGGCAGTCAACGCACCGGCGTGGGCATCATCGACGTCGACGATGCGGGCAAGCTCACCCATGTCTTTCACGGTGCCCTGGTGGTGGCCGGTGAGGCCACGTTCCCGTTGCGCCTGAAACGCATCTTTGACGAACTGTGTGACATCATCGCCGCGCATCAGCCGGCCGAGTGCGGGATCGAGCGCGTGTTCATGGCGCGCAATCCGGATTCGGCGCTGAAGCTGGGGCAGGCGCGTGGCGCCGCGATTTGTGCGGTGGTCAGTCGGGGGATCGTGGTGCACGAATACGCAGCAACCGAAGTAAAGCAGTCCGTGGTCGGCAGCGGCCGCAGTGACAAGACCCAGGTGCAGCACATGATCGGCGTATTGCTCGGGCTGAAGGGCCCGCTGCAGGCCGATGCTGCCGATGCGCTGGCGATTGCGGTCACCCATGCGCACACCCGCGCCAGCCTGGCCCGTGTCGGCATCCCGCGCACGGCCTGGAGGCGGCGCCGATGATCGGACGTCTGCGTGGCATTCTGATCTCCAAGCAGCCGCCCTCGCTGCTGGTCGAGGTCGCCGGCGTCGGTTACGAGGTCGAGGCGCCGATGTCGACGATCTACGACCTGCCGGGCATTGGCAAGGAAGTGATCCTGCTCACCCATCACGCGGTGAAGGAAGACAGCGTGACGCTGTACGGCTTCCTGCATGAAAGTGAGCGCGCGCTGTTCCGCAACCTGCTCAAGGTCAGCGGGATCGGCGCGAAGATCGCGCTGGCGGTGCTGTCCGGTGTATCTACCGATCATTTCGCGCGGCTGGTACACGCGGGCGACGTGGTTGCGCTGACCAAGATTCCCGGCATCGGCAAGAAGACCGCCGAGCGCATCGTGGTGGAACTGCGCGATCGTCTCGACGGACTGTCGAGCCTTCCTGGAGCGTCCATCCAGGGTGTCGGTACGCCGCTCGATGCGGCCGGCGAGGCCACTGTGGCGTTGCAACAGCTTGGCTACAAACCGGCTGAAGTCACCAGGCTGGTGCAGAAGGTTGCCGCCGAGGGCGACAACGCTGAAGCCATCATCCGCAAGGCGCTGCGCGCCGCACTCGGAGGTTGAATCCGTGAGCCGGGAAACCATGCACGGAACGAACGAGTCGGAAACCAAGCGGCGCCTGGCGGCGCTCGCACTGGGCGCGATCGGCGTGGTCTATGGCGATATCGGCACCAGTCCGCTGTACACCTTGCAGACCACGCTCAGCCATGACGGCATGAAGCCCACGCCCGAAAGCATCTATGGCGTGCTCTCGCTGATCTTCTGGGCGCAGATCCTGGTGGTGTCGCTGAAGTATGTGGTGTTCATCATGCGCGCCGACAACAAGGGCGAAGGCGGCATCATGGCGCTGATGGCGCTGGCTCAGCGCAGTGTGCGCGAGCAGCCGAAACTGCGTTGGGTACTGGCCATCCTGGGCATCTTCGGTGCCTCGCTGTTCTACGGCGACGGCGTGATCACCCCGGCGATTTCCGTGCTGTCGGCGGTAGAAGGCGTGAAGGTGGCAGCGCCCGGTCTTTCGCACTGGGTGGTGCCGGTGACGGCAGTGATCCTGTTTTTCCTGTTTGCCATGCAACGTCACGGCACGGCCCGCGTGGGCAACGTGTTCGGACCGGTGATGGTGGTCTGGTTCATCGTGATCGCGCTGCTGGGCGTACATCTGATCGTGAAAAACCCGCAGGTGCTGTGGGCGATCAATCCGGTCCACGGTGTGCGTTTCTTCTTCACTCACGGGATGCAGGCGTTCATCGCGCTCGGTGGCGTGGTGCTGGCGTTGACTGGTGCCGAAGCGCTGTATGCCGACATGGGGCATTTCGGCAAGCGGCCGATCCGGCTGGCCTGGTTCAGCTTCGTGCTGCCGGCACTCGTGCTCAATTATTTCGGGCAGGGCGCGTTGCTGCTCGCTCATCCCGAGGCGGTCGACAATCCGTTCTTCAAGATGGTGCCGCAGTTCCTGCTGTATCCGATGATCGGTCTGGCCTGTATCGCCACCGTGATTGCCTCGCAGGCGGTGATTTCCGGCGCGTTCTCGATGACTCGCGAGGCGATGTCGCTGGGTTACTCGATGCGCATGCAGGTGGTGCACACCTCGCGTGAGATGTCCGGGCAGATCTTCGTGCCGTGGGTCAACAGCTTCCTGCTGGTGATGGTGCTGGTGGCGGTGTTCGGGTTCCGCAGCTCCGACAGCCTGAGCGCGGCCTATGGCATTGCGGTGACGGGCACCATGACGATCACCACCATGCTGGCCCTGGTGGTGGCGCGCCATCAGTGGGGCTGGAACCGTTTCACGGTGATCGCCGCCGGTGTGCTGCTGCTGACGATCGACCTGTCCTTCCTCGGTGCGAACCTGATCAAGGTCGAGTACGGCGGCTGGTTCCCGCTGGTGCTGGGTCTGGGTGTATTCGTCTTGATGACCACCTGGCGCCGCGGCCGTGAACTGGTGGTGCGCGAGATCAAGCAGGGCGGTCTGGCCCTGGCGCCATTCATCGCGAATATCACCGAGCATCCGCCACTGCGGGTGCCGGGTACGGCGGTGTTTCTCACCGCGAGCCAGAATTCGGTGCCGCATGCGCTGCTGCACAACCTCAAGCACAACAAGGTGCTGCATGAGCGCAACGTGCTGCTGACGGTGGACATGCTGGAGACGCCGGTGGCGGATACCGATGAGCGTATCCACATCACGACCATGGGCAACGAATTCTACAAGTTGGAGCTGCGCTTCGGTTTCGCCGAGGATCCGAACATTCCGCAGGCACTATCGCTGTGTTCGCGTACCGGACTGCCATTCGACCTGATGGATACCACCTTCTTCCTGTCGCGTGAAAACATCGTCGCCGACAAGGGTCGTCCCGGCATGGTGCTATGGCGCGACAAGCTGTTCGTCTTCATGGCACGCAACGCGGTGCCGGCCACGGCGTTCTTCCAGATTCCGGGCAACCGATTGATCGAGCTGGGCGCGCAGGTGGAGATTTGATCCGCTTGCGGACCGGATCTCCGCCGCGATCCACGGATGGATCGCACGCGGGCTGATCGCCAAAACGATCAGCCCGCGGAGTCTGGTCGGGCCTCGCCCGATCAGGCGAGTCAGGAAAGTGCAGGAAAGCACTTTGTTGGCACAGAGGGTATGGCTGCCTTTTTGCTCCATTTCCCGAGCGCAAGCCGCCATAATGTCCGCATGACCGACCACCGCATCATCACCGCTGCTGCCCAGCTCGACGACGACGCGCTGGAAGCCACCATCCGACCGAAGCGGCTGGCCGAATACCTGGGTCAGCAGGCGGTGCGCGAGCAGTTGTCGATCTACATCGAGGCGGCCAGGAAGCGCGGTGGTGCACTCGATCATGTGCTGATCTTCGGACCGCCCGGTCTGGGCAAGACCACGCTCAGTCACGTCATCGCCAACGAGCTTGGCGTCAACTTGCGTTCCACTTCGGGGCCGGTGCTGGAGCGCGCGGGCGACCTCGCAGCGCTGCTGACCAATCTCGAGGCGAACGATGTGCTGTTCGTCGACGAGATCCATCGTCTGTCGCCAGTGGTTGAAGAAGTGTTGTACCCGGCGATGGAGGACTTCCAGATCGACATCATGATCGGCGAAGGTCCGGCCGCGCGCTCGATCAAGCTGGATCTGCCGCCGTTCACCCTGATCGGTGCGACCACCCGCGCCGGTATGCTCACCGCGCCGTTGCGCGACCGCTTCGGTATCGTGCAACGGCTGGAGTTCTATACCGCCGACGAGCTCACCGCGATCGTGCGCCGCGCGGCGCGCATCCTCGGCATCGTCTGCGCGCCGGAAGGGGCGCAGGAAATCGCCCGTCGTTCGCGCGGTACACCGCGTATCGCCAACCGGTTGCTGCGTCGCGTGCGCGACTACGCCGAGGTGCGCGCCGGCGGCGAGATCACGCTGGCGGCGGCGCAGGCCGCGCTGGACATGTTGAAGATCGATCCGGAAGGTTTCGACGAGCTGGATCGGCGCTTGCTCAGCCTGATCATCGAGAACTTCGATGGTGGCCCGGTCGGCGTGGAATCGCTGGCCGCTGCGCTCAGCGAGGATCGCGGCACGCTGGAAGATGTGGTCGAGCCGTACCTGATCCAACAGGGTTACCTGATTCGCACCGCCCGCGGGCGCATGATCAGTGCCAAGGGTTGGCGCCATCTGGGATTGACGCCGCCGCGGCAGGCGCAGCCAGCCGATCTGTTCAATGCCGAGGCGGGCGATGTCTGAGTCGCGCTTCAGCTGGCCGGTGCGGGTGTACTGGGAAGACACCGATGCTGGCGGCGTGGTCTATCACGCAGGCTACCTGCGTTTCATGGAGCGCGCCCGCAGCGAGTGGATGCGTGCGCTCGGCGTCGACCAGATGGCGTTCAAGCAAGCCACTGGGCTGGCCTTCATGGTGCGCGACATGCAGATCGATTTCCTCAAGCCAGCCCTGCTGGATGATGAACTGTCGGTAACGGTCGAAGTCAAAGAACGGCGCGCAGCCAGTATCCTGTTCACCCAGACGATCACGAAGACCGACGGCAGCTGCCTGATTCGCGCGCAAGTGCGGGTGGCCTGCGTGGATCTTCAGCGCATGCGCCCGGCACCGATTCCTGCCGATCTGATTCCCGAACCTGCACCCTAGACAACCAAGCCAACTGGCGGAGAGCCTTCAAGCAATGAACGGTGGACTGAACATTTTCACGCTGATCGCGGATTCGAGCGTGCCGGTGCAGCTGGTGCTGCTGGTGCTGCTGGTGTTCTCGTTCCTGTCATGGGTGATCATCATCCGCAAATACACGCAGACCAAGGCGGCGATGGAAGACGCCGAGGCGTTCGAGGAGCGCTTCTGGTCCGGCGGCGATCTGGCCCAGCTGTTCCGCGAGGTCAGCAATCGCGGCGGCAACAACGGCGGCATCGAGAACATCTTCGAGTCGGGCTTCCGCGAATTCGCGCGCCAACGCCAGCGCAAGACAAACGACACACGCAGCGTGATCGAGGGTTCCGAGCGCGCCATGCAGGTCGCCGGCACGCGCGAGATCGGTTCGCTCGAACGCAATCTGGAGTTTCTCGCCAACGTCGGTTCGATCAGCCCGTACGTGGGCCTGTTCGGCACCGTGTGGGGCATCATGGGTGCGTTCCAGGGCCTGGGCGAGATGAAGGACGTGACCATCGCGGTAGTCGCGCCGCACATCTCCGAGGCGTTGATCGCCACCGCCATGGGCCTGTTCGCGGCGATCCCGGCGCAGTGGGCGTACAACCGCTATGCCACCAAGGTCGAGCGGATCGCCTCGCGCTATGACGTGTTCCAGGAAGAGTTCTCCTCTGTGCTGCAGCGGCAGATCCAGACCGACGACGTCGCCTGAGCGGAGCAGCAGCCATGCGAACCTCCGGGCGCCAGCGGCGCTACAAGCTCAAATCCGAAATCAACGTCGTGCCGTACATCGACGTGATGCTGGTGTTGCTGATCATCTTCATGGTCACCACGCCGATGATGAATTCCAGCGTCGACGTGCAGCTGCCGCAGGCGAATGCCAAGTCGCTGCAGCAGAAGAAGGATCCGGTGCTGGTCTCGGTCCTGCAGGACGGCCAGCTCTACCTGACCCTGAGCGGTGCCAAGAAGGAGCCGGTCGACGAGAACACGCTCAAGCTCAAGGTGGGCGCGTTCGTGCGCGAGAACCCCGAAGTCAGCGTACTGGTCGGTGGCGACGAACGCGGCGCCTACGGCGGCGTATTCAAGGTGCTGGCCGACCTGCAGCAGGCCGGCGTCGCCAAGGTGGGCCTGATGGGCCAGCCCGAGCAAGGCAAGAGCACGTCCGATGGACGAAAGTAAGGCGACGCCGAAGGCGGTCGTTCTTTCCGCCATCCTGCACATCGGCATCGTGGGGTTTCTGTTCCTCGCGATCCTGCCGTGCTCAAGCTACGAGAGTGCTTTCGAGGCGCTGCATCTGCCGGCGTGGATGAATCCGATCACCTGCACGAAGCCGCTGGAGCTGCAGGGCCAGATCATCGAGGCGACCCTGATCGGCCCCACCGGCAGTCCGCCGCCCAAGGCCGTGAAGGCCAAGCCGATTCCCGATACCGTGCCACCCCCGCCGACGGTGCCGCCACCCACGCCGCCGCAGCCGGATACCCCGGTGGTCAAGGCGTTGCCGCCTCCGCCCAAGCAAGTCGACGTGGTGGAGCAGGAGCGCGTGGTCGAGGATGCCGCGCTGAAGGCTGCGGACGCCAAGAAGCTGCAGGAAGAAAAGGAGCTTCAGCGCCAGTCCGAGCTGGACGCGCAGGCAGCCAAGAAGAAAGAGGAAGAGAAGAAAAAGATCGACGCGCTGTTTGCCAAACTGGACGCAGCCTCGAGCCAGACCAAGCAGCTGGACAACAAGGCCAAGCAGGCCAAGCAGCAGATGGAAGACCTGAAGAACGCGCAGGATAACGGTCAACCTGATCTGCCCGCCGCCGCGCAGCGCCAGACTGGCAACAACAGCGCAAACAGCAGTCTGGCCGACGAATATGCCGCAGCCATTCAGAATGCGGTCACGCCGAACTGGCTGCGGCCGGATAACATACCCGCGGTTCCATGCCAGGTTCATATCGTGCAATCACCCGGCGGTGACGTGATGAGTGCCACCGTCGATTCCAGCTGTCCTTACGATGATGCCGGCCGGCGCTCGGTCGAAAACGCGGTGCTGCGAACCAAGACCTTGCCGTACAAGGGTTTTGAAAGCGTGTTCCAGCGCAACCTCACCTTCACCTTCAGGCCGCAATGATCACGCCCATGCGCAAACTCAGCTCAAGCTTTGCCGTCGTCCTGCTGGCCGTGGCGGCGTTGTTCGCCGGCCCGGCCGCTGCCCAGTCGTTGAATGTCGACATCGTCGGCGGCGTCAAGACCGCCACCCCGATCGTGGTGGTGCCGTTCGCCCAGGCGGGCGGGGCACCGCTGTCGACCGACGTCGCCGACGTGATCCGCAACGACTTCAACCGCTCCGGCAAATTCCGCTCGCTGGCCAAGAGCGACATCGTGGAATTTCCGGCCAAGGGCGCGGACATCAAGTTCGCCACCTGGCGCCTGCTCAAGCAGGACTACATCACCGTCGGTCGTATCAACGATGCCGGCGGCGGCATGCTGCGGGTCGAGTACGAGCTGTGGGACGTCAACAAGCAGCAGAGCCTGCTGGCGCAGGCATTCACCGTGCCGGCCGGCGACCTGCGTGGCGTGGCGCACCAGATTGCAGACCAGATCTACGAAAAGATCACCGGCGTGCGCGGCGCGTTCTGGACCCGGATTGCCTACATCACCGCCGTGGGCCTGGGCAACAACACGTCCTATTCGCTGATCGTGGCCGATTCGGACGGCTTCAACCCGCAGGTTGTCGCGCGCTCCAAGGAGTCGCTGCTGTCGCCGGCGTGGTCGCCTGACGGTCGCAAGATCGCCTACGTGTCGTTCGAGAGCGGCAACTCGAACATCTATGTGCAGGACATCACCACGGGCTCGCGCCAGCTGGTCTCGTCGCACAAGGGCATCAACGGCGCTCCGGCCTGGTCGCCGGACGGCCGCAAGCTGGCGCTCGCGCTGTCCTATGTCGGCAACCCCGAGATCTTCGTGCTGGATCTGGGCAGCCGTCAGGAAACCCGGCTGACCAACAACCTGGCGATCGATACCGAGCCGACATGGGCACCGGATAGCCAGAGCATCTATTTCACCTCCGACCGTTCGGGTCGTCCGCAGATCTACCAGGTCTCTGCCGGTGGCGGGACGGCCGAGCGGGTCAGCTTCCAGGGCCAAAGCAACCTCAAGGCCTCGGTGAGCTACGACGGCAAACAGATCGCGATGGTGCAGGGCAACGGGAACGTGTATCGTATTGCCATTCTGGATCGTAGCCTGGGCGGGCAGGTGCGTTACGTCTCACCGGGTCCGATCGACGACGCCGTCAGCTTTGCGCCCAACGCAAGCATGCTGCTGTACGCCGCCACCGAGGGTAGTCGCGGAGTTCTGTATTCGGTATCCAACGACGGGATGGTCCGGCAACGGCTCGCACTTGCCAATGGCAATGTGCAGGAGCCTGCTTGGGGTCCGTATCGTCAACGCTGATTTTCCATGCTGCCACGCACCATGCGTGGCGGCATGATGCCCAAGGATTGGGCCCGAGCAACGCCTCTGGCGTGATTCGGTTTTCGGTTGTGACGCTTTGCCGCGCCATGTCCAGTCAGGTCGGTTGTGCATCGTTACGCACAACCGACCTTTCACGTGTCAAAATAACAGCCGGTTAACCGGCGTCGTTGTCCCGTAACCTCGATCGTCATCGTTTGTCGGAACTCAACTCGTAAGGAACGTCACCATGAATAAGACCGTTCGCGTCGCCCTGGTTGCCCTGCTCTGCGTAGGCGCGGCCGCTTGCTCCAAGAAGGCAGAAGTCAAGCCGCAGCCGCCCATGGAGCAGAACACCCAGACCGAGGCTCCTGCCTCGAATGGCAAGTACACCCCCGCCGATCTCGATACCGATGCCTGCCTGCGTCAGCGCGTCGTGTACTTCGATTTCGACAAGACCGAAATCAAGCCGGAGTTCCAGCAGATCATGGCGTGCCACGCCAAGTACCTGCAGGATCGCCCGATGTCGCACATCCGTCTCGAAGGCAACACCGACGAGCGCGGCACGCGTGAGTACAACCTGGGCCTCGGCGAGCGTCGCGGCAATGCCGTTTCCAGCGCGCTGCAGGCAGCCGGTGGTTCGGCCAGCCAGCTCGAAGTGATCAGCTACGGCAAAGAGAAGCCGGTGTGCCGCGAGCACAACGAGGATTGCTGGGGCAAGAACCGTCGCGTCGAGATCGTCTACACGGCGCAGTAAGAGATGAAGCGACTGGCTAACAGCTTTGCAGCCAGGATCAGCATGGTGGGCGCAATCGCGTCCGCCATGCTGTTCGCGTTTCCGGCATTCGCGCAGGACTCGCGGCTGAGTCTCGCCGACCGCGTCGCGCGGCTGGAGCAGCAGGCACAGAACAAGGACCAGTCCGGTATCGGCATGGTCAACCAGATGCAGCAATTGCAGGCACAGGTGCAGCAGCTGCAGGGTCAACTCGAGGAGCTGCAGCATCAGTTGCAGACGATCGAGGACAAGAACAAAGCCCAGTACGGTGACCTCGACTCCCGCTTGGGACGTCTCGAGGGCGGCGCTGCTGGCACGGGTGCCGCGACCGCAGGGAACCGCCCGCAGGCCCAAGCCCCGGCCCCGGCCAATAATCCGACTGCCGCCGCAGCTCCCGCAGCAGGCAATACTGCCACTGCTGGTCAGGCCACCGCGGCGGCTGGCGGCGGCGCGGCCGATCCGGCCGGTGCCCAGGCTGCCTACGACGTGGCCTTCAAGGCGATTCGCGCGGGCAACTACGCGGAGGCATCGCGCGAATTCCGCAGTTTCCTCCAGCAATACCCGAATCATGCGCTCGCGCCGAATGCCTGGTACTGGCTGGGTGAGTCCTACTACGCCACGACCAACTATCAGGTCGCGCAGGAATCGTTCCAGCGGCTGCTCAGCCAGTTTCCGCAGAGCGACAAGGCGTCCGATGCGTTGCTCAAGGTCGGCTACAGCCAGCTCGAGCTCAAGCAGGTCGATGCGGCCAAGCTCACGCTGAAGAAAGTCACGACCCAGTATCCGGGCTCCAAGGCAGCCAGCCTGGCCAAGGAACGTCTGCAGCGCCTGCAGCAGTAGTACGGTGATGAGTGGCAACGACACCCCCATGGCGTCCACTGCGCCGGTAGCGGTTGTTGCCGAGCGCTTGCGGATTACCGAGATCTTCCACTCGATCCAGGGCGAGGCCGATGCGATCGGCTGGCGCACCGTGTTCGTGCGACTCACCGGTTGCCCGCTGCGCTGCGTCTGGTGCGATACCGAGTATTCGTTCTACGGCGGCGACTGGCACGCGATCGACGACATCCTGGCCGAAGTGGCCTCGCACGGCGCGAAGCATGTCTGCGTGACCGGTGGCGAGCCGCTGGCGCAGAAGCGCTGCCTGATCCTGCTGCAGAAACTGTGCGACGCCGGTTATGAGGTATCGCTGGAAACCTCCGGTGCGCTGGATGTCTCCGCGGTCGATCCGCGCGTGCGCAAGGTGATGGACCTGAAGGCACCCGACTCGGGTGAAAGCAAGCGCAACCTCTGGTCGAACCTCGAGCATCTGCTGCCGCACGACCAGATCAAGATCGTGATCGCCAGCCGTGCCGACTACGAATGGGCGCGCGCGATGCTGGCCGAACACGCGCTGGCGGATCGCTGCATGGTGCTGTTTTCGCCGGTGCACGGCGCGGTGCAGCCGCGCGAGCTGGCCGAATGGATCATCGCCGACAAGCTGCCGGTGCGCTTTCAGATGCAGTTGCACAAGCTGCTGTGGAATGACGCTGCCGGGCATTAATTTGTGCGTTCATCCATGAACGCGAAGATCAAAAAGCGGCCATCCATGGCCGCACTCTTCAAGAAAATCCGCGCTGTGGCCATGTTGCCGCTAGCGACAAGAAAATCGACGCGCCGGCCTGTGTTGCTGGTAGCGTTTGCGGCCGGTGACCGGTCACTCTGAAGTGGAATACATCATGTCTCAAGACCCATTGCGCAAAGCCGTCGTGCTGGTTTCCGGCGGCATGGACTCGGCCGTCACCATCGCGTTGGCGCGCGAACAGGGCTATCAGGTACATGCGCTGAGTGTGGCCTATGGCCAGCGCCACAACTCGGAGCTGGCCGCATCCGATCGCGTGTCGAAGATGCTCGGTGCCGTCGAACACAAGACGGTCGGCATCGACCTGCGCAGCATCGGCGGCTCGGCGCTCACCGCCGATATCGACGTGCCGCTCGATACCGTGGACAGCAGCGCCATCCCGGTGACCTATGTGCCGGCGCGCAACACGATCATGCTGTCGATCGCGCTGGGCTGGGCCGAGGTGCTGGGTTCCAGCGACATCTGGTGCGGCGTCAACGCGGTCGATTACTCGGGCTATCCGGATTGCCGTCCTGCCTTCATTGAGGCGTTCGAAACGCTGGCGAACGTGGCTACCAAGGCCGGCGTCGAAGGCGCCGGCATCCGTGTCCACGCACCGCTGATGCGCATGAGCAAGGCCGACATCGCACGCGAAGGCAAGCGCCTTGGCGTGGATTTCTCAGCCACGGTCAGTTGCTACAAGGCGGACGAGGATGGTCGTGCCTGCGGTCACTGCGATGCGTGCCGGTTGCGCGCGCAGGGATTCCACGAAGCGGGTCTGCCCGATCCCACGCGGTATGTCTGAGCACGAGATTGCTTGTGCCGCTGCCGCCCAGCCCGTAAAATTGTCCGCTTGAGTTTTCAATGACGGGTCGTTAGCTCAGTTGGTAGAGCAGTAGACTTTTAATCTATTGGTCCCGGGTTCGAATCCCGGACGACCCACCAGTTTTCAGAGCGCCCATCTGGCGCTCTTTTTTTTGCTTCGACAGTCGGTATGACGGCGTTTGGTGTGAGTGGCGCGCACTGACGCCAGGATCAATTGACCGGGTGCATCGCCGACGTACGTCGGTTATCCGTGTGGCCATTGCTGTCGCCCATGGATGACAGTGGCAGCTCAAACCAGAACGTGCTACCACGCCCCAGTTCGGAATTCAGCCCGATCTGGCTGCCCAGCAACTTGGCCAGTCGTGCGGCGATGGCCAGTCCCAGTCCATAGCCTTCATGGCGCTCGCCTTCGCCATACAGCTGCACGAATTCCTCGAAAATTCGCTGCTGATGGATCGTCGGGATGCCTGGTCCGTTGTCGCGTATTTCGATGCGTACTCTCGCGGCTCGGCGTCGTGCGGCGATCAGCACGCGCCCGGGCGAACCGGTGTGCGCAATGGCATTGCTCACCAGCTGCTGCAGCAAATCACCGGCAAGTTCGGCATCGCCATGCACGTGCCAATTGCCTGGATGCCACGCCATGCGCACACCATGCTGACGAGCATCCTCTGCCAGCGCGGCGCGGCCACGCAGGAACAGGTCCACCACGCTGAATGGAGCAGGCATCGCGGCGACCACACCGGCGTCCAGTCGCGAGATTTCGAGTAGGGCATCCAGCAGTCGGGCCATCGTAGCGATGCTTGATCGCATCTGTGCCAGCAAGCCGCTTTGCTCGGCATCGATGACCGGATGCAGGCAGGCCACGATCAATTGCAATGCCTGCATCGGCTGGCGAAAGTGATGGCCGACGAGTGCCAGGAACTGCGATTTTCCACGCTCCGCCGCTAGGCTTTGGCGCAACTGGTCCGATGCACCGATCGCCGTGACAGACTGGATCGAGGCCCAGTCGGCATGATGCGTCGCCAGCTGTCCGGCCAGCGCGGCGGTACTTGCACGCAGCTGCGCAAATTCGCGATGCGGTTGCTGTGCTTCCATGGCTGGCTTTTCATCGTCACCATTGAGCAAGGCATCAAGCGAATGCTGCAAGCCCCGCAGTGGCATCAACACGCGATAGCGCAACGTCATCGTCGCCAGCAGCACCAGCACGCCGATGCCGAATCCGCTCAACACGCCATACAGCAGGATCAGGCGCTCCGTGTGCAGACGCGGCGCCGGATCGACGTGAACCGTGAGGACGCGATGCTGCCCGGGATTGCTTGGCAGAGTCCGGCGATAGTTCTCGAACGAGATATCCGCCGGCGCGCCACTGGACAGTCGTCGACCGTCGGCTTCCACCAAGTCGATACGCTGCAATGGCGCGTCACGACTGCCATGCAAGGCCTGGTCGAGCAGTGCCTGCGTGCTCGCGCCGGTGGCATGTTCCAGTGCACCAGCAAGCTGTTCGAGCTGCACGGCAATCTGCAGATGAGCGGTGTCGTCCACATGACGTATCTGCAGCACGGTGAGCAGGCCGGTCAGTACCAGCGCGGCGAATGCGCACGGCAATACGCTGTCGGCAAGCAGGCGGCGCAGCAGGGCAGTGGGATGGCGCGGCATGGTCAGCCTTGATCCGCTGCCCTGCGCGGCAAGCGCATGCATGCACGATGTGGTGATTGCTGCAGGGGAACGGCGATGATTGTCGGCATCATGGCAGGCTGTCAGGACAAGTCGGTTCGGTAGGTGAGCGACCTTCCGTGGTTGCAGCGATCACACTCTAGATAACTCCGGGCATCGCTTCGATAAGCACTTCGATATAGCAACATGCGGCATAGAGCGAATTGCATATCGAAAAAACGGGGCGTGCTGTACAGACTGACCGGCATCGAACATCCGTTTTTTGCCGCGCTCCCCGGTGCGACGACAGTGTTTCTCCATGAACGCGATCCCTAGGTGATGATTCAACGTCACGCTGATCTGCAGACTGCGCATCACATAACAAAGGTCGTTGCGTGCGATTGACACACACATGCCAATCGGCGCGCAGGTCTGTGCGCTGTCGAAATTGAGGCTGAACGAGGCGTGCGTGAAAACGCGCTGGTTGGTTGGCCGGTTTGCTGGGCCTAGGCTGATGAAATCGATTCAGTGCAGCTGCAAGTGCTGACCGGTACAGCAATTCGCCAGTGTGTCCTTCGCCGCCATACCACGGATGCGCTATGACGGTGGAGAGGGAAAGGCCGGTGGGGTGCGCGAATGGCGGGACTTCAGGGGCTGTGCGAATCCATCAGCGAGTTGGCCTTGAGCCGCTTCACCAGCGCCCGATGGCTGCTCTCGATTTTCTGCAGGCGCGCCTGCATCGCCGCATCGCTCACCCATTGCGCGCTGAGCGCGCGCCGGCGATCCAGCGTGTAGTCGATATCGGCAAACGGTATCAGGGCGGCGTTGCTGGCCGGGGCAAAACCGCTGATGTCATGGATCAGCTTGAGGTTGGCGAGTTCCGCCGCGGCGTTGCGTCCGCTCTTGGCGTAGTGCGTGATGAAGTCGGTGATCGCCGCGCGCAGCTGCGGCGACAGGTCGTCGCGCACGATGATCACCGAATGCGGAATCAGATCCGATTTCCACAGCACGCGCAGGCGCGCGTACTGCTCGGGGAAGTGCTGGGCGAAGCGTTCGAGGTCGCCGGTGTTGTTGCTGGCCACGTCGACTTCGTTGTTGGCGACGGCCAGCGCGTTGTTCTGGTGGTTGCCCACCACGACATTGGCGAAGAACGTGTCCGAATCGAGCTTGTGGCTTGCGAAAAGCTGCGTCTCGGGCACCAGGTAGCCGGACATCGACAGCGATTCACCGCGTGCGTAACGCCAGTGGTTCGGCTGGCGGTAAATATCGTCCATCGTATGGATGGGCGAGTTCTTCGGCACTAGCAGCACCGAGTAGTAACCGCGCGAACCGTCGCCACGGGTGAGCTGGGCAACCACCTGCATGCGATGGTTGCCGACCGCCTGCAATGCCAGTCGGCCGGAGACGAAGGCGATGTCCACGCGCTCTTCCGCGATCGCCTCGGCGAGCCCTTCGTAGGTGCTCACCGAGATGCTGCGGACCGGCCGCTGCAGCGCACGGCTCATGTCTTCCAGCGTCGGTCGCCACGCGTCCAACGATTCGGAAGCACCGCCGATCGGGAGTATCCCGAACGTCAGTGGTGTCTGTGGTGCGCCGGTGCCGGGCTGGGCGGCCAGCAGTGCCGGTGCGATCAGCATGAACAACAGCGCGACTGCGGTGCGGCGAAGCGCGTTCCGCCAATGACGGTACTGTATCCAGCGGGAGCTGCATGTCCGATGCACGTTGCCCAACCCCTATGGCCTGCATGACGCGCATCCTGCGCGCAAGGTCACATGTACGGCACGCAAGTCTACCGCCGGTTGTCGCGCGATATGTTACGGCAGGCGATAGGCGGCGACCTGCGACACATGCATCGCGGCCTGCCGGCTGGAACCCTTGAACCGGCGCTCAGAGCCCGCTGATGCGCCGCGAGGCGACCACCGCCTCGACCCGGTTGCGCACGTTGAGTGCGCGGAAAATCGCCGCCAGGTGAATCTTCACGGTGCCCTCGCTGATGCCGAGGTCGCGGGCGATCACCTTGTTGGGCTTGCCTTGCGAGAGCGATCGCAGCACATCGATCTGCCGCTCGGTCAGCAGCTTGCGCAGTCGTTCCTCCAGGGTGGGGGCCGGTTCCGCATGAATGCTCGCAGCGGGTGCGCCGCCATCCAGCAACAGCATTGGCGGCACGTACACGCCACCAGACAGCACCAGTCGCACGGCGGACAGCATCACGTCGGGCGAATAAGCCTTGGGGATGAAACCCTGCACGCCAAGTGCGAGCAGCTCCCTCATCAGGACCGGATTTTCCGAGCCGGAAATCACGATGACCGGCACGCCGGGCAGGCTGGCGATCGTTTCGACCAAGTGCTCGTGACCATGATTGCCTGGCATGGTCAGGTCGATCAGCGCCAGCGTGGGAGCGGGTCCGTGCTGGATCGCACACCGCAGTTCGTCCACGTCCATTGCCACCGTGAACTCGATGGCTGGGTCGAGTTCGGCGAGCTTGAGTTTGATGCCCTCAACGATCAGTCGATGGTCATCCGCGATCAATATCCGCATATCCGTTCCCCGTGGCATCGCGGCATCCCGCCGCAGCCTGTCTACCCCTTGAGCAACATAGCCTCAGTGGGCACCGGCGGCAACACATCCGTGCCAGCCCGAACGGCCTAGGCTCTCCGTGATATGGCCGTTGCGGTGATGCGTCATAAGAGTCGCTGGCGATCACAACGCGGAAAACAGCGTGGGTACCGCTGATCACGGCGATCGGTTAGGCGCAGGCGCGTCCGGAAGCGCCGCCGGCCACCGCCAGCAGTCCCGCACAGATCGAGTCGTTGTTCAGGTTGCTTGGTACGGCGTAGCCCGTAGCCAAGGCGGAGGGTATGTCGCTGCCGACCCAGACACTCAGACAGCGCTGCGTGCGGACGCCCAGACGGCCATCATGGCTTCGCGCAACTGCTCCGGTGAAACCGGCTTGTACAGCACCGGGATTTTCGCGGCCATGATCTCGCGCAGGCGGTCGCTGCGGGTTTCCCCGGTGATCAGAAGGCGTGCGAAAGGCAGTTCGTCCTGGTTCGTTTTCTTGTCCCGGTAGTAGTAGTGATCGAGCGCAGCCAGCACATCCAGTCCGCTCTCGCCTTCGCGCAGGCGCAGGTCGGAAATGACGATATCCGGCGGCAGTACCCAATCATCGGCGGCTTCCAGCGCCTGCGCGCGATCTTCGGCCACGGCCACTTCGCAGCCCCAGCTCTTCAGCAGGTAACGGATGCCGGACAGGATCGCCGGTTCGTCGTCGATCACCAGCACGCGCATGCCTGAGACATCCAGTGGCGGATCTTCAGTTCTCCGGTCGAGGATCTGCTGCGGCGGCACCATCGGCAGCAGGAAGCTGAATACGCTGCCGCGGCGCGGACGTGATTTGAGCTGCATCCGGATATCCAGCAGATCGGCCAGTCGTTGCACGGTGGCCAGGCCCAGCCCGAGTCCGCGGCGCTGGCCGTCATCGTAATCGTGCTCGGTTTGTTGTTCGACTCGATAGAACTCGTCGAAGATGCGCACTTGATGCTCGGTGTCGATGCCGACGCCCGTGTCCCAAACGTCGACTCTCAAGGTGCCGGCAGGCCCCTGGCGCGCGCCGACCAGCACGCCGCCTTCCTTGGTATAGCGCAAGGCATTGCTGACCAGGTTGTTGAGTATGCGCGCGAGCATGCTGCGGTCGCTGCGCACCCACTGGTGGGTGGTTCGCACGAGTAGCCGCAGATTGTGCTGTTCCGCGATCATGCGGAAGTTGCGGCTGACTTCATCGAAGACCTGATCAAGCGGGAACTCGCTGATCTCGACCTGCATCGCGCCGGTTTCCAGCCGAGACAGGTCGAGCAGCTCACTGAACAGGTGATCGAGTGCCTGCACGCATTCCTGGATGTGTGCGATGCGATCCAGCCGCACCGGATCGTTCTCCTCCACCGCGAGGGCGGAGGAGAACAGGGTCAGTGCGTACAGTGGTTGCCGCAGGTCGTGTGATGCCGCGGCGAGAAAGCGCGCCTTGGCCACACTAGCGGCCTCCAGTGCGGCATTCTTGTGGGCCAGTTCAAGCGTGGCGTGTTCGATTTCCTGCTCCATGCTGCGATGCATGTCGAACAGTGCGGCGGCAGCACTGTTGAAGCCGCTTTGCAATTCGCCGATCTCGGTCTGGTCGGTGATCTCCACTTCAACCACATGATTGCTGCGGCCAAGCTGATGCACCGCACGGGCCAGGTGCCGCAGGGGTGCGCCGATCCAGTGTGCCGCCTGCCAGCCGATGACTCCCGCGACAAGCAGGCTCACCACCAGCGTGATGAGCGCAGTGCGCAGGCTGGACCGCTGTGCCGCAATGGCCTCGCTCAGATTCACCTCCACCAGCACCGAACCCAGCGTCGGTCGCTGCGGCTGATCCTGGTCGATCACATCGCGTACCACAGTGAGGTTGTCCTGCACGCGTATTTTTCCGGGGTCGCGATAGTCGGCCAGGATCTCGCCGTCGGCCGCACGAACCTGCACATGCACCACATGCGGCAATCCGCCTGTCGATTGCGCGATGCGCACCAGTTCGCGACGCTGCTGGTTGCGCAGAGGATCGGTGGAGATCGATGCGGTCTGGGTGGCGATAGCGTCCGCGGTGGACTGTGCCATCACACGCAGGGTTACCAGCTGGTGGCGGGTAAGAATGGTGACCAGCAACGTGGCCGTGATCAGGGTAGGCGCCAACGCGATGAAGCCGAGCCGCTGCATCAGCGATGCGCGTCGCCACAGGCGTACCGGAAAGCTGCGTGTCCTGCTGTCCATCACTGCTTGGCCCCTGCGGCAACCCCGCGTGCCGCCAGCTGAGCCTAGCGCGAAAAGCTGGTGATCAGGAGCCGGCAAACACGATATTCGGGTCGGCGATCGGCCATATGACTGATGGTGGATTCAGCGATCCGTGCCGGATTGTTGGCGGTGGCGCCGGGTGATGCGTTCGGCCAGCAGTGGCAGCAGTGCGAGCAGGGCGAGTGCGCCCAGTGGCAGCAGCACGTTGCGGTGCATGAACATGCCAAGGCCGAACGTGTCGCTCTGGCTCATCACGGCGCCGAGGCCGGCGCCGATCGAGGTTTCGAAGATCAGCGCGACGGTGCCGCCGAGCCAGCTGGCGCCGATGAACAGCCATAGCGGGCAGCGCAGCCAGGCCAGCGCCACCGTCACCGCGCCGAACGGCACTACCGGCACGAAGCGCAGGAACAGCGTATAGCTCACCGGATGCCGTTCGAAGCCATGGTGCAACTTCGCCACGATCGCCGGTGGATGCCGGCTGCCGGCACCGAACGCGTAGCGGCTGGCCAGATACAGGATCAGCGAGCCCAGGGTCAGCCCCGCCGACGAACACAAGGTGCCATCGACCACGCCGAATGCGAAACCGCCGGCCAGAATGATCACGACGGTGCCGGGCAGGCCGGTGGCCATGGTCAGGGTCAGCAGGCCGATGAAGGTGAGCCGGCTAAGCCACGGATGTTCGCTGATCTGCGCGTGCAATTCGTTCTGGTGAGCCACCAGTTGCTGTGGGGTCAGTCGATCCAGCCAGCCAGAGGCGAACAGCACGATGCCGGCCAGCACCAGCAGGATCAGTGGCAGCGCGGCGCGCCAACGGCTCAATACGGTGTGCCGGTGGCGCCGTAGCTGGCCAGTACGGCACGCGCCTGATCGCGCAGGATGTCGCGGCGTACGGCAATGTTGCGGCGTTGCAGCTCGCCGATCCAGTCGGCTGGCAGCGGGCCTTCGTCGAACTCGGTCAATTCCTCGACGTCCTCGGCGCGCGCGCCGATCAGCAGCTCATCGATGCCGGCCCAGATCGTGGCGCCGAAACACTGGCAGCACGGTTGCGCGCTGGTGGCCAGGACGTAGTGGTCGCCCTGCTCGTTGAGCCGGAAGGTCGCCAGGCGCTGTTGCGCCGTCATGTAGGCCATCATTTCCGCGTGTGCGACCGAGCAGGTCTGCGGCACCACGCGATTCACCCCGACCGAGATCAACCGCCCCGCCGCGTTGAACACCGCGGCACCGAACGGGCCGCCGTGGCTACGCTCGACATTGTGCTTCGACAGCTCGATCGCCAGGCCGACCCGTTCCTCGTCGGTGAGATAGGCGCTGCTCTCGTCGGCGACTTCGCCGATCCATGGCGGTAAGGTGAGATGGATCTGCAGTGGCAACATGCGGCTTCCTTATGCTCCGGCCTGCGCCGCCCAAGTATCGCGCAAGGTGACGGTGCGGTTGAACACTGGCGCCGTGGCGCGGTGATCGACACGGTCGGCCACGAAATAGCCCAGCCGCTCGAACTGGAAGCGCTGCTCCGGATCGACGCGCGCCGCGGCCGGTTCCAGCCACGCCTGCACCACGCGCTTGGCCTGCGGGTTGACGTGGTCGAGCCAGCTCTTGCCGTCTTCCTCGCTGTCCGGCGCCGCCACGGTGAACTGGCGGTCGTACAGGCGCACCTCGGTAGCCACCGCATGCTTCGCGCTGACCCAGTGGATCGTGCCCTTCACTTTGCGGTCCGCGCCGGGCAGGCCGTGGCGGGTTTCCGGATCGAGCGTGCCATGCAGCTCGGTCACGTTGCCGTCGGCATCCTTGATGATCTGCTCGCACTTGACGATGCCGACGCCGCGCAGGCGCACTTCGCCATCGGGTTTCAGGCGATGGAAGCCCTTCGGCGGCACCTCGGCGAAATCCTCGCGCTCGATCCACACCTCGCGCGAGAACGGTACTTCGCGTGTGCCGAAGCCCTCATCCTTCGGATGATTGGCGAAGTTCAGCGTTTCCTCGTGACCTTCCGGCAGGTTGGTCAGCACCAGCTTCAGCGGATCGAGCACGGCCATGCGCCGAGCCGCGGTGGCATCCAGATCCTCGCGGATGCAGCCTTCCAGCACGGCGTAGTCGATCACGCTGTTCTGCTTGCTGACGCCGACGCGCTCGATCAGCAGGCGCAGACCGGCCGGCGTGAAGCCGCGCCGGCGCAGGCCGCGCAGCGTGTTCATGCGCGGATCGTCCCATCCATCCACATAGCCCTCGCTGACCAGCTGCGCCAGCTTGCGCTTGCTGGTGATGCAGTAGCTGAGGTTGAGGCGAGAGAACTCGATCTGGCGCGGCTTGGCCGGCTTCGCCTCCAGGCCCGCAGCGACCACCGACTGCCACAGCTCCGGATGATTCGGCAGGTCGACCTTGTCGACGAACCAGTCGTACAGCGGGCGGTGATCCTCGAACTCCAGCGTGCACAGCGAATGGGTGATGCCTTCCATCGCATCCGACAGGCAGTGCGCGTAGTCGTACATTGGGTAGATCGGCCACGCATCGCCGGTGTTCTGGTGGGCGATCTTGCGGATGCGGTAGATCGCCGGGTCGCGCATATTGATGTTGCCGGCGCTCATGTCGATCTTCGCGCGCAGCGTCTTGCTGCCGTCGGCGAACTCACCCGCGCGCATGCGGCGGAACAGGTCGAGGTTCTCTTCCACGTTGCGCTCGCGGTATGGCGAGTGGCGTCCGCCGGCGGTCAGCGTGCCGCGGTACTCGCGCATCTCCTCGGCATTGAGGTCGTCCACATACGCCACGCCGTCCTCGATCAGCTTGATCGCCGAACGGTAGAACACCTCGAAATAATCGGAGGCGTGGCGCAGCGAGTGCCATTCGAAGCCGAGCCAGCGCACGTCGTCCTTGATGCCCTCGACGAACTCGGGATCTTCCTTGCCCGGGTTGGTGTCGTCCAGGCGCAGGTTGCACCAGCCCTTGAACTCGCCGGCGATACCGAAGCTCAGGCAGATCGCCTTGGCGTGGCCGATGTGCAGGTAGCCGTTCGGTTCCGGCGGAAAGCGCGTGTGCACCACGTGGTGCTTGCCCGTGGCCAGGTCGTCGCGCACGATCTGCCGGATGAAATCCTGGGGAACGGCCGCAGTCGGAGTAGCGGGAGCGGCGGCGGGATTTTCATTCGACATCGGGCAAAGCTCGCAGGCGGTGGCGGAAACGCCCAAGTTTACCCTGTCGCTGCTACCGGGCGCAGATCGCCCCGGATGCAAGGCGGGACAAGGCGTCGCTTACCCGAGCCCATGTTGGAGCCGCTTGCCCCAGGCCCGTGTCGGGGCGTAGCGTGCGGGCCATGCACACCGTCTACCGCGCCGAAAACCTGTTCGATGCCCATCTGGTCAAGGATGCGCTGGAGGCCGGCGGCATCCCGGCGTTCATTGCGGGGGAATACCTCACCGGCGCGGTGGGCCAGCTGCCTGCGATGAACTACATCGAAGTGCGCGTGCCCGAGTCGAGCATGGCGCTCGCCAGCGGCATCGTGGGCGAGGTCGAGGCACAGTTGAGCGAGGCGCGACTGGCCATCGACGAGATCGGCGATCAGCCCGACGGCCCGCTACCCATGCCCTGCTGAACAGGGTCAGCCACCGCCGTTCCACGATCGCACCATCCCCAAGGAAGTTTCATGCAAGACCTCGCTGCACTGATCCGCGCCGTGCCGGATTTCCCCACGCCCGGCGTAATGTTCCGCGACGTCACCCCGCTGCTCGCCGATGCCGGCAGCTTCGCCCGCTGCATCGACGCGCTGGCCGAGCCGTGGCAGGGCAGCGGCGTGCAGGCCGTGTGCGGCATCGAGGCGCGCGGCTTCATCTTCGGCGCCGCACTGGCGCAGAAGCTGCACGCCGGTTTCGTGCCGCTGCGCAAACCCGGCAAGCTGCCACCGCCGGTGGTGACGGTGGACTACCAACTGGAATACGGCAGCGACCGGCTGGAAGCGCAACGCGGTGCGTTGAAGCCCGGCGAGCGCGTGCTGCTCGTCGATGACGTGCTGGCTACTGGCGGAACACTGGCGGCGGCGCGTGCCTTGGTCGATCAGCTTGGTGGTGAGCTGGTGGGTGCCAGCGTGGTTATCGAGCTGCTTGCGCTACGTGGACGGAATCGTTGGTCAGGTGACCAGCAGCTGCACAGCCTGATGCGTTACTGAAGCTTGGCATTGGCATCGTGACGGCCCTCAAGTGTGAGTTTCGGAGTGCCACTAAACCGTAGGAACTCTCCCGTCCGCTGGATTGAATAGTTAGATTTTATTTGGCAGCCAACTCAGGCTGAGCATATCGGCGTTTCCACTTTTCCAGTTCCAATTCTGAGCTGCCCACCAAACTTCCGCTCGTGTGCTGCCCATCAAACGCGCCTTCTGCTTGGCCACCGAATGGAAAAAACAATACGAGCTCAGTTTTACCCTGTCGAAACGAAAAGCCTACGCTCGTCGGCATATCACCTTCACCTACCCAAAAACGATTGTCAAAGCCACAGAACCAATTCCGCTGCTCGCCGAGCAAGCTCACGAGCTTTGCGCGAGCTTCTGGGTCCAGTAACCGCAAATGCCTGTCATCCCGGCGCAGTTTGAGAGGGTTGGTGATTGGGAAAACGTATATTTCGTCGGCGGTTTTGATGAAACGCAAAGCTTCGGCGCTATCCCTGATGTCCCGTCCATCGAGAAACCATCCAGGATGCTGGTGGCCGTCAGTTTCTACGATGGTGGTGCGGCGCACGGGGATCCAGCCCAAGTCCCGTGATGGAAGATACGCATGCATCTCACCATTGCCGATCACTTCAAGTTCGGCTGGTTTGTCCGACATAGCGTACTTAGCGGCTGCGACTGCTTCTTGAATGTCGCTGGCTGATACATCGTGCATCTTGCCAGAGACCCAGACGCCCTCGACGTGCGACGACGCTGCGCAATAGACCGTGATCAATCCAACGACGACGAGTCCGAGACTGCCTAAAAAGATGCGCTTTCGATTCGGGCTTGAGATGGGCGGCATAGAGATTAACAAGAAGGGGATGCCCACTCATCCGAGACTACAGGAGCAATCATGGCGTGACGATGCCGAGGCTCTCCACATAAACCAGCTCGCACGCCCCCGCACCGGTATCGTCGCGCGTCATCGAGGTGTTCCAGTGCCAGCCATTGGCACGGCTGGCGTCGACCAGGAAGCCTTCGATGTGGATGATCTGGCCTTGGCGCACCTGTTCGAGTTCGCGTTTCACGCCGGCATCGGCGGGGATCATGTGCATGTTCGCGCTGGAGGTTTCGATTTCGCGGCGGGGGATCGGGAATTCCTTCACGCGCCAGTAGTAGAAACGGTCGGATTGGGTGATGTCGATCTTTGCCAGTACATCGCTGTCGGACATGCGGCCCCAGCCTAGCGCGAGGTCTTCGGGGATCAGATCGGCGTCGGCGCCCCAGGAATAATCCTTGCGGGACAGCACGCGGGCGGTGATGTCGAAATGGGCGCGGGTAGTCAGCGTGACGTCGCCGCGTTGTAGTTGCGCACCATGGTCGAGGTCGACTTGCTCGGGCACGTCCGGTGCTAGTACACCCGGTTGTGGATGCAGCGGACGGTGGCGCCAGTGCGACATCGCACCGAGCAGCACCAGTAGCAGGATGACGCCAAGCAGAAGTTTGCGCATGCTCAGGCGAAATCCGCCGCCAGCATGCAGCGCTGTTCGGGTGTCAGCGTCACTTCGACCGGCATCGCCGGCAGGGTCGAGGCCAGCGTGACCGGCGTGCCCGCGTTCCAGTCCGCGATCATCGCCGCGTCGAGTTCGAAGCGCAGGAAGTGCACGGCGGCGGTCTTTTCGTCGTTGCTGCGTTCCATGTCCTCGTCGGCGATGGCGGTGACAGGTGCGTGCCCAGGCACGGTCAGGGTGATGGCGTGCTCGATGTGGCGCAATCGCACTAGCTCCAGTTTGCGCTGCTCGATGTCAGGGTACTCGATCAGCAGAGTCGCCTTGAGATTACGGCCATCGGGGATCAGCGGATTGTAGGCGTCGAGTTCATCCTGGATGCCGGCAGCCTCGAAGATGCGCTCGATGCGCAGCATCTCCTGCACCTGGTACTGCACGCTCAGGCGATCCTCGAAGATCAGCGTGAGATGTTCGCCGATATGCACGCTGCGCTTCTTCTTGTGCGCGATCACGCGGGAGCGGAATTCGTCGCGTTGCTGCGCATAGGCTTCGAGGGTGAGCAGGTCGGCGCGGGTCAATTGATCCATCGTCAGATTCCGTAGGCCTTGCGCAGCAGACTCAGCGGATGTTCCGCCGCCGGCTTGTCGTCGAGGCCGTGGGCGATATGGCCGCCGGCCATTGGGCAGTCGCTGGTGAAGTGGTCGGGGCTGGCTTGCTCGACGCGATTCTCCACCGGTTTGGCCAGCTTGCGCGAGAGCGCATAGGTCGCATGCTTCACACCGTAGGTGCCATCGTGGCCGGAGCAGCGCTCGATCGTGACAACTTCGGTGTCCGGTACCAGTTGCAGGATGTCGCGCGTCTTCGGGCCGATCTTCTGCACACGCTGATGGCACGGCACCTGCCAGGCGACCTTGCCCAGCGACTGCCTGAAGTCGGTTTGCAGCAGGCCGGCCTTGTGGCGCTCGGCGAGGTATTCGAACGGATCGAAGAAGCGCTCGCGCACCAGCGCCACCTCGGCATCATCGGGAAACATCAGCGGCAGTTCCTGCTTGAACATCAGCACACAGGACGGGATCGCCGCGGTGAAGTCCCAGCCTTCGCGCGCCATCTTTGCCAGTATCGGGATGTTGCGTTCCTTGTATTTCTTCACCGTCTGCAGATCGCCCAGTTCGAGCTTTGGCATGCCGCAGCAGCTTTCCTGCTCGACCAGTTTCGTCGGGATCGCGTTGTGCGTCAGCACCGCCGCGAGATCCTCGACTACCACCGGATCGGAATGGTCGCAGTAGCAGGTGGCGAAGATGGCGACTTTACCGCGCGTGCGGCCGGCTGGCGTCGCCGTGCCGCGGCCGTCGAGATCGCGCAGGCGTTTGCGTGCAGGCGGCGTGTGGTACTCGGGCACCCGCGCGTCGGCATCGACGCCCATGGTTTTTTCCAGCAGCTTGCGCGTGCCCGCATGGCGGTTGGCGGCATTGATCACCTGCACCACCACCGGGATCGAGGCGAACTTGCCGACGGCACGGGTGTTGGAAAGGATCTTCGCCGACAGCGGTGCACCGTCACGCTCGAACGCCACCGCCTTGGCGCGCAACATCAGATGCGGGAAATCCACGTTCCACGGATGCGGCGGTGTGTACGGACATTTCGTCTGGTAGCACAGGTCACACAGATAGCATTGCTCGGTGACCTTGGGATAGTCGGCCTTGTCGACGCCGTCGATCTCCATCGTCTTCGATTCGTCGATCAGGTCGAACAGGGTGGGGAAGGCGTGGCACAGGCTGACGCAACGGCGACAGCCGTGGCAGATGTTGAAGACGCGCTCCAGCTCGGCATCGAGCGCCTGCTGATCCATGAATTCGGGATTGGTCCAGTCCAGCGGATGCCGGGTCGGCGCATCCAGATTGCCTTCGCGCGTTTCATTGATGGGATCGGCCATCGTCGTCTCCCCGGCGGCTTTCGGATCGTTGATGCAGGCCACGCGTGACCGACGCGGCTGCAGTCAGGCCTGCAGCCGATGACCCCGCGTGGCCGGATGCAACTCAGCCCAGTTCGCCCAGCGCCTTGGTGAAGCGGTTGGCGTGCGAGCGTTCGGCCTTGGCCAGTGTTTCGAACCAGTCGGCGATCTCGTCGAAGCCTTCCTCGCGCGCGGCCTTGCTCATGCCCGGGTACATGTCGGTGTACTCGTGCGTCTCGCCGGCGATGGCGCTTTTCAGGTTCAAATGGGTTTCGCCGAACGGCAGGCCGGTGGCGGGATCGCCCACGTTTTCCAGGTATTCCAGATGGCCGTGCGCGTGGCCGGTCTCGCCTTCGGCGGTGGAGCGGAATACGGCGGAGACATCGTTGTAACCCTCCACGTCGGCCTTGCCGGCGAAGTAGAGGTAGCGGCGGTTGGCCATCGATTCGCCGGCAAAGGCGTCTTTCAGGTTCTGCTCGGTCTTGGAGCCTTTCAGGTTGCTCATGACATCACCTCGTGGCGTTGGGCTGGGAGGGAAATGCGAGTCGGCCTTGCGGTCTTGACCCGCTGAGCGTAGCGCCCGGCGGATCAGCGATGAAATTGATTGTCTAGATGGAGCACATAGCTTGCAGCTATCGGCGGGCGGTCTTGCGTACTGCGGGTGCTGCAGTTTTCGCCAGCGTTGGTGTGGCTGCCGTGTGGGCATCGAGCAGGTCGGCGGGCAGTTGCCGAAAGACCTCGGCCAGCTGCTTGAGGAACCCGCTCATTGCTGAACTCTTGCGCCAGACCATCGCGATGCGCCGGCTTGGCGGATGGCCCTTGAACTCGATCAGGTGCAGTCCCTCGACCGGCGCCACTGGCGGCTTCACTGCGGTGACCGGCAGCAGGGTGATGCCGACATTCGCCGCCACCATCTGCCGCAGTGTCTCCAGACTGGTGGCACGGAAGCCACTGTGCTCGCCGGCACCCGCCATGTGGCATACCTCAAGCGCCTGGTCGCGCAGGCAGTGACCGTCTTCCAGCAGCAACAGGTTCTGATTGGTCAGGTCGGCCAATTTCAGCTGGCCTTGCTTGTGCGCCAGTGTGTGCTCGTCCGAGACCGCCAGCAGGAATGGTTCCTCGAACAGGAACTCGCTGTGCAGACTGTCCTCATGCAGCGGCAGCGCCAGGATGCCGGCGTCCAGCTTGCCTTCGCGCAACAGGCGCAGCACCGTCTCGGTTTTTTCCTCGACCAGCAGCAGTTCGAGCCGGGGGAACGCGGCGCGCACCAGCGGCAATGCATGCGGCAGCAGATAAGGACCCAGGGTGGGGAAGATGCCCAGCCGTACCGTGCCGGATTCCGGATCGAGCGTGCGCCGCGCCACGCCGCGGATCTGTTCGATCTGGTTGAGCACGTCGCGTGCGCGGATGGCGATGTCGCGGCCGACTTCGGTCAGCAGCACCTTGCGCGGTGTGCGCTCGACCAGTGGCACGCCCAGCTCGTCCTCCAGCTTCTTGATCTGGGTGGACAGGGTCGGCTGGCTGACGAAGCAGGCCTCGGCGGCGCGCCCGAAGTGCCGATGCTCGGCAAGGGCGACCAGGTACTGGAGATCGCGCAGGTTCATGGATCACCCCGGCTAGTCAATAGACTCACACTATGGCTGGGATGGTAACAATCAATTGGAGCAATACAAGTGCGGGCCCTATGCTGACTACACATCTTGCTTGCAACACCCCGCGCGTCGGAGTCCCCTCCCTCTCCCCCGCAGGCGCGCGGGCTTCCCCGGCCGGTGGCGAAGTGACTCGCCGCCGGTTTTTTTTGTGCCCTGTTCAGACCGAAGGCACGGGTGTCACCGTGCCTTCTGGCACTGGGTCGATGGCCACGGCGGTTCTAGCGTGGGGATTCTCCACAGCCCCAGGGAAATCCACATGCGCCGTCTTGTCCGTCCCCTTCTGCTCACCGCGCTCGCTGCCTCATGCGGTGCCGCGTTTGCCGCCACCGCCGACCAGACGCCACAAGGCCGGTTGCCGGGTTGGGCGATACCGCAGTCGTACCAGATCGCGTTCAAGGTCGATCCGGCGCAGCAGGATTTTTCCGGTACCACCACGATCAAGGTCAAGCTGACCCAGGCGTCCGACCACCTGTGGCTGGATGGCGCCGCGCTGAAGGTGTCGAAGGTGGACATCATCGACGCCGCGGGCAAGCTGCATGCCGGCAAATACGTCGAGGCGGATCCGAAGGCCGGCGTGGTGCGGGTGGATTTCGGCAGCACGCTGAAGCCGCAGGATCTGACCCTCAAGTTTGAATACACCGCGCCGCTCAATGCGCAGTTGCAGGGCCTGTACAAGGTCAGCGCCAAGGGCCAGCCGTATGCGATGACGCAGATGGAGCCGATCAGCGCGCGTTTCGCGTTTCCCAGCTTCGACGAGCCTGGCTTCAAGACTCCGTTCGACATCAGCCTGACCATCCCGAGCGACCAGGTTGGCGTAGCGAACACCAAGCAAGTGAAAGAGGTCGCCGCGGGCAAGGGCTGGAAGACCCTGACCTTCGCGCAGACGCTGCCGCTGCCGACCTATCTGGTCGCGTTCGGCGTCGGTCCGTGGGATGTGGTCAAGGCACCAGACATCTCGCCGGACGCGTACCGCGCCAAGCCGCTGCCGCTGCGCGGCATCGCCGCCGCAGGCGAGGGGCATCGCATGCAGCACGTGCTCGGCGAAACGCCGAGCATCATCCACGCGCTGGAGAACTACTACGGCTTCGGCTATCCGTGGGACAAGCTCGACCTGCTCGCTGCACCGGATTTCGAAGCCGGCGCGATGGAGAATGCCGGCCTGGTGACCTTCCGCGACTGGCTGCTGCTGATCGACAAGGATTCGCCGGCGCGCAACGTGCAGGGCTCGTTCAACGTCAACGCGCATGAGCTGGCGCACCAGTGGACCGGCGACACGGTGACCACCGAGTGGTGGAACGACATCTGGCTCAACGAGGCGTTCGCTACCTGGATGCAGCAGAAGGTGACGATGCAGGTGCATCCGGAATACCGTGCCGACCTCGACCGCGTGCGCGGCGCGCAGGGCGCGATGAGCAACGACAGCCTGATCAGCGCACGCAGCATCCGCCAGCCGATCACCGGCAACGGCGACATCATGACCGCGTTCGACGGCATCACCTATCAGAAGGGTGCCAGCGTCATCGCCATGTTCGAGAACTACGTGGGCGAGAAGACGTACCAGAAGGGCATGCGCGCGTACATTCAGAAGCAGAAATTCGGCAACGCCACCGCCGATGATCTGGTCTCGTCGATCGCCACCGCAGCCGACAAGGGCGATGCGTTCAAGCACGCGTTCAAGAGCTTCCTCGACCAGTCCGGCGTGCCATACGTGGCGACCAGGCTGGAGCAGAAAGACGGCAAGACCGTGCTGCAGCTGAGCCAGAACCGCTACCTGCCGATCGGCAGCACCGGCGACGCGCAGCGCATCTGGGGCGTGCCGGTATGCGTGCGCTACGGCACCGCCGACGGCAGCAAGGTCGCCTGCGAAATGCTCGACAAGGCCACCGGCTCGATGGAGCTGGCCGGCGCCAGCAACCCGACCTGGGTGATGCCAAACGCGAACGCCAGCGGCTATTACCGTTTCAGCCTCGGCAAGGACGGCGTGGCCGGCCTGGTCAAGCAGGTTGGCAAGTTCAGTGATGCCGAGCAGCTGGCCTACGCCGACGCGGTCGACGCCAGCTTCCGCCACGGTGACCTGGATGCCGGCGACGTGCTCACCGCACTGCAGCCGTTGACCGGCTCGAAGATCCGCGAGGTGGCCACCTCGCCGCTGGGTCAGGTCGGCTGGATCTATCGCAACGAAGCCACCACTGATGCCCAGCGTGCCCGGCTGGCCGCGTGGGCGAAGGATGCCTATCTGCCGCGCCTGCAGCAGCTCGGCTACCAGCGCAAGGCGGGCGAGCCGGAAGACGATTCGCTGATGCGCAGCACGCTGGCAGGCTCGCTGGCGTTCGGGTTCAAGTTGCCGGAAGTACGCGCGGCCCTGCTCAAGCAAGGTGAGGCGGCGCTCAAGCCCAAGGCGGATGGTCGCCTGAATCTGGCGGCGGCCGATCCGGACCTGCTCGGCGATGCGCTGGGCATGGCGGTGCAGGAACACGGCAAGAGCGCGGTCGATGCGTTGATCGCCGAGCTGCCCAAGACCAGCGACCCGGCCCTGCGCAACGGCATCCTCGGTGGCCTGGCCAGCGTGGAAGATCCGGCGCTGACCGAGCAGGTGCGCAACTTCGCGCTGACCAAGCCGGTCAAGGTCGGCGAGATGGCTTCGCTGCTGCGCGCCGGTCGCGACACCGAGGCTCAGCGTGATGCGATGTGGACGTGGTTCACCGGGCACTATCAGCAGATCATCGAACGCACCGGCAGCTTCTCCGGCGGCCGTCTGCCGTCGCTGGCCGCTGGCGGCAGCTGCACCACCGCTGAAGGCGATCGTCTGCAGGCGTTCTTCAAGCCGCGCGTGAAGGATGCTGCCGGCATCGATCGTGGCTTGGCGCAGACCAGCGAATCGATCCAGCTGTGCAGTGCGCTCAAAGCCAAGCAGGATGCGGGTGCGATCCTGCGGTAAGCGCGAAGAAAGTTGCATGTACGCCGGCACGTGGAACGTGCCGGCATCGTGCTGATCGGATCGATCAACGCGATCCCTGGTTCCTACTGAACACTGACAGGCCCCGCATACCCGGGGCCTTTTTTTTGTCACGAGTGCGTGCAACGACGTCCCGAACATCCGGCGTAAGCATCAGCCAACGATGCCGACATCCTTTGGCACGTTGGCGTCAATCCAGCCGGTGATGAACACGTCGAGCGCCACCCGCTGCGGCACGTCGATACCGGCCTCCCGCACGAATGCAGCGGCTGCCTTGATGAATGATTGTTTCGACTGACTGGAAGCCTGCCGCACGGCAGCCTGCTGCTGTCGCAACTGCACGATGTGCGGCGAGGGCTGGCCCGGTTTGGCGAACTTTTGGTATCGGCGCAGCTCATCGGCGACCACGCCTGTGTCGAACGATGCCTGCAACATCGCCTTATGGGCCTTCAGCAGCTGGATCAGGTGAGTAGTGGCTGGTGTGGGTTGGCTGGTTTCGTCCGCGGAGAGAAGCATGCGCGCGAGCGCTGGCGACATCGGTGTGCCCGCTGTCAGTGGAACGGGCGCACTGACGTGTTCCAGTTGGCTCAGGAAGCCGGCATAGGGGAAGGGCTTCGGCGTTGCCATGGGGGGAGTCTGACCTGGAGGAACGCGGACGATACGTCTTTTGAGGGTGGTATACCTGAGTTTTATTTCCTGTGGGATGTGGGGGGCGACTTCACTCGCGATGGCTTGGCGCTTGATGGGTGGTCTGAAGCGAAGGGCTTTCGTTCGCCTTTGGCGCCCGAGTCACTTTTCTCTTGAGTGGCCAAGAGAAAAATAACCAAAAGAGAAGGCCACCCCGCTTCCGCGCTTTCCGGGCTTCCTGCCCGGAAAGTACGCGTGCGGGTTACGGGGTTTGTCGACAGTCCATCCATGGACTGACGCCAAACTGGCCGGCATCCATGCCGACCACCCTGCGGGCTATCCTCCATCCGCCCGCCGCTTTAGAGGGACCCCGGGTAGAGCGACGCGCATCCTGCGCGTACTTCTAGAAGAGCCAGATCAAAAGCAAAGCAATAACAAAGTAGCGGCAGCGCGACGCTTCGCTCTTGCTGCTGCTCTTGCTTCTGTGCTTTCAGCTTTTCACTGAGTGCGGGCCACGATGGCCCGCTGCTCTACCCGGGGCCCCTGTGCGGCGGTGAGGGACGGACGACAGGCCCGCAGGGTGATTGGCAGGGATGCCAATCATTTTTCGTCAGGGCAGGAAGCCCTGTCGAAAAACCCGGCAGGCCCTCACGGACTTGCCGGGCAGGATGCCCGGCAAGCGCCAAGCGGGGTGGCCTTTCTCTTTGGTTAGCTTTCTCTTTGGCCATGCAAAGAGAAAGTAACTCGGGCGCCGAAGGCGCACGAAAGCTCTTGCTTTAAGGGTGCCCACGAAAAGTTCGACGGGTCTACTCATCTCAGATCGGGCGTACACGCGAAAGTGCACTTTGACCTAGGTTTCCGCTCTACATCCAAATCAAAGAGCCGCTCTGCGTTCCCAATAATAGAGTTGGATCAGCTTCACGGTGTCTGCGATCGATAAAAGTCGGGTGGTCGAGAAGCGCGGCTATCGCTTGACTCGTTAGCGCAAAAGTCATGCCGCTAACACCGCTCACGACCTGTCCATTAGCTAACCCCCAGTTCTCCGGAAACTGTCCAACATGTATGCCAAGAAATTTTAGGAGAAATGGACCCAAGGCCCCAGCACCTGTCCATAGAGTTGCTAAATCGTCAGCGGGTGGGCGATAGAAGAAGACGGGTGATCCTGAATATCCAGTGCGCGAGTGGAGATCGAGAATGTAGCTTGGAGATTTATGGTTGAAGGGGCCCTGGCTCACGGGCGTTGGCATGACGGAAATGTTTCCAAACCTAACCGCGGGCAAATTGGTTTGCGCTCCATCGTGATCAACGTAACGACCGACCATAAATACGTCTTCGCCAGCGCCTATCGTTTTCGCAGAAATATAAGCGTCATCGACAAACGTCAATCGATGGATGTATGCGACGCGACAAACGTCCGTGTCGATAGTTACGACGGCGGCAGCAACATCACCATATACCGCGGGTTCAAAGATCCAATCCTCCGTATCGATTTCAATGATTTCCGAGGAGCGGTCGTGTCTAGTGACACGCATAAAAGTGCACCCATCGCGCAACGCAACATGCCAATTGGTTATGACATAAAAGAAAAATTGACCGATCTCATCTCCTGGAACCGCTACCAAAAAACCTGTGCCGCCAAAATTCTGCCCGTGAGTTGCTGCCTCCCTATTCGGATACATGTAGACAATCGAGTCGAGAATTTTTTGAGGTATTTGCGGCATGGGCTCGATGCTCGGGGTGTTATCGCGGCAATTGGGTCGAAAGCGAACATTTCAAAACAACCGCACCTTACGCCTGCGGGTCCACCCGCAACACCAACTTCCCCCGATGACTCCCATCAAACAACCGATTGAGCACGACGGGCGCATTCTCCAGGCCATCCACCACTGTCTCTTCCGCCTTCAATTTCCCCTCGCGAATCCAACCGCTGAGCGCCTGCACCGCCTCGCGCGTCTTCGTGTAATCGAGCACCAGAAAACCGCGCATGCTCAGCCGCTTCATCACGAACACGCCGAAGTCGTCGCTGGGGCGCTCGCCGCTGTTGTAGCCGGAGATCAGTCCGCACAGCGCGACGCGGCCGCCGATGACCATGCGTGATAGCACCGCACGCATCACTTCGCCGCCGACGTTCTCGAAGTTCACGTGCACGCCATCCGGCGTGGCCGCCTTGAGCTGCTGCTTGAAGTCCGCAGCTTTGTAGTCGACGGTGGCATCGAAGCCCAGTTCGTCGGTGAGATAACGGCACTTGTCGGCGCCGCCGGCGATGCCGACCACGCGGGCGCCCATGATCTTGCCGATCTGACCGGCGATCGAGCCGACCGAGCCGGCGGCGGCAGAGACCACCAGGGTTTCGCCGGCCTGCACCGGGGCGATGTCGGTCAGGCCGTAGTAGGCGGTGACGCCGCTCATGCCGCACGCGCCGAGCAGGGTGGGCAGCGGAATGCCGGGATCGGCGGGCAGGCGCACGTAACCCTTGGCGCTGTCGTGCAGCACCAGGTAGTCCTGCCAGCCGGTGACGCCCTGCACCAGATCGCCTTCTTGGTACTGCGTCGAGCGCGACTGCACCACGCGGCCCAGGCCGAGCGCACGCATTACCTCACCGATCGCCACCGGCGGCAGGTATTGCGGAATGTCGCGCATCCACACGCGGTTGGTCGGGTCCATCGAGAGGTACAGCACGCGCACCAGCACTTCGCCGTCTCTCAGCTCGGGTACGAGTTGTTCGACCAGGTCGAAATCTTCGCGGCTGACCATGCCCTCGGGACGAGTCTTGAGGCGCAACTGGCGATTGATCAGGGACATGCGGTTCATCGTGATGAGGAGTGAGGTGGATCGCATTCCACTATACGGCGCTGTCGTTATCGGCATGTAACCCCGTTGTGTCCTCCGCTGCGTTGAATCACTGATCGAAAACGTTTCGTGCCCGGATACCCCGAGGCCGCGACCGAGGGCGGGCATGGCTGTGTGCCTGTCGTGTTCCACTTACACTGTGCCGGCCGCACGGCACACAGGGAGAACTGCATGCTTGCTCGAACCTTCGGACTGCTGAGTCTGTGGCTGCTGTTCGCCACACCGTTGCCGGCACAGGATGTACCGCCGCCGTTGCGCGACTGGCAGGGCTGGGTACTGCACGATGTGCCGCAGCACGATTGTCCGTTTCTCGCCAACCAGATGCCGGGCGCTAGCAGTCATCAATGCGCGTGGCCCGGCCGCCTGACCCTCGACGCCGGCAAGGACGGCGGCCGTTTCAGTCTGGATGTGCACGTGGATGCGCCGAGCTGGGTGGCGTTGCCGGGCGACGAAAGAAACTGGCCGCAACAGGTCAGCGCCAACAAGCAGGTGGCTACGGTGCTGCAGCGCGCCGGTTCGCCCATGCTGTGGCTGACACCGGGCGACTACCAGTTGAGCGGCACGCTGCCATGGACTTCTCGTCCCGCACGATTGCGCGTGCCGGCCATGATCGGGCTGGTCACGTTGAGCGTCGATGGTGCAGCCGTCACCCGCATCGAGCGCAATGGCGATCAACTCACTCTCGGTGAAGCTGCCGCGGCACAGCGTGCGGCCGATGCGCTGTCGCTGCGTGTCTATCGCCGCCTCGAAGATGGCCTGCCTGCCACGCTGCAGACACGGCTGCAGTTCAATGTCACCGGCAGTGCGCGTGAACAGTTGTTGGGCCCGGTATTGCCGGCGGGTTTTGTGGCGACCGCGTTGTCCGGTGATCTGCCGGCGCGGCTGGAGAGCGACGGCCAGCTGCGCGTGCAGCTGCGGCCGGGACAATGGACGGTCACGCTCGCCGCGCGCAGTGTTGCGCCGCTGAGCAAGGTTGCACTGAAACTGCCAGCCACACCGTGGCCGAGGCAGGAAATCTGGAGCTATGCCGACGACACCGATTTGCGCAGCACGCGCATCGAAGGCCGCGCCACCGATGCGGCACAAGCTGGCGTGCCATCCGATTGGAGCGATCTGCCGGCTTATGCACTGGACGACAACGCTGGCCTGGCGATCGAACAGGGCACGCGTGGCGACGAAGGCGGCAAGGGCGACCAGCTGCATCTGCAGCGCGAGCTGTGGCTGGATTTCAACGGCGGCGGCCTCAGCGTGGCCGACCGTCTCACCGGCGGCCTGCGTCACCACCAGCGGCTGGATGTGGCGGCGCCGTGGCAACTGCAACGTGCTGCGCAGGCCGACGAACCGCTGCTGATCACCAAGGGTGCCAATGATCGCAGCGGCGTCGAGCTGCGCGAGCAGCAGCTCGACCTCAATGCCGGCCTGCGCCTTGCCAGCTATAGCGGCGCGATCCCGAGTGCGGGTTGGCAGCTGCCGCTGGAAGGCATCCAGGCCACCTTGCACCTGCCTTCGGGTTACCGCTTGCTTGGCACGGTCGGGGCCGATCGTTCGCCCGATTCATGGGTCGGACAATGGAGTCTGCTCGACCTGTTCGTGGTGGCGCTGATCGCATTGCTGGCCGGTCGCCTGCTCGGCTGGCCGTGGGCATTGCTTGCGGGCGGCTATCTCGTGCTGGCTCAGCACGAAAGCCATGCGCCGTTGTGGACGCTGGCTGGCACGCTGGCGCTGGCATTGTTGCTGCGCGCGTTGCCGGAAGGGCGTTTGCGTTCCTTTGCGCGGATTGGCGCGTTGACTGTCTTTGCACTGGCTGTGTTGTGGACGCTGCCGTTCGTCGCCACGCAACTGCAGTACGCGCTGCATCCACAGCTGGAAGGAGCCAATCAGAGTCGCGTTGTATCGGCGAACTTTGTGGAGCCGGCTATGCAAGTTGAGATCGACGCGAATGCGAAGATGAAGCAGATGGCGCCACCAGCTCCACCTGCCGCCCCGCCTCCACCGCCGCCCGGCCTGCCTGCGGTCGCGGAAATGAGCGCCAACGCAGTCGATAACGCTGCGTCCTCGTCGGAAAATCTGTTAGGGATAACCGTATCGGGCAACGTCATGACGGCTCCCAAGATCCCGCTGCAGGACAATCGCAGCATCATCCAGGCCGGCGCCGGCATGCCGCACTGGGATCAGGGCAACAACTATCGACTCGGCTGGTCCGGGCCGGTGACAGTGGATCAGAGCACCCGGCTGGTGATCGCGCCCGCGTGGCTGGTGCGGCTGCTTCGCGTGGCGATGGTCGCCTTGCTGGCTGCGCTGTTGGCCAAGCTGGTATCGACGCTGCTGTTGCCGCTGCGTGGACGCTGGGCCGACTGGCGTGGCCGCAACATGGTGGGTGCCGCGTTGCTGGCTCTCGCCCTGCTGCCACATGGCGTGCATGCGCAAACCCTGCCCAGTCAGCAACTGCTCGATCAGTTGCGCAACCGGCTGACCGAAGCACCGAAATGCGCGCCGACCTGTGCCGATCTGGCGCAGGCGCAGTTGCAGACCAATGGCGACATACTCGATGTCGAACTGGAGGCGCATATCGGCACGCCGGTCGCGTTGCCACTGCCGCAGGGTGATGACGCCTTGCAGTTGCTCGATGTCGCCGTGGACGGTCATGCCGACGCGCCGCTCACGCACAACGCCGGTCAATTGCTGCTGCGGCTGGATCGTGGTGTGCACCGGGTCAGTCTGCGTTACCGCATCGGTCCGGCCGACAGCGTCAGTCTGCGTTTTGTGCAGCGCCCGCAGCACGTCACGTTCAATGGTCAAGGCTGGTCGCTGGATGGTGTCGATGATGGCCGTGCGCTGGGCGACAGCATCGCCTTGCATCGCGTGCGTACCGCCAGCGACGGCAAGAATCTGCCGGCCACACAAAGTTTCCCGCCGTATGTGCGGCTGACCCGCAGTCTGGTGCTGGGTCTCGACTGGACGGTGCAGAACGTGGCCGAACGCATCGCGCCGCAGCAGGGTGGCTTCAGCACCACGCTGCCGCTGCTGCCCGGCGAGCATCCGCTCGGTGACGATGCGCTGGTGAAAGACGGCCACATCAGCATCACCTTCAATGCGAACAGCGACAGTGTGAGTTGGACCAGTCGTCTCGATCATGTCGCGCAGCTTGAGCTGAAGGCGCCCGCTCTTGGCGAACGTGCCGAGGTCTGGGAAATCCACGCCGCGCCGATGTGGCACGTCGATGCCAAGGGTGTACCGACCAGCACCAGCGATGACGGTCTGCTGTACCAGCCGTTGCCGGGCGAGAGCTTGCAGCTCGCCTTCAACCAGCCGGTGGCGGTGACGGGGGACAGTCTGGCTTTCGATGGTGTGCAGCTGACCAGTACAGCTGGTGAGCGTGCCAGCGAGACCACGCTGAACCTGCATGCGCGCAGCACACGCGGCGGCGAACATGCGATCGACCTGCCGGCCGGCGCCGAATTGCTGGAGGCGCAGCGCGACAACCAGCCGATCAACCTCGCCGTGCGCGACGGCAAGCTCAGCCTGCCGCTGCTGCCGGGCGCGCACGATTACACCTTGCGCCTGCGCGAACCGCATGGTGTTGGCGCAAGCATGCATACGCCGACGTTCGCCCTGCACGCGCCGGTAGCGAACATCAACCTCGCGCTGCAGTTACCGCAGGATCGCTGGGTACTGTGGACGTGGGGGCCGACGGTGGGGCCGGCGGTGCTGTACTGGTCGCAGCTGATCGTGCTGCTGCTGGCGGCGTGGCTGCTGGCACGCTATGCGCCGACGCCGTTGCGTTTCCATCACTGGCTGCTGCTCGGACTGGGCTTCTCCGCGTTCGCCTGGAGTGCCTATGCGCTGGTGGTGCTGTGGCTGATCCTGCTCGGTCTGCGCGCGCGCGGTGCGCCAGCGGAGCGACTGACGGCGACGAAATTCAACCTGCTGCAATTCGGTCTTGCCGCCCTCACCCTGCTGGCGGTGGGCGTGTTGATCAGCGCGGTACCGACCGGCTTGCTCGGCCTGCCCGACATGCATGTGGCCGGCAATGATTCCAGTGCCTGGGGCCTGCGCTGGTTTGCCGATCAGAGTGACGATGCCCTGCCGAGCGGCGGCGTGTTCAGCGTTTCGCTGTGGGTCTACAAGCTGGCCATGCTGGCGTGGGCGCTGTGGCTGGCCAACGCGCTGATCGGCTGGCTGCGCTGGGCATTCGATGCATGGACGCATGGCGGCTACTGGCACAAGCGCGAGCCGAAACCTGCCGTGGCGCCGCCGCAACTGCCGCCATCCACATCAGAGCCGCCACACGATGCCTGATGTCCGCAACATGCTGGCCGCAGCCACGCAGCAGCTCGGTGAGCGTCTCGACGCCGAGCTGCTGCTGTTGCACGTCGTGCAGAAACCGCGCAGCTGGCTGTTCACGCATGCCGACGATGTGCTGGATAGGGACGTCCAGACGGCTTACTCGAACCTGATCGAGCGCCGCGTGGCCGGCGAGCCGGTGGCCTATATCACTGGCCGGCGCGGTTTCTGGTCGCTGGATCTGGAGGTGACCTCGGCCACGCTGATTCCCCGCCCGGAAACCGAGTTGCTGGTCGAGCTGGCGCTGCAGCGCCTGCCGGATGATGCCGCTTGCAGCGTGACCGATCTCGGCACCGGCAGTGGCGCGATCGCGCTGGCGATTGCGCGCGAACGACCGCATGCGCAAGTGGTGGCCACCGATGCCAGCGCCGATGCGCTCGCCGTCGCGCAGCGCAATGCGCGGCGTCATGCCATCGTCAACGTCACTTTCGTGCACGGCGACTGGCTGGCACCGCTGGCCGGTCAGCGCTTCGAGCTGATCGTCTCCAATCCACCGTACATCGAGGCTGCCGATCCGCATCTGGGGCAGGGTGACCTGCGCTTCGAGCCGGCCAGCGCGCTGGCTTCAGGTACCGATGGTCTCGACGATATCCGTCACATCATCCGCGATGCCCGCGAGCATCTGAGGCCCGGTGGTTGGCTGCTGTTCGAGCATGGCTGGAATCAGGGTGATGCTGCGCGTGCCTTGCTGCACGAGGCGGGCTATACCGAGGTATTCACGGCCCGAGACCTGGAGCAGCGTGACCGTATCAGTGGCGGCCGTCGCTGACTGTGTAAACAAAACGCCCCGTACAAGGCGGGGCGTTCATGCTCGGATCTTGCCTCGGCTTCAGCCCGTGCTGGCCATGCTCTTGGCATTTAGTTGCGGAAACCGCGTATGGATCGCTTGGCGGATGCCGGACAGGTCGAGGCCGGCCATGCTCAGTACTTCCTCGCGGCTGCCGTGTTCGAGATAGACGTCTGGAAGGCCGAGATGCAGGATCGGCAGGGTGATGCCGTGTGCAGCCAGGCACTCGGCCACGGCGGAGCCGGCACCGCCGGCGATGGCGTTGTCTTCCAGGGTGACGAAGGCATCGTGGGTTTTCGCCAGCTCCACGATCAGCGCCTCATCCAGCGGCTTGACGAAGCGCATGTTGAGCAGGGTCGCGTCGAGTTCGGCGGCGACCGTGGCGGCCGGCGCCAGCATCGTGCCGAAGCTGAGCAGGGCCAGACCGTGGCCGCGCCGACGCAGCTCGGCCTTGCCGATCGGCAAGGTGTCGAGTTCCTGATGGATCGCGGCGCCGAGGCCGCTGCCGCGCGGATAACGCACCGCGGCGGGGCCGTGGTACTGGAAGCCGGTGCTCAGCATCATGCGGCATTCGTTCTCGTCGGCCGGTGCCATGATCAGCATGTTCGGCAGGCAGCGCAGGAAGCTGAGGTCGAAGCTGCCGGAATGGGTGGCGCCATCCGGGCCGACCACGCCGGCGCGATCGATCGCGAAGGTGACGTCGAGGTTCTGCAACGCCACGTCGTGGATCGCCTGGTCGTAAGCGCGCTGCAGGAAGGTCGAGTAGATCGCCACCACCGGCTTGGCGCCTTCGCAGGCCATGCCGGCGGCCAGCGTCACCGCGTGCTGCTCGGCGATCGCCACGTCGAAGTAGCGTTGCGGGTATTCCTTGGAGAAACGCACCAGACCGGAGCCTTCGCGCATCGCCGGCGTAATCGCCAGCAGGCGTTCGTCGGCAGCGGCCTGGTCGCACAGCCAGTCACCGAAGATATCGGTATAGGTGGGTTTGGCCGGTGCGTTCTTCTTCACCAGGCCGGCCTGCGGATCGAACGGGCCGACCGCGTGGTATTCGATCTGTGCTTGTTCGGCCGGCGCGTAGCCCTTGCCCTTGGTGGTGATCACATGCAGCAGTTGCGGGCCGGGCAGGTTCTTCACCGTGCGCAGCGCCTGCAGCAGTTGCGGGATGTTGTGGCCGTCGATCGGACCGGTGTAATGGAAGCCCAGCTCCTCGAACAGCGTGCTCGGCACGAACATGCCCTTGGCGTGTTCCTCCCAGCGCTTGAACCAGCGGCCAAAGAAGGACTGTTTCGGAATCGCCCGCTTGGCGCGCTCGCGCCATTCGTTGAGCCGGCGGCTGGCCATCGCGCGGGCCATCATCTTGGTCAGCGCGCCGACGTTCTCGCTGATCGACATGCCGTTGTCGTTGAATACCACCAGCATGTTCGGTTCGACATCGCCGCCGTGGTTGAGCGCCTCGAACGCCATGCCGGCGGTCATCGCACCGTCGCCGATCACCGCGACCACCTTGCGCTGGTCGCCCTTGCGCTGCGCGGCGATCGCCATGCCCAGCGCCGCCGAGATCGAGGTGGACGAGTGGCCGACGCCGAAGGTGTCGTACTCGCTTTCCTCGCGGCGCGGGAACGGCGCCAGGCCATCCTTCTTCTTGATCGAGGTGATGCGATCGCGCCGGCCAGTGAGGATCTTGTGCGGGTAGCACTGGTGGCCGACGTCCCATACCAGCCGGTCGTTCGGCGTATCGAACTCATGGTGCAGCGCCACGGTCAGCTCGACCACGCCCAGGCCCGCACCGAAGTGGCCACCGGAACTAGCCACAGCCTCGATCAGGTACTGGCGCAGCTCGTCGGCAACGGCGGGCAGCTCGTCGTCGGAGACGCGGCGCAGGTCGGCCGGCGTCTCGATCGGAGCCAGATGGGGATAATGGGAAAGATCGTTCATCTGCGTATTGTTGGCCCAGCGACGGGGCGGGGCAAGGGCAGCGCGGGGCGGAACCTGGGCGCTTCGGCGCGATAACCCGCTTTCAGGCGGCGATGGGCCGCCGATCGCGCGGTAACCGGCTGACCAGGAATTCCATCTGATCGGCCAGGATATTGCGGTTGGAAAGGATCAGATGCTCGACCCAGCTCGGCCGGTACGGCACCGCCAGCAGCGGCATGTTCGCCTGTTGCGGGGTGCGATTGCTCTTTTTCAGGTTGCAGGCGAGGCAGGCGCTGACCACGTTCTCCCATTCGTCCTTGCCGCGCTTGGAAATCGGCAGCACATGGTCGCGGGTCAGTTCGCCGCGGGTGAAGTGCTCGCCGCAGTACAGGCAGATATGGCGATCGCGGGCGAACAGCGCGGTGTTGGTGAGCGCCGGGGCCGGATCGATCGCATGCTCCCGACAATGGCCGGTGCTGGCGACGATCGGGTGCAGGTGCATCAGGCTCTGCACGCCGAGCAGGCGATTGTGGCCGCCATGCACGGTCAGGCAGGGATCGCCCAGGGTCCAGGCGACCGCGTCGCGGACGTACAGGCAAACCGCTTCCTGCCAGCTGATCCAGTCGAGGATGCGGCCGGCGGCGTCCAGCGACAACACACGGGTCGCATTGATATCGGCCCGACTTGGCACTTCCATCAGCATGTAAATCGTCCTTCAGCCAGGGCTTTGAGAGCGTTTCGGCAATGCAGGATGCATGTCTGGGGCCAGCATAGAACAATTTCATTGCAATCCGCATGCAAATCGGGCAAGGAGTCGTTGGCAGGACAGTCGCCGCCGTGCGGAAGCGCTGATATGATTGCCAGTCAACACAGACCTGACGCCGGGTTTGGTAGGGGCGCTTCGGTGGTGACCCGGCACGGCGGGGGCAGAGGTAAGTAACGTGGCTGAAGTTCTTTTCTACGAGCACCCGGTGCCGCTCAACCGCACCGAACACAAGGATCTGCGCCTGAAGGGCGTGCCGAACGTGAAGTTCGCGATGAACGCGCATTCGGTGCCGCTGACCGGTGTGGAGTTCGGCATTGCCGCGCGCGATCTGCTGATCGTGTTTGGTGGCACGTCCATGGCCGAAGCCGGCCCGATGGCCATGCTTGGCTTGCGCCAGAACGAAAACCTGTATGTCGATGCCGACGGTCACTGGGCGTCGAATACCTATATCCCGGCTTTCGTGCGCCGCTATCCGTTCGTGCTGGCCGAGAAGCCGGCCGGGCAGGAAGGCGATGACTTCACGGTGTTCCTCGACGAGCGCTATGAAGGCTTCAACGCCACCGAGGGCGAGCGTCTGTTCAAGGAAGACGGCACCGACAGCGAGATGCTGACCAGCGCCGTGGGCTTCCTTGGCGAATTCCAGCAGAACATCGCGCGCACCAAGTGGTTCATGGAGCAGCTGCTCAAGCATGACCTGCTGGAGCCGCGCAATATCCAGTTGCAGAAGAACGGCACGGACGGAAAAGAAGGCAAGGCTATCAATCTCAATGGCCTGTTCGTGGTCAGTGAGGAGAAGCTTCGTGCGCTGGACGAGAAGGTCACCCACGAGCTTCTGCGTGAAGGCGTGCTCGGCTGGATCTACGCGCACCTGCTGTCGCTGGTCAACATCGACCGTCTGGCCCAGCGCCTGGACGAGCGTGAGCAGGCCGAAGCGGCGGCTGGCGCCACCAGGAACTGATCGCCCGTCCATCGGACACGATCACGAAGAAGCCGCCCTCGGGCGGCTTCTTTTTTTACAGCCTTAGTGCACCGGTTTGGCCAGCCTGAGCAGATCCGGCGCATAGCCGGTCGCCTCGTACAGCGCCCGCGCGCGTTCGTTGCCGGGGAACACCGCCAGCGTCACCAGCTGGCAATGATGTTCGCGTGCCCAGTTCTCGGCGTGCCCCAGCAGCGCCTGACCGATACCGTTACCTTCGTGTTTCGGCGCCACCGCCAGATCGGAGATGTGGCAATTGCTGCGTCCGGTGAAGAAATCCGCGGTGCGCTGCAGATGGATGAAACCGACCCGTTCGCCATCGGCATCCTCGGCCACGAACAGGTAGCTGTTCGCCGGCTGGTCTTCCAGATGCCGCAGCAAGTCGCTGCGGATGCCCTCGATGCATTCGTGCCTGCGCCGCCACGGCGGCAGGGTGAAGTCCACGAAGCGTGGCACCAGCGAGAGGATGAAATCGTCGTCGTCTTCGGCCAGACGGATCAGCAAAGATGTGTCGGTCATGAGGGGATCGATTGCGGGACGGGGATAACGTTGCCGTTTCTACACCTTGCGCGATGGCGGCGGTAGTCCCAATCAGCGGATGTGTCATATGCCTGCGATGTCGGCCGATTGGCCGAGGCGTGTATATTTTGACGAATGCGCCATCTGTACCGGGTGCTGTGCATGCGTTCCGGACTACTGCTAGCCACCACGCAAGGATATCGCCCGTGCCGACCACGACCCGCCGCATCCACATCCTGCCCACCGACGACAGCGTGCTCGTGCAAGGCATGCACGACATCCAGAGCCAGCTGAAACTGCCGCTGGCGTTTCCGCCGGACGTCGAAGCCGCCGCCGCGCGGGCTGCCTCCAATCCACGCCTGCCGGAGCTGGATCGCACCGACATCGCGCTGATCACGATCGACCCGCCGGAGTCGATGGACCTGGATCAGGCGATGTATGTCGAGCGCACCGACGGCGGTCATCGGGTGTACTACGCGATTGCCGACGTTGCCGCGTTCGTCACCGCCGGCGATCCCATCGATCTCGAAGCGAACCGGCGCGGCGAGACGCTGTACGGCGCGGACGCCAAGATCCCGCTGCATCCCAAGGTGCTGTCCGAAGGTGCCACCTCGCTGCTGCCCGGTCAGTTGCGTCCAGCCCTGCTGTGGACGATCGAGCTGGACAAGGTCGGCGAGATCGCCAGCATCGACGTGCGGCGCGCCCGCGTCCGCAGCCGCGCCAAGCTCAACTATGCCGTCGTGCAGCAGCAGATCGATGCCGGCACCGCCGATCCGATGTGGGCCGTGCTGCGCGAGATCGGCGAGCTGCGCAAGCAGCGCGAACAGACGCGCGGCGGCATCAGCCTGCCGCTGCCGGAGCAGGAGGTCGATGTGGTCGATGGCCAGTGGTCGCTGGCATTCCGCGGGCGCCTGGCGGTCGAGGACTGGAACGAGCAGATCTCGCTGCTGACCGGCATGGCGGCGGCGCAGCTGATGGTGCAGGCCAAGGTCGGCTTGCTGCGCACCTTGCCCGAACCCGAGCCGCAGTCGCTGCAGCGACTGCACATCACCGCCAAGGCGCTCGGCATCGACTGGCCGGACACCTTGAGCTATCCCGCATTCATCCGCTCGCTCGATCCAACCAGGGACACCCATGTCGCGATGCTGACCGCGTGCACCACGGTGCTGCGCGGCGCCGGCTATGCGGCATTCAATGGCGAACTGCCCGCGCAGCCGGTGCAGTGGGCTCTGGCCGCGGAATACACCCACGCTACCGCGCCGCTGCGCCGGCTGGTCGATCGCTATACCGGCGAAGTCTGCGTGGCGCTGTGCGCGAAACAGCCGGTGCCCGCCTGGGTGCTCGCCGCGTTGCCAGGCCTGCCCGCCACGATGCTGGCCTCCGGCCACCGCGCCAGCCAGTACGAGAAAGCCGTGCTCGATCTGGCCGAAGCCGCGGTGCTGGCGCCGCGCGTGGGCGAAACCTTCGATGGCGCGATTGTCGAAGTCGCCGCCAACGCACCCACCAAGGGTGTGGTCATCGTGCGCGATCCGGCGATCGAAGCCAGCGTGTCGAGCGCTTCCAGTCTGCCGCTCGGCGCCGACGTCAAGGTCAAGCTGGTCGAGGCCGATCCGGTCAAGCGCACTACGCGCTTCGAGCTGGCCGGCTGATATCTGTTTTTGCCGTCATTCCCGCCTTCGCGGGAATGACGCCGCTGAGGGGGCGTCGGGGCTCACTGCAATCCCACGCGGATCGCCTTCGAGAAATCCTCGTCCGGTGTCGTGCTTTTCGCCCGATCGGTGATGCGCCCGCGCTGACGCAGCTGTTCGACGGAGACGCTGCGATCCAGCGCGCCGACCTTGTACAGATATTCGGGCAGGTAACCGGTCAGCAGCAGACGTATGTCCCACGGCAGCCCCGGATCGATCTGCCGCGCCATGCGGTAGACGATCGTCGTGCAGTTCGAGGTGATCGTGTTGTAGAACGCCGGCGTGACCGACAACGTGTTCGCGGCCTGCACGTAGGAGAGGAACAGCGCGCGCATGGTGGGCTTGTCCATGTGCAGCGGGTAGAGGTAGTCGTCTTCGCCACGCACGTTGGTGCGCACGCGGATGATGTCGCGCTCGTCGGCGGCAACCAGGGTGGTTTCGAACTGGCGGAAGAATCCGCCGATCGACGAATACTGGTCGCCGCGTTTCTTGCGGATCTCCACCGAGAACACCACGTGGCTGCCGTCGTCGAAGCCGAACGAGATCATCGCGTGCGCGATCGCCTTGCTGCCCCAGTAGGACAGCACCGCGTCGGCCGAGGCCAGCCGGTCCAGATCGTAATGGCGGGTTTCCCAGCGCGCATCGTAGTCAGTGTCGCTGCGCCAGTTGAAGTCGCGCACGTTGTCGAGCGTGACCGCATTGCCCTGCACGGTGCCGGTCAGCATGCGGGCGACATCGTCCGACCACACCCGCTGGTTCGACGGCGCGATGCTCGCCCACCAGATCAGCAGTGCCGCGTACATCGCCAGGTAGACACCCAGCGGCAGCCAACTGCGCCGGCTGATCGCGAACGCGGCAAGCGCGATCACGGCGAGCACCCAGGCCGCGCCGCCCAGCGTTCGCGCCACCGTGCCGCCCGGCAGCTGATACCAGAGCGCGAGCGCACCCCACGCACCCGACAGCACCGTGACCAGTGCGATCGCCACGAACAGCACGGCACGGCCCATCATCCAGAGTTTCTTCGCCATCTCGTTCCCGTCGCATCGACCGTCGCCGCAAGCGTGCGGCTTTGCTCGCGGGAAGACAATGCATGACCCGGCACAGCAGCAAACCCTTGCCGGCGACCGATCGCTACAATTCCCCCGGCACTCGTCGAATGGACCACAGCAGCATGCGTAGCGGAATGCGGATATGGATCGTGCGATGCGCTGCCCTTGCCATGCTGCTTTCCCTCGGCGCGTGCGCGATGGTCGGGGTCAGCCAGGTCAAGCCGCACGACTATGTCGCCGAGCGGCGCGCCGACATGCTCGGCAGCGGCCGCCTCAGCGACGGCACGGTGCAGGCGCTCAACGTCGTGGCGCTGACCACCGATGCCTGCGCGCATACGTTCGCGGATTGCGCGGATACCGTCGCCCGTTCGCCCGGGCTGACCGACGAGCAGCGGCTTTCGACATTGTCCGAACTGTGGATGAGCCGGGCGATGAAGACCGATCGCGCCAGGCCCGGCACGCCGATGGACGACGCCACGCTCGATGCCTATCTGCAGTCGGCGCGCTACGCCTACACCTACCTTTTCTACACCGCGCGCCAGCCGTCCGAGCGCGCTTTCGAGTTGCGCCAGGTGCAGGTGATCGGGTTCTACAACTTCGCCGTGCAGCGTGCGGTGGCGCGCTTCTTCCATGTATTGCCGCAGTTGGGCACGCAGTGGACGCAGACCTCGCTGGCTGGCTGGAACGTGCTGCGACCGCAGACCGATGTGCACCTGGCTGGCGACGCGCGCGTGCCGACGGAACTCCTCTCCGCCGCGGACCTGCGTTTCAACGGTCTGCGCAATGTCTATCAGCGCGACGGTTTCGGCTCGGACTTCGTCGCCGTCGCGCCGCCGGAACCGTCTGCCGCGGAAGTGCCATGGCGCAACCCCGGCTACGTGTCGATGACTGGCGCGCTGGTGTTCGACGGCAACACGCTGAGTGACGTGCTGGCCACGAAGCAGGTGCAGCTGCTGGCGCGTGATCCATATCGCGACCGCAGCATCACCATCGGCGGACGGGTGGTGCCGCTCGGCGCCAACTTCACCGCCGCCTATGGCGTGTGGCTGGCGCGTTCCGGTTTCGCCAGCCAGTCGATCCGTTCGCTGCTGGGGCGCGAAGGCGGCATCACCACGCCGCGCGTGCTGCTGATGCAGCCCTACGATCCGGATCGCCTCACCGTGGTGATGCTTCACGGTCTGGCCAGTAGTCCCGAGGCGTGGATCAACGTGGCGAACGAGGTCATGGGCGACGAGAACCTGCGTCGCAACTACCAGGTGTGGGAGGTCTACTACCCGACCAATGCGCCCGTCGCGGTAAATCTCGCCGGCATCCGCAAGGCGCTCGACGCGACGTTGCAGCACTTCGATCCATCCGGTCATGCGCGCGCCTCGCAGAACATGGTGCTGGTCGGGCACAGCATGGGCGGTGTCATCGCGCGGCTGCTGGTGTCGTCGAGCGGCGACAAGCTGTGGGATATCGTGCCTGTGCGTGCCAACCTCTCACCGGAAAAGCGTGCACGGGTGCGCAAGCGTCTCGCGCCCTACCTGCAGTTCACGCCGATGCCGCAGGTGACCCGCGCCGTGTTCCTTGCCTCGCCGCATCGCGGCACGCCCTACGCGCAGCATCGCATCGCGCGCTGGATCGGCAACCTGATCCGTTTGCCGGTCAACGTGCTGAAGGAGGTGGCCAGCCTTTCCGATCTGCTGAAGGGCGAAGGTTCCGGCACGACCACACCGCTGCGCGTGCCCAACAGCATCGACAACCTCAGCGACACCGATCCCTTCATCGTCGCCGCCGCCAACCTGCCGATCTCGCCGCGCGTGCGTTATCACACGATTGTCGGCGTCTACAAACCCGCCGGCCCGCTCGCCGCGAGCAGCGACGGCGTCGTGCCGTACCAGAGCGCACACCTCGACGGTGCCGACTCCGAGCTTGCCATCCCGTCATGGCACAGCGTGCAGGAAACCCCGGAGGCGATCCTGGAGTTGCGCAGGATTCTCGCGTTGCATGCGGCGGCGGTGAAGGGCGGCAGCCCGTAGCCGCGAGGTGTCTGGCCCAGCGCGTCGCTCCCCCTTGCGTTGCAGGGGGAGCGATACTCAATGTCCCACCACCGGCAACGCAATGAAACTCGCCTGCGCCGGCGCGTGGTACACGCGCTGCGTGGCTTTCACGTAATCCGCCGGCTTGGCCAGGAAGATGTTCGGCACGAAGGTCTGCGGGTTGCGGTCGTACAGCGGGAACCAGCTCGATTGTACCTGCACCATGATGCGGTGGCCGGGTAGGAAGACGTGGTTGGCGGCGGGCAGGGCGAAGCGGTAGGGCAGCGGCTGGTTGGCGGCGATCGGCCTGCCTTCGGTGAAGCCTTCGCGATAGCGGCCGCGGAAGATGTCCATCGCCACGGCGAGCTGGTAGCCGCCCATCTGCGGTTGTTCGGCGACCTGGTCGGGATAGACGTCGATCAGCTTGACCACCCAATCGCTGTCGCTGCCGCTGGTGGAGGCGACCAGGTTCACCTCGGGGGCGCCGCTGATTTTCAGGGGCGTGGTGAGTACGTCGGAGACATAGCTCAGCACATCGGTGCGGCCGGAGGCTTCGCGCTGGTCGTCGACCAGCCACTGCGACCAGGTCTGGCCGACGTCGTAGCCGACCGGCTGGATCGGGCGCGCGCGGAACGGCACGGGGTGTGCGGGATCGGACACGTATTCGTCGTAGTCGGCGCCGGCAGCGGGAGCGGGAGCGGTGAAGCCGAGCTTGTTGCCGGCTTCCAGATACAGCGCGCGGCTCTTGGTCGGGCAGCCAGTCGCACAGGCCAGCGGCCAGCGATCCAGCCGCTGCCATTGATTGCTGCCGGTCTGGAATGCACTGACTGCGGCGATGTCGGCCTTGGGTGCGCCGTCCTTGAGATATTGCGCGAGGTACGGGCGCAGGATGTGTTCGCGGAAATACTGGGCGGTGTCGGTGCCGAAATGGATCGCGCCGAGCGAGCTGCCTTCGTCGATCTCCTGGCCGTGATGCCACGGGCCCATCACCAGCTTGACCATGTTGCCGCTGGTGTCCTTCGGCTTGATCGCGCGGTAGACGGCCAGCGCGCCGTAGCTGTCTTCCTGATCCCACAGACTGTGCACCAGCATCACCGGCACTTTCAGCGGTTGCGCGGCGAGCAACTTGTCCACCGCCTGTTCGCTCCAGAAACTGTCGTAGGCGGGATGCGCCAGCAGCTTGTTCCAGAAGCCGAGCTGCTCCATGCCGTACGCACTTGCCAGTGCACCGGCGGAGCCGTAGTGCATAAACAGGTCGTACTCGTCGTGGTAGTTCGTCCACCACTTGCTGCTGTTGTCGCGGCTGGCGGTCTGTTCGTAGATGTAGGCCAGGTTCTGCTGGCGGAACGCGCCGTTGTGGAACCAGTCGTCGCCCATCCAGCCGTCGACCATCGGGTTCATCGGCACCGATACCTTCAGCGCCGGATGCGGATTGACCAGCGCCATCAGCGGCTCGAAACCGTCGTAGGAAATGCCCAGCGTGCCGACCTTGCCGTTCGACTCGGGGATGTTCTTCACCAGCCAGTCGATGCTGTCGTACGTGTCAGTGGCGTCGTCCACCGGCGTCGGATTCAGCGGCCCGTGCACCGGCCGGTTCATCACGTAGTCGCCTTCGGAGCCGTACTTGCCGCGCACGTCCTGCACCACGCGGATGTAGCCGTCCTCGACGATGACGTCGGTGGCGTTGTCGTAGCCCTGCAGCATCGGGCCGAGGTGGCCGCTCATCGTATGCGTGGTCAACGCCTTGGCGTCGTACGGCGTGCGGGTGAGCAGGATGCCGGCGTGGCTGGCGCCTTTCGGGACCAGGATGATGGTGTGCAGCTTCACGCCATCGCGCATCGGGATCATCACGTCGCGCGACACATAGTCGTGGTCGCCGGTGGCTGGCACGAACTTGGTCGGGGTCTCGCTGGGATAGTTCGGGTACTTCGCCTGCGGTGTGTCGGCGGCTTGCAGCGCGCCGCTCAGCGTGAGCAGCAGGGCGAACAGTGCGGGCCTCAACCCGGCAGCGGTGTGACTCGACTTCATGGCGATCCCCTGATGGACGACTCGCCTAGCGTAACCCCAATGACGATCCGGGAGAGGCGATCACCGAAGTTGGCAAGACTGTTGCATTGCCCATGACATGAACGATCTCGCCTACGACATCTCCCATCTGCTCGAGTCCGAGCCCTTCAAGCCGACCGTGCCGGAATTCAGGACGGCCCGGGCGACGCCTGCTGCGCCACCGGTGCCGACCGTCGCTGCCGCACAGGAGGCGCTGGCGCAGGAACTCCTGCAGGCCGCCGCCACCCATGAGGCGATGATCCAGCAGTACCTGCGGATGACCGATGCTGGCTACCGGGATACGTACGGGCAGTGAAGCCCGGATGGTGTAACTAGGCTGTTACACCTGAGTCAAAGGTGACCCACTGCGGCACATTGTGCTGACGTCAATCGACGACGATGTTCCCGGTTGTGATTGCCGGTCACCGAAATCCGGCCCGTGTGGGGAATCTCGGAAAAATCTCCCAGGACGTGATTCCGGCCTTCGCAGGGATGACGAGCTTGAAGCAAGGCTGCTTGAAGTTGCCTGTGTGGCTGGAAAACAAAGAAGCCCGGCATGCCGGGCTTCTTTATGGTCATGCCGACCAACGCCTCAGACGATCGCCGGCAGCGTATCCACGCCTGCCTCGATCGCCGCCTGATGGGTCAGGCAACGCGGCAGGATGCGCGCGAAGTAGAACTTCGCGGTGTCGTGCTTGGCCTGCTTGAACGCGGCGGACTGCATGCCGGTCGCGGTAGCCGCCAGGCTGCGTGCCCACATATAGGCCAGCGCGACATAGCCGGAGTAGTACAGGTAGTCGACCGCGGCAGCGCCTAGTTCTTCCGGATTCGCCTGCACGCGCGCGGCGAGCTTCAGGGTAAGGTCGCTCCAGCTCCTGGTGGCGATGGCGAGCGGGGCGATGTACGGGCGCAGCGCTTCGTCGGCGCTGTGCTGCTGGCAGAACGCGCTGATCTCCTCGAGGAAGTGCTTGAAGCCCACGCCTTGCAGCTGGAGGATCTTGCGGCCGAGCAGGTCGGCTGCCTGGATGCCGGTGGTGCCTTCGTACAAGGTGATGATGCGGGCATCGCGCACGAACTGCTCCATGCCGTTCTCGGCGATGTAGCCGTGGCCGCCGTAGATCTGCAGAGCTTCCTTGGTGCTTTCCTGCGCCAGCTCGGTGACCACGCCCTTGGCGATCGGGATCAGGAACGCGACCAGTTCGCCGGCCGCCTTGCGCGCGGCCTCGTCGTTGCTGCGTGATTCGATGTCGGTCTGCAGCGCGGTGTACAGCAGCAGTGCGCGTGAGCCTTCGACGAAGGCTCGCTGGGTCAGCAGCATGCGGCGCACGTCCGGCTGCACCAGCAGGTTGTCGGCCGGCTTGTCGGGAAACACCGGGCCGGACAGCGCGCGCGACTGCAAGCGTTCGCGCGCGTAGTTGAGGCTGTTCTGCAGCGCGCGCTCGGCCAGCGCCAGGCCCTGCACGCCGACCGACAGGCGCGCTGCATTCATCATGGTGAACATCGCCATCAGACCCTTGTGCGGCTTGCCGATCAGATAACCCTCGGCGCCGTCCAGGTTGATCACGCAGGTGGAGCAGGCGTGGATGCCCATCTTGTGCTCGATCGCGCCTGCAGCGACGGTGTTGCGTGCGCCGAGCGAACCGTCCTCGTTGACCTTGAACTTCGGCACGATGAACATCGAGATGCCGCGGCTGCCTTCCGGCGCGTCGGGCAGGCGCGCCAGCACCAGGTGCACGATGTTCTCGGTGAGGTCGTGTTCGCCGGCGCTGATGAAGATCTTGGTGCCGGTGATCTTGTAGATGCCGTTGTCGCCCGGCTCGGCGCGGGTTTTCAGCAGGCCGAGGTCGGAACCGGCCTGCGGTTCGGTCAGGCACATCGTGCCGGTCCAGCGGCCTTCGACGATCGGCTTCATGAAGCGTTCGCGCTGCCATTCCTCGCCATGCATCTCCATGGCGTGGGTGGCGCCTTCGGAGAGCAGCGGGTACAGACTCCAGGCCAGGTTGCCGGACTGGAAGATCTCGGTGGTGGCGGTGCCGAGCACGTTGGGCAGCGCCTGGCCGCCGTAAGCCTCGGGGTTGGTCAGGCCGGTCCAGCCGCCTTCGGCGAACTGCTTGAACGCTTCCTTGAAACCCTTCGGGGTGGTCACGGTCTGGGTGGCCTTGTCGAAGTGGCAGCCTTCCTCGTCGGCGGGGCCGTTGGTCGGCGCCAGCAGCTGCTCGCTGAGGCGGCCGGCTTCTTCCAGTACGGCGTCAAGCAGGTCGCGGCTGTGCGCTTCGCCACCGCGCAGGCCGGTCAGGGTCTTTTCGGCGCCCAGCACATCAAACAGGGCGAAGCGCAGGTCATCGAGGGGAGCCTTGTAAGCGGTCATGGTGATTCCTGGGATGAAAGGTGACTCGTGGGAAGAGATCAGCGATACGTGTTGGCAATGCCCGGCACCGGCGAGATCCAGTCGTTGCCGTTGAAATCGAAGTCGCGCGGCTTGTCTTCCTGTTCGGGCTTGGCACTGGCGCTGCCGCCGACGCGATAGGCCAGCCGGCCGCCGCTGCCTTTGCCCGCGATCGTCTGCAGCGCCTGTGTCATCGCCGCGGTGGGCAGCACGTTGAGCTGGATCACGTCGCCGGTCAGCGCGGGAATGTCCAGCTTGAACGTCGAGTGCAGCCTGATCGGCACCGAGTCGGCGATCTGCAACTGGCCGTCCAGCGACTTGAAATCCATCTCGCCGTAGCTGTTGTTCTGGATGCGCACGGTCAGCTGCCACTGGCCACCCGGCAGCACCGACAGTTGCTGGATGCTCACGGTGGGCGGGTAGACGCTTTTCTTCGCGGGGCCGCAGGCGATCAGGCCGGTGGTCAGCAGGGCAAGCAGAAATCCTCGCAGCAGTCGTTTCATGGCTTCACCTCAAACGATTGTTTGAATCTTAGCAAAGTTGGCGGAAATTCCCATGACGCCCCGCAACGGGCATCATCGCGGCTCCGTTCTCCAGAGCCAGCAGATTCGCCCATGACCCCAGCACGTCGCATCATCGCCCGCCGTTCGCCGATCCACGGCAACGGAGTCTTCGCCGTCAGCGCCATTGCCAAGGGCGAGGAGATCATCCAGTACAAGGGCAAGCTGCTGACCCATGCCGAAGCCGACGATCTGTATGGCGACGGCGGTGAGACCGGTCATACGTTCCTGTTCACGCTCAACGACGATTACATCATCGACGCGAACCAGCACGGCAACAGCGCGCGCTGGATCAACCACAGCTGCGCGCCGAATTGCCGCGCCGTGGTCGAGGAAAGTGCCAGCGGCGATCCGCGCAAGGACAAGGTGCTGATCGAGACGATTCGCGCGATCAAGCCGGGCGAGGAACTCACCTACGACTACGGCATCGTGCTCGACGTGCCGCATACCGCGCGGTTGAAGAAGCTGTGGGTATGCCTGTGCGGTTCGCCGAAGTGCACCGGCACCTTGCTCAAGCCGAAGCGGTAATCAACGGTCGAATTTCGCGTCTGTTCTCACGAGGGTTGCCCGACAAGTTGCCGTGGCCTCTTCCTTGGTCGTCATTCCGGCACAAGCTGGAATGACGATGATGGGAGATTTTCGCGTTTTCCACCCGTCGCAACGCATCGGCGTGGACAGCATCATGGCCGCGCCTCAGTCTTCTTCCACATGCGGCTTCCACGCCTCGCTGAGCTGTTTCTGCACGTTCGACGGCACCGCTTCGTAGTGGCTTAGGTCGAGGCTGTAGCGGCCGCGACCGCCCGTCATCGACTTCAGTTCGGTGGGGTAGTCGACCAGTTCGGCCAGCGGCGCCTGCGCCTTGATCACCAGCTCGCCGCCGCGCTGCGTGTCGGTGCCCATGATGCGCGCGCGCTTGCCGGCAAGGCCGCCGGTGACGTCGCCGACGTTGTGTTCGGGAATCGCCACCTCGACGTTGACGATCGGCTCCAGCACGATCGGTCGCGCCTTGCTGATCGCATCGAGGAACGCCTTCTTGCCGGCGCTGATGAAGGCGACTTCCTTCGAGTCGACTGGGTGGTATTTGCCGTCGTACACGGTCACCCGCAAATCCTGCAATGGATAGCCGGCAATGGCGCCGTGTTCCATTGCCTGGCGCACGCCTTTTTCGATCGCCGGCAGGAACTGGCCGGGAATCACGCCGCCCTTCACCGCGTCGACGAACTCGAAACCGCTGCCGCGTTCCAGTGGTTCCACCCGCAGGAACACCTCGCCGAACTGGCCGGCGCCGCCGGTCTGTTTCTTGTGCCGGTGATGGCCTTCGGCGTGGCCGGCGATGGTTTCGCGATAGGCGATGCGCGGCGGATGGGTAGCCACCTCGACGCCGTAGCGTTCGCGCATGCGTTCCAGCATCACCTTCAGGTGCAGGTCGGAGAGCCCGCGCACCACCGTTTCGTTGAGCTCCTTGTGATGCTCGACGCGGAAGCACGGATCCTCCTCGGCCAGCCGCCCCAGCGCATTGGAAAGTTTCTGCTCCTGGCCCTTGTGCTTCGGCTCCAGCGCGAGGCCGAACATCGGCGATGGAAACGTCAGCGGTGCCAGTGCGATCCGGTCCTCGTCGTGCGAGTCGTGCAGCACGGCGTCGAAGTGGATGTCCTCGATCTTCGCCACCGCGGCGATGTCACCGGGAATCGCCGCCTCGACCTCCACATGCGTCTTGCCCTGTACGCGAAACAGATGGCCGACCTTGAACGGTTTGCGGCCGTCGTCGATCAGCAGCTGGCTGTCGCGGTGGATCGTACCCTGCCACACACGAAACACGCCGAGCTTGCCGACAAAGGGATCGTTGACGATCTTGAACACATCGGCGATCACATGACTCTTCGGATCGGCGCTGATCACCAGCGGTGTGCCATCGCCGCGCACGAACGGCGGCGGATTGCCCTCGGCCGGATTCGGCAGCAGCCGCACCGCGACATCCAGCAGTTCGTTGACGCCCGCACCGGTGCGCGCGCTGACGAAGCAGATCGGCACCAGGTGTCCTTCGCGCAGGCATTGCTCGAACGCATCGTGCAGCTGCTGCGGCGTCAGTGCGCCTTCGCCGGCATCGAGGTAGGCGCCCATCATCGTCTCGTTGATCTCGACGACCTGATCGAGGATGCGCTGGTGCGCCTCGGCCAGCGAGGAAAAATCGGTGGCGCCCTCGCTGTGGAAGAAGCAGTCGAGCACGCGCTTGCCATGGCCGGCGGGCAGGTTCACCGGCAGGCATTCGCTGCCGAACTCCTCGCGCAGCGAATCCACCAGCGCGGCCAGGTTGGCGCCGTCGAAGTCGATCTTGTTGATCACCAGCACGCGTGCGAGTCCGCGCTGCTTCGCGTGCATCATCATGCGGCGGGTGCCGTGCTCGATGCCGTTGATCGCATTGACCACGATCGCCACGGTTTCCACCGCGGCCAGCGCGGCCAGCGTGGCGCCGCGGAAGTCGGCATAGCCGGCGGTGTCGATCAGGTTGAGGTGGCAGTCGCCGTGATCGATAGGTGCGATGCAGGTGTCGATCGAATGCACGCGTGCCTTTTCCTGGCTGTCGGTGTCCGACACTGTATTGCCGCGCTCGACCGTGCCTGGTGCCTGGATCGCGCCGCCGGCCAGCTGCAGCGCTTCGAACAGCGTGGTCTTGCCCACGCCGGCGTGACCGGCGAGCGCGATGTTGCGGATGCTTTCCGTGGTGTACGACACGATGCGACCCTCCTTTGCAGAGCGTGGCCTCGTGGCATGAACGGCGCCGCATGAGGCCGCGCGTTGGCGGCTGACGATGGCGGGCCGTCATGGTCGTCCTTCGTGTGTACGGGGCGGCTTTGTACAGGACGAAAGCGGTCATGGCGGAGTGGCGCGTGGCGCCACCTGCCTAGACTTGAGCGAACCGCCGAAGCGGTCAAGCTGCAGTGCGGGGAACCGGCAGCATGTCGCGGTGGTCTGTAGTGCGCGTGCAACCCGCATATGCATCTGCTGGCCGGTGCGCAGGGGTTCAGCGCCCACCGGCATCCTGCCCATCGCCACCCGCATCCCATGAGGCATCCTTATCGTCCGTCCGCTGCAGGCCGCACATCTTCGCCAGTCATGGCCGAGCCAGAACCAGTCAGACCAGAACCAGTCAGGGTCGGATCAGCCGGATGGCGGACTGACTCCGCTGGACGGTTCGACCCAGGCGCGTCTGCGGCAGCGGCGCTGGCGCGAGCCGCGGCACGAGCGCCGACAGCAGTGGCTGGCACTGGTGGTGGTCGTGCTGCTGCATGTGCTGTTCGTCGTGGCGATCTGGTACGGCATGCGGCCACGGCCGACCACGCTGGTGGCATCGCCACCTGAAGAGGCATTGCAGATACGTTTCATCGCCAGAGCGCCCGCGGCGGTGGCCGAGTTGCCGCCAGCGCAGGCGCTGCCGCCACCACCGAAACCGCACCCGCAGCCCAGGCCGCCTGAGCCGGTCGCCAAGGACGCGATGACCTTGCAGCTGCCGACGCCCAAGCCGGCCATGACGGCGCGACTGTATGACGAGCAGGGTCAGCCGCTGCTGCCAGCGGCAGCCGCCAGCGCACCCGTGCCCGGCTATGTGCAGAACCTGCCGCAAGGCGATACGCGCGTCATGCAGCACAGCGATCCGATCAAGTACAAGGCGACGCGCTTCGAACATTACTTTCCGCCACCGGGCGAAAGCGCGGGTGAGGCAGTGGTTCGGCATGTGACCGACGCGGTGTTGAAGTCGAAGGACGTGAACCTGCCCGGCGGCGTGCATCTGAAATGCATGACCGTGCTGGGTATTCCGACTCCGAATTGCATCAATCCGCCAGCGCCACCCTCGGCCAAGGACGGTGATGAGCGTCTCAGCATGGCACCGACCAAACCACTCGATGGCGAAGCGCATGCGCCGAAGTCGCCCAGCGAGGAGGCATGCATCGCGATGTATCGCGCCGGCAAGCCGCTGGAGTGGGGCTGCCCGGTCGATACGCCGAATCGTTCGGTCGACGCCGAACTGCGTGAACGTGCCGCGAGTGCCGCCCGGGCCCATTGAGTGTCATGCGTAACGGCGGCCGTGCCCGTTACACTGGCCGCATGCCTTTGCCACCCCCGGACAAACCTGCTGCCGGCCGTTCCGCCAACCCCGCGCGGATCATGCTGAACTCGCCATTGGCGGCGGCCAGCCGGGCGCGGGTCTACCATCAACGTACCCGCCAGCGTCCGCGCGAGCGTGGCCTGCACGCGATCGCCGCCATCGGCACGCTGCTTGTGCACATCGTGTTCCTGTTGAGCTTCGTGCTCGGTCCGGCCTATGAAGTGAAGCAGCCGCCCGAGTCGAAGCAGCAGTTTCTGCAGGTGCGCCTGGTCGAACCGCCCGAGCCGCCACCGCCGCCACCGGTGCGCGGCACCCCGCCGAAAGAGCGCGGTCCGCGGCATCAGGGCCGCAGCAGCCAACCCGCGCCGAGCAGCGAACGCAGCGCATATACGCAAGTAGTAGTGGCGGCAGCGCCGGCACCGGCCACCGCGACGCCGGTGCTTGCAAAGGTCGCGAAGCCGCATGCGCCGACACCGAAACCGAAGGCCGCGCCACCGCCGCCGGTGAGCTTGCCGAAGCCGGCGCCGACACCCGAACTGCAGCCAGTCCCGCTGGCCGGCGAACCGCCGCAGGTGGTATTGCCGACACCGACCTTGCAACCGCCGGTGCCGCCGAAGTTCCAGCCCGAGTCGGTGCGCAAGCCGCAACTGGAAGGCAACCAACCGCTGACACCACCGGCCTCGCTGGCACTGCCGGAAGTGCCGCCGCAGTCGCCGCCGCCGATCAGCGTAGCCAACATCGCGTTGAATACCGAGGTGCCGAAAACCACCGCGCCAGCCAGCGTGGCGCCGGCCCGTGCCGAGATCGCCGCCGCGCCACCGGCACCCGAGTTGCAGCCGATTCCGTTGCCGGCCCAGCCATCGCCGAGCGTGAACCTGCAGACTCAGTTGAGTGTGCCGACGCCGACCGTGCCGAATGAGAAACCGCAGGTGCAGGCGCCGACGATCGAGGTGGCCGAAGCCGAACTCGAAGCCGTGCCGCCGGCACCCGCCACGCCGGCGCGAACCGAAGCGCAGGCACCGAGCGTGAAGATCAAGGTGGCGGACACTGCACGCACGCCGGCCATCCAGCCGTCCATCGAGCGGCCGCAACTGAGCACGCCGGTCGCAATCACCGCTGCCGCACCGACGACCATCACGGCAAGCAAGCCGGCCCAGTCGCCATCCCCCGCTGCGACCGAGCAGCCGGCCGCGCACGAGACCAACCCGAGTCCGAGCGACCTCAGCAGCGGACGCGACGTCAGCCGCGCACCCGACGCAACGCCGCAAGGCAGCGACACGGCCACGCCGGGTGAGCCCAACGGCATAGTCGCCGCGCCGGAAACAGGCGCCGGCAAGAACACGGCCGCCACAGCGCCGAAAGCGGGGCAGGGCAGCGACAAGGGCAGTGCCGGACAACAACAAGGTACCGGCCAGCCAGGCGGCAACCAGCCCGGCGCCGACCAAGGCGAGAAGCACGGCGAACTCGGTGGCTACGTGCAACTGAAGCCGCGCGGCGATACCTCGATCATGAGCCACGGCACGCCGAACATCGGCTATAAGCCGACCCGCTTCGATCGGGACTGGACCCCCGAAGGCGAGAGTTCGATCGACACCGCGCTGCGTCATGCGGTGGAAAAAACCACGGTCAAGCACACCTTCCATCTGCCGCGCGGCGTGCGTGTCGAATGCGCGGTGATGCCACTGCTGCCGATGTCGCTGTTCGGCTGCAAGAACCCCGATCCACCGGCGAAGCCGCTCGATGCGAAAGTCTACGAACGCCTGCACCTCGCGCCCGCCAGCCCGTTGGCGTCACCGGTGCCTGCTACCAGCAGCGCCGCTCCCGTGCCGATGATCAAATTCGACAACGGCGCCGAATGCGCCGCGGCCCGTGTCGCCGGCGGCCCGCCGCCACCCGGCTGCGAAGGCATCGTGCTGCCGGTCAAGCCGGCCAGCACGCCCGCGTCATCGTCCAGTTCGTGGGTGCCGGCCAGCGACCAGTTCCACTGAGGCGTACGCAGCCGCTGCGCTCAGCCTCGAGCCAGCGGGCTCAGCACACCATGACCGCCGCGGTTGAGTGCGTGCGTGTAGATCTGTGTCGCACATGGATGTGCCAATGCCGCGTGCGCATGGATGCGCAGGAGCGGCCGTGGTGGCGACGTCCTTGTGACCGAGCAGTTCCTGGATCGTGCGGATGTCGTAGCCATCCTCGATCAGATGGGTCGCGAACGAATGGCGCAGCGTGTGACAGGTACCGCAGCTCTGCAACATGGGTAGTATGGCTAACAACTCGTTCAAGGCGGATGGCTTCGCCGACGCTTAACTCCAGCGTTAGAGAGCACACAATGGGCATCCTTGCAGTCGCGTCGACTTACCTCCTGATGCTTCTAGTGCTGGGAGTACCGTTTGCTCTCATTTTGATGGGGGTTTCATATCTTCTGCGCAAACGTTCTGCCTCGACACGCACAGCGGTGTTAGTGACTTGCGCCACACTATTGTTCACACCAGGGTGGGGGCCAGCCACAATAGCAATTGCTCCGGTTCCATTCGGTCTGCTCTTCGGGGTTACGGCAATTAGTCTTCACTGGGGTGAGCTCATTGACGTGATGAGGCTAGCTCCTCCCTATTGGTATTTCGTTGCTTTTCCAGTGACGGCGGTTGTCATTTACGGTTTGCGAAGGTTTGTGCTCTCTAACTATTCATCCAAGCGGACGCCTACCGGCGCCGCTTAACTCAGGCGTTAGGCTTCAGGGAGAGTCATGCGCGGCCTTCTACTTGCTATCAGCCTTTTCGTTGTAGCGTTGCCGGCATGGCCTTTGGGTAGCAACGACAGCGATTCGTTCACGACCCTATTTGCCTTCACATGCATGAAGCACTTCTACGCGCACGACCAACTACGAGCGGACATGGCTGCATCAAACGCTGCTGTCCTTCCTCAAGATCGTGCAGCGTTCTTTCTCAACGGCGCGCACGGCACAGCTTGGGCTGTCCTAGAAAATGAACAGCGCTACGTAGTTGTTCTTCGCGACGATGATATCTGTGCGGTCTACGCTCAACACGCGCCCGTCGAAGTGGTACAAAAGAATTTCGTTGCTCTTGTTTCTTCAAGCCCAGCTCCTCTAGTCGCTGAGCAACTGAACAGCGCTACATCAGGGCCAAATAGCGACGTGCTGCGCACCATCGCCTATGCTTGGTCTCGCCCCAAAGACGACACTCAACTTACCTTCACACTAACAACATCAACGGACGGTGTGCCGGTTCAGGCAATGGCTTCAATGGCATACAGCAAGAAGCCTAACCCATCGTCCAAGCGGACGCGCTGACGCGCGCCGCTTAACTCCAGCGTTAGGCGTCATACCAACCATCAGGGGGAATCGTGTCAGAAATTACGCCGCACAATGCGTTTACACCAGCCAAAGAAGTACAGGACATCGATCGTTTCGCGGGTCGGGCTGCCACCCTTGACTCACTTGCTGCTGCGCTACAGTCCGACGGTGCGCAAATCGTACTTTACGGCCAACGAGGTATCGGAAAGTCGTCGCTGTCACGAGTACTTACACAGATTGCGGTAAATGATGAGGCCGCAATATCCCGTCTCGAGACAGCGCCGCACAGCAAATTCGACTATCTGCCCATCTATGTCACATGCGATGACAGCGTTACGAATGTGGACAAGCTGTGTCTGCGCCTGCTCACCGATGAGCAGGCGCTAGCTCCATGGATACCATTTAAGGTCTCCGAGAGAACGAACTCACAGGAAGGTGGCGGAAAGCTTGGAGTAAAAGTGATCGAGCTGTCCGGAAAACTTTCCGGCTCAATAACTGAGCGACAGACAGAGGTCGAGGCGGATGTCACGTCGACCTTCATCAATGCGTGCCGTCAGATCGTCGCAAGCGGCGTCGCTGCAGATGGAGTTCTGATTGTAATCGACGAGTTTGATCGCATTTCGGATAAGGGCGGAATTGCGTCCATCTTGAAAGCACTGGGGCCGGAAAAGATTACTTTTGCTTTAGTGGGCGTAGCCTCGGATGTCCGAGAACTCATCGCAGATCATGAATCCGTAGCGAGGCAGATTGCTGACGGGACAGTCTTCGTTCCGCCAATGGATACAGATGAACTAGCTGAGATCATCTCCCGAGCAATGGCTGCCCTCGGCAACAAGTATTCGTTCGAGCTCGCGGCGGTTACGTGGATCACAACTATCGCTCGTGGCCACCCGTTCTACGTGCATCTAGTTGGGAAGCACGCTCTCCTGCGAGCGATATCGCAAAAGACCGATGTCGTTACTGAAGCAATTGCGAGAGAAGCGCTGGCGGACATCGCCTTCAAGGGATCGGCGCCAATTCAGGAGGCCGCGTACAAGAAGGCTGTGGGCCATAGCTATATCCGAGAGCACATCCTGAAGAAATTCGCTGGCGTCGATGCGGACGAGGTCTACACCACCAACCTCTATGCGGACATTGCAAGGGAGCTGAATATCGACCCAAGTGCAATCTCCGTCTACGTGGGGCAGCTCGCAAGCGAGAAGTACGGTAACGTCTTTGAACGCACACGAGATCGGTACTACCGGTTTACCGATAGCTTGTTCAAGGCATACGCAGCCGCGCGACCATACGAGCGGAAGACCGGAGACAAAGAGAATGACGCCTAACAGTTCGTTCAAGCCGACGCCGCTTCGCGGCGCGGCTTAACTCAGGCGTTAGCCTTATCGGAGATTCACAGGCATGAAGCTTTTCGGTTACCTGGCATCAGCCTCCGAGCAGCAGACTCCCTTGGAGCTCTCCGAGGCGACGCTGTTGGCCAGCCCTGCAGAGCTCAGGGAAATCGCTGGCTTTTTGCTCCATGCTGCAAAGAACATGGAGCTCATGGGTAAAAACTTTGGCCACATGCATCTGTCGGACACGTTGCGTCAGTTCGAAAATTCCCCATCCCTTATTGTCGCAATTGGTGAGTCTGCGCAAGCCGGCTAACCAGTCGTTCAAGGCGGACGGCTTCGCCGCCGCTTAACTCAGGCGTTAGGTGTCACGTGAATGTTGCGCTGAAATGGAAGGTAGCGTCGCTGACCTTGGTTACGTGGCCTATTGCCTTGTGGTTGGCCCCAGATCCAGATTCTCGTGCATCCAAAATTTTGCTTGTCTTGGCTTCGCTGCCTTTGCTCATCGCTGTCGGCATCGAGCTCTACGCACAGTGGAAGCAGCTATATGAGAGCCCGGAGTCATACGTAGAAGGCAGTCCAGCAGGTAACAAAATTGCCGTGGTCTTGGCAGCCGTACTCATCGGGCTGGTGGTTTGTCTGGCGTACTCGGCTGTTCGCCATCACACCTAACCAGTCGTTCAAGGCGGACGGCTGCGCCGCCGCTTAACTCCAGCGTTAGAACCCATTGCGATGCTCTACGGTCATCCAATCAATCCAGAAGCGGCATTTCGGGAGTTCGTCGCTCGCTGGATCGGGCTGCTCGCTCAGGGACAGTCAGAGCAGGCTATGGCTTTAATCGACGAGCCCAACTCCTACGGCATCAAGTGGGGGCCGAAGCAGCTTTCTTCAGCACTCAGTTCATATGGCGGGGACGGCCACATGCCTGTTGTTTCGTCGCCGGCTTCTGCTTCAGGTCAGCAACGCGCCAACCTCATCGCGCTAGCCGATCGCTCCGGCTACGCTTACGATCATGATCTTCCGCTCAATGGTCAGTGGTCGGACCTCACTGCTCAGTTCGAGTTTCTCAAGCATCCCGACGGCTTCGCAGTCGTCCTCAACGATATCCACGTGCTCTAGGCATTGGGTTCTAACTACTCGTTCAAGGCGGACGGCTTCGCCGCCGCTTAACTCCAGCGTTAGCCGGGCATGCATACCTCACAGCTCATCTTTAAGATTCTTGGCGTTATTCACGGGCTCGCCGGCGCTGTTTTACTCGCCGCAGCACTCGACAAAGACTTTCAAAGATTCTGCTTCTACAAGGGCAAAGATGCCTTCCAAGGTGACCTTCACAAAAGTCTCGCGCTCATCGGTAGCTCACTGTTGATTGCCTGCGGCGCGCTTACCTTTTTCAAACCAACCTTCGCCGTAGTCGCAGCTTGGCTGTCTTTCCTTATTTATCTTTTACCCTCGCTCGCCGACCTCATGGCAGGGCGTAGCTTTGGCAAGTTCTGCAAGGAGTGCGCAGCATCCTTCAGCGTTCGCGCCATCGCCGTGGCGGCGCTTACTACAGCTGTGTAACCTGGTTAGTATGGCTAACAATTCGTTCAAGGCGGACGGCTTCGCCGCCGCTTAACTCCAGCGTTAGAGTTCATGACCATTACGACTTTTCGCGGACTGAAGTGCGATGACCTCGATGCAAGTCGATGGGGTCATCATCTATGCATCCATATGCGTCCGCTCGTCGACGGTGATGCAGGTTTTGGCAAGCTACATATCATCAAGATGTTGGTAGGCTGCAACCGTAGCGCCGAGGTTTTTGCGTTCGTGTCAGGGGAACTTCCACAAATTTCAGAGAGTGCTCTAGCCGCCATTTCGCCACAGTTGCAACTTGAGCAATCGGGCATCTGTTGCAATAGTTGCTGGTGCTACTTGCATCCAGGTAGTGCACTCTAACCAGTCGTTCAAGGCGGACGCCTCCGGCGCCGCTTAACTCCAGCGTTAGGCCGCATCGGGAGATGCCTCTTGAAAAGATTTCGCGCGTTGGTAATTGCTGCATTTATAGCAGTCATTTGCGCCTGTTCAAGCACAGACTACGAGCACATGAAAGAGGGCCAGCCTTTCGCGGAAGCAATTGTTAGCGATGTGAGTCGAGGCTGGGATGCCGATAAGCTGATTTCAAAAGCTGACGCAAGCATGCTTAAAGACCATCCCGAGTCTGAGATTCGGAAAATGATTGCTGAATGCGCGAAGACTTTTGGGCCCGTGAGGGAACAGCATTTGCTCGCCGGAGAGATAACCGTTGCCGGCGCGCCAGAGGGGAGCGTTCTTTATATTTTTGCTGTGAAGGGTGACAGGCTAAGCGCGAGGATCCGAATCGCGTTGATAAAACGCGGAGACGATTGGAGGGTCATCGGCTTTTGGCTGCAGAGCTAAAACGAAGGTCGCGGCCTAACTAGGCGCTCAAGCGGACCGTGCGGGATGAAGTTTTCGGTGCAATCATGCGTTGCGGCCCGCACGGTCGCTTAGCTTGGGCGTTAGCTGCCATGAAGAATCTCTCCAAGACGGATACGTTTCGAAAGCTTGTCGAGAGCGAGCTCGGAGAATATTTAGCCGTGCATTTGATGCGCCTGGCCGACTCTGATTTCCACGAGGCACGTAATCTCACGGCACTGTTCTACCGCAACTCAGAGTGTTCATTGGCCATCTACGACGATCCTCGCAACGGAGAGGTCAACGTTCAAATTGGCCCAAAAGACGCTCCCCTTCATGGCTTTGATGCCCTACGCTCCGATGTATGGTCGTATTTGCCCACGCTAGTTCCAGACGTCCCCGCTAAAACCTTAGAGGAGCTCTGTCGCGACGCTCCACAAGATCATAGCTATCAAGGTCAGCTCTTACGCATTCGCCAGCTTTTAGTGCATAAGCTGTCTCCTGCCATTATTGCCCTGACCGCGGCTGGCGGTGTCAGCTAACATCTCGTTCAAGGCGGACGACTACGTCGCCGCTTAACTCCAGCGTTATACCGCACAGGGGGAACACCGTGGCATCACCGACTAAAGAGCAGCAGGATGCTGCGCAACAATTTGTCAGCTTAGTGATTGAGGTCTTCAAAAACGAAAGGGGCGTGCACGCAGAAACAGCGATCGCGGGTGTTGCGCGCATGGCCGGTACGTTCTTGTTTCGGTCGTTCGCATTTCCGCTCTCTTCAGTTCAGTCGGGTCAGGCCGTACTCTCCGATGTAGCAAACGAACAAGGGCCAAAGCTCATTCAGGCCTTGGGCAGTGTATTGGCTCATATCGGCGTCACACTAGACAGGTCGAAGCTCGGGGCAAACAAAGACCCCCAGCATCAGCCCCAGTTGGACTTTCTGGTCACCCAGAAGCAGCTAGAGCCCAGGTTTTCACAAGTCATGCAGGCTCTTGGCCTTTCTTATGTGCAAGCTGCAGAGTCTGCCGCCATTGCAACGGCCATCCTCATCAAGCAATGCGTGCCCGTGCTTGACCCTAACATTGCCTTCGGCATCGCCGCATATGGATTCGTTGAGGGCTCCAAGACGGCACCAGATCCAGTTGTCTTAGCTGACGGTGCGGTATAACTATTCGTTCAAGCGGACCGCGTTCCGCGGCCGCTTAACTCAGGCGTTAGGCATCACAAGGAGCGTCTCGGTGGGCATCACATTCTGGATCAAGCGCTTTCTTACCGTTCTCGTTGGTGCTTTTGTCATCATCGGCGCAGTGCAATTGCTTAAAGGCCATGATTTGCCTTACTCCGTGACCCAAGCGGCAATATGGGGTGTCATCACAGCAACCGTGTTCACGGTAGGCAGGCTCTATCAATCTCGTAGAGGTCAGCACTGCGCGATCTGCAAAGACACACCAGAAATGCAGCGGCTTGATCGTGGCGGTGATGCCTAACATCTCGTTCAAGGCGGACGGCTGCGCCGCCACTTAACTCCAGCGTTAGGCATCCTCATCTTGAAGAAGTCGATCGGCCCAATCTATTTTCTTGCCAACGTCATCGGAGCGCTTCTTACCTTCTATTTCGCACACGGCATTGTCGCGTTTGCCAAGGCCGAGCACAGGACGTACTTCGATGCCAGTGATAGCTTCACTTTCCTAGGTGAGACTTGGGTAATTTTTCTTGCGGCCCTTCTTGTCAATGCAATTTGGTTAATCAGGGCGGCTATCGACATCTTTAAGCGCCGCGGCTTGCAAGCATCAGCGTGGTTCGTTGCGGTGGTCGTGGTCTGGGTGGCTGCTTTCATCACGATTCGGCTGGGTAGTAGTCTTGCCTAACATCTCGTTCAAGGCGGGCGGCTACGCCGCCGCTTAACTCCAGCGTTAGGTGGCACATGAAGTTGACAGCATCGAAATGGAAAGTCGCGGCTTTAACCTTAGTAACGTTGCCAGCGACTATTTGGTTTGTCGCGGAATATCCAGATTTATACATATCAAAGTTCGTGCTTGCTCTTGGCTTCTTACCGCTATACATCGGTGCCGGCATGGAGCTACATAGTCAGTGGACGGCCGTGTTGGAGAAGTGGCGCAACCCCGAATCTCACGTAGCGGGAGTTCCGACAGGTAACAAAGGCTTTTTCATCCTAGGCCTTACCCTTGCTGGTCTTGTGCTATTTCTTGCTTGCGTTGGTGCCATGCACCGCACCTAACATCTCGTTCAAGGCGGACGGCTACGCCGCCGCTTAACTCCAGCGTTAGAGTGCACATGGAAGTAAGTCGACAAGAACAGATTTTTCGTGCGTCAGAGGCAAGACTCGACTTGCTTCTGACGCAAGCCATGTCCCAGCTGAGCGAGCATTCAATCAACTGCGAGGATGACTCAGTCCGTTCTTACAACTACAAAGAAAGCTATCTCTCGTGGTCAGTTCGCTTCTTTCGCACGTGGCCTCAAGATATCTTCACCTGCCAAGTTCAAGTGCAAATTTCGTGCTGGCAACCGGTCCAGTCCAACGACGAGCCTCGGGTCACGGTTAAACTTCGAGCGGAAAAGTTTCGCACCGGCCAACGGTCCAGCATTGACCAAGTAGCGGAGCATGAGTTCACTCTCGATCAAGTTGTAGAGCAGGGTCTAGCGTTGCTAGTTCTTGGCAACTTTCAGCAGGGCGCGTCACTTCTCGGTGTTGCGCTCTAACCAGTCATTCAAGCGGACGGCTCCGCCGCCGCTTAATTCCAGCGTTAGGCGTCAAAACATGCGCGTATGGGTAGTCGTAAGGTGGACAATCATTATCGCGTCAGCAGTCGGTGCGCTGTTCACGCCCCTTGGTCCTCGGGCGTCGCCCGCCATCGGCTGGGGTTCGTTACTGGCCATTTTTCTATTCTGTTTTGTCGGCTTGGCCTTTGTTCTTGGGCTTCAAGTCATCAATCCGCATTCCGCAAGAGTGTGGATCCGCCCTTCTTGGCAACTCAATCCGTTCAATTTTCAGCAACCTCTTCAATTTTTCCACCTTGGCGCATGCGTGTGCTTGGCGTCAGGCTTGGTGGTTTTGGCTCGTCTGGCCATCTCGCAAGTTCCGTTCTATGTCGAGGCCTTAGTGCCTGTAGTCATAGCTGTCGGTTTTCTCTTGGGCATCAAAATTGTCACATTGGTGTTTGGTGCCAAAATCGAACATCGCGCCTAACAAGTCGTTCAAGGCGGACGGCTACGCCGCCGCTTAACTCCAGCGTTAGGCCTACAAATGAAAGCAAAGGAAATTCAGCTGTTCGCCCCGTCTGGTAGTCGCATCGTCGGCTTTCTCACAAAGTCCGGCGAGGTCTGCAAGGTGCGTTGCTTGTTCTCCCGTGATGGCGGGAGCAACAACTTTTTCTACGAAATCCCCGAGGGCATGATGGCCGAGGTTGAACTCAACTACAGCGATCGCCTCTGCGTGGACGAGACCGGAAAGCACTGGACGCTCTCAGACGTGCAGTGGGAGTCGACGCCTCGTGGTGCCTAACATTTCGTTCGAGGCTGACGGCTTCGCCGCCGCTTAACTCCAGCGTTAGGGCTCTATGGATAGATCTGCGTACTACCAGCAAGTCAGAGTCGCGCTGGCACAAACTCGTCGCAAGTTGATGGCGCACGGTATTCCGCTCGCCCCCGTCAACTTATCCATCATCATCGCGGGGTTTGTCGTTTTTCAGTGGTATCCACAATGGTCGCTAACTTATTTTGCGATCGCTGGACCTGTTTGTGTCGCTGCCTTAGCACTGTTGGCTATTCCAATGAGCACAACGTTTGCACGTTATGCGCCGTGTTGCTCTGCTTGCCATAGGCCCGTACGTTTGCTTAATTGGCGTAGGGCAACGGCGAGCGGCTTGTGTCCGTATTGCCAAAGGGCGTTGTTCGAGCCCTAACCACTCATCCAAGCGGACGGCTCCGCCGCCGCTTAATTCCAGCGTTAGGCCCAAGGCATGCGTCTCTGGTCACTCCATCCCAAGTATCTAGACGCTCAAGGTCTTGTTGCCCTCTGGCGTGAGGCGTTACTAGCGAAGGCAGTCCTCCGCAATCTGACACGCGGTTACACTCGCCACCCACAGTTGGAGCGGTTCAAGGTGCATCCTCATCCCCGCTCAGCCATTAACGCGTATCTGGCCGCTGTTCATGCCGAGGCCACTCATCGCGGCTACACCTTCGACCGGTCAAAAATCGGCCCTGTCCGCCTAGTTCAATCCATTCCTGTCAGTTCAGGTCAGCTCGCATGTGAGTGGCAGCACTTGCAAAACAAGCTGTCGGTTCGCAATCCGGTCATGTTTGCCCAGTGGAGCAGTGTGGTCACTCCGTCATGCCACCCGCTGTTTCATCGGCAAGCTGGGCCCGTGGCATCATGGGAGCGGGCGTCGGGTGGCGTCTAACATTTCGTTCATGGCGGACGGCTTCGCCGCCGCTTAACTCCAGCGTTAGGCCTCATATAAGGAGTTCACGGTGATCACCCAAAGCTCCGCAGCATTAGCTGGATTCATCTCTTGGGCACTTTTTCTCCTTGTGCTCATGGAAACCATTCGATCAAAGCTTGTGCTCTCCGGGAAAGTCCCCGCTAACAGCTTTTCCCCGGATAACGCCAATCTCTCTCCTTTCATGCAGCGCCTTGCCAGGGCGCACGCCAATTGCATCGAGGGCCTCCCCATCTTCGGCGGCCTTCTTATTCTTGCAATTGCAACAAACCGTACCGCAATCACGGATTCATTGGCCTACTGGCTACTAGCCGCCCGGATCATCCAATCGACTATTCACCTCGTCTCCATTTCGTCCATCGCAGTAACTGCGCGCTTCACTTTTTTTGTCGTGCAAATGGCGATTGCCATTTACTGGGCCGTGAAGTTGCTTGGTGCGGCGTGAGGCCTAACTAATCGTTCAAGCCGACGTCGCTTCGTGGCATCGGCTCTGGGCTTCGGATACCCGAGCCCAACGCCTTGCCACTTACGGCGCGGCTTAATTCAGGTGTTAGGCATCAACAACGGTAGGTTGCGGCGAGGAGAAGCACATGCCCGATTTCACCAAGGTTCGATACACGCTTGCGGTACTTAACTTGGCAAAGTCCACCGATTACTACACGTCGGTGCTCGGCTTGGGCATCGAATTTACGGCACCTGGCTGGACATTTCTGTCTCGTGGCAGCTTTCGTGTAATGCTCGGCGAATGCACGGATGCCACCCCACCTGCGGAGCTTGGCGACCACTCGTGGTACGGCTACGTGACAGTCTCGGATGCCTCTGCCTTATTCGCCGAGTATCGGGCTTCGGGCGCAGAGTTCACTCAAACGCTCTCGGATAAGCCTTGGGGCATGCGCGAGTTTGGTGTACGCACAGTTGACGGCCATCGCATCATGTTCGGCCAGGAACTCTAGGCGAAATTGGCGCCCAACAGTTCGTTCAAGGCGAGCGGTTTCGCCGCCGCTCAACTCCAGCGTTAGGCCCCTACCCAACCTGGTAAGCAATTTCAGAGCAACAAGCATCGGAGGTTTTATGTATCGTCATATCGCTCCATTCTTGACGTTGCTTCTTCTTGCGGTCAGCTCGCTACCCGCTTTCGCCAAAGACGATGCTGCGGACATCCTGGCCATCAGAAATGTGGAAGTTCAGTTCCACCAGGCCGGCAGCGTCCTCCCCCAGAAGAATATCGATCTCATGATGGCTCTCTATGCAGACGATGCTGTTCTGATAGATACGGCCCACGGCAATGCGACGTACAAGGGCAAGGCTGAGGTTCGCCGCTACTGGGAGACCGTGGCCGCGCCATTTCGTCCGGAGAATCACTGGATCGGATACACCCCGGCCATGCGGATACGAACGGAAGTCAACGGCGACCATGCGACCTTGTACTTTGAGTGTCTGTGGATGGACGCGGACAAGAACGCGATAGGAGCTCACTCTTTTTCCGACATGACCCTGGTGCGCACCAGCGGCAAGTGGTTCGTGTCGGCCATAAAAGTCGGCAAAGTCGCTCAGCTCTAGGCGTGGGCCAAACCATTCGTTCTAGCCGACCGCCGCGTTGCGGCGGTGGTTCAACTTCAGTGTCAGGCTGCATAAATGCCCGTGCGAGGAAACCATGGCCTTCGATGAAACACTTGCCAACCGCGTGCGCCCGCTGTTGTCCGGCGTCGGCAGCGCTACGGAGAAGAGGATGTTCGGCGGACTCGCATTCCTGGTCCAGGGCAACATGAGCGTTGGCGTCCACGGAGCAGAGCTCATTGTCCGCATCGAGCCTTCCGAAACGCAGGAGGCGCTCAAGATGCCGGGTGTGCGTATCTTCGATTTCTCGGGCCGTCCAATGAAGGGTTGGCTGCTGATCGCTCCGCAGGCTATCGCCGAGAAAAAAGCGCTTGCGGCGTGGGTCAAGCGAGGCGTCGCCTATGCGCAGTCGCTGCCGCCAAAATGAGCGCAAGAGTGCGGCCCAACTCTTCCATTGAACGGCGTCTTCCAGCGTCAGGCGTATCCACGAAATGAGTTTTCTTGCCAAGCTCAGACAAAGGATCAATCGCGATGATGGCAGGTATTATCGGATCGGTAATCGACCACTAGGTGCGCTTGAAGTGGTTGGGTTGCTCGTCTTTGTCGGCGCACTGGTCTTGTGGCAGCTCCACGATAAAGCTGGCATCAGCAGCATGTGGGCTCTTGCAGCAGGCGTCGTCGGTTTGCTTCTGACAATCATAGGTAACGTCGGTAAGAGTGGTGGCCCGCGTGCCTAATCATTCGTTCAAGGCTGACGGCTTCGCCCCGCTGCTTAACTCCAGTATTGGATTCCGGGTGCAACGATGTCGACCATGAATAATGCATTTGCGTTTCGGGGCGGCTGTCATTGCGGCCAGCTTCGCGTGGCCTTTTCGACTGCACTGGACCCGGCAAGCCTTATTCCCCGAGCCTGCGACTGCTCGTTCTGTCAAAAGCACGGTGCCGCCTACGTTTCAGATCCGGCCGGACAACTGTCCGTCATCATGCAGAGTCCGGATGCATTGCGTCGGTATCGGCAGGGATCGAATACTGCCGAGTTCCTGCTCTGCGATCGGTGCGGCGTGCTGGTTGCGGTTGTCTTTGAGCACAACGCTCGCATCTACGGGGCGGTTAACGCACGATCCCTGGAGGGGCCCACGGGTTTCGGGAATGCGGTACCGGCCTCGCCGCAATCGCTGGCTCCTGATGAAAAGGTCGCACGATGGTCGCAACTGTGGGTTCCGGATGTTGAGCTGGTCATGTCGGGCGTCTGACAATGCGTTCAAGACGGACGGTTTCGCCGTCGCTGAGTCAAACGGTGCCCATTCCAACCACGGCAGGTGGCTTGTGAATACCACTTTATTGTTGCGGGTCGCCTCGCTCATTGCCCTGCTCTTCGCGATAGGGCACACGATGGGCAGCCCCTGGACCCCAAGCGAGGCGCCGGGTCCTGCCTCGGTCGTGGAAGCCATGAAGTCGGTCAGTTTCGATGCGATGGGTACCAGCCGATCGTATTGGGAGTTCTACATCGGCTTCGGCGTCACCATCAGCGTCTACATGTTCGCGCAAGCCGTGCTGCTCTGGTTGCTGGCGGCTCTTGCCAGGACTCAAGCTGCTGCCACTCGCCCGTTCGTGATCATGTTGCTCGCTTCCTGCGTGGCCAACGGGTGGGCCGCGTGGAGGTACTTCTTCATCTTGCCGCTTATCCTGTCGGTCGCCATGATCGTCTGCCTGTCTCTTGCTCTGGTGGCGTCAAAACCCCGCAATAGCACCTGACGATTCGTTGAAGGCGGACGGCTACGCCGTCGCTTGACTCCACGTCAGGTGGCGAATGCCGGTATGCCGTGGCCAGCACCCGAATTGCGATGAGGCGTTCAACCCAGGTCAGCATAAGGTGGTTACCATGAGTCCAAAGAAGGGCGCGCAAAAATCCGCCGAGAGCACCACGGCGATCAGCAAGAAGCTCCAAGGATTCACGGGCGAGAAGCGAGCCGCGATCAGGGAGCGCGCCCGGGAGCTGAACACAGCCGCGCGCCGCGGACCGTGAGGCTATTCATTCCAGGCGGACGCGCATCCTGCGCGCCGCGTAACTCAAGCGCCAGCCATGCATGACTGACCTTCCCGAATTTGCCGAGGAATACACCGTTCGCGAGCGCGTTCGCATATGCGTGCTCGGACTGGTTGTCGGTGGTGTGTTTGTCATGTCGTGGAAGCTGTGGCTATTGCCTCGGTTTGGCGCATTCGTCGCGTCGGCGCCGTGTCGTTCCGTCTTCGGCGTCAGTGCTGTTGCGGTGCTTTGGTATGGCGTGTTTGTCGGCCTTCCGGTTTTATGTGCAGTTCCACTTGCGTGCATCGAAGGCCGGCGCGGTCTCAAAATCCTGCGTGATGGCCAGTCGCCGCCAAAGGGCGCCAAGGTTTTGCGCCCCACGCGCATCAAACGGGGAGCTGCTGCGCGGCGTATTGGCTACCTCAGTTTGCTGTCGTTTGTTCCGCTACTGGCCGTTGCAGCTTGGGGATTTTTCCAGGCCGAGTCGCTTTCAAGGCTGTCACAGCACAAGCCTCCGACATGCGCGGCCAATATCGCTCACGCGAACTGCGGACTTGAAGCTGCGCTAAGATCGAGCCGTTGCGAGAGCGGCCGCCTGGCTGAAGCGTCAGGCGACATGGAGACAGGATTCCGCATATGAAAATCACCATCGAGACTACCGTCCATGCGCCCATCGAGGATGTCTGGCGCGCCTGGACGACACCGGACGACATCAAGCAGTGGAACGCGGCGTCCGAAGACTGGCACACCACTGAAGCATCCGTGGACCTGCGCGTTGGCGGCTCCTTTTCCTCACGCATGGAAGCCAAAGACGGCAGCATGGGTTTTGACTTTGCCGGGATCTACACAAAGGTCGTGGCGAACGAGTTGATTGAATGTTCGTTCGGCGAACGTACGTTGCGGGTCGAGTTTTCCAAGGACGCCGGCGGCGTGATCGTACGGGAAACCTTCGACGCTGAAGCTACGCATTCCATCGATCAGCAGCGTGATGGCTGGCAGGCCATTCTGAACAATTTCGCCAGGCATGTTGAGGGCAAGCAGTAGGTTGTCTGCGGGGCACTCGACGGGGCCTTGGCTTTCGTTGCGACAGATTGCCTTTGGCGGCCGCTGAACTCGCATGCTCTGCCGCATCCTGCAGGAGCTGCGGCGAGCTGCGATATGGCGGTCATCGTGACGGCTGAGCCATGCACGGGTGGCGACCTCCATGCGGCGTTCATCACAAGCGCCAGGATTCCTCTTCGTCGTCCTCGCTTTCGAAGCAGTCGCAGGGATCGCTTGCCCACCATCTGCCGGGCATTGGAGATCATCGTGAAAAGCGCATTTCAATCCTCGCGTGACGTCATTATCCGAACCGATGCCTGGGCGGAAGCCACCAGGTTTTATGGGTCGGTTCTCGGTCTGCCAGTCACGCACCAGAGCGAAACGTTGATGGGGTTCGAGACGGGCGCGTTCTGCCTGTACGTCGAGCAAGGCAGGGAGCACGGGCCGGTCTTCGAGTTTCTTGTGCCTGACGTCGAAGCTGCAAAACGTCGGCTGGTCGATGCTGGCTGCCTCGTCGTGGAAGAGGATGCAGCAATTCCGCGTTGCTACATGCGTGACCCTTATGGCGTCGTGTTCAACATCGGCCGCGCGCCTGCGGCGGAATGAGGCAGGTGTTGCCCGGCTGTTTCGCCACAGCGGGGCTGTACGCCATCCGGTTGATGCGTCAACCAGCAAGTGGAGGGTTCGGTCATGCAAGCATCCGTCTTTGTCGGCACCAGCCTCGATGGCTTCATCGCGCGAACCCATGGCGAGCTCGATTTCCTGCCGCCTGGCGGTGGCGAACCGCATGGCTACGACGAGTTCATGGCCACGGTGGATGCGCTGGTGATCGGCCGCAAGACCTTCGAGACGGTCCTCGCCTTTGATACGTGGCCGTACGGTATGAAGCCGGTGTTTGTGCTCAGCACGCGCGCGCTGCCTCCGGCGCCCGCTGGTGCCGTGGTGGAGCACATGTCAGGGGCGCCGGCCGAGATCGTTGCGCAGCTCGCCACCCGCGGCATACGGCATATCTATGTGGACGGCGGGATCACCATTCAGCGTTTCCTTCAGGCCGGGCTGATCCAACGCCTCGTGGTCACGCGTGTTCCGGTGCTCATCGGTGCCGGGATTCCGCTGTTCGGTCAATTGCAGCACGACATCATGCTCAGACACGTCGGGACGCGGCAGTACGCCAGCGGCCTCGTGCAGAGCGAGTATGCGGTGGTCGCCTGAGCTTTCATTCGAGTCGCATCCGCTGTTCGGGTTGGCGGTGCTGGTCGGTGCGACAGTGAGCACGGCGACCGCGATGCTGCTGGCAGTCGACCGCAAGCAGGTACGCGCCGGGCTGTTCGGCTTCAACGCGGTGCTGGCGGCAATCGCGCTGGGCGGCGTGTTCTTCGTGCTGATGCGGCGTCGGTCGCTTATGCGGTGCTTGCCGCGATCACCACGACGATCGTGTTCGCGGCGACGTCGGCGGCACTGGAGCCGGTCGGGATGCCGGCGCTGACGTTTCCATTCGTGCTGGTGGTGTGGCTGTTCGTGCTGGCGAGCCCGTATTTCCCGCGATTGCGGCCGATGGCAGCTGCATGACGAGTGCAGGCTTGTAGTACTCGGCGCGGTTCTACAGCATGCGCAGCAACTCCTTCATCAGCGGCAGCCGGCGCACGCGCACGGCGCTGGCGCGGAAGACCGCGTTGGCCAGCGCCGGAGCGGCGGTCGGCATGGCGAGGAAGCTGGCACCGGCGGGTGGGCGATCGTCGGCGGGCACGATGATGACTTCGACCACATTCGGCAGCTGCGCCATGCTGGCCAGCGGATAGTCCTTGTAATTGTGCTCCTGGATCTGGCCATCCTTGAACGTGATGGCGAGATTCAACGCAGTGGACAGCGCATCAAGCGTGGCACCGGCGAGCTGGCCTTCCAGGCCCAGCGGGTTGATCACGCGGCCGACATCGGCGGCACAGACCACGCGCTGGATCACCAGTTTCTGGCCCTGCATCGCCACTTCGATCGCATGCGCCACGTAGGCACCGTCGACATGCCAGCAGGCGATGCCGAGGCCGTTGACGCTGTGCAGCCAGTTCTTCCATTCGATCCGGTCGGCGACCAGCTTCAGCACGTTGGCCAGGCGGCCGGTGTCGAGCGTGCCGCCGGCACTCAACGGCAGTTCGCGCGGTGCGCCGAGCATGCGCAGGCGGGTGACCAGCGGATCCTCTTTCATGCTGTTCGCGATTTCGTCGATGAAACTTTCCACCGCGAACGCGTTGCTGAGATGCGGCATGCCGCGCATTGGACCGCGCGGGATCGCCGAGTCCAGCGCGTACCAGTCGCTGCGATAGTTCGGCACCAGCGCGGCAGGCAGCTGGTCAGCGTGCAGTTCGGACGTCCATAGCCGGTTGTCCGGCATGTTGCGATGGGACAGCGCCGAGGCGCTGGCCATGCGCTGGTTCCAGCCGAGCACCTGGCGCTTGCGGTCGAGGACCGCGCTGAGCTGGTGCACGCTGCCGGAGCGGTAATAGTCGTGGTCGAAATCCTGCCCGCGCGTCCACAGCAGGCGCACCGGCTTGTCGACGGCCCTGGCCAGCATCACGGCCTCGGCCACATAGTCGTGATCGAGCCGGCGGCCATAGCCGCCGCCGACGCGTGGCACGCGGATGTCGATCTGCGCGGGACTCAGGCCGGTCAGACGTTGCACCACCGCCCACGCCTTCTGCGGTGCCTGGGTCGGCACGACGAGGCTGGCGCGATCCTTGTCCAGCCGCACCAGACAGTTCATCGGCTCGGCGGTAGCGTGCGCCAGCCACGGCTGGTAGTAGGTGGCGTCGAGCCTGCGTGCGGCCTTCTTGCTGACGGCGTCGACGTTGCCGTCGTTGCGCACGCGCGTGGTGGGATCGGTCTTGCCGGCGAGCAGGGCACTGGCTTGCTGCTCCAGTGCGTAGCTGCTTTCGCTGCCGCTGGCGCCGGGTTTCCATTCGAGCTTGAGCTTCTCGCGGCCCTGCAGTGCCGACCAGGTGTCTTCGGCCAGCACCGCCACGGCCGGGGCGATCACCGTGCTGCCCAGCGGCTGACCGGGCTCGGGTCGCAGGCGCACCACTTTCAGCACGCCCTTGACGGCGAGCGTGTCGGTGGTGTCGATATGCGCCAGCGTGCCGTCCGGCCACGGGCAGTGCGCCAGCACGGCGACCAGCGCGTCGCCGTAGTGCTCGTCGATCGCATAGCGGGTCAGGCCGGTGACGATCTCGCGGGCGTCGACATCGCCCGCCGGCTTGCCGATCAGTCGATAGTTCGCGGCATTTTTCAGCGGCGGCGCGCTGGTGGGCAGCGCGATCTTGCTGGCGTCTGCCGCCAGGTTGCCATAGGTGAAGCGACGACCGTCCGGTGCGATCACGGTGCCGGCGTCGCAGCGCAGCTGGCTGGCCGGTACACCGAGTCGACGCGCGGCAGCCTGCAGCAGCAGCCAGCGTGCCGTCGCGCCGATCTGGCGCAGGTCGTTCCAGGCAGCGGGGATCGAACCGCCGCCGCCGCCGACCTGGCGTCCATAGGTCCAGCGCGGCTGGCCGTTGTTGTCGGTCACGCCGAGGCCGAGCGGTACCACGCTGACGCGGTTCCAGTCGGCATCGAGTTCGTCGGCGATGATCCGCGGCAGCGAGGTGGCGATGCCGGTGCCGGTGTCCGGATCGCGCGCGCCGATCAGCACGTTGCCGTCGGCGTCGATGCGCACGTAGGCGCCGAGGTCGTAGAAGGTATCGCCGAGCAGGGCCAGCGGCAGCGGTGCAGCGGCGGCGTCGGCCACGCGGATGCCGACGACCAGCGCGCCAGCGGTGCCGGCCAGCACCTGCAGGAAGCGGCGGCGCGACAGCCGGATCTGGTTGTGTGCCGTCGTGGGATCGTTGCTCATGGCTGGCCCGCCTTGCCGGCGGCGACGCGTTTGATCGCGCGGCGCACGCGGGTCTGGCAGCCGCAGCCGCACAGGTTCGGCAACTGGTCGATATCGTCGTCGCCGGGGTGCGGCTTGCGCCGGAGCAGGTCGATCGCGGCGATCAGCCAACCGGGCGTGCAGTAGCCGCAGCCGATCGCATCTTCGTCGACGAAGGCCTGCTGCACCGGATGCAGGCTGCCGTCGTTGCCGGCCAGGCCTTCCACCGTGACGATCTGCTTGTCGGCCAGTTTGGCCAGCGGCAGGGTGATCGCGGATACCGCCTTGCCGTCGAGCAGCACCAGGTCGGCACCATTTTCGCCGTGCTGGCCGCCGTACTTGGTGCCGGTCAGCCGCAGCACGTCGCGCAGATACCACAGCAAGGGCATCTGCGGATCGCCGGTGTGGCGGTAGTGCTTGCCGTTGATCTGCAGATCAATGCCGTCGCGTGCCCTCTCGGGCACGACGCTGCTGTCCGTAGTGACCGGCACGGCCTGGGCTTGCACGGGCGCCATCCATCATCTCCTCACGAATCTGTCCGCACATTGTGGCATTGCTGCCACCCGCTTAGGGGTGTGCGCGACTGAACAGGCGGCGCCAGACCATGTACACGGGCACGCCGGCCAGCATGATCAGCGCGCCGATGCCGGCATTGCGCGGGTTGTCGCGCATCGTCATCACCACCACCCATGTCACCGTGCCGATGAACAGCAGCGGCAGCCACGGATAGCCCGGCACCCTGAAACTCGCGGTGGCGCCATCGCGGCGGCGATACCAGAACAGCGTGGCGACACCGACCGCGCAGGCCAGCCAATCGCCGAACGTGGCGTAGTCCAGCAACTGGCCGTAGCTGCCCGACAGCGCCAGCACGACCGCCCAGCCGGACAGCAACAGTAGCGCGGTATTCGGCGTGCGATAGCGCGGATGCAGCCGCGCCACCGCGCGGAAGAACAGGCCGTCCTCGCCCATCACCTGCAGCACGCGCGCGCCGGCGACCAGGGTGATGTTGCAGAAGCCCAGCGTGGAAATCGCCACACCCAGCGCGATCACTTTGGCGCCGATCGGGCCGAACACCTGCTGCATCACGTCGGCCGCCGGCGCGCGGCTGGCGGCCAGCCCGTCATGGCCGAGCACAGCCAGATAGGCCACGTTGACCAGCACGTAGGCAACGATCACCAGCAGCATGCCGAGGGTCAGCGCGCGCGGCAGCGTGCGCTGCGGATCGCGCACCTCGCCTGCCAGGTTGTTGAGGTAGGTGAAGCCGGAGTACGCAAACAGCACCGGCAACGCCGCACCGATGAAACCGACGCTGCTGCGCGCCGGATCGACGGCCAGCACCTGTGCATGGCCGGCACCGGCGAGGAACAGCCCGCACACCACCAGCACCGCCACCGCCAGCAGCTTGAGCAAGGCGAACAGGTTCTGGATCTGCGCGCCGAGGCGGATGCCGAACAAGTTGATGCCGCCGACGAAGACCAGCGCACCGATGGTCAACGGCAGCGCCATCGTCGGCGGCAGGTCGAACACCGCCGACGCATAGCTGGCGAAGATCGTCGCCACCGCGGCGCTGGAGCCGGAATAGATCACCAGCAACATGGTCCAGCCGAACAGGAAGCCGGCCAGCGGCCCGAAGGCTTCGCGCAGGTACACATAAGTGCCGCCCGCGTGCGGTCGGCGTGCGCCGAGCTCGGCATAGCACAGCGCGCCGATCAGGGTGAGCACACCGGCGCCTGCCCACATCAGCAACAACGCCAGCCCCGACTCGGTGCGCTGCGCGGCAATGCCGGGGTTGAGAAAAATGCCGCCGCCGATGATCCCGCCGACCACGATCAGGGCGGCGTCCCAGGGGCGCAGGCTGCGCACATAACCGCCGGGCCTCGAGGTGTCGCTCATGAAATCTTCGCTGCGAAAAGTTGCGGCGAGCATGGCGTGCAAGCCACGCATCGGCAAGCCCTGCGCGAATATCGGCACGGGCTGTGGGCAAAAGATTGGGCCGGCGTCTTGCGGCGTCGGCCCGTCTGGTTTGCGGTTCGGGTTTGCGGGTGGTCAGAAGACGCTGAGGAACAAGGCCAGGTTCGTCACGTTGAGCGTGCCGATGCCTGCGCCGGGTTCATAGCCGAGGACGCCGTTGTAGAACCAGTTGTCGCCGGCCCTGATGTCGTTGAACGGCGAGAACGAGCCATAGCCGAAGATGTTCTGCAGCGGATAGACCTGCGGATTCCAGAAACCGACGCGGCCACGGGTCGACTGCTTCAGCAGGGCGCTGATGCCGTTGAGCTGGGGTGCGACGAAACTGGTGCCGCCTTCGCCGGTCAGCAGGCCCGGACCGTCCAATGACGAGACGATGCTGTAACCGGTATAGGGATCTGCATCCAGCGAAATGTCGGGCACATTGCGGCCGCGATAGTTGGCCGGCAGCGTGTAGTTGATGCCGAACGGCGGGAAGAAGAAGGTCTGGTTCTTCTCACTCTTGCGGATGCCGTAGGTGAACTGCTGATAGCGCGGCAGCGACCAGAACACGCTCACGCCACCACCGCCACCGACCGAGAACACCTGATCGGTGATGTCCACGCCGAAATTGGTGTTGAAGTAGTTGGAGATCCAGTCCCAACCCCAGACACTTTCCTTGCTTATCGACGCCGTCGGCCCACCGTTGAAGCTGAAAGAAAACGGTACGGTGGTGCCGCCTGCGGTGGTGATGAAGGGATCGGAGCCTGGGGCGTCGGCGGTGAGCGGCGGTGGCACGGGGTCGGTGGGCAAGCCTCCGAATCCGCGCACCGTGTCGTAGGCGCCTGAGTCGCCGGACGTGGCGAACATCGAGATGCCTTGCACTGCCGCTTCCAGGAAGACCTGGTGGAAGGCCAGCAATTCATCCGTGAAGTCGACGCCGCTGTTGAGCTGCGGGAAGTAGGCGATTTCCGGCGCTCCCCAGCTCACCGACAGACTGTCGACCTTGTTGTCGGACACCGCCTGATTGAATACGTCGAAGAAACCGGCATCGGTATTGGGTGCGTCGTACACGACGATGTTCGCCCAAGGCGCCAGGCCACCGGACTGTTCGACATCGAGCGAGGTTTCGCCGGAACCGGCATTGCTGCCCAGTGGGCCGCCACCGTCCACGTGCACCTGGGTAATGCGGTTGGGTTTCACGGCCAGGCCGATCGTGCTCCAGTAGCTATAGGCGTCGGTGGGCAGGAAATTCGCCAGGGTGGCGATGCCGATGGTCGAGCCCTTGCCGTTCACGCCGGCCTTGTAGAGCGGGTTGATGTTGTAGCGGTTGGCCACGTCACCGACCGTGAACGCCTCGGGTGTGCAAGTGGCGGTAGGGTTGCCGGTGCACGGAACCGTGGCGGGTGCCGTCGCGCTCCTGGCCAGTGCATTGGTCGTCGGACCTTTTGGTAGCGGGAGCACGCTGACGCGATGCGACCGATAACGAGCCTCGCTGCTGAGACCCGAGGCCACGACCAGCGTGCCGGAAAGCGCCGAGGGCATGCTTGGGGTGGCATTCGGCCGGTGGAAGGTGGTTCCGTCACTGGCCTGGTAATCGTGGATGGACGTATGGAAGGCCGTATTGAACTGGCCGATCGTGCCACTGACCTTGATCGCCAGGTGATTCGGCAGCAACTCGACCTGGGTGAGTCCCTGCTGCTTCAGGAACGACCTCACCTTGGTGATCTCGTCGGCGGTGGCGCCGTAGCGATTCGCGAACTGTTCCGTGGTGAGAAAGCGGTGATACGAAGGATTGCCCTGGGTGACCGTGCTGTAGATGTACTGCTCGAGTGCGCCCTGATTGTGCAGGCCGAGCACGAGCGTGACATTCACGGTTTGACCGGGATTGCTTGCCCCCAGGTCGGTAGGCGCCGAGCCGCTTGCGGCGAAAGATGTGGTAGCGAAGCCACAAAGCAGCAGCGCCAGTGAAGCCGCGAGCGACTTGCGATGCAAGTTCGTAAGCATGAGTTTTCTCCAAGGGTTGAAATGGTCACGCTGGGCGACGCTGCGGCACTGTTCGAATGGCGCCACGCCCCCGGCAGGCCGGTGAGCCATACGTTCGTAATCTCGTTCCCCGACAACCCAGGGCGGCCCCTGAAGAACAATCCGCGCTGGTCCGGCGACGCTAGCAGCGCAGGGTTGATCTTGAAAGTGTCTGACTTGGAGGAATATTTTGCGGAGCCCGCGCTGCGACTCAAAGTCGTGCGCATGTATTTGCGGCTATGCCTTCTGGCCGAGGCGGCCGCAGGCTGGCGAAACACCAGAGGTCGGACCATGCCTATGGGCTTGTGATGCACCGACCACTTTCAGGTTGCAGGCCAAGTTGCGGCACAATAGAGGGGTTGTGCGTCGCAAACGGCCGTTTTCGACGCGGTATTTCCCGGAATCGAAGCCGCTCCCATGACCCTCATCAAGCAAGACGATCTGATCCAGTCCGTTGCCGACGCGCTGCAGTACATCAGCTATTACCACCCGGTCGATTACATCAAGGGACTCGCCGCCGCCTACGAGCGCGAAGAGAGTCCTGCGGCCAGGGACGCGATGGCGCAGATCCTGATCAACTCGCGGATGGCTGCCGAAGGCCATCGGCCGCTGTGCCAGGACACCGGCATCGTCACCGTGTTCCTCAAGGTCGGCATGAACGTGCAGTGGGACGCCACGCTGTCGCTGGACGAGATGGTCAACGAGGGCGTGCGTCGTGCCTACAACGACCCGGACAACAAGTTGCGCGCCAGCATCCTGGCCGACCCGGCCGGCAAGCGCATCAACACCAAGGACAACACGCCGGCGATCATCAACGTGGCTATCGTGCCGGGCGACAAGCTTGATGTGATCGTGGCGGCGAAGGGCGGCGGCTCCGAAGCGAAATCGAAATTCGTGATGCTCAACCCGTCCGACTCGATCGTCGACTGGGTGCTGAAGACCGTGCCCACGATGGGCGCCGGCTGGTGCCCGCCGGGCATGCTCGGCCTCGGCATCGGCGGTACCGCCGAGAAGGCGATGCTGCTGGCGAAGGAAGCGCTGATGGAGCCGATCGATATCCAGGAATTGATCGCGCGTGGTCCGAGCAATCGCGCCGAGGAACTGCGCATCGAGCTGTACGAGAAGGTCAACGCGCTCGGCATTGGTGCGCAAGGCCTGGGCGGCCTGACCACCGTGCTCGACATCAAGATCAAGGATTACCCGACCCACGCGGCAAACCTGCCGGTGGCATTGATTCCGAACTGCGCCGCCACCCGCCATGCGCACTTCACGCTGGATGGCTCCGGCCCGGTGATGCTCGATCCGCCGTCGCTGGAAGACTGGCCGAAGCTGACCTACGACAGTTCCAATGGTCGCCGGGTGAACCTCGACACCGTCACGCGCGAGGAAGTGGCGAGCTGGAAGCCGGGTGAAGTGCTGCTGCTCAACGGCAAGTTGCTCACCGGCCGCGACGCCGCGCACAAGCGGATGGTCGAGATGTTGAACAAGGGCGAGCCGCTACCGGTGGATTTCAAGGGCCGCTTCATCTACTACGTCGGTCCGGTCGATGCGGTGCGTGATGAAGTGGTCGGTCCGGCCGGCCCGACCACGGCCACCCGCATGGACAAGTTCACCGAGCAGGTGCTGGCGCAGACCGGCTTGCTCGGCATGGTCGGCAAGGCCGAGCGTGGCACGGCGGCGATCGAGGCGATCAAGAAGCACCAGTCGGTGTACCTGATGGCGGTCGGCGGCGCGGCGTACCTGGTATCCAAGGCGATCAAGGCTTCGCGCGTGGTCGGCTTTGCCGATCTCGGCATGGAGGCGATCTACGAGTTCACCGTGCAGGACATGCCGGTGACCGTGGCCGTGGATTCCGCGGGTACCTCGGTGCATCAGACCGGCCCGAAGGAATGGCAGGCGCGGATCGGCAAGATCCCCGTGGTTGTGGTCTGACATGCGTAGCACCATTCCTTTGTGAGCAGCATGCTGAGCAGGCCGCAAGTTTGCAGTGACTTGCACCATGCGCAGCCGTTTGGACGTCCAAACATCTTGTCATTGCAATCCGGCTGCTGCGGCGCAACACTGGCCGGATTGTTTTCCCACCACCACCACTGAAGGTAGCCGTGAATCCGCAAAGCCCCGCGTCGCTCCACGCCGACGCATCCTGGATCGTGATGAAGTTTGGCGGCACCAGTGTCGCCACCCTGCCGCGCTGGCAGAACATTCTGGAGCTGGTAGCCAGCCGCCGTGCCGAAGGCGCGCGCGTACTGGTTGTCGTTTCGGCGCTCTCCGGCATCACCGACGCACTCAAACAACTGTGCGCACAGGACGACAAGGGCAAACGCATCGAGGCTGCCAAGGCGATCGCACAGCGTCACTACGACCTGCTCGATCACATGCAGCTGGCGGTTCCGGATACGCTCGATGCGCGGCTGACCGAGCTGGCGATGCTGGCTGTAGACGGTTCGGCCGTGCTGGGCGAGCTGGCATGGGCGGCGGCGATCCAGGCTCATGGCGAGCTGCTCTCCAGCGCACTCGGCGCGGCCTTTCTCAGCCATAGCGGCCTGCCCACGCAGTGGCTGGACGCGCGCGATTGCCTCGCCGCGATCGCCTTGCCGAACCAGAACGAGCGCACCCGTCTGCTGTCCTCGATGGTCGATTCGCGACCCGATCCGGTGCTGGCCGCGCGGCTGGCGACGCTGGGTGAGGTGTTCATCACCCAGGGCTTCATCGCCCGGGAGTCGCAGGGTCGCACCGTGTTGCTGGGACGCGGCGGCTCCGACACGTCCGCCTCCTACTTCGGCGCGTTGCTGAAGGCGCAGCGGGTGGAAATCTGGACCGACGTGGCCGGCATGTTCACCGCCAACCCGCGCCAGGTGCCGGGCGCGCGTCTGCTGCAGCGGCTGGATTACGAGGAGGCGCAGGAAATCGCTTCCACCGGTGCCAAGGTGCTGCATCCGCGCTGCCTGTCGCCGTTGCGCGAGTCGCGCGTGCCGCTGCTGATCAAGGACACCAACCGGCCGGAACTCGATGGCACGGTGATCGGCCCCGAAGTGCGCGCGCATGCGCCCAGCGTCAAGGCGATCAGCGCGCGCAAGGGCATCACCCTGGTGTCGATGGAATCGGTCGGCATGTGGCAGCAGGTCGGTTTCCTCGCCGACGTGTTTGCGCACTTCAAGCAGCATGGTCTGTCGGTGGACCTGATCGGCTCGGCCGAGACCAATGTCACGGTGTCGCTCGATCCCACCGAGAACCTGCTCGACTCCGACGCGATCGCGGCACTGGCCAGCGACCTGGCCAAGGTATGCCGGGTCAAGGTGATCGCGCCGTGTGCGGCGATCACCCTGGTCGGTCGCGGCATGCGCTCGCTGCTGCATACCTTGTCAGGCGTGCTCGCCGAGTTCGGCCAGTTGCGCGTGCACATGATTTCGCAGTCGTCGAACAACCTCAACCTCACCTTCGTGGTGGACGAGGAAGTGGTCGACACGCTGCTGCCGCATCTGCACGATCTTCTGATCGGCGCCGGTGCGCTGCGCACCGACGACAGTGAACTGTTCGGTCCCAGCTGGCAGGTGTTGTATGGCAGCGGGGAAGCGTCTGGTGCGGTTGCCTCATCGTGGTGGCGCGAAGCGGAGCGGCGACGGTTGCTGGAACTGGCGGCCGAGACCACGCCGCGCTACGTCTATCACCTGCCCACGGTGCGCCAGCAGGCGCGCGCGCTGAGGTCACTGGCCGCGGTCGACCGGCTGCATTACGCGGTGAAGGCGAATACCCATCCGGCGATCCTGCGAGCGCTGGCGGAGGAAGGTTTCGCGTTCGAATGCGTCTCGCCGGGCGAGCTGGAAGCGGTCGGCGCGATCGTGCCGGAGTCGGTGCCGCTGCTGTTCACCCCGAACTTCGCGCCGCGCGCGGATTACGTTTTGGCGCTTGGCACCCGTGCCACGATCACGCTCGATGCACTGCATCCGCTGGAGCATTGGGGCGAGCTGTTCCGCGATCGCGAGATCGTGCTGCGCGTCGATCTGGGCCGCGGCCTCGGCCATCACGAGAAGGTGCGCACCGGCGGCAGCGGCAGCAAGTTCGGCCTGCCGCTGGATCAGTTGGCGATCTTCCTGCAGCTGGCTGATACCCATGGCGTGACCGTGCGGGGCCTGCATGCGCATCTGGGTTCGGGTGTGCTGGACGCAGGGCATTGGGGCGAGGTGTATGTGCAGCTGGCCAGCCTGGCCGAGCGCATCGGCAGCGTGGCGTTTCTGAATATCGGCGGTGGCCTCGGTGTGCCGTCGCATCCGGGCGAGGCGCCGTTGGATATCGCCGAACTCGATCGCGTGCTGCGCGAGGTCAAGGTCGCCTATCCGCAATATCAGTTATGGATGGAGCCGGGCCGCTATCTGGTCGCCGACGCTGGTGTGTTGCTGGCGCGGGTGACCCAGCAAAAGGGCAAGAGTGCGTTCCGTTATCTCGGCATCGATACCGGCATGAACAGCCTGATCCGTCCCGCGCTGTACGACGCCTGGCACGAGATCGTCAATCTCAGCCGGCTCGATGAACCCGCCACGGCGCTGTACCAGGTGGTCGGCCCGATCTGCGAGAGTGGCGACGTGCTCGGCACCGACCGCCGCCTGCCCGAGGCGCAGGAAGGCGACGTGATGCTGATCGCGCAGGCGGGTGCCTACGGCAAGGTGATGTCCTCGCACTACAACCTGCGCAACGAAGCCGACGAGATCGTGATCGAATAGGCGCCATGGCGTTGGAGAAAGTATTGGTGAGCAACATGATTCAACCGCGGCTGACCCAGCTGTTCCGCTTCGTGCGCTGCAGCTACGCCGATGGCGTGGCCGAACTGGCGTACGCGTTCGACGACGGCGAGGAATTGGTCGAGCGGATTCGTTTCCCGCATGCGCCGGCGGTTCCAGCCGCGCGTGCCGCGGCGTTCGACGCAGCGCTGAAACTGCTGCAACTGATCGCCGGCGTCAGTTATTACAAGGCTGGCGTGCCGCCGAAGATCGAGGTGACCAGCGGCCCGCTCGACGACGCCACAGCCGAGCTGCTCGATCAGCTGTACCTGCACGGGTTGGCCGAGTTCGCCTATCGCAACGGGCTGGATCTGCGCGGACGTATTGCCTTTCCGCGCCTTGGCGCGGAAGGGTCAGCAAGTTCGCGTGGTGCTGCCGCACAGCCACTGGCGCCTGCAGCCGATTTACCCAAGCGCACGCTCGTGCCGATCGGCGGCGGCAAGGATTCGCTGGTCGCGGTCGAGGCGATCAAGGCTATCGGCGGCGAGGCGACCGCGGTGTGGGTCGGCAATTCCGCACTGATCGCCGCCTGCGCCGAACGTACCGGCCTGCCCACGCTGAATATCCAGCGCGAGCTGGCACCTGGCTTGTTCGAGCTAAACCGGCTCGGTGCGTGGAACGGACACATCCCGGTGACCGCGGTGAACTCGGCGATCCTCGCCGTCGCCGCGATCCTGTATGGCTACGACTCGATCGCGTTCGCGAACGAGCGTTCCGCCTCGGCCGCCACGCTGGAGTACGACGGCCAGCAGGTGAACCACCAGTGGAGCAAGGGCTACGCGTTCGAGCAGTTGCTCGGCAACTGGCTGCATACGCATGTGGCCAGCGATCTGGATTACTGCTCGCTGCTGCGGCCATATTCGGAGCTGGCGATCACTCGTGCGTTCGCGAAGCTGACGCCGTACTTCGACGTGTTTTCCAGTTGCAACCGCAACTTCAAGCTGCTCGGTCCGAAACCGGCTGACCGCTGGTGTGGGCAATGTCCGAAGTGCCATTTCGTATTCCTTGCACTGGCGCCGTTCCTGCCCAAGCCGCGACTGCTGTCGATCTTCGGACGCAACCTGCTGGACGACGAAAACCAGGCCGCCGGTTTCGACGCGCTGCTGGAATACCAGGACCACAAACCGTTCGAATGCGTGGGCGAAGGTGCCGAGGCACGCGCCGCGATGTATGCGCTGAGCCAGCGGCCGGAGTGGCAGGAGGACGCGCTGGTTGCGCGCTTCCATGGCGAGATCCTGCCGCAGCTGGATACATCGCAGCTGGCGCTTGAGCCGTGGCTCGAGCCATCGACCGAACATCATGTGCCGGCCCGGTTGCAGCCGGCACTGGCGACGATCGGCTGATGCGCATTGCCGATCTGCGTGGCCGTCGTGTCGCGGTCTGGGGCTTCGGTCGCGAAGGCCGTGCAGCCATCCGCGCATTGCGTCAGCGCTGTGGTGATCAGCACTTCACCTTGTTCTGCAGCGCGGCCGAAGTCGATGCCGCCCGCGCGTTCGATCCGGTGCTTGAGGTCGTTGCCGGCGAACCGGATGCCGTCACGCTGAGCCAGTTCGATGTCGTGGTGAAATCGCCAGGCATCTCGGCGTACAAGCCGGCCTTGCTGGCTGCGCAGGTGCAGGGCACGCAGGTCACTTCCGGCACCGCGCTGTGGTTCGGCGAGCACTCCTTCGAAAAGCAGCCTGATGTGCGCGTGATCGCGGTCACCGGCACCAAGGGCAAGAGCACCACCAGCGCCCTGATCGCGCACCTGGCGCGCGCACTCGGTGTGCGCACGGCACTGGCCGGCAATATCGGCCTGCCGTTGCTGGAACTGCTCGATCCCCAAGCTGTTTCGCCGCCGGCCGACCTGTGGGTGATCGAACTGTCCAGCTTCCAGACCGGCGAAGCTGGTTCGTTGGAGCTTGGCGTGATCACCAGCCTGTACGAGGAACATCTCGACTGGCACGGCTCGCGCGAACGCTATGTCGCCGACAAGCTGCGCCTCGCCGATGTCTCGCGACAGCTGCTGGTCAATGCACTGCAGCCGGCGTTGCTGGAGCGCACGCAGGAGCATCCGCATCGCCTGCTGTTTGGCCAGCCGGCCGGCTGGCATGTGGCCGACGGTTTCATCTGCCGCGGTTCGCACGAAGTCTTTCCCGTTGCGCAACTGGCTGCGCCGGGCCTGCACAACGCACTCAACGCCTGCGCCGCACTGGCTGCGTTGGCCACGGTTGGCATGGATGCCCTGGCCGCAGCGCCGGCACTCGCGCGTTTCCGCCCGCTGCCGCATCGCCTGCAACCGCTGGGCGAACACGACGGCTGGCACTGGATCAACGATTCGATCAGCACCACGCCGCTGGCCACGCTGGCGGCGCTGGAAAGTCTGCGCGGCCGCGCGGTGACCGTGCTGGTCGGCGGTCATGATCGCGGACTGGACTGGACACCGTTCGTCGAGGCGATGCGCACTGCGCCGCCGAATGCGATCGTCTGCATGGGCAGCAACGGTGCGCGCATCGAAGCGGCGCTACGCTCGGTCGAAGTGCGTTGCCCAATGGTGCGTGTCGACAATCTCGCCAGCGCCGTCGCCGAGGCAAAAGCGCGCACGCCACAGGATGGAGTGATCCTGCTGTCGCCCGGTGCACCCAGCTTCGATCAGTTCAAGGATTACGCCGAACGCGGTCGCCGCTTTGCCGAGCTGGGCGGTTTCGATGCAGCGGCGATCACGGGGGTCGATGGCCTGGGCATCAGTTGATGGCCGTAAAGAAAAGGGCCGCGATTCCTGCGAATCGCGGCCCTCTGCCATTAAGGCCTGAGCAGAATTACCAGATCTTCACGCGGTCCTTTGGTGCCAGATACAGCTTCTCGCCGGGCTTGGGCGAGAACGCGTCGTACCAGGCGTCGAGGTTGCGCACGGTCTGTGCGCGGAAGTTGCCGGGGGCGTGGCCGTCACCGATCACCTGGGCACGCAGCGCGGCATCGCGGGTCTTGGTGCGCCATGACTGGGCGAACGCGAGGAAGAAGCGCTGGTCGCCGGTGAGGCCGTCGATCACCGGTGCGGGCTTGCCGTCGAGCGATTTGTGATACGCGATCCAGGCGATGGTCAGGCCAGACACGTCGGCGATGTTCTCGCCCAGCGTCTGCTGGCCGTTGACGTGCAGGCCGGGCAGCGGCTCATAGGCGTTGTACTGTTCGACCAGTTTCTGGCCAGTGGCCTTGAAGTGGGCCTGATCTTCCGGCGTCCACCAGTTCGCCAGGCGGCCTTCGGCGTCGAACTCGGCACCGGTGTTGTCGAAGCTGTGGCTGATCTCGTGGCCGATCACCGCGCCGATCGAACCGTAGTTCGACGCCGCATCGGCCTTCGGATCGAAGAACGGTGCTTCGAGGATCGCGGCAGGGAAGTTCAGCGCGTTCTGCAACGGCAGGTTCACCGCGTTGACGGTCTGCGGCGTCATCCACCACTCGCCCTTGTCGACCGGTTGGCCGAGCTTGGCCAGCTGGTGCTGGTACTCGTGCTGCTCGGCGCGCAGGCGATTGCCGACCGGGTCGTCGCGGCGGATCGTCAGATCGGAGTAGTCGCGCCAGGTTTCCGGGTAGCCGACGCCGACACGGACGGTGGCGATCTTCGCCTTGGCCTTCTGCTTGGTGGCCGGCGTCATCCAGTCGAGCTGGTCGACGCGATCGGTGAACGCGGCGAGGATGTTGTCGACCATCTGCTTCACCTGCGCCTTGGACGAGGCCGGGAAGTATTTCTTCACGTAGATCTGGCCGACCGCATCGCCGAGGTCGTTGTTGACCGCGCCGATCGCGCGCTTCCAGCGGTCGCGCTGCTTCGGCGTGCCCTGCAACGTGTGGCCGTAGAACTCGAAGCTGGCGTCGGCGAAGGCCGGCGGCAGCAGGCCGGCGCTGTGGTTGATGGTGTGGAAGGTGAGGAAGGCCTTCCAGGTGTCCAGCGGTTCGCTGGCGACCAGTGCGGAGATCCCCTTGATCGCACTCGGCTGCCACACGGTGATCTGTTTCTGCGTGTCGAGGCCGGCGGCGTGCAGATAGGCGGCCCAGTCCAGACCCGGCGCCTTGCTGGCGAAGTCTCCGGTGTTCCAGGGGTTGTTGGCCTTGTGCACGTCTTCGCTGTCGACCAGGCTTTCCTGCACCTTGGCGATCTTCATCTCCAGCTCGAACACGGCCTTCGCCTTGACGTCCGCGTCGGCGATGCCGGCGTTCTTCAGCTGGGCGGCGATGTAGGACTGGTACTTGGCACGGATGCCGGCCATGTCCTTGTCGGTGGCGAGGTAGTAGTCGCGGTTGGGCATGCCGAGGCCGCCCTGCAGCAGGTAGGCCACGTTGTGCGCGGAATCCTCCAGCCCCTGCGTGACGAACAGGCCGAACAGGTGCTCGGTGCTGAAGTTGGTCGCGTTGACCGGATCGACGTCGGCGCGCAGCTGGCTGCCCAGCACGCTGGCGAGATCGGCCGGCGTCTTGATCGCGTCGATCTTTGCGAGTTCGGGCTTGAGCGGACTCAGGCCATGCTTGGCGATGCCGGCCTGATCCATGAAGGCGGCGTAGTAGTCGGCGATCTTGCTTTCGTTGGAACCGGCGGGCGCCTTGGCCGCGGCGGCTGCCTTGATCAGCTCGGCGTTGCGCTGCTCGGCCTTGTTGAATACCTGCAGGAAGATGCCGGTGCTGGCGCGGTCGGCCGGGATCACCGCGGTCTTGCGCCAGTTGCCGTTGGCGTAGCTGTCGAAGTCGTCGCCCGGTTTCACGCTGTGGTCGATGCCGGCCAGATCCACGCCGGTGGGACGGTCGGCAACATGCGGTGCCGGCGCAGGCGTGGCTGCCCAGGCACTCGATCCGCACAGGACGGCGGCGGTCAGAATCCAACGGATGCGTTGCATGGCTTTATATCCCGGCAGGATGGAGTGCCCACGATAGTGCGCCAACCTGCCTTTGTGGGCATGACTTATGGACTAGCGAGGCAGGGTGGCCCTGGCGCTCTATTTTTCGTAGCGATAGTTGAAGCTGGCGCGGCTGAAATCGGTGGCCTGCTGGGCCTCGAAGTTCCAGCGCTTGCCGAAGCGGTAGCGCAGGGTGATCACCTCGCCCGGTTCGAACAGGCCGACGCCGTAGCTGAGGTACAGCCGTGGCGACAGGTACTTGCCGACGGTGAACGCCGAGCTGCCGCCGAGCGCTTCGTTGCTGGACACGCCGATGTCGTCGACGCCGAGCTTCGAGCCGATGCGCTTGGCCAGCAGGTCGCCACCGGCCGAACCGAGCGCCTGCGCGGCGGCGCTGACCATGCTGCCTTCGCCGCCTTTCACCTCGGATAGCGGCTTGCCGGTGATCAGGTAGGACAGCGCATCGGACTGTTCCATCACCGGATTGGAAAACACGGTGAGGATTGGCCGCTGCGCGGTGCCGTTCACCAGCAGGCCGACTTCCTGGCCTTCGTCGATGGTGGCGTTCGGGTTGAGTTTGCGCACCGCGCGGATGTTCAGCCCCGGGTTGTCGATCGGTGTGCTGGCGAACAGCAGCTGGCCGCGCTGGATCTGCAGGTTCTGGCCGTAGGCGCGATAGGTGCCGTCCACCGCGAGCTGGCCCTGGCCGGTGGTGGCGCGGCCGGGGCGTTCGCTGACCGTCAGCAGGCCGCTTACGCGACCGTCCAGGCCCATGCCGACGATATGCGTCTTGCGCCCAAGATCGACCTTGACCAGCGCATTGATCGGCAGCTTGCTGGCGGCCTGTTCCTGCTGCTTCTGGTCGAGCACCACCACGTCGGGCGAAGCCTTGGTGGCGCCGGCGCCGGGCAGCTTCTCGGCATTCACATCGGCGCTGTCGATCGTGAGGCCGCCGCCGATGTCGATGCCCTTGTCGTCCTGCTTCACGGTCAGGTCGGGCGAGACCACTATCTTCGCGGCCGGAATGTCGGCGGCGGTGAACTGGCTGCCCTTGAGCGTGATCGCGGTTTGCCTGCTCTGACCGGTACCGTCTGTGCCGAGGCCGGCGCTGCCGTTGATCGCCAGCGTGCCTTTGCCGGACTGCACGCTGCCGTTGACGAGGAACTGGCGGGCGTCGGTGGTGCTGACGCCGAGGCGCCCCTGGGTCAGCTTGAGTCCGGCCGAAGGCACTTCGGCAGCGAAGTCGCGGATGTTGGCCTGGCCGGTGATCGCCGGCTGTTTCAGCGTGCCGGCGAAGCGGAAGTTGCCGCTGGCCCCACCTTTGACGTTGGCCACTTCGTTACTGAACAGCTCGATGAAGGCGAGGTTGTTCAGGCGCAGATCCAGCTGACCGCCCAGTGACTGTTGCGCACCGCTGATCGTGATCTGGCCATCCAGACGGCCGCCATCATCGAGTCCGCTGTGCACATCGATGCGCTGGCTGGCGGGGGAGAGCTCGGCATTAAGGCGCAGCTGGTCGTAGCGCAGCAGCGGCGCATCCGCACGATCGGTGTAGGTGATGCTGCCTTGTGCCGAGCTGATCGAGGCATTGCCGCTGAGCGCGCCGGCAGCGTTGCGGCGAATTTTTCCGTTGCCTTCCAGAATGCCGTCGGCGCGCATCGGCAGGTCGGCGTCGCCGGCTGCGTTCATCAACAGTGCCAGCGGCAGCGCATGCAGCCGGTAGCTGGCGTCGAGATTGCCTGGCTTGTCCTGTTTCGCCGTCACGCAAAGTTGTGGATCGCCGGCGCTCAGGCACAGTTCGGACAGGCTCATCGCGCCGTCGTTGTAGCTTAGTTTCGACGGCTGCCGCAGGCGCCAGCCGGGTATGCCCTGCGGTTCCAGATCGAGCGTGGCGAGCGTGCCGTTCCATGCCGAACCCTTCAGCGCACCGTGCAGGGCCAGCTTGCCGGAGAGCTGGGTACCGCGCGCGTCCACACTCAGCCTATGGTCGCCCTCGCTGCCTTCGGCGAGCAGGTCGAAGTGCTGGAAAGTCAGTCCCTGCAGATACACGTTGCTGGCCTGCAGATCCAGCTTGCCGGCGAGGCGACTGACGTCGGGCAGGCCGACGATCAGCTGCAACGCGTCGACCTTCTGTTGCTGCCAGGCCAGCGACTGGCCGTGCAGCTGGCCATTGATGCTGAGCTTCGGCTGGTTGCCGCGGATAGCGAAATGGCCGTCCAGATGACCGCCGGCATTCGGCAGCCAGTCACCCAGCGAAGTGACCGCCAGTTGCAGGTCGGCGTCGTTCTGTACACCCGGACGGGCATCCAGCTTTACGGTGCTGCTACCCGAGGCGAGGTTGAGCTGGCCGTCGATCACCCGATTCGATGACAGGTGCAGCTTGCCGTTGCCGCTGATCACGCGATCACGCAGTTTGCCGGCCAGCTTGCGGATGTCCAGCGTGGCGTCGGGGCCATCTTTCGGCAGCGTGCCGCTGCTGGCGATGTCGAAATCCAGCACGCCGTTCCAGCCGGCAAACAGCTGGCCAGGATCGAAGCGGTCGGCGCTGGCCTCGGCCTGCCACGCGAAGCCCGGTTGCAGGGTCAGCGTGCCGTTCACCCGCACCTCGCCTTGCGGTTGTTTCAATGCCAGCGTGTGCAGAGCGATCAGCTGCGCGCTGCCGTCGAGGTTGAGTGCCAGCTTCGCCAGCTTGCCGGGTGGCCCGATCTCGACATCGCCTTCGGCGTGATACTTGTCGGCCGTACCGCTGGCCTTGAGCACGCCGTGGCTGGCCAGCACCTGGCCGACCAGCTCCTGCGGCAGCAGCAGATCGTTCCACTGAATGTCGAGCTGGGCGCTGAGCGGTTTCGCATCGAGCTGCACCACACCACTGGCGGCGACGCTGCCCTTGATCTGCGGCGAGCCGAGGTTGAGCTGCTGCAGGCTCAGCGTGTGGAAGTCGTGGCTGACAGACGCGCGCAACGGTTGCAGCAAGAGCTGGTAGTCGTTGAGGTCGAGCCGGCCATCGAGCGTGCCGCCGTAGCGGTCGCCATGACCTTGCACGGCAACCGCCAGCGCCTTCAGCGAGCTGGCACCGAGCAGCGGCTTCGGGTCGAAACGCGGCGCATCGAGCTTGCCGGTCCAGGCGTGGTCGCCGCTCTGGCTCAGATCCAGTTGCAGCTGCGCGACGGTCGGCGCGTCGAGCGTGAGGTCGAGATGCGCCTGCCGGCTGTCGCTGTGCGCGACGAGGTTGCCGGCGTAGTCGGTATCGCCGACCTTCCACGCGAAGCTGGCCTTGCTGTCGCCCTGATACCCGTTGCCGATCGCCAGCGTGCCGGCGAGATCGACGTGGCCGTCCGGTGCCTGCAGGGCGAGCTGGTCAAGTTCGATGCCGTCATGGGTCCAGCTGCCGGCCAGGTCGAGCCGGTTGGAGGCAAACAACAGCTGGCCGTTCCGGGTCACCTTCACCGTGCCGACGTGGACACGATCGAGGATCAGTTCGACCGGTGGCTGCAGCGAGAAACTGCCGGAGCTTGGTGCCTGATCCGGTGCCGGCTTGGGCAAGGCCACGTCGACGCCATCGACATCCAGCAGGAGTACGTGCGCGCGTTTGGCCAGCAGTGGCCAGAAGCGCAGGTCCAGATGCGCCTTTACCACATTCGCCACGGTGCCCTTGCCGTCGTCGTAGCGCACGCCGGCAAGATCCAGCGGGCCGATCAGGCGCCCCTGCGCATGCTGCACACGCAGCGCGCCATCGGTGGCGGCCTGCACCCGCGCCAGCGCAAAGCGCAGGCCGGAGCTGGTGCAGAGCAGCCAGCTGGTGGTGACGGCGAGCAGCAGCACGATCGACAGCAGCGTGCCACCCAGCCAGCGCAACCAGCGACGGCGACGGGGAGCAGTGGTGGTCGTTTTGGTGGTCGTGGTCATCTCAGAAATCCGGCCCGATCACCAGGTGCAACTCGATGCCATGGTTGCGCGAGTCGTGGATCGGCGTGCCGAGGTCGACGCGGATCATGCCGACCGGCGACAGCCAGCGAACGCCCAGGCCGGCGCCGATCTTAGGGCGATAATCGATGCCGCTGAACGCATTGCCGGCATCGACGAACGCGGCCATGCCCCAGTTGCGCGTGAAGTAGTGCTCGACCTCGGTGCTGGCGACCAGCAGACTGGTGCCGCCGATTACGCGGTCGTCGTTGTTGCGTGGGCCGATCGACTGGTAGCCGTAGCCGCGCACCGAGCGGTCGCCACCGGCGAAGAAGCGCAGCTGCGGCGGCAGTGCGATGAAATCGTTGGTCCAGGTATAGCCGGCGCTGCCGCGCAGGATCAACCGGTTGCGCTTCTTCGCACCGAACGCGCGGATCCATTTCGCATCGGCGGTGAGCTGGCTGAAGCTGGCATCGGACAGCAGCGTGCCGGCGGTGCTGCGCGCAGCCAGGTTGAGCGACCAGCCGCTGCGCGCGAACGTCGGGTTGTCGACCTGCTTGCGTGACAGCGAGGCCTCGCCGAATACCAGCGTGCTGTGGCCGTGCTCGATGCCAGGCGTGTTGTCCGGTTCGTTGCCATGCTTGCCGACGGTGAACGTGCCGGACAGCGCGTGCACGCCCAGCGTGCGCGTCCAGCCATGCCACAGGCGGGTTTCGTTGCCGACCAGCTCGAGCGTGCGCGATTGCGAGGTGGTGGTATTCGCGTCGCGGAAATTCGCGCCGACGTTGAAGCTGCGCTGGTTGTCGCCTGGCATCGGGATCGAGTAGAGCGTGGACAGCGTCTTCAGCCGCTCCGCCACGACCAGTTCGTTCTTCCACTTGTGCCCGCGCCGGTTGACCCAGCGCCGCTCCATGCCGCCGCGCAGGCCGAAGCCGGTATCGGTGCCGATGAACGGGCCGCCGGTATAGATCGTGCGTTTGGCCGGCGCCAGCTGCACGCTGACGTCGACCACGCCGTTCTTCGCCTCGTCCACGTCCGGCTGCACGTTGACCACCGCAAAATAATCCGCGCCGTTCAGCGCCTGCTGCAGCTCCAGCAGCTGACCCTGCGAGAAGTAGTCGCCGGACTTGAACGGCACGTAGCGATCGAGGAAGCCGTCCTTGAACTGCGAGCCGTCGAAATGCACCTGGCCGTAGCGATAGCGCGGGCCAACCTGCCACGCCAGTTCGATGGTGGCACTGTGGTTGGCCCGGGTGACCTCGACCCGATGGGCGAGCAGCCGGGCGTCGAGGAAACCATTGGCGGTGAGCTGTGCGCTCAGCGCGTCGCGGGCGGCGTCGTAGGTGCCGTGATCCAGCGTCTTGCCCTTCATGCGCTCGAGCGCGCGCTGTGCGCGACGGATCGGCGCGATGTCGGCAGCGGTCTTGTCCAGTTGCACGTCGACGGCGGTGACCTTCACCGGCTCGCCAGGTTTCACATGCAGGGTGACCTGCCAGTTCCTGCCCACCTGTTGCAGGTCGCCGGTGACGGTGGCGTCGTAGTAGCCGTAGGGTTCCAGCGAGGATTTCACCTGATCGGGCGCGCGTTCGTACAGACGGCGCAACTGCGCGTCGCTGACATCACGGGTGGCGTACTGCGACAGCTCGACGCCCGAAATCACCGCGCCTTTCAGCGGATCCTCGACACCATCCACCGTCAGCTGCACGCCGGCATGGGCCTGTGTCGACAACAGCACCAGCGGCAGTAACAGCAGACTCAGGCGTCGGGGGATTCGGCGCATGCGTGGGGTTCCGTCCTCGATGGCGTCTTAGCGGGGTGAGGGCAGCTTACCCAAGTCGTTGTTGGCTGGGTATGAACGCTGGCGTTTCCCCCAGCTTTAGAGCAAAGCCGCGTGCCTGATTTGCTAATGCGGCCGAGGCCGCATTAGCCTGCCTTGTCGCCCGCCTTGTGCGCGATCCACGCGCCGACCACCGCCGAGACGTAGGGGATCGATTGCGCGGCGAGGATGAACATCCACAGCGTGCCTTCGATGTAGCGCGTGCCGTAACCCTCGGCCATGCCGACGATGCACAGCGCCAGCGCGATCGCCATCAGCCCTTCCTCGCGCACTGGCGCAAAGGCAGCGAAGTTGCTGCCGCCCAGCCGTCGGCTCTTCGCGGTGACCACGAACGAGGTTTTCTCGCGGGTCAGGCCGTGCAGGATGCCGCGGGCGATCGCGTGCGAAAGGCCCATGCTGGCCAGCGACGCCATCAGCGTGTCGTACCAGCTGCACGGCACGCGGGCGCGGTACAGCACGATGCCGAAGATCGCCTTGGCGAAGAAGAAGCCGATCACCGGGATCAGGAACAGCTGCATCGGCAGGCTGAAGTACTGCGGGTAGGCCACCATGCCGGCGGTCCAGAACAGCGCCATCAGGGTGAAGATCAGGTGCAGCGCATCGGCGAACCAGCTGAACCAGCCGGTGAGGAAGTGGAAGCGCTGGCCGGCGCTGAGCGGCCCCTTCTGGGTCATCCAGCTCCAGCGGCCCTTGAGAATCTGCATCGCGCCGAACGCCCAGCGGTAGCGCTGGCTCTTGTAGGCCTTGAAGTCGGCCGGAGTCAGGCCCTTGCCCATCAGCTCATCGACATAAACCAGCTCGTAGCCGGAGTGCATCAGGCGCAGACCCAGCTCGGCGTCCTCGCAGATCGTCCACTCCGACCAGCCGCCGGTACCTTCCAGCGCGGTGCGCCGGACCATCGTCATGGTGCCGTGCTGGATGATCGCGTTGCGCTCGTTGCGATGGTGCATGCCGATGCGGAAGAAGCCGTCGTATTCCCACGCGGTCATCCGGCGGAACGTGTTGTGCTCGAACTCGCGGTGCGCCTGCGGGCACTGCACCACGGCGACCTTGGGATCGTGGAAGTAGCCGGTGAGTGTGGCCAGCCAGTCGGCGCGTACTTCATAGTCGGCATCGATCACCGCCACCACGTCGGCCTGTGGATCGGTTTCCTTCAGGCCGAAGTTCAGCGCGCCGGCCTTATAGCCGGGCCACGGCTCCAGATGGAAGAAACGGAAGCGCTTGCCGAGTTTCTCGCAGTACTCCTGCACCGGCTTCCACACCGCCGGGTCCTTGGTGTTGTTGTCGATCACCAGCACTTCGAAGTTGGCGTAGTCGAGCGCGGCCAGCGAATCGAGCGTGACGATCACCATCTCCGGCGGCTCGTTGTAGCAGGCCAGATGGATCGACACGAACGGCTGCTTCTCCGGCGGATCGGGCGTCAGCATGCCGGCATGGCGGATCCACTCGCGCCGCCACAGCACTTCGGTGAACTCGAAGCCGTTGATCAGCAGGATCGCCAGGATCGCTATCTGCGCCGGGAACAACAGCACCAGCATGGTCCAGTCGATCCAGCTCAGATAGAAGTTGAACGGCAACGTGGCCGACCAGGTGATCAGGCCGCAGGCCAGCTGGATCAGCATGCAGAAGAACAGTCGTCCCATCAGCTTGAAACGGCTGAAGCGGCGGGCGAAGAAGATCATCGGCAGCAGCGCCAGCAGGCTCGCCGCGATCGCCTTCCACGGCCAGCCGGTGTCTTCCGTCACCGGGCCGGTGAACGGGAATTTCGGCTGGCGATCGGCGTTGAAGATGCCCCAGTACGCCTCGGTGCGGCCCGACAGCTGCTCCTTCCACGGCTGGTCGAACGCTTCCATCAGGTAGTAGTCGATGTTGCGCTGCTTCGCCGCGAGCAGCCACTCGCGGATGAAGATCGCCTCGTTCGATACTGACGGATCGGCATGCTCGTGACGGTCGCCGTTGGACGGCCAGCCGATTTCGCCGACCACGATGTGCTTGTACGGAAAACGCTGCTGCAGCGTCTGGTATGAGCCCAGTGCCGCGTTGAGCGCGCCGCCGTTGGCTGCCGGTATGCCATTCCAGAACGGAAAGATGTGGATGGTGATGAAGTCGACATGGTCGGCCAGCTCGGGATACTTCAGCCAGATGTATTCCGGTTCGGCGATCGACACCGGCTGGTGCACGGCGGCACGCACGCGATCGAGGTAGACCATCATCTGCTCGGGCGTGAGGTCGTTGCGGAACAGCACCTCGTTGCCCACGATCACCCGCTTGATCGAGCCGGGGAAATGACGCGCCATCGCGATCAGCGTGTCGATCTCTTTCTCGTTGTTCTCCATCCGCCGGCCGATCTCGGCGCCGGCCATCACGTCCAGGCCGTTCTTCTCGGCCAGCCGGTAGGTCTGCGCATTGACCTGCATCGAATAGGTGCGGATGCGGTCGGAGTACTTCGCGACCAGCTTGAGGTCGCGATCGATCTCGTCGTCGCTGGGATAGTCCTGCTTGATCGGGTCCTGGTAGCGCTGGAACGAGGAGAACGCGAAGCCGCCGATCTTGCCGTGCCAGTCGTCCGGACCATGTGGCAGATTGCTCCACCACCACAGCCCGATATTCATCGCGGCCACGATCAGTGCGAGCACGATCGCAGTGAGCAGCGGATACCGACGGTTGTGGTTTGCTGCGGTGGCGCTCAAAAAAATCCCCGGAGGAAGCCTGCGCAACAGGCGGTGAAGCCTGAGGAGCTTAACCAATGCATGGCAGTAGGCTCAACAAGGATCGTCCGCCACGGTCAGCGCAAGGTCAGCCGTGGTGGAAGATTTGACTTCCTCAGATGCCTGAGTGCATCCGCTACAGCCTGGGTGCGAAACATGAAAAATGGCTCCGCACGGCGTCCAGCTATCCGATTTCGGGACCGCGAGCCGTTTGCCGGCACGCTTATCTGAGCAGCGAGCGCAGCATCCAGGCGGTTTTCTCGTGCTCTTTCAACCGGCCGGTGACCATGTCGGCCGTGCCTTCGTCGCCGGCGACATCGGCCGCCTTGATGGTGCCGCGGGCGGTGTGGGCCGCGATCTCGTGGCCTTCGACCAGCTGGTTCACCATCTCCTTCCACTCCGGCACGCCGGCTTCCTCCTTGATCGAGGTGAGCTTGCCGAACTGGCTGTACGAACCAGGGGCGAACACATCCAGCGTGCGGATGCGCTCGGCCACTTCGTCGGCCGCCAACCACAGTGCGTTGTACTGGGTCTCGAACATGGTGTGCAGGCTGTTGAACTGCGGGCCGGTCACGTTCCAGTGGAAGCTGTGCGTCTTCAGATACAACGAGTAGGTGTCGGCCAGCAGTTTGGACAGGTGTCTGGCGACCGCTTCGCGATCCTTCCTGGCGATACCGATGGAAATGGCCATGTGCTGCTCCTTCCGGGTTGGGAATGCTATGGGCAGACAGTAACGACTCGACTGTTGGCGTGGAAATGAATCCTTCCGATGCTGTCGATAGCCGGGGGCTATCAAGTCGATGAGTCGTCAGCGGCTATCATGTGCGGTCCGATGAACGACCTTCGCACCTCCGATCCCGCCGCCGATCCCGGCCTGCGTCACCTGCGCAGGCAACTGGATACGGTTTCCAGCCGCGACTTCGGTCGCCTGCTGGGCCGCTGGCGTGCGCTGTCGCGCCGGCCCGACGAGAACAAGCTGGCGGCCTTGATCGCGGATATCGAGCGCTCGGCGGCGAAGCGCCGCGCCCGCGTCGCGGCGAAGCCGGCGATCCGGCTGGACGAATCGCTGCCGATCAGCGCGCGCGGCGAGGACATCATCAAGCTGATCCGCGAGCATCAGGTGGTGGTGATCGCCGGCGAGACCGGCTCGGGCAAGACCACCCAGTTGCCCAAGCTGTGCCTGGCCGCCGGTCGCGGCGAGGCGGGAATGATCGGCTGCACCCAGCCGCGCCGGCTGGCCGCGCGCTCGGTCGCCCGTCGCGTGGCCGAGGAGCTGGGCACGCAGGTCGGCGACATCGTCGGCTTCCAGGTGCGCTTCAACGACCAGGTCTCCGAGCGCAGCCTGATCAAGTTCATGACCGACGGCATCCTGCTCGCCGAGACGCAGGGCGACCCGTGGCTGAGCGCGTACGACACCATCATCATCGACGAGGCGCACGAGCGCAGCCTCAACATCGACTTCCTGCTCGGCTATCTGAAGCAGCTGGCGCTGAAGCGGCCGGAGCTGAAGATCATCGTCACTTCGGCGACGATCGACACCGCACGCTTCGCCGAGCATTTCGACGGCGCACCAGTGGTCGAGGTGGAGGGGCGCGCGTATCCGGTCGAGTTGCGCTGGCGTTCGTTGGATGAGATCGCCGCGCGGCAGGGCCGCAGCAAGGACATGCAGCAGGGCAGCGCCGAACATATTGCGGCCGTGCTCGATGAAATCAGCCACGACGATCCGCGCGGCGATGTGCTGATCTTCCTGCCCGGCGAGCGCGAGATCCGTGACGCGCATCTGCTGCTGTCGCGCCGGCAGTACCGCGAGACCGAGATCATGCCGCTGTATGCGCGGCTGTCCGCAGGCGATCAGGATCGCGTGTTCAAGCCCGGCATCAAGCGTCGCGTGGTGCTGGCCACCAACGTGGCCGAAACCTCGCTGACAGTGCCGCGCATCCGCTACGTGATCGACACCGGCACCGCGCGGGTGAAGCGCTACAGCCAGCGCAGCCAGCTCGAGCGGTTGCATGTGGAGCCGGTATCACAGGCGGCGGCGGACCAGCGCAAGGGCCGCTGCGGGCGCGTCGGTCCGGGCATCTGCTATCGCCTGTATGACGAAGCCGACTTCGCCAGTCGCGCCGCATTCACCGATCCGGAACTGCTGCGCTCGTCGCTGGCCAATGTGATCCTGCGCATGCTGGCGTTGCAGCTGGGCGACGTGGAGGCGTTCCCGTTCCTGGAGGCGCCGGACCCGCGCGTGGTGGCGGACGGTTATCGCCGGCTCGCCGAGATTTCGGCGATCGACGATGGGCGCAAGCTCACCGCGATCGGCCGCACGCTGGCGAAGCTGCCGATCGACGTGCAGCTGGCGCGCATGCTGGTCGAGGGCGAGAAGCTGCATTCGCTGCGCGAGCTGCTCACCATTGTGTCCTTCCTCAGCATCCAGGACCCGCGCGAGCGGCCGTCGGACGCGCGCCAGCAGGTCGACGCCGCGCATGCGGTGTTCACCGATCCGAAATCCGATTTCGTCGGCGTGCTGAACCTGTGGCTTGCCTATCACGACGCGCACGAGGAGCTGACCCAGTCGAAGCTGCGCGACTGGTGCTCACGGCATTTCCTCAGTTTCATGCGCATGCGCGAGTGGCGTGAGCTGCATCGGCAGTTGCTGCTGGTGGTGCAGGAGCTGGGCTGGAAGCTGGATGGATCGGCTTCCACTTCAGACGAAGCGCGGAATGCGCACTCGGCTCCTCCCCCTGCGCGCAGGGGGAGGTTGGGAGGGAGTGAGGCTTTTCCCTCCGTTGCACAAAGTCAAAAGCGAACCCTTCCCCAGCCCTCCCCTGGAGGCAGGGGAGGGAGCCCTGACAGCGACTCGGCCGATCGTCTCTACGAATCCGTACACCGCAGCCTGCTCGCCGGCCTGCCAACCCAGGTCGGCCGCAAGGACGAGAAGGGCGTGTACCAGAGCACGCGCGAGCGCAAGTTCCACGTATTCCCGGGCTCGGCTTTGTCCAAGGTGCCGCCGAACTGGATTTTCTCCGCACAAATCCTCGATGTGGGTGGCCGCGTGTGGGGCATGATGAATGCGCGGGTCGAGCCGCTGTGGATCGAGCAGCAGGCGGCGCATCTGCTGCGCATGAGCTGCCGCGATGCGCACTGGTCGAAGAAGCGTGGCTGCGTGGTGGCATACGAGCAGGTCAGCCTGTTCGGCCTGGTGCTGGTGGAGAAACGTCCGGTGACGTTCCAGCAACAGGACCCTGCGCTGGCGCACGCGATCTTCCTGCGCGAGGCGCTGACCCGTGGCGACATCGATAGCAGAGCCGATTTTGTGCGCGCGAACCAGCGCGTGCTGGAGGATGCGCTGGGCATCGAGGCAAAGCAGCGTCGCGAAGGATTGATCCGCCACGAGGATGATCTGGTCGCGTTCTTCGAGGGCAAGCTGCCCGAGGAAATCGCCAGCAGCCGCGCACTGGACGCGTGGTATCGCAAGGCGCGTCCGGCCGAGCAGGCGGCGCTGCGCTGGTCGCTGGACGACGTGATGGCCGGTGGCGCGGGCCTGGATGCGAAGGCGTTTCCAGCGACGCTGGATATTCCGCCCCAGCGCTACAAACTTGAATACCGTTTCGTGCCTGGCGACGAAGCCGATGGCGTCACCCTGCATCTGCCGCTGGCGATGTTGAACGCGCTGCCGCCCGCGCGTTGCGAATGGCTGGTGCCCGGTCTGCTGGGCGAGAAGGTGGCCGAGCTGATCCGCGGGCTGCCCAAGGCACTGCGGCGCAACTTCGTGCCGGCACCGGATTTCGCGCGGGCGTTCGTCGAGGCCGAGTCGCCACGTGACGCGCCGCTTGCGAAAACGCTGGCGACATTTCTGAAGCGCGCTACCGGTGTCGACATCGCCGCGGCCGAATTTGCTGCCGTCGAGCTGCCGCCGCATTTTCGTATGCGATACCGGCTTCATGACGAGGGCGGCAAAACGCTGTCCAGCGGCCGCGATCTCGCCGCGCTACGTGGGCAGTGGGAAGGTCAGGCGCGCGAAGCGTTCTCGCGCAAGACCGACATCGAGCTGACTCGCGAGGACGTGGCCAGCTGGGATTTCGAAGAGATCCCCGCACAGGTGCGTTCCGATGGCGGCCTGATGGCGTTCCCCGCGCTGGTCGATCTGGGCGAGACGGTGGCGTTGCGGGTGTTCGAGCGCAGTGACGAGGCGCGCGCAGCGCACCGGCAAGGTGTTGTGCGGCTGCTGCGCAACGCGCTGGCCAGCGATGCGAAACAGGCGCGTCGGCGTCTGCCGATCGGTAACGCACTGGCGTTGAAGTACGCGCCGCTCGGTGGCGTCGATGGCCTGCGCGAGGATCTGCTCGAAGGTGGTTTCGGCGATCTGCTCGAACGTCATGACCTGGACGTGCGCATAGCCGGCGCTTTCGAGAAGCTGCGTACGCAGTTTTCGCGCGAGCTGTTCGGCGCCGGAGTCGAACGGCTGAAGCTGGCCGAACCCATCATCGAGGCGCAAGCCGACCTGAAACCGTGGCTGCAGCCGCCGCTGATGGGTTTCGCGCGCGCCAGCTACGACGACCTGCGCGAACAGTTCGACGCCTTGCTGACGACGGGCTTCCTGCGCGAGCTACCGGCGCCGCGGCTGGCGCATTACTCGCGTTATCTGAAGGGGATGCGCCTGCGTGGCGAACGGCTGCGCCAGGATCCGGCAAAGGACCAGCAGCGCATGCTGCAGGTCATGCCGTACTGGCGCGCGTATCTGCAGCACCGCGCTGCCGGCGTCGACGCGGCGGATTTGGCCGAACTGCGCTGGCTGATCGAGGAATGGCGTGTATCGCTGTTCGCGCAGGAACTGAAGACCGCCGAGCCAGTCTCGGCGAAGCGGCTGGCGAAGGCGCTGGCAGCGCTGGACTGAGCAGACAGCGGCTACTATGGACGTCCGTCACCGGACCTTCCTTCGCATGGCCCCGCCCGTCACATCCACCAGTTTGCAGCCTTGGCGCGATCGCGCCGGCACGCTGCCGCCGGTGCTCGCCGAGGCGCTGCAGGTCTGCGCGGCGCATCCCGTTCCCGAGGCCGAGTGCGCCGACGTGCTGGATCTGCTCGGCATGCTCGGTTGCGATGCGCAAACCCAGGCGGCGGCGTTGTGGTTCGAGCTGGCACGGATCGACCCGGCATTGTGGAAGACTCACGCCACGAAGCTGCCGACGGAACTGCAGCGGCTGGTCGGCGGCCAGCAGGCGGCCGAGCAGGTGTGGGCGCTGCACGCGCAGCGGGCGCCGGAAGGTGCGGCCGAAGGCTTGCGCCGCCTGCTGCTGGCGATCGTGCGCGACCTTCGCGTGGTGTTCGTGCTGCTGGCGCGGCAGCTGGCGCGGATGCGCGCGGCGGCGTCGCTGCCGGTGGAGCAGGCGGCCGCACTGGCACGGTTGACCCGCGACATTCATGCGCCACTGGCGAACCGGCTCGGCATCTGGCAGCTGAAGTGGGAGCTGGAGGATCTGGCATTCCGCTTCCTGCAGCCGGACACCTACCGCCGCATCGCCAAGCTGCTCGACGAGCGGCGCAGCGACCGCGAGAGTTTCATCCGCGAGTCGCTGGACGAGTTGCAACGCTCGCTTGCCGCCGCCGGCATCCATGCCGAACTGGCCGGGCGGCCCAAGCACATCTATTCGATCTGGAAGAAGATGCAGCGCAAGTCGCTGGATTTCTCCGACATGTACGACATCCGCGCGGTGCGCGTGCTGGTCGACAACATCACCGACTGTTACGCCGCGCTGGGCGTGGTGCATGCACGCTGGCCGCATCTGCCGGGCGAGTTCGACGACTACATCGCGCGGCCCAAGGCGAACGGTTACCAGTCGCTGCACACCGCCGTGCTGGGGCCGGAAGGCAAGACGCTGGAGGTGCAAATCCGCACCCACGAGATGCATCGCGCAAACGAGCTGGGCGTGGCCGCGCACTGGCGCTACAAGGAAGGCGGCAGCAGCGATGCCGAGTTCGAGGCGAAGATCGCCTGGATGCGCAAGCTGCTGGAGCCGCGCGGCGAGGACGACAGCGCGCTGGCCGCGGAATTGCACACCGAGCTGCTGGAAGACCGCGTCTACCTGCTGACGCCCAAGGGCGAGGTGTTCGATCTGGCGCGCGGTTCGACCGTGCTGGATTTCGCCTACCTGGTGCATACCGAGGTCGGCCATCGCTGCCGCGGCGCCAAGGTCAACGGCCGCATCGTGCCGCTGACGTTCCAGCCGCAGAGTGGCGATCGGGTGGAAATCCTCACCACCAAGATCGGCGAGCCCAGCCGCGACTGGCTGTCGCCGCACCACGGTTACCTCAACACCTCGCGGGCGAAGGACAAGGTGCGCGCGTGGTTCCGCCGGATCGCCCACGACGCGAATCTCGCGGTTGGTCGCAGCATGTTCGAGCGCGAACTGAAACGGCTGGCGCTGTCGGGCGCGGACGTGAGCAAGCTGCCCGCGCACTTCCACCTGCAGACCCACGACGAGTTGCTGATCGCGCTGGCGCTGGGCGAGATCACGCCGGGCCAGATCGCCCGCGTGGTGCAGGAAGCCGCGCAACCGCCGGCACCTCCGCCGCCGCCGCCAGCGACGGCGCGACCGGTCACGCTCGATCACAGCGCGCTCAGCATCGAAGGCATCGGCAACCTGCTGACCACGCTGGCGCGCTGCTGCCAGCCGCTGCCCGGCGATCCGGTGCGCGGCTTCATCACCAAGGGCCGTGGCGTGTCGGTGCACCGTGCCGATTGCGGCAGCCTGGCGCGGCTGGCGCGGCGCGATCCGGACCGGGTGATCGAGGTGAGCTGGGGCAGCGCCGCCAGCCAGGCTTACGAGGTCGACATCGAACTGCGCGGGTACGATCGCAAGGGTCTGCAGAAGGACGTCACCAGTGTCATCAGCAATGCCGGCACGCACATCATCGCCTCGTCCAGCCGCCTGTTCGCACACACCGGCGAGGCGGAGATGCGCTTCACCCTGCGCGTGCGTGATTTCGAGCAGCTGTCGACCCTGCTCGGCAAGCTGCTGGCGCTGCCGAACGTGATCGACGTGCGCCGGGTCGGCGTCGGCTGAATGACCCCGCAATGCCTGCGCGCTGGCAGGAGGGTGGCTGGCAGCCCGATGTTAAGCTGCATCGACAGCCTGCATAGCCACGGATCATGAGCGGACGCCGAGACCAGCACGACGCACATCCACCCACGCGCACCGAGCCCACCCTGGGTGATCTCGATCGTCTGGATGCGCCGCCGCGAGCGCCGTCCGCCGATGGCTTGCCACAGGTATCGGTCGAGCCGCGTCATCCGCATGGAAGGACCACTGCGCCAGTGCGGCGCAATCGACGGCGCGGCTGGCTGGTTCCGCTATTGCTGTTGCTGGTGATCGCCATGTTAGGTGCACTCTGGCTCAACCAGAACCGCTTGCGCAGCATGCTGCCGCGCACCGATTTCAACACGGTGCTGACACAGGCGCAGCAGGCCTTGCAGGATGGCCGTCTGGACGGCCAGGACGGCACCAGTGCGCGTGAACTGTTCCAGGCCGCAGCGGCGCTGGAGCCGGACAACGACCGTGCCCGTGAAGGTTTGCGCCAGGTCGGTCAGGCCGAGTTGGCGCAGGCCGACGCCGCGCTGCAGGCCGGCCATCTCGATCAGGCTGCGCAGCAGGCAGCGGTCGCCCGCGAATTGCTCGGCGGTGGCAGCGACATCGACCGGCTCGATCACGCGATCAGCAGCGCCCGCGCGTCGCAGGTGAAGACAGTCGACTTGGTCGACCAGGCCCAGCAGGCACTCGCCGCGGGCAAGCTGGATGGCCCTGATGGTGCCGGTGCGTTGTATCAGCGCGTGTTGCGCAGTGATCCCGGCAATGCGGTGGCGGCACACGGACTCGATCAGGTCGGCTCCGCGCTGGCGGTGCAGGCACGCACGGCACTCGACGCGAAAGACAACGACGCGGCGAACGCCAGCATCGAACAGCTCGCGACGCTGCAGCCGAACAATGGCGCGTTGCCGGCATTGCGTGCGCTGCAGGCGCAGACACGCAAGCTGGACAACAGTGCACTGGAGGCAACCCTCAAGCAGGGCCAGGACGCCTTGCTTGCCGGTCGCATCGGCGGTGCCGGCGACGACACCGCGCGGGCCTATTTCCAAGCCGCACTAAAACTCGATCCGGACAATGCGCAGGCCAAGGCCGGTCTCGGCAAGGTGGCGCAGGCGATGACGGTGCAGGCGAATGCCGCGATCGACGCCGGCGACACCGCGCAGGCGGAAAAGCTGCTCGATCAGGCCGCGGAGCTGGCGCCGAAGTCGGCCGATCTCGCCGCCGCACGGGCACGTCTGGGCAGCGCGACTTCACAGCCGGCGACGGCTGCGGCGGGAAACAACGATGAGGCGCCGCCGCCGGCACCCGCCGCGCTGTCGCCGCAACAAAGTGCCGCGGTGGCACGACTGGTGCAGCGCGCGCAGGTAGCCACGAAGAACGGCGACATCATGATGCCGCCCGGCGACAGCGCGTACGACCTGTATCGCAGCGCGCTGGCGATCGACGGCAACAACGACGCGGCGATGCACGGGCTGCAGGCCTTGCCCGGCCAGGTCGAGCAGCAGTTCAACCAGGCGCTCGCTGCCGGCAAGCTGAAGCAGGCCGACGACATGTTGGCGAACCTGGCCGAGCTGGCGCCGGGCGATGCGGCGCAGAGTGCACTGAGCGGCCGGCTGGCCAACGCATGGCTCGATCAGGCCGAGCAGCAACTGGCGCGTGGTGACTCTGTCGACGCCGGCCAGTCGCTGGATCACGCCCGCAAGCTGGCGCCGAATCATCCGCGCGTCCTCGATCTGACCGCGCGCCTGCGGGGCAACCGGTGAGCGCTGCATGACAGTACTGGTGTTCGGCGGCAGCAGCCAGATCGGCCACTTCCTGTTGCCGCGCCTGCTGGCCAGTGGCGAGCCGGTGCTGGCGTTGAGCCGGCATCCGCGGCCGGCCCGGGCCGGGGTGAGCTGGTTGCAGGGCGCACTGCCCGCGGATGTGCCGGCGTTGCCGCCCTTGTCGGCGATCATCAGTTTCGGTCCCCTGCAGGCGCTGGCCGACTGGCTGGCGCAGACCCGTTTGACCGACGCGCCGCGGGTGATCGCCACCAGTTCGATGAGTGCCGAGACCAAGCGCGACTCCAGCGTGCCGATCGAACGCGAGATCTCGCGCCGGTTGCGCGATGGCGAAGCCGCGCTGGCCGCGGCGTGTGCCCGCCACGGTTCCGCCTGGACGGTGCTGCGGCCAACCCTGGTCTACGGCGCCGGACTGGACAAGAGCCTGACCCCGATCGCCCGCCGCGCGCTGCGCACGCGCCTGTTTCCCTTGCCGGCCGGCCGCGGCCTGCGCCAGCCGGTGCACGCGGACGATATTGCGCAGGCCGTCATGGCGGCGCTGGATTGCCCGGCTGCATCCGGCCGGATTCTGCCGATCGGCGGCGGCGAACGCCTGTCGGCGGGCGAGATGTTCGCGCGCGTGCACCGCAGTCTGCCGCAGGGCACCGTGCCGTTGCCGCTGCCGGCGTGGCTGCTGCGGCTGGGCCAGCACGCACTGCCGCCATTGCGTGGACCGCTGAGCCGGCTGGACAGCGACCTGATCGCCGACAACAGCGAATTGCAGCAGTTGCTCGGGATCCGTCCGCGGCCGTTCCGGCCGGAAGCCTCGATGTGGATGTCGCCGTTGTAGCGGCAACCGCCCAGATTGCCTGCGTTCCGCCACCAAACCGGCCGCTGCGTTCATATGCGCGCCGGGTAGCAGGCCCTATGATCGAGCCACTTGATTGCCGGATTTTCCCACGTTGGACTTTTTGAATCGCCTTTGTTCGCTCGCGCGCCGCTGCTGGCCGTGGCTGCGCATCCCGTTCTGGATCGGCATGGGCCTGTTGTTCGGCTTCGTGCTGCCGTACACGCTGGTGCTGAACAAGCGCGTGCAGGATCGCTTCAACGATCTGGTGTTCGCCGTGCCGACCCGGGTCTACGCGCGACCGCTGCCGCTGGCCGCCGACATGCCGATGACGCCGGCGGCGCTGGAACTGGAGCTAACCTTCGCCGGTTACAGCAATGACGGCCACGGCCAAGTCGCCGGCAGCTGGGTGAAGCAGGGCACCCGCTACACGATCACCTCGCGCGGCTACGCCGGCCCCGATGGCGGCGAGTTGCCGAAGCGCATTCGCGTCACCCTCGGCAAGGGCACCGTGCAGTCGGTGCAGGATGCCGCCACCGACAAGAAGCTCGCTCTGGCGCATCTGGATCCGGCGCGCATCGCCACGCTGTACGGCGCCAGCCAGGAAGAGCGCCGCTTCGTGCATCTGGCCGATGTGCCGCCACTGCTGTTGAACGGTCTGCAGGCGGTCGAGGACCGCGATTTCAAGCATCACATCGGCATCGACTTCAGCGCGATCATGCGTGCCGCGTTCGCCAACCTGCGCGCCGGGCATACCGTGCAGGGCGGTTCCACACTGACCCAGCAGCTGGTGCGCAACCTGTTCCTCAGCCGCGACCAGAACTTCACGCGCAAGATCAACGAAGCGCTGATGTCGCTGCTGCTGGAAGCGCACTACGACAAGGGGCGGATTCTCGAGGCCTACGTCAACGACGTCTTCCTCGGCCAGCAGGGCGGCCAGGCGGTGCACGGTTTTGCGGCGGCCTCCGAGTTCTACTTCGGACGCCGGCTGGAAGATCTGCGCCCGCAGGAGATCGCGCTGCTGGTCGGCATGGTGAAGGGACCGAGCTATTACGATCCGCGCCGTTCGCCGGAGCGTGCAATGACCCGGCGCAACCTGGTGCTGCAGGAGTTCGCCACCACCGGCCTGCTCAGCGCCGCGCAGCTCAACGCGGCGCAGGCCGCGCCGCTGGACATCGTCAGCAACGGCCAGTTGCCGCACAACCGCTTCCCCGCCTTCATGCAGCTGGTGCGCACCCAGATCACCGCCGACTTCGACGATGAGACCCTGAGCCAGGGCAATCTGTCGATCTTCACCACGCTCGATCCGGCCGCGCAGCTGTACACCGAGCAGGCGATTGCCGAAACCATGAAGAGCCTCGGCAAGCGCGCCGATCCGCTGCAGGCGGCGGCGGTGGTGACCGATGCGCAGACCGGCAGCGTGCTGGCCGTGGTCGGCAGCAAGATTCCCGGCGACCAGGGCTTCAACCGTGCGCTCGATGCGCGCCGGCCGATCGGCTCCACCATCAAGCCGTTCGTCTATCTGGTCGCGCTGACCCAGCCCGAGCGCTGGAGCCTGGCCAGCATGCTCGACGACAGTCCGGTCAACATGCGCGAGCCGGACGGCAGCATGTGGACACCGCAGAACGACGACAAGCAGAGCCATGGCCAGATGCCGATGGTCGATGCGCTGGTCAATTCTTGGAACCTCGCCACCATCCACATGGGGCTGGAAGTCGGGCTGCCGCGGATCAAGTCGTTCCTCGAATCGTTCGGCCTCACCGGTGTCAATCCCAGCCCGTCGCTGCTGATCGGCGCGGTCGACCTGGCGCCGCTGCAGCTGGCGCAGCTGTATCAATACATAGCCGCCGACGGCCATGCGCTGCCGCTGGTCGCGGTGCGCGGCGTGGTCGACGGCAACGGCCGCACCATCAAGCGCTACCAGGTACAGGGCGGCAATGGCGAATATCAGGACGCGGTACGGCTGACCACGTGGGCGATGCAGCAGGTGGCGCTGCGCGGCACCGCCAGCACGATCGGCAATTCCGGGCTGGCATGGCTGCATGCGGCCGGCAAGACCGGCACCAGCAACGACACCCGCGACAGCTGGTTCGCCGGCTTCACCGGCGAGCATCTGGCGGTGTTCTGGATGGGCCGCGACGACAACAAGTCGACCGGCCTGTTCGGCGCCACCGGCGCGCTGCGCGCCTGGCGCGACCTGTTCGCCAAACTGCCCACCCAGCCACTGTCCGCGGCGCCGGGCGATGGTCTGGAGATGGCCTGGATCAATCCGGCCGACGGCAAGCGCACCGAGCCGCAATGCGAAGGCGCACGCCAGTTTCCAGTCGTCGCCGGCACCTTGTCGACCGACACCGAAGGCTGTTTCTGGCAAGGCGTGCAAAACCTGTTCGGTGGCGGCAATAATCCCGCGCCCGCCGGCAGCGCCGCAGCTGCCGGCATCGACACTCCCATCCGGAACTGATCATGTTGTCTTCGTTCAAGCGTTTGTCCGTACTGCCCTTGCTGGCTGCCGTGCTGCTCGGTGGCTGCAGTCTGTTCGAGTCGGCGCCCACGCCGGTCAAGTCGACCGTGGTGCCGGACCACGACATGATTGGCGCGATCCGTGCCGCCGGCGATCGCGAAAAATCCGTCATCGACGTCAACCCGCTGCGCGATCCCGGCGTCGCCTCTTTGCAGGACATGGCAAAGAGCGACGAGCAGGCTGGTCGCTATGCGGATGCTGCAATCAAGCTTGACCAGGCGCTCAAGCTCATGCCGGACTCGCCCGATATGCTGCAGGACCGCGCCGAGGTTGCGATCCGCCTGAAGGACTTCGCCACCGCGGAAAGACTCGCCCACCAGTCGTGGTCACTCGGCCCCAAGCTCGGCCCGCTGTGCGCGCGCAACTGGCAGACCATCGTCGAGATGCGCCTGCAGGCCAGCGACGAGGCCGGTGCGGATACGGCGCGCAAGTGGGTGCAGCAGTGCCATAAGGCGGGGGTGTCGCGTTACTGAGTGGGTGCTGCCCGGGCTCATCTTGCTGGATCGGCGATCTGTAACTGGTATCCAGCAAGCGCAGTGACGGTCATTAGTGCGGCGATGATGGGAAGATTGTTAGGCGCGAATTCCACTATTTCAGCGCTACTGTGGAGTCACGAATCTGGTTGCGCGTTGCTAGAGGCTGGAGTGACGGGTTGGATGGGAAGCGCCTACCGTCGAATTGCATCAGTACGTCTCCGCGATCTTTGGAAAAAACGATTAGCACTTTCCAGCCGTGCGATGTCTTCGGTAGTACGCGAATCGGCGCGTTGGCAACGGTACTTGTCGAGACAAGGACGAATTTTCCACCGGCTTGTTTAAACACAAGCAAAGTGCATCCGCCAGAGCCACACCACTCTCGGCCTGCCAGAAGGACGATTGCGTCTTGGCTTGAGTTACTGCTCAGGTGCGTAAGAGCGAATCGGAATTCTGGTTCTTGATCGACGCCATGGCTCGTGGCAAAGACGTGCACCGCCTTCGCCAAAGACGGTGGAGCCGGGCTCGCAAGGGTACTGAATGCGAGCAGTGAAATACAGGAAGCAGTCAGGAATCTCATCATGCTGACGTTGGTCTTGCATCTAGATGTTAGAGTTAGGTGCTGACGATGACGCCTGGCCAATCAAGCCAATGCTGGTCGCCTCAGAACAACGCCACCAGCAACAACACGATGCCGACGATGCTCACTGCCCAGGCCATCGTGCGCACATAGGCCACGCCCGCGACGTACAGCGGCACATAGATCAGCCGAGCCCAGAAATAGAGCTGGGTGCCGAGCACGGTCATGTGGTCATGACGCTGCAGCAGGTGAGCGGCCAGCACGACGGCGAGGAACAGCGGGAAGGTTTCCAGGAAGTTGGCGCGGGCGCGATCGAACCGGCCACCGATGCCGGTGAGCGGTGGCAGCACCGCGTCGCGCGCACCGGCGGCCCAACCCAGTCCGCGCTGGCTGACCGAGCAGGTCGCGGCGATCGCGATCTGCAGCAGCCCCAGTACAACACTCCACATCAGCATGCACAGTTCGGTCGTCATGATGCGTTCCCCCGTGGTGGTGCCGGCATGGTGAACCTTTGCCGGCACGCGTGCCAGTGGCAGCGTCGTGCGGGAAACGGAGCCTATGCCGTGCGTCGGTACTGGCGGCGGTTGAGGACCTGCCCGACCCGTTCGATCGGGATGCGATCGCCGGCGTCCCCACCGTAGTAAGCCTCGACGATGCGGCCGCGCTCGTCGATCAGGAAATCGGCGGGCATCAGGTTGCTGGTGTTCAAACCGGCCAGACCGACCAGGCGCATGCCCTTGAGCAGGGTCGGCACGCGCGACACGATCGCCTTCAGCTTGCGCCACAGCGAGCGCTCGATGCCGTAGGTCTCGTGCGCGCTCGAGGTAGGGTCGGCAGCGATGCTGAAGGGGCGCGGGCGATGTCCGGCGAAGCGCAGCACCTCCGCTTGCGACGCACTGAATACGGCGACGATTTCCAGCCCCAATGCCGACAGTTCCGCATGACGGTTGGTCAGCTCGTAGATCCTGAAATTGCAGAACGGGCAGGCGGCATCGCGAAAGAACGAGAGCAGGGTGAGACGGCCACGCTGGCAGAGCACGATTGGCTGGCCGTGAATGTCGAGCAGATCGAGTGCGGGCGCCTGTGCGGGTGCGAACAGTCTCACGTCGATTCTCCTTCGGTGGGCAGTTGGAACACTGCCCAGTTGATGCAGCGAGATTGATCGAGGTTCCCGCGGCGGATGCGTGGCCGGTTTGCCATGCCGGTCCGCTCGGCCATACTTGGCGGATGACCGACCTCGATGACACCGAGTCAGACGACATCGGCACCCTGCTCGGTGCCGATGGCCCGTTCGCGCGCGAGTTGCCGAACTTCGCGCCAAGACTCGCCCAGCAGGCGATGGCGCGCGCAGTGCAGCACGCGATCGCCGGGCGCGACACGCTGATCGCCGAGGCCGGCACCGGCACCGGCAAGACCTACGCCTACCTGGTGCCTGCACTGTTGTCGGGCGAGCGGGTGATCATCTCCACTGGTACCAAGGCGCTGCAGGATCAGCTGTACTTCCGCGACCTGCCGAAGGTGCGCTCCGTGCTGGGTGCGCGCGTGAAGACGGCGCTGCTGAAGGGGCGCGCGAACTACCTGTGCCTGTACCGGCTCGACCAGACAGTGCGCGAAGGCGCCACGTTCGAGCGTGCTCAAGCCGCGCAGCTGGCGACGATTCGCGCATGGTCGGCGCGCACGCGGCGCGGTGACCGGATGGAGCTGGCCGAGGTGCCGGAGGAATCTCCGCTGTGGCCGCGTGTCACGTCCACGCCGGAGAACTGCCTTGGCGTGGAGTGCCCGTTCTTCGACGATTGCCATGTGGTGAAGGCGCGCCGCGAAGCGCTGGAAGCCGATGTGGTGGTGGTCAACCACCATCTGCTGTTCGCCGATCTGGCGCTGAAACAGGAAGGCTTCGGCGAGATCCTGCCGGGCGCGGCGGCCTTCATCCTGGACGAGGCACACCAGATTCCCGAGCTGGCCGGCCAGTTCTTCTCGCAGAGCATCAGCGCGCGCCAGCTGACCGAGCTGGCGCAGGACGCGCTGACCGAATGCAATGGCATCACCGGCGCGATCGGCCTGTTGCTTGAACCGGTGGAGGCGCTGCAGGATGCCTTGCGCAAGCTGCGGCTGGCGATGGATGCGCTGCCCACGCGCGGCGCGTTCCAGCAACTGGAGGATCGCGCCGGCGTGCGCGAGTCGCTGCACGATCTGCGCGAACTGCTGGCCACGCTGGCCGAACTGCTCGCCTCGCAGGCCGAGCGCTCGCGCGGTTTCGCCAACCTGCGCGAACGCGCCGAGTTGTTCACCGAACGGCTGGACCGCATCGTCGAGTCGCACGGCGATCGTGATGTGCGCTGGTACGAAACCTTTCCGCGTGGCTTCGCGCTGTACGCCACGCCGCTGGATCTGGCAGTGCCGATGCGTGGCCTGCGCGAGCGCACCCATGCGGCGTGGATCCATACCTCGGCCACGCTGTCGGTGGCTGGCAACTTCGATCACTTCGCGCGTCAGCTCGGCCTCGACGATCCGCAGACGCTGAGCCTGGAAAGTCCGTTCGACTACGCGCGGCAGGCGCTGTGCTATCTGCCTTCCGGCCTGCCTGACCCGAACGCACTTGACTACACCGAGCAGGTGATCGAGTCGGTACTACCGGTGTTGCATGCCTCGAACGGGCGCGCGTTCCTGCTGTTCACCTCGCATCGCGCGCTGCGTCGCGCGGCCGAGCTGCTGCAGGACAAGGTGCCGTGGCCGCTGTTCGTGCAGGGCACCGCGCCGCGGCCGCGCCTGCTGGAGGAGTTCCGCGCCAGCGGCCATGGCGTGCTGCTGGGCGCGGCGAGTTTCTGGGAAGGCGTCGACGTGGTCGGCGAGGCGTTGAGCGTGGTGGTGATCGACAAGCTGCCATTCGCCGCGCCGGATGATCCGGTGCTGATGGCGCGGCTGGAGGCGCTGGAGCAATCCGGCATCAACCCGTTCATGGGCTGGCAGGTGCCCAGCGCGGTGATCGCGTTGAAGCAGGGCGCCGGCCGGCTGATCCGCGACGTGCACGATCGCGGCGTGCTGGTGCTGTGCGACCCGCGGTTGACCACCAAGGGTTATGGCAAGTTGTTCCTGGCCAGCCTGCCGCCGATGCCGCGTACGCGCGAGCTGGCTGACGTGCAGGTATTCTTTGACGAGACGGATGCGGCGGTGGTCGCCAATTAGGGGACACAAGACATGGCCAAGGTGATCGGACTCGGCGGTATCTTCTTCAAATCACGCGATCCCGCTGCGTTGTCGGCGTGGTACGCGAAACATCTCGGCCTGAGCGCCGAGGACTGGGGCGGCGTCCGCTTCGACGAAGACGAGCAACGCGCCGGCTACACGCTGTGGTCGCCCTTCGCCGCCGATACCACCTACTTCGCACCGAGCATCCAACCCTACATGATCAACTTCCGCGTCGATGATCTCGATGCGCTGCTGGCACAACTGCGTGCCGATGGCGTCGAGGTGGACGAGCGCGTCGAGCAGAGCGAGTTCGGGCGCTTCGGATGGATCATGGATCCGGAAGGAAGCCGCATCGAGCTGTGGCAGCCGCCAGCCTGAGTCGTCAGTCCAATGCTGCGCCGAAGCGATGCTCGCGCGGCAGGTAGTGATGATCCGGATCGAGCGAGGCGACCACGTAACGCGAGCGCCCGACGATTTCGTTGCGCGGGAAGAAGCCGAAATAGCGCGAATCCATGCTGTTGTCGCGATCGTCGCCCAGCAGCAGGTACTGGCCTGTCGGCACCTTCACCGGTCCGAAATTGCTGGCCGGGCTTGGCCAGTTCACTGATAGGCGTATCGCGTGGCGCATGTCGCCATAGCGTTCGATTTCGTAACGGGCCGGATTCTGCATGTCGTCGTGGATGCCGTTGTAACTGCCGCTGGCATAGCTGGCTGTGCGGCCATTGATGTAGAGCACATTGCCGCGCATCGCCACCTCGTCACCGGGCAGCCCCACCACCCGTTTCACCAGGCGTTCGTTGGCGACGCGTGAATCCAGCACCACGATGTCGCCGCGCCGCGGATCGGCCAGATGCAGCAGCGAGACGTGGGTCAGCGGCAGACGCACGTCGTAGGCCAGCTTGTCGACCAGGATGCGGTCGCCGATCTTGATGGTGGGTTGCATCGAGCCGGTCGGCACCACGTTCCAGTCGGCCACCGCGCTGCGGAACATGATCATGCACAGCATGAAGGCGATGAAGCCCTTGTTGCGGGCCAGAAACCCGGCGATCTTGCGCATGCGTGCCCCCTTTGTGGTGGCGGTGAATGTTGCCAGCTGTGACAGTGACCTTGCCGGCGCTGCGAAGTTTCGCCGTCATCGCTCTGCCATGCGGCGGCCAGCCTGTCGCCTGTCGCTGCCCGCCCCGCAGCAGCTGCGGCTGCTTTGATCGACGCTCCAATCCAGGGAGTGCAGGACATGGTCAAGTGGACACAGACGGTGACGGCCAAGGTGCTGGGCATCGGCGTGCTGGCGTTGCTGATGACGATACCGCTGATGCAGGTGAGCGGACTGGTGAGCGAGCGCCAGCAGTTGCGCGAGACGGCGATTGCGCAGATCGCGCAGGGCTGGGGCGGTCAGCAGATACTGGGTGGCCCGGTGCTGACGGTGCCGACGCTGAGCCGGGTGGCGGTGGCGGAGATCCAGCCGCCGCAAGTGCGCGTCGGCAGCGAGAGCATGCTGGCGGATGAGCTGAAGATGGACGTGGCGCTGGCGGTGCAGACGCGCAACTACGGCATCTATACCGCGCCGGTATTCGTCTCCACGGTGAAGTTGCGCGGACAGTTCCGGGCGCAGGATCTGGCCCAGTTCCGCCGCGCCAGCAACGCGCAGTGGCAGGGCAGCAAGGCCGAGTTGCGCTTGCCGATTGGTGACCTGCGTGGCCTGCAGGAGGTGAGCGAGCTGCGCATCAACGGCAAGCCGGCACGCTTCGATTCGTCGGCCGACCGTCTCGGTCCGTGGCCGAACGTGGTGGTGCCGATCGATCTGGATGCGCTGGCGGATCAGCCGATCGACGTCGAGATCACGCTCAAGTTGGCCGGCACCGAATCGCTGCAGCTGCTGCCGCTGGCGCGCAACACCGACGTGACGATGCGCGCGCCGTGGCGCGATCCGAGCTTCGTCGGTGCGGCATTGCCGCTGGAGCATCAACTCGATGCCAAGGGTTTCAGCGCGCACTGGCACCTGCTCGACCTCAACCGCAGCTATGGCCAGCACTGGGTCGATGGTGGCAACGGCGTGACGGAGGCGCTGCAGGCGTCCACGTTCGGCGTGCAGCTGTACCAGCCGGTCGACGTGTATCAGCGCAACGTGCGCGCGGGTAAGTACGGCCTGCTGTTCATCGCGATGACGTTCGTGGCGTTCTTCCTGTTCGAGATACTCAAGCGGCTGCGTGTGCATCCGGTGCAATACCTGCTGGTCGGCGCGGCGCTGGCCACGTTCTACGTGGTGCTGCTGGCATTGTCCGAACAAATCGGTTTCGGTCCGGCCTACGCGCTGGCCGCGGTCGCCGTGGCCTTGATCGTGGGCGGTTACGCGATGGCGGTATTGCACGCACGGCGTGCCGGTCTGCTGCTGGGCGGCGTGCTGGGGCTGATCTACGCGATGCTGTACGGGCTGATCGCGGCCGAGCAGTACGCGCTGCTGATCGGCGCGCTGGTGCTGCTGGTGATGGTGGCGTTGATGATGTACCTGACCCGCCGCATCGACTGGTATGCGTACGTGCCGACAACAGCGGAGCCGACTTTGACCGAACCGCCGGTGCCGCCAGCCGCTATCATGGACAAATCATGAATCTGCTCGCGATCGAAACCGCCACCGAAGCCTGCTCCGTCGCCCTGATCCATGGCGACGAACTGATCGTCCGCAGCGAGATCGCGCCGCGCCGGCACACCGAACTGGTGCTGCCGATGGCCGATGCGCTGCTGGCCGAAGCCGGCATCGGCCGCCACGCGCTGGACGCCATCGCGGTGGGTCGCGGCCCCGGCGCATTCACCGGCGTGCGCCTCGGCGTGTCGCTGGCGCAGGGCATGGCGCTGGCGCTGGACCTGCCGGTGATCACCATCTCCTCGCTGGCCGCGCTGGCGCTGGAGGCCCCGGAAGAAGAAGGCACCGCGATCCTCGCCGTGATCGACGCGCGCATGGGCGAGATCTACGCCGCCTGCTACCGCCGCGACGACAACGGCGGCGTGATCGCGCTGGACGACGAATGCATCTGCACCGCCGAGTCGCTGCTATTGCCCGAAGCCGACACATGGCAGGTAGTCGGCAGCGGCTGGGCCACCTACGCCACCGTGTTGAGCCAGCGCCTCACCGGTACCCTGCACTCAGCGGATGGTATGCGCTATCCGCAGGCCGCGCATGTCGCCGAGCTGGCGCTGCGTGAGTTCAAGGCCGGTCACGTGCAGGCGCCAGAGCTGGCGTTGCCGGTGTATCTGCGCGACAAGGTGGCGTTGACGCTGGTGGAGCAGGGCAGGGCGTGAGTGGTTGTGAGTGTAGGGGGCTGGCAGCATGCGATATGCTGCTGTCGGTCCTGCCCGGAGGAAATCGCCATGCTTCGTACCATGTTCATCCTGCTCGTGTTCGGCGCCTGCGTGAGTGCGCCGTTGTTGGCCTCCGCACAGAACGGGCTCGGCAATATTGTCGACAGCGTCAATAGGCTGGACAAGAATTTCGACGCTGCGGACAGAAGCCACGATGGCCTGCTCAGCAAAGAGGAGGCGGAAGCCGGGCATGTCGCGTTCATCGCCAAAAATTTCGACGCCATCGACACGTCCAAGCGTGGCCTGGTGTCGAAGGACGACGTGCACGCCTATATCCGGCGCTTGCTGATGCACGGCCAACCGGCGCCCGCTTCATCGGCCAGTTCAAGCGGAAAATGAATGTGGGGAATGAGGAACAAGTCAGGCAGTCCACCCTTTTCTCGTTCCTCTCCACCCACTTCTAAAGCTGCCCGATCACCAACTGCACCAGCAGGCTACTCACCGCCACCGCGACCCACACACCCAGTCCCAGCAGGATCGGTCGCGCGCCGCTGGCGGCCATCTTGCGCAGGTTCGCCGACAGGCCGATAGCGGTGAGCGCGACGATGATCAGGAACTCGGCCAGCGTGTGGATCGCCGGTTGGATCGCCGCCGGGATCAGGCCGGCGGTGCGCAGTGCCGAGGCGACCAGGAACCACAGGATGAACCACGGAAAGATGCTGGCGAGGCTGAAGTGGCCGACGCTGCCGGCCAGCGCATGCTTGCGCTTCTCGCGTGCGGCGACAACGAAGGCGAGTACCAGGCACACCGGGATGATCAGGGTGGCGCGGGTCAGCTTGACGATGGTGGCGTAGTCGCCAGCGGTCTTGCTGAAGCTGTAGCCGGCGGCGACCACCGACGAGGTGTCGTTGATTGCGGTGCCGGCCCACAGGCCGAAGCCGAGGTCGCTCAGATGCATCAGGTGGCCGAGCAGCGGAAACAGCAGCACCGCGACCAGGTTGAACAGGAAGATGGTGGAAATCGCGAACGCGGTGTCGTGGTCGTCCGGGCGGATGATCGGCGTGACTGCAGCGATCGCCGAACCGCCGCAGATCGCGGTGCCCACACCGATCAGGATCTTCAGCTTGTCGTGCACACCGAGCCAGCGGCCGAGCAGCCATGCAGCGAGGAAGGCCACGGTCATCGTCACCAGGGTCACCGACAACGATTCAAGGCCGGTCTTGGCGACCTGGCTCAGGCTGAGTCCGAAACCCAGCGCGATGATCGACCACTGCAGCACCTTCTTGCCGGCGAACGCGATGCCTGGCGTGTAGCGTGCGCCCGGCGACAGCAGGTTGCGCACAGCGATGCCCAGCACGATGCCGATCACCGGGCCGCCGACCAGCGGCGCCCAGCGTCCCAGCAGCAAGGCTAGCAGACCGATCGCCACCGCCAGCAACAGGCCGGGAGCGCGATCACGCAGCGTGGGATGGACAAGGGTGGCGATGGACGACGTGGCCATGCATGGGCTCCGGTAATGCCGTCATTGTCCGCTCGCACATCAATCAGTAAAACTTGGAATATATGATTGGATGTATAAGGCAAGCTGATAAGATCGGCCGATGATCAACATCAGCCCCCGCCAGCTCGATGTGTTCGTGCAGATCGCGCTGCATGGCAGCGTGCGCGCCGCCGCCGAACGGCTGCACCTGACCCAGCCGGCCGCCAGCATGGCGCTGGCGGAAATGGAGCGACAGCTGGATGCGCCGGTGTTTGCGCGCGAGCGCGGCCGCCTGCGCCTGAATGCGCGCGGTCGCGAACTGCTGCCGCTGGCGCAGGAGCTGCTTGAGCGGCATGCCGAGTTCGGCCGGCGCGGCAACGAAGACGGCGCGGCGCTGAGCGGCGAGCTGCGCATCGGCGCCAGCAACACGGTCGGCAATTACCGCGTCGGCGAACTGCTCGGTACGTTCGTGCGGGCGCATCCGCAGGTGGCGATCCGCCTGCGCGTGGCGAATACGGAAGCGATTGCCGCCGGCATGCTTGACCACAGCCTGGACATCGGTTGCGTCGAAGGGCCGGTGACGCATCCGTTGCTGGAAGTGCGGCCGTGGCGCGACGACTTGCTGGTGGTATGCGCACCGCCGGAGCATCCGCTGGCGCGCAAACGCAGTCTGAAGCCCGCCGATTTTGCCGGCGCGCGCTGGGTCCTGCGCGAGCCCGGCTCGGCCACGCGCGCGACCAGCGAGCGCGTGCTGGCGCAACTGCCGCCCGGCGAAACCGTGCTGGAACTCGACCAGATCGAGGCGATCAAGCAGGCCGTGGTGGCCGGTCTCGGCATCGCCTGCCTGCCTGCAGTAGCGGTCACCGACGCGTTGGCGACGGGACGCCTGAAGGCATTGAAGACGCCGTTCCTCGACCTGCGCCGCAAGCTTTCGCTGTTGCTGCATCGACAGAAATATCGCGGTGCGCTGCTGGATGCGTTTCTGGACGGCACCGATCTCGACATCACTCATTCCGGCAGCCGCCGTCGCTGAGTCGCCTGTCGGGCGGCAGGCCGTCCATGGCCTGCGCGCGGGGACTAATTCTTCATCGCCACGAACGACATGCTCGATCCACGCAGCTTGTCCTCGACCGCGATGGACATGCTCTTGCCGTCAGCCGCGACGGTCATTTTCGTGACGCTGATCACCTTGCCGTCGCGCTTGTCGGTTTCCTGCAGGATGTTCTCGCCGAGCTTCTTCACCGAGACGCTGGTGGTTCCCGGGTCGCCCATGTACGGCGCTTCCGTGCCATCCATCTTCGCGCTGTAGGACTGTCCGGTCGGGCTGCTCATGTGCAGGCTGTCACCGTCCACCTTGTAGGTCACCGTCAACCCGTTGTCGGAGACATTGCTGACCGTGGTCGTCCGCCAGGAACCGGAAATGGCGTGCGATCCGGCCGGCCCTTTCGCGACGCGCGTCATGGTGCCGCTGCCGGTCACCGGTTCGGCGTTGCTGTTGCTGCTGTCGTTGAACTCGAAGCTGGCGGTCTTGCCGTCAGCGGCAACGGTGGTGGTCGAGGTCGAGACAACCTTGCCGGCTTTCTTCTCGGTTTCCTGGACCGTGTGATCGTCGACGACCTTGACGGCGATCATGTCGAAATACGGATGGCCGGTGACTTTCTGGTCCTCACCGTCGGCCTTGACCGTGAATGCCGGGGCGCAGGTCTTGCACGCGTACATGCCATCCTGCAGCAGGATGACATCCGGCTTCTTCGGCATCTGCACCCGATTCAGATCGATCTTCCAGGTGCCGTCGAAGGCGCTTTGCGCCATGGCGAGCGAAGGTATCAGGCATACCCCCAGCAACCCTCCCAGCAGTCCAGTGACAAGTGACTTTTTCATGGTTGACACTCCCCATAGCCGTTGATCGGTTTCGTGAGATATACGGAGTTGTCGTGCTGAAGTCCCGGGCGGTCTGAACGGGCACGCCACTGCTTTCCCCTGACTGCTGACAATGCGCCGGAATACGTAAAGCGCACCGAAATAATTCGTGACGATTGAGGGGCTGCTTCGTCATGTTGCCGGTGGGGCACAAGGTGGTTTTTCCTTGCACCGGGGCAGCCACTTCAGCCTGGTGCCAGCGTGCCCACGATCTGGTTCAACAGCGCTTCGGCTTGTTCGTGGGTATGCGCACGCAGCAACTGTGCGGCGTGCCGGCGCAGAGCGGCGTGGTCGAGCATGGCGAGGCGGTCGCGCACGTGCAGGATCTGACTCGGGTGCATGCTGAATTCGCACAGGCCAAGCATCAGCAGCAGGGCGCTGAAGTTCACGTCGCCGGCGATTTCGCCGCACAGGCTGACCGGTTTCTTCGCGCGCCGGCCGGCACTGATCACGTGCGACAGCAGCCGCAGCAGCGCCGGTTGCAGCGGGTTGTAGATGTTTTCCAGCGCATCGTTGCCGCGATCGGCAGCGAGTACGTACTGGGCCAGATCGTTGGTGCCGATGGCGAGAAAGTCGGAGTATTCGAGCAGCGCGCGCACGTTGATCGCCGCCGCCGGCACTTCGATCATCGCGCCCAGCGGCAGCTTTTCCGGCAGATCGATGTTCTCGCGCTTCAGGTCCTGTCGCGCCAGCTTGAACAGCGTGCGCACCGCGATGAGCTCATCCGGCTGGGTCACCATCGGTACCAGCACGCGCACTGGGCCGTAGCAGGCGGCGCGCAGGATCGCGCGGATCTGCGTGGTGAACACCGCCGGGTAACGCAGCGACAGGCGCACGCCGCGCACGCCGAGCGCCGGATTGTCCTCACCGCGCAGCGACAGTCCGGCGGCATCGGCCTTGTCGGCGCCCAGATCCAGCGTGCGAATCGTCACCGGCAGGCCACCCATGCCCATCACCAGGTCGCGATAGGCGATGAACTGCTCGTCTTCCGACGGCAGCCCCTTGTGCTTGAGGAACAGGAATTCGGTGCGGTACAGGCCGACGCCGTCGGCACCGCGGGCACGTGCCATCGCGACGTCGGTCCCGGTCTCGGCATTCGCCAGCAGGGCGATCTCGACGCCATCGCGGGTGCGCGTGGGCGCGTTCGCCAGCTTGGCCAGACGGCGCCCCTCGATCGCCGCTTCGCGCTGCCAGGCGCGATAGCGCGACAAGTCCTGCGCGGTCGGATGCACGATCGCCTCACCGCGTTCGGCATCGAGCAGGATCAGGTCGTCGTCGTGGATGTTCGACAGCGCGTCGCGGGTGCCGACCAGCATCGGCAGGCCGAGGCTGCGCGCCAGGATCGCGCTGTGCGAATACGCGCTGCCGGAACTGGCGACCACGCCGAGCAGGCCGTTGCCGGCCAGCTGCGCCATGTCGGCCGGCGCGATGGAGTCGGCGATCAGGATCTCGCCCACGCGCGCGGCCAGCTTGCGTTCCTCCGGGCTGGTCTGCCGCTGCAGCGCGGAGATCACCCGGTTGATCACCTGCTCGACGTCTTCCTTGCGGCTGCGCAGGTAGGGATCGTCCATCGCCTCGAACACGGCGGACAGTCGGTCGCGCTGTTTCTTCAGCGCGGCGCCGGGGCGGTAGTGGCCGATCTTTACCAGGTCGTCGAGCCCGCGCAGCAATTCGGCATCATCCAGCAGCAGGCTGTGCGCATCGATGAATTCGTTGACCTCGCGCGCCAGCGCACCGTGCAGCTTGCCGCGCAGCTCGCGCAACTCCTGCCGCGCGGTATCCAGTGCGCGATGCAGCAGCAGCAACTCGCCTTCGATCTCCTCCTCGGCCAGCGGACGCGTATCGACGGTATAGCGACTCGGCTGCACCAGCCGGGCGCGGCCAAGCGCCATGCCATGGGCTGCAATCGTGCCGATGAGGATGTGCCTCATGCACGCCGCTCCGGCCGCAGACAGACAGGCGCGCCCGGCGACACGCCGGGTGCCACTGCTGTCAGTCTGATGAACGCGTCACCCATTCATGCTCCTTCGTCGAACTTGCGTTCGAACAATGCGGCCACCGCGGCCAGCGCGGCTTCCTCGTCCGGGCCGTCGGCGCGGATCGTCACCGGGCTGCCGAGGCCGGCGGCCAGCATCATCACACCCATGATGCTTTGCGCGTTGACTTCGCGACCCTTGCTGACCAGCCACACGGTGGATTTGAAACCCTGCACCAGTTGCACCAGCTTGGCCGAGGCGCGGGCGTGCAGCCCCAGCCGGTTGGTGATCACAATCTCTTGCTCAAGCATGGTCGATGAAGATTCCCCCGCGGCCACCGCTGGCCGCGATCTCGGCCAGTTCGTCCAGTGGTTTTTCCGCATAGTTGAGTACGCGCAGCAGCATCGGCAGGTTGAGGCCGGAGACGCAGCGCAGATGCACGCCGAGCGCGCTGAGCGACAACCCGATATTGCACGGCGTGGCGCCGTACAGGTCGGCCAGGATCAGCACGCCGTCGCCCTGGTCGAGTTCGCGCGCGTGATGGGCGGTGAGCGTGCGCATCACGTCAGGATCGGACTCCGGGGGCACTTCCACCGCGGCCACCTGCAATGGCAGCGTCGGCATCACGTGATGCGCGGCGGAGATCAGCGCCTTGCCGACCGCCTCGTGGGTCATCAGCAGCACGCCGACGCTCATGTGCGCCGGCCGCTGGAGTTGGCGAGAGTCATGTTCATCATTCGAGCTCGCGATGGAAGGTGAGCACGCCTTCGCGGCGGTCGCGATAGTAGGCGGCGAGCTTCTCGACCAGATAGACCGAACGATGCCGGCCGCCGGTGCAGCCGATCGAGATGGTCACGTAGCTGCGATCGTCCTGTTCGAAGCGCGGCAGCCAAGCATCCAGCCAGCGTGCGGTATCGGTGAAGTATTCGCCGACCAGCGGTTCCGCGTCGAGGAACTCGCGCACGGCTGCATCCTTGCCCGACAGCGGGCGCAGATGCGCTTGCCAGTGCGGGTTCGGCAAGCAGCGCGCATCGAACACAAAATCCGCATCCAACGGCAGCCCGCGACGGAACGCGAACGACTGGAACATCAGGGTGAGTCCTTCGGTCGCCTGCGCGTAGCCGGTGGCGACCAGACGACGCAATTGATGCACGTTGAGCTCGCTGGAATCGATCACCTTCTCGGCAATCGCCATCAGCGGACGCAGCAGCCGGCGCTCTTCGATGATCGCGTCGGCCAGCGACACGCCACGGGTGGCCAGTGGGTGGCGGCGGCGGGTTTCCGAATAGCGCTTGATCAGTACCTCGTCGCGGCAATCCAGAAAGATCAGGTGTACTTGCACGCCGGCGGCGGCCAGCTCCGACAGCACGAGCGGCATGTGCGCGAAGTCGGTACCGCGGTTGCGCACGTCCACCCCGACCGCGATGCGCCGTGGCCGGCCGCGGCGGTCGCCGCTGGTGGCGGCATTGACCAGTTGCGGCAGCAGCACCGAGGGCAGGTTGTCGACGCAGTAGAACTCCAGATCTTCCAGCGCGCGCAGCGCCACCGTCTTGCCGCCGCCGGACATGCCGGTGAGCACGATCAGGTGGATCTCGTGCGGGTCGACCAGCGGATGGGAGAGTGTGTGATCGTCGCTCATGCATTCACCATGGAGGCAGCCGGCGCAACTGGTGTGCCTGCCGGTCAATGAAGGTCTGTGCCGGATCGATGCCCTTGCTCTTCAGCGCGTGACTGCGCACCGCGGCCTCGACCAGCACGGCAAGGTTGCGCCCCGGCGCCACCGGGATGGTGATCATCGGCACCGGCACATCGAAGATCTCGCGATGGCCGATGTCGCCGGTGAGGCGGGTCAGTGCGTCGGTTTCCTCGCCCTCGCGCATCGGCTTGAGGTGGATCACCAGGCGCAGGTACTTGGACGGCTTGACCGACATGTGGCCGAACATCTCGCGCACGTTGAGCACGCCCAGACCGCGTACTTCCAGCAAGTCCTGCAGCAGCTCGGGGCAGGTGCCGTCGATCACGTCAGGCGCGATCAGGGTGAATTCGGTGGCATCGTCGGCCACCAGGCGATGGCCGCGGCTGATCAGCTCCAGCGCCAGTTCGCTCTTGCCGGAGCCGGCTTCGCCGGTGATCAGCACGCCGATCGAGAACACTTCCAGGAACACGCCGTGCAGGGTGGTCTTCGCCGCCAGCATGCGCGCCAGGTGGTACTGCATGTAGGTCAGCAGTTCGTGCCCGCGCTTGGGGCTGATCCACAGCGGCGTGTTGGTTTCCTCGGCGACCTCGCGCAGGTCGGCGGGCACCGATTGATCCTTGGTCACGATCAGCGCCAGCGGCTGGTAGGCGGCGATCTTGTGCATCACTTCCCAGCGTTGGCGCGAATCCAGTCCGTCGAGGAAATTCAGCTCCTCGGTGCCGACGATCTGGATCTTGTTCGGGTAGATGACGTTGAGGTAGCCGATCAGCGAGGGTCGGCGCGACTGTGCGGCGCCGGGTTCGATCACGCGGGTTTCCCCGCGCATGCCGGATAGCCAGCGCAGGGCCATGCGTTCGTGGACGCCGTCGTAGAGTTGTCGCGCGCTGATCCGATCCAAGCAGAGATCCTTTGCACCGCCGGGTGGGCTTTGGCGGTGGCACGGACATTGTGCCAGCTTGGACGGATACACGTGTTCAGAAACGAAAACGGCCCGCCGGGATCGGGCGGGCCGTGGTCGGAAATCAGGCGAAAATCAGCCGTATTGACGCGCCTCGCGCGCTTCCTGCTGATGTTTGTCGCTGACTTTTTCGCGGTGCTTGCGCAACTGGTTGACCAGCTTGTCGAACAGCATGTCGATGGAGGCGTACATGTCTGCTTCGGTGGCTTCGGCATGCAAGGTGGCGCCGATCACGCCCAGCGTACCCTCGGCTCGTTGCCGGAGCTTGTCGACCGACAGCACGATCGCGAGACTGATCAGTTTGTCATCGAGGCGGGTGAGGCGGTCGAGCTTGGCGGTGGCGTGGTCGCGCAGGGCCGGGGTGACTTCAATCTGCTGGCCGCTGAGTTGGAATTGCATAGGGCGCCTCCTCTGGTGGTGCAGTGCCGCTTTTCGCGGCGGGTGGACGTACCGTAGCCGGCGTGGCGGCGGTACATCGTCAATCAGTCTGTACAGGTATGGGAACGTTTTTGCGATAACCAAGTTCCCGCGAATGTCCCGTCGTGGGTCAGCTGGCGCGCTGACGTTCGCTGGAAGTGGGAATGCGCAGGCCCTCGCGGTATTTGGCAACGGTACGACGGGCCACCTGGATGCCCTTGCGCTGCAGCTCCTCGGTAATCGCCTGGTCGGACAGTGGCTTGCGCGGATCCTCGGCGTCGATCAGCTTGCGCAGCATGGCCTGGATTGCGGTGGCCGAGGCGCTGCCGCCATCCTCGGTGGAGACGCCGCTGGAGAAGAAATATTTCAGCTCGAACGTACCACGCGGCGTGTGCAGGTATTTGCGGGTGGTGACGCGCGAGATGGTGGACTCGTGCATGCCCACTTCCTCGGCCACCTCGCGCAATACCAGCGGGTGCATAGCTTCGGGGCCGTAGTCGAGGAAGGCACTCTGCCGCCGCACGATCGCGTCGGCCACCTTGAGCAGGGTTTCGGCGCGCGACTCCAGGCTCTTGATCAGCCAGCGCGCTTCCTGCAGCTGGCCGCGCATCCAGCTGGCATCCTCGCCGCGGGCGCGGGCGATCAGGCCGCAGTAGTGCTGATTCAAACCCAGCCTCGGCTGCGCGTCCGGATTCAGGCTGACCCGCCAGCGACCGCCGTCGCGCACCGCGTAGACATCCGGTGCGACGTATTCCACCGGAGTGGCGTCGAGCGCCGCACCGGGGCGCGGATCGAGGCTGCGGATCAGCACGGCGGCGGCGGCCACGTCATCTTCGCTGGCGTGCAGGCGGCGCGCCAGCCGGGCAATGTCGTTGCGTGCGAGAAGTTCCAGTTCGGTGTCGACCATACGCAGCGCCAGTTCGCGTTGCGGCGTGGCCGGATCGAACTGTTCCAGTTGCACGCGCAGGCAGTCGCGCAGGTCGAGGCTGCCTACGCCAGCCGGGTCGAAGCCCTGCAACTGGCGGCGCACGGCATCGACTTCGTCGAGGGTGGCGTTGAGATCGGCCGGCAGTGCGGCGAGTACCGCTTCCAGCCCTTCGGCCAGATAACCGGCGGTATTCAGCGCGTCGATCAGCACGGTGGCGATCAGATGCTGGCGCGGATTGAACGAGGCCAGGTTGAGCTGCCACAGCAGATGCTGCTGCAGGGTTTCCGGCGCGGCATTCTGCGGTTCGAAGTCTTCGTCATTGCGCGAGCCGGAGCCACTGCTGACGCTGCTGCTGGAGAAGTCGATCGGTGCTTCGGCGACACCACCACCGTCGGCCCAGTCGCTGGCGTCGTCGCCATCGTGCTCGCTGCCGCTGGCAGCGGCGACACTTTCGGCGCTCGGGTATTCGCTTTCGACGTCGGCATTGTCGACCGCCTCGTCGTCCTCGACCTCATCGGCGAATTCCAGCAGCGGATTGCTTTCGGCGATCTGGCGCAACTCCGCTTCCAGCTCCAGCTGCGACAGCTGCAACAGACGGATCGCCTGCTGCAGTTGCGGCGTCAGGGTCAGTTGCTGATGGAGGCGAAACTGCAGTGCGGGTTTCATGCCAGCCGGGTCGAAGGAAATCGCGGCCATCGTAGCGCGTGCCTGAAGACGCAGCCATAGCCATTACGACCTGTTCGAAGAAACCACGACAGCTATCTCAGAGGCGGAACTCGCGCCCGAGATAGACCTCGCGCACCTTCTCGTCGGCGAGGATGTGCGCCGGGGTGCCGCGTGACAGCACTTCGCCGTCGTTGAGGATGTAGGCGCGGTCGCATATGCCGAGCGTCTCGCGCACGTTGTGGTCGGTGATCAACACGCCGATGCCACGCTCTTTCAGGTGCCGCACGATGCGCTGGATCTCGCCGACCGAGATCGGGTCGACTCCGGCGAACGGCTCGTCCAGCAGCATGTAGCGCGGCTGCGCAGCCAGTGCGCGGGCAATCTCCACCCGGCGCCGTTCGCCACCGGACAGGCTGATGCCTTTCTGGCCGGCGATGTGGGCGATCTTCAATTCGTCGAGCAGGTTCTCCAGCTCGGTGCTGCGCTGTTGCGCACTGAGGCCGTCGCGCAGTTCCAGCACGGCCATGATGTTGTCGGCAACGCTGAGTCGGCGGAACACGGACGCTTCCTGCGGCAGGTAGCCGATGCCGAGCTTGGCACGCGAGTGCATGGGCAGGCCGGTGATGTCCTGCTTGTCCAGCTTGATGATGCCGGCATCGGCCTCGATCAGGCCGACCACCATGTAAAAGCAGGTGGTCTTGCCGGCGCCATTGGGGCCGAGCAGGCCGACGACTTCACCCTCGCGGATCGAGAAGCCGAAATCCCGCACTACCTGGCGCGCCTTGAAACTTTTCTGCAGACCTTCGGCGGATAGCATTGCTCAGTGCTGTCCCTGCGGCGCCGGGCTGCTCTGGCTCGGTGCCGGCGCTGCGGCCTTGGGTGGCGTCGCCCCGGCAGGCTTGGGCGTGGGCAGGAACGTCATCTGCACGAGGCCGTCGCCGTTGCTTTCGCCCGTCATCTGGCTGGTCTGGGTGTTGTAGGTGAGCTGATCGCCTTTCGCGCTGCCGCGGCCTTTCTGGTTGACCGAGGCGTTGCCCGTGAGTACCGCGATCTGCTTGACGTTGTCGTAATCGAGAGTGGCGGCGTTGCCCTGCATCAGGTTGCCGCTGTCGTCGAGCTGCTCGATGTGTGCCGGACTGCCGGTGATGACGACCCGCGTCACGCTGTTGTTCGCATCCAGATAGACAGTGGCGAGTGCACCGGTCGCCTTCAGCGTGCCCTGGGTGAGCAGCACATTGCCCTTGTAATGGATGAGGCCATTGGCCTGCTGGGTGGCGTCGAACGACTTCGCCGTGATGTTGGCCGGCTGCTGGCGATCGTCCTGGCGGGCAAGCGCGGGTTGCAGCATTGCCAGTCCCAGGCCCAGAAGCGCGAGCTTAACGACGCGGCTTGGCTGGCATGAACGTGCTGTGGACATCATCGAGCAACTCCAGGTGCTTGTTGGTGAGGTTGGCGCGCATGCCGACCCCGCTGATTGTAGAGGCTCCCTCAACGATCTGCGCCGGTGCTGCGGTCTCCAGGCGGTTTTCCTTCGGCCACGCCGTGACGTCGGAAGTATGCATGTCGGCCGCCGGCGTGGTGCCGAAAGCCGGCCGGTGCATCACCACCGGGCCTTGCAGTTTGAGCAGGCTGCCGCCCTTGTTGACCCAGCCATACAGTGATTCGCCCTGCCAGTCCGGCACGCCGGCCTGCTTGGCGGGCAGTTGGAAAGTCGGTGAATTGAGGTACAGCGATTCGTCGCCCTCACGGCGCTCCAGATGCGGTGCCTGCAGGCGGAAACTGGGCTGCCCGTCGATGTTGTATTCGATCACTTTGGCGTTGGTCAGCGTGTAACCGGAGCGCGGCGGGCCGACAAAGTCGTTGGTTCGCGCGGTCGGTCCCAGCCACCACAACAGCAACTGGCTCACGCCCGCGGCCAGCGCGATGGCGAGAGTCGCGGCCGGCAGACGCCGGTCGCGCAGCCAAAGGCGCAAGGTCACTGCCAGCGCTCCCGCTCGGCGTCGCTCTTGCCCTGCGCGTGCAGGATCAGGTCGCACACTTCGCGCGCGGCGCCCATGCCGCCGCCCTTGGCGGTCTGCCAGTGCGCCGCCGCGGCCACCCACGGATGCGCGTTCGCCACCGCCACCGCCAGCCCGGCGATGCGCATCGGCAGCAGGTCGGGCAGGTCGTCGCCGACGAAGGCGGCCTGTTCGGCCGTGAGATTCAGCGCGTCGAGCAGTTCCCGCAGGCAGGCGCGCTTGTCGCCCTGACCCTGGTAGACATGGGCGATGTCCAGCTCTTCGGCGCGCAGCGCGACCGGGTGGCTGATCCGCGCAGTGATCAGCGCAACCTGGATGCCATTCGCCTGCAGGCGCTTCAGGCCGAGTCCGTCGTGCACGTGGAACACCTTGGTTTCGCGGCCGTCTTCGCTGTACCACAGGCGGCCGTCGGTCAGCGTGCCATCCACGTCGAACACCGCGAGCCGGATCTTGGCGGCACGGGCGAGGAGATCAGCGGAGAGATGGGCGAGGTAGGGAGAAGTAGGCACGGTTTTGGGGTTCAGGGTGAAAAAGCGTCAAGAGCGGGCGTGCCTGATTTTCTGATTTGCCAAGGCAAATCAGATCAGACCACACGCGCCCGCAGCAGATCATGAATATTCAGTGCGCCGACCACGTGCTGTTCATCATCGACCACCAGCAAGGCATGGATCTGGTGCTTTTCCATCAGCTGCGCCGCTTCGGCCGCCAGCTTGTCGGCGCCGATCGTCTTGGGGCCGCGGGTCATCAGTTCGGCCACGGTGGCGCCGCGAAGATCCACGTCCTCGTCGTCCAGAGCGCGACGCAGATCGCCGTCGGTGAACACGCCGAGCAGGCGTTGATCGGCGTCGACCACGGCGGTCATGCCGAGGTGCTTGCGGGTCATCTCGACCAGCGCGGCGGTAATGTTGGAGTCCGGCGATACGCGGGGCACGTCGTCGCCGCTGTGCATCACGTCGCTGATGCGCAGCAGCAGGCGGCGGCCCAGCGCGCCGGCCGGGTGCGAACGGGCGAAGTCGTCCGAGGTGAAGCCGCGCGCTTCCAGCAGCGCGATCGCCAGCGCGTCGCCCAGCACCAGCGCGACCGTGGTGCTGGTTGTCGGCGCCAGGCCGAGCGGGCAGGCTTCGCTGGAGATGCTGCCGTCCAGATGCACGTCGGCCTGGCTCGCCAGCGAGGAGCCGGGCTTGCCGGTGATCGCGATCAGCGGAATGCCCTGGCGCTTGATCACCGGCAGGATGAACAGCAGTTCATCGGTCTCGCCGGAATAGGACAGCGCCAGCACCACATCCTGCGGCAGGATCATGCCCAGGTCGCCGTGGCTGGCCTCGCCCGGATGCACGAAGAACGCCGGCGTGCCGGTCGAGGCCAGGGTGGCGGCGATCTTGCGCGCCACGTGGCCGGATTTGCCCATGCCGCTGACCACCACACGACCCTTGCAGGCCAGGATCAGCCGGCAGGCCTCGATGAAGTCCGCCCCGATCCGCGGCTCCAGCGCATGCACCGCGGCCGCTTCGGTGGCGATCACCGTGCGCGCGCTGCGCGTGATGGCATCCGGGCTCGGGTCGATCGGGGCGGGCGGAGCGATGCGTGCGTTCATGGAGACTCGGTGCAAGGAGGGATCAGGTGCCGCTGACGTGGCAACCAGGCGTCGGTGGTGCCGATCTGATCATGCTGATCTGGAACGGCTGTCGTTTCTGCGCCAGCGGATTTCCATTACCATGGCACATTCGTATTTTAACGTCATAAGTCAGCGCAATGGATTCCAGCAACCGCTGAATCCATGTCCTTGCCGACTCAAGCACCCGTATGGAACACCCCCGATGGACTCAGCCAGCATCCAGGCAATGATCGAAAACGGCCTGCCCGGTGCCCAGGCCGAGGTCAGCGGCGCCGATGGCGTGCATTTCGAAGCCACCGTGGTGGCCAGCCAGTTCGCCGGCAAGTTGCCGCTGGCGCGGCATCGGTTGGTGTATGCCACGCTGGGCGACCTGATGGGCGGTGCGATCCATGCGCTGGCGCTGAAAACCCTGACACCCGAGGAAGCCGCAGCGCGCCAAGGGTGATGTCATGACAATTCCGGCATCCATGCCGGCTTTTTCTTGCGCTCAATGGCGGAGCGCACAAGTTTAGGAACAACGATGGCCAAGATCCTCATCAGTGGCGGTGTGCCGCTTCAAGGCGAGGTCGGCATTTCCGGCGCCAAGAACGCCGTGCTGCCGATTCTCGCCGCCTGCCTGCTGGCCGATGAGCCGGTCAGCATCGGCAACGTGCCGCACCTGCACGACGTCACCACCTTCATCGAGCTGCTCGGCCAGATGGGCGTGCAACTGGTGCTGGACGACCGCATGAAGATGCACGTCGACCCGCGCACCACGAGCACCTGCGTGGCGCCGTACGACTTGGTGCGCACGATGCGCGCCTCGATCCTGGTGCTCGGCCCGCTGGTGGCACGTTTCGGCCAGGCCGAGGTCTCGCTGCCGGGCGGCTGCGCGATCGGCTCGCGCCCGGTCGATCAGCACATCCGCGGCCTGCAGGCGCTGGGTGCCGACATCACGGTCGAAAACGGTTACATCAAGGCGAAGGCGAAGCGGCTCAAGGGTGCGCGCATCGTGATGGACATGGTCACCGTCACCGGTACCGAAAACATCATGATGGCGGCCACCCTGGCGCAAGGCACCACCATCATCGAGAACGCCGCGCAGGAGCCCGAAGTCGTCGATCTCGCGTACTGCCTGATGGCGATGGGTGCGCAGATCGAAGGCGTCGGCACTTCGACCATGATCATCCATGGTGTCGAGCGCCTGCACGGTGCCGAGTACGAAGTGCTGCCCGACCGCATCGAGACCGGCACCTTCCTGGTCGGCGCGGCGATGACCGGTGGCAAGGTGCGCGCGCGGCGCGCGCGCGCCGACACGCTTGACGCCGTGCTGGCCAAACTGGAAGAAGCCGGCGCGCACATCTCCACCGGCGACGACTGGATCGAGCTGGACATGGGCGGGCGCCGGCCGAAGGCGGTCAACATCAGCACCGCGCCGTACCCGGCGTTTCCGACCGACATGCAGGCGCAGTTCACCGCGCTCAACTGCGTCGCCGAGGGCACCGGTGTGGTTACCGAGACGGTGTTCGAAAACCGCTTCATGCACGCACAGGAATTGCAGCGGCTGGGCGCGGACATCCGCCTCGAAGGCAATACTGCGGTGGTGCAGGGCGTCGAGCAGATGAGCGGCGCGCCGATCATGGCGACCGACCTGCGCGCCTCGGCCTGCCTGGTGCTGGCCGGCCTGGTGGCGAAGGGCGACACCATCGTCGATCGCGTCTATCACATCGACCGCGGCTACGAGAACATCGAGGAAAAGCTCGGTGTGCTCGGCGCGAAGATCCGTCGCTTGCCTAACTGAGTTGTCAGCTCGTCGCAAACGAAAAGCCCGGCAATGTCGGGCTTTTTTGTGTCGGGTCGCCGGGCAAATCTTAAGCCACCCTCAGTTGGCGTGGTAGCTCACCAGTTCCATCGTCAGATCGCCGCCATCGTGCTGCGACAATTTCACCGGCAGCAAGTAGTGGGCCGGTACATACCACGCGCTGAAACCGCGCTCGGCGTCGGTGCGGTCGATCCGCTCGGCGTTGAAGTTGCCGGCGGGGACCTTGACGGCTTCCTTGCCGGTCACCTTGAAGCTCTGCGTCTGCACCTGCTGGCGCACGGCGACCGGCAGGGTGATCTGCTGCTTGCCGTCGCGCAGCGCCAGGCCAAGTGCCAGTGACGTGGTATTGCGTTCGACCATGCCGGGACTGGCCGGATAGGTCTGCGGACCCTTGCCTTCGTCGAGGGTCACCTGGTTGCTGGCCCAGTCGACGGTCATGTGCCGCTGCTTGTTCTTGATGCCGGTCTGCAGCTGGTAGTCGTAGCTGACCGCTTCGGGCACATCGCCTTTCCAGCGGAAACGCGATGCCTCGGTGAGGCTGGCGCCGAGCATCGCCGCCAGTCCGCCGGTGCTCTTGACGTCCTTGCTGTAGACCCACTCGCCGCTGCCGGCACTGCGCAGAGTGACGGTGGCGACGCCCATCGGCTCGCCGCCCTGCGACACGTTATAGGTGGCGGTGAAGGCGCCGGGTATGGCGGCGAGGACGGTCTGGGTGCCGAGCAGCAGGCCGAGGCCGATCAGGGGAGCAAGCAGGGGGCGGATAGTCATGCGCCGAGTCTGCCGGGGCCGGGCTGAACCGGGGATCACTCTGCCGGCCGCAGGCCTTCATCGCCGAGCACCAGCGGCTTGTGCAAAGGCTGTCCGTCGAACCGCGCCGCGTGATCATCCCATTGCAGGCGCTTGCTGGCCAGCAGGCTCAGTACCTCCGGCAGCAGCCGGTGTTCCAGCGGCAACAGCCGTTGCGCGAGCTGGTGCTCGTCGTCGCCGGCATCGATCGTCAGGCGTGCCTGTGCGATCACCGGGCCACCGTCCAGTTCGGCGGTGACGAAGTGCACGCTGGCGCCGTGCTCATGATCGCCCGCTTCCAACGCGCGGCGATGGGTATGCAGGCCGCGGTATTTCGGCAGCAGCGACGGATGGATATTGATGATGCGGCCGACCCATGGCGTCAGTGCCTCGCCATCGAGGATGCGCATGAAGCCGGCCAGCACCAGCCATTCGGCGCCACTGGCACCGATGTGGGCGAACAGGTCCAGATCGAACGCGCGCCGGTCCGGGTAACTGCGCGGATCGAGCGCCAGCGTGGGGATGTTGGCCGCTTCAGCCAACCGCAATGCGCCGGCGTTGGCCTTGTCGCTGCCGACCAGCACGAACTCGACCGGTAGCTCGCCACGCTCACGCGCGTCGAGCAGGGCGGCAAGATTGCTGCCACGCCCGGAGGCGAGCACGGCGACGCGTGGCAGTGACGTGGTCATCGGTAGCGCGGCGGGTGTTGTCAGCCGATCTGCACGCGTTCGTCGCCCTGCGCAGGCACGATCTCGCCGATCACCGAACTGGCCAGGCCATGCCTGGCCAGCAGGGCCGAGGCGGTACTGACCGCATCACGCGGCAGGATCACGGTGAAGCCGACGCCGCAGTTGAACGTGCGCCACATTTCCTCGCGCGCCACGTTGCCTTCGCGCATCAGCCAGTCGAATACCGGCGGCAGCACGATGGTGCTGGCGTCCAGTGCGATGCCGAGACCGTCCGGCACCACGCGGATGATATTTTCCTTGAGGCCGCCGCCGGTGATGTGGGCCATGCCGTGCACCGGGGCCGACTTCAGGAGTTCAAGCATCGATTTCACGTAGATCGTGGTCGGCGCCATCAGCGCGTCGGCCAGCTTCACGCCGCCAAGATCGAGATCCAGTGGATTGCCGGCGCGCTCCAGAATCTTGCGGACCAGCGAGTAGCCGTTCGAGTGCGGGCCGGACGAGGCCACGCCGAGGATCACGTCGCCGGCGACGATGCCTTCGCCGCTGAGCATCCGCGACTTCTCCACCGCACCGACGGTGAAGCCGGCGAGGTCGTATTCGCCCGGCGGATACATGTCCGGCATCTCGGCGGTCTCACCGCCGATCAGTGCGCAGCCTGCCAGTTCGCAGCCTTTAGCGATGCCACCGACCACCGCGACCGCGGTATCCACATCGAGCTTGCCGGTGGCGAAGTAGTCGAGGAAGAACAGCGGCTCGGCGCCCTGCACCAGCACGTCGTTGACGCACATGCCGACCAGGTCGATGCCGATGGTGTCGTGACGGTTGAGGATCTGCGCCAGCTTCAACTTGGTGCCGACGCCGTCGGTGCCGGATACCAGCACCGGTTCCTTGTAGCGGCCGGACAGATCGAACAGGCCGCCAAAGCCGCCCAGTCCGCCCATCACTTCCGGGCGGGAGGTCCGCTTGACCAGCGGCTTGATGCGTTCGACCAGCGCATTGCCGGCATCGATGTCAACGCCGGCGGCGCGGTAGGTGAGGGCGTCAGACATGGCGAGGACCTTGGTCAGGATCTGCGGCGTGGATGAAATGAGCAAGTTTAACAGCTTGTGGCGCCGTTGCCGGCCACCGGGTGCGGGTTTGGTGACGGCTCCGATGGACGCTGGGGACACGATTGGGCAGACTTCCGGGAGCTTTCCTCCGAAGATGCCTACATCCATGCGCCTGTCCCGCCTGTTGATCGTTATCGTGCTGCTGGGTTTTGCCGCACTGTCGCCGCTGCATGCACAGGGTACGGGCTCGCCGTACTCGGTCGTCGTGCCGGTGGCCGACACCAGCGACGCGCAACGCGATCAAGCGTTCTCCACCGCACTCGGGCAGGTACTGACACGGATTGCCGGCGGACAGGATCTGCGCAGCAACGCCGGTTACGCCGACGCGCTGGGCAAGGCCGGCTCGATCGTGCAGAAATTCCAGTACCAGCGCGCCGCCACCGGCCTGATCCTGAACGTGGAGTTCGATCAGGGTTCGGTGCGTCGGCTGGTGTCGACGCTCGGCGTGACGAGCGCGGGGATCAAGCCGCCGGTCCTGCTACTGGTGCAGGGCAACGATGGCCACCTGCTAAACCAGTCGGCGCTGGGCAGCCTGGCCGCGGCAGCGGCCAAGCGCGGCACCAACGTGGTGTATCCCGATGCCGCCAGCACGCCGGATACGGCGAAGGTCGCCAGCGCCGATCCGGCCGCATTGGCAACGATCAACCAGCAATACCACACCGGTCTGGTTCTGCTCGGCATGCTGCACGATGGCGCCGCCGACTGGACGCTGATTTCCGGTGGCCAGCCGCAGCACTGGAGCAGCCAGGGTGCGACCCGCGACGTGCTGCTCGGCGATGCCGGCAACAGCATGGTCGATCACATCGGCAAGCAGCTCAACGTGATCGGCGCCGGCCCCAGCGAGGGCAAGCTGTGGATCAGCGGGCTGGCCTCGGCGACGGATTACGCGAACCTGCTGGCCACCCTGCAGGCCGATCCCTCGGTCAAGCAGGTGACGACACTGGGCGCGGAGAACGATGCCGTGCTGTTGGACGTCAAGGCGACTGTGCCGATGAGCGGGCTGGCCGCGAATCTCGCTGCCGGTGGCCGCTTGCTGTTGCAGGGTGAACCGCACCATGGGGCCGACGCGAACCTGCGCTGGCTGCCAGGGCATTGAGCATGAATCAGGACACTTCGCGCCGTTGGCAGCTGTTCGCCATCACGGCGGTCATCGTCTATCTGATCTGGCTGCTGGCGCCGGTGCTGATGCCGTTCGCGGTCGCCGCCATGCTGGCCTATCTGGGCGATCCGCTGGCCGACCGGCTGGAGCGGTTGGGACTGAATCGGACCTGGGCCGCCACCATTGTTTTCTCGGTGCTGCTGGTCGTGGTGATCGGCGTGCTGCTGCTGCTGATCCCGCTGATCGCGCGCCAGGTCGAGAACCTGATCGAAAACCTGCCGCGTTACGGCGAATGGGCACAGAACGTGGCATGGCCGTGGTTGCAGGCCCGTCTGCATCTGGACCCGCACACGTTCGACAGCGACCGCCTGCTGGCCGCGATCAAGGCGCACATCGGCTCGATCGGCGATGTTGCTACGACGGTGCTGGGCAAGGTCTCGCGCTCTGGACTGGGCGTCGTCATGTGGATGACCAACCTGGTGCTGATCCCGGTGGTGGCGTTCTACCTGCTGCGTGACTGGGACCGCCTGGTGGCCACCATCGACCGCATGTTGCCGCGCTCGATCGAGCCGACCATCGCGCATCTGGCGCACGAGTCCGACAAGATCCTCGGTGCGTTCGTGCGCGGTCAGCTGCTGGTGATGCTGGCGCTGGGCGTGTTCTATGGCGCTGGCTTGGGGCTGGTCGGGCTGTCGGTCGGCTTGCTGATCGGCTTGGTCGCTGGCCTGCTCAGCTTCGTGCCGTATCTGGGTTTCATCATCGGCTTCGTCGCGGCAATCATCGCTGCGCTGGTGCAGTACGGCGACTGGACCCACGTGCTGCTGGTGTGCGGCGTGTTCATGGTCGGCCAGCTGCTGGAAGGCTATGTGCTGGTGCCCAAGCTGGTCGGCGACAAGATCGGCCTGCATCCGGTGGCGGTGATCTTCGCGGTGCTGGCCGGCGGCTACCTGTTCGGTTTCCTCGGCGTGCTGCTGGCGTTGCCGGCCGCGTCGGTGATCATGGTGTTGCTGCGCTACCTGCTCGAACGCTACCGGCTGAGCGAGCTGTACAACGAGGAAGGGCCGGAGGATCCGGTGATCGCCGAAGTGGACGTCACCGTGCATCGCGATGGCGAGGTGGCTACGACGAGCACGGTCGGACCAGCGCCGCAGGACGACCGGGCCGAACCATGATCCCGCAGCTGCCGCTGGCGCTGCGCTGGCCACGTCGCCAGCGCTTCGAACATTTCCACGCCGGCGCCAATGCCGCTGCGCTGGCCGCGGTACAGGCGCTGGCGCTGGAAACCGCTGCGCCGTGGGTTTACCTGCATGGCGCCAGCGGCAGCGGTCGCAGCCATCTGCTGATGGCGGCTTGCCAGGCGGCCAGTGCTGCTGGTCGGCGCGTGCAGTATCTGCCGTTGGCGGCACTGAGCGATCACGCGGCGGCCCTGCGCGGCGTGGCCGGCAGCGAGCTGTTGGCCCTGGACGATCTCGGTGCCATCGCCGGCAATCGCGAAGCGGAACATGCGCTGTTCGACCTCTACAACCGTGCCCGCGCCGAAGGCAGCGCGCTGCTGTTCGCCGCCGATGCCACGCCGACCCAGCTTGGTATCGAACTGCCCGACCTGCGTTCACGCCTCGGCGCCTGCACCCAGTTCGCACTCAAGCCACTCGACGACGACGAGCGCCGCGCGGTACTGAAAGCACAGGCCGCCTCGCGCGGCATCGAACTGGACGACAGCGTGCTGGACTGGCTGTTCGCCCGTTACGCGCGCGATCTGGGCGCGTTGCTCGATCTGCTCGACAGGCTCGATGTAGCGTCGTTGGCGGCGCAGCGGCGGATCACGGTGCCGTTCTTGCGTGGGTTCCTGCGCGAGACGGGCGAAGCCTCGCCCTGAAACAGTGAAGGCGCCCTTGGGCGCCTTCACTGTTTCAATCGAACAAACCGCTCAAGCCTTGAGCAACACCGGAGTCGCCTGCTGCCCGATCGCATCGATCATCGCCTTGGCCACGTTGAGGTTGCCGGCGATGATGTTGCCGCTTTCGGGGATGCCGTCGCGGCCGGCGAAGTCGCAGTAGCGGCCGCCGGCTTCGTGCACCAGCAGGACGCCGGCGGCCATGTCCCACGGCTTCAGGCCGATCTCGAAGTAGCCGTCGTAGCGACCGGCGGCGACGTAGGCCAGGTCGAGCGCGGCGGAGCCGGAGCGGCGGATGTCTTCGGCCTGGCCCAGGATGGCGCGGGTCATGTCGAGTTGCGGCACGAGGTGTTCACGCTGGCGGAACGGGAAGCCGGTGGCGATCATCGCGCCGCCCAGGTTCTCGCGCTTGGATACGCGCATGCGGCGATCGTTGAGGTAGGCGCCATCGCCCTTGCTGGCGGTATACAGCTCGTCGCGCAGCGGATCGAATACCACCGCGTGGATCGGCACGCCCTTTTCCAGCAGCGCGATGGATACGCTGAAGTGCGGGATGCCGCGCAGGTAGTTGTGGGTGCCGTCGAGCGGGTCGATCACCCAGGTCAGCGGGCCCTTGCCGGTCGCACCGCTTTCCTCGGCGTGGATGGCGTGGTCGGGGTAGGCACGGCGCAGTTCCTTGATGATTTCCGCCTCGGCCAGCTTGTCGACTTCGGAGACGAAATCCAGCTGCTGCTTCTCGACGATGTTGAGGCCGTCGATGCGGTTCATGTAGCGCAGGATCACGTTGCCTGCAGAACGCGCGGCGCGCGCCGCGATCGTGACGTGTGGTCTGGCCATGGTTTCGACTTTGGAAGAGAGCGGGGTTGCGGCCGGCGATTCTAGCAGAGGCGGGGCCGGACCGGGCCGCAGCTGCCCTGCGTCCATTATCCTTGTCAGCTGTTTACCGCCAAGCCATGCATTACATGACCGACCTGAACGACCTCGTCACCCGCATCCGCTACGTGCTGGTGCGCACCTCGCATCCGGGCAATATCGGCAGTGCGGCGCGGGCGATCCGCACGATGGGTTTCGCGCGGCTGGAGCTGGTGACGCCGCACCGCTTTCCCGATCCGGAGGCCAGCGCGCTGGCCGCGGGAGCGGACGAGGTGCTGGCAGAGGCCGGCATCCATGCCGATCTGGTCGACAGTCTGGCCGGCACCAGTCTGGCGCTGGGTCTGTCCGCGCGCCGGCGCGGGGTGAACCTGCCGGAGATTTCGCCGCGCGAGGCGGCGCAGCAGGCGCTGGCCGCCGCGGCTCGCGGCGAGCAGGTGGCGTTGGTGTTCGGCAACGAACGTACCGGCTTGGAGAATGAGGAGCTGGCACGTTGCCACGCGATGGTGCGGATTCCCAGCGTGGACGATTTCAGCTCGCTCAACCTGTCGCAGGCGGTGCAGGTGATGGCGTACGAGTTGCGCGTGGCGATGCTTGGCGAAACGCCGGCACCGCTGCCACCAGCGCGCGACGAGCCGCCGGCCGACGTGGCGCAGATGGAACAGTTCTACGTGCACCTGGCGCAGACGCTGGACGAGATCGAGTTCCACAAGGGCCGCGAGCCGACCACAATCATGTTGCGGCTGCGCAAGCTGTTCCAGCGGGCGCAGCCGGACGAACGCGAGTTGCGCGTGCTGCATGGCATCCTGGCTGACGCGCAGCGGATGGCGCGACTGGCGAAATAGCCCGGCTTGCCTCCCTCCCCTGCGCGCAGGGGAGGGTTGGGGGAGGGGTGCTTTTGATCTTTCCCGCAAGCCCAAACGACTCCCTTCCAGCCTCCCCCCTGCAAGCAGGGGGGAGGAGTTGAGGCTTAGCTATTGCTCGTCGTCCGACAGTTCCAGCGATGGCGCCGGGGTAACCAGCAACTTGTCGATGCGGGCACCGTCGAGGTCGACGACTTCGAAGCGGATGCCGTGCCAGGCGAACACTTCGCCGGTCTGCGGCACGTGACCCAGTGCGGTCATCACCATGCCGGCGGCGGTGCGGTATTCGTGCTCGTCCTCACCCGGCAGCTCGCCGACCTGCAGCAGTTCGCGCAGGTCGTCGGTGGACAGGCTGCCGTCGATCAGCCAGCTGCCATCCGCGCGCTGCACGATCGGCGCGTTGTCGTCGGCGCCGCTGTGGCCGATCTGGCTGGCGCCGACCACCGCGGCGAGCAGGTCGTTGACGGTGACCACGCCCTCGATGTCGCCATATTCGTCGACCACCAGCGCCAGCGGCGTTTCGGCGTCGCGGAATTCCTCCAGCAGATCCAGCGCGCGCGCGGTAGCGGGCACGAACAGCGGCTTGGACAGGTGATCGAACAGCTCCAGCTTGCCGTCGGCAAAGCTGTGTAGCAGGCGCTTCACTTCTACCACGCCAATCACTTCGCTCTCGTCGCCCCGATACACCGGGTAGCGTGAATACGGAGTTGCCCGCAGCACGTCGATGTTCTCTTCACGGGTGGCGGCGGTGTCCAGCCAGGCGATGCGCATGCGTGGGGTCATCACGCTGTCCACCGTGCGGTCGCCCAGGCGCAGCACGCGATTGACCATGTTGTGCTCGTCCGGATCGAGCACGCCCTGTTCGGCACTTTCGGCCACCAGCAGGCGAATCTCTTCCTCGGTGACTACGCCCTGGCCGTGCTGCTTGACCCGCAGCAGCCGCAGCAACAGATTGCTCGATACATTCAGCAGCCACACGAACGGTGCGGTGATGCGCGACAGCACCAGCATCGGGATCGCCGCGTACGACGAAAAGCGTTCCGGCGCCGACAGCGCCAGTCGCTTGGGCACCAGTTCGCCGATCACGATCTGGATGAACGAAATCAGCACGAAGCCGAGCACGATGCCGATGATTCGCGCATACGGCATCAGCCTCGTCAGCTGGTTGCTCTGCAGGGCGTCGGCAATATGGGCGCCCAGCGCATCGCCGGCGATCGCGCCGGTAATCAGCATCAGCAGGGTGATGCCGACCTGCACGGTGGACAGGAAATGCTCCGGCGCCTCGGCATGGCGTAACGCCAGCGCAGCGCGCCGGCTGGTTTTGGCCATCTGCTTGAGGCGACTCTTGCGCGAGGCGACCAGCGCCATCTCGGACAGCGCGAAGAAGCCATTGCACAAGGCCAGCACGAGGACAAGCGCGATTTCGGTCAGCATCGCGGCGGTGATGGAGGTGGCTGCATGGGAACAGTGTAAGGGCAGCGGGGCTGCACTTCACCTCGGGATGGCCAGCTCTTGATGCAGGGCAGCACGGCAGTCCTGTAACATTCCCGTCACTTCGTTTCCCTCAGGCGTGGCCCGCATGTTTTCACTGCAGACGATTTTCGGCAAAGGCGACAAGTTCTACGGGCTGCTTGAACAGAGCGCCGACGCCGCCCACGAAAGCGCCAAGGCCCTGCACGAACTGCTGACCAAGCCCGGCAATGGCTCGATGATGGCGGCGTTCACCGCCACCCGTACACGCGAAAAGGAACTGGCCGCGCAGATCAGCGAAGGGCTGGTGAACACGTTTGTCACCGCGCTCGACCGCGAGGACATCGAGGCGCTGAATTCGGCGCTGTACAAGATTCCCAAGACCATCGAGAAATTCGCCGAGCGCTACGAGATCGTGGCGTCGCGCCTGGCCGGGGTGGATTTCGCCCAGCGTGCCCAGGTGCTGGAACGTTCCAGTGAAGTTGTCGCCGAGATGATCGGCGAGCTGCGTCGCGGCCTGCGCATCGATCCGGTGAAGAAATTGCAGGATCGCCTGCAGGCGCTGGAGTCGGAAGGCGATCGCATGCTGCTGGCGCCGTACCGCACGCTGTACATCGAGGGCAGCGACGCGATGCGGGCGATGCTGGCGAAAGATCTGTTCGAGCTGATCGAGAAAGCGATCGACAAGTGCCGCGACGTCGGCAACATCGTCTATTCGATCGTGCTGAAGAACTCCTGAGGGCGTCGCCGTGACCCTGCGCATTCCGCATTGCCCCATTGCGATGCCGACGTTGTCGGGCGCGATGCCGTCGTCGCCCGTTGCTGGCAACGCTCGCGCCGGAGGCCGCGCATGAGCATCGTCATCGCGGTGGTGGTGATTGCACTCGTCTTTACCTATATCAACGGTTTCCACGACACCGCCAACTCGATCGCCACGGTGGTGGCGACCAAGGTGCTCACGCCCGCTCAGGCGGTGCTGCTGGCCGCCGGCACCAACCTCATCGGCGCGTTCATGGGTACGGCGGTGGCGGCCACGATCGCTTCGGGGCTGATCAATGCCGGCGTGATCGAGATGGGTTCGCAGCTGCTGATCTGCGCGTTGCTCGGTGCGATCGTGTGGAATCTGCTCACATGGTGGCTGGGCCTGCCGTCCAGTTCCAGCCACGCGCTGGTCGGTTCGCTGGTCGGTGCCGCGCTGGCCGCTTCGGACAACAATTTCTCCTCGGTGATCTGGATTGAGGGCAGCTGGCTGAAGGGCCACGGCGTGATTCCCAAGGTGATCATCCCGATGGTGCTGTCGCCGGCGGCCGGTTTCGTCATCAGCTTCCTCCTTATGGGCGGCCTGTATGCGCTGCTGGCATGGTTCGCGAACCGGCACGGCTGGTCGCGCCGGTTCGGCCGCACGCCGTTCGTCAATTTCTTTTTCGGCAAGGCGCAGATTGTTTCGGCCAGCGCGATGGGCGTGGCGCACGGCATGAACGACGCGCAGAAGAGCATGGGCATCATCGCGCTGGCACTGGCCGGCGCTACCGCCGCGCATCAGTTCGACCAGCTGCCGGCGTGGCTGGGTTTCCTGCGTATCGCCGAGAATCCGGCCGGCGGTTTCGCGATCCCGGTGTGGGTGAAGGTGGTGTCCGCGCTGACCATGGCAGCCGGCACCGCCGGTGGCGGCTGGCGCATCATCAAGACGCTCGGCCACAAGATGGTCAAGCTGCACCCGATCAATGGTTTCGCCGCCGAGACCAGTTCCGCGCTGGTGATCCTCACCGCCTCGGCGTTCGGCATCCCGGTGTCGACCACGCATAACGTGTCCGCCTCGATCATGGGCGTGGGCGCAGCCAAGCGGTTCAACGCGATCCGCTGGTCGGTAGTGGAGCGGATGGTGTGGGCGTGGATCCTGACCCTGCCGATCACCGCGCTACTGGCCTACGGGCTGGTGATGCTGGTCAAGCTGGCGTCCTGATCCGGTTCAGAGCGCGTCGCCACCGGTGGCGATGATCTGCTCCAGCTGGTCGCCCAGAGTACCCAGCTCGCGCACTACGCGCTGCAGCTCGGTGGTGTCGAGATATTCGTAGGGACGGTTCTCGCACAGGTGCAGATACGGCGAGCCGTCCAGGTCGGCGACCGCCAGAAAGCCGGTGCGCTGCTGCCAGTTGAAGCGCAGGCAGCGGCTGGGATCGGTGCCGGCCAGCGGACCGATCGGGGTGGAAATGCGCAGGTAGCGACGGCCTGCTTCGTCTTCGAGTTCGGCCAGGTAGATGCCCTGGTGGCGGTCGTGGGCCAGTTCCAGGTCGAAACTGATCAGGTAAGGATCGTTGTGGCGCAGCTCGTGCTGGCTGCCGATGTGGGAACGCACGGCTTCGAAGTGACGCATGGTGCGACTTCCTTGGCTGGCGAAAAGCACTGCTACTCTGACACGACTCCGTGTCCAAGTCGCGCTTGCCATGAACGATCCCGCTACCCGTATTTACGCCGCCATCGCCGCGATTCCGCGTGGCCGCGTCGCCAGCTATGGCGCCATTGCCGCCCGCGCGGGCCTGCCGGGGCGGGCGCGGCTGGTCGGTCGGCTGTTGGGCGAAGTGCCCGATGGCATGGAACTGCCGTGGTACCGCGTGTTGCGTTCCAGTGGCCATATCGCGATGCCGCCGGGCAGTCGCGGTTTCCGCGAGCAATCCCGGCTGCTGCGGGCCGAAGGCGTCGAGGTGAAGAACGGCCGCGTGCCGCTGTCGCGGTTCGGCCTCGATGGCGATCTCGATCACGCACTGTGGGGCATGCCGGGCGGATGAGCGCGTACTCATCGGATATCGCATAGGCCCGTCGGCGTCCATGCATGTTGACAACATGCTGAATGAGAGCGCACTGTTTTTTTGGTGTGCGGCAACGATGGATCCGGCTGGGGGGCTGGATCTATTGATATGAAAGACGTCCAGACGTCCAATCGAACACGTCAGCGTGTTCGTTTCGTGATGATGCCCGTGACCGTAGAGGGGGTCATAGGGAGCTTCATGGGATGCCGGTTGCGGCTGTCCGCGACGGCAATCAACGCCAATCAGCACTGGGGAGACAACTTCATGTCACATCATCAACGCAACAAGCGTTCGGGTAGTCGCGCCGTATTCGCCATGGTCAATGTGTGTGCGGCATCGGTGACACTTGCCCTGAGCTTGCCAGCCGGAGCACAAGACACGGCACCTGCGAAAGAGAAGGTCACTTCACTGGAACAGATTCAGGTGATCGGCTCCCGCGCGAAAGATCGGACTGCTGCCGAGACTCCCGCGCCGGTTGACGTGATCAGTCGCGAACAGCTGGAGAATGCCGGGGTGATGGAAGTGGGGCAGGCGCTGCAGATGCTGGAGCCCAGCTTCAATTTTTCGCGAACTTTTGTCAGCGACGGTACGGACATCATTCGTCCAGCGACGCTACGCGGGCTTGGACCGGATCAGGTGCTGGTACTGGTCAATGGCAAGCGCCGACATCAGCAGGCATTGGTGAATGTGCAGCAAACCATTGGCCGCGGCTCCGCCGGTACCGACATCAATGCGATCCCGATCTCGGCCATCGAGCGGATCGAGGTATTGCGTGATGGTGCGGCCGCCCAGTACGGCTCCGATGCAATTTCAGGCGTGATCAATATCGTGCTGAAGAAGCAAGTGGGCGAAACCAGCGTGTCGCTGGAAGGCGGGCAGACCTACAAAGGTGACGGTCTGGTGCGTCACGGCAGTGTCAGCACGGGTCTGCGATTGGGCAAGGATGGCTACCTCGATCTCAGCCTGGAGTACCGCAAGCGTGGTGAAACCAACCGTGCTGGCCTTGATACGCTGCGAGTGAATCCACCGCGCGTCACCCAGCGATTGGGCGATGCGGATGCCACCGACGCCTACTTCTGGCTCAACGGCGGCCTGCCGATGGGCAAAGGTGAGTTGTACTGGTTTGGTGGCGTGTCCAAGCGTGATGGCAGTTCATACGGCTTTTTCCGCTCGGCTGGGGACAATCGCACGGTGCCAGCCCTTTATCCCAATGGTTTTCTTCCGAACATCGTGACCACGGTGAAGGATGCCTCGCTGGCGGTGGGTTATCGCATGCCGCTTGCGGCGGAGTGGGATATGGACGTGTCACTTAACCGAGGCCGCAGTCACTTCGGTTTCGACGAGGCCCATTCGGTCAACGTCAGCTGGTGGTATGAGCCGCTGAATCCGGCCAATCCCGCTGCCGGTATCTACGCCAGTTCACCGACCACCGCCAACACCGGCACGCTGCAGCTTACCGAAACCACATTCAACCTCGACCTTCGCGGCCCGATCGACTGGGGTATCGGCAACGACAAGTTGAGTCTGGCAAGCGGCCTGGAATGGCGCAAAGACGACTACGCGATTACGCCGGGTGATCCGGTGTCCTACACCTACGGCCGCACCAACAATCGCGCCATTCCGATCTATGGCCAGACCGGCGCGATCGCGCAGCCGGGCATGCAGGGTTTTCCGGGGTTCTCGCCGACCGAAGCGGTAAACGACGGCCGGCATAGCTGGGCGTTCTACCTCGATGCCGAGTCGCAGGTTACCAAGCGTCTGTTGCTCGGTGCGGCGGCGCGTTTCGAGAAATATTCGGATTTCGGGGCCACCACTACCGGCAAATTTTCCGCACGTTTCGATGCCACGGACAGCTTTGCGGTGCGCGGCACGCTCGCCACCGGCTTTCGGGCTCCTGGCGTGCAGCAGATGTTCTACAGCCAGCGTTCGACCAATCTCAACCCGCAAGGCGTGCTGGTGGACACGTTGACCGCCCGCCAGGACAGCCCTGTCACCCGAGCCTTCGGCATCCAGCCGTTGAAACAGGAGACATCCCGCAGCGGTACGCTGGGCCTGGTTTACAAGCCGGGCAACGACTTCACGGCGACGCTTGACGTGTTCAAGATCGACATCAAGAACCGCATCGTTTTCTCCAGCAATATCGTGCCCGAGAGCACGGGAACGGACGGCCAGCCATGCGCAAGCGGCAATGGCAACTGCCCGATTCGCGCGATCCTGGATCCGCTCGGCGTAGGGCAGGTGCTGTTCTTCACCAACGCGATCGATACCAGTACCAAGGGTGCCAGCGTGGTGCTGGAAAAGGGGTACACGTTCGACGGTGCCGACAACCTCGACCTCACTGCCTTGCTCAACTACAACAAGACGCGGGTCACCAACCGCAAGTCGCAATCGACCATCTTGCCCCCGGCCGTCTTGTTCGACGACACCCAGGTCACCTTGATCGAGCAAGGTCAGCCGCGAGTGCATCACGTGCTTCAGGGCGTGTATCACACCGGGCCGTGGGAATTCACGTTGCGCGACAACTGGTTTGGTCCTGTCACCGGGCAGGGGTTCACCCCTGGCATCAAGCAGACCTGGAGTGGCAAGTGGCTTACCGATGTTGCGGTGGGTTACCGCTTCTCGAAGAGTGCGCGGATAGTGGTTGGCGCGGACAATGTGTTCGACACCTATCCCGATCACTGGGATCCGAAAACCGGAGCACCGTTCCCTCAACTCGGTTTCACCTATGGTTGGGAGACGTTGCCGTTCGGCATCAATGGTGGCTATTACTACGCGCGACTCGACTTCAAGTTCTGATCGCCGACGGCGCCGGGCAGGCTTGCTGTCCGGCTGATACCGCCATTGTCTGTAGGTGCAGGATGGAAATGGCGGGCTGCCAAGGAGCGCGGTCCGCCGTTTTGTTAGCATGTGCATCATGCATTCCACACCCCTCGACCTGCTTCAAAGCGTTTTCGGTTATCCCAGTTTTCGCGGCCAGCAACAGGCCGTGGTCGAGCACCTGAGTGAAGGTGGCGATGCGCTGGTGCTGATGCCGACCGGCGGCGGCAAGTCGCTGTGCTACCAGATTCCCGCGTTGCTGCGCCAGGGCACCGGCATCGTGGTGTCGCCGCTGATCGCGTTGATGCAGGATCAGGTCGACGCGCTGCGCGAAGCCGGTGTGGCCGCGGCCTATCTCAACTCCAGCCTCGGCGCCGAAGAGCAGCGCGAGGTCGAGCGGCAGTTGCTGGCCGGTGAACTGAACCTGCTCTACGTGGCGCCGGAGCGGTTGCTGACCCAACGCTTCCTCGGCCAGCTCGAGCGCACCGAAGTGGCCTTGTTCGCGATCGACGAGGCGCATTGCGTATCGCAATGGGGCCACGATTTCCGTCCGGAATACCGCGAGCTGGCGATTCTGCACCAGCGCTTCCCTGAAGTGCCGCGGATCGCGCTCACCGCCACCGCCGACCCGCGCACGCGCGAGGAGATCGTCGAGCGGTTGTCGCTACAAGATGCACAGCAGTTCGTGTCCAGTTTCGACCGGCCGAACATCGGCTACCGGGTCGGCTTGCGCCATAACGCGAAACGCCAGCTCACCGAGTTCCTGCAGGGGCATCAGGGCGAGTCCGGCATCGTGTACTGCCTGAGCCGCAAGAAGGTGGACGACACCGCCGAATGGCTGGCTGAAATGGGCGTCGAGGCGTTGCCGTATCACGCCGGCCTCGACGCGCCGACGCGCGCGAAGAACCAGAAGCGTTTCCTGCGCGAGGACGGCGTGGTGATGGTCGCCACGGTCGCGTTCGGCATGGGCATCGACAAACCCGACGTGCGTTTCGTGGCGCATCTGGATCTGCCGCGCAGCATCGAGGGCTATTACCAGGAAACCGGCCGTGCCGGCCGCGACAGCCTGCCGGCCGAGGCGTGGATGATCTACGGCCTGTCCGACGTGGTGACGATGAGCCAGATGATCGCGCAGTCCGAATCGGCGGACGAGCGCAAGCGGGTCGAGCGGCAGAAGCTGGAATCGCTGCTGGCCTATGCCGAGGCCACCGGTTGTCGCCGCGAGTTGCTGCTGAGCACGTTCGGCGAAACCTATCCCGGTCCCTGCGGCCATTGCGACAACTGCATCGCGCCGCCGAAGACGTGGGACGCCACCGTGCCGGCGCAGAAGGCGCTGTCGGCGGTGTACCGCACGGGTCAGCGTTTCGGCTCCGGCCACGTGATCGACGTGCTGCGCGGCGAGGAAACCGAGCGAGTGCTAAGCCTCGACCATCATCGCCTCAGCACGTTCGGCATCGGCGCCGAGATGGACGAGAAGCAGTGGCGCTCGGTGTTCCGCCAGCTGCTCGCCGCTGGCCTGCTGGAAGCCGATGCCGAAGGCTATGGCACGCTGCGGCTGACCGCCGCCAGCCGCGCCGTGCTTAGCGGCGGCAAGCCGGTGAAGCTGCGCGAGGATGCCAGGCCGGAACGCGGTAGCCGCCGTCGCCGCGACAGCAAGATCGTCACCGGTGGCAGCCTCGGCATCGAGGCCTACGAACAGTCGATGTGGGACGAACTGCGCGCGCTGCGCACGCAATTGGCCAAGCAGCAGGGCGTGCCGCCCTACGTGGTATTCCACGACGCCACCTTGCTGGCGATGTTGCGCGCGTTGCCGGCGAACGAGGATGAGCTGGCCACCATCAGCGGCGTTGGCGAAGCCAAGCTCAAGCGTTACGGGCGCGATTTCCTGGCGGTGATCAACGCGCAGGCGTGAGTCGCTGATGTGCGGTCGGTCTTGCGTCAAGGCCGATATCGCTGGCAGCGGCAAAACCACTGGTCGTTCCTGCCGATTGGGGATCTAGATCTTGCGCGGAAGCAACGCCGAGACCCCAATGCATGCAACCACCAGGACGAGCCATCCAGGCACCTGGCTGGCCAGTGCGTGGAGTGGCGGCCCTACCTCAAGCCAGCGCGTGCCGAAGGCGATGCAGCATCCTGCTGCAGTGACGCCAAGAATGGCAAGGAAGCCCAGCCGCATCCTTCGTTCATGGCGGAGCGTGGCAATCTCCAATGCTGGCTGGCCGGTCGCGATCAGATGCGAGGTGTCGCTGACGAATGAATGCGGCAAGCCCATCGGGGCGGGATGTGCCAGACGATCGGCGATGTAGCGATAGCGTTCCACCAGCGGATCGTCCGGTCTGCCGTCGGCGGCTTGTCGGGAATGCGCGAGGCCGAGTTCCTGCGCCTGCCACTCGGCGTGGTCGATGTCATCTTCGGGGTCTTGCTGGTTCATGGAATTTCTCCGAGCGAGCGCTCCAGGGTGGCGCGCAGATTCAGCCTGGTTCGATACAGATGACTCTTGACGGTGCCTTCGGGCAGGTCGGCGATTTCCGCGATTTCGGAAATCGAGCATTCGTCCATGTAATAAAGCAGCAGTAGTGTGCGTTGCAATGGCGGCAATGCATCCATCGCTGCATGCAGGCGCAGCGCCCTCTCGCTGTCGGATGCGAACGCTTCGATATCCATGTCGTCGGCCACTTCCTCTGTCGGCAGGGTGACTGAGTTGCGGTTTGAGAGAGAGATGGTTGGTACGCGTCGGCGCTGCAGATGGCTCATCGCCACGTTATAGGCAATCCGCCCGATCCAGGTTCGCAGGGTCGATTCGAAGCGATAGCTGGGCAGGCTGCGGTGTACCCGGATGAATGTTTCCTGGCAGAGATCCCGGGCATCCTCCGGATGCCGCACAAGACGGAACACGATACCCCAGCAAAGTCGCTGATGGTTTCTGATGAGTGCGTCGAAGGCTCCGGGTTTTCCGGCGAGCGCATCGGCTACGGCTAACTGGTCGTCATGCATGCTGCGATCTGCGTCGGCCGTGGTCGCTGCGGATGAATAGTCATGAACAGTAGACCAGGGAAGGTAAACAACGGTTGCAAATCTTTTTTGCAACCGTTTCAGCCACAGCCCGATCTAACTTGGCAACCATCAGCTTGAGCTTGCATGGTCTGGAGAGCATCAATGGACAAAAGTATTGCGGTGCCGGTCTTGCTATTCGTCTGTGTGACTTATGGCGTGGCTTATATTTTCAAGGCATTGATCGATGCCAGGCTGCGTTGGCAGATGTTCAATCGTGGCGGCTCGGAAGAGCTGGTGCGCATGCTGGTCGAGGCTGATGCCAAGCGCAGGCGGGCCGCGGCATTGCATTGGGGCATGGTGCTGTTGGCTCTGGGGCTCGGTCTGATCATCACCAGCCTGCTGGGTTGGCGCGATCTTTCCATGACCTCGGCAGGGCTCATCATCGGCGCTACCGCGCTGGGACAACTGGCCTATTACCGGCTTTCCATGCACGGCTAGGCTGTCGCCGGCCGCGCGCTGAGCGGCCCCATTCTTTCACCGAACTTTAAGACTGCACATGCCGTGCGGTGATGGGTACGGCTGTGCCATACGGGAGCACTCAAATGGGCAAGACAATTTTTCTGCTGGGAGCGATGTTGACGATGGTTTCCGCATGCACGACGACACGAGCGCGGTACGTGGACTTCATCAACGACGGGCAGGATACCGTCGTCTCGATCGAGCAGGCCCAGCCGGGCACGAACCGCTGGTTCCGTACCATGCTCGATAGGCCGCTCGCCGGCGGCAATATCGGGCAGTCCAAGCTTTCGATCAACACTGAGCGAGGCTGTCTTCAGGATATCCGCATCCTGTTCGCAGACCAGAAGATGCTCACGATCACGGCGCTCGATGTATGTCGTGTACCAACCCTGCACATTGGCCGGGCCTGGCGGCTGGGGATCGAGAACAGTTGAGCCATGGCTCGGGGGCGGCGGCGGCCTCGGTATCGAGGCCTGCGAGCAGGATATGTGGGACGAGCCGGGCACGATCGGCGGTGTCGGCGAAGCCAAGCACAAGTGTTGCGTCCGCGATTTCCCGGTGGAGATCAACGCGCAGGAATAAGTGATCGCCGCGCTTGCGTTGACCGCCGATCGCCTTTACAACGGAAAGATCTTGCACGTGCAGGCCAGCGTCGGACGACGGCGCAGACTTCTGCATTTCGCGCCGATGTCATCACGTGCGATTTCCATCGTTGTACTGAAAGGATCGCGCATGCACGATGCACCACTCATCGCCACCCTCGTCAGCGGCATCGTGCTGGCCTTCGTGTTTGCCGCGCTGGCGCACAAACTGAGGTTGCCGCCACTGGCCGGTTACCTGATGGCTGGCGTGGTGGTCGGACCGTTCACGCCGGGCTATGTGGCCGACGGGCATCTGGCGCATCAGCTGGCCGAGGTGGGCGTGGTGCTGCTGATGTTCGGCGTCGGCCTGCATTTTTCGCTGAAGGATCTGCTCTCGGTCAAGAACATCGCGATTCCCGGCGCGCTCGGCCAGATGGCGGTGGCCACCGTGCTCGGCATGCTGCTTGGCTGGGGCTTGGGCTGGCCGTTCGCGCAGGGTTTCGTGTTCGGTCTGGCGTTGTCGGTGGCCAGCACAGTGGTGCTGTTGCGGGCGATGGAAGAGCACCGCCTGATGGAAACCGAACGCGGCCGCATCGCGGTCGGCTGGCTGATCGTCGAGGATCTGGCGATGGTGCTGGCATTGGTGCTGCTGCCGGCGATCGGACTGGCGCTGGGTAGTGGCGCGCAGGGTGGAGCCGCGTTGTCGTTCGGCGCGATCGCTCGCACGGTCGCCTTCACCATTGGCAAGGTGGCGCTGTTCGTGGCGCTGATGCTGGTGGTCGGCAAGCGGCTGATTCCGTGGATTCTCAAGGTCGTCGCTTACACCGGTTCGCGCGAGCTGTTCCGTCTGGCCGTGCTGGCGATCGCGCTGGGCGTGGCGTTTGGCGCGGCCGGCCTGTTCGGCGTGTCGTTCGAACTGAGCGCGTTCTTCGCCGGCATGATGATGGGCGAGTCGAAGCTGGCCCAGCGCGCCACCGAGGAAACGCTGCCGTTGCGCGACGCGTTCGCGGTGCTGTTCTTTGTCTCGATCGGCATGCTGTTCAACTACCAGGTGGTGCTGACCCAGCCGTGGGTGGTGCTGGCGGCGCTGCTGATCGTGGTGCTCGGCAAGTCGCTGGCCGCGTTCGGCATCGTGCTGGTGTCCGGGCGCCCGTTGCGCACCGCGTTGACGATCGCCACCAGCCTGGCGCAGATCGGCGAGTTCTCGTTCATCCTGATCGGCGTGGGCGTGGTGCAGAACCTGGTCTCGAAAGAGGCACAGGACGTGCTGCTGGCCGCCGCGATCCTGTCGATCCTGCTCAATCCGCTGCTGTTCAAGCTGCTCGATCGCGCGAAGCCGTGGCTGGATGCGCGCGAGGCACGGCAGCGCGGCGACACGGTGGTGCCCGCGAGCATCGAACCTGCGCCGGAGATGCTCGTCACCAGCGCGCTGAGCGGACATGTGGTGGTGGCTGGCTACGGTCGGGTCGGGCGGTTGGTCGGCGAGGCAATGCACGGGCAGGGCAATGCGGTACTCGTGCTGGAAGAGGAAAAGGAGCGGGTTGCGATGTTGCGCGTGCAAGGCATCGAGACGATCGTCGGCAATGCGGCGCGGGACGATGTGCTGGAAGCGGCCAATCTCGCCCAGGCACGCGCGCTGGTGGTGACCGTGCCCGATGCGTTCGAGAGCGGCGAGGTGGTACGGGTGGCGCGGCTGGCCAACCCGCGGCTGCAGATCATCGCACGCGCCGATTCCGATGCCTGCATGGCGCACCTGCAGCAGCAGGGCGCCGATCTGGTAGTGCTGGCCGAGCCCGAGCTGGCGCGCGGCATGCTCGAGCATTTGGGTGCACTGCAACACTAATCCCTGCATACGTATTCAGGCGGACATGCCCGAGGCCGCAGTGCAGACTCGGCGCACGATTATTGATGCCATGAACGTTGGGGAGACGCGATGAGCAGCACAGTGGACGCGATAGATGGATTGGGCCAGCGCGCTACCGCGCGGGTGGTGCTGATTTCGGCGGCAGCGGCGCTCGGTGGCTTCCTGTTCGGTTTCGATACGGCGGTGATCAACGGCGCGGTCGATGCGATCCGCGGTGCGTTCGCACTGGATGCGGCACAGACCGGTTTCGCAGTGTCGTGCGCCTTGCTCGGCTCGGCATTGGGCGCCTGGTATGCCGGCATGCTGGCGAATCGCTGGGGTCGCGTGCGCACGATGCAGGTCGCGGCCGTGCTGCTGGTCGCCAGTGCGCTGGGCTCGGGCCTGGCGAATGCGGTATGGCAACTGATCCTGTGGCGACTGATCGGCGGCATCGGCGTCGGCGTGGCCTCGGTGATCGCGCCGACCTATATCGCCGAAGTCTCACCCGCGTATATCCGCGGCCGGCTCGGCTCGATGCAGCAGCTGGCGATCGTGCTGGGCATTTTCGCCGCGCTGCTCAGCGATGCGTGGCTGGCCGGTGCGGCCGGCGGTTCGTCGCTGCCGTCGTGGCTGGGGCTGGCTGCCTGGCGCTGGATGTTCCTGGCGGCGGTGCTGCCGGCACTGGTCTACGGCACCCTGGTGCTGGGCGTGCCGGAATCGCCGCGGTATCTGGTGGCCAAGGGTCGTCTGGCCGAAGCCAGGGTGGTGCTGCGCAGTGTGCTGAACATGCACGACGAAGTCGCGCTGAACAACAAGCTGCACGACATCGAGGACAGCCTGCGTTCGGAACACCAGCCGCGCCTGAGCGATCTGCTCGGCAAGGCCGCCGGCCTGCTGCCGGTGGTGTGGATCGGCATCCTGCTGTCGGTGTTCCAGCAGTTCGTCGGCATCAACGTGATCTTCTACTACTCGTCCACCCTGTGGCATTCGGTCGGCTTCAGCGAAGCCGATTCGTTCACGATCACCGTGGCTACCTCGATCGTCAACGTGCTGGTCACGCTGGTGGCGATCGCGCTGGTCGACAGGATCGGCCGCAAGCCGCTGCTGGTGATCGGCTCGGCCGGCATGGCGATCACTCTCGGGCTGATGGCGTGGTGCTTCTCGCAGGCTACCGGCAGCGGCGCCACGCTGAGCCTGCCCGGCGCCACCGGCATCGTTGCGTTGATTGCGGCGAATGCCTACGTGGTGTTCTTCGGGGTGAGCTGGGGCCCGGTGGTATGGGTGCTGCTGGGCGAGATGTTCCCGAACCGCATCCGTGCCACCGCGCTGGCGGTGGCTGCGGCGGCGCAGTGGCTGGCGAACTTCGCGATCACCAGCAGCTTCCCGGCGCTGGCCGAGATCGGCCTCACCTTCGCCTACGGGCTGTACGCCGGCTTCGCGCTGCTGTCGCTGCTGTTCGTGCTGTATGCGGTGCGCGAGACCAAGGGCGTCGAGCTGGAAGACATGCGCGCGTGAGAACCGTGGAGCCCGGCTTTGCCGCCGGGGCCACCACGACGGCGGTGTTCACCGGCTGCCGCTGCGTGGACCGGCGCCGGGCGGTTTACGACACGCGCCGCGCAAAGCGGTTAGGATTCGGAACGACCGTCGGCCAGTCCATGGCCGGCGTCCCGCTGTCTGTCGACACGATTCCGGATCAAGCCGCGGATGAAGGTAAAAGCCACATCGATCGACATCGCCCACCTGACCGGGGTTTCCCAGGCCACGGTGTCGCGCGCGCTGCGTGGCAGCCCGCTGGTCAATGAGGAAACCCGGCGGCGCATCCAGGCTGCCGCCGAACAGCTCAACTACAAGGTCGACAAGAACGCGTCGAACCTGCGCCGGATGCACACCGGCACGCTGGCGCTGCTGTTCTTCGAAGATCCCACCGCCGACGAATCCCATATCAACCCGTTCTTCCTGTCGATGCTCGGCTCGATCACCCGCGCCTGCGCGCTGCAGGGCTACGACCTGCTGATCTCGTTCCAGCAGTTTTCGCGCGACTGGCACGCCGATTTCGCCGACAGCAAGAAGGCCGACGGCCTGATCCTGCTCGGCTACGGCGACTACCTGGCCTATACCGACAAGCTGGAGAAGCTCGTCGCCCAGGGCACCCGCTTCGTGCGCTGGGGCGCAGTGCTGCCGGACCAGCCCGGCGTGTCGATCGGTTGCGACAACTTCCGTGGCGGCCAGGCCGTGGCCGAGCATCTGCTGGAACGCGGCTGCCGCCGCATCGCCTTCCTCGGCGATGCCTCCAGCCATTACCCGGAATTCTTCGGACGCTATCGCGGCTACGTCGACGCCTTGCAGCAGGCCGGCGTGGAAATCGACGAAGCGCTGCAGGAAAACGCCGAAAGCACCGAACGTTCCGGCTACGAGGCGATGCGCACGCTGATCACCCGCGAGGCCGGTTTCGACGCGGTGTTTGCCGCCAGCGACCTGATCGCGATCGGTGCCATGCGCGCACTCAGTGACCACGGCCTGCGCGTGCCGCAAGATGTTGCGCTGGCCGGCTTCGACGACATCGCCATGGCCAGCTTCGTCAATCCGCCGCTGACCACGATCCTGCAGGACACCAAGCAGGCCGGCGAGGTCCTCGTCGACAGCCTGCTCGGCCTGATCCGCGGCGAGCCGGTCGAAAGCGAAGTGCTGCCGGTGAAGCTGATGGTGCGGCGGTCGAGCCTGCGCTGAGAGCTTGTGCAGTCGCCCATCTGCTGCGAACGCCGTCATGAACAACCGGCGACGTTCTCGCTGCGACGGTCGAATCTTCACGAGCCCTGATCCCGGTTCGTCGTTATTGCGGCTTTCACTTGCGATGGCTTACCCTGCACCAGCTGCCGCAAACCCTCGCATGACAGGATCGCGCACGCCATGGAACGCCCTCACCCGGAGTCGGAGTTTCAGCAGGTGTTCGAGCGCATCACCGATGCCTACGTGGCACTGGATCGGGATTGGCGCTACACCTACCTGAATGCGAAAGCGTGCGATTTCTTCGGACGTCGCGCGGAGGAGTTGGTCGGCCGGCACATCTGGACGGAATTTCCCGAGGGCGTCGGCCAGCCATTCCAGCGCGCCTACGAGCAGGCGATGGCCGAACAGCGGCCGCTGCAGATCGAGGCGTTCTACGCGCCGTACAACCGCTGGTTCGAGAACCGCATCTATCCGTCGGCGAACGGGTTGACGATCTATTTCCTCGATATCACCGAGCGCAAGCAGGCCGAGCAGGAACTGGTGCAGCACCAGCGCATGCTGGCGCAGGCGCAGCAGGTGGCGCACATCGGCAGCTGGGAATGGGACGTCGCCGATAATCGGGTGACCTGGTCGGACGAGCTGTACCGCATCTATGGCGTGGCGCCGGAGCGGCACGGTGCGACCTTCGAATCCTACCTCGCACTGGTGCATCCGCTGGATCGCGAGCGCGCGCAGCAGGTGATCGGGCAGGCGGCACAGGATGGCCAGCCATTCGAGTTCGAGGAACGCATCGTGCGTCCGGACGGCGCCGTGCGCACTCTGCTCAGCCGCGGCGCTGTCGATGTCGACAAGACTGGCCGCGCGATCCGCATGATGGGCGCCTGCCAGGACATCACCGAGCGCAAGCGTGCCGAACAACTGGAGGCTGGCCAGCACGAGATCCTCGCCGGCATCGCGGCGCAGCGCCCGCTGGCGCAAAGCCTCGAACAGATCGCACGTCTGCACGAGACGATGAATCCCGGCGCGCTGTGCTCGCTGCTGCTGCTGGACGAGGCTGGCCGGCACGTGCTGCACGGCGCGGCGCCGAGCCTGCCGGAGTCCTACAACCGCGCCATGCACGGGCTGGAGATTGGCGATGCGCACGGCTCCTGCGGCACCGCCGCGTGGCGGCGCGAGCGCGTGGTGGTAGCCGACATCGCCAATCATCCCTATTGGGAAAACTACAAGGCATTGGCGCTGGCGCATGGCCTCAAGGCGTGCTGGTCGACGCCGGTGTTCGGCAGCCGGGGCCAGGTGCTGGGCACCTTCGCGGTGTACTTCCACGAAGTACGCGAGCCACGCACGGAAGAGTTGCAAAGCATCGACCGCATGCTGCCGATCACCGGCATCGCGATCGAGAGCGAGCAGCTGGTCGGCCGCCTGCGCGAACGTAACCGTTTCTTCGAGATGTCGCTGGAAATCTTCTGCATCCTCGACCCGCAGTCGCAACGGCTGGTGCAGTTCAATCCGTCGCTGGCGCGTGCCACCGGCTATACCGTCGAGCAGTTGAAGTCGCGCAGCTACCGGGAGTTCCTGCGCTCGGAGGGCCGCTCCGGCGACACCGATCCGATGCTGAGGCTGGATGTGTCCGGACAGCGCGTGCACGACTTCGTCACCCGCTGCATGTGCAGCGACGGCAGCGAACGCCTGCTGGAATGGGCGTCGTTCGCTGCGCCCGACGGACTGGTCTACGCGGTCGCGCGCGACATCACCGAACGCCGCCAGGTCGAGGAAGAGCTGGCCTACGCCTCCAGCCACGACCCGGTCACCGGTCTGCCGCACCACCTGCTGCTCGAATGTGCGCTGGCGGCGATGCTGCGGGACGAGGCGACCCCGGCCTGGGTGCTGGTGGTCGGGCTGGATCGCTTCCAGCTGGTCAACGCGTCGGTCGGCCATCAGACCGGCGACGATGTGCTGCATCGGCTGGCATTGCGGCTGCAGGCGGCGCTGGCCGGGCAGGGGCAGATCGCCCGTTTCGCCGGCGACGAGTTCGTGGTGGTGGCCGCCGGGCTGTCCCAGGCGGGTGCGTTCGAGCTGGCCGAACGCCTGCGCGCCACGGTGGCCGAGCCGATCGAGGGTCACGACTACCGTCTGCTGCTGACCGCCAGCGTGGGCATCAGCCATTCACCCGACCATGGCCGCGACCCGAAGAACCTGCTGCGCCGCGCCGAGGCCGCGATGGGCCAGGCCAAGCGGGAAGGGCGCGACCGGATCACCGAATTCTCGATCACCCAGATGCAGGATCTGGAAGACCGGCTGCTGCTCGGCAACCACCTGCGCGACGCGATCCGGCACGGCGAGCTGGAGCTCTACTACCAGCCGCAGCACCGTGCCGCCGACCAGCGGATGACCGGCTTCGAAGCCTTGTTGCGCTGGAACAGCCGCCAGCTCGGCCAAGTCTCGCCCGCCCGCTTCATTCCGATCGCCGAGGCGCTAGGCCTGATGCCCGAGATCGGCGGATGGGTGCTCGACGCCGCGTGCCGGCAATTGCGCGTCTGGCTTGACCGTGGCCATCGCGACTTCACCATCGCGGTGAACGTCTCCGCGCAGCAATTGCAGCGCCACGGCCTGGTCATGCAGGTCGGCGCGGCATTGCAGCGGTACGACGTGCCGCCGGCGATGCTTGACATCGAGATCACCGAGAGCTCGTTCATGGAGAACGTATGGCGCGTGCAGCGCACGCTGGCCGAGCTCAAGGCGCTGGGCATCAGGCTCTCGCTGGACGACTTTGGCACCGGCTACTCGAGCCTCGCCTATCTCAAGCAATTCCCGATCGACAAGCTGAAGATCGACCAGGCCTTCGTGCGCGGCCTGCCCGACGATGCCGCCGACGCGGCGATCACGCGCACCATCATCGCGGTGGCGCACGAGCTGCACATGCGTGTCGCCGCCGAAGGCGTGGCGACCGAGGCTCAGGCCGATTTTCTCACCGCCGCCGGTTGCGACGAACTGCAGGGCAACCACCTCGGCCCCGCACTGCGCGTACCGCAGGCCGAGGAACGCTTCGGCCCGGTGCGCGCGTAGCGCATCGGGCGGTCAAGGGAAGTGTGCATTTGCTGAGCTCTGTGCTCGTGCTGCCTGACGCCTGAGTTCAGCGGCGGGCGATATATCCGTCCGCTTGGATGCTGAGCCACGCAGCAGCTTTGGGTGTGCCACGTAAAGCGTCATGTTCATGGGAGCGCAGAACCAACACGCCTCGGCACTTGCCGGCGAGCAGATTAGCGACGCCTAGACTTGAAAGCCCAAATACAAAGACTGCCAGCCACAACGAGTGCTACCCATGAAAACCACACAGGTACGGCAAAAGAGCCTATTTGCACAGGCCATTGATTGAAGGCCCGGATAGCTTGCACGGCCGCCACCACACCGAAAACAGTGCCTGAAACCAATGCGTATCTGCTTTGCATGACGACACCTCCACTTAGGTGTGTAACCAATGGCATTTGACGCTGGTGTTAGACACCGCCAAGCAATCTGATTTCGACGGCACCACTGGAACAAGATAGCTCGTACTTTTTGCCAGCGGAAAATTTGTGCCGCAGGCTTGGGAATCCGTCGACGTACATCCAGCCGGGGCAGAGAAAACTGACCTTATGCGAGCCCGGTGAGAGAAGGACAATATTTCTACTCTCAGCCGCTACAGAGTGCCCGTCTATTGTGAAAAGGCCGCCAAGCCGGTTTGGTGCCACGGTATCGGTCGACTTCGGGAGGCTGAGGCTAGCGGACGTTTGCGGTGGTGCATTTCGAAACGGGCTGCTGGAGCAGCTCGTGGCGACAAGGACGATCAAGGCGAGAAGAGTTTTTCGCATGGCCGAACGTTAGAGTTAAGCGGCGGAGTAGCCGTCCGTCTTGAACGAATAGGTAGTTAGACGTTGCTGCCGAAGCCCCAATCTAGCAGCAAGTCTTGCAACGACGGATACCAACCACAGTCCATACCGAAATTTTCGTTGTGAGCTAATACAAGTCCCCATGGTGAACCGAGTGCCCCATGGCCGCCTACGCAATAAGCCGCATAAACGTCGCGCTCACCCATGCTCGCGAAAACCCATGATGGAAATTGCTCTAGCTGGCCATACTCCCACTCAAGAGTCTTGGACGTAGGGTCAATTAAGAACGGAGTGAAAGCTTCGCGGACGCCCGGCGCACAATCCTCAAGCTCACGCCGAATGAGTGCGTGCATGGCTTCCTTAGTTGGGAATTGAAGAGTGGTCACGAACAACGCCTAACGCTGGAGTTAAGCGGTGGCGTAGCCGTCCGCCTTGAACGAGATGTTAGGCACTGGCCGGCACCTCGACTATGGACTCTACCTTGATCTCGCCGTCAAACAACTCGGTGACGTAAGCAGAGATGGTGTCTGAGAACTCGTCCATGAGAGCAAAGCCAGAGGAATCCACATTGCTGTCGGCTTGAAGAATGAGGCGCGCGCCGTCCCATGAGCATTGGACATTGCTATGCCAAGGGCGATGCTCTGCGAACTCCACAGTGATGTCCGTAGCTGCCTCGACGCCAGCACCTTCGGGAACTCCATAGCATGCGAGAACGATGTGATACATGAGTGCCTAACGCTTAAGTAGATTTCAAAGTGCAGTCTAATCCTGCAGCCTATCCTGTGTGATGGACGCTGTTTTCGAGGCATCGGTCTAAGCAGATCAATAACTTGTGCTCTTGGGTGCCGTCTAATCCTGCAGTGTAATCACGCAGTGTCGAGTCAGGTGGTTCAGTTGGCTGGATGCCCGCGCTCTTCCATCAGTCGCGTCAGCTCGGCGACGAAGTCGGCGCGGCTGGCGGTGGCGTCGAGCAGGTAGACCTGCACGTCGTGGGCGGCGACGCTGGTGTGCAGGCTGCTGCCGTCTGTCACGTCGATGGCATTGCCGCCGAAGGCGGGTTGCCAATGTCCCGGTTGCAGCTTGTCGCTGACGTTGAACTCGGCCGCCTTGTCACCCTTGTTGAGCAACACCAGGGCGATCTGGTGCACGTCGCCTTTCTGGTACACGCGATAGAACGCAGCTTGGTCGCCGGCGAAGCGGATCGGCAGCATCAGGCCGCGTTGCAGTGCCAGGGTGTTTTCGCGCAGCAACGCGATGCGTTTCAGTTGCCGATAGATCGGGCTGCTCGCAGCAGCGTCGATGCGGGGCTGGCCATAGTAGTTGCGGTTGCCTTCGTGTTCGGCCTTGCCGCGTTCGAAGCCAGTTTCCGAGCCGTAGTAGATCGCCGGAATGCCGCGGGCGGTGAACAGCCAGTTGTTGGCGTCGATGAAACCGTTGTCGCTGGCGTTGAGTCGCGCCATGTCGTGGTTGTCGTAGAACGTGACCAGGTCGTACGGGTTCGCGTAGGGGCCGTTGGTGAGGTAGAGGCGATCGAGCAGGTGGGCATAGTCGCTGCCGGGATGTTCGAACACGTCGGCGACGCGCCCGCGCAGCGGGAAGTCGAGCACGCTGATGCCGCCGTTCTTCGCCCAGGTGTACTGGCCGATGTTGTCGGGGCTGTAGTCGAACGCCTCACCGAACATGAAGAAGCCTGGGTGCTTTGCGCGGATGCGCGCGGCGAACTGTTTCCAGAACACGGTGGGCATGTGACTGATGGTGTCGATGCGGAACGCGTCGGCACCTTCGCCGGCCCATTGCAGGTAGGCACCGACGAAGTAGTCCAGCACGGCCGGATTCTCGTCGTCGTTGTTGGACAGCTGCGCGAGATCCTCGTACGCGTGATAGAAGCGGTGCAGCGGGTTGCGCACCGGATCGAGCTGGTCGGGGCGCAGGTTCTGCTCGTCGGCGATCAGCCTGCCGTCCTTGTCGTAGATCTGGCCGAACATCGGCTGCGCCTTCGGCATGCTGAAGGCGGGCGAGCCGTGATTGGCGACGATGTCCTGCACCACCTTCAGGCCTTGCGCGTGCATCTTCGTGGTGAACTGGGCGAAGTCGAGGTCCTTGCTGGGCAGATGCGGGTCGAGCTTGTAGAAATTGACGCCCCAGTAGCCGTGGAAGCCGGTCTTGCCGCGGTCGGTGAACTTCGAGCCCCAGCTCACCGGATCGCCGCCGGTGAATGCCTCGTCCGGGTTCTGCACGATCGGCGTGATCCACACCGCGCCGAAGCCCATGCCGCGGATGTAGCCGGCGTTGTTCAGCACGCCCTTGAAGTCGCCGCCGAGGTAGCCGATGTTGTCGCTCTGGCCCTTGGGCGCGCCCGCTACCGGAATGTCAAAGGTGGGATGCGCGCCGCCCTGGTGGCGCTGGTCGTTCGATGGATCGCCGTTGACGAAGCGGTCGGTCATCACGAAGTAGATCGCGTTGGACGCGAACGGTGCGTCGGTGCCGACGAACTCGGGCGCCTTGGCCGGTGTGGCCGCGTGCGCAAGGCCGCAGGCGAGGGTGACGACGAGGGCGGGAAGCAGGCGGAGTCTGGGCATGGTTCGGATTCCGTGGGGCGGGTGTGTCTGGTCAGGCTTCGGGGTCGGGCACGCGCAGCGTGCACAGGCCGGCGATGAGCAGGCTGGCGCCGCCCAGGCCCAGCGCCCAGATCGGCTGGTTGTGGAAGAACAGCTTCAACAGCACGCCCAGCACGCTGGCGGCGAGCAGCTGCGGGATCACGATGAAGAAATTGAAGATGCCCATGTAGATGCCCATCTTCGCCGCCGGCAGATTGTCCGACAGCATCGCGTAGGGCAGCGACAGGATCGATGCCCAGGCGAAACCCACGCCCACCATGGACGCGATCAGCCAGTGCGGATCGCGGATCACCAGGAACGACAGCAGGCCGAGTCCGCCCAGCCACAGGTTGATCAGGTGGCTCATGCGCAACCCGCAGGCGCGTACCAACAGCGGGATCGCGATGGCCGCGAGCACACCCACGCCGTTGTACGTGCCCATCAACACACCGGCCCAGTTGGCGCCCTCGTTGTAGGCCACGGACGTCGTGTCGCTGCTGCCGTAGAAGCTCTGCGATACCGCCGAGGTGGTGTTGATCCACATCGCGAACATGGCGAACCAGGAGAAGAACTGCACCCAGTTGAGCCGGCGCATCGGCAGCGGCATGCCGTGCAGGTCGCCCATGATGTGGCGCAGCGCGCCGTCGCTGCGTGTGTGGCTGAGCCACACGAACAGCGCACCGAAACCGACCAGCCCGCCGGCCAGCAGGTACAGTTCCTTCTCCAGGTTCAGCTGGCCGATCAGACCCAGCAGAATCAGTCCCAGCACCAGGAACAGTGTGCCGATCTTCCACGCGCCGGCCACGCTGCCGGGCGCCTCCACGACGCGGTTGTCCGAGAACGATTCCAGCTGCTCCGGCGGATATTCGCGGGTGCTCAGGATGGTCCACAGTATCGCCGCCAGCAGCACGAACGCGCCGGCATAAAACGCGTACTTCACCGAGTGCGGCACCTCGCCGGCCGGTGCCGTGTTGGCCACGCCGAAGTGGGTCAGCACGTAGGGCAGGAACGAGGCCACCACCGCGCCGACGCCGATGAAAACACTCTGCATCGCGTAGCCCAGCGGCCGTTGCGACGGCGGCAGCTGGTCGCCGACGAAGGCGCGGAACGGCTCCATCGACACGTTGAACGACGCATCCATGATCCACAGCAGACTCGCCGCGATCCACAGCGTGGGCGAGTTGGGCATCGCCAGCAGGGCGAGCGTGGCCAGCACCGCGCCGGCGAAGAAGTACGGCCGGCGGCGGCCGAAGCGGTTCCAGGTGCGGTCGGAGAAGTAGCCGATGATCGGCTGCACGATCAGCCCGGTGAACGGCGCGGCGATCCACAGCACCGGGATCTGGTCCACGTTCGCGCCCAGCGTCTGGAAGATCCGGCTGACGTTCGCGTTCTGCAGTGCAAAGCCGAACTGGATGCCGAGAAAGCCGAAGCACATGTTCCAGATCTGCCAGAACGACAGCTCGGGTTTTCTGCTCATGGTGGGGTGGTTCCTGTGGACAGTGGCGTGATCAGCAGATCATCGATGCTGGCGTTGTTCAATGGGCCGCCGCTGCCACCGCGGCCGCCGGTGTAGTGCACGAAGTGATCGAGGTAACTCATGTTGAAGCCGTCGTCGAGCGCGAAACGGCAACGGGCACCGGCGTTGGCGTTGAAACTTGCCGTGGTGGAATCCTGCGTGCCGACGCTGTGCGGCATCACCAGCGGCAGCGACTGCGGCGCGCTGCCGGCGCAATCGACCCGCAGAATTTTCACGGCAGCGGTGATGCCGGTATTGATCGGGCCGTGATCGTTGGCGTAACTCAGCGCGACCTGGAAGCGGCCGCCGCGTGGTGCGTTCCAGCTGCGCGGCCAGGCGCCGTCGACGCGAGTACTGTCGCCCACGCACACGGCCGGGCTGGGCAGTGATTCGACGCCGTCGTGGTTGCGCCGGGTGATGCTGAAACATTGCCGGGTCGCCAGCGCATCGACCGCCCGGCTGTTGTCGAACTCACCCAGCGAGCGGCCGTTGAGGTAGAGCGTGTAGCTGCCCTTGCTGCCGATCTGCAAACGCTTGCCGTCGCGCACCACGCTGGGTGCGGGTGGCGTAGGCGGTGCGAACGTCGCCGCCGTCAGTTGCAGTGGTGTAGTCGGTACCTGCACCGACTTCAGCGTGATCAGCGTGTTTGCGCCGTGGCTGGTTATCGTGTCGGCTACCAGGAGGTTGCCGTCGATCTTGGCCGGGCGCAGCAGGGTGATGCGGCGGTCGCGCAATTGCATGCTGATTCGATCGTGCTTGCCGAACAACATTGGTACCAGCGACGCGGGCAGCTTCGGTTCGATCCGGTCGTCATCGGTGAGGCCAAACACACCTTCGGTGACCATGTCCAGATAGCCGGCCACCGACCACAGCTGGCGTGGCGAGTCGACCACCGGCCCGCTCAGTTTGCCGTCGTCGACGTGCACGCTTTGGGTGACCAGCTCGAAGTTCTCCATGTTCGAACCGCTCAGCGCGGCGCCGCGCATCAGTGAGCGCAGTTCGTGCGCGATGCGCTCGGAGTCGTCGATGGCGCGTGCGGCACGCAACGCGTAAGCGCTGACGAACGGCCAGATCGCGCGGTTGTGATAAATCGGCTGATCGGCGCGCTGCGGCCAGATCACCGGACTGCCGGCAGCCTCGGTCGGGTAACTCGCCAGCGCCTGTCGCGCGCGGTTGGCATCGGCCACGCCACTGGTGATCGCCAGCGACAGGCCGAGCAGGTCATACGCTTCGACCGGCATGCCGTCGCCGCCGAGGTAGCTCATATACATGCCGCGATCGGCGCGCCAGAACTGCGTGTTTATCGCGGCCTTCAACGCACCGGCCTGCACGCGGTAATCGGCAGCCTGCGGATCGTGGCGCTGTGCGACCATGCGGGCGGCCAGCTGCAAGGCCTGGTAATGCAGCACGTTGGTGGACAGCGCGAACGACTGCCCGATGAAGGCGACGTTGTTCGCGGTCCATGCCGGATAGCTCTGCTCGCGCCAGTCCAGGAACGAGGTCTCGCCGCGATACAGGCCGAGCGTCGTGTCGAACGCGTAGATCCGGTCCTGCGCCAACGTGTCGGTCAGCGCGCGATAGACCTTGTCGGCGAACGCTGTGTCGTCGAGCAGATGGCGCGCGCCGAGAAACCACACGATGCGGTCGGTACTGATCGGCCAGCTGCCGCCCGAGCCAGTGTCCTGCATCGGATAGATGCCAGCCGGCGCCGAGGACTCGCGCACGCCGGACAGCTTGAACAGAAGCGATGCCTTCGCTCGCGCCGGATCGAGCCGCCACAGCCCCAGATCCACCGCGTAGGACAGATCGCGCGTCCACACGTAATGCCACTTCTCGCCGGTCTCGAAACAGGCGCACGCCATCGACTGGCCATGATCGAACGCATCGTCGCGGATCGCGCTGACCGAATCCTTGCGCAGATCGTCCTGCGCCATCGCAAACAGGCCGTCGAACAATGCGCTGGTCGTGTGCGTGACAAGTGGCTGTGCGGGAATGCGCCGTTCACCGTTCGGTGTCTGCAGCACATGACCGTCGCTGCCAGCGGGTTGCATGCTCGCGTTCTGGCCACGCCAGTCGAGACTGTCCTGCCAGTTCGTCGTCATCGGCGAGCTGGCGCCGGCCATGGCCAGCAACGCGCCAAGCATGATCACGGATGCGCCCCCGTCGGCTTCGCTGCGCGCAGCTGCAGCCGGAGGGTCTTCGCCACGCTGGCGGTGATCTTTACATAGGTCACCTCGCCGTAGCGGTCATGTCCGTTGGCCCAGCCTTCCACATCGCGCTTGCGCAGCGCATCGAGGCTGTCGGCCGTCGTCAACGTGTGTTCGCCGTCTGTGACGGCAGCAGCGGGCTGCCCATGAATTTTCAGCAGGTAATAGCGCAGCGCCGGTTTGAACGAACCCTGCGGCTGTGCAAGCGCAAAGTCCACCGTATCGGCACGCTTCTGCACCAACAACGACTGCACGAAGTACGCACCCTTCTCATAGTCGTAGGTGCTGCCGTCGTCATCGTAATAGTCGAACTGCGTGCGCATGTCGGCGGGGAAGACGTCGACGTCCAGTTGCGTCAGCGGCTGTTCGTCGACGTAGTCCATCGGCGGCTGAGTCGGGATGATCGCGCCGTCGCGGATGAACAGCGGGATGTCGCCCCAGCTTTGTGAATCGATCGCGACATGGATGGTTTGGCCGCCGTCGTAAACCTTGCCGTTGAACCAGTCAATCCAGCGACCGGCGGGCAAGTAAATGTCTTTCGAGGTCTGGCCCGGCTCGACTACCGGCGACGCCAGCAGCCAGTCGCCGAACAGCCATGCGTCCACGTCATTGCGCAGCTGCGGATCGTGCGGCCAGTCGAATAGCAATGGGCGCACCAGGCCCAGGCCGGTGCTGCGGCGCGTGTGCTCGTAGCTGTAGATGTACGGGATCAGCGCGTAGCGCAGGCGGATGGCGTCGGTGGCGGCCTTCTCGGCAATCGGGCCGTACACCCACGGCTGGCGCTTCTGGCCGAAGTCGCCGTGCACGCGGAAGATCGGCGTGAACGCGCCGAACTGGATCCAGCGCGCGTAGTTCTCCGGCGTTGGCGTGCCGTTCTTGAAGCCGCCGCCGTCCATGCCCCACTGCATCGCGCCGACGTTGATCGCGCTGAGCATGCGTGCACGCTGGCCGGCCATGCTGGCGAAGCCGGTCGGAATGTCGCCCGACCACAGGCCGTAGGCGTAACGCTGCGAGCCCAGCCAGAAGTTGCGGTTGACCGACCACACGCGCTGGTTCGAGATCGCGCGCTGGCCGTCGTACAGCGTGCGCTGCATGTTGAGGAACTGGGTGTTGCTCGGCGTGTTGTCGGCCTCGTCGTTCCACCAGCCGACCATGCCGGTGGCGAAGCTCTGCTTCAGCGCGTCGTTGAAGAACCAGGCGCGCGCCGCCGGCTTGTCGAAGTCGATGTCCTTCACTGGCTGGTGCGAGAAGTAGTCCGGCGCGGCCTTCTCACCCGGACGCCACAAGTTGTGTGCGGTGGCATAACGACCTTCCACCGTGTCGACGTGGACGCGCGGTTTCATGATGCCGGTGAGGTGGAGGCCGCGCCGATCGAGTTCGGTCTTCAGCTTGCCACTGGGCGCATCCGGAAACTTCGTGGCGTTCCAGCGGAACTCGCCGTAGTCGTCCTCGCCCCAGGCCTTCCAGTCGAAGTCGATCGTGACGTTGTCGATCGGGATGTGCTTCGCGCGATAGGTGTCGGCGATCTGCAGCAGCTCTTTCTGGTCGATGCCCCACTGGCTGTTGGTGAAGCCCATCGCCCATTTCGGAAACAGCGGCGACTGACCGCTGAGTTGCGTCAGCGCGGCGAAGATTTCCGTGGGCGTGCCGAGCAGGATGTAATAGTCGGAATTCCGGCTCGCGGTGCCGCTGACGCTGATCGCACCAGGCCTCAGGGTGAAGGTGGCGCCATCGCTGTCGAGCAGTACGCCATAGCCCGTGGTGCTCCAAACGAACGGCGCGCCGGCGTGGCCCTGCTCGCCGGCGGTGGCCACTTGCTTGCCGGTGCGCAGCATGCCGGCGGCGGCATCCTCGGTCGCGTTGTAGCCGCCAATGCCGTACAGCGCATCGTGCGGGTCGTGCTGCAGGCTCAGCGCGCCGTGTTGCAGCGAGGCGAAGTCGAGCTGCAACAGGTGACGATGTTGCGCGTCGTCGATCTGCAGTTGCTGATGCTGCTTGTCCCAGCGGACCGAGGCGCAAGTGCTGGCAATCGTCGCGTCGTTCGTCGTGTCGTCGCTGCGCACCTGCTCGAACGCCGGTTGCGCGGCGTGGTGATCGATCACCAGGGTGGGCGCATCGATCGCACCGTCACGCATGTTTTGCACATGCACGATGCCGGGCGCGACGAAGCGGACGCTGAGCTGATCCGTGCCCAGGTCGATCAGCATGTCGTGGTTGCGGATGTGAGCCATGGGAGTCGCCTGTGGCGGCGGGGATGCTGCAGCGATCGGTGTCAGCGCAAGGCCTAGCCACACGCTGGTGGCCATGCGAAGCCGACCGCGGCGTACGGTTTTTTTCATCGCATCACTTGGCTTCATTGCAGGATCGCCGTGGTATAGGCCGGCATCTGCAGGCGGCCGTTCTGCAGCGTGACGCCGGGCTTGCTATGCAGCAGTACGGCACGAAAACGGCCGTCACCCAACGGCATGCTTTGCGGCTCACCCGACAGGTTGTGCACGACCAGCACATGGTTGTCGGTGTCGTCGAGTTCCCAGGCGGCGATGTGCGGGTTGTCCACGGCGTGCCCGTGGAAGGCACCGTCACGCAATACGCCGATCTGGCTGCGCCAGTGGATCAGCATCGTGTAGTAGTGCAGCAGCGAATCCGGATCGGCCTGTTCTGCCTCGACCGACACGGCTGGACCGTCATGCGAGGTCGAGGTTTTCCAGGTTGTTTCGCCCAGGGCATCCGGAGCGCGGTTCCAGCGCATCGGTTCGCGCAGATCCGGGTCGGGCTTCTGTCCGCGCATGCCGAGTTCCTCGCCGTAGTAGACGAACGGCTGGCCGGGCAGGGTGAGCAGCAGCGCGGCGGCCATGCGCATGTGATGCGGATTGCCGTCGAGCTGGCTCATCACGCGGTTCTGGTCGTGGTTGGACAGGAACGGCGCGTCGACGCCGTGCTTGCCGGTGCTGGCATGGAGCGTCGCATCGGTCTGCTCAAGCACCGAGGCAAGGTCGCTGGCATGCTCGCTTTTCGCGCTCTCGATCAGTTTGTTCGCCAGCGGAAAGTCGAACACCGCGCTCAGCGGCTTGAACCATGGCGCCAGTTCGGCGGTGGTGTCGCGGGTGACCTCGCCCACGATATACGCGTGCGGGTCGATCGCGTTCGCAGCCTGTCGGAATTCGCTCCACCAGGCGAGGTTCTTCGCCAGTACTCCCGAGTCGTGCTCCTGCGTCTTGAAGTCGAAGTACACATGCTGCGCGGCGTCGAGACGGAAGCCATCCGCGCCTTTCTTCAGCCAGAACTGGCCGACCTTGAGCATTTCGGTGCGCACGGCCTGCGTGTCGTAGTCGAGGTCGGGCATCTGGGCAGTGAACGTGCCCTCGTAGTGCTGTTCGCCCAGTTTGTGCCAGGCCGGGCCGCCTGTTGCGCTCACGGCCTGGAGATCAGTGCGCTGGTCGGCCCAGCTGTACCAGGCGTGGTGCGGGTCCGCGGGGTCGGCGGCCGCCTTGAACCACGGATGCTCGCTGCTGGTGTGATTGATCACCAGGTCGATGATTACCTTGATGCCGCGCTTGTGTGCCTCGGTGAGCAGATGCTCGAAGTCGGCCATGCTGCCGTATTGCGGATTGATGCCGTAGTAATCGTTGACGTCGTAGCCGTGATAGCTCGGCGATGGGTTGATCGGCATCAACCAGATGCCACTGATGCCGAGCGACTTGAGGTAATCGAGCTTGGCGGTGACGCCGTTCAAGTCGCCGACGCCGTCGCCGTCGGTGTCGTACCAGCTGCGCACGAAGATCTCGTACCAGACATCCGAGCGGGCGATGGAAGACTCGCTCGACGGTGACGCCTTGCTGGTGGTGGCATGGTCGGTGGCGGGCGCGTGCGCCGATTGCGTCGCGCATCCGGCGGCGAGCAGGGCGGCGCACAGGAGTGAGAGGAGTGGAGCAGGGCGCATCAACGGAGACTCCGGCAACTTGCGGGTGATCGCGTTGTTCTCGCGTGGCTGATGATGTGCGCAGAACGGCATCGATCAATCCTCGGGAGCACTCTTCATGGTAGGCCGCAGCGTTGCGGATACCATGGTTCTGCATACGTATTCATCCGCACGGCTGTGCGGTTTTCCGTGCTGCATTGCAGGATGGGAGGCAGGGTTTCTAACTGCAGGTGCGGAGCGTGGCCACCCCGATCGACAACAGCAGGCGGGCGTCTTTGGCAGGCTTGTCGAGCCGCGCACGCTGCACAAATCGGGGCCAAAAAAACCTGCCGGCGTTGCCGCCGGCAGGATGGGGAGTTGGCGCGTCAGCTCAGAACTTGTAGGTGGCACCAAGCAGGTAGGTGCGGCCCCACTCGATGTACTCGAGCGGGCGATCCTTCGTGCCAGCGTAGGTACGATAAGGCGCGTTCGTCAGGTTGCTCGCCTGCAGCTGCACGCTCAGTCCATGGAGGCTGCTCGCGGGACCGAAGGTGTAACCGACCTGTGCGTCGAAGATGTTTTCGCCGACGACGTAGCGCAGGGTGCGGTTGCCGGCAAAGTTACCAATCTCGCCGATGAAGTCCGAACGCTTGCGCTCGCTGATGCGTGCATCGAACCCGTTCTTCTCATAGTAGGCCGTCAGGTTGAACACGCGCTTGGACAGGCCGGGCAGGCTGATGGGGCCGTTGCCGACACTGGTGGCGTTCTCCGGAGACAGGATCTTGATGCTGCTGTCGTTGAAGCTGGCGCTCGCCAGGACGCCGAAGCCATCGAGCACCGGAGTGAGCATGTTGAGCGGCAACGATGTGGAGAGTTCGAGGCCTCGCAGCGAGCCACCCTTGCCGTTCATCGGCGCGCTGTACGTGCCGGTCTTCAGCGCCGGCGGCGAACCCGGCGGCGGCGTGTAACCGGCGACCTGAGCAGAGAAGTCGTAGTTGTCACGGGTCTGCGTGTAGATGTAGCTGGTCAGGTCCTTGTAGAAGAACGCGGCAGCCACGTAACCGCCGCTGGTGCCAAAGTATTTCTCCCAAGAAAGATCGAAGGCGTTGGCGCGCCACGGATCGAGCTTCGGATTGCCGCCGCTGGCGCCAGGCTTGCCGGTTGCGCTGTCGACGCCGAAGTCCATGGAGGCACGCATATCGTCCATGCGCGGACGCGCCACCTGCTTGGCCAGTGCCACGCGAAGTATCTGGCTTTCGGTCAGCGAGAAGGCGAGATTCAGGCTCGGCAGCACATCGGTGTAGGCCTTGCCGCTCGAGATCCTCTGGATTTGACTGCCGACAGGCTGCGTGCCGTTGAACAGGTTGGCGGACGAGGACTGGTCGGCATGCTGCAGCTGGACGCCGACGTTGCCGCGTACCGGCACACCCCACGTGGTGTCGATGTTGCCCATCGCATACGTGGTGGTGATCTTCTCGGACAGCGACCAGGCTTTCGACACCAGGTACGACGCGTCCTCGTTGGGCGCGAAGGTCATGTAGCGCGCGACGGCACCAGGTACGTACCACGACGGGATGCGGCCCACGCCGGCGAAGCCGAGATCGACCAGGCCGTACTGCAAGTCGGGCGCGATGGTGGTATCGCCCTGCGCGCCGACATTGATATTCCCTTCGGGCTGATGCTTGGTCTTTTCGCGGTCGGCGTAATTGACGCCGAATTCGACATCCGAGATCACTTGGCTGATCGAATCCGGCATCGGCACCGTTGCGCCGAGCTTGAAGCTCTTCAGCTCATCGCTGATCTTCGGCACCTTGCCGTAGCCGGAGCCGTAAATGGTATTGCGCAGGAACAGCTTGCTCGGATCGGAATAATCCAGTCCGGGCGACAGCTGGGAGAAGTTGCTGCCGGAGTAATTCAGATTCAGCGTGTCAAGCTGCGGAGCTGGTGCCAGCTGGGTATTGTTTTCCAGACTGAGTTCGCGACGCTTGGCCTTGGAGTAGCTGAGATCGGCCACGATGCTGACCTGCCCGGCGGTGAATTCGTTCTTCCATCCGGCAGCGTTGATCGTGTCGTGGCGGCTGTCGTACATCCCGCGCACCAGCGGATACAGATTGGCCGCCGTACCGCCAGTGAACGTGCCGTTGCCGTTGATGACGGGGTTGGTGACGTTGATACGGCCATAGCCGCCGTTGTAGTCGCCGAGGTTGACCTCGAACTGGTTGGCCGTGTCTTTCTGCGTGGACTTGGTGTGGAACAGGTCGAGCGTGCTCGTCCATTGGTCCGAGGGCCGCCATTCCACCGTGGCCATCACGCCGTCGCGCTTGGTGTAGCCGGTGCGGCGCAGGGCCTTGATACCTTCCGAGTACCAGGTGCCGGCGGGCACGCCGGGACGCCAGCCGGCGCCCACCTGCTCCCACGGCTCGTACAGGCCGACCTGATTCTCCTGGGTCGGAGTCAGGGAGTGCGCGTAGCCGACTGCAAGGCCAAGCGTGTGGTCCATGAACTGGCCGATATAGCTGGCGTTGAAGCGATTGCCGTTGGCGCTTGCGTTGGCCGCCGAACCCAGCGAATTGTGCTGGCCGCGCACACCGACAACAGCCACGGCTTCGTGGTAATCCAGCGGGCGGACGGTGTGCATGTCCAGGGTGCCCGAAAGTCCCTGGCCGATCAGGCTGGCGTTCGGCGTCTTGTATACCGTAACGCCGCTCATCAGTTCGGACGGATATTGATCGAACTCCACGCTGCGGTTGTCGCCGGTGCTGACCATCTCGCGGCCGTTGAGCAGCGTGGTGGCGAAGTCCGGCGAGAGGCCTCGCACGCTGATGACCTGCGCACGACCAGCGACACGCTGCGCCGAAACGCCCGGCAGGCGGGCGATCGATTCGGCGATGCTGACGTCGGGCAGCTTGCCGATATCTTCGGCGGAGATTGCCTCGACGATCTCGTCGGACGACTGCTTGACCGCGGTCGAATTCTGGATACTTAGCGCGAAGCCGCTCACCGTCACCGCACTAAGGTCGGTGGCTTCCTTCTTCTTTTTCGCCTTGGCGTCCTTGACGGCCTGGGCATCTTTCGCGGCCTGGCTGGTGTCCTGCGGACTGGCCGGCTGGTCATTCTGCGGCGCGGCCGCGTATACGGCGGCGGAGGTCGCGCAGAAGCCGACCGATGCCAGCGCCAAGGCAAGCACATTGCGTTTGAATATCACCGTTATCCCCTCCCAGGGTTGCGTGTCATTTTTTGTAGTGGTTGCAATCACCAGCCCCAACGTTGCGACGGGCAGCACGCATGCACGTGCCGAGGCTCCATCGACGTGTTGTCATGTTAGGGCCGCCTTTCGTGGCCGAGAGGTTTCCTGCATACGTATTCATTGTGCTGCTGTGCATCGAAAACACGTGCGTTGCCGGATCGCTGTGCAGCGATGGCGAGACGTGAACAGGCCTTTCGGATGTGCGGTTGCGCCAGCGTCAGCAGCCTTTCGGCGCGATATGGGAGATTTTCATTTGGACGTCCAAACGCTTGAGTCATGTAAATGTTGCAGCGCGATAACCGTTATCCATGAATACGTATGCACTGTCGCGGCTGCACTCGCATGCAGCCGGTAAGCTCCCCAGTAAGTTGCGAAAGCGCCGCCTCGGGCGTGCTGCTTCGATTCGGGCAAGAACTTACGGGACATTCGAATGAGTGATGCACCCTGGTGGCGCGGAGCCGTCACCTACCAGATCTACCCGCGCAGCTTCCTGGACACCGATGGCAATGGCGTGGGTGATCTGCCAGGCATCATCGAGCGGCTCGACTACGTGGCCAGCCTTGGCGTCGACGCGATCTGGATCGCGCCGTTCTTCAAATCGCCGATGGCCGACTTCGGTTACGACATTGCCGATTACCGCGACGTCGATCCACTGTTCGGCACGCTGGCGGATTTCGACAGTCTGTTGGCCAAGGCGCATGGCCTCAGCCTGAAGGTGATGATCGACCAGGTGCTCAGCCACACCTCGATCGAGCATGCCTGGTTCAAGGAAAGCCGCGAGAGCCGCGACAATCCGAAGGCCGACTGGTACGTGTGGGCCGATGCGAAGGACGATGGCAGCGCGCCGAACAACTGGCTGTCGCTGTTCGGCGGCTCGGCCTGGCAGTGGGAGCCGCGGCGCGGGCAGTACTACCTGCACAATTTCCTGACCTCGCAGCCGGATCTGAATTTTCATCATCCCGAGGTGCGCGCGGCGATCCTCGACAGCGTGCGCTTCTGGCTGGACAAGGGCGTCGACGGCGTGCGCCTGGACGCGATCAACTTCTGCTTCCACGACCGCGAGTTGCGCGACAACCCGCCCAAGCCGAAAGAGAAGCGCGTGGGCCGCGGCTTCAGCCCGGACAACCCGTACGCGTTCCAGTACCACTATTACAACAATACGCAGCCGGAGAACCTCGCCTTTCTCGGCGAGCTGCGCAAGCTGATGGATGGCTATCCGGATGTGGCTGCACTGGGCGAAATCTCCTCGGAGGATTCGCTGGCGACAATGGCCGAATACACCCGCCATGGCCGCCTGCACATGGGCTACAGCTTCGAGCTGCTGACCGACGACTTCAGCGCCACGCACATCCGCAGCACGGTGCAGACGCTGGAAGCGCAGATGACCGAAGGCTGGCCGTGCTGGGCGATCTCCAACCACGACGTTGAGCGCGTACTGACGCGCTGGGGCAGGGGCCGACCTTCGCCGCAGCTGGCCAACTTGCTCACGGCGATGGTCTGTTCGCTGCGCGGGTCGGTATGTGTGTATCAGGGTGAGGAACTTGGCCTGACCGAGGCCGATCTGCCGTACGAGTCGCTGCAGGATCCCTACGGCATCGCGTTCTGGCCGCAGTTCAAGGGCCGCGACGGCTGTCGCACGCCGATGCCGTGGAGCGACGACGCACATGCCGGCTTCAGTCGCGGCATGCCGTGGCTGCCGGTGCCGCAGGAGCATCGCGCGCTGGCGGTGACCCGGCAGGAGGCCGACCCGCATTCGGTATTGAACGGTTTCCGCACCTTCATGCACTGGCGTCAGTCGCAGCCGGCACTGCGCTGGGGCGATATTGAATTCATCGAGACCGCCGAGCCGGTCCTGGCGTTCATTCGACGTCTTGATGGCCGCGCCACACTGGTCGTGTTCAACCTGGCCGATGCCGCCGTCGACATCCGCTTGCCGGCGACACTCGGCAAGCAGCGTCGAATCGATGGCCATGGTTTGTTGCAGGGAAACCTCGACGGCAACCTGCTGCAATTGCCCGGCCATGGCGCGTGGTTCGCTGGCGTGGAGTGATGAATCCGGTGCACCGCGTGATCCATCGTTATCTCGCTGCATGGGTGCTGTTCGGCGTGCTGTTGGGCGGTGGGATCCGCCCGGCCTCGGCATCGAACGCACTGCCTGTGCAGGTCTCCGACGACGCGGTTGTGCAACTGCAGCTCGATGCACCGGCGTTTGCGCCGGAAAAGATAAAAGTCACGGTCTACCTGCCGCCGGACTACGGCCACACCAGCCGCCGTTATCCCGTGCTGTACGCGAACGATGGCCAGGACATGGCTGCGGTAGGCCTGCAGGCGACGCTGGCGCAGCTCTATCGCGAGCATGCGATCGAACCGGTCATGGTGGTCGCGATCGACATGCTGGCCGATCGCGCCAGTGGTTATGGTCTGTCCGACCGCGCCACCTCGCGCAGCCTCGTCGGTGGCTCGCAGATCGGTCCGATCGGCACGCGTGCGCAGGATTATTCCACCTGGGTCGCAACGACGCTGGTGCCATACATCGACACGCACTACCGCACGCGCAAGTCCGCGCACGAACGCGCGATGCTGGGCTGGTCGCTGGGTGCCCTGAACGCGTTCAATCTTGGCTGGCAGTATCCGAACGTGTTCGGCCGGGTCGGCGCATTCTCGCCCTCGTTCTGGCTGGCGGCGGATCGCACGAGCGCCACGACGGTGCAGCACACGCGGCTGGCGCAGGCGATGGTCGATCGTGGAGGCAAGCGAGTCGGCCTGAAGATGTGGTTTGCGGTGGGCACTGCGGAGGAGACCAAGGATCGCGATGGCGACGGCATCAACGACACCGTCGACGACGCGCAGGATCTGCTCGAAGGTTACCGTGGTGCGGATGGCTTCCACGCACGCGGTCTGAAGCAGCTCGGCTATTCGATCAACATGGACTACGCGACGCATCCGTCGCGTCACGCGGATGCGTCGCTGTTCCAGCTGCAGGGCGGCGTGCACAACCAGGCGTCATGGAAGCGGATGCTACCGCCGTTTTTGCTGTGGGCCTACGGGCGGCACTGATCGTTTTTGTGCCTCCCCCTGCTCGCAAGGGGAGGCCAGGAGGGGCGCTTAGCCGGTGAACGGCATCTCGGCCAGCCATTCGCCGGCGAGTCGGAGGGCAACGCAACCGAACTGTCCACCCGACTGGACGGATTCGCGCTGCATGACGAACGAATCGTGCGCGGTCAATCGTTGTCGGCACCTTCGATGGAGTTTTCCAGCAGCTTGCCGGTTTTCGCATCGACGCCTACTTCATGGGTGACTTTGCCATTGGCGATATCGAACGAATAGCGCAAGCCGCTGCCGCCCTTTTCCTGCTCCAGCTCTTCCTTGACGATCTTGCCCGGATAAGCCTTGAGCGCGATTTCACGTGCCTGCGGCATCTGGATCCTGGCTTGCTTGCCGAGTTCGGTGGAGGGGGATTCCGCGCTGGCGACAAACGTGGTCGCGGCCAGAGCGGCGATGGTCAGAACAAGGATGAACTTCTTCATGTGGACTCCTGCCCAGTGGTGAGGCGGCGAGGCAATGCCGCCTAGCCTTTATGCGCCACCAAGCTTAGGGGGAGCTTTTGCATGAGGGGTCCGCTCGGCACGAGGATGGGCGGTTCGCTAGCGAGACGCGCGTTGCCGACTGGACAAGGTGAAGCACGCCGTAGCAGTAATCATGGTGCCGCGCCGGCAAGCGCCGGCGCAGCACGTCAATCGTTCACCGTCGCCGGTGCCAGTTGCTCGTTGAACCAGTGTCCGGTGCGGTTGACGATGCGCACCACCGACAGCATCACCGGCACCTCGACCAGCACACCGACTACCGTCGCCAGCGCCGCACCCGAGCGCAGCCCGAAGATGCTGATGGCTGCCGCCACCGCCAACTCGAAGAAATTGCTGGCGCCGATCAGTGCCGCCGGGCCGGCCACGCAATGCGGCACCTTCAACCAGCGGCTCAGGCCGTAGGCGATACCGGCATTGAGATAGACCTGGATGATGATCGGCACAGCCAGCAGCGCGATGATCAGCGGCTGCGCCAGGATCGCCTCGCCCTGGAAGCCGAACAACAGGACCAGCGTGGCGAGCAGGGCCACAGTCGACCATGGGTCGATGCGATGCAGCGTCGCGTCCAGCGCGGCCTGTCCGCGACGGCGCAGCAGCCATCCACGCCATAGCTGTGCCGTGATCACGGGCACCACGATATACAGCAGCACCGACAGCAGCAGCGTGCCCCAGGGCACATGGATCGACGCCACACCCAGCAGCAGCGCCACGATCGGCGCGAATGCGACGACCATGATGGTGTCGTTGAGCGCCACCTGCGCCAGCGTGAAATTCGGTTCGCCACCGCAGAGCCGCGACCATACGAACACCATCGCCGTGCATGGTGCAGCCGCCAGCAGGATCAGTCCCGCGATATACGCATCGTGCTGCCCGACCGGCAGCCATGCGGCGAACACATGCCGGATGAACAGCCAGCCCAGCAGCGCCATCGAGAACGGTTTGATCGCCCAGTTCACCAGCAGGGTGATGCCGATGCCGCGCGCCTGGCGTCGCACGCCCGCGAGTTGCGCGAAGTCGACCTTGAGCAGCATCGGCACGATCATCAGCCACACCAGTGCGGCGACCGGCAGGTTGATGTGCTGCACTTCGGCTGCAGCCAGCGTGGCGAAGATGCCGGGAATGAGATGGCCCAGTGCAATGCCGACGACGATGCACAGCGCGACCCACACGCTCAGGTAGCGTGCGAAAAATCCGATCTGTGATGGCGGCACCGCCGCGATGGCTTCACTGCTCATCGGTGGCTGCCGTCTGGCCGATGGCGCGCAGCTCCTGCTGCATCGTCAGGCGATCGAGTTTTTCCAGTGGCAGTGCCAGCAACAGATCGACGCGTCGACGCAGCATCAGCCACGCCGACTGGAATGCTCGCCGGCGTTCTTCCTCGGCGCCGTCCACGGCCACTGGATCAGGCACGCCCCAATGCGCGGTGACCGGCTGGCCGGGCCAGATCGGACATAGTTCGCCGGCGGCGTTGTCGCAGACGGTGATCACCATGTCGATCGCCGGCGAACCGGCCTGGGCGAACTCGTCCCAGCTCTTGCTGCGCAGCGGTTCGTTGTAACCGAATTCGCGCGCCAGCTCGGCGGCGATCGGCTGCACCTTGCCGCTGGGAAAACTGCCGGCGCTGTATGCGTGGAACCGGCCTTTACCGAGCACGTTGAGCAGGGCTTCGGCCATCACGCTGCGCGCGGAATTGCCGGTGCACAGGAACAGCACGTTGTACGGTTGGGTATGCATGGTCATCTCAAACGGATACGACTGTCGAGCTGGTCGACGCTCACGTGCACATGGAAGCGTTTCATCGTTTTTTCCTTGCCGGCTGGCATGTCATGGCGGGCGCGCAGTCGGCCGCTACCGAACCCGCGCAACAGTTCTCGGTGAGGAAGCCGAGCAGGGCGTTCATCTGCGGATAGCTCGCACGGCACTGGATCACCCGGCCTCGCCGCTCGTCGCTGACCATGCCGGCACGGCGCAGGACGTGCAGATGGTTGGTCAGCGTCGCCCCGGCCAGTCCGGTCGCCGCAGCCAGCTCGCCCACCGCCATGCCGTCCTCGCCGGCCTGTACCAGCAGGCGATACAGGTTGAGGCGATGCTCCTGGGCGAGTGCGCTGAGGCAGGTGAGGGCGTCCTTCGATTTCATATTTCCAGAATTATGGAAATATTTGGAGGAGTCAAGCTCGTTCTTCCGCTCAGGCATTCAAGTTGGATCAGACCGCCGTGAGGGTCAGTAGGGAGATATGGGTGCGTTGGCACTCACCCTGCACTGGGTACTTCCGCGACCTTTCGTGTGCGCCGGGGTTTCGCTTGCGCCGCCACGATGAGTTGTTGCAGATAGGCAATGCCTTCCTCCTCGGGGAAGAAGGCCACCACGTCCGCCACGGTCAGATCGTGTCGTTTGCGCAGCACCAGGAATTCCTCGCGCGCCATTGCCAGGCGCTGGGCTGCCGCTGCCTTCTTGCCGAGCGGTCTGGACGGCTGCTGCTTTTCAACCTTGGGTTCAATCTTGCGTTCGTCCTTGCGCTCAAGCTTGGCCAATTCTTCCTGGAACTGGCGGAAGTCATATTTCTGAGAGGTCATGGAATACGCGGGTGCCGGTGAATGGGTCAATTTTCGCATGTCCGCCTGGAGTTGCGGCAACGGCAGTCGTGGCTTGCCAAAGCGTGAAGCCATGACTTCCGGCTGGGGCTATCGCTGCCATTTGCTACGATATATCGTTACATTCGAATTACATCATCTCTCGAAGACACGCTCGCATGAACAAGCCGTGGGCCGATGTGTTTGCCAAGACCGCAGGATCGAGTGATGAGATGAGCCGGAAAGCTTCGTCCGTTCTCCCTGCGTCGTCATCGTGCACGGTGACTTGCATCGCGGTGCTGGCCTGCCTGCTGATGGCCGGTTGCGCCGTGGGCCCCGATTTCAAGCGGCCGGCCGCGCCGGATGTCAGGGATTACACCGATCACCCGCTCTCGACCACCGCCAGTAGCGCCAACGTCGATGGTGGAGATGCCCAGCATTTTGCCAGGGGCGGCGAGATTCCCGCGGACTGGTGGACGCTGTTTCGTTCCCGGCCGCTGAATGCGCTGATCGAACAGTCGCTCGCCAGCAATCACGACCTCAAGGCGGCGCAGGCGGCGTTGCTGGTAGCCCGTGAAAATGTGCTAGCGCAACGGGGAGCTTATTACCCCAGCGTCACTGCCAGCGCTTCAGCCAATCGCCAGATGCAGTCGACCTTGCTGGCACCTGTACCCAACTACCCGGTCGTGGCCAACGAGTTTTTGTTCAGCCTGTTCACTCCGCAGGTGAGTGTGTCTTACGTGCCCGATGTGTTCGGGCTGAACCGTCGCACGACCGAGTCGGTGAAGGCGCAGGAACAGGCCGTCCGCTATCAGATGATCGCGGCACAGATCACCTTGAGCACCAATGTGGTGCTCGCGGCGGTTCAGCAGGCGTCGTTGCAGGCGCAGATCGACGCGACCCGGCAGCTGATCGACATCAATACCCACATGCTGCAGATCCTGCGCTACCAGATGGCCAAGGGTTATGCCGGCCGGCTGGATGTCGCCGCGCAGGAATCGCAGCTCGCGCAAGTCAACGCCACGCTGCCGCCGCTGCTCAAGCAACTGGCGCAGCAGCAGCACCTTCTTGCCGTTCTGGCTGGCCGGTTTCCGAGTCAGGCACCAGCTGAAAAATTCGAGCTTGCAACTCTGCAACTGCCGCAGGAGTTGCCGCTGAGCCTGCCTTCGCAACTCGTGGCGCAGCGCCCGGATGTGCTGCAGGCCGAGGCCAACATGCATGTTGCCAGTGCCCAGATCGGCATCGCCACGGCGAACCGGCTGCCGAATATTGCGTTGACCGCGAATGCCGGCAGCACGGCGCTGGCGATCGGTCAGGTGTTCAAGGCAGGGACCGGATTCTGGAGTCTGGGTGCGGCAGCGACCGCGCCGATTTTCCAGGGCGGCACCCTGCTGCACCAGCAGCGCGCTGCGAAGGCTGCCTATGTGCAGGCGGCCGAGCAATACCGCAGCACGGTGCTGACCGCGTTCCAGAATGTCGCCGACACCTTGACCGCACTTGAGCAGGATGCCGAAGGCCTGAAGGCGGCGGCGGCTGCCGCCGATGCGGCCAAGGTCACCCTGGATTTGTCGCAGCGACGATGGAAGGACGGCTATGCCAACTATCTTTCGCTGTTGAGCGCTGAACAGGCTTATCAGCAGGCCCGGCTCGGCCTGGTGCAGGCGCAGGCCAATCGTTACGCCGACACGGCCGCGCTGTTCCAGGCGCTTGGCGGTGGCTGGTGGCACCGCGCGGAAGCAGGTCAGGCCGATTCAACCAAGGCCGATTCAATCAAGTCGGATTCAATCAAGGCTGAACATGAAAAGTGAATCCCTACGTCGGGGCAGATTCCCGCGCGCTCTCGCCATTACTTCACTGGCAATGGCGATCTTGTGCAGCGGTTGCTCAGCCAAGCCTGACGACAGCGCGCAGGCATCAGCCGTAACGGCCAGCAACGTGACGTTGACCGCAGCCCAGCGAGAGCACATCCATCTCTACACCGTCGCGCCGTCCATGTTCAGCAAGACGGTTGAGACTACCGGCACGGTGGATTTCGACAACGATCAGGCCACCAGCGTGCTGGCACCGTTCTCCGGCCCGGTGTCGCGGCTGCTGGTTTCACCCGGCGACAAGGTGAAGAAGGGCGACCCGCTGGCGATAGTGGACTCCCCCGATTTTGCGGCGGCCACCAGCGCTTACAGCAAGGCGCTTGCTACCGCCAGGAATGCCCGCCGGCTCGCCGACGCGGACAAGGATCTGGCCCAGCATGACGGTGTTTCCCAGCGCGAACAGCAGCAGGCACAGACCGACGCGACCAATGCCGAGGCCGACCGCGACGCCGCGCTGCAGGCGCTGGTTTCGCTGAATGTCGATCCGAAGACGATCAGGGACATCCAGGCCGGCCGGCCGGTGGTGCGCGCCGAGGGCACGATCCGTTCGCCGGTCAGCGGTACCGTGGTGGAAAAACTGATCACGCCCGGCCAGCTGCTGCAGGCCGGCACCACGCCATGCTTTACCGTGGCCGATCTGTCGCGCGTGTGGGTGATGGCGCAGATTTCCGGGTCCGAGCTGGCCTCGGTCAGCGTCGGCGATCCGGCGGAAGTGCTGACTGGTATCGCATCGAAAAGCATGCCAGGCACCGTGACCAACATCTCGGCGCTGGTGAACCCCGATACGCGCGCAGTGCTGGCGCGGGTGGCCGTCGACAACCCGGGCGGTTTCCTGAAGAAGCAGATGTACGTCAGCGTGCGGATCCGTTCGCGCCAGCAAAGTAGCGGGCTGTTGGTGCCGGTGTCGGCGATTCTGCGCGACGACGAGAACCTGCCTTTCGTCTACACCACACAGCGCGACGGCAGCTTTGCGCGCCAGCATGTGACCCTGGGCTATCGCACCGGCGATCAATACGACATTGCCGACGGACTCAAGGCCGGCGATCAGGTTGTGGTCGATGGCGGCATCTTCGTGCAGTTCATGCAAAGCCAATGAGCGACCAACTGCCTCTCAGCGGGTCGCCGTCACGCACGGCTTCGATCATGAACCGGATCGTCTCTGCGTCTTTGATGCAGCCCTTTCTGGTGATCCTGCTCACGCTGGTCCTGACCGGTGCCGGCACGCGGTCGCTGCAACGCCTGCCGGTAGATGCCTATCCCGATCTTTCGCCGCCCAGCGTCGAGCTGGTCACCCAGTGGCCCGGACATGCCGCCGAGGAAGTGGAGCGGTTGATCACCGTGCCGGTCGAGCTCGGCATGAATGGCATTCCGAAGACGACCAACACGCGCTCCGTTTCGCTGTATGGGTTGTCCCACGTCGTCATCACGTTCCAGAACGGCACCGACCACAACTTCGCCCGCCAAGAAGTTTTCAATCGGTTGGGCGACCTCAGTCTGCCGAGCGGCGTGACGCCATCGGTGTCGCCGCTGGCCTCGCCTTCAGGCCTGATCTATCGGTACGTGCTGCAAAGCTCCGACCGTTCGCCGATGGAACTCAAGACGCTCGAGGACTGGACCATCGAGCCGCAGTACCGGTCCGTTCCCGGCGTGGCGGACGATTCGGGGTTTGGCGGCGGCACCATGCAATACCAGGTGCTGCTCGATCAGGCGAAGATCGCTGCGGTCGGCCTGTCCGCCACGCAGGTGGAAGCCGCACTGGCGGCCAACAACGGCAATGCCGGCGGCGGCTTCTATTCGCAGGGCGGCCAGTTCTATTACGTGCGCGGCATGGGGCGTCTGAACACGCTGGAGGACATCGGCAGCGTGGTGCTGGCGGTGCATAACGGCTCCCCGGTGTTGCTGAAGGATGTCGGCCGCGTCGTCATCGGCATCGCTCCACGGCTGGGCGAATTCGGCTTCGAGAAACAGGACGATGCGGTGGAAGGCGTGATCTTCCTGCGCACGGGTGAAAAAACCCAGGATGTCCTGCAGCGGGTCGAAGCGAAGACCAAGGAACTCAACGATCACGTCCTGCCCAAGGACGTCAAGATCCATCCGTTCTACGACCGCAGCGATCTGGTTGCGGTGACCACGCAGATCGTCGAGCAGAACCTGCTGCGCGGCATGTTCCTGGTCGTCGTGATCCTGATCTTCTTTCTCTATGATTTCCGTGCAGGTCTGATTGTCGCCACGACCATCCCGCTGGCCTTGCTGTTCGCGTTCATCTGTCTCGACCTGCAGAACGCCTCGGCCAATCTGCTTTCCATCGGCGCGGTGGATTTCGGCATCCTGGTCGATGGCGCGGTGGTGATGGTGGAAAACATCTACCGCCAGATCGCCGCGCGCAAGGGCACCTCGCTCAATATCAAGGAAATCATTATCGACGCGGCGGCGGAAGTGGATCGTCCGATCTTCTACGCCGTGGCGGTGATCGTGGTCAGCTTCCTGCCGATCTACGTGTTGTCCGGGCCATCCGGCACGTTGTTCAAGCCGATGGCGGACACCATGGTGTTCGCGCTGGTTGGCTCGCTGATCGTCACACTGACGTTGCTGCCGGTGCTGTGTGCGTGGCTGATGCGCAAGGGCGTGCGCGAGCGGCGCAACCGCGTTTTCGAGACGATCAAATCGGTCTACATCAAGGGGCTCGATTTCTGTCTCGCCCATGCGTGGGGCACGACGTTCGCCTCAGCCGTCCTGCTGGCCGGTTCGTTGCTGCTGATCCCGCGCATCGGCGCCGAGTTCATGCCGCAACTGGACGAGGGCGCGCTATGGGTGCGCGCCACGATGCCGTACACCATCTCGTTCGACGAGTCGGCGAAGATCGTACCCAAGGTGCGCGAGATCCTGCGTTCGTTTCCCGAAGTCACCACGGTCGCCTCCGAACACGGTCGGCCCGACGACGGCACGGATTCGACCGGCTTCTTCAATGCCGAATTCTACGTGGGCCTCAAGCCGTACTCGCAATGGACCGGAAGCTACCGCAGCAAGCCCGAGTTGATCGAGGCGATCAACAAGAAACTGCAGGCGTATCCCGGCATCACCTTCAACTACACCCAGCCGGCCGAAGATGCGGTGGACGAGGCCGAGACGGGCCTGAAGAGTGCGCTGGCGGTCAAGGTGTTCGGTTCCGATCTGGACACGCTGCAGCAGAAGGGCAAGGCGATCAAGCGGGTGCTGGAAAAGGTGCGCGGCATCCGCGACGTGACCCTGGTGAAGGAATTGGGGCAACCCAGCCTGAGCGTCACGATCAATCGTGCCGCGATTGCCCGTTATGGATTGAACGTCGCCGACGTCAACGGCCTGATCACGACTGCCATCGGCGGCGACGTGGCCACCCAGGTGGTGCAGCAGGAAAAGCAGTTCGATCTCGTTGTCCGCCTTGAACAGCAATATCGCGACAACCCTGAAGAAATCGGCAATATCCTGGTGGCCACGCCCGCCGGGCAGCAGATTCCGCTCAAGGAATTGGCGGACATCCGGGTGACCAACGGCGCCTCGTTCATCTACCGACAGGACAATTCGCGCTATATCGGCGTGCAGTTCTCGGTGGAAGGGCGTGACCTGGCCGGCGCGGTGGAAGACGCCATCGCGCAGGTCAACAAGAAGGTAAACCTGCCGCAGGGCTACCATCTGGACTGGGGCGGCGAATACTCCGAGTACACGGCCTCGCGTGCGCAGCTGAATGTGATCCTGCCGCTGACCCTGTCCCTGATCTTCCTGCTGCTGTTCACCCTCTACAACAACTTCAAATTCCCCTTCATCACCGTGCTTGGCGTGCTGCTGTCGGCCCCGGTGGGCGGCATCGTGGCGCTGTGGGTCACCGGTACGCCGTTTTCGGTTTCCTCCGGCATCGGTTTCCTGGCGCTGTTCGGCGTCTCGGTGCAGACGGCGGTCGTCTACATCTCCTATGTCAACGAACTCCGCCGCGGCGGCATCATCCTGGACGAGGCCATCCGCGAAGCCGCGATCCTGCGCCTGCGTCCGATCATGATGACTGCCCTGGTGGCGGCGCTGGGGCTTTTGCCCGCGGCGCTGGCCACCGGAGTCGGCACCGATACCCAGCGGCCGTTCGCCCTGGTCATCGTCAGCGGCCTGTTCACCCGGCTGCTGATCAGCATCTTCCTGATGCCGGCGCTGTATGCGCTGGTGGCAAGGCCGGATGACCGGCTGGAGGTGTGAGGCGGCCTGCGGGAATTGGACCATGCGTTCCGCATAATCGGCCAATGTTACGAATAGAGCCGCCATTGCTGGTCAGCGCAAGCGGCATCGCAAGATCTGTCGTTTGCGTGGTTTCAGTGCCGGATCAGGCTTTGGACAGGTCTGGGCAGGCTCGCTGCCGGGGTTGGAGCATTGCAGCGAAGGCGCCGGTGTAGGAGTATGGGGCGGGGATTGGGGTGGTTCGCTTCGTGTGTGAGTTCGCAGTTTCGGTGCGATTTCACGGGCATGATTACGAGCGGGGGCAAATCCCCAATCGTGCTTGCCGTTAAGGACGTCTGATCATCGAGGGCATCGGATGAGTCATGGATTGCGAAGGAATGTATGGCTGCGCCATGGCGCGGTAGCCTTTGCCTATGCGCTCGGATATGCGTTGCTGCGGCAAGTGTCGTGGTCGCACTGGTTGCTGTTCACAGGCTACCGCCTGTCCGTGCTGTTGTTGGTGCCCTACCGCTACTGGCCCGCGTTGGTGGTCGGCGAAATGGGCCCATTGGCGTACGTCAGTTTCTCGTGCCTTGAAAGCTTTGGTTGGATCTGGTCCAGCCTCATGCTGGTGCCACCCATCGCCCTTGCGATGCCGGTGGTCAAGGTATGCCGCGACCGCTTGAACATGATCCCGGCTCGTGGCCGGGTACGCATGGGTGCCGTGCTGATATGCACGCTGGTGGTTTCCGGGCTTTGGTCCCTTATGAACCTGGCCGCCCTCTCGGTGGCGAAAACTCCCCCCAGCTATCCGCCGATCGACTACGGCGTTGCTGCAGCCCAGTATTTCATTGGCAACTACCTGGGCATTCTGACGGTGGTGCCTTTGGTGCTCATGGTATGGGAGGCTGGAGCGGGGCGAGCTGTGTCGTGGCGTGTAACCATCGAGCATGCATTGCGCAGTCGTCTCGCGATCGAGTCGACGGCGTTCGTGCTGCCTGCGCTGGCACTGCTCGTATGGGTCGGGCTGGAGGCGTCGGGTGTGGGGTCGCGACAGGTCGCACAGATGCTGATGTTTTTGCCTGTGATCTGGCTCGCCCTGCGCCACGGCTGGCATGGCGCTGCGGTCGGCGGCGCAATCGCGAGTATCGCCGTGGTACTGACGATGCCTGAGCTGCGTGATACGTCGACTCTGCAGGCTGAGGTTTTTGTGGCCTTTGCCACTACGTCGATGTTGCTGTTTGGAAGTCGGATTGCCCTGCTGCATCAACAGCAGGGACAGGGCAGCGAACCTGCCGAAAAATCCCTCGACCTGGCTCGTCGCATTCAGGCGCAGTGCGAGGCGCAGTTGCGCCAGACCTCGTTGGGGATCGAGCTGATCAGTGAAGCTGTGCACACAACCGAAGAGATGATGTTCGAACGCTTGCGGCAGTTTAGGCCGCTGGTGGATACACGCGAGCTTCGGCGCCGTACCACAGTTACCCGGGAACAGCTGTTCCAGTTGGCGGATGGCCTGAACCCAGTGACCTTGCGTGAGCATGGCTTGGTCGCCGCGTTGCGTCATGGCGGTATTGCCCGGGCCCTCAACAGCCATCGCATCGGTTATTGGTGCCGGGCGCAGGGTGGAGTCGACCAGTTATCCCACCCCATCCAGCTGGCACTTCATCGCCTGGTGTGTGAGGGAGTCACCCATCTGTGTACGGGCCATAGCGTGGGCGATCTCACAGTCCACCTGCGCAGCGGTCAGCACGCCGGTCGGCGTTGGGTTGTCGTTCGGATCGATGCGCTCTTTTCGACAGATTCGGGATTACGGGTGCGTGGAGGCCCCTTGCTCCACCGTCTGGCCGCAACCGGTTTGGGCATGGATGCCATCAGGGACCGTGCCGCGCTCTATGAAGGCAAGGTCAAGGTGCGCATCACCGCGCATGGCGAATGCATCAGCATGATGGTCTACGACGACGCGGTTGACTCGCTGGAACGGGTGGTGCTGGTCGAACGCACCACCCCGGAGCTCTTCAGTTTCAGTTGACGTGCGAGCTGCACTCGACCGGATCGGTGCAAGGCGCCGTTGCTGCCTGGAACATCACTGCGCCACTGCTTTGTGGTGTGGCCGTGACCTGCACCGAATTGTCCTGATAGACCGTGGCGCCGCCCGTCGTGGGCGTCGGGCTGATGGATGAGGCATTCTGCGGCGTTTGAAGGTTCTTCGCACTGCTGCCCATCGGCAACGGCAGGAACACGCCGTTCGCTGTAGCCACGGCAACCAGGACATTGCCCGAGTAGTCGTTGACCTGGATGTATTTCACGCCTGACTTGACCCAGGTGTAGACGTGGTAACCAGGCATGCTGCTCACGTCCTGCGCATCGGTGGGCCATGCGCTGCCAAGCCCTGCGCTGGGTTGCTGCTGCGCGAGGGCGGGGCCGGCGAATGCAGCGGCCATCAGCCCCACGAGCAACGCCGGCCGTACGGCAAATCCTTTCCGATTCATATGCGTATCCCCCTTCGTTATTGGTGGTTGAGGGCCGAATGTAGCACCGTTGGCCGCGGGTAAAACGTGTCGCGTGGCATAGCTCCGGTTCACCTGTTTGGTGAAACATCGGAGCGAATTGGACTCTGAAGAACGTTGATACTTCCGCAATGCCACGTTCTTCGGTCGTTCCGGCATCGCTCCGGAAACGAAAAAGCCCACTCGCGAAAGTGGGCTCAGACGTTAGCTGTACATGGTGGCCGAGGACGGAATCGAACCGCCGACACGGGGATTTTCAATCCCCTGCTCTACCAACTGAGCTACTCGGCCGGAAACCTTGTTTCCACGGGACAACCGCGAGGGTTGCCGATGATGCGTGGAGCCGCGCATTAGACCGAATGCGCGGCGTTTCGTCAAGACTCGGCGTCGGGAGCGGTGAAGCCGGAGGCCTTGGCGAAGTCGCCGCCGAACAGGAATTTCTCCATTTCTTCGCCGAGGTATTTGCGCGCTTTCGGATCGAGCGGGTTGAGCCGGTATTCGTTGATCAGCGTGGTCTGGTGGGCCAGCCACTGCTGCCACGCTGGCTTGGATATCTCGGCGTAGATACGCTGGCCGAGTGGGCCGGGCCACGGAGCGAAGTCGAGGCCTTCTGCGTCGATGCCGAGCTTGGCGCAATGGATGGTACGGCTCATAGTCTGGTTCCTTGACGGCGGTGCCGGTCGGGCGTAGCCGAGGTGAAGTGTGGGGCTTGCGGCATGCGCTCAGCTGGCGTCGTTGATCTGCATCAGCAATGTGCGCACGGGTGCAGGCAGGCCAAGTGCGCTCAGTTCGCCGGCGCTGCACCAGCGCAGCTGCGGATTATCGGCGATGCCGCGCTGTGCTGTCGCGCGATCGAACAGCAGCGGTTCGATGTTCAATCGATAGTGGCTGAACACGTGGGTGAACGGGGTGAGCGTTTGCGCGTCGTCGATTCGCGCATGCTGTTGCGCGATGCGCCAGGCGCCATCGGGATCGGCGGCTTCGGGCAGGCTCCACAGGCCCGACCACACGCCTTGCGGTCCGCGTCGTTCCAGCAGCACGCGGCCCTGGTTGTCGCGCAGGATCAGCATCACGGTGGCACGGGTGGGAATGGATTTGCCGGGTTTGCGGCTTGGCAACAGTGCGGTGAGATCGTCGCGGTACGCGATGCAGTCGCCGGCCAGCGGGCAGTCTGTGCAGCGCGGGCGCGAGCGCACGCAGAGAGTGGCGCCCAAGTCCATGATCGCCTGGGTGTAGTCGGCGACACGGCTGGTTGGCGTGTGCGCTTCGGCGTGCAGCCACAGTTGTTTTTCCACCGCGCTTTCGCCCGGATGGCCGTGGATACCGTGATAGCGGGTGAGTACGCGTTTGACGTTGCCGTCGAGGATCGCGAAACGCAGTCCATGCGCCTGCGCCAGGATCGCGCCGGCGGTGGAGCGGCCGATGCCGGGCAGCGCGCGCAGCGCGTCGAAATCGCGCGGCAGTTCGCCGCCATGCTGCTCGACGCAGATCTGCGCGGCGCGATGCAGGAAGCGCGCGCGGCGGTAGTAGCCGAGCCCCGACCACAGTGCCAGCACGGTGTCCCCGTCGGCTGCGGCGAGGTCGCGCAGTGTCGGCAGCGCGCGGATGAAGCGCTCGAAGTAGCCGATGACAGTGGCAACCTGGGTCTGCTGCAGCATCACTTCGGACAGCCATACGCGATAGGCGTCGCGCGGGTGCTGCCAAGGCAGATCCTTGCGGCCGTGCTGGTCGAACCAGCGCAGCAGGCGGGTGGCCAGGGGTGCGCTCATGGCTTCTTGTTGACGGCGGGTTTCGCCGGTGCGGCTGCGGTGCTGGCGGCTGCGGGCACGTTGTCGCCGGCCTGCACGGTGAGGCCCTCGATGCTGATGCTACCGGTTTCGATCTTCGCGATTTCCGCGTGGCCGCTGATCGGGGGCACGCTCAGCCGCGCTGTCTGTTCGTCGCCGAGCTGACTCCACCAGTGCGCCAGCGCTAGCGGTGGCAGGCGCAGGTCGGCGTGGTTGTCGGGGCCGTCGAGTTTCAGTGCGAGCAGCAGCGGGTTGTTCTGGTCGGCTGGGGTCAGCGCCAGTGAAATGGCGTACTGCCCGGCGTCGGCCTGATCGAGTTTGCCGGTGAGGTGGGCAGCGGCATCGGCGGCGCCGTGCCAGTGCGCGTTGCCGGTGAGCGCCAGCGTCATCGCGCTGCCTTGCGACAGGTGCAGGGTGATGTTGTCCAGTTGCAGCGCGTTGCCCTCGATGCGCGGCGTGGCAGACAGCCGCAATTGCACTGGCGTGTTCGCCGCGGTGGTGGCGGACAGGCTGAGCGGAAACGGCTGGCCCGAGATCAGGCTGCCGGCTTCCAGCGCGACGTTGTCGAGCAGAACCTCATTGCCGCGCACCACGCTGCCGCGATTGATGCTGATGCCGGTATCGATCCGTGGAATGTTCGGTGGCGTGCCTGCCGGCTGCGCGGGCAGGGCGGCCAGCCACGCCTGCAGCGCGTCCAGGTCGACCCGCGGCGAATCGATCTGCAGTTGCGAGATCACGGTCGGGCCGCCGAACAGCGTCCGCCAGGGCAGCGCGAGCCGGCCGCGTGCAGCCAGCAGGATCGGCACGTTGGCACCTTCCGCATTGAGCGTGATGCCGTCGAGATCCAGCGCCGGACGCGGGAACAGGGTCGGGCTGGCCGGGCTGGCCAGGTTCAGTTCGAGCCCGGCCGAGCGCGCCTGGGTCTGCAGCATCCGGGTGAAGCGATCCGGTTGCAGCACCAGATAGACGGCGATGACTGCGGCCAGCACCAGCGTCAGCACGAAGCCGCCAAGCACCAGCAGGATCAGCCGAAGTCGACGCGACATCGCTCAGCCTCGCCGTCGCGATTCAGTCATGGCCATGCCCGTCGCCGAGGCTGGCTGGCAGCAGGCCGTCGACAAACGCCTCGGCCTCGAACACGCGCAGGTCGGTGGCGGTTTCACCGAGACCGACATAGCGGATCGGCAGGCCGAACTCGCGCGCCAGCGCAAACACCACGCCGCCCTTGGCGGTGCCGTCGAGCTTGGTCACGACGAGGCCGGTGACGCCGACGATCTGGCGGAACTGGCGTACCTGGTTGACCGCGTTCTGGCCGGTGGTGCCGTCGATCACCATCAGCACCTCGTGCGGCGCGGCATCATCGATTTTCTTCAGCACGCGGGCGATCTTGCCTAGCTCGTCCATCAGGCCGCCCTGGGTGTGCAGGCGGCCGGCGGTATCGGCGATCAGCACGTCGATGTCGCGCGAGCGCGCGGCCTGCAGCGCATCGAAGATCACGCTGGCGGCGTCGGCATCCTGGCCTTGCGAGATCACCGGCACCTGGTTGCGTTCGCCCCAGGTCTTCAGCTGTTCGACGGCAGCGGCACGGAAGGTGTCGCCCGCGGCCAGCATCACCGCGCGTTTCTCATCGCGCCACCTGCGGGCCAGTTTGCCGATGGTGGTGGTCTTGCCGGCGCCGTTGATGCCGACGATGAGCACCACGAACGGTTGCTTGCCGCGCACGTCGAGCGGCTGCTCGACCGGCTTCAACAGCGCGATCAGCGCCTGGCGAAGGGCCGCCAGCAGCGCGGGCGCGTCGGCGAATTCGCGCTTGTGCATGCGCTTGCGCAGGCTCTCGACCAGCTCGCTGCTGGCTTCGACGCCGACATCGGCGGTGATCAGGGTGGTTTCCAGCTCGTCGAGCAGATCGTCGTCGAGCTTGGGATGGCGCACGAACAGCGAGCTGAGGCCGCGCGCGAAGGCGTTGCCGGACAGCCGTTCGCGCCAGCTGCGCTTGGTCGGCGCTTCTGCAGGAACAGGTACAGATTCGATGCCCGGCGCGGCGAAGCGTTCGGCCTCGGGCTGCGTTTCGGCGGGCGCAGGGATTTCCGCCAGCGCCTCGTGCAACAGCGGATCATCGCTTTCCGGCGCGCCGGCGTCGGCGGCGTGCTTCTCGCTGGTGGGCTGCGCCGACCCCGTTTCGGTGGGCTTCTTTTTCCAGAACTTGAGCATTGCGGGCGTGATTCAAAGACAATGGGCGGCATGCTAACACTCCAACCTGTACGGGCCGATGAGCGTCTCGCCGGCGAAGGCGCGGCACCTTGAACGGTGGTCGCAAGACCGGGCCGGGGCGGATTCGCATCATCGGTGGCAGCCTGCGCAATTCGCGGCTCGATGTGCCGGATCTGCCGGGCCTGCGGCCCACCGCTGAGCGGGTGCGCGAGACGCTGTTCAACTGGCTGGCGCCGGTGGTCGAGGGCGCGCGCTGTCTGGATCTGTGCGCCGGTACCGGTGCGCTCGGTATCGAGGCGCTGTCGCGCGGTGCGGCCAGGGTGCAGTTCGTCGAGCGCGACGCGCGCGCGGCGCAGGCGTTGCGCGACAATCTGGCGCGGCTCAAGGCCGCGGCCGGCCTGGTGGCCGTGGTCGATGCGGGTCTGTTCCTGCGCGGTGCGCCGCAGGCGCAGGATCTGGTCTTTCTCGATCCGCCGTTTGCGCTGGAGCTGTGGTCGGCGCTGGCGCGGCAGCTGGAGCAGGGCGGCTGGCTTGCGGCGCAAGCCTGGATCTATGTGGAGTCGCCGCGCACTGCCGCGCCGGCACTGCCGCCCAGCTGGCAGCTGCACCGCGAGGGCCATGCCGGCGAGGTGCGTTTTGCGCTCTATCGGCGCGCGCTTCCGTTAAGCTAGGGCCAATTTCAGCTGCCGCTTTCGTCTCGTGAGAAAACCTTTGGGCAATCCGCGCCTGGCCATCTATCCGGGCACCTTCGATCCGATCACCAACGGCCACACCGATCTGGTGACGCGCGCCGCGCCGCTGTTTGACCGGGTGATCGTGGCGGTGGCCGACAGCTCCAGCAAGGGGCCGGGCTTCAGTCTCGGCGAGCGGATCACCTTGGCGCGGCTGGCGCTAGCCGACCTGCCGAACGTGGAAGTGCGCGGTTTCGATTGCCTGCTGGCCACCTTCATCGAGGAAGTCGGTGCCGGCGTGATCATCCGCGGCCTGCGCGCAGTGTCGGACTTCGAATACGAATTCCAGCTGGCCAGCATGAACCGGCATCTGATTCCGCAGGCAGAGACGCTGTTCCTGACGCCGGCGGAACAATACAGTTTCATTTCCTCGTCGCTGGTGCGCGAGATCGGCCGCCTCGGCGGGGATATTTCCGGTTTCGTGCATCCGGCGGTACAACAGGCCATGCGGCAGCGCTGGCACAAGAGCCGGACCGGCTCCAACAAGCAACCCGAAACAGAAGGTGATAACCATGCGTAAGTTCGCTCTCATCGCTGCCGTCGCACTGACCGCCACTCTGGCCCTGAGCGCCTGCGGCAAGCACGGAGATGACCAGCAGGCTGGTCAGCAGCAGGCACAGCAGGTGTCCAAGCCGACCGATCCCAACGATGCCAAGGGGTGGGGTTCCTACCTCGGGCAGATCGTGCAGAAGAACATGCAGGGCATGAGTGCGAACCAGCCCTACGCGTACATGGTGACGGCCGGCACCACTGACGAAACCAAGGCGCAGAACGAGCGCCAGCTGCAGAGCGTGCAGGACACCGTCGCGCGCGGAGTCCTGCCGGGCAACCTGCTGGCCTTCGGTGGCCCGAGTTCCACCACCACCGCCGATCTGGTCGTGGCCGCCTTCAAGGATGCCAAGCCGGGTTCGTTCAAGGACGTCATCATCCTGTTCATCGGCGACAAGGCCGACGAACAGCGCGTCACCGATGCATTGAAGCCGACCGGCGCCACAATCCGCTTCGTCGTCATGTAAACGCGGTTGCCGCGCCGGTCATGCCGGCGCGGTGTTGCACCATCGCCCTCGCTCCCACGGTGCGAGGGCGATGTGTGGGGCCGGTCGCTGTGAGATATCCAGCGCGCCGGTACGCTCTCCCCAGGCGTCCCACCCCAGCATGTAGTATCGACTGCCATGTCCCTGAAAATCCTCGATACCTGCGTCAATTGCGACGTCTGTGAACCGGCTTGCCCGAACAAGGCGATCTCGCTGGGCGAGGAGTTCTACGTGATCGATCCGGCGTTGTGTACCGAATGCGTTGGTCATCATGACGAGCCGCAGTGCGTAGTGGTGTGCCCGGTCGAATGCATCATCAGCGATCCCGAGCATGTCGAGTCGCCCGCGGAGCTTGATCTCAAATACCGCCACCTGATGGCCCAGGAGTCCGCTGCATGAATTTCCCCCTGAACTGGCGGGTGCTGTCGCTGAGCCTGCTGCTGGTTGGCAGTACGGCATTCGCGGCCGATGGCGCACCAAAAACGGCGACGGCGGTTCATCCCGCGCCGATGCAGTTGCGCCCCGGCCATGCGGCGATCGCCAGTGCAAATTTCATCGCCACCAATGCCGGTCTCGAAGTGCTGGCCAAGGGCGGCAACGCGTTCGACGCGGCGGTCGCGGTGGCCTCGACCCTGTCGGTGGTGGAGCCGGAGAGCTCCGGTATTGGCGGCGGTTTCATGGCCGTGCTGCATCGGGCGAAGGACGGCCACGATATTTTCATCGACGCCCGCGAAGCCGCCCCGGCGGCGGTCAATCGCAAGGATTATCTCAATCCCGACGGCAGCCCGAATCGTGATACCGCGCTGAAGGGGCCGCTCTCGGCCGGTATTCCCGGCGAGCCGGCAGGCCTGGTGCTGATCGCGAAGCGCTACGGTCGCCTGCCGCTGCAACAGTCGCTGGCGCCGGCGATCCGGGCTGCCCGCGACGGCTTCCAGCCGGATGCGCGCCTGCGTGGCTCGATCGCCGCGGAGCAGAAGTCCCTGCAACGCTGGCCGGCCTCGGTGGCGAAGTACCTGCCGAACGGCAAGCCGCCGGTGGAAGGTGCGATCTGGCGCGATCCGGACCAGGCACGCACCTGGGAGTTGATCGCCGAACACGGCGACGACGGTTTCTATCATGGCGAGACGGCGCAGAAGCTGGTCGACGCGGTGCGTACGGCCGGCGGCAACTGGACGCTGGCCGATCTGGCCAACTACCGGGCCAAGGAGCGCACGCCGATCGTGCTGAATTATCGCGGCTACCGCATCGTCACTGCGCCGCCGCCGTCGTCCGGCGGCGTGGCGATCGCCGAGATCCTCAACATCCTGTCCGGCTTCGATCTGTCGAAGATGGACCAGGCGCAGCGCGTGCACACCATCGTCGAGGCGATGCGCCGCGCGTTCCGCGATCACAACGACTACCTTGGCGACCCGGATTTCGTGAAGATGCCGCTGGACATGCTGCTGTCGCCGTTCTACGCCGACGGCCTGCGCCAGGGCATCCTGCCGGACAAGGCGACGCCGTCGTCGATGCTGCCGCGCGCCGAGGCACCCGAGCCGGGCATGCACACCACGCATTTCTCGATCATCGACGCCGACGGCAACATGGCGGCGGTGACTTCGACGGTGAACTACACGATGGGCTCCACCTTCGTCGCCGAGGGCACCGGCGTGCTGCTGAACGATGAGATGGACGACTTCGCGCTGGTGCCGAACAAGCCGAACGTCTACGGCCTGCTAGGCAGCGCGGCGAATGCGCCGGAGCCCGGCAAGCGCATGCTGTCGTCGATGTCGCCGAGTATCGTGATCGGTGCCGACCGCACCGCGGTGATCGGCTCGCCCGGCGGTTCGACCATCATCACCCAGGTGCTCGAAGGCATCCTGAATTTCATCGATGGCGAGAGTGCGTTGCAGATCGCCGCGCACAAGCGTTTCCATCATCAGTATCTGCCGGACGAGGTGATGGTGGAGGACGGCACGTTCGACCCGGCCACCAGCGATGCGCTGACCAAGATGGGTTACACGCTGAAGCAGCGCGAGTCGTGGGGCTTCATGAACGTGGTGACCTGGGATCGCAAGACCAACCAACTCGATGCGGCCAGCGATCCGCGCCGGCCGTCGGGACTGGGCAAGGTGCAGTAAGGTCAGCCCATGGAACTGTTCTCGCTCATTGGCAATTCACAGCAACTGGATGGCGGCGCCATGTTCGGCAACGCGTCGAAGGCACTGTGGTCGCGCTGGATTGCACCGGATGAGCAGAACCGCATTCCGCTGGCTTGCCGTTGCCTGCTGGTGAAGGACTTACTGGTAGACGGCGTGCACGGTCGCAACGTGTTGTTCGAGACCGGCATCGGCGCGTTCTTCGAGCCCGCGCTGCGTGAGCGTTATGGCGTGGTCGAATCGCGACATGTGCTGCTGGATTCGCTGGCCGAGATCGGTTTGAGCGATGCGGACATCGACGTGGTGGTGCTGTCGCACCTGCATTTCGATCACGCCGGCGGCTTGCTGGCGGCGTGGGAAAAGGATCAGCTGTTGCGTCTGCTGTTTCCGAACGCACGCTTCGTGGTGGGCGCGGAACACTGGCGTCGCGCGCTGAAACCGCATCCGCGCGATCGCGCCTCGTTCGTACCCGAACTGCAGCCACTGCTGCAGGCAAGTGGTCGGCTGGAACTGGTCGAGGGCGAGTATTCGCAGGCGCTGGGCAAGTCGGTGCGCTTCAGTTTTTCGGACGGCCATACGCCGGGCCTGATGCTGGCCGAAGTCGGCGGTGTGGTGTTCTGCGCCGACCTGATCCCCGGCCGCTTCTGGGTGCATCTGCCGATCACCATGGGCTACGACCGCTGGCCGGAGAAGCTGATCGACGAAAAACAGGTGTTTCTGGAAGACAAGCTTTCCCGCGGCGTGAGGTTGTTCTTTACCCACGATCACGATTGCGCACTGGCACGGGTGACCCGCGACGAGCGCGGCCGCTTCGGTACGGCCGATGAGCAACGCATGTTGCGCGGCGTGTCGCCGCAACTGTCGACTGGAGCGGTCTGATGGACTTGCGCAAGGGATTGTCCATGCGTGGGCTGGTGCTGAATATCGTCGGCGCTCTGCTGGTGCTGGCTGGTATCGGGCTGGTGGCGATGACGGCGCGTGGCCTGCTCAACTACCGCGTGGCGGCCAGCCGGCACGGCGGCGAGGTGATCGATCTCGACGCGAATGCCCAGCCACAGCCGGGCCAGCACGGCTACATGGCGCGCATTGTCGGAACGCCGCAAGTGGTGGAGGCGCCGCACGACCCGGAGTTCAATGTGCGGGTGAACACGCCGGTGCTGGTGCGTCACGTGGAGATGTTCCAGTGGCGCGAAATACGCATCGGCGATAGCGTGCATTACGAGCTTGACTGGGTCGATCGACCACTTGATGCCAGCCATTTCGAGGATCCGCGCGGCCACGCGAATCCCGCCAGCTTCCCGATCAGTGGCAAGCAGTTCGATGCCGGTCTGGTGCAGATGGGCGGATTCAAGTTGGGGGCGGTGGTATTGCACGCGCTGCCCGGTTCGGAACAGGTCACACCGGATCCGAAGTCACTGCCGGAAAATCTCGCGGCAAGCTTCACTCTCTACCAGGATCATCTGGTGACCAGCGCGCGTCCGGCTGATCCGCGGCTGGGCGATCTGCGGGTGAGCTGGGACAAAGTGCCGCTGCAGCAGCTGACCATCGTCGGCCGCCTCAACGGTGACCAGTTCGTGGCCGCGGCCGAGGCCGCTGACGGCAAGGGTTATGACGTGCAGATCGGCGACGTGCCGCTGCTCGACATGTTTCCGGATCTGCCGGTGCCACCGGAGTTCGTGCTGAGCCGGCAGATACTGGCCGTGCTGCTGGCTGCGCTGGGTGTGTTCCTGTTGCTGCTGGCGCAGCGCGACCAGCGCGACGTACTGCTGGCGCTGGGCCTGGGCGCTCTGGTCGTGGGTACCGTGGCCAGCATGCTGTGGCTGGGTGGCGACGCGCGCATGCTGTGTGCATGGGGAGCGATCGCGCTGTCTGGCCTGTTCGTCGCGATCTGGCGCCTGCGCCGTGGCTCATCACGATCGGATCAACTTTGATCCGATCAACGATGTTCGACGCTCAGGCAGTGGCGTATGTAGTCTGGTGCAGGTTGGTGTGTTCGATGAACCACAGCCCGGCGAACAGTTTCGGGTCGATCGAATAGCCTTCGGCGGCGCGTGCGAACAACCATGCACCCGCTTCGCGGCGTGGCACTTCGTGCACCACGATGTTCTCGGTTTCGTCGCCGCCACCGGGCCCCACTTTTTCCAGCTCCCAGGCGCGCACGAACGTGATCATCTCGGTGCTCATGCCGGACGACGACGGGCCGCAATGGACGAATTCCACCCGTGCGCAGCGGTAGCCGGTTTCCTCTTCCAGTTCGCGCTGCGCGGCGAGCAACGCGCTCTCGTCGGCCTGGTCGATTTCGTCACCGACCAGGCCGGCCGGCATCTCGATGGTGTTCTGCAGGATCGACACGCGGTACTGCTCGACGAACAACACATGGTCGTCCGGTGTCACCGCCAGGATGATCACCGCGCCACCGGGGTTGTTGCGCTCGGCGTATTCCCAGCGGCCGCGCTTGCGCAGGCTCAGCCAGCGGCCTTCGTAGAGGGTTTCCACCGGGGCGCTTGCGTCGGCGGGAATGCGGTTGGCGGCATCGTTCATCGGTGATGGGTACTGGGAAAGCCAGCGACCATGTTGAACTGTCCGGCCTACAGCGACAACCGGCTGGGTCGAACGACCTGACGTGCGAGGTTCAGCGCAGCAGCGCGCGCAGGCGGCTGCGGGTGAAAGCGCCGAAGCGCAGCTGCTCGCACAGGATGTCGAGCTGATCGGGTTGCCGGCGCCGGCGCAGCAACACTTCGACGGTGCTGGCACCGGGAGCATCCAGCGCGATGCGGGTGAGCCGGCGGTACATCCGTGCCTGCTCGGCATGCTCGCGCAGTTTCGTGGCGCAGGTCGCCGCGCCGCGCAGGCGCAGGAAGGCCACTTCGTCGATGCGGTCGAGCAGGGTGTCGAGGCTGCCGAAGTGGCTGAGCAGGGCGGCTGCGGTCTTCGCACCGACGCCGGGTACGCCGGGGATGTTGTCCACCGCATCGCCACACAGCGCGAGATAGTCGGCCACCTGATGCGGATGTACGCCGAGCTTCTCGTGTACGCCGGCCGGCCCCCAGCGCTGGCTGCGGGCATAGTCCCATTGCTCGTCGTGCTCGCCCAGCAGCTGGCCGAAATCCTTGTCGGCGGAGACGATCACGCTGCGCCAGCCGAGTGCGCGCAGGTTCCACACCGTGCTGCCGATCAGGTCGTCGGCCTCGAAACTGTGGTCGATCATCAGGTGGATGCCGAGTGCTTCGGTGACCGCACGGCACTGCACGAACTGCCGCTCCAGATCCGGTGGCGGCAGTTCGCGGTTTGCCTTGTAGGGCGGGTAGATCGCGTTGCGGAACGAGCTGGTCAGCGAGGCGTCGAACGCCACCGCGATGTGCTCGGGCTGGGCACGTTCCAGCAGCTCGCACAGGAAGCGGGTATAGCCGTGCACTGCGTTGACCGGATGGCCATCTGCGTCGAAGAACTCGTTCGGCATCGAATGCCAGGCGCGGAACACATACAGGCTGCCGTCGACCAGATGGACGGCTGGAAGTCCGTTTTCCGGCGAGCTCACGGCGTCCAAGTGCTGAGCAGATCGGCCAGCACCGGGCGATCGCGGTCGGGTACCTCGATCTGTGGCGTGCCCAGGTGCACGAAACCGACCACGTGTTCGTGCTCCGCCAAATCGAGGATCGCCGCCACTTCACGGTCGTAAGCGGCCCAGCCGGTCAACCATTGCGCGCCGAAACCCAGCGCATATGCGCCGAGCAGGATGTTGTAGGCGACATTGCCGGCGCACAGCTTCTGCTCGATCTCCGGCACCTTGCTGTCGGCGTGCAAACAGGCGACGACCACCATCACCAGCGGCGCGAAGGTGTAGCGCAGGCGTTCCTTCTCGCGCTTGGCCTCGGACATGTCGGGATCGTTGCGGATCGCGATCGCGGCCAGCTGTTCGCCGAAACGCAGCTTCGCGTCGCCTTGCAGGCGGATCAGCCGGAACGGCACCAGCTTGCCGTGATCGGGCACGCGGATCGCCGTTTCCAGCAAGGCATGCAGCGTCGCCTCGTCCGGTGCCGGCTCGTCGAGCTGACGCGAGGGGACGGAATGGCGTTGCTGGAGCAGGGACAGGGCAGCGGGCATGGATCGCTCTTTCGGCGTGGGGATGCCCATGCTAACGGGCGGGTCGGCGGTGTGCGAACAACCGTCAGGCCGACAGTGGCAGCTTGAACGAACCGGGCAGCAGCGCGGCCACGCTGGTTTCCTGCGTCGCACCGCGCAGATTGGCCAGCAGCACCGGCATGGCGTCGTCGCACAGTTCGGACATTACCTGGCGGCAGGCACCGCAGGGGCTGACCGGATGGTCGGTATCGGCGATCACGGCCAGAGCCACGAAATCGCCAGGTTGGCAGCCAGCCGCGATCGCGCTGAACAGCGCGGTTCGTTCGGCGCAGTTGCACAGGCCGTAGGACGCATTTTCCACATTGCAGCCACCGAACTGGCGGCCGTCGCGGGTCAGCAGCGCGGCGCCGACCAGAAAGTTCGAATACGGTGCATAGGCCTGCTCGCGTGCGCTGCGCGCCTGAGCCAGCAAGTCGGTGAACGTGGTGATGGATACGGGCATCGGGATCTCCGGCAAGGACCCCGGGCAGCATGGGCCGCGTGTGCCGGCGGGCCAGCTTACTCTTTTCGGCCGGCCCGGATCAAAACCTGTGCGGCAAGCCGCTAAGATGTCTCAACCACTGTCGAGGGGACTGCATCATGCCGATCACCGTTGCCGCTTTGCGTGAGACCGCCGCCGGGGAACGCCGCGTGGCGATCACACCCGAGATGGCGAAGAAGCTGCGCGGCAAGGGTCTGCGCGTCCTGCTGGAACATGATGCGGGGCGCGCCGCCAGTTTTCCCGACGTTGCCTACGCCGACGTCGAATTTGCCGACGCTGCCGGTGTGCTGGCCCAGGCCGATCTGCTGGCCTGTGTGCTGCCACCGGACGACGCCGTATATGCCGGCTTGCGCGAGGGCAGCGTGGTCGTCGGTCAGCTGCGGCCGTATGGCGCGGCCGAGCGCGTCGCAGCGCTCACTGCACGCAAGTTGACCGCGTTCTCGCTGGAACTGCTGCCGCGCACCACCCGCGCACAGGCGATGGATGTGTTGAGTTCACAGGCAGCGGTGGCCGGTTATCGCGCCATGCTGATCGCCGCCGAGGCCTCGCCGAAGTTCTTCCCGATGCTGACCACCGCCGCGGGCACGATCCGCCCGTCCAAGGTGCTGGTTATCGGCGCCGGCGTAGCCGGGCTGCAGGCGATCGCCACCGCGCGCCGGCTCGGTGCGCAGACCGAGGGCTACGACGTGCGTCCTGAGACGCGCGAGCAGGTGGAATCGCTGGGCGCGAAGTTTCTCGAACTCGGTGTCAGTGCGGCCGGCAGCGGTGGTTATGCGCGCGAGCTGTCAGCGGAAGAGCGCGCCGCGCAGCAGCAGGCGCTGGCCGAACATCTGAAATCGATCGACGTGATCGTCACCACCGCGGCCGTACCGGGGCGGCCGGCGCCGAAGATCCTCACGGCAGCGATGGTCGATGGCATGAAGCCGGGAACACTGATCGTCGACTTGGCCGCCGAGGGTGGCGGCAATTGCGAACTGACCCGGCCGGGCGAGCGGGTCGAGCATGGCGGCGTGGTGATCCTGGGGCCGCTCAACCTGCCGGCTGGCGCGCCGCTGCATGCGTCGGAGATGTATGCACGCAACGTCTTCAACTTCGTCGAGCTGCTGGTGCATGACGGTGCGTTGCAACCGGATTTCAATGACGAACTGGTTGCCAAGAGCTGCCTCAGCCACGCCGGTGAAACCCGTTTCACGGCGTGAGCTGTTGTACCCGTGACCTGAAACGAATCGCCCCGCGCAAGGCGGGGCGATCATGGATCATGGATGGCCGGGGCCGCCCGGTGGTGGCGGAGGGGGCCGACCGTGGCCGTGCCGTTCGTCCCAATGCAGGCGCTCTGCGGGAGGCAGCGCGTGCCATTCGCGGATCAGTCTTTCGCGCTGTGTCGGCGGCAATTGCTGAAAGCGCTGGAAAGTGGCGTGCAGCTGTTCGCGCTGTGCCGGTGGCAGCTGGTTGAACTTGCGGATGTTCTCGCGCGCCTGTCGGCGCTCGTCCGGCGTCATCTGTTGCCAGCGTGCGATGCGCTGGCGAACTTCCTCGCGCTTTTCCGGCGGCAGCGTGACCCAGTGTTCGGCCCGCTGCAGCATGCGCGCCTGCTTGCGCGGCGACATGTCGTTCCACTCCTGCCGCAGCGGCGCCAGCACTTCACGCTGAGCCGGGTCGAGACTGTTCCACAGGCGCGGCGGTGGCATGTCGCCTTGTGGCGGTGGCGGCGCATTCTGCGCATGCAGCGGCGCAGCGAAGACGCTGCCGAGCAGGGCGGCAAGCAGCAGGGGAATGATCGGGCGAAGAAGTCTGGTCATGGCTCAGCGGGTTGCCGGGTGACTGTTGTTGGCAGCCAGCCAGTCGTAGAAGTCGAGATTCTGGTAAAGGCTTGGATCGGCCTTGTCGGCATCCGGTGGCAGATCGTTGTCCGGGTCCGCTGCGGGATCGGCCGTGTTGCTGATCTGCGTCGAGGTGTTTGCGTGGCGCTGCGGCAACGGTTGCCACACCATCATCGCGGCCAGCGCGATCACGGCGAAGGCGCCTGTCGGGATCAGCCAGCGAACGGTGTGGTGGGGGCGCGCCTGCGTTGCTTCGAGCGCTTTCCGTCGCGCTGCGCGCAGACGTCCGGCGGTAGCCGGATCAATGTGCTGGGCAGCCTCGTGCCAGAGCTTGCGGGCGCGCTGTTCGAAATGTTTGTCGGGTCGATTCTTATCGGACGAGGTCATCGCCAGTCCTCCAGTTGATCGCGCAGATGATGCATCGCGCGTGAGAGATGCGTTTTTACACTGCCTTCGGAGCAGCCCATGGCGCGTGCGGTTTCCGCCACGTCTAGCCCTTCCAGCATGCGCAGCATGAACGCCTCGCGCTGGCGCTGCGGCAGCTGCCTGACCGCGGTGGCCATGTCCGCGTACGACTGCACGTCGTGCAGCCGGTCGAGCGGGCCGGGGCCGGGGTCGGCGGGTTCCCACGAAGGCAGTTCGTCGCCATCGTCGTCGCGACCACCACCGAGCCAGCCCACCACGATCGAGCGCACCTTGCGGCGGCGCTGCAGATCGACGATGCGCCGGCGCAGGATGCCCCAGAACAGCGGGGACCATTCCGCAGCGGGTTTGTCGCGGTAATGCCTGACCAGCCGCAGCATGGCGTCCTGCACCGCATCCATGGCGTCCTCGCGCTGACGCAGCTGCAGCTCGGCCATGCGGAATGCGCGCCGCTCGACCTGCGCCAGAAACGCATCCAGCGTGGCAGGCGTTTCGCGGGTGTCGCTCAGCTGGCCTTCGACCAGCATGTCCGCGTCGAGCGTGCCGGCCACGCTGCTCATGGCCGCCTCGTCCGCATCGTCGGATGACGCATCCTCGGGCTCCATCGGTTCGGTTCCCGTAATCAACGCGGCAGGCTCGCACGGGTTGACCCGCACCCGTATGATGCGAACACGACGTCCTGGCGGGCGGCTCTCATAGGGGATGGGGTCATGATCGACGGTTTCCTGGCGCTGTATATCTTCATGCTGGCCGCGTTTACCGGCTACGAAATCATCGCGCGGGTGCCGGTGATCCTGCACACGCCGCTGATGTCCGGTTCCAACTTCGTGCACGGCATTGTGCTGGTTGGGGCGATGATTGCGCTAGGCCACGCGCAGACGCCGTTCGAGATCACCATCGGCTTCATCGGCGTCCTGCTGGGCGCCGGCAACGCCGCCGGCGGCTACGTGGTGACCGAGCGGATGCTGGAGATGTTCAAGCCCAGCAAGCCGGAAGCCGGCAAGGGAGCCCACGGATGAGCTGGCTGCCGATGATGATCAAGGCCTGTTATTTCCTCGCCGCTCTGCTGTTCATCCTGGGTCTGAAACGCATGAGTTCGCCGCGCACCGCGCGCGGCGGTATCGTGTGGGCCGGCTACGGCATGCTGCTGGCGGTACTGGCCACGTTCTTTCTGCCGGACATGCGCAACCTTGGTTTGATCATCGCCGCGGTGCTGATCGGCGTCAGTGCGGCATGGTGGAGCGGCAAGCGCGTGGCGATGACCGCGATGCCGCAGATGGTGGCGCTCTACAACGGCATGGGCGGCGGTGCGGCGGCGGCGATCGGCGCGGTCGAGCTGATCGGCTACGTGCGCAACTGGGCGCTGCTGCATCCGGCGGGCATTCCCGATACTTCGCCGCTGCGGCCGGAAAGCTGGGCAATCAATGCATTGCAGCCGATGCCGACGGTGGTGGCGCTGACCACGACGGAGCTGGCGCTGGGCGTGCTCGGCGCGCTGATCGGTGCGGTCAGTTTCTCCGGTTCGCTGATCGCGTTCGCCAAGCTGCAGGGCTGGCTGGACAAGCGTTTCGTGTTTGCCGGTCAGCGCGTGGCCAATATGTTGTTGCTGGCGGCGGCGGTGCTGATCGGTATCGCGCTGGCTAGCGGTCATGTCAGCCTGCCGCTGATCGTGGCGTTCTTCGCGCTGGCGCTGCTGTTCGGGTTGATGATGACGTTGCCGATCGGCGGCGCCGACATGCCGGTGGTGATCTCGCTGTACAACGCGTTCACCGGGCTGGCGGTGGCGTTCGAGGGTTTCGTGCTGGGCAACGAGGCGATGATCATCGCCGGCATGGTGGTCGGCGCGGCCGGCACGCTGCTGACCCAGTTGATGGCCAAGGCGATGAACCGTTCGATCGGCAACGTGCTGTTCGGCAGCTTCGGTGCGGCCGGCGGCGAAGCGCAGGCGATCGAGGGTGCGCAGAAGCCGGTCGACGCGGCCGATGCGGCGGTGATGATGGCTTACGCCGAGCGCGTGGTGATCGTGCCGGGTTACGGCCTGGCGGTGGCGCAGGCACAGCACAAGGTGTGGGAATTCGCCCAGTTGCTGATCAAGCGCGGGGTGAAGGTGAAGTTCGCGATCCACCCGGTGGCGGGCCGCATGCCCGGGCACATGAACGTGCTGCTGGCCGAGGCTGGCGTGCCGTATGACCTGATCGCCGACATGGACGACATCAATCCGGAGTTTCCGGCTACCGACGTGGCGCTGGTGATCGGTGCCAACGACGTGGTGAATCCGCTGGCCAAGACCGATCCGGCTTCGCCGATCTACGGCATGCCGATTCTCGACGTGAGTGCGGCCAAGCACGTGATCGTGATCAAGCGCGGCAAGGGCACCGGCTTTGCGGGCATCGAGAATGCGCTGTTCTACGCCGACAACACGCGAATGCTGTACGGCGATGGTCAGGCTGCGATGGGCGAACTGGTGACGGAGCTGAAGGCGATCGACGCCTGAGTCACTTGTCGGCCGCGATGGCGTGCGCACGCTTGCGTGGCGCATGCCAGGCAAGCCATGCGGCCAGCAGCATGGCCAGCGCGGTATAGCTGATGTCCGCTGGCGACAATGCCATGCGCGCCAGTTGCCACAGCATGCCGGCACCGGCCGTGCGCAATGCGTCGATCAGGCCCATGCCCATGTTGCCGGCGATCAGTACCGCGGCGATCAGCATGTTGACGTAGATCACCGCCAGCACCGTGGCCCAGGCCGCCAACAGCGCGGCACCGGCACCCGCCGGATATACGTAGTTGCGGATGGCCCAGGCCAGCAGGGCACCGATTGGCAGTGCCAGCCACGGCAGCGGATGGCGCAGGTACAGCGTGGCGACCACCCATACCGCACCGGCGGCCAGTCCCAGCAGGGCGGCACTGAACAGCGCGAACACGAACAGCAATACGTTGCGCACGCTCATTGGCGACGGCACGGCAGGGTGGCTGGGAACATGCGTTTGTCCATCAGGCAAAGCGGCCATCATAACGTGATGCCAGCTGACGACGGCGCCAAGCGTATGGCGCCATTCCCTTGAGTTTCATGATTCCGGCCTGATCTGGGACAAGCGGGCCCGCGTGACGGACGGCATAATGCACAACCTGGGTTCGACGCGTGATCGCGCCCGCAGATACAGGATTGGCGAGTGGCATGAGTGGTTTCAGTTTGAGTAGCGAACCCTTCACCCTGATGCGTGATTGCAGCGCCGTCATGGTGCCGCAAGGTGACGTGGTGAGCCTCCCCGCCGGCCAGATCGGTTATATCACCCAGGCGCTGGGTGGCAGTTTCACGGTGTATGTGGAAGGCAATCTGTTCCGCATCGCCGGCAAAGACGCCGACGCACTGGGCAAGGAACCGCCTGCACCGATCGAGGTGGCCGCCGACGCCACTGACGCGGATGTGGAGAAACTGGCGTGGGATCAGCTGCGCACCGTGTTCGATCCGGAGATCCCGGTCAATGTGGTCGAGCTGGGGCTGGTCTACGACCTCAGCCTGGAGCAGACCGCATCGGGCGAACGCAAGGTCTACGTGAAGCTCACCCTGACCGCGCCCGGCTGCGGCATGGGCGACATCCTGGTGGACGACGCGCGCACCAAGCTGGAAATGATTCCCACCGTCGCCGAAGCGGACGTGGATCTGGTGTTCGATCCGCCGTGGAGTCATTCGATGATGTCCGACGCGGCCAAGCTGGAAACCGGCATGCTGTGAGTTTGCCCCCTCCCCACCGGAGAGAGGGGCGGGGTGAGGGGCCGTTTTGCGTGGGCGCTCAGCCGGCGGCTTCCTCGAAGCGGTTCGCGTCGCGATTCTTGCGCACCTTGGCCGGATCCCACACGCGACCGTTCATGGTGATGTAGACCCCATCGGGCAGCGTCTGCACCGCGGCCACCGCGCAGCCGATATTGAACACGGCATCGGAGCCCTGGAAGCGCGCGGGGTTCAGCGCACCGGTCAGCACAATCACCTTGCCTTTGATGGTCGCCAGCTCCTTCGCCGTCTCCACCATGGTGTCGGTGCCGTGGGTGACCAGGACATGGCGATGCGGCTGGGCCTCGATCGTCGAGCGTACCAGCGCGCGATCCTCGGCACCCATGTGCAGGCTGTCCTTGCGCAGGATCGGAATCACGTCGAACTGGAACGCCACGCCGAGCTGGCCGAGGATCTCGCCGATCTGTGGCGCGCCGATCTTGTAATCCGACTTGTCGTCGAAATAGATCTTGTCGATGGTGCCGCCAGTGGTGACGATGGTCAGATGCTGCATGCGGGTGGCCGAAGAGGGGACGGGGTATTTTAGCCCGTGCTTGCGTGGAGCGCTTGCCTGGCGACCAATAGCAGGGGCCCGCTTGCGGGCTATGCTCTTCAGCACGTTGCAAAGGCATCGCCCGCAGGCGGACTCCGCAAGAAAGTTGTCAGCCCAGCAGTAGCGCGGTGTTGCGGGTGTCCGGCGAGATCAGTCGATCGAGACCGTGGCCGACGAAGCGCTGCAGCGCCGCGGCCGGACGTGGGTCGCCTTGCGAGTTTGACCAGGTCGCCTGTCGCGCCAACAATGCCGCCGCTGCACAACGCGCCAAGGTGATGGCGAGGCCACGTGCACCGGCTTCCAGCGTATCGCGCGTGGCCGCGTGCTGATCGAGCCAGCGTGCAGCCGCATCCAGCGTCTGTCGGATCGCGCTGGCCGCGTGCATGTCGTCGTTGCCGGCCAGCCACGCGGCACTGGCCGTACGCAATGCGGCAAACGTGTCGCCGGCCAGCGCGCGCAGGCTGTCCAGCGACAGCACATTGGTGGTGCCTTCCCAGATCGCATAGACCTGCGCGTCGCGCAGCAGCTGCGGCAGGCCGGTGTCCTCGATATAGCCGGCGCCACCGAAACACTCCAGCGCTTCCGAGCACAGTTTCACCGCCAGCTTGCCGGTCCACAGCTTGGCCAGCGGCGTGAGCAGGCGCAGCAGTGCGACTTCATGTGGTGCGGCGACACCATGCTCGACGCGGCCGAGCAGGTGCGCGACCTCGAACGCCAGCGCGAACGCCCCCTCGAACTCGGCCTGCATGCCGGCCAGCGTCTGCGCATGTAGCGGCTGCTCTATCAACGGACGGCCAAACGCCTGCCGCCGTGTGGCGTAATCGCGCGCCAGGCCGATCGCGCGAGCCATGCTGGCGATCGCGCAGATCGCGTTCCAGGTGCGGGTCACGTTGAGCATGGGCGCCACCTGGCGCACGCCGTGGGCGAGCTCGCCCAGCGGCCACGCGGGTAGGCTGTCCAGATGGATTTCCGCGGTGGGCAGTTCGTGCGTGCCGAGTTTGTCCTTCAGGCGGTCGATGATCAGCTCCGGTTTGCGTCGCTCACCGTCCATTGTCTCGACGTAGAACAACGCCAGCGCAGCCGTGCCGGTTCCGGCGCCTTCCGGTCGCGCCAGCGCCAATGCGGCTTCGCCGACCACCGCCGAACTGAACCACTTGCGGCCATAGAGTCGCCATTGGCCGCTGGCGTCCTGGCGGGCAACGGTTTCGGTGCTGCCCACATCGGAGCCGCCGGTGTTCTCGGTCATCCACTGGCCGCTGAGCCAGAACGTCGAAGCGTCGCGGCTCAGGAAGTGCGGCAGCGCGCGCTCGATCAGTTGGCGATTGCCGGACGCCTTGATCGCCGTGGCGGCGCCATCGGTCATCGCCAGCGGGCAGGTATAGAACTCGCTGGCAAGGTGATACAGGTAGACGCGGGCGAACTCCTCCAGCCGCGCATGCTCGCTGTCGCCATGGCCGGCGGCGAGCACCGCATGGCGCGTCGTCATCGCCGCGCCTTCCTGCCACGCCGGCGTCAGCTCGATGCGGTCGATCCGCTTTCCCCACGCATCCCATGGTGTCAGCACCGGCTTGCGTCGCGTCGTCGTGCATGCGCGCTGCCATGCCATCTGCGCGTAATCGCCCAGCGCATCGAGGTCGGTATCCAGCGTGGCACGTCGGTCGGCAGACAGCGCCCGATCGAGCAACGCCAGCAGTGAGCAGTCGCTGCGATACGGGTGAGGCAGTTGCGGTGGATCCTGCAGGAAGGCCATGGCGATCTCCATCCGGATTTTTAGGTGTCGAGTATAGGCATGCGCGCATTCGACTCGTTGCGCTGGCATCATCGGAGGCTATTCGATGGGTGCGGGGCGAACGATGCGATTCTCCGAAGCGATGCAGACGGTGGTGCGCCAGAGCGATCACTGGCAGGCCACGGTCAGCGAGGACTGGTTGCAGGGGCGCAGTGCGTTCGGCGGGTTGCAGGCGGCACTAGCCCTGCGCGCGATGCGCGAGCTGGTGCCGGATGACATGCCGCTGCGCACCCTGCAGGTGACCTTCATCGCGCCGGTGCCGGCCGGTGGCGTGACCATCCGTGCGCAACGTCTGCGCGAAGGTCGCAGCGTGATCCAGGTCGAAGCCAGTCTGTGCGATGGCGATCAAACGTTGTGCCGTCTGGTGGGTGTGTTCGGTAGTGCACGTCCCTCGGTGCTGCATTTCCTGCCCGAACAGTCACCCATAGCGGCCGCGACATCGATGGAATTGCGTTACATCGAAGGCCAGATGCCTGCCTTCACCCAGCACTTCCGCGCACGCTGGCTGCGCGGCGACCTGCCATTCAGCGGCGGCAGCCAGCGCGACAGCGTGCTGCAGCTTTCCTTGCGCGACGACGGCCAACCCGACGAAACCCACGTGCTCGCCTTCGCCGACTTCATCCCGCCGATCGCACTGTCGATGTTCGATGCGCCAATCTCCGGCAGCTCGCTCACCTGGATGATCGAACTGCTGCGCGACCGCTACGACGACCTGGGCATGGACGACTGGCGTGTCGACGCCCAGTTGATCGCCGCCTGCGACGGCTACACCAACCAGAGCGTGATGCTGTGGGGGCCGCACGGCGAACCGGTGGCGCTGAGCCGGCAGAGCATGGTGGTGTTCGGGTGAGGGTGGCGAAATGAAATACGCCGCGTTCTTCCGCAACGTCAACCTGGGACGTCCCAACTGTCCATCGAAAGCGCAGCTCGAGGCGGCGTTCGTGAGTGCCGGCGCTGAGTCCGCCGTGTCATTCCTCACCAATGGCACCGTCGTGTTCGCTGTCGCGGTGGGTATCGAGCCGCACGAGGTGCTCGCTGTGGCGCATCGGACAATGCAGGTCGAATGCGGGCTCAAGGAGCCGGCTTATATCCGTACCGTCGACTACCTGGCGGAGCTCGTAGCCCTCGATCCTTTTGCTTCTGTTGATAGAAGCGCCGTCCATGAGTGCTGCGTATCGTTCCTGCCGCACGGCATTGTGTTGCCTGCGTTGCCACTGGAATCCAGGCGAGGCGACGTCGAGGTATTCCGCGGCACCGGCACCGAGGCATTGAGCCTCAGCCGCAAAGTCGGCAACACGCCGGGGAGCCCGAACGCCTTTCTCGAGAAACTCCTTGGATCACCAGTGACTACGCGCGCATGGAACACGGTCGCTCGTCTCGTGCAGCGGCATACCTGACCCATTTTCAGGCGGATACATCGCTTCAGTCTGATGATGTTGCATCGGAATTCGAACGCCGCTTCACTCCGGCACCCAGCGTCCCGATCAGCAGCAGGGTCAGCACGATCTCGGCCAGCGCCAGCCAGCGTTCGCTGGAGGAGCTCCAGCCTTCGGCGATGCCGTGGCAGAAGTAGAACAGGCTGAGGATGCCGACCCAGAGCAGGGCGCGGCGCGGATCACGGATCGCCAGCAGTGGCAGCAGCAGTGGCACGACCGTGATCGCCAGTACCAGCCACACCGGGATGGTTTGCGGCGGAAACAGCCAACCGTGCCAGACAATCTGCAGCAGGGTCAGCGCAGCCCAGGCAAGCAGGCCCAGTCGCTGTTCCGTCGGCAGGGCGACGCCCGTGCTCATGCGCCGGCCGCCAGTTTGCGTGCGGTGTCGGCAAGCCGGCGCCCCAACGCGCGGGCCAGTTCGCGTTCATGCTCGCTGATCGGGTTGTCACCCTTGGCGCCGGCGACATGGCTGGCGCCGTACGGGGTGCCGCCGCTCTGCGTGGCGGTCAGTGCCGGCTCGGTATACGGCACACCGAGCAGCAGCATGCCGTGATGCAGCAGCGGCAGCGCCATCGTCAGCAGGGTGGATTCCTGGCCGCCGTGCATGGTGCTGGTCGAGGTGAACAGCGCAGCGGGTTTGCCGACCAGCGCGCCGCTGGCCCATTCGGCGCCGGTGGAATCGAGAAAATATTTCAGCGGCGCAGCCATGTTGCCGAAGCGGGTGGGGCTACCCATGGCCAGCCCTACGCAATCGAGCAGATCCTGTTTCTGTACGTATGGCGCGCCGTCCTCGGGCTCGGGTGGCTGTGCCACCTCGGTCACCGGCGCCACCGGCGGCACCTGACGCAGGCGTGCACGCATGCCGGGTACTTCCTCGATGCCGCGGGCGATCAGTCGCGCCATCTGGGCGGTGTGGCCGCTGCGGCTGTAGTACAGAACGAGGATTTCTTGACTCATGCGACGCGGCTCGTGTGTTTGGGGCATTCAGTGGCAATACGCTAGTGTACCGGCCGATACCATTGATGTTGGCGGCCGCCATTCGCCAACGACGGAAGGATACCGAATGATCCGGCGTTTCAATCGCGACCGTACCAGGAGCTTCAGCCGCTTCATCTGGCAGCGCTTTGTCGATGACAAGTGCTTCGAGACGGCGGGTGCGCTGTCGTACACCACCCTGGTGTCGCTGGTGCCGCTGACGGTGGCGGTGTTCGCGATGTTCTCGGTGTTTCCGGTATTCCAGCCGGCACGCGACACGCTGGTCGACTTCGTGTTCGACAACTTCGTGCCGTCGGCGGGCGAAGCGGTGCAGAACACCATGCTGGGCTTCGCCGCGAATGCCAGCAAGCTCACCGGTATCAGCATCCTGGTGATGCTGTTCAGTGCGGTGTCGATGATGATCAGCATCGAGGATCGGCTGAACCGGATCTGGCGCGTGCACCAGCCGCGCAGCTGGGGTTCCCGCCTGTTGCTGTACTGGGCGGCGTTGACCCTGGGGCCGATCCTGGTGGTCGGCGGGATTGCGGTAACGTCCTATGTGACTGCGATGCCGCTACTGCACAGCGCCGCCAATCAGCTGGGTGGTCTCGCCCGCAGCCTGTTGGGCACATTGCCGTTCCTGGTGACGTTTTTCACGCTGTGGCTGATGTATTCGGTGATCCCGAACTGCAAGGTGTCGCGCCGCGATGCGGCGATCGGTGCACTGCTCGGTGCGGTGCTGTTCGAGATCGCACGTTGGGGTTTCACCGTGTTCGTGCAGCACGCGCAGACCTACCAGCAGATCTACGGTGTGCTGGCGGCGATTCCGATCTTCCTGCTGTGGATCTATCTGTCGTGGGTGATCGTGATCCTGGCCGCGTCGGTCGCCGCCTCGGCGTCCGCGTTCGAATACCACCTGCCGATGGAAACACTGCCCGAGGGCGCCGAATTTCTCGGCCTGTTGGTGGTGCTGCGACATTTCGTCGATGCCCAGCGCAACGGTGCCTGCGTGGATCCGGCCGACCTGCGGGTGCGTGAGCCGTACCTGCGCAGTGCGCTGATCGCCGACTATTTCGATGACCTGCAGCGGGCCGATCTGATTCGGCGCGGAGAAACCGGCGGCTGGCTGCTTTGCCGCAGCCTTGACTGCACCGACCTGCTGCGCGTGTACCGGCACACCGACTACCGCCTGCCGCTGAGCCCGGTGGAGGAGGCTGCCACGCTGGGCATCGCGTTGCCGCCGGAGCTGCTGGCGATGCTGGCCGAACTGGCCGTGGCGCTGCAGGCGAAGCTGGGCGCCCGGCTCGACCAAATCTATCCCCCGGCCGCCGACCCGGCGGCTGACACCGAGGAACTTCCCGCATGACCTTGTTGCATTCCGCCCTCTTCAAATCGGCCGCGCTCGGTCTGGCCTTGGCGTTCGGCCTGCCCGCGCAGGCGGCGATGCCGGCGCAACCGACCCTGCACGTCACCACCCTGGACGGCAAGACGTTCGACCTGGCCGCGCAGCGCGGCAAGTGGGTGATCGTCAACTACTGGGCGACCTGGTGCGTGCCGTGCATCAAGGAGATGCCGGACATCTCGCAGTTCGTCGCCACCCACAAGAACGTCGCGGCGATCGGACTGGCCTACGACGACAGCGAGCTGGCCGACATCAAGGCTTTCGTCGCCAAGCATCCGGTGGTCTATCCGATCGCCCAGGTCACGCTGGACAAGCCGTTGAAGGATTTCGACGAGCCACGCGGGTTGCCGACCACCTATCTGATTCGCCCGGACGGCACGGTGACCAAGCCGTTCGTCGGCCCGGTCACCGCCGCCTCGCTCGAGGCGGCCATCGGTCAGCCGTGATGGACATGCCGTGATGCCAAGCGCGAGGTTCATCGTCAGCGGCAAGGTGCAGGGCGTGTTCTATCGCGCCAGCACCCGCGCGCAGGCGTTGCGCCTCGGTCTGGCCGGGCATGCGAAGAACCGGTCCGATGGCAGCGTTGAAGTACTGGCCAGCGGCGCAGCGGGCGCGCTTGATGCGTTGGAGTGTTGGCTGCGGCAGGGACCACCAGCGGCGAAGGTCGACACGGTGAGTCGTGAGGATCTGCCGGAACAGGAGCTGCACGGTTTCCATACCGGTTGAGGGTTAGAGCGTATCCGGCACCAGCACGGCCTTGTCGGTGACGTGTTCGGTTTTCGGTTTGCCCTTGAGCCGGGGCAGCTTCACGTCAGCGATCGGTTTGTCATCGAACGGCACCTGCTGCAGCAGATGCCGGATCAGGTTGATGCGGCCGCGCTTCTGGTCGTTGAAATCGACCACGAACCATGGTGCATGTTCAGCATGCGTGCGTTCGATCATCACGTCGCGCAGCTTGCCCATCTCGGCGTACTTCTGACGCGCCATGAGGTCGACCGGCGAAAGTTTCCAGCTCTTGAGCGGATTGTTCGCGCGCTCGGCGAAACGCTGTTCCTGCTCAGCCTGATCCACCGCCAGCCAGTACTTGAGCAGGATGATACCGTCGTCGGCGAGCAGTTTCTCGAACGCAGGCACGGCATCGAGGAAGGCCTCGTATTCCTTGTGGCTGCAGAAGCCCATCGCCGGTTCCACCACGGCGCGGTTGTACCAGCTGCGGTCGAACAGCACGAACTCGCCGGCACTGGGCAGGTGGGCGACGTAGCGCTGGAAATACCACTGCGTGGCTTCCTGCTCGTTCGGTTTGGGCAACGCGGCGATGCGGTAGTCGCGAGTATCCAGGCTCTCGGTGATGGCCTTGATGGTGCCGCCCTTGCCGGCGGCATCGCGGCCTTCGAAGATCACCAGCAAGCGCTTGCCGCTGCTGCTCAGGCCGCGCTGCAGCCGGATCAATTCGAGCTGCAGTTGCTTCATCGTTTTGCGGTAGTGCTTGCTCATGTTGATCTCCAAACCTCCGGACCTCGTAGCCCCTCAACCCGTCATTCCGGCGAAGGCCGGAATCGCTGTTGCAGTATGCAAAGTCAAAACGCGATTCCGGCCTTCGCCGGAATGACGACAGGATATCGATGTCTCGCAGGTTAACCCGGCATGTCGTGACGGCGAGGTTCAGACGCCGCTGAGCGCCTGCAGCTGGTCGGCCTGGTGTTCGCGAGTCAGCGTGTCGATCAGTTCGGCCATGTCGCCTTGCATGATCTCGGGCAGCCGGTAGAGGGTGAGGTTGATGCGGTGATCGGTGATCCGGCCCTGCGGGTAGTTGTAAGTACGAATGCGCTGGCTGCGATCGCCGGAGCCGACTTGCAGCCGGCGCGCTTCGGCCTGTTCGGCGTTCTGCTTGCTGCGTTCAGTGTCGAGCAGGCGCGCCTTCAGCAGGCTCATCGCGCGGGCACGGTTCTTGTGCTGGCTGCGTTCTTCCTGGCATTCCACAACGGTGCCGGTCGGCAGATGGGTGATGCGGATCGCCGAGTCGGTCTTGTTGACGTGCTGGCCGCCCGCACCCGAGGCGCGGAAGGTGTCGGTCTTCAGGTCGGCCGGGTTGATCTCGATCTCGTCGATTTCGTCCAGTTCCGGCAGGATCGCCACGGTCGCGGCCGAGGTGTGGATGCGGCCCTGCGATTCGGTTTCCGGCACACGCTGCACGCGGTGCGTGCCGGACTCGAACTTCAGTTGCGAGTACGCACCGTTGCCTTCGACGCGGGCCACAATCTCCTTGTAGCCACCATGTTCACCTGCGTGTTCGCTGAGGATCTCGACGTGCCAGCGGCGACTTTCGGCGTAGCGCAGGTACATGCGGAACAGGTCGCCGGCGAAGATCGCCGCCTCGTCACCGCCGGTGCCGGCACGCACTTCGAGATAGAGATTCGCCTGATCGCGTGGGTCCTTCGGCAGCAGCAGCAACTGCAGCTCGCCATCCAGATCGAGCAGGCGCTGCTCCAGCCGGCGTACATCGTCGAGCGCCATCTCGCGCAGCTCGGGGTCGTCCAGCATGGCGCGGGTTTCGGCCAGCTCGCGCTCGGCTTGGTCGTGCTCGCGCAGCGAGGTGGTGACCGGTTCGAGCTGGGCGTATTCCTGCGAGAGCTCGCGGAAGCGGGTGTTGTCGGCGTGGACATCGGGCTGCGACAGCAGCAGCCCGATTTCCTCGTGGCGCTCGGCCAGTGCTTCGAGCTTGCGGCGGATCGATGGGGTCATAAAGCAGGTACGCGTGATGAGTGGCGAGGGTGACGGCGAAGCGCCGCTGTTCCGGTGAGCGGCAGCCAGCCGCTCTCGCTACTCGTCGCTCGGGCCTTGCTCTTCATCCCGCCCGTACAGGCGGCCCGCCGCATGCAGCAGATCCAGATCGCCGTTCAGCGCCGCCTCGCGCAGACGCGCGCTGGGGTGGTGCAGCAGTTTGTTGGTCAGCGTGTTGGCGAGGAACGCCAGCGCCTCGTCGGCCGACTTGCCGTTGGCCAGCATCGCGCGGGCCTTGCCCAGCACTTCGTCGCGGTAGACTTCCGCGTGCTGGCGCATGTCCACGGCGGGATTCTTCAGGGTCAGCGCACGGCGCCAGGCCATGTAACGATCCACCTGCAGGTCGATGATCGCCTCGGCGTCGTGTGCGGCGGCGGCACGCGAGCGGCGGTTGTCGTCGATCACCTGGCGCAGATCGTCGATGCCATACAGATAGACATCCGGCAGCTCGCCCACGCTGGCCTCGATGTCGCGCGGCACCGCGATGTCGACCATGAACATCGGCTTGTGCCGGCGCGACGCCATCGCCTGTTCGACCATTGCGTGGGTCACGATCGGCTGCCGCGCGGCGGTGGAGGAGATCACGATGTCGACTTCGGCCAGATGCTGCGGCAGGTCGGCCAGCGCGATCGCGTAACCGCCGTAACGACCGGCCAGTTCCTGCGCGGTTTCCAGCGTGCGGTTGGCGACGATGATCCGGCGCGCCTGCTTCTCGGCCAGATGCCGTGCGGCCAGCTCGATGGTGTCGCCGGCACCGATCAGCAACACGCAGGCCTGCTGGAGATCGGCGAACACCTGTTCGGCCAACCGCACCGCGGTGAACGCGACCGAGACCGTGTGCGCGCCGATGCGGGTATCCGTGCGCACGCGCTTGGCCACCGCGAAGGTGTGCTGCAGCAGGCGATCCATTGGCGCCTTCAGTGCCTGCGCGTCGCGGGCCTGCTGGTAGGCATCCTTCACCTGGCCGAGGATCTGCGGTTCGCCCAGCACCATCGAGTCGAGCCCGGTGGCGACGCGGAACATGTGGCGCACGGCGTCGTCTTCATCGTGCCGATACAGGAACTCATCCAGCTTGCCGGGAGTCAGACGATGATGACGACTCAACCATGCCAGCGGGATGTCCTCGGCACCGGCCGCCACGCCGACATACAGCTCGGTACGGTTGCAGGTGGACAGGATCATCGCCTCTTCCACGCCGGGTTCGCGGGTCAGCTCGAGCAAAGCCTCGCCCGCGGCGTCCGCATCGAACGCCACCTGCTCGCGCAGGCTGACCGGCGCGGTGAGGTGATTGAGCCCGAGGGCGATCAGCGGCATGGTGAGGGGAGCATCTCGGCGGCAGGGATCCGGCGGCGTAGGCTAAGCTTGGTGCAACGTCGCCATGCGATGAGCAGTACGACCGGAACAGGCATGTGGATGGAGAGTAGTGTGCGGAGCGGGGCGAGCAAGTTCAAGCAACTGCGGCATTTTACGGCACTCACGCTGCTGGCGCTGGGTCTGGCCGCCTGTGCCGGTACGCCATTGCGGCCGGCGCAGAAAACGGCCGGTACCGCGCAACCGCTGACGCAGCTGGTGGTGGCCACGCCGGATGCCGATCACGACGTGATGGCGCAGTTGCTGGCCGGCGAGATGGCGCTGAACCGTACCGATCTGAAGACCGCATCGGACCATTACGACAAGGCGATGGGGCTGAGCAATGATCCCGCGGTGGCCGAACGGGCTGCCGGTCTGGCGATTGCCGTACATGACAATACGGCTGCCCAGCGCGCACTCGACCGCTGGCAGGTACTGGGCGCGAAGCCCGCCGGGATGGCGCAGGCACGCGCCGAGCTGGCGCTGAATCACGGCGATGCCGACGAGGCGCGGCGCCAACTGGAACTGTTGACCGGCAGCGGTGACAAGGATGCCTGGCGTCAGTTCGGCCGCGTGCTGGTGGGTGCCCGCGATCAGGCCCAGGCGGCACGTCTGCTGGAAGCCCTGGCGACCCCGCAGCGCCTGCCTGGCGATGCGCAGGCATGGCTGGCGATGAGCGAACTGGGTGACAAGTTCGGCCGGCACACGTATGCCATGCAGATCGCCGACGCGGCGGTACAACGGTTCAAGAGCGCCGAAACCTACGCCTGGGCGGCGCAGATGAAATTCAAGGACGGCGATCGCGCCGGTGCCCGCGTGCTGCTGCAAAAGGCACTGGCCAAGGCGCCGAAGAATACCCAGCTGCGGCTGGCCTACGCCGGCATGCTCAGCCAGGCCGGCGACTACGCAGGCGCGTCCAGGCTGCTCGAACAGGGTCCGCAGAACGCCGACATCTACGCGATGCGCGCAGGTCTGGCCGCGCACGACAAGAACGACAAGGCGCTGGCGGCGCTGTATCAGGAGTTGCAGAGGGCGGCGCCCGCGGTACGTGCGGACAGCGCCTATCTGCTTGGTCAGCTGGCCGAGATGCAGCATCGCGACGCCGAGGCGCTGGCGTGGTACGAGCAGGTGGGCGATGACGACGCGCATGCGTTCGATGCCGACCTGCGCAGTGCGATGCTGCTGCATTCGCAAGGCAAGCTGGCCGATGCGCATCAAATGCTGGAGCAGATGCAGCTGAGCTATCTCAATCAGCCGGCGCAGCTGCGGCAGGCCTGGCAGGTCGATGCCGAGCTGTATCTGCGCGAACAGAAATATGAGAAGGCCGAAGCCGCCTTCAGTCACGCGCTGCAGGTGGTGCCGGACGATCCGGGGCTGCTGTACGACCGCGGCCTGACCTATGCCGAAGCGGGCCAGATCGATCAGGCGGTGCAGGATTTTCAGCGCCTGCTGAAGATCAAGCCGGGCGATGTCGACGCCAGCAATGCGCTCGGCTACACCCTGGCTGATGCGAACCGCGATCTGCCCGAAGCCGAGCGATTGATCAATGTCGCCCGCGCAGCCAAACCGGATGATCCGGCGATCGCCGATTCATGGGGCTGGCTGCAATACCGCATGGGCAATCTGGATCAAGCTGCGCAGGCCCTGCGCAGCGCGTGGCAGGCGCGCAAGGACGCCGATGTCGGCGTGCATCTGGGCGAAGTCCTGTGGAAGCAGGGTCATACGCAGGATGCGCAGCGCGTCTTCGACGAAGTGCGCAAGCTCGATCCGCACAGCAGCAGCCTGCAGGAAGCCCTGAAGCGGTTGCATCCATGAAGCGAAATTTCCGTTTTTTCGCAGTCGCGTTGCCGCTGCTGCTGGCCGCCTGCGTGCCCGCAGTGCGCATGAAGGGCGATGCCGGCCTGCTCAACGCCCAGCTCGTGCGCGAGCAGGCGCTGGCGCATGCCGATCACTGGGTATTGCAGGGGCGCCTTGGTGTTTCCGACGGCAGGGACGGCGGCAGCGGCAGTTTCAGCTGGACGCAAAACGGCGACCAGTACGAGTTCGTACTGCGTGCGCCGATCACCGGCAAGAGTTTTCGCCTCAGTGGCGGCGCGGATGGTGCCTTGCTGGAAGGTCTCGAGCCGGGTCCGTTGCGCGGGCCGGATGCCGAGGCGCTGATGCGCAAGGCGTTGGGCTGGGAAGTACCGCTGCGCGACCTGCGCGCCTGGGTGCTCGGCCTGCGCGCCGACAGTGGCCCGGCCGAACTGAGCTTCGGCACGGACCGGTTGCCGTCGCTACTGCAGCAGGACGGCTGGGCGGTCGACTATCGTGAATGGGACGGTAGCCGCCAGCCACCGCTGCCGAAGAAGGTGTACGCCGAGAAATTGCCGTACAAGGTGAAGCTGTCGATCGAGTCGTGGCAGTTCCAGTAAGCACCCTCGCCATCCCGGTTGGGTTAGGCTTTGCGCCCTCTGACGGCGATACGGCCGTTGAGCGAATGGCGGAACCACGATGGCATTCCTGATCGAACGTGCAGAGCCGAGCCAGGTCGATGCCTTGTGCGCGATCGAGCGCCAGGCCGTGCAGCTGTTCCGTGGTCATCCGGCGTGGCCGAGTTATTCGGCGATGTCGATCCCGCCGGAACTGCTGCTGCAGGCAATCAGTCGTGGCCTGGTCTGGGTGGCGCTGAACGAGGTGGCTGCACCGGTCGGTTTCGTGTGGCTGGATACGGATGCAGGCGGCGCCGTCATCGGCATTGCCGAAATCGACGTATTGCCGGAATACGGCCAGCGTGGCATCGGCGCGGCCCTGCTGGAGCGTGCCTGCGCGTGGGCGCGTGCCGCCGGCTACCGGCGGATCGATCTCGGTACGTTGGCCGACGTGCGCTGGAATGCGCCGTTCTATGCGAAGCATGGCTTTGCCGTGGCCGACAAGGACGACCCGACGTTTGCGTATGCGCGCCAGCGCGATCGCGAGAATGGATTTCCCGATCACCTGCGCGTGTTCATGAGCCGGCCGCTGCCGGCGCCGGGTCACGGCGAGTTGACGGTGTGGCCGGCGCCGGCCAAGTTGAACCTGTTCCTGCGCATTACCGGGCGGCGGCCCGATGGCTACCACGAGCTGCAGACCGTATTCCGCCTGCTCGACTGGGGCGACGAGATCCGCCTGCGCCTGCGCGACGACGGCGAGATCCGGCGACTGTGCGAGATACCGGGCGTGCCCGCGCATGCGGATCTGGTGGTGCGTGCGGCGCAGTTGCTGCAGCGGCACGCCGGTGTCGCGACCGGCGTGGATATCGAGCACGCCGGCGTTTCGCTCGGCGTGGATATCGAGGTCGACAAGCGCATTCCGATGGGCGGCGGGCTGGGTGGCGGCAGTTCCGACGCGGCGACTGTGCTGGTGGCGCTGAACCGGTTGTGGCGGCTCGATCTGGACGAGGATGTACTGGCCGAACTTGGCCGCCAGCTCGGCGCCGATGTGCCGGTGTTCGTGCGCGGCCGTTCGGCCTGGGCCGAGGGCATTGGCGAGCAGCTCACCCCGCTGAGCCTGCCGCCGCGGCATTATGTGGTGCTCGACCCGCACGAATCGGTGCCGACAGCCGCGCTTTTTCAAGCATCTGAATTGACACGAAATGCCCCGCGGGCGACAATTTCGTCCTTTGTTTCCGGTGAAACGACGGAAAACGCCTTTGCGCCGGTCGTACGTGCGCGGCACCCGCGGGTGGCTGCGGCATTGGACTGGCTCGGCGGTTTCGGTCAGGCGCGGCTGTCCGGCAGCGGAGGTTGCGTGTTTCTGGAAGCGAAATCATTCGATCGGGCGACGGCGATTGCCGCACGATGTCCGGCGGCATTCACGGCGCAGGTGGCCATGGGTGTCGACGTGTCACCCTTGCAGGATGCACTGGCGCGCCATCACGGTGCGGAGCGGGCGACACGGACAACAGACGGCCGCTGACGGTCAGGCAACAACCGCGACAGAGACAAGCGAACACAAATACTACTGGGGCGTCGCCAAGCTGGTTAAGGCACGGGATTTTGATTCCCGCATACGCAGGTTCGAATCCTGCCGCCCCAGCCATTTCATGATGGCTCGATTTCGAGGTAACACTGTGGACACGTCCACCCCGATGATGCTGTTTACCGGTAACGCGCATCGTGCCCTGGCCGAGGATGTCGCCCATCGCCTGGGCGTGCCGCTGGGCAAGGCGCTGGTCGGCACGTTCAGCGACGGCGAAGTGCAGATCGAGATCGAGGAAAACGTCCGCAGGCAGGAAGTGTTCGTGCTGCAGCCGACCGGCGCGCCGAGCGCGGTCAACCTGTTCGAGCTGCTGGCGCTGACCGACGCGCTCAAGCGTGCCTCGGCCGCGAGTGTCACCGCGGTGATTCCGTATTTCGGCTATGCAAGACAGGATCGCCGGCCGCGTTCGGCGCGAGTGCCGATCACCGCCAAGCTGGCTGCCAGGATGATTGGCGCCGCCGGAGTGGACCGGGTGCTGACGGTGGATCTGCATGCCGACCAGATCCAGGGTTTCTTCGACATTCCGGTCGACAACGTGTATGCCTCGCCGGTGCTGCTGGCCGACATCTGGCGCAGCCACAGCATGGACGACCTGATCGTGGTCAGTCCGGACGTGGGTGGTGTGGTGCGTGCGCGGGCGATCGCCAAGCGGCTGGACGATGCCGATCTGGCGATCATCGACAAGCGCCGGCCGCGTGCGAACGTGTCCACCGTGATGAACATCATCGGTGACGTGGAAGGCAAGACCTGCGTGATGGTCGACG